>Ga0207667_10000002_pt1 | contig 895662 bp, 864 predicted proteins | sample KBSCornC52_FD_184301 | JGI IMG/M metagenome (GOLD analysis project Ga0207667, IMG submission 184301) | Corn rhizosphere microbial communities from Kellogg Biological Station, Michigan, USA - KBS Corn C5-2 (SPAdes) (version 2) | ecosystem: Host-associated > Plants > Roots > Rhizosphere > Soil ...
CCGTATGTTGGCCAGGAAGCCCGCCCCCTTCCACGTCATTGATTTTATTGATGTAGTCGGAGCAGAAGGTCATGCAATGGCTGTCCGCTTTTAGAGGCTGGCCGATCGCTCGAGAACGGCCGCAAGTGGGGCGCGTTGCTGCCGATCCATCCAGATCGGCTTTAATGGCGGATAGCGACCCAATTGCGGACGCGTCGCTGTTGCGCAAAAGTGCCGAAATGCGAACTCGCCCGACCAATATCATTTCTGCGATGCTTGAGATGCTCGCTGTCTTCCAAAATGTGTGTGAGGACAAGAGCACCCTACTGCGGCTGAGCGAGATGGCTTCAGACCGAGGGACGTGGGAGCGGGGGAAGGCGCTTTTCGACGACATCCGACAAAAAACCTTGAAAGCTGAAACACGCGGCGATCAGTTGGCTCTGGCGCAATATGCATTCGAGGAAGTGTGCGCCAAGACGCTCTACAATCTTAGGCACCCCCCCGCACCGTTTGATCCTGATTCAGCATTTTGGATCATTCCGCTTGCCATCGTGTTAGGGCGCGAAATGGGGCTGACGGAGCCGTCGCAGGTTAGTTCGCTGCTGAACATGCCGACATCGGGCAATGGAAGATCAGTGCCAGTTTAAACAGGCACGAAAAAGTCCAGTCGCTAAAATGCGTTCTCGAGTAAGGATAGACTGGCCTAGGCTTTTTGCCTAAATTAAGTCGAAGCCTCAACATTGTTTGAGGGTGGCGGTTCGCCGGGGGGCGCAAATGAAAGTTAAGGTCGGACTGGTCCAGTCATTGGGAGCCATTTTGCTCCTCTTTCCGGTTCAAGCCGTTGCGGCTGGAGATTGGATTGTAATCGCGAGTACAGACGCGATGCTGTGGGAGGGACAAGCCCGCTCTTTGCACCCTGCCAAAAACAATTCCGGACAGGATGTTGTTGTCGCCTCCGGGCGGGTGACCGATAATGCGTCGAAGAGCATTCAATTTGAGCGGTGGTATGTTACGGTTTCGGCCTGTCGCATCGGATCTGGCAAGCTCGTTACCACGGACTTGGCGGGTAACTTTCAGTTTGAAAATGACTTCGTATTAAAGGGCGGCAATGTAGCAAGTTCGTTGGCAGACATGCTGTGCAGTTACGTGCTGGAATCCGACAGCAAAGGCATCACTAGTTAGAGCAGATCCGGCCAGTTTAAACAGATACAAAAAGCGGGGACTATCTGCAGGACCGTGAGATGGAGCGAGCCTTGGCCGAATGGCAGCGATTCCAGAAGATCCTGGCAGACGGCGGCCCCATGTCGCTCGTGTCGGGATAGACTCATGTCGCGCGCCTGATAATCTCGGCTCAAGGGAGCGGGCGGATGAAAATGGCAACGATGATTATGGCTGGCGCGCTGTTGTCAGGCTGTCAGCAACAGCCCCAGTATGCCGACAAGTCTGTAGTCGATGATCTGCGCGAGCGTGTTCGGGCATTGGAGCAAAAACAACAGCAGACTATCGACCAAGTGAAAACAAGTGGGGCCAAGGCCGCGGCCATTCCACCAGCCTCGCCAGAGTTAACTTATGAGTTAGTCGGCGCTGGGGCTATGGGGGCGTCAGGAACCAAATACCCCACGAAGGCGCGATGCGATGCGGCAAGACGCGCCATGTTGGCTGATGCCGCCGACCGAGATGCACAAGCCAGAGCGCAAGGCGCGATTTACACCAGCCCAATCGCTATATCATGCATCCCGCTTTAATGATCTAAGTTGGCTAGTTGGATCCGTGCCAGTTTAAACGGGCACGAAAGCCCCCGCAAAAAGCGGCGACCACGGAGGTCAAAGCTTAGCCTCCTCAATTTCGGCGTTCGGGCCCTCGACAGAATGGACGCGCCATTTTTCGCCCAGCTTCTTTAGGCTGTCGTTGAGATAGTTGGCGGGGGCAAGTTCCAGCCCGGCCATCATCGCCGACGAAATACCGTCGTGATCCAGCATGTATTTCGATGTGATTTTCCGTAGCAACTCCGCGCGCCGCGTGCCCTCGGACTCCTTACGACCCGGCCCCGGCTCAGCATTGGCGTCGTTCCGAACGACCCTCGTCACCTTCATGCTAAGGGAAGCCAACGAGCGCGCCTCTGCTACCTTTGGTGGCATTTTGTATTCCGTTTGAACCTGCGGCTCCGTGGGTGGTGCAGACTTTGCCGGTGTTAAGGCAGGTGCGACCGGTTTTGGTGGTTGCCATGCGAGCTGGAGTTCGAATGCCACGGCCAATGCGACGAGACCGGCGACTCCTATGGTCGCAGCAAGCGGACGCGTATTAGGAATAATCGCCACGATGATTAGTCCTACTCCAAATGCGATCCCAGCCGACGCCAACCACTTTGGCAACGCCGGAAACCGCCATCGGGCAAAGCTAAACACGATGCTCACTCCGAGCCCGTAGAGAATAGCTGTGTCCATCGGAGCAGCTTAGCGTTGTGCGATCAAATCTGCCACGGGGCTCGCAAAGCCAGGGCGGGATAGAATAACAGGCACATTGGAGATCCGTGCCGGTTTAAACAGCACGAAAAAGCCCATTTGCCGTCCGTATTGTCGGGGTTTCTCGTGGCGGTATTCCGATCGACATTCCGTGATGATCGAGCGCTTCACCGAACTGGACATCGAAACGTGCGAAAATATTTTCCAGGAAATCGGCTCGCGTTTTGAGCGTAATTCTGGCGGAAAACGGCCTAGGCCGCGTTCTTTGCAAATCAACGAGTTAGCAAATGGTGGCCATTTCCACCGCTGTGATTGGGCTGACAAAGTCGCACTCTTGACCTGTCGGGCGAAATCTGGCCCATACCCCGGAGGGGTCGAGCCAAACCCCCGACCATCAATCGAAGGAACTGGCGTTTTCTTTTGATGATGGAGTGTGCCCGATGGCGATCCAACGATTTGATGACCGTGAGACTGAGGCGATCAGTAGCCTTATTCCTGCGGGCTATCCCGAGCTAGCCGCGAAGACGTTTCGATCGCGATTTCGTTATCGCCTCCTCACCACCACGATCGCTACGACCCCTTTGGTGGTGCTGGCGGTTTGGCGCCTTCTCCACTGACACTTGGTGACGAGCGGTCCACCGTGTCATGCTTGGGAATTAGCAAGCAAAGACTGGGGAGATCCGCGCCAGTTTAAACAGGCCCGAAAAAACTCCGCCCCGACGACGTCGCAATGACCTATCGCGCGGAACCGGCCGCCGATTGCGGATGGGCGTTTTTCGCGAATTCCAGGAAGTTGCCCTTCAATGCCGTCGCGACCAGTTCGGCCGTGTTGGCCGGACGCGCTGCCTCGGGGAGGGTCAGCACCTTCAGCTTGTTGCCGCCCACGCCCTTGATCGACCCGCGCGCTTCCGGCTTGTCGCCAAAATTGCGGAACATGAACGCAGAGCCGAAACGGTCGCCCCAGACGATGTCTTCGGTCAGGAAGTGCTGCAGGACGATCAGTTCCGAATAACAGGGCGAAGTGGACTGCGCCCGGCGCGTCCGTATCTTCGTGACCGTCTTGCGGTCGAGGATCTCCTGATGCTCGACAATCCGAGTGCCGGCCGGCAGCCCCAGCGCACGAACCGGATCGGCATCGCGCAAGGCGGCAAGCTGCGCCGGCGGTCCGACGAGACTTTCCATCGACCCGACGATCTGATCCTTCGAGGCCCGCCCCGTGATGTACCCGACCTTGTACGGAATTCCCCAAAAGGTTTCGGTCGGCCAGATGTGGAGCTCGCATTGCGAGGAGTCGCCAACGAGTGGCTTGGCGTCAGCCGAGCCGGCTGCAAGGGCCGCGATGGTCGCCGACAAAACGAAAAGACCGGTGCGTAACATTCATTCCCCCCATGCGAGCGCCAAAAGCATCAGGCTTGCTCATGTGGCAACACTAAGGGGGCTCGTGGCAGCTTTCCAGCCAGTTTCAATACGGTGACGGGCGCAACAATACCGAATTATTATTTAGGGACTTATGCGCCTGTCACCGTGAACCAAGTGCCCGTTCAACGCTGCGACGGAAACGCCAGCGATCGGCTGAAAAACGGAATCACCAGGTCGCGCAACCGCGTGCGAACGCGATTGGTATGGTCGCCGTCATAGAGCTCGAAACTGTGCGCGACGTGATAGGAATCGAGAATGGTGTGGAGCTTGACCGTATCGGCCTTCAGCCCATCCTTGTCTCCGACATCGATGGCGATTGCCCGATATTGCCGCAAATTGCCGATATATTGGTCGACAAAGGCCAAAGGCGCATTGGCGGCCCATTTCGCGAGCACGTCGGGCCGGACCGCGCCGTCCTTGGCCGGCAGATCGAGATAGAGCGGTGGGTTGGCCGGATTGGGCGACCAGGCCGCGGCGACCGCCAATTGCGCCTTGAGCATGCGCGGCAGGGTGCTCGCGTCGGCGGGCGTGCGGATCGCCGCGAGCTTGGCCTCGTTCTCCGGATCGATCGGCCCCGCATCGCGCGGCGACATGCAGCAAGGGCTCATGACGTAGAGCGCGCCGAACATGTCCGGATGTCTCATGCCGATCCGCGCCGCGCCGTACCCGCCCATCGAATGGCCGACCAGGCCGCGGCTCGCTCGGTTGGCGATGGTGCGATAATGGCTGTCGATATAATGCGGCAAATCGTAGGCGATGAAGTCCTCGAAATTGCCGATCGTGGCGGAGTTCGAATACATCGAGCCGTCATAGGCATTGCTGGCATTGGGGAGGACCAGGATCACTTCCCGCGCCCCTTTGGCAAAATCGACCCGCGCCGATTCCGCGATATCGTCGTCATGGACCCAGCGATTGGAATCATAGGAATAGCCGTGCAGCATATAGACGACCGGATAGCGCCGGTGCGGATGCGAGGCGTAGCTCGGCGGCAGGATCACAAAGGTTTCGCGATCCGCCGATTCCCCCATCAGATTGCCTTCGAGCGAGCGGCCATGGACCATGATCCGCTGCAGCACCGTGCCCGGCCCATTATCGCCATCCTTGGTCGCAGCCGCTGGGGCAGCCGTTCCAGCGACAGTCGGCGCCAGGATGGACAGCAGCCCCGCAACGGCGGCGGTGCGCAGGTGATGGTATAGCGTCATTCATTCTCTCCCTGTTTTTCTTAACTCCGGTGCGCTCTTCACCCACAGCCCGGCGTGGAGGTTCGAAGCGGCCAGCGCCGGCACCTGCGAACCGAGCAACCCGGATGTGGCCGGAAGCAAGGCAGCCAACCGACGATTCGCCCCATCCACTTCCTGCCTCGGCCCTTGATTTGTCCGAGTAATAACGACCTGTATGGCATTGTTAAAGGCGTACAGCGAACGATTGTCTGACCCCGCGTCAGGCAAGTTCGGCGAGCTGAAATTGCGGTGACGCGTGCAACACTACCGACTTGTTATTTGGGGATTTATGCACGTGTCACTGTAATACGCGCCACTCTGGCGGTCCAATTGCAGCCAATCATTTATCGGCCTAGTTCGTGGCATGGTTAGGTCAGCGCGAGCCCAGCGCCGAAACATCTTGGTGATGCTCGCGCTTGCGACCGGCGGCTGTTTCCCGCTCGGCGATAACGAAGGTCCGAAAGGTGCGACGCGGGTTCAGGTCGCGGCCGCGTTGTCCAGCTGCCGGGTTCCTCAGCAATATCTCGCGTCTTCCGGCGGCGAACTCACCGTGAAGTTTCCCGACGGAGTCCGGAATACAGAACCGCAACGCCATTGTATCGAAGCTTATCTGCAGAAGCGGGGTGTGTTTGTCAGTATGGCCTGGCGGACGGGGATAGCGGCGAACCGCCAATAGCCGCCCCGTGCCAGTTTAAACCGTCACGAAAAAGCCCGCCGCGCCATCAGGCGCCGCGGGCTTTTTCAGTCCGATGGAAAGGTTGGTGGAGCCGAGGGGGATCGAACCCCTGACCTCTGCAATGCCATTGCAGCGCTCTCCCAGCTGAGCTACGGCCCCACACTTTCCGGGAAGGAAGGCGCCCGTAACCGGACGGCGCCCCTTTGACAAGCGGGGGTTAGCCCGCTTGCCGTAAAAAAATTGCGTCGATCAGCTGTCGTCTTCGTTGCCGCCGGTCTCGACGCCCAGGTCGTCGTCACCGCCGAGATCGACTTCGTCGTCGGCCGAAGGCTCGCCCTCATCCTCGATCTCGATGTCCAGATCGTCACCCTCGAGATCCGAATCGTCCTTCTCGGGCTTCTCGGCCTTCACCACCTCGAACGGCAGCGGCTGCTTCGATTTCAGGATCGGTTCGGGCGCCCAGGCGGTGTTGCAATTGATGCAGGTCACCGGGTCGTCCTTGCCGAGATCGTAAAAGCGCGTTGCGCATTTCGGGCACGTACGCTTCGTGCCCCATTCCGGCTTGACCATGCCGATTTGTACCTTTCGATTTAATGCAAATTTCGGGGATTGGCCCCTAGGGTCTGTACTCGGTTACCGCGAGGTCGTGACGGAGCCGATTTTGGTGTCCGGCGAGAAGCAAGGAGGGAGCGATGCTGATAGCATCGTGACCAACGCGCGACGACGTCCGGACGCCAAAATCGGCCCGCCGCTTCGCGGTTGCCCGCAGGAGCCCGCCGAGCGTCGTCGCTTGCTTGCGCGTAGCTTCAGCTACGCGTCTGCGCTGCGCTCCTCGTCGGCGGGCTCCTGCGGGCAATCACGATCCTCGCGGTAACCGAGTACAGACCCTAAAGTGGCGCGCGCCTTGCCATAGCGCAAGGTGGCTGTCAAAGCCCGCGACCGATGTCGCATGCTGCTCCCAAATCCCTCCGGATCGAATCGTCCGCCGGCCTGACCGGCCGCGTCACCGTGCCCGGCGACAAGTCGATCAGCCACCGCTCGCTGATGTTGTCGAGCCTGGCGGTCGGCGAAAGCCGGATCGAAGGGCTGCTGGAAGGCGAAGACGTGCTGGCCACCGCCGCCGCGATGCGCGCGATGGGCGCCACTATTGAACGCAGCGACGACGGTATCTGGCGGGTCTGGGGTGTCGGGGTCGGCGGATTGCTGCAACCGGCGGGCGCGCTCGACATGGGCAATTCGGGGACGTCGACGCGATTGCTCGCCGGGCTGGTCGCGAGCCATGCGATCACCGCGACCTTCGTCGGCGACGCTTCGCTCAGCAAGCGGCCGATGGGTCGGGTGATCGATCCGCTGTCGCTGATGGGGGCGGAGTTCACGTCGAGTCCGGGCGGCCGCCTGCCGATGATGGTGCGCGGCATCTGCCCGGCGGTGCCAATCGAATACACGCTCCCGGTCGCGTCGGCCCAGGTCAAGTCGGCGGTGCTGCTCGCCGGGCTCAACACGCCGGGGATCACGCGGGTGATCGAGCCGGTGCCGACGCGCGACCATAGCGAGCGGATGCTGGCCGGGTTCGGTGCCAATCTGACGGTCGAGGCGACCAACAGGGCGCGCGTGATCTCGGTCCATGGCGAGGCGGAATTGAAACCGCAGCAGATCGTCGTGCCGGGCGATCCCAGCTCGGCGGCGTTCTGGGCCGTCGCGGCATCGATCGTGCCGGGCAGCGAAGTGACGATCGCCAATGTCGGGCTCAATCCGACGCGCGCGGGCATCTTCACCGCGCTCAGGATGATGGGCGCGGACATCACCGAGGTCGACGCGCGCAGTGTCGGGGGCGAGCCGGTCGCCGATCTGATCGTGCGCCACGCGGCGCTGACGGCGATCGACGTGCCGCCCGATCTCGCGCCGAGCATGATCGACGAATATCCGGTGCTGTTCGTCGCCGCGGCTTTGGCCGAGGGGCGAACCGTTGCGCGCGGGGCGCACGAATTGCGCGTCAAGGAATCCGATCGCATCGCGGCGATGAAGGACGCGCTGATGGCGTGCGGCGTGACGGTCGAGGAATTTGACGACGGGCTGGCGATCACCGGCAGCGGCGGGGATCCGATCCCCGGCGGCGGCACGGTCGCGTCGCTGCTCGATCATCGTATCGCGATGGCGATGACGGTGGCGGGCCTGGTCGCGCGGCGGCCGATCACGATCGACGACGTCGCCCCGGTCGCGACGAGCTATCCGGTGTTCTTCGAGACGCTGGAGCATCTGGCGGGCCGGGCATGAGCCGCATGGTCGGCCGCCGCGAGTTGCTCGCCGGTGGCCTCGCGCTCGGTGCCAGCTTCGCCCTCCCCCGCTTGCTGTTCGCGCGCAAGGCGGACGGCTATCCGGCGCCCGATCTCGAAAAGATGGTCCAGGTGGAAGGCGGGCGCGTCTATGTCCGCGTCAACGGCAAGCTCGATGGCGCGAAGCCGCCGATCGTCATGCTGCATGGCGGACCGGGCGGCGATCATGAGCATTTCATGCCGGCGGTTGCGCTTGCCGATGAGCGTGCGGTGATCCTCTACGACCAGCTCGACAGCGGGCAGTCGGACCGGCCCAACGACCCGAAGAATTGGCGGGTCGAGCGCTTCGTCGACGAGATCGAGCTGGTCAGGAAGGCGCTTGGCGTCGATCGCTGGCATCTGCTCGGGCATAGCTGGGGCGGCACGCTCGCGCTCGAATATGGTGCGCGGCGGCCGGCGGCGTTGCGCGGGCTGGCGATGGCCAGTCCCCTGGTCTCGACGCGGAGCTGGATCGCCGACGCCAATGCTTTGCGCGGCCAATTGCCCGCCGATGTCCAGGCCGAGATCGCCAGTTGCGACAAGGGCCCGAGCCGCGTTTGCGACGATGGCGTCAATGCGTTCTACCGCGCGTATAACGGTCGCGAGCCGGCCAAGCCCGCGGCGATCGCTTATGCCGGCGCGCATCCCAACGGCTTCAATCCCAAGCTCTACAATGCGATGTGGGGGCCGAGCGAATTCGCCTGCACCGGCAGCCTCAAGGATTATGACGGCGAGCCGCTGCTGGCCAGGCTCGACGGGCGGCGCACGATCTTCCTGGGCGGTCAATATGACGAAGCGCGTCCGACCACTTTGGCTGGATTTGCCGCGAGCGTGCCCGGCGCCGAATATGCCACCATCCCGGGATCGGCGCATGGTATCTTCGCCGACCGGACGCTGGAAACGGTCGCATTGATCCGCGGCTGGCTGGCGCGACAGGACGCCAAGTCCTAGAGGATCGCGATGGAGTTTAGTGTATGATCATCGCCGTGGACGGTCCCGCCGCCAGCGGCAAGGGCACCGTCGCCCGCGCCCTGGCCAAGCATTATGGCTTGCCGCATCTCGACACCGGGCTGCTGTACCGCGCGGTCGGCGAGAATGTGCGGCGGCTCGACCTCGACCCGACCAGGGAGGCCGATGCGGTCGCCGCCAGCAATTTCGACGACGCACTGCTCGATGACCCCGCCTTGCGCACCGACGAAGCGGGGCAGCTCGCCTCGATCGTCTCGGCCCATCCGCTGGTTCGCGCGGCGCTGCTGCAACGCCAGCGCAAGTTCGCGCAGCAAGAGGGCGGCGCGGTGCTCGACGGTCGCGATATCGGCACGGTGATCGCGCCCGACGCCGACGCCAAATTGTTCGTCAAGGCGACGCCACAGATCCGCGCCCGCCGCCGCCACGCCGAACTCAAGGCGCAGGGCAGCATGCTCAGCTTCGACAAGGTGCTGGCCGATATCCGCGTGCGCGATCAGCGCGACATGGGGCGCGACGCGGCGCCGCTGGTGATGGCGGCGGATGCCGGCATCCTCGATACGAGCTTCCTGTCGATCGAAGCCGCAGTAAAACGCGCGATCGAACTGGTCGAGCGGCAATTACGGCTGAAGGCGGCGAACGGCTGAGCCGAACGATCCCAATGCTGGCAGCGGGGCGATAAAGTTTTCACGCGGAGGCGCAGAGGTCGCGGAGGGATCGCGCGCGGCAGCGCGCTTTAGCTTGCACCTGGCATTGAAGCTTGCACCTGACATTGAAAGGCTGCTGGCACAGCCGGGCGAGCCATCTCAGCGCCCTCTGCGCCTCTGCGCGAATTCCTTTTTCCTCCGCGCCTCCGCGCCTCCGCGTGAACAAATTCGGCCCGACCTTAGCCCTGTCGCGCCCCGCTTTGGGGCGGAACAAACATATAAAGAAATCTTTATATCTTACTTGACGCGACTCGCTCGCGGCGAGATAAGGCCCGTGTCGAGGTTCTTCGGACGGGTTCGCCCGCGCCGAAGCTAAGACGGGAAGCCGGTGCGGTCCCTTTGGGGCCAAGGCCGGCGCTGCCCCCGCAACTGTAAGCGGCGAGCGGCGGTCGATGAGTGTCACTGGGGGCTTGCCCTTGGGAAGGCCGGACCGGCGTGTTGACCCGTGAGCCAGGAGACCTGCCTCCGACGCGATAACGTCCACCGGCGGGGTGTCCGGGCTGGCCGCTTGCATTGTGCGGTCGGCCCCGTGTCGTCCGTACGTGCTCGTGTCTGGTCTTTGCCCTGCCTTTCATCGGGGTATGAAGACCATGACCGTCACTGTTGCCACCCTCGGATTCCCACGCATCGGGCCGCGCCGCGAATTGAAGTTCGCGCTCGAGAAATTCTGGTCGGGCCAGTGGTCCGAAAGCGAGTTGCTCGAAGCCGCCGGGGGGCTGCGCACCGCCGCCTGGGCGCGGCAAAGGGCGCTGGGCGCCGACTGGCTGCCGTCGAACGATTTCTCGCTCTACGACCATGTCCTCGACACCAGCCTGATGCTGGGCGCGATCCCCGAACGCTATGGCAAGACGGCGGGCGATTCCGACCTCGCGACCTATTTCGCCATGGCGCGCGGCACGACTGGCGAGGATGCTGATTGCAGTCACAGCCATGGCAGCCTGACCGCGTGCGAGATGACCAAATGGTTCGACACCAATTACCATTATATGGTCCCCGAACTGGTCGCCGGACAGAAGCTCGCGCTGAGCTCGGCCAAGATCGTCGACGAGTATCGCGAGGCCAAGGCGCAGGGGTTCGAGACGCGCCCCGTCCTGCTCGGGCCGGTCACCTGGCTGACCCTCGCCAAGGGCCGCGGGGTCGATCCGTTCGACTATCTTGACGAGGTACTGGGGCTCTACACCGCCATATTGACCCAGCTCGGCCAGGCCGGCGCCGACTGGGTGCAGATCGACGAACCGGTGCTGGTGCTCGACCTGAGCGAACGCCAGCGCAACGCGATCACGCGCGCTTATGCCAAGCTGCCGCGCACCGGCGTGAAGCTGATGCTGGCGACCTATTTCGGCGGGCTAGAGGACAATCTCGACCTCGCGATCCATTTACCGGTCGCCGGACTGCACGTCGACCTGGTCCGTGCGCCGCAGCAGCTCGACGCGGTGCTGGCGAAGGCGCCCAAGTCGCTGTTGCTCTCGCTCGGCGTGATCGATGGGCGCAATGTGTGGCGCGCGGATCTCGCGGCCCTGCTCGACCGGCTGGAGCCGATCGCCGCCGGCCGCGACCTGATCCTCGCACCGTCCTGCTCGCTGCTCCACACGCCGGTCGACCTCGCGCTCGAACGCAAGATCGATCCGGAAATCGCCCAATGGCTGGCCTTCGCGGTGCAGAAGGTCGGCGAGCTCGCGACGCTGAAGCGTGCGCTCAATGAAGGTCGGGACAGCGTTGTCGAGGAGTTGGCGGCGTCGAGTGCTGCGGCAGCAGCACGCAAGACTTCGCCGCGGATCCATGACGAAGCGGTGGCGGCGCGGCTGGCGGCGATCACGCCGGGCGATCGCGAGCGGCACTCCCCCTACCCCGTCCGCGCCGCGGCACAGGCGGAGGCGCTCGACCTGCCGGCTTTCCCGACCACCACGATCGGGTCATTCCCGCAAACCGCCGAAGTGCGCAGCGCGCGTGCCGACAACAATCGCGGAACACTCGACGATACGGCGTACGAACAATTCCTCCGCGAAGAGACCGAGCGCGCGATCCGCTGGCAGGAGGACGCCGGGCTCGACATGCTCGTCCATGGCGAGTTCGAGCGCAACGACATGGTGCAATATTTCGGCGAGCAATTGTCGGGCTTCGCCTTCACCGTCAGCGCCTGGGTGCAATCCTATGGCTCGCGTTGCGTGCGCCCGCCGATCCTGTTCGGTGATGTCTCGCGGCCCAGGCCGATGACGGTCGAATGGTGGCTTTATGCCCAAAGCCTGACGGACAAGCCGATGAAAGGCATGCTGACGGGCCCGGTGACGATCCTCAACTGGTCGTTCGTCCGCGACGACCAGCCGCGCGAGGCATCGTGCCGCCAGATCGCGCTGGCGATCCGCGACGAGGTGGTCGACCTGGAGAAGGCCGGCGCCAAGGCGATCCAGATCGACGAGGCGGCGTTGCGTGAAGGCCTGCCGCTGCGTCGGCGCGACTGGCAGCAATATCTCGATTGGGCAGTCGATTGCTTCAGGCTCTCGGCGGCGGGCGTGGCCGACGCGACGCAGATCCACACCCATATGTGCTATTCGGAGTTCAACGACATCCTGCCGTCGATCGGCGCGATGGACACCGACGTGATCTCGATCGAGACCGCGCGATCGCAGATGGAGCTGCTCGAAGGCTTTGCGCGCTATCGCTATCCGAGTGCGATCGGGCCCGGCGTCTATGACATCCACGCCCCCCGCGTGCCGACGGTCGAGGAGATGGTCGCGCTGATGCGGCTGGCCCAGGATCACCTCCGTCCCGAACAATTGTGGGTGAATCCCGATTGCGGACTGAAGACGCGCAAATGGGAGGAAGTGAAGCCGGCGATCGACGCGATGGTCGCGGCCGCGCGCGAATTGCGCGTCCGCGTGGTGGAACCGGCCTGATGTCGGGTGTCGTCCGCCTCATCGACATGGTGTTCCCGGGCGACACCAACCATCACGGTACATTGTTCGGCGGGGTGGCGCTCGCGCACATGGACAAGGTGGCGTTCCTCGCCGCCTCGCGCCATGGCCGGGCGCCCTTCGTCACCGCCGCCTCCGAACGGATCGACTTCACCGCGCCGGCGCTGAAGGGCGAATTGATCGAGGCGACGGGACGCGTCGTCCGCGCAGGCACGCGGTCGGTCGATGTCGAGATCGAGCTGACCGCCGAGGAGCTGCTGAGCGGCGCTCGGCGGCTTTGCACGCGCGGGCTGTTCACCTTGGTCGCGGTCAAAGACCCCGACACGCCCCTGCCGTTGCCGCCGCTCGATCGCGTGGCGGAACCGGAGGACGATCGGCTTCACATGATCGACATGGTGTTTCCGCCGCAGACCAATCATTACGGCACGCTGTTCGGGGGCGATGCGCTGAGGATGCTGGGCAAGGCGGCCTTCATCGCCTCGACCCGCCACGCCCGCGCCGTGATGGTGATGGCGGCGTCGGGCCGCATCGACTTCCGCTCGCCGGTACGCGAAGGAGAGATGGTCGAACTGATCGCGCGCGTAGCGATGAGCGGGCGCAGTTCGGTCCGCGTCGGGGTCGAGCTCTGGGCAGAGAACCTGCTCAGCGCCGACCGTCGCCGTGCCGCGACGGCGGAGTTCGTGATGGTCGCGGTGGACGAGGCGGGGCGCCCGAAGCCGATCGGCTGACCCGCGCGCGCCGCTCGCCTCGTCGCAAGCACTCGCCGGACGGTGCGCGCCAGCTTGTCTTCGCGCCCCTTAGGCGCTATGGGCGCGGCCGTCCGGCGAGCAGGTTCTCGCGGAGGAAGGCGCGGAGGTACCCTCTGGCGCCCTTTTCGCATTCTAGCGTTGAGCCCATCCTCCGCAGCGTCTGCCCTACGGATGCCACGTCGGCGTTCGGCCGCCGTGGCGTTTTGGCCAAGACCACCGGAGACAACCGGTTGGCCGGAAACAGTTGATTAGGAAACAATTCTTTATGGCCACTACGGCAAACCCGACACGCGACGATTTCGCGAAACTGCTCGAACTGACCCTTGGCGATGCCGACGGTTTCGAAGGCCGCGTGGTGCACGGCACCGTCACCGGCATCGAAAACGACATGGCCGTCATCGACGTCGGCCTGAAGAGCGAAGGCCGCGTGCCGCTGCGTGAATTCGCCGCGCCGGGCCAGAAGGCCGACCTCAAGGTTGGCGACGAAGTCGAAGTGTTCGTCGACCGCGTCGAGAATGCCAATGGCGAAGCGATGCTGTCGCGCGACCGCGCACGCCGCGAAGCCGCCTGGGACAAGCTCGAAGCCGAATTCGTTCAGTCGGCCCGCGTCGAGGGCGTGATCTTCGGCCGCGTCAAGGGTGGCTTCACCGTCGACCTCGACGGCGCCGTGGCGTTCCTGCCCGGCTCGCAGGTCGATATCCGCCCGGTCCGCGACGTTCAGCCGCTGATGGACATTCCGCAGCCCTTCCAGATCCTGAAGATGGACCGCAAGCGCGGCAACATCGTCGTGTCGCGTCGCGCGGTGCTCGAAGAGACCCGCGCCGAGCAGCGTTCGGGCCTCATCCAGAGCCTGGCCGAGGGCCAGATCATCGACGGCGTGGTCAAGAACATCACCGATTACGGTGCGTTCGTCGATCTCGGCGGCATCGACGGCCTGCTCCACGTCACCGACCTCAGCTACAAGCGCGTCCAGCACCCGAGCGAGGTCCTGAACATCGGCGACACCGTCAAGGTTCAGATCATCCGCATCAACAAGGACACGCAGCGCATCTCGCTCGGCATGAAGCAGCTCGAGAGCGATCCGTGGGACGGCGCCGCCGCCAAATACCATGTCGGTGCCAAGATGACCGGCCGCGTGACCAACATCACTGAGTACGGCGCGTTCGTCGAACTGGAAGCGGGCATCGAAGGCCTGGTCCACGTCTCCGAGATGAGCTGGACCAAGAAGAACGTCCATCCGGGCAAGATCGTCTCGACCAGCCAGGAAGTCGATGTCGTCGTGCTCGAGGTCGACGAGGACAAGCGCCGCATCTCGCTGGGTCTGAAGCAGGCCCAGGCCAATCCGTGGGAAGCGTTCGCCGCTGCCCACCCGGTCGGTTCGACGGTCGAGGGCGAAGTCAAGAACGCCACCGAGTTCGGCCTGTTCATCGGCCTCGACAACGACGTCGACGGCATGGTCCACATGTCGGACATCGCCTGGGGCATTTCGGGCGAGGACGCGCTCAACCTGCACCGCAAGGGTGAGATGGTGAAGGCGATCGTGCTCGACATCGACGCCGAGAAGGAGCGTATCTCGCTCGGCATGAAGCAGCTCGAGCGTGGCGGCCCGTCGGCCGCGATCGTTTCGGGCGCAGGCGACAAGCTCAACAAGAACTCGGTCGTCACCGTCACGGTGCTCGAAGTCCGCGACGCGGGTCTCGAGGTTCAGGTCGGCGAAGATGGCGCCACCGGCTTCATCAAGCGCACCGATCTCGGCCGCGATCGCGACGAACAGCGTCCGGAGCGGTTCCAGGTCGGCCAGAAGTTCGACGCCATGGTCACCGGGTTCGATCGTTCGAAGAAGCCGACCTTCTCGGTCAAGGCGATGCAGATCGCCGAAGAGAAGCAGGCCGTCGCGCAATATGGTTCGTCCGATTCGGGCGCATCGCTCGGCGACATCCTGGGCGAAGCGCTCAAGGCCCGCGACACCAAAAAGTAAGGCTCAGATTGGGTAGCATCCTGAGGATGCTACCCTTTTTGTTACACTTTCACTGTCGAATCGGTCCTATTGCGTTCGGCAGATTTTCATTATGATGAGTATCGGTGGGGGCCCTTTTTCCGTGAGGGGGAAATTCTCGGGAAAAGGGTAGTCGATGGAGAAGACCGGGACGTGCCCCGGTGGTCCTTCGACTCTGGGGAGACCGTGTTCGTATGATTCGTTCGGAACTGATTCAGAAGCTTGCAGAAGCCAATCCAGATCTCGCGCTCCGCGATGTCGAGGCAATCGTGACAACGTTCTTCGATGAGATTTCGCGGCGTTTGGCGGCCGATGGCCGCGTCGAACTGAGGGGCTTCGGCGCTTTTTCAACGCGAGCGCGCGGTGCGCGCACCGGCCGCAACCCGCGGACGGGCGAAGTAGTGGAAGTCGACGCCAAGCGCGTCCCCTATTTCAAGCCCGGCAAGGAAATGCGCGTCCGGCTCAACGTTTCCTGAGCCGAGGCGGCCTGTTTCAAGCCCAGCTTGAAACAGGACTCGCCGAAGGCCGGCCGGCAGGCGCACCGCGCCTGACCGACGTCACGCGATTTACCCGCGTGACGTCCCCTTCCCTTTCAACTCCCGCTTGACCCAGGCGCGCGCCTGCGCGACCTGTGCCGGCACGCGGACGTGGCGAAATTGGTAGACGCACGGGACTTAAAATCCCTCGCCCTATGGGTGTGCGGGTTCGAGTCCCGCCGTCCGCACCAGCATCATGATATAGTTGAATTTACTTTGGTCATGGCGAACCCGTGACCAAAATGAAGTCCAATCTTCCGCTTATCGATAGACGAGCCGCAAGGCTGGGCGCCTCAGGAGCGAAAGCTGAACAGTTTCACCAAGGCATTGGTCGGAATTTGGGCCGTCTTCAGGCTGGCAGCTCTCGGACAGAGTGGCACCGAAGCTGACGTTCGAGGTAGCCCCTCTCGTTTACACCGAGAGGGGCTAGAATGGGCCGAGAGCTGTCCGTCCGCTTTCGGGTTTCCAGCCGGACAAAGCGGTCGTTCGCAGCCCGGAACTCACGAGCGGGTTTTAGAGCGTGACCGATGAAATAACATTTGTCGTCTGTGCTGTGTTCGCCGGACTATTTGGCCTGTTGCTGACGGAGATCATGGGCGGCAGGGCACAAGCCACAAAGCACTGGCGATATTATGGACGGAGCTCGCTCACTACCCCTTGTGGTCATTAGCCGCTGCTATATCATGCGCCTGATCTACTATTGGGAAGCGCGATCTATGAGAGCCTTGGCGTGTTCCCTAGTTCTGCTCACCTTGGTGAGTTGCGCCCATTCAGCCGACGCGCCAGTAATTCCCCAGACCTTCGTGCCATCCCCGACTCTCGCGGACCCCACGCGCTTCGATCAGTATTCGGCCTTCTCACCCGACGGGTCGGAATATTATCTGTCGGTCGCAGATGCCGACTGGAATTACCGTGGCATCCTGCGCTCAATCCGCCGAAACGGCGAGTGGTCGCCATTCGAGCCGTTGCCTTTCGTGTGGGGCCAAGGAAAGGATGGTGGCGAGCCCTTTATTGGAGCGAACGGCGCTGAGCTGTTCTTTGTCTCGGCCCGCGAGGGAACCCGACCGGCCGAAACGGGAATGGCGGGGTCCGCTGGAATCGTGCAATCTGGTGAGACAGACATCTACCTCGCCAGGCGTTCCGGCAAGGCTTGGTCGGAACCAGTTCGGCTTCCCCCGCCCGTCAATTCTCGTTCGAACGAATGGCACCCGAGTGTCGCTGATGACGGAACGATCTATTTCGCGTCCGAGCGCGGCCGGCAAGATGGTAAAGCTGACATCTATTTCTCTCGCCGGGACTCCACCGGAAATTATCGTGATGTCGAGCGCCTTGCCGCCCCGATCAATCTCGACAACAGCAATGATTCAGACCCGTTCATTGCTCCTGACGGCTCTTATCTGATCTTCCATTCTGACCGGAAGGGAGGCTTCGGCGAGCACGATCTCTATATCGCCTTCCGGCAGCCCTGCGGCAATTGGTCCGAACCCCAGAATCTGGGCGGCGAGATCAACACCGCCGGCTGGGAAATGGGTCCGAGCGTCACACGAGACGGTCGCCTCTTGCTGTTTACCCGCCGCGCCGCAATTAGGACAGACCAGCCGTCGCGCATCTACGCCGTAAGCACGGCGGTCATCGACCGTTTCCGCTCCCGCCAGCGTCAGGATCGAAAAGTCCGCTTTCCCAACTGTGGACGCCGCTGAAGGTGCAAGCGATATTTGGGTGGTGACGTGTAGTCGGTTGCGGCCATCTGTCCGGCCGCTGGGGCAGCGGTAGAGCTGCGGGCCCGAAACCGCCTGGTCGCTAAGTCCCGAGAGCGATCGTGCCAAGTGGCCTCCCGATCGAGATGAACGAACGACGACTTTTGGGATCAGCGGCGGAGCTACTCGACGACCACTTTTAGGGCGCTTTGCCGACCGGCTAGGTTAGCGGCCCATCGGCGAGACTATGGGGTGATCGGCTGACCCGTATGTGTCGGCTGGCAGGTCAGCGCGTGTCATGGCTTTGAGAACCTATAAGCGAAACGATCCGTCTCCCCCTTGATCGCCGGATCGAACACCTTGATCTCGTGCGGATCCTCTCTGTTGGCAAGAAGGTCGCTTTGCGCGTCCAACACGAAACCGGCAGCCTGCACTTCCTCGACAACCGACGCGGGATCGATCCGATGCAGTGATGGGGTGTCCGTCGTGCCAGACCCACGCGCCGCGACGTGATCGACGATGATGTAACGCCCGCCAGGCTTCAAACTTGCGAAGACGGCCCGGTTGAACGCGTCCGCCGTCGCGCCCTTGGCCTGGACCAGCGGGGTGTGGAGATCGTGATAGAACAAGTGCATCCAAACGACATCTGCGGCGGGGGCAACTTTCGCGATCGCGACGACAGCGGCCGAAACGGCGTCGACATTCTCCCGGCCCGACTCCTGCGCGAGCGTTCGCATGAGCCCGACCGGATCGTTCTTGAAATGCGCAACTTCGGCTGGAACGAAGCTGTAGACCCGCCCTTCGGGTCCCACGACGTCGGAGAAGATGCGGGTCCAGTCGCCATTGCCGGGGTAGACGTCGATAACGGTGGCACCCTCGGTGACGGTCGCGAACCGGATCACTTCGGCTTGCTTGGCTTGGTCGTACATCGAAATGTTCCTTACGATTGAGGGCCGACAGGCGCGTGACATAGGGGAGCGATCCCGACCCGGCATATCGGTGTGCCTTACGAAGCGCGTCGTCCCTGAACCTCCCTGTCACCGCGGCCGATTGCGGCGAAGAAGTCTTTCATGGTCTGAACGTCTTGCGTCGTGCTCACGAGAGGCTCCCCGATTAGCAGTCGGGTTCGGTCAGACCTGGGCCATGCCGCCATCGACGGCGAGATCGATGCCGGTGACGTAGGAGCTTTCGTCGGAGGCGAGGAACAACACGGCTGCCGCAACTTCCTCGGCCTTACCCCGCCGACCGAGCGGGACTTGCGAGGCAAAGTGCGCCGCTGCCTGCTCGATCTGGTCGGCGGTGAGCCCCACCTTCTCCAGAGCCGGCGTTTCGATCGGACCCGGGCTCATGGAATTCACGCGAATCTTCCGATCCTTGAGCTCCACGGTCCAACCGCGCGCGAAGGTGCGTACCGCCGCTTTGGCAGCGGCGTAGGCGCTGAAGGCGGGATCGCCTCTCACGTTCGCGACCGAAGCGGTCAGGATAATGGAGCCGCCATTCTTGAAGAGCGGGAGGGCCTTCTGGACCGTGAAAAACGTTCCCTTCGCGTTCAGGTCGAACGTCTTGTCGAAATGCTCTTCGGTCGCCGCTTCGAGCGGCGCAAGCTCGCCCCAGCCGGCATTCGCGAAGAGCACGTCGATGTGACCGTGCTTTTCCTTCACGACGGCATAGAGACGGTCCAAATCATCAAGGCGCGTCACATCGCCCGTCACCGTGGTGACATTGCTCCCGATGGCGGCCGCAGCTTCCTGCAATTCCTTCTCTCGTCGCCCGGTGATGACGACGCGCGCGCCCTCGGCAACGAACTGCTTCGCGGTTGCCAACCCGATGCCGCTGTTTCCGCCGGTGATGACAGCGACCTTGCCCTCGAGCCTTTTCATTTCGTCCATCCTTCAAGTTGCGGGGATCACCCTGACCGCCTCCAGATGGGTCTGCGCCGATTGCTTCATCAGTGCGAAAAGGCGCACATCGCTGGTGCATGAACGCACCGATCGCAAGTCTGATGTCGCCGCCGTATCCACATTCAGCGACCCACTGCCTACAAAACGCTTTTTAACGCGGCATCGTCGGTGCGATAACGCACCATGATCGACTGGGATGACGTCCGCTACTTCCTTGCCGCCGCTCGCGGCGGTTCGGTGCGCGCGGCTGCCAAAGGATTGGCGGTGAACCACGCCACGGTGCTCAGACGGATATCCCAGCTCGAGGAACGTCTCGGCACACGAATGTTCGAGCGGCTGCCTTCGGGCTATCGCCTGACCGAAGCGGGCGAGGAGGTGCTCGAGCTCGCGATCCAGATGGAAACGTCGTCGCATCAGCTCGAAACGCGCATCCTTGGACGCGACCAGAGCGTGCGCGGCCTATTGCGCGTGACGTTGACACCGATCCTCGCGACCCACCTGCTGATGCCGGATTTGGCCGATTTCGCGCGTCTCTATCCCGATATCGAAATGGAAATCCTGTCGTCGGGCGAGTTGGCGAACCTCACCAACCGGGAAGCGGATGTCGCAATCCGCGTCGTCTACGACCGCAAGACGCTACCTCTCAATCTGCACGGCCTGAAGGGGCCGGAGGTATTCGGCGGCGTCTACATTGCGCGCGATCGGCTTGCCGCGTGGCGCTCCGGCGCAGGCGAGCCGCTGCGGTGGATCGTCATCGCCGCGCACGGCGTGCCGGAGTGGGCTAGCGAGGGTGCGGTGCGGACCATGGGGGTGCCATTCAAGGTCACTGATGCTGGAGCGGAGATCGCCGCCGTCAGAGAAGGGCTCGGGATCGCAACGCTACCGTGCTTCGTCGGCGATGCCGATCCGCAGCTCGAACGCGTGCCGGGTGCCGACCTTCACATGTACGGGACTCTCTGGATCCTCACACAGGGCGAAACGCGCAAGACCAAGCGCGTTCGACTTTTCACGGAGTTCATACATGAAAGGATCACGGCGCACGGGCGGCGTCTCACCGGTCAATGACCGCGGGCAATCGGTGAAACGGTCTCGTTGAATAGGAGGTTGCGTCCATAGCGCTCGTTCGCAAAATGCGGGATCGCGGCGAACGGCAGGTGTTGGGAGCGCCGCTTGGCGATTTGAACGGCAAAAATTGGGGCGCATAGCCGCCCTTGCGACGGACATACCAATCTCGCCCGGGGGTCCGGCCATCACGGCAAGAAATCAATTGCCTGTGTGATTTGGAGCAACGATACAGCCATAAACGGGGGGCTGTATGCGTAAGTCACTTATGTTGCTTGGCTGTTGCGCACTGTTGGTGAACTGCGGTGGGGGCAGCTCCTCGGGCGGGGGCGTGGGAAATATGCCGGCACCCACCCCAAGTCCAAGTCCGACGCCAACTCCCACCCCAACTCCGGCACCGGCGGCAAAACTCACCTATTTGTACGCGTTCGGCTCGAAGAGACCGGATGGAGATCAGCCCAACGGCCCCATGATCCAGGCAAGTGATGGCAACTTCTACGGCACAACGGCCGCTGGCGGACCGAACAGCTGCCGCCCCGGTAACGCTATCCCTTGTGGCGTCATCTTCAAGATCACTCCCGATGGGCAGGAATCGGTTCTGTACGCTTTCGGCAGCGTGCCGAACGACGGGTACACGCCTTACGGAGCGCTGATTCAGGGCAGCGATGGCGCGCTGTATGGGACCACAACAAACGGTGGTGCTTTTGGCGGCGGCGGCACGGTTTTTCGGGTTACCCTCGCCGGCCAATATACCATCCTTTACTCATTCGGTGCGACAGCCACTGACGGCGTTGTCCCGAACGGACTGATCCAGGGCAAAGACGGCAATTTCTACGGAACAACGGCGTCCGGTGGTGCGAACCACTGCACGCAGATTCCACAAGCCGGCGGCAATTGCGGCACCGTGTTCAAGGTCACGCCGAACGGTGCCGAGACGGTACTTTATTCCTTCGGCGCGTTTGCCTCTGATGGCGTCGAGCCCGGCGGCCTCATCCAGGGCGCCGACGGTAATTTCTATGGTACAACCCAGAATGGCGGTGCGAACAGCTGCAGCTCGTCTGGCGAAACGCACGATTGCGGGACGCTTTTCAAAGTGACGCCAGCGGGCGTGGAAACGGTCCTCCATTCTTTCGGAAGCGGCCAAAACGCAGGGTTCCTTGGTCAAGACGGCATAGCGCCCACTGGCACGTTAGCGCTGGCAAGCGATGGTTCGATCTACGGCGCGACGTCATCGGGTGGCGAAGGGCGATGCGGGGGCCTGTTCGGATGCGGCACAATATTTCGCTTCACAACCGCCGGCACGCTAGCAATCGTCTATGCATTTTCGGTCAATTCGAGGGCCGACGGCGATGGCCCGTCCGGTCTCACAATCGGACCCGATGACAATTTATACGGCACCACAACTTCAGGCGGCGCGTTTTCCTGCGACTCCTGCGGAACGGCTTTCCGACTCACGCCTTCGGGTACGCTGAACACCCTTTATTCCTTCGGTCCCGTAAATCAGGCGCCGAACGCGCCCATCGGCGGGCTCGTCCGTGGCAAGGACGGCGCATTTTATGGCATCACCCGCTCAGGCGTTGCAGGATCGACAGGCAGCGGCACCGTTTTCAAACTAACCCTACAGTGACGGCTTTTTGGGCGCGCCTGAGATCATTTCGAATGACGGCAATAAGGGCGCGTTGCGGACAATCAGATCTCCGCCAGGGCGAATGACAGCTCGCGACCCAGGAGCGAGTGCAGCTGATGAGTTTGCTGGTTGCCGCAAGTTGCCATAGAATATTGCTGCGGCGGGGGGCAGAGGAGACCCGCAAGGGTACCAGAGGGTAATGCTGACCGCGCCCAGGGCCTTGGGCACCGCTCGCGTTAAGCCTATGCGCGAGCCTTAGCCCCGCCGCACCGAATTTCCGCTTCCGACCCATAAACCCGTCATTCGTCTTGCCGCCTACATTTGCGCCGACCCGACAAGCGTCTATTAAGGTACTGAGCCTAAACTCGGGACCATGCTATCCTTGGGACGTCTTTTGAAGATTGCGCCATTCGCGGCTGCAATCGGCAGCACGCTAGGGACCGCTTTCTATGTCATCTACGAGCCGCTAGGTCACCATTATCTGTACCCGCCCCGACATGACGCGTTGCCACTATTTTGGCTGTTCACATTAATCGGGACTTTGCCGGGGGCGATTATCGTTGGTGTTCCTGCAATGTATCCGGTTCGAAACATCATTTCACGCCATGCAATAGCTTCTTTGGCGCCTATTGTGGCATTCGCAGTAGGTCTATCGTTCCTGCTCTTTGGCTGGGCTTTCAAGGTTCCCGGTACGAGCGAATACCGCGACCTCGACCTGCTCTTAATATTTTCCGGAACCACAGCTCTAGGATTCGTGGTTATGCTCGCGTTACTTAGAAGGCGTGACCGTATGAGCCAGATCCCTATAGGCAGCTGAACTCTCCCTTGGGCATGCCCGCTGACCACCACCGTCGTGACATTCGGGACCAGCTGAATGAACGGCCGCTTTTGGATCGTCGCGATCCTGGTCGAACGACCACAAATAGGGCGCGTAGCAGCCGAGGTGGAAAGCGGCCCAATCCGATTGCGGACGGGCCGCTCCGCTTCAGATTTCAGTTCGTTCGGCAAGGGTACAGCCGCGAAGTTTGCTGTCGATGGCCAGATCGAAAAGCGCCCCATCACGCAGCCGACCTTCATGCTCGAGGTAAAATCGGACTGCCCAAACTTACCTCTGCATCAGAGCACGCTTGGTGCCGACCATCCTTCCCGCATTCCACGCGGGCCGCGATTGCGTCGCAGGATCGTATGTCGAAAGTCCTTAGCGCCCCGCTGCTCCGACAAACACGACCGTGAAACGGCAGATGGCCCTGACGGCGGCTGCGACCCCACCGTCAGGGCCGGCTCGGAAACAAGGTCACGTTACGTCCCGAGGCACTACATAGGACGGCCGTCATCGCGCTTCCGCGAGCGCTACGGCATCAGGCCCCGCAGGGAACCGAAGCCGACCGTTTGCATCATGCACGGCGTTCCAGACGCCTTCGGCCACATCGCTCTCCCGGGTGGTCAGCGCCGGCGCGGCAAAGCTTTCCATGATGGGTTTGGCGAAATCGGCGTACTCGGCCGGGAGCAGCTGGTCGAACGGAATGATGGCGTTCGCGCCGAAATTGGTGGTCGGTGCATAGCCCGGCTCGACCAGCTTCACCGAGATATCGAAATACGCGAGCTCATGGGCAAGCGAGCCGGTGAAACCCTCGATCGCCTGTTTGCTGGCAGTATAGGCAGCGGCCAGCGGGAAAGCACCGAGTGTGACGCTCGATGTCACGTTGACGATCATACCCGAGCGGCGCGCGCGCATCTGTGGGATGATCGCCTGGCACATCGCCATCACGCCAATCGTGTTGGTCTCGAGCAGCTGGCGTACCAGCGACATCGGCGTCACCTCGAACGCCCCGACCGCTCCGATGCCGGCATTGTTCACCAGCACGTCGATCGGACCAGCGGTTTTAATCAGCGCCGCGATGCTCGTTTCGTCGGTGACGTCGAGGGGCAAAACCCGCAACCGGCTGGTGTCGCCAGCAAAGTCGGCCGCCTCGGGCCGCCGCATCGTGGCGATCACATTCCAACCCTGGGCAAGGAAATGCTCGGTGATCGCCTTGCCATAGCCCGACGAGGTTCCGGTGATGAGGATGGTCTTGGTCATGACTGTCTCCTTGGTTTCGATACCGAGAAGATAGACAGGGCGGCTTATACGATCTATAATCGTACGGCCAAATTTGTTTATGAATCGTCCAGGAACATGGATCCTCTGAGTGATATCATTGCCTTGTTGCGCCCGAGGGCCGCGGTGTCGAAGCCAATCTCGGGGAAAGGACGCTGGGCCGTCCATTATGATGCGCATGACGCGCCTGGCTTTACCATCATCCTCTCCGGCGAGGCGTGGCTGACCTTCGATGGCACGGAGCCGCTGAGTCTCGCTGAGGGAGATTTCTTGTTGCTGCCGACGACGCCCGCTTTTTCGCTGGCGAGCGAACCCCATATTCCCGGCACGCCTGTCACGCCGCGTGTCGAAGCCGTCCGGCATGGCGACCCCGATGGTGCGCCCGACTTCATGGCGTTGGGCGGGAGCTTTTCGTTCGAGCGGGTGAACGGCCCCCTCCTGCTGTCGCTGCTACCTGAGCGTATCCATATCCCGGCATCCGAAGGTCGTTCGACGCGGTTCGGACGATTAATCGATCTGCTGGCCGAGGAATGCGCCACCGATTATCCCGGCAAAGAGTTGATCATTCAGCGCATGCTGGAGGCCTTGCTGGTCGAGGCGCTTCGCTGGCGTAGCCTTGGCAATGCGGCTGTTCCGGCGGGCCTGTTGAGCGGGATGCAGGACCCGGCAATCGCCCGCGCACTACAGGCGATCCATGCCGATGTCCGTGCCGGCTGGACTGTGGCAGATCTTGCGAGCATCGCGGGCATGTCGCGTTCTGCCTTCTCGGCCCGGTTCGGTGAAGTCTTGGGATGCGCGCCAATCGAGTATCTGATGCGTTGGCGCATGGCGATCGCCAAGGACGCTCTCACCTGCGGCAACATGGCACTGGATCGGATCGCAGAAGAGATAGGCTACGAGTCGGCCAGTGCCTTCAGCACTGCGTTTCGGAAGCGCCTCGGATGCCCGCCCGGCAAATTCGCGCGAGCCGCAGCCTGAGACCAACCATTCGAGCGCTCCTACTTTCATAGAAGAACCTGTTGCCCGTTCAACTAGGGCGCGTTGCTGTCGTCACGCATCGGCGTAGATCTTTCGACCGCTTACGACCCATTTATGGTCGTAGATTGAGCGCACGATGGTTCGTATAAGCTGCCGCTAGCTTGCATTGAGGCGCACCAGTGGACCGATTGAGGACAGCGATTGCTCTAAATGTCGCCGCAATTGGTCTTGGCGCATGCGATCCCGGCGTTCACATCGCTTGGCAAAAGCAATTCAATAAGCAGGTCGATCCTACCTGCATCGCATCAGCACTAAAATCCGTATCATTCAAGGTCGATCGAGGGACATACATCAGCGGTGGCGGTCGTGGTTTCCCCAAAGGCACCCAAGTAACTCAGTTCGGCTACAGCGCCGGTGCGGATCGCGATTACTACAACGTCGATATAGCCCCAGTGGCTGGCGGCAAAACTAACTACTGGCACGGTTGGTCTAAAATCGGAACCAGCATTCCACCGGACGAGCGTGCGAGGATATTGCCGCCGCTTTACAGAGCCAATCGAGCAGTTGCCGCCGCCTGTGGGCTGTCATTCGACGACGTGATACCCGAACAAGGTGATGGCTAAAGTCCGCTTTTTGTCGTGCCGGTCTCAAACCGGACAGTCCGCAACCCACCCAATAGCTGACGTCCGATAGTGCCTGAACGAACGACCGCTTTCAGAGTCATTGTTCTCAAGCCGGAACGGCATCTATTGGGGCGCATCGCGGTCATGTCGGCGAACTGTCCGATCGCGCAGGTACCCAATAATCGCGGCCCTCCCGTGGCTCAGAACCCAACCAGCACCCACACCCCCTAACTATCGATCATCACCCCAGAATACGCCTCGTCCTCGAGCGCCCTACCCGCTCCCATCGCCACGCTGGTCAGGGGATCTTCGGCGATGATGACCGGCACGCCCGTCGCCTGGGCCAGCGCCTCGCTGATGCCGGTCAACAGCGACCCGCCACCGGTCATGACGATACCGTGTTCATGGATGTCGGCGGCGAGCTCGGGCGCGGTGGCGGCGAGGGTGCGCAACACGGTCTCGACCACCTGATCGACGAGGTCGCTGAGCGACGGGGCAATGTCCGCCTGGCAGATGTCGATCTCTCGCGGGACGCCGTTGACCTGGTCGCGCCCGCGCACGGGCATGATGAGCCCGCGCCCGTCCTCCGGCATCCGCGCGACGCCGATCTCCATCTTGATCCGCTCTGCCGTGGTCTCGCCGATGACCAGATTGTGGTTGCGGCGAATGCTCGACGCGATGGCATCGTCCATCTTGTCGCCGCCGACGCGTGCCGATGCGTGATGGACGAGGTTGCCGAGCGAGAGGACCGCAACCTCTGTCGTGCCGCCGCCGATGTCGACGATCATCGTGCCGATCGGCTCGTTGATCGACAGGCCCGCGCCGATCGCCGCCGCCATCGGCTCCTCGATCAGGCGAACCCTGCGCGCCCCGGCATTGGTCCCGGCTTGCCGTATCGCCCGCCGTTCGACCTGGGTCGCGCCGGAGGGAATGCAGACCAGAAGTTCCGGGCGACGCGGGAGCCGCGAGGGGCCGCCATGCGCCTTGTCGATGAACGCCTTGATCATCTGTTCGGCGATATCGACGTCGGCGATGACGCCGTCGCGCATCGGGCGCACGGTCGAGGTGCCCTGCGGCGTCCGCCCGATCATCAGCTTGGCTTCCATCCCGAACGCCCGCAACCGCGGCAAGCCGTTGATCAATTCGATCGCGACGACCGATGGTTCGTTGAGCACGATGCCCCGGCCTCGCAGGTAAACGATGGTGTTCACCGTGCCGAGGTCGATCGCCATGTCGTTGGATTTTGTAGAAAAAAAGCGTGGAACGCGCATCATTGCCCGATCTCGAGAGGCGCGAGATCATCCTCGCATCATTGTCTGGTGTTCGGCTCGTCCCAGAGGGCGACTAGCCGGTCGACGTCCTCAATGATCCCTCGTTGCTCATTAAGCCATGGCTGAGTCGCACCGTGCATCCGCTCGCCGACACGCCCCGTCGCGTAACGTGCCTCTCCCTTTCGATGAGCCAGACCGCGCCGCGCGCCCGCGTCCATTGCCGCCGGGAGTGAGTCATCCATTGCTCGACGCCGTCCGATGGCGATCGGGTCTGCGGGAATGCTGAAGAATGCGCGTCATGACGCTATGGCTGCTGCGAAATGCCGGCAGAGATGGAGGTCGAGAATGAGTCGTGCGGATTTTGACCCGGCCAGCGTTCAGCCGGATGGACGGCCGGCGTCACGAGCAACATTGTTCGATCCCGCCGGAGGAGGACCGTGGAGAGGCTCGGTTGCCGGGCTGGACCTCAACGGGCCGGTCACGGTGCTCGCTTATGGCACCGACGAGATCGGTGTCGGCCCGCGGCTGCACGTCCATCCCTATGACGAGACGTTCGTCGTGATACAGGGCCGCGCACGCTTTTTCGTCGGCGATGCGGCGATCGAGGCTTCGGCCGGAGAGGTCGTGCTCGGTCCGGCGGGCGTGCCGCACAAGTTCGAGAATCTGGGGCCGGGCCGGCTTCAAACGATCGACATCCATCATTCGCCGCAATGGATCCAGACCGATCTGGAATAGGCGGTCCGCCTTGGCCAAAGCGAACTCGGGGTGGGCGATGCCCACCCCGGAGTGCCTTACATGCCGTCGACGGCCTTGCTGACCATGACGTTCACCGCGACGCGGCGGTTCTGCGCCTTGCCGCTGGGGGTGTCGTTGGGTGCCGCCGGATCCGCTTCCGACATGCCGGTGGGAGTCAGCATGCGATAGGGCTTCCAGTGGCACGCCTGCTGGAGATAGTTGACGACGCGGCTGGCGCGCTTTTCGCTGAGCGTCTGGTTCAAGTCCTGGCTGCCGGTGGAGTCAGTATAGCCGACGACGAGAAGCAAGGCGTTGTTCATGCCTTCGGCCTGCTGTGCGGCGGCGCAGAGATCGGCCTTCGCCTGCGGCGACAGATCCGCCTTGCCGGTGGCGAAGGTCACGTTGGTCGTACCCTTGACGTTATACTGGTCGATATCGGCGACGCGGCCGCGCAGCGCCTCGGTTGCCGCGGCCTGTTCGCCGAAGCGTTGGTCGGTGCCGTTGCGGATCATCGACGCGGTACGGAGATCCTTGCTCTTGAGCGCGATCTGGTTCGCCACCAGGCCCCCGCCCCATTGCACGGTCTTGATGCTGACCGGCAGGCCGTTGAGCAGCTGGTCCGCGGCAAGCTTGTTGCTGCGGATGCCGAGCAGGCCGCCCTTGGACTTGATCCGGGTTCCGTCGCTTAGCAGGACCACCGTCTTGGTTCCGCCGGCGGTCGTCACCTGCATCTTCTGGTCGTTGCGCGCCGAAATGAAGCCTTCGACATCAGGGCCGTCCGGCATTCCGGACAGATCGGCGGGCGCGGTGCCGTTCACGGTGATGTCCGGGTTGGCCGGCGCCGAAGCCGGAGCCGGAGCCGCATCCTGCGGCGTCTGCTGTGCATGCACGCCGGCCGACATCGTGCCGGTAAGCATGGCGAGCATGAAAAGCATTCTGGGATTTTTGGAAATTGCACTCATCGCTTTGCTCCTTGAAATCTGACCAGCCGGGCGTTGGTGATAGCACGCATCGCCCGGCCGTCCTCTCCGTGTTGCCCAACGGGCAGTTTGATCACGCCACACCAGCTTCCCTCGGCAAGTGCGGCGCGAAGCCGTACGCGAACATCAGGGACTTGCTGGGTGTTCGGGCCAACCTTTCGCGCAGATGAACGCCTTGCGTGGTGCCGGCAGTTGCAGGGATAATTGGAGCCCATTGCGCGGCGAGCCGATGAAATCGCGCGGCGCAAAAGCGCAATAGTTAACGCTCGGTCGCCGACCATGATTGCCGAACGAGGGGGCGGCGACAGTCGAGCGCCGGCTTTCAAGGTAAATCGCCGATACGTCTAACGAACGAAATCGGGCTGTGCAGCTATGGCTGCAGAGCAATTGCGGCCACCGACTGTTTTGGCCGATCGCGTGACCGAATCGGAAGATCGGAGGGGCTTCCAGCAACTTAAAATGTAAAGAACTTGAAGGCTTTACGCTTGTGAGCTCGGCGCCTCCTTCCCAGCGGGTTCCGGATCTCGCCGTCCGCACCATGGCGCCACGCCGCGGAGTTTGGCACAACGCACCTATGACCGCGCTTCGCCGCATCCCTGCCCTGCTCCTGCTGCTGCTCGCATCGTGCAATCCGCGCCCCGACACTGGTCCCGTCGTGGTGAGCGCGATCGGCGGGCGGCCATCCTATCCCGACGTCAACAAGCGGCCCGCCGACACCACGCAGCGCCTGCTGCTCGACTCGACCGCACAGGGCCTGGTCCGCTTCGACGCGAGCGGGCAGATCGAACCGGGGCTCGCCGAGCGCTGGATCGTGATCGATCAGGGTCGCACCTATATCTTCCGCTTGCGCGAAGCCGAATGGAGCGACGGCGGCAAGGTCACCGCGGCGGATGTCGTGGTCATCCTGAAACGCGCCATCGCGCCGTCGTCGCGCAATCCGCTCAAGCCGTTCCTGACTGCGATCGACGATATCGTGTCGATGACCGACCAGGTGATCGAGGTGCGGCTGAGCCGGCCGCGCCCCGATCTGCTCAAGCTGTTCGCGCAGCCCGAACTGACGGTCCGGCGCGAGAATCCACCGGGCGGGAGCGGACCGTTCAGGGTGTACGCAGCCGCCGCCAATTCGGTGATGCTGCGCCCGGCCTTCGATCCGGCACGATCGCCCGACGACGAGGTCGCCGAGCCTGGCCCCGAGCAGAATGTCCAACTGATCGGCGAAAGCGCCGCGCGCGCGCTGCTGCGCTTCACGCGCAAGGATTCGGATTTCGTCGTCGGCGGATCGGTCGGCGACTGGCCACTGGTGGCGATGATCAAGATCGCGCCGACCAATATCCGTCTGGACCCGGCCGCCGGCCTGTTCGGCCTGGCGATCGTCAAGCGCGATGGGTTTCTCGCCGCGGCAGCCGGACGCGCCGCGATCGCCGAAGCGATCGATCGTACGGCATTGATCGCTGCCTTCACGCCCGATTGGGGTCAGCCGGTCGAGCGGCTGTTGCCCGACAAGCTCGATTCGGCGAGCGCGCCAGCGGTATCGGCCTGGGCGACGCTGACGCCCGACGCTCGCCTGGCCGACGCCCAACAGCAAGTGGCGACCTACCGCCTCGCCAATCCCGGAGAGATTGCGTTGCGGGTGGCGCTGCCCGACACTCCGGGCGGTAACGTGCTGTGGGGCCAGATTGGCGCGCGGCTGGCGACGATCGGGATCCGGCCGATCCGCGTCGCGATGCGCGCCGATGCAGACCTGCGGCTGGTCGACGAAGTCGCTCCCTATGACAGCGCGCGCTGGTATCTGGCGACCGCTTGCGCGATGTGCAGCGACGAGGCGCAGGCCGCGCTGACCGCCGCGCGCGATGCCCCGACCATGACCGAGCGCGCCACGCACATCGCCGAGGCGGACGCCGCGCTGGCCGCCGATATCGCCTTCATTCCGATCGCAACACCGCTACGCTGGTCGCTCGTGTCGCTGCGGCTGCGGCAATGGCAGGGGAACGCGCGCGCGTGGCACCCGTTGAATCGATTGCGGAGCGACACCAACTAGATCGGACCATGGCCAACACCACCCGTATCCCGCGTCCCGATATCAGCCAGATCGTTCCGATGGGCCGCGATCCCGCCTCCGTGCGCAAGCGCATCGAGGGGATGGAGCATCTGCTCGAAGGATTGTTCAAGATTCCCGGCACCAACCAGAAATTGGGGTTGGACGTGATCTTGGACCTGGTCCCCGGCATCGGCGACCTGGTCGGCGCGGCACTGGGATCGTACATGGTATGGGAAGCGCGCAACCTGGGCATGTCGAAAGGGCAGATGGCGCGGATGTTCGGCAATGTCGGCATCGACTTCGCGCTGGGGTTGATCCCCTGGGTAGGCGCGGTGCCCGACTTCTTCTTCCGGTCGAACAGCCGCAATCTGAAGATCATCCGCAAGCATCTCGACAAGCACCACCCGTCGACGGCGGTGATCGAGGGTTAATGTTGAGAACCCAATAAACTGTCTTCAAGCGATCTATTTCCAAAACTCGTCATCCCAGCGGAAGCTGGGATCTCAAGCGGCATGGCGCCACCGCCAGAGACCCCAGCTTTCGCTGGGGTGACGGGAGTATGTTGAGGCGACGGGAAGATTCCGCCGGGATAACGACAAGAAGATGAGTTCAACCTGGACGTGGCGCAGATAAGCCGAGCGGCGGCCTTCGCCGAGGAGGGATTCAAGACCTCGACCTCAGCGCCGCCCGCGCCAGATCTTGAGGCGCGCATTGCCGGGAAGCCCACCCGTATTCGGCTTGCAACGCTCGTAAGCAAAACGCCGGTCGAGGCACAGCCATAGCTCGTCGAGCCAACCGCTCTTCGCGGTCACGCGGATCGCGCTGGCAGGGATGCCTGGGTTGGACCTGGCAAACGCCGCCGCGAATTGACCGACGGTCAGCGGGCGGCGCGAGAGTGCGTCCATATCGGGATAGCGCAGCTTGGCGTACATCGCGCTCGATCGCGCGAAATAGGCGGCGGGAGTCGTGCCCATGCAGGTGCCGTGCTTGGCCCATTCGTGCTGGATCAATTGCGCCGAGGGCGTCGAGCACAGCATATTCTTGATCACGGCCGGCGGCACGAGATCGGTTGCCGTGCAATATTGCGGCCAGTCCTTGCCCACGCCATCGGGCCACAGACCATGGAGCGTGAAGCCGAACCGGTTGCCGCTGCCGCACTGAAAGCGCGCCGAGGGCGTAAACCCGCCGTTGCGGCAGAATTGCGGCCCCCAGGTGATCGCCAGCGTATAGCCGCCGATCGGCAGCACGCGCCGAGGCTGGTCCGCGGTCGGCAATTCCGGGTTGGGTAGCGGCGGATTGGCGCTGGGTGTGCAGACCAGCGCCTGGGCATTGGCGATGCCGGGCAACGAAGCGAGCATCGCCACGGCGAACGACAGGCGCAGCTTCACGCCGATGCTCCGAACCAGGCCGCCGCATCGCGCCGGAACAGGAAGACGACCGCGGCGGTGGTGAAGGCCAGCGAGACTGCCGACAATGCGAGCGGTAGCCCCGCCGGAGTCGCGCCGACGCCGAGCGTGAACACAAATCCGACCAACGCCAGAACGTAGAATATGACGACCGCCCAGCGCGCGACATTGCTGCGGGCACGTGCGGTGAAATACCAGAGGAGCAGCCACAAGGTATAAAGGAACACCGTCGACAGCGGCAGGAACCACTGGCCGAGCATCTGTTTGACCTGGATCGCTTCAGCGCTGGCGCTGTTCTCTGCCCAGGTCATCGCCGTATTGACGGCGCCCACCAACACCGACCCCAGATAGAACAGCTCGAACAGCCGGATCGACTTCGGTCTAACCATGAAACCCCCTAAACCACTTATATATTTATCGTGATCAGCCGATCGCTGCAAAATCAAGACCGATATCCGCAGCCGGCGCCGACTGGGTCAGCCGCCCGACGCTGATATAGGTCACCCCGGTTTCCGCGATCGCGCGGATCGTGTCGAGCCGGACGCCGCCCGACGCCTCGGTCGGCACGCGCCCGCCGACCAAGGTCACCGCTCCGCGCAAGGTCGGCACGTCCATATTGTCGAGCAACAAATGCGTCGCCCCTGCCGCCAGCGCCGGCTCGATCTGGTCGACGCGATCGACCTCGACGATGATCTGCGGGATCCCGGCGGCGACGGCCCGGCGCACCGCCTCGGCAACCGATCCGGCCACCGCGACGTGATTGTCCTTGATCATCGCGGCATCCCACAGCCCCATGCGGTGATTGGTCGCCCCGCCCATCCGCGTGGCGTATTTCTCGAGCAGCCTGAGGCCCGGAATGGTCTTGCGCGTGTCGAGCAGGATAGCCCCGGTCCCGGCGATCTTGTCGACATAGGCGCGCGTCATCGTGGCGATGCCCGACAGATGCTGGATGGTATTGAGCGCCGAGCGTTCGGCGGTGAGCATGGCGCGGCCCATGCCCTCGAGATGCATCAGGTCGGTGCCAGCGGCGACGCGCTGGCCATCGGCGACCAGCCGCTCGATGGCCACATTGGGGTCAAGGGCACGAAAGAAGGCCTCCGCGATCGGCAGGCCCGCGACGACGATCGCGTCGCGACTGTCCATTACGCCGGTGAAGCGCGCCTCGGCCGGAATGACGGCGGCGGAAGTGATGTCTCCGCCATCGCCAAGATCCTCGGCGAGCGTGGCGCGAACGAAGGCGGAGAGGTCGAAACCGGGCAGGTCGAACATGGCCATGCTGGTAGCGCGCCGCGACCCGGCGCGCGACCCCATAATCGTCAGAACGTCGCTGTCGCTCAATACGCATCGATCCAGGCCAATCGGCGCCAAAAACCTTTGTCGCGGGACAGATTCCGGGCAAGATTGGTTGGGAGGCGCGGGAGCGGCCGAACCCATCGCGAAAGGGAGAGAGACTAAAATGACCGCCTATATCGCCCTGCTCCGCGCCGTGAATGTCGGGGGTACCGGCAAGCTGCCGATGACCGAATTGGCGGCGATGTGCGAAGCGGCCGGGTTCGCCAAGGTGAAGACCTATATCGCCAGCGGCAATGTCGTCTTCACCTCGAGCAAGAACGAAGCCGCAGTGAAAGCCGCGCTCGAACAGGCGATGGAGAAATATGCCGGCAAGGCGGTCGGGGTGATGGTCCGTACCGCCGCCGAAATGGCCGCGGTGCGCGACGCCAATCCGTTCGCCGACGCGCCGGGCAATCGCGTCGTCGCCACCTTCCTGGACGAGGCGCCGCCCGGGGATGCGATCGCGCAGGCGACCAACGTCGACGGCGAGGAAATGGCACTCGGCACGCGCGAAGTCTATATTCGCTACACCGACCACGGCATGGCGGATTCGAAGCTCAAAATCCCCGCCGCCAAGGCCGGCACCGCGCGCAACATGAACACGGTGGCCAAGCTGGCGGAGATGGCCGCCAAGCTTTAGACCCCCTCTCAACAATGAAGGGGATGATCATGCGCCGCACCGCTTTCCTGCTGCTTGCCGCGACCGTGACGCTCGGCGCTTCGGTGCCCGCGGCAACGCCGGCTGTATCGAAAGCGATCAACGCCAATGCGCAGTTTTCGGCGCTGTCCAAACGCTATGTCGACAGCCTGGCGCGCTTCTCGCCGGTCAGCGGAACGCAACTCGGCGACCATCGCTTCGACGACAAATTGCCCGACATCACCGCACGCGGCCGCGGCAATCAGGTAGCGTTCGATCAGGCGATGCTGGGCAGCATGGCGCGGGTCGATTTCAAGGCGCTGAGCCGCGACAATCAGGTCGATTATCTGTTGCTCAAGAACGCGCTCGATTACGAACTCTGGGACATTCAGGTGCTCAAGAGCTGGTCGTGGAACGCACAGAATTACAATGATGCCGCGGCGGGCGCTCTCTATACGCTCGCCGCGCGTGACTTCGCGCCCTGGCCCAAGCGGCTCAAGGCGGCGACCGCGCGGATGGAAGCACTCCCTGCCTTCCTGCTCGAGACGCGGCGACAGCTGGTCGCGGCCAAGGTCCCGCAAATCTATGCGAGCACGGTCGCCAAGCAGAATTCGGGGATCGTCGAGATCGCCGAGGGAATGCTTGCCCCGCACGCCAGCGAGCTTACGCCCGCAGACAAGGCGCGGTTCGATGCCGCGCTGGGCAGATTGAAGGCCGCGGTGGCCGATCAACAGGTCTGGCTCGACAAGACGCTGGTGCCGGCGACCAAGGGTGATTTCCGCCTGGGCGCAAAGCTTTACGACCAGAAGATGAAGTTCGCGCTGATGTCGACGATGACGCGGCTCGAGCTCAAGGCCAAGGCGGCGGCGGCCGCCGCGGCGACGCGCGCCGAGATGTACCGGCTGGCGCAACAGGTGCTGGAGGGCAAGGCGAACGCCCCTGCCCTCCCCGCCAATCCGACCCGGGAGGAGCAGCAAAAAGCGATCGAGGCCGCGCTCGACCTGACCTATGCGCAGCGCCCGGCCCGCGACGGGGTCGAGGCTGCAGCCAAGGCCACATTGGCCAGCGCGAGCGCTTTCGTCCGCGCCAAGGGACTGGTGACGATGCCGACCGCGCCGGTGAAGATCATCACCATGCCCAAATTCCAGCAAGGCAATGCCGTCGCTTATTGCGATTCCCCCGGTCCGCTCGACAAGGGGCAGGATACGTTCTTCGCGATCTCGCCGATCCCCGACGATTGGAGCGACGCGCAGGCGACCTCGTTCCTGCGCGAATATAACAGCTACATGATCCACGACCTCAGCATCCATGAGGCGATGCCGGGTCATTGGTTGCAGATCGACCATTCGAACCAGGACAAGTCGGTGCTGCGTGCGGTGCTGTCCTCGGGACCGTTCGTCGAAGGCTGGGCGGTCTATGCGGAAGGGATGATGGCGGATCAGGATTATCTGAACGGCGATCCGCTGTTCAAGCTGACCGTGCTCAAGATGCGGCTGCGGTCGATCACCAACACCTTGCTCGACATCGGCATCCAGACCGAGGGCATGACCCGCGACCAGGCGATGGACCTGATGATGAAAGGCGCGTTCCAGCAGGAGCGTGAAGCGGCGGGCAAATGGGTCCGCGCGCAGCTCTCCTCGACTCAACTCCTCAGCTATTTCTCAGGCTATGAGGAACATATGGCGATGCGCGAGGAAGCGAAACGCCGCTGGGGCGCGAAGTTCGACCTCAAGACCTATAACGACGCGGTCCTGGCGCACGGCTCGCCGCCGGGACGGTTCGTGCGGGAATTGGTGTTCAACCTGCCGATCGAGTGACCGGGCCGAGACCCGCGGAGCAGATTGGCCGGGTTGCCGCTACATGGCCGAACAATCGCCGTCGATCTTCGGGCGACCAGAAGAACGCATAGATATAGCCGAGCCGATAGGTTCGGCGGCTGGAGCCGATGGCATTGGCGACGCCCTCGGTCGAACCGAAATTGCCGCGTTTCGGCTCGGATCGCTCGGCACCGAGCAGCGCGGTCCTGACCACCATCTCGTCCCTGCGAGACTCCGAAGCCGAAATCCGTGCTTTGGCGGCAGAGTCCTGCCAGCACCAGACGGCGCGATCGAGCACCGCCGGACTAAGGTTGTTGCTCAGGAAGTGTCTGTCATCGTTTACGACGCCGCCAATGGCGGCACCGGCCGCAAGCAGGATTCCAATGCCGGCACCTATCATCCACGATGACATTCTCATCGTTGGTATCCCTTAACCGCTTTGCCCTCGGTAATAATGAGAATTACCGAGCAGCGCCGCTCAATCCCCCGTCACCTTCGCCGGACCGAGATCGCCCATTCCGACCGTCGCCGAGGCCATGCTCAGCATCGCGTCGAGGCTCTTCTTGGCCTTGAGGCGGAGGTCTTCCGCCATCTCGATCCGCGGTTCGAGATCGCGCAGCGCGACGTAGAGTTTCTCCATCGTATTGAGCGCCATGTACGGGCAGATATTGCAATTGCAGTTTCCGTCGGCGCCCGGTGCGCCGATGAAATGCTTGTTCGGCAGCGCCTTTTCCATCTGATGGATGATGTGCGGCTCGGTCGCGACGATCAGCGTGTCGCCCTCGAACTCCTGCGCGTACTTCAGGATGCCGCTGGTTGAGCCGACATAATCGGCATGGTCGAGGATCACCGCCGGGCATTCCGGGTGCGCGGCGACCGGGGCGCCGGGATGCTGCGCCCTGAGCTTGAGCAATTCGGTTTCGCTGAACGCCTCGTGGACGATGCACACGCCGGGCCACAGGATCAGGTCACGCCCGGTCTTGCGCGCGAGATAGCCGCCAAGATTGCGGTCGGGGCCGAAGATGATCTTCTGATCCTTGGGGATCTGGCTGAGGATCTTTTCCGCCGACGAACTGGTGACGATCACGTCGCTGAGCGCCTTCACCGCCGCCGAGCAATTGATATAGGTCAGCGCGATCGCATCGGGATGCTGCGCGCGGAACGCCGCGAATTGCTCGGGCGGGCAGCTGTCCTCCAGGCTGCACCCGGCATTCATGTCGGGCAGCACGACGATCTTTTCGGGCGACAGGATCTTCGCCGTCTCGGCCATGAAGCGTACGCCGCAAAAGGCGATGACGTCGGCGTCGGTCGCCTGCGCCTTGCGGCTGAGATCCAGGCTGTCGCCGACGAAATCGGCAATGTCCTGGATTTCGGGCTTTTGATAATAATGCGCCAGGATGACGGCGTTGCGCTCCTTGCGCAGTCGATCGATCTCGGCGCGCAAATCGAGGCCCGTGAGGTTGGTCCGCTGTTCCATGATCCGCTCCGCCAAATGTCGGCGCTCACATGGCCCCGCACGGGGGACGGATCAACCCATCAGGTAATGTGTCAGGCTCAGCATTGGCGGCGAAAAGGCGATCGGGCGCATCAACGCCACCGATAAGGTGATCGCGCCGAATCCCCAGAAATAGGCCGGGTGAACCTTGCCGCGCGTGCGCAGGTCATAGATCATCGCGACCGCGACATAGACCAGCATCACCGTCCAGATGCCCCAGATGATCCATGTCCCCATCAACGGCAGCGGCAACAGGCGCCCGACGCCCGGCGTCATTACCTGGATCGCGCCGCACAGCATCAGCCGGCGATGCCAATCGGACCTGCCGCGCATCGCGACGCCAGCCAGGGTGAGCCCGGCGAAGGTCAAGACGGTCAGCCAGTCCATCACCAGGAAGACATTGGGTTCGAAGAACGGCGGAATGCGGTGGTTGATTGCCGTCAACGTATTCACGCTAAGCCCGACCAGCACCATCCAGCCGACATAGAAAGCGGCGACGCGGCCGAGCCGGCGGTGGAGCGTCAACTCCCCGCGCCAGATCAGGAAGTTCTGCGTCAGATAGATGCCGATCCAGCCCATGAAGGTCACGCCATGGACGTGCACCCACCATGGCGATGCAAAGGTCGAGCGCCCCATGGCGAGTTGAAGCGAAAAGCCGCTGATCACCGTCGCGGCGATCACCAAGGCCATGACGAAGAAGAACAGACGCTCCCGAATCATGGGATGCATCCGCATGTCGGCTGTGGTGGCCATGTTTTCCCCCCGGAAAATGTGATCGGAATCTATCAGAAGACCGGTCGTTTCACTAGCGGCGTTCCGTCGAGACCAAACGCCTGCCCGGTGAAGGCCGCGACCCAGTTTCGATGGTGTAGAATTGGCATCCCGCTGGCGCGAATGCGGTGCGGCTGGACCCCGGCCTTCGCCGGGGAGGCGTTATCCTTTGGGCGTGGTGAAACTCTACCGCTTGTAGTTCACGCCTTCGAGCGGCTTCGACATGTCCCAGATCTCGTCATTCTGCCCCTCGCCGGCGAAGCGCACGCGGACCGTTGCGTCGAGCCCCGCGGCCTTGAGCGGCAGCGCGAAGCTCTGTTCGACGGCGCGCCGGGTCGCGTCGCGCGCCAATTTCATCGGTTCGGGCTGGAGCGCCTGGCTCGCCAGTTCCTTCTGCGCGGCAACGCGGTTGGTGTCGTCGAGTTGCGATCCGACATCGGTGAAGGTTCCGAGCACGCCGTTATGGCCATAGCTCTTGATCGCGTTGATATTGATGCGCGGCGCGGACGGCATCGGCTGCGGCAGGGTCACGCCCAGAGTCTTGCTCTTCGCGTCCCACACGACGTCGCGCTGGGTGAGCTTGCTGAGGTCGACGTCGTAATCGACCGTTCCCGGCATGATCAATGTCCGTTCGGTCGACAGGCCGAAGCGCGACTGGGTCGAGGTGACGACGGCGACATAGCTGGCCTGGAAGGCCGACAGCTTGTTCTGCTCGCGCAGGCCTTGAATGCTGGCGGTGGCGATCGTCACCGGGTCGGGATCGACCCGCGCCTTGATATAGGACTGCACGACCCACAATCCGCCAGCGAAGAACAAGGCGATCAGCGCCAGCGCGCCGCCGAACTTGATCAGAAAGCTGGTGGCGGCGCCGTTGCGGGTATGTTTCAGATCTTCTGCCATACGCCCCCCTGATCGGCGACGATGTGCCGGTCGCGCAGTTCGTAGAGATGCGCGAGAACCGACCGCTCGGCGGCGGGAAACAGGCGCGGGTCGATGCCGACATACATTTTCGCCACCATCGCCGGGATCGTGCGCGGCTCGGCGTCGAGCAGGCGCAATATCTGACCCTCGCGTTGTTTGCGGTGACCGATCAGCCCGCGCACCAGGCGTTGCGGCCTGTCGACAGGGTCGCCATGCGCCGGATAATAGATGCGGTCGTCGCGCGACTGGAGCTTGATGAGGCTGTCCATATAGGCTGCCATGTCGCCATCGGGCGGCGAGACGATGGTCGTCGACCAGCCCATCACGTGATCGCCGGTGAACAATGCCTTGGTCTCGGGAAGCGCGAAGGCGAGATGGTTCGACGTGTGCCCCGGCGTCGTGATCGCGGTCAGCGTCCAGTCGCTGCCGGACACGCTCTCGCCGTCCGACATCACCGCGTCGGGCGCGTAATCCGCGTCGAAGCTGGCATCGGCGCGCGGCCCGAGATCGTCGAGCGCCAGCGGCGCGCAGCCGACGATCGGAGCGCCGGTCCGCGCCTTGAGCGGTGCCGCGCCGGGGCTGTGATCGCGATGCGTATGGGTGATGACGATGGCGGTGACCGGCCGGCCGCCGATCGCGCGGACCAGCGCATCGATATGCCGGGGATCGTCGGGACCCGGATCGATCACCGCGAGATCGGCGGTACCGACCAGATGGGTCTGGGTGCCGGTATGGGTGAAGGGAGAAGGATTATCCGCCAGAACCCGCGTCACCAGCGGTTCGAGGACCTGCGGTACGCCGGGCTTCTGCTCGTCCATGCCCGCCGAGATGGCGGCTGGCGCGAGGCTTGGCAAGGCTTGCCGGTCAGATCATCCGCTCAGTTGGTCGGGCGGCGGCGGTGCTGCCGGCCGCCGCCCTTCCTCCCTGATCAATCCGGATTGGCCATGTCGGCCTGCATGTCCCTGATCGAATCGTCGATGCTCTCGAGCGCATCACGCTTCGCCTCTGCACCCATCCGTTCGTCAGCAGCGACGCGTTCGCGGGCACGGCGAAGGCCTTCCAGAGCATGGGTATAGGCCATGCGCTGGATTTCCCCGGATTTCTCGAGATTGGCCTTGTTCATCGTCACGACGCGTTCGATGCGATCGTTGCAAATGATGATGATCCGCTTGTCGCCGCGCGTCTTGTTGACGACCATGTTGCGATCGTCGCCGCCGCCGCAATTGCTCGACCGCACGTCGGGAACGTTGATCGGCCCGACCCAATCCTCAGTAACCGCCTTGCCGTCCTTGTCGACGCGGACGATCTTGAAGCGCTTGGACATCTTCTTGGTGCCCCCGTCACTGGTCGCGACATCGGCGTCGTCAATCCGCTGCGGCGGCGCTACATTGGCGGGAGGCGGCGGAAGCGGCGGTAAGTCCGCACCTTCGGGCTCGGCGGCGGGCGCCGGCGCAGACGGCGCAGGCGGCGTGGACTGCAGCTTGGCCGCGACCTTGGCGTCGATCGTCGCGATGTCGATCCCAGTGGCCTTTTCTACCCCGGCGCGTACCGTGGCAGCGGCAGGCGTGCCGCTGGCGGTGGCGACCAGGCCGCCGATCATCAGCGCCGTGACGGCGGTGCCGCCCAGCGTCAGTCGAAGCCGCGAACGGCGTCCGGTGGTAAGCATCCTCAAACGTCCTTTCAGATCTTGTATGGTGTGGAGATGGCAGGCCGCCGACACCGCGCCGCCATGCGCCGCCTTGACGATCGCGCAGGCATAAGTGTGACGGTCGATCGCCGAGCGGCCGGCCAGCACCAGCGCGTCATTGGCCATTTCCTGATCGGCACGGAATGCGCGGAAAGCGCGCCATGCCAGCGGGTTGAACCAGTGGAGGGCGAGCACCGCCAGCGCGACCCAATTGGCGATCAGGTCGCCGCGCTGATGATGGCCAAGCTCATGCAGCAATGCGAGTTCGCGCTCGTCGGCGTCGTAACGCTCGGCGAAATCGCGCGGAAAGGCGACGTAGCGGCGGAAAATGCCGAAGGCGAGCGGGCCAGACGCCGCCGATGTCTCGATCACCGCGATATCGCCGGCGCGCTCGGTGGAAACGCTCTGGTCGATCATGCGGCGACAGAAGCGCCAATGGCCAAGCGCGTGCCAGGCCAGGAATGCCGCCGCGCCCACGCCCCACAGCACGGCCAGAGCCATGCCAAGCGAGGAGTAGAGGGACGTAGGCGCGGCGGCCGAGCCTCCGAGCGGCTCGATGACGTAAATGGTGACGGTCTGGCTTGCCCGGTTGAGCAGTTGCGGCGCGGCGCTGTGCAGTTGCGGCAGGGGCGGCAGCAGCAGCCGGACCGCGGGAAGCGCCCAAAGCGCATAGGCGATTCCGGGCCCGAACTGACGACGGACGGGCGCGCGGATGACGAGAACCACCGCCATCAGCAGCGCGGAGGCGATCAAGGCCTCGATCGCCCAGCCGATCACGATTTGAGATCCTTCAGGATCGCCTCGATCTCGGCGATATCCTGCGCGGTCAATTGGTCGCGGTCAGCGAGATGCGCGACCAGCGGCGTCAGCTTGCCGCCGAACAGGCGATCGATCAGCCGCTGCGATTCCCCGGCGACATAATCCTCACGCTCGACCAGCGGACGATAGAGATAGCGCCGCCCCTCTTCCTCATGCGCGATCGCGTTCTTCGCAAGCAGGCGCCCGAGCAGGGTCTTGACGGTATTGGCGCTCCAGCCGCGCTCGGTCGGGACGCGCTCGGCGACGTCCTGTGCCGTCAGGGGGCTTTCCTCCCACAGCACTTCCATCACCGCATGTTCGGCATCGCTGATGCGTTCGGCCACGACTCGTTCTCCCTCACGACTACGCATGTAATCACACTGATTACGGCTGTAGTCAAGAACCGAGGGCGACGTTCGCGATATTCCGTCATGCCGGGCTTGTCCCGGCATCCACCGCGCAACAACGGCGGGAGTCCGTTGTGGAGCATTGGACCCCGGAACAAGTCCGGGGTGACGTCGAAGAGTGGGGGAAACCGTCGGGATTTCTTACAAGCGCCGCAGGCCTCCGAGGACCGTTAACCATCGAGTCCCGCGGAAATCCGTCACTGGCACGGACTGGCACGGCGCCTGCAAAGTACCGCATGCCCGAGCGGTTTCCCGCTTCAGCAGGGCGGACCGGTCGCTCCCCCGATCTTGCACCGGTCCGCCCTCACCCGGCTTCCCGTCAGATCAGGTTTTCGGCGCGATTACTCGGCAGCGAGCGGTTGCGGCTCCCGGACACCGCCGAACCACCGGCTTTTACTGCCGGTCGCACGCGTGGCGGCATGGGCCATCGCCTTGGGATAGATGTCGCCGAGCAAACGCTCGAACGTGCGCTTCCAGCTGAAATTGGTTTCGACGTGATGCCGCGCCTCGATACCGATCGCCTGATGATCGTCGCGCCAGATCCTGAGCACGTTCGCGGCCATTGCCGTCGTATCGTCGACCGGACCCAACAGGCCGAGACCCAAGGGCACGCGATCGGGCATCGCGCCCGATGCGACACCGACCACCGGCAACGCGCTGGCCTGCGCCTCGAGCACCGAGATGCCGAACGTTTCGTCCGCCATCGCGGAGACGTAGATATCCGACGACGCCAATGCGCGGGCGAGCTCGGCGCGGTCCTTTTCGAATCCGGGGAAAGCGATCGGCAATCCCTTCGCCTGCGCCTTGAGCCGGTCCATCAATTTGCCGTCGCCGATCATCACCATCGCGGCATCGAGGTCGCGGGGCAATTGCTTGAACATGGCGACGAGGCGGTCGGCGCGCTTCTCGTTATCGACGCGGCCGGCATAGACGAGCAACGGACCGCGGAAGTCGAAACCGAGTTCGTGGCGAAAGGCGGAGTCGCGCTTGGCGGGCGAGAACATGTCGATATCGACACCCAATGGCAGCACATCGGTCCGCTGGATCCGGCGCCGGGCCAAAACCTGCCTGGCGTCTTCGCTCAGCGTATAGACCCAGTCGAACTCGCGGTAGGTGAGCTCGGCATAGCCATAGCTCAACCGTTGCAACCCGCGACCGATCGTCTCGCCGAACTTCTCGCGACCGACGCGATAGACATGCGCGTTGGGGAAATCGGTGCGATAGCCGGCGACCAACGTCGTTTCCGGGAATTTCCTGCGATGATTGATCGCGGTCCAGGGCAGAACCCAGGGACACAGCGACTCGATCACGTCGGGCCGGTATTTCGCCAGGATGTCGCGGACCACGCCGGTGCGCAGGATGAAGCGGTAATTCGGGCTGCCGTGCACGGGCGGCGCGCCCACTTCCGCGAAGATGTGGCGGCCATTGACCGTAATCTTGTCTTCCGGCCCTGGCACGATCTGAAGCAGATGATGCGGAGTATGGGTCAGCACATAATCGCGCTTTTCACGCAGATAGGTGCTGATACCGCCACCGCCCGAAGGCGCGTAGCTCTGAGTCAAATCGCATAGGATCAGCGGCACACCGCTCTCTCCTGCGCGGCGCGGGGGGTCGCCTTGCAGCAGCATGTACATTCCCTTTTTATTTTGTGCGCCTGTCAGGCGGCGGGAGTAGCTCCTTGCTCCGAGAGAAGCTGCGACAGCTCCCCACTCTCGTACATTTCCATCATGATGTCGGAGCCGCCGACGAATTCGCCCTTCACATAGAGCTGAGGAATGGTCGGCCAGTCGCTGAATGCCTTGATCCCCTGGCGGACTTCCTGATCCTGGAGCACGTCGACACTGTCGAACTCGACGCCAAGATGCTGGAGAATCGCCACAGCGCGGCTCGAAAAGCCGCATTGCGGGAATAAGGGGCTGCCTTTCATGAACAGCAATACGTCGGAACCCTGTACCAGTTCCGCAATACGCGCCTGCGCGGCGTCGGTCATCGTCTTCACTCCTTCATTCGACGGCGGTCGTGAGCTGAAGCGCGTGGAGCACTCCGCCCATCCGGCCGCCCAACGCGGCATAGACCGCCTGATGCTGCTTCACGCGTGAAAGGCCGCTGAACGACTTGCTCACCACCCGTGCAGAATAATGGTCGCCGTCACCGGCCAGATCGGTGATCTCGACCCGCGCGTCGGGAATATTCGCCACGATCAACGCGCGTATGTCGTCGGCCGCCATCGGCATCTTAGTTGGATTCCATCAATTGCCGGCGCGCCTCGACCGTACGATCTTCGATCGCCTTGCGAACATCGGCTTCCTCGATCTCGATTCCGGCGGCGGTCAGGTCGCTGAACAATTTACGCACGACATCCTCGTCGCCGGCTTCCTCGAAATCGGCCTGGACGACCGCTTTGGAATAAGCGTCGGTTTCCTCGGGCGTCAGCTTCATCAGCCCCGCGGCCCATTGGCCGAGCAGCTTGTTGCGCCGGGCGATTACCCGGAACGCCATTTCTTCATCGCGCGCGAACTTGGTTTCGAAAGCGCGTTCGCGGTCGTCGAAGGTGGTCATGGCTACTCCCTGGCGTTTCGTTACGCCTGGGAGATAGGGAGGGGACACGAGGTTGGGAAGAGGCGGATAGCTCGCGCGTCACCGTGTTCTGTACCGTGCGGCGGTTACCGTGGCGCTGAAACCTCCGTGCGCGAAGCAGCGGAAGACCAATTGTTTATCCGCCCATAGCAGTAATGCGCGCCGGCAGGCGTCGAACGATCTTCGTGCTTTGTGTCTTTGTGCGAGAAAACGACCTCGCACAAAGACACAAAGCCACGAAGAAGAATGGCTGCGCTATGCGCGGAACACTCAGCGAGCAGCGGTTACGGGCTACGCCGCGACGCGAACCACGAGTTTGCCGATCGCGCCGCGCGCCGCCATCTTGGCGATGGCGTCGCCGCCGCGTTCGAACGGGAAGACTTCGGTCACCCGCGGTGCGATGCTGCCGTCCTTCCACAGCCGGAACAGGCGATCGACATGCGCGCGATTGGCCTGGGGATCGCGCGCGGCGAATGCGCCCCAGAACACACCGCAGACGTCGCAGCTCTTGAGCAGGGTCAGGTTGAGCGGCAATTTGGGGATGCCGGCGGGAAAACCGACCACCAGATAGCGCCCTTCCCAGCCGATCGAGCGCAACGCAGGCTCGGCATAATCGCCGCCGACCGGATCGTAGATCACGTCGGCGCCACCGGCGCCCAGCACTGCCTTGAACTGGTCGGCCAGCGCTTTCGACTGATCCTTGTCGAACGGCGCGCGGCCATAGATGACGACATCGTCGGCACCCGCGTCGCGGCACGCTTGCGCCTTTTCCTCGGACGACACAGCCGCCACGACGCGCGCGCCGAACGCCTTGCCGAGTTCGACCGCGGCCAGCCCGACGCCTCCCGCGGCGCCCAGCACGAGCAGGGTCTGCCCTTCCTTGAGGTGACCGCGATCGAGCAACGCATGGATGCTGGTGGCATAGGTCAGGAGCAACGACGCCCCTTCCTCGAAACTGCGCTCGGCGGGGAGCGTGTAGAGCGACGCGGCGGGAACCGCGATCTTCTCGACCAGGCCACCGGCGCCGGTCGTGCACAAGACGCGGTCGCCGGGCTTGAAGTCGGTCACCCCCTCGCCGACGCTGTCGACCACGCCGGATATCTCACTGCCCGGCGCGAACGGGCGCGGCGGCTTCATCTGGTATTTGTCCTCGATGATCAGGACGTCGGGATAATTGACGCTGCAGGCCTTGACCGCGACCACCACCTGGCCCGGCCCCGCCACGGGATCGGGCAGATCGTCCATTATTAGCGTTTCAGGTCCGCCCGGCGCTTTCGACAGCAAGGCCCGCATAGTCTCTCTCCCGGCTGAGCCACGGGCGCTCATTGGCGACCGCGGATTCGTATTTCGAAATCGCGGTATCCCTTGCCAGCGTCAATCCCACCTCGTCCAGCCCTTCCATCAGGCATTGGCGTCGAAACGGGTCGAGAGAGAATTCGAACCGGTCCTGGAACGGCGTGGTCACCGTCATCGTCTCGAGATCGACATGAACTTCGTCGGTCTTGGCGACCTCGACCAGCCGATCGATCGCTTCCTGCGGCAGGACGACCGGGACGATCCCGTTCTTGACCGCATTGCCCGAAAAGATGTCCGAATAGCTTGGCGCGATGATCGCCTGTACGCCCATGTCCATCAATGCCCAGGCGGCGTGCTCGCGGCTCGACCCGCAACCGAAATTGTCCCCGGCGATCAGGATCGGCGCGCCCGAATAGCGCGGATCGTCGAAGATATTGTCGGGCTGGGCGCGCACCGTTTCGAACGCGCCCTTGCCCAGGCCGGCGCGGCTGATCGTCTTCAGCCAGTGCGCCGGGATGATCACATCGGTATCGACGTTCTTCGCGCCCCATGGATAGGCGCGGCCTTCGACCTTACGGACTGGGGTCACTTATTGGGCTTTTCGCTTGGCTTTTCGGGAGGAGCAGGCATCGCCATCGCGGCATAAGCGGCGATACCGCTGAGGATTGAACCGGCGACCAGCAGAACGAGTACGCGTTTCATTGGCGATCCCCCATCAACTCGCGGACGTCGGTCAATCGGCCCGTTACCGCCGCCGCCGCCGCCATTGCCGGGGATAATAAATGTGTTCTCGCCCCCGGGCCCTGCCTTCCTACGAAATTCCGATTCGAGGTGGAAGCACATCTTTGACCAGCCGGTACTTTATCGGGGTTCATTGCCAGGCACATCGAGCATCCGGGCTCACGCCATTCGAATCCGGCGGAAATGAAGATGCTGTCCAGCCCCTCCGCCTCGGCCTGGCGCTTGACCAGCCCGGAGCCCGGCACGACCAGCGCACGCACGCCGTCGGCGACATGCCGGCCGTTCGCCACCGAGGCTGCGGCGCGCAGATCCTCGATGCGGCTGTTGGTGCAGCTGCCGATGAAGACCTGATCGACGCCGACATCCTGCATCGCGGTACCGGGCGTCAGGCCCATATAATCGAGCGACTTTTGCGCCGCGACGCGCTTCGAAGGATCCGCGAAACTGTCGGGATCGGGCACGCGTCCGGTAATCGGAACCACGTCTTCGGGACTGGTGCCCCAGGTCAATGACGGCGCGATGTCGCTCGCCGACAGGCGAACGGTCGCGTCGTAGACCGCCTGGGCATCGGTCGGCAGCGTCCGCCACCACGCCACCGCCTTGTCCCACTCCTCGCCCGCCGGCGCCATCGGGCGCCCCTTGAGATAGGCGAAGGTGGTATCGTCAGGCGCGATCAGGCCAGCGCGCGCGCCACCCTCGATCGACATATTGGCGACGGTCAGGCGCCCCTCGACCGACAGATTGCGGATCGTGTCGCCGGTATATTCGATGACATAGCCGGTGCCGCCCGCCGCGCCGATCTTGCCGATGATCGCCAGCACGACATCCTTGGCCGACACGCCGAAGCCGAGAGTGCCATCGACGCGGATTTCCATCGTCTTCGACTGCTGGAGCAGCAAGGTCTGGGTGGCGAGAACATGCTCGACCTCGCTGGTGCCGATTCCGAACGCCAGCGCGCCGAGCGCGCCGTGCGCCGAGGTATGGCTGTCGCCGCACACCAGGGTCGTACCGGGCAAGGTGAAGCCCTGTTCGGGGCCGACGACATGGACGATACCCTGCGCCGCGGCGAGCGCGTCGATATAGGGCACGCCGAATTCGGCGACGTTGTGGCGCAACGTCTCGAGCTGGTTGGCGCTTTCGGGATCGGCGATCGGGATCGCGTGCCCGACAGCATCGACGCGCGGCGTCGTCGGCAGATTGTGGTCTGGAACCGCAAGCGTGAGATCAGGGCGGCGCACCACGCGTCCGGCGGCGCGGAGCCCTTCGAACGCTTGCGGGCTGGTGACTTCGTGGACCAGGTGGCGGTCGATATAGATCAGGCACGTGCCGTCGTCGCGGCGTTCGACGACGTGCGCGTTCCAGATCTTCTCATAGAGGGTCTGCGGGCGGGGGGTCATGGCGGCGACTTACTCCCTCCGCGCTCGATCGCAAGCAACAAAGGAAAACTGTTTGCCCGTCAGATTGGAAGAACCGGCGGCGCAACGATATCGCCGCGCCGCCGGTCCCCGGGGTAAGCGGGAAAGCTATTCCGCCGGTTCGGGCTCGCGCTCGGCCGGCGCGACCGCTTCCATGGCGGCGGTATCGAGGTCCTCGATCGCCGAAACCAGGACGCCGATCACAATCGGATTGCCCAGTGGCGACGACGTCTCGACACTCATCTGACCCTGGTCGTCGAACGTCGTGTTGGTCGTCGTCGTCGATGACGAATCGTTCGACACGTAATAGGGCCAGCAGCCATAGCCCTCATGGCTCTCCGAATGCGCATAGGTTTGTTCGTCGGCTGTGTAGCTGACGTTCGATCTGACCGTCTGGCTGATCCCGTCGACCACGATCAGCGCGGTTGCGACATACTGTAGCGTGCCGTCCGATCCGAAAAATTCAGACCATTTGGTCGGATCGCCCCATGTCGCCCCCGAATCGTCCCGGAACGCGGCTGTCAGCGCGGCCGGATAAAACCATGGGCTGTAGTCGGTGCCGCTGTCGATCACCGACCCAGAGGACAGCGCCTGGATCGGCACCGTGACGACATGCTGATAGGTCGTGCTGACCGAGACGCCCGAGCTGGCGAACTTCTGGGTGAAGTCGGTCGCATCCGAGCTGCTCGAGCTGGTGTAGAAATAGGTGCCGCCGTCCGAGCTGCTGCTGCTGGTCCATGAATTGGTGAGGTCGGTGCTGGCGGTCGCCGAGTCCATCGAGAAGCTGACCGAAGGCCCCCTGGCGAGATCCGTCACCAGTTGTTCCTGGGTCATGGTGAAGGCGGTTGCCGCGCCTGGTGACAAATGCCGGATCAGCAGCTGCGCGATATAGACGGGATTGTCGTAGATCGCGGCGTAGAGCGTGGCACAGCTCGCGGCGAGACCCGGGTCCATAGTCTCCGCCGACCAGATATCGAAATAGCCGGTCAGCGCCTGGGTCACCGAAGTCGGCGGGTTTGCCAGGATGGTCGCGCCATTGGCAGCGACATAGGCGGCTTCGGCAGTCTGCCAAGAGGCATAATTATCCGCCATCGCCGTCTTGAACGCTTCCGAGGCGGGCTCATGAAGATAGCTGAGGATCGTCTGATATTCACTCGAGAAGGTGTCGACGGTCGACGGCGCGTAATATTGGGCGATCGATTCACTCGGAACCTGGTCCATCATGTCCCACAAACGCTCAGTACTGGTCGGCACCAACAGATCACCTTGTGCGATCTGAAAGTCCTTGGGCGACAGCGAGAGCGCCGTTACCAGCGAATTGTACCATTGCGCGGTCAGATTGTGTAGTGCGTCATCCGAAGCAGACATGACTGTTCTCCTCCGCGGAACCAATAGGTTTCGCTGGCTGTGGTGTTGCGGTTGATAAAAACGCAATTTACGGAGTCGCGTAACTTAATTACGCGATAACAGACACTAGAGCATATCTACGACATTAAGAAGACTCTGGCGCGGATTTCTGGTCCATTACGGGCGGAACTTACGTTCGCGCCCGCGTCATTCCTTAGGCGAGACGTACGCGGCGTCGTGGTCGAACGGTATGTCATCGCCCGCTCGCATCGCCGCGAGAACCGCGGCGAAATCGGTAGCACAGCGGAAGCCGAGACCGCGTTCGATCGCCGAGGCGTCGTAGACGCGCCCGATGCTGGCGGGCAACGACCAGCCGCGCGCCGCGAACAGCTCGGCCGCATCGGGATACAACCGCGCGATCACGGCTCGTGCATCGCGTTTCAGTTCGGCGACATCGTCGCGCGAAAACGGGGTCGGCGCCGAGGCAATATAGGTCGCAAAGCCGATCGTCGGCGCGCGGTCGAGCGCGACGATATGGGCGCGCGCGCAATCCTCGACCGTCAGCCGGCGATTGAGGAACTCGTTGGCCTTCATATTCTCGCCCGACAGATCGCGATGCGTGTCGTCATCCTCGGGAAAGAAGCGCGAGGTACGCAGGACGATGATCGGCAGGCCGGTCTCGGCATGGACCAGGCGGCACACTTCCTCGGCCGCGCGCTTGGTCACGCCATAGATGTTGCGCGGGCTGAGCGGTCCGCTGGTTTCGTCGAGCCACACCGCGCGATCGGCAGTCTCGTCGCGAATCGCCTGGGTGATCATCAGCGATGTCGTCGAGGTGAAGACGAAGCGGCCGGCGCCCGTCGCGATCGCGCATTCGAGCAGGTTCAACGTCCCGGTCACATTGACATCGATGAACGCCTGGCGCGGATAGCGCACGATATCGGGCTTGTGCAGCGCCGCGCCGTGGATCACGCTTTCTATGCCATGGCTGAACATCACGCGTTCGACCAAGGCGCGATCGGCTACGCTGCCGACGACGCGCGTGTCCGGACCGGGCGCGACGTCCATGCCGATCACTTCGTGCCCTGCGGCGCGCAGCATCGGCGCGAGATGGCGACCCAGCCAACCGGTCGATCCCGTCAGCAAGACACGCATGCTATCCGGCCCCGGCCCTCATCGTCCCGAACGCTTGGACACGCGACACTTCAGACCGTCGCCAACGCTTCATAACGAGCCGTCGTCTTGGCCGCCACTTCGTCGGCGGTGACGCCGGGCGCCAGCTCGATCAGGCGGAATGGCGATTGATGGTCGGGGCGCTGGAACACGCACAGATCGGTGATGATCATGTCGACCACGTTCTTGCCGGTCAGCGGCAAGGTGCAGGCCGGAATGAACTTGGGATCACCGTTCTTGCTGGTGTGCTCCATCACGACGATGATCTTCTTGACGCCGGCGACGAGGTCCATCGCGCCGCCCATGCCCTTGATCATCTTGCCGGGGATCATCCAATTGGCGATGTCGCCATTTTCCGCGACTTCCATCGCGCCGAGCACGGTCAGGTCGATATGCCCGCCGCGGATCATCGCGAAACTGTCGGCCGAAGAGAAATAGACCGATTGCGGCAGCTCGCTGATCGTCTGCTTGCCGGCGTTGATCAGGTCGGGGTCTTCCTCGCCTGCATAGGGAAACGGGCCGATCCCGAGCATGCCGTTCTCCGACTGCAGCGTCACTTCGACGCCGGCCGGAATATGGTTCGCGACCAGGGTCGGGATACCGATGCCCAGGTTCACATAATAACCGTCGCGCAGTTCCTTGGCGGCGCGGGCGGCCATGTCGTCACGAGTCCAGGGCATCAATCGTCCTTTCTGGCAACCACCACAGCGGGCGGTAAAGCATCGTCTTCGGTGGGCGCACCGCGCTCGGCATCGAGGCCCATCCAGATCCGGTCGAGCGCCTGATCCTCGGGCACGCCGATCGCCTTGGCGTAGGTCGACGCCGCATTGCGGATGACATCGACCATCGCGATGCCGAACAAGGCGGGGTCGGCGCCGAGCGGGCGCGGATTGACGAAGCTCAAAGTGCCGCCGTCCTTCGCCCAGACGCGCAGAACCTCGCGACCGCCGCCGAGTGCTTCGGCGAACGGGACGAGGTCGATCGGGATCGGTTTATCGGTCATGTCTATGGACGCGGCGGCGGACGGCGCCACAGGTCCGGGCGCGCGGGAGTGGGTGCCGGCGCGGGCACGGTGGGCGCCGGCACGGGAACCGTAGGCACCGGCGCAGCCACGGGGACGGCCATCACGGGCTGTGCGCCAGGATCGGCCCAACGCCGATCCTTTGGGAAAACGTCGTCGATGTCGCCCTTGAGCGCGGTGCCGTATACGGGGTTCGGCAGCACGAACCAGCCATGCCCCCATAGCATCCTGAGCTTGGGCGAGTTGGTCTCGACCCGCCGTTGCGCGGGGGTCATGCCCGGCGCGTTGAACAAATCGGTGAAATCGCCGAGCTGGTCGCCGACCATTGCTATGACACAATATTTGGCCGAAATCGCCCAGCGCCGGGCGTCCTTGCCGCTGCCGCCTGTCGCATCGTCACCCTTCAGCCACAGATTCTGAAAGTGAACCACCGGGCCCAGGCCGGCCAGGGTGAGCGCATCGATCGTCGCCGAGGCGTTGGCCGTTCCGCGGTTGGAATTGAACACCACCTCGATGCCGCTAGCGCGCGCCGCCCGAATCGCCTCGAGCGCGCCCGGCACCGGGTTCACCGCGGTCACACCGGTTGCTTCCCAGCGGTCCCAGCGCTTCTGGTCATAAGCGCCGCTACGCTGGCTGTCGTCGGCTTCGTAGCCGAGGTTCAGCAAGGCAGTCTCGTCGATGTCGAGCACAACCGCAGGGCGCTGCCTGGGGCCGCATTTGAGGAATTTGGGGGCGTCCAAGGTCGCGTCGGGCGCGAGCACGACCGACGAGATCGGGTGGCCGACCGCGAAATCGCCGCCGCGCGCGACCAGGAAGTCGGTCAGCGCGAGATAGGCCTGGATCGACACCGCCGAGGCTTCGCCCGAACCGTAGAGATATTGCATACCGGGCGGCACGCTGCCGGGCGCTGGCAGCGGCGGTGCCGACGGTACGGCCGGCCCAGCCGACGGGATCGCTTGGGCCGCGGGAATGCCAGCCGGTGCGGCTTGCGCCTCGGCGGCAGCGACCGCCGGCGGCTGCGAGGATGGCAGATCCTCGTCCTTCTTGCCGAAAAACTGCTTCTTGCCGATCGCGCCTGCCGCCAGCACCGGCACGGCGGCGGCGACGCACCCGCTGTTCACGGTGCTGCCGACGAGCAGCATCAGCAGCGCCAAGCGCCCTTTGGTCACGCCGCAACCCGCTCGCGCACGGTACGGAATTCGATCTTCTTGTCGTAGGGGCTGCCGACGATCAGCCGGTTCACATAGATGCCGGGCAAGTGGATCTGATCGGGATCGAAGCTGCCAACCGGCACGATTTCCTCGACCTCGGCGACGCAGACCTTGCCCGCGGTCGCCATCGGCTGGTTGAAGTTGCGCGCGGTCTTGCGGAAGATGAGGTTGCCCGCCTCGTCGGCCTTCCACCCCTTGATGATCGACAGATCGGCACGAATGCCGCGTTCGAGGATGTACTCCTCGCCGTCGAACGTCTTCACTTCCTTGCCCTCGGCGACCTGGGTGCCGACGCCGGTCTTGGTGTAGAAGCCGGGAATGCCGGCGCCGCCCGCTCGGCAGCGTTCGGCGAGCGTCCCCTGGGGACAGAATTCGACCTCGAGCTCGCCGGCCAGATATTGGCGCTCGAACTCCTTGTTCTCACCGACATAGGAGGAGATCATCTTCTTGACCTGGCGCGTGCGCAGCAGCTTGCCGAGCCCTTCCCCATCGATGCCGGCATTGTTGCTGGCAATCGTGAGGTCCTTCGTGCCGGCGTCGCGGATCGCGTCGATCAGGCGCTCGGGAATGCCGCACAGGCCGAACCCGCCAGCACAGATCGTCATACCGTCGAACAACACGCCGTCGAGCGCCGAGGCGGCATCGGAATAAAGCTTACGGGCCATGCGGACTCCTTGGGTGATGCGCGCCCGAATAGATGGCGCCGCGGTAAGGAGCAAGCGTGCCACCGACATTGCGGCCGAGTCGGACCCGCTGTTTGCATCTGCGGCAAAATAGCGGCGACCACTGGGTCCCTCCGCCCCAATCCCGCCACGAACCGTGTCCAATGCGCGACGAACCGGGGGGTGGCAAGCTCCCCAGTTGTGATTCATCAGGAGGTTATATGCGTTTCCTTATTGCGTCCGCCTTGGTGGCGACTGCTGCCATCGCTACCCCGGCCTTTGCGCAGGATACCGCCGCGCCCGAGGGCAAGCAGTTCCAGGGCATCAAGGTGCTCGCACTCGGCGGCATCGACGACGTCACCAACAGCGGTTCGGATCAGGCCGGCGCCGTGTTCGGCGGCACCATCGGTTATGATCACCAATCGGGCAAGGCCGTGTTCGGCGTCGAAGCGGAAGTGAACGGCTCGACCACCAAGGACTGCGCGGGCAGCACCATCGTCGCGGGCGACACGCTCTGCGTGAAGGCTGGTCGTGACCTCTACGCCGGCGCGCGCGTCGGCTACGTCATTGGCGAAAACGCCCTGTTCTACGTCAAGGGCGGATACACCAACGCTCGCGTCAATGTGACGTATGACGACGGCAACACCGGCGCCAACAACTTCAAGGTCGGCGAGAATCTCGACGGCTGGCGCGCGGGCGCCGGTTTCGAGTTCAATGCCGGCAAGAACATCGTTCTGCGCACCGAGTATCGCTACTCGAATTACGAGCAGGACTTCACCCGTCACCAGGGCGTGGTCGGCGTCGGCTTCAAGTTCTGATCCGGCGGTTCACATAACCGGAAAAGGGGCCGCGCGGAGCAATCCGCGCGGCCTTTTTCTTTTCAGACCTGCGTGCCGAACACGTGGCCGATCGCCGCCGTTACCGCCATGGCGAGCGCGCCCCAGAACACGACGCGCGCCGCGCCGCGCATCTGGCTCGCGCCGCCGGCATGGGCGCCGATCGCTCCGGTCGCGGCGAGCAGCACGAGCGTGACGGCCATCATCGCCACGACCAACGCGCTGCCGCCGAACAGCAAGGTCATCAGCACCGGGACGATCGCGCCCGCTGCGAAACTGGCGGCCGAGGCCAAAGCAGCCTGGACCGGCCGCGCCGCGAGATCCTCGCTGATCCCGAGCTCGTCGCGCAAATGGGCGCCCAAGGCGTCGTGCGACATCAGCTGATCGGCGACCTGAAGCGACAAATCATGATCGAGCCCGCGCTGGCGATAAATCGCGGCGAGCTCCTGTCGTTCGGCCTCGGGCTCGTCGGACAGTTCCGCGGTCTCGCGCGCGATATCGGCGCGCTCGGTATCGGCCTGGCTGCTCACCGAAACATATTCGCCTGCCGCCATCGACAGGGCCCCGGCGGCGAGCCCCGAAATCCCCGTTAGCAAAACAGTGGTGCGGTCGGCATTGGCGGCGGCGACGCCGACGATCAGGCTGGCGGTCGACAGGATGCCGTCATTAGCGCCGAGCACGGCCGCGCGCAGCCAGCCGATGCGCTGGACCAGATGCCGTTCGCGATGTCGTCGAATCGCCATTCGTCCCCCAAGATCGTTTCCGGCCTAGATCGTTTCCGGACCGAACCAATACGTGCTTCTACGGGCACCTGTCAGCTTAGCGCGCCTCCTTCAAGACCGAGCGCAATCTCGAGATCGGCCAAGGCCTGCTCACTGGCGGAAACCTTGATCGCCGCCATGCCGAGCGCCGCGGCGGGTTTACAGTTGATCCCGAGATCGTCGAGATAGACGCAACGCTCGGGCGACACGCCGAGCGCATCGCAGGCCAGGCGATAGATTGCCGGATCGGGCTTGCGGATTCCGACTTTCGAGCTTTCGACGACATGGTCGAACCGCGCTAAGATCGCCGCGATCGCCTCGGCCCTGTCCGCGGTTGAGGACATCTGAGCGCCATGGCCGGTGGGAACGTTGTTGGTGATGCAGCCGATGCGATAGCCGTTCGCTTTCAGCCAATCGAGCGCCGCGACCATCTCGGCACGAATGTCGCCCGACAGCAAGGCGAGCACGTCGCGTCCGGGAAGCTCATGGCCCAATGTGCGCGCCTCCTGCGCGAACAGCGAATCGAACCGCGCGGCGTCGATCTCGGCGCGCTCGAACAGCGCCCAGGCATTGCCGTCGGGATTGGCCGAATTGATCCGACGGACGAGATTGTGCGGCAGGCCGCGTTCCGCCTCCATCCGGTTGAACGCTTCGAACGGCGAGGAGGTGATTACCCCGCCGAAGTCGAAGATCACGGTATCGCGCGTCATGGCTCGATGAGCACGCCCATGCGCGGATCGACCTTGCCGGCGACCGCGTCGCGATAGGCGGCAAGCGCGGCCTCGGCGCCCGAGCGTCGATCGATCGCTGTCAGCCGCTTGGCGGTCGGCATGAAGTCGAGCCACGCCTCTTCGCTTTGCCGGCGCAAGCCATGTGCACCCCAGTCCTTCGATCGCTTCTTCATCCTGCCGGGCGCGAAGAAACCGATCGGGCGCGGCCCCGGCAGTGCGGCGCCACCGCGTTCGGCGTCCCAATGCGTGATGCCGACGACCATATCGACCGCCAGCGCATCGCCGAACCGTTCGTGCACCGCGCGCGTCGCCGCCGGATTGCCGGCGAAATCGACCAGGGCGACCTTGCCCTCTGCAGCGATCGAGTCGATCGCTGCATAGTCGACGACCTGGTCGTACAATCCGGTATCGGCGGTAAAGGCGGCGCTGCGCGGCGAGGCGAGCGCGACCAGTCGCGGACCGTTGCCCCGCGCCTTCATCACGTGCGCGAAGGCCAACGCCGCCTTGCTCGACGCGCCACTGACGATGACGGTGCCGGCACCGAAATCGTCTTCGTCCTCGAACTGGTCGGCGATCAGCCAGCCGGTCAGGAACAGCGGACGATAGACCGGCCACCAGTCGTGATCGGCATCCCGATGATCGCCCAAAGCCTTCAGCCGCGAATATTGATTATAGGCGGCGGGCAACGACGCGCGGCGCGGCGTCGCCTCGGTAAACCCGGTACCGCGAATCTGATCCGCCGCGAGGGTCGCGTGGCTGGCGAGCGGCCAATAGCCGTAGAAGCGATCGCCCACCGAGAGCCCCTCGGCCGCCGACCGCGTGACCGTCGCGAAACCCCAGACCGGCAGCCGGCCGGGCTCATCACGCTCGGAAAAGAAATCCCAATAGCCTGCGTCGGCCCCAAGGAACGGGGTCTTCTGGCCCAGTGCCGCATAAGTGACGTTGTTGGCGGTCAGCGCGACCAGATCGATCGCGAATTCCGCCTCACCCGCCGCCGGTGCGCGTTCGGGTAGCTCGGCGATGTTGGCCTGCGCGATGTCGTCGCGCGCGATTTCGAGTTGCCAGCGGCCCATGTTGTTCTCCTGCGTCACACCGACATGGGTCCGCGACGTGCTATGTCGCCCCGCACACTCGAGTCCGCAACCTTCAGCCCCGCTTCCTCCAGCGCGGCGTGCTGGTCGGCGCCGCGGGTGGTCAGCATGATCTGCTCGACCATCACCGACCGCGCGAAGAGCGGCGTCGCCGAAACATGGTCGATCCAGGCGGCAATGCGCGGCCACCGTGCGGCGTCGGGCGTCCAGCCGGCCAGCGCCGCGTTGCGGAAGAAGCTGGCGAAGGTCAGGTCGATCATCGACAGATGGTCGAACACGAAGCCGGCGATCGGCGCCTGGGGCTCGAGCCAATCCATGATCTCTGGAAGATCGCGCGTGATGACGGCGGCGACCGCGTCCTCGTCAGTCTCCTGCTTCCACACGCGCGGCTTGACGTTGCGCTGGAAGAACAGCTTCCAGATCATCACGTCGCCCAAGCGGCTATCGGCGAATTCCTCCAGCCAGCGGGCTCGAGCTCGCAGGGCGGGATCGGCCGGATAAAGCGGTTTTTCGGGATAGCGATCGTCGAGATATTCGCAGATCACGGTCGAATCCGGGATCACCAGATCGCCATGGATCAAGACGGGGATACGCCTGAGCGGATTGAGCCGGGTGAATTCATCGCCGCCGAAAAATGGGACGATCGGATCGATCTCATAGTCGATGCCCTTATGGTCGAGCGCCAGAAAGACCTTGCGCGCATAAGGCGAGACGTGGTTGCCGATGATGCGGATCATGCTGCTCATCCGTTATAGTTGAGCTTGAGGCCCGGGCGCGGCCAGCGGAGCTTGGCGAGGCGCCCGGTGCCCGACAGGCAGATATAAGCATCCATCATGTCCGCCCCGCCCCAACAGATGTTGGTGGTGAAGATGTCGTCGGTGGGAACGAATTCGACCAATTCGCCCTCGGGCGAGACTACCGAAATGCCGCATTCGCCGATCGTCGCGACGCAGATGTTGCCGTTCGCCTCGACGCCAAGCGAGTCGAAGAATTTGTACCCGGCGGGGCGATACAGCGGGATGCCGGGGCCGCCCGGGCCTGCGCTGCCATCGACCTTGCCCGGGGCAATCACGTTGAACGCCATCAACCGGCAGGTGTAGGTTTCTGCCGCGTAGAGCCGCTTGCCGTCGGGCGACAGGCCGACGCCATTGGGGTTCTGGCTGGGGAAGATCACTTCCTCGAGATGGCTGCCGTCGACCTTGCCGTAGAAGATGCCGACGATGTCGTGGCAGCGTTTCTCGTAATCGACCTTGCCATGATCGGTGAACCAGAAGCCGCCTTCGCCGTCGAACACGATGTCGTTGGGGCCGCGCAGCACGCAGCCGAAATCGCCCGATTTGTAGAGGATTTCGACCGCACCGGTGGCGATGTCGATCCGCTCGATGCGGCCGCCGGAATAATCATGGGCAATGCCGTGCGGCGCGAGCATGCCTTCATTCTCGATATACTCGAACCCGCCATTGTTGCAGCAATAGAGCTTGCCGTCGGGGCCGATCGCCAGCCCGTTGGGGCCGCCGCCGGGTTCCGCCACTATTTCCTTGGAGCCATCGGGGCCGACCCGCGTGATACGCCCTGCGGCGATCTCGACGAGGATGACACTGCCATCGGCCATCGCCACCGGTCCTTCGGGGAAGCGCAATCCGTCGGCGACGATCTCCATCGGCAATTCCCCTCCGTTTTTATCTGTGAAGTCACGGCCAATGCGTGTGGCACGCACCTCGAAACGCCACCGGTACCCAAAACTTCGTCGCGGACCCCGACATGATTCGTCCCCGCCCATTCGCGCACCTTACACGGAAGCCACCCGACAAACGCAAGCGGGCCAAGGGTGCGAGCCAGATATTGCCGAGCCGCGGTGCTGCGGAACTGCGGAAGTTGCGGTCCGCGCCGTCATGCCAGCAAATGATCGACAAGGGCTATTGATGAGCGCCTCCACTTTTGCTGCCGTGCTGTTGATGTCGTGTACGTCGGCCGGGGTTGATGCGCCCGGCCATAGCCCGCCGCAGTCGATGATCGTTCAGCCCAGCGCGAGCACCGCCGTCGACACACAATCGGCCCCGAGCACTCCGCCACAGGTGCAAGCGCCGGATGGTGGAACTGCTCCGCCACAGGCGCAAGCGCCTGACGGCGACATTGTGGTTTCGGGCCGGCGCCGATCTCCCGGCGACCCCCTGGCGGCGATCAACGAGCAATCCTACGCGGCGACCCAAGCGGTCGATCGCGCGGTCGTCGGCCCCGTCGCGCGGGCGTTCGAGCACACGGTACCGTCGCCGATCCGCGACGGGCTGCGCAACTTCTTCATCAACCTTCATGAGCCCATCGTGTTCGTGAATTATCTGCTGCAATTGAAGCCCGGCAAGGCGGCGGAGACCGCTGGCCGTTTCGCCATCAATTCAACCGTCGGCGTCGCCGGTTTCATCGATGTGGCGAAGCGCCGGCCGATCAAATTGCCACGCCGCAAGAATAGTTTCGCCGACACTTTGGGCTATTACGGCGTCAAGCCCGGGCCGTTCCTGTTTCTGCCGTTGATCGGACCGACGACGCTGCGCGACCTGATCGGTGGCGGGGTCGACCGTCTGATGATGCCCTTGTACCTCGGCAAGCCGTTCAACCAGCCCGCCTTCAATGTCGGCACCGGCGGCGTCCACATGCTCGATCGCCGGGCGGAATTCGACGATCAGCTCACGCAGCTGCGGGCGGCACGCAATCCCTATATCGCGACGCGCTCTTATTATCTGTGGCGGCGGCAAGCGGAAATCGACGGCTTGCACGGCCGCGCAATCGCGCCGTTCGACCCCGACCCGGGCCGACGTCCGGCTCCCGCCCTTGCCGCTCCGGTGCCCGCTCTCGTCACCGTGTCGCCGAACGCCCTGCCCGGCAAATAGCCGAACGCGGGCTGCCGTCCGGCCTCGCCCTCGGTCAGGCCGCGATCCTTTCCGTCGGCGTGCGAAGCGCCTCGTAACGCGCAAAGAGGTCGGCGAAATGCTCGTCCATCAGTCGCGGACGCCGCCAAGTTTCGGCTGGCCGTCGATCGGCAGCGACGGCCAGGATGGTGTCGCGGAGCGCCTGTCCGTTAGCTGCCTGATATCTGTGATCGCGTAGGCCGGTTGCGTGGTCGGCAGCGCCGCCGCGATCCGGGACGATCAGCGGCAGGCCGCTCGCCTTGGCCTCTGCCGCGACCATGCAGAACGTCTCGGCCTCGCAGCCATGGATGAGCGCATCGGCACTCGCCATGATCGTCGCCAGGCGGGCACGATCCTTGATCGGCTGGCCGATCAGCACGTGCGGCGATCCCCCCGCTCGTGCGAGAAGGCGGTCGGCCTGGCGCCCCTCGCCGATCAAGGCGAGGCCGACCGGCGTCTGTCCACCAGCGGCCATGGCGGCGTCGATGACCATGGCCCAGCGCTTTTCCGGCGAGTATCTTCCGACACCCAGCAACAGTGTCGCGTCGGGACCGAGGCCGCAGCGCGCCAGCAATTCCTCGCGCAAGCTTGCGTCGCGCTTACCGGGAGAAAAGATACCTGGTTCGACCCCCATCGGGATGGTGGTCACCTTACCCAGCCCGCCATCGCGCAGGCGCCCGGTCAGGTTATCGCTCGCGGTCACCACCAGATCGAAGGCGTGATCCAGCCGCCGCAGATGCCGCCAATAGCGGTCGAAGCCGCGGTCGATCGTGCCGATGCTCGCGACGTTGCCGAACCAGCGATAGGCATAAGCGGACAGCGGATCGGCGTGCATGACGAGCGATCGCACGGCCCCGCCCCGCCATCGCGCGACCATCGACGCGCTGCTCCAGGGTGACGAGGCCTCGACGACATCGGGCCGCCATTCGTCCAGCGCGCGATGCAGCGACGGCTCGTCGCCGAAATAGCGGTAGCGGCGATCGAGCGCGAAGGTCGGCGCCTTGATCGTCGCGAGCACCGCGCCGGGCGCGCGCTCGACGATCGCATCGTCGGCGCCGGGCGCGAGCACGATCATTTCATGCCCCAGCGCGCTCGCCACCTTGAGCTTGCGTTCGACATAAGTGCGGACGCCCCCGCCATGGGGCGTGTAGAAGGCGCAGACATCGACGATCCTCATATCGCCCAGACGGCGCCGCTTTCGGCAACCTCAGTCCGACCCGGCCAAAAACTTGTCGGGGTTCGCCCCTTCGGGCATGGCGAAGGCGATCCAAGGAGCGTCCCATTTCGTCATCGCCATCCGGTCTGATCCAGTTGTTCGGGGATTTGCGCGGCGAACTGCTGCGCTTTCTGACCGCACGCACGGGTGATCGCATCGAGGCCGAAGACCTGATCCAGGAATTATGGCTCCGCGTTCAGAGCGCCGAACCTGGGCCGATCGGCAACGGCCGCGCCTATCTTTACCGGATCGCGCAGAACCTGGTGCTCGATCGCGTCCGTGAGCGCCGCCGTCGCGAGCGTCGGGAAAGCGACTGGGCGGGCGGCCAGATGATCAATATCGCCGGCGAACCCGCTGACGCGCGTCCTGACGCCGCCGCGCAGATCATCGAACGTGAAGAGGCCGCAGCCCTCACTGCGGCAATTGCGGCGCTTCCCGAAGGGGCCGGGCGCGCATTCCGACTGCACAAGCTCGACGGTCTCTCGCACAACGAGGTCGCGACGCGGCTCGGGATTAGCCGCAGCGGCGTTGAAAAACACATCGCGGTGGCAATGGCGCACCTTCGTCGCGCGTTGAAGGACTGAGGTATGGGCAAAGCGCGGCGTCATTCGATCGGACAGGGAAGGCGAACCGGCAACGGCGCGCCGCGGCAAGGACGATGAGCGACCAAATTCTGGAGGCGGCCGCGCTATGGCATCAGGCGCAGGCACGCGACGACATGGACTGGGACGCCTTCGCTGCTTGGCTGGAGGCGGATCCGCGCCACCGCGATGCTTATGATGACATCGCCCTGCTCGACGAGCGCGTCGACAGAGCGCGAGACGCGATCGTCACCGGGTTACCGGCAAACGACCGCCAGACAGACGCCCCCCATGCCGAAGGGCAATCGTCAGGACGTCGCCCCTATCTCGCTTGGGGTAGTCTCGCCGCCACGTTGCTGGTTGCGATCACCGCGGGAGGTTGGTGGATGAATAGCCCGTCGGCCCCAGCCACGACCAGCTATGCCGCGGCCACCGGGCAGACACGGACCGTCGCGGCCGCGGATGGCGCGACCGCGGTCCTGGCCGGCGGCTCGCGGCTGGACATTACGAAAGGCGCGCCATTGAAGCTCGCGGGCTCGGCCTATTTCGACGTCCGCCACGACCCGGCACGCCCGCTGACGATTGCCGTGTCCGGGTATGAAGTGCGCGATGTCGGCACCCGGTTCGATATCAACAGCGATGGCAAGACCATCCGTGTCGCCGTCGCTGAAGGAACGGTGTCCGTACGCGCGCCCGGCGCGTCATCGGCAACCGACGTGACCGCCGGCCACGCCGCCATCGGCGACATCGCGCGTGGCACGCTAACGCTGGCGACAGCCATGCCCGCATCGGTGGGCGCGTGGCGTGGCGGCCGATTCATTTATGATCAGGTACCGTTGTCGTTGGTTGCCGCCGATATCGCCCGCTATACCGGCCGCCCCGTATTGGTCGACGACGGAGTCGCGCAACGGCGATTTTCGGGCGTATTGGCGCCGGGCGACCGCGAATCGATGGTCGCGTCGGTCCGGCAGCTCGCCGGCGTAAGCGTACGAAGGGAGGGCGATGCGATATTGCTGGGCGGTGGCACTGGCGGCTAGCGCCTTATTGTCGATCAATCCGGCCGAAGCCCGCGACCCCACCGTTTCCATCGCGATCCCGCCCGGCAATTTGACCGACGCGCTGGCGTCGCTGGCGGTGCAGACCGGCGTGTCGTTCGGCTATGACGCAGCGCTGCCGACGCTTCGCGTCCGCGGCGTCAGCGGTCGAATGTCCCCGCATGAGGCGGTCGACCGGCTGTTGCGCGACACCCCCGTCAAAGCGGTCAGGATCGGGCCGATGGCGTTCCGTCTGGTGCGGCGCCAGCATTTGCCCAGAACCGGAACCGGCGGCCCCGCGCTCGCCATGGATTCGCCCTCTCCACCGCAACCAGACATCGTCATCACCGGCCGCAAACTGCCCGAATTCCTGTCGCGCGTGCCCGCGCCGATTGCCGTCTACGTCCCGGAGGCCGCCCCACGTAGCGGCGCCGACAGCGGCCAGCGCGACGTCGCGCGCGCTGTCGACGGCCTGGTCGTCACCGGGCGCGACGAAGGAAGCGACCGCACCTTCATCCGCGGCCTGGCCGACAGTCCGTTCAACGGCTTCGGCCAGACGACCGTCAGCGTCCAGATCGACGACGGTCGAGTTACCTACGACGCGCCCGAACCCGCCTTGCGACTGGTCGATGTGGCGCGCGTCGAGGTGCTCAAGGGACCGCAAGGCCCGCTTTATGGCACCGGCGCGCTGGGCGGGGTCTATCGCATCGTCACCAATCGGCCGATCCTGGGCGACGTTTCGGGCGCGGCCGCTTTCTCGCTCAATGCGCTGTCGAACGGCGGTCCCGGGGGATCGGCGGAGGCTGTCCTCAACCTGCCGCTGGTAACCGATGCGGCGGCGGTCCGGCTGGTCGGCTATGCGGCACTCGGCGGCGGTTGGATCGACGACCGGCCGGCCCCGGCCAATGCCAACCAGAAAACGGTGTTCGGTGGCCGCGCATCGCTGCGCGTGGCGCCGGCGTCGGGCTGGTCGATCGACCTCACCGGCGCGATCCAGGATCGCGCGTCGCGCGACAGCCAATATGTCTATCGCGCCGGCGAAGACCTGACGCGACCGGCGGCGATGCGCGAACCCAGCGCGACGAACTTCAGGCTTGCGCAGCTACGTGCCGAAGGCCCTGTCGGCCGCTTGCAACTGGTCATCGCGACGAGCCACAGCTGGCAGCGACAGAGCGATCTCTACGATTTGTCCCAGGCCCCCGGCGTGCTCGGCATCCCCGACGCAATCGCCTGGCGCGATCGACGCGCCTATCGCGTTTTCGACCAGGAAATCCGCCTGGTCTCGGCGCCGGGCGATCGATTCGCCTGGACCGCCGGCCTGTCCTATCTGGCCGCGACGACCACGGCGTCAGGCGATACGCGGGTCGCGTCGAACAAGTGGATTTCCTATTTCACGCTGCATCGTCACGCGAGCGAAGCCGCCATTTTCGCCGATGGATCGCTGCCGATCGCCGGCCGGTTGACCCTGGCGGGCGGATTTCGCGTCTTTCGCTCCTCGGCCGAGGACGAGCGAAGCGAGCCCGCTGCGCCTGCGGCCAGCGCTCGCGGGCTGACCGGCTTCACCCCCAACCTCTCGCTGTCCTACGACCTCGGGCCCACCGGGACGGTCTATGTGCGCCTCGCCACCGCCTTTCGCCCCGGCGGCATCGATCCGGGCAATGCGCGAACCGGCCGCTACCAGGCCGATGAGGTCCGCAATCTGGACGTCGGCGCACGCTTGCGGCTGGCGGGCGATCGGCTGTCGATCGATACCGCAGCCTATCTCGCGCAGTGGCGCGACATGCAGTCCGACTATCTCGAAGCGAACGGCCTGATCGCGACCCGCAACGCCGGCGACGCATTCGTCTCTGGCCTGGAAGGTTCGCTGGATTGGCGTCCGAGCGCGGCCTGGCGATTCCGGGCCGGCATGACCGTGCAACGGGCGCGCCTGCATACTGCTCCCGACGGCACCAAGCTGCCCGACGACCGGCGCCTGCCCGTCACGCCCGATATCGCCTATCGTCTCACCGTAGAACGACTCGTCCGATGGAAGGACATCGAGTTGCGTCCTTATGCCGGCGTCAACTTCACCGGCAGCACGCGGCTGAGCTTCGACGACGGCCTCGACCGGCGCATGGACGGTTATGCGATAGTCCGTACCGGAATGACCGCGAGCCTGCCCCCGCTGACGGTCCGCATCGACATCGACAATCTGCTCGACACGCGCGCCGACACCTTCGCTTATGGCAATCCATTTTCGGTTCGATCGCTGGCGCAATACACGCCGCTTCGCCCACGATCCTTTTCAGTGATGCTCGCGCGCGAATTCTGAAAATCTTTTGGCAACGGGCTGCGGTGGAACGCCCCGGCGGCGTCGTTGCAGCGAGACCAGCAATTGCCGCCCCTGACGCGGCGCGATCGACAAGGGCCAGCCATTGCCGTCGACCCATTCCGTTGCCAATGCCGTATCCGTCGCGCCTCGCGCCCAGGACCTGACCGACCTGCTTCACCGGCCGGGCCTGCGCGAACGCGCCGGCGCAGTGGCCGGGCTTGCCGTGACGATCGGCGTTCTTGGATGCGTCGCGGCGGCGTTCGGACGACTGCATGTCGCCGAATTGTTCGCCAACCTGCCGAAAACGGCGGGGTTCTGGGCATTGCTGGCGGCGGCCTACTTGCTCGCCCCCATGCTCGAATGGATCATCCTGCGACGCCTCTGGCGGCTGGGCGCGGCAGGGTTCGTGCCGCTGTTGCGCAAGCAAGTGGCGAACGAACTGCTGCTCGGTTACTCGGGCGACGCCCAATTCTATTTGTGGGCACGCACCGCCATGCCAGCACAGGCGGCGCCCTTCGCAACGCTGCGCGACATGTCGATCTTGTCCGCGCTCGCCGGGAATTTGGCGACGCTGGTGCTGATGGTGCTGGCCTATCCGACGCTCAGTCGCCTGGCGAGCGGTCCGCTGCTCCATGGGGCAGTCCTGGCGACCTTAGTCATCGTCGTGAGTTCGCTGGGCATTTTCGCCGCACGGCGCGCCCTGTTCGACTTTTCGCTGTCGCGCCGCGCGATCGCAGGCGTCTTTCTCGGTCACATGGGGCGTATCGTCGCCATGCTCGTGCTCAGCGCATGCTTGTGGGCGGCGTTGATCCCCGGCGCGACGCTGGGCACGTTGCTGGTCCTCGGCACCATGCGAATGATGCTGTCCCGGGTGCCGCTCATCCCCGGCAAGGACGCACTGTTTGCCGGCGGCGCGCTGGCGCTGATGGGAAGCGACATGAAAATCGCCGGCGCGCTGGCGACGATTGCTGCACTGATGATCGGGCTGCATGCCTTGGTCGGGCTCGTGACGGGCGTCGATGACGTGCTGCGACAACACCGTCGATGATGGGGTTGGCAGCGGTCGTGTTGCGGTTGAGCGCCGCTCCTCGGGTCGCTCCCACGCCGGACCTTGGCCAGGCAGGCACAGCTTATGCCGAAAACGAAACCGGACCTGCATTGAACGATTGCGTGGCATCGATAGGCAGGTGGTGAGCGCGGCCCCAGCCCGAGCAAAAGGAAGGGGGCCGCGCGGTACCGCACGGCCCCCGTGTCAGCGCGGTGAGCGCTGCAAGCCGGACAGCGACTAGATGTCGTCGCCCAGCGCGCCCTTCACCTTGCCGACAAACTGTTGGCCTTTGCCCTTCAGTTCCTGGCCGGCGCCTTCGGCAGCCAGTTCGTCATCCTCGCGCGTGCGGTTGGGATCGTCGGCATCTCCGGCCATCGCCTGCTTCACCTTGCCTACCGCCTCGTTGACATTGCCTTTGATCTTGTCGGTCAATTCACCCATCGGGTCGTTCCTCTCCATTCGCGACGGCAGGGCGCCGACGCGTTGAAATCACGGAAATAGAACGGTTTGGCGGGCCGGGAGTTCCTGAGGTCTCGTTGAGACTTGGATACGCCGTTGTTCTTGAAGCGATCCATTTCCAAGCTCGTCATCCCAGCGAAAGCTGGGATCTCAAGCGGCATCGCGCCACCGCCAGAGACCAACATCGGGTCGGATCGTCCCCCGGACGATCCTTGAGCATGCGGGGCGTGTTCAACCCGATGTTCTTTCGCTGGGGTGACGAGTGGGCGCCATAGAGTGACGAAAGAATAGGAGTCCCCGACCTATGGAGCGACGCGTTTCAGAAAGGCTAGCACCGCTTGCCAGTTATCGTCGGCGCCGCCGGGATTCTTGGCGGCGATCAACGTCGACGATCCGTGCACGCCTGCTTTGGGGATGAACTGCTGGCGATCAGTGCTCTTGGTTGCCGACAGGATCGCCTTCGCTTCCTGTTCCTCCTCGAGCGTGTTCGCCGAGGTGACGAAGACCGGCACGGTAATTTGGGCCGCGGCCTTCTCGACCATCTTCTTGTCATCGAAATATTCGCCCGGCGAGAAAGCGAGCACGCCCTTCACGCTGCCTTCGGCCGACTTCGACGCGGCGACCACGAACACCAGACTGGCCGAATAGCTCGACCCCCATAGCAGGATCGGCTTGCCCTGCGCCTTGTCCTTGGCCCAGGCCAAAGCCGCCTCGAGATCGGGCAGCGCGCTGAGATAATCCTCGGCCTTGCCCTTATGCCCGGCCATCGTCTGATTGGTGCCGTAAAGCCCGCCGCCGACGCGCTGATCGATCGCCAAGGCCGCAAAACCGGCGCGCTGAAGCTGGGGCGCGATCGTCGTATATTCGTCCTTCGACGATCCCGCCTGATGGAACAACAGGATCACCGCCCGCGCATTGGCCGCGGGGTAATAGGTACCATAGACCGTCACACCGTCGGGCGCGGTCAACGTTACCGCCTGCGACGTCTGATCCTTGACCGGCGCGCTCTCATTGATCAGCGCGTCGGCGTTGTCGACCTTGGGCGCGGGCTTGTGGCAGCCGGCGAGAATCGCGAGCGGGATCAGCGGTAGGAAACGACGCATTGGGCCTCCTGGGTCAGATCAATCCGGCAAGCGGGCTGGAGGGATCGGCATAGCGCCGCTTGCCCATCCGTCCGGCGAGATAGGCCAAACGCCCGCTCTCGACCGCGAGTTTCATCGCGTGCGCCATCATCACCGGGTCCTTGGCCTCGGCGATCGCGGTGTTCATCAGCACGCCGTCGCAGCCGAGTTCCATCGCCACCGCCGAATCGGACGCGGTGCCGACCCCGGCATCGACCAGCACGGGAACCTTGGCGCCTTCGACGATCAGGCGGATCGTGACTTGGTTCTGGATGCCGAGCCCCGATCCGATCGGGGCGCCGAGCGGCATGATCGCGACCGCGCCGACATCCTCCAGCCGCTTCGCCGCGATCGGATCGTCGACGCAATAGACCATCGGCTTGAAGCCCTCCTTGGCGAGAATCTCGGTCGCCCTGAGCGTCTCGACCATGTCGGGATAGAGCGTCCGCGCCTCGCCCAGCACTTCGAGCTTGACCAGATCCCAGCCGCCCGCCTCGCGCGCCAGCCGCAAGGTGCGGATCGCGTCCTCCGCGGTGAAGCAGCCCGCGGTGTTGGGCAGGTAGGTGACTTTTTTCGGGTCGATGAAATCGGTCAGCATCGGCGCTTTGGGGTCGCTGACATTGACCCGCCGCACCGCCACGGTGACGATTTCCGCCCCCGAGGCCTCGAGCGCGGCGGCGTTCTGCTCGAAATCCTTATACTTGCCGGTGCCGACGATCAGCCGCGAGCGAAAGGTCTTGCCGGCAACCGTCCAGGTGTCGGCGGCGACGGTAACGGGGGTAGCGATGTTCATTGTCTGGTCCTGCCTTCTTGTGTTCCTGCGGAAGCAGGAACCTGGGGCCAAGCAACCGGCCGCCCCGCGATGTAACTCTGGGCTCCTGCGTTCGCAGGAGCACTGCTTCTCTCAACCACCGCCGACGAAATGGACGATCTCGATCTCGTCGCCATCCTCGACCATCACCTGGGCCAATGTCGAGCGCGGTACGACTTCCAGATTGCGCTCTACAGCCACCTTCTCGGGAACCAGCCCGAGCTCCTCTGCAAGCTGCGCGAGCGTGAGCCCGGCAAAGACGCGGCGATGCTCGCCATTGACGTGGATCGAGACAGTTCCGTCGGTGTGCATGGTATTCATGGCAAATCGCGATATAGGGGCGCGACCGATAGCGCCACAACCGAAAGGGCAAGGGTGACCAAAACGATCCTGGTGCTGAACGGCCCCAACCTCAATTTGCTCGGGACGCGCGAGCCGGAAATCTATGGGGCCGACACGCTCGACGACATTGCGGCGAGACTCGAAGAGCGCGCCAAGGAGCTCGACCTCGAAATCGACATGCGCCAGTCGAATCACGAAGGTCATCTGATCAGTTGGATGCACGAGGCGCAGGGATCGGGCATCAAGGCGATCCTGCTCAATGCCGGAGCGCTGACGCATACCAGCGTGGCATTGTACGACGCGATCAAGGGCATCAAGGTGCCGGTGATCGAAGTGCATTTGTCCAACCCGCTGGCGCGCGAGGAATTCCGCCACCAGAGCTTTGTCGGTCGCGCCGCGCGCGGAACCGTTTCGGGGTTCGGCGCACTTTCGTATATGCTGGCGCTTGAAGCCGCCGCCCGACTCTGACACAGGGCGCGCCTTTGAGTCAGCCTCAACAGGGCGAAGAAGGGTCGAATGGCAGACAATAAGAATGATGGGGGCATGCGAGTCGATGTCGAGCTGGTCCGCCAGCTCGCGACTCTGCTCGACGAAACCAACCTGACCGAAATCGAGGTCGAGGATAACGACCGCCGCATCCGCGTCGCGCGTGAAGTGCATTCGGTCACCGCCGCGCCGGTAAGCTATGCGGCGCCGGCCGCGGTCCCGGCGTCCCTCGCGGCCGCCCCTGCGGCGGCGGTGGAAGCGGCACCCGTCGCCAGCGCCGCCAATGCGGTCAAGTCGCCGATGGTCGGCACTGTCTATCTGGCGGCCAACCCCGAAGCGAAACCGTTCATCGCGGTAGGCCAGAAGGTCGCCGCGGGCGATACTTTGGTGATCATCGAGGCGATGAAGGTGATGAACCCGATCACCGCGCCGAGCGCGGGCACCGTGTCGGCGATCCTGATCGAGAACGGCCAGCCGGTCGAGTTCGACCAGGCGTTGGTCGTCGTGGAATAGTTCAGCGCCGATGCCCGACATCAAGAAACTGCTGATCGCCAATCGCGGCGAAATCGCGCTGCGCATCCACCGCGCGTGCCATGAAATGGGGATCAAGACCGTCGCGGTCCATTCGACCGCCGATTCGGACGCGATGCACGTGCGGCTGGCCGACGAGGCGATCTGCATCGGGCCCCCGTCGGCAACCGAATCGTACCTCAACATTCCGAACATCATTTCTGCGGCCGAGATCAGCCATGCCGATGCGATCCATCCGGGTTACGGCTTCCTGAGCGAGAATGCGCGCTTCGCCGAGATCGTCGAGGCGCACGGCATCATCTTCGTCGGGCCCAAGCCCGAGCATATCCGCACGATGGGCGACAAGATCGAGGCCAAGCGCACCGCCGGCGCGCTCGGCCTGCCGCTGGTGCCCGGATCGGACGGCGCGATCAGCGACATCGCGGAAGCCAAGGCGATCGCCGAAGCGGCGGGCTATCCGGTGATCATCAAGGCGGCATCGGGCGGCGGCGGGCGCGGCATGAAGGTCGTCAATTCGCCCGAGGAACTCGAAACCCAGATGCAGCAGGCCGGCAGCGAGGCCAAGGCCGCGTTCGGCGACGCCACCGTCTATCTCGAAAAATATCTCGGCAATCCGCGTCACATCGAATTCCAGGTGTTCGGCGACGGCAATGGTAATGCCATCCATCTCGGCGAGCGCGACTGCTCGCTGCAACGCCGCCACCAGAAAGTGCTCGAGGAAGCGCCCTCCCCCGTCATCACGCCCGAAGAGCGCGAGCGGATGGGCGGGATCGTCGCCAAGGCGATGGCCGATATGGGCTATCGCGGCGCCGGCACGATCGAATTCCTGTGGGAAGACGGCGAGTTCTACTTCATCGAGATGAACACCCGCCTGCAGGTAGAGCATCCGGTGACCGAGGCGATCACAGGGCTGGACCTGGTCCGCGAGCAGATCCGTGTGGCGGAAGGCCATGGCCTGACGCTGCGCCAGGAAGACGTCCAGTTCCGCGGCCACGCGATCGAATGCCGCATCAATGCCGAGGATCCGCGCACCTTCGCGCCGTCACCCGGCCTGGTGAAGCAATATCACGCCCCCGGGGGCATGAACGTCCGCGTCGATAGCGGGCTCTATGCCGGCTATCGCGTGCCGCCTTATTACGATTCGATGATCGCCAAGCTGATCGTCTATGGCACCACGCGCCAGGGTGCGATCCGCCGCCTGCGCCGCGCGCTGGAGGAATTTGTGATCGAGGGGATGAAGACCACCATCCCGCTGCACCAGGCACTGATCGAGGACCCCGAATTCCTGCAGGGCCAATATACGATCAAGTGGCTCGAGGAGTGGCTCGACAAGCAGGAAGCCTGAGCGGCCGGGTTGAACAAGGGGAGAGCGACGTGAAGAAAGCGATCATTCTTCTAGGCTTGATGGCGATCGCCGCAGCGCCCTCTTCCCCCGTCACGTCGTTGGCGGGACGATATTCGAAGCATTTCCAGAACGGCTTTGTCGACGGATCGAAATACTGGTCCGACGATGTGGTCGAGATCGTGCCAGTCGACGCCACGCACGCTTATTTTCGCGCCGAGTTGGAGTTTTATAACGGGCATAGTTGCTCGATTGCGGGCGTCGCCAAGACGGTCGGCAGCAAATTGGTCTATCGCGAAAAGCAGCCGAGCTATGATGGCGGCCCGACCTGTCGCCTGACGATCACGACCAAGGGCAAGAGCCTGTTGCTCGACGATGGCGATGGCGGTTGCCAGAGCTATTGCGGCGCGCGCGGCTCGCTCAATGGTTTCGACTTCATCCCGCTCTCATCGAAACGGCCGATCAGCTACATGGCGCGGTTGAGGGGGTCGAGCGAATATAAGGGTGCGATCGACGCCTGGAAATCAGGCAAGACAGATTGAAGCCTAAAACCCTCTCCCGCTTGCGGGAGAGGGAGGGACCCGCCGCGTAGCGGTGGGAGGGTGAGGGTCTTCTTTCTTCTTTTGGTATTCCAACCGCTTGGAAGAAAGAAGACCCTCACCCAAACCCTCTCCCGCAGGCGGGAGAGGGCTTAGATCGCGCGGGGGGGACTCATATGTTCATCGGTCACTACGCGCCGGCCTTCGTCGCCGCGACCTCGCCCAAATCGCCGCGGCTCGGCGCCTTGTTCGTCGCCGCGCAACTGGTCGACATCGCCTTTTTCAGCTTTCTCATCCTGGGCGTCGAGAAGATGCGCATGCTGCCCGGGGCGACGGTGATGAACGGCATGGACCTGTACGACATGCCCTGGACGCACAGTTTGGCCGGGGCGATCGGCTGGGGCGCGCTGTTCGCGATTGTCGCGCGGTTCCTACGTGGTAGCTGGTCCGCGGGGCTGATCGGCGGCGCGGTGGTGGTGTCGCACTGGCTGATCGATCTGCTGGTCCATCGCCCCGACCTGACGCTGGCGGGAAGCGCGCCCAAGATCGGTCTCGGCTTGTGGAACCATCCCTGGATCGAAATCCCGCTGGAGCTCGTCTTCGCGTTCGGGGGATTGTGGTTCTTCGTCAGCCGGACGCGCGCCATCGGCGCGATGGGCAGATGGTCGCCCTGGGCCCTCGCCGCCGGCATGGCGGTGCTCCAGGCGGTCAACTGGACCACGCCGCAGCCGAGTGAAGCGGGCCCTGCCCCCGCTTCTACCGGTTGGCTCGGGCTGTTCGCTTATGCCGTGCTGGCTATGCTCGCCTGGTGGGTGGCGCGGACGCGGCGTTTGGCGTAGCCCCTTCCCCAAATCGGGGAGAACCGGATGTCGTTGATCGCAGAGCTCAAGGGATTGAAGCGCAATCAGGTCCATTCGATCTGGGCGAGCTATCTTGGATGGACGCTCGACGCGTTCGATTTCTTCCTGCTCGTGTTCATGCTGTCGGCGATCGCCAAGGAATATGGCACCGACATCAAGACCGTCTCGGAAGCGACCTTCCTGACGCTGGCGGCACGGCCGTTCGGGGCATTCGCCTTCGGCTGGATGGCCGACCGATTCGGGCGGCGGCCGATCATGATGATCGTGATCCTGCTGTTCTCGCTCTTCTCGTTCGCCTCGGCCTTCGCCTGGTCGCTGACCAGCCTGTTCGTGATCCGTACCTTGTTCGGGTTCTGCATGGGCGGCGAATGGGGAATCGGCGCCAGCCTGGTGATGGAATCGATCCCGATCAAGCTGCGCGGGCCAGTGTCGGGTCTGCTGCAATCGGGCTATCCGAGCGGCTATTTCCTCGCCAGCCTGGTCTTTTTCCTGCTGTTCGACATGGTCGGCTGGCGCGGCATGTTCATGGTCGGGATCGCCCCGGCGATCCTGGTCTTCCTGATCCGCATGCATGTCGAGGAAAGTCCGGCATTCGAGAAGCGGCGGCACGAGCGCCCGGCGAATCCGATCGGCGAACTCGTCAGGAACTGGAAGATCGCGCTCTACCTCGTGGTCCTGATGACGGCGTTCAACTTCTTCAGCCACGGCACGCAGGACCTGTATCCGACCTTCCTCAAGGAGCAGCATCACTTCGACACCAAGACGATCGGATTGCTCGCGATGATCGGCAATGTCGGTGCGATCGTCGGTGGAATCTCGTTCGGCATCTGGTCCGAACATATCGGCCGCAAGCGCGCGATCGTCATCGCCAGCCTGCTCGCCATCCCGATCATTCCATTATGGGCGTTCGCCAGCACGCCGGTCATGCTCGGCCTGGGCGCTTTCCTGATCCAGGTCGCCGTCCAGGGCGCGTGGGGGATCGTGCCGGTACACCTCAATGAGCTGTCGCCCGCCTTGGTGCGGGGCATGTTCCCCGGCTTCGCTTATCAGCTGGGCAATCTGATCGCGTCGCGCAATGGGCCAATCCAAGCCTCGATCGCCGAAAGCCATGGCGGCAATTTCGGGCTGGCCATGGCGATCGTCGCGGGCATCACCGTGGTCGTACTGGTGGCATGGACCGCGATCGGACCCGAGCGCACCGATGTGGATTTCCTGACGGAGACAGTGAATTGAAGGCGACGATCTGGCATAATCCGCGCTGTTCGAAATCGCGCGAGACGCTGGCGATTCTGCAGGCGACGCCTGGCGTCGAGGTCGAGGTGATCGAATATCTCAAGACCCCGCCATCGCGCGACGAACTGGCCGCGCTCTATGCCGCCGCGGGCATGACACCGCGCGAGGGACTGCGAAAAGGCGAAGACGGTGCGAAAGCACTCAAGCATGCCGATGACGACGCGATCCTTGACGCGATGGCGGCCGATCCGATCCTCATCGAGCGCCCGCTGGTCGAGACGCCGAAGGGCGTGCGGCTGGGCCGACCGCCGGAAAAGGTGCGCGAGATTCTTTGAACCCGTATGCCCGAACGGGCCGCGTCTCGGTAGAGACACGGCCCGCTCTGAGTGCTTGGCAGCAGCTTATTGGTTGCTGCTGGTCGTAACGGTCGTCTTGGTCTTGACCGTCGCCGGCGTCGCCTTGCGGACGACGTGGCGGCGCGTCACCACGCGTTTGCGCGGAACCGCCCTGGTGACGACCTTGGTCGCCGGAGCCACCGTCTCTGTCGTTACCGTCGTGCTGGTCGGCGCCGGAGCCGGCGGCGGCGGGGCGGCGATCACTACCGGCGCCGGCGGCGGCGCGTTGCGGGCGGCATTGGCGTCGGCTTCGGCCGCGGCAGCGCGGGCATTGGCGTCAGCGGCCGAGCGCGCGGCATCCGCGGCAGCGGCGTCGGCCGCCTGCTTGTCCTCCCGCGCGCGATCGAGCTTGGCGCGCTGCGCCTCGCCCAGCGCCTGATCGGCCAGCATTGATGCGTGATTGGCGTCGGCGATGGCCTGTTCCTTGTGATCGCCCGCCAGATCCTCCTGCGCGGTCCGGAGCGCGGCTTGGGCCTGGGCGAGCAGACGGGGTACTTCGCCCGCCGCACCGACCTTGCCGGCGGCATCGACCTTTGCCTGAGCCGCGGCGACGGCTTCCCGCGCCCGGTCCTTCTTCCCCTGCCCCAACGCCGGCGAGGCGGCGACAAGTGCGACCCCCGATACGCACGCCATAATGGTTGGGAAACGCATGATACTATCCTTTCGTAGGAACCGCCGCACAACGATCGTTACGGGATGGCGGTTCCGAAACGGTCTGGACGGGTGACGGATGCGACCGAGGTCGCTAAGGGCGTGCGGCATGACCGGAATCACGCCCGAAATCGTTGCCGAACACGGCCTGTCGCCCGAGGAATATCAGCGCGTCCTGCACGCCATGGGGCGCGAACCTAACCTGACCGAACTGGGCATCTTTTCGGTGATGTGGTCCGAACATTGTTCGTACAAATCCTCACGTATCCATCTGAAAAAGCTGCCGACTAAGGCGCCCTGGGTCATCCAGGGGCCGGGCGAGAATGCCGGCGTGATCGATATCGGCGACGGCCAGGCGGCGATCTTCAAGATGGAGAGCCACAACCATCCGTCTTACATCGAGCCCTATCAGGGCGCGGCGACCGGAGTCGGCGGCATATTACGCGACGTGTTCACGATGGGGGCGCGGCCAGTCGCCAACCTCAACGCGTTGCGTTTCGGGCGTCCCGACCATCCGAAGATGCGCCACCTGATCGCCGGCGTGGTCCATGGCATCGGCGGCTATGGCAATTGCGTCGGCGTCCCGACGGTCGGTGGCGAGGTCAATTTCCACGCCGCCTATGACGGCAATATTCTGGTCAACGCGATGACCGTCGGCGTCGCCGAGACCGCCAAGATCTTCTATTCGGCAGCCTCGGGCATCGGCAATTCGATCGTTTATGTCGGGTCGAAGACCGGGCGCGACGGCATCCATGGCGCCACCATGGCGTCGGCCGATTTCTCCGAGGATTCGGAAGAGAAGCGCCCGACGGTGCAGGTCGGCGACCCGTTCACCGAGAAATTGCTGATCGAAGCATGCCTGGAACTGATGGCATCCGATGCGATCGTCGCGATCCAGGATATGGGCGCGGCCGGCCTGACCTCATCGTCGGTCGAGATGGCATCGAAGGGCGGCGTTGGGATCGAACTCGACATGAATTCGGTGCCGTGCCGCGAAACCGGCATGACGCCGTATGAGATGATGCTGTCGGAGAGCCAGGAGCGGATGCTCATGGTGCTCAAGCCCGGCCGCGAACCCGAGGCCGAGGCGATCTTCCGCAAATGGCAGCTCGACTTCGCGATCATAGGAACGGTGACAGATACCGGTCGTATGGTGTTGACATTCAACGGCGAAACCGTGTGCGACATCCCGCTTGGACCGCTTGCCGACGACGCTCCCGCCTATGACCGGCCGTTCGTCCGCACCACCCCGCCAGCGGACCTGGTCGACGAACCCGAATGCAGCGACCTTACCGGCGACCTGCTCAAGCTGATGGCGTCGCCCGATATCGCCAGCCGCCGCTGGATCTGGGAGCAATATGACCACATGGTCGGCGCCGACACGGTCCAGCGCCCCGGCGGTGACGCCGCGGTGGTGCGCGTGCACGGCACCAACAAAGGCCTGGCGATCACCACCGACTGCACGCCGCGTTATTGCCTGGCCGATCCGTTCGAGGGTGGAAAGCAGGCAATTGCAGAAGCTTATCGCAACATTTGCGCAGTCGGTGCGAAGCCGCTAGCAACGACCGACTGCATGAATTTCGGCAACCCGCAGCGGCCCGAGATCATGGGCCAGTTCGTCGGCGCGATCGAGGGCATGGCGGAAGCCTGCACCGCGCTCGACTTCCCGATCGTGAGCGGCAACGTGTCGCTCTACAACGAAACCAAGAATGACGATGGCAGCGGGTCGGCGATCCTGCCCACGCCGGCGATCGGTGGCGTCGGGCTGCTGCAGGATTACACCAAGAGCGCGACGATCGCGTTCAAGCACACTGGCGACGCGATCCTGGCGGTCGGCGAGCGCGGCGGCCATCTCGGCCAGTCGATCTGGCTGCGCGAGGTTCACGGCCGCGAGGATGGCCCCCCGCCCCCGGTCGACCTCAAGGCCGAGCGCCGTACCGGCGACTTCATCCGCTCGGCGATCGAACGCGGACTGATCAGCGCGTGCCATGACGTCTCCGACGGCGGCATGGCGGTGGCGCTGGCCGAAATGGCGCTGGCGAGCGGCATCGGCGCGATGATCAACGAGGCGCAGCCATTCGGCGTGGCGGGATCGTTCTTCGGCGAGGACCAGGGCCTGTATCTGGTGACGGTGCCCGATGAAGCGCTGGCCGGCTTCCTGGCCGACGCCGCTGCCGCCGACGTCCCCGCCGATCCGATCGGACGGACGATCAAGGACCGGCTGATCTTCGAACTCGACGAAGGCGATTGGTGCGTCAGCATCGCCGACCTGCGCAACGCGCATGAAGGCTTTTTCCCGGCGCTGATGGGCGACACCATCGTTTGATCCGGGGGCTCCTCTTCTCCCCTCCCGCAAGCGGGAGGGGAATGTATGGAGCTCTTGTAGTACAGCAGGTTGGTGATAGCGTCGGCGTCATGGCATCGCCCGACGCTTCGTCTTCGCGCCTCAATGCAGCTCCCGCGGGCTATTCGGGAACGCCGTTGGCCAAGAAGCTGTCGCTCGCGCCGGGCATGCGCGCCTGGTTCCACGCCATGCCCGACAGCGTCCGCGCGGAGATCGATCCCCCGGCGATCGGTGTCGTCGAAGTCGATGCTCTGGTCCCGGGCCTCGATGCCGCGCATCTGTTCGTCACCGACCGCGCCGAGCTGGAACGGCTGATCGTCCAATTGCGCGCCACGATCGCCCCGGCCGGGCAGATCTGGGTGTCCTGGCCGAAAAAGGCATCCAAGGTCCCGACTGACGTCACCGAGGACGTTATCCGCGCCGTCGCGTTGCCGATCGGGCTGGTCGACGTGAAGGTCTGCGCGGTCGACGCAATCTGGTCAGGGCTCAAATTAGTGATACGCCGGGAATTGCGATGAAGCGGGGAGAGGAACGATGGAAGGAATCGGTCGCAAGATCGCGTTGGCGACGTTGGTCGCCGGCACGCTCGATATCCTGTCGGCGTGCGTCTACACGCTGATCGCCGGGCGTGCGCCGATCAACATGCTCAAGGGGCTGGCCAGCGCCATTTTGGGCAATGGCGCGGTCGAGGGCGGGGTCGGTGTGGCGCTGGTCGGGCTGCTACTGCACTTCGCGATCATGGCGGTGATGGTCGCCTTCTTCGTGGTCGCGGCCAACCGCCTGCCGTTTCTCAAAGCGCGCTGGCTACTCGCGGGCATAGCCTATGGCATCGGCCTGTGGGCAGTGATGAACCTGGTTGTCCTGCCGCTGCGCTTCGGCTGGCATCCGTTCACGCCGCTCGGACTGGCCGAGCAGTTCTTCAGCCATATCGTTCTGGTCGGCATCCCGATCGCCTGGTTCGCGAAAGGGTGATCGACCCGCCGGCGAGCGACGGCGCGGCCGCGCCGCTGCGGCTGCGCACGCTCGACGCGGTGCGCGGAGTCGCGGTGATGGGCATCCTGCTGCTCAACATCATCGACTTCGCGATGCCGGGCTATGCCGAGATCGACCCCAGCTTCTATGGCGGATCGACCGGCGCGAATTGGTGGGAATGGGCGATCGCCTATGCGATCGGCGACGGCAAGTTCCGTGGCCTGTTCACGATGATGTTCGGCGCCTCGACCCTGCTGATCGCCGACCGCGCGCTGCTGAGCGGTCAGCAGCCGGCCAAGGTCCATTATGCGCGGATGGCGACCTTGTTCGTGTTCGGCATGGTCCATGCCTATCTGATCTGGGCGGGCGACATCCTGGTGCTCTACGCGCTGACCGGGATGATCGCGTTCATCGGCTGGCGGGCGCGGCCGCGGATGCTGGTGACGATCGGCATGCTGCTGCTGGCATTCAAGCTGGCGGACGGATTGGTCGCCTATCAGCATCTCGAGGCGGCCCGAGTGGCGTCGAGCCAGCCGAATGCCGATCCGGCCCTCGTCGCCGACTGGCGCGCGTTCCGGCAGCAATCCGATCCGCAGCGCGACGGGATCGCGCGCGAACTGGCGGGCTATCGCGGATCCTATGGCGACGCGCTCAAGGTGCGCGCGCAGACCGCGATCTTCTTCCAGACGATCATCAACCGCGTCGCGTTCGTCGATACGTTGGCGCTGATGCTGATCGGCATGGCGCTGTTCCGCTGGGGCTTCTTTTCCGGGGCCTGGTCGCGGCGCGTATATCGGCTGACCGCTGCCGCCGTGCCGCTCGTCCTGGCAGCCTATGTCCCGCTCGTCCTTTGGCTCGACGCGACGCATTGGGCGCCGCTGACGATGATCGCGACCGAGGCGATCCAGCTGAGCTTGCTGCGGCCCTGGCTCAGTCTGGGCTATGCCGCCCTGGTCATCCTGTTCGTGCAATCGGGGCGCCTGCCCGGGCTCGCGGATCGTTTCGCCGCCACGGGACGGATGGCTTTTTCCAACTATCTCGGCACCTCGATCGTCTGCACCTTGATCTTCAACGGCTACGGCCTGGGCTGGTACGGCTATCTGCAGCGCTGGCAGTGCCTGATCGTCGTTGCCGGGATGTGGCTGCTGATGCTCGCCTGGTCGAAGCCGTGGCTCGATCGATTCGCTTACGGGCCGTTCGAATGGCTGTGGCGCAGCGCGGCGCGCGGACACTGGCAACCGTTCCGGCGCTCGAGGCGAATTGCAAACGTGTCGCAATAGTATTGCGAATCGATCTCACTATCGCTAACTCGATGGCAACGAGCGCGAGGGATAATCGGTCTCATGATGGTATGCGTCTGCAATGCGATCCGCGAACGCGAGGTGCGCGAAGCCGCGCGCAACGGATCGATGACCGCCTGCCAGGCCTATCGCTCGCTCGGCCGCCAGCCGAAATGCGGCCAGTGCGTCCCGTTCGCGCGATCCATTATCGACGACGAACGCGCTGCTGCTTAGCGTTCTCAACACGGGAGAGGCGCAGAAATCCGCCACTTTTGGGGCTATTTCGCCTAGCCGTCCGGGGCTATGATGCCGCCTGAAAAGCAAAGAAGGGCATCACCATGAAGGGCGATCCGCAGGTCATCGATTTCCTGAATAGCGCGCTCAAGAACGAACTGACCGCGATCAACCAATATTGGCTGCATTATCGCCTGCTCGACCATTGGGGCGTGCAGAAGCTCGCCGAGTTCGAGCGCCACGAATCGATCGACGAGATGAAGCATGCCGACTGGCTGTCGGAGCGCATCCTGTTCCTCGACGGCCTACCCAACTTTCAATTGCTGGGGCGGCTGCGGATCGGCGAGACGGTCGAAGAGGTGCTGAAGGCCGATCTCGACCTGGAGATGGAGGCGCTGCCGCTGCTGCGCGACGCGATCGAACATTGCGAGAAAGTGCGCGACTATGTCAGCCGCGACCTGTTCCGCCGTATCCTCGACAGCGAGGAGGAACATGTCGACACGCTCGAGCGCCAGTTCGACATGATCGAGCGGATGGGGCTGGAGAATTACATCCAGCTCAACGCGAAATCGGCGGAAGACAGCGAAAGCTGACCGACGGTCGGACGATTTAGACGGCGCGGCGGCCGAAGGCGGTGGGGCGGCGTTCGACCAGCGGGTTGGCCTCGCGTTCGAGCATCGCCAGCGTCGCTTCGAAGGTCGGGCGCAGTTTGACGACATGTTCCAGCGCCTGGTCGGGCGCGTCGCGCGTTTCCACGCATTGGCGCCCGATGACTTCGATCGCTTCGGCGATGGCCGCGAGTTGCTCCGCGCCGAACTGACGCGACTCGCCCTTGAGCGTGTGCGCCGGCAGCACGATCGCGGCGGCATTGCCCGCGCGCATCGCGTCCTCGATCGCGGCGACCGACTTGACGCCGTCTTCCTTGAAATAGCCGAGAATACGGACGAATCCGGCGCCGAGCTCGCTCCTGGCCGCCTGAAACGCGCTCCAATCCACTATTTGCCCGCTGTCGATCGTCACCACGTCCTCCACTCGTATCGGCACGCCCCCGCTGTGCCGATCTGTCCGCTGTAGCTGGCGCAGGTAAACGACCGGTTGACGGAATGCGTAGCGGTCAGCCTCTAAAGCCTTGGAGCCGTGCAACTTTCACGAAATTAGGTTCAATCCCGATCAAATGGATTCTTCGGTGCGCGCAACGTCAACCGAACCGGGACCGCGCCGAAGCCGAGATCGCGACGCATCGAATTGACCAGATAACGTTCGTAACTCGCGGGAAGCTGATCGACGCGTGTGCCGAAAATGACGAAGCTGGGCGGGCGCGTCTTGATCTGCGTGACATAACGCATCTTGATCCGCTTGCCGCCCGGCGCGGGAGGCGGATTCGCCTCGATGGCGCGTTCGAACCAGCGATTGAGTTCGCCGGTGGAGACGCGCTTCGACCAGGCCTCGCGCGTTTCGAACGCCGCGCCCAGCAATTGGTCGATGCCCTTGCCGGTCGCGCCCGACACGGTGATGACGATGACGCCCTTCACCTGGCTGAGACCGTCCTCGAGCGCCTTCTTGACGCCATTGAACAGCGACGAGGCGTTTTCGGCGATGTCCCATTTGTTGAGCGCGATGACCAGGGCGCGCCCTTCCTGCAGCACGCGGTCGGCGATCCTGAGATCCTGCGCCTCCAGGCCCAGGGTCGCGTCGAGTAGCAGCACCACGACTTCGGCGAAATCGACTGCGCGCAACGCGTCGGCGACTGACAGTTTTTCGAGTTTGTCCTGCACCTTGGCGCGCTTGCGCATGCCCGCCGTGTCGATCAGCCGCACCGCGCGCGGGCCGTTCTTCGGATCGTGCCACGTCCAGTCGATCGCGATCGAATCGCGCGTGATCCCCGCTTCCGGACCGGTGATCAAGCGATCCTCACCGAGCATGCGGTTGATCAGTGTCGACTTGCCGGCATTGGGGCGTCCGACGATCGCCAGCTTGAGCGGCGCGTCGGGGCTGTCGTCTTCCTCTTCCTCAAACTCTTCCGGCTCGGGAACGAACGGGACGAGCGCCTCGAACAGATCGGCCATGCCTTCGCCGTGCTCGGCCGAGACCTGAACCGGGTCGCCGAAACCGAGCGCGAGCGATTCGATGATGCCGGCCTCCGCCGCGCGCCCTTCCGCCTTGTTGGCGACCAAGATGACCGGTGTGGTCGAGCCGCGCAGCCAGCGCGCGATTTCCTCGTCGAGCGGCACGATCCCGGCGCGGGCGTCGATCAGGAACAGCGCGACATCGGCCTGTGCCACTGCCGCCTCGGTCTGTTGCCGCATCCGACCCGGCAAGGTCGCGGCCTCGAGATCCTCGTAGCCAGCGGTGTCGATCACGCGGAATTCGAGGCCGAGCAGGTTTCCGTCGCCCTCGCGCCGATCGCGGGTGACGCCGGGCTGGTCATCGACCAGGGCAAGCTTCTTGCCGACCAGCCGGTTGAACAGCGTCGACTTGCCGACATTGGGACGGCCGATAATGGCGACGGTGGGTAAGGACATGCGGGCGCTGTAGGGCGTGCGCACGCCAGCGGCAACGTCTTCAGGTGGACAGCCAAAGCAATCGAGGGAAAGCGCAATAGGAACATACTAGCCCCTCCCCTTCAGGGGAGGGGTTGGGGTGGGGACTATCCACGAGCGATTAGCTTGCGGGACTGCCCCACCCTCAACCCCTCCCCTGAAGGGGAGGGGCTTAATCCACAATTCCAAAACGTAAGAGCTGCTGGCGGCCCCGTTTCCCTCCCGCAAGCGGGAGGGGAGAAGCGCCCGCTCCCCGACTCTCAGCGATAGGCGGAAATGCGCCCGCGCCCGTCCAGCGCATAGAGCGTATTGTTGGCGACGACCGGCCCCAGGCTGAAGCCGTCCTTGCCCGGAATCGTCTGACCAACGGTACCGTCACTCGGCGAGGCGAACACCATATCGCCCAGCGAATTGACCAGCACCAGGCGGTTGCCGGCAAGGACCGGTCCGTACCAGGTCAGCGGGTTCTTCTTCTTTTTCTTCTTTTCGACCTGGAAGGCGCGCAACTGGCTGATCCAGCGGATCTTTCCGGTCGAGCGCTGCAAGCAATAGAGCTTGCTTTCGTCGGTCACCACGAACAGCCATTCACCGGCCAGCCAAGGCGTCGAAATCCCGGCGAAATTCTGCTCCCACAGGCGCTGGCCGGTAGCGAGATTGGCGGCGATCAGGCGACCGCCCTGCCCCAAGGCGTAGACATTGGTGTCGTCGATCACCGGATCGGCGTCGATATCGGCAAGGCTGGACACCGAGGTCGAAATGCTGGTGCGCGACAAGGCGTCGCCCCAGATGGCACGGCCATTCTCGACACGATAGGCGTTGAGCTCGCCCGACGAGAAGCCGGCGACGACCGTCTGATGCGCCACTGCTGGTGCCGCGACGCCGAACACGCCCTGCGTCTCGAGGCTGCCCGAGGCCGACCAGACCTGCTGTCCGTTGGCGGTCGACAGGGCATAGAGCTGATTGTCCTGGCTCAACGTGTAGAGCTGGTCGCCGACGACGGTCGGCGATCCGCGCAGCGGCGGTCCCGGCTTGGCGCGCCAGACTTCGGAGCCGGTCTTGGCATCGAATGCGACGATGTCGCCCAGACCGTCGGTCGCATAGACGCGGCCACTATCATAGGTCGCGCCGCCGCCGAACCGCGCGGCCTTGCTCTTTTCCGCTTTGGCAATCGGTACGGTCCACAAGGACGCGCCCGAATTGGCATCGAACGCATGCAGGGCGCCGTCGACATCGACCGCGTAGAGCTTGCCGTCGCCGATCACCGGAGCCGCGGCCAGCCGCTGCCGGTTCGACCCGGCGGGGATCGATACCGTCCACACGCGGGACACGGTCGCGCCCAGCGCCAGATGGCCCATCGACTTTTCGGGATTGCCGCCGGGCTGGGCCCAATCGGTGTTGGCGACAGGCGCGGGCAACAAGACGTCGAGCCCCGAAATCGCCGGATCGACCTTGGCATCGCTTTCCGACACCAGGATCGGCACACGGTCGCCGAGTACGGGAGTCTTCTTTCCGCCGCCCTTGAACGCACCGCACGCGCCGAGCGCGGTCAGCGCCACCAGCGCAATCGGCATCCTCCACTTGGTCGTCATGCTATTTACTTGCCCTTCTGAACGTTCGTGCCGGGATCCAGAGCCTGGGTCGCCTGAACCGCGCGTTGACGGATGCTGTCGGGAACCTTGTCGCTCTCCGCGATCATCTTGAACATCGCGCGCGCTTCCGCCTGTCGGTTGAGCTTGAGATCGGCCGTCGCGATCATCTCGCCGGCGCTGCCGAGCCAGGCCGAGTCCGAGGTGGCGAGCGGTTTCAACCGGTCGATCACCACTTGCGGCGCAAGCGCGTCGAACTCGGTCTGGGTCTGACGGATCGTGGCGAGGTCGCGGATCGGCTGTCCGACGCTGCTGTCGCCGGCGACTTCGCCATATTTCGCCGCGGCTTCCTTGGTCTTGCCGGCAGCGAGCAGGTCATTACCCTGGAGCATCTTGGCGAGCGCGCGATAGCCCGGGGCGCTGTCGCCGGCGAGCTTGTCGATCGGCGCCTTGGCCGCCTGGGTGTTGCCGCTGGCGATCGAGTCATAGGCTTGTTGCAGTTCGATCGCCTGTTTTTCGGCAGCGCCGTGGCTCCATGCCCGCCAGCCGAGCACGCCGGCGAAAATCGCCAGCGCGGCCACGATCAGGCCGACGATCACGCGACCATAATTCTTCCACACACCCACGATCTGATCGCGGCGGAGTTCCTCATCGACCTCGCGCAGGAAAGCTTCATCGGTTTTCGGCGTCACAGCCAAGGGGTAGGCTCCAATTGGGGGCAAAAATAAGTCGGCGGACCTTAGGGACCGCGTTCGGCTCTCGCAATGGCCGTGATCGGCGACTGTTCCTAGGTGGGTCCCTTAGCGGCGCGCCATCCAAAAGCAACGCGCCTCCGAGTTGTTTTCAGCTTCGCTGGATCGGTGCCGGCCCGCTCCCCCACCCGGCCTCCCATATCATATCCTGTTGGGTGGCCGGGTGGGGGAGCGGGCCGGCACCGCAACCGTTTCAGCTTCGCTGAAACCAAATCAGGTCTTCGGCAAATAGGTCTGCTCGACCCCCGGGAAGGTCCGGCTGCGCACCTCCTCGGCATAGCGCGTTACGGCATCGGTGATGCGCCCGGCCATGTCGTCGAACTTCTTCACGAAGCGCGGCGTGCGCTCGAACAGACCGAGCATGTCCTCGGCGACCAGCACCTGGCCGTCGCACGCCGCCGATGCGCCGATACCGATCACCGGAATGTCGGTAGTTTCGGCAAGCGAGCGCGCGATCGGCTCGACCACGCCCTCGACCACGACCGAGAAGGCACCGGCCTGCGCCACCGCCTGGGCGTCGCTCTTGATCTTGGCTTCTTCTTCCTGGCTGCGGCCGCGCGCGCCGTAACCGCCGAGCGTGTTGATCGCCTGCGGCGTCAGGCCGATATGCGCCATCACCGGGACACCGCGCTCCGTCAAGAAGCGGATGGTCGGCGCCATCGCCGCGCCGCCTTCCATCTTGATCGCGGCGCAACCGGTCTCGGCCAAGACGCGGCTGGCGTTGGTAAAGGCCTGTTCGGGCGAGGCTTCGTAACTGCCGAACGGCATGTCGACCACGACGACGGCGTGATAGCTGCCGCGCACCACCGCCGCGCCATGCGCGCACATCATGTCGAGCGTTACCGGCAGCGTCGACGGCAAGCCATAGACGACCTGCCCGAGCGAATCGCCGACCAGCAGCATGTCGCAATGCGGGTCCAACAGCTGGGCCATGCGGACCGTATAGGCAGTCAGCATGACCAACGGTTCTTGCGTCTTCCCCTCGAACTTGCGGCGCTGAATCGCGGGCACAGTGAGCCGCTTCATCGGCGCCGGCGTCGGGTTGGCGCGGCTGGTCGAAGTGTCGATGGTGAAGGTCGTGGACATGGCGCGCTCCCTAGCCTTTCCCCGCGCTCGCTGCCAGCGCGGAGCGATATGATTGCTTACCTCGCTTGACTCCGCGTTAGTTTTATTTAACATTATGGCCATCGAGTCGAACATGAGGTCAGCAATGTCGTTCAGAGAGAAGATAGCCTGGCTGTCGTTGGTAGCGATGGTCGTCGCCTATGGCGTCTATTTCACTTTGGTGTCCCCGGCCTTTCTGCCGGACGGGGCGTCGACGGGATATTTGCTGGCACTGCTCGGCGGCATCCTGGCCGTCCAGGCGGTGCTGGTGACGATCGCCAGCATCGTGCTGGCGATCCAGGCAGGCCGCGACGCCAACGCGCCGGCCGACGAACGCGAGCGGGCGATCGCGCGGCGCGGGGCCGCAACCGCCTATTTCGTGCTGATGGTCGGGATTATCGTGGTCGGCTGCGTGATGCCGTTCAGCACGAGCGGCTGGCACATCATCAACGCCGCCTTGCTCGCGCTCGTCGCGTCGGAAATCGTGCGATATGGCGTGATCGTCGTCAGCTACCGGAGGGGCTGGCATGGTTAGGGCCAAGCCGCTTCCCGGCCGGGTGACCAATCAGATCCGCCTGCTGCGTTTCATGGCGGACGAGATGACCCAGGCCGAACTGGGCGAACGGATCGGCATGACTCGCCAGACAGTAGCGGCGATCGAGGCGGGCAAATATTCGCCCACACTCGAGGCCGCGTTCCGCATCGCCCAGGTGTTCGGCAAGCCGCTCGACGAGGTGTTCCAATGGGAGAGTTGATCGCCCTCCCCTGACGTCATCGGCCGATCCAGCCCTTCTTCGCCGCCATGCCGGAAAACCAGATCGCGAACAGGCCGACCAGTGCGATGAATACCGGGAACGGCACCACCTTCGCGGCGCCTTCATGCGCGATCAGATCGGTCATCGCGAACGTGTAGCCGAACTGCACGATCACCGCGATCAGCGAGATCCAGAACAGGATGATCGCGCGGCGTTCGCGCAACAGCAAGGCGAGCCCACCGAGCAATCCGCCGAATGTGGCGACCCCATAGACGTAATTATACCAGCCGGGCAGCGAGTTATAGAGCGCCTGGTGATAGGGCGTTTGTTCCCACATCGCCGAGGCGGCACCCAGGCGAAACTGCTCGACGCAGAAATAGCAGCCGATCGCGTTCCACAAGACCAGCAGGATCGCGACGATCCAGAACCAGATCGGCGGCTTGACGGTTTGAGCCATGATCCCCTCCCCTTATCTGGACGGAGACTGCGCCCGGCTGCGCGTTCTGGCAAGCTCAGCCGATACCAGCCGTTTGCCAGGCGTCAGGCTTGAACCCGGCGACCAGCACGCCACCGCCTTCGACGATCGGGCGCTTGATCATCGACGGTTGCGCCAGCATCAGCGCAATTGCCTTGTTGTCGTCGAGATCGGCCTTGTCGGCATCGGGCAGCGCGCGGAACGTCGTGCCAGCACGATTGAGCACGGTTTCCCAGCCCAGTGAGGCGATCCAGCGCCGTAGCGAGGCGTCGTCGATGCCCAACTTCTTATAGTCGTGAAAGGTATAAGCGACGCCGCGGCCGTCGAGCCAGACACGGGCCTTTTTCACCGTGTCGCAATTGGGAATGCCGTAAAGGGTCAACATGGTGGGTTCCTAGGTTCGTCGCGCGATCCGCCACAACGTGAAGAGTCCGATCCCCGCCCAGATGACGTTGAGCACTGCCGACGGGATCGCACCGTTATAGCCGCTATTGACGACGAAACAGGCGGCCCCGACCAGATTCATCCACTGATAGAGCCGCGATTGCCCGCCGACCCGCCCGGCGGATAGCAGGATGTAGGCGACCAGGATCAGCACCGCTCCGGTCCAACCGATCGTTTCGATAATGATGCGTTCCGTCGTCATGCGATCCGCCGATGACGCGGTTCGCCGTCGCCGTCCAGCCATCACCGTTAAGTCGGCATTCAGCCCCGATTGACTGATATGCTGTCATAAGACGATATAACGGCGTGGGAGGAAGGGCATGGGGCGGCTTGGTTGGGCAACGCTGACATTGCTGCTGGCGGGGACCGCGTTTCCCGCCGCCGCGCAGGATCGCGCCGACGACAATGCGGTGACGCAGGCGGAGGACGGGTTCGGCTTCAGCGTCGGGCGCGAGACGATCGGCATCTACACCTCGGGCAATGCGCGCGGCTTCTCGCCGACCGCGGCCGGGAACGTGCGGATCGAGGGAATGTATTTCGACCCCGCAATCGCGCTGTCGAGCATCATCAACGATTCGACCAGCATCAAGGTGGGTCTGTCGGCACAGGGCTATCCGTTCGCGGCGCCGAGCGGGATCGTCGACCAATTGCTGCGCCGCCCCGGCGACAAGGCCGCTGCCTCGATCGTGCTCAACGGCGATAGCTACAGTTCCTATGGACTCGAGGTCGACGGATCGCTGCCGGTGAGCAAGCGATTGTCGGTCGGCTATGGCGCGATCGTCGGGCGCACCGCTTTTCCCGACGGCACCGATAATTTCAATCACAGCCAGGGGCTGATCGTCCGCTGGCGTCCCGCGCCCGGCGTCGAGATCATGCCGTTCTGGACATTGACCAACGATTATAATGACGAGGCTGGGCCGTTCTATGTGCCCGCGGGCAAATTCCTGCCGCCAAAGCCCCCGGCGCATCAATTCGACGGGCCGCAATGGGCCGATTTCCGCTATACCGGGACCAACCAGGGCCTGTTGGCGTCCTATGCGCCGGGCAAGACCTGGCTGCTTCGGATCGGCGCGTTCCGCTCGGTGTTCGACCAGAAAAAGAGCTACGCCAATCTGTTGGTCGATCTGCAGCCCGATGGAACGGCGGACCGGCTGCTCTTCGCCGATCCGCGCGCGAAGAACGTGTCGTTGAGCGGCGAGGTGCGGCTGACGCACAGCATCGTGGACGGCCCGCGGCTCCACGTCATTCATCTCAGCCTGCGCGAACGCGACGCCCGCCACCAGTTCGGTGGATCGGACGAGGTCGATCTGGGCCCGACGCGGATCGGTGTCGAGGAGGATTCGCCCAAGCCGAATTTCGTGTTCGGCGCGACGTCGCGCGACCGCGTTCGCCAGGCGACCCTGGGTCTGGCCTATGACGGGCGCTGGCGCGACATCGGCGAGATCAGTTTCGGACTGTCGAGGGCCGATTACCGCAAGACCACCTGGCTTCCCGGCGTCGCGCCGATCGTCTCGCGATCGCGGCCATGGCTCTATAACGGTACGGCGGCGGCCTATCTGTCCAAATCGCTGTCGCTCTACGCCGGCTATGCTCGCGGGCTGGAGGAAAGCGGTGTCGCGCCGCCGAACGCGGCCAACCGCAACCAGCCGCTCAACGCTATCCTGACCGAGCAGAAGGACGCGGGCGTCCGCTGGACGGTGACGGGGAACGTCAAGCTGATCGCCGGCGTGTTCGACCTGCGGAAGCCCTATTTCGGATTCGATGCGGCCAGTCGCTACACCCAGGTCGGCACCACGCGCAGCCAGGGAGCGGAAGTGTCGGTGTCGGGCAATTTGACGCGGACGCTCAACGTCGTCGCGGGCGGGTATTTCCTGCGTGCCCGGGTAGCACGCGATCCGACCGCGCTGGGCGCGATCGGCGCTCGCCCGATTGGCTTGCCGGGGCACCTCGTCAACCTGAACCTCAATTGGAAGACGCCGGTGCTGGACGGGTTGTCGCTCGACACTACCTTGCTCCAGCGCGGCAAGGTGGCGTCGACCACCGACAATCTGGTGTCGCTCCCGGCTCGTGCGCAGCTCAATCTCGGCGGTCGCTATCGGTTCAAACTGGTCAACCGCGACGCGACGCTGCGCATGCAGGTGACCAACGTGTTCGACAATCGTCCGTTCAACGTTGCCGGACCGGGAATCTATGGCGCAGGCGCGGGACGGTACCTCACCGGCTATCTGGCAGTGGACGTCTAACGCTCTGCTCCATCGGTTCAATCCATCAGGATGCGCGCGCCGCCGTGGCGATTGAGGACGCCGTTCCCAGCCGCGGACGCGCCAGAAAATAGAACGCGGTAACGTGGGTGATCATGAGTAGCGGTACATAGAGGATCGGGATCGCATAGGTGGCGCCCAGCTCCCCCGCTTGTGCCGGCAGGTCGACCTGGATCGCATGGCTATAGGCAAGCACGAGATCGACCAGGCCGACCAGGTTGAACGCGGCCACGAACAGCCAGAAGACGGGCCGAATCCGAACGGTCGCCAGCGCCAATATCGCGAGCAGGCCGGTAGCTAGATCGCCAAAAGCGGCGGGTATGGCAAAATGCGCCGGCAGGCTGCCGCCGACCACGCCCGGGACGGTGAAAGCGAGCCCGAAGAAGCGGAAGCTGTGAAGCGTCGCGATCGCGCGATGCGCGGCCACGCGATCGATCGATTTGAGCCACGGCAGGATATAGGCGCCGAAGCATAACAGCCACGCCACATATCCGAGGATGAGATGCGTCTGAAAGATAAGGGCTATCGACATGGCGATCTCCGATCCTGAGTCGATTGCGGCGGGGTCGGCCACCGCCGGCGGTTGAGGTCGGGATCGCATCTATGGTCGCTTTGCATGAGCGACTATGGGCGATAATCTCGACGATCTATGAAGCAGAACTTCACAGTGCGACATGGTGCGCTCGATGGAGTCGAGACGTTCCTGAGCGTCGCCCGTCATCGCAGTTTCCGCCGTGCCGCCGCAGCACTCGGCGTCACGCCGTCAGCCGTCAGTCAGTCGGTACGGTCGCTCGAAGCGCGGATCGGCGCAGCGCTGTTGACGCGAACCACGCGCAGCGTCGGCCTGACCGAAGTCGGCCAGCGGTTCCTCGACCGGGCGGGTCCCGCCTTTGGCGAGCTCGTCGCCGCCAGCGAGGAGGCGCGCGACCTGGGCCAGCGTCCGGCGGGATTGTTGCGCCTCGCCGTGCCCCGCTCCGTGGTCCCGCTGATCCTCGAGCCGGTGATCGCCTCATTCTGCGACGCCTATCCCGAGATAGAAGTGGAGATCGCCGCGAGCGACGAAATGGTGGATATCGCAGCGGGCGGTTTCGATGCCGGTATTCGCCTCGGCGAACTCATCGCGACCGATATGGTGGTGGTGCGGCTGACGCCCCCATTCCCGTTCGTCGTCGTCGGCAGTCCCGATTATCTGCGCCGGCATGAGCCGCCGGCGCGAGTCGAGGACCTTCGCGACCATGCCTGTCTGCGCCTGCGCCGTTGGAACGGATCGATCGCGCCCTGGAGCTTCGCAGTCGGCAATGATGTGATCGAAGCGATGGTATCCGGACCGCTGATCGCGCACGATTACCCTACCCTTCTCGGCGCAGCGATGCGGGGCCTGGGCCTGGCGCAAGTTCCCGGCCCGATCGCCGAGGCAGCGATTGCGGACGGCCAGCTGCAAGCCTTGCTGGTGCCGCTGGCGATCAAGACGCCCGGCGTGTTCCTCTATCATTCCGGCAGGCGTCAGATGCTACCGAAGCTCCGCGCGTTCATCGATCACATGAAGGCGCCTCGACGGGCAGCGGCGGCGGAGAGCGGTTAGACCGGAGTGCGTGATTTCTGAACCACGCGCTCCGCTCTAGTTATTTGTTGTCGCATCGCTTTTTGCAGAAAACCGGCACCCACTTTTCCGCGCGATGCCCTAATCGCGGCGTTTTCAGCTTTCGTGCCGGCCCTGACCGCGACGAGCTTCATCACGCTCGCCCGGATCCTGGTGAGCTTCCTGGTGGTAAGTGGTCTGATCGGATTCCTCGGCGCGAACGACCTGGATAAAGCTATGCTTTGACTGCATGACCCTTGAGAGCGGCTGCCACCGAATGCGCGAGGCCGCTCGCGCCATGGGTCACACAGCGACAGCATGACAGTGACGAGCCCCCTAGTTTTCCGGGTGGCTGGCGATGTAGTCCATCACGGTCGAAAACGGCGCCACCCAAATGGTGTCGGCATGGTCCTTGAGATAAGCGAGGAGCTGCGCGTGCGCCTCCGCGGACACCTTTAAATAATCGCCGCCTACGCCATGAAACCCGAGAACCAACAGATCGCCGGACCGCTCGGCACTTTCGACCGCTGCGATCATATCGGAGCCCGTCGTCTTTTCGTCGAACCAACGGCACGGCACATCCATCGGATCCAGCACCTTGCCGCCCGGCCAGGCGGCGCTGCGGGTATAGCGCACCAATCCGCCGTCGCGCAGGACCGGAAGATAATCGACGCCACCGGCCAGATGTTGGCCGCACGGCGTGGCGAAGCTGTGCCGCATCTTCCCGTCGATTGCCGTCAGCATGGTGTTCATCGTCCGGATTTCGGCAAGCATCATCGGCACATCATAGGCTTCACTGGTGTCGAGCTTCTTCGCCGGCGTATAGTTGGCTTGCGGGCAGGCGTGACGAACGGTGTGGTTCCCGAGCTCGTGGCCTTCGGCCGCCGCTGCCCGCCAGCGCTCGATTTGCTCCGGCACCAACGCATTGCCGACCAGGAAGAATGTTCCTTTCAGGCCGGTCCTGTCGAGCGCTGGAATCGCGATGTCGAGATCCGACGGCAAGGCGTCGTCGTAGGTCAGCACTACGGCCATCTTTTTGCCGCCTGGCCATTGCCTCGCCTGAGCCTGGGACCCCATTAGGGTTAGCCCGATCAGAACTGATCCGACACATAACAGAGTTGATATCGTTCGCATCGCCACTCCCCTATTTTCCAGTTATGATAGCGCTACCTACCGGACGTGCGGGACTTAGACAATGTGCGCCATACATTGGCCGCCGCCAGAGGTACGACTGCTCCGGGATTTCGGTGCGGCCGGTCGAACCCCCAAATTGAGGCGCAACCCGCCGACGATCCAGGTCAAAGCCCAACCTTGCGCGCGAGACCTCGTTCACCTCTTATTGAGGGATGACGAAACCGCGCATCGCCGATAGAGAAATAATATGATTATTTCTTCGGCCAGTGATTTCCGGGAGGCGGCGCGGCGACGCCTGCCGCGCTTCCTGTTCGATTATGCCGATGGCGGCGCCTATGCCGAGGTGACGTTGCGCCGCAATGTCGAGGACCTTGCCGGAATCGCGCTGCGCCAGCGGGTGCTCAAGGACGTCGCGACGATCGACCTGAGTACCAGCCTGTTCGGGCGGCCGGTCGGCCTTCCGGTTGCCTTGGGACCGGTCGGGATCAGCGGCATGTATGCGCGGCGCGGCGAGATCCAGGCAGCGCGGGCCGCGCGGGCCGCAGGCATCCCGGCCTGTCTCTCGACCGTGTCGATCTGCTCCATCGAGGAAGTGGCGCGGGTCGCCGATCCGTTCTGGTTCCAGCTCTATGTGATCCGCGACCGCGCGTTCATGAAGGACCTGATCGCGCGGGCAAAGGCGGCGGGCGCGAGCGCGATGGTCTTCACCGTCGACATGCCGGTGCCCGGCGCGCGCTATCGCGATGCGCATTCGGGCATGTCGGGACCCAACGCGCCGCTGCGCCGCATGCTGCAGGCGATTGGCAAGCCGGCCTGGTCGTGGGACGTCGGCTTGCGCGGACGACCGCACACGCTCGGCAATTTGTTGCCCGTCCTGGGCAAGGATAGCGGGCTCAACGATTATATGGGCTGGCTCGGCGCCAATTTCGATCCATCGATCCAGTGGCGCGACCTCGACTGGATTCGTGCCGAATGGGACGGTCCGCTGATCATCAAGGGCATCCTCGACCCTGCGGATGCGCGCGAGGCGGCGGCGATCGGCGCCAACGGGATCGTCGTCTCCAATCATGGCGGCCGCCAACTCGACGGCGTGCTGTCGAGCGCGCGTGCGCTGCCGGCGATTGCCGATGCGGTCGGTGACGCGCTGACCGTGCTGGCCGATGGCGGCGTGCGCAACGGGCTCGACGTCGTGCGGATGCTGGCGCTGGGCGCCAAGGGGGTGCTGCTCGGGCGCGCCTGGGTCTACGCGCTGGCGGCGCAGGGCGAGGCCGGCGTCGCCAAATTGCTGGAACTGATCGCCAGGGAAATGACGGTCGCGATGACGCTGACCGGGGTCAACCGGATCGACGCGATCGACCGGTCGATCCTGGCCGAGCCCATCGACTAACGAGGAAATGAAGCTTTTCGAGGGAAAGACGGTGCTCGTCACCGGCGGATCGACCGGCATCGGCCGCGCCGCGGCGATCGGTGCTGCGCAGCATGGCGCGAACGTCGCGATCAATTACGTGTCGAGCGACGACAAGGCGCAGTCCTGCATCGCCGAGATCGCGGGGCTGGGGCAGCTCGCGCGTCGACCTCGCGCTCTGGGATCTGCTCGGCGAGCCGATACGGGTGAATGGTAAAATTCGTGCGAGCGAACTCGATAAACCAGGCTTTGGCGTGGAGCTTAATCGCGATATCGCGCTCCACCGTCCCTATCCAAACTAAGGAAGAACAATGAAGCTCTGTCGTTATGGTGCCGTGGGCGCCGAGAAGCCCGGCCTGGTCGATGCCGATGGCCGCATCCGCGACCTGTCGGGCCACGTCGCGGACATCGGCCCGAACGAGCTGGGCAAGGATGCGTTGGACAAGCTCGCCGAGATCGACCCGACGAGCCTGCCGCTGGTCGAAGGCGACGTGCGCTACGGCGCCTGCGTGACCGGCACGCGCCAGTTCATCGCGATCGGCACGAACTTCGCCGACCATGCGGCGGAATCGAACCTGCCAGTGCCCGAGGAACCCGTCGTGTTCCAGAAGTGGGTGAGCTGTATCCAGGGGCCGAACGACCCCGTCACCATCCCCAAAGATTCCAAGAAAACCGACTGGGAAGTCGAGTTGGGCGTCGTGATCGGTACCGCCGCTTCCTATGTCGACGAAGCCAATGCGCTCGACCATGTCGCCGGCTATTGTGTGGTCAACGACGTGTCCGAGCGCCACTGGCAGATCGAGCGTGGCCTGACCTGGGACAAGGGCAAGGGCTTCCCGACCTTCGGCCCGATCGGCCCGTGGATGGTCACCGCCGACGAAGTGGGCGATCCGCAGAACCTGGCGATGTGGCTGTCGGTCAATGGCCGCAAGGTGCAGAATGGCAGCAGCAAGACGATGATCTTCACCGTCGCGCAGATCGTCGCTTATTGCTCGCAATTCATGACCTTGCTGCCGGGCGACGTCATCACCACAGGCACCCCGCCGGGCGTCGGCCTCGGCCAGAAGCCCGAGCCCTGGTATCTCAAGGCCGGCGACCTGGTCGAACTCGGCATCGAGAAGCTCGGTGAGCAGCGCCAGGAATTCGTGGCCTGGGACAGCGCAAAATGAGCGTCTAGGCAGGTTGCTTCGCCGGCCGCGCGGCGATCGTCACCTGACGCTCTCATCATGCGCATCGACCGAAGGGCTATTTAACCAGCTTTTGCTTGGGTGGCGTGCTCGCGCGCTCGAGCCGGTCGATGCCATGGGCGATGATCGCGCGCATGGCCTGTGCCGCGCCGGGACCGTCGCCAGCCTCGATCAGATCGACGATGCGGCTATGGCCCTGCACGCTCTCCTCATGCACCTCCGCCTCCGGCACCGGCGAGCTCAACCGAAAGGACGCGAGCAACGCGGTTTCGATCACCGCCGCAAGCGACCGCATCAGCACGTTGCCCGAGGCGTAACCGACCGCTTTGTGGAAATCGAGATCGGCGTGGGCGAAGTCGCTCGCGCTGCTCGTCGCTTCCGCCATGCGGGCGAGGCAGCCGCGCAGGATCCTTATGTCATCCGGCCTCGCCTGTCTGGCCGCGGCTTCGGCCGCCGCCGGCTCGATCGCCATGCGGATGGCGGCGACGTCGCGGATGAAAGCCACGTCCAGTCCCTGGGCCACCTTCCAAGCCAGGATGTCGGCGTCGAAAAAGTTCCAGTGCGCGCTGTCGAGCACAGTGGTACCGACGCGTGTCCGGGCGACGATCAGGCCCTTCGCTGTCAGGGTCTTGAACGCTTCGCGCAGCACGGTGCGCGACACGCCGAAACGCGCCAGCATCTCCGCTTCGGACGGCAGTTTCGAACCGGGCGCGAAGACACCCGACAGAATATCGCTGCCGATCGAGCGTGCGACCTGATCCGCGTTCGACAAGGTCGCAGCGGCGATCCTTCCGAAAGGGGGACGGGACTGCATCGTCATCGGTCTCCTCCGATCGCCCGGTGCCGGAAATCCGATCGGGGTCGCAAACCGTATGACAATAAGAGCCGGAATTCGGCACGCGCAAGCGCCCGCCGCCTGGCGGTCCGGGCGCCTGCACCAAAGTCGTCACGTCGGCGCGACCTCGCCGGCGGAGCGCCCACCCTTGGCCGGGAAGAGAATCGTCGGTTTCGAACTTAGGCCGTCCACCCGCCATCGATGATCTGCACCTGGCCGGTCGTGTAGGTCGCCCCGGCCAGATAGACGACCAGATCGGCGATCTCCTCCGGCGCGCCGATCCGGCCGATCGGCTGGCGCGCGATGAAAGCGGCACGCGCGCCGTCATAATCGCCGCCGGCGGACAAGCGGTCGTGCAAGGACGGCGTCTCGACCGTACCCGGACAGATCGCGGTGACGCGGATGTTGCTGCCGACGAAATCGGCCGCGATCGACTTGGTCAGCCCGACCACCGCCGCTTTGGTCACGGTATAAGCGAAGCGGTTAGGCACGCCCTTCACGCTCGACGCGACCGACGACATGTTGATGATCGCGCCGCCGCCGCGGTCGACCATGCCGGGCAGGACCGCCTGGCAGGTCCGCGTCATCGCGACGACATTGAGTCGCCACGCGAAATCGAGATCGGCGTCGCTCGTTTCGAGCACGGTCCCGCCGTGGACGACGCCCGCGCAATTGAACAGGATGTCGATCGTTTCGCCGGCAAGCGCCGCGACCGCTTCGGGATCGAGTACGTCAAGCCGGCGCGTCTCGATTCGCTCGCCGGCCAGCCCGGCCAGCCCCGCTTCGTTGACGTCGGTCGCAATGACGCGCGCGCCCGCGGCGGCAAGTGCCAGCACCGAGGCGCGTCCAATGCCTTGCGCGGCGGCGGTAACGAGGGCGGTCTTTCCGGTCAGGTCGATCACGTCTTGGTCCTCAAGGCTGGAGGGATTGGAATGCCGGGAGCATCGTGCGCCCTATACCAAGCTTAGAGCAGCGCCATAGTGCGCCAGTGCGGGTCGATGGCCAATGCGTGGGAGCCACCGCCACCGCACCGCGCATCGGCGAGGATGAAGCCGCGATCATCGGCGAATTGCCCCTCTATGCCAGAGCCCAAACGAAAAGGGCACGACGTCGGACGGGGTTGAAGCGACGGACTAAGCGGGCTAATTATGTCTGAGTTATTGGAGACATCCCTTGATAGACGGTTCCATCCTTATCGGTGCCGAGGCGCGCCAGTCCGATACCCGCTTCACCTCGGTCGACCCCGGGACGGGCGAGGCCCTGCGGCCCGATTTCTCCTCTGCCGGACCCGAGGCAGTAGACGCGGCCTGCGAGCTGGCCGAGGCGGCCTTTCCGACCTATGCGGCGATCACACCCGAACGGCGTGGCGCGTTCCTCGACGCCGCGGCGCAGGCGATCCTCGACATTGGCGATGAGCTGATCGTTCGCGCGATGCAGGAGAGTGGCCTGCCCCGCGCCCGGCTCGAAGGCGAGCGCGCGCGGACCGTCGGACAGCTTCGCCTGTTCGCGTCCGTCGTTCGCCAAGGCGACTGGCTCGACGCTACGATCGATCCGGCGCTTCCAGACCGTCAGCCGCTGCCGCGCCCCGATCTTCGACGGATGAACCTGCCGCTGGGTCCGGTCGCGGTGTTCGGCGCGTCGAACTTCCCGCTCGCCTTTTCGGTTGCCGGCGGCGACACCGCCTCGGCGCTGGCGGCGGGGTGCCCGGTCGTGGTCAAGGGCCATCCCGCGCATCCCGGCACCGGCGAGCTGGTAGCGCGCGCGATCGCCGCGGCGGTGGCGTCGAGCAGCTTGCCGGCGGGCGTCTTCTCCTACCTTCCCGGCGAGACCAACGCGCTCGGTGCGGCGCTGGTCGCGGATCCGCGGATCAAGGCGGTCGGCTTCACCGGATCGCGCGGCGGCGGGCTCGCGCTCGTGCGAATAGCGGCGGCGCGCGCCGAGCCGATCCCGGTCTATGCCGAGATGTCGAGCATCAATCCCGTCATCCTGTTCCCCGCCGCGCTCGCCGCGCGCGGCCCGGCGCTGGCGGAGGCGTTCGTCGCCTCGCTGACGATGGGTGCCGGGCAGTTCTGCACCAATCCGGGCTTGGTCATCGGGCTCGACGGTCCCGATCTCGACGCATTCGTCGCGGCCGCGGGCAAGGTGCTCGAAGGCAGCAAATCCTCGACCATGCTCACCCCCGGCATCCACGCCGCGTTCGAGAAGGGTGTCGGCGCACTCGCGGGGCATGACGCCGTCCGCACCGTCGCGCGAGGGTGCGCCGGCGATGGCGCCAACCAGGCGGTGGGCGCGCTTTTCGAGACGAGCGCCGAGCAGTTCCTCGCCGATTCGGCGCTGGGCAACGAGGTATTCGGGGCGTCTTCGATCGTCGTGCGCTGCCGCGACACTGCCGAACTGGCGAAAGTCGTTACCGGGCTGGAAGGACAATTGACCGCGACGATCCAGATCGATCCGGCCGACGAACCGGCTGCGGCGGAAATCCTGCCATTGCTGGCCCAGCGGGTGGGCCGCATCCTGGCCAATGGCTGGCCGACCGGAGTCGAGGTCGCGCACGCCATGGTCCATGGCGGGCCCTTCCCCGCGACCAGCGACAGCCGCACCACCTCTGTCGGCAGCAAGGCGATCGAGCGCTTCCTGCGTCCGGTCTGCTTCCAGAATTTGCCAGCCAGCCTGATCCCCGCCGCGATCGGCGACGCGAACGAATGGGGGATCGCCCGTCGCATCGACGGCCAGCGCGAGGAGTCGCCGAAGTGATCCGGTCCCTGATCCAATTCGACGATGGTGCGCGCGGCGTCGCCGCGCTGGGTGACGACGGGGCGCGGCGCGTGTCTGGTGCGACGACGACTCTGGCGCTTGCCAACGAAGCAATGGCGGCCGGCGTCTCCCTTGCCCAGCTTTGTGGCGCGCGGCTCGGCGAGGCGATCGATCTGAAAAGCGTCACTCTGCTCTGTCCGATCGACCATGCCGACCCTGCGCATCTGCTGGTCAGTGGCACCGGTCTCACCCATCTCGGCTCGGCCGAGGGGCGCGACAAGATGCACCGTGCGGCGATCGAGAATCCCGCCCCGACCGATTCGATGAAGATGTTCCTGATGGGGGTCGAGGGCGGCAAGCCCGAGACTGGCGCGATCGGTGTCCAGCCGGAATGGTTCTACAAGGGTGACGGCGCGATCCTGGCCGCACCCGATGCGCCGCTGGCCATGCCCGATTTCGCGCTCGACGGCGGCGAAGAGCCCGAGATCGCCGGCATCTATCTGATCGCGCCCGACGGCACGCCGGTCAGGATCGGCTTCGCGCTCGGCAACGAATTCTCCGACCATGTCACCGAACGCGGCAATTACCTCTGGCTCGCGCATTCGAAGCTGCGCGCCGCCGCGCTCGGCCCCGAATTGCTGCTCGGCGAACTGCCCGAAGACGTGCGCGGCACCAGCCGCATCCTGCGCGACGGCGCAGTGATCTGGGAGAAGCCGTTCGTTTCAGGCGAGGCGAACATGTCGCACAGCATCGCCAATCTCGAGCACCATCATTTCAAGTATGCTGGTTTTCGCCGCCCCGGCGACCTCCACGTCCACTTCTTCGGCACCGCCACGTTGTCGTTCAGCGACGGCGTGAAGGCCGAGCCGGGGGACGTGTTCGAGGTCGAAGCCCCGCCCTTCGCGCTGCCGGCGCGCAACCCGCTCGCGCGGGCGGCGGCGATACCGGTCACGGTACGTAGCTTGTGAGCATTGTCAGCCGGATCGCGACCGCATAGGCTGGCACGGTCGATGGATGACGACCGTCCCCCTCCCGCGCCACGCATCCACGGTACGATCGCGCGCAAGCTCGGTATCGAGATCGTCGGCGGCATCCGCCAGCCCGGCGACATATTGGACGGAGAGATCGAGGCGAGCGGGGAGCTCGGCATCTCGCGCACCGCCTATCGCGAGGCGATCCGCATCCTAGCCGCCAAGGGACTGGTCGAAAGCCGGCCCAAGGCGGGGACGCGAATCACCTCACGCAACCGCTGGAACCTGCTCGATCCCGATATCCTGGCCTGGACGTTCGAGGGCGAGCCTGACCCCCAGTTCATCGTCGACCTGTTCGAGCTTCGCGAGGTGATCGAGCCCGCCGCCGCCGCGTTCGCGGCGCAGCGTCGCAGCGACCACGACCTCGCCGAAATGGCCGACGCGCTCAATGGCATGGAGGCGTTCGGCCTGGCCGACGAGCGCGGACGCGCCGCCGACCAGCGCTTCCACCGCGCCATCCTGGCCGCCGCGCGCAACGAGCCGTTGACCGCCCTCGCCAGCACGGTGGGCGCGGCGGTGAGCTGGACCACCAAGTTCAAACAGCGCCGCCGCATCCTGCCGCGCGACCCTTTGCCCGATCACCACCGCGTCCATGAAGCGATCGCGGCGCAGGATGCCGATGGCGCGCGGCGCGCGATGACCGACCTGTTGCACTTGGCGCTGACAGATATGGAATTACCCGGGAAGAAGTGAAGCCTCCGGCACATCTTCCCCAAGCGAGGGGAAGATGATCGATCTCTCAATGATTGTCGCGCGGCAGGCCCTTGGTCTGGGCGATGCGCTGATAGGCCTCCGCCCCTTCCAGGATGGCGCCGCTGCCGAGCTGCCCCACCACCGCGCGCTGGATTTCCTGCCACGGGGTTTGCGACGCGGGATAGCGATAGCCCCCCGCCGCCTCCAATGCGCGTCGCCGCTCGGCAAGCTCGGCCTCGTCGACCAGCACGTCGGCGGTACCGCGCCTGAGGTCGATGCGCACGCGATCGCCGGTCCGGAGCAGCGCCAGCGCGCCGCCTGCCGCCGCTTCGGGCGAGGCGTTGAGGATCGACGGACTGCCGCTCGTGCCGGATTGCCGGCCGTCACCGATGCACGGCAAAGCGTGGACCCCATCGAGGATCAGGTGCGCAGGCGGCCGCATGTTCACCACTTCGGCAGCGCCCGGATAGCCGATCGGCCCCGCGCCGCGCATCACCAGCAGGGTAGCGGGCGTGATGCCGGTGGCGGGATCGTCGATCCGCGCGTGATAATCCTCCGGCCCGTCGAACACCACGACCGGTCCCTCGAACGCGTCGGGATCGTCGGGGTTGGAGAGATACCGGTCGCGGAATTCGGGCGAGATCACGCTGGTCTTCATGATCGCGCTGTCGAACAGATTGCCCGACAGGACGACGAAGCCGGCATCTTGCATCAGCGGATCGTCGAAGGGGCGGATGACCTTCTCGTCCTCGATCGCGGCGTCGCGGCAATTGTCGCCCATCGTGCGGCCGTTGGCGGTCATCGCCTCCTCCGCGATCAAGCCGTGCCGGATCAATTGCGCGACCACCGCGGGAACGCCGCCTGCGCGGTAATAATCCTCGCCCAGATACTCGCCGGCAGGCTGGAGATTGACCAGCAGCGGAACGGCATGGCCATGGTCCTGCCAGGTCTTGAGCGGCACATCGACGCCGATATGGCGCGCGATCGCGGTCAGATGGATCGGCGCGTTGGTCGACCCGCCGATCGCCGAATTGACCGCGATGGCGTTGAGGAAAGCCTCCTTGGTAAGGATATCCGACGGTTTGAGATCTTCCGCGACCATCTCGACGACGCGCTTGCCGGTGCGATAGGCGGCTTCCTGGCGGTCGCGATACGGGGCCGGGATCGCCGCCGATCCGGGCAGCGACATGCCGAGCGCCTCGGCCAGCGAGTTCATCGTCGTCGCGGTGCCCATCGTGTTGCAATAGCCGGTCGAGGGGGCCGAGGAGGCGACGAGGCGGATGAATTCGGCATCGTCGATCTCGCCCGCCGCGAGCAGCTGCCGCGCCTTCCAGACGATCGTGCCTGACCCGGTCCGCTCGCCCTTGTGCCAGCCGTTGAGCATGGGCCCGACCGACAAGGCGATCGCCGGGATGTTCACCGTCGCCGCCGCCATCAGGCAGGCGGGCGTGGTCTTGTCGCAGCCGATCGTCAGCACCACGCCGTCGATCGGATAGCCGTAGAGCGTCTCGACCAGACTGAGATAGGAGAGGTTGCGGTCGAGCCCGGCAGTCGGGCGCTTGCCCGTTTCCTGGATCGGATGGACCGGGAATTCGAGCGCGATGCCGCCCGCCTCGCGTATCCCTTCGCGCACGCGCTCGGCGAGCACGAGATGATGGCGGTTGCAGGGACTGAGGTCGGATCCGGTCTGGGCGATGCCAATGATCGGCTTGCCCGATTGCAGTTCCTCGAGACTGAGGCCGAAATTCAGGTACCGTTCGAGGTACAGCGCGGTCATGTCGACATTGTCGGGATTGTCGAACCAGGCGCGGCTGCGGAGCTTAGGCATGTTGTCGGAGGGCATTCAGGGCTCCAGGGGAAATTGGACGAGGCGCGAGGCGGCCGCGAATTTCATGAATCTCACGATATTATGCATGCCGCCCCTCCTTTCGATACCGACCGGATTGACCGCGGCATGGTCGATATATAATCAGACAATTAGCCAAGGCACAAGCTTTGCGGTCGTTTGGAGGAAGAGGAAGATGGCAGGTCCCGCGGCAACTACCCCGCGTCAGCAGGTCGAAATGCCGAGCGGCGGCAGGTACGGGCCGGCGCTCGCCCTGCTCGCCAGCCTCTTTTTCATGTGGGGGTTCATCACGGTCATCAACAATACGTTGCTGCCGCATTTGAAGAGCGTGTTCGAGCTCAACTACCTGCAGACCACCCTGATCGAATCGACCTGGTTCGTCGGCTATCTCGTCGCTTCGATTCCGGCGGCGAAGCTGATCGAGCGGATCGGCTATCAGAAGGCGCTGACGATCGGGCTCGCGGTGATGACATTGGGGTCACTGGGGATGATCCTGGCGGCCAGTCTGCCCTCGTACGGCGTCACGCTCGCCTCCCTGTTCATCGTGTCGTGCGGAATCGCATTGCTCCAGGTCGCCGCCAATCCTTACGTCGCGGTGATCGGCTCGCCCCAGACCGCGGAGTCGCGGCTCACCCTGGTCCAGGCGTTCAACACCACCGGCGACGTGCTGGCGATCGTGTTCGGCCGTTACCTGATCCTCGCCCGCACCACCGCCGGTACCTCGGCGGAGGGCGTCCAGCTGAGCCACGCGCAGCGTATGGCCGACGCGCAGGCGACCGAATTGCCATATCTGATCGTCGCGATCGTGCTCGCGGTGCTGACCGTCATCATCGCGCGCGCCAAGCTGCCCGCACTGGGCGCGGCGACGCGGCGCGCCAATGCCGAGGAGCGCAAGCATCTGTCGCTGTGGAACCACCGCAATCTGATCCTCGGCTGCGGGGCGATCTTCCTCTACGTGCTGGCGGAAATCGGCGTCGGCAATTTGTTCATCAACTTCGCGTCGCAGCCTCATATCGCCAACATCACCCACGAGCAGGCCGCGTTCTACCTGACCTTCGTATGGGGCGGGATGATGGTCGGCCGCTTCGCCGGCGCGTGGATCATGCGCTATTTCGCGCCGGAGAAGGTGCTCGCCTTGTTCGCGATCGGCGCCTTGGTGTCGGCGCTCGTCGCCACCTTCGTGGCTGGCCCGATGGCGATGTACGCGCTGATCGCCGTTGGCTTGTTCCACTCGATCATGTTCCCGACGATCTTCGCGCTTGCGATCCGCGGCCTCGGGCCACTGACCGAAGAAGGGTCGGGACTGCTGATCATGTCGATCGCCGGCGGCGCGTTGGTGTTCATCCAGGGCAGCGTTGCCGACAATTTCGGCATCCAGCTTGCCTTCATCGTCACGGCGTTGTGCGAGCTGTACGTCCTGTATTACGCATTGTGGGGCAGCAAGGTGACTGCGCCCGTGCACTCATAAAAGCAGCCCGTCGGCTCTCGACCCAGCTGCCGACCTGCAGAGCACCGGCCGGTTTGCGTCCCAAACCCGGTCGTTCACGTCGAGCGGTTTAGCTCCCGAAAACTGTCGTTCGTTCATGTTCGCGACCAAGGTCAGCCAATGGGTGGCTAGCCGCCATCCGGCGCAAGTTGAGCATCGTAGTCTTCGATCCACATGCGCTCGCACCAAGCTTGTTCACCGCGATCCGCGATTTCCGATCGCGCGCTAGCCAACGATAGGGTGCTGGCCCAAGGTAGAAAGCGGTGTTCGACATTGGATGCTATCCGATCGAGACGTTCGTCGACCGAACTTTCTGAAGCGCCTTCCCAACGCAAACGCTCATATTGGAAATTCAGATTCTGAGGCCGGTAGACCAACTCCCCGTCTGCGTCCTGAATCGGCCTGAACTTGTAGGGGTAATCAAATACGTCCGACGGGGTGGTCGTTGGAACCTGCTCTGTCCGATCTCGCAGAAATGAGTGACGAAAACAGAGAATATGAGTGATGTGGCCCGCCGAACTCATTCGCCCACCTAAGCGAACGAGGGACATCGTTAGCTTTGAGTTGAAAACGAAGAGCGTTCTACCTTTCGACGTGAAGCCGAGCTTCGCCAGCCGCCCGGCGACACGATCTTCAAAAAGCCGGTCGAACGCGTCTTTTTCCATGTCAGTTATTCGGCAAAAACGGGCGGCGATGTCAACGTCGACAATTGGGTCGCAACCGGTCCTGAGTGCGAAATGGGCCTGGGTGGCTGCAATGCGCCCTAATCAATTCGATTGGTAACTTCAGGATCCCTCAAGCTGCCGTACGTTCAGGCCGTGGCTAGATGGCCGGTATTGGGTGGCTAGCTGTCGTTGCGCGTTCGCTGTGCGGCTGGCATCAGTTCTTTATGGAAGTAATCTTGCCGCCTGAAGTGATCGAATATTCCTTTGGCGGTTTCAGCCTCGGGTTTTGGGTCGGCCACCTGGACGAGATGGAGGAAAATTCCGCCAAATCTCGCGCGCTCATTGAACAATTGATGCAAGTGCTCGCGCGCCGAAGCGAGCCAGAACTTGACCTTCCTTCGCGCGAATTGGACGAGTTGGTCGTTGAAGCTCCCCTTGTGTGGAACGGGCATACTTTCCGCCTGATCTGTAACACTTTCGATGGCGTTGTGGCGGTGGATCACAACGAACGACAGCCGCTAGTCGACCTCTTGGAGTTCGTGTCCGGTGACGTCTTCGTCATGGACTAACGTCAATAGTGGGCTCAGAGCCGGCCGCCGAGCCGCATGAGGCGCTTAGCGTCAGCTAGGCGCCCCATAATCAGCCGTTCAGCCGACCCGCGGATGACGCCAAAAGCTGCCGTTCGTCAAAGCAGCGCCGCGAACGTCTGCGAATGGTGGCAAGCGGACAACAGAACGCATCGCCCTGAGTTGCTCACACGTGATTTAAATCTCGCACGGACGCTTGCGCCCCGTGACCGGGATCATGCGATGCGGGTCCCCGACATCGAAAGAAATGGCACCGAGCGCCACTTCGTTTTCGATCGCGATCGCGGCACGGACCTCGAAGTGTTTCGGCACCATCTGCCAACCGTTGGAGCGTGGCGAGCACGTTAGGCGAACTAGTGCAAACCTCTCAGAACCGTCGACGTCCAAGGCCTCAGGTTTCTGCGCTTTGCAGCCATGAAACATGCCTCTCGCGACTTCCGGAGTAACCCGGTTAATCCGCAGTCCTCCTTCCATTCCCGTCGGATAGCAGTACTGGTGGTTGGCGAGCCATATCGCGCTAATTCCCTGGCGCTCGACCCATCGATCATTTGCCCTGCCGACTATGTCGGCGACGGCTTTTCTAGCAATCTCACTGCTGGAAGTTGACAACGCCGCATAAGGTTGGCCGCGCCGAGCGGCATACTCCGGTAACAGCGGATAGCGACCGTTTGCCATCGGGATTCCCACGGCCAAGTCAAAGGGCTTTCTGTCGCACGCAAACAACGACAACATTGCGGTGCATACGACGAGCGCTCTTCCCCAATTTTTAACACGTCTCATCATTTCGAACTCCCTGTCGCATCAAGGATCTCATTAGACGAACCTGTGCGCTTTGCTGTCTTGGCCGGAAGGGTTGGTTCGGCTGGAATTGGTGGAAAGCCGCCGTAGGCTAGCGCCAAACCGGCTCTAACGAGACAGCCATTTCCAGGGCCACCTTGGAGTGAGGCGAGCCACTATTAATCGCTGCCTGAGGCTTCAACTCATCGAGGGCGTAAGTTATCAAGACAGCATGGCCCGGCTGGAACAGGGCTACATCCTTGGCGTCGTTCACGTAGATACCGACCGCGTGTACCGAGCCATCCTCGGCCATGAGATCAACGGTATTGTTCGCCCCTGAGTTATCTTGTCCAGACCGGTAAGCGCGCGTGATTATGCCCGAATGACGTTCTAGGGGCATCGTCCCAGCCGCTATGCTGGCCCACCATTCGTCAGAGCCAAAAAGCCCGTATCGTCCCGACAATCCCATCTGCGGCTTCGCGGCGTTCAGAGTTAGTGCTTGCGCAAGCGCCACATGCTCGGGATCATTCGCCAAGTTGATTTCTAACCGGTAGACGTTTTTCATTGCGCCGTTTTCTACCGTGGAAATGGCAGGCATGGTTCGTCCTCGCTTCGAAAGCGTCAAGCTATCGGAAATACCGGATCGTCCGCTAGTGGGGCGTGAGCTGTCGCCGTGCGGCAGCGCGCGCGAACGGCCGCTATGCCAGATTCGATCCCCGCAACCTGCCAGGCGGCGACCGGCCCAGAATCTGCCGGTGGCGGCATCGGTTGGCCTATGTCGGCTTTAGCCGCCAGCGTTTCTGAAAGCGGACAGGCGGTTCACGGCCCGAATGAAGTCGATCGCTCGATCCTCGCGAACGTCCGCTTCCCACCCCATCTCAGACGCTCAAGCCCTACGCCGATAGCGGCCTTTATGTGTTCACGACCTAAGGCGCAGACCCGATATTGACGCCGAGCAACGTCAGCAGGCCGCCCCTTCGGCGCGCGCGGCCCAGCGGATCGCGCCGCTGATCATCTTCTGGTGGAGTGGTTCCGAATAGGTCTCCGCCTTGTGACCGAGTGCCGAGAAGAACACCCGGCCGCGACCGACGCAACGTGTCCAGATGATCGGATGGATCTTGCCCATCCGCATGCGCTCGGGGAAGGGTTCGTAGCTGCTCTCGTCGAGCGTCGCGAGGATGTGCGTATCGTTGCCGGTGGGCACCCGATCGAACGAATACCATTCCTCGGTCCGCACCCATTTCGTCGGCAGATCGCGCGTCGCCGGATTGCTGCGATCGATCACGTCGATCGTGCCCTGTTGGAACTGCTTGGGATAGCCGGTATGGCCGATGAACTGCGCGCCGATCAGCGTGGTCGGGTACCAGCTCCAATCATAATGCGAGTCGCCGCCGGCGCCGTGGAGTAGGACCACGCCACCGCCGTGCTCCACCCAGGTCTTGAAGGCTGCACGCTGCTCGTCATCGAAGATCGTCCCGCTGGTGCTGCTGAGCACGACCACGGCGAAACGCGCGAGGTCGCGCGGGTTCATCACCGCGGCATTTTCGGTCTCGAACACGTCGCGATGCTGTTTACGGACGAGATCGACGAGCACCGTCTTGGCGGCGGCGATCTGATCAGGATCGCGGAAGCCGTTGGTTTTGGAGAGCACCAGCACCGCGCCCTTGCGCAATGCCGGGATCGCCGGCGGGACAGTATCCATGACCGGCGCGGGCCAGTTGCGCGGATCGCGCTGCGGCGGCGCGACCGGCGCAGGACTTGTGGCCTGGAGCGCGATCGCGAACATCAGTGCAGAACGCAGCATCATAGCGTCACTCCCCCAATTTTTTCTGCCGTCCGCGGACCGTCACCACTCGAATGCTTCGCCGGTTGTGCGGTCCGCGATCAGGAAGGCGTCCGCCACGAGCTGGAGCGGCCGCAAGTCGACATCGCTTTCCCCTGTCGCGACCAGTTCCGCGAAGCGCCGATAGAGACCGGGATATTCGGCGTCGGCCGCCTCGCGCGGCGGCTCACCGGGGAGGCGCAGGATCGAGCCGCCCATCGACAACACCATCGTGCCCGCATCGGTGTCGACCTCGATGTCCCAGGTCTGCGGACCGGTCTGCAGGAAATCGAATTCGGCCGACACCGGTACCGCGCCCGCCAACAGACCGAGTGTCGCTTTAAGTGGTCCCTGTCGGCCGGCGGGAACGGTGATCGTCGCGGCGTCCACGCGCCAGGGCTGGGGCAAGATTCTGGTCGCGATCGAAAGGGCGTTGATGCCGGGATCGAACACGCCGAACCCGCCCGCCTCGAGGATCCAGTCCTGTCCGGGGTGCCAGCGACGAATGTCCTCACGCCACGCAATCCGCACCGCATCGATCCGCCGCCCGGCGAGCCAGGCGCGCGCCGGCTCGACACCGGCCGCTTCGCGCGAATGCCATGTGGTGAACAGCACTACGCCCTTCGCCTGCGCCAGTTCGGCCAGCGCGATAGCCTCGGAGACCGTCGCCGCCGGCGGCTTCTCCATCATGACGTGCAGCCCGGCCTCGATCGCCAGGCGCGCCTGATCGAAGCGGCCACGCGGCGGCGTGCACAAAGATACGGCGTCGAGCGCGACATCGCCGCCGAGCATCGCGTCGATCGTCGGGAAGTTGGCGACGTCATCGAGCGTTGCGTTGCGGCTGGCGATCGCGACAAGATCGTAGTCCGGGTTGGCAGCGAGCGCCGGTAGATGCTGATCCCGCGCAATCTTGCCGAGGCCCACCAGTCCGATCCGCACTCTCTTCATACCCGCTCCGTGGCCAATAATTAATCGTACATATTCCTACCGAGCGGCTATCCTGCTAGCAACCGCGTATAGCAAGACGCCCGATAGGAAGACGAACGAGACGCTCGTTTTGTTAAGAGCCCCAGGCGCCTGAACTTACGGAGCATGCGGACGCTCGCACCCGACTGAGCGTTAGCAAGCGATGTGAATGTCTCCGCCGCTCATCGCCAGGCAGCGGAAACCCCTTACCGATTACCGCCTTGTCCGGCGGCTTCCAGAATGAGCTGGGTGATCTCGCCCGGATGAGAGATCAGCGAGAGGTGGCTCGCTTTCACTTCTATGGTCTTGGCACCCATGCGCTTGGCCATGAAGCGTTCGAGATCGGGGTTGATCGTCCGATCTTCGGTCGAAACGGCATAGAAGCTTGGTTTCGACCGCCAGGCTGCGTGCGTGGTCTTTCCCGTCAGCAGGGCCTTTTGGAACGGCTGCTGGACAGCATAGAGGACCCGGGCCTTTTCTTTGGGCAGATCGCCTGCGAAATCGCGCAGGAACGCTGCTTCGCTGAGACGCCCCTCGTCGCCGTCATAGACGATACCGGCGGATGCCGGCGGCGTCGGATAAGTCTTCGCCAGGGCCGTATAATCTTCACCGGCATCCGGCGCCCGCGCCGCCACATAGACAAGCGCGGAGACGTTGGGATGAACGCCGGCTTCCGTGACGATCATTCCAGAGAATGAATGGCCGACGAGCACGGTCGGGCCGTCCTGCCGATCCAGCACGCGCTGTGCCGATGCGACGGCTTCAGGTAGCGTCGTCAGGGGATTTTGCACGGACGTGGCGTTGAGCCCGGCCGCCTGCAAGCGCGCGATCACGCCGGACCAGCATGAACCGTCGGCGAATAGCCCATGGACGAGGACGACATTGCGTGCCTTGGTCGAGAGGGGTATCGCGGCCGTGCCGCGGGTGGCAACAAGCGAAGCAGCAGCACCGGCAGCCAGGCTGGCAGAGAAGGTTCGCCTGTTCATCATCTCGATGACTCCTTCACGGCGCGCGTCGGCGGGAGCGGTGGGAGAGCGAGGTGAGACTATCGGCCACAGCCGCTGGAATAAAGTGGAATATAGGCCGCCACTTTATCCCACTTGCTCGACGCTACTCCCCATCATTCCCACTCGATCGTCCCAGGTGGCTTTGAGGTATAATCGTAGGTGACGCGGTTGATGCCTCTGACTTCGTTGATGATCCGGGTCGCGACGCGCGACAGGAATTCGCCGGAGAAATGATAGGCGTCCGCCGTCATGCCGTCGACCGAGGTCACCGCGCGCAACGCCAGCACGTTGTCGTAAGTGCGGCCGTCGCCCATCACGCCGACCGAGCGCACCGGAAGCAGCACCGCGAACGCCTGCCAGATCGCGTCGTAGAGGCCGGCGTTGCGGATCTCCTCGAGATAGATCGCATCGGCCTTGCGCAGGATGTCGCAGCGTTCCTTGCTCACCTCGCCGGGAATGCGGATGGCGAGGCCGGGTCCGGGGAACGGATGGCGGCCGACGAAGATCTCGGGCAGGCCGAGTTCGCGGCCCAGCGCGCGAACCTCGTCCTTGAACAATTCGCGTAGCGGCTCGACGAGCTTCATGTCCATCCGCTCGGGCAGACCGCCGACATTGTGATGGCTCTTGATCGTCACCGACGGGCCGCCGGTGAACGACACGCTTTCGATCACGTCGGGATAGAGCGTGCCTTGCGCGAGGAAATCGGCGCCGCCGATCTTTTTCGCTTCGTCCTCGAACACATCGATGAAGGTCTTGCCGATGAACTTGCGCTTCGCTTCGGGGTCCGTGACGCCCGCCAGCCCGTTCAGGAACAATGTCTCGGCGTTCACATGGACCAGCGGGATGTTGTAATGGCCGCGGAACAGGCTGACGACCTGATCGGCCTCACCCGAGCGCATCAGGCCGTGGTCGACGAATACGCAGGTCAGCTGGTGACCGATCGCTTCATGGATCAGCACCGCCGCAACTGCGCTGTCGACGCCGCCCGACAGGCCGCAAATCACCCGCTTGTCGCCGACCTGCGCGCGGATCTCGGCGATCTTGGCGGCGCGGAATTCGGCCATCGTCCAGTCGCCTGTCAGCCCGCAGACGTGGCGCGCGAAATTGGCGATCAGCCTGGCGCCGTCGGGGGTATGGACGACCTCCGGGTGGAACTGCATCGCGTAATAGCGGCGGGTGTCGTCGGCGATCACCGCGAACGGCGCGCCGGCGCTGGCTGCCACGGGGCGGAAGCCGGGGGCGAGCGCGGTGACCTTGTCACCATGGCTCATCCACACCTGATGCGTCTCGCCTTCGGTCCACAGCCCGTCGAACAGCTCGCAGCCGTCGTCGATCTCGATAAAGGCGCGACCGAATTCGCCGCTATCGCCCAGCTCCACGGTGCCGCCCAGCTGATGCATCATCACCTGTTGGCCGTAACAGATGCCCATGATCGGCAATCCGCTGTCGAGAATCGACTGCGGCACACGCGGGCTATCGTCCTCCAATACGCTCGCCGGGCTGCCCGACAGGATGATCCCGCGAGGCTTCATCCGCGTGAAGGCGTCCGCGGCGGATTGGAAGGGAGCGATTTCCGAATAGACGCCCGCCTCTCGCACGCGGCGTGCGATGAGCTGCGTCACCTGGCTGCCGAAATCTACGATGAGGATCGAGTCGCTGTGCTGGGTCATGGCGCCCGATAGCGACTGATCCGTTAGAGCGCCAGTTAGGGCGCCCTGAAACCGATCTTGCCCCTCCGTATAAATGCGGATGCAATTTCCGCTTCACAAAACTGCAGGAAATGTGTCATGATTCTGTAACATCGCGATCAAGCGGTGGTTTTGGAAGGATGCAGATATGATCAAGACGGTAATTCTCTCGTTGCTTGTCGCGTCGCCGCTGGCGGCGGTTCCGGCAGCGGCGGCCTCGAATGACGGCCAGACCACGGCGCTCGTCACGGCACGCGACGCCGATGTACGTTCGGCCGAAGCGCTTACCCGCGTCGCGCCCAAGGATGGCGGCGCCTATATCGAGCTGGCCCAGGCCTATTTGCGCGCGGACCGCACTGCGGATGCCGCTGCTGCCTATCGCCGTGCGCTCGTGCTCGACAACGAGATGATGGAAACCAAGACCGGCGATTCGATCTGGTCGCGCAATGTCGCGCGCGCCGCGCTGGTACGTTTCCCCCAGATGTCCTCGCGCTGATTCCGCGGGGGTGCGGCCCGGCTTCCACCTGAGGGACCGGGCCGCAGCGCCGTTACTCCCCTCCCGCTTGGGGGAGGGGTCGGGGGAGGGCCTGTTACATCGATTGGGAGAGGGACACGCCCTCCCCTAGCCCCTCCCGCAAGCGGGAGGGGAATGTTTAGGTGAAGGTCAGACCCTCGAACTTGCCCGACCGCGTCCAGTCGTCGAGATACCGGAAATAGGCGAAAGCGCCGAGCGGATAGCCGACCGCAAGCGCCGCTGCCGGCCCCGGATCCTTGCCTTCATTGTTGTAATAACCAGGCGTGCAATCGGGCGCATTGCGCAATGTTCCTCCAGGCCCGGTCAACAACAGATCGACCCAGGCGTCCTGCGCCTCCCGCTTCACTTCGACTTCCTTGGCGCCGATCTCTTCCGCGTGACGAACGACCGCGGCGATCGCGCGCGCGGACTCGGTCAGATTGTGCGGAACGTTGGAGATCAGATTCGCGCCCTGGGTCGGCGTGACCACGAACATGTTGGGGTAATCATGGACATGGATGCCGTGCTTCGAGCGCATGCCCTGCGCCCAGCTGTCGGTCAGCTTCACCCCGTCACGACCGATCACGTCGAAGCCGAGCAAGCTCTGCAAATTGGTCCCGACATGGAAGCCGGAGGCGTAGATGATGCAATCGACCGCATAATGCTTGCCGGCGACCACGAAGCCGGTCTCGTCGATCCGTTCGACCCCCTGCCCGTCGGTATCGACCAGATGCGTTCCGGGCGTATTGAACGCCTGGAGATAGGCGTCGTGAAAACAGGGGCGCTTGCACAACTGGCGGTACCAGGCTTTCAGCTTCGCTGAGGTTTCCTTGTCCTCGACGATCGCGTCGACGCGACCGCGGATTTCCTCCATCTTCTCGAAGTCGGAATCCTCCCATACCGACATGATGTCGGTCAGGCTGCGCTTGTCGGGCGGCAGGGTTGCCACGCGCGCCTTGATCCGGCGCGACAAATCGGTCCAGCCGTCCTGGACCCAATCCTCCTCGATCATATTGCCCGGCGTCTGGTTGGCAGTAAAATTCTCCAGCCAGCGCCGCTGCCACCCCGGCGTGGCGATGCTCGCGAACCAGTCGGGGTCGATCGGCACGTTGTTGCGGATGTCGACCGAGGACGGCGTGCGTTGAACGACGTAGAGCTCCTTGCACGCCCGCGCGAGATGCGGGACCGCCTGGACCGAGGTCGCGCCGGTGCCGATGATCGCGACGCGCTTGTCGGCAAGGCCAGTCATCGGCGCTCCCTTGGCGTCGCCACCGGTATAGTCATAATCCCACCGGCTGGTGTGGAACGACTTGCCCTTGAAGCTGGTGAGACCGGGAATGCCGGGCAATTTGGCGACGTGGAGCGGGCCAGTGCCGATGCCGACATATTTGGCGGTGAAGCGATCGTCCCGGTCGGTCGTGATCACCCAGAGCGACCGCTCGCTGTCCCAGGCGACCTCGCGAATCTGGGTGTGGAACAGCGCCTTGTCATAGAGGTGGTATTGGCGGCCGATGCGCTGGCATTGCTCGAGAATTTCCGAGCCGTGCGCATATTTCTCGGTCGGCATATGCCCGGTTTCTTCGAGCAGCGGGATGTAGATCATCGACGCCGTGTCGCATTGCGCGCCGGGATAGCGGTTCCAGTACCAGGTACCGCCGAAGTCGCCGCCCTTTTCGATGATGCGGAAGTCGCTGATCCCCGCTTCGGCCAGTCGCGCGCCGGTCACGAGACCGGCAAAGCCGCCGCCGACAAAGGCGAAGGTCACGTGATCGGTGACCGGCTCGCGCTCGGTGAACGGCGTGTGCGGATCGGCGGCATAATGCGCCAGATTGCCGTCGAGATTGAGATATTGGGCGTTGCCGTCGTCGCGCAGACGCTTGTCGCGCTCGGCGATATATTTCGCGAGCAGCGCCTTCTTGTCGATCGGCTTCTTGAGCGGGGTCTGGTCGTTCATGACCATACCCTATCTTTGAAAAACGGTCCGGCGCAAGATGCAAAGCGCCGGACCGTGAACTTGGTTTAGCCTATAGGCTTCACGTCGAGGCCGGTCCATCTGGCGATAAACGCCCAGTCGGTCGCAGTCTCGTCGATGATCTTGTCGGTCGGCTTGCCCGATCCGTGCCCGGCGCGGGTTTCGATCCTGACCAGCCTCGGCTTCGGACCCAAGTCCATCGACTGGAGCATCGCGGTATATTTGAACGTATGACCCGGCACGACACGATCGTCGGTATCTGCGGTCGCCGCCAGGATCGCCGGATAGGGCTTGCCGGCGCGAATGTTGTGATATGGCGAATAGGCGTAGAGCGTTTTGAAATCCGCTTCCTTCGACGGATAGCCGTAATCGTCGACCCAGTAGCGGCCCGCGGTGAAGCGATCGAAGCGCAGCATGTCCATCACCCCGACCTGCGGCAGAGCGGCGGCAAACAGATCGGGCCGCTGGTTGACTACCGCACCGACCAGCAAGCCACCGTTCGACCCGCCCTGGATCGCGAGCTGGTCCTTGCCGGTATAGCCCTTAGCCTTGAGATATTCGCCCGCGGCGATGAAATCGTCGAACACATTCTGCTTGTTGGCCAGCCGCCCGGCATCGTGCCACGCCTTACCGTATTCGCCGCCGCCGCGGATATTGGCGACCGCAAGCACCCCGCCCTGCTCAAGCCAAGCGACCCGCGTCGCCGAAAAGGCCGGGGTCATCGAGATGTTGAACCCGCCGTAAGCGTAAAGAAGAGTCGGCGCCGGGCCGGTCAGGCCCTTCTTGCGGACGATGAACATCGGCACCGTGGTCTTGTCCTTGGAGGGATAGAAGACCTGGCTGACCTCATAACCGGCGGGATCGAACGCCGCTTTCGGCTGAGCCCAGATGCTCGCGTTCCCGGTCGCGACGTCGTAGCGATAGATAGTGGTCGGCGTCGTGTAGCTGGTGAAGGTGAAGAAGGTCTCGGGATTGTCGGCCTCGCCGCCGAACCCACCGGCCGCGCCGATGCCCGGCAGCGACACCTTGCCATCGGGCTTGCCGTCGAGCGTAAAGCGACGGACCTCGCTCTTCACGTCGACCATATATTCGCCGATCAGCTTGCCGCCGATCAGGCTGGCCGTGTCGAGCACGGCCTTGTCCTGGGGCACGACCTCGACCTCCGGTGGAACCGCCGAACGCGCGTAAAGGTTGGTCATCACCACCTTGTTGCGCGGCGCGTCCTTGTTGGTCAGCCAATAGAAATTGCCGCCCTGATTGCCGATCAGGCCCCACATATTGGCTATGCCGGTGAACAATTTGCGCGGCGTCGGATTGGGCGCGGTCAGATCGATGACCGTGACATCGTTGCGGTTGTCGGTGCCCTCGGTCGTGTAGATGACCAGCCATTTGCCGTCGTCGGTGACGCTGGCGCCATGGCCCCATTTGGGATGGTCGGGCGTCGCATAGACCATGACGTCGGCCGATTGCGGCGTGCCGAGCTTGTGGAAATAGACCGCCTGATTCTCGTTGGTCGACTGGAACTTCTTGCCCTCGGGCGGCGCCGGGAAACGCGAATAATAAAAGCCCGAGCCGTCCTTTGCCCAGGACAGGCCGGAGAATTTGACCCATTCGACATCGTCGTCGAGCACCTTGCCGGTGTCGACGTCGAGCACCTTGACCGTGCGCCAGTCGGTGCCACCGTCCTGGATCGCATAGACCAGCTTCTTGCCGTCCTCGCTCGGAGCCCATTCGCCGAGCGCGGTGGCGCCGTCCTTCGACCAGCCATTGGGGTCCATCAGCACCCTTCCCTGCCCGTCGACGCCGTCGCGGACGAACAGCACCGCCTGGTTCTGCAGACCGCTATTGTGGAGGTAGAAATAACGCCCGCCTTTGCGCTCGGGCTGGCCAAACCGCTCATAGTCGATCAGCTTCCTGAGCCGGTCCTTGAACATTTCGCGGCCGGGAAGCGTAGCAAGATAGGCGTCGGTGATCTTGTTTTCGGCTTCGACCCACGCCGCGACCTTGGGATCGGTGCGGACGTCGTTTTCGAGCCAGCGATAGGGATCGGCTACCTTGACGCCGAATTGTTCGTCAACGGTGTCGCCGCGCTCGGTGGCGGGATAAGTGATGGTGGTCATATCGGTTTTTGGGGAACTCGTCTGGGCAAGAGCAGGCGCGGCAAGCGTAATCAGGGTCAGCGGCAAGATATGGCGCATTCAGGGCTCCGCAAGCTAGCGTGGGGCATCCTGTGTATCAGGCGGCACACCGCGTTCAATGGCTGGAAATGGCGCCGTTTCGGACCCATAACGGCTTGAATGCGTTGTGCCGTCCATAACCAGGAGAAGAATAAATGATCCGCTCCCTCCCGATCGCCGCGATCATCTTGTCGTCGATCGCGCTCCCCGCAACGGCGCAGACCGTGTCCGAGCAACGCCGCTGGGAAGCCGCTCAGCGGCGCTATGACACCGAAACCGCGATCTATGACCGCGCGCGTGCCGATTACGAAGCGGCGCAGCGGCGCGATCGCCGCTACGGCTACAATAATGGAGGCTATAACGACCGCTACAATGGCCCCGATGACGGCCAATATTCGACCGATTATGATGCCTCGCGTTATTATCGCGACGACCCGCGCTATCAGGAGCGCACGCTGAGCTCGAACGACCAGGTCTATCGCGGATCCGACGGCCGTTATTATTGCAAGCGCTCCGACGGCACGACCGGCCTGATCATCGGCGGCGCCGCCGGCGGCATCGTCGGCAACGTCATCGACGGCGGCCGCAACCGCGTTGCGGGTACGCTTATCGGCGGCGCGCTCGGCGCGATCCTCGGCAAGAAGGTCGACCAGTCGAACAGCGAGTATAAGTGCCGCTGAGCCGCATGCAGGTTAGCGCACGCTAACCTGCGAGACGGCGAAAGCGCGGCCGGCAGGCCGGTTAGCCCGGCCCGACCGACGGCGCGGAATTTACTTCCGCGCCCCGCCGGAATCAGAAAGGCCACGCTCTCCTCGGTGAGCGTGGCCTTCTTTTATCCGGTAAGAATCCTGATCCCGCCATACCCCGCCTCCAACACTATTGACAAAACAGGTCGGCCGGTCTGTTTTGTCAACACCAGACGAGAGGAGTCGGAAAATGCCAGTCAAAGATGATCGGCCCGACGAGCGACGCGACGGAGCCGGCGACTTCGACTTCCTGCACGGCGCCTGGCGTGTACATCACCGCCAGCGGCGCGAACGCCTGGCCGGGTGCGACGAATGGATCGAGTTCGGCGGAACGATGGAAGCCGATCCGATCCTGGGCGGGCTTGGGAATTTCGACCGCAACGTGATCGACCTGCCCGGCGAGCGCTACGAGGCCTCCACTTTACGGCTGTTCCATCCCGACACCGGGCAATGGTCACTGCACTGGATCGATGGGCGCGATCCCAAGATCGATCCGCCGCTCTACGGCGCGTTCAAGGATGGCGTCGGCACCTTCTTCAGCGACGACAGCTTTCGCGGCCGTCCAATCCGACTGCGGTTCCTCTGGGAGCGGCCGACGCCGACCACGGCGCGCTGGACCCAAGCCTTTTCGGCTGATGGCGGCGCTACCTGGGAAATCAATTGGATCATGGAGTTCAGCCGGACATGAAACGCGTTCCTCTTCTGTCGCTTGCCGTTGCCGGCGTTGCGGCGCTCGCCACCCCTGCCCCCGGCCTCGCCTCCGACGATATCGCGCCACATCCGGTGATCGAGTTGCGCCAGTACAAGATCGTGCCGGGCAAGCGCGACGCGATGATCGCGTTGTTCGAGCGCGAGTTCGTCGAAAGCCAGGAAAAGCTAGGGATGCGGCTGGTCGGCCAGTTCCGCGACCGCGACGATCCCAGCCGGTTCACCTGGATCCGCGCTTTCCCCTCGATGGAAGCGCGCGGCAAAGCGCTCAACGATTTCTATTTCGGACCGGTCTGGCAAGCGCATCGCGACGAAGCCAATCCATTACTGGACGACAATGACGATGTCCTGCTGCTGCGGCCTGCATGGCCGGGATCGGGTTTCGCGCCGCCGAACGGGCAACGATCGCCTCCCGGCGCGCCCGACAAACCGGCTGGGCTGGTCGTCGCGACGATCGAATATCTGTGGAAGCAGCCCACCGAGGGATACGCGGCCTATTTCCGCGACACGTTGGCACCCGCCTATCGAGCGGCGGGCCTCCCGGTGCTCGCCGTCTACAGCCCGGAGACCGAGCCCAACAATTTCCCGCGTCTCTATGTGCGGCAAAACGAGCGGCTGCTGGTGTGGTTCACGCGCGTTGCCAGCCCCGCCGCCTATCAGGCCGCTCAACGCAAGTTGCGAGCGACGCCGGTATGGCGCGGATCGCTTTGGCCGGCATTGGCCAATTATCGCGAACGCACCCCGCAAGTGCTCATGCTGGCACCGACGCCGCGGTCGCTGCTGCGGTGACCCAAACAGAACGGGCCGCGCTCCTCTGTCGGAACGCGGCCCTTTTCGTTTGTTTGCGATCGCGCCGCGGCAAAGCCGCGGCGTCGGACGGGCTGGCGCCCGCCGGCCGGATCAGGCGGTTAACCGACGCGTAGCTGCGCTACGCTTACGCCGCCTGATCGAAATCCTCGTCGGTCATCACCGGGCCCGAATCCTGACCCTTGGCCGAGACGTCGCGATCGACGAATTCGATGATCGCCATCGGCGAGGCGTCCGAGGCGCGGATGCCGGCCTTGATGACGCGGGTGTAGCCGCCGGCGCGCGAGGCGTAGCGCGGGCCGATCACGTCGAACAGCTTCACCAGCTGCGCGTCATCGAGCAAACGGGCATGCGCGAGACGACGGTTCGACAGGCCGCCCTTCTTCGCCAGCGTCACCAGCTTTTCGACGTACGGGCGAAGTTCCTTCGCCTTGGCGACGGTGGTGGTGATCTGCTCGTGCTTGATGAGCGCGGCCGCCATGTTGCGGAACAGGGCGAGACGATGCGCGGAAGTACGCTGAAGCTTACGACCGCCAACCTTATGACGCATGATATTTCCTTCTCGTTCGTCAGGGGGCCGTGAACGGGTCCCATCAAAGTAACACTTTGATGGACGCCCTCAGGTACCCCGGGCCAGGTGGGGACGGATGAGCCCACCGATCTTTCCGTCATCCCAGCGAACGCTGGGATCTCTTTGTTGCCGGCCCGACGCGGGAGTAAATCCCGCGTCGTCGGACGGAGCTTTCAGCCCCGCCGGCCGGGCTGGTTTTCCCTCCGGCGCAGCTTGAGCTGCGTCGGTGGAAAATCAGCCCATGATTTCCTGTTCGAGCTTCTTGGCCATCTCTTCGATGTTCTCGGGCGGCCAGCCCGGGATTTCCATCCCGAGGCGGAGACCCATGCTCGACAGTACTTCCTTGATCTCGTTGAGCGACTTGCGGCCGAAATTCGGCGTGCGCAGCATCTCGGCTTCGGTCTTGCCGACCAGATCGCCGATATAGATGATGTTGTCGTTCTTGAGGCAGTTGGCCGACCGCACCGACAGTTCGAGCTCGTCGACCTTCTTGAGCAGGTAACGGTTGATCTGCTGGGTATCGCCCGACACGCCGGTATCCGACGGTGCCGCGGCGACGCCGATCGGGGCCGAACGGGTGATCGCCGAATCGTCGAAGTGAACGAACAGCGCCAGCTGGTCCTGCAGGATGCGCGCGGCGTAAGCGAGCGCGTCCTCCGGGGTCACCGTGCCGTCGGTCTCGACCGTCAGCGTCAGCTTGTCGTAATCGAGTTCCTGCCCGACACGGGTGTTCTCGACCTTGTACGACACCTGGCGAACCGGCGAGTAGAGCGCATCGACCGGGATCAGGCCGATCGGCGCATCCGCCGGACGGTTGGCAACCGCCGCGACATAGCCCTTACCGACATCGGCGGTCAGCTCCATGTTGAGCGTCGCGCCCTCGTCGAGGTGGCAGATCACCAGATCGGGGTTCATCACTTCGATGTCACCCGACACGGCGATGTCGCCGGCCTTGACCTCTGCCGGGCCGGTGGCCGCTAGCTGGAGACGACGCGGACCTTCGCCCTGCATCTTCAGCGCGATCTGCTTCACGTTGAGCACGATGTCGGTCACATCCTCACGGACGCCGGCAAGCGAGCTGAACTCGTGCAGCACATTCTCGATCTTGATCGAAGTGACCGCCGCGCCCTGAAGGCTCGACAGCAACACGCGACGCAGCGCGTTGCCAAGGGTCAGACCAAAACCGCGCTCGAGCGGCTCGGCAACGAAGGTCGCCTTGCTCTTCCCATCGCCGCCCTTCTTTTCGAGCGCGTTGGGCTTCTTCAATTCCTGCCAGTTCTTTGCATTGACAGACACGGGGGCTTCCCTCTGTTGGGCCGGGGGCTGGGCTGAGCCCGACGGCCGTGGGCGAATGCCGGCGCAGCGCGATCAACCGCGCGCCGGCCAGACGAATTCAGACGCGGCGACGCTTGGACGGGCGCACGCCGTTGTGCGGGATCGAGGTGACGTCGCGGATCGAGGTGATCTGAAAGCCGACCGCTTGCAGCGCACGAAGCGCCGACTCACGGCCCGAACCCGGACCCTTGACCTCTACTTCGAGCGTGCGGACGCCGTGTTCGGCGGCCTTGCGGCCGGCGTCCTCGGCGGCAACCTGCGCCGCGTACGGGGTCGACTTGCGCGATCCCTTGAACCCCATCATCCCGGCGGACGACCAGCTGATCGCATTGCCCTGGGCATCGGTGATGGTGATCATGGTATTGTTGAAGCTGGCGTTCACATGGGCGACGCCGGCGGTGATGTTCTTGCGTTCGCGCCGACGAAGGCGCTGCGGTTCACGTGCCATTTTTCTATCCTAACCTTCGAAGCTGGAAGGAGCGGTGCGACGAGCGCGCCTGCTTACTTCTTCTTGCCGGCGATCGGCTTGGCCTTGCCCTTGCGAGTGCGCGCATTGGTATGCGTGCGCTGGCCACGGACCGGCAGACCCTTGCGATGGCGCAGGCCGCGATAGCAGGCCAGATCCATCAGGCGCTTGATGTTCATCGCGGTCTCGCGACGAAGATCGCCTTCGACCGTATAGCCTGCGTCGATCGCTTCGCGGATCTGCAGCACTTCCTGGTCGGTCAGGTCCTGAACGCGGCGCTCGGGCGCGATGTTCAGCTTCGTGGTGATTTCCTTGGCTTTGGCCGGGCCAATGCCGTGGATATACTGGAGCGCGATCACTACGCGCTTGTTGGTCGGGATGTTGACACCCGCAATACGTGCCATGAAATTTATTCTCCTAGCTCCACGGGATACGGCATGGCTGCCACGTACCCCATCTCATCGCGATGCCCGAAACGCACGACAGCGGCGGACGCAGGCAAGCGCCGCCGGTCAGCCGGTGTATCGGAAGGGCGTTCACTTAGGGTCGAGTCGCTATAGTGTCAAGCGCGGCTGCGGGTGGAATGCGCCAGTCGCCCTTGGTTTAGCGGAAGATCGGCGTTCCCGCTATTTCTTGTCGTCGGGGTTGATCGGCGGGGGCGGCGGGGCCTCCGCCGCCGCCTTGAGCCCGTCCAACTGGGTGCCGAGCACGCCGTCGACGAGCGGCGCGAGCTTCTCGAACCCGGTCGGCGAATAGCCGCCGGCGACATAGGTCATCTTGACCTTGGTTGCCTTGTCCCCCTCCGATGCCAGTTCGAACGACAGCGTCGCGACGATCGCCTCGCCCTGGAGCGGGCCGAACGCGCCTTCCATCCGCAGCATCTTGCCCTTGTCGACGAAGATCAGCCGCGCATGCTGGACGCTGCCCCTGCCCGGCAGTTTCTCGCAGAAACAACCCGTCGCCTGGCTGTCGATGTAGAGGTTGGCGGAGTCGCCCGACCAGGTGTGCTCCTTCGACCACCAGCGTTGCGGGGCGCGCAGCGTCTCCCAGACCGTGTCGGGCGAGGCGTCGATCGTGACGGTCTTTTCGACGACGAAGCCAGCGGCTTCGGCTTTCACGACATCGGCGGGCGCGGGTGTTGTGACGATCGCAAACAGAACGGCGGCAATTGCGGTGCGGAACATGGCGGATCCCCCTCAGGATGGAGGGAGACTATCGTGTCACAAGCTATCCGTCACTCCGGCGAAACACCCCCCCGTCACCCCAGCCACTTCCGTCATCCCAGCGCAAGCTGGGATCTCAAGCGACGGCGCGATCGCTTTGTAACCTTGAGACCCCAGCTTTCGCTGGGGTGACGGGAGGGTGTTTCGCTGGGATGACGACTATTTGCCAAAGGGAAGAAGATCGAGCCTCCGGCCCGCCCTATTTCCCGTCGAGTGCCGCCGCCACCGCCGCGCTGACGTGATCGATATCCGCCATACCGTCGACCCGTGCTAGGATGCCGCGGGCTTCGTAGATCGGGATGATCGGCGCGGTCTTGCCGCGATATTCGGCCATCCGGGTGCGGACGGTTTCCTCATTATCGTCGGCGCGGCGCTTGAACTCATGGCTGCCGCAGACGTCGCAAGTCCCCGCTACCTTGGGCTGCTTGAACTTGTCGTGATAGCCCGCGCCGCATTTCGCGCAGGTATAGCGGCCGACGATTCGCTCGACGAGCGCGTCCTCATCCACCTCTAGCTCGATCACACCGTCCAGCTTGCGTCCATTCGCGGCAAGCAGGTCGTCGAGCGCCCCGGCCTGCGCGGCAGTCCGCGGATAGCCGTCGAAGATCACGCCCTGATCGGGACGCAGCCGCTTGAGATTCTCGTCGATCAGGCTCGACACGATCTCATCCGAAACCAGCTCGCCCGCATCCATCACAGCCTTGATGCGATTGCCGAGTTCGGTGCCCGCATTTTTCTCGGCACGCAGCATGTCGCCAGTCGACAGCTGCACCATGCCGCGATTGGCGACCAGAAGCTCGGCCTGGGTGCCTTTGCCGGCGCCCGGGGGGCCGAGGAGGATGATATTCACGCCGTTCTCCCTGTTGGCGCCGCCCCTCTTAACGGAGACGGCCGCCCTTCAACTTCGCCTTCTTGATGAGGTCGCCATATTGGTGCGCCAGCAGATGCGACTGGATCTGGGTCACCGTGTCCATCGTCACGTTGACGACGATCAACAGGCTGGTGCCGCCGAGATAGAACGGGATCTTGAGCGCCGAGACGAGATATTCGGGTACCAGGCAGATCACCGCCAGATAGGCCGCGCCGATCACCGTGATGCGCGTCAGCACATAATCGAAATAGGCCTCGGTGTTCTTGCCCGGGCGAATGCCCGGGATGAACCCGCCATAGCGCTTCAGATTGTCCGCCGTCTCTTCCGGATTGAACACCACGGCTGTGTAGAAGAACGAGAAGAAGATGATGCCCAGCCCGTACAGCGTCATGTACAGGATCGAGCCGTGCTGGAGATACTGGTTGAGGCTGATGACGACATCGCCCCACCAGGTATCGCCCTTGACCTTGTTGCCAGCGAGCTGGGTGATGGTCAGCGGCATCAGCAGCAGCGACGAGGCGAAGATCGGAGGGATCACGCCGGCGGTGTTGAGCTTCAGCGGCAAATGGCTGCGATCGGACTGGACGCCGCGCTGGGTTTGTCGCTTCGGATATTGGATCAGGATGCGCCGCTGCGCGCGCTCCATGAAGCAGATGAACAGAATGATCGCGACCACCGCGACGATGATCCCGAGCACCTGGAAACTGTCCATGCTGCCGGTACGGCTGCCGTTGACCAGATTGTAGATGTTGGTCGGCATGTTGGCGACGATGCCGGCCATGATGATCAGCGAGACGCCGTTGCCGATACCGCGGCTGGTGATCTGCTCGCCCAGCCACATCAGGAACATGGTGCCGCCGACCAGGCTGATCACCGCGCCGACGCGGAACAACATGCCGGGTTCGACCACCGCCTGAACGCCGGCATTTGCGCCATAGGCTTCGAGCCCGACGGCGATGAACCAGCCTTGCACCGCGGTCAACGCGACCGTGCCGTAGCGGGTATATTGGTTGAGCCGCTTGCGCCCGCTCTCACCCTCTTTCTTGATCGCGGCGAGCGTCGGCGACAGCGACGTCGCGAGTTGCACCACGATCGAGGCGGTGATGTAGGGCATCACGCCGAGCGCGGTCAGCGACATGCGCTTGAGCGAACCGCCCGAGAAATTGTTGAAGAAGTCGAGCACGCCGCCATTGGTCTGGTTCGACAGCACGCCGAGCGCGGTCGGATCGACACCGGGCAGCGGGACGTAGCTGAGCAGGCGGAAGACGATCAGCGCGCCGATCGTGAACCACAGCCGCTTCTTGAGGTCAGTCGCCTGGGCGAACTTGGAAAGGTTGAGCCCTGAGGCCAGACTGTCGGCTGCGGATGCCATTTATTTGATCGTCCCGAAATAAAAACGGCGGAGATGCGTGTTCCGCGCCCCCGCCGCTCATATAGGCGCCCATTCGGCCTTGTCACCTGTTGCCCGCCGCACAAGCGACGGACCGGTGTGGATTACTTCTTCGCGGCGGCCTGCTTGGCTTCCTTGTCGGCCTTGCGCTCGCGATACTTGACGCCCTTCTTGGCGGCAGCCTTGTCGGCGGCGGAGACGAGCTCGATCACCTCGACCTTGCCGCCGGCCTTCTCGACCGCTTCGATCGCGCCCTTCGACGCGCCGGCGACCAGGAAGCTGAGCTTGGCGGTCAGTTCGCCCTTGCCGAGCAGGCGGACACCGTCCTTGCCCCCACGCGCCAGGCCGGCGGCCTTCAGCGCGGCGTGGTCGATCGTGCCCTTGGCGTCGAGCTTGCCGGCATCGACCGCCTTCTGGATCGCGCCGAGATTCACCTCGGCATGGTCCTTGGCGAAGATGTTGTTGAAGCCGCGCTTCGGCAGACGCATGTGGAGCGGCATCTGGCCGCCCTCGAAGCCCGCGATCGAGACGCCTTCACGGCTCTTCTGGCCCTTCTGGCCACGACCAGCAGTCTTGCCCTTGCCCGAGCCGATGCCACGGCCGACGCGGATCTTGCGATGGCGCGCACCCTGGTTGTCGCGCAGTTCGTTCAGTTTCATATCGTGCACTCGCTTTCGCTTTTGCCTGCCCCCGCGAAAGCGGGGGTCGCGCAACTGGGGGACGCGGTTCCCCATCTCCGTCACCCCCGCCGAAGCGGGGGCCCATCTCTCCGCCGTCGACCCAGCTCCACGTTAAGGAGATGGGTCCCCGCTTTCGCGGGGATGACGGCAGTATCTTACTCCGAGACGCTCACCATGTGAGCGACCTTCTTGATCATGCCGCGAACCTCGGGCGTGTCCTTCAGCTCGACGGTCCGGTGCATCTTGTTGAGGCCCAGGCCGATCAGCGTGGAACGCTGGTCCTTGGTGCGGCGGATCGGCGAACCGGTCTGGGTGATCTTCACCGTGCCGGTCGCGGCGTCCTTCTTGGCTGCCATCTCGATTACTCCGCGATCGCCAAGGCTTCAGCCTCGGCAGCGCCCTTGTCGGCGCCGCCGCGGCCGAGCAGGTCGGCGATCTTCTTGCCGCGCCGCTGCGCAACCGACTTCGGCGAAGTCTGGTCACCCAACGCCTCGAAAGTGGCGCGGATCATGTTGTAGGGGTTCGACGTGCCGACCGACTTGGTCACCACGTCGGCGACGCCGAGCGATTCGAACACGGCGCGCATCGGACCACCGGCGATGATGCCGGTGCCCTGCGGAGCCGAGCGCAGCGTGACCTTGCCCGCACCGAAATGGCCATTGCCATCATGGTGCAGCGTGCGGCCTTCGCGCAGCGGAACGCGGATCATGTGCTTCTTGGCAGCGGCGGTCGCCTTGGAGATCGCCTCCGGCACTTCGCGCGCCTTGCCATGACCGAAGCCGACCCGGCCCTTGCCGTCGCCCACGACGACCAACGCCGCGAAGCCGAAGCGCTTGCCGCCCTTCACCGTCTTCGAGACGCGGTTGATGTGGACGAGCTTTTCGATCAGCTCTTCGCCGCCATCGTCATTGCCCTGGCCACGACGATCGTCGCGACGTCCGCCGCGGCCACCGTCACGGCCGCCACGATTGCCGCCGCCGCCGCCCGGGCCGCCACGGCCACGACCGCCACGATTGCCGCCACGGCCACCCTGCGGCGCCTCATGGGTCGTCGCTTCGGCCGCAGGCGCATCGACGGGAGCGTCGACCGTCGGGTTGGTTTCGTCAGCCATTCTCAGAACTCCAGTCCGGCTTCACGAGCCGCATCGGCCAGCGCCTTGACGCGGCCATGAAACAGGAAGCCACCGCGATCGAACACGACCTGCTTGACCCCGGCCTTCACCGCGGCTTCCGCCACGCGCTTGCCGACCTGGGCCGCGGCGTCGATGTTCGCGCCCGACTTGTCGCGCACGTCCTTTTCCAGGCTCGATGCGGCGGCAACGGTCTTGCCGTTCTCGTCGTCGATCACTTGGGCATAGATGTGCTTGCCCGAACGATGCACCGAGAGGCGCGGACGACCGCCGCCACGCGCACGAAGCGCGGTGCGATTGCGCCGGCGGCGCTTCTCGAAAAGCGAAAGACCCTTGGTCATTACTTCTTCTTCCCTTCCTTACGGAAGATGTACTCGCCGTCGTACTTGATGCCCTTGCCCTTGTACGGCTCGGGCTTACGCCAGCGGCGGATCTCGGCGGCCAGCTGGCCGACCTTCTGCTTGTCGGCGCCCGAAATCTCGACCGTCGTGTTGTCCGGCGTAGCGACCGTCAGGCCTTCCGGCACGTCGATATCGACATCGTGGCTGTAGCCGAGCTGCAGCTTCAGCTTCTTGCCCTGGGCGTTGGCGCGATAGCCGACGCCGGTGATCAGCAGCTTCTTCGTGAAGCCGTCGGTCACGCCGGTCACCAGGTTCTGCACCAGGGTCCGCTGCATGCCCCAGAACGCGCGAGCGCGCTTGGTCTCGTTGGCCGGCTTGACGCCGATCGAGTCCGCCTGGACGTCATAGACGACCTCATCGGCCATCGGCATGCTGAGGGTGCCCTTGGGGCCCTTCATGCTGAGCGTGCCGTCGGCGACCGTCGCGGTGACACCGCTCGGAATCGCGACCGCTTTTTTGCCAATGCGGCTCATCAGAACACCTCCGCCAGCACTTCGCCGCCGACATTCTGCTCGCGTGCTTCGGCATCCGAGAGCACGCCGCGCGGCGTCGAGACGATGGTGATGCCCAGGCCGTTCATCACGCGCGGCAGTTCCTGCGAACCGCTGTACACGCGGCGGCCCGGCTTCGAGACGCGCGCGACATGCTTGATGGCCGGCTGGCCCTCGAAATATTTGAGCTCGATACGGATGCCCTTGGCGGGCCCCATCTCTTCCTCGGAATAACCGCGGATATAGCCCTCACGCTGGAGAACATCGAGCACGCGGACGCGCAACTTCGACGCCGGCGAAAGGACCGAGTCCTTGCGCGCGCGCTGGCCGTTGCGGATGCGGGTGAGCATATCACCCAGGGGATCGGTCACTGCCATCTTCGTGTCCTTACCAGCTCGACTTCGTGACGCCGGGGATCAGGCCCTTATTGGCCAGCTCGCGCAGCTGCACACGGCAGAGTCGGAATTTGCGGTAATAAGCGCGGGGACGGCCCGTCACTTCGCACCGGTTGCGGATGCGGGTCGGATTCCCGTTGCGGGGAATCTCGGCCATCTTCAGCCGCGCGATCAGACGCTCGGTTTCGTCAGCCGACTTGTCGTTGGCCTGCGCCTTCAGCTTCGCATAGCGGTTGGCATATTTCGCCACCAGCTTCTTGCGACGCTCATTCTTGTTCACGGAACTCAGTTTCGCCATGACTTAAGTTCTCTTTCCCTTATGCCGCCTGCTTCGCTTCGCCGTCCGCCTCGATGGGGAACGGGAAACCGAAGAGACGGAGGAGCTCGCGAGCCTCGTCGTCGGACTTCGCGGTGGTGGTTACGATGACGTCCATGCCGCGCACCTTGTCGATGCGGTCATAGTTGATCTCCGGGAACACGAGCTGTTCCTTGAGACCCATCGCGTAATTGCCGCGACCGTCGAACGACTTCGGGTTGAGGCCGCGGAAGTCGCGAACGCGCGGGAGCGCGATCGTGATGAAGCGATCGAGGAATTCGTACATGCGCTCACGGCGAAGGGTGACCTTCACGCCGATCGGCATGCCTTCACGCAGCTTGAACTGCGCGATCGACTTCTTCGCCTTGGTGATCACCGGCTTCTGGCCCGCGATCAGCTCCATCTCGGAAGCGGCCTGCTCGACCTTCTTCTTGTCCTGGGTCGCCTCACCGACGCCCATGTTCAAGACGATCTTCTCGAGCCGCGGCACTTCGAGCGCATTCTTGTACCCGAACTTCTCGGTCATCGCCTTGACGATCACGTCGTCATAGCGCGCCTGCATGCGAGCCTTGTACTTGTCAGCCATCGATCTTCTTCCCGGTCTTTACCGCGACGCGGACCTTCTTGCCGTCCTTGCCCGTTTCGAAACGGACGCGGGTCGGCTTGCCGTCCACGACATGGGCAACCTTCGACACGTGCATCGGCGCTTCCGAGCGATCGAGACCACCTTGCGGATTGGTCTGGCTCGGCTTGACGTGACGGACGTGCACATTGACACCCGACACGACGACCTTGCCGTCCTTCGGCATCGCCTTGATGACCTCACCGGTGCGTCCCTTGTCCTTACCGGACAGGACGATCACCTGGTCACCCTTCTTGATCTTCGCAGCAGCCATTACAGCACCTCCGGAGCCAGGCTGATCACCTTCATGTGACCACGGGCACGCAGTTCGCGCACGACCGGGCCGAAGATGCGGGTGCCGATCGGCTCCTCGTTCTTGTTGACCAGCACGGCCGCGTTCGAATCGAAGCGGATAACCGAACCGTCGGGACGGCGGATGTCCTTGGCCGTACGCACGATCACCGCACGGTGAACGTCGCCCTTCTTCACTCGGCCGCGAGGCTGCGCTTCCTTGACGCTGACGACGATGATGTCGCCGACGCCGGCCGTGCGGCGCTTCGAGCCGCCCAGCACCTTGATGCACTGCACCCGCTTCGCGCCGCTATTGTCAGCGACGTCGAGATTGGATTGCATCTGGATCATCGATCCGGTTCCTTCTCGTTTGGCCTACCGGGACTGGCCCGGCGGTTCCGTTTTCATCCCGACCGTCATGCCAGCGAAAGCTGGCATCTCAGGCCGTATCTCAACTCGCCAGAGACCCCAGCTTTCGCTGGGGTGACGGGCAATTAAGCGTCGACGTCGACCCGCTCCGGCGTCGCGTGGGTGTCAACCCGCTCGATCACCTTCCAGGTCTTCAGCTTGGAGATCGGCGCGGTCTCTTCGATCCGCACGGTTTCACCCTGCTTGTATTCGTTGCCCTCGTCATGGGCGTGATACTTCTTCGAGCGGCGGATGATCTTGCCGTAGAGCGCATGCTTGACCTTGCGCTCCACGTTCACGACCACCGTCTTGTCGCCCTTGTCCGAGACGATCTGCCCGGTCAGCACGCGCTTCGGCATGTCCGTTTCCTTACTTTGCCGCAGCGCGCGAACGCGCGGTCTGCAGGGTCTTGATGCGCGCGATGTCGCGGCGAACTTCGCGCACGCGGCTCGGCTTCTCCAGCTGGCTGGTCGCGGCCTGGAAGCGGAGGTTGAACGCCTCGCGCTTCAGGTTGCCCAGTTCCTGGTCGAGCGTCTGCTCGTCCATGCCGCTATAATCGATCTTGTTCGCCATCTTACTCGCCTCCGAGGTGCGAGGTGTCGCCGAGGCGCGCCACGACCTTCGTCTTGATCGGCAGCTTCATCGCCGCGCGCTCGAACGCTTCCGCGGCCAGCGGGCCGGGAACGCCGTCGAGCTCGAACAGGATGCGGCCCGGCTTGACCCGCGCCGCCCAGAATTCCGGCGAACCCTTACCCGAGCCCATGCGGACTTCGGCCGGCTTCGACGAGACCGGAACGTCCGGGAAGATGCGGATCCACAAGCGCCCCTGGCGCTTGATGTGACGCGTGATCGCGCGGCGAGCCGCCTCGATCTGGCGCGCGGTGATCCGCTCCGGCTCCATCGCCTTCAGCCCGTAGGAGCCGAAGTTCAGCGTCGCGCCGCCCTTGGCGTCGCCGTGAATCCGGCCCTTGAACGCCTTGCGGAACTTGGTGCGTTTTGGTTGCAGCATGTCCTGTTGTCCTTAGCGGCGGTCGTCGCGCGCCGGGCGCACGCCGGAGGTCTGAGCCTCCATCATCAACCGCTCCTGCGCCATCGGGTCATGGCCGAGAATCTCGCCCTTGAAGACCCACACCTTGACGCCGCAGACACCGTAAGCGGTGTGCGCCTGCGCTTCGGCATAATCGAGGTGAGCGCGCAGCGTGTGCAGCGGCACCCGGCCCTCACGATAGCTTTCGGTGCGCGCGATCTCGGCGCCGCCGAGACGGCCACCGCACTGCACGCGGATGCCGTCGGCACCCAGGCGCATCGCCGACTGCACCGCACGCTTCATGGCGCGGCGGAACGCGATACGACGCTCGAGCTGGTCGGCAATACCCTGCGCGACGAGCTTGGCGTCGATCTCGGGCTTGCGGATCTCGACGATGTTCAGCGACACGTCCGAGCCCGTCATCGAGCCGAGCTTGCGCCGCAGCTTTTCGATGTCGGTACCCTTCTTGCCGATGATCACGCCGGGGCGCGCGGCATAGATCGACACGCGGCACAGCTTCGCCGGGCGCTCGATCACGACCTTCGAGATCGCCGCCTGGGGCAGCGTGTCGAGGATGTACTTGCGGATCTTCAGGTCCTCGAGGAGGAGCTTGCCGTAATCCTGACCTTCCGCGAACCAGCGGCTGTCCCAGGTACGGTTGATCTGCAGGCGCAGGCCGATCGGATTGCTCTTGTGACCCATTATGCTTCTTCCTGCTCGCGGACGACGATGCGAAGGCGCGAAAACGGCTTCAGGATGCGGGTGGACTTGCCACGGCCGCGGGTCGCGAAGCGCTTCATCGTGATCGACTTGCCGACCGACGCCTCGGCGACGACGAGCGCGTCGACATCGAGGTTGTGGTTGTTTTCCGCGTTGGCGATCGCCGAGGCGAGCACCTTGCGCGCATCGACCGCCATCGCCTTCTTGGAGAAGGCGAGGATGTTGAGCGCGTCGCCGGCCTTACGGCCACGGATCAGACCCGCGACCAGGTTAAGCTTCTGCGCCGACCCACGGATCTGGGTAGCAACGGCCAGCGCTTCCTTGTCGCCGACCTTGCGGGGAGACTGAGGCTTCGACATCTTAACGCTTGCCCTTCTTGTCGGCGGCGTGACCCGGGAAATACCGGGTGGGCGCGAACTCGCCGAGCTTCATGCCCACCATGTCCTCATTGACCGACACCGGCACGAACTTGCGGCCGTTGTAGACGCTGAAGGTCAGGCCGACGAACTGCGGCAGGATGGTCGAGCGACGCGACCAGGTCTTGATCGGACCAGTGCGACCATTCGATTCCTGAGCGACTTCCGCCTTCTTCAGGAGGCTGAGGTCGACGAACGGACCTTTCCAAACGGAACGAGCCATGAGCGGTTAGCCCTTCTTCTTCGCGTGACGCGACCGGATGATGAACTTGTCGGTCTGCTTGTTGTGACGGGTGCGCGCACCCTTGGTCGGCTTACCCCATGGGGTGACCGGATGACGGCCGCCCGAGGTCCGGCCTTCACCACCGCCATGCGGGTGGTCGACCGGGTTCTTGGCGACACCGCGCGTCAGCGGGCGAATGCCCTTCCAACGATTGCGGCCGGCCTTGCCGAGGTTGGTGTTCTGGTTGTCCGGGTTGGACACCGCACCGACCGTCGCCATGCAATCCGCCGGAATGTAGCGCTGCTCGCCCGAGTTGAGGCGAACGATCACCATGCCGCGGTCGCGACCGACGACCTGGACGTACGTCCCTGCCGACCGCGCGATCTGGCCACCTTTGCCCGGCTTCATCTCCACGTTGTGGACGATGGTGCCGACCGGCATCTGGCCCAGCTCCATGGCGTTGCCCGGCTTCACGTCGGTCTTCTTGCCCGCCACGACCTTGTCGCCGACGGCGAGACGCTGCGGCGCAATGATGTAAGCGACGCGATCCTTGCCGTCCTCACCCGCGCCATAGTTCACCAGAGCGATGAACGCGGTGCGGTTGGGATCGTATTCGATCCGCTCGACGGTGCCGTCGACGTCCCACAGGCGGCGCTTGAAATCGATGATACGATAACGCTGCTTGTGACCGCCGGCGATGCCGCGCGAGGTGACATGGCCCTTGTTGTTGCGGCCGCCGGTCTTGCGCTTGCCTTCGGTCAGCGCCTTGACGGGCTTGCCCTTGTACAGCGCCGAACGGTCGACGAGGATCAAGCCACGGCGGGCCGGGCTCGTCGGGTTGTAATGCTTGAGTGCCATTACGCCTTGACCCCTTCGGTCACGTCGATCGACTGACCTTCCTTGAGGGTGACAATCGCCTTCTTCATGTCAGAGCGCGTATAGGGAGCGCCCTTCCACTTCTTGGTCTTGCCCTTCTGGACGATCGTGTTGACGTTCGACACGCTGACATTGAACAGCGCCTCGACGGCAGCCTTGATCTCCGGCTTGGTCGCGTCGCGCGCAACCTTGAACACCACCGCGTTCTGCTCGCTGACGAGCGTCGACTTCTCGGTGATGTGCGGGGCGACGATCACGTCATAGTGACGGATGTCGACCGCACCCTTGGTCGGCTTCTTAGCCATTGAAACGCGCCTCCAGCTTCTCGACCGCAGCGCGCGTCAGCACCAGCGTGTCATGCTTCAGGATGTCGTAGACGTTGGCGCCGGCGGCCGGGAGAACGTTGATCTCCCGAAGATTGCCGGCGGCGAGCGCGAAGGTGTTCTCGACGGCGTCGCCATCGATCACCAGAGCGGTCTTGCCGAAGCCGATCTTCTCGAGGTTGCCCTTGAGCGCCTTCGTCTTGCCGCCGTCGATCGCGATCGAGTCCATGACGATCAGCGACCCGGCCTTGGCATGGGTCGACAGCGCCATCTTGAGGCCGAGCGCACGGATCTTCTTGTTCAGCGACGGATTGAAGTCGCGAACGCGGGCACCGTGAGCCTTACCACCGCCGATGAAGATCGGGGCGCGGCGATCGCCGTGACGAGCGGTGCCGCCACCCTTTTGGCGACCATACTTCTTGCCGGTGCGGGCAACGTCGGCGCGCTCACGCGTGCCGCGCGCGGTCGCACGACGTTTTTCGAGCTGCCAGGTAACGACGCGGTGCAGGATGTCGGCGCGCGGATCGAGGCCGAAGACCTCGTCGTTGAGCTCGATGTCCGCGGCCTTCGCCTTGGCGTCGAAGGATTGAACCTTGACCTTCACGTTCAGCCCTCCTGGCCGTCGGTCGCCTCAGGGGCGTCCACCGTCTCGGCGGGCGTCTCTGCGGGAGCGTTGTTGCTGTTGGCGGCCTGCTTCAGCCCGGCCGGGAACGGCGCGTCGGCGTGGCGGGCGACCTTGACGGCATCCTTGACGAACAGCCAGCCGCCCTTCGAGCCGGGCACGGAGCCCTTCACGAAGATCAGACCGCGCTCGACGTCGGTGCCGACGATCTCGAGATTTTGCTGGGTGCGATATTTGTCACCCATGTGGCCGGCCATCTTCTTGTTCTTGAAGACCTTGCCCGGATCCTGGCGCTGACCGGTCGAACCGAGCGAACGGTGGGAGACCGAGACGCCGTGCGTCGCGCGCAGACCACCGAAGCCCCAGCGCTTCATGCCGCCCTGGAAACCCTTACCCTGGGTCTTGCCCTGGATATCGACGATCTGGCCGGCGACGAAATGGTCGGCCGAAATCTCGGCGCCAACATCGAGCAGGCCATCTTCGTCGACGCGGAATTCCGCGACGATCGCCTTGGGCTCGACTTCCGCCTTGCCGAAGTGACCGCGCTGCGGCTTGGCGACGTTCTTCGCCTTGGCCGTGCCGGCCCCGAGCTGAACGGCGGTGTAGCCGTCCTTATCCATTTCGCGACGGGAGATAACCTGCAAGCCTTCGAGCGACAGGACAGTGACCGGCACGTGGCGGCCATCATCCTGGAACAGGCGGGTCATCCCCAACTTCTTCGCGATCACGCCAGTGCGCATGATCCGTTCACTCCATAACAGAGGCACCCAAGGGACCATCCCAAAGGTGCTTGTGACCGGTGACGAGCACCGATCGGTCCAGCCCGGAAATGCGAAGCGAGCCCCCGTCCCGGGCTGGGTGTTCGATGGCCTAAGCCAGGGAACGTGACGGGAGACGCTGTCCTGATCAGAAGATCAGCGGTATCTCTATTTGTCAGCGTCCCGCAGGACCGATTGGTCAACCGCGGGAGCAGGGCCGATAGTCGAAGCAGAGCGCCCCGTCAACCGGCCACCCTCGCTTTCGCGAGGGTTAAGCCAAACTCGCTCAGGCGAGCTTGATTTCGACGTCGACGCCGGCAGCCAGGTCGAGCTTCATCAGCGCGTCGACGGTCTGCGGGGTCGGCTGAACGATGTCCAGCATACGCTTGTAGGTGCGCACCTCGAACTGCTCGCGCGACTTCTTGTCGATGTGCGGGCCGCGGTTCACGGTGAACTTCTCGATGCGCGTCGGCAACGGGATCGGACCACGGATGAGCGCGCCGGTACGTCGGGCGGTGTCGGCGATGTCGCCGGTCGCCTGATCGAGCACACGATGATCGAACGCCTTGAGGCGAATGCGAATATTGCTGTCCATGGTTCCTACCGATGCCAAAGAGCGGGGCGGTTACCTTGCTCCCTCCGTCATCCCAGCGAAAGCTGGGATCTTGCGCCACTCGGACAATGTCCGGGCTGCTTGAGACCCCAGCTTTCGCTGGGGTGACGAAGTGGGCGAGACCACCTCTTGCTGTTTCAAACTAAACTGGAGGCGCGCGGATACAGGCGCTTCCTACAAAAAGCAACCGCCCCGGCGCCCTTTTTTTGGGCGCCGGGGCGGTCGTTTGGGGATCAGCTTACTTGCTGATGCCGCTGACGATGCCCGAACCGACGGTACGGCCACCCTCACGGATGGTGAAGCGCTGGCCGACGTCCATGGCGATCGGCGCGATCAGCTTCACACCCAGCGCGACGTTGTCGCCCGGCATGACCATCTCGGTGCCGGCCGGCAGCTCGACGGTGCCGGTGACGTCCGTGGTGCGGAAGTAGAACTGCGGACGATAGTTCGCGAAGAACGGCGTGTGACGGCCGCCTTCGTCCTTCGACAGGACGTACACTTCCGAGTTGAAGTCGGTGTGCGGCGTGATCGAGCCGGGCTTGGCCAGAACCTGGCCACGCTCGACTTCTTCACGGCCGACGCCGCGGATCAGCGCACCGATATTGTCGCCAGCCTGGCCCTGATCGAGCAGCTTGCGGAACATTTCGACGCCGGTGACGGTCGTCTTGCGGACGTCCGGGTGGATGCCGACGATCTCGACTTCCTCACCAACCTTGACGATGCCGGTCTCGACGCGACCGGTCACGACGGTGCCGCGACCCGAGATCGAGAACACGTCTTCGATCGGCATCATGAACGGCTTGTCGAGCGGACGCTCGGGCTGCGGCAGATATTCGTCGACGGCCTTCATCAGCTCGAGCACGGCATCCTGGCCGAGCTTCGTGTCCGAACCGCTGAGCGCGGCGGTCGCCGAACCCTTGATGATCGGAATATCGTCGCCCGGGAAGTCGTAAGCCGACAGCAACTCGCGAACCTCGAGCTCGACGAGCTCCAGGATCTCTTCGTCGTCGACCAGATCGACCTTGTTCATGAACACGACCATCGCCGGCACGCCGACCTGGCGCGCGAGCAGGATGTGCTCGCGGGTCTGCGGCATCGGGCCGTCGGTCGCCGACACGACCAGGATCGCGCCGTCCATCTGCGCGGCGCCGGTGATCATGTTCTTCACATAGTCGGCGTGACCCGGGCAATCGACGTGCGCATAGTGGCGGTTGGCCGTCTCATACTCGACGTGCGCCGTCGAGATGGTGATGCCGCGCTCGCGCTCTTCCGGGGCCTTGTCGATGTTGGCGAAGTCGACCGCAGCGTTGCCCGCGACGTTTTCTGCCAGCACCTTGGTGATCGCCGCGGTCAGCGACGTCTTGCCATGGTCGACGTGACCGATGGTGCCGATGTTCATGTGCGGCTTGTTCCGCTCAAACTTTGCCTTCGCCATTTTTCCCTACCTTCTGGAAAATCGTTTCGTGGGCCCGCTACCGGGACTCGCGCGAAGGCGGCCCAATAGCGGGTGTTTTTCAGTAACGCCAGCCCTGCGCGCTCAGGCGCCTCAGGCCAGCTTCGCCTTCACTTCATCAGCCACGTTCTGCGGCACTTCGTCATAGTGCGAGAACTGCATCGAGTAGCTCGCCCGGCCCTGGGTGAACGAGCGCAGCTGGTTCACGTAACCGAACATGTTGGCGAGCGGGACCATTGCCTCGACCGTCTGCGCGTTGCCGCGCGCGTCGGTGCCCTGGATCTGGCCACGACGGCTGTTCATGTCGCCGATGACGTCGCCCAGATAATCTTCCGGGGTGACGACTTCGACCTTCATGATCGGCTCGAGCAGCTTGATGCCGGCCTTCTGGGCCGCTTCACGCATCGCGCCACGCGCGCAGATTTCGAACGCCAGCGCCGACGAGTCGACGTCGTGATAGGCGCCGTCGGTCAGGTGGACTTCGAAGTCGATGATCGGGAAGCCGATCAGCGAACCCGTTTCCGCCGTCTCGCGCATGCCCTTCTCGACCGAGGGGATATATTCCTTGGGAATATTGCCGCCCTTGATCTCGTCGAAGAACTGGAAGCCCGAACCACGCTCGCCGGGGACCACCGTCACCTTGACGCGGCCGAACTGGCCCGAGCCACCCGACTGCTTCTTGTGGGTGTAGTCGATGTCGACCTTCTTCCCCAGATATTCGCGATACGCGACCTGCGGAGCGCCGACATTGGCCTCGACCTTGAACTCGCGCTTCATGCGGTCGACCAGGATCTCGAGATGGAGTTCGCCCATCCCCTTGATGATGGTCTGGCCCGATTCGTGGTCGGTCGACACGCGGAACGACGGGTCCTCGCGCGCGAGACGATTGAGCGCGACGCCCATCTTCTCCTGGTCGGCCTTGGTCTTGGGCTCCACCGACAGCTCGATGACGGGGTCCGGGAACTCCATCCGCTCGAGAATGATCGGCTTGTCGCCCGCGCACAAAGTGTCGCCAGTCGTGGTGTCCTTGAGACCGGCCAGCGCGACGATGTCACCGGCATAAGCCTCGGTGATGTCCTCACGGCTGTTGGCATGCATCAACAGCATGCGGCCGACCTTTTCCTTCTTGTCCTTGACCGAATTGACCACCTGCGACGCGGCTTCGAGCTTGCCCGAATAGATGCGCGCGAAGGTCAGCGTACCGACGAACGGGTCGTTCATGATCTTGAACGCCAGCGCCGAGAACGGCGCGTCGTCGGACGACGGACGCTCGTCCGGGGTCTCGCCGTCGAGCTTGACGCCCTTGATGGCGGGAACGTCGAGCGGGCTCGGCAGATAGTCGACCACGGCGTCGAGCAAGGGCTGAACGCCCTTGTTCTTGAACGCCGAGCCGCACAGCACGGGCACGAACGAGAAGTTCAGCGTGCCCTTGCGGATCAGCTTCTTGATCATCGCCGGATCGGGCTCTTCGCCTTCGAAGAACTTCTCCATGACGGCGTCGTCCTGCTCGACAACGGCCTCGATCAGTTCGGCGCGCGCGGCGGCGGCGGCATCCTTCAGGTCATCCGGGATGTCCCGATATTCGAACTTCGCGCCCAGCGATTCCTCGAGCCAGATGATCGCGCGATTCTGGACGAGATCGACCAGGCCCTTGAACCCACCCTCGATACCGATCGGAAGATAGAGGACGAGCGGACGCGCGCCGAGACGATCCTTGATCATCTCCACGCAACGCTCGAAATTCGCGCCCGTGCGGTCGAGCTTGTTGACGAAGCACATCCGCGGGACCTTGTACTTCTCCGCCTGACGCCACACCGTTTCCGACTGCGGCTCGACGCCGGCAACGCCGTCGAAGCACGCGACCGCACCGTCGAGCACGCGCAGCGACCGCTCGACTTCGATGGTGAAGTCGACGTGGCCCGGCGTGTCGATGATGTTGACGCGATGCTCTTCGCCCTTGCCTTCATCGGCGCGCCAGAAGCACGTGGTCGCAGCCGACGTGATCGTGATCCCGCGCTCCTGCTCCTGCTCCATCCAGTCCATCGTCGCGGTGCCTTCATGCACTTCGCCGATCTTATAGGACTTGCCGGTGTAATAGAGGATGCGCTCGGTCGTCGTCGTCTTGCCGGCGTCGATATGCGCCATGATGCCGATGTTGCGATAGCGGTCGAGCGGATGGCTGCGGGCCATGGTCGTAGCTTCCTTGGAATGTGGGGAGCCGGCCGATCCGGCTGCCCGCTATGTAGGTAATTAAATTACCAATACCAGATCACCGGCTCCGCCGCAGCGGAGCCGGCCGATCCAGTCTCACTACCAGCGATAATGGCTGAAAGCGCGGTTCGCTTCGGCCATGCGATGGGTGTCTTCGCGCTTCTTGACCGCATTGCCGCGGTTATTCGAGGCGTCGAGCAACTCGCCCGATAGGCGAGCGGACATGGTGTTCTCCGACCGCGAACGCGCGGCCGAAATCAGCCAGCGGATCGCGAGCGCCTGAGCACGCTCCGGACGCACCTCGACGGGAACCTGATAGGTCGCACCACCGACGCGGCGGCTGCGGACCTCGATGCCCGGCTTGATGTTGTTGAGCGCCTCATGGAACACCGCGAGCGGGTCCTTCTTGGCGCGCGTTTCGACGGTTTCCATCGCGGAATAGACGATGCCTTCGGCGACCGACTTCTTACCGTCCAGCATGACGCTGTTCATGAACTTCGACAGAACCTCATCCCCGAACTTGGGATCAGGCAGGATTTCCCGCTTTTCGGGACGACGACGACGAGCCATCTTGAACTTTCCTTTGCAAACTTCAGCCGATCCGGAACCCGTCCGGGGCTTACTCTGGCTGTGTAATTACTTCGGACGCTTCGCGCCGTACTTCGAACGGCTCTGCTTGCGATCCTTGACGCCCTGCGTGTCGAGCACGCCGCGCAGCACGTGGTAGCGCACGCCGGGAAGGTCGCGCACACGGCCGCCACGGATCAGGACCACCGAGTGCTCCTGAAGGTTGTGGCCTTCACCGGGGATGTAGCTGATGACTTCGCGCTGATTGGTCAGGCGAACCTTGGCCACCTTGCGCAGAGCCGAGTTCGGCTTCTTCGGAGTCGTCGTATAGACACGGGTGCAGACGCCGCGCTTCTGCGGGTTCTGTTCCATCGCAGGGACCTTCGACTTGGCCTTCTGCGGATCACGGCCCTTGCGGACCAACTGGTTAATCGTCGGCATGAAGCCCTTCACCTTTATGTTACCAGAGACGTCTGGCGGTTACTTTGCCGGGAGCCATTGTTAGCGAATACGAAAAAGGACCGAGGGAGCGCCTTTCGGCTTCCCGGGTCCGTGTCTTCCGGCAACGTTCAGCTCTTACCCGCGCGGCAAGAATGCCGAGTGAGCGGGCGCGCCTATAGACGGGGAGTCGGAAACGGTCAACGGGGGGCAGGCAACGCCTCGTCTTTTACGCGCCGCTAACCCGGCGTGGCTAGGACGCTTCGATGCCCGTCGCGATCTCCCCTACCCTCATCACCGCCATCGGCACCGGCGCGTGGGTCCTGGCGCTCGCGGCCGCCGTTGGCCGAAGGCACGGCCTGATGTTCGGATGGTACGGGCTGGCGCTGGCGACCAATGCGCTTGCCGTGTTCTGGGCGCCCTTGGTCGTCGCGTTGCTGATCGGCCGCCGCATCCCGGCGAGATTTTGGCCGATCGCGCCATTGTCCTTTCTCGCCGTGACGATCCTTCTCCGTCTGGCCGCCTGGCCCGTGCCCGATTTCGCCGCAATCTATGTCGGACAACGCGATTGGTCTCCGGTACCAGTCGCCGATACGCCCAATATCTGGGCGATCGTTCAGGCGCTGCCATGGCTGGGCGCACTGCCGCTGGCGGGGCTCGCGGTTACCGCGACCGTCGGCGCGTCGGCATGGTTCACCGCGCGGTTTGCCTGGCGACCACCAGCCGGCAGCGACGTGATCGCATCGGGCGTGCTGCTCGCGCTCATTGTCGCAAGCCTGATGCCGGGAAGGGATGGCGGGTCGTTTCTGATGGCCGACATATTGGCATTGATGCTGGCAGTAACGCGCGGCGACCGCTGGTCGTGGACCGTATTTGCGCTGAGCGCGACCGGGTCGATGCTGGGAATAGCCGGCAATCTTACCGACATTAGTGCTTGTGCGATCTTCGGAGCGGTCCCGGTTATGGCCGCTGCCGCGCTGATCGCGAGACAGTTCCTCGTCTCGCCCGCCAATGACAACGGCCTGCCGCTCAACCCGTTTCACGCCTATCCCGCCCGATGAGGAGTTCGCTAGGCTGGCGCGCGAGACTCGGGATTCGCACAAAGGGGTATGGGATGTTCAACAAGCGTGACGCCGCACCGGCGCCGACCTATCAGCCCGCGGCCGCCACGGCGCGCCGGACCAACGGCAGTTCCGGCGCCGGCTTCTCGGTGATCGGCCCCGACGTCGTCGTGACCGGCAATGTCCGCGCCTCGGCCGATCTGCACATCGAGGGGCGTGTCGAGGGCGATCTCGATTGCGGCAGCCTGGTAATCGGGACTGAAGCGCTCATCCAGGGCCAGGTCCGCGCCGAGAATGCGCGCATCGCCGGCCGGATCGAGGGCGCGGTGTCGATCCGCCAGCTGACGGTGGAAGCAGGCGCGCGGATTACCGGCGATGTCGAATATGAGACGATCTCGCTCGAAACCGGCGCCCATGTCGATGGCCGCTTGAAGCATTTCTCCGCCCAAGCCGCGGCGGCGGCAACGGTTACGCCGGTGCTAGGCGCGCCGCGCGAATTCAAGATGATCGATGCGCCGACCGAAGAGGAAGCCGCCTGACGCGGGGTCGCTGCTACACCCGCGATCAGATCGTCATGTTGCCGATCGCCGCGTCGTAAGTGGATTGAGCGCTGGCGATATCGATCGCGAAGCCGATCCACATCGCCATCAGCACGATCACCGACACCCAGAAAGCGGGCGCGCGGACCGATATTTTGCGCAGGACGACATGTCCGACGCTGTGGATCATGCGCAGCACGACATAGACCCATGCCAACGCGACCTGCGCATGGCCGGCCTGATGCGTGATCAGCAGTAGCGGGATGAGCGCGAAGAACAGCACCGGCGCTTCGAACAGGTTGCGGAGGTTGTTGGCCGGCATCTCGACCGGCTGGAAATAGCGCATCGCCGACTCGCCGGTGGCGAAGTCGTCGGGGCGCGGCGGGTTCCTCTTCATGTGACCGGCGCGCGCGACCGCCACCCACACCATCACCACGAAGCTGAGCGCCGCGAGCGCGATCGCCGGCCACAAGATCGCGAAAGTCTGCATCCTCTTTGCCCCCTTTTTTGTTAGGGTCAGGCTGCCCCAACACATGGAGAAATGGAATGGCGAAGTGGACATTGCCGATGGAGGGAGGGTGCCGCTGCGGCGAGGTTCGCTTCCGGATCAGCGCAGCGCCCATGTTCACCGCGATTTGCCATTGCACCGGATGCCAGAAGATGACCGGCGGCGCCTATTCGACCAGCGTCGCAGTGCCGCGCGGGGGCTTCGCGCTGACCAAGGGCGAGACGGTGATCGGCGGCCTGCGTGGCGAGCGGCTGCATCATCAGCATTGCGACTATTGCAAGAGCTGGGTCTATACCGACTTCGAGCCCGACATGGGGTTCGTCAACGTGCGCGCGACGATGCTCGACGATCCCAGCTGGGTGACGCCGTTCGTCCAGAACTATACCAGCGAGGCGCTGCCCTGGGCGGTCGTCGATTCGCCGCATTCGTACGCGAAATTTCCGGAAATGGAGGAATTCCAACCACTGCTCGCGGAGTTCGCGCAGCAGCACGGATCCTGATCAGCGGCAGGGTTTGAGAGCGACGTCCTCACGTGGCTGTCCGGCGACCGTATAGATCCGCTCTGCCGGGAATTTCACGCGCAGGCCGGTTCGGGGCAGGTCGAAATCGTACACCCCGCCCTTCAGTCCGGCCATTTTCGATCCGCAGACCAGCTTGCCGAGCGCCATGAAGCCGACCGCAAGCCCCTCGCCCATACTGCCTGTCCAGTGCCCCGCGCGGACGCTTACGCGGCCGGGATGATATTTGCCGGGGCGCGGCAGGACATATTCGACCCATTGCCGCTTGATACCGGTCTCGCGCTCTTCCGACGGCAATTGGTGCATCTGATAGGGCATGGGCTTCGTCACGAACCAGCCCATCACCGCGCGCGCGATCGCCGTCGTGCCGCCCGAGGGCGTGTCGGTCAGGTCGATGACCACGGGCGCGCGGGCGGAAATGGCGGCCATCGCCGCGTCGAACGCCTTGATCGTGTCGAGATCGCCGATCGAATTGTTGAAGCGGATCGTCGTCACGCCATTCGCCCGGGTTACCGTAAGCGCCGGGCGATCGGGCTGGCGCGCCGACCAGGCATAGAGATTGTCGAGCGTGACCTCGCGAAACTGCGTGCCGCGTTTGAAGGCGAGCTTGCGTGGCCGGTCGCGGCGCCCGGCGACGAGTACCTGGATCGCATAGCGTTCGGGGTTGTCGTACCGCCCGTCCTTGGCCACCATCGGCAGGCCGAGCCGGCCCCAGAATGCCTTGATTGCGTCCTCCGGCGGCGTGCCGTCGATCGACACCAAGACATCGCCCGGTTCGATGCCCGCCGCGGCGGCCGGACTGCCCTCCCTCACCGCACCGACGAAGAAGCTGCCGGATTCATCGATCCACAAATCCGAGTAACTCGGCACGATCGCCCAATCGTCCTTGAACGATTTGGCGGTCAGCGCGTGGCTGTCGGCCAGCGCGATGATCATGTCCTCGGCATAATGGAGCAGCGAGTCCGAATCGTGGACCGCCTCGCGCTCGGCATCGAGCTGCGGCGACGACGGTACCTTCCCGCCCGGCAGATCGTCGAGATAGGCGTAATTGTCGCGGATCAGATCGGGCAGGGCCCTGGCATCGGCGGCGTAGTCGGCGGCGGAGAAATCGGGCGTTGGGCTCAATGCGGTCAAGGCGAGCAGGCTGACGATCGCGAGCGTTGCGGTACGGCGCATCGAATTCCCCCTGCCCCTCCACCATGCTTCGCATGGTCCGCTCCCCGAGACGAGCTCGGGGAGGAACGATCAGACCGTCAGATATGCAGCGCCCGTCCATACGCGCCGAGCACGCTTTCATGCATCATCTCGCTCAAAGTCGGATGCGGGAAAACGGTTTCCATGAACTCGGCTTCGGTCAGTTCGCCGGTCTTGCCGATCGTATAGCCCTGGATCAGTTCGGTCACTTCCGCGCCGATCATGTGCGCGCCGAGCAGCTCGCCGGTCTTGGCATCGAACACCGTCTTCACGAAGCCCTCGGCCTCTCCGAGCGCGATCGCCTTGCCGTTGCCGATGAAGGGGAAGTTGCCGACCTTGATCTCATAGCCGGCTTCCTTGGCCTTGGCTTCGGTCAGGCCGACGCTGGCGATCTGCGGGTGGCAATAGGTACAGCCGGGGATGTTTCTGGGATCCATCGCATGCGGATGCTTGCCGGCGATCGCCTCGACCGCGATCACGCCTTCATGGCTCGCCTTGTGCGCCAGCCAGGGCGGCTGCGTCACGTCGCCGATCGCGTAGAGGCCGTCGACATTGGTCTTGCACATACCGTCGGTCACGATGTGGCCGCGGTCGGTCTTCACGCCCAATTCTTCCAGGCCGATATTCTCGGTGTTCGGCAGGATGCCGATCGCGACGATGACGTGGCTGAACTCGGCGACGGTGACCTCGCCGTCCTTGTCCTTGATCGAGGCCTTCACGCCGTTGGTGCCGACCTCGAGCTTGTCGACGCCGGCCTTGGTCATGATCGTCATGCCCTGCTTCTTGAGTGCCTTTTCGAGGAAGGCGGAGACGTCGGCATCCTCGACCGGGACAACGCGGTCGAGCATTTCGACCACGGTAACATCCGCGCCCATATCCTTGTAGAAGCTCGCGAACTCGATCCCGATCGCGCCCGAGCCGATGACCAGCAGCTTGGTCGGCATCTCGCTCGGCGTCATGGCGTGGCGATAGGTCCAGACGCGCTTGCCGTCGGCTTTGGCGAACGACAGGTCGCGGGCGCGGGCGCCGGTCGCGACGATGATATTCTTGGCCGCCAGATCGGTCGTCTTGCCGTCCGCCGCGGTGACGGTCAGCTTTCCCTTCCCGGTCAGCTTGCCTGTGCCCATATGGACGGTGATCTTGTTCTTCTTCATCAGGTGCGTGACGCCCTGATTGAGCTGTTTGGCGACACCGCGCGAGCGCTTGACCACCGCACCGAGGTCGGCGCTGATCTTGTCGGCGACCAGCCCGTAATCCTTGGCGTGCTGCATGTAATGATAAATCTCGGCCGAGCGCAGCAGCGCCTTGGTCGGGATGCAGCCCCAGTTGAGGCAGATGCCGCCGAGCAATTCGCGCTCGACGATCGCGGTCTTGAGCCCGAGCTGCGCCGCGCGGATCGCCGCGACATAGCCGCCGGGTCCGGAGCCGAGGACGATAAGGTCGTAGGTTTCAGCCACTGGGAGGTCCTTGCTTAGTATCAGGATAATATGGGAAGCGCGGGGGCATCAGACCATGTCCTGGCGGACATCGCCGACCCCCACAAATACGAATCGCCCTTCCGCGACCTTGGCCATCGCCTCGCCATGGCGGTCGCGTTTCCAGGCTTGGGTGGCGATGGTGAGCGACGTCCGGCCCTCATCCACGACTTCGGCCCACACCGACAATTCGTCGCCGATATCGGCGGGCGCCAGGAATTTGAAGCCATCCGCCGCCACAACGGGTGCGCGTTTGCCGGTTCGGCGCGATGCCAAGCTGCCGCCGGCGAGCGCCATCTGGCCGAACAGCCAGCCGACGAACGCGGTGCCATAAGGATTGGCGTCGGCGGCCATCACCGTCACGCGAATGTCGGGCATGCGGTCGGGCGGCGAGAGCGGTTCGTCGCTCATTCGACGATCACCGGTCGGGGTTTGCGGTCCTGGTCGATCGCGACGAACGTGAAGCGCGCCTCGGTCACCTTGCGGTGATCGTCGCGGTGGCGGTCGCGCGCCCAGCATTCGACATCGATCGTCATCGAGGTGCGCCCGACCTTGGCCAGTTGCGCATAGACCGACACCTCATCGCCGATATGAACCGGCGCGTGGAACTGCATGCCGTCCATCGCGATGGTGACCGCACGGCCGTGCGAGTGGCGCGCGGCGACCAGCCCGGCGGCGGAGTCCATCAAGCTCATCAGCCAGCCGCCGAAAATGTCGCCATAGGCGTTGGCGTCGGCGGGCATCGCGGTGACCCGGATCGCCGGGTCGCGCGCCGGCGGGACGATTGAAGCGGCGGCGCTCACGTATCGCGCCGCCCGCTACGGTCAGCTTTCCATGAAATGAGGAACGGCTTGAATCCGAAGCAGATCACGAACGCCATCGAAACCAGACCGATCGGCCAGATCGTCGACGCGCCCTGCGGATAGCCCCACGCCGCCGTCGCGGTGATGAGATACGTCACGATCGCGCTCGCGACCATGTAACATGCCTCGGCAAGGGTGCGCGCGGACATCCCCGTGCCTCAGGCAAGCATGCCGAGCGGTGCTTCGATCAGCGCCTTGAATGCCTGCATCAGTTCGGCGCCGTCGGCCCCGTCGATCGCGCGATGATCGAAGCTGCCGGTCGCCGACATCACGGTGGCGACACCGAGCGCATCGTCGATCACGTACGGACGCTTTTCACCTGCGCCGATCGCCATGATCATGCCCTGGGGCGGATTGATCACCGCTTCGAACTGCTTGATGCCGAACATGCCCATGTTCGAGATCGACGCCGTGCCGCCCTGATATTCCTCGGGCTTGAGCTTGTTATCGCGCGCCCGCGTGGCGAGATCTTTCATCTCGGTCGAAATCGCCGCTACTCCCTTGGTGTCGGCATGGGTGATGATCGGTGTGATCAAGCCCGAGGGAGTCGAGACCGCGACCGAGATGTCCGCGCGCTGAAAGCTGATCAGCTGGTCGGGCGTGAACATCACGTTGCACTTGGGCACCTGGATCAGCGAGGCGGCGAGCGCCTTGATCAGCAGGTCGTTGACCGAGAGCTTCACGCCCCGCGGCTCGAGGCTCTTGTTGAGATCGGCACGGAGCTTGAGCAGCGCGTCGAGACGGATGTCGACGGTCAGGTAGATGTGCGGAACCTGTTGCTTCGATTCGGTCAGGCGGCGCGCGATCGTCTTGCGCACGTTCGACAATTTGGTCGCCTCGTGCGGAATATCCGGGATCGCGGCAGGCTTGGCCGGCGCCGGCGCGGCGGCTTCGGCCGGGGCGGCAACGGTAGCCGGCGCTGCGCCGGGCTTGGTGCCCTCGACATCGGCGCGAACGATGCGGCCGTTCGGACCCGAGCCGGTGACCGACGCGATGTCGACACCCTTTTCAGCCGCTATACGACGGGCGAGCGGGCTTGCCTTGACTCGGTCACCCGACGCCGGGGACACGGAAGCTGGAGCCGGTGTCGCAGGAACTGCGGGCGCGGGCGACGGAGCAGGAGCCGGTGCGGCCTCAACCTTCGGCGCTTCCGTTTTCGGGGCTTCCACCTTGGGCGCAGCTTTCGCCGCCGACGCGTCTTCGCCTTCGGCGGCGAGGATCGCGATGACCTGGCCGACCTTCACATTGTCGGTGCCTTCGGGAACGACGATCTCGGCGATGACGCCTTCGTCGACTGCTTCGAATTCCATCGTCGCCTTATCGGTTTCGATCTCGGCCATCAGGTCGCCCGACTTTACGGTGTCGCCGGCCTTGACCAGCCATTTTGCCAGCGTGCCCTCCTCCATCGTCGGTGAAAGCGCGGGCATCTTGATCTCGATGGGCATTCTGCGTCCTCTCGGGCGTCCTGGGGAGGCGGACTAGGAAGCGGCTCCTTCGCGCCCGACACGCTCCGGGTCAAGACCGAGGCGCTTGCGCGGGCGCGCGTTCCGCGTCACCTATCGCACGAACGAGGGGAGCCGGGCGCTCATGCGCATCTATCTGGTGGTAGTCGACGACAGTCCCGAGGCCGAAGTCGCGCTGCGCTTTGCCGCCCGGCGCGCGGTCAAGACCGGGGGGGGCGTCGAGATCCTGTCGATCATGGAGCCGCAGGAATTCATCGCCTTTGGCGGCGTCCAGGCAACGATCGAAGCCGAAGCACGCCAGCACGCCGAAGCCATCATCGCCGGCGCGGCCGGCACGTTGTTCGAGGAATCGGGGCTGAAACCCGCGATCACCTTGAAGCAAGGCGACGCACCCAAGGTCATCCGCGAGACGATCGAAGGCAATCCGGAGATCGCCGCTCTGGTGCTCGGCGCGGCACCGAGCGGATCGCCGGGGCCGTTGGTCAGCCATTTCGCGGGCAGCGAAGCGGGAACGCTGCCCGTACCGATCATGGTGATCCCAGGAAGCCTGGACCGAGAGGCGATCGATCGGCTCAGCTGAGTACCGTGATCAGCTATCCCTGGTCCGCAAAATAATGCCGCGGTCGGCCGGCGCGATTTCGATCCGATCGAGCTGATCAATCAGTTCAGCGAACAAGTCGTCGTTCGTAACGGGAAAATGGCGACTAAAGCCACTGCCCAACAATTCCAGGTTCCTGTTCGTCAGAAACCCGAACGCGACTACGCGCTCCGTGGTCATCACGCACGCCTCCTGTTATTGGGACGAACGCATCTTAATTATGTAAGTGCCAATTGTTTCGCAGGCGTTGTGCAATATTATTCATATTGCATCACTTTTGGGCTGCGGTTCGATGATCCGCCTTCTCGGCAGAACGCCTTTTTAGCTACGCTATTCAGCGTCTAATTTCGTTGCGCGGGCGGTGGTATCACGTCACGTTATTGCATGCGCACAGCCCTGACGCTCGCCCCGCTCCTGCTCGTTTCCGCGGCTCCCGCGGCCGAGCAACCCTCCCCGCTTCGGATGAAAGCAACCGTCAGCACGCTGGTCGGGTTCGGCACGCGACACTCGCTGTCCGATCCCGACGACCCCAAACGCGGAATCGGTGCAGCCCGGGCTTGGGCAAAAGCGCAGTTCGACGCGATCGGGGAGGCATGCGGCGGATGTCTGACCAGCGAGACGATCGCGCGTAATTTCGCCGGGCCACGCGCGCCCGACGGTGTGAACATCGTCGATGTCCTGGGTGTTCAGAAGGGCAGCGACCCAAGTCGCGTGGTCATCGTCGGCGGGCACATCGACTCGATCGTCGGCGATGTCATGGACGCCAAGGCCGATGCGCCGGGCGCCAATGACGACGCATCGGGTGTCGCCGTCGTTCTGGAGGCGGCGCGTATCCTGTCGAAGCGCAAATTCCGCGCGACGATCGTCTATGCCGTTTTCTCCGGCGAGGAACAGGGATTGTGGGGCGGCAAGCTCCTTGCCGATACCGCCAAAGAGCGCGGCTGGAGGGTGACCGCGATGCTCAACAACGACATCGTCGGCAATTCGGTCGGCCAGGGCGGCGTGGTCGCGAACAAGAGCGTGCGGGTATTTTCCGAAGGCATTCGCGAGAGCGAGGATGTGAAGAGCGATCTGGCGCGGCGGATGAACGGTGGCGAGGATGACGGCCCCAGCCGCGCGCTGGCCAAGACGATCGATCAGGTCGCGGCAGGCATCCCTGGCGGGCTCGACGCGTTCATCGTGCGCCGTCCCGATCGGTTCGGGCGCGGCGGCGATCACCTGCCCTTTCTCGAACTCGGTTACCCCGCGGTCCGCTTCACCGTCGCCGCCGAGCGTTGGGACGGGCAGCACCAATATGTCCGGACCGAGAATGGCGTCGCTTATGGCGACACGATCGACAAGATGGACTTCACCTATCTGGCCAAGGTGGCGGCGATCAACATCGCGACGATCCGCCGGCTTGCCGCCGCGCCCGCTGCGCCGGAGGGCGTGACGGTCCAGGGTGCATTGTCGCGCGACACCACTGTGCGCTGGCAGGCGGTTCCGGGCGCGGTCAAATACCGCGTGCATTGGCGCCGGGCCGATACGCAGAATTGGACGTCCAGCCGCGATGTCGTCGGCGTGACCGAATTGATGCTCAAAAACGTACCGATCGACGACAATTTCGTCGGCGTATCGGCGGTCGCGGCCGACGGGTCGGAGAGCCTGGTAACCTTCGCCGGGCCGGCGCCGCGGCGGTAAAGGCCAAATCAAGCGCGTCCAGTGCCACGGCGCGAAGGGGTCGAGTTAGCGCGACCGCCCCCTCCCCGACACCGGCCAAATCGCGTCGAGCGTCTGGCCGCGCACGACATGGTAATTATCGTAGAGGTTGACCGTCGGATCGCAATGCGGCGTGCGGAGCGAGACGCGATCGCCGAGCGTGAGCGATCCTGGCACGGTCATCACGGCACCATGTTCGTCGCCCATCAAGAAAAAGCGTGCGCCCTCGGCAACTCCGGTCTCCACGGAGGGTAGCGGTGCATCGGTCGCCATCGACTTGATCCCGGCGTCGAGCGTGAAGAGGCCCGGCGTGTTGGCGCTGATCACGCTGGTATCGATCATCAGCGAGGTCTCGAACGGGATCGACATGCCCTCTTCGCCCGTCAGGTCGCAAGCGCGATATTCGTCGTCCATGAAGATATAGGAGCCGACCTGGAGTTCAGTGAAGATGCCAAGGCCAACATCGATACGGTGCGTCCCCGTCCCGCCGCCGGTGACGATTTCCGGCACGCCGCCAGCCTCGGCTAGGGCTATGATGACGGTGCGGAGATAGCCTGCGCGCTCTCGCATGGCCGCCTCGCGCTCGGCAAAGGCGTGGACGTGCTGGTGCGAGCCGCAGTAGAACTGCACGCCGCGATAGACCAGCGCCGGGAGCGAGCGGATCGTCTCGAACAGCTCGACAGCGGCTTCCGGCGATGCCACGCCGGTGCGATGGATACCGGGATCGACGTCGATGATCACCGACAATTTGGCGTCGCCCGTGCGCTCCACCGCCTGCGCGATGGCGCGCGCATTGTCGGGATGGTCGACCACCGTCATCAGCTCCGCCGACCGCAGGTTGAGCGCGGCGAGCCGATCGACTGCGGGAGCCGGCACGACCGGCGACGTGATATGCAGCCCGGTGATGCCGCCATCGGCCAGCGCTTCGGCCTCGCCAATCTTGGCGCAGCAGAGGCCGACCGCCCCTGCCGCTATCTGACGTTTGGCGATGTCGACGCTCTTGTGGGTCTTGGCGTGCGGACGAAGCTTGAGCCCGTGAGCGGCCACGAACGTCGCCATTCGGGAGATATTGCTGTCCAACCGGTCGAGATCGAGCACAAGCACAGGCGTGTTGAGGTCGCGGCGCGACCCTTGGCGGCCGATCAGATGGGCGTGCAGTTCCTGGTCGTTCACGTAGGTCAGCTCCGGATTGGAGGGGTCAAGCCAAACAAGCGCGCAAGGTCGTCATTGACGAACTTCTGGCCTGGATCGACGGTTTCGCGGACGCGCAGGAAGTCGCCGGTGCGCGGATAGAGCCGCGCGACGTCATCGGCGGTCATGGTGTGGCGTTTGGCCCAATGCGGCCGGCCGCCCGAACTCCGCAGCACCGCCTCCATTTCGGTGAACAGATCGCGCCACGGCATCTTCGCATATTGATGGAAGGAGATCGACGCTGCAGGGCCGGCGTTGAAAGGGCTCATCCAGATGTCGTCGCCCGCGGCCAGGCGGAATTCGAACGGGAAAGCGACCGGTAGTTTGCGGCGGCGGATATAGGCGATCGCCTCTATCAAGGTCGGCAGGCCGGCCGCGCGCGGCACTTCATATTCCATTTCCTCGAACCGGATCGTGCGGTCGGATGGAAAGACGCGCCAGGCAGGCCCGATCCGCTGGGTCGGCTTGGCGCTCATCTTCATCATGAAGCGCTGCAGCGACGGGATCAGCCTGGGCACGCGGCGGCCGATTTCGCAGACGTTGCGAAAGATCGATTCGTCGATGTCGGTCGTGTGCTTGAGGTCGCCGCTGCCCTCGACCGGATGCAACGTCTTGAAGATCACGTAATCGGCATAAGGGAAGACGAAGAACTCGAAGTGGCGCGTGGCAGCACCGAGTTCTTCCCAGCGCTCGGCCATTTCGGCGAGCGGGCGGCGCTCGATCCGTTCCTCGAGATAATAAGCGGGCAAGATATTGATGCGAATCCGCGTGACGACCCCGAACAGGCCGAGCGATAGCCGCTGTGCCTGATAGAGGTCGGGATTGTGGTCCGGACCACATTCGACCAGGCTGCCGTCGGCCAACATCAATTCGAACCCGCAGGCCTGAGTCGACAAGCTGCCGAGCTCGGCGCCGGTGCCGTGCGTGCCGGTGGCGGTGGCCCCGGCCAGGGACTGCGGGTTGATGTCGCCTTGATTGATCAGCGACAGCCCCTCGGCCCATAATGCCTCGGTCAGGCGGTCGAGCCCCCAGCCGGCAGGCACCCAAGCCGTGCGGCGGTCAGGCGCGATGTCGATGCCGCCTTCATAGTCGCCCATGCTGAGCAAGGTGCCCGAGGTCTCGCACAACGGCATGAAGGAATGGCCGGCACCGGTGACACGCACCTTGTCGGCGGCCTGGATCAGACCCGCCAGTTCGGAGCGGGTCTTCGGCCGCTCGATACGCTGCGGACGGGCGGCGACGCTGCCCGACCAATTGTGCCAATCCATGCCTGCTCTCTCCATCGGCAGCGGTCAGTCGAAATGCTCGAGATAGCGTGCGAACATCACGCACACTTCGCGGTTGATGATGTCGGCGTCGCGGTCGGGTTCTTCGACCACCATCTCACTCGCCGAATAACCGAGCTCGACGATCAGGCGGCAGGCGACCTGCACCCTGCGCTCATCGGTATTGGGATATTGCCGGCGTAACGTCGCGGCGAACGCGTCCGCAATCATGTCGCGCGAGCGGATGCGCAGATCGTTGAGCAAAGGCACCGCGCGCAGCGCTCGGCCGATCGCGATGCCGCCGGGAAATTCGCGGTGGACCGCGACCATCCGCTCCTGGATCGCGATGCTCTTGACCAGCCGTTCCTCGAACGTCGCACCGGTCAGTCCTCCCTCGGTTACCCAGACGAGCACCTCATCGTCCTGCGCGCGCATCAGGCGGTCGCCGAGCTCTTTCAGCACCGCATATTTGTTGGGAAAATAGCGATACAGCGCCGGCGGAGTCAGCCCGGCCCGCTGGCAAATCAGGTTGGTGGTGAGCTGTTCGAAGCCGATCTCGCGCAGCAATTCGCCGGCGACGTCGAGAATCAGTTCGAACGTGTCCTGACCCCGCGCCTGAATCGGGCGATGCTTGGTCGCGAGCGGGATCGCTCGGCGGCGACGCTTGCCGCTCGCGGGCGTGGCGGCGGGATCGGAAGGAGAAGAGGCTGTCGTCATGCGGCGAACGAGTGGCGTTTGGCCCGCACAAAGTACAGCAGCATGACGATGATGAGCGAAGTGCCCAGCAACCCGATCCCGAGCGTCAGGCTTTGCCGCACATCCGCCTCACCGACGAATAGCGACGCCAGGAACGGCCCCGCGCTGCAGCCGAGTAGCGCCGCGCCAGCCCCGAACATCGCCGCGCGACGGGTTGGATCGGCGTCGATCACCAAGGGGGTGAAGAAGGGCGAGGCGAACATCCAGAGGAAGCCGAACATCGCCGATACGGTCAGAAAAACCGTGACGCCGGGGAGATAGGCGAAGACGATCATCGCGGCGCCCATGCCGAGCAGCGAGACGACGAGAGTGAGCGCGGTCGGAATACGCCCCGCTGCGAACGTGGCGAGCAATCCGCCGGCGACCTGCGCGCCGAGCGACAGCGCCATCGCCAGCCCCGCAGTGCCCGCGGGATGTCCCGACTGGCGCGACAGCGGCTCGACATAGATCCACACCGCCAGGATACCGGCATTGAACGCGAAAACGGCGGCAAGGGCGCCAAGTCCACGCGTGCTCAGCCGCCCGGTCGGCTGGTCGGGATCGACCGGCAGCACCGCCAGTGTGTTAGGCACCACCAGCCCTGCAAGGCCGGTTGCGACGCCGATCGCGGCAAGCACAGCGAACCCCGCCCCTACACCAGCCGACCCTTCGACCAGAGCGCCCAACGCCGCAACGATCACCGCCTGCGCCAGCGTCTGAACGGTCAGGTAGATCGCTGCCCAGCGATCGGGGCGTGCCGAACGCACGATCATCGCGGTCATCAGCCAGATCAATGCGCCACTGGGAATGCCGTTGAGGCCGCGGACGAGGACCACTGTCCAGCCGTCGACGATGATCGACAGCGCGTTGAGCCCGGCCATCGCTAGCCCGCACAGGATCGTCAGCAGCCGCAGATTCTTGATGCCATAAAGCGGTCCGGTAAGTCCCGCCGCCACGCCCATCGCCAACAATTCGGCGGTCCCCGCCTGGCCTAGTTGCGCCGGACTGATCCGGCCGGATGCCTCGAGCCCGCCGAGCAGCAGCGGTCCCACTCCGGCGAACAGAATGCCGGCAACGCCCGCGAACAGGATCGCCCCGACCTGCGCCGCGCCGGGGCGCGTGCCGATCCAGCCATGTCCGTTCTTCGTTGCCGCGTGGGTCATCCCGTCTGCCGCTCAGTAATGCGCGCGGAGATAGAGGCCGTAGGTCCGCGGCGGTCCGACGCTGACCACGTCGAAGCCCAGGCTGGCGATCGGCGTGATGTCCGAGATGTTGGTCTCTCCGAAAATGTTCTTCCCCCACACGCCGATCTCGAGCTTGTTGCGAGCGAGCTGTAATCCGAACCGCCCGTCGACATAGACTCTGGCCTGGTCGCTCAGTCGCGGGGTGTTGGCGGTGTCGAAGAACACCTTGCTGCGATAGCTCGCGCTGACATTCGCGACGATCGCGCCGAACGACACCGGCTGGGTATAGTCGACCGCGGTCTGGACGCTGATCTTGGGTGCAGACGGCAGGGTGTTGCCCGAATAGCTGGCGCCGGCCGAGACGAAGTTGCGGTAGGTCGCGTTGAGATAGGCCGCATTCATCGAGATGGTCAGACCGCGCGCCGGGGTCGCCTCAAGCTCGAGCTCGCCACCATACATCCGCGCGGCGGACGCGTTGGTGAACAGCTGGCGCGTGATGAAGCCGTCGATCACCGTCGTGTACACCTGAAGGTTCTGATAATCGTAATAGAAGGCGGCCAGATCGGCGCGCAGCGTGTGGTGGAGCAATTCGGTCTTCAGGCCGGCCTCATAGGCATTGACGGTCTCGTCCTTGTACGGCCCGATATCGGCGATATTGCCGGTCTGGCCGCTGAAGAAGCCGCCGCTTTTCGTCCCGCGGCTGTAGCTCGCATACGCATTTACATCGCGCGTGAAGCGATATTGCAGCCCGAATTTGCCCGACACGGAATCGAAGGTCTTCGAACCGTCGAAGGTGAAGAACGGTGTGCCGGTACTCGTCTCTCCGCTAAGATAGTGGAAATCCTTGTGGTCGGCCGAATAGCGCAGGCCGACGGTTGCGGTCAGCCGGCTGGTCAGGTCGTAATCGAGTTGGCCGAACGCTGCATAGCTGTCGGTCTTCTGTGCCAGCGGCCAGACGAAACGCCCAATTCCCGACAGTGGGTCCGCGGGCAGGATCGCCAGCACGTCATAGGCCGAATTGTTGGTCAGATCGTCATGGGCGTAATAAAGCCCGAACACGTAACGCAGCGTCTGCTTGCCGCTCGATTGCAGGCGCAATTCCTGGCTGAACGTGTTCTGCCGCGCGATATAGCTGGCGGTAATCACCGGCAGCGGATTGGCGTCGGTTTCTTCCTGGTCGTTGCGCTTGGCATGCTGATAGCCGGTCACCGCAACGATATCGGCCGAACCCAGGTTGATCGTCAGCGTGTTGGCGACCGTGAAGAGGTCGACCCGATCCTTCCCCTCGAAACTGTAATCGCCTTCATAGAGGTTCTTGCTGGCATTGGCGTAGCCGAGCACGTTGGTGCAGTTCGCGGTGCCGTAATAAGCCGGTGCGCAAAGGCCGTCGGGGCCGGCTACGTCCGGGCTGACCGGGAACAGGGTGCGGTTATAGGCCCAGATCGACCCGCCGCGAGACTTGCCGAGGGTGACGGCCAGGTCGTCGGCGATCGAACTCGACGGCGTGAAATGGACGCTGCCACGCACCGCCCAGCGATCGGCGTTGTTGCCGCGACGGCCGGTCAGCCGATTGACCGAATAGCCGTCATCGCGCTGGTAGAGGCCGGCGATGCGCACCGAGAGCAGGTCCCTGGCCAGCGGCAGGCTGACTCCGCCCTGGAGGTTGACCGAGTTGAACCGACCATATTCGGCCAGGAAGTCGGCTTCGACGTCGTTGCCCGGCTTGCGGCTGGTGACGTTGACCGCGCCACCCGTTGTATTGCGGCCGTAGAGCGTACCCTGGGGCCCGCGCAGCACCTCGGCCTGCTGCAGGTCGAAGAACGCGAAACGCTGAGCCAGCGGCGATCCGACATAAACGCCGTCGGCATAGATGCCGACCGCGCTGGCGGTTGCCGGATTGAAGTCGTTGACGCCGACGCCGCGGATGAAGATCCGCGGATTGGCACCGTTATCGTCGGATTTGATCTGGAGGCCCGGAGTTGCATTCGACAAATCGACCAGATCGAGGATGCGCTTGTTCTCGAGCGTCTTGCCGGTCACCGCGCTGACCGCGACGGGCACGTCCTGGAGATTTTCGGCGCGCTTCTGCGCCGTGACGATGATGTCGTCGACCCGCGGCGCGTTGTCGTCGGGTGACGTGGTTGCAGTCGCCGGAGGGTTACTCTGCGGCGCGCCCTGCGCCGATGCCGACCCCGCCCATGCGAGGGCCACCAGCGAAACTCCAATCCCGACTGCTCGACGCATAACCACTCCTTTTCGAGTGAGGATGCATAAAGCTAGCATAAACTATCGTAACTGCAACAGGGCAGCAGGTGGGCGAAATTGCCTTTTCAATACGTAATCTTACGGACGCGTGTTGAGGGTTGGGGACAGCTCCAACCAGAACGAAATCGTCGTGGGCACTCCGGAAAGGCCCATGAAATGACGCTTTTGCGACTCGGTACTGGAGGCAAACGCGGCGGCCGGCATCCCTGCCCTGCGCCTGGCGTCGCATCCGGAGCGGAGATGGTCGAAAATGGACGACGGCGGCGTCCCTTCGACTCATCGCAAAACTCGGAAACTTTTGAGCTTTTGCGCGTTCTTACGCGCGATCACGCAGGTCGGTTCCTGAGCGGCCGCGTCGACGTCCTGAACAGAATCGAGCCGACACCCTTGATGGGCAGCCGACCGCACCACTGAGCGGATGGCGAGCGACAGCGAACGACCTTCCTGAGGGTCGCATTCCACGCGCTCCCGCGGGAGGGACGCCGATCATGGCATATTGCCGCATCACTCCTTCCCCTTGCGCGCGATGGACGCCGCGCGTGGCGCATCGCGCGCAAGAAGGAGGTTAGGGATATGGACCGGCAGCGCACACGCGATATCGAGATCGAGCGCGATCCCGTCGATCGGGCATCGAGGGATGGGTTTCCAGCGCATGACGCGCCAACGCGGGCGGGACCGGGACGCCGCGCCTTTACGCAGTTTTCCACGCTAGCGCCTGATGATTGGTTGCCGCCCGATGCGCAGCTCGATGAACAACTGAATGACCGCGCGGCCAACCACTGGCCGATCGTTGCGATCAAGGCGCTGCTCGCCATTGCGATGGGCGCGGTGGGCCTGGCCATACCCGTCCCTGCTTTGGGTTCGCTGATCGTGGCCTTCGCGCTCTATTGTTTCGCCGATGGCGTCGGATCCGCGGTGCTCGCCAGCCATCACGCGGTGCGCGGCACGCGCTGGGCATGGCAGGCAGTGGCTGCGGTGATCGGGTTCCTCGCGGGCGCGGCGGCGGTGATCTATCCCGACATGCCGATCGCTACGTTCCTGCGCCTGCTGACCGCCTGGTCATTACTGATCGGTCTGACCGGCGTACTGGCCGCGGCGCGGTTGGAGGACGATCATGGACGCGGCTGGTTGATCGGCAGCGGTGTCGTGCTGTTGTTCGTCGCGATCGTCACCGGTGTGGCGCTGCCATTGGCACCCGATATGGCGCTGCGCTCGATTGCCGCAGGCATCCTGGTCGCGGGCGTGCTGATGAGTGCGTTGGCAGTGCAACTCCGCGCGCACCGTCCGGATCGGATGGCCATCAGCGCCTAAAAACGGAACTGCCCGCCGTCGCGATAGCGACGACGGGCAGCGTCCCCCCAACGAACTGGTCAGATCAGCGGCAGCCGCAGGTACAAGTGCACCTCACCCTGGGACGCCACTTCTTCACCGGCGCGCGATAGACCTTGCGGGCGACCGGGCGGTACGTCTCGGTGATATATTCGGTAGTAGTGGTCGTGGTCGTTGCGCCCGGGATAACGATCGTCGTCGTGGTGCCAGGCGGGGTGTAATAGGTCCCCGCATAGCCACCGCGATAGGCAATGGTCGGCGCCGGTACCGGCGGCGGCACGACGCGATAGTCCGCGCGTTCCTCATAATAGCTACTGTTGCCGCCATAGCCCGGCGCGGCATAGTCCGCGCCGAACGCCGGAGCCGGACCGCCAAAATTCGGCCCGGAGGCATAGCCGTTGCTATCGTCATAGGCGTAACCGTCGTCGTAACGGTCCCAGTCGATGTCGTAGGCGCCGTCATAGACCACGCCATACCGATCGACGAGCAACGCGTCGTTGTAATAGCGCGTCCAATAATAGCCGGCTGGCGGCGTCATCAGGCCATAGAGCTGCCAATCACCGATCATGAAATTGGTCGACAACCAATAATTGGGGATGCGCTTGCCGCGCTTGATCCGCGAATAACCGTTCCAGCCGCCAGGCGCCTGGACGCCGGCCCACCAATAGCCGCCGACGCGATTGCCCCAACGGCTGTGATTGCCGTTCCAGCCGCCGCGCCATTGGCCACCATTGTTCCAATTGCCGGGCTGGCCGGGACGCGGGCGATTGCCGTTCCAGCCACCGGGGTTGCCGGGACGCGGGCCGTTGCCATTCCAGCCGCCCGGGTTGCCGGGACGCGGTCCCTGCCATTGGCCGGGATTGGGGCGAGGCATCGGCTGGCCTTGCGGTGCCGGTTGGCCGCCCCTCCAGCCACCGGCGGGTGCACCACCGTTGCCGAGTCGCTGGGCGTCGGCGGCGCCGCCGCCAAAGGCCAATGTGGCCGCAACCGCAGCAATCACTAGGGTTCGCATGGTTAACACTCCCTGTTACTCGGCGCGGGCATTAACCAAGCCGGCGCGATCAATCTTGGGAATGAGTACCAAAAACCCCGGTTTTCCGCCAGTTTTTCGCCAGCGTTATGTTTGTCCCGATCTGGATCAGGATTCAGCCGTTAACCCTGTCCATCAACAGTCGCGCGATTTGTTCGATTCCGGCCGCATCCTCTTCATCGAAGCGCGATGGTTCAGGACTGTCGAGATCGATCACCGCGACGACGCGATCGCCCGACACGATCGGCACGACCAATTCCGCGCGGCTTGCGGCGTCGCAGGCGATATGGCCGGGGAAAGCGTGGACATCGGCAACGAGCTGGGTCTCGCGCGTCGCCGCCGCGGCACCGCACACGCCCTTGCCGAACGGAATGCGGATGCACGCAGCCTTGCCCTGGAACGGGCCGAGCACGAGCTCGTCGCCGACATTGCGGTAGAAACCCGCCCAATTGAGGTCGGGCAGATATTGCCACAGCAGCGACGCGACATTGGCCATGTTGGCGATGGCGTCGGATTCGCCCGCGGTGATCGCGTCACATGCGGCGAGCAGATCGCGATAGAGGTCGGGCTTTGAGCCGGCGGCGATGTCGAAGGCATACATGATGTGTCATGTAGCGATCGCACGACGCCAGTGGGAGGGGTGGAATATTCGCCAAGTCCGGAATGCAAGCGATTGGGGACGGACCTCAGCCGGATTCCTTGTTCGGTCGCCCGGTCGCGCCGGGATACCGCGGCGGATATTTCTCCAGCGCACGCTACCACGATACGCTGTCGTTCCGTCTCGACTGAGTACAGACCCTGGGGTGAGAACCCAAATAAGCCGTTGTTCTTAAATCGATCCATTCTCCAAAATTCGTCATCCCAGCGAAAGCTGGGATCTCAAGCGGCATCGCGCCGCCGCCAGAGACTGGGGTGACGGGGGTGCACTGGGCGACGGAAGGTTTCTGCGAGTATGACGACAGGAACATGAGTTCCCGACCTACCCGAGCTAGTCGATGCGGACCCTGCCGCGCCCGGCTTTTACCGTGCTGCGCCCCTTTTTCTCGTCGACACGCCGCGCCTTGGCGGCGCGGGATGGCTTGGTCTTGACGCGCTTGGGCTGACGGACGTGCGCGGCGCGGACCAGTTCGGCCAGCCGCTCGCGCGCATCCTGACGGTTTGCTTCCTGTGTCCTGAAACGCCGCGCCGTGACCAGCAGTTCGCCTGCCGCAGTCATCCGGCTTCCCGCCAGTTCCTTGAGCCGCTCATAGGCGTAAGGCGGGAGGCCGAGCGCGAAGACGTTTACGCGAAGTTGAACCGCGGTCGCGACCTTGTTGACGTTCTGCCCGCCAGGGCCGGTTGCGGCGAGGAAACGCTCCTCGACGATGGCTGTATCGACGCGGTCGACCCAGCCGTCGCCGTCACTCATGACCGAAGCCCGCTGCGGCGAACCGCTCGGGGATCGGCGCAACCGCCGCGATCGCCGGCTTGCCGTCGCGCGGGATAGTCAGTGCCGCCGCGTGGAGCAGCATGCCTGTTTTGTCGGCTTGGCCGTAGACGGGGTCGCCCACCACAGGAACACCCAATCCCTCGAGCGCGTGGACGCGAATCTGATGCGTTCGGCCGGTCGCGGGACGGAATTCGACCAGCGCCCGCTCACCCTCGATGCGGAGCACCTGCCAGGCGGTGCGTGCGGATTTGCCGTCGGGCGAGCCCGTCATCCGCCACCCCTCTTCGCGCGTCGAGACCTTGACGAGCGGCAGGTCGATCACGCCCTCGCTTTGTGCCGGCACGCCCTCGAGCACGGCGAGATAGCGTTTCTCCACGCGGTTCGCCTCGAACGCCTGTTGCAGCCGGGCATGCGCCTTGGGATTGCGCGAGAGCAGCAGGCAGCCCGACGTATCCTGGTCGAGCCGGTGCACCGCCATCGGCCAGCGCTGGAACCCGAAAGTCAGGCTATCGAGATGGTTTTCCAGACTGATACCGCCACGGCGCGGCGGATCGACCGGCAAGCCCGCGGGCTTATCGATCACCATCGCCTCGCCGTCGAGGAATAACACCTTATCCGCCAGCATGGCGTACCCCTTGCCACTCAAGCCGCGCCCGTGCCAGTGGTTGTGCGCTTTGTTTCCCCACGGAGCGTGTTGATGCCGTTGCGCTGGCTGCTGGTTACCTTTTCGCTGTTCGCTCCTGCCACCGCTCTCGCGCTGACGCCGGTCACCTTGTGCAACGGCCAGACCGTCGAACCGCTGCCTGACGGCCGGGTGTTGGGGCATATTCCCTATCCCGATGGCAATCCGGCCGACATGGTCACGATGCCGGGCAATTTCGGGATGGGACGATCCTGCCAGCTTCATCGTGATGCCGCAGCGGCGATGACCGAGTTGCTCGCCGCTGCCGATCAGGTGCCGGGGGTGAAAGGCAGGCTGCACGGCATATCCTGTTTCCGCACGACCGAACGCCAACGCCAGATCTTCTGTAGCCAGATCGGGCCGGGCAAGCGGTGCAAGGACGCGGCCGAGCGCGCCAAAAGCTCGGCCCCGCCCGGCTATAGCGAGCACGCCACCGGCTATGCGCTCGATTTCGCGGTCCGGCCGCTGGCGCCCGGCTGCGGCGACGTCAGCGATTGCATCGCCAACTCGCCGCCAGGCAAATGGCTGCTAGCGCACGCGACGGAATTTGGCTTCGAATTGTCGTTCCCGCCGGGCAATGCGCAAGGTGTGACATGGGAGCCGTGGCACTGGCGCTGGGTGGGAATCAATGCGGCCGTTCCGGGAGCAGCGGCTGCGCGCACCTTGTTCGCGACGGCGCGAACGCGCTTTCCCGCATCACCGGGCATAGCCGATTTGTCGCCTGAATGGCAGAAAGCGATCGAGCCATCGCCTTCCCCAATCGCCGCGCCGACACCTACGCCGACCTGGCCAAAATAGACCAGATCGAAGGGAGTTAGCCCGTCCTTCGGGACTGGTGGCGTTGATTACGTGATGCTAGGCCGCGCGCCCGCAATCGAAAGGTAAGATCGGTGGCAAGTCGCGTTCGCACAGCATTGATCCTGGCTGCTTTCGTCGCAGCAAGCCCTTCGGCCGCGCAGGACGCCAGCAGAGTCATCCCACCATCGGGCGTGATCGGCGTGCAAGACGCGATGCTGTCGCCCGATTACTGGATCGCGCGGACTGCTTCCCCCAATGCGCTGTTGATGACGTCGGGAGAGATCGAGGCGCGCAATCGGCGGAGCTTTGCGACCGACCCCAACCTGGTCGACCTTGCACGGATCGGCCCGACGATTTCCCGAGAGCGCGTGCTTGACTGGCTCAAGTCGATCGCCAGTCCGTTCACCACACCGCCGGTCGATGCCAATGGCAAGCCGATCGATCGCGAGACGCTGGCAGGCGCTGTCGCCAATGAGGATGCCGACACGATCCCCGCGAGCCAGCCGGCGCGTTACGGCATGGCGGTGCGCCGCGCCCAGCTACGGATCTATCCGACCGAGTTGCATGCTTTCCCCTCGATCGATTCGCTCGATTTCGAGAGTTTCCAGGCCGGTATCCTGTTCCCCGGCGATGCCGTCCTTATGGTGCACCGCAGCCGCGACAGGCGCTGGCTCCTCGTCCAGACCTGGCAGGGCCCGGCCTGGGTTCGCGATCGGGACATCGCTACCGGTCCGACCGCTGAGGTGCTCGGTTATCGCGGTGCGGGCCCGTTCCGCGTCGTCACTAGCAGCAAGGTGCGGACCGTGTTCACGCCCGAGGCGCCGGCAGTGTCCGAATTGCAACTCGACATGGGCGCCAACGTGCCGCTCGCACAGGTACCGCCCGATCAGCCGGTCAACGGCCAGGGACCTTCGCAGTCGTGGCCAATCAAGCTGCCGATGCGAGCGGACGACGGAACGCTGCGTTTCGTCCCGGCGCTGCTGCCGAAGTCCGAAGGCAGCGCGGGCGCTTATCTGCCGCTGACCCGGGCAAACATCGTCCGCCAGGCTTTCAAGTTCCTAGGTGAGCGCTACGGCTGGGGCCATATGTACAATGCGCGCGATTGCAGCGGCTTCACCAGTGACGTCTATCGCAGTATGGGAGTGATCCTGCCGCCCAATTCGGGGGCGCAGGGAACCAGCCCGGCATTTCGCCATCAACTCTTCACTGCCGCCGATGGCAAAGCCGCGCGGTTGAAAGCCGTTATGGCGGCAGACGTGGGCGATCTGCTGGTGGTGCCGGGGCATGTCATGATGTTCCTGGGGAAGATCGGCGGGCAACCCTATATGATACAAGACGTTCCCTATGCGATTTTCCGCGACAGGGCCGGGCAACTCCACAAGACGAAGCTCAATCAAGTGTCGGTCACGCCGCTGCTGCCGCTGCTTTACGATGACAACCACACTTATGTCGACGCGATGACCAGCTTAGTCCACGTCAGCGCGCACTAACACCGCTTTGACGTTAGACGCTGACCGGCGAGGCCTCGGCGGGATCGAGAATGACGCGAACCGCGGGTAACGCACGATGACGGCAGCGGCGATTGATCGAGGAGAGGCAGTCTTCGAGCGTATCGTAAAGGGCCGCATGACGGATCACGCCCGACCGCACGACCTGTTGCCATGCCCAAGCGACGCGCACGCGTTCACCGTCCAATACAGCCTGGGCGGGGAATACTTCGTAGCGGACCGGATCTCGCTTCATGAAACCATCAACCCTGCGCGCGTCGCGTCGTTCCGCGGGTAACCGATTGTTAGGCACGATCGGGTCGAAATCCGGTCAGGCGACGGCCAAAGCGTACTCTTGAGCCACCGGTGTCAATCCGACATAGGCCGGCCTGATCGAGGCGACTACGGAGCGACAGTGATGCGGGAAATCGGTGTCGGCGTGATCGGCTATGGCCTGGCGGGCCGGGCGTTTCATGCACCCTATGTCCGCGCCACGCCCGACATGGCGTTGCGCGCGATCGTCACTCGCGAACCGGCGAAGGTCCTTGCCGACCTACCCGACATGCGCGTCGTGCCTGACGTCGCAGCGCTGCTGGCAGAGCCCGACATCGATCTTGTCGTGGTCGCGAGTCCCGATGCTCTCCATGCCGAGCATGCCATCGCGGCGCTGGAGGCAGGCAAGCATGTGCTGATCGACAAGCCGTTCGCCACCAGTTTGGCCGATGCCCGCCGGATCACGGCGGCGGGCGAGGCGGCGGGCAAGCAAGTGACGGTGTTCCAGAACCGCCGCTGGGACGCGGATTTCCGAACGCTGCGACAACTGATCGCGGACGGTGCGCTGGGCGAGATCGTCCAGTTCGAAAGCCATTTCGATCGGTGGCGTCCGACACCGACCGGTCGGTGGAAGGAAGCGCGCAAGGGCGGCGTCTGGCTCGATCTGGGGCCGCATCTGGTCGACCAGGCGCTGGTGTTGTTCGGGCGCCCCGAAGGAGTCAGCCTCGACCTGGCGACCATGCGCGACGGCGCTCCCTCGCCCGATTATTTCCATGCCGTGTTGCGCTACGAACGACACCGCGTGATCTTGCACGCGACCAAACTTGCCGCGCAACACGGCCTGAGGTTCGCAGTGCACGGCACGCGCGCGAGCTGGATCAAGCATGGAAGTGATCCGCAGGAAGCCGCGACGCTTGCCGGGCACGCACCGGAGGGAGAGGATTGGGGCGTCGATCCGATCGATGGCACGCTGACGATCGGCGAAAACGGCGCGGTCTCCCCCATACGCAACGAACGCGGCGACTATCGGCTCTTTTGGCAGGCGCTGGCACGCGCCATTCGAGGCGAGGACGCGAACCCGGTTCCGGCGACTGAGGCGATCACCGTGATGGAAGTGCTCGACGCCGGCCTGCGCAGCGCTGCCGCGCGCGCCGAGGTCACGCTCTAGGCCGCTCGTGCCCTGCCCTCGTCGACATAAACCGACTTCGGCCGGATCAGGCGGCCGGTCAGCGCTTGCTCGCGGGCATGGGCGATCCAGCCGACGACGCGGCCCATCGCGAAGACGCCGGTGAAACTCTCCTTCGGGAAACCCACCGCCTCGAGCAGCAAGGCGGTGTAGAATTCGACATTGGTTTCGATGACACGGCTTTGCTTGCGCTGACGCAAGGCGACGAGCGCGATGCGTTCGACCTGCTCGGCGAATTCAAGTCGACCGCCGACACGGTCGAGCGTGTGAAGTGCCGCCTTCAATGCGTCGGCGCGTGGGTCGCGGACCCGGTAGATGCGGTGGCCGAAGCCCATCAGCCGCTCGCCGCGATTGAGCGCGCGGTCGATCCAGGCGTGTGCGTCTCCTTCTGCGGCGATGCCGTCGAGCATCTCGATCACCGGGCCGGGCGCCCCACCATGAAGCGGCCCCTTGAGCGCGCCCAGCCCCGCCAGCACTGCCGACGTCAGCCCGGCCTGGGTCGACGCGACGACGCGCGACGCGAAGGTCGACGCGTTGAGGCCGTGGTCGCTGACCGTCACCAGATAGGCGTCGAGCGCCGCACCGCCGGTATCGCGGCCGAGCATCCGTACCACGTCGTCGGCATGGCCGCGGGATGGATCGGGTACGATTGGGTCCTGTCCTGCAGATTGACGAAGCAAGGCGGGAATCAGCACGGCGGGCGCGGCGATCAGGCGCAGCGCGTCGTCGAGGGTCACGCCATCCGGCATCGGCGCGAGCGCGGCGCGCATTGCATCATAGGCGGGCAGCTCCGCCAGCAACGGCAGCAACGGACGGGCGCGCTCGAACGCGTCGGCACGTGCCTGCCCCAGCATTGCGGCCAACCGGTCGGGATCGGGCAGGTCATCGAAAAAACCATCGAATAGCAAATGCACGACCTGTTCGAACGTCCAGTGGCCCGCCAGTACCTCCAGCGGATGGCCGCGGATGATCAGCCGTCCTGCCTCACCATCGACATCGGACAATATTGTCTCCGCGGCGACGACATCTTCCAAACCGCTGTTCATCAGCCGAACTCCCTTGACGTGACGCCGCGCAAATGGTCGTGTCGCGATCGTCAATCAATCTTGATCAAGTGAATCAATCATGCAGGAATGGCTTTCGCGCGACGAGGCTCTGGTCACGTTGGGAGTCCGGTCGCAGACGCTCTATGCCTATGTCAGTCGCGGGCTGATCGAGCGGCGCACCGATGCAGCCGATCCCCGGCGAAGCGAATATCGTGGCGACGATATTCTGGCGCTAACCAAGCGGCGCGCGCGCGGACGGCGGACGGCATCGATCGCGGCATCGGCCATGGCCTGGGGCGAACCGGTGATCCCGACACGGATCTCGACCGTGGCGCATGGGCAGCTGATCTTTCGCGGGCGCCGGGCGGTCGAACTGGCCGATCACGCGACGTTGGAGGAGGTCGCCGCATTATTATGGGAACAACCGGTAACGGCATTCCCGATCGCGCATGACGTCGGCGATCCTTTCCAAGCCTTGGCGGCGCTGATCGCGGGCGCCAGGTCGATGATCGGACGGGCGCCCGCCAAACTCGCGCAGGAAGCGTCCGTCGCGGTCGCGGCGATCGCCGGTACGTTCGGCGCGGCCGGCGACGGGCCGATACATGAACGTCTGGCGCGTGGTTGGTCGCTCGACGCTGCGGGCACCGACCTCGTTCGACGCGCGCTGGTGTTGCTCGCGGATCATGAACTCAATCCCTCGACCTTTGCCGCGCGGGTCGCGGGATCAACCGGCGCGCCGATGGCGGCGTGCCTGATGGCCGGCCTATCGACGCTGTCGGGACCGAAACATGGCGGTGCGGGGACTGCGCTCGCGGCCCTGGCGGCGGAAGCGAGGGCGAATGGTGTCGAAGTGGCGGTGGCACGGTGGCTGGCGGCCGGACATGGCATACCCGGTTTCGGCCATCCACTCTATCCGCATGGCGATCCGCGCGCCGCCGCCCTGTTGCCGCTGGTTACGCTTGACCCGGTACTGATCGAGCTACGCGACGCCGTCATGGATGCGACCGAGGCACAGCCCAATATCGACTTCGCCTTGCTGACGATTTCGGTTGCCGCCGGCTTGCCAGTCGACGCACCCTTCCGCTTGTTCGCCATCGCGCGCGGGGTCGGATGGGCGGCGCACGCCATCGAGCAATCGGCCAGCGGCGCGGTGATCCGACCGCGTGCGCGGTATCAGGGGCTAGCGACCGTTACCCTGAAAAACGATCGCTAGACAGGTGATGAACAATGGGGCTCGGACGCCGTCGTTCGAGCCCCTGTAGTTTCGTCAATACGTGCCCGAGAAGCTGCGGTTGAGGATGCGGCCGTCGCCGCCTTCCTCCTGATCGCGGCCGGCGCTGTCGCCACCGAAGAAGGCGCTCCGCTCTTCATCGCGCCAATGCGCCTTGGCCTCCTCGGCGGTCTTGCGCACGATTACCCTGTCGTCGACGCGATCGATCCAGCGCGACGGGATGGAATGATGGCGGCCGCCGGCATCGGGATCGCTCTTGGTCAGGAGGATGCGATCGCCGTGCACCTTATCGACGGTGCCGATATGCTCGCCATCCGAGCCGATCACGTCCATATGCTCGGTGACACGCTGCAGGCTCGATCGCTGAGTCTGTCGTTCGTTGCGCCAGCTGCCGAATTCGTTGGAGAACCGCTGCTGGTTCTCGCGGCGATATTCCTCATAATCGCGGTCGAGTGCGGCGATCTGGCCGGCGCGCCAGCTGTGATAGTCGCCGTCGCCACGATAGCTACTATCGCCGCCATACCGCTGATCATAGCGCTGGTCCGCATCGCGCCGACGCTCGGCCTCTTCGTCGCCGAACCACGCCCGCACCTCGTCGCCCGCACGGGCGAAGAAGTTCCGGTCTTCATAACTATAGTCGCGTGGATCGCGATCATATCCGCGGCCAAAATTGCGCCGGCCACGATACATGTCGGGGCGACCATAATCGCGATCGTCGTCGCGACGGTCGATATCGGAGAAGCGCTCGGACGCGTAGCTGCCGCGATAGCGCGGGCCGGCGCCATAATCGTATCCGCGATTGGCGAAATTCGGATTGCGGCCCTGGCTGTAATAACCGCGATCATAATCGTCGCGATCGCGATCCGGGCGACGGCTCGGGCCGATCATGCCGGCGGCTTCATATTCGCGCGCGCTGGTATAGGTGCGGTCCTGGCCGGAGCCATAATCACGGCCATAATTATCGTCGCCGGGTGCGTAATAATCGCCTTGCAGCGAATTGCCGCGGGGGTAGCGTTCATATGCCATCTGGCGGGTCCTCTCATCGGGTTTGGACGGCGGACGCGGAAAGGGGGGAACCGCGCCCGCCTGCCCGCCTAAACGGGACGCAAAGGCCGCCAGTTCCCTAATTTGACGGCTGCTTGATGCAGGTTAACGAAGTTGTCCGGCAACTGAGCGCGACCTGTTTGGCCGACGCGGCAAAGCGCGTGTTGCAAAGCCGGAAAATGGTCGCTAGAGGCTCGCGCTCCCAAGGGCGGAAGCGCCCTTGCGGCGTGGGCGGGGCTGTAGCTCAGATGGGAGAGCGCTGCAATCGCACTGCAGAGGTCAGGGGTTCGATTCCCCTCAGCTCCACCAGCCGCCCACTCCAGATCGGACGCGCCGTGCTAGCTAGCTCGACGGATCGGTGCCTAAACTTTTACCGTAGTGGGCGACCGAGGCCATTGCTCCACAACACCGCCACGGCCGGCGCTTCCTGTTCGAGCGCTTGCAATCGATCGTACCACGGCCCGATGTCCTGCGCGGCGGGCGAAAACCCCTCGAACCGCAAGCGCGCGGCGATCCAGCGCGCGCGCAAGCTTTCCAGCTCGGTCCAGATTGTACCAACAACTCCGCTGGCCCGCGGTTCTCGCTGACAGACGTTGATCCGTCCCGTTTCGATCGTTTCCCAAACGAGCGCTCCGATTTCGTCGGCGATCAGCCGGTCGATCGAGGGACGCCGGATACACCAGTCACGCAATCTCTCGCCAATCGGGATCAGGGCGTGCGCGGCATCGATCAACGCGGCCACCGCCGGGTCACGGGTCCAGCAGTCGACCGCGAGCAGACGCGCGCTTTCGGGATGGAGGTCGGGCGAGGACTGAACAGCAGCAGGCGACAATGATTGCTCCCACGCCGGAAAAAACGGCGAAAAGCAAATATGGGACATATTGTCCAACTATTCAACGTCGATGATGGCAGTTAGCTCGATCCGGAATATAGCCTCTAGTGGGACGATCTGGCCAAGTCAGCCGCCTTTTCGCAAAGGCTTGCCGTCATCGGCGAGCTGAGCAGCGCGCCATTTTCCGATCATGTGCGGGCCGGGCACGTCCGGATAAGGCCCCTTCCCAGCCACGCGCCGTCCGGTGAGGAGAAATTCGACCGACACGCCCGTGATCAAGGCGAATTGCTCCATCAGTGCGTGCGGCATCGGCGTGCGCGATTCGTATTTGCGATAACGTTCGGCAGGTACGCCCAGCAGGGTCGACATCTGCCCAGCCGTCATCCCCCTGAGCTGGCGAAGCGCCTTCACCCTGGCGATATAAAGAGCGTCGAATTCCTCGGGCGTAATCGGATCGGTCATGGACAAATTGTACCACGACCTCCGCACATGACAAAGCACCAACTGACGGTTGATATGTTGGACAATATGTCCAATTTATCGCCTATGACCAACGCCGCCAGCTCCGAACGCGTCAACGGATCGCGAAAGGACGGACCGCAAACGAGGTGCGCAGCATGTGGGCGCTCGCTCTGCGATCATCCCGATCCGATCTACGGCGGGATTGTGCCCGCATCCCTTCGACCCGTGCCAGCGACCGAAACGCGAACTGGATAGGCCGAAGCGCCAGTCAAATCAGACACCGAATTTGTCAGGAGGAAAGACGTTGGCGGATAGCAATCCGAAGATCCAGCGGGCGAGCGCACGCGCTGGGAGTGGCGCGGAAGACCGGCTGGCGATGATCCGCGCCAGTGCCGCACGACGATTGGCCGCGCTCCCACAACGCGAGCAGCAGCTCGACCCCGTCGATCGTCTGGCCGCCGCGCTGCACCGGCGCGAGGAGTCGGAACGGCGGCACGAGGCAATGATCGCGCGGTGGCGGCACAAGAATGAAGGCACGCCCGAGACGCACGAAAAGGCGAACGCGCTGCCCGAGCGGCGGCGGCAATCGCCGCTCCACCGGATGGAACGCCTCGGCAAGATCAGCGCGGACGAGCGCGCCGCGGCCGAAGAGATTGCCGGCGTGGCGGAACGCATCCGCCGCGCCGGGTCGATACGGTCGGTATCGCTGGAAACACGCGTCGACTTCGCCAATTCGGCGCGCGATCAACTGGTCGAGTCGCTCAAACGTGTACGACTGGAGGTCGCCTATCGCGCGTGGTGTGAGGCGATCCCTCGGCCGAGAGCGATGGTCCTCGATATGGTCCTGAGCGACCGGTCGTTCGTGCAACTGGCGCGCGCGCATGGAATGCAATGGCGAACGGCGCGCAAGCGGCTGATCACGGCATTGCGGATGTGGCCCGAAATGGCGGCGGCGGCGCGACGGGATGTGGATCGCGAGGATGTCGAGGCGGTGTACGCGCGGCTGGGCGCGGGAGAATTGCTGGGATCGCAACAATAGCCGCCAACACGGACCGAGCGACACGAACGATTACCGAGATTTTTGGGAGTGCGCGGCGGACATATCTCCCCCGCACTTTCGAGATATAGTTCGCAAGGGCCTTGCTTCAAGACCCGCCCTTTGCCGTAAAGCCCCTGCCCCATCGATTCGCAGGGAGACGCGATATGCGGGCAGTATCATCTACTTATGACGTGCACGAAGGCGCCGATACGAAGGCGAGCGACCACGCGATCGTGATTTGCGGCGGCGGGCCGACCGGGCTGATGCTGGCCGGCGAACTGGCGCTGGCGGGGGCCGATGTCGCGATCGTCGAGCGGCGCCCGAACCAGGAACTGGCGGGGTCGCGCGCAGGCGGATTGCATGCGCGATCGATCGAATTGCTCAATCAACGCGGCATCGCCGACCGCTTCCTGGCCGCTGGAGAAGCGATGCAGGTCACGGGCTTCGCGCTCACCAGGCTCGACATCAGCGACTTTCCCACCCGGCACAATTACGGGCTGGCTTTGTGGCAGAACCATATCGAGCGCATCCTGGCCGAATGGGTCGCGGAGTTGGGGGTGCCGACCTATCGCGCACGCGATGTGGTCGCGTTCGTCCAAGACGATATGGGCGTCGACGTCGCGCTGTCCGATGGCAGTTCGCTGCGGACCGGCTATCTGGTCGGGTGCGATGGCGGCCGTAGCCTGATCCGCAAGGCGGCGGGGATCGACTTTCCGGGTTGGGATCCCACCATCAGCAATCTGATCGCCGAGGTCGAGCTGGAAGAGGAGCCCGACTGGGGCATCCGTCGCGACGCGACCGGGCTGCATGGGCTGAGCCGCATGGACGACGGCAAGACGGTGCGCGTCATGATCACCGAGCAGCGGGCGGGGCGTGCCGGCGATCCGGGGCTCAGCGACCTGAGCGAGGGGCTGATCGCGGTTTATGGGACCGATTTCGGAGTGCACAATCCGAGCTGGATCTCGCGCTTCAGCGACATGACGCGACAGGCAGCGACGTATCGCAAGGGACGCGTGTTACTGGCCGGCGATGCCGCGCATGTCCATTCGCCTGATGGGGGCCAAGGCCTCAACATCGGCTTGCACGATGCGGTGAACCTGGGATGGAAGCTGGCGCGCGTTGCCGCGGGGACGGCCCCCGACAGCCTGCTCGACAGCTATCATACCGAGCGTCACCCCGTCGCGGCCCGAGTGCTGCGCAATACGATGGCGCAAGTAGCCCTTCGGCGCGCCGACGAGCGCTCCGGCGCGCTGCGCGAGATCGTCGCCGAATTGCTGGGCATGGACGAGCCGCGCCGGCGCGTGGCGGGAATGATGTCGGGGCTGGATGTGCAATACGATCTTGGCGAGGGGCACGCGCTGCTCGGGCGACGGATGCCCGACCTCGATCTGGTCACCGCCGAGGGGCCAGCGCGGGTGTTCGACTTGCTGCACGACGCACGACCGGTGCTGCTCAATCTGGGCGAGCCGGGCGCGATCGACATCGCGCCTTGGACCGACCGGGTGAAGCTGTTGGATGCCCGCTATGAAGGGCTCTGGGAGCTGCCGGTGATCGGCGTGGTCCCTGCCCCGGCCGCGGTGCTCGTCCGCCCCGACGGCCATGTCGCTTGGGTGGGCGACGGTAACAATGTCGGGTTGAGCGACGCGCTCGCGACCTGGTTCGGCCCGGCGGCGACAGTATAACGCGTTGGGCGGAGGAGCGGAGTCAACCGCTCCTCCGCTCACCCGAGAAAATGAGAACAAACCGTGAAAACTTCTTGACTGCCACGAAAAAACGTGTATGTAGCAATCATCCAAATTTGCGTTTGACCGAAACGACGTCGCGCAGTTTTCTCGCAGACATTCCACCGATCCAAGACGCTCCTCCGACAACGTCCGAACGTTGCCGCTGCGGGTCGTTGCGGTGCGCCGGGCGGATAGCGATCGATGGAGTTCGGATGTCGGAACGGAAGCGCGTGGCGACGAGAACATCGGTCAGGGCCGCTATTCCCGTTGCGCCGGCCTCGCCCGGCCCGGCTTGCCCTGCCGAGGCTGCAGGTAGGAGTCGGCGGGCCACGGTCGAGATCACCGACGCCATGCGCGCGGATATCCGGCGCTTCGCCGAGATCGGGACGCCTTATGCGATCATCGCGCGGATCATGGGGATGAGCGTGACGACGTTGAAGCGGCGGTGCCGCGCCGAGCTGGACGCCGGTGTCGAAGTAGCCAATGCGCGGATCGCGCTGACCTTGTTCGAAACCGCGATGAACGGGAACACCACGGCGATGCTGTGGTGGGAAAAGACACGTGCGGGACGGCGCGAGGGTTCAGCGCCCGATCCGCATGGCACGCGCACCATGGAGACGATCACGCGCGATATGTCGGCGCGTGAGGCAGCGGAGCGCTATCGGGAAGAATTGGGGTGACGACGATTTACGCGCCGCCTTCCCCAGCCTGGCCGCCGGACTATGTCGACGAACTGGCGACGCGGCAGCATCGGTTGCGTCGGCTGAAGGCGGATGCCGGGCTGCGCGCCGGGCTGGCCGAGCGGTATCGCGAGAGTCCGATCAGCTGGATTGCGCATTGGGCAGTGACGTACGACCCGCGCAAGGCAGCGAGCGACGCGCCGACGGTGATGCCATTCCTGCCCTTTCCCCGCCAGGCCGAGATGATCGCATTCCTGCACGCCAGCGTTAATGAACAGCAGAGCGGGTTGATCGAGAAGGCGCGCGACATGGGTGCGACCTGGCTGGCCTGTGCCTTTTCGGTGTGGTTGTGGCTGTATCGGCCGGGTGCGGCGATTGGCTGGGGTTCCCGCAAGGAGCAATTGGTCGACAAGATAGGCGACCCCGACAGTATTTTCGAGAAGATGCGGATCGTCATACGCCACTTGCCCAGGCTGATGCTGCCCGCCGGTTTCGACCCACGCGACGATATGCCGAGCATGAAGATCGTCAACCGTGCAAATGGCGCCACGATCACCGGCGAGTCGGGCGACAATATCGGGCGCGGCGGGCGCAAGCTGATCTATTTCAAGGACGAGAGCGCGCATTACGAGCGACCCGAGAAGATCGAGGCGGCACTGGCCGACACGACCAATGTCCAGATCGATATGAGTTCGGTCAACGGGCCGGGCAATGTCTTCCACCGGCGGCGCGAAAGCGGGATCGAATGGGCGCCGGGCGCGGCGCTCGCCAGTGATCGGGTCAATGTGTTCGTGATGGACTGGCGCGACCACCCGGCCAAGGACGCCGCCTGGTATGCCGGGCGGCGGGCCAAGGCGGCGGCGGACGGTCTGCTCCACGTCTTCGCGCAGGAAGTCGACCGCAATTACACCGCCGCGATCGAGGGGATCATCATCCCGGGCGACTGGGTGGCGAGCGCGATCGATGCCCATCTGGTGCTGGGGTTCGACGACGAGGGCGCATGGCGTGCCGCGCTGGATCCGGCCGATGAGGGCGGCGACCGGCACGCGCTGGCGATCGCCAGGGGATCGATCGTGCATTCGGTCGACGATTGGGGTGAAGGCGATGTCGGCAAGGCGACGCGACTGGCGGTCGACCGGCTGCGCGGACGGACGGTGGCGCTGCAATATGACAGCATCGGCGTCGGCGCGGGGGTGAAGGCGGAAGCCAATCGATTGCGCGACGAGGTGGACGCGGATGGAAGGGCATTGCTTCCAGCCGGGATCACGTTCCGGCCATGGAATGCCGGGGCCTCGCCGCTCCGGCCACTCGAGCATGTCGTGCCGGGGGATCGCGAAACGCCGACGAATGGCGATTTCTATGCGAATTTGAAGGCGCAGGCCTGGTGGCAATTGCGGTTGCGCTTCGAGCGTACGCACAAAGCAGTGACGGCGGGCGAGGCCTATGATCCCGCCGACCTGATCAGCCTGCCGCGCGACATGCCAGGACTGGCGTCGTTGCGGAAGGAGTTGAGCCAGGCGACCCGGGCGGTGAACGGCGCTTTGAAGCTGGTGGTCGACAAGAAGCCCGAGGGCACGAGATCGCCGAACAAGGCCGACGCGCTGGTGATGGCGTTCTGGCCGGCGGAGGATGCGGTGGCGTCGGCCGGGTTTTTGGATCTGGTGCGGGCGGCGAATGCGGTGACGGTTACCAGGAAGTGATCAAGGTTCGGGATAGGGTCCGACATCCGTATTGATCTCAACCGACCGGGCGCCCTCGATGGGCTCCATTTCGCCGAGTACGATTCGCAGCGCCGCTGCGGCTTCGCCACGGCTTTGGTAGAGCCCGGACGGCGGATAGTCGTTAATCCAGTAAGGCAGGCACTCTGCGGATTCTTCGGTCAAATATTCGGTGACGAACGCCCACAGGCCATCGGCGCGGTAGCAAACGCGCCCGCGACTTTTGCCTGACCGGGCAAGGAATGTTTCGATCGCGGTGACGAACACGATAGCGGTCACGCTCGATCGTCGCCGACGACCCGAAGGCGATCGTCGTCGACCTCAATCAGGGCATTGGCCCCCGATTCCCTGATTTGGCGCAACGCCATACGGCGGCACTGCTCGTCGGTGTTGATCTGGTGTTCGACCCAGCGGCGCCATTCGGGGTCAGCCAGCGCGATCCGTTCGGCCTCCAATAGGCCGGTATCGTGTTCGGTTCGCAGGTGCTTGATGTGGTGGATCCAGCGATTGCGGTACCCCTTTTTCATTGACCGACGCCGACCGTATCGACCGTGCCCGTAGCACGGTCGACCCAAGCCATTCCGCCTCCGCCAAGGGCATCGTGAGCCGGGTCCCAGAAATGCACGATCCAATACTTGCCTCGGGCTTCCACCCGATGACGAACGGCGTGCCGCGGGTCGGCGAACGCGCTACCAAAGCGGTCGCGGAGTACCGCCTCTGCGCGCCGTGCCGCTTCAGCTTGATCGACCGAACCCGCCGTCGCGCACGCGACTGGTAGAAGCAATAGCCAGATAATGGTGAACTTCATCGCTCCAATGTGCCGTAAAAACGGCGATCCTTCCATTCATAGAACCAATTCGGCCACGTTTTGCGGGGCCGCCGAGGTGCCCGGCAAAGGAGAAACACATGCCCAAAGGCGGCGTGCAGACCAACATCACCTATAGCTGGGGCAATTCGAGCAACGCGAATGCCTGGGGTCCGTTTTCCCCCGGTTTCCCGCTCACGCCGGTCGTGCAGCAGCCGGTGCGCGGGTACGATTTCAAGCCCAATATCAACGCGACGTTGCAACCGCGCGCTTACGAGCAGACCGGCTTCCCTGCCCTGCGCGCATTCGCCAATGTCGAACTCGTGCGGCTGGCGATCGAGACGCGCAAGGACCAGGTCGAGCGGCTCGATTGGCAGATCAAGCCGGTCGACGGAGCCGCCAAGATCGCCGGCGATCCGCGCATCGCCGAGCTGACGCGGTTCTGGCGCAAGCCTGATGGCGTCACGCCGTTCGCCACCTTCATGCGGTCGAGCCTGGAGGATTTGCTGACGCTCGACGCGCCGGCCTTCGAGAAGCGCCGCAATCGCGGTGGAAAGCTGATCGCGCTGGAGATCGTGCCGGGCGACACGATCCATCCGATGGTCGACGATACCGGGCGGCGGCCACGCGGGCCGACCGACATCGCCTATCAGCAGGTGATCAAGGGTGTCGTCTGGGCGAACCTGACCAATGCCGACCTCCTCTACGCGCCGCGGAACGTGCGGCCGCATCACCTCTATGGCTTCGGGCCGGTCGAGCAGATCATCGTCACGATCAATACGATCCTGCGGCGCCAGGCGGCGCAACTGAGCTATTTCACCGAGGGTAACGTGCCGGCGGGGTTGCTCAATGCCCCCGAAGGATGGGACGCGGCAAAGATCCAGGAATTGCAGCAATGGTTCGACGACCGGATCGCCGGTAATGCCGCCGAGCAGAACAAGCTGATCTGGGGCCCGCACGGATCACAATTCACGGCGTTCAAGGCGGCGCCGATCAAGGACGAGTTCGACGAATGGCTGGCACGGATCGTCGCCTTTGCCTTCTCGCTGCCCCCTACTCCGTTCGTGCGTCAGATGAACCGGTCGACTGCGATGGAGGACCAGGAGCGCTCGCTCGAGGAAGGGCTCGAGCCGCTGCAGCTGTGGATGAAGCGGTGGATCGACGACGTTATCCAGATCGAGTTCGGTTACGCCGATCTCGAGTTCTCTTTCGTCAAGGCGACCAGCATCGACCCGCAGGTGCAATCGGAGATCGACGACCGCGACCTGCGCAATGGGTCGAAGGCGATCGACGAGGTGCGGCATGCGCGAGGAGATGACCCGCTGCCCGATGGATTGGGGGCACGGCCGATACTGTATACCGGCGCAGGCGCGGTGTTGCTGGAAGATGCAGTGGCGGGAGTGACGGCCAGACCGATTGAAGGCTGAACCGCGTTCCTGGTGACGCGGACTCCCTTAGCTGCGCCTGCCGCGGAAGATGGTCCAGCCGGCGAAGACGAACGACGCCAGCGCACCGAGCATCAGGACAAGCGCCGCAATATGATATTTCGCACGTTCGGGCGAGACACCGTTCGCCCCGAACGGCGCGGCATCGCCCTGCATCTCCAGCGAGCGGCCAATGAAATAGAGACCGGTAGCAATAGCTAGGAAGATCAACGGCTTCAGTCTCATGTCTTGCCCCCATCCCGATGTTCCGATCGCCCCCGCGATCCGACCGAAGGGAAGCCTAACGCGGCTGTGCGCAGAAGCCAAATGAGAGACGTGTCGATACTTACCCACATCCCGAAAGGACAGCCATCGCATGACGCGGTTTCGCCAATTCGGCGCGATCACCAAGGTCGAGGATCAGGAAGACGGCAGCATCAAGGTCTGGGGCATCGCCTCTTCCGAGACGCGCGACCAGCAGGGCGAGACGATCACCGCCGCGGCAATGAAGGCGGCTTTGCCCGATTACGGGCGCTTTCCCGCGCTCCGCGAGATGCACGAGCCGAGCGCCGCCGGGCGCGTGGTCGAGGCCGAGGTCGATGACCATGGCATCACGCAGATCTGCGCGCATGTCGTCGATCCGCTGGCGATCACCAAGGTGCGGGCCGGCGTCTATGCCGGATTCTCGATCGGCGGGAAGGTGCTGAAGCGCGACACCGCCGACCGCAGCGTCATCACCGCGCTGAAGCTGGTCGAGATCAGCCTGGTCGACAGCCCTTGTAACCCCGACGCTGTCATCAACATGTGGAAGGCCGATATGGAGTATGTTCCGAGTGGCGACGAGGTGGTCGCAAAGGCCCGCGAACTGGCCGAGGATGCGGGATCGCGCCGGTACAAGGACTTCCTGTTCAAGGCGCGCGAACGGCTGATCGCCGCGGCGCTGGCAAGCGATTTGGGCGACGACGAAGACGACCAAGACGATGATCGCGACCCGGATGCGGGGGCCGACGCCGATGCTCCCACCACGGATTCGGACGGCGGCAAGCCGGACGACCAGGACAAGCAACCGCCCGCCAAGCCAGGAGCCAGACCGGCGGCCGGCGAGCAGGCCCCTGCCCGTCCCGAGCCTGGTGCGCAGCCCGCAGCCAAACCGCGGCCAAAGCCGGAATCGGCCGACCCGCAAGCCGATATCGATGCCGACACGGACGATTCCGATGCGCCGCGTGATGGCGATGCACCGGCCGATGCCGACGACGACGACGCACCGCCGCCCAGGTCCAAGACCAAGCCGGCGCCGGATAGCAAGGATCGAGTAAAGCGTGTCGCGACCGGCGATGCCGGCAACGACACTGATGACGCCGACGCGGATGACGCCGGGGCAGCCCAAGCCGATGCCGATCGCGTCCAGGCGGCACACGATCACCTCGTCGCGCTGGGCGCACAATGCTGCAAGGAGAATTGCGGCGACGCAGACCGGCCGCCGGCGGAAGCTGCCCGCCGCCCTCGCTTGCAGGCTACGCCACCCGTTCCAGATCCCGACGAGGAAACCGAGAAGCTGCGGCGCGGCGATGCCATGGGTGACGTCATGATGACCGATCTCGCCAAACGGTTCGGCGACACGATCACGATGCTGAACGCGACGATCGCCGACCTCACCAAGCGGCTGGAACAGGTCGAGGCTGAGCCCGCCGCGCCCAGGACCGCGGCGGGGCCGCTGCGCGCGGTAAGCAAAGTCGAGGACGCCTCCCCTAATTCCGCCAGCGGCGCGCCGGCGATCAGCGCCGATGACCTCAAGAAAGTGATCGACACCCTGCCCGAGCAGGAGCGCGGCCAGTTCCTGCTGCGCATCGCTTTGTCCAATCCGACCCTGGTTCACGCGGTCCGCGCAGCCGCCTGAACCTGTCGCCCGGGCCGTCGCGCCCGGGCCTCGCTCCTTGCGCCTATCCAAAGGACGGATAGCAATGACCAACCTGACTCCGGACGAGATCAAGAAGTCGCTCGTCACCAGCCTTTCCAATCCCGACGAGAATATTTCGCGCGCGATCATGCTGATGGCGGGCGGACGTCCCGACATGGTCGAAAAGGCGATCTCGACCGGCACTGGCCTGGTCGCTTATGACCTGCAGGCGCCGGCCAAGAACCTTTATCCGGTCAACACGCCGATCATCAAATCCCTGCCACGCGTTGGTGGCGGTGGCGGCACCGCAACCAACTGGAAGTCCGTCACCGCGCTGACCGGTTCGGGTTTCGACAACACGCCCTGGGTGCCCGAGGGCCAGCGCGCCGGGCAGATGGCCTATACCACCGCCGACCGCGCGGCGCCGTATCGCACCCTTGGCGAAGAAGACCAGGCGACGTTCGAGGCGATCTCTGCCGGCCGTACCTTCGAGGACATCAAGGCGTCGATGACGCAGCGCTTGCTGCAGAAAACGATGCTGAAGGAAGAAGCGGGGGTGATCTTCGGCAACGCCTCGCTGGTGCTCGGCACGCCTGCGGCGCCGACGCTGAGCGTCGGCGGTACCGGATCGACGCTGCCGGCAGCGACCTATTCGGTGATCGTCGTCGCGTTGACGATGGAAGGGATGCGCAACAGTTCGTTGTCGGGCGGTGTCGCGACGTCAAAGTCGGTGACCGGCGCCGATGGCAAGAGCTTCACGATCAACGGCGGCTCGTCGATGAAGTCGGCGGCCGCGAGCCAGGCAACCGCGTCGGGTCAGGCGCTGTCCTGCAGCGTCCCCGCGATCCAGGGTGCCGCCGGCTATGCCTGGTTCGTCGGTACGGCGGGCAGCGAGAAGCTCGAGGCAATCACATCGACCAATTCGGTGGTGTTCAGCGGTGCCCTTGCCGGCACCCACCAAGCCGCGACCGCGATCAGCGCGGACTGTTCGACCAACACCACCGCCTTCGACGGTTTGCTGACCACCGCGCTGAAGCCGGGATCGGGCGCGTACGTCAATTATCTCGCCACTGGCACGCCGGGTGCGGGCACCACCCTCACCTCTTCGGGACAGGGATCGGTGGCCGAGATCGACGTGATGATGCAGTCGATGTGGGACAATTATCAATGTTCGGTCGACGTGCTCTACGTGAACAGCCAGGAGCAGCGGAACATCACCAAAAAGGTGCTGGCGTCGGGCACCGCGTCGCTGCTCAATTACTTCCAGGATCCCAAGGCGGGCGAAGTCGCGCTGACTGCCGGCGGCGTGGTCGAATATTATTACAACCCGTACCTCAATAAGAAGATTCCGATCCGCCTGCACCCCAATGTGTCGGCTGGGACGATCCTGGGCTGGGCGGGCGACCTGCCGGTCCAATACCAGTCGAGCGAGGTGCCCAACGTCGCGGAGATGAAGGTGCGCCGCGATTATTACCAGATCGACTGGCCGATCACGACGCGCGCCGAGATGTCGGGCGTGTATGTCGAAGAGACGCTGGCGGTCTACGCGCCGTTCGCGATGGGCGTGATCGCCAATATCGCCAACGGCTGATCGGTAATCGCTCCCCTCCCGTTTGCGGGAGGGGTTGGGGGAGGGCTTGTTTCAGTCGTGATGGCGACATGCCCTCCCCTAACCCCTCCCGCCAAGCGGGAGGGGAACAAAGCCCCCCCGCCCCCGGGCTTTCCTGGCCCCGCCGCGATGACCGGCGGGGTCTTTTCGTTCAGAGGAGATGCCGCTTGGCCGACAACCCTTCCACGCGCCGCACGACGAAGGTGGCGATCGTTGATACCGTCGCGATGCGCCACGAGAACGGCGCCGGGTGCAGCTGGCGCGGACAGTCGTTTGCCTCCGATGCCAAGGGCATCGTGAGGGTTCCGGTCCTCGCTGCCGCCGAGTTGCTCGCGCACGGCTTCATCTTCGTGACAGCGTGACGTCATGGCGGCGGGCGACCTCACCAATCTGTCGGCGGTCAAACGCTGGCTCAACATTTCAAGCGACAATGACGACGCGCTCCTGGGCGATCTGGTCACCCAGGTGTCGGCATTCGTCGAGAACACGATCCAGCGCACCGTCCTAACGACGACGCACGTCGAGACCTATCGCGGCACCGGCGGGTCGCGGTTTCTGCTGCGGAATTGGCCGGTCCAGTCGGTGACGTCGGTCGAATGGGGCGAGACGCGGATCGACAATGCGGTCGATGCGGTCGGCAATGCCTTTGGCGTTGCGACCGATGGGCGCAGCGTGATCCTGGTCGGATCGCGCACGCCGTATGATCGGCCGGTACGCGTGACCTATGTCGCCGGATATGACACGGTTCCCGCCGACTTGATGCTGGCCGTGACCGAATTGGTCGGTGAGGCCTATTCGGCCCGCACGCATATCGGCGAGACCAGCCACGCGAGTTCGGGCGCGACCACCGTCGCGTTCAGCCGCGAGGCGATGCACCAGGCGGTACTCGCCCGGCTCAACAATTACATGTTGGCGGCGCCACTGTGAGCGTGACGCTGGAGGCCGAAGGGTTGAGCGCAGGCCTCGACCGCCTGTCGTCGCAAGTGTCGGCGGCGGTCGAAGCCAAGGCGACGGCGGCGACCGCCGAGCTGCAGCGGCATGTGATCGACGACAAGCTCCACGGCCAGATGTTGAACGCGCGCACCGGGCGGCTGGCAAGCGCGGTCGAGCGCAATGTCGAGACCAAGGGCGACAGCATCGTCGGCGAGGTATTCGTCAATGATAGCGTACGTTACGCGGCGATCCTGGAGCACGGTGGCAGTACGTCACCGCACGACATCGTGCCCGACAAGGCCAAGGCACTCGCCTTCGCGGCGGGTGGCAAACATGTCTTCGCGCGGGTGATCCACCATCCCGGGTCCCGTTTTCCGGCGCGCCCCTATCTGGCGAGCGCGTTGGGCGACGAGGCCGACGAGATCGCCGCGGCGCTGAAACTGGCGGCGATCACCGCTGCACAGGAGGCGATCGGATGACTAGCCGCAACCAAGTGTTCGACGCATTGCTGGCGCTGGGCGACGTGCGTTGGGGCAATGACGAAAGCTTTGTCGAGCGCTCGCGCCGACTCAAGATGTGGGACAAGGCGCCGGTGCCCGGACTGTACCAGATCGAGGGCACCGAGACGGTTACCTCGCTCGACGGGCAGCTCGACAAGCACAGCCTGCGCGCGAGCTGGATTATCTATCATCGCGGCGGCAAGGATCAGGCGGCGACCCCAGCCGAAACCAGCAACGTGATCCTCGACGCGATCGAGGCGGCGTTTCGCCCCGCGCTTCCCGGTGCGCGGCAGACGCTCGGCGGACTCGCCTATCGCGCGTTCATCGACGGCACGATCCACAAGGACAATGGCGACCTGGACGGTCAGGCCATGCTGATCGTGCCGATCACCATCATCCTTCCCTGACGATAACGGAGACACCAATGGCACGATCGCAATCCGCCGCGGCCGAGACTGATCCCCCGACGCCAACGGCGGACGACGCAGCGGCGACCTCATCTACACCGCCGCGCTTCGCGGCGCCGGCCCATGTCGGTGCGATCACGCTGTCGACCGGGCGCGAAATCCATGTCGAGGATGGTGTGCTCACCGCGCCCGCCGACTTGAGCGACGACGAGCGACGCCAGATCGCGCGTACTGGCTGCACTCCCGTCTAAGTCACCAATCACTTTCAACTACGAACGCCAACGCCCGTTTCTTGCGGGCTTTTTATTGGAGAATTGGCATGGCCATGTACAATTTCGGTGCCGGGGTGCTGTGGGGCACACCGACCTTCGACGCGACGGGCGCAGCGATCGCCAATCCCACGCCGCTGATGCTCGCGGTGACGCAGGAAGTCTCGATCGATATCCAGGGCGACATCAAGGAGCTGTACGGCTCCAACCAGTTCCCGGTCGCAGTCGGCCGCGGCAAGATGAAGATCACCGGCAAGGCCAAATACGGCCAGTTCAACGGCGCGGTGATGAACAGCCTGTTCTTTGGCCAGACGGTGACGTCGAGCCTGTACAGCATCGTCAACGACGTCACCGGCGCGACGATCCCGGCGACGCCGTTCACGATCACGCCGACCGTGCCCGGCAGCGGCACCTGGGCGAGCGACCTGGGCGTACGCGATGCCAGCGGCAACCCGATGACGCGCGTCGCTTCCGCTCCGACCGCCGGCCAATATAGCGTCACCGCCGGCGCATATCTGTTCGCCGCCGCCGATACCGGGAAGGTGGTCTTCATCAACTACAGCTACACGGCGACCTCCACCGTCGCGAAGACCTCGGTGGTGCAGAATCTCCAGATGGGTCAGGCGCCTACCTTCCGTGCCGATTTCTTCAACCAACTGGGCGGCAACGGGCTGGCGCTGACTTTGTTTTCCTGCGTTTCGAACAAGCTCGCGCTGCAAACCAAGGTCGACGACTTCATGATCCCGGAACTCGATTTCTCGGCATTCGCCGATCCGTCGGGCAACGTGTTGAAATGGGGGTCGGCGCAGTAAGATGGCCAATATCCACGTCCTTGGGCGCGATTTCGCGATCGCGCCCTACAAGCTCGGCGAACTGCGCCGGGCAGCACCGTTCATCGACAACATCCAGCGCAAAACCGATGGCAGCGGATCACTGTCCGATCTGATGGATTCGGCGCTCGATCTGCTCAACGTGCTGTCGATCGGATTGGTCAAGATCGATCCCGTGCTGACCGCCGACTATCTGGAAGCGAACGTGTCGATGGACGAGTTCGTCGGGCTCCAGACGGCATTCCTGGAGCTAAGCGAGGAATCGGGGCTGAAGCGCAAGGGGGAAGCGACGGCTCCCACGGAAACGGCGTCGGTGGGAGCCTCGAGCACGGACTTGCCGAACTCGTCCACGATCTGATTGCCGCCGGGATAGAGGGCGGATCGAAGGTCGCGATCGAACGCGACTGGGGGCTGGCCGATGTCGATGCCCAGCATCGGACCTGGCGGCGAACCGGCCCTCCGCTCAATATTGCGGCGGTTGCGATCGCGCGAGCGCTGGGAGTCGATCTGATCGCCAGTGACGACCGCAATTCGGTGGAGACACGGGAGATCTCGCCCGACCAGCCCACGTTGGCGCGGCTTTCCGCCGAGGTCGCGATGCCCGTCGCCGGCGGCGATACTGCGGCCGCATCGCAAGCGATACTCCAGAAACTGAAGGACATGTCATGAGCGATATCGTCTCCATCCGGATCACGGCCGACACATCCGGCGTGGAGGCGGGCTTGCAGGACGTTCGCGGCGATCTGGGCGAACTGAAGAGCTCGGTCCAGGGCGCCGCGGACAGCATGACCGAAGGCTTTGCCGGGATGCGCGGCGCGGTCGAGCGCAACGCTCAGTCGATCGACGGGTTGGCCGCCAGCATGCGTGGGTTGAAGCCGCAGGAGATCGTGAGCGGCTTGAACGAAATGGCCATCTCGCTGAAGGAGAACAGCGCAGCGCTGGAGGAAATGGCGGCCAAGTCGGGCGAAGGCAAAAGCGGGTTCGGCAAGCTGGTCGAAGGGATCAACGGTGCCAAGGAGATGGCGGGCAGCCTGATCGAGGTCGGCAAGCAGGCGGCCGAAGCGATCATCGCGATGGGCGAGTCGTCCGAGAAGATCACCGTCCTGTCCAAGCAGCTCGGCATGTCGACGCACCAGGTACAATTGCTGCAGGGCATGGCGAAGGCGACCGGAACCGACTTCACCAAATTGTCGCAGAGCACCGCGGCGCTGGACAAGAATTTCAAACAGAGTCCCGACTCGTTCAAGAAGCTGGGCATCGATATCAAGGCCGGGTCGGATCAGATGACGATCCTGACCACGGTTGCCGACAAGTTCGCCAAGACCGCCGATGGCCCGCAAAAAACCGCGATGGCAATCAAACTGATGGGCCAGAGCGGCGCTGAGGCGATCCCATTCCTGAACCAGGGCGGCGCGGCGATCTCTGCACTGGCGCAGAAGACCGAATCCTATGGTGCCGCCAACGACCGGGCGATCGAGCGCGGCACCAAACTTGGCGAGTCGGTCAACGAAGCCCAACTTGCCTGGACGGGCATGGGCAACGTGTTGACCGATGCATTGGCGCCGGTGCTGACCGAAATAGTCAGCAGCTTCACTGGCTTGGTCAAAGCCTGTATCGACAGCTACACGTCGGGTGGCGCGGTGGCCAAGATCTTCGACGTAGTCATCCTCGTGGTCAAAGAGCTGGGCGTGGAGATCGACGCGGTAGCTGGGATCTTCAAAGCGTTGTGGGATGCGGTCGTCGATATCGTCGGGGCGCTGGTGAGCGACATCAGCGACGCGTTCGGAGTGAAGACGCCGAATGCGACCCAAATGGCGGAAACCGCACTCAACCTGTTCAAGGACACCTGGCAAATCCTGAAGGACGGTGTGATCATCGTCATCGAGGTGATCAAGGCGGCGATCATCCTGTTCATCGACCGGCTGACGATGATGGGCACGATCGCGCGCGACGTATTCACGCTGAATTGGGGCGCGATCGCAGGCGACTGGCAATCGGGACTCGACCGCATCCAGAAGCATGCGATCGAGACGGCGGCGAAGATCAAGGCCGTCTATGCCGACCTGGCGAAGACGGTGGCGGCAGCGGCTAACGGGCAAGCCGTGCCCGGTCCGGCTCCCACCCGCGGAATCGCGCATGTGCCCGGCGGCACGGATGAAAAAGGTGGCGACAATGGTCGAACCGGGGGCACGTCCGGCCAGGGCGGTGGCCGGGGTGTACGGCGGCCAGCCGGTGGCGGGAGCGCCGGCAAAGCCTCTCCCGTTTCCGACGAGAAGGCCAAGGACGCCGAGCAAGGCGATAGGCAAATCGTCGTCTCGGCCAGCAAAACCTCCGCCGAATTGGCCAAGATCGACGATAAAACCATCCAGGACTTCGAAAAGGACCAGCAGGATCGTATCGACACGGCCCAGAAATCCGGCGAGTTCCTCGTCCAGATGGGTGTCAAGACTCAGGGCCAATTGCTCCAGGAAGAGATCAAGACCGAACAGGCTCGGAAGGCCGCCGAGGAGAAGTTCTTCGCCGACCAGCAGAAGCTGTACGCGAACGATTTGACGCAGTGGAAGGCGTTGCAGAAAAAGAAGGAAGATGCGGCCAAGGCGTCAGATGCGAAGATCGTCGATCTCAAGCGCAAGGCGCTGCTCGAGAGTAGCCAAGTCGAGCGACAGGCGATCAACGCGACCGCCCAATTGTGGAGCCAGAACTTTTCCAAGCTTCTGACATTCCAGCAATCGTTTGCGGCCACCCTCCAGAATCTCTACAAGGGCATGGTCGGCATCCTGTCCGACGCGCTTGCCCAGATCATCCAGAAATGGCTGGTGCAGCATCTGTCGGCACTGTTGCTGAGCGGGGCGGCGAGCAAGGCGGCGGCGACCGGCGAGATTGCCAGCAATGCCGCCGTCGCAGGGTCAGGCGCCTATGCCGCAACGGCAGCCATCCCTATCGTCGGACCAGGCCTCGCGCCCGCGGCAGCGGCAACGGCATATTCCGGTGCTATGGCCTTCATTTCCACTCTGGCCATTCCCAGCGGGGCCGGCGGCATTTGGGACGTCGACGGCGGGCTGACCATGCTGCATGAGCGGGAAATGGTGCTCCCCGCCTGGGCCGCGCAGCCCTTACGATCGATGTTAGGGGGCGCCGCCGCCAATTCGAACGCGCCGGCCGCCGCGAACGATGGCTCCGGCGGATATCATTATCACGATCATAGCGCGCGCGGCTTGAGCGAGAGCCAGATCATCGCCAACCGCAATGCCTTCGCCAAGGCGATGAAAATGGCGCACCGCGAGGGCAAGCTGGGCTTTTCGCTACCGGGCTGAGGATGGACGTCTATGCGCCCGAAGCAGGATCGATAGCGTCATAGCGTGAACCTGAGCGAGCTTCCGTATCCCAACGAACGGGAATATTGGCTGCTCGATCCGACGGACATGGTCACGCCGCAGATCTTCATATTGCCGGTGAGTAACGAGTAGCGGAAGGCGTTACGACCGCGGTCGACATAGTCCGTGCTGGATTGCCTCTGTATCGCGTCATAGCGCCGGTAAAAGCCAATCCGATCGGTTCCTACACAAGCTGCGCCCAGCACAGCCGTGGCCAGATCGAAAACGCGGGTTGCATCCCAGTCGCTTTCCGTATGGGCAAAGAGCGGACTCTGGTTGAGCGAGAAATAGATGGTGTCCACATGTTCGCCGTCACCGAGATCGATCTGTGCGTAGACATCGTCATCATCGACAAGATCGCGATTCGTGGCATTGAATCTAACCCGAAAGCTCATCGTGGCCGAAACGGTGCGGCCATAGATATCGTGACCGGCCGGTCCCGGCAGCGCGAAAACGCCGCCTATCGCTGTCGTAGGCGTAACGCGAAGACTGAGGCTGGCAAGGCACGTAACGGCATCGGTGCCGAGACACTTCCGGTCTTGCGGGTCGGCACGCAATTGCGCGATCCGCGCCTTGATCGCCGCGATCGGGTCGGTCTTCTTGTCTTCTTTGCGGGCCAGCGCGGGTGAAGCCGTCCCAACCGCCACCATTGCGAACAACGCCAACACGTACCGCATCCCGTTTCCCCCCGACCGTCGTCACGTTCGGATTTCGAACGTCGCGGACATGCCATTGAACCGATGCCCGAACGGCAGACCGCAGAGCTAACAGGACGCCATAATCCCGCAAGACGGGCGACCGGCGGATAGCTCCAATTCGGATGCGATCGTCTGGCGCTTGTCCGAAGCCACACCGGGTCGAGCCAGCGCGCGTGATCGCTCGCGCACTGCCGCCGCGGCACCACCTTTCCGATCGCTCCGGCGGTTCGCAGAGTCCATTCGATTGGAGACGAGTTTGCCCACGCTCTATCTACCGACACGCTGGCTCGTCACCGCCGATCCGTCGATCGACGACCCCGACGTGTTCCCGGCGTTGATCGGACAGTCGTTCCTGGTCGCCAAGACCCCGACATGGGCGACGAAGATCGCGACGGCGTCGTCCGGCCGCGAGCGTCGGCGCAAGACCTGGTCGTATCCGCGGTGGCAATTCAAGGTGTCGTACGAGGTGTTGCGCGACCTCCCCGCCACGCCCGACCTCGAACGCCTGGCCGCGTTCTTCCTGCTGCACGGCGGGCAATATCAGGAATTCTTCTTCTTCGACCCCGGCGACAACAATGTCGCCGGACAGAAGTTCGGTGTCGGCGACGGAATCACGACCTCGTTCCAGCTTAGCCGGAGCATGACGTTCGGCAGCGCAGCCTTCACCGAGCCCGTCGGCAGCGTGCTCGGAACGCCGACCGTGTTCGCCGATGCCACCCCGGTTGCGAGCTTCACGGTTGGCTCGCGTGGGTCGATCACTTTCACAAGTCCGCCCGCCGCCGGCAAGGTGCTGACCTGGAGCGGGCGTTTCATGTTCGTCTGCCGCTTCGACGACGACGCGCTCGAGCTCAACCAGATGATGCAGAGCCTATGGTCGCAGGACGGCCTCTCCTTCACCACGACCAAGGGCTGACCATGAAAGCTGCATCGACCGCGCTGATAACGTTGCTCAACAGCGGCGCGGACTTTCAGATGGTCGACCTGTGGACGATTACGCTGGTCGGCGGTGTGGTCATCCGATGGTCGGGCGGCGATGTCCCGATCGTGTCGGGCGGTCACACCTATGCGCTTGGCCCGATGATCGAGCGGCAGGACATCAGCGAGAAGATCGGGCTCGACGTCACGACGGTCGACATGGCCATTACCGCGAATTCGGACGATCTGATCAATGGGGTGCCGATCATCCCGTTCATCCGAGGGCACGGCTTCGATGGCGCGAATGTCCGGCTGGACCGCGCCTTTCTGACTGACTGGAACCTGCCGGTGGTCGGGTCCGTGCTGAGATTTTCGGGGCGCGTCACCGCGGTCAGCGCGATTACCGGCGATGGCGCCACGATCACGGTGTCGTCCTGGACCGTGTTGCTCAACGCCAACATGCCGGCCAACCTCTATCAGGCGGCCTGCCTGCATGCGGTCTATGACGCCGGCTGCGCGCTCAATCCGGCAGCTTTCGCGGTGACGGGCACGATCGGTGCGTCGCCTACTCCGACACGGACGGTCTTCGATACCAGCCTGACGCCGCCCACCAATGATTTCGCGCAAGGGCGGATCGTGTTCACGTCAGGACCGAATACCGGCGTCTCGGCGACGATCATGTCGAACGATGCGGCCGGGTTGTTCCAGCTCGTCTCACCCCTCCCCGCGCTGCCGGTCGCGGGCAACAGCTTCACCGCCTATCCGGGTTGCGACCTGACGCAGAGCCGGTGTTCGGTTCGGTTCAACAATCTGGGGCGGTTCAAAGCGACGCCTTATGTCCCCGTCCCGGAGACCGCGTTCGGATGACGCGCGAGGATGTCGTCCGCGAGGCGCTGCGCTGGGAAGGGACACCGTATCATCACCGCGCGCGGCTTCGCGGAGCCGGGGTCGACTGCGCGATGCTGCCGGCGGCGGTCTATGAAGCAGTCGGCCTGATCCCGCACGTCGAACCCGATTATTCGCCGCAATGGATGCTGCATCGCGACGAGGAACAGTTCCTGGGGTGGGTCACGCAGTTCGCGCACGAAATTCCGCGCGAGGCGGTCGGGCCGGGCGACCTCGCGATCTGGAAATATGGCCGCTGCTATTCGCATGCGGCGATCGTCATCGACCTGCCCGAGGTACTCCACGCCGTGATCCGCGGCGGCGGCGTTCTGCGCGCCAACGCCGATCGCGACGAGGAGTTGCGCTCCCGGCCGGTCAAGTTCTTCACCTTGTTCGAGGATCAATGATGGGCGGCAAGACCACCTCGACCACATCGCCGAAGCTCAACGGGCTGCAGGTGCAGTCCTCTACTCTCGGCCTGCCGATCTCCTTGGGCTGGGGTCGGGGTCGAATGAAATGCAATCTGATGTGGTACGGCGCCTTCACCGCGATCGCGCACACCACCAAGACCGGTGGCGGCAAGGGCTTGGGCGGTGGGTCGAAGAACACGACCTATACCTACACAGCTTCGATCATGCTGGGCATCTGCGAGGGTGGTGCCGGCGGCATCCGGAGCATTCGCACGATCTACAAGGATACGGCGGTGCTGACGTCACTGTCGGCCGCCGGGTTGAGCCTGGCAACCGGCACGCCGACGCAACCGGTGTGGAGTTATCTGACCTCCAAAGTTCCGGCGCAGGCGATCCCCTATAGCGGAATCGCTTACGTCTATGCCCAGGATTACGACCTGGCCGACAGCGCGACATTGCCGAACCACAGCTTTGAAATCGACTTCGCCGTGCAACTGAGCGGCGTCGCGAACGGCGATGCCGATCCGAAGGATGTCATCACCGATTTCCTGACCAATCCCGCATACGGCGTGCCGATGTGGGGATCGGGGTTGATCGGCGACCTCTCCGACTATTCCTCATATTGCCGGGCCAATAATCTCCTCTTGTCCCCCGTCCTCGAATCGCAGTCGAGCGCGGCGTCGATCCTGGAGGAATGGCTGACCGCGACGAACTCGGCGGCCTTCTGGTCCGAGGGGATGCTCAAGATCCGGCCCTATGGCGACGCGCCGGCAACCGGCAACAGCGTCACCTGGAATCCGAACCTAACGCCCGCTTATGACCTGACCGAGGACGACCTGATCGTCGACGACAGCGGCAATGCCGTGTCGATCGAGATCGTCGATCAGTCGGACGCCTATAACATCGTCCAGTTCGAATTCCTGGACCGCAGCCAGCAATATAATGTCGGCATCGCGACCGCCCAGGACCTGGACAACATCGTGACCTATGGCCGGCGCAAGCAGGATCCGACGACGGTCCACTGCATCTGCGACGCCGACATCGCGCGCAAGGCCGTGCAGCTCTATGGCCAACGCGTTCTCTACACGCGCGAGAAATACACGTTCAAACTGCCGTGGAACTTCGCGCTGCTCGAACCGACCGATCTCGTCACCCTGACGACGACGACCGATTCCCTGCTTCTCGACCGCGTCCTGGTCCGGATCACGGAAATTTCGGAGGACGCCGACGGCTTGCTGGCGATCGCGGCCGAAGGCGTTCCCATCGGAGTCGCTTCGGCGGCGCTCTATGCCTCGCATTCCGGCTCGGGCGGATACAAGCCGAACACCGACATCGCGCCGGGGTCGGTGACGGCCCCCTGGCTGTTCATCGCGCCCCCGAACCTCGCCGGGCTCGATGCCGAGATTTGGGTGGCGGCCGCGTCGACATCGCCGGCCTGGGGCGGGTGTCAGGTCTGGGTCAGCACCGATGGTGCCAATTATTCGATGATCGGGACGATCGACGGCCCAGCGCGTTATGGCACCCTCACGTCAGCGCTGGCTGCGGGCGCCGATCCGGACATGGCGAACACGCTGGCGGTCGAGCTTTCGAGCAGCCTGGGGCAACTCGACAGTGTCAGCACATCGGATCGCGACGCCGGAGTCACCTTGTGCATGGTCGGGGACGAGGTGGTGTCTTATCAGGCGGCGACCCTGACGGCGGCCAATAGCTACAACCTGACCCGGCTCCGCCGCGGCCAGCGCGGCACGATTTCCGGCGCGCATGCCAGTGGGACCAATTTCGCGCGGATCGACGATGCGATCTTCAAGTTCGGCTATGACGCCAGCAACGTCGGCGACACGATCTACGTCAAGCTACCTTCGTTCAACATTTACGGCCGTGGACTCGAGGATCTGGCGAGCGCCACTGCTTATTCGATCGCGATCAGCTCGGCGCCGGCACGCGCCGCCTATCGCGACATCAAATTCATGCGTTCCTATGCGCAGCCCTCGACGCCGAGCGGCGATAGTCCGCCGGGATGGTATGACGGCATACCGGCCGGCACGGCGACGATCTGGTCGAGCACAGCGCTCAAGACGGCGAACGGGACGCTGTTGGGCATCTGGACCGCGCCGCAATCGCTGTCCGGCCTGACGCCGCGCGGCGATTACGACAATATTGCGACCTATTTCCTGAACAACAGCGTCGCCTATGGCGGCGGCAGCTACGTCGCGACGCAGGACAATTTCAGCGGCCACGCGCCGACCGGCACCGGCCAGGCCAATGCCTATTGGGACGTGCTGGCCGCGCCCGGGAGCGCCGGGGCACCCGCCGTGCCGCCGGGGGCATTCAGCGCGACGATCAGCGTACCGTCGGGATCGGCGGCCAACCTGCGATCCTTGGCCGATGCCGCCGGCTATACCGGCAATTCGGACGCGACGGTGACGTTCAACGTCCCCAATGGCGTCGACGTCACCGGACTTGCGAGCGGCGGGATCGGTATCGACACTGGAACCTGGCCGACAACGTCCCATACGATCGCGCTGACCCTGGTCGTCCAGAACGGCGGGTCGGTCAGCGGCGGCGGTGGCAATGGCGGGAGCGGCGGAGGTGCCGGCCTGGCCGGCGGCGACGCCATCTATGTTCGAGTACCGATGACAGGCGGGATCACGATCGATGCAGGCGGCGCAGTGCGCGCCGGCGGTGGCGGCGGCGGCTCGAACGCGATGGCTTCCCCATATAAGATCGGGACCGGCGGCGGCGGCGGCGGCGCGCCTAACGGCGAAGGCGGCGCCGGCAGCGAGGGCTATTTGACGACCGGCACGGACGGCCAGGACTGGTCGGCGGGTGGTGCCGGCGGCTCGCCGGGCGGCGGCTCCGGCGGCAGCTACGCGAGCCCCGGCGGCCCGTCGGGCGGAGGGACGCCCGGCGGCGGTGCCGGTTTCGCCGTCCGAAAGAACGGCAACGCCGTCACCGTCACCAATAACGGCACGATGACCGGATCCGCCGCGTAACCACATCACGTCTTCGCAAAGGACGGCCTCAACATGCAATATTACGAGTTCATCGCCTCCCGTGGCGACACGGGGGCCGTGTTGCCGCTTGCCAAGGTCACCGTGTTTCAGGCGGGTACGACTACGCCGGCATCGATCTATGACAGTGCCGGCGCCGGCCTGGCGAATCCGATGACGGCAGCGATATCCGGTCTTGCGGGGTTTGCGGCGGCCAATGGCGCCTACGACATCCAGATAGCGTCGGCGGACGGATCGTATCTCGCGCCAAAGGTCCACGATCTGCAGCTGTATGACCTGACGCAGTTGGATGCGCAGGTGGCGACGGTTACAGCGGTTACGACCGCTCCGGGATTTCTCGCCGTAGCGGCGGACTTGGCGCTCGGCGCGGCAAGCAAGATCGGGACGGTGGCCGCGGACCTGTTAAGCGGGGCCAGCAATATAGCGGTGGTTGCCGCTGATCTGGCTTTGGGCGGCGCGTCGCTGATCAGGCAGGCGATTTCGAGTGCTTCGGCGGCGGCATCTTCGGCTGCTGCTGCGGCGGCGAGTGCTGCCTCGATCGGGTGGCTTTTCCGCGGCCCAGCCAGTTTCGCTCTGACTGACACGGCAGGCTACCGCTGGCTAAACATCACGCTCACCGACATCAAGCACGCCACCATCGACTTGATCAAATCACGACTGGTAACTCTAGAAATCTATGCCGGTAAGCTACCGTTGATCGGCGCGCCTGGCGCCGCCACTTTTTCGCTAGTCGACAGCAATGGCTACAACTGGCTGAAGGCAACGCCGAGCACCCTGCAGCACAAAGTCATTGAGGTGATGTCGAACCGGATTGTGGCAGCCCTTCGTGGGCCGCCCGATCCGTCGGTCGCCAATATGCGCAACATTGCCGAGCGCATCGGCCTGCATATGTCCGGTGAATCGCTTTCGCTGGGGCATGGCTCTCCGGTCGTAACGGTGGGCACAAGCACGATTTCGGACATGTTCGGCAATGCCGGGCTTACGAAAGCCAGCATCGTCCCGGACGACATCAGTGATATCTCAAGCGCGTCAGATCCCGACCTAATCTCGAACCGCGCCGCGCTCACGCCAGCCATTGAGATCGGCTATAGTGCCGACGCTGATGACTGGACCAGCCACGGCGAAACGCCACTCACGGGCTGCGCGCAGATGATCGTGCAGCTCCTGAAGGAGGAAGACGGCATCGACTTCCTCATGGCCGGGATGCGCTTTTTGCTTTCCGATGACGGTCGCAACGGCGGAAGTATAACAACCGAAGATGAAACGCTCACTGGCCTGACAGCGCAGCGCGTCTATGCCAGCTTTGGGCAGGCCCAGGCGCTCTATGGGGCGCTTGGCAAGTCTTATGCCCCAGCAGCCCAGATGATCGTCACTGGGACTAACGATAATGCTTCCGACAGCATAAATTATCCGAGCGGGGCCGATACGAAATGGTTCTACACTCGGGCGCAGACCGTCCAGATGCAGCGCCAAGCCAAGGCGATCGCTCTCAAGCTCATTAGTCCGAACGCGCGGCTTCCGCTGCTGATCGGTCAAACCGCAACGCATACCAACCCAGCTTTCAACGCACCGATTCCGCATGTTGCACTCGATCAGCTCCAACTCGCGATCGATCGCCCAGAGTTCATCCTAGCTTGCATCCAGTACGGGGTGCAGAACGGCGTCAACGACGTCCACATGACGGGCGCTGGTAGCAAGCAAATGGGTGCCTATTTTGGCTGGCACCTCAAGCGCCTAATGTTCGATGGCCTGCGTATCGGACCGATGGTACCGATATTCACTGCGCAAAACTCGCAGATCATCGCGACCTTTCCCGTCCGTCCGGGTCACGTGATTGCTGGTGGCCTGACAGCTACTGACACTACCGTTCTCTCGAACTGGGGCGTTGCGGCCGTCGACGCAAGCGACACCGCGAAAACGCTGAGCAACCCTCGCGTGGTCGCACGTGATCGCATCGTATGGGACGCTCCTGCCGCTCCGGCGAACAGCTGGAAATTCCGCTGCGGTTATACTGGCAACACCACCAAGGGTTGGACCAACATCGCCGAAACTCGCGCCGACTCCACGCTTATCTTCGACCCCTATGCCCTGCGCCTGCCGATGTATCGCTGGCTGCCTATATGTGAGGTGCCCCTGACATGAGAGTCGCAATTCCCTTCACCGGCGTCGATGCGTCCGGGTTTGGCTATGGCCGCACTCGGTCGCATCCAGCCTTCGGCGCGGGCTATGCCGCATATATGTTCGGCACTTTACTCAACGACACGCCAACGGTTAACCTGTTCACTGGTGCCAACGATGGGCGGCTAATCGGTACGCCAGCAGCTGTCGGCCTGGTCGGCGGTCCGATGGCCACCGCCTTCAGCGGAGCGATCACGGGCGGCAACCTGCTGACTGTCACCGGAACCGTCACAGGCGACCCGCTCGCGGTCGGCCAAACGATTGAATTGGCCAATGGCTCGGGCGGAAGTCTGGGCGTCATCTCGTCGCTTGGAACCGGAACGGGCGGCTCTGGCACGTATAATCTCGCCGGCGGCGTTAACACCTCGTCACAGTCGATGCGCGCCTTCACGCGCTTTTTCGAAGTGCCGGGATTTGCGCGTGACGTCTTCAACGTCGGCAGTGCGCTTACCTTGCTCGTCATATACAAATCCGCGATCAATCAATGCATGCTGTCGGACGACACCAACGGCGGTTCATTAGGCATGCTGGTGCCCGGCTCCTTCGAGGTCCAAACCTTCGGCCGCGACAGCGTTGGCACGGTCGTCAACGTCTCCACCAGCTCGGGTTTCGGCAATGGGGCTACGACCTGGAGTATGGGCGTATCGGAGTACAACACGACTACCGCCCAAGGTTTCACACAACGGTCTGGCTCCGGCCGCAGTGCGTCGGCGTTCGCGACCACACGCATCGCCAACCCAATGGGTAGTACCACGCGGAGGCTGCGGACGCACCTCTATGCCACCACAACGCCCAGCGCTACAATCGCGGGGATCGCGATCTATACTAAGATGCTGTCCAGTGCGGAGATGGACGACGCCTTTAGTTACTGGCGCGACATTCTGTCCGACGCCGGCGAGGTGTTGTAGCCCTCAGGAATGACAGAGATAATGACCAATCCCCCCTTACCGAGCGGAACACCCGTGGATTGGGCTCAAACGACGTCACGCGATTGGAAGATTGAAATGGCGAGCGAACGCCGGCGTGTGATTACCGATGTTCATGCCGACATTGCCGATCGCCGCGCCGACCTGCCTAGCTCAAAAATGGCGCGATTTTCTGCCGATCATATGATCCATAGAAGTGTGCATCGTGGTCGATGGACGGCTTCAGCGCTGCCGGGTTTGGGCCAGTGAAACTGCACCATTAGAGTGAGCGGTCGGTGACCTCTTTGATGGCTGATGGCTTCATGCGCACACGCGACCGAATCCACTCGCGCATAGGTTCCTCGTACCCGAGGAACATCACGACCGATAGCACGAGCAGCACAGGGTATTGGATCGCAATAATCGTCTTATCGGCGCCAATCCAAGTCTTGATGGCGAAATGAACGGGCTGATGAAGCAGATAGAGAGAGTAACTTGCACCGCCCATGACGACGAGCCAGCGCAGGGAAAGCACACGCGCAAACCGGCTCTCCCGGTTCGCCGAAACCGACGCAATCAAGAGCGCCGACATGACGGTGACGAAGGGTCCAATATGCGGGTCGCCGGTCAGACACAGCACGAGGACAAGGACCAAAGCAACAAGCCACGCCGGCAGCCGGATCATCGCCCCACGCGTATGCAATTCGGCAACGCAAATACCGATGACGAACTCCGGTAAGCGAAGGATTGGTGCCGGCACCCATTTCATCCACACGAACGGGCCTAGGTCGCCGCTAATGAAGGTTGAGCTTTCAGTAATAATAGCGAACGCGAGCAAACAGATCGCGCACGCTGCGACGGCTTTTGTCGGCATATACTCGATGCCGCGCGAGAGCATCGGGAAGCACAAGTAGAAGAAAAACTCGACCGAGAGCGTCCAGCTCGGCATGTTCCAGCACGTAATACCGAGTGAGCTGTCTTGCACCCACCAATGCAGGAGGAAAAACTGCGGAATGTCGCCCCAACCGGAAATAGTCACGAAAGGCAGCATTAGTGCGACCGTGAGGAAATAAACCGGGTAGATTCGAGCGAACCTCGCAACCGCAAATTTCTTCACCTGCGCGCCAGTGGCGACCCGGCCGCGATGCGTATATTGAAGTATGAATCCGGACAGCACGAAAAAGAACGTCACGCCCGAATAGCCGTTCATCAGCAACGTTTTAAGAAACATCGGGAAATGCGCGGACTTCGAGGCGAACGAAGCGCCTGAGTGATACAAAACGACTGTGAATGCCGCAAAAAAGCGGATGCTAGTCAGCGGCTGAATAAGGTTACGATCGCGCATTGCTCGTGGCCCTAGCCGCTACAAGCCGCGTGGGAAAGCCGTAACAACATCTGCATCTTAGTCCCCCAATTGAGTACCCACCCCAATGACCATGCCCGCCAAGCCCCCGCCGACCTGGTTGGCGTGGCTTCCCGTCGTCACGACGATCTTCCTGATCGCCGGCTTCCTTTGGGCGGGCGGCGGCAAGATGAACGAACTGGCTGAGCACGAACGCCGCCTCACCGCGCTGGAAACCCGGCGCGAGTCCGATGCCGACAAGCTCGACAAGATCAATGAGCGGACCGCGCGGATCGAGGCGAAGCTCGAGGTGCTCGTCCCCTCATCCGGCCGAGCCAGGATAGGACAACCCTAATGATCGATGCGGGCTCGATGCTCATTCTCTTCGCCCTGGCGCTAATGATGGTGTCGCCGATCCATGTGACGATCACGCGGCCATCCGCCAGCGCGTCTCGGATCGCGCCGACGTTGCGCGGATCGGTCACGCCGGCAGCTGCTGCGTGCGACCTGGGCGAGCTAATCCGGCTGGCCGACGACGCCCTTGCCCCCGACCCGCTGATCCGCGCGACTGCCGAGACCTACGACCAAACCTGACACCCGCGGCGCTGCCGCAAGTGGAGGAAATCATGACCCTGCTACGCAAATGGTGGGCGCCGCTCCGCGCCCGCCTGATCGACGACGCGCGCCTGTGGTGGCGTTTCTGGAGCATGCGCCTGGCCGCGGCCGGGGCCATCGTCACCGCGTTGGCGCAATGGTTCCCGGACGCCCTCTCCGCCACGTGGAACGCGATGCCGTATGACCTGCGGGCCTGTCTTCCCGCACCGTTGCTCCACTCGATCCCCGTGATCCTGTTCGTCGCCATCATGGTGGCGCGGATGGTGGCGCAGAAGAAGGCGATGCCCAATGGCTGAAGGCGTCGAAAGCGCCGTCGCGGCGCGCGCCGGCTGGGCGAGCAAGGGCGCTATCGCCGCGGCGGTCGCGATCATCCTGGCCGGCGTCTATGCCGTCGAGGGCGGCTATGTGAACGACGCCCGCGATCCCGGCGGCGCAACGAGTTACGGCGTCACCGAGCAGGTCGCTCGCGCCAGTGGCTATCGCGGCGACATGCGCCGGTTCCCGCAGCATTGCGACGGCCCCGCGACCATTTGCGCCGATGCCGTCTATGTGGGGAGCTACATCGCCGCGCCCGGCTATATGCCGCTGGTGGAGATCGAACCCGCCGTTGCCGGCGAGTTGATCGACACGGCGGTCAATATGGGGTCGCGGCGACCCAATCGGTGGTACCGGCTGACGATGAACGTGCTCGGCGGGGCGCGCTTGCCGGACAGCGCTGCGTCGCTTGGCCCTGCCGACATCGCAGCCTATCGGATGCTCCAGACAAAGCTTGGCGTCATCCCGGCTTGCACCGCGACGCTCGACGCGCTCGATGCCCGGCAAGCGGCGGAATATCGCCGGCTGGCCGCCGCCAACCCCAGGCTGCGTGCCTTCCTCAAGGGATGGTTGCGGAACCGGATCGGCAATGTCGATCGCCGATCCTGTGGCAAGGGAGGCACCTGATGGGTTTTCTCATTTCGCTCGCGCTCGGCTGGAAATGGCCTGGCTGGGCCGCTCGCCTGTTCGGCTGGGCGGTGCCGGTCCTGGTCGCGCTCCTAAGTGTCGGCGCCATGATCGCGCTGATCTATCACAAGGGCGAAGCCGCCGGCGGGGCGAAGTCCGAGGTGCAGGCCGAGAAGGCACACGCTAAGACCGTTGCCGCCGCGCGCACCGACGAACGCCAGGCACAAGCAACCGTCGATGCCATCGGCAAACGCGTCGCGGCGGCCGACGACAAGACCGACATTCTCGTCCGAACCAAGATCAGGGAGATGCACGATGCGCTCGATGCGACGCCGGGCAGGCTTGCCGGCGACCCTAGTTCCGCTGTTCCTGTCGACGCTGACGGCGTGCGGGACCACCTCAACGCTCTCATCGTCGATGCGGATCGATCGGCCGACGCTGCCGACGCCGAGCGCTGAGATGACCAGGACCGAGCGCCTGCCGACCCTGAGCGGCAGGAAATCGGGCGAGCTGATCCTGATCGACAAGGGCGAATATGGCGAGCAGCTCGACTTGCTGGCCGAAGCGATCGGCGCGGTAGCACGGCTCAACAACCGGCAAGGCGCGCGCAACGCCTATGACCGTTGCGTCAAAGCGATCTTCGAGACAGGGAAGGTACTGGCGACCTGCCCGACCGATAGCGTAACCGGATCTCCGTGAACGATGAAGGTCGTGTTGCGGCGACGCGATGATCGGCGTGCGTCCTCCGACAAGGCCTTCCGCACCCGTCTCACTATAGCGGAGGCCGCCCAACAGCGTTTCGACGTGGCGGCGGACGCGCGCGAGGATGGCAAGCTCAATCGGGGATGAGGTCGCGCGGCGTCACGATCGCCACACTCACCTTGCCGTCGCGGCGATAGCTGATCGGCAAAGGTCGGCTGACCGCCACGGTCTTGAGCATGCTCCGCGCATCGGACAGCGACAGCGATGCGACATCCCGTTCGCCGATCGCCAGCACGACGTCGCCTTTCTTCAACCCGGCAGCCGCGGCGGGGCCGTTATCGGCCAGGTCCATAATCTCGAACCCGCTCTCTTGCTGGTTGATCCACATACCGGTCCGGTCGAACCGGCCGGTATCGGCATCAAACCGCCCCAACCGCTGCAGGTACAGGCGCCGGTGCGGATAATCGAAGGTCACGACGAACCGCTTGAGCAGGCCACTGCCGATATTGCCGTCCGCCCCTTCATCGGCGAACGACCCCGCCTTGGCCGCGCTCAGCCCAGCGATCGGGCCGTTGACGGTCACGCCGCCGAGCGCCAGGCTGCGAGGCCGCACGACATAGGATCGCGCCGGCCCGCCGACGCCCCAGCCATCGGTGATCGTCACACCGTCGGGATAAGCGGCGCGCAACCCGGCCTTCTCGACGAAGGGGCGCGTGAACGTAACGTCCGAACGCGAACCGGTGTCGATGTCGAACCGCGCCGGCCGGCCGTCGATCGTTCCGGCGACTTGCGGCATATGTTCAAAGAAATCGAACGGCATGCCGGTCCCCGCCGACGCTCGCTCTCGCGCATCGAACCGGTGCGGGTCGATGAACGTAATCGTCTTCGCGCCATAGTCGATCCGGACGACGAAGCGTTCGAAGAACTCGACGCCGAGCATGCCCCCCAATGTCAGGCCCTCGACCGCCGGCGGGCTGAAGTCGAGCGTGATGACCGTCTGATCAGTCAGCACGGCGCCGCCGGCATCGATCCGCGCAACCCGAACATAGCCGCTGGTATTGGCCCGCTCGCCGGCGCCGAACGAAGGCGTCGCGCCGATCGGACGCAACCCCAGCGTCCGGATCGTGGCCGGCGTCAGGATGTCGTGGCCGCCGGTATCGACGAGAAACGGCAATGGGTCCTTCCCGTCGATGCGCACGTCGACGACGATGTGGTTATTGAGCAGCCGGAACGGCAAGGTCGCTCGCCCCGATAGCGGCAGCGAGAAATCCGCGGGGTTGGACGCCGGCATCGCGTAGCGTGCAGGCGCTCTTGCCGCACCCAATGTCAGGCCGCTCAGGCGCAAGGTCTCGGCGCTGCTCGGATCGTCATTGGTCAGCATCTCGATCCGCGTGGCGACCATCATGCCCGCGCGCCGACGATAATCGGCGTAACGTAGGGTGCTGGAAACGCCGTAGCTCTGTCTTTCCCTTACTTCGGACAGCAACCCGGTGCGCGGGTCGAACGTCGCCTCAAACGGCTTGCCGCCCCTGGGCGTGACCTGGAGCTTTCCGCAGCCCAATGCCTCGATCGCGGCACCGCCACGATCGGGCCGCGCCCAAAGTTCCGCGCGACGATAGGCTTCGTTGATCGCCAGTGCGCGCTTGTCGCCACCCGTCTGCGCCGAATGATATCCCGACGTATCCGCCATCCATGGCGTCTTTCCGTCATACCCCATCGCCGAGTGGCTGGGACCAGCGATAGTGTCGGTCACGAACATGCCGGTGCGTTGATCAGTCGTGACCGTTACCGCCCCCGTCAGCCCTTGCCCGGAATAAGCGTAACGTGCGGTCAGCGTACCGGTGCGGTCAGTGCCGATCGCCGAACGATGCATTGCAAGCAGGCGGTCTGGAGAAACATCGGCCGCGCAGATGGCGGCAGCAAGCAGAAACACGGATGATCACCTTTCTGTCGGGTGACGGGCTGGTATAGGACCAGCGATCATGGGTCTTGAACCGAATTCACCTTCCTGTTCGTGCTGCACACCGCGCGCGGCGCCGCCGGGCCGGATGCGCCATCGGGCTAGCGAAACGCTCCACCGCCATCTTCACGAACGGCCCTTTGCCGCAATCGTCCTGGCCGGCGGCTATGTCGAGGCGGGCGATACCGGGCGGCATTGCGTCACTGCCGGGGACGTCATCGTCCACCGCGCCTTCGAGCGCCACCTCGACCGTTTCGACCCGCATGGTGCCGAAGTGCTGGTGTTGCCATTGTCCGAGCGATGGCGCGGGCCTGTCCGTGGGCAGGTCGCCGATCCCGACGCGGTCGTCCGGCTGGCGGAGCGCGATCCGATCGCGGCGCAACAGCTGCTGGATCGCGAGATGACGAGGCAGCCGGCCAAGAACGACGATTGGCCCGACTTGCTCGCGGCCGACCTGCTCGACGCTCCCGATCTCTCGCTGGCGCTATGGGCCGCGCGGCATGGCCTGCATGCAGCCAGCCTCTCGCGTGGATTCCGCCAGCAATTCGAGATCACTCCCGCGCAATTCCGTCTGATCGCCCGCACGCATCGCGCGATCGACCGCATGCTCAGTACAACCCTCACGCTCTCGACCATCGCGGCGGCCGAAGGGTTCGCCGATCAGGCGCATATGACGCGATCGATCATGCGCCAGACCGGACGGTCTCCGCGCGCGCTCCGCAACGAACTGGGGCTCGCCAGCCCGATTGCCGACCGCATTTCCAACTAGCTCGCGGTTCGATCGCCGGCCGGCTTCTCGCCGCATTCGCAAAAAGGAATCGAACCTCAACCACTTGACGACTCGCGGTTACTCCTAGGGTTTCGAATAGACGGATTCCTAGCAACATGGTAAATATCGCGTTGCGCATGATGGACGTGCCGAGTGGGGGTGAATGGTCCAGATCCTGTTCCTGTTGGCATTGGCCGCGAGTTTCGCGGGCTATGCGACGTATCTGACGGGACTGAAGCGCGACCTGGTCGAACCCAATCGCGCATCCTGGCTGATCTGGTCGGCGGCGACCGCGGTCGAGGCGTCGACCTATGCCGCCGTGAACCCGGACGGGCTGCAGCGCTGGGTGTTCCTGTTCGCGACCGTCGCCTGCGTCGCGATCACGGTCGCTTTGTGGCGACGGTCCGCCTGGAGCTTACCGACGCGCACCGAAGCGATCTGTATCGGTGCCAGCCTGATGGCGCTCGCGGTCTGGGCGATGTTCCGCGATGCCTTTTGGGCGCACATGCTGGTGGTCGTGGCTGTACCCATCAGTTTCTGGCCGACCTGGGCCAGCGTCGCTGCCGACCGCAATCGTGAGCGCTCGCCCGCCTGGGGCCTTTGGACGTTGGGCGACCTTGCGACATTGATGGTTGCAGCGCGCACGCCCGGTAGCCCCATCGGCGAATATGCCTATATTCTGGTCGAGTTCGTCTGCCACGCCAGCGTCTGGTTCCTGGTCGGGCTGGCCACAATCAACCCGCTACGGTCGCTCGGCTTCCGCAATGGACGATTCTACATCCTCGACGCGATCCGCACGCCCGCCAATTTGTTCGCGGTGAGCGAGAACCATCTGGGCAAGGCCGTCTTCGCGGCAACGGCGTTCGCCGAGGGCGACCGGCTGATGTCCTTCACCGGCCGCCGCTTTCGCGCCGACCGCATCCCCAGCCTGATGCGCGGCCAGTCGGACCGGTTCGTCCAGGTTACGCCGGACCATTATATGGGCCCCTCGGGACGGATCGACGATCTGGTCAACCACAGTTGCTCGCCGAATGCCGGCCTGCGCTTCACCGATCAGGGCGTGTTCCTGGTGGCGATCCGCGACATCGCGCAGGGAGAGGAAATCTGCTGGGATTATTCGACCACGCTGGCCGAATCGAACTGGCACATGATCTGCCAGTGCAGGACGCCCGACTGCCGTCGCGTGATCGGCAATTTCGCGACGCTGAGCCCCGAGCGCCAGGAATGGTTCCGATCGCGCAATCTGGTCGCGCCCTATCTCCGGCGCAAGGACGAGGTCGGCCGAGACCGCGCCGCCTAGACGTGCTCTTGCAGCGCGTCAGCTTCTCCCCACATTCGTCGCCGTTGGTCGCGGGCTCGAAGGAGGGCCTCAACGTCCATGAACAGCGTATCGGCCCACCCTGCCCTGGTCGCCAAAGCACCGATCCGCGCCTGGCGCATCGTCTGCGGTGCTTTCCTGCACTTTGCCGTGCCCGTCTATGTCGTGACGGTTGCGGTGGCGACGTTGTTCACGGCGCCAGCGGGCGCGCCGTTTGGCGACCTCGCCCAGCTGGCGCTCGGCTATAGCGGCTGGTTCCTGGCCGGCTACGCGGCGTTGGCACTGGCAGCGACAGTTGTCACGGCTGCTCTCGAGCCATTGGTCGGCCTTCGCCGTCACCGCGACGCGATCGACCCGAGGCGCGCAGCAAATGTCTCCCGGATGCGCGTCACGCATGCGCTGGCCGAGGCACGATCATTACCCGGTGCCGATCTTCGCCGACTCGTCGATGTGCTAGCTCAATCAAGGTGGGACCATGACGACGAGAGATATCAGGCGCTGTCACGCGACCTCGCACAAGTCGTCCACGCGATGGTGGTGGCGAATGACACCGCTTCGAACGAATCCCGAACTGACATTCTCGCACTCGCGACTCGCTCGCTGCAACGGATCGATGATACGGTGAATGGTCTGGCCGCCGAGCGAAGCAGGCTTAACCATGGCGACGCACGTGCGGTCGCGCGCTACGTCGAAAATCGGTATGGTCCTTCCGATTTCTCTGGAAGCTAGACTTGGGGCATATTAAATAGAGGGCGAGCGCGATCGTGCGCTCTTCTTTAGGTCCCAAGGACACCCACCACAAATGACAAATATGTATGTGCTCGGCGCTTCGGCCGTCGTGGCCCTTGTTGTCGCTTGTCTGTTCATCCTCTCTCGCTGCGTTCGCTACGTGCGCAACAACCGCGTCGCGATCGTCGAGAAATTGTGGAGCCGCAACGGCTCCGTCACCTCCGGCTTGATCGCCCTCAACGGCGAGGCCGGCTACCAGCCGATTGTCCTGCGCGGCGGCTATCACTTCTTCATGCCGTTCCAATATCGCGTCCATTCGCAGCCGTTGGTCACCATTCCCCAGGGCCAGATCGGCTATGTCTTCGCGCGCGACGGCGCCCCACTGGGTCCGACCCAGACGCTGGCTAGCAATTTGCGCACCGCCGATTTCCTCGATGTGCGCCGCTTCCTGGAAGATGGCGGGCAGAAGGGCCCGCAACGAGCGATCCTGCGCGAAGGCACGTACGCCATCAACCTGGCGCAGTTCGTCATCATCACGCGCGAGCATCTCTACGGCCTGATGCTCGAGGCGAACGACTTCGACCTGTTCAGCAACATGCAGCGCGTGATCGAGGAGCGGTCGGGTTTCGAGTCGGTCGTGATCAAGGACGCGTCGGACATGATCGGCATCGTCACGGTGCATGACGGCCCGGCATTGACCGCCGACCAGATCATCGCACCCGAAGTCGGCACCAATCAGGACGACGACGCGACGTTCCACAACAGCTTCCAGGATCCGGAGAAATTCATCGCGGCGGGCGGTCGTCGCGGCCGCCAGCTCCAGGTCCTGGTCGAGGGCAGCTATTTCATCAACCGGCTGTTCGCGACGGTGGAAATGGTCGCCAAGACGGTGATCGAGGTCGGCCATGTCGGCGTCGTCATCAGCTATACCGGCGACAGTGGCGCCGACACGTCGGGCGAGGAGTATCGCCATGGCGAACTGGTCGATCGCGGTACGCGCGGCGTGTGGAGCGAGCCGCTGCTGCCGGGCAAATATGCGTTCAACACCTATGCCGGGAAGATCCTGATCGTACCGACGACCAACTTCATCCTGAAATGGGATCAGGAGATGACCGGTCAGCACAAGTTCGACGAGAATCTGTCCGAAGTGTCCCTGATCACCAAGGACGCATTCGAACCCACTCTGCCGCTCTCGGTCGTCGTGCATATCGACTATCGCAAGGCGCCGTTGGTCGTGCAGCGGTTCGGCGACATCAAGAAGCTGGTTGAGCAGACGCTCGATCCGATGGTCTCGGCCTATTTCAAGAATGTCGCGCAGAAGAAGACGCTGATCCAGTTGCTCCAGGAACGCTCGGACATTCAGGAGCAGGCGGGCGATCAAATGCGCGCGAAGTTCACCGCCTATAATCTCGAGCTGCAAGAAGTGTTGATCGGCACACCGCGCGCGGCAGCGGGCAACGACCAGATCGAGAAGGTCCTGCAACAGCTCCGCGAACGCCAGGTCGCCGAGGAACAGGTCACGACGTACGCCAAGCAGCGCGTCGCGGCCGAAGGCGAGAAGGATCTGCGTGAAGCGCAGGCCCGAGCGCATCAGCAGACCGCGATCACTGAATCCGAACTATCGATCACGGTGCAGGAAAACCAGGGCAAGGCGGCGGTGAAACGTGCGGCGCAGGAAGCCGAACAGACGCGCACGCTCGCCAAGGCCGAATCCGACCGCATCCGCATCGTCGGTGAGGGTGAAGCGGCGAAAGTGGTGGCGCTCGCGGGCGCCGAGGCCGACCGGATCACCAAGACCGGCCTCGCCACTGCCGAGACCATCGAAAAGCAGGCGGCCGCATCTGGTGGCGCGCAATTCCAGCTGACGCGTCAGGTGATCGAGCGACTGGCCCAGGCGCTGGAGACGTCGGGAGTCGACGTCGTGCCGAGGGTGCAGATCAACACCGGCGGCGATGCCGGCACGGGTGCCGGTGGCGGCGCGCTCCAGGCGTTGATCGGCATGCTGCTGTCGGAGAAAGGCATGTCGATGCTGGCGACGCCGGCGGCGAACGACCGCGCTCCCGTCGCACTCCCCGATGAAGACGAGGTGGCGGCGGAATAACGCTCGAGACAGGTCGCGGCCGGGTGGACCCCGGCCGCGACTGCCCGATCATTGCTTGAAATGGACGTGAACGGCGTTGGACAGCGGCGCTCGCTGCATGGCCGTCGCCGGAAAGAAAAACGACGTCGATGCCGGTGCGGATGGAACACCGATCACCTCACCGATGACCGACGACAGCATGATCCGAGCGGAGTTGAGCGCTATCCGCATCGTGCTCGCGAGACTCGGGTCGAACCTCCCGATCGCGCTGGCATCGGCTCCCTCCAGCAGCGCGAGCAAATCGCGTTCGTCGCGCGAAAATCCGATATCCATGGGGCTGCCGGCACGGAAACGGCGCCGGAAGCCCGCTTCGAACAAAGCCATCACGCTATCCAAGACCGGCGCGAGCAGGCCGGCGCCAAAGCGTTCGAGCCGTCTGTACAGACTCGGCTGAACCGGATCGCCGGCATCCCGCGCGATCCGCCAGTTCCTTGCGCTGTCGATGATGGTCCAGACGGCGGCGGGCGAAAACGCGAAACGCATAGGGATTCCTTCCAGACACCCCTTCGTTCGCGCCGCTTTTTCGGTTCGCTGGCGAAGCGATACGCTCGGCCTGTTGCAGCGGCAAGACGCCTGCACGCAGTTCATCCGATATCGCGACCTAAATGCGACCAGTCGTGAAGGCCGCTTCCGCAAGCCCGTCTCGGATCCGGTCCGCCGATGCGCGGAGTGCAGGCGCGCATCGGCGTTTTGCAGCCCGAAAGTTCTCGCACTCGCGGCAATGTGTCACTATGTATGGATCAATATCCATACATAGTTTCGGGACAACCAAGTGCCGCCCATACAAAATAGCAACGACAAGTTCCGCTGGATCGTCGAAACGGGTTGGAAGGGCCTCTGCCCACGGTGTGGCAAGGGATATATGTTCAGATCGTGGTTGAAGGTCACCGATACCTGCGAATGTTGCGGATTGGACTACCGGTTCGCGGCGCCTGACGATGGCCCGGCCTTTTTCTCCCTATGCCTGATCGCGTTGCCGTTGATCTTCGTCGTTGTATGGATCCAAGTGACATACAACCCGCCGATATGGGTCCATCTGGTCACATCTGTACCGATCATGGTAGCGGGTTGCTTGTTGCCGTTGCGGCCGATCAAAGCCTGGCTGGTCGCATCGCAATATGTAAACCGGTCACAGGAAGCGGGCACCGAACGCCTCTGGAACCAGCTGCATGGCCGCACCCGGGGCAGCAATTTCGATGACTGACGATTGGCTTCCCGACCTGGCCAAAGCGCGTGCACCAAAATATCTGGCAATCGCCGATGCGCTCGGATCTGCGATCGAGCGTAGGAATTTGAGCAGTGGCGATCGCTTGCCGCCACAACGTGAGCTCGCGGCACGGCTTGGCGTCGACCTCACCACGGTTACCAGGGCATATGAAACCGCGCGCCAACGCGGACTGATCGAAGCGCGTGGCCGTGCCGGCAGCTTCGTCCGCGGCGCTTCACCCGCGCAGATCGAGGATGCCGCGCGAGTCGATACGGGCATGAACATGCCACCCGAATTGCCCGGCGACATGCTGGGCCGCGCGATACGCGATACGATCGCGACGTTGCTCGCGGATGGATCTGGGTTGCGGTTGCAATACCAGCCCACCGGTGGAAGCGCGGTGGACCGCGCAGCCGGGGCGCGACTGATCGGCCGCGCCGGCGTCGAAGCATCGGACGATCAAATAGTCGTTGCCGCCGGTGCGCAAAACGCACTTCATGCGATCGTGAACGCGGCGCTCCGCCCCGGCGACGCCGTGGCCTGCGGACGGTTCGTCTATTCGGGGTTCAAAGTGCTGGCCGCACGGCTGGGATTGCGCCTGGTCCCCCTGCCGACGATCGATGGCGATGTCTTGGCGGCGGCGTGTCGCTCGGAACGGATCCGCGCATTGTATGTGGTGCCGACCAACGACAATCCGACCGCGACGACGCTCGATGCGACAACGCGTCAATCGGTCGCCCAAGCAGCGCGAGCCAACGATCTGACGGTGATCGAGGATGACGTGTATGGCGCGCTGTGCACCGCGCCCGCTGCGCCAATCGCCACACTCGCGCCCGAACGGACCTGGTACGTGGCGAGTGTTTCAAAGACCATCTCTCCGGCATTGCGCATCGCTTATGTTCGCGCTCCTGATATCGGCGGCGCGCTTCGCCTTGCAGCCGATGTTCACGAAACCGCGATCATGGCGCCGCCGCTCAACGCGGCCATGGTGCGGACCTGGCTCGACGACGGCCGTTACGATCGGCTGGTCGAAGCGATGCGGAACGAGGCGATGCGACGCCAGGCGCTGGCGGCCGATATCCTGGAAGGATTGCCCTATCGATCGCATGCTCAGGGCTATCATCTCTGGCTTCCACTGCCGGCAGGGCTCGATGGCGCCGAACTGGCCGATGCCATGCGCCCAAGCGGCCTGTCGGTCGTTGCCGGCGACCGTTTTCGTATCGCATCCGGCGCGGATCAAGCGGTGCGGATATCGCTCGGCGGCCTGATCGAGGCGCCGAGGCTGGCCCGCGCGCTCCACCTGATACGCGGTCATTTCGATACGCCCCGGCAACGCCCGCTGGTCTGACCTTGGGCCCGTTCTGACCTGCTAACCATCAAGCCCCTCCCAGCCGGCAACGGAACCGCGGGCGTTACGATCGCGTTCTATTGCACCAATAGGAGGTTCAGATGCCAGACATTCGTACCGACGATCGCACGGTGGTCGAACGCAGCAGCTTCAACGTCGCCAACGTCATCGTGGCGATCGCTCTCTTGTTGCTGGTGCTCGGCTTGCTGAAATATTTCCACGTGTCGCCGCTCTGAGGCTGGCCGACGCAGCCCCTCCAAACGCCCAAGCAGCACTGGAATGACGTCGCTTCACTGAAGCGGCCTAGGCATGACTGAGCTCCCTTCAGGCGGCGAGATCGGTCTTCTTTGCTTCGCGTGCAGGGGCGCGCAACACCAGTCGCGCGGTCGCGCCGCGGCCGACGCCATCGCTCTCGAGACTCAAGGATCCCTCCATCGCGGTCACCGAATTGGCGCACCAATGGAGGCCAAACCCGCCCGATTTGTGCTGGCGGGTGGAAAAGCCGCGCTGGAACAATTGTGGCGTCCCGCCCGGATCGAACCCTTCGCCCGTATCGTGGATCGCGATCTCCACACGGCCGTCATTCGTTTCGGTGATCGTCACGTTGATGCTGCCCGACCCGCCTGCCGCGGAAATCGCCTCGGCGGCGTTGGAAAACAGGTTCCCGACGACCTGGCTCAGCAGCACGCGATTGGCCATCACCTCATGTTTCTTCGCCGGGAAGTTGAACGCGATCGACGCACCGTCCCCGGAATGACGCGCGATCGTCGCATTCTGGGCGATAATCTGTGTCGCATCGCATTCTTCGAGCGGCGGCCGTTCATGCGCGAGCTGTTGTTGCGCGCCGATGATCTCCAATACCTGGCGCATCGCGTCGCGACCGACATGCAACTGAGCGCTGCGGTCCTCGCGCTGCTTGTCCTCGGCTTCGAACGCCGCGGCGATGAACGACGCTAGCTTTTCGCGGCGTTCGGATGCGGTCTCCGGAGCCACCAGTTCGGCCAAGGCGCGTTCGATCAGGGCGCGCTCGACCGGCGCGGCTTGGCGAATCCCGGTCGACAAGATGGTCGACACGGGGTTCAGCGCGTTCCGCACATTGTGCATCACCGCAACAGCGCTTTCCGATCGGCCGAGCTCGAAGCCTTGCGCCTCGACCTGCTCGCGCAACTCCTTGAGCTGGACCAGCATCGCGTTGAAGCTGCGGCCGAGCGAGGCGATCTCATCGCGGCGCGCGGCAACCTGGGGCAATATGGTCAATGAGCCGGAGTTGCGAACGCGCTGCATATGCCCCTCGACCCGACTGAGCGGCTTGAGCACCAGGAGCGTGAACAGCCGGCTCAGCACCGCGAGCACGAGCGCGAGCAGAATGGTCGATCCCAGCACCGCGAGCCAAAGCATGTGGCGCCCGAGTTGCGACACGTCGCGCGGCACCACGAAGCTGGCGACCGCGACCGGCCTGCCCTCCGCTCCCGTCAGCGGCACGGCGATCTGCATCATGGTCGGACTGGTGGTGACGAGGTCGCCACGCATTCTATCCAGATCCAGGCGCGCGGGCACCTGGAGCAATTTCGCCAACTGTGCCGACGTGATCCGGCGTGCCATGACGACATAGCCGCGCGGCGTACCGGTGCCGTCGCTCTTCCTGACCTTGGCCACGCCAACCGCCGCCACGATCTTGCCGAGACGAACATAGAAATGGCCCGAATTGCTGCCCTTCATCGCGCCGTCGAGCGGAGCTCTCCGGATCGCCTCGATCATCGTGTCGCGTAGGGCGTCATTCTCCCGGCCGGTGCGCGGATCGATCCAGCGCGCGATCACCAGGCTGCGATCGGGGCGCAGATAGGCCATGGCGTCAACGTCGAGATTGGCCATCGCCAGCGGCGAAAAACTCTCCTGCTCGAACGCGCGCGTCGGCTTGACGATATAATCGTAGCTGGAATTCCAGTCGCCATAATCGCGCACCGAGCTTTCGACCTTGGCCGCAAAGTCGGTGAGGGCCGCGCGCGTCCGCTGGACGTGTCCGTCGATCGCCTGGCGTTCGAGCGCGTTGAAGCTGGGAGTGATGACCAGGGCAAGCAGCACCGTCAACGCGATCGAACCGACCAGCCCGACCGATGCGAGGATCAGGAGCAGCTTGCCGCCGAGCGACGCGAACGACAATCGGCGCCTGGTCACGGCACGCAGCCGCACCATCAGCCGTTGGTCCCGTCACCCGCCCGGATCGCGAATTCGTCACCGTCGAGATCGTCCTCGCCGCCGATATAGCGCTCCTGCGCGATCTCGCGCGCGATGTCGGCTGGGACCGGCCGCGAGAAATAATAGCCCTGCAAATGGCTGGCCCCGGCGAGGCGAAGCGCCTGGACCTGCGCCTCGGTCTCCACGCCTTCCGCCACCACGCCCAATCCCAGCGCGTGGCCGAGATGGACGATCGACTGGACGATCGCGGCGGATTCGCGCTCGCGGCCCATGCTGTCGATGAAGCTCTTGTCGATCTTCAGGCAATCGAGGGCGAATTTGCGGATATTGTAGAGCGACGAATAGCCGGTACCGAAATCGTCGAGCGCGATGCGGAAACCCATCTGGCGCAATTTGTAGAGCGTCTCCGCGGCGCGTTCGGCGTTGTCGAATATCGCGGTTTCGGTGATCTCGATCTGGACGCGTGCCGGCGCGATCCCCGCGCGCATCACGCGTTCGACGACATGGCCGACAAAATTCAGCCGGCGGAATTGGCGCGGGCTGAAATTGACCGAGACATATTGCCCCGGCCATTGGTCGAGCACTTTCAACGCCTCGTCGAGCACCCAGTCGCCCAGTTCGTGGATCAGGTTCGATTCTTCGGCGATCGGAATGAACAAGGCCGGGCTGATCGGTCCGAATTCGTCGGTGTTCCAGCGCAGCAGCGCCTCGAACCCGACCACTTCCATATCGTGGCCCGCGACGATCGGCTGATAAGCGAGGCTCAGTTCGCCGCGCTCGATCGCCTGGCCCAGCCCGCCTTCGATACGGCGGCGGAAACGGACACTTTCATCCATACTCTCATTATAGGCGCGGACCACGCCGCGGCCCGATTTCTTGGCATCGTTGAGCGCGAGATCGGCCTTGCGCATGACGTCCGTCGGATCGCGATTGCCATCGACTTCGGCAATCGCGAGCCCGATCGACGCCGACGCCTGGACCGAATGGCCGATGATGCGGAAGCTGGAGGTGCAGGCGGCGATGATGTGATCGCAAGCCATGGCCGCGGCCTGCTCGCCCAGCGTGTCGAACAGGATACCGAACTCGTCGCCGCCCAGCCGCGCGACGATCGCGCCTGGTGGGGCCGATTGCTGCAGGATGGCGTAAATCGCGCGGATCAGTTCGTCCCCAGCGAGGTGCCCCAGCGTGTCGTTGACGATCTTGAATCGATCGAGGTCGATCATCGCCGCCGCGAACATCCCGCCGCCGCGCGCCTTGTCGGTCAGCGCTTTCAAGAAGGCCAGGCGGTTGGGCGCCTCGGTCAGCGAATCGTGCGTCGCCATGTGCAGCGCCTTCGATTCGTTGGCGGCGAGTTCGACCGCCTGTTCCTCGAGCTTGGCCATTGCATCGGCGAGGTCGCGATCGGCTTGCCAGCGGTGCGAAAGCGCGGTTGCGGTCTGCACCACTTCGGCGATCTCGAACGGCTTGGCGATATAGAAGATCTTGTCGACTGGTCCCGCAGCCTTTGAAATCTCGATCGGCGAGAAGTCGGAAAAGCCGGTGACGATGACGAGATTGATGTTGGAATCGAGCGCGCGGATGCGCGTCGCGGTTTCCTTGCCGTCGATCCCCGGCGGCATGCGGACATCGATAAAGGCCACCGCGAACGGATTGCCGTCGGCGATCGCGTCCTCGACCGCGGCAACCGCATCCAGGCCCTGGTTGCAATGAACGGTGTCGAACGCCGCGCCGACTGCTTCCGCGACCGGCACGGACGCGTCGCCGAACAGCTCCGCGGCCATGTCGCTCAGCGCGTCATGATTGGTCGCCACCGGCTCGAAGCAGTGTCGGTAGGACTCATGCATTGCCGGTTCGTCGTCGACTATCAGAATTCGCACCGCGCGCTGTCCCTCGCTTGGCGGGACGTACACGACGCCCCAAGGTCATTGCGGAGACGTAAGCGGACGGGGTTAAGGCGCCGTAAACGATCTTATTTCGCCGTGAGCGCGTGCTGTCCCAGCAGGATCGCGCCGAGCGGCCCGGCTTCGGCACCGAGCGCGGCCGGGACGATATAGGTATCGAGATCGCCGAGCAGCGAGCGGTCGCCGTAACTGCCCAGGCTTTCATCCAGCATCCGGCGCACCATCGGCAACAGCCAGGACACACCCAGCGCTACACCGCCGCCGAAGACGATCCGGCGCGGTATGCCGGTCAGCACCAGCGTATGACAGAGTTGCGCGATCGGATGCGCAACCTGAGGCCAGATCGGCGAATGCTCGGCAATCTCGTTGGCGGCAACGCCCGCGCGCGCCTTGATGGCAGGGCCAGACGCGAGCCCTTCAACGCAGTCGCCGTGATACGAGCACATACCCGGCCAATCGTCGCCCGCCATCCGCACCGGACGGACATGGCCCAGTTCCTGGTGAGTCAGGCCGACCACCGGCTTATCCCGGCTGATCAGCCCGACGCCCACCCCCGTGCCGATGGTGATATAAGCGTGGTCGTGCAGCCCCCTCGCCGCGCCCCATTGCCCCTCGGCCAGGCCGGCACCGACCACATCGGTGTGGAAGGCGGTGGGCACGTCATATCGGCGTTGCAATCGCCCCGCGACATCGGTGCTGGCCCAGCCCGGCTTGGTCGTCGCGGTGATATGGCCAAAGCTGGCGGCGCCGGTGTCGATTCCAATCGGCCCGAAGCTCGCAATGCCGATCGCGTCGAACCCACGCCATTGGTCGAGCGCTTCCTCGATCGCCGCCATCGTCGTTTCGGGATCGGTCGTGTCGACCCGGCGGGCCTCGACGATGGTCGCGCCATCCTGCGACAGCACGCACACGCACTTGGTGCCGCCGAGCTCGACACCGGCTATTCTCACGACGCCATTCCCAAAATCCGCTCCGCCTGAACGAGGTGCAGCGCCTCCACCATCTTGCCGTCGACCTGGATCACCCCGCCATCGCTGTTGGTGAATGCATCGCGCACACGCGTCGCCCATTCGATCGCTGCGGCATCCGGACCGAATGCCGCGTTGCAGACGTCGATCTGACGGGGATGGATCAGCGACTTGCCATCATAGCCCATGGCGGCGGCGGCGGCGCATTCCGCCTCGAGCCGCGCATCGTCCGAAAAGTCGTTGCAGACGCCGTCGAGCGCAATCAGCCCGCGCGACCGTGCCGCGGCCAGCACGATCGCCTGCACCGGCGCCAACCAGGCGCGATCCGCGCCCGGTCGCGCACCGAGCTCGAGCGCCAGGTCGTTCACGCCGAGCACGAATCCCTGCACATCCGCCTCGGCGATGTCCTGCAGCCGACCGAGCGCCTCGCACGTCTCGATCATCACCCAGAGCGGCGTCTCGGAACCGAGATGATCGCGGCATGTTCGGACGTCGCCCGCATTGCGTATCTTGGGCACCAATATGGCCGCCCCCGTCCCCCGCACCGCCGCCAGGTCCGCCGCGCCCCATTCGGTGTCGAGGCCGTTCACCCGGATCACGACTTCGCGCGTCCCGAACCCTTGGCCGGTCGCCGCTATCGCCGTCTCGCGCGCCGCGGCTTTCGCGTCCGGCGCGACCGCATCCTCCAGGTCGAGGATCACGACGTCGGCGGCGAGTCCCCTCGCCTTTTCGATCGCACGCGGATTGCTCGCGGGCAGGAACAGTGCGCTGCGGCGGGGACGAAAGCTCATGTCACCCCCTTGCCTCAAGCCGCCGGGCGGGACAATGCGGGCGGAGACGAGGAGATTATCATGGCTGGCATGGCGCATTTCGATTGGGCGGATCCCTTCCTGCTCGACGACCAGTTGAGCGAGGATGAGCGGATGATCCGCGATACCGCGCGCGCTTATGCCCAGGACAAGCTGGCGCCGCGTATCATTGACGCCTTCGCCAACGAGACGACCGACCCAGAGATTTTCCGCGAGATGGGCGCGCTGGGCCTGCTCGGGCCGACGATCCCCGAGGAATATGGCGGCGTCGGCGCGAATTACGTGTCCTACGGCCTGGTCGCGAGAGAGGTGGAGCGGATCGACTCCGGCTACCGGTCGATGATGTCGGTCCAGTCGAGCCTCGTCATGTACCCGATCTACGCTTACGGCTCGGAAGAGCAGAAGCATAAGTATCTGCCCAAGCTGGCGAGCGGCGAGTGGATCGGCTGTTTCGGCCTGACCGAGCCCGATGCCGGCTCCGACCCGGGTGGGATGACGACGCGCGCGACCAAGACCGCGGGCGGTTATTCGCTGTCGGGCGCCAAGACCTGGATCTCCAACGCGCCGATCGCCGACGTGTTCGTGATCTGGGCCAAGTCAGACGCGCATGGCGGCGGCATCCGTGGCTTCGTGCTCGATAAGGGTATGAAAGGTCTCAGCGCGCCCAAGATTGAAGGCAAGCTCAGCCTGCGTGCGTCGATCACCGGCATGGTGATGATGGATGAGGTCGAAGTCGGCGAGGATGCGCTGCTGCCCGAGGTTCAAGGGCTGAAGGGGCCGTTCGGCTGTCTCAACCGCGCGCGTTACGGGATCAGCTGGGGGTCGCTGGGCGCCGCCGAATTCTGCATGCATGCGGCGCGGCAATATGGTCTCGACCGCAAGCAGTTCGACAAGCCGCTCGCCGCCAACCAGCTGTTCCAGAAGAAGCTCGCGGACATGGAAACCGAGATCGCGCTCGGCCTGCAGGCGTCGCTACGCGTCGGGCGGCTGATGGATGAGGGCCGGTTCGCGCCCGAGATGATCTCGATCGTCAAGCGCAACAATGTCGGCAAGTCGCTCGATATCGCCCGCATGGCGCGCGATATGCACGGCGGCAACGGCATTTCGGGCGAATATCAGGTGATGCGCCATCTGATGAACCTGGAGACGGTCAACACTTACGAAGGCGCGCACGACGTTCACGCGCTGATCCTCGGCCGTGCGATCACCGGCATCGCGGCGTTCTAGAGTCTGCTCCGTCCTACTTGCGGACGGTCGGCATCGGGCGCAGTCTCAGCCTCCCACTCACGGGCAGGAGAAGTCGTTTATGCTACGGATCGCTTTCGCGCTTGCCGCCGTCGCGATGGTCGCGACGCCATCGATGGCCGCCAACCGTTGCCGTGACGCCAAGGGTCACTTCATCGCCTGTCCGAAGCCCAAGCCCGCGGCCACCGGCAAGTGCCGCAACGCGAAGGGCCATTTCGTGAAATGCGGAACGCCGGGCGCCAAGCCGGCCTGAGCATCCACTGACGAGGAATCAGACGATCCGGACGATGTAAGTCAGCGTCCGGACCGCCTTGCCTTCCCATGGCCGCATGTACCGGAACACGATCCGGTACGTACCCCGCCGGGTGCCGACGACACGATAGGTCGCAACCGACGGCGCGCCGACCATACCGGGCCGCGTGGCGACCGTCGCGACCGCCGCCACCAGCGTGACGCTGATCCCGCGATCGGCGTCGACCTTCCAAGTATAGCCCGTGCTGGCATTGGTTTGCAGCTCGACCCGGGCAGACTGCCCGCGTCGCAGCGTCGTCGCCTTGCCACTGTTCGCGCCAGTTAGCGGAATATCAGCGCGCGCCGCGACAGCCACAGGCGCAATCATCGACATCGCGATCGCCATGAACAACCCTGTTCGCATCGCCGGCCCTCTCCTGTTTGCCGTGCCCCGCTTCGGCGAGGCACGGCAAGGGTGATCAAGCGTCGGCATAATCCTGCGCGGGAATGCGCGCATAGATGCCGAACGCCGTAATGATCGCATAGCAGACGCCCGGCAGGATCAGCGCCAGCGCAAGGCTGCCAGTCGCATCGGCGAGAAAACCGGTCGCGACCGGCAATACCGCACCACCGAAAATCGCCACATTGATGATCCCTGAGCCATCCGCCGCACGAGCCCCCAGCTTTTCGCAGGCAAGCGTGAAGATCGTCGGGAACATGATCGAATTCATCAGACCGATCAGCAACAAGCTGTAGCCGGCCGTCGTGCCCGTCGTGTGGGTCGAAACCAGGATGAGCACGATCGCGCCCACCGCCACGCTCGCCAGGACCTTGCCCGGATTGATGAACCGCAACACCACCGCGCCGATGAAGCGCCCGATCATCGCACACAGCCAATAGACGAAGATCAGCTTGCCCGCCGATTCAGTGGACAGGCCCATCACGCTGGATTGCTTGAGATAATTGACGATCAGAGAACCGATCGAGACCTCGGCGCCGACATAGAGAAAGATGCATAACGCGCCGAAGGCGAAACGCGGGCGCCCGAGCAAATCAATCCCGGCAAGGCCGCTGCCCGCCTGATGCGCTTCGCCCTTCAACTTGTTCCGGAACATCCACACGACGGCCGCAACGATCGCCAGCGCCACTGCCAGGCCAAGATAGCCATGGACGATCGCCTGGCTTTCGGCAGTACGATAAGCATCGAGCGCCGGGCCGGAGAGGTCTGCGGCACTGACTTTGGTGAGGCTTCCAAGAATCAGGATCGCGCCCACGATCGGAAAGATCGTCGTCCCCAGCGAATTGAATGCTTGCGCGAAGGTGAGCCGGCTCGACGCGGTCTCTGGCTTGCCGAGCAACGTGATCAGCGGGTTCGCGACGATCTGGACGAGCACGACACCCGTCGCAAGCACGAAGAGGGCGAACAAGAAGAGACCGTAAGTGGCGGTGTTGGACGCCGGGATGAACAACAGGCACCCCACCATCATCGTCAGCAACCCGGCTGCCGCGCCGCGCATATAGCCGATCCGTTTGACCAGCATCGCGCCCGGAATGCCGATCAGGGCATAGGCCGTGAAGAAGCAGAACTGCACCAGCATCGCCTGCGTGTAGTTGAGCGTGAACAGCTCTTTCAGCTTAGGGATGATGACATCGTTCAGGCTGGTGATGCCGCCGAAGATGAAGAACAGCGCGAAGACAAACACCTGCAGGCCGGGGGCATTGATCCCCTGATGCGTATCGCCCGTGGCAGTAGGATTGGTCGACGCCGCGGCGCCTGTGTCCATGACCATGAAAAAGCACTCTCCCTGGGGTCCGGTCTGAAACCGGTTTGGAGCGCCTTGATGGCCTAGCTGGGCGGCGACCGCAATCGCCTAGTGAACAGAATTGGGAACGCTCTCAACCGAAGCGGTAGCCCGAAACGGCCCAGCCGAGCACGTTACTTTCATGGTCGCGGACCGCTTTCTCGTCGCCGCCCGCTCCCAGTGCGACCATCAGCGGCAGCAAATGCTCCTCGCGCGGATGGGCGAACTGCGCGTGCGGCAGTGCCCGCCAGCCGACGACGCGTTCCGCTCGGCGCACCGGGTCGGGATCGGTCACCGCCGCGGTGAGCGCCGCATCCCACTCGGCGGATGGCGCGATCGCCGCCGCGCCGCGTACGCGCAGATTGTGGAAGCTCATCCCGGATCCGACGATCAGCACGCCTTCGTCGCGCAACGGCGCCAGCGCGCGGCCGATCGCGATATGGTCGGCGGGATCGAGATCGGCGCGCAGCGACATCTGCGCGAGCGGGATGTCCGCGCCGGGCACGGCGACCTTCATCGGAATGAACACGCCATGATCCCAGCCGCGCCCATTTTCCTCGCGCGTCGCAAACCCCGCTCCACGCAATAACGACGCCGCGCGTCGCGCAACGTCCGGCGCTCCCGGCGCGTCCCAGCGCAAATGGTACGTGTGCTCGGGAAAGCCGTAATAGTCGAACAACAGCTCGGGCCGCGCGCCGGTATGGACGGTGATCTCGTCCTCTTCCCAATGGCCCGATACCAGCAGAATCGCGCGCGGCCGTTCGGGCAGGCTGTCGATCAGTTCGGCGAGATAATGCTCCATAGGCTGCCACATCGGATCCGACGGGCCGCCATCGGGGTCCATGAAGAAGCAGGGGCCGCCGCCGTGCGGAATGAACAAAGTGGGTAAGGTCATCGAGTGGATATCGCCTCGACCCGGCCGCGCAACAATGCCGCTAGCGGAAACGGCGCGTTTCCGCCTACATTTCGGGCGTGACCAAGTTCACCGTCAACAATCAACCGGTCGAATACCGCATGGACCCCGCGACGCCTCTGCTATGGGCATTGCGCGACGCGTCCAACTTGACCGGCACCAAATATGGTTGCGGCACCGGGCATTGCGGCGCGTGCATCGTCGATATCGATGGTGCGGCCAAGAAATCGTGCCTGGTACCGATCGGATCGATCGAAGGCAGTGTCGTCACCACGATCGAAGGCCTGTCGCATGATCGCAGCCATCCGATCCAGGTCGCCTTCCTGGCCGAGAATGTCAGCCAGTGCGGCTTCTGCATCCCGGGAATGATCATGGCCGCGTCGGTGTTGCTCCGGAATAATCCGCGCCCGTCGGAGGAGCAGATTCGCCAGAGCATCGCCAATATCTGTCGCTGCGGCGTCTATCCCCGCCTGGTCGAGGCGATCCAGCGCGCGGGGCGCATCCAGCGCGGCGACGACACAGTCGCGACCGGTCCGCGACCGGGAATCGACCCGAAGGACGCGGCTAGGGTGGTGCCGGCGCTGACTCCTCAGCCATAGCGATTCCTTTCAATTGGCTGTCAGGCCAATTCAGAAACCCGTCAGCGCAACTCGCCTAGAACTGCGCTATCGTAGGGTCGGCTCGTGCGCCGGCGAGTGGAGAAAATCGAATGCGTAAGTCTATCCTTTTCGCGCTGATGGCGGCGGTGGCGATGACGCCCGCGATCGCCTCGGCGGCGGATCGCGACAACTGGCGCGGCCGTGGCGGCGACCAGAACGCGAATTCGGGCCAGCGCGCAGATCGCGGCGGCTGGCGTGGCAATAACGGCGGCAATGGCGGCTGGCATGGCAATGGCGGCAACGCCTCGCCCGCACCCAGCCCGGCACCCGCCCCCGCACCGCGCTGGAACGGCAACAACAATGGCGGCGCCAACAACGGCGGCTGGCGCGGCGGCAACGGCGGCGGCGTGCCGAACGCCGGCGGCGGCGAGCGCAATTGGCGCGGCGGCGACAATGGCGGTTGGCGCGGTTTCCGCGGCAATCGCGGCGATGGTGCGACTGCGGTCCCCGTGCCGACTCCGGCACCGCAGCTCAACGGGCAGCGCGACGGCAATCGCGACTGGCGCAACCGCGGTGGCAATGACGATAATCGTGGGTGGCGCGGACGCGACGGCAACGACAATCGCGATCGCAACTGGCGTGGTGGGGACAATCGCCCCGATCGCAACTGGCAGGGCAATCGCGGCGACAACCGTACCTGGAATGGCAATAACTGGCGCGGCGGCGACAACCGCTGGCGCGGTAATGACCGGGGCGGCAACTGGAATCGCGGCTGGCGTGGCAACAATCGCTACGATTGGCAGCATTACCGCTCGTCCAACCGCAACGCCTATCGCCTGCCGCGCTACTACGCGCCTTATGGCTGGAGCTATGGCTATCGCCGTTTCTCGACCGGGGTGATCCTCGACTCGCTGCTGTTCAACCAGAGCTATTGGATCGATGATCCCTATGACTACCGCCTGCCCGAAGCATACGGGCCGTATCGCTGGGTGCGCTATTATAACGACGCGCTGTTGGTCGACATTTACTCGGGCGAAGTTGTCGACGTCGTCTACGACATCTTCTGGTAAGAAAGTCGTCACGTGAGGGTAAGGGCTCGGGGATTCGTCTCCGGGTCCTTTCCTTTTTTGGGCCCTTGCCTTTTTTGCGCGAGACGCGAAGAAACCGCGCCATGTTCGGCAGGAAGAAGAACCCCTCGGGCGGCGCATCCAAGGAGCGCGGCCGCGTCGGTAGTGAAGTGGCTGCGCGGTTGGACGCCAATCCCAACGTCCAGGCGGCGATGGTCGGCGCAGCGCAAGCCTATTATCACATGAACTTCCTCACGCCTGCGCAGTGCGAGATGCTCATCAAGATCATCGACGGCAACCGCCGTCCGTCGACATTGCTGGCCGACCGCGAGGATTATGGGTTCCGAACCAGCGAAAGCTGCGACATGGATCGCTATTCGCCCGATGTCGCGCCGATCGATACCTCGATCGCCAATCTGCTCGGCATTCCGCCGGCGAAAGGCGAGACGATGCAGGGGCAGCGTTATGCGCCCGGCCAGCATTTCCGCGCGCACCACGATTTCTTCCACGAGAACCAAAAATATTGGGCCGAGATGAAGCGGACCGGCGGCCAGCGTACCTGGACCGCGATGATCTATCTGAACGATGTCGAGGAAGGCGGCGCGACCTGGTTCCCGCAAGCCGGCCTGCGCGTCGCGCCGCGCCGCGGCCTGTTGCTCGCCTGGAACAACATGAACCCGGATGGCAGCCCCAACACGTTGACGCTGCACGAAGGCATGCCGGTGGTGAAGGGCGTCAAATACATCATCACCAAATGGTTCCGCGAGAACGATTGGGCCGTCTACTAAACCTGCCGCGCGGCGATGCGCTGGGCGCCACCCCTTATGGGGTACGATGGCGAGCGAAATACCGCAGCGCCGGAACTCCGCACGCATCGGCTTCGTTTAGCGGAGCGTGCGGGACAAGGTGTACACGTAATGTCGTGGCAATTATTGGGGTGCGCCGTCGGGATGCATCGTCGCGACCCGGCCAGTTCTCGCCCCGAGGGCGGCCGATATATCGGCGAATGCGCCGGTTGCGGGCGGCCCATGGTATGGACGCTGTCAGGCTGGAAACTCGACCGCAGTCGGACCGGCACGCACATCACTCAACTTTGACGTCTGGCGACCGCTCGCCGTAAGCCGCCTAGCCTACCGGACCCCACACGGCTAAGCCGCTGGCGATGGATCATGTCGCCGGCATCTCCCGATCGTTTCTTGGCCAGGCCTGGCGTTGGCGCGCTTTGGCCGCCGACGCGCGCGATCCGGGATTCCAACCCGACGATCTGGTGACGCAATTGCTGCTCGCGCGCGGCGTGGGGCGCGAGGCAATCGAAGCCAATCGAACACCGAGCATCCGCGGGTTCATGCCCGACCCCTCGATCTTCAACGACATGGACAAGGCGGCGCGCCGTTTGGCCGACGCCGTCCAGACGAACGAACAGGTCACGATATTCGGCGATTACGATGTCGATGGCGCAACGTCGGCGGCGCTGATGATCCGATTGCTGCGCGATCTGGGCCTCGCACCGGCTGCCTATATCCCGGATCGGCTGATGGAGGGATATGGCCCGTCGGGCGAGGCGCTGGTGCGGATTGCCAGCGGCGGCGCTACGTTGATCGTGACGGTCGATTGCGGCGCCCAGGCATTCGAAGCACTCGACATGGCGCGCGATGCAGGCGTGGACGTCATCGTCGTCGATCATCACAAATGCGCCACAGCCCTCCCCCACGCGCATGCTTTGGTCAATCCGAATCGGCTCGATGAGGGCGAAGGTGCCGCCCACGGCCACCTCGCGGCGGTCGGCGTCGCCTTTCTGCTCGGTGCGGCGTTGCTGCGCGAATTACGCGGGCGCGGCTTCTTCGGCGACAGGGCCGAACCGAAATTGCTCGATCTGCTCGATCTGGTCGCGCTCGGTACGGTTGCCGACGTCGCGCAATTGAAGGGCCTCAATCGCGCATTCGTGGCCCAGGGTCTGAAGGTGATGGCACAGCGCGGCAATGTTGGTCTTGCCGCGTTGGTCGAGGCGTCGCGGCTGACCCGCGCGCCTACCTGCAGCGACCTCGGCTTCGCGCTGGGCCCACGGATCAACGCGGGCGGCCGCGTTGGGCGCGCCGATCTCGGCGTGCGGTTGCTCACCACCGAGGACGTCAACGAAGCGCGCACGATCGCCGCCGAACTCGACCGCCTCAACGAGGAACGCCGCGCGATCGAATCGATCGTTCAGGAACAAGCCGAACTCCTGCCCCATGGCAGCGCCGTCGCCGTGGTCGCCGGCCGAGGCTGGCATCCCGGCGTGATCGGCATCGTCGCGGGACGCCTCAAGGAAAAGCTTGGTATTCCCGCCATCGTCATCGCGGTGGATGACGCCGGCACGGGCAAGGGATCCGGCCGATCGATCACCGGCGTCGACCTCGGCGCCATTGTGCTGGCGGCGAAGGAGATGGGCCTGCTCGTCGCCGGTGGCGGCCACGCAATGGCGGCCGGGCTGACGATCGAGGCCGATCGCATTTCCGAATTTGCTGCGTTCCTCGAAGAGCGCCTCGCCGCGGCGGTAGCCCATGCGCGCCAGGATCGCGCCTTGCTGGTCGACGCCCTGCTCGCACCAGGTGGCGTGACGCCCGGCCTGTGCGAGACGATGGAGGCCGGCGGCCCCTATGGCATGGGCTGGCCGGCGCCGCGCGTCGCCGCCGGCCCGTTCCGGATCATCCGCGTCGATGTCGTCGGCAATGGCCATGTCCGTGCCATCGTCGCCGGCGACGACGGCCGCAGCCTCAAGGCAATGGCCTTCCGCTCCGCCGATACATTGCTCGGCCAGACGCTGTTACAGGCACCGCGGGATCGGAAATTATGGCTCGCCGGGCGTCCCAAGGTCGACGACTGGGGATCGCGTCCCGCCGCCGAATTGCATCTCGACGACGCCGCCTGGGCGGATTGAGCGCGACAAACGCGCACAACGCTTGACCGAACGCCTCGCTTTCCCTAACCGCTCCCCCGCGCCGACACGCTCGGCCCCTTCGTCTAGCGGTTAGGACGCGGCCCTTTCACGGCTGAAACACGGGTTCGATTCCCGTAGGGGTCACCAGCGCCAAGCGAAAAATGGCAAAGATCCGCCCTTTCGGATGATCTTCCCAAAGTCGCCCCCATTTTTCGCCCCACACTTTTCGCGGCTGTAATGGCATGGCTTGGCATGTCATTGGATTACGCTTGCGATTCTCTCCTCCCGAAAGAATCCAAGCTCGATTTCCTTGGCGACCGCTTCGGAGCTGACTCAACCCACACAAAGGTGCTGCCAGTCCAGAGCAGATTCGTCATGGGCGGAATCGGGGGGATTCTCTTTTGGCGTTCGGTGTGATTCACAGGTTGCGGTCACGAGGGAGGCGGCGATGGGCTGGCGATCTGGACAGAGTTACTCGCAGGATTTGCGGGATCGCGTATTGAGCGCGGTGGATGGCGGGATGGCAGTGCGCCAGGCGGCTCGGCCTGTCGTTAAAAAAAGCCCTGCGCGCAGCCGAGCAGGACAGGCCGGACGTCGCCGCGCGGCGCAAGCTGTGGCGCGCGGCGCAGCCATTCATCGATCCTGAAGCGCTCGTCTTCCTCGACGAGACCGGTGCGAACACCAAGATGGCGCGGCTCTATGGCTGGGCACCGGTGGGCGAGCGCTGCCGCGACAGCGCGCCGTTCGGGCACTGGAAGACCATGACCTTCATTGCCGGGCTGCGCCTGTCCGGCATGACCGCACCATGGGTGCTCGATGCTGCGATGGATGGCGATGCGTTCCGAACCTACGTCCGACACATTCTCGCACCCACCCTCAAACGTGGCGATGTCGTCGTGCTCGACAACCTGCCCGCCCACAAGGTCGCCGGCGTGCGCGAGGCGATCGCAGAGCGCCGCGCCCAGATCTTCTACTTGCCGCCCTACAGCCCTGACATGAACCCGATCGAGATGGCCTTCTCCAAGCTCAAGGCCCTGCTGCGCCAGGAACCGGCCCCGAACCGTCGATGGCCTCATCGAGCGCATCGGCAGCCTGCTTGACCGCTTCCTTCCATCCGAATGCGCCAACTTCTTTGAAAAAGCCGGATATCAACGCTCATCGTGAAAATGCTCTAGCTTGCGGACGAACGCCCGATCGCTGGCCAGGAAGGCCGAGAGCATCGACGGACCAGGTCGGCCACTCCTAGACGTCATGGCTCTCGCGATAGAGGCTGGCATATAATTGCAGGTCGCCGAGGAGCTTGGGCGTGATGGTGGATCTGAAATCCCATTTTCCCACGCGGGCCGCATGTCTCCTCCGTTGACCCGTTGTCGCTGAATGGGCCTAGGGTGCGCGGACTTCCTCCGAATTTTAACGGGATCGGACCACGACCATGCAGCGACGCCCCAGCCTCAACAGCCTGCGCTTGTTCATGCAGGTCGCGCAAAATCGGAGCTTCAGCGAAACCAGCCGCAACGCCAATCTGTCGCAACCGGCGCTCAGCCGCACGATCCGGCTGCTCGAAGAAGAGCTCGGCACGAGGCTGTTCGATCGCAATTCGCGCAACGTGTCGCTGACCGCCGCCGGCGAAGCGATGTTGCCGATCGTCGAGCGCCTCACCGCCGATTTCGACCACGCATTTTCGGAGCTCGCCCTGACATTTTCCGGCGCCCGGGGCCGCGTCGTGATCGGCGCGTTGCCGTCGGTTGCCGCGTCCACGCTCCCCGCCGCGATCGCATCGTTCCTCAAATCGCATCCGCAAGTCGAGATCGTGGTCCGCGACCATCTGTCCGGCACGCTCTACCAGCAGATGCAGGAGCGTCAGATCGACCTGGCGATCGCTACGCCGCCCGAGGACGGCGAATTCACGTTCGAGCCGTTCATGGACGATCCGATGGTGCTGGTCGCCCCTGCCGGCCAGCAATTCGACGGCGCGGGGCCGGTCGGCTGGTCGGTGTTCGTCGATCAGCCCTTCATCGCCATGGCGCCGCGCAGCAGCGTTCGCAACCTCACGGACGTCGCCATGCACAAGGCCGGAATCACCGCACGGCCGCTGTTCGAATGCACGCAGCTCGCAACGGTTGGCGCGATGATCGAGGCGGGCCTGGGCATCACCGCCCTCCCCCGCTCCACCCTCGACATGATCCAGTCGCCTAACCTCATCGCGCGGCCACTCGGCAAACCCGTGGTCACGCGTGCGATCGGCATCGCCTATCTCACCGATCGCACCCTGCCACCTGCCGCCCAGGCCTTCTTTCGCCACTTCCTCGACGAAGCGCGCGCCGGCGGTGCTGGTTAGGGCCGGATCTTCCAGGCCGGAAGTTTCACCGCGGCGCGCGCGACCAGATGGCCGGCGTCACGCCCGATCCCGACCTGATAGCGCCCGCCGGCGATTTTCCAGCTTTGGCCGGCAACATCGAAATCGGCGATCAGGCGCGGATCGGCGGTCAGGGTCACGCGTTTCGTCTCGCCGGGCTTCAGCGCGACCTTGCTGAAGGCGAGCAGCCGCCGCGCCGGGCCGCCGGGCCGCTCCGCCAGATATAGCTGGACGACGTCCTGGCCCGCGGCCGATCCGGTGTTGGTGACGTCCACGCTCGCGGACGCCTGCTTCCCGCCCTTTACCGCCAGGTTCGCATAGTCGAACGTCGTGTAGCTCAAGCCATGACCGAACCAGTAACGCGGCGTCGTTCCCTTGCGCGCGAACCAGCGATAGCCGACATCGGCGCCTTCGATCGTGTAATCCACCTTCACTAGGTCTTTCGGACCCGCAGCCCAACCCGGTATGGCCGGCCGCGAAAGCTGGCTTTCGTCGGTAGGCCAGGTGATCGGCAGGCGCCCCGATGGATTGGCTTCGCCCGTCAGCACGCGCGCGATCGCCTCGCCGCCCTTCGCGCCGCCATACCAAGCCTGGACCACCGCGCCGACCTTGTCCGCCCAGGGCATGCGGACGGGGTTGCCGGTCTCCAGCACGACGATCGTGTTCGGATTCGCGGCGGCGACCGCCTCGATCAGCGCATCCTGTCCCATCGGCAGCGTCATGTCGGGGACGTCTTCACCCTCGCCCGACGGCTGGTAGGCGAAGACGATCGCGACATCGGCATTGCGCGCCGCAGCCGCCGCGGCCTCGGCCGACAGCCCGGTATCGAAGCGTATTTGGGCATTGGGCAGCTTCGCGCGCAACGCGGCGAGCGGCGGGTTCGGGTGAAAGACGACATTATTCCACAGCGCCATCATCCCCTCACCCCCCAACGGCACGGAGGTCGGGGGAAACGGACTGCTGCGATACGGGTTAGTGACTTGCGACGACCCCATGCCTGACGGCACGCCGGCTTCCGCATGCCCGCCGATCACGGCGATCTTGCCCGCCGTCTTGGCCAGTGGCAGCAATTGTTTGCGATTGTCGAGCAGGACGATCGCCTGCTCGGCTTCCCGCAAGGCCATATCGGCATTCGCCGCAAGGTCGATCGCGGCGGGAGCGGCGGAATTGTCGAACAGCCCGCCGGCGAACATGGCGTAGAGGATGCGGCGCGCGGCATCGTCGACACGAGCGGTGCTGATCTGCCCGGCCGCGACCGCGCGCTTCAGCGGCTCGCCGAACCAGACCTGCGGATCGAGTTGTTCTCCCGATTGCTGGTCGAGCCCGGCGTTGAACGCGTCGAGCGAATGCACCGCGCCCCAGTCCGACATGACGAAACCGGGAAAGCGCCAGTCGCGCTTGAGAATGGTGTTGAGCAACACGTCGTTCTGGCAGGCGTGCTGCCCGTTCACCAGATTGTACGAGCACATCACCGATCCGGGCTTGCCCCGCTCGATCGCGATCTCGAACGCAAGCAAGTCGCTTTCGCGCATCGCCTGTTCGCCGATGACCGAGTCCACGGTGTTGCGGTTATGCTCCTGGCCATTGAGGGCGTAATGCTTGACCGTCGCGACCATGCCGCTGCTCTCGATGCCGCGGACGCTTTCGCCGGTCAGTATACCGGCGAGGAGAGGATCCTCCCCGACATATTCGAAGTTGCGGCCGTTGCGCGGGTCGCGCGCCAGATTGACGCCGCCCGCCAGGAGCACGTTGAGCCCCTTTGCGCGCGCTTCTCCGCCGATCATCCGTCCGCCGGCATAGGCGATGTCGGGGTTGAAGGTCGCCGCAAGCGCCAGGCCCGAGGGAAGCGGGGTCGACATGTCCTTCGCCCCGCGCACCATCATCGGGTTGGTCACGCCGAGACTTGCGTCTGTTTCCTGCAGCGCCGGGATGCCGAGCCGCGGATTGCCGGCGATATATCCAGCCGATCCGATGGCGCCGGCAGGCATCGGCATCCTCGGCGATAGCGGCATCGCCATCGGCCCATGCAGTATCGCGATCTTTTCATCCAGGGTCATCGCCGCGACGAGCAGATCGGCACGCTCGCCAGGGGACAGGCGCGGGTTCATCCATGGCCGTGCCGTCGTTTCGACGTTGGCCGAAGTCTCGGCTCGAGTCTGCGCGCCGGTGGCGCACGGCATCACCAGCGCCGAACATAGCAGCGCACCGATCAATCTCTTCATCGTTCAGATCCTTTGGAAGCCGGCCAGCGGACGCTGGCGCGAGCTCGTCATGGTGCCTTAGGCAATGCCGCCAGCTCTCCATCGATCTCCTGCAAGGTCTTGTCGGTCAGCACCTGCGGCATGTACGATCGCAGCGCCTCGAGCGTGACGCCACGCGCCATGTTGATCTTGTCGCTATGGATCACATCGGGGATGCGCCGCTCCAGCACCGCCTTCGCCGCGGGATCGTCGAGCAGCGTGCCGATCGGCGTAATCAGGCTGTTATAATGGCCGGAGGCCTTAGCCGCGGCCAGGCGACGCGCGCCCTGATCGATCTCCGCACCCCAAGGGTCTTTCCCCGGTTCCGCCTTGCCCGCCGCGGAAAAGTCCATCAGCGAATCGCTGGCCGGATCGTATTTCGGCCATGCCGGCAGGCCGGCTCCGTTCGGATTTCCGGTCTTGGCGAAATTGACGATATAGGCGCTGATCGTCTTGCCCATCGCGACGTCCTTCGGCGTCGTTTGCGCGCCATATTTGATCGCCGCATTGTCGAAGAAGAACGGGATGTCGGTCGCGTGCTGTGCGCCGGGCTGTCCGACCGAATCCGCGACATAGGAAAAACGATAATCCCACACCGGCACGCCTTGCGCGGCGATCCGGGCAGAGGCGCTCCGCGCGCCCGCGATCATGAACCCGCTCTTGCCGCCCATGTCCGCGCTGGTCGCCCCGATGATCATCGGAACACGGGCGAAGTTCCCGGATTCATAGGCCGTGGCCTGGTCGACCACGATCTTTCCGTCGAGGAACGGCCCGCTATACGTCTTGGGTCCCGGCTTGGGCTGGAACATCTGCATCATGCTCAAACCGTCGGTAACCTGCTCGGCACTGAGCGCGCGCAATTTGTCGAGCGCATCGGGGTCGCCGGGCGAAATCCCGTTCGCCTTGGCAAAATCCGAATAGATCCGTTCGACGTCGGCGAGCGTCGGATTGCCTGCGGTCTCGGCATTGCCGCCCGACATCACGAACGCTTTCTGGAACAGCCCCCGCGCCAAGGGCGTGGTGACGAGCGTATGGACCGACATGCCCCCGGCACTCTCACCGATGATCGTCACGTTCGAGGGATCGCCGCCGAACGCCGCGATGTTGCGCTGGACCCATTTGAGCGCGGCGATCTGGTCGAGAAAACCATAATTGCCGAGCAGCCCGTGGTCGGGATCCTGCTTGGTCAATTGGGGGAACGCAAAGGTGCCGAAGCGACCGACGCGATAGTTGAAGCTGACGAACATCACACCCTGCTTCGCCATGTTGGCGCCCGAATAGGTCGGGGGCGAGGCGCCGCCATTGACGAACCCGCCGCCATAGATCCACACGACCACCGGGAGCTTGGCCGTGCTGGTCGCCGGCTTCCAGACATTGGCGTAGAGGCAATCCTCCGCCGGCGTGGTGCCGAGCGGCGCCGCGTCGCCGCCGAACGGTTTCTGCATGCAATCGGAGCTATACTGGGTCGCCGCCCGCACCCCCTTCCAGTTTGCCTCCGGCTGCGGGGCGCGCCAGCGCAACGGACCGACCGGCGGCGCGGCGAACGGCACGCCCTTCCAGCTTGCGACCCCCTCCTCGACCGAGCCGCTCAGCGCTCCGTTCGCGACCTTGACGATTGGCGCGGCGGTTTGCGCGCTCGCGACGATCGGCGCGCCGCACAAAGCGACACCGGCGACCAGAAAATAGGACGACTTCATATGCGATTCTCCCGGATCGGGGCGGCCCAGCGCCCGCGGTGTTAGCGTTGCAACAGGTTCAAAAGGCCTTGGTCAACTGAACGCTGAAGATCCGGCCGAAAATGTTGGCGTTGGACGGATCATAGGCGCCGTAATTGTTGCCCGATTGCGTGAGCACGGTCGGCGGGTCCTTGTCGGTGATATTCTGGATGTTGAGCGAAAGCCGCAATCCGCCGAGCAAGGATCGGCCGCGCGGAATCACGTAGTTCAGGCCGAGATCGAACGTCGTCCAGGCCGGGACCTTGCTCGGCGGACGACCGCTGAGCGGCAGCGTGTTAGTGTAGGACCCGACATAATTGACGAACAGATTGGCGCCGAACCGTCCCTTGTTCCAACCGACCTGACCGCGACCACGCAGGCTGACCGGGTAGTAGAAGGTCCCGAGCACGTCGGTCGTCGCTGCCCCGGCGACGGGCTGGAGCGTCTGGTTGAGGATCTTGGTCGCGTTCGCCGAGATCAGCCAATGGCCGATGCCGCTGTCGAACGTATAGCTCGCCTGGAAGTCGAGCCCGTCCTGGAAGGTCGTCGCGGCATTGGCCGATCGCGCATCCAGGATCACGTTGACCGAACAGGCCCCGACGATGTTGGTATTGTACAGCGCAGGATGTGCCGCGATGAAATTCGCCAAGACCGGATCGTAGGTCGACGGGGCGCCGTTCACGCATCCGGCGGGATTGTGCACCGGAATGATATATTTGTCGTAGAGCGCGGCGTTGGCCGGGCTGGAGAGGAACAAGCCGACATTCTGGCCGACGATCTGGTTCGCATAGCGGGTGTTGTAATAGGTCGCAGAGAAACGGAAGCCAGTGCCCACCGGCTTGATGTCGACACCTGCGGACCATGTCGTCGCGGTTTCCGGCCGAAGGTCGGTGTTGGCGCCGAGCAGCAGATAGGTGCTGCTGTTTCCGGGATAGAGAAAACCGATGTCGCTGCGGCCCGAATTGTTGGCGAACGGCAAGCCGATGACGGCGGAGGAATAATTGTTCGGATTGGTGTCGGTCAGCGCCGGCGCGCGGAACGACGTGCCCCAGGATCCGCGAATGGAGATCGATCGGTTGACGTTCCAGGTCGCACCGACCTTCGGATTGGTGGTGCCGCCGAAATCCGAATAATCGTCATACCGTACCGCCGCGTCCACTTCGAGCGAGCGCATCAGCGGGACGTTCATGCCCTCGCCGACGATCGGCACGAACAATTCGGCGAAGGCCGATGCGGTGCTGCGATGCGCGGTCGCGTCGTTCGTCACCGCGAACCGATTGTTGGTCGGGTCCTTCTCGAACGCATTGTTGCTGCCGTTCACCAAATGCTGGCGATTATAGGCGAGCTCGCCGCCGAACGCGGTCCGAACCGTCCCACCCGGCAGGTCGAACAGCGGCCCGTTGAGCTTGACCACCGCATCGTAAAACGTGTTGTACGAAAGCTGGGTGTTGCTCCCCATGAAGGTCGCATATTGCGCCTGGGTCAGCGGCGTCGGGCTGAACGGATTGATCCGCCCGGCGACGATCTCCGCGGCGAGCGCGGCACCATTGGCGTTCGTATCGTAATTGCAGATGCCGCACGTCGAATCGTGCGCGTAGGTGAAATAGCTGTCGACCGTCCAGTTGCCGGGCATATGGCCGGTGAGGCCGCCGGTGACGCTGAACGTTTCGGTCGGGTTCGACGTGATCGACCGTCCGCCGAAGAAGGTGAGCGGGTTGACCGCGATCTGCTGGCCGAGCCCGCCGCCGCACAAGGCGCTCGAGCTGGCCGCCGCCGCGGGTGCGCCGGTGATATAATAGGGGCTTCCCTGGCAGATGGTCACGATGTTGTTGACCCGGCTATTGCCATAGGCGCCTGTCACGGTGTCGCGCTTGGTGTAGAAACCTTCGACGAAGACCGAGATGGCGGAATTGATGTCCTGGTTGAGGAACACCGCCGCCTGGTGTCGCTTCTGGCGCCCGAGATAGTCGTTGTAATAAGAAGAATCGACGAGGTTGGCGCCGGGGGTGAGCTGGCTGAAGGCGACATTGGTGCCGGCGCCCGCCGGCAGCGTGTAATAGGAATAAGGCGTGCCGTTGCCCCCGACCAGCAGCGTTGGCGTCGAAACCGCGATAGTCGCATCGATCGCGCGGATATCGCGGCTCCCCAAGGGCGACAGGTCGCGGCGCAGGAATTTCGACTTGCCGTTGACGAATGGCTCGCGCGATTCGTAGTCGTACGTCGCGATGATGTTGCCGGTGCCCCAATTGTGGCCAACCGTGATCGAGGCGCCCCAGCTGTTGTTGTAGCGGTCGAATGTGTCGCGTCCGCTGATTTCGACGCCGTTGAACTGCTTGCGCAGGACATAGTTGATCACGCCCGAAATCGCGTCCGACCCATAGATCGCCGAATTGCCGTCGCTCACCACCTCGACGCGCTCGATTGCCGCGATCGGCACCTGGATCGATTCGGTGAACGTGCTCGCAGCACCGCTGGGAACGACGCGGCGGCCGTCGACCAAAGTCAGTGTCGCCGACGTGCCGAGGCCGCGCAGGTTGATCGCGGTTCCCTGGGTCGAGTTGCCGCCATAGCCGGCCGTGCCGCCTTGCCGATAGACCGGCCCCGATCCGCCGGCGTTCGGATTGTTCTGCACCTGAGGAATGGTTTGCAGCACGTCGTTGAGATTGGTGCGCCCGGTCGCCAGGATCTGGTCGCGGTTGAGTGTGACCGTTTCGGAGCCCACCGGCTTGACGCCGGAGATATTGGTGCCGGTGACGACGATGTCGGGCTGGGGCGTGTCGGAACGGTCCGCCGTCTGGTCCGAGTCAGCAGCCGGCGCGCTCGGAGCCGGCGCCGCAGTCTGGGGATCGAGCGCGCTATCCTGGGCCGCGGCGGGCACTGCCCAGGCCCCGCCGGCCATCAGCGCGGCGACGCTGGCGCAATGCAATTGAACTCGAAAAGACGCCTTCATTCTTTCCTCCCTCTTTCATGTCACGGGAGGACGGCTGCCCCATCTCCCCCGCGAGCAGATCGGCTTGCGCCGCGTCGGACCGGAGCTTCGCGCGCTTCAGCGAGAGGAACCGCACATCCGGCGCCAATCGGCGTCGATTGCAGGTTGATCCTCCCTTGCCGGCGCGCTGTTGTCGGACCGTGCTCGCTATCTTGATGAACCAGGGTATTCCGATAAAAAAATAGAATTAGTCGATAGATTGATAACGGAAGCGGATTGATCGCGGATATCGAAACATTCGCAAAAGCGGATTGATCCATAAGTTATTTCTCTTTGATGGATAGCTGAACCGGCGACATGATTGTCCCGGCCGGCAATCGACCGGCGAAGGGGAGATTGATGCTGGCTATTATTGGCGTGGTCGCGGTGTTGACGCTGCTCGCGCTCATCCTGTCCAACCGGCTCGCCCCAATCGCCGCCCTGATCCTGGTTCCGGTCCTTGCCTCCCTGCTGATCGGACAGGGCATGCAGATGCCGGATCAGTTGATCGAGGGGATCACGCGCATCGCGCCGGTCGCGGGCATGTTCGTCTTCGCCATTCTGTTCTTCGGAATCATGACCGATGTTGGTCTGCTCGATCCGCTGGTGCGCCTGGTGTTGCGCCTGGCGGGGCGAAATCCGGTGCGCATCGCAATCGGCACGACATTGCTCGCGCTGGTCGTCCATCTCGACGGATCCGGCGCGGTCTGTTTCCTCGTCGCCATTCCGGCGATGCGTCCGCTGTACGACGCGCTGGGGATGGACCGGCGCATTCTCGCTTGCACCGCATCGATGGCAGCGGGGGTCAACTTCCTCCCCTGGACCGGCCCGACGCTGCGTGCATCGGCGGCGCTGCATATTCCGGCGACAGTTTTGTTCATGCCGATGCTGCCCGCGCAAATGGCAGGCATCGCCTTCGCGCTGGGCGCTGCCTGGTGGATGGGTCGAGGCGAAGCACGTCGGCTGGCGTTGCTCGGCGGCACTGGCGGTTCCATCGAGCCGCTACCACTGGCGCCGGAACCGATCCGCACCTCGGAACATGCCCGCCCGCGCCTGTTGATCGTCAACATGATGCTGACCTTGGTCGTGATCGGCGTGATGATCAGCGGTGTGGTCGAGCCGGTAGTGGCCTTCATGATCGGCACCGCGCTGGCGCTGGTGATCAACTTCCGCGGCACCGCGTTGCAGCGCGAACGCATCGACGCCCACGCTCCTGCCGCCTTGCTGATGGCTGGCGTGCTGTTTGCCGCCGGCGCGTTCACGGGGATCATGAGCGGGTCGGGCATGCTCCACGCAATGGCAGAGGCGACCGCACGACACGTGCCGGCAGGGCTGGGCGGACATCTGCCGGTGCTGCTCGGTATCACGGCAATGCCGCTCAGCCTGCTGTTCGATCCCGATTCCTTCTATTTCGGGGTCGTGCCGGTCATCGCGCAGGTCGGCGCGGGTTTCGGCACGCCGCCGGTCGCGATCGGTCAGGCCGCGCTGCTCGGCCAGATGACGACCGGCTTTCCCGTCAGTCCCCTCACGCCGGCGACCTTCCTGGTCTGCGGATTGAGCGGCATCGATCTGGCCGCGCATCAGCGCTTCGCCATTCCCTGGTTGTTCGCGGCAAGCATCGTGATGCTGGCGGCGGCGTTGCTGCTTGGAGTATTGCCGCTGTGAGCGCCGGCGAGCGAAAGATCCGTATCGGCGTCGGCGCCGGGTTTTCCGGTGACCGCATCGAACCCGCGATCGAATTGATCGAGCATGGCGACCTCCAGTTCCTGGTGTTCGAATGCCTGGCCGAACGGACCATCGCGCTGGCGCATCAGGCGCGCCGGCTCGATCCTTCGAACGGTTATGATCCGCTGCTGATCGAGCGCATGCGCGGCGTGCTGCCGGGCGCGCACCGGCGCGGCGTGCGCATCGTCACCAATGCCGGGGCGGCCAATCCGTTCGGCGCGGCGCAGGCGCTCGCGACGCTGGCCCATGAACTCGGGCTCGCGCCGCTGCGGATCGCCGCGGTGTTGGGAGACGATGTGCGCGAGCAGATTTCGGCAACGCCCTATCCGCTGCTCGACGAGCCGCGCACCACCGCCGACCTGCGCGGGGTGATCTCCGCCAACGCCTATCTCGGCGCGGAGCCGATCGCGCGGGCGCTGGAGCTCGGCGCGGACATCGTCATTACCGGACGCGTAGGCGATCCGGCATTGTTCGTCGGTCCGCTCGCCCACGCCTTCGGTTGGCGTTTCGACGACGCCGAGCTGATCGGGCGAGCCACTGTCATCGGCCATCTTCTTGAATGCGCAGGCCAATTGACCGGCGGCTATTTCGCGGACGGCGACCGCAAGCGGGTCGAGGGTCTCGCCAGGCTCGGCTTTCCCTTTGCCGAGGTGTCTGCCGACGCCGGCGCGATCCTCGGCAAGGTCGCGGGCTCGGGCGGGCAGCTGAGCGTTGCGACGTGCAAGGAGCAACTGCTCTACGAAATCCTCGACCCAGCGTCCTATCACCAGGCTGATGTCATCGCCGATTTTACCAGCGTCGCGTTCGAGGAGGTCGCCCCCGACCGGATACGCGTGCGCGGCGGCGGTGGCCGACCGCCATCGGGCTCGTTGAAGGTCTCGATCGGCTATGATGACGGGTTCATCGGCGAAGGCCAGATATCCTATGCCGGCCCCGGTGCCGTCGCGCGCGGGCGGCTCGCGATCGACATCGTGCGCGAGCGACTTCGATTGGTCGGCGCGCGGTTGAGCGATTTTCGCGGGGAGTTGATCGGACTGGACTCGGTCGATCGCCGTGCGGTGCCGGATGCCGAACCGCGCGAGGTGCGCGTACGGATCGCCGCGCGTTCGATAAGCGAACGCGACGCGGCAGCGGTCGGCGCCGAAGTCGAAGCGCTCTACACCAACGGCCCGGCGGCTGGTGGCGGCGCGGTTCGCAGCGTGCGCCCGGTCGTCGCGATCGCTTCGACGCTCATTCCGGCCGAACGCGTGACGCCACGTATCGAAATGATCGAGGTGACACCATGAAGCTCGGCGAGCTTGCGCATCTGCGGGCGGGCGACAAAGGCAGTGTCGCGCAGATTTCGGTGATCGCCTATGATCCCGACGATTACGCGCTGCTGTGCCGAGAGGTGACGGTCGAGCGCGTGTGCCGCCACCTCGCGCAGTTGATGCCGAGCAAAAGCGAGCGCCACGAATTGCCGGGATTGGGGGCGCTCAACTTCGTGCTTTACGGCGCACTCGATGGCGGGGTGACCCGGTCATTGTCGCTCGATGCGCATGGCAAGACGCTGAGCGCGCAGCTTCTCGATCTCGAGATCGATGTGCCCGCCCGCGCCGGATCCGGGGAATGAGGCGCTGGGCTGCCGCAGTCACGGGGATGGCCGCGGTGCTGGCATCCGGGCCGGCCGAAGCGCGCCTCACGCGCTTCGTCGTCACCGAGCAGACCGCTGCGCCGGGGCATGCCGATTGGGTGATCCTGCAGGGCTATTATGAGGGCGAGGTCGATCCCGCCGATCCGCACAATCGCGGCATCACCGACATCGCGCTGGCCGCGCGCCTGCCCAATGGCCGCGTCGGTTATTCGGCGACCTTCGCGATCGCGATGCCGAGCGATCTTCGCACCGCAAGCGGCGTGTTGCTGTATGACGTTCCCAACCGCGGCAATGGCGGCGTCGCGCCCGACCCGCAACGACACATCCGGGTGGTCAGCGGGTGGCAGGGAGATATCGCTCCCGCACCGGGCCTCCAGACACTCGTCGCACCGGTGGCACATAACCGCGACGGCACTGCCGTCACCGGACCGGTGCTGCAGCGCTTCGTCGACGTTCCCGCCGGGACCGCAAGCGTCGCGATCACCGGCGGTATCGGACGGCCGACGCCGCGCCCGCTGCCGGTCTCGCTCGACACCCGCAAGGCAAGGCTTTTCCGTCAGACCGCCGATGACGCCCGGCCGGTCGACATCGCATCCCGTGATTGGGCATTCGCCGATTGCCGAACGCGCGCCTTTCCCGGCATTCCGGACCCGACCCGCTTATGCGTCCGTGGCGGCTTCGCGCCGAATCGGGCCTATACGTTGGTCTATCGCGGGCGCGATCCCAAGGTGCTGGGCATCGGCTTTGCGGCGGTGCGCGATCTCAACGCCTTTCTCCGTTATGCCGATCGCGACGAGGCGGGGACGCCCAACCCGTTGGCCGGGGCGGTGCGCTGGTCGATCGTCACCGGCACGTCGCAATCGGGCAATTTCGTTCGCAGCCTGATCGCGCTCGGCTTCAACCAGGCCGAAGACGGCCACATCGTGTTCGACGGCGCCAATCCCAATATCGCGGCACGACAAGTGCCGCTCAACATCCGGTTCGGCGTTCCCGGCGGGGCGGCCAATCTCTACGAACCAGGCAGCGAAGGCGCCTTGTGGTGGTCGCGGTACGACGACCGGCGGCGCGGCCGCGGCATTTCCAGCTTGCTCGATCGCTGTACCGCGAGCGGCACCTGCCCAAAGATCGTCGAGACCTTCGGTTCGACCGAAACATGGGGCCTGCGCATGTCGCCCACTCTGGTCGGCACCGATGCGCGGCACGACTTGCCGCTGCCGAGCAATGTCCGACGCTATTACTTTCCGGGGGTGACGCATAACGGTTCGGCACGCGGCGGCTTTCCAGTCGCGGGCGAAACGCCACCCGCCGGGGCCGACTTCTGCACGCTGGCGTGGAATCCCAACCCGTCTTCGGACACGCGGCGCGCTTTGCTGCAGGCGCTGGTCGATTGGGTAAGCGCGGGCAAGGCGCCGCCCGCCAGCCGCTATCCGACGCTGGCGGCGGGTGACCTGGTCGCGCCTGAAGCGGGCGCGATGGGATGGCCGGCGATTCCCGGCGCGCCGACACCGACCGGCAAGCTCAACAATTTCCTCGATTACGATTTCGGAGCGGGCTTCGACTATGTCGACCTGAGCGGCGTTATCACGCGCCAGCCGCCGCGCATCCGGCAGGTCATTCCTTCGCTCGTTCCGCGCGTCGATGCCGATGGCAACGAGATGGCCGGCATTCCGTCGGTGCAGATGCTCGTGCCGCTCGGCACGTATACCGGCTGGAACGTTCGCAAGCGCGGCTATGGCGCGGGTGGCGGATGCGGCTTTATCGGCGGATTAATCCCGTTCGCGCGCACCCGGGCGGAGCGGCTCGCGACCGGCGATCCACGACCGTCGCTCGAGGAGCGCTATCGCGACCATGCTGGCTTCGTCGCGCGTGTCCGGGCGGCGGCGGAGACGCAGGTCGCGGCGGGTTGGCTGTTGCGCGGCGATGCCGATCGCATCCTGAGGGAGGCCGAGGCGAGCGACGTGCTGCGCTGATCCAAAGAGCGTCGGCCGGGGCCGGCACACATTATCAACTGCCAAGACCGTGCAACGGCCGGTGAATGAAGGGGAAAGAGGATGAAAATGAAGCATGGCCTGCTCGCGATCGCGCTTACGGGATGCGCTGTTCCGACACTCGTAGCTGCCGGACAGCCGCCCGCCGCCGCCTCTTCTCTGCGCGAAGGCCGGGCCTGGATGAACCCGCGTCTGCGTCCCGAGCAACGCGCCGCCCTCCTAATTCGGCGAATGACCCGGGACGAGAAGCTGACCCTGGTCTTCGGCTATTTCGCCACCGATTTTCCGTTCACGAAGTACAAGGCGCCGGTCGAGGGGCGTGCCGGATCGGCCGGCTATGTTCCGGGCGTGCCGCGGCTGGGCATTCCTGCCCAGTGGCAGACCGACGCCGGCATTGGCGTCGCGACACAGGGCGGCGCGGCGAAGAAGCGCGAGCGGACCGCGCTGCCGTCAAACCTGGCTATTGCCGCTACCTGGAACGTCGATCTCGCCTTCAAGAGCGGCGCAATGATCGGCGGAGAAGCGCGGGCTTCGGGGTTCAACGTGATGCTCGCCGGCGGCGTCAATCTGGCACGCGAGCCGCGCAATGGCCGCAATTTCGAATATGGCGGCGAGGACCCGTTGCTTGCCGGCACGATGGTCGGTGCGCAGATTGCCGGCATCCAGTCCAACCACATCATCTCGACCGTCAAACATTATGCATTCAACGACCAGGAGACCGATCGCAACGCCGGCAATGCGGTGATCGACCCCAAGGCGGCCCGTCTTTCCGATCTGCTCGCCTTCGAGATTGCCCTGGAAAAGGGCAGGCCGGGATCGGTGATGTGCTCCTATAATCGCGTGAACGGTCCCTTCGCATGCGAGAATCCGTGGTTGCTCAAGGACGTATTGCGCCGCGACTGGGGCTTCAAAGGCTATGTCATGTCGGATTGGGGGGCGGTGCACTCGACCGCGCCGTCGGTCGCGGCGGGGCTGGACCAGGAATCGGGTTTTCCGTTCGACAAGCAACCCTATCTCGGCGACGGCCTGAAGAAGGCGCTGGCCGATGGGACCGTCACCGCCGCCCAGCTGGACACGATGGTTTCGCGGATTCTCTACGCGATGTTCCGGCAGGGCCTGTTCGACCACCCGGTGACCGCGGCGCCGATGGACCTTCCCGATGCGATGCTCGCCGGCGACGCCGCGATCAGCCGGGCGGCGGCCGAGCAAAGCATCGTGTTGCTGAAGAATGATGGGCGCATTCTCCCGCTGGCGCCGACGGCCCGGCGGATCGTCGTGATCGGCGGGAATGCCGACAAGGGAGTCATTGCCGGCGGCGGTTCGTCGCTCGTTTATCCCAAGGGAGGTAACGCGATGCCCGACCTCGCGCCGAAGACTTGGCCGGGGCCGGTGATGTTCTATCCGTCGTCCCCGCTCGAAGCGTTGCGCCGGCAATTGCCGACCGCCGACATCAGCTTCATCGACGGCCGTGACCCGGTTGCCGCCGCGGCGCAGGCCCGCAACGCCGATCTCGCGATCGTCTTCGCCACCCAATGGGCCGGCGAAGGCTTCGACGTCCCGCTATCGCTGACGGACGGCCAGGATGCGCTGATCGACGCGGTCGCGACCGCCAACCCGAAAACCGTCGTAGTCCTCGAAACCGGCGGGCCCGTTCTCACCCCATGGACAGGCAAGGCCGCCGCAATTCTCGAAGCCTGGTACCCCGGAACGGCGGGCGGCGACGCGATCGCAAACGTGCTGACCGGCAAGGTGAACCCCTCGGGACATTTGCCGGTGAGCTTCCCGAACAGCCTGGCCGAGCTGCCGCGCCCGGAAGCACCGGCAAACGGCGACGTGCATTACAGCGAAGGCGCCGCGGTAGGGTATAAATGGTACGACCGGCAAAATCTCGAACCCGCCTTCGCCTTCGGGCACGGGCTGTCCTACACCCGCTTCGGCTATCGCGGGCTGCGGGCGCGCATTGTCGCGGGCAATGTCTCGGTGACGTTCACCGTGCAAAATCTAGGCACCGTGCGCGGGATGGCGGTTCCTCAGCTCTACGTTTCGGGCCGCGGCTGGGAAGCGCCACGGCGGCTCGCGGGATTTCAGAAGGTCGACCTTGCACCGCGCCAGTCACGGGAATTCACGCTGACCCTCGACTCACGCCTGCTGGCCGATTTCGACGAGCGCACGAAATGCTGGCGGGTGAGTACCGGGCGCTTCGGCCTGACGCTGGGCGATTCCTCCGCCGCCCCGTCGGCAACGACCACGCTGGCGCCGGCGCCGCGCGCGCTCCGGCTCCCCAAGGGCTTTTGCCGGCCTGGGTGATTGGAACTCCTCTGGACAGCGAAACTGGATGAAATCGTGGCCGTAGAGGAATGCAGCGGTCATCGGGCCGGCCAAGGGCCGCTAAACAGCGGGCCGCATGACGATGCAGACCGCGGCGTAGCTCCGCAATTCTGCCCGCCGCTCCCGAATCCTATTTGCGGCACATGTCCGTAATCGGATTTGATCCCTTGGCTGTCAGAAGGCCGAGCCGGTATGGCAACTGGATGTAATCGGAAGGGTGGACCGACGGGTCGTTACCCTGGAACAGGAACTGAAGCGGCTTGCAGGGGTCAATGACCTGCGTCTGATCGGCCGTGTCCCGGATCAGTTCGCCATGCGAAATGCCCTCGGACCAGATGCTTTCAACGTTGTCGGCTGTTGCGAAGGGATTCTTGGCGGCTGTGCCCAGCGGCACCCAACTGCCTTCCAAACCGTCGCTTTTCCATATCCGGAAATAACGCCCTTTTGGGCCGATCGCCTCCACCACGGTGAGGTAGGTATTGGTTCCCTTTACGCGATAATGGCTGCTTGCCTCGAACGCGTCCTCTCGGGGTTGAGTGATGACGATGACGGTATTGTGAAAGCCGTTCGGGAATTGATCTATCCCCGTCTCCGACCGCATGACATGGCCATTATCGTCGGTATTGAAGAGGTAGCACTTGGTATCGTTGCAGATAATGTAGAAATCGAGCCACCCTGTCCCCGCCGGCGGCTTCGTGATGTCCGGCGCCGTGGCAAAGAACGGGCGAGCAGCGCTCCACGACATCGGGTCATCGATGTTGGTCGTCGTGGAATACATCGGATCGCCGCCCTGAAATATCAGATACCAGAGCTTCTTCGGAGCAAAGTAGAACACTTCCGGCGCCGCGCGATACCCGGGGCCTATTGGCGATTTGTCGAGAGGGAATATCGGCGCCGTCGATGCGGACGACCAATCGGCGAAGCTTGTATAGGCAATGCCCCACCCTTTCGACCCGGCCGTGGTCATAAAGACATGGTATTTGCCGTTCGCAAATACGACGGATGGATCCTTTACCGCGTAAACGGTCTGGGATGGATCAGCTTGCGGACCGATCAACGGAGCGCTTGATTTCCAGTAAAAGTCTCCGTGAGACGGCGCCAAGGATGACGGAGACAAACCGGCAGACGCCGTGCCGCCGCCGGCGCATCCGGCCAGCAAGGCGACGGCCGCCAGGCTCACCGAACGGAATGCCAAAGCCTTCAATCCTTGCATGTTTTTCCAGGAATTCATGATATGAATGTCTTTCAATCTCGAGCTGCCAACGTGACAGGGTGCGCAAACGCACACTGGTTCCCGGCGGAAGGACGCGAACCTCAGCATTGCTTTAACCTTATCTATCGGCGTCACCTTGCCGCCCCTGTCACTGTTCGAAGGGTGGTGAGGAATGCCACGTGCCGGCCTTCCGCTTCCGGCTGCGATCAGGCCGAGCGCAAGCGGGCCTGACAACGGCACTGATGCACTCACCCACGAAATTTCATTTCCTCATCCCCGGGGCACGTTGGCCGAAAACCCTTGCGCACCGGCGTCGAGTTCACGTGGGCTATACGCCAACAAAAAATAGCGCCCCGGGATTGTTTCGGGCCGGAAAATGCCGGCTGCGAAATGGACATAGCAACAGCGAACTGGTTGCAGCGCCGGCTTATCCGCGCGAATCAGGATATTAGAGGTACCAGCGGATCCTAGATCCGCATGCCAACATATCCTACTTTTATTCAACGACTTAGCATGGAACGAAATAGGCTTGGCTGGACCCGGCCCCATGCCGGACAACAGCGACGGCACACGCTTTATCTGATCCGAATAAAAAGGGCGGTGCTGGCGAATCCGAGGATGCAACAGCGCAGCCGCCGGCGGGCGATCCTCAGTCTCTCAACCACTAAAAGGGCCATGACGAGGCCAAAGGTGACGACTTCATCCTCATGAAGGAGTGGCCGTGCTATTCGTCCAGGGGCCAGCGCCACCGAAACGCCCACGGCGTTGTCATATAGCCTGAAAAACGCCGGCAACGAACAATTCCCCGTCTGTAAACAGTTGTAACGCGGGGATAACGCGATGGCCGCATTGTTGTAGGCAACTTTCCAGCTCTGTTGTAATACTTGCCTGGCACGGACCAAACTATCGAAGTGGCGGGTGCGCTCCTCCGGGGTTCGGACCTTCGTTGCTCGGCAATCTCCGGTTGGAAAGGTCGCCGATGCCCCCGAGCCGTTCGCCTGACACTCCGACCGCCGCGATCGTCGAAGATATGCCGCTTCTACGGACGCAAACGCGTGAGACGGTCGAGGAAATGGGATTCGAGGCAAGGGAAGCAGCCAACGTGACCGACGCCATCTCGATCATCGAGGCGATGGCCCACCCCCTTTCGTTGCTGGTTACCGACATCGAGATGCCAGGCGAACGCCATGGCCTGGATCTCGCCTGGGAAATTCACGAGCGATGGCCGATAACGCGCATTCTGGTCGTTTCCGGTAACAGATGTTTCGCGACGGAGCGGCTACCGCCTGGGGCGCTCTTTCTCGCAAAGCCATTTGGAGCAGCGAAATTGAAGGCATGTGTACACGCATTGTTCGAGGGGCCGCGATATGGGCCAACGCCCGCCCCTTCGCGTCAGGCGGATTTGACCGGATATTGTTAACCCGATGGCGCAAAGCCGAAGAACTTTGCTTCTGTTGGCTTGGCGACGGCAGGGTCAAATCGCCAGACAGGAATCTGAGATACACCCCCCGTTCCGTCAGCCGGTCTTGGCTTTCCCCTGCAGGGGTGGCCGAACCGCCTTTTCGGCGCGTGTCACGACGCCGCTGAATGTCCCCGCAGCGGCTATCCGAGCGGATCAGGCCCCGATGACGTAGCGGAAACTCGCCCCGGGCGTTACAACTGTTTACATGCCGGCGATTGTCGCCCTTCAGCCCCGTTGCTAGCAGCGGCGCATGTCGCGGAGCAGCACCCCTTCCAGGAGAGCGAACCACCAGCCGCCAAGCGTGATGCTATCCCTCGAGGCGCTCTGCGCGGGGCAGCACCGCAATCGCCTACCCGATTTCAGGCGGGTGGCGGGCACGCTTATGGCTGAGCCCTATTGAGTTCGCGCAAGGGCCTTGCATGCGAATCGCGGTAGTCGATGACGATGAAAGCGTGATCGAATATGCTTCGGCAGCACTCGCCGGTGCAGGGCATTCGTGCACAGGATTTCGCAACGGCGCCTCCCTTCTCGCCGCATTGCGAAGGCAGACTTTCGACCTGATCCTGCTCGACTGGAACCTGCCGGACAGCTCCGGGATCGAGCTGCTGCGATCAATCCGCGATGCCGTTTCGCGCGCAACCGCGATCATCATGCTCACGAGCCGGTCGGACAAGGACGATGTAGCAGCAGCACTCCATGCCGGGGCGGACGACTATGTCGTAAAACCGGAAACCGGCACGGTGATTGTGGCGCGGGTCCAGGCGGTATTGCGCCGCGCGATGCCGATGGCCGCGCAAGACCGCGTCCGGCAATTCGGAACCTATGCCTTCGACCGCCTGACGGAGCGAGTGAGCATTGGCGACGAGGAAGTGGCGTTGAGCGCAAAGGAGTTCCAGCTCGCGCTGGCCCTTTTCGAGAATGTGCACCGCGCACTTTCGAGGAGCTATCTGCTGGAGACGATTTGGCAGAGCGCCGCCGACCTCTCGACGCGAACGCTCGACATGCACGTCTCCCGAATCCGAACGAAGCTCAAGCTAACCCCCGAGAACGGCTACCGAATCGTTGCCATATCTGGCTATGGTTATCGCTTGGAGCGTTTCGGGGCAGAAAATTGAGCATCTTACTCGCGGTCGCCGCGCACGCCGCCGCCGTCACGCCTGCCCCACCGCGTAATGACGATATCTGGTATGTCATTCGGCGAGGTGACACGCTCTACGGGCTGAGCAGGAGCTTTCTCGTGCCGGAGCGCCGCTGGGAAGGGCTCCTCCGGCTGGCGGCGATCCGTGACCCGAGGCGACTGCCCGTGGGCCGCAAGTTGCGAATCCCGCGAGCCTGGCTGCGCTTCAAAGTCGAGCCGGCCCGACTGGCCGGCTACCGTGGCACCGTCAGGCTGTCGATGAGCGGCAGGACAGCGGCACCCTCCGTCGGCATCGCTATCGGCGAAGGCGCCGAAATCATGACGGCGGGCAACAGCTTCGCGACGCTCATGCTGGCGGACCGCTCGCAAGTGGTGATCCCGTCGCAAAGCCGGGTGCGTGTTCGGGAGCTGCGGCGGATCCTGCTGACCGGGGCAATCGACTATCGCATCGACGTCGAACAGGGCCGGCTCGAGACCAAGGTCACGCCGCTGGAGCAACCGTCCGGCAGATACCGGATTCATACACCGATCAGCATGACCGCGGTCCGGGGAACGGAGTTCCGCGTCTCCTTCGAGGGCGAGCGCCACGCCGCAGCCACCGAGGTCCTTGCGGGGACGGTGACGTTTTCACCTTCCAAGAGCGAGACGGGGCTGAGGCTCGAACGCAGCTTCGGAGCCACGCTCGATCCCGAGGGCAAATCTCGCGTCGAAAAACTGCTCGCCGCGCCCGATCTCGACAAGCCGCCGGCATTGCAGACGAAAGACGCAGTCGAGTTCCACGTCCGCAAGCTCGAAGGCTCACTACGCTACAGGGCCGTGATCGCCTCCGACGCGGGCTTCATCGACAACATTGCCGAGCAATTCTCCGACGACGGCGCGTTCGCGCTGGCGGATATACCCAACGGCAACCTCTTCGTCCGCGTTTCCGCGATCGCTGCGAGCGGCCTCGAAGGGATGGCACAATCCTACAGCTTCCAGCGCCGGCTCGCCTCGATACGCGGCAGCGTGGAACCCGAGGATGACGGCTATCGATTCCGGTGGGCCGGGGCCGGCGGCGGCGTGCGCCGATACCGCTTTCAGCTGAGGCAGGACACGCCGCAGGGCGCACTCGTCGTCGACGAGGTGGCGCTCGCACGCGATACGCTCACGCTGCGGCGGCTGAAGGCGGGCGTCTATTACTGGCAGGTAGGCCTCGCACAGCTCGAAGATGGCGAAGTCACCGAATCCTGGACGGAGCCGGAGAAGCTCACGATCACCGACCCTTCCCGATCGCCGAGGGGCTAAAGAGGTGTTCCGGCGCCTGCTGGTCGAATGGTGCGCCGTCGCCTTGCTCGTCCTAGGCCTCACTCTCGGCCTTACCCTTATCGGAGCAACGTCCAAGGCGGATGACGCGATCTACGATCAGATCGTGCAATGGCGCGCGCCACCTGCTTCGGATCGGATACTTCTGATCACGATCGACGATACGAGCCTCGCTACGCTCGGGCATTGGCCTTGGCCGAGAACCGTTCATGCGAAAGCGATCCAGGCTATCTCGGCCGCTCGGCCGGCGGCAATCGCCTATGATGTGCTCTTCACCGAGCGCGCACAGGCGCCAAAGGAAGATGCGGCGCTTGCCGTGGCCCTCAGCGATGCGAAGAAGGTCACGCTGCCCATTCTTTTCGAAGCCCCAGGCGCGAATGGTCGTTCGTTCGACACGGTGCTTCCCGTCGCCCCGATCGCTCGCGCCGCAGCGGCGCTCGGCCATGTTGCACTCCCCGATGACGCGGACGGCAAGGCGCGGGCTGCGCTGCTCGCGGTGAACGACGGATCGCGCGTCTGGCCGCATCTGGCCGAGCAGACGTTTCGGCTGGCATATGGGCGGCCGTCGCCGGCATGGCAGCGCGACGTTCGGCGAGGCGAAAAGTCGGTGCTTGTGCCGTACCGCGAAGCGGGTGCCTACCGCACCGTATCTTTCAGCGATGTGCTCGCGGGCCGGCTTCCGCCCGCCTTCGTCCGCGATCGCATCGTGCTCGTCGGCGCGACCGCGGGCGGACTTGGCGACCGTCACGACGTCGCCGGGGCCGGAACGCTGGCGGGTATCGAGATTCAGGCGAACCTGCTGAACGCAATGCTGACCGACCGGTTCGTGCGGGAGGCGCCGCTTCCGCTGCGCCTCGCGACCGGAGCGTTGCCAGCGCTCATCCTGCTGTTCCTGTTTTGGCGGTTGCGACCCTCCGCAGCATTAATGGCCTCACTGGTGATGTTCGGGCTCGTCGCTACCGTGCCGATCCTGCTGGTCGCCATGACCGGGCTCTGGATCCCGCCTGCGGCGGCCCTTGTCGGCGTGCTGTTCGTGTATCCGTTATGGGGTTGGCGGCGGTTGCACACGATCGACATGGCGGTTGCCCGGGAATTGTCCCAATTGTCGGATGACCTCGGCGGGTGGGTGGCGCCGACGATAGACGGGCTGGACCGCCCGGGACGCAACGCGCTCGCTCTGAGCGGATCGATCACGGCGCTTCGCGACTTGAAACGGCTCGTCGCGGACACCGTGGAGGGAGTTGCCGATCCCCTGGTCGTCACCACGATGGAGGGTGATATCCTCGTTGCCAACCGGCACGCGGAGACCCTTCTCTCCAAGAATGCCGGCGTTCGCGATGCGCTATACAGCATGCCCGGTACGAACGATCTGGTATCGGCGGATGGACGGCACTTCTCGCACCGCCGCACACCGCTTACCGGTGCCGACGGCGCGCGGCGTGGCTGGATCCATCTGCTCGCGGAAATCACGGGTATCAGGGCTGTCGAGCGGGATCGCGAGCAAGCTCTCGAATTCCTGAGCCACGATATGCGTTCGCCGCAAGCGTCGATCCTCACGTTGCTGGAGGGATCCAAAACGGGCGTCGGCGCGGATGCGGCAGACAAGATCGCCTATCACGCCCGGCGTACCCTCAACCTTGCCGAGAATTTCGTGCAGCTCGCCCGCTTGCGCGAGACGCCCTTCGACCCCGAAGAAACCGACCTTCAGGACTGCCTCGCGGAGGCAAGCGATGCGCTATGGCCGCTGGCGTCAAAGAAAGGCGCCTGGATCGTCGCGCCTCCCGCCGAGCCCCGTTGCGTGGCAGGTGAGCGCCACGCCGTTACCCGCGCCTTGCTTAACCTGCTCGACAACGCCGTCAGGTTCAGCCCCCCCGGCGCGAAGGTCAGATGCGGAATCGACGCTGTGGAAACCGCGAGCGGCTCGCTGTTCGAGCTTTGGATCGAGGACCAGGGCCCAGGCATATCCGAGGAACGGTTGTCGGATCTGACCAGCCGGTTCGGCCCACTGGCGGCCGCCGGGCCGGGTCTCAGCGTCGGTCTCGGCCTTGCTTACGTCCGGACCGTCGCCGAACGCCATGGAGGCAACCTGCGGTACGAGGCGATCTCGCCCCACGGATCGCGCTTCATCTTCGCGATCCCTGCATTCGATCCCTCATCCGCTGACAGCGGTCCGCACGAGCTCGGATAATATCTTCGCCGGCAGGCCGCCGCAGTGGCGCGCCGCCGCGGCGTTCCTGAACAATAGCGAGCCGTCGGTCTGGTCGATCATTCCGACCGTCAAGACGTAGCGTTGCGGCCGGCATAACACGATGGGGTGCATCGTTCCCTTCACGCTTTCCGCACTATTCTCTGGCCGCTGGACCTCGACATCGGGCCGCGCGCTCGCGAGACCGATCTCGAGCCGATAACGTCCGTTCGGGCTTTCGCGATATCCTTTGCCGGCCAAGGCCTCCCGCACCAGGAGGGTTGCGTCCATCACCGTGCCGCCAGCGTCCCCCGGAGCCGGCGCGAATGTATAGGTGGCATCTTTCAACCGCGCTCCGGCGGGAGGCAATGGGCCTTGCCGGCTCAGCGGAGACGTGCACGCGCCGACAAGAGACAGCGTTGCCGCTGCGATCAACCGTGCTTTACGCATTACATTCTCCGTACCCCCGCATCCTGCCCATAGACGAGACCAGGGCTAAGCCTCAACTCGCTGGAGCCGGCGCGGGGCTTTATCGAATGACATTTCTCAGCCCCCGCAGCCGGCCGGGTGGCGGGGCCCGGAAAAATAGCACCGCTTCCCACCCCAATCGGGTTGGCGAAATCTCAGATTGCCTATATTATATCTGGATAGTTAAGGTTGGCATCTGTAATTTGATGTTTTATACATCACGAGGAATCATGATCACGTCTCAGCAAATGCGCGCGGCCCGCGCCCTTCTCGAAATTGACCAGCGCCAGCTCGCCGACCTGGCGGGACTGTCTCTGCCGACGATCCAGCGCATGGAGGCGTCAGACGGCCAGGTACGCGGTGTCGTGGACACGCTGGTCAAGGTGATTTCCGCGATCGAGCGCGCCGGCATCGAACTGATCGGAGAGAATGCGCCGAGCATTGGCGTGGGGCGCGGCGTACGACTGAAAGAGACGCTGAGCGGCGAGTCGCTCAAGCACGTGCCGTCCATGTTGTTCGATCAGGCGTCGGGAGCCAATGACAGTGCTGCATGACGCGCGCTGGGCGACCTATACGCCCAAACTGATCACCGTTCTCCGCGAAGGCTATTCGTTCGATCGTTTCAAGCGGGATGCCATAGCGGGGCTGACCGTCGCCATCGTTGCCCTGCCCTTGGCGATGGCGCTCGGCATCGCGAGCGGTGCGTCGCCCGACAAAGGTCTGGTCACGGCGGTCGTCGCCGGTTTCCTGATCTCCGCGCTGGGCGGATCGCGAGCGCAGGTCGGCGGTCCCACCGGCGCGTTCGTCGTGGTCGTGTTCAACGTGATCGCGCAACACGGCTATGACGGACTGCTACTCGCGACTTTAGTCGCCGGCTTTCTCCTGATTATCGCCGGTTATGCCAAGCTCGGTGCGCTGGTGAAGTTCATTCCGCATCCCGTGGTGACGGGCTTCACCGCGGGCATCGCCGTCATCATCGCGTCGGGCGAGGTGAAGGATTTCCTCGGCCTGTCGATCGACAAGGTCCCGGCGGACTTCCTGCCCAAATGGCAGGCTTATTTCGAAGCGCTCGGCAGCATCCATGCCACGACACTGGCGATCGGCGCCGGGTCGCTCGTCCTCATCCTCGGCTTGCGCAAAGTGGCGCCACGCGTGCCCGGTTTCCTGGTCGCGGTGGTCGTCGCATCCATGGCGGTAGCGCTTTTGCACCTGCCCGTGGAGACGATCGGTTCTCGGTTCCCGCATATCCCGGCCGGCCTGCCTGCGCCGGCGCTGCCGTCGATCTCGCTGGCAAAGTTCCAGGCAATCCTGCCTTCCGCCTTCACCATCGCATTCCTTGCGGGGATCGAGGCATTGCTGTCGGCAGTGGTGGCCGACGGGATGATCGGATCGCGGCACCGTTCCAATCAGGAGCTGGTCGGCCAGGGCGTCGCCAATATCGCCTCGGCCCTGTTCGGCGGATTGCCGGCGACCGGCGCGATCGCAAGGACGGCAACCAACATCCGGGCCGGCGCGCTGACCCCGGTGGCGGGCATGCTGCACGCGCTGTTCCTGCTCCTGTTCATCCTGTTCGCGACCAATCTGATGGCGTTCGTGCCGATGGCGGCGCTCGCCGCGATCCTGTTTCTGGTCGCCTGGGGAATGAGCGAGCATAAGCGCTTCATCGGCCTGCTGCGCATGCCCAATGGCGATCGCGCGGTGTTGCTGCTGACCTTCGGGCTCACGGTGCTGGTCGATCTCACCATGGCGATCGCCGTCGGCGTCACGCTTGCCTCGCTCCTGTTCATGATGCGGATGAGCGAGACAGTCCAGATCGACGCGGGAGGCGACGAAACGCCGGACGACGATGATGCCGAGGATATCCATCAGCGCGATGCTCTTCCCCCGGGAGTCGAAGTATTCCGTATCGACGGACCGGTTTTTTTTGGCATCGCCAGCGAGTTGCTCGATACGCTGCGACGTATCGGCAGCAGGCCGAAGGTCATCATCCTGCGCATGCGACGCGTGCCGTTGCTCGACGCGAGCGGCGCGACGACGATCGCCGACATCTTCCGCCAGTCGACTGCCGCCGGCACCCAGATCATCCTGTCCGGCGTGCAGCGGCAACCTCTCGCCATGCTCGATCGGGTTCGTCTCGGGCGAGGCAATGCCGGCGTCATCCACGCCGAGAGCTTTCCCGAAGCGCTGCGAATTGCCGCAAGCATCGTGAACGCGACAGACGCCGCGCCCACGGCGCTCAACTGACACCTGGAACGAAAGCTCGATCGTGACCGATAGCAATGACGATTATGTGTATGACGATGCCACCGGCGAGTGGATCAGCGCCTCCGCGGCCGCGGCGAACGCGCAGGATCCCGACATCGTCGACGTCCGCGATGCGGTCGGCAATCTGCTCGCGGATGGCGATAGCGTGACCCTCATCAAGGACCTGACGGTCAAAGGCGCGAACCAGACGCTGAAGCGAGGCACGGTGATCAAGTCGATCCGATTGACCGGCGACGCTCAAGAGATCGACTGCCGCTACGAAGGCATCAAGGGCCTGGTCCTGCGCGCCGAGTTCGTCCGAAAACGCTGACGATGGCCTTGGTCTGGTGCGGGATCGAGAGCGAAGATGTGAGCGGCGATAGTCATCGATACTCGCGTAAACTGATCGATCATGGCCGCTCGCCTGCGGCAGCGACTTTGCCTATGCATTCCGCATGATCGGCCTCCGCTCCGCCATAGCACGTCACGTTCGCGGTTTGCTGTCCGATCCCGCCAATCCGCCGATCGTCCGTGCGCTCGACGGAAGCGGGCTGTTCGCGCCCGATTCGATCAGCTGGCGCGTCCATATCGACGTTACCGGCATGATGGTCGGCGGCATTGCTGCGCTGATGCTGCAGATGCTGCACCCGCGCGTGCTGGCCGGCGTGTGGGACCATTCGAGCTTTCGCGACGACATGAATGCTCGCCTCAAAGGCACGGCACGCTTCATCGCCCAGACGACGTTCGAAACGCGCGCATCGGCGGAAGCGCAGATCGCGCGCGTCCGCCACATTCACGATGCGGTGTCGGGGACCCTGCCGGACGGCACTCCGTATCGCGCGGCCGACCCCCATCTGCTCGCCTGGGTCCATGTCGCCGAAGTGTCGAGCTTTCTCGCCGGATGGATCCGCTACGGCGAACCTGGCATGAGCGTCGCCGACCAGGATCGCTATTATGCCGAGGTCGCGCTGATCGCCGAACTGCTTGGCGCCGATCCGATCCCGCGCAGCCGCGCCGAGGCAGAGGCGATCATCCGCGACTTCCTGCCCGAATTGCAAGCCGATGCGCGCAGCCATGAAGTGCTGCACATCCTGCTCGACCAGCCGCCCCCCAGCCTGATGCTGGTGCCGTTCCAGGCGATGACGATGCGCGCCGCCATCGACCTGCTGCCCGACTGGGCGCGCCGGATGCACGGCCTCCGACGTCCGAGCCTGAGCCGCCCGGTCGTCCATGCCGGCACGCGCGGCATCGCGGAGGTCGTGCGCTGGGCGCTGAAGCCGTGAACGCTATGCGATCGAGGCGCGACGCCGGGCGTAGAGGAAATAGATCGTCAGCCCGATCCCGTTCCAGATGAAGAACGAGATCTGCGTAATGCTCTGCAGGCTGGTGAAGAGGTAGAGGCAGCCGAGGATCGCGATCGGGGCGACCAACCATACCAGCGGCGTGCGGAACGGCCGCTTCACTCCCGGATCGCGCCGGCGCGACACCAGCACGCACACCGCCACTGCGATGAACGCGCACAATGTCCCCGCATTGGCGAGGCTGGCGATGACGTCGAGCGGTACCAATGCGGCGAGCACCGACACCAAAACCGCCGTCACCGCCGTGATCCGCGCGGGCGTGCCGCGCGTCGATACCTTGGCGAGGCTGGCCGGCAGGAAGCCATCGCGGGCCATCACCAGGAAGATCCGGCTCTGACCATAGAGAAAGCCCAGAATGACGGTTGGCAGCGCGATCGCCGCCGCCGCCGCCACGATGGTCGCAACGCTGCCCTGCCCGATCTCGCGCAGGATCAGCGCGAGCGGCTCCGGGCTGTTGGCGAATTTGGAGAAGTGGAGCGCCCCGACAGCCGCGGCTGCTACCACCATGTAGATGACGGTGCACGCCAGCATCGAGCCGACGATGCCGATGGCGAGGTCGCGCTCCGGCCGCTTGGCTTCTTCCGCCGCGGTCGAGATCGCATCGAACCCGTAAAAGGCGAAGAAGATGATCGCCGCCGCGCCCATCATGCCGAATTTGACGCCACCCGCGCCGGGAGTGCTGCCATAACCGAGCGGGGCGAACGGATGCAGGTTGGCCGCATCGAAATGCGGTAGCGCCACCGCGACGAACAGGGTCAAGGTCACGATCTTGAGCACGACTAGGGCGGTATTGATCCGGGCGCTTTCACGCGTGCCCAGCATCAGCAGCCCAGCAACCACCGCGATGATGAAGATTGCCGGGACGTTGATTCCCGGCGTCGCGAGACGGAGCGTGCCATCGGCGAGCGAGCCGGCGAGGCTCGGTCCATGCGTCAGCGCGTCGGGCAGGACGATCCCCAGCCCCTTTAAAAAGCCGACCGCATAGCCCGACCAACCCACCGCGACCGTGGCGACCACCAGTGAATATTCCAGGATCAGCGACCAGCCGACGACCCAGGCGATCACTTCGCCCAGGGTCGCATAGCTATAGGTATAGGCACTCCCCGACGCGGGGATCAGCGTCGCCATTTCGGCATAGCAGAGCGCCGCCGCCGCGCAGATCGCGCCGGCCACGACAAAGCTCAACAGCACCGCCGGTCCGGCACGATCGGCGCCAACTCCAATCAGCGTCAGAATCCCCGTGCCGACGATCGCGCCGACCCCGAGCGCGACCAGATGCGGCCAGCTCAATGTCCGCGCGAGCTGATGCTCGGGCGGCGCTTCGGTGATGGTCTTGCGGCGGAGAAGACTTGGCATTGGCACCCCTAATTTGCTCGCCTAGAGCGTCGCGCGTGATTTCTGAATCACGCACTCCGCTCCAGTTATCTGTTGTCGCATCGCTTTTGCGGAAAACCGGTATCCACTTTTCCGCGCGATGCTCTAGGGCAGGTCGTAACAGACGAAACCGTCCTGCGGGAGATGACAATGGACGCCACGCTCGACTTCGCGCTCGGCGAAACCGCCGACATGATCCGCGACACGACGCGTCGCTTCGCGAGCGAGAAGATCGCGCCCCTCGCCGCGAAGATCGACGCCGAGGACTGGTTTCCCATCGAGCTCTGGCCGCAGATGGGCGAGCTCGGCTTGCACGGCATCACGGTCGAAGAGGAATATGGCGGGCTCGGGCTGGGTTATCTCGAACATGTCATCGCCTGCGAGGAAGTCAGCCGTGCCTCGGCCTCGATCGGCCTTTCTTATGGCGCGCATTCCAACCTCTGCATCAACCAGCTGCGCCGCTGGGCCAGCCCGGAGCAAAAGGCCAAATATCTGCCCAAGCTGATCTCGGGCGAACATGTCGGCAGCCTGGCCATGTCCGAAGCGGGCGCCGGATCCGATGTGGTGGGCATGAAGCTGCGCGCCGAAGAGGTTCAGGGCGGCTATGTCCTCAACGGCACCAAATTCTGGATCACCAACGCGGCCTATGCCGACACGCTCGTCGTCTATGCCAAGACCGGGGAAGGCTCGCGCGGCATCACCACCTTCATCATCGAGAAGGGCATGCCCGGCTTCTCGATCGGCCAGAAGATCGACAAGATGGGCATGCGCGGCAGCCCGACCGCGGAGCTGGTGTTCAACGATTGCGAAGTGCCCGAAGAGAACATCATGGGCCCGCTCAACGGCGGCGTCGGCGTGCTGATGTCGGGGCTCGATTACGAGCGTACCGTGCTCGCCGGCATCCAGCTCGGCATCATGCAGGCCTGCCTTGACGTGGTCATTCCCTATGTCCGCGAGCGCAAGCAATTCGGCCAGTCGATCGGCACCTTCCAGCTGATGCAGGCCAAGATCGCGGACATGTATGTCGCGCTCAATTCGGCGCGCGCTTATGTCTATGCGGTCGCCAAATCGTGCGATACCGGCAAGACCACGCGCTTCGACGCCGCCGGCGCGATCCTGCTGGCGAGCGAGAATGCGGTGAAGGTCAGCCTGGAGGCGATCCAGGCGCTGGGCGGCGCGGGTTATACCAAGGACTGGCCGGTCGAGCGCTTCGCCCGCGACGCCAAATTGCTCGACATCGGCGCGGGGACCAATGAAATCCGCCGCATGCTGATCGGCCGTGAACTGATCGGCGCGGGGTCATAGGAGCCAGCCAAGCATGAAACTGATCGGCCAGTACGATTCGCCCTTCGTCCGCCGCGTCGGCATCACGCTGACGCTCTATGGCATCGCGTTCGAACACCTGCCCTGGTCGACCTTCGGCGATGCCGACAAGATCGCGCCCTATAATCCGCTGCGGCGCGTGCCCGTTCTGGTATTCGATGACGGCGTCTCGGTGATGGACTCCGGCGTCATCGTCACCTTGCTCGACGAGATGGCGGGCAATAACGCCATACTCACACGCACCGGTGCCGACCTGCGGACCATGTTGCGCTGGTGCGCGCTCGCCGCCGGCGCGGCCGACAAGGGCGTCAGCCTGGTCTATGAAAAGGCGTTCCGCGACGGTCTGCCGATGTGGGTCGAACGCTGCCGGGCGCAGGTGACCGACACGCTCGATTTGCTCGATCGCGAGCGGGCCGCCGCAGGTCAATGGTTCGGCGGTTCATCGATGAGCCATGCCGACCTGCTGACAGCGACCGTCTTCCGCTTCATCAGCGAGGCATTGGCCGGGCAATTCGACCTTGCCCGCTGGCCCGCTCTCGTCGCGCATTCCGAAGCATGCGAGGCAATGCCGGCGTTTCAGGCGATCCAGCAACCTTATGCGCTTACTCCGCCGGCCTAACCGAGCATCACTTTCGCCGTCACCGACAGACCCGGCCTGAGCGTCGCCAGTGCCGCCTGGCCCGGGTCGAGCCGGATGCGCACGCCGACGCGCTGGACGATCTTGGTGAAATTGCCCGATCCCGGTTCGAACGGTAGCAGGGTGAATTCGCTGCCCGATCCCGGCGCGAAGCTTTCGACCGTGCCGGACAGCGTCTCGCCCAGCGCGTCGACATAGACCTTCGCCTTCTGACCCTCGCGCATGCCGCGCGTCTGCGTTTCCTTGAAATTGGCGACGACGTAGAGCGAGCGCGTCGGCACGACGGTGAACACGCGGCTGCCCGGCTGGACGAAATCGCCGACCTGGACCTGGCGGTTGCCGACCACGCCGTCGATCGGCGCGGCGATCAGCGTGTGCCCGCGATCCTGACGCGCGAGGTCGAGCGCGGCGCGTGCCTTCAACGCCGCCGCCTCGGCCGAGGCGACTTGCGCTTCGAGCACCGGGCGCCGCGCGCGCGTCACATCCGCCTGTTCGCTGGTCACGCCCAGCTCGGCGCGCGACTTCTCGGCAGCCGACGCCGCGCCGATCGCGGTCGCCTTGATCCGTTCGGCGTCGCGGCGCGTGGCGAAACCCTGACCCAACAGCGAATCGTATCGCACCTTGTCCGCATTGGCGCGGATCAGTTCTGCGTCCGCCGAGGCGATCAACGTGCTCGCGGCACGCACCTGGGCCGAGGCGAGACGCTCGTCAGCGTCGAGCGCCGCGAGCGACGCGCGCGCGGTGGCGACACCGGCCTCGGCGTCGGCCAGCGCGGCCTGAGCGGCTTGCACCTTCGCGTCGTAATCCTGGGTATCGATGCGAACCAGTGGGTCGCCCGCGCGGACGATCTGATTGTCCTTGACCAGCACCGCCGCGACCAGCCCGCCGACCTTGGGCGCGACCGCGCTCGAATCGGCGTGAAGATAGGCGTTGTCGGTCGACTCGCTCGACCGCGGCGCGGTCAGCCACAGGATGCCGGCAATCGCCACCGCGAGCGCGATCAGCCCCATGACCAACGCGCTGCGAGGCACAGCGAAACGCTTCTTGGCGGGAAGTTCGGACGCCGTCGCGGCGTTGGTCGAACTGAAGGGAGCATTCATTTGGCAAGCACCAGCAAGGTGGACGTCGCGGTCGCCATCACGCGACCATCGGCATCGCGAATATCCGCCTCGGCAAAGGCGACACGGCGGCCGATATTGACCACCCTCCCCTCGGCGCGAACCGGCCCAGTCTGGTCGTTCATCCCGCGCAGATACGAGACCTTGAGTTCGAGCGTGGTGAACCCCTGACCGGGCGTCAGCATCGAATGCACCGCGATCCCGCAGGCCGAATCGAGCAAGGTCGCGGCATATCCGCCATGGACCCCGCCCATCGGATTATAATGGCGCTCGTCGGGCGTTCCTTCGAACACCGCGCGTCCCCGCTCGACTTCGACCAGCGAGAAATCGAGCGTCCGTCCGATCGGCGGCTGGGCGCCGCGGGCGAGCAGGTCGCGAACCTGCTGCAGACCGTCGGGCGCGTCGATCACCTCGCTCATTGCCGCTCCTCCAGGCCATAACGCGCGACCAGCAAGGCGTGCACATCCGCCAGGATCGCGTCCGACTGCGCCGGATCGGCGACCGCGCGCGACAACGCGACCGCACCGACCATTTGCGCCAGCATCGCCGATCCTTCCGCATGCGCCTCGGCGATGCCGATGCCGCCCAGCGCCTTGGCCAGCCGCAAGGTCAGCGCTTCCATGCCCTTGCCGAAGCGCGCGCGCTGCTGCTCGCCCGATCGCGCCAGGTCACCCGACAAGGCGGGAAGCGGGCATCCCCGCTCGCGGCGGTCGCGATGCGCCGGGCTGAGGTAGAAGTCGATATAGGCCTTGAGCGCGGCGCGCGGGTCACTGGTCTGCTCGATCGCATCCGACCGTCCGCGCGCATCGTCGAACATCGTGCCGATCGCATCGGCGATCATCGCATCCTTCGATTCGAAATGCGCATAGAAACCGCCATGCGTCAGGCCAGCGCGGGCCATCACGGCCGCCACGGCGACGCCATCGGGGCCCTTCGCGCGGATCTCCTGCGCGGCCTCTTTCAGCACCCGCCGGCGCGTCTCTGCCTTGTGCTCGTTCGAATAGCGCACTTGAACGCCTCCTTTATATGACGCATATAATATAAACGCAGCCGGAGGCAAGTACGTTGGCGTCGATACCACTCTCCCCCCAGGGATCGGCGCGCGCTCCGGCTGCACCGTTCGATCCCTCTCGTCTGACCAACCGCCAGAAATATCTGATCTTCGGCGTGATGGCGTTCGGCCAGTTCATGGCCTTGATCGACATCCAGATCGTCGCCGCCTCACTCAACGAGGTTCAGGCCGGCCTGTCCGCCGGCCCCGACGAAATCAGCTGGGTACAGACCGCCTATCTGATGGCCGAATTGGTGATGATCCCCTTCTCGGCGTTCCTCGCCCAAGCCTTGTCGACGCGATGGCTGTTCGCGCTGTCGGCCGGGCTGTTCACCGTCTCGAGCATCTTCTGCGGCTTTGCCTGGAACATCGAATCGATGATCGTATCGCGCGCCGTCCAGGGGTTCGTCGGCGGCGCGATGATCCCAACCGTGTTCGCGACCGGCTATGTCCTGTTCACGGGCAAGCAGCGCGCGATGATCCCCGCGATCCTCGGTATGGTGTCGGTGCTCGCGCCGACTCTGGGCCCGACCGTCGGCGGCTGGATCACCGATGCGATGGGGTGGCGCTGGGTATTCTTCATCAACGTCGCGCCAGGCGTGATGGTGACAATTCTCACGCTTGTGCTGATCCGCGTCGATACCCCCAACCTCGCGATGCTCAAGCGCATCGACTGGGTCCACCTTGCCTCGATGGCGGTGGCGCTGGCGGGGCTCGAATATGTGCTGGAGGAAGGGCCCAAGAACGAGTGGTTCACAGACATCCGCATCCAGATCGGCGCCTGGCTATCGGTCGTCGCGTTCCTGCTGTTCCTCGAACGGTCGTTCCGGTCGAGCGGCCCGATCGTCAAGCTAACGCCGTTCCGCAAACCGACGTTCGTCTTCGCTTGCGCGTTCAACCTCGTGATCGGTTTCGGCCTCTATGCCGGCACCTATCTAATCCCGCTCTTCCTCGGCCGGGTGCGTGGATACAATGCGTCGGAAATCGGCTCGACGGTCGTTATCGCCGGCTGCGCGCAATTGCTCGGCGTGCCGATCGCCGCCAGCCTCTCGCAGCGGGTGGATCAGCGCATCGTCATCACGTTCGGCCTGGCGCTCTTCGCCGCGGGGCTGTGGCTGTTTTCGGCGATGACCCCGGACTGGGGCTTTGCCGCGCTGTTCTGGCCACAAGTGGTGCGCAGCTTCGCGGTGATGCTGTGCATCGTCCCCTCGGTCGGCCTCGCACTGGGCAATTTCGAGGGGCCCGAACTGCGTTACGCGTCCAGCCTGTTCAACCTGATGCGCAATGCCGGCGGCGCGGTGGGCATTGCCCTGGTCAATACCTGGCTGGCCGACAATACGCGGCTCCATGCGCTGCGGCTGAGCGAGGCGCTGGGGCAGTCGGCCAAGGCCGCGAACGACACGGCGGCGATGCTGGCGCGCGAGTTGAGTGCGGTCACGCCGGATCCGGCCCAAGCGCTGTTGATGGCACAAGGCCTGATGAGCCGGATCGTCGGGCGCGAGGCGCTCACGTTGGCGTTCGACGACGTCTTCCGCCTGATGGCGTATTTGTTCCTGGCGGCGTTGGTGATGGTGCCGTTCTGCCGGCCACCGCGCGTCGGTGCAGCGCCGCCGCCGGATGCGCATTGAGGGTCACGGCGTCCGCGTTGGGCCAATAGGAGCCATTCAGCCGCGCAGCGGCGATGACACGGCACGTCGCAATGAAGGGACCATCTTGCGTCGCGAGTCGAGCCAACATCGCGGCCTCGCGGGAAGGTGCGTCGGTGCTTGAGCTGCTTGGCAGCGGTCTCACACAACGGCGACAGCTTGGAAGAAGTGCGTCCAATAGTCGCTTGATCGAACGCCCCTGAAGGATCGCGCATGAACGCCTGTTGCTGAGCGTCGTCACCGGCGAGCCGGTCGCCCTGGCGGCTAATACCAAGGTGCGTAGGCTCTGAACCATGATGACGGCGTTTTGGCGGTTCTCGGCAAGGAGCGTCCGAAGGGATGATGCGGGGTTCATCATCCCGAGGGCGCGACGCTGCCCGAGGGCCGCCAAAACGCCGCCCGCAGGGTGCCCAGCCCCGCCCGCTGGACATCCTCGTGCGTCAGAGCCTACGCACCTTGGTATAAGCCCGCCGCCTACGCGAAGAAGTCCGCCGCCTGTCGGGCGGGCGGCTCCGCCTTGGCTTGCGCCGGACGGACGACGACGTTCACCAGTTTGTCCTCATGGTCGATGACGAAACCGCGCCCGACCAGCCAGTCGGCATCGTCGTACAGCTCGGGCGCTATCGCGTCGCGCGACCGCGGTCGGTCGAGCGCGATCAGGAGCTGAAACTGCGCCGGGGTCAACGGAGTCATTGGGCGTAGTGCCACCTCGCGCGTGTCGAGCACGACCGCACCCTCCTCCCGTTCGAACAGTTGGAGGACGGGTGATTGCTGGCGGGCCGATGCCGCGCGCCAGTCGGCTATGGCGGTACCCAACCGCTCAAGCAGATCGGTGTTGTCGAGCAGCTCGGTCGAATAGTCTCCGTCGAAATGATAGGCGATGTCGGCGGTGTCGATCGCGGCGGGGTAGAGCGCGCGATATGCCCCGAACGGTCTTACCGCGCCGATCCCGTTGTCGCGATGCCCACGATAGAGCGGGCTAAACCGGTCGATGACGATACGGTGCATCGCATTGGGGGGATCGAGATGGGCGAGCAGCGGCATCAGTGCCGCCATTGCCGCGTAATCCGCCGCCGCCTCGCCCGGAAAACCGTAGATGATTCCCCAGGCAACGCGGATCCCCGCCGCCGCGCAATCGCGCAGCAATGCGATATTCTGCTGCGCCGACACACCCTTGCGCATCAGCCGCAATGGGCCCGTGGCCAGTGATTCGATACCAGGTTGAATCATCGCGACCCCGCCGCGCGCCATCGTCTCCACCTCGGCGCGGGTCATGTTCGATTTGACTTCGTAGAATAGGCTCAGCCGTGGCTTTCGCTCCGCCAGCCCGGGCAGGAGATCGGCGAGATAGGGGCGCGGCATGATATTGTCGGCCATGTAGATCGACGGCCCGCCGTTTTGGGCCAGCGCGTCGAGCTCCGCGCGCATCCGATCCGCCGGCTTGTGGCGGAACGCCATGCCCTCCTCGCCGTTGAGCCCGCAAAACGTGCAATGGCTCTTCGCGCCCCACCAACAGCCGCGCGAGCTTTCCGCGGTGATGTAGCGCGGCAGATTCTCGGGGAGTGATCCCGCTGCCTGCAACGGCCGCAGCGCCGCGAAATAGTCGCTGAAGTCAGGTGCTGCGACTACGCGCATGTCACGAATCGACGCGCTGCGCTTCACCCGATCGCGCGGCGCGAGCTCGCCGCGGACCAGCTTTTCGCAAAAGTCGGGAAAGTCGATGTCCGACTCCCCGGCAAACACATGATCGATCCAGGGAAAGGCACGCGCAAGACCCAGGCAGAGTGGCCAGGCCGCGTTGGCGCCGCCGAGGACGATCCGGATATCGGGCGCCCGTTGCTTCACGCGCAGGGCGATCGCCGAACACGCCATATTCTGCTGAAAGGTCGAGGACAGCCCGAGGATGCGGGGTCGCATTTCCAGGATGTCATCGATGATCTCGGCGATCGTCGGCTCGATCGCGGGCGCGACGCGGTCGAACACCGCCTGGAGGTCGGCGGCCAGCGAATCGGGCGCGGGTAGCGTGGCAGCCGTCTCCTGTGGATAGGCGAAGTCACGAAAGAGGTGGTCCGCTATCATCGCGCGCATTGGTGTCGCCTCGACCGCCTCATAGCTTTTGAGCCCGATCCGCGCGGCGAGCTTCAGATTGCCATAGACGATTCGGGTCGCGAGCCCCCGCTGTAGGCATGCCGCCTTGAGCACCGCGGTACCGAGCTGCGGGAAGCTGACCGACGCGAAGGGCGGCACGAACAGGCAGATGTCGGGCCGGTCGCGTTCGCCTGTCGCCATGTTGATCATATCCACTTCCATGCCCTCTGCGGCCAGGACCGCCAAGTCCCCTCTTAACGCGGAGACACTTGAAGCAGAGAGCGAACTCGTGCGAGCAGACAGCATGATCCGCCCAGCCCCCTCCCTGACCTGGCCACCCGTTGCGGGAGAGATGGCCCTCTATGACGCGCGCGATGGTTGCTATCATGTCCTCAACAGCTCGGCGGCGGCGATCTGGACAGCCATTGCGGCGGAGACGCCGGTCGAGCGGGTCGCGACAGACCTTGCCATTGCGCATGGCGTTCCGATCGAGGCTATGCGGACGGACGTCGACGCCTTCATCGCCGAAGCGCTCCAGCTGGGTCTGCTCGTCGATGCGTAGGGCCGCAACGTGAGCGGGATTGCGGGCGTCGTCTTCGCCGACGGCCGGCCGGTAAGGCCGGACCTTCTCCACCGGATCGCGGGATCGACCTTTCGCCGCGGCTTTGACGGCGTGCGGACCTGGCACGACGAGCGCGCAGGCATGATCCGCTTCGCCCATGCCACGACGCCCGAGGCGCGCGGTGAGACCCAGCCCTTTGTCGGGGCGGACTCCGGGATCGCCCTGTTGTTCGACGGACGCCTCGACAATCGCGCGGAGCTACTCGCGCTTCTCGGCGCAGAGGGCGTGCGGCTGACCGACGCGCCCGACGGCCTGATCGCACTCAGGCTGTTCGAAGGCGAGGGACGTGAGTTCGTCCATCGTCTGGTCGGCGACTATGCTATCGCCGCGTGGCAACCGCGCTCGCGTCGCGTGGACCTGTTCCGCTCGCCGATGGGCTGGCGGCCCTTGCTCTGGGCATTCGACGGCACGACCTTCGGCTTTGCGACCGAGCCGCGCGCGCTGATCCTGGGATTGGGATTCGAGCGCAGACTGAACGAGGGTGCAATCGGCGAGTATCTGTCGGCGCGCTTCGTTTCGGAAACGGATACGTTATGGGCCGGGATCGAGCGAGTGCCGCAAGGCGGGGCGATTACATTCGAGAATGGCTCCGTATCGCGCTGGAATTGGCATGGCGGTCCGTTCGAGGATCTGTCGAATCGATCGATCGACGAACATGTCGAGCGGTTCAACCACCTGCTCAACCAGTCGCTGGAGGCGACGATCCGCAGCGACGGACCGGTCACAGCGCAGCTGTCGGGCGGCCTCGATTCCTCGTCGCTCGTGTGCCGCGCGACGCACTTGTTCCGCGAAGGCAGGGTGGACCATCAGATCGGCGCTATCTCCGCGCGCTTCCCGGGCGAGCCGCATGACGAAACCGAATGGAGCAGTGCGGTGGAGGCGCATCTCGGAATCTCGGCCGAGGTGGTCGGCGCGTTGCGCTTCGATCCCGATGTGGCGCGGCAATGGTGCGCCGATTCCTATCAGCTGCCGGTACGCCCCAACGTGCTCGATTCGATGGGCGGAGCGCTGAAGGCGCTGCAGTCCGACGGACGGCGCGTGCTGTGGACCGGGGAAGGCGGCGACGACTGGCTCAACGGATCACTGGCGCACTGGCCGGACCGGTTCATGGCTGGCCGCTGGGGAAAATTGTTCCGCCACGGCGCGGAGCAGTGGCCCGATTCGCCCTGGTACGTTCAGGCCCGCCGGACGCTTCACAGCACGCTGCTGCCGCTGGCCAGCCGAAAGCATCGTGAGGCGTTGCTGACCCCCCATCTCGACTTCCGCCTCGACCGCCCCGACTGGATCCGCCCCGACTGGATGACGCGGATCGGGCTGGCGGACCGCTGGCACGAGAAGATCGCACGCTCGGGCCTTCGCGGAATGGACCAGCAGTCGCGCTACGGCGTTTTCTCGCTTGGCCGACGCTACACGATGATCGATACCGTCCTCGCTTTTGCCGAGGGGCACGGAGTCGAGGTGCGGCACCCGTTCCACGATCTGCGCCTGACCCGTTTCTTCATGGGCGCGGGCGGCGAGCATCTCCGCAAGTTCAATACCCGCAAGCATCTGTTGCGCGAGGCGATGAAGGGAACGCTGCCTGAGAAGATCCGCCAGCGGCGCACAAAATCCTATTTCGTGTCGCACCAGGTGGACGCGATCGGCGAGCTATTGCGCCAACGGCCGGCGCATGAACTGACCGCGGTCAAGCTCGGCTGGATCGTGCCCGAACGGATCGCGGCGATGCACGCGCCATTCGAGGCGTGGCGCAAGAGCGGATCGAACGGCCCCATACCCGACAGCGCATGGGGTCCGGTTTGGTTCACCCTTGCCACCGAGATGTGGCTGGAGCATGCCTTCGGTCTGAAAGCGTAGGGGGCGGGTAACATGGTTCGGACGGCGACGATCGACGACGGGACGAAGCTGCGTCGCAAGGCGGCAGTGGTCAGTGCGGACGTCGCCGACGACGCGATCTTGCTCGACATCGATTCGGGCTATTTCTTCCAGCTCAACCGCACGGGCACCCGCATCTGGACCTTTGTCGAGGCGCCGCAGACTCTGGACGCCCTGTGCAATCATATGGCAGCGAATTACCGGGTGGATGTCGAGGCATGCCGCCGCGACGTGACCACGTTCGTCGCCGATCTGCTCGAGCGCGGCGTGCTGGAAGTCGCGGATTAGAGTGTCGCGCGTAAAAGCGGGACCGGTTTTCCGCAAGAAGCGATGCGATCATAAATAACTAGAGACACGCGTGATCCAGAAACCGGGCGTGCCCCTCTAGCCGATCGCATCACCCCCGAGCGCGATAGATCCAGCCGTTCACGGCGAAGCGCGAATCGGCAAAGGCGCGCGACGGGCAGTGGACCGGCATAACCTCATGCGGTCCCCAGGACGGGAAGACGACCAGGCTATTGTCGTCGGGTTCGATATCGAGCCCCGCATCGCCCGGTGCTGCGCCCAGCCGGTGGAGCCGCAGCGCGCCGCCTGCGAACCCCTTGGGCCGTCGATGGAAATAATAGACTGCGCTCAGCATCCGGTCGCCCCGCCTACTTTGCGCGCTGGCATAGGTGTCCGCATGGAGCGTGAAATGCGCGCCGTCATTGTGCGCGGCGAGTTCGAGTTCGACCTCGCTCGTCGCGAACGGAGTGGATCGCAGCATGGCCGACCAATGGGGGGCTGCCTCGCGCAACCGGAGGTCCAGCCACTCGGCGATCTCGCCAAGGTCGCGGAGCACCAGTGCGCGGCGGACTTCGGGCTTGATCATTCCTCCGGCCAGTTGTGCGGGGACGAATCGGGCTTCGTTCTCCAGCGCCCATTCGAGGAGAGCGGCATGGCTTTCCGTATCGAGGAAATCGACGATGCGCAGATGCGGCAGGATCGGTGCGGTCATCCGGTGGGCCGCGCCGGTGCCGCCCGCTCGCGCAAGTAGCGCAGCACCATCGCCTCGCTCGCGCTATCCGCTTGGCGGCGCATCCGGGGCGCGCGCGGCTCGGCATCGCTGTCCAGATACCGGAGCACTGCACGCACGCTGCCGCCATAGTCGGCCGTCAGTGCCTCATAACTCAGCGCATGCGGCGTTGCGTCCATCGCCACGAACAGGTTGCGGAAATGGCCGTGGCAGAAATCGGAATAGCTCATGATCCGCTCGATCCGATCGGCGTCGAACGGTGCGGTCGTGAGGGAGTCCTCTCCGGTCGCGCCCGGAATCGAACGCCAACGCCCAGTCTCGACCGCGAGTATCGCTGAGACCGCTTGGCGCAACCTGTCCTCGCGCCACAGATGGACGAACTGCGGGTTGGGGAACAGCCGAGCGACGTGTTTGGCGAGAGCCGAGTAATAGCTGGCGGGAGCTTCGGATGGCGGCACGTTGGCGAAGCGATCCAGCTCGAGGTCTGCATCGCGCGCGATCTCCTCGATGTCGCGCCAAAAGAGTTTCACGCTCAACGTGCCGTCAGGCGAGGTGCGATGGCGGCGAACGGCGGCGCTCAAGCTGTCATGGTCAGGCGCATTCCAGCGCCGGGTGAAGGAAGGGCGAAACCCGGCATGGAAATATTCGAGCGGGCAGCCGAGTCCGCCCGCAAAATATAGCGCTTCGCCGAGCAACGTGCTGCCCGAGCGCGGGTGGGTGCAGAGCAGCACCGTACGACGCGGTGGACCTTCCCATTGGGGATAGTCATGGGCGGCGGACGCCAGATCATAGGGAACAACACCCTGGGCGCGATCGGAGAATCCCCCCATTACACGGCACAATCGATCAACAGAGGGCTTTGCCGCCGCGTGCCGATCGGACACGCGGGCTCCAATCCGATCAGGGCTTCAGGTCAGGTTGCTGATGCCATCCGTCGGACGATAGGAAATGCCCTCGGCGGCCTTCGCCGGGAGAAAGCTAGCGATTTCGGGCTTCACCCACTCTTCTGTTTCGACCTTAGCGATCTGTTCGTCGTTCTTCGGAAGCTTTTCCATCCTACCCACCCTCTTTGATTTCAGAAATAGGTCTAGCACTCCGCCTTCGGCAAATCAATTCGCCTGCCACAGCCGCACGCGGTCCCGCTCATGCGCCCCACCGACCGCGACCGGCTCGCCAGCCCGCGTCTCCAACGGTTGCGGAAACCGCCAGAGAAGAGCGCCCCAGCAGGAAGCGGCCCCAGGCTCCGGCCGATTCTCGTACCGGCCAACCGCATCCATTTCGAGAGCGATCCATTGTACGATCCCGTCCACCCGGCTGCCTTGCGACGCGATCGCGAATTCCCGCCGTTCCGCCTTGCGAGGCTCGGCGCTGGCGAAGTCGAAGCTGAACAGATCGACCGGATCGCTGCACAACGCCACTTGTTCCAATCCGACGCGGATCATCTCGCTCGGCGAGGCGAGGCGATTGAACGCGGACAGATCGAATCCACTAGCGTCGGTGAGACGCGGAGCCCGGCTGCGCAAATCGCGAGCAAGCGCGACGCGGATCGTCCCGCGCGGAGGAATGACAATGCCACCGGGCGCTAGCAGCCGGGCGACCGCATCCTCATGCGCCGTCAGCACCCCTTCGCTGAGCAGGTCGTTGCTAATGATCTCCGACACGAGAATGTCGGCCGGGCCACCCAGGTCGCGGTCGACGTCGAGTGCAGTGGAATGCTTGTTGATCACCGTGACCCGATCGGCAAAGCCGTTCGCCGCGACCACGTCGCGCGCGGCCGCGGCGATGGCGGGATCGGCTTCGCACGTCACCACGCGCGCACCCTCCCGCGCGGCCATCATCGCGAGCAACCCGCTACCCGCACCGATCTCCAGCACACGGCAACCAGGATGGATGGCGCGGATCAACGCCTGTTCATAGGCCTGGTTGCGCGCGCGATCGAAGGGGATCACGAAATGCCAGCTATGGACGCCGTCGCTCAATATCTCGGCGGCGGTGACTCCAGCTTCGCCGCGACCACCCGTCATCGCATGGACCTGTTCCGCCAGTTCCAGCGCGCGCCGACGTTCGCCAGCCGCGATCAACTGGCGCGCGATCGCTATCATTCCACGGGGGTCGCCCGCCACCTTGGGCAGCAGGGCGGAGAGTTGGGCAGCGCGATCGGTCATCGGGATGCGGTAGCCGACTGAGTATCGCATGCAACCGCGTCGGGGTTCAGCAACGGACGGAGCAGCGCCTTGACCTGTGGCAGCGCCGCATAGTCGCTGGGATAAACCAGCCGCCAGGCCGGGCGGTTGTGGAGCAATTCGCGCAGTCCCGACACGGCATGGACACGTTCCTGCATGCTGGTACCGCTCGGGTTGAAATGGACGATCTGCGGCACGATCAGCGTCATGGCCTCGGCGATCCCGAGCCGCTCCAGCCGCGGCTCGGCCACATTAGCGCGACGGTCGAGAAAGATCAGCGCGCGCAACGGGACCAGCGCGGGCGGGTCGCTCGCCACGAGCGGGCAACGCGACTTGCCAGTGGCGCTGGCGAGCGGCACACTGCGCTCGGCCGGCAGCTCCAGTCCGTCACGCGATTCCGGCCACAGGCACACCGTTTTCGCGCCTGCGCCCAGCATCGGTGCGTCGGGCTGCCACAGCAAGGCGGTATCGTCGCCCAGGATCTGCCAGCCGTCCTGCACGGTCAGCGCCGCGCAGAGCGTCGATTTGCCCGCGCCCGAACGCCCGATCAGCAACATTCCACCGCCATCCTGGAACAGTGAGGCGGCGTGGACCGCGATCGCCCCCTGCAGCATCGGCACCCGCGTCAGCACGCGGCGTAACAGAACCTCGATCGCCGCCGCATCGGGCGGCATGGTTTCCGCGACCAGCGTCATCGCGCGTCCATCACGGTCGATCAGATAGCTCCCGTCGAAGCGCGAGCGGATCAGCCAGCGCCCGTCCCGCTCGCCCAGGCGCAAGCGATAGCCGTTGCGCCATTCATAACTGACCGAGTCATGCTCGACTGGCGATCCGGTCTCGACCGCCAGGTCGAGGTCGCCGGTCCATCCGCCGTCGCCATCGGCCGCAGGCACCAGCCCGGGCAATTCGATCTGGGACCGGACCCGGAGACCGCCGAAGCTGTAGTGATAGGTCATGCTTCTTGCCTGTCGTACGTCAGGCGCGCAGGCGCCGGATCGCCCAGCCGAATGGCCGGATCAGCGGATACATCCAACCGAGTCTGCCGGGTAGCGCGAATGCGGCCCGATCCTGCGGCGAACTAAGGTCCCACGCCAGTTGGCGGCCCCAGAAATGCCGGGTCGGCTTCATTGCATAAGTGATCGACCGGCTCCACACGCTCCCGGCGATGAACCGGCGCAGCGAATTGCGCGGCCTAGCCTCATACCATTGCGGCCCGTCGTGAAATTGCGCGACCAGCCGGTTGAGCAGCCGTACGTCGATCCGCCGCGCGCCGCGCGCCAGCACTGCTGCCGGCACCGGGCGCGTCAGCCAGTGGTGCAGCGCCCAGCCGACATGCAGCATCATCCCGCTGAGCCCCTCTTTCTCGGCCGTAGCGAGGGCTTGGTCCCACGCAGCATCGGAATCGAGCAGTACGGCGAGATCGGCCAGCCACATCAGCCGCTGCCAGCCATGCCGGATGCCGTGCACGGCCAGATAGACCGGCAACCGCCGCCGCATCATCGCGGGAACCGCCATGCCGGCGATCGTCACCGTCTCGCGCTCGGCCCAGAGCGCCTCGAAGTCCCAAGGGAGCAGCGCTGGATTCTCGCAGAGGCGATCGTGCAGCTCGACCAGGATGCGCCTCTCTCCATGCACCCATCCGCTTTCCTTGGGCGGCGTGTCCTCATCCGGTCGGACAGGCCCAGCATGGATCGGCGGCACATAGCCCAGGTCACGCAGGATCGCTTCGGCGTCGCTGGTGCGCTGGCGCTCGACCAGCACGTCGATGTCGCGCCCACCCCGCGCGACCGGATCGCCGTATAGCTGGATCGACAGGGCGATACCCTTGATGAATACATATCGGATTCCGGCTGCGTCGAACGCGCGCGCAATCCGTACCAGTTCATGCAATCGGCTCATCGCGCCGACGACATGCGCGCGACGCGCGTCCTCGAGCACCGCGCAGGTTGCAACAGGCATGACCCTAGCGTGCAGCAGAGCCGGAAGGGCGAGCCCGATCAGACCATGATGCACGAGCCCGCGCTGGACGATATCCCAGTCCCCGACCTGTGCCGCGGCACGATCCAGTTGAACCGAGGCGCCGCCGCTCGCCAGTCGGGTCGCTGCGAAGACAAAGCGCAATTCGGGCGAGAAATCAGGGAGAGGAGCGCCATCATCTCCTCCAGGCCGAATCGCGAACCCCGACATCGCCTACCCCTGTTACGCCCCCTGATCCGATCACCCGGCAAGTAGCGCGATACAATATTCAATTCCACCTTGCCGCCAATCGGTCCGCAGGCCCAGCCGTACTTGCGTCCGACTTTATACCGCGGGACTGAATATCTATCGGAGGTTGACAAGACGGTGTAGGTGCCGCGGCCTGAATCGGTAGGTCGGTTCTCGACCCAAAATGGCGCTAACGGACCTTTCGGCCAAGCGACGGCCATTTCAGCCGCGACGAGCGCGAAAGCCACCGCGCCGATTGCGGCGCGGAAATCGTCATTCGGACTGCCAACTCAATCCTGACCGATCGCCCGCCGGGACATACCCCCAGCGGGGATATGCCCTCGCGCCCACCGGATGCCGGTCGAGATCGACGATCGCCGCTAGCATCGTGCGATCGTCCGGCGCCACGCGCCTTACCAGACGTGGACGCGGTCGCCCGGCGCCAGGTAGCGCTTGTCGCCTGGCTTGATCCCGAACGCGTCGTACCACGCGTCGAGGTTGCGCACCGTCTCGACCCGCAGCGGCGCCAGCGCATGGACGTCGGTAGCGATCCGCGCGCGCATCGCGCGATCGCGCATCTTGGTCCGCCAGCTCTGCCCGAAGGCCAGGAAGAAGCGTTGGTCGCCAGTCAGTCCGCCGATCACCGGTGCCGGCTTTCCGCCCAGCGAGGCATGATATGCCTCATACGAGGCGGTCAGGCCGGCGGTGTCGGCGATATTCTCGCCCAGTTCCTGCGCACCATTGGCGTACAGGCCCGGTAGCACTTCATATTTGTTATACTGGTCGATCAGCGCCTTGCCCGACGCCTCGAAGCGGGCGAGGTCGGTCGCCGTCCACCAATTGTGCAGACGCCCGGTCGAATCGAAATCCGATCCGAGATTGTCGAACGAGTGGCTGATCTCGTGCCCGATTACCGCGCCGATCGCACCGTAATTGGCCGCCGGGTCGAACGTCGGATCGAAATAGGGCGTGTTCAGGATCGCCGCCGGGAAATTGAGCGCGTTCTGCAACGGAAGATTGACCGCGTTGACGGTCTGCGGCGTCATCCACCATTCGCCGCGATCGGGCGCCTTGCCGAGCTTGCCGATCTGATAGCGATAGTTGGACAGTCTGGCGCGGAGCAGATTGCCCGCCGGATCGGTCGCACTGACCGCATAATAAGGACGCATTGGCCAGGTGTCCGGATAACCGACACCGACCTTCAACACCGACAGCTTCTTGCGCGCTTCGGCCTTGGTGGCCGGCGCCATCCAGTCGAGCGCGGCGATGCGCTTGTCGAACGCCGCGACGATGTTCTTGACCATCGTCTGGATCGCCGCCTTGGACGATGCCGGGAAATATTTGGCCGCATAGATCTTGCCGACCTCATAGCCGAGCGCGCCGTTGACCGCGCCGATCGAGCGCTTGTCGCGCGGCTGCTGTGCCGGCGTGCCGGTCATCTGCTTGCCGAAAAAGTCGAACTTGGCATCGTCGAACGCCCTGGGCAGCGCGGTAGCGACCTCATTGATGCGGTGGAACGCCAGCCAGTCCTGCCACGACTGCATAGGCTCGCTGGCAACCAGCGCTGCGAGCTTGGTGGTCGTCTCGGGGTTCCAGACGATGAAATTCTGCTGCCTGGGCAGACCCGCCGCGGTCCAATAAGCGTTCCAGTCGATGCCCGGCGCCTTCTTGGCGAAATCGGCGCGGGTCCAGGGATTGTCGCCCTTATGCGCGTCCTGCGCGGTCACGATGTCGGTCTGCGCCTGGGCGATCTTCGTCTCGAGCGCGAAAACGCGGCCGGCCCGCGCCTTGGGATCGCTCATCCCGGCAAGCGTGAAGACCTTCTCCAGATAGTCCTTATAGCCGTCGCGAAGCTCGGCCATCTCCTTCTTGTCGGACAGATAATAATCGCGGTCGGGCATGCCGACGCCACCCTGCATCAGGTACGGCGCGTTGATCGTTGGCTTGTTGAGATCCTGCCCGACGAACAGCCCGAACAGATTGTCGGTCGAGGCGTAATTGTTGTTGTTGAACGGATCGGTATCGGCTCGCATGTTGGCACCGAGCATCGCCGACAATTGCGCGCGCGTCTTGAGCGCGTCGATCGGCGCCAGGATCGGCTTCAGCGGGGCGGTCCCGCGCGCCTCGATTGCGGCGGTATTGTTATAGGCGTCGTAATAATCGGCGATGCGACGCAGGTCGCTGCCCGCCTTCGCCTTGGATGCCGCGGCACCCTTGATGATGTCCGCGTTGCGCGCCTCGGCCACCTTGAACACGTCGAGCCCGACCCCGATCGACGAACGGTCGGCGGGAATTTCGGCGGTCTTCAGCCAGATGCCATTGGCATAGGCATTGAAATCGTCGCCGGGCTTTACGCTATGGTCGATCAGCGCCTGGTCGACGCCGGATTTGGTCCCCATCACTGCCTGGGCGAGAGCAGGAGCCTGCCATAGGGCAACTCCGCCTGCGGTGGTGGCGAGCAGCATGGCGGCGAGAATTGAGCGCTTCATCGGGAACCCTCTTTGGTCTGGTGTATGACTCGCTGGCTACACCAACACAGTTTGCCGCGCTAGGGGACCGTGCGGCTTCCCAATGCCAATCTGCACGGCTAGTCAGGGCGGCATGAGCGCCCCCGTTCTCGACACTCGCCTTTCCCCCGACAGCGACCAGTTCCGCGCCAATGCTGCGCACAATCGCGCGCTCGTCGACCGCCTTCGCGCCGACGTCGCGACGGCCGCGCTGGGCGGCAATGAGAAGAGCCGCGAGCGCCACACGTCGCGCGGCAAATTGCTCCCGCGCGATCGTGTCGAACGCCTGCTCGACCCGGGCGCGCCGTTCCTCGAGATCGGCCAACTCGCCGCGTGCGATCTGTACGGCGGAGAAGTGCCCGGTGCGGGGATGATCGCCGGGATCGGCCGCGTCTCGGGCCGCCAGGCGATGATCGTGTGCAACGACGCCACGGTCAAAGGCGGCACTTACTATCCGATGACGGTCAAGAAGCATCTCCGCGCCCAGGAGATCGCCGAGCAGAACCGCCTGCCGTGCATCTACCTGGTCGATTCGGGCGGCGCCAATCTACCGCACCAGGCCGAGGTCTTCCCCGACCGCGATCATTTCGGGCGGATCTTCTTCAACCAGGCCAATATGTCGGCCAAGGGCATCCCCCAGATCGCCTGCGTGATGGGCAGTTGCACCGCGGGCGGCGCCTATGTCCCGGCGATGAGCGACGAGAGCGTGATCGTCCGCAACCAGGGCACGATCTTCCTCGCCGGCCCTCCCCTCGTCCAGGCCGCGACCGGCGAAGTGATCAGCGCGGAGGATCTCGGCGGTGGCGACCTCCATGCCCGCAAATCGGGCGTGGTCGATCATCTCGCCGAGAATGACGAGCACGCGCTGACCATCGTGCGCGACATCGTCTCGACGCTGCAGGCCGATCGCCGTCCCGATATCGAATTGCGCGAGCCGCGCCCGCCCAAGTTCGATCCACACGATCTGTACGGCATCATCCCCCAGGATGTGCGCGCGCCTTACGACGTGCATGAGATCATCGCCCGATTGACCGACGGATCGGAATTCCAGGAGTTCAAGGCGCTGTACGGCAGCTCGCTGGTGTGCGGCTTTGCGCATATCTGGGGCATGCCGGTCGCGATCCTCGCCAATAACGGCGTGCTGTTCAGCGAAAGCGCGATCAAAGGCGCGCATTTCATCGAGCTCGCGTGCCAGCGGCGCATCCCGTTGCTGTTCCTCCAGAACATCTCGGGCTTCATGGTCGGCGGCAAGTACGAGGCCGAGGGCATCGCCAAGCACGGCGCCAAATTGGTCACCGCGGTCGCCACCGCCAGCGTCCCCAAGGTCACCGTGCTGATCGGCGGCAGCTTCGGCGCCGGCAATTACGGCATGGCCGGCCGCGCTTATTCGCCGCGCTTCCTGTTCACCTGGCCCAACAGCCGGATCAGCGTGATGGGCGGCGAGCAGGCTGCGTCCGTGCTGGCGACGGTCCATCGCGACGCCGCGAAATGGTCGCCGGAGGAAGCCGAAGCCTTCAAACAACCGATCCGCGACGATTACGAAGCGCAAGGATCGCCCTGGCACGCCACCGCGCGGCTATGGGACGACGGCATCATCGATCCCGCGCAGACCCGCGACGTACTCGGTCTCGCCTTCGCCGCCTGCCTCAACGCCCCGATCCCCGAAGCCCCGCGCTTCGGCGTGTTCCGGATGTGATGTTAAGGGACGGGCTCTTCTCATTCCTCCCCGAGCTCGTCTCGGGGAGGGGGACCGCCCGGCGCAGCCGGGTGGTGGAGGGGCAATCGCGCACGTGCAGTAATGATAATGTGCTCGACCACGCCGGGCAAATTCTTGAGCACCTCGACCGCTGGTATCCGCAAAGTCGCAACACCAACGTTGCTAAGCCATGTGTCCCGAGCCGCATCCTGCGCCGGCCGATCGCCACATCCATGCGCCTCCCCGTCAACTTCGATCGCCAGTCGGGCATCGCTACAGAAGAAATCGAGGCTGAGTTTCCTCCCCGTCGGTCGCTGACGCCGAAATTTCAGCCCGCCCGGACGCTGTCTAAGTTCTTGCCAAAGCAACACCTCCGGCAACGACATCTCACGTCGGAGGCGGCGGGACTGCCTCACCGCGTCAACTCGGCCCTTTGGTGTCGTGTCCTTGAACATCGCTTCTGCCCCTCCACCATGCTTCGCATGGTCCCCCTCCCCGAGCCAAGCTCGGGGAGGAACTGAAGGAACCACAATGAACCTTGTTCTCCTCCCCCTCATCCTCCTCGCCTCGGCCGCCGGTCAGAAATCCGGTGACAAACTCCCCCCCGCCAACCCGCTGCCGATGCCGGTCAGCGAGGAATCGCAGGTGATGGTCCCGCTCAACGCCTGGTTCGCCGCGATAGACGCAGCCGACGCCAATGCGATCCGCGCTCAGCTCCGAATGGACGGCGGCGGCGGCGCGACCGTCGCGGCGACCAAGGCGGACGGCAGCAAGGTCGTCCGTCACATGACCTGGGAACAATATCTCGCCAATGTGAAGCCGGGCGAGCATCGCTATCACGAGCAATTCACCGGCCGGCCGGCGATCGAGATCGACGGCGATATCGCGATGGTCTGGGGCGAATTCACGCTGTCGGTCGACGGCAAGGTCGCGACCTGCGGCGTCGACCATTTCGACCTGGTCCGCGAGAACGGCCAGTGGAAGGTACAGAACGTCACCTGGTCGCAGCGTCCGACGGAGTGCCCGACGGCGTGATGACCGGCGTACTCCTCGACGTTTTCGAAATCAGCGGGCGCGGGTGTGTTGCGCTCGTTGACGTTAAACAAGGCGACTGCAAAGCCGGCGATAGATTGATCGTCGGCCTTGCCAGCTACGAGATTAGCGGGATCGACATTCCTCGCTATCGGCCCGAGACTGCACAGCGCATTGCGGAGGGATGGCGACCGCCGCTCGGACTGCTCATCAAAGGCGCTGAGAAGGACAAGCTCAGCGGTTTCATTGGCCAGCCCTGCTCCACAGCCGTTGAGTCCACAAAATGATCACCTCCCTCCTCATCGCCAATCGCGGCGAGATCGCATGCCGCATCATCCGCACCGCGCGGGCGATGGGTGTTCGCACGATCGCGGTCTATTCCGACGCCGACGCCAACGCGCTGCACGTCCGCCGGGCCGACGAGGCGGTGCATATCGGCCCCTCCCCGGCACGCGAAAGTTATCTGGTCGGCGACAAGATTATCGCCGCCGCACAGCAGACCGGCGCGGAGGCGATCCACCCCGGCTACGGTTTTCTCAGCGAGAATGCCGACTTCGCCCAGGCGGTGAAGGATGCCGGGCTGATCTGGGTCGGGCCCAATCCCGACAGCATCCGCGCGATGGGGCTGAAGGACGCCGCCAAGCAGCGCGTGATCGCCGCCGGCGTGCCGGTGACCCCGGGATATCTCGGCGAGGATCAGCGTCCCGATCATCTCAAAGCCGAAGCCGACACGATCGGCTATCCTGTACTCATCAAGGCAGTCGCGGGTGGTGGCGGCAAGGGCATGCGCCGGGTCGATGCGCCGGAAGACTTCGCCGACGCGCTCGCTTCCTGCCAGCGCGAGGCTGCCGCTTCGTTCGGCGACGATCGCGTGCTGATCGAGAAATATATTCTGAGCCCTCGCCATATCGAAGTGCAGGTGTTCGGCGACAGCCACGGCAATGTCGTCCACCTGTTCGAGCGCGACTGCTCGCTGCAGCGCCGGCACCAGAAAGTGATCGAGGAAGCCCCCGCCCCCGGCATGGACGACGATACGCGTGCTGCGATCTGTGCTGCAGCGGTCCGTGCAGCAAAAGCGGTCGATTATGTCGGCGCCGGCACGATCGAGTTCATCGCCGATGCCAGCGACGGCCTGCGCGCCGACCGCATCTGGTTCATGGAGATGAACACCCGACTCCAGGTCGAGCATCCGGTGACCGAGGAGATTACCGGGCAGGATCTGGTCGAGTGGCAGTTGCGCGTCGCCTCGGGCGAAGAGTTGCCGCGGACGCAGGACGAGCTCGAGATCAACGGTTGGGCAATGGAAGCACGGCTCTATGCCGAGGACCCGGCCAAAGGATTCCTGCCCTCGATCGGCCGGCTCGAAGCGTTCGACCTGGGCGACGATGCCCGCGTCGATACCGGGGTCGAGCAAGGCGCCGACATCTCGCCTTTCTACGATCCGATGATCGCCAAGGTCATCGCCTGGGGTGAAGACCGCGAGGAAGCGCGCGAGCTGCTGGCCGACGCCTTGTCCGACGCGATCGTCTGGCCGGTGCGGTCAAATGCAGGCTTCCTGGTCGAAGCACTCGAGCATGAGGCGTTCGCCGAGGGGAATGTCGACACCGGCCTGATCGCGCGCGAAGGCGATGCGTTGATGCCGCCCGAACGACCCTCGGACGAGGCGCTGGCCGACGCCGCCGCCGCGCTGATCGGCGAGCTGCCGATGGCGGGATTCCGCCTCAACGCGCAGCCGCGGCGAACCGACACGTTCCTGCTCGACGGCGCCACGGTCGCGATCGAACACGGCGCGGCCGAACCCGGATCGGCAGCAGTCGACAGTCTACTGATCGCTGAGGGCGGACAGGTCTGGCAATTGACCCGCTGGCGTGCAGCCGGAGGTGCGGCAGGCGCCGCCGGCGACGGCGCGATCCTGGCACCGATGCCCGGCCGGGTGATCGCGGTCGATGTCGCCGCGGGCGATACGGTCGCCAAAGGCCAGAAGCTGTTGACGCTCGAGGCGATGAAGATGGAACACGGCCTGACCGCGCCGTTCGATGGTGTGGTGGCGGAGTTGAACGCAGCAATTGGGTCGCAGGTCCAGGTCGATGCCTTGCTGGTCAGAATCGAGAAACCCGAATGAGCGAGCCCCACGCCACGACCTTGCGATAGTCCGGCCCGAGGCCTAAGCGGCGGGCATGGCGAAGACCCATCGTTTCTTCTCGCACCACGCGCACGAATTTCTGCGCGTGGCCGCCTGCACCCCGGTGGCCAGCGTCGGCGACATCGCCGCGAATGTCCGCGAGACGATCGCGCTGGCGAAGCGCGGTCACAAGGAAGCGTGCGACCTGCTCGTCTATCCCGAGCTCAATCTCACCTCCTATGCGATCGACGATCTGCATCTGCAGCAGACGATCCAGCGCGCGACCGAAGCGGCACTCGCCGAAGTCGCGGCGGCGACCGCCAAATTGCGCCCGGTGCTGCTGGTCGGAGCGGCGATCCCGCGCAATGGCCGGCTCTATAATTGCGCCGTGGCGATCCATCGCGGCCGGATCCTGGGCATCGTGCCCAAGACATTCCTGCCCAATTATCGCGAATATTATGAGAAACGCTGGTTCGCGAGCGGCGACGGCGTGGTCGGGACAGAGATCGACATTGCGGGGCAAACGGGCGTGCCGTTCGGCACCGACCTGATCTTCGCGGCCAGCGACTTATCGCATTTCATTTTCCATGCGGAAATCTGCGAGGATTATTGGGCACCTGTTCCGCCCTCAACCTGGGCGGCGCTGGCCGGTGCGCTGGTCTGCTGCAACCTGTCGGCGTCCAACGTCCTGATCGGCAAGGAGCGCCAGCGGATGCTGCTGTCCGGGTCGCAGTCCGACCGAGCAGTGTGCGCCTACGTTTTCTCCGCCGCCGGTCCGGGCGAAAGCACGACCGATCTCGCCTGGGACGGCCAGGGGATGGTGCACGAACTGGGCGAATTGATCGCAGAGTCCGAGCGCTTTCCGGCGACATCGGGCTTGTTGGTCGCCGATGTCGATTGCGGACGTGTCCGGCACGAGCGGATGCGCAACAGCACCTTCGCCGATGCCGCCCGTTTCGCCGGGATCGCCGATGGCGACTTCCGCTTCATCGGCTTCGAGGCGAAACCCGATTTCGCCGATGTCGGTTTCAAGCGCGACGTGCGGCGCTTTCCGTTCGTTCCCAACGCGCCCGAAAAGCTCGACGCCGATTGCTACGAGGCGTTCAACATCCAGGTTTCCGGGCTGGTCCGCCGCGTCGAGGCGGCGCGCGCCAAGCGACTGGTGATCGGCGTGTCGGGCGGGCTCGATTCTACCCACGCGCTGATCGTCGCGGCCAAGGCGATGGACCGGCTGGGCCGCTCGCGCGACCATATCCTGGGCTATACGATGCCCGGCTTCGCGACCAGCGAGGGGACCAAGTCGAACGCCTGGGCACTGATGCGGGCGCTCGGCGTGTCGGGCGACGAGATCGACATCCGACCCGCCGCGAGACAGATGCTCGGCGATATGCGGCACCCGTTCGCCAATGGCGAGCCGGTCTATGACGTGACGTTCGAGAACGTTCAGGCCGGCCTCAGGACCGACTATCTCTTCCGCCTGGCCAACCAGCATGACGGTCTGGTCGTCGGCACCGGCGACCTGTCGGAGCTCGCGCTCGGTTGGTGTACTTATGGCGTCGGCGACCAGATGAGCCACTACGCGGTCAATGCCGGCGTGCCCAAGACGCTGATCCAGTTCCTGATCCGCTGGTGCATCCGCACCGACCAATATGACGGCGAGACCGACTGCGTGCTCGAGGCTATCGTGGCGCAGGAAATCTCGCCCGAACTGGTCCCGGCCGGTGCCGACGGCGCGATCCAGTCGACCGAGAACAAGATCGGTCCGTATGAGCTCAACGACTTCTTCACGCATTATATCGTGCGTCACGGCATGGTGCCGTCCAAGGTCGCGTTCCTGGCGCTGAAGGCGTGGGAAGATGCGAGCGTTGGCCGCTGGCCGCGCGATTTCCCCGCCGCCGCGCGGAACGCCTACGACTTGCCGACGATCCGCTCGTGGCTGGAGAAGTTCCTGTTCCGCTTCTTCACGATCAGCCAGTTCAAGCGCTCGGCGATCCCGAACGGGCCGAAGGTTTCGGCCGGTGGCGCACTGTCCCCGCGTGGCGACTGGCGCGCGCCGTCGGACGGCACTGCCCAGCCCTTCCTGGACGAACTGGCCGCGAACCTGCCCTGACGCCGACGCTTGTGCTGCGAGTGCTCCCGCGAAGGCGGGAGCCCAGAATTACAAGCGGAAGAGCGGGCGATTCTGGGCTCCCGCTTTCGCAGGAGCACGAGAATGATCTGCGACGACTATCGAGTTCCCATCAGAGCCCGATCTGCAGCGTCGCACGCAGCGAGAGCGCGGCGCGGTTGTTCTGCTGCTCGGCGCCGACCTCGCCGCCGACGCGGAAACCGGGCGAGCCGCCCGAGGCGCGGAAGCGGCCGACCCAGCCGTCGGTGCGCTTGTCCGGGATCAAAGTGAAGGCCTGGCCGCCCGTGAAGCTCGCTGTGGTCGACCCCAATTGCCCGCCGATGATCTGGCGGCGTCCGCCCTCTATCTCGGTATGGAACCAGCCGTCCTCGGTCGAGCCGAAAGTGAGGCCCACCGCCATGGTGGCATTGGCCGCGAATTCGTCGCTGGTGCGCTTGGCGATCGACAGGTCGAACGCCTTACCGCCGCCGCTTTCGGTATGGGCATCCTCGTCCAGCCGGTAATAGTCGACCGACAGGATCGGGCGGAAGGTCAGGTGACCGACCGCGCCTTCGTATGAGGCGCCGCCGGTGGCCGACAGCATATTGCCGCTCCACTTCGAGCTGTTGCTCAGCGCGACCGGAGTGCTGGTGCCGTCATTGCCGTTGAAGCTGCGTGAGCTCGAGAAATTGACCTTGGCGGCCGACACGCGGGCGAACGGACGCAGCCCGCCGAATTCGGCGCGCCAGTAGCCGCCGATTTCATACTGGTCCGACGACACCGTATTGTCGGTGCCGTTGTCGTTGTCGTTACCGTGGATATAGGCGAGCGACAGGCCGAAATTGCCGAGCTTGGTCTTGTATTCGGCGCCGCCCGACGTGCCCCAGCCGTTGATGTCGTAGGAAGCGGTGTTGAGGAAACCCTTCGACCCGCCATAGGCGATTTCCTCGATCCAATAGCCCCATTTGCCCTTGTCGACATAGGGCGCGCCGCCGTCGGTCAGCATGCGGCCGATCGCCCGCGAGCCCGCGCTTACCGCGGCGAAGGTGCCGCCGGCATGGTCCGGCAGCATTTGGCGGATCGCGGTCTGGAAGGTGGTGCTGTCGGTAATGTTGAGGAACGAATTCGCGACCTTGCTGTCCTGGCTCAGCGCGGCATAGATCGCGCTATAAGCGGCGGATCCGGAGCGGTTGAGCCCCAACTCGCTCGCGGTCTTGGCCGCGATGTCGATCGCGATCTGGTTGGCGGGACCGCCGGTCGCGATGCTGGTCTTGTACATGTAAGGCAGCGCCACCGACGATGTCGTCAGATTGTTCGCACCGGTGATCGTGCCGGCGGTCAGGATCGTATAATGGCCGGTCCCGGTGACGAGGCCAGTCAGCTTGATCGCCAGCTTCGAATTGGCGTCGAAGCTCGCCGTCCCGGCGACATTGTACTGTGTGGCGGTGTTGGTGGTCGTGTTGACCGTGACGCCCAGCGTGCCGCCGCCGGTCACCGCCAGCGATCCGATCGACACCGGCGCCGTGCCAGTGTTGGTGAAGGTGCCGCCATTGACCGCGACGGCGAGCCCGGAGGCGTTGGCAAGCGTGCCGGCGAAAGTCGAGGTGCCACCGATCGTCAACGTGTCGGTGCCGCCGCCGAAATCGACCGCTCCCTTGTAAACCGCCGTGCCGGCCAGGGTCATCGCGTCGTTGCCCGCGCCGAACGTGGCGTTGCCAGACATCGTCGCATCACCCGACATCGTGAGCAGATTGTTGCCCGCACCGAACGTGACATTGCCGGCAAGCGAGCCGTCGCCGAGATCGAGCGTGTCGTTACCGCTGCCGAAACGGACGTCGCCAGCGATCGACGGCGCGGTCCCGCTGGCGACGACGATCTGTTTGACCGTCGCGCCGGTCGTGTTGGCGCTGAGATCGACAGCGATGTTGCGGGTCGATGTCGTGTCGGCACCGCTGGCAGTGATCGCGCCGGCATTTTCGACCAGGGTCACGCTGCCCGATTTGTCGACGATCGCGGTCGCGCCGGCAGCAGTCCCGGCAGTCGCCGAGATCGTCCCGGTGTTCCGGATTGACGTCACATTGGCACCGGCATCGACCACGACGGCTTGCGACAGCTGGCCGGCGGTCGACGCGCCGGTCGCGGTGATCTTGCCCGAGTTGACGATGGTCGGAACAGTCGCGCCGGTGCCAATGCGCAACGCCGTCGCGTTCGCCGCATTGGCGGTCGCTGTAATCGCGCCGGTGACCTGCATGCCGTTGGTAACGGTGACCGCGCCGCCCAGCCCGCCGATCACGACGCCATTGGCATTGACCCCGGCATAGATGCCGTTGCCGGTCGCCGTGCCATTGACGATGAGGCCATAGCCCGCGCTATTCGCCACGGGTCCCAGGGTCACCGAATTGCCGGCCGCGCCGATCTGGAGCGCGGCGGCCGAGCCATAAGAGGTGATCGCCGCCGACCCTTCGTCGGCATCGGGGATTCCGTCCTTGTCGGTATCCGGATCGGTGGTGCTGGTCGTCGGTGCGATGGCGAGGACGACGCCACCGCCAACATTGCCGGTGATCGAGACTGCAGGACCTCCCTGGAGCAAGTCGTCGGCGTCGAGCTTGCTGGGGTCGGCCGGCACTGTCGTGTAGCGATAACCCGTGCTGGAAATCGCGCCCTGCAAGGTCAGCGCGCCCGAGACATTGCCGTTGATCAGTACCGCGCTCGACCCACCGCCTTGCGCGGTGATCGTGCCGGCGATGCGCGCATTGCCGTTAATGTCGCCGGTCTTGACGCCGGCCGAGTTGTTGCCCGTGACCGTGATCGTGCCGTCGGTCGACAAATTGCCGTTGAGCGTCCCACCGAGCAGGATGCCGTAGGAATTGTTGCCCTCGACCGTGATCGACGCGCCCTTGGCGTTGGTGATCGCACCAGTGAAGGCGCCAGCGGTGCGGATGCCCGCGCGCCCGGTGCCCGAGGCGAACGGGCCATCGAGGTCGCCGTCATTGTCGGTGTCAGTCGGCGTATAGGTTTCATCGACGATGATCTTGCCGGTATTGTTGATCGAGCCGGTCACGCCGGCCGCCGCGCCGATGCCGGTCGCATTGTCCGAATTGGTGATCTGGATCGTACCGGCATTGCTGACGCCGTTATTGCTGTCGATGGTGACCGCGGTACCGCTGGTGACCGTCACCGATCCGGCCGAGGTGATGCTGACGTCCGATGGCGCGCCGTTATTCGCGGTCGATGTCTTCACCGGCGTGGTGATCGCGGTGGAGATCGAGCTTTGTGCCGCGGCGGGGGTGGCGGCGAACAGGATGACGGGGGTCAGGCAAGTCGAAGCAAGCAATACGCGCATCTGCAATCCCTTTTTCGGATGCCCGTTGGGGAGGGTGGCACCCGTTCAAAGGCGATGACGGCGCGGACGCGGCGCAACCTTGAGATTGGGTGAATTTTCCTAGAAAGCGGCGTCGAACCCGATCCGAACGGTACGTGGACGCAGCGGCGTGATCTGCTGGTCGCTGGACATCGCGAACGGCGTGCCCAACGCGAAACGATTGCCGACCTCATCGGCCAGGTTGGTGACGCTGGCGGTCAGCGCGAAACGCTCGAACGACAATCGGGCGGATAGTCGCGTGTCGAGATAGTCGCCTTGCTCCGCCCCCAGGATCGGGCCGACGCCCAATCGCGACCGGCCGGTATATCGCGCCGACGCCGCGAGCGAGATCTGCGCCGTGTCGGACAATGCGAACTCGTATTTGACCGCCGCGCGCGCGACGACATTGGCGATGTTGGGCACGCGACCATAGGTCACCGCGTCGGCGGCGACCGCGTTGACGATGTGCGACGTGGTCGGTTGGCTGTTCGGGCCGGGGATGACGAAGCTGAGGAAGAAGGGGCTCGGATTGACCACCTTGCTGTCATTGAGCGAGATGCCGCCCTCCAGGCTCAGCCCCGGCGCCGGACGCCAATCCGCCGATGCGGAGACCGTCCAGATTCGTCCGTCGCCGATATTGGCCGTGCTCGGCAACCCGCGGCCATCGATGAAGTCCGCCTGGATGTTGCGCCACAAGGTTCGCGACACGCTGAGCGAGACGCCGACTGGGTCGACGCCCGGCACGCCATGCCGCATGCCGAATTCGAACGTCTCGGCGCGGTCGTTGCGGAACCGTCGGACAAAATCTCCCTCGATCGCCAGGCCGCCGGGCCGGAAACTCTGCTGGTAGCGGGCGTAGAGCGTCAGCCGATCGAGCGGCGTCGCGGACAGTGCGAACGACGGCAGGAATGCGCTTTCCTCGCGTTCGGCCGTCACGTCCGCATTGAGCCGCGCGATCAGCGGAACGACGTCGGCCCCCTCGCCCGTCAGCCAGACATGGCTGTAGCGCCCGCCCCCGGTGAGCGTGAGCTTGGGCAGCAATTCGACCGAGACTTCGCCATAGCCGGTCGCCTCGGTAATGCGATTGACGACGCCGGTGGCAGGCAGCGGCATGTCGGGGTCGCCCATGGCACGGCTGAGCTTGGTCGTGTTGCGCACGACGCTGGCACCGAACACCCAGCCCAGGCCATCGGTCATCGGCCGCGACAGGCGGTTTTCGAACGAGAAGAGGTCGGTATGGTTGTTTTGCTTGAACAGCCGTTCGGGCCCGTTGGGCTCGGTCGCGTCGTAGCGCTCATTCAGCCGCTGGCGAGCGATGCCGAGCGAAGAGACGAACAGCAGACCGCTATCGAAGCGACGGCTCGCCACCAACTCGCCCAGCGCATAGGTCGCGTCGCTGCCCTGTGGGAGCTTGCTGTTGCGCGTAAGTGGCGGCGCGTCGCGATCGGCATATTGGCTGTCGAGGTTGCGCGTCTTCTGAAACGTGCCGCCCAGGTCAATCGTCCAGCCGCCGACCTTGCCGCGCAGCGTCGCACGCCCGCCAAAGATGTTGGAGCGGTTGACATCCTTCTTTCCGAGCAACGGATTGTCGATATAGCCGCCCTCGGTAATCCCGTAGCCGAGCACGCGGATGCCCAGCGCATCCTCGGCGATCGGCAGGTTGAGCACGCCGGCGAGATCCCCCCCGGGGGCGCCGTGCCATGTCGCCGAGACGCCACCGGTCAGCGACCCGCCCACCGTCGTCAGATCGGGCGTGTTGCGGACGACACGGATGATGCCGCCGAGCGACCCGGCACCGTATAGCGTCCCCTGCGGCCCCTCGAGCACTTCGACCGATCCGACGTCGTAGAGCCTGAGATCGGGATCGGGCGCATTGTAGGTCAGGCGCACGTCGCCAAAATATTGGCCGACGGTCGCCTGGGTCGGTCCGGTGAAGCTCGAATCGGCGATGCCGCGGATGAATAGCTTATTGCGGCCAGCGCCGAGATAGGTCGACGACACGGTGGCAACGCGCGAGATTATCGCATCGGTGCCATTATCGGAGTCGCGACCCAGATCGAGGCCGCCGATCACGGTGACCGCGCCGGGAAAGTTCTGCAGCCGCGTGTCGCGCTTGCTCGCCGTTACGACGATATCGTCCGCCGCCTGCGGCTGCGGCGTTGGTGTTGGCGACGCCGGACGCCCGGCGGCGATGGCGCGAGCGATCGGCTTAGGCTTGGGGGGCGGCGCTGGGACGATCCGCCAGACGCCGGGCACCGGCGATACCGCTCGTGCGGCCGTTCCTTTCAACAGAATCGAGAGTGCGCGTCCGGCACCCATCGTACCGCGCACCGCACCGACCGGGCGGCGAAGCAAGCCGGGATCGTTCACCGCGACGACGATGCTGATGCGCGCCTGCGCGCCGAGTGCCGCGATCGCCTGGCCGAGCGTCCCAGCGGGAATGTCGATCGCCTGATCCTTCGCCTCGGCCGGCGACGCGATCAGGCAGAGCCCCGCCAACGCCGCGGGGCCGGCGAAACCCCTCATGGTCCGGCGATCACCCACCCTTTGCCCGAACGGCGCACATTCGCGCCGAGAAGGATACCAAGCCGCGCCATGGTCGGCTCGACGCCGCCGTCGAGCCGCACGACGCCGCGGAACGGCCGCGCGGCAACCACGTCGTTCACGCTGACCGGCACGCCGAGATTGCGCTGCAAGTCGGCGGCAACGCGCGACAGCGGCGCTCCGTCATAGAAGAGCTGGCCGCTACGCCATGCGCCGACATCGGCCGGCCTGACCGCGCTCAGCCGCCCAGCCCGCTGTCCCTTGGCGAGCGTGAAACGCTGGCCGGCGGGCACGTCGATGCCGGCCTTGCCGGGGTCGACCACGACCATCCCTTCGCTCACCGCTAAGTCGAGCGCACCACCGCCGCTCGTGACTTCGAATGTCGTGCCGGCGTCGACCAAGGTGGCGTCGGCGGTCTCCAGCCGGAACGGATGCGCGGGATCGTGCCTTACGGTGAACAGCGCTTGGCCCTGTTCCATCCGCGCAAAGCGCTGATCCTTGCGATCGAGCTGGATCCTGGTCTCGCCATTGAGTTCCAGCTTGGTGTCCGCAAGCACTACAGTGCGGCGTTCGCCGGCGGCAGTCTGCACCGAATAGAGGTCACGCGACGGCCAGGCGAGCCAGGAACCGGCAGCGACCGCCAGCGCGACGGAGGCCGCCAACGCACCACCGAGCCAGCGGCGACGCGACGGGACGATCGGCTCGTCGAAATCGGCCTCGGCCTCGGCCGGCCAGCTCACGCCGGTAAGCAGCTCATCGAGATCGCGATCGGCGGCGGCGGTTTCGGCATAAGCGCGCGCGTGCGCGGCGTCCGCGGCAAGCCATGCCTCGAACGTTTCCCAGTCATCGAAAGAAGGATCGCGCTGGCGGATCAGCCAAGCGATGGCTTCCTCCTCCATCTCGCGCGTCCAGTCGGTCATGTCCGCCTCCTATTTGCGAAGACGGACTCGGTTGGGTCAAACCTCATCGATCGACCTCCGATAGTCGAGTAGCGCACGATAGGCTCGCCTGAGATCGGCTTCCACGGTGCTCAGGCTGACTCCCAATTCGCGCGCGATATCGCGTTGCTGGACGCCGTCGATGCGATGACGGCGAAAGATCGTCGCGGTGCGCGCGCCCAATCCGTCCAACACCGCCTGCACGCCAGCGAGCGTCTCGCGCGCCACCAGGCTGCGATCGGGCGGCGGATCGTCGGACCGGTCGGGCTCCGTCGGCCCGGCGGCATCGCTCCAATCCTGCTCGCGCCGCTCGGTCTGACGCCGCGAGCGGAAGCGATCGACCATCAGATTGTTCGCCGCGCGGTAGAGATAGGACAAAGGCTGGGCGACGGGTCCGGCATCGGCCGTCGCGACACGCACATAGAGGTCCTGAAGCACGTCTTCGGCCGCGTCCCCCGCCCCGCGCGCGATCAGGAATCGCAACAGCTTCTCCCTGTTCGCGAGGATGACGGCTTGGAGGCCGGAGGGAGGAGCATCGTCCATAAGCGGCGAAAAGGCATGAACCCGAAAGGGATGGCGACGCCCAGTACGGCTTGCGGCGCCGCTTATCCAGCCCCATCGCAGAGGGCCGCAACCGATCGATCCGCTACCCCAGTGCCAACTGCCGGGGGGCAACGACGCTACGGGGCTTGGCTGAACAGGCTGGCAGAGGGCAGCACCTCGGTCGCGCCGGAATGCCGCGTCACCGCATAAGTAAATCCGGGAAGCAGCGCATAAGCGCCGACCCGGCCATCTTGCCCAAGTGCGAGAAAACCAACCTGGAGCCCCTTGATCGCATCGCCGCGCAACTGCGCGATATGCTTGACCGCTTCCTCGCACGCCGCCTGGGGCGACAGCCCGGCACGCATCGAGGCGACGACGCGCGCGGTTCCGGCGATCCGCGTCACTTCCTCACCGACTCCGGTGGACGCAGCCGCGCCTATCCCCTTTTCGAGGAACAGCCCGCATCCCGCCTGGGGCGAATCCCCGACCCGCCCGCGCATCTTGAAGGCCATGCCCGACGTCGTGCAGGCCGCGGCCATCGCGCCGTCCAGGCCGCGCGCCATGATCCCGATCGTATCGTGATTGAGCTTCGATCCCGGCGGTCCCGGCAGCTGGTTCTCGATATTGGCGATCGGCCGGTAGTTCGCGGTCTTGAGCCATTCGCGCCAGCCCTTCTCCGCCTCGGGCGTAAGCAGCTTCGTGCGTTTCATGCCCTGATCGAGCCCGAAGCGGGTCGCCCCCTCCCCGACCAACAGCGTATGGGGCGTCTTTTCCATGACCAGCCGGGCGACCGAGATGGCGTGGACGATATCCTCCAGCGCAGCGACCGCGCCGACGCCACCGCGATCGTCCATGATGATCGCATCGAGCGTCACGTGCCCGTCGCGATCGGGATAGCCGCCATAGCCCACCGAGTGATTGGTCGGATCGGCCTCGGGCACCTTCGCCCCGGCCTCGACCGCATCGAGCACCGAGCCGCCGGCCTTGAGGCGCGCGAGCGCGGCTTCGTTCGCGGCCTTGCCGAAATCCCAGGTGGAGAGGACGGCGACCGGATCGGCCGTTTCCGCCGCGGCGCTAGCGCTTGCCGCGAACACCGTCGCCGCGCCGATCCCCAATGCCCCGCGCCGTGAAATGCCGTCGTTCATACTTCGCTCCCTTTTTCTGAGATCGCGGCGCGCAACCGTTGCACGATCGCCTGATCGGTCGCACGTCGCGGTCCAGTTGCAAAGCCAAGCCGCAACGTGGCGGCATCGGGGTCGGGACCAGGACTGCTCGCCGATCCATGGACTTCGCGCACGCCAGTACCGGCAATGATCCGCGCGACATTGTCAGGTCGCACGCCTGCCCCGGCGATGATCGACAACCGCTCCCCGGCGGCGGCGACCATCGCCGCAAGCGTTACCATGCCTTCGACCGCGCTCGATGCGCCGCCCGAACTCAGGATTTTGTCGTAACCAAGCGCGATCGCCTCGCTCACCGCAACGACCGGGTCGGGGACCAGATCGATCGCGCGGTGCAACACGATCGTCGCATCGCGCGCGGCATCACGGAAACGCCCCAGCGCCACGCGGTCGAGTTCGCCGTCGGGCCGCAGCGCACCGACCACCACGCCGGCTGCGCCACGCGCGACGGCGGCGTCGATCTCCTCGACCATCAATGTCAGATCGTCTTCGCCATAAACGAAGCCGCCGGCGCGTGGGCGAATCATCGTGTGGATCGGACAACCGGCCCGAAGCGCATGATCGAGCAAGGCGGCGGACGGAGTCAGACCGCCCAGTTCGAGCGCCGAGCAAAGCTCGATCCGATCCGCCCCACCGGCAACCGCGGCGTCGAGCCCGGCCGCATCATCCACGCAGATTTCCAGGATAGCGCTCACAGACTCGCTCCTAAGCGGCTTCGCCGCATCTTGCCAGCGTGGCGCACCGCGTTCGCCTTCCGACGCGGTGCCGACGAAAAAGGCATTCGACCTTGCCTCTTAGCGGGCGAGCAGTGCGACAGCGAGTGAACCTTTCAGCACGTTCGCGCGATTCAAACGGCGATGGATACGACCGTGGCTACCTCCAGGGACGTGACCGACGCAAAGCCGGTGACGGGCTTTGCGTCGAATTTGGCGGTCGATCGTTCACGCATGAGTTGAAGCTGTATGGGAGCAGAGACACATGGGCGGCGACGTGAACGCGGAAGGCGAGGACACGCATGCTGAGCGTGCCGAGGTGCATTTCCTGGCCGCATTAACCGACGAATTGATGCGTGGGCTGCTGCTGGCCGGCGTCTTGTCGCAAGCGCAATTGAACGAGATCGAGGCAGCGGTCGCTGCGCGCGTGGGATCTGCGCCACGGGCGTGGTGACGCGGACGAGGCCGACGAGCTACCGTCGACCGGCTGGGCCGGTTACGGCATCTCATCCGACCTAGGCTGACAGAAACACCACGCCGGGAATCGCCGTGCCGTACGCGGCGGTGCCGAGGCGTCCGTCCTTGCCTAGCGCTAACCGCGAAACATTCCCCGACCGTTGGTTGGCAACCAGCATCTCCCCGCGCTCCTCGAGCAACAGGAACAGGCGTGGGCCCCGCCCCCCGGAGCCGACATGCTGAAGGAGGTTCAATCCGCCGTCCGCGTCGATCGCGAACACCGCAATGCTGTCGTGACCGCGATTGGAGGCGTAAAGTCGCGTGCCGCTGCGATCGACTGCTATGTGAGCGGCCGTGGAGGTCTCGGAGAACTCTACCGGCAAGGTGGAAACAGACCCCTTCGCGGCAAATGTGCCATCCGGACGCTCCTCAAGGATCGTCACCGTGTTAGCCAATTCGGAGACCAGATAGGCGATCCGCAGCCGCGGGTGGCGCGCGAGATGGCGCGGACCCGACCCCGCCGGCGCCCGGTAGGCGATCGAACTGGATAGGATCTCACCCGATCGTGGATCCAGTACGTGCGCGAAGATTGCATCCGCGCCCAGGTCCACCGCGTGGAGCAGCTTCCCGCCCATCGCAAAACCCACCCAATGCGCGTGGGGGCCCGCCTGCCGCGCGCGGTTGGGACCGCCGCCCGCATGTATCGCGAGTTGCGCTTCGCCCATTGGCCGACCGGTGGCGCGATCGATCCGCCAAACGGCGACACTTCCGCTCGAATAATTGGCTACGGCCAACATGCCGCCGTCCGGACTAAGGGCCGCGTGGCAGGGATCGGACCCGAGCGTGGAGAAATCCCCCAGAGGCTGCAATCCGCGATCGTAAACGCCGACCCGCCCCTTTGCCTGTTCATCGAGCAAATATCGAATGCCGTTCGCGCTCGCACGTACGCCAAACGACGCGTTACGGATCGTGTCCAACGGACGACCCGCTACCCAGCCGCTCGGACGTGCCGCCAGTGGCACAAGGCCGGGTCCGCCTTCCCGCGCATAGGTTCCAGCGATTAGTTCGACTGCGTTGCGCGCGAAAAGCCTGGAAGGAAGCGCCCCGAACGCCATTGCGGTTCCGACGAATGCGCGCCGGGAAAAGAGCAATGCGGGAGCAGTCATAGGTCGTACATCAAGTTGGATCCTTGCCAGTTGCAGCCAGGTTTTTCCGGATGCCCGCGCGCCCTCTCATGTTGGACCCAGGGCAGTCCCGAGCAAGGAAATCCGTAATTGGTTGGACAGATATTACCTATTTGCCGCGATATTGGTGGTAAACAGCCTCTTTCAGTAGCGATCAAGCAATATCTGTCATACAGCAATTGTCGATCGAAGCTGGCGGTACCGACCAGCCTCCAATGAGGGGAAGAGGCAGATGCCGGAAGACATTGCCCGCGCGAGGGCGGGCGGCAGCACGTCGACCCGATACAGGCACCCGCCACAATGACCCCTGAGGATATCCGCCTGATCCTATCGGCTGCGTTCGGGATCGGTCTGTCCGTCGTCCTGATCGTCAAGGGTCGCCTCCACCCCTTCGTTGCGCTGCTATGCGGCGCGTTCGCCGCCGGCTTGTGCGCCGGCATGTCGCCTGTCGCCACGGCTGCGGCGGTGCAGAAGGGCGGTGGCGATATTCTCGGCGGAACGGGTCTGGTGGTAGCACTCGGCCTGTCCTTGGGCGCGATGCTTCAGCTGTCGGATGGCGCTGCGTCTTTGGCGCGGCACGGTCTGAAGCTCGCGGGCAATGCCGGCGCGCCCTGGGCAAGCCTGTTGGTGGCATTGGTCATCGGACTACCGCTGTTTTTCGAAACGGGCCTGGTGCTTCTGCTGCCCATCCTTGCAACCGTCGCGGCGAACCTTCCCACCGACAAGAACGGCGATGCCGGAAAACTGCGGCTGATGCTCCCTGCCCTGGCGGGTCTTTCCGTGGTTCACGCGCTGGTGCCGCCACATCCCGGGCCGCTTCTCGCTGTCGCCGCACTCAACGCCAATCTCGGCCGGACGATTCTCTATGGCCTTGTCGTCGCGATCCCGACGGCGATCATCGCCGGGCCGTTGCTGTCGCGGTTGACCTCGCGGGGTATCGCGCTGGCCGCACCGTCGATCGAGCTCAGCGAACCGCTGCAAGTCGCGCCCGCATTGGGAATATCGCTCGCGATCATCCTGATGCCGGTGGTGCTGATTGCGGCGGGCCAGATACCGGCCTTGCTGCCGACCAATGCCGCCGCATCCGTCGGCTGGCTCACCTTTGCGAGCAACCCGGTCTTCGCGCTGCTGCTGACCAATCTCGTCGCGTTGCCGCTTCTGTTCGGCCGACGAGTCGGCGACGCAACGGTGCAAGCGACGATCTGGACCGACGCGATGAAGCCGGCGGGTACGATCCTGTTATCGATCGGGGCGGGCGGCGCGCTCAAGCAAGTGCTGGTAAGCGCCGGATTGTCGGACTTGCTGGCCAGGGTCGCGGCGGGCGGCGCCTTTTCGCCTATCGTGCTCGCCTGGCTCGTCGCGGTGGGCATTCGGCTGGCGACAGGCTCCGCCACCGTGGCGACGATCACGACCGCCGGCATCATGGTCGGGGTCGTCGCGAAAAGCGGCGCGTCGCCGGAGTGGGTGGTGCTCGCGATCGGTGCCGGATCGGTATTTTTCTCGCACGTCAACGATCCGGGCTTCTGGTTGGTAAAGGGGTATCTCGGCACCAGCACCGCCGACACGTTCCGCACCTGGTCGGTGCTCGAGACGGTGGTGTCGATCGTCGGCCTCGCCTGTGTGCTTGGCGCGAGCTCCCTGCTCTGATGAGACAGGACCGATAGTGACGACACCGTTGAAAGCCCGAAGAGGCCGGCGATGAACGAGGGACGCCTGGCCGACCGTGCCTATGCAGGCATCGTCGAGATCATCAACCGGGACCATCTGGAGGTCGGTGACCGCCTGCCGTCGGAAGCCGGGTTGGCCGAGAGGTTCGGTATCTCGCGCACGATCGTCCGCGAAGCGCTGGTCCGGCTGGCCTCTGACGGCATCACCGAAGCGCGGCGGGGCGCTGGCTCGTTCGTCAAGCGGCGTCCATCGGAGCGGTTGGTCGCGCATATGCCGATAGAGGAACTCTCCGCGACGCTTGGCAGCTATGAGGTGCGTTTCGTTCTGGAGGCGGAGGCGGCGCGGCTCGCCGCCGCGCGCCGGTCCGCCGAACAGATGCGCGTCATCGAACAGGAAATGGCACGGCTGGAAAAGGCCCTGCTGTCCAGCGGGCCTGCGCATCTGGAGGATATGGCGCTCCACCGCGCGATCGTGCTCGGCACCTCTAACCCCGCTTTCGTCTCCGCGTTCGATCACATGTTCGCGGACATGGATCGGGTCATGAAGGCGGGCGTCGACATATCCCGGTCGCGGCCGCCCGAGGCGATCGCTGCGATGCTGTCCGAACACCGGATGATCGTCGAAGCGATCCGGGTCCAGGACGCCGATGGTGCAGCGCTAGCGATGCGCTGGCACCTGTCGCAGGGACGCAAGCGGCTGATGCCGTGACGTCAGCCACGGTTCGGAGCCGGGAGTTGCGACCTGGATTCCGCTAGCCCTTCGGAACGAGTCTGTCCGGCGGCCATTCCCCCCTGACGATGGCGCACCCTCGTCACTTGGAGGAACTGCGGAGCGCCACCCGTCCCGGTCCTGGCGAGGATCAAAAGGACGCGACGACCTTGAGAATGGTATCGGCGCTTCGGATCAGTTCAGGCAGGCGCATCGGCAGCTCGTCGGCCGCGATGCTATGGGTGTGCAAGACCTCGGTCGGAATCTGGCCAGACTTGATCGCCTCGATCACTCGCGAGAAATCTTCGGCCAGCGCATTTCGGCTCGCGATCAGCGTCGCCTCACGCTTGTGGAACTCCGGGTCCTCGAAGCTGAGCTCGCCCCGGGCAACGCCGACCAGCACCAGTGCACCGCCGTGCGCGACGAACGACAAGCTGCGACGCATCGCCTCCAGCGACCCGGTAGCGTCGACAACGACGTCGAACATGTCGCCGTTGGTCCGATCGGCAAGCGCCTGGTCAAGCCGGTCGTCCGAGATGACCCCGTCTAACCCGAGGCGCTCGCGAACGAAGGCGACCCGAGCAGGCATCCGATCGACGATGAGCGGCTTTCTTCCATCCAGCTTCGCGAACAGCGCGGTCGCCACACCAATCGGCCCTGCGCCCACGACAAGCACGTGGTCACCATCCTTCGGCGCGCGGGCGATCGCGTGCGCTCCCACAGCCAGAAACTCGACCATCGCCGCCTGCACCGGCGAAAGACCCTCCGCATCGATGACCGCCGTTTGCGGCACGGCCAGAAATTCGCACATGCCGCCATCGACATGGACGCCCAGCACGCGAATGTTGACGCAAGCATTGGGTTTGCCGCGGCGGCACGCCACACAATGGCCGCATGCGAGATAGGGATTGATCGCGACCTGCTGCCCGATCCGCAGCGAGGTTCCCTCGCCCAAGGCTACGATCTCTCCGCCCAGTTCGTGGCCCATTACGCGCGGGTAATGAAGGAAGGGGTGTTTCCCGGCGAAGATATGGAAGTCGGTGCCGCACAAACCGACATTCCGAACTTGGATCAACGCCTCGCCGGGTCCCGGCCGGGGCTTGTCGCGTGCGATTACGTCGAGTTGAAACGGCTCATGGCATACAATGGCACGCATAATGTCGGCCCCTCCTGAGCAGCTCCATCGCACGGTTATTTCCGTATGTACAAGTTCGTTCTCGCTAGCGCTAAGAGATTTTGGCTGCAACCCCGCGCAAAGTTCCAAGGCGGGACCTCGCATTCCCGAGGCCGAGCTCCCCGGATCGAGTTCGTCGAACCTGCAAACGTCGAAGGTTGTTGTGGTCAGCTTGGTTGATAGCCCAGTCGATCCGACACCCGCGTCGTGGCCGAGCGGAGGAGGTCACACGCTGCCTCGATATCGACTTTCTGCGAACCGTCGATCAGTTCGAGGAAGGGGATCGTCAACGCGGCAATAATCTCGCGATCAAAGCCGAAGACGGGAAAGCTGATGTCGGTCACGCCATAGGTGATCGGACTCTTGCGCAGATCGAAGCCAGCATCACGGATCGCCACCTTTCGCTCCATCAGCCAGTCGCGATCCACCTCGACGCCACGCTCGCTCTCCGCGGCACGAACAATCTGTTCGCGGCGCTGGTCATTCGAAAATGCCAGAATGACCTGGCCGGAGCAGCTTGCCACGATGTCGATATGAGCGCCGACCTTGAGCGCAAAACCGCGCGTACCGGGCTGTTCTTCGCGTGCTACCACGATCCCGCGACCGCCGTTCGGCACGACCAGATGGCAGGACTGGCCGGCTTCCATCGCCAGGACCTGCATTTCCGGCAGCGCCGCCCGGACGAGATCCTGCGACGGTGTCGCCCGGTAGGCGAGGTCGAGGAGCTTGTAGGTGACGGTGTAGCGGTCGGTCGTCTGCGATTTTTGGAGATATCCCAGCTGCTCCATCACGACCACGATGCGAAACAACTCTCCGACGGTGCGCCCTAGATCGGCCGCCATCTCGCTGACCAGTGCACCCTGCGGCCATTTCACGAGCAGTTCTATCACCTCGAAGGCTTTTTGGATCGCCGGAGCGGCGTAAGTCCCTTTCACCCCTGTGCGTCCCATCGTGGCCTCAGTCTCTCCGTGATCCCTGTGGAAGGCGTGATCGCCCGGCCTGCGTCGCAGCGCAAGTCGAAGGCCGACACCGCTCGTCTGCGCACGAGCAGAGCCTGCGTCCCGACTCCTCTCGCGTCCCGCCGACGATTGCGGCGCTCGAGCATCCGCCAAGCGCAGTTCCATTTCAACCAGGTTGCATCAAAGAGAATAATATTGCACCAATGAAAACAACCGATAGGCCTGTGTGACGGCTGGACGGAATTAGCGCACACTAGCGGCGAGAGGGAGAGATGACGAAGTTCAGCAAGCGCGAGATTTTAGGCGGCCCGCTTCTTGCCCTTGGCGCTGGCGCGCTGGGCCGGATCCGACCTGCGGCGGCGGCGGCTCCTTCAGCGACCGAACGCGACATCGCGCGCGGCCCGTTCAACGCTACGCCGGAATCGCTCAAAACCTACCGGACGCCGGATTGGTTCAGGGACGCGAAGTTCGGCATCTGGGCACATTGGGGGCCGCAAGCGGTGCCGCGTCGGGGGGATTGGTACGCCCGCTTCATGTATGTGCCCGGCCATCCGCACTACGACCACCATCTCAAGACCTACGGCCATCCTTCGGAAAAGGGCTACAAGGACCTCATCCCGCTCTGGATGGCCGAGCGCTGGAATCCGGACGCGCTGATGGCGCGCTATGCGGCGGCAGGCGCGAAGTATTTCGTGTCGATGGGTGTCCACCACGACAATTTCGATCTTTGGAACTCGAAACATCATCGCTGGAATGCCGCCGCCATGGGGCCGAAGCGCGATGTCGTCGGCGCCTGGCAAGCGGCTGCGAAGCGGCAAGGACTGCGCTTCGGCGTTTCCGAGCATCTCGGCGCCAGCTATTGCTGGTGGTATCCGAACCATCTCTACGATCAGTTCTGGCCCAAACTTGGCGTCTCGTACGACGGCGCAGATCCGGCCTATGCCGATCTCTATCACGACAATCGCGACGAGCCGTACCGCAACACCAGGGAAAGTTGGTACACCACCAACCCGGCTTACCATCAGCTCTGGCTGAAACGAATCCGCGATCTTGTCGACAGTTACCAGCCGGACCTTCTCTACTCGGATGGCGGTCTGCCGTTCGGCGAAGTCGGCCGCACGCTGGTCGCCCACCTCTACAATAGCAGCATCGCCCGCACTGGTCGGCTCGAGGCAGTCTACAATTGCAAAGATTCGGGCACGGGCGAGTTCTTCAAGGAAGGAATGGTGCAGGACGTCGAGCGCGGGGTGCTCAAGGGGATCAATCCCCTACCCTGGCAGACCGACACCTCCAACGGCGACTGGTTCTACAGCGACAATTACAAATACAAGACGCCCGGTGAAATCCTGACCATGCTTGCCGACATCGTCAGCAAGAACGGCAACATGCTGTTGAACGTGGTCCTCTATGCGGACGGATCGCTGCCGCCGGAGTCGGACGAGCTCCTGACCGAGCTTTCGGCATGGATGGCCGTCAACGCCGAGGCAATCCACGGCACACGTCCATGGGCAATTTATGGCGAGGGGCCAACCGAGGCCGAAGCGGGCATGTTTAAGGAGCAGGTCGATTATACCGCCCGCGACATCCGCTTCACGGTCAAGGGCAAGGCGCTCTACGCGATTACGCTTGGCGAACCGTCGACCCGGACGGAGATAGTCTCGTTGAGGACGGGTGCGCCTCATGCCCAGGGTCGCATTGTTGGCGTCGAGCTGCTCGGCGCTGGCCCGGTTCGGTTTCGCCGAACCCCGAAAGCTCTTTCGATCGACATCCCCGGCCGCCTGCCGACCCGGCACGCCAGCGTTTTCAAAATTCTTCTTGCCTGACGCCAAAGAAGCGCCGGGCCGGCGCGGCCGATGCCCCGCTCGCCGCTTCGACCATAGATCCATCGAAGAAAGGCCTGCCATGCTCCGCCGCTCGGCCAGCCTCGCCGCCATCGCCCTCGCATTCGTTGTTTCTAGCGGCGTTGCGCCGGCCAGCCTTAGCGCGCCAGCGCGCGCGCAGAGCGCCGCCGGGCACCCCGCATGGCCAGGCAAGGGCCAGTTGTTCGTCGGCACCTGCTATCAACCGATCGATCGCAGCCTGGAACAGATCCGGCAGGATATCGCGATCATGAAGGCAGCGGGTTTCAATCTGGTGCGCATGGGCGACCTGTCCTGGGATTCGTTCGAGCCGGAGGAAGGCCGCTTCGCGTTCGAATGGTTCGACAAGGTGATCGATCAGATGCACCAAGCCGGCATTCGGGTCATCGTCGATATCCCCGGTGAACCGGCTCCCATCTGGATGCACAAGCGCTATCCCGGCGTCGATATCGTCAATCAGGACGGTGTCAGGATCAACGCGGCGAGCCGCTATTGGGACAATATCAGCGATCCTGACTATCGCCGTCTGGCCAAGCGCCTCGCGCAAAAGATGATGGAGCGATATGCGCGAAATCCCGCGGTGATCGCCGTGGGTTACGACAACGAGATCGGCAACGGGCACATGTCCTATTCTGCGGCCGATCGCGACCGCTTCGTCGCATGGCTCAAGCGCCGTTACGGCTCGATCGAGGCGCTGAACAAGGCTTGGGCGACCCAGCGTTGGTCACGGCGCATCAACAGCTGGGATCAGGTCGATCTGCCCTATGAGCGAGGCCCAGGTCCGAACGAGCGCTATCTCGACCTCCACCGATATTGGTCCGACGACACGATCGGCGCGCTCGAGGACCTGGAAGCAGTCCGCAAGCAATACGCGCCGAACCTTCCGGTCGCCTCGAACTTATGGCCGACGGCCGGAACCAAGGGCTTCGACTATCTGCGCTCCTGGGAGAAGATCTCAACCTACGGCGCGCAAGGATTCTATCCGGGCGAACCGGCCAGCGCCGCGTTCGAAGCGATGTCGAACAGAGCCGGGCACGATACTCCTCTCTGGTTCAATGAGTTCACCGCCGGCGGCGGTGGCTATTATGGCACACCCGGCCGCTCGCGCATGTGGGCCTATTTCGGTCTGATCTACTACACGCAGACCTTCCTTGCATGGACGTTCAATTCGCATATCGGCGGCGAGGAGCAGGCGCTGTTCGGATTGGTCGATCATGACGGCCGCCCTTCGTGGAAAGTCGACGAATTCGCGCAGATCGCGCGAGAGTTTCGGACGATGAAGACATTGGGTTTTCCGCGCTATCGCGAACCCGAGGTGGCGGTGAACTTCTCGTTCCAGACCCTCTGGTTGACCAGCCCGCCCTCCGGGCCGAACACGATGCCGGAATATTTCAAGGGCAATTACACCGGACAGGCGCAGGCCGCGTTTCGTCCCTTTTTCGAGGACAATATCGATACCGCGGTCATCGACTTCGGGCACGACGCGCTCGATCGCTACAAGCTCGCGATCCTTCCCAGCGCCTATGTGATGGACGAGCCGACCGCGGCCGCCGTGCGACGGTACGTCGCCAATGGCGGCACGGTGATCATGACCGGCTATTCGGCGAAAGTGGATGAAACGGGCAAATGGTTCGAAACCTCCCTGCCCGGTCGACTAAGCGACGTTTTCGGTCTGCGGACCAACGCATTCTATCGCGCCGAACACCCATTGAAGGTCTCTTTCGAGGGCCAGACGTTGACCGGCAGCGACCCCTATTACGAAGTGCTCGAACTTGGCACTGCCAAACCATTGGCGACATTCGCCGATACCCCGCAAAAGAGCGCCGCGATCACGGTCAATCATTTCGGCAAGGGCCAGGCGATCTACGTTGCCACCGCGCCGCAAGCTGAACTCCTCGGGCCGCTGGTGCGCTCGCTCTATCCCGCGCTTGGCATAAAACGCGGCCCTTCGACGCCGCCCGGCGTCATCGCGCGCGAGGTCGATGGGCGTACACTTTATGTCAACACGACCCAAACCGCGATCACTGTATCGTTCGACGGTGTGAAGACCGGCGTGCTGTCGCACAAGCGCTACGCCGGCACCGTTGCGCTGGCCCCGTATGGCGTAGAACTCGTTAAATAGGTTGCTCGAACTCGAGGGAAATATCGCGCCCTGCCGCTAGAGAACCGATTGCAGGGCGCGATCGCACGACGAGAACGGAACCTATTGGCCGATCAGGCCCTGCCGGGCCTGACCGGCCAATAGGTCGCGTATCGCTCGTGCGCGATACGGTAATACGGGATCAACCGTACCGGCTCCCCTTCCGCCGAGGCGATCGTGAATTCCAGCGGCTCAGCCCCAGCGCGGATCCCTTTTGCTAGAGCCTGCGGATCGCCGGCAAGGGTCGGCGCCGTGAAGTGGGTATCGTTATAGCTGCCATATCTGCGCTCATTCACGATGATGTCCGTGCCTGGCGCCAGCCCTTCCCGGCCCAACGCGCCGGCAAGCACCAGCGGACCGTAGGTGAACGCGACGATGTCGGGAGCTGCGGGTGCACTCTCTGCCGATGTTTCCATGGCGAGCCGCAGTTCGACCCTATCGCCGCTCGTCCAGGTGCGGGTGAGTGCGACATAACTGCCGGGAGCGGTCGAGCGCGCGACCTCCAGGCCGTTGACCAGGACGATCGCGGTTCGGCTCCAGCGTGGGTGGCGCAGCTTCAGGGTCAGCTGGATCGGTCGCTGCAGCTTCCAGCGCAGCACAGTCGACGGCGCCTCGGGGAACGTCGTGACTTGCGACAGCACCGCCCCCTTCTCACTCCACCTCACCGACGACGGCACGAAAAGGTTCACATAGAGCGCGCCATCGTCATGAAAGTAGATCGAGTCCCGATACTTGACATGATTTTCCATGCCCGTTCCGGTGCAGCACCAGAAGGAGTCCTCGGGCGTGTGATAAAGCTTCATATAGCCCGGGCGCGCGCCCTGAAAGTACGTGGCCATCCCCGAATCCGGGTCCTGGGAAGCGAGGATGCCGTTGTAGAGCGTCCGCTCGTAATAATCTGCATATTCCGGGCGGGGGTCGTGCAGGAACAGCGCCCGGGTCAGCTTCAGCATATTATACTGGCAACACGTCTCCGACCCCTTGGCCGAGAAGACGTGCTTGCTGAAGTCTGCCATCGCGAAGAAATGCTCGTTATCGCCATGTCCGCCGGTCGCGAATGACCGCGTGCGTGCCACCGTTTTCCAGAAGAACGCAGCGGCATCGCGATACTTGGTATCCCCGGTCGCGTCATGGACGCGCTGAAAACCGACGATCTTGGGTACCTGCGTGTTCGCGTGCAGCCCGTCCAAATAGTCGCGACCTTCCGCCAGCGGCTCCATGATCGCCTTGTGCGAGAAACGCTGCGCGACGCTGAGATATTCGGGATTGCCGGTCATGAAATAGAGGTCGGCATAGATCTCGTTCATGCCGCCATGTTCGGTCGCCAGCATGGCTTCGAACTCCGCGTCGGTCAGCGGACGAGTGGCGACCACGCCCCAATCGGCCAGCCGCACCAGCACGGCGCGGGAAGACCCGCTGTCCGCGAACAGTGTTGCGTCGCGCAAGCCCGCATAGATCTTGTGGAGCGTGTACCAGGGGACACCGGCGATCTTCTCGCCGCGCAAATGCGCCGAGACCAGCGCCGCCCCCTTCGGGAATGCGCAGACCAGTCCGGAGTTCGCCGCTTTCTGACACGCGGCCAGTTCGCCGGCGACATAGTCGATCCGCTGCTTGAACCGCTTGTCACCGGTCGATCGATAGGCAAATGCGCAGGCCGAGAGATAATGGCCGAGAGTGTGTCCGTGGCAATTTATCTCCGCCCATTCGGGCTCGGACTCCCAGCCGCCATAAACCAGTGCCTTGGGCTCCAGCCCCGCGTTCACCCGGAAGTTGTGCAGCATCCGATCGGGCTGCAACTTCAGGAGATACGCCTCGGTCATTCGCTGGGCATGAAGGAAAGGTCCTTCCTCCAGCGTCACGTCGGCCATATCGAAGGGCTGCACCTTGGCGACCGCCTGCTGCACTGGATTTTGTGGCGGATTCGCCACGGCCGCAGCCGAGAACGTTCCCGTACCGCCCGCGACCAGCGCGACTGTGCCGGCATTTGCCAGAAATTGCCGGCGAGAGTGACCAGCGCGATCAGATTGGAAACTCAAGACGATTGCCTCCTCCAGTGCGGGAGTATGCTGTCCGGCCGCAGGTAGCGGGGCAGTGCAGTTGCGAAACACGGCTCAGATCGGATCCTGGCGGCGACTATCGGTGCGAGATGGTGAGCGTTCTGAAAGCCTAGCTGGGCTAACGACGCGCGGCCATGGCGAGGTCTCGCGCGGGCCGCACGTGCGCGAGCCAGGTTTGTTGCGCTGCAGTCGCCGCAATTTGGCGAGCGTCGCCCGACGGGCAAAAAGCGGGCCGGGGAAAACGGTCCCCGGCCCAGTGGAAGGCTCGTCCAAACTTGCCAAATCGCATGCGCCGGCCGACTGCTAAATGCTCTTCTCCAAAATCATCCGGTCCCCGCCCAATTCAGGACGAACAGATACATTCTTCGCCCAGACCTTATTTGAGAAGTCAGTGCTAGTCCCCGCCCCGCGACAAATATCCCCTAGAGGCTAGCTTCGGACGACCAGCCCCAACGCCCTCAGTTCAAATCTATAGCGGCGCAATTGCGAGCGCGCTGAAATTGTTGCCAGGCGGGAAATTGGAACGGTAAAACGGTTCGGCTGATGGCAAGCCGGCAGGACAGGCCGCGAGCCAGGCAAGAATCCAGACCCTGCCGCTTCGGACGATGTTCGTCTCCTCGGCATCGCAAGCCTCGGCCCTTCAGAGCGACTGTCCCAGCAACGCTTCAACCTCCGCGCGGTAACTCCGGCTGAGCATCAGGCGCGTGCCATCCTTCAGCACCACCTCGAACTCGCCATGGGACCGGCGCTCGAGAAGCGCGACGGATCTGAGGTTCACGACACTGGACCGATGAATGCGAACGAAGCGAAATGGGTCCAGCCGGCTCGCGACCGTGGCCAGTCCAGCGCGGTAAAGATATTCCTCCGCGCCCACGTGCAGCGTCACATACACGCCGGCCGCCTCGATCCAGTCGATATCCTGCGTCATCACGAACTGGGTCGCGTCCCGCTTCTTAACGACCATCCATTCCCATAACTCGCCGGGCTTCGCACGCTTCGCGGCCAGCTCGAGCAACTCTGGACCAAAGGAATTTGCGTCGCCCGCATTTTCCGCGCGCGGTTCGCCCAACCGCTTTTTGACGCGCTCCATCATCTTCTCGTAGCGAGAGTCGCCGAACGGTTTGAGCAGATAATCGACGGCCTCCGCGTCGAACGCCTGAAGCGCAAATTGGTCGTAGGCGGTGACGAACACCGTCAGCGGCATGTTTTCGGCGCCCAGGGCATCGATCACGCCAAAACCATCCACACCGGGCATCTGGACATCGAGGAATACGATGTCCGGCTGCATGTCCTGGATCAGCGCAACAGCTTCGACACCGTTCTTCGCCTCAAGAATCTTGCCGACCCCACGGTCCTTGGCCAGCAGATCCGCCAGGCGTTTGCGCGCCGGCGCCTCGTCATCGACGACAAGAGCGGTGATTGGTCCAGATTGCGATTTCATCCCCTTATCGCCACTCTTGACTCAGTGGCACGCAAATGGCCACCTCGGTTCCACCACCCGGACGAGGCTGGATCGTCAGGGCTTGTTCACCCAGGTCCGGATAGAGCGCGGCAAGGCGTTCGCACGTCACGCGTATCCCCAGGCCCGCCGAAGTCTCCTTCCGCCAATTCGCCGGCAGGCCCACCCCGTCGTCAAGCACCTGGATTTGCAGCTGCCCCTCACCTCGCTTGGCCATTATGTCGATCGCGCCTCCAGACAGACGACCTTCGAGACCATGACGTATCGCGTTTTCGACTAGGGGCTGGAGCAGCATCGAGGGTACCATCACCGTTAGCGCCTCGGGCTCGATATCGAGTTCGATCCGGATCCTGTCCCCAAACCGAATTCGCTGGATCGAGATATAATGTTCCAGGAGCGTCAATTCCTGCGCCAACGGTATTTCCAGCCTGTCCTTGCAATCGAGCGAGCGCCTAAGCAGCCCGGCAAGATCACCAATCATGTTGCGCGCCAATACGGGATTCGTGCCGACCTCGGATGAAATGGCATTTAGCGCGTTGAAGAGAAAATGCGGCTCGAGGTGGAGGCGCAACGCGTTCAAACGCCACTCGAGCAAGTTCTTCTCTACGCGTCCCAATTCGATCTGTCCCGTCAAATAGCGGCTATAATATCTGAAGCATTGAAATATGCCCGCAGCGGCGCAGTAAGTCTGCCAGCCCCCAAGGAAATAATATGCGGCGAACTCGCTGTTTGTGAGCGGATTCCACCAGACTTGGGGCACGAGGAGAAGAAGGAATCCTGAGAGATATGTGTGGACCAGGCTGAAGGGGATGCTCAGGACGAGAAAGAACACGCTGAGGCGGAAGATGTTCTGGTCCTTCGGCACAACCTTCTTGTCGATGATCAATAGTGCGGGAGTAAGCAACGCCCAGGCCCAGGAATCGACTATCTTCGCCATGAAGAGGTGCCATTGAAAGCCCTTCAGCATATCCGGCAAGGACAGGAATATGCCGACCGCCGTCCAGATCAGGAAGATAAGGATTGCCGGGCGAAGCCAGGCTCGCCACACGCGATGCTTGATGTCGTCCGCTTGGGCGGACGGGACGCGTTGGATGCGCTGTCGCACATCATTCGCCAAGATCGAGGAGTTGGACTGCACGGAACTCATAATTGGATACGGCCTCTACCGCATTCGCGGCGAGAAAGCGCGTTTACGTCACGCCCGCCGCCGCACGGCGCCCGCGGAAAACCGGACTCCCGGCCAGACGGAACTGCCACCCTATGACGGCCAAACCTGGAACATTCCTTCACGCCGCAGCATCCGCCATCTCTAGCCGGGACAATACCAGGCTCAGCATGTTTGCGCTGACCGAATGAATGTCATGGTTTCTCCTGAAATCCCCGCTGCGACGGCATAAGTATCGGCCGAAAGTCGCGAGCTGCAGCCTCAGGTGATTCGGCGATTGACGATGGCCGCGGGCCGCGCACAAGCTGCTTATGGGCCTGCAGCCCCCCGACCAATGCCGGCGGATCGGCATTTGTCGAAAAATGTTGCGAAGCGGACTCGGCGTCCACGAGGCGGCCTGCAGGTCAGCAAAGCGGTCCAGACGCCCTTGTCCTCTATCATTTTTTGGCCGATTTTCGCGGATCTCGCCGACACAATATATGGACGCAGCGGAAAAATTGTGCCGTTTGATAAGCACATGGCGAAGTCGCGGCGGCCTTGCGGGCCGGAAGAATGAACGAGCCGTATCGGGGAGAGATGATGCCGATCAGAGCGACACCTCCCCTTGCCATCTGAATGGAGGGGTCGAGGAATGGCCGTTGATCACGAAACGCTCGGCACGCGCTCTCAAGCGCTCGTGCCGCATCACGTCTGCTCCGCCCAGATCAAAGTCGACCCGCAAGGCTTGGACCACAGGGCGGCGAGGCTATTCTTCTCACCCAAAATTGGTAGCGGTACCAGTGTCACGTATCGTGATCGCACGCGGCTGAGCAAGGCTTGGGTCACAGGGCGGCGAGGCAATTTTTCTCACCCAAAATTGGTAGCGGTACCAGTGTCACGTATCGCGATCGCACGCGGTTGAAACGCGGTGCCGCGATCGAGCTCGGCCAGCTTCAGCCCTGCAGCCCATGATGGGTGAAAGATCATCGCAGCGAATGTCCCGTGATCGGTGCGCAGACCAACGGGACCAAGGAAATCTGGGACGACGCCTACTCAGGTCGACCACGTCCGCGAATAATATCAACATCTTATCAAGAACGTGAATGGAACGGGCAAATGAAAACACGCAACCTGTTGATCGAAGCCAGTGTTTCGGCACTGATCCTGGGAAGCCTCGGCGTGGCGCAGCCCGCATGGGCGCAAACCGCGGAGGCACAAACCTCCGACGATGCCACAGCGGACAAGCCTGCCAAGGCGAATGAGAATAGCGACGACGCCGCGACCGACATCATCGTCACTGCCCGACGCAAGGCGCTGGCAGATGCCATCTCGATCAAGAAGAACGCCGACACGATCGTCGATTCGGTGACCGCGGACGAAGCAGGCAAACTTCCAGATAATTCGATCACCGAGGTTCTTCAGCGCGTCCCGGGTGTGTCGATCTCCCGCTTCACGGGGGCCAACGGGGGCAGCACCGCGTTCCAGATCGAAGGCACGGGCATCACCGTGCGCGGCCTTCCCTACAATTCCAGCATGCTCAACGGCCAGCAGCTGTTCAGCGCCAACGGCGCGAGCGCCATCAGCTGGAACGAAGTCACGCCCGAGTTGATGGCGGGGGTTGATGTCTACAAGGCGACGCGCGCCGACCTTATCGAAGGGGGCGCATCCACGATCGATCTGCGCACGCATGTGCCCTTCGACTTCAAGGAGACGCAGTTCAACATTACCGCGGGCGGCAGCTACGGGACCCAAGTGAAGAAGGGCTCGCCCCGCATTTCCGCGATGTTCTCAAAGCGGTTCGATACCGGCATCGGCGAAATCGGCATATTGTGGGACGTAGCCTTCAGCCGCCTGTATCAGCAGAGCAGCGATCTGGCAGTTGGTGCGATGTTCGCCCAATATGCGCCGACGGCCACGCGTAGCGATAAACTTGCCTTTATTCCGGCATCGATCAACTGGAGCACCAACGAGAACAAGCGAGACAGGTACGGCGCGTATCAGGCGATTCAGTGGAAGCCAGCCTCGAACCTTACGCTGACCAACACGGTGTTCTTCTCGCAATATATCGAGGATAGTCGGGGAACCAGCGGTAGCCTGGGGCAGAGCCCATCCGGGATAGCCGCGATCATGCCCACGCTTGGCAGCCCGGTCGAATATGATTCCAATGGCGCCTTCCAGAAGGGAACACTTGGCCTGGCATCTACCGGCAATTCGATAGAGTTTCAGAACACGACCACCCACACTAGCTGGCTGAATCCTTGGTACCAGATCGATTGCGGCGCCGCCTACGGCGCCCCGGTGTCGTCGATTCTATGGGACTGGTCGGTTAATCAGGGCCTTGAAACTTCGTCTCCTCCTCCGGGTGCACCCCGCCTGAATCAGTGCACCCCCCCCACCACTTCGCTGAACCCCAATGGTTCGGCGTCGGCATCGCACAGCAAGAATTCCACACTCGATATTTCGCAAAGCTTCGTCTGGACCCCCGGAGACCGGGTGTCGGTGCGTGGCGGTGTGCAATATGTCAGTTCCAGCTCGACCGGGCAGCAATTCTCCGCCAACATCAGTCAGGCCAGTCCGATGGTTAATTCGGTGACCCTCGACCTGACGGGGGCGCTGCCGGTCGTATCAGGCTTGTCCCCTGCCGGCCTGCTCGACAAGAGCACTGCGTATTTGACCAATTTGGCCTATCACGAACCCAACAACAAGGGGAGGATGCTGGCCGGCCATCTCGATCTCGAATACAGGGTCAGCGACAGTGGATTCCTGCGCAGCATCACCGTTGGTGCTCGCGCCGCCCGGCGCACCGAAAAGGACGATTTTGTAGGGACGTATTGGGCACCGCTTGGCCAGTCGTGGCTAGCTAAACCGTCGGGGCCGGAATGGGCCGCCGCAGGGCCGGGAAATATTCAGTTTCTTAATAATCCGAATGTTCAGCAATCGGATTATCAAGTTTCGACCTTTTCGAATTTCTTCGGCGGATCGGTGGCTATCCCAGCGCAGATTTTTGTTCCAAGCAACTCTCTCCTGCAGAGCTATGACTGGTACCATCTGATCAAGACGTATAACGGCCAGCCCGTCACCACCAGCGACAATATCATTCACAACGACCCCACCAAAGCTCAGTATTTTACGAATTACATCGATCAGGGTCTGAATAAGACCGATAGCCGGATCACGAACTTCGCCGGCTATGCTGAGGCTAGGTTCGCGCATGACCGTATCGGTTTCATTCCGGCTTTCTCGGGTAATATCGGTGTTCGCGTATTCCACGATTCCCTGCGCGCTAACGCTCTGCTGGGAACGCAGGCCGCCTCGAACCTCGCGCTGAATGTGGCGGATAGCAACGCATTCTTCGCCAAGCAGCAGAATCAGCCAGGCGCGCCGGCGGTTTATCCGACACTCTATGGCTTTCCTCTAGCCTACTTCCCAAAGACGCGCGACTATAGCTACACGCGCGTCTTACCGTCGTTCAACATCAAGTTCGACGCATCCGACAAATTCAAGATTCGTGGCGCGGCGTCGATTTCGTCTGCTCCCCCCAACCTCAATGACATTCGCCCAGGCGGTTCGATCAGCGCCAGGTCCCTCCAGAACCCCACCAATTCGTCAGCACCCCAGATTCTCACGGGCGTTGTCGTCAACGGCGGCGGCACGAACCAGAAACCAACCATGATCAACAGCGAAGATCTGACGTTCGAATACTATCCATCGGCATCTAGTTTCTTCTACATCGACTTCTTCGCCAAGCAGATCAAGGATGAACCGACATTCTATTCGTTCGTCATCAATCCTCTCACTACGCCGTTGAAAGCGTACGCCAATGGTGCGACGCCGCCCGCCAACGGAGCGGGGATTACAACCAATCCGGATATCACGGATGTGACCTTGGATCTGCCGTGGTTCTATATGCAGAATAAGCCGTCAACTCAGACGGCCTATATCAAGGGCATCGAGATTGGCGGCCGCAAGTTCTTCGACAAACTGCCGGGCATTTTCCGCGGCTTGGGTATCGATGCCAACCTGACGTTTATCGATAGCCGCAACCCTGCGCAGCAGGCCAACAGCGTGCTGACCACTCCCCCGGTCGGTGGCCAAGTTGCAGGCCTCAATCCGGATGGTTCGGTTCCGCAGACCTATCCGAACCTTCCTTATGCCGGATTGTCGAAATGGGCCTATAACGTCCAGCTGCTGTACAGCCGCGGGAAGGTCAATTTCCGTCTGGCGTACAACTGGCGCGACAAGGCATTACTGTCGACCAACGTCAATCCGCTGTCTTATGCGACGAGCGGCGGCAATCCTTACACGCTCAACACCAGCCCGACCAACTTTGACGCGACGCATTCGTATCCCGTCTACAACATGGTCCCGGCCTATATGGCAGCGGCCGGTTACCTGGATATGGGTTTCGACTTCGCGGTGAGTAAGAGGATTTCCGTCTCGTTCAATGCGAACAACCTTCTCAACACGGTGTCGCGAACCCTCCAGGAGCCCATTCCTGGCGTGTTCGAGCCCTACGACTACAACGTCAGCGATCGGCGCTTCGACCTTACCATTCGAGTGCGCATGTGACGATCTGAACTGCGAAGGGCGCTTCTTCGAGGAGCGCCCTTCCTATTTTCGATCAGGCAGGGCAGCGAGTACGTTCATAGCGAGGCATGTTTATGAACAGCGGCCATCAACAGAATATCGTCATTCTCGGCGGCGGTGCGGCGGGGTGGATAGCGGCCGCGCTGCTGGCCAAGAAGACCGATCGCCGCCAAACGCGTATCACACTGGTTGAATCGGAAGAAATTGGCATCATCGGCGTCGGGGAAGCGACGGTGCCAGTGCTGGCGCAGATCAATACTCTGCTCGGCATCGATGAATTCGACTTCATTCGCCGCACCCAGGGCACATTCAAGCTTGGTATCGAGTTCTGCGACTGGGGAGTCGTTGGAAACCGGCATTTCCATGCGTTCAGCGACTATGGTCACGCTGTCGAAGGCGTGGCGACCCACCATTATTGGCTGAGAATGCGGCAGTCAGGCGATGACCGCCCGATCGATGACTATTCCTTTGCCTACGCCGTCGCGAAACATAACAATTTCGCCCCGAGCGATCCGCAGAATTCGCGCTATCACCACGCCTATCATTTCGATGCGGCCTTGTACGCCCGTTATCTGCGCGACGTAGCGACGGAATTGGGCGTAGAACGCATCGAAGGCAAAATGACGCACGTCGACCTGGATGGCGAGTCCGGCAATATCGCCGCCATCCATCTTGCGAACGGCGCTAAGGTTCGCGGCGACTTCTTCCTGGACTGCACCGGTTTCGCGTCCGCATTACTGGGAAAGGCACTGGACACGCCGTTCGTCGACTGGTCGCGCTGGTTGCTTTGCAACAGTGCCATGGCGGTGCCGTCGAAACGCGTCGGCGCGCCAACGCCGTTCACGCGATCCACCGCGCATGCCGGGGGCTGGCGTTGGACCATCCCGCTGCAACACCGTAGTGGCAACGGCATGGTCTATAGCTCCGATTTCTGGAGTGATGACGAAGCGCGCGACGCCTTGCTGGGCAGCCTCGACGGCGAACCGCTCGCCGAGCCGCGGCTGTTCCGCTTTACCTCCGGGCATCGCAAGCAGTTCTGGAACCGCAATTGCGTGGGGATCGGTTTTGCCTCCAGCTTTCTCGAGCCTCTGGAATCAACCGGACTGCAGTTGATCGTCATGGGCGTCTTGAAGCTGCTTCGATACTTCCCGGAACGGATCATCGACCCCGTTCTGCGCGACGAATATAATCGAATCTCCACGTGCGAGATCGAGCGCATCCGCGACTTCATCATTGCGCATTATCATCTCTCGCGCCGTCCCGAGCCGTTATGGTCGGCGTGCCGCGACATGGCGATACCCGACAGTCTACGACACAAGCTGGAGGTCTGGAACGCCAGCGGACAGATCGCGCTGGGCGAAGGCGAATCCTATATGGAGCCGAGTTGGCTCGCCATCCTGTTGGGCAACGGCGTCATTCCAGCGCGCTACAACGTTTCGGCCGATCTCCATCCACTGGAGCAGATCCGCAAGGGTATGGAATTGCGCCGCGAAGAGATCGTGCGTTCGGCGCAGGCGATCACGTCGCACCAGGATTTCATCGATCGTCACTGCAAGGCTCCCCAAACGGCACCGGCCAATCAGGTTGCGTCACCCCATGCGGCTGGCGCGCGATGAAATTGCGCAACGAGATGATGAAAATGGTCGTGAAAGGTAATCGAACCATGCAGCTTATGCCCCTGCGGTGGACGTCGCTCGGATGTGCCGCCCTCCTGAGCATGCAGGCAGGCAGCGCCAATGCGAAAGACGCGGCGCCCCAGGTCGCGTGGGCCAAGGCCGGTGTCAGCTCTGCGCAATATCATGGCGATGCGTTGGAATGCGGGATGCAAGGCCTGGCGAGCAACATCGACGATTCAAAGCAAGTGAAGACCTTGGCGCGCGCCTCCAGTCAATTGGAAGCGCTCGACATCAGCGCTCAGGCCGGGATGGGTCTGGGCGCCGGCCCGACAGGACAGTCCGACTTGGCAGCGGACGCCGCTAACCGGTCCAATCAGCAGCAGCGGATCATAACGGCCGCCAGACCCGACCAGCAATATGCCGGCATCAAGACCCTGATGTTCGAGGTCGTACGACGCTGCATGACCAATCTAGGCTATGCCAAGATCGTCCTGACCGAAAAGCAGCGCAGAGACTATGACGGGATCAAGGGCGGTGCCGAAGCGCGGCGCGCCTATATCTACAAACTGGCCAGCGATCCGCATGTGCTGGAAACGCAGCGCGAGGCGATTGCGCAGTAGATCGCCGGCGCAAGGTTCATCCATTCCATGACATTTGACGAATTGCCCCCCCTGCTCGCGGACCAGCGCGGCGTCCGCGAAGTCGGGACTCGGAAGGCCGCTTCACTCCCTTCTGGTCCGGTCCGCAACATTTCGTTCTTATTTGGAATCCGACATCTTGTCCGGGCCAGATGGCCAAATATCATAGCGCTGTCATATGCGAGGCGCGGCACCCCTGTAGCAGAGCGGCGTCTCTGTCCCGGTGCTGCGAATCCGCGGACACAGCTTGGTCTGGGCCGCGGCGAAGATCAGCATGCCTGGAGGAAACGAATGTCGCGACCGTTGAGGTCAAAATGGGGGCTGGCCGTCGCGCTGCTCGTCTGGGCGATGCCAAGCCCGGTGTTAGCGGAGACGCGCAGCCTGTCCCAGGACTGGCTGTTTGCCCGGGGCGAGGTGCAGGGTGCCGAAGCCCCCGCTTTCGACGATCGCCGCTGGAAGCCAGTCGCGGTACCGAATGACTGGTCGATCATGGATGGGCGCGACGGCGCCGGGCCATTCGACCGCCGCGCCACTGCCGGCCAGGATTCGGGCTATCTGCCGGGCGGCATCGGCTGGTATCGCCGCCATCTGAAACTCGACGCATCCGCGACGCGCAAGATCGTGCGGCTCAAATTCGAAGCGGTCTATATGGACGCCACGATCTGGGTGAACGGCCGCCGGATTGCCGAGCACCATTATGGCTATACCGCGTTCACGGTCGATCTTACCGGCAAGCTGCGGGCTGGCGACAACGTAATCGCTCTGCGCGTCAATCACGCAGATCCGTCATCGCGCTGGTATGCGGGATCGGGCATCATCCGGCCGGTCACGCTCCAGATCCTCGATTGCATTCATATCGACCCGGACTCGGTCTTCGTGACAACGCCCAAGGCGACGCCGGACATGGGTATGGTCGCGATTCGCGCATCGGCGAGCAACTGCGCGACCCGGGCGCAATCGGTCGAACTCGTGTCCAAGATAGTCGCGGCGAATGGCCGGGTGGTGGCGCAGATCAGCCGACGCCAAGATCTAGGAGCAAGGGCGAGCGGCGAATGGAACCAATCGCTCGCGATCCCGCGCCCAGCCTTGTGGTCGCCCGCTTCTCCCAATCTCTACACGCTGGTGCAAGAGACGCGGATAGGCGGCGTCGTCACCGACAGGCGCCAAATCCGGTTCGGGATCCGCACCGTCACCGTCGATGCGACGAACGGTCTCCGCATCAACGGCCAGCGCGTGGTCTTGCGCGGCGGGAACATCCATCACGACAATTACATGCTCGGGGCGGCAGGGTTTCCGGACGCCGACCGTCGCAAGGTCGCACTCATGAAGGCGGCGGGGTACAATGCCATCCGCAGCGCGCACAATCCGGCGAGCCAGGCCACGCTCGATGCAGCCGACGAACTCGGCATGCTGGTAATCGACGAGGCCTTCGACAGCTGGAACAAGGACAAGCGCGCCCAGGATTATTCCCGTTTCTTCGCCGCGGATTGGCCGCAGGATATCGCCAGCATGGTGGTCAGCGGTCGCAATCACCCGAGCGTGATCTTCTGGAGCATCGGCAATGAAATTCCGGAACAGGGATCGCCTCAGGGCGTCGAGACGGCGCAGAAGCTGGTCGAACGCGTGCGCGCCCTCGATCCGACCCGGCCAGTGACCCAAGCGGTCAGCATCGATCCGCCCGACAGCGACAAGCAATTCGCCGCGCTCGATGTGGCCGGATACAATTATCGAGCGCATTTGTTTGCGGGCGACCACCTGAAATTCCCGCAACGCGTCATGTACACCTCGGAATCAACCCCGCGGGATGCGTTTGACTATTGGCGGCCGGTCGAAACCATGCCCTGGGTGATCGGTGATTTCGTCTGGACCGCAGTCGACTATCTAGGCGAATCCGGCATTGGCTGGATGGGATATAGCCAGGATTGGCAGAAGCTCGGCCCCTATCCCTGGCATCTCGCTTATTGCGGTGAAATCGATGCGACGGGACGCAAAAGGCCCGCCGCTTATTACCGCGAAGTGCTGTGGAAGACCGGAATCGATCCGATTTCCGCGTTCGTTCGCCAGCCCGAGGGTACCCAGGATCTCCCCGACCGGCACTTCTATCCGATTACGCCACCTCATCTGGATTGGTCGCTCGACGACGTGCATCCCAGCTGGACGTGGCCCGGCCAGGAAGGCAAGCCGCTCGAGGTTGTGGTCTATTCCGAACTTCCCGAAGTCGAGTTGTTGCTCAACGGCGTCAGCCTCGGGCGCAAGCAGGTGGGCGTCGAGAGCAAGTTCAAGGCCGTATTCAAGACGCCCTATGCGCCAGGCAGGCTGACAGCCATCGGCTATGACCATGGGCACGAGGTGGCGCGCTGGGAATTGCGCACCGCAGGCCCGCCGGCCACGGCCCGCGTGACCGTCGATCACCGGCACCTCACCGCCGATGGCGAAGATCTCGCTTATGTGACGGTAGAACTCGTCGATGCCGAAGGAACGCCAGTCTATGACCAACGCGCAGACCGCGTCGTGACGGTGCGGGCCCTCGGCGCCGCGACGCTGGCGGGCATCGGCAACGGCAACCCGCAAGACGCATCGAGCTTCCAGTCGGGCACGCGCAAGAGCTTTCACGGACGCGTCGTTGCGGCATTGCGCGCGGGGCCCAAAGCCGGGCCCGTCTTGATCGAAGTCGAAGTCGCGGGGTTGCCGACAAAGCGTCTTCGGCTCGACGCCGTTTCGAAATAAATCCAGTCCATCTCGGTTCTGACCACGCTGGTCAGCTATATCGACCCCCGACAACTACCCACCCAGAACCTTGGCATCGGTCAGCAATGTCCGTCTCCGAAAAAAGTACCACGTTTTTCGACCGCGCGTACCACGTTTGAGTCCCCGAATTTCGCCGGATGGCGCGAACGGGTACGGACGGTCGTGACCGAGCTGGTCAGCCAAGTATCGGTTTTCAGGAGGAAAAAGTAGATCGCAGCGGACCAGCAGGGACCCTTGCGGAGGACCCCGTGGCGGAGAGGGTGGGATTCGAACCCACGGTACGGTTACCCGCACAACGGTTTTCGAGACCGTCCCAATCGACCACTCTGGCACCTCTCCGCACTGGGAGTTCCGCACCTTTATGCACTGTCTGGACGGTGCGGGTGCTGGTCGAAGGCGGCGCCTCTAACGCAGGTGGTCGGCGCGCGCAAGCGGTCCGCTTGTGCAGCGCCGAAGAAACTCTACATTACGGCGATGACTCGTACCGAAACCCATGATGTGCATTCGCAATCCGGCGTGCCGATGCCGGCGGTGGCGACCGCGCGGTTCACGATCGGTGATGTCGTTCGCCACCGGATGTTCGACTTTCGCGGCGTGATTTTCGATATCGACCCGGTCTTCGCCAATACCGACGAATGGTATGAATCGATTCCCGAGGACATGCGTCCGTCCAAGGAGCAGCCTTTCTATCATCTGCTCGCCGAGAATGGCGAGTCGAGCTATGTCGCCTATGTCAGCCAGCAGAACCTGCTCCGCGACGACAGCGAGGAACCGGTCGATCATCCCGCGATAGATGGACTGTTCACCGGCTTTGCCGACGGCCGCTACAACCTGCGCCGCGAGCATCGCCACTAAGGCCACGGCCCCGCCGAGCGATCGCTGTGTGACTTTTGTGCACCGCAAGAAAAACTTGCGGTGCAGGGCCCTGCCCGGCGTCTAGAAATGTTACCGACCTGTGACGATATCCGTCGCAACAGGGTAATCGGGACGTGCGTCCCCCGCTTATAAGGGGTTATCATCATGACATTGAACCGTACCGCGCTCGCGGTCGCCGTTTCGGTGACCGCGCTGGCGAGCAGCCATGCCGCCTTCGCCCAGGACACCGCTCCCGCGGCGCCACAAGCCGATCCGGCCGCCAGCGATCAGGACGCCGCGCCGGGCAGCGAAATCATCGTCACCGGCACACGCGTCGCCGGGCGCACCAAGCTCGACACGGCGTCGCCGGTCGACGTTCTGAGCGGCGCGAGCCTGCGTAATCAAGGGACTACCGAGCTCGGCTCCGCCCTCGCAGCGGTCGCGCCGTCGATCGATTTCCCGCGCCCTTCAGCCGTCGATGGCACCGACGCGATCCGCCCCGCTACATTGCGCGGCCTGTCGCCCGACCAGACGCTGGTGTTGATCAACAACGTTCGCGCGCACACGTCCGCGCTGCTCAACATCAACGGCTCGGTCGGCCGCGGATCGGCGGCGACCGACCTCAACACCATCCCGACCGTCGCGCTCGACCGCATCGAAGTATTGCGCGACGGCGCCTCGGCGCAATACGGCTCGGACGCGATCGCAGGCGTGGTCAACCTCCGCCTGCGCGAAGCGCGTTCAGGTGGCGGCGTGTCGACCACTTATGGTTTCTACAACACCGATATCGAGACGGCGCGCGGCGACCGTCACACCAATGGCGAACACACCGTTTCGGTGTCGGGATGGCAGGGCATCGGCTTCGGCCAGGACGGCTATCTGACCATCTCGGGCGAGTTCGTTAACCGCCAGCCGACCAACCGCGCCGACTTCGATCCACGCGTGACGCCCAGTGTCGTGACCGGTCGCTTCGGCGATCCGGCGGTCACGCAGTACAGCTTGTTCGCCAATTTCGGCACGTCGGTCGGCGGTGGCTGGAAGCTCTATGGCTGGGCCGGCTATCAGGATCGCGATAGCCGCAGCGCGGCCTTTCCTCGCCTTGCGAGCGTCAACCTCATCACGGTCCCTGTGGGCTCGCCGCTGGTTACCGTCGGCAACACCCTGACGCAATATCCCAACGGCTTCCTGCCGCTGATCAACACCAAGTCGCGCGACCTCAACACCGCGCTGGGCCTCAAAGGCGATGTCGCCGGTTGGGATGTCGATCTGAACGTCAGCTACGGCCGTAACAAGATTGGCTTCCGCACGCTCAATTCGGCCAATTACAGCTATGGCGCCGCCACGCCGACCAACTTCTCCGATGGCGCGATCATCTATGATCAGCTGGTCGGCGGGATCGATGTGTCGCGCAAGTTCGACGTGTTCCAGTCACTGAACGTAGCCTTCGGCGTCGAGGGCCGTCGCGAAGGTTTCGAAATCCAGGCGGGTGAGCCCGCTTCGTATAGCTTCGGCACCGCTTTCCCGACCGCGCAGGCGGGCGCGCAAGGCTTTGGCGGCTTTTCGCCGGTTAACGTCGTCGACAAGCATCGCCAGAACGGATCGATCTATCTCGACCTCGAGGCGCAAGTGACGGACAAGTTCCTGATCGGCATCGCCGGCCGCGGAGAAGACTATTCCGACTTCGGCACGACCGGCACCGGCAAGGTGTCGCTGCGCTACGACTTTACGCCTTGGTTCGCATTGCGGGGGACCGCCTCCACCGGCTTCCGCGCACCGTCGCTGCAACAGCAATATTATACCTCGGTCGCATCGGTCATCGTGAACGGCGCGCCCGTGCTGACCGGTCTCTATCCGTCAACCAGCCCGGTCGCGACAGCACTGGGCGGATTGCCGCTCAAGCCCGAAAAATCGACCAACCTTTCCGCCGGCGCGGTCATCCGGGCGGGAGGCTTCGACCTGACCGTCGACGGCTATTACATCAAGCTTCGCGACCAGATCGGCCTGTCCGAGAATATCGCGGCGCCCACCGGTAATCCCGCCAACGATACCCCGACCCAGGCCGCGATCCGGGCGATTCTGCAGCCGCAGGGGGTGAGCGCGGCCCGCTTCTTCCTGAACGGTCTGGCTTCGACCACGCAGGGCATCGACGTCGTCGCGCACTATCGGCTTCGGTCCGCCGGCGCCGGGACGTTCGACTTCACGCTGGCCGGCAACATCAACAAGACCGACGTGACCAGGGTACCGACGCAGACCGGTCCGATCAGCGGGGTCACCCTGTTCGCGCGCAGCCGCATTCTGACTCTCGAGGAAGGAACGCCGGGCGAGAAGATCACGGGAACCATTGACTGGACCCTCGACAAGCTCGCCGCGACGGCGCGCGTGACCTATTATGGCGACGTCAACCAGCCGGGCACGGCAGCCAACGGTGCTGCCGATATCCACACCGGACAGCACGCGATCACCGACTTCGAGCTGCGCTACCAGCCCAAGAAGGGCGCGCAGGTCGCGCTCGGGGTCAACAACCTGTTCGACATCTATCCGGACAGGACCATCGCGGCGAACAACAGCACCGGCGTGGTCGGCTTCCCGTTCTATTCGCCGTTCGGGTTCAACGGGCGCTATCTCTATGCGCGCGTGGGCTTCAACTGGTAAGGACAGGCAAGACATGGCGGCGCGGTCACAAAACCGCGCCGCCACGGTTGACAGAATCACCTCGCTACCTTAGGCGCGCCCCTTCAACCGTGGGGCCCCGGCCTTCGCGGGCATACGGATTTGAAAGAGAAATAGGGCCATGTTCGCAGTCGTGCGCACGGGCGGCAAGCAATATCGCGTCGCCGCCGGAGACAAGATCGTCGTCGAGAAGATCGACGGAGAAGCCGGTAGCTCGGTGACCCTGGGCGACGTCCTGCTCGCCGGCGAGGGCTCGGAGCTGCAGTCGACCGACGGCCTGACCGTCGCCGCCGAGATCATCGCGCAGGCGAAGGGCGAGAAGGTCATCGTCTTCAAGAAGCGTCGTCGTCACAATTATCGTCGTCGCAACGGCCATCGCCAGAACCACACGATCCTGAAGATCGTGTCGATCGGCGCCGCCGAGAAGAAGGCTGCGCCCAAGAAGGCCGCTGCCAAGAAGAGCGAAGAGGCCGGCGCTGAAGCCCCGGCTGCCGAAGCTTAAGATCGGGAAGAGTAGAGATGGCACATAAGAAAGCAGGCGGTTCGTCGCGCAACGGTCGCGATTCGGCTGGCCGTCGCCTCGGCGTGAAGAAGTTCGGCGGACAGGAAGTCGTCGCCGGCAACATCATCGTGCGTCAGCGCGGGACCAAATTCTATGCCGGCCGCAATGTCGGCATGGGCAAGGACCATACCCTTTTCGCGCTTACCGACGGTCGCGTGACCTTCCACGAGGGCAAGCTCGGCCGAAAGTTCTGCTCGGTAGACATTATGGCGCAAGCCGCAGAATAACGGGCAACCGCACGGGTTGCCCACCAGGGCGACCCGGGTCTCGGGCTAACCAGAGACCGAACAAGGGAGACGGGTCGCCCCGGCTCCCTTTTTTCATGCTCCCTCCACTTCCAGGTCGCGCAAACGTCACATCGACGTGCGAGCGGCCCGGCACGACACGGAGAGTGAGATGTTCGCGCGGACCAAGAGACTTACATTGCGTCCCGGCTGGCCCGAGGACGCCGCCGCGATCGCCCAGGCGATCGGGCATGAGGAAGTCGTGACCAAGCTGTCGCGGGTGCCCTGGCCCTATACCGAGGCCAATGCCGCCGAATGGCTGGCGACGCCGCGGGCAAAGGACAATGTGTCGCTGTCGATCCTGGCGCATGAGGACGCGCTGCCACGGCTGGTCGGCGGGATCGGCATTCATCCAGCCGAGGATCTGGACGGCTACGAGATCGGTTATTGGCTGACTCCCGACGCCTGGGGCCGTGGCTATGCGACCGAGGCCGGCAAGGCCGTGCTCGACATCGCGCGATTCGCGATGGGCCTGAAGGGCCTGCGCTCGCGTTATTACGTGGACAATCCCGCGTCCGGTAATGTGTTGAGGAAACTAGGCTTCAGCCCGACCGGGCGGATGAACACCTATAGCCTCGCGCGCGGATGCGAGGCCGAAAGTATTACGCTGGCGCTCGACTTCGACGCCGACGAGCCGCTCTGCCGAATGCCAATCGCTGCGTGATATCTTTCCCCGCCGCCCGGAACCGTGCCGGGCGGCGGTGGATTGATTTCACGGCGCGAAGCGCCGACAGGTCATCCATGTCCGTAAGCCCCCTTCCCGTCCGCCGTCGCCTGAGCCCCGAGGAATCGCGCGATGCCGCGCTCGATGCGGCGCGCGGCCTGTTGGTGGAATTCGGCCCGCAGGCGGTGACGCTGAAGGCGGTGGCCGCGCGCATCGGACGGACGCATGCCAATTTGCTTCATCATTTCGGCTCGGCCGCGGGCCTGCAAAAGGCGCTGATCGAACGGATGGCGGAGTTCATCTCGACCACCATCCGCGAAACCGTGATTCGCCAACGCGCCGAGGACCAGAACCCGCGCGAAGTCGTCGACCTGGCGTTCGACGCGTTCGACACCGGTGGCGCCGGTGCCTTGGCGAGTTGGATGATCCTGTCGGGCAACGAGGATGCCCTTGATCCAATCCTCAACGCGATCCACGATCTGGTCGACGAGCTGACCGAGGGTCATTCCAAACAGGATCGTCCGATCGAGGACGAAACGCTCCAGCTCGTCATCATGGCGTTGGGCGACGCGCTGTTCGGTGCGCCGCTCGCCCGCGCGCTCGGCTTGCCGCGCGACCGCGCGCGCCAATTGGCATATCAGGCGCTGCGTAACGGCAATTCGCCCGATCGCTGACAATCTACCCGATTTGGAACGGGGCCAATAGTGAGCGGGACGCTGGTCGGCTTCAAGCCGGCCCGCTCTGTCCTAGATCGCGCTCATGTCTTTCCGCCCCGATACCAAGGTCTTGATCTGCCGTATTATCGGCCACCGCCGTTCGCGACGAGTCTGGCACGAGGGGGATGGCTATCGCGCGCAATGCAAACGCTGCGGCACCGGCATGGCCAGGCTGCGTGGAGCATCTAACTGGAGTGCGTTGCCGTCCGAGAGCGACTGAAGGCGCGATAGTCGGACGGCGTCATTCCGAACCGTTCGCGAAACAGCCGGCCGAGATATGCGCCATCGCAAAACCCCCAACGTTCGGCGATGTCCGCGATACGGTCGCGCTCCATCGAGTCGGCGAGCGCCGCTGCGACGCTCTCCAGCCGGCGTTGCGTGATGTAAGCGTGCACGCCGCCCTCGTCTTCGAACAGGCGGTATAGCGCGGAACGCGACATGCCCAGCGCGCGGCATAAGGTCGCGACCGTCAGCGTTGCCGAGCCCAACCGCGCCTCTATTTCCGCGCGCGCGCGCATCAACGCGGCGCCTGCCACCGCCTCGCGGGTCGCGCGGCCGCCGCGTTCCTGCGCCACGGCAACCGCCAGCAGATCCAGGACGGTACCGGCCAGTCGCGCGCCTTGATCGACCGGCACGCGATCGGCGTGGCGCCAGATCTGCCGCAAATGCTCGCGCAGCAACACGGCGGTGGAGGGAGGAATAGCCAGGCCATGGAGCGAGCGAACGCTCGGCAGATATCGTTCGGCCAGCGCGCGCGGCACATGAAAATAGGCCGTGGAACTCGCCTCGGATCTATGAAGCTGCGGTTGCGTCATATCGGTGAGCAAGGTCGATTCGCCGAGTGCGTCGAGGGCGACGCCGTTCATGTCGCCAACCGCCCCGCCCCGAAACCGCACGTTGACGACGAGATCGTCCACACCATCGGCGGCGGCCATGGCCCGGGTGCGCTCGAACGACTGCCCCGAGATCGTCGAGAAATGAATCTTGAGCGGCCCCAGCATCACCAGATCGGTGGCGACATCGAACGGTTCGTGGGGGCGTGTTTCGTACAGTCGGCCTACGGTCGACGGCGAACGACTGCACCACGCCTCGTGGCGATCGCGTTCGGGCAAATCGCCCGTCGCGAACCGTCCGCCGAAAAGAGACGCGCCGACATGAGACACATCAACGACCATTTTGATACCCCCGCATTTCCTTTATGTGCGCCGCAGCAAAAAAGGCAACCGCCCGGGATCAAGCGGCGCTCGAATATGGGAATGGCGGTCGGGGGTTAGCAGCGCGGCGTTCCGCGGCTAAGGCAGTTCGATGCACTTTCTCGATCAAGCCAAGATTTTCGTCCGTTCGGGCGCCGGCGGCCCCGGCGCGGTCAGCTTTCGGCGGGAGAAGTTCGTCGAATATGGCGGCCCCGACGGCGGCGACGGCGGCAAGGGCGGCGACATCGTGTTCGAAGCGGTCGCCGGCCTCAATACGTTGATCGACTTCCGCTATACCCAGCATTTCCGTGCGCCACGCGGGACCGGCGGCTCAGGGTCGAACCGCACCGGCGCCGGTGGCGACGATCTCGTCATCAAGGTCCCGGTCGGTACCCAGATCCTGGCCGATGACGAGGAGCGCTCGCTGCTCGCCGACCTGACCCATGTCGGCCAGCGCATCACGTTCCTGCGCGGCGGGGACGGCGGGCGCGGCAATGCCAGCTACAAGACGTCGACCAATCGCGCGCCGCGCCAGCACGGTACCGGCTGGCCGTATGAAGAAGCCTGGGTGTGGCTGCGGCTCAAATTGCTCGCCGATGCCGGGCTGGTGGGATTGCCCAATGCCGGCAAATCGACCTTCATCAACCAGGTGACCAACGCCCAGGCCAAGGTCGGCGAATATGCCTTCACCACGACACGGCCCCAATTGGGCGTGGTGCGGCACAAGGGACGCGAATTCGTCATAGCCGACATTCCCGGACTGATCGAAGGCGCGGCCGAAGGCGCCGGAGTGGGTGACCGTTTCCTCGGGCATATCGAGCGCTGCCGGGTGCTGCTCCACCTGGTCGACGCCAACGATGCCGACGTGGCCGAAAGCTATCGCATCGTGCGTGACGAGCTCGAAGCCTATGGCGGCGGGCTGGTCGACAAACCGGTGGTGGTCGCGCTCAACAAGATCGACACGCTCGATGACGAGCTGATCTCTGCCTTGTCCGCCGAACTCGAGCAAGCGAGCGGCGCCGAGGTGATCCCAATCTCGGGTGCGAGCGGCGTCGGGGTGGATTGGGTGCTCGACAAATTGCTCGAAGCGATCCCGACCAACGAGTCGCCGATCGACGACGATGGCACCGAGGATGAGGTGCAATGGTCGCCGCTGTGATCGTTTCGCCGGTAGCGGGACGGCGCGACGCCCGCTAAGCGCAAGCGCGATGCCGGAGACTTCGCCTTTTGCCGCGGCGCGCTGCCCGCGCCTGATCGTCAAGGTCGGGTCGTCGCTGCTCGTGACCCCGGACGGGGAAGTGCGGCGCGATTGGTTGGGGGGCCTCGCCGCCGACATCGCTGCGGCGGTGCGGAGCGGACAGCAAGTCGCGATCGTCTCGTCGGGCGCGATCGCGCTCGGCGCGCGACGGCTCAAGCTCACCAAGGGCGGACGCGCGAGCCTGGAAGACGCTCAAGCCGCCGCCGCGACTGGCCAGATCACGCTGAGCCAGACCTGGGCTGAGTGCCTTGAAGCGGAAGGGCTGACCGCTGCGCAGATGCTGGTGACGCTCGACGACCTCGAAGACCGGCGCCGCTATCTCAATGCCGCGGCGACCCTGGGCCGGCTGCTCGGGCTGGGCGTGGTGCCGGTGATCAACGAGAACGATTCGGTCGCGACCGAGGAAATACGGTTCGGCGACAATGATCGGCTGGCGGCGCGCGTCGCGCAGGCGGCTGGCGCACAAGGCGTGCTGCTGCTGTCCGACATTGACGGGCTTTACGATCGCGCGCCCTCGCTGCCGGGGGCAACGCTGATCGATCGTGTGCCGAGGATCGACGCGGCGATCGAGGCGATGGCGGGCGGATCCATCTCCGGCATGGGATCGGGCGGCATGACCTCGAAGATTCAGGCCGCCAAGATCGCGACCCGCGCCGGCATCGCGCTGGCGATCGCCTCCGGCCGGGTGGATCATCCGTTCGCACGCTTTGTCGAGAGCGGCCACGGCACGCTGTTCCCGGCGCAACGCGCCGCTCCGGCACGCAAGGCGTGGCTGGGCGGACGCCTCACGGTACGCGGGACGGTCCATATCGACGCCGGCGCGGTCGCCGCGCTCAACCAGGGCAAAAGCCTGTTGCCGGCGGGCGCCGTTCGGATCGAGGGCGACTTCGCGCGCGGCGACCTGATCGCGATCGCCGGCCCGGGCGGCGTGATCGCGAGCGGGCTTGCCGAATATGACGTGGCCGATGCCGTGCGGATCGCTGGCAAGCGCAGCGACGAGGCGGCGGAGATCCTCGGCTATGCGCCGCGCGCCGCGCTCGTCCATCGCAACCACATGGTGCTGGCATGACGGTGATCGCAGTCACCGGCGGCACCGGGTTCGTGGGCAGTCATCTGATTGAGCGCGCGCTTGCCGAAGGGCATCAATTGCGCGCACTGACGCGCCGGCCGCAGCCCCATCGACCCGGCGTGACCTGGGTCGAAGGTGCGCTCGGCAATGCCGACAGCATGGCGGCCTTGGTCCGGGGCGCCGATGCCGTCCTGCACATTGCCGGTGTGATCAACGCGCCCGACCGCGCCGGTTTCGCGGCAGGCAATATCGAGGGGACGCGCGTCCTCATCGCCGCGGCCGAAGCCGTCGGAATCCGCCGTTTCGTCCAGGTCTCGTCGCTGACCGCGCGCGAACCCGATCTATCGCTCTACGGCTGGTCGAAGGCCGAGGCGGACCGGTTGCTGATGGCAAGCAAGCTCGACTGGACCATCGTGCGCCCGCCGGCGATCTTCGGACCGCGCGATCAGGAGATGCTCGAGCTGTTCAAGCTCGCCAAACGCCATGTCGTGCCGTTGCCTCCAGCCGGCGGACGGATGTCGGTGATCGCGGTCGGCGAGCTCGTCCGCCTGTTGCTGGCGCTACCCTCCAGCAACGCGCTGATCCGCGAGATCGTCGAGCCCGACGACGGCAAGCCCGATGGCTGGGACCATCGCGATTTCGCCCGCGCGATCGGCATTGCGACGGGCAGCAAAGTGTTGCCGCTGCCCCTGCCCCGCCCGATCCTCGACGCGATCGCCGCGCTCGACGGCCTGTTTCGTGGCAAGAAGGCCAAGCTGACGCCCGACCGCGTCGCCTATTTCTGCCATCGCGACTGGGTCAGCCATGCTCGCCCCCCCGCGGACGTCTGGGCACCGCAAGAGGAAACGCCAATCGCGCTGGCCGCGACGGCGCAATGGTATCGCGCCCAAGGGTCGCTATAACCCTGCCGGAAAGCCGCCGCATTTGGCGGGCAACGCCTTCGCCACCCACAAGGACATGACAATGAGCGACCGCGCAGCAATATTCGAGACCGTCACCGGCCTGATCCAGCCGTTCAACAAGAAAGGCGTCGCTCTGTCCGACGCGACGACGTTCCAGCACGATCTGGAGTGGGACAGCCTGACCGTGATGGATTTCGTCGCGGCGATCGAGGACGAGTTCGACATCATCATCACGATGAACATGCAGGCCGAGATCGAGACGGTCGGCCAGCTGGTCGATGCCGTCCAGAAGCTGAAGAACGCCTGACCGCGGTGGATAAGGAAGACACGATGACCGACGCTATCGACACTGCCGAGGCGCTGCCCGAGCACCCTGCCACGGTCGCGCCGGAACGCGATCTGATGTCGAAGTTCGACGGCCTGATCGCCGAGCGCCAGGCGTTGCTCGACAGCGGCGTGACCGATCCGTTCGCGATCGTGATGGAGCAGGTAAAGTCCCCGACCGAAGCGGTGATCAAGGGCAAGGACACGATCCTGCTCGGCACCTACAATTATATGGGCATGACGTTCGACCCCGACGTCATCCAGGCCGGCAAGGACGCGCTCGACCAATTCGGCTCGGGCACCAATGGCAGCCGCATGCTCAACGGCACCTTCCGCGACCATATGGAAGTCGAGCAGGCGCTGCGCGATTTCTACGGCACGACCGGTGCGATCGTCTTTTCGACCGGCTATATGGCCAATCTCGGCATGATCTCGACGCTCGCCGGCAAGGGAGAGTACGTCATCCTCGACGCCGACAGCCACGCCTCAATCTATGACGGCTGCAAACAGGGCTATGCCGAGATCGTCCGCTTCCGCCACAACGATGTCGAGGATCTCGACAAGCGGCTCGGCCGCCTGCCCAAGGAGCCGGGCAAACTGGTCGTGCTCGAAGGCGTCTATTCGATGCTGGGCGATGTCGCGCCGCTCAAGGAAATGGTGGCGGTAGCCAAGAAGCACAATGCGATGGTGTTGTCCGACGAGGCGCATTCGATGGGTTTCTACGGCCCCAACGGCCGCGGCGTGTACGAAGCGCAGGGCTGCGAAGGCGATGTCGACTTCATCGTCGGCACTTTCTCCAAGTCGGTCGGCACAGTTGGCGGATTCTGCGTTTCCAATCACCCCAAGTTCGAGGCGATCCGCCTGGCCTGCCGACCCTATATCTTCACCGCCAGCCTTCCACCGTCGGTGGTCGCCACCGCGGCGATGTCGATCCGCAAGCTTCGGCACGCGCACAACAAGCGCGCGCATCTATGGGAAAACGCCAGACAATTGCATGGCGGGCTGACCCGGTTGGGCTTCAAGCTGGGCACCGAGAATCCGGATAGCGCGATCATCGCGGTGATCCTCGACGATCAGACGCAAGCCGTGATGATGTGGCAGGCGCTGCTCGACAGCGGCGTCTATGTGAACATGGCGCGGCCGCCGGCGACTCCCGCTGGCACCTATCTGCTGCGGTGTTCGCTGTGCGCGGAGCATACGGCCGAACAGATTGCGGCGGTGCTGGAGCGCTTCGAAGCGGCAGGCCGGGCAGCGCACGCGCTAAATTGAGGGAACCTGCGGGGTTTCCTCGATTCAACCGATTCGGTACAAGACGGCCATGAGCGGGAACGACGCCGAGCCGGGGCTCGTCGATCAGGCACGCGCGGTCTGGCGGGGCATTGCCCTGGCGGTCATGGCGTTACTCGGCACCGGCATCGTCGTCGCGCTGATCGTCATCCTGTCGGATACGACCGCGCAGCGCGATCGTGCGCTCAAGGCGCAAAGCCATAGCTATGACGTCATGATCCTGGCGCGGACGCTGTCAGGCACGATCGCGCATGCCGAAGCCGCGCTGGGCCGCTACGTGATGAGCCGCGACCAGTTGGTCGGCCGCGAATATTATGATGAATGGAGTTCGGCGCAAAACCAGATCGACCGGCTCGATGCGCTGACCAACGACAATCCCATGCAGCAGCATTTGATCGACCAGCTGCGCGCGACTTACGAAGCGCGGGGCAAGGAATTGGCAGTCACCGCGCTCAGCACCGCGTACAAGAAGGACAGCCAGGCCTATTCACGCTTCTACGCCGCCGGGAAATCAGCGACGTTGCGCGACATCGACCGCCAGCTCGACGCGATCATCGATTCCGAGCACGGGCTGCTCGACCAGCGCGTGGCGACGGCGGCGGCGTCGATCCAGCGATCCAACACGGTGGCGATGATCCTGGCGGTATTCGGCATGCTGATCCTGGTCGCGGCGGTCGTGCTCGGCTGGTTGACGATCGGCGTGATGCGCGAGCGCGCCGTCGCGCGTGCCGACGCCGATGTCGAACGCGAACGGTCGGCGGCGCTCGAGGATGCGGTGAACGAAGCCACCCAGGCATTGCGCGCACAAGAAGCCAAGCTGCGCCAGGTGCAGAAAATGGAAGCGGTCGGCCAGCTGACCGGCGGCATCGCCCACGATTTCAACAATATGCTGGCGGTGGTTCTCGGCGGCCTCGAACTGGCTCGGCGCACGCTGAAGAGCGATCCGCAGGGCGTCGCCCGTCACCTCGACAACGCTACCGAAGGCGCTCATCGCGCGGCCGCGCTGACCCGGCGCCTGCTCGCTTTTTCGCGCGAGGAAGCGCTCAACCCCGAACCGCTCGCACCCATCGCCACGATCGAGGGCATGTCCGACCTGCTCGACCGGACGCTGGGAGACGCGATCACCGTGGAAACGAGCGACGACGGATCGTCCTGGCATATCTGGGCCGACCGCCACGAACTCGAAAACACCATCCTCAACCTCGCGGTCAACGCGCGCGACGCGATGGATGGCCGCGGACGGCTGACGATCCAGGCCAGCGCGAGGACGCTCGCGGCCAATGAGGTCGGCCATTGCCTGGCCGGCGACCATGTCGCTATCGCGGTCAGGGACACTGGCTGCGGCATGGCGCCCGAGATCCTGGAACGAGTGTTCGAACCGTTCTTCACGACCAAGCCTGTCGGCAAGGGCACCGGCTTGGGGCTCAGCCAGATTTTCGCCTTTGTCCGCCAGTCGGGCGGCGAGATCGCGATCACCTCGGTCGAGGGCGAAGGGACGACGGTGACGCTGTATCTTCCCCGCCACGTGGGCGCCGGAGACGTCGCGGCGAAAGCGGAAACTGAGACGCCAGCCGCGCCGCCGTCCATTCGCGGCCTCGGCGTGCTGGTGGTCGAGGACGATCCGCGCGTCCTCAACGCCACGATCGGCGCGCTGGAGGAATTGAAACATCGTGCCGTGCCGTGCCCCGACCCGTTCGACGCGCCGCGCATCCTCGACGATCTCGGACCGTTCGATCTCGTCATCACCGACGTGCTGATGCCCGGCCAGACCGGACCGGAGATGATCACCGGATTGTTGCAGCGTCGCCCCGATTTGGCCGTGCTGTTCGTCACCGGCTATGCCGGGGAAGGGTCGGCGGCCGATTTCGGCGGACGACCGGTCTTGCGCAAGCCGTTCACCATCGCCGGGCTGGAACGCGCCATTGCCGATGCGATCTCGGATCGGCCGACGCCGACGGACCAATTGGCCGCCGAATAAAGGCAGTTTTTCCGGCTGACGCGGACCGAATGCCGCCCTATAGCCGTTCGATCATCTCCCTAGCCGCTCCCGGCCGAGAAGGATCCGTTTTCCGTCAGCCATGAAGTCCATCGACCGCTACATGGCCCGGCTGATCGCGTTGCCGCTCTTCTCCACCCTGGTGATCGCGGCGATGCTGCTCGTGCTCGACCGCATGCTGCGACTGTTCGACTTCGTCGCGACCGAAGGCGGACCGATCAGTGTGGTGTGGCAGATGCTGGCCAATTTGCTGCCCGAATATTTCGGGCTCGGCATCCCGATCGGGCTGATGCTCGGCTGCCTGCTCGCGTTTCGACGGCTGGCGACTTCGTCGGAGCTCGACATCCTGCGCGCGGTCGGGATGAGCTATTGGCGACTGTTACGCGTGCCGTACATGTACACGATCGTCCTCGCGATCCTCAACCTGTTCATCGTCGGCTATGTCCAGCCCAAGGCACGATACGCTTACGAGAACCTGCGCTACGAATTGCGTACCGGCGCGCTCGGCGCCTCGATCAAGGTCGGGGAGTTCACCACGTTCCCGAATAACGGTCCGACGGTCCGGATCGAGGAAAGCAAGGATGAAGGGCGCGAGCTGAAGGGCATCTTCGTCCAGCGCAATGACGACAAAGGCGGCTCGTTTGCGGTCACGGCGGAAAAGGGCAAATTCTACGCCGCGCCCAATCCCGACGAGATCATCTTCCAGCTGACCAACGGTACTTTGGTCAGCAAGGAGGCGAAGGTCGCGGTGCCGCGCGTGCTGCGCTTCAATATATGGAACTTCCCGATCCGCCTGCCTCCGACCAGCGCGTTCCGCGCGCGCGGCGGGCGCAATCTGGAATTCACGCTGCCCGAACTGGCCCAGATCGGTCGCGATCGAACGCAACCCGAGCCGCTGCGCGACACCAGCCGCGCAGCGTTCCATTTCCGCGTCACCGAAGTGGTGTCGATGTTCCTGTTGCCGATGCTGGCGCTGGCGCTGGGCGTTCCACCCAAAAGATCGTCGTCCGCGCTGGGCGTGTTCCTGTCGATCGTGATCATCGTCACCTATTTCAAGGTCAACGAATATGGCGAAGGGATCGGCGGGCTAGGTCGGGTCGACCCGTTCATCGCCTTGTGGGTGCCGTTCGCGATCTTCGCCGGACTGGTGCTGTGGATGTTTCATACCATCGCGTTCGTTCCCGGCGGCCAGCCGATCGGCGCGCTGGAACGCGTGTTCGCCAAGATCAGCAAGGTGGTCGTGCGCTGGCTTCCATTCCGGCGGCCACGCCGCAACGGGGATGACGACGAGCCGGAGGCTCAACCGGCATGATCTCGATGCAGTTCTTCCCGTCGCGGACGGTGACGATGTACATGGCGAAGAGCTTCCTCGTGCGCACCTTCGCGGTGCTCGCGGCGTTGGTCATCGTCCTCCAGTTTCTCGACGCGCTGAGCGAATCGGGACGTATCCTCGCCCATGCCGGTAATGGCCAGGCCGAAGTCTGGCATTATATCAGCCTGCGCATCCCGGAGATCATTGCCCGTTTTCTGCCTTATTCGGTGCTGCTGGGCGCGATCATCACCTATTCGACGCTCAACCAGAATTCGGAAGTCATCGCGATGAAGGCGTCCGGCCTGTCGGCGCATCAGGTGCTGGCGCCGATGATCATCGCCGCTATCGGCATCGCGGCGATCAGCTTCGCGTTCAATGATCGTATCGTCAGCCGGGCGACCGACACGCTCAATCGCTGGCAAAAGGTCGATTACGCGCCGATCCCGATCGATCGCGGTGATCGCGTCAACGTGTGGACGCGATCGGGCGACGATCTGATCAACGTCAAACTGGTCAAGGGCAAGGGCGACGCGGCGGCGCTGACCGACGTCACCTTTTACGATCGCAACAAAGCCGGCGAGCTCCAGGCGACGATTTCCGCTCCGCATGGCCGCCGCGAAGGCAAAGGCTGGCGGATCTGGCCGGCGCAGAAGTTCGACGTCGCCGGCGGCGTAGCGACCAACCTGGGCGCGGTCGTGGTCGGGGAAGGCGTACGCCCGGACCAGTTCACGCTGGCCACGATAGACGCCGATGGCCTGTCATTTGCCGAATTATGGTCGGCGATCGGCGACCTCAAGGCGGCGGGCCGCCCGACCAAGGCGCTCGAAGGCGATCTATGGCACAAATTGTCCGGGCCTTTGTCCTCGATCCTGATGCCGTTGCTCGGCGCAATCGCGGCGTTCGGCATCGCGCGGTCGGGCAAACTCTTCATCCGCGCCGTGATCGGCATGGCGCTCGGCTTCACTTATTTCGTGGTCGACAATTTCGCGCTCGCGATGGGCAATCTCGGCGCCTATCCGCCGATGCTCGCGGCCTGGGCGCCGTTTGTCTTGTTCCTGATGATCGGCGAAGCGGTGCTGATCAGGACCGAGGAATAAGCACTCCCCTCCCGTTTACGGGAGGGGCTGGGGGCGGGCTTGTTTGCTCTCGGCTTCAGGAAGGGACATGCCCGCCCTTAACCCCTCCCGCATACGCGAGGGGAATTAGCGCCGCTCGAACGTACTCTTCGCCAGCCGCGCCGCGAGGTGCGGCAAGCCTTTGTAATTGCCTTTGTGATAAGGCGAGTCCGGCTCAAGCGCAGCGGTGATGCGGCGGTGCGCGGTGCCCAGCGCATGATAGGGCAGTCCCGGCAACAGATGATGCAGCGCGTGATAGCGCAAGCCCACGGGCGCCCACAGCACCGGCAGCACCGCCGGCGGCGGCACGTTGACCGAATCGAGATATTGCGCGGTCACCGTCATCGCTTCGCCCTCATTCTCCCAGAGATGCGCGACCAGCGTGCGCACCTGGTTGATGACCGCGACCGCCGAGGCGACGATCAGGAAGGTCACGAACGCCTTTAACGGGATGATCGCAGTCGCAGTCAGCACGATCAACGCAATCGACCAAAGACTGGCGGCTGCTTCCAGCCGATGCCACAGCTGCCGTGCTTCGCCTTCGGGCGGCCTGCGCTGGAACGACGGATTGATCTGTAGACCCGAATAGCGCGCGACGATGACTCGTCGCAGCGCGGGAATTACCACGGATAGCGGCGTGAGAATGGCGTAGCGCACCAGCAAGGCGGCCGGCGCCAAAGCCGCCACCAGCAGGAATGCCGGCAGCGTCCAGGGCTTCATCAGCGCGAGCGGCAGATATTCGGGGTCTTCCACTGTGCCATAACGCGTCCGCGCGTGGTGGAGGTTGTGGACGCCTTCGTACATGAAGCTCGGCGTCAGCAGCGGAATGCCGACCAGCAGGTTCCAGGCCAGCCGGAACCCCGGCACCGCCGAATGCTTGATATGGGTGAGTTCGTGGATGAAGCTTTCGGCGCGATACAATGCCAGCACCGCGACGACGCCCGCCGCGATCGACCAGCCGAGCGACGGCACCAGGATCGCGCCGGCCAAGGCCGCATAGCCGATGGCCGCCGACAGCAGCATGTCGAGCCAATAGATGCGCGGATTGGGCACGTTGAGGTCACGGGTCAGATCCGCCGCGGCCTTCAGCATTGCCCTGTCGTCGTCGATCCGCACGCGCACGGGCGCGGCATGGGCCGCGCCGGCGGTGCGGCGGTCGAGAGTCACAATTGTATCCATGGGGAGCGCCATTGGCCGAACATAGTGGCGACACGGTGGCATTCCAACGACGAAGCCTCCGCCGATCAGCGTGATCGCAATTCCTCATCTTGCGTAAAACGCCACGCCGCCGGGATTGTCGAAGCCACGGACAAAGCCTAACGCGCGGACTGTTCCAGCGCATGAGGTGCCGATGCCCGGTCAAGTGACCATCCGCCCGATCGACAGCAAGGGCGACCTGAAGAAGTTCGTCGCCCTGCCCTATCGTCTGTACAAGGACGATCCCAATTGGGTACCGCCGCTGAAGGGCGACGCGCTGAAAAAGCTGATCCCGGGCAAGAATGGCTGGCTGAGCCACGCCAAGCAGCAATTGTTCCTGGCCGAGCGCGACGGCAAGGTCGTCGGGCGCATTTCCGCGCATATCGACACCCTGGCGCTCGAAATGCCGGCCGACCAGGGATTCGGGCCAGGCTGCGGCCAGTTCGGCTATTTCGACGCCGAGGACGAAGCCATCGCGCAAGCGCTGATCGCCGCCGCCGAAGCGTGGCTGAAGGATCAGGGCATGGACCGCGTGCTCGGGCCATTGAGCGCGTCGATCTGGGAAGAGCCGGGCTTGCTGATCCAGGGCTTCGACCATCCGCCGACGATCATGATGGGCCACAACAAGCCCGAATATCAGGGCTGGATCGAGCGCGCTGGCTATCAGCCGGTCAAGCAGGTCATGACCTACGACCTCGACATCTCCAAGGAATTCCCGCCGATCGTCCAGCGCATCGTCCAGATGGGCGAGCGCAATGATCGCATCCGTATCCGCGAGGTCGACAAGTCGAAGTTCGACGAGGAAGCGGCGATCATCCTCTATATCCTCAACGACGCATGGTCGGACAATTGGGGGTTCGTGCCGTTCACGCCGCCCGAGATCGACGATATCGGTGTCATGCTGAAGCCGATCGTCTATAACGACCTGATCCGTATCGCCGAGCTCGACGGCAAGCCGGTCGCGTTCATGATCACGCTCCCCGACCTCAACGAAGCGATCAAGCCGTTGAACGGCAATCTGCTGCCGTTCGGCTGGGCGAAGCTGTTATTATGGCTCCGCAAGCCCCAGGCGAGGACGATGCGCGTCCCGCTGATGGGGGTGATCAAGGAATTGCAGGCGTCGCGGATGGCGAGCCAGCTGGCCTTCATGATGATCGAATATATCCGCCGCGCCGCGATCTCGAAATACGGTGCCACCCGGGGAGAGATCGGCTGGGTGCTCGACGACAATCAGGGCATGAACGCCATCGCCGACGCGATCGATAGCAAGGTCAACAAGGTCTATCAGATCTACGAAAAGCACCTTTAAAGAACGCCACGCCGCCGGGCCTGGCTGGGAGGGCGGCAGGCCCGGCGACGCGGCAGGTATTCCGGACCCGGTCAAGCGAGGGAATGCGCAACCCGATCCGGAAACCTTTCAGGGATTGAGTGGATCGAAACCGTCCTCGCGCATCCACGCGTCGCGGGTCTTGCAGACCTTCTTTGGGATTCTCGATCCTGTAACGGTGTCGACGATGCAATATTTGGTCTGTGGCGAAGGCGTGGCGGTCGGTGTGGCGCTCGTCGCCGGGGCTGTGTCGGCGGCGGGCCTCGGCCCGGCAGCCTGGGCAGACCCAGCGATCGTCGTCAGCGCGGCAATGGCGAAGACACCAGTGGTGAAGGTCTTGATCATGGCCTCATCCTTTCGACCGGGTGCGGCGCGCGCCGCACCCCGCGAAGCTGCTCAGTTCTTCTGCTGCTTGAGGGGATCGACGCCTTGAGCACGCCATTGATCGAGCGTCTTGCAGACCTTGCGATCGAGAATAGTGCCGGTGGTGGCGGGCACGATGTAGCAGTACCGTGTCGGCGCACTGCCAGTGTCGGTCTGCTGATCCTTCGCGGAACTTTCGCCACCCTTGACCTTGCCTGAGGCGAGCGCGGGGCTGCCCGCCAATACGCCCAGGGCGGCGACTGCAGCTATCGTGTATTTGAACATCTTCCTGCTCCTAAACCAGCTGGCGGGGGTGACCAGCACGTGTATTGGTGCATTAAGTGTGCCAAACACTATAATTATTACGAATCAATCACTTATGTCGTGATTACACTTGTAGGCGTTGGCGCGTCAAACCAAAGCGCGGGAATTCGCACCAAAGATCGGCAAAACTCGCGGCGCGATTTACGCGGACGTCAGAAGCGGCGGGCGATCCCCGCATAAAGTTCGACATCGGGCGCATTGCGATCGAGCCCGGCGACCGCGCCAATATCCAGCTGGAATGTCTTGCGCGGCATCCAGGCCAGCGATGCCGACGCAAGGTCCTGCGTCGTCGAACCCGACGGATCCTCGTCGCGAACCAACTGATCCTCCAGCGTGAAAGTCACCGCGTCGCTCAGCGCGATGCCGATGCCGACCACGCCGCTATAGGCCAAATGCCGGCCGCGTCCGTCCTGATCGACCGCTGCGTCGACTTCGGGCGTGACTTCGAGGTTCACGGTCTTGGAGAGATCATAGGTTACCGGCACGATCAGGCCAGCTCCCCAATCCCCCGCCCCCACCGGCGCGCGGCCGGCCGGCAGCGTCACGAACGGCTGAACCGCGACCGAAAAACCGCTGCCGTCGGGATTGCGCAGGTTGGCCTTGATGCCGAGCGTCGCGTCACCGCTGCGGGTCGCGCGATCGATTGCGCCCGCGGTCCTATCGCGAACGATCCCCAAGGGCGTCCAGCCAATTTGTGCCTCGACACTATCGGTCAGCCCGATCCGTACCGACGTATCGCCGATCAGCACCGTGTCAGTGCGATCGCCACCCTGTTTGTCGAGCGTCCAGTCGGCGAGCGAGGTTTCGACCGACACCCGACCCGGTGCCATGGTGCAGGCCGGCGTGCCGAGCCCCGGCCGGGCCGGACAATAATCGCGGTCCTGATCGCCGGCATGCGCGACGGTTGGAACGAGCAGCGCTGCGGCGAACAGCACGATCTCAATGTTGCCTTGCCGGAGAATTGAGGCCACCGGCTTAGCGCAACCGAACCCAGGTCGGGGCGTGATCGCTTGCCTTTTCGCGGCCGCGATACTCCTTGTCGACACCGGCATCGGCCAGTCGGTCGGCAGCGACCGGACTCAGCAGCAGATGGTCGATACGAAACCCGGCATCGCGTTGCCATGCGCCAGCTTGATAGTCCCAATAGGTCCACACGCCGCCCTTGGGGTGGCGCGTACGCAGGCTGTCGGTCCACCCCTGGGCAAGCAGCGTGCGATAACGCTCGCGGCTCTCCGGCTGCATCAGCGCATCATCGGCCATCGCGCGAACCGAGAAGGTGTCGTCGTTATTGGGGATGACGTTGTAGTCGCCGGCAAGCACCACGGGCATTTCCTCGGCGAGCAGATCGCGCGCGCGATCCGCCAGCCGTTCCATCCATTTGAGCTTGTAATCGAATTTCGGCCCCGGCTGCGGGTTGCCATTGGGTAGGTAGATCGAGGCGACCACGAGCCCGTCGACCTCGCATTCGAGATAGCGGCTGTGCGCATCCTCGGGATCTCCGGCCAGGCCACGCTGACGTTCGATCGGGTCCTTCCCCTTCGCGAGCACTGCGACGCCGTTGAAGCCCTTTTGCCCGTGCCACACCGCGCCGTACCCGGCCGCGCGAATGTCATCGATCGGGAAGCCGTCGTCGGCCGCTTTCAGCTCCTGCAAACAGACTACATCGGGCTGTTGCTCGGACAAATATTCGATCAGCCGCTCGAGCCGCGCTCTGATGCCGTTGACGTTGTAGCTGACGATCTTCACGCGGTGCCTTCGTTGGGTTGCAGAGCAATCTCCAACAGAGGCTTACACCGAGAAGGACGAACCGCAACCACAGCCCGAGGCAGCGTTGGGATTTTCCACCGTGAAATGCGCGCCGCCGAGCGTGTCGACGAAATCGACCGAACAACCGCGCACCAGATCCAGGCTCATATCGTCGACCGCCAGCTTGACGCCGTCGGTCTCGACCACCGTGTCCCCATCCTCCAGCCCCTCGGCGAGGCCGAATTTGTACTGGAAACCCGAACAGCCGCCACCTTCGACCGAAAGGCGAAGGATAGCGGGCTTCTTCTGGCGCTCGGCGATCCACGCTACGCGCTTGGCGGCGGCAGGAGTCAGCGCAATATCAGCGGCGAGTGTGGCCATGGAGGGGAGATAGGCGCTCACTGCCCGCTCAGCAACATACCAGTCGAGAACATATGAAAAGGGCCGCCCCGGTTGTCCGGAACGGCCCCTCCTCTCGCGTCTGTAGAAAAATCAGTCGGCCGAGTCCGCCGCCGGAGCGGTGCTGACCGGAACGGCGTTGAGCTGCGGGCTCTTGATCGCCTGGAGATAGTCGGCGGTCTGCAGGAACGGCATCGGATTGACCGCACGGCCGTCGATGCGGACCTCGTAATGGAGATGCGGTCCGGTCGAGCGGCCGGTCGAGCCAGACATCGCGATCAGCTGCCCGCGCTTCACTTTCTGCCCAGCGGTGACGAGGATCTTCGACAAGTGACCATAACGGGTCTGGATGCCGCGGCCATGGTCGAGCTCGACCAGATTGCCATAGCCGCCCGCGCGCTCCGCACGATCGACCGTGCCGTCGGCGGTAGCATAGACCGCGGTGCCGGTTCCGCACGGAATGTCGACGCCCGGGTGGAATGCCGCGGTGCCGCGGAACGGATCGCTGCGGATGCCGAAATTGCTGGTGAACTTGAGGTTGGCGACCGGCTGAACCGACGGAATCGAGATCAGGCCGTCCTCGAGCGTGTCGAGCTTCTTCCACGTCTGGAACAGCGCACGGAATTGCGCATCGGCGGCCATGTCGGCGGCGGCTTCCGCGCTGTCGGCAGCTTCGTAAGGGCCACCCATGGCGGCGTTCTTGGTCTGGAAGCGGCTGGGGTTGATCCCCAATGCCTTCGCCCGCTGCAACGCAGCGATATATTTCTTCTCGGTGGTGATCCGCGCCTTGATCGCCAGCATCACCTGATTGTGCTCGACACGCGCCAGCGGCGCTACCACGTCGGCAGCCGCGGCAGCGGCCTTTGGATCGATCGGCTGATAGGCGACCGGCTTGACCTCGCCCTGCCCGCTGATCGCGGCGGCGAGCATCGCCTGGCGTGCCTCGACGCGCTTGGCGCGGGCATCGGCGACATATTTGATCTGCTGGATCTTCGCCTGCATGCCGGCGACCTGCGCTTCCATCTTGGCGACTTTCGCCTCGGCGGTGAGCGGCGTTCCGGTGAGTCCGGACAGCGCCACGGCGTTCACGCCCGCCTGCGCAACGCCGTACGCCGAGAAGCTCAGCGTGATGGCGCCCGCGACGGCAACCGCGGCCTGCGTCCGTCCCGCGATCGAGAAACGACGAAGATCGCGGCCATCATGAAAAATGAAATCGCGTGTTTTGAAGAATTGGCGGCAGCGAGCGAACGCGTCCTGCAAATTCGTAAGTTTGATCATGCGTCCCCGGCGACCCTGGCGACGATCACCGCATTAACGGCGACCATGAAGATGATTGATCCGGACCCAGCCCCTCCGCGCCCGGTTGTTACGAAGGGACAAGTGCCAGTATGTCGTTTTCATGCAAGAGGCGCGTAATATTCGCGGGGCAGACCGGCAGCTTCGCGGGCTGAGTCGTTGAATGGCGGCTTAATCATGCCGCGAAAATAGCGCCGCACCAAATCGCGCCAATGCGATTCAGCCGCGATTCCAGTTGATTCGCAAAATGCGCGAAACCACGTCGCGCCATACGCAACATGACGTATTTCGTCGGTGAGAATACGCTTGAGGATAAGAGCGGTTCCCTCGTCGCCAGCCGCGAGGAAGCGATCGATAGTCGCCGGCGTGACGTCGAGCCCGCGCGCTTCGAGCACCATCGGCACCACAGCGAGCCGGGCAAGCGGATCGTGCGCGGTCGCTTCGGCCGCTTCCCACAAACCGTCATGCGCCGCGAGCGCGCCGTAATAACTGCCCAACGTGCGCAGCCGCCGATCGAGCAGCGCGAAGTGCATTGCCTCATCGGCGCCAACCGACAGCCAATCGTCGATGAAATCGCGCGGGAAATGGCTGCCGAATCGCCCCGCGAGGTCGAACGCCAGGTCGATCGCGACGAACTCTATATGCGCGAGCGCGTGGATCAGCGCGATCCGGCCGCGTTCCGACCCTCCCTTGCCGCGCCGGGGCATGCGGTTGGGCGCAAGCAGTTCGGGCTCGGCGGGTCGCGCCGGCCGATCGGGCATCGCGACGTCGAATTGGTGGGCCAGATCGCCGCGGCGCCAGGCCCGCACGACCGCGCGGGCGCGCTTGACCTTGGCCGCCGGATCGCCGGTTTCGAGCACCGAGCGGCAGGCAGCGGCGATGGTGATGCTGGTTTCGGTCGAAGTCATGCGGGGGCCCAGCCTGTTGGTGAACTCACGCCAACCGCCCGTCCGCTCACCCTAACTCCCGAACCGCGGCCAGCACCTGTTCGGCATGTCCCGGCACTTTCACCTTGCGCCACACCCTCGCCAGCTTGCCCGAGCCATCGAACAGCCAGGTCGAGCGGTCGATCCCCATATACTCACGACCATAGAGCTTCTTCGGCACCCAGGCGCCAAACGCCTCGATCACGCCGGCCTCATCGCTCGCGAGCGGCACTGTCAGTGCGTATTTGTCGGCGAACTTGCGGTGTTTCGCCGGCGTGTCTTTCGACACCGCCAGCACGGCGGCGCCAGCCTTGTCGAAATCTGCCAACAGCGCGGTGAAATCCTGCGCCTCGCGCGTGCAGCCGGCAGTATCGTCCTTGGGATAGAAATAGAGCACCAGCGGCTTGCCGGCATAGTCGCGCAGGTTGATCGTCGCACCGTCAGGCGCCGTCAGCACCACGTCGGGCAGCATATCCCCGACCTCAAGCCCCGCCATTTGTCTCTCCACTCACCGATTGCCAGACTCGTGCGACCTCCTGCCGGGTCGCGTTGAAACGCGCAACCAGCGCGTCCCAGCTGTCGGCACCGAGCGCGCGCAGGATCAACTCGCGAGTCGGCGGCGATGGCGGCTCATTGTCCGGCGCGACCAGCCGCAGCAACACCAGCATGCGCGTCAGGAACCGGTAATCCTCGCCAAGCGACGCGGGGACGATCCTTTCCCGTGCCAGCAAATCGATCGCCGGGTCGAGATCGGGATCGATCGCGACTCCCGGATGCGAGAGCTGCGCGACATGGACCGCGAATTCGAGGTCGACCAGCCCGCCGGGCAACAATTTGGCGTCAAGCGATCCCTGCGGCGGCTTGTGCCGCGCCATTTCGGCCCGCATGTCGACCGCGTCCGCGATGAGCTTCGCCGTGTTCCGCGGCGCCGTCAGCACCGCATCGATCACCACGGCTACGTCCTGGCGGGCACATTGCGAGCCGAACACCGGACGCGCCCGAGTCAGCGCCATATGCTCCCAGGTCCAGGCATCCTCTTGCTGATATTTGGCGAAACCGGCGAGCGAGACGACCAATGGCCCTTGCGCCCCCGATGGCCGCAACCGCGTATCGATCTCGTACAAAGCGCCGGCTGCGGTCGGCACCGACAGAGCGGCGCTCAGCCGTTGGGCGAGGCGATTATAGTAATGGACCGCGCCGAGCGGCTTCGGGCCATCGGATTCGGCGGAGAAATCGCCGGTGAAGAGATAGATCAGATCGAGGTCGGAGGCATGCGTCAGCGCTCCGCCGCCGAGCCGCCCGAGCGCGAGGATGAGCAATTCGCTGTCGGGTACACGGCCGTGCGCGCGCGCGAACTCGACGACCGTCGCTGCGCCGAGAACGTCGATCGCGGCTTCGGCGACGCGCGCATAGCCATGCGCGACCTCCAGCGGGTCGCTGGTCCCGGCAACCAGTTGCGCGCCGAGCGCGAAGCGTTTTTCGCCGACCACGAGGCGAACCCGCTGCAACGCGGCTTCGTAATCGTCCCCCGCCTCGCCCGAGCGCATCTCCTCGGCAAGCGCAGCGACATCGCCGACCGGCTCCAGCGCGGTCGCGTCGATCAACCCGTCGAGCAAGGCCGGCCGACGGCTCAGCGCGCCCGCAAGCGGCGGCGCATGGCTGAGGATCGTCGCCATCAATTGCCCCAATTGCGGCCGCGCCTCGATCAAGCGAAAGAAATTGATCGCGCTCGGCAGGCGCGACAACATCGTGTCGAGTTGGACCAAAGCGGCGCGCGGATCCGGCGCCAGGCCGAGTGCCGTCATCAGCCCCGGCAGCACCGCTTCCAGCGCCTGGCGCGCGGCCGGACTGCGCAACGCGGGATACGAGCCGCCGCGCCACCGCTCGATCATCTGGACCGCACTCGCGCCGTCGTCGAAACCCATCGCGCCCAGTTGCGCCGACAGGCTGTCGGCATCGCTCGCCAGCGCGGCCTCGTCGCGCGCATCCAGCGAGTCGTAGATTTGCCCGACTCGCTCGACATGCGGCCGAAGCATCGCGATCAGCCCCGCGCTGTCCTCGAATCCCGCCAACCGGCTTACGCCCTCGAGCGCTTCTCCCGCACGCGGCAGCGCATGGGTCTGCCGATCGTCGACCATCTGCAATCGATGTTCGACCGTGCGCAGCGCCACATAAGCGGACTTCAGCGCGCTTGCCTCTTCGCTGTTGATCCGACCGGCGGTGCGCAGCCGGTCGAGCGCGTCCATCGTCGCCGGCGCGCGGAGCGACGGATCGCGGCCGCCATGGATCAGCTGATGTATCTGGGTGAAGAACTCGACCTCGCGAATGCCGCCACGTCCGCGCTTGAGGTCATAACCGGGTCCGAACGCCTGACCTTGCGCGTGATGGTCGCGAATCCGCCGGGTGATCTCGCGGATCTCGCCGACCGCGCCGAAATCGACTGCCCGGCGCCAGACGAACGGGCGGATCGCGTCGAGAAAGCGTCGCCCGAGCGCCAGGTCGCCAGCGCAGGCACGCGCGCGAATGAAGGCGGCACGCTCCCAGGGCAGTGCCTGGCTTTCATAATAGGAAATCGCCGCGTCCACCGGCAGCGCGATCGGCGTCACTTCGGGCGACGGGCGCAGGCGAAGATCGACGCGAAGCACATAGCCCTCGCCATCGCGCGCCTGGAGCAGTTCGACCACGCGGCGCGCGATCCGCACCGCCGCTTCCACCGACTCCTCGCGCGCTCGATGCGGCAAGGTTGCCGGGTCGAACAGCAGGATCGGGTCGATGTCCGACGAATAATTGAGCTCGTGGCTGCCCTGTTTGCCGAGCGCGATCCCGGCGAAACCGATGGCGTCGACATCGGGCGCTCGTTCGTGGATCGCAGTGCGGATCGCGAGGTCGAGGGCACGGTCGGCAAAGTCGGTGAGCCGCCGCGTCACGCCGATCAGGTCGAGCGCTCCAGCCAGATCGGCGATCGCGACGATCAACGCCTCGCGCCGGCGCGCGCGGCGCAACGCCACGCTGACCGGTAGATCGGGATCGAACGGCGCCGGATCGGGCACAATGCCTTGCGTCAATTGGGCGGCAAGCTCGGGCTGCTGCTCGAGCGCGAGGCGCAGAAACGGCGCATGCGCTCCGGCTCTGGCGACGGCATCGACGAAATTCTGCGCTGTCACCACATTGGCCCGATGGTTTCAGCTAGGGCTGAAACGGTTGCGGATGACCTCTTAGAACACTCGCCCGCGCACGCCAATCGTTGCGCGAAAACCACAGTTTGATCCAGATCAATTAAAACTGACAACAAAGCGGCAACAAATCGTGGCAAGCGACGTTCTAGCCGGCATGAGTCCACCCAATCCCCATAGCCAGGCGACGCCGTCCGGTGGTCACGATATCGTGCATCGGCCGCGCCAGAGCGATGGGGTGGGCAGCGCGTTACGCCAGATTTACGCCGGTACGCCGAACCTTCCAAGCGATCTGACATCGCTGCTGAGACGGCTGTCGAAAGACAGTTAGGGCCTGCGATCACGCGTAGATCGGTGGCCGAAGATCATCCAGCAACAGTCGACGTTTCCGAGCGGCGATGCGCCGCCTGTCGAAAACTTCGCGAGAGAATTGACGCAGTTCGATCTAAGTCGAACCCGCGCCCTATTCCTCGTCCTCGTCGATATCGTCGCCCTGATCGGGCGCCGGGCTATGGTCGCCGCTCAGGTCGTCGACTTCATCCATGATGGTATCGAGCGCGGTGCGACCCGGATGATCGGGCGCGTTACGGCGTGAGGTGAGTTGCCCGCCGCTCAGGATCGCCTCGAGCGCGACGCGCCCGCGCGCGACGCGGCTCTTGATCGTGCCGACCGCGACCTGACAGATTTCGGCGGCTTCTTCATAGGCAAACCCGCCCGCACCGACCAGAATGAGCGCTTCGCGTTGCGGCTGTGGCAAGTGCAGCAGCGCGCGCTGCATGTCGCCCAGCTCGACATGTTTGTCCTGACTGGCGGGCGCGGCGAGAATGCGGTCGGCGACGAGATCGTCCCACTCTCCCTTGAATCGCGCGCGGCGCATCTGGCTGAGATACAGGTTGCGCAGGATGATGAAGGTCCAGGCGCGCATGTTGGTGCCGGCCTGAAAGCGTTTCCGCGCCGCCCATGCCTTGAGCAGGGTTTCCTGCACCAGATCGTCAGCGAGGTCGCGGCTGCCGGACAAGGAACGGCCGAATGCGCGGAGGTGCGGGATCACTTGCCCCAGTTGTTCCTTGAACTCCGGATCCGACAGGGCAACGTGCTCGGTCGCCTCCCCAGTGTCGTCCACAGTGCCGGTCTCAGTGCTGCTCATGGAACTCCGTCGAACGTGGGGGCCGCCAACGCGCGACCGGGAGGATACATAGGGTGACATGGGCGCCAAAACCACGCCAGACCGCTCCATTATTGATGGAACAGTACCGGGCCCCACACGATCGCCGACAGAATTACGACCGCCAGCACCAACGAAATGCCGAGGACGTAGCGCATGACGCCGGGCGTCGCGCCGGCCCGCGCATGTTCGGCATCGGTGTGTACCGATGCCTCTGGGGGAGTGGGTTCAGCCATAATGCAAAAACGCACCGATCCCGTTTTGGCTCCGTAACCGATGGAACTTTGAATATTTCTTTCAATTACAACAACCTGCATGCAGAATTGCGTCCGCCGGCAGCATCTTTCGGATATTGCCGGTGACCGATCGCATGTGAAAAACGCGACGAACGCGTCAGGCGGGCACGGTCGATTCGTCGAAGAACAGCGCCTGGCTGATCGCCGCCTTCACGGTCGACCGCTGGAAGGGCTTGGTGATGAGGAAGGTCGGCTCGGGCCGTTCGCCGGTCAGCAGGCGTTCGGGGAAAGCGGTGATGAAGATGACGGGCACCTGGAATTCGGCGAGGATGTCCTTCACCGCGTCGATTCCCGAACTATCGTCGGCGAGCTGGATATCGGCAAGCACCAGGCCGGGACGATCGGCCATTGCTGCGGCGACCGCTTCGTCGCGCGTGACCGCCACGCCGGTGACGTCATGCCCCAGATCGCGGACGATCGTCTCGATATCCATCGCAATGATCGGCTCGTCCTCGATGATCAGAACGCGCGCGCGGGTTTGCTGCTCGATTTCGGCGAGCGCCTCGGCGACGAGCTTTTCGACTTCGTCATTCTCGACGTCGATCAGATAGGCCGCGTCCTCCGTGGTGAAGCCTTCCATCGCCGTCAACAACAGCGCTTGCCGCGACAACGGCGTCATGCGTGCCAGCCGCGCCCTCGCGATCGCTTCCTGGCCGCTGACGCCTCCTCCCGCCGCGGTTTCGCTCTCATCGGCATTGGCGCTCTGCCAGATCGCCTGGAAGGTGCGGTACAGGCCGAGCCGCGGATCGACCTCACGCGGAAATTCCTCCGGTGCGGCAACGATCGCCTCCAGCGTGGCACGGACATAGCGGTCGCCATGTTCCTGGCTTCCCGTCAACGCCCGCCCATAACGACGCAGGAAGGGTAGATGAGGGGCTAGCTGCTGACCGAGCGACATGACGATTTCAATCTCCCCGATAGGATGCCGGCCCTTTAGTGGGGGGCTGGCCTGGTGAATGCAACGCGACAAATTTTCTGTTCGCTAGTGGAACAATCGAGATCGTTTTTGGTTTCACAGACATGATGGCGCATTCTAAGCGCCGTGTCGGAGTCCCCTCTTGCGGGTCGTTTTCTGTTCCGGCATGGCCGGCATGTATATGAGGGGGAGTGCGTTGCAGCCTGGCCGGCCGTCGTCGAAGCGGGACAAGAAGTCCGACGACAAGAATGACAAGGACAAAAAGGGTAGGGACGAAGCGGTGGGCGCTGCCCTTCGCTCGGTTTATCATGCCGCCGCCAGCGAACCCGTTCCCGATCAGATGCTCGATCTCCTGAACAAGCTGGGATAGCCCATGGGCGGCCCGACGGCTGGCGAACGGGCGGTGGGCACGATAGGCGCACGCGTCGCGCGCATGCCGACCGGCGCCAAGATATTCTTGATCCTGGGCGCGGCCTTGTTGCCGTTTGCCGTCATCGCTTTTTTCGCGACATTGTCGACCACGCGCCAGGCGGGCCAGGCCGCCACCTCGCAATTGCGCGTCGCCGCGCAGGAGAGTTCGCGCAATCTCTCGATCGAGCTCGTCGGCGACATGACCGCGCTGACCTCCGCGATGAAGGCGCTGGCGGTCGATCACGGCGATACGCCGAGTTGCGCGCGCGTCCAGGGCGTGTTCGCGCAACAATCGACCACCGGTGCCGGGTTCATGATCCTCGACAGTCAGAACCGGCTGCTCTGCGGTTCACAGCTGCCGGTCGCAATGCCCGAGCAGATGCGCGCCGCGGGATCGACCCCGCGGATCGTCCCCGGCAAAGGACTTGTTCTGGCGATCGCCGCCCCGGGCGGTCAGGTGCGCGGTGCCGCTTTCTTCCCTGCGGCGTTTCTCTCCGAAATCGCCAGGCCGACCGGCTTCGCGTCGGATTATGAGGAATCGCTGAGCAGCCCCGACAATCCCAACCGGCTGGTGCTGCGATCGATGGGCGGCGAAAATCCGCTCGATCTGTACCTACCGGTCCGCGCGGCGCTGGGGATCGGAGATCTCTCGGTCGAAATGCGGATGCGGACGAAGGTGCTGACCTCTCCGATCCTGATCGCGTTGATCTTTCCGATCCTGATGTGGGTCGCGGCCGCGGGCTTTGCCTGGTTCGTGGTCGACCGGCTGTTGATCAAGCCGCTGCGGACGTTGCGCGCCAGCGTCGCCGCCTATCGGCCGGGCGAAGTGATCGATCCCGCGGTCGTGCGATCGCTGCCGGCCCAGGAAATCCGCGAACTCGGCGAGACATTCCGATCGCTGAGCCGGACCCTGATTCTCCATGAGGCAGGACTGGCCGAAGGGCTGGTCCGCCAGACGCGGCTGACGCGCGAGGTGCACCATCGCGTGAAGAACAATTTGCAGGTCATCTCGAGCCTGATCAATCTGCACGCGCGGGGCGCCCAGGCGGCCGAGGCGGTACGCGCTTATGCCTCGATCCAGCGCCGCGTCGACGCGCTGGCGGTAGTCCATCGCCACCATTTCGCCGAGATGGAGGACAATCGCGGACTGAGCCTGCGCTCGGTGATCGGAGAACTCGCGTCCAACATCCGCGCGACCAGCCCCGAACATTCGGGGCTGTCGATCCTGCTCGATGTCGAACCCTGGCTGGTCACCCAGGACATCGCGATCGCGATCGCCTTCCTGCTGACCGAGATCATCGAGCTCGCGATCAGCGTCATTCCCAACGCGCAAATCCACATCTCAGTGCGTCAGGGTGAAGCGCCGGGCACCGCGACCCTGCGCGTCACATCGCCCTCGCTGGTCGATGGCGATGCGCTGGTCGGCGCGTTGGGGCAGCGTTACGCCAGGGTGATCGAAGGCCTGTCGCGTCAGCTTCGCGCGCCGCTCCACCATGACCCGCTGACCGGATCCTATGAGATCGCGGTCGCCGTAACGGGGCGCGATTAAAAATTTTCGCGCAGTGATTTTTTTTGGGAACAACCTGGAAAAAGCTGCGTTTGGACTTTCGGATAGCGACCTTATGCCCCCCCGCTCTCGCTATCCACGACATAGGCCCGGAAGCGTCAACCCCTCCCCCCCCGGTGGCGCTTCCGGGCCTAAATTCGTCAAAATCCAGTGGGATAGCCAAATAGCCAAGATGAAACGCCGCCGGAACGAATTCGGCGGCTCGATCATTGGCGTGTCGGGCGTTCCCGCCAGGGAGCGGCAAAAAGTTCAGAGTCAGAAAGTTCGGGAGAATTCGCAATGAACAAGATAATCGGTCTGTCGCTCGCGGCGACGGCGCTTTTGCTCGCCGGCTGCAATACGATTTCAGGTATGGGCCGGGATGTCAGCTCGGTCGGCAGCACGGTCTCGAAAACCGCCGACAAACACAAATAAGACGGGCACAAATAGGCTGGTTCAGGCCGTTTCGGCGTCGGGGGCTGGCTGGCGATCGCGGCGGCGATGCGTCAGCCAGATGACGCCGAGCGTGAGCACGTAGAGCCCGACCAGCGGCAGCGCGAGCATGATCATCGACCCCGCATCCGGCGGGGCCAGGAACAGCGCCACTGCAAAACATCCCAGGATCGCGTAGCGCCACGCCCGGACAAGCTGTCCCAGCGTGACGATCCCGGCGCGCTCGACCAGCATCAGCAGCACCGGCATCAGGAACGAGACACCGAACCCGAACAGGAACTGCATGATAAACTTCAGATAATTGTCGGCCGCCGGCAGCGCTTCCTGCTCTACCCCACCGACGTTTCCCTGATAGCCGAGCAGGAAATGGAGCGCGCCCGGCACCGCGAAGAAATAAGCGAAGCTCGCCCCCAAGCCGAACAGCACCGGCGTCGCCAGCAGAAACGGCAGCAACGCACGCTTCTCCTTGCGGTAAAGCCCGGGCGCAACGAACTGCCAGAGTTGGTTGGCGATCACCGGAAAGGCCAGCATGATCGCCGCAAAGAATGCGACCTTCAGCTGCACGAAGAACATCTCATAGGGAGAGGTGTAGATAAGCTTCGGAAACCCGGCCTTGACCAGCGGATGCACCAGCACCGCGAAGATCGGTTCGAAGAAATAGAGGCAGGCGCCGAACAATAGCGCCAACGTTCCAATACTGATGAGCAGGCGTTTGCGTAGCTCGATCAGGTGATCCATCAACGGCGCGCGGCTGGCGTCGATATCGTCTTCGTCGCTCACCGCCTAATCGCCCGACGTTTCGACGGGGGCGGCCGCCTTGGGCTTGCGCACGCGTGGCTTCGGCGCGATCGGTTGGATCGTCTCCGACGACATCGTTTTCTTTGCCGCCTTCGCGCGGGGTTTGCGCGGTGCCGGGGCCGGGGCCGGGTCGGTTTCCGGCGCGGCATGGATCGGCTCCGGTTCCGCCGCGATCACCGGCTGCTCGACCATCACCGGACCTGGATCCGAATAGACCTCGGTACCCATTGCGTCCTGCGGCTTGGGCGCCATCAACGCGGCCATGTCGACGGTCTGCGGAAATTCGCGCATGATACGCTCATTCTCCGCCTTCCACTTCTTTTCCATTTCCGCGAATTCGGCTTCGCGGATCATGTCGTCGAAACCCGAGCGGAACTGGCGCGCCAGCCCGCGTGCCTTGCCGATCCATTGTCCGGCAAAGCGCATCGCGCGCGGCAAGTCCTTGGGTGGAATGACGAGCAGCGCCACTCCCCCCAATACCAGCAATTCGGTCGGGGCTATGTCCAGGATCACGGCCGGATACCTCTCCGGCGGCTTTTAGCGTTCGGCGTCGCGGACACGCTCGGCGGCGGCATCGATCGTGGGATCGGTCTGCCGCTTGGCCTCGATCCGGCTCGGCGGGATGGCGTCATCTTCCTCCGCCATGCCCTTCTTGAACTGCTTGATGCCCTTGGCCACGTCACCCATCATGTTCGAGAACCGGCCCCCACCCAGGACCAGGATCGCGATCACACCGAAGATCAGCCAATGAACCAGGCTGAAACTACCCATCACAAAATCTCCCAAAGGCGTAAACGCTATCTAGTCCTGATCGCCGTCATTTTCCACTTGTTCCTCGCTGCCGTCCTCGGCTCCGCCGGCGACTGATAATTCGGCCATGGCGAGGTCGATCGGGTCGAGCAGCCCGGCGGCGCGCAGATCGTCGATCCCTGGCAAGTCGCGGCGGCTGGCGAGCCCGAAATGAGTGAGAAATTCGGGAGTCGTGGCAAAAGTGAGCGGCCGCCCGGGCGTCTCACGCCGGCCAGCCGGTCGCACCCATCCCGCTTCCATCAGTACGTCGAGCGTTCCTTTGCTGATCTGAACGCCGCGAATCGCCTCGATCTCGGCGCGAGTCACGGGCTCGTGATAGGCGGTGATCGCCAGGGTCTCGATCGCCGCGCGCGACAGCTTGCGCGGCTCCTCACGGTCGCGGCGCAGCAAATGCGCGAGGTCGCCTGCGGTCTGGAAATGCCAGCGATCGCCGCGCCGGACCAGTTCGATCCCGCGGCCGGCATAATCTTCGGTGATCCGCTCCAGCGCGCCGCGAACGTCAATGTGCTCGCCGACATGCGCGCGGATCAGATCGATGGTCAGCGGCTCCTCGGCGGCGAACAGCACCGCTTCGACCGCGCGGATCGGATCGTCGGGGTCGATCGTCATGCCTCCACTCTTTCGCCGGTCGCCTTGAGGTAGAGCGGTGCGAATGCCGATTTCTGGCGCAACTCGGCCTTGCCCATCCGCGCGAGCTCGAGTGCTGCGACGAAACTGGAGGCGAGCGCGGACTTGCGAAACGCGCCGTCCAGACTGTCGGGCAGGAAGCTTTCGATCGTCGCCCAATCGATCCGTTCGCCGAGCAACTGCGACACGCGTTCGAGCGCGGCATCCAGCGTCATCACCAACCGGTCATGGACGACGTGGAAGACCGGACGATTGCGCGCGTTGATCTGGCCGTAAGCGGCGATCAGATCATAAATCTCGGCCTGCCATTGCGCCTTGCGCACCGTGCGCAGTCCCTCGGGCACGGCGCGGCGAAAGACGTCGCGGCCGATCCGGTCGCGCGCGAGCAGCCGCGCGCCGGCATCGCGCATCGCGTTGAGCCGCTCGAGCCGCATCTGCAGCCGCAGCGCCAGCTCCTCGGGGCTCGGTTCGATCTCCGGATCGCGCGGCAACAACAGCGCCGATTTGAGATAGGCCAGCCACGCGGCCATCACGAGGTAATCGGCCGCGACTTCGAGCTTCAGCGTGCGGGCATGCTCGATATAGGAGAGATATTGCTCGACCAGTTGCAGGATCGAAATCTGCTTGAGGTCGACCTTTTGCGACCGGGCAAGCGCGAGCAGGAGATCGAGCGGGCCTTCCCATCCCTCGATGTCGAGCGTCAGCGTGTCGTCGGCGGCGTCCATTGGGACGCTTTTAGACAGGTTCGTCACGAGGGCGAAAGTCGGGCGCGTGGAGTGTTGTGGATAAAGCCGCCCACTAAATCCGTCGTCACCCCGGGCTCGTCCCGGGGTCCAACCCTCCACAACGGAATCCAGCCGTTGTTGCACGTTGGATGCCGGAACAAGCCCGGCATGACGGTGTGGGTTTAGGCCAAGGCCAGCAACTCATCCCGCTTGGCGATCAATTCCGCGAAATCGCCCTGCGGCGCGACTCCCCGCACCGTCGCCATCGCACGGTCGAGCCGTTCGAGCGACTTGGCCGGCATGTCATTGAGCAGCGAGGCAATCTCGCGCATCTCGTCCATCCGCCCCCAGCAATCGAGCACGATATCGCAACCGGCCGCGATCGCCCCTGCCGCCTTCTCCCCGGCGGTCCCCGACAATGCCTTCATGTCGATATCGTCGGTCATCAGCAGGCCGTCGAAGCCGATCTTGCCGCGGATCACCTGTTCGACGATCACCGGCGACATGGTCGCGGGGCGTTCGGGATCCCAGGTCTGGAACACGATATGGCTGGTCATTCCCATCGGCGCGTCCGCCAACCGGCGGAACGGCTCGAGATCGATTTCCAATTCCTCCTCCGACGCGGTCACCGTCGGCAGATGGAAATGCGTGTCGACCACCGCGCGGCCATGGCCCGGCATATGCTTGACCACGCCAACCACACCGCCGGCGCGCAGCCCTTCGATGATCGCCTTGCCCATCGCCGCGACGCGCATCGGCTCGTGTCCCAGCGCGCGGATGGTGATCGCCTCGGTCGTGTCGCGCTGACTGACATCGAGCAATGGCCAGCAATCGACATTGACGCCGACCTCCGCCAGCATCAGCGCGGTCGCCTGGGCGTTGACCCGCGCCGCCTCGATCGCGCTCATCGGCGCGATGTCGTAGAGCCTGTCGAAATCGGGTCCCGCGGGAAATTGTGGCCATTCGGGCGGCTGCATCCGCTGCACCCTGCCCCCTTCCTGATCGATCAGGATCGGCAGTTCGTCGCGCCCGGTCAGCTCGCGCAGGCTGTCGGTCAGTGCGCGGACCTGCTCGCGATTCTCGATGTTGCGCTTGAACAATATGTACCCGGCGGCATGGGCGTCCTTGTAGAAGGCGCGTTCGTCGTCGGTAAGAGTTAGGCCGGACAGGCCGAAGATGACGGGTTTCATGGCGGTGCTTCTACTCGCGCGCGCCCCGCGTTCAAGGTCGGCCGGCAGAACGAGCGCCAAAGCAAAGGCTTCGGCGAGACGGGACGCCACTGATCGATTTTTCCGCTCGCGGAGATCAGATTAACTCATCGCATAAATGATTGCAGCGCGTCGCCACACGAGCCACAACCGATGGGCGCGCCGTCGTCCGGCTGCGCACCCGATCCGATAGAGCCCCAGCGCCGAGCGCATCGGCGCGAACGAGAGGAAGAACGAGATGGATGCTGTAACCGAAGGTAGCCCGCTGAGCGATCCGAACAAGGAACCCGCGGCGCTGCGCAGCTTGCTCGGCCGAACCAACCGCGACTGGTGGCCCAACCACCTCTCGCTCGACATCCTTCATCAGAAGGGGATCAGCGGCAATCCGATGGGCGACGACTTCGATTACGCGAAGGAGTTCAAGTCGCTCGATCTCGCTGCGGTCAAGCGCGACCTGACCGCGCTGATGACCGACAGCCAGCCCTGGTGGCCGGCCGATTACGGACATTACGGCCCCTTCTTCATCCGCATGGCCTGGCATTCCGCCGGCACCTACCGCACCGGCGACGGCCGCGGCGGTGCCAATGCCGGCCAGCAGCGCTTCGCTCCGCTCAATTCCTGGCCGGACAATGGCAATCTCGACAAGGCCCGTCGTCTGCTCTGGCCGATCAAGGCGAAATACGGCCGCAAGCTCAGCTGGGCGGACCTGATGATCCTGGCCGGCAACGTCGCCATCGAATCGATGGGCGGCCCGGTGTTCGGCTTCGGCGGCGGCCGCGCCGACGTGTGGGAGCCCGAACGCGACATCTACTGGGGCACCGAGGAAGAATGGGTCGGCAGCCCCAACAGCAAGACCCGGATCGACGAAGAGGAAGGCCGCGCGCTCGAAAGCCCGCTTGCCGCGATCCAGATGGGCCTGATCTACGTCAATCCGGAAGGACCGGGCGGCGTGCCCGATCCGCTGAAGTCGGCACGCGACATCCGCGAGACTTTCCACCGCATGGGCATGAACGACGAGGAGACCGCGGCACTCACCGCCGGCGGCCACACCTTCGGCAAGGCGCATGGCGCGGGCGACGCCAGCCTGGTCGGGGCCGCGCCGGAAGGCGCCGACATCGCGCAGCAAGGCCTCGGCTGGCAGTCGGGACATGAGAGCGGCATCGGCGACCACGCGATCACGTCCGGCATCGAAGGATCGTGGACGCCGAAGCCGACCGAGTGGACCATGCTCTATTTCGACATGCTGCTCGATCACGACTACGAGCTGACGCGCAGCCCCGCCGGAGCGAAGCAATGGCACCCGGTCGGCGACCCGGCCGAAACGCTGGCACCCAAGGCGCACACGCCGGGGGTCAAGGTGCCGACGATGATGACGACCGCCGACATGGCGCTGAAGATGGACCCCGAATACCGCAAGGTAATGGAGAAGTTCCGCGCCGACCCGGCCTATTTCGCCGACACTTTCGCCCGCGCCTGGTTCAAATTGTGCCATCGCGACATGGGTCCGAAGGCGCGCTACCTCGGCCCCGACGTGCCAGCCGAGGATCTGATCTGGCAGGATCCGATCCCCGCCGGCCCGAAACTGAGCGACGGCGACGTCGCGACGCTCAAGGGCAAGATCGCCGAGTCGGGGCTGAGCATCGCGCAGTTGGTGAAGACCGCCTGGGCGTCCGCCTCGACATGGCGCGGTTCGGACCATCGCGGCGGCGCCAATGGCGGGCGCATCCGCCTCGCGCCGCAAAAGGACTGGGACGTCAACGAGCCGGCCGAACTCGCCAAGGTGCTCAAGGTCTATCAGGGCATCCAGGCCGATTTCGGCGGTACGGCCAAGGTCAGCATCGCCGACCTGATCGTGCTCGGTGGCAATGTAGGGGTCGAGCAGGCCGCAAAAGCTGCCGGCCGCAGCGTGACCGTGCCGTTCACCAGCGGCCGCGGCGACGCGACCGCCGAACAGACCGATGCGGAAGGCTTTGCGGTGCTCGAGCCGCGCGCCGACGGCTTCCGCAATTATCTGCAGGTCAAATTCAACGTGCCGACCGAGGAATTGCTGATCGACCGTGCTCAGTTGCTCGGCCTGTCGGCGCCGGAAATGACCGTGTTGGTCGGCGGCCTGCGCGTGATCGGCGCCAATCATGGTGGCTCGAAACACGGCGTGTTCACCAACCGGCCGGGCCAGCTGACCAACGACTTCTTCGTCAACCTGCTCGACATGAGCACGGCGTGGAAGCAGGTCGACGGCACTGCGGACGAAGAATTCGCCGGCACCGACCGCCATACCGGTGCGCAGAAATGGACCGGCACGCGCACCGACCTGGTGTTCGGCTCCAATTCGGAGCTGCGTGCTTTGTCCGAAGTCTATGCCTCGGCGGATGCCGGCGACCAGTTCGTCGCCGATTTCGTCAAGGCCTGGACCAAGGTGATGAACGCCGATCGCTACGATCTCGCCTGAGGTCGAACCGTCCCGCCTGGCCGCAGTATCGGCCGGGCGAATAGAGCCGCCGGCGCCCCCTCCCCCCTTGGCGCCGGCGGCTTTTGTTTGGGCGAGTTGCCGGACCTAGGCGACCGCCTTGGCGCCCATCGAAAGGAGCGAACCCCGAAAGGTAGCCTCGTCCAATATTCCGGCGCGCTTCGCCACGATGGTCGGCACCAATACCTGACCCGCCACGTTGACCGCGGTGCGGCCCATATCGAGGATCGGGTCGATCGCCAGCAACAGACCCGCGCCCTCGAGCGGCAGGCCCAGGGTCGAGAGCGTCAGCGTCAGCATCACCGTCGCGCCAGTGAGCCCGGCGGTCGCTGCTGATCCGATCACCGAGACGAAAGCGATCAAGCCGTAATCGCCGAGGTGCAGCGGAATGCCATAGAATTGCGCGACGAAGATCGCCGAGATCGCGGGATAGATCGCCGCGCACCCGTCCATCTTGGTGGTCGCGCCCAGCGGTACCGCGAAGGCGGCATAAGCTTGGGGCACGCCCAGCCGCCGCTCCGTCACGTCCTCGGTCACCGGCAAGGTTCCGACCGACGAGCGCGACAGGAAACCAAGCTGGATCGCCGGCCAGGCACCCGCGAAAAAGCGCAGCGGATTGAGCCCGTTGGCCACCAGGATCGTCGGATAGACCAGCAGCAGGACGATCGCCAGGCCGGCATAGACGGCGATCGCGAATGCCCCGAGCGACGACAGCGCATCCCAGCCATAGCGGACCAGCGCATCGGCGATCAGCGCCGCGCTACCGATCGGCGTGAGCGCGATCACCCAGCGCAGCAACCGACGGAAGATCGCCAGCGCCGACGCGTTGAACGCCAGGAACGCCTCGCCCGTCTCGCCGACCCTGACCGCGGCCGCGCCCACTGCAAGCGCGACGACGATCACTTGCAGCACGTTGAACGACACCGCGGTCGACGCGACGCCGTCGGTCACCGTTGTCGACGCGCCCAGTCCCAGCGCGTTGGCAGGAACCAGCCCTTTGAGGAAATCGAGCCAGGATCCGGTCGTGCCGGGCGCCTTGGCAATGCCGGCGGCGACCGAAGCATGCAGCCCCGGCTGGATCGCCAGCCCGAGAAGGATACCGATCGCCACCGCGATCAGCGCGGTGACCGCGAACCACAACAACGTCCGGGAAACCAGCGCAGCGGCATTTTCCAGCGTGCGCAACGCCGCGACCGAGGCGACGATCGCGGTGAACACCAATGGCGGCACCAGCGCCTTGAGCAATTGGACGAAGATCTGGCCGATCGTATGCGTCGTCTCACCGATCGCCGCACTGCCCAGCGAGCGCGCGAGTAGGCCGACCGCCAGGCCGGCAGCCATGCCGATCAGCACTTGCGCGCCGAAAGAGAGTTTGATCCGCGCGATCACGACGCTATCCTCCGCGCCGGCGACCGGGTGCGGGCCAGCGCGTCGCCGAGCGCATCGGCCTCCGCGCCGTACAGACGGATGGCGCCCGGTTGGACAATCACGCTTTCGGGCGGGACATCGTCGAGCAGCCAGACATTGCCGCCGATCGTCGAGCCGCGGCCGATCGTCACGCGGCCGAGGATCGTCGCGCCGGCATAGATGACGACATCATCCTCGACGATCGGGTGGCGGGCATAGCGTTCGCGCGGCGCCGTGCTCGCATCCCATAACGGGCTGCGCGCGCCGAGCGTGACATGCTGATAGAGCCGGACATTCGAGCCGATGATCGCTGTCTCGCCGATCACCACGCCGGTTCCGTGATCGATAAAAAAGCGCGGTCCGATCGCGGCGCCGGGATGGATGTCGATACCGGTCCGCGCATTGGCGAGTTCCGAAATCGATCGCGCAACGATCGCCGCGCCCAATGTGTGGAGCTCGTGCGCGAGACGGTGATGCAGCGTCGCGATCGCCCCGGGGTAGCTCACCAGGATCTCGTCCACGCTGCGCGCGGCCGGATCGCCGATAAAGGCGGCATCGATATCGCTGTCGATCAATGCCCGGATGTCGGCCAGGGTTGCCGCGAAATGCCGGATGAGCGTGGCGGCATGATCGTCGTCGAACGGCGCAGCGCTCTCCAACTGCCAATAGGCGATTTCGGCGTCGATCTCCTGTCGCAGGATATCGAGTCCGTCCGTCAGGCGTGCGGTGACGAAGGCGTCCTCCTGCTCAGGCCCGCCGCGAAACCCGCCGAGACGGCGCGGATACAGGGCCGCGGACAGATCGCGGATCGCCTGCGCCAGCGCTTCGGGTGACGGAAACCGCACGGCCGGCGGTTGGCGGCGCGCACGGGATTTGAGCCGTGCATCGCGCAAGGCGGCAACGGCGCCCTGGATGAATTCCGCCGACACGTCGTCGATCAAATTTCCGGCCACCATCGCAAAACGCCACCACTGTTCAAACAAGGGAAGCGGCCCGGCTACTAGGGGACGGCCGGGCCGCAGTTTGTGTCCAGGGAGCGGACGGCATTTTTCTAATTCATAGTATTTTGATAGGAAATACAGCTCTGCTTGGCAGTGCCCAAGGATCGCTTGTGCGGTCGCCGGCTCGTCCCGTCACGCGATGGGATAACATTGCCCCCGTCCCTCGCCGCCATTATCCTGCCGTCATGCGCCAGCGAATCCTGATCGGTCTTGCCCTCGTCCTCATCCTGGTGGGCGGCCTCTATCTCTATTTTGCCCAGCCCGATGAGGCGCGGCTCAGCGTCGCGGCGGTCAGCGGCAGCCGGCCCGACATCACGCCGGCGCGGGCGCAGATCTGGCCGACGATCAAGGTCCCCGACGCGGTGGGGTGGAAACAAGGCGAGATGCCGACGGCGGCGGCCGGGCTCAAGGTCAACGCCTTCGCCTCCGGGCTGGACCATCCGCGCTGGCTTTATCGCCTGCCCAATGGCGACCTTCTTGTCGCCGAGACCAATTCACCGCCGCGCCAGGGCGGCGGCATCACCGGCTGGGCGATGAACTATCTGCTCGACAAAGGCGGCGCCGGCGTGCCCTCGGCCAATCGCATCACCTTGCTGCGTGACGCGAACGGCGACGGCGTGGCCGAGGTGAAACAGACGTTCCTGACCGGACTCAACTCGCCATTCGGCATGGCGCTGCTCGGGCCGTATCTCTATGTCGCCAATACCGATGCACTGGTGCGCTATCCCTTCACGCCGGGTCAGACGAGGATCGATGCCAAGCCGGAAACGGTGATCAAATATCCCGGCGGCGGCTTTCATTGGGCGCGCAACGTCATCGTCGCCGAGGATGGCAAGACGCTGTATCTGACGGTCGGATCGTCGACCAACATAGCCGACAACGGCCTGGACGCGGAGAAATTCCGTGCCAACATTCTTCAGGTCTTCCCCGATACCAAGACCTTCCGCGTCTATGCCGCGGGCACGCGCAATCCCAACGGCCTGGCGCTCGAACCCAAGACCAAGGCGTTATGGACAGTCGTCAATGAGCGCGACATGCTCGGCTCGGACAGCCCACCCGATTATTTGAGCGCTGTCGAAGCCGGCGACAATTTCGGTTGGCCGTGGTTCTATTGGGGCGGCTATCCCGATCATCGCGTGAAGCCGGAAAATCCCGGGCTGCAGGAATATGTGAAGCGTCCCGATTACGCCCTGGGTCCGCATGTGGCGGCGCTGGGCCTCGCGTTCGCCGACGAGGCGCGGCTTGGCGCGCAATTCGCCAATGGCGCCTTTATTGGCGAACACGGCTCATGGAACCGGCTGCCGGTGTCGGGCTATCGCGTCATCTATGTGCCGTTCGGCGACAACGGCTTTCCTGCCAAGGGAGCGAAAGCGGTCGACCTGCTGTCGGGATTCCTCGACGCCAAGGGTCAGGCACGCGGTCGTCCGGTCGGCGTGACCTTCGATGCTACCGGCTCGTTGCTGGTGGCGGACGATGTCGGCAACGTCATCTGGCGAGTGAGCTCGGTGACGCCTGTGCCAGCGGCGTCGCCGAGCGCGGCTGCGACTCCGAAGACGTCTCGCTAGATCCTGTTTCAGCAAGCTGAGTTGCGGTGCCGGCCCGCTCCCCCACCCGGCTGCCCATAGAATACCCTGTTGGGCGGCCGGGTGGGGGAGCGGGCGGAGCAGCCCAAGGTTCCGGCGATGCGCAGCGTCGTTGGAATGGCTGCGGAGGGCGACACCGATTCAGCGAAGCTGACAAGGACCTTAAGGGGCGGGCTGCAACTGGCCCCCCGACCGCGCAGCCCGCACACCCGTACGATACCGAAGAGTCCACGCGTCGACGCGCATCTTTCCCTCGATTCCGTTGCTTTACACCAACTTGCTCGATTAATGCGTTGACGATTGCAGTTTAACTGCCCAAAATGGGTACTGCGGGGACGGGAGTGAGTCATATGGCTGCTGGCGACCGCGTGGCTACGGTTCCCGAGGGCATGAGCGATCACTGGCGCACCGCCATGTTCGCGCTGACCAATCTGTTCCTGTCGATGCACCGCACCTTCACCGGGCATGACGGCGAAAGCCCTACCTCCGTGCTGATCTATTGCACGGTATCGGTCGGCAATATCCAGAAGCTGATGCGCGAACGCAGCGTGCCGCGCGAGTATACGGCAACCGCCATATTGCCGCGCGAATGGGTCGTGCCGATGTCGCGCAGCGCGATCGCCGCCGCGACCGGCCTGGCCAGGGAGACCGTGCGCCGTCATGTCGCGCAGATGATCGAGACGGGCCTGTTGATCGAGGATCCGCGCGGCGGCGTGACGGTGGTGCCCGGCGCCATCCAGACCCGCGCGCTCGAGCCTTTGCTGGAAACCTTGGTCACGGAATTCTCGCGCACCGCGGACGCGCTGCTGCGCGCCGGCGTGATCGAGGTCCAGACGTCCTGACGGGCAAGCTCATTCGAGCAATTTGGGCGCTTCCTTGGCCAGCTTCGCGCGGATGCGATCGGCGAACAGCGCCAGGAACGGTGGCAGGTCGACCGTCGCGATCACTCGGTCATTGCGCACGTCCAGACTGGAGGCGACGCGCTGCCCCATCGCGGCGACGGTGAAGTGAAGCATGTCAGCCGTCCAGTGATGCTCGACCTCGGCGCCGCCGGGAAACCAGCCCGACAATTTGCCGATGCCCGCATCGACTCGGCGCCGCGCCTCTGCCAGCCCGAGCTTGTGCGGCACCTCGACAACGATCGGATCGCTCATGCCATGAAGGCCCTTGCCGTAGTCATGTGGCAAACAATTGCGAATCGTCGGCGAACGCCTTGAACTCCAGTGCGTTCCCCGACGGATCGAGGAAGAACATCGTCGCTTGCTCGCCGGGCTGGCCGACGAAGCGGATATGCGGCTCGATCCCGAATGCGATTCCCGCCGCCTTTACCCGGTCGGCCAGCGCTCGCCAATCGTCCATCGTCAGCACGACGCCGAAATGCGGCACCGGTACGTCGTGGCCATCCACCGGGTTGGACACGGCGACAGGTTTTGCCGCGGGATCCAGATGCGCCACGATCTGGTGTCCGAACAAGTCGAAGTCGATCCAGCTGGCGGCGCTGCGCCCCTCCGGGCAACCGAGCGTGCTGCCATAGAACGCACGCGCCGCGTCGAGATCGTGGACGGGGAAAGCGAGGTGGAACGGTCTGAGCATGCGTCCTAGCTACCGCTATCGATCCCAAACGTCACCCCGGGCTTGTTCCGTGTTCGAGCTTTGGCTTGCCCCCGGCAAGCCAAGATCGTGTCCGGGGGACACGATCTCGCTCGAACACCAAACCTCCCAACGGAACCACGCCGTTGTTGCGTCCTGGATGCCGGGACAAGCCCGGCATGACGATTGGGGCTAGCGCGCATCGTCTTTTCGAAGTCATAGCGGGAGGCGATGCGTCGTCTCCTTTCGCTCCTGCCACTCGCACTCGGCGCCGTATCCGCGCTCGGCTTCGCGCCGTGGAACTGGTGCCCGCTGACCTTGGCCGGCTTTGCGGCCTGGCTGCTCCTCATCCATGGTGCCGGCTCGATCAGACAGGTCTTGGGAATCGGCTGGCTGTTCGGGCTCGGTCATTTCGCCGTCGCCAATTTGTGGATCCAGCAGCCGTTCGAATTTCAGGACGCGATGCCGTCTTGGCTAGGTTATGTCGCGGTGGTCCTGGTCGCGGCCTATCTCGCTCTCTTCCCGATGCTTGCCGCCGGACTCGCCTGGCGGCTCGCAAGCCCGGCGGCGAAAGGCGATCCGGCGCCTCGCGTCGACACGGCATTCGTGCTGGTCGCGGGTACTGCCTGGATCGCGACCGAATATCTACGCGGGACGCTGTTCACGGGCTATCCGTGGGACCCGCTCGCGGCAACCTGGGTGTCGATACCTTTGGCAGGCCTCGCTGCCTATATCGGCAGCTATGCTCTGTCCGGGATCGTCGTGATCGCGGGTGGTTGTCTGCTGGTCGTCGTCAGCGACCGTCGTGCTTATCTGCCCATGCTCATCCTGATCGCCTTGGTCGGCTATTCGTCCGCCCCGATAGAATCTCTTTCCCACGCGCCCGACCTCGCCGCTCATGTGCGCATCGTCCAACCCAACTTGGCTGAAGAAGCGAAACCGACCGCCGATTACGCCGAAGCCAATTTCCGGGCTCTCGCCCGCTTGTCCGGAAAACCCAATCCCGACCATCCACGCCTGATCCTGTGGCCCGAAGGCGCGATCCGCTTTCCCGTCGAGGACGGTTATCCGCGCTATGTCTACGACCTGATGGGCAGCGCGCAGACCGCGCGCATCCGGATGGCCTCATTGCTCGGCGACCATGATGCGATCCTGACCGGCACGCAGGGCATGTATTTCGACAAGCGTACCGAGAATATGATCGCCGCGACCAATTCGATCGCAGTGATCGGCCCAGACGCGCAGCTTCACGGCCGCTACGACAAGGCGCATCTGGTCCCCTATGGCGAGTATCTGCCGATGCGCCCGGTGCTGGAAGCGATCGGCCTGTCGCGGCTCGTCCCCGGCGATGTCGATTTCATTCCCGGCCCCGGCCCGCGCACGATGGCCATTCCCGGCTTCGGCAAGGTCGGCATGCTGATCTGCTACGAAGTGATCTTCTCCGGCCAGGTCGTCGACCCCGCGCATCGCCCGGACTTCATCTTCAACCCATCGAACGACGCGTGGTTCGGCACGCTGGGCCCGCCCGCACATCTCGCCCAGGCGCGGTTGCGCGCGATCGAGGAAGGCTTGTCGATCGTGCGTGCGACACCGACCGGCATTTCCGCGATCATCGATCCTGATGGCACCGTTCGCCAGAGCATCCCGATGGACCGCGCCGGCGCGATCGAAGGCCCGGTAATGCGCGGCTTCCCCACCCTGTTCTCGTACCTCGGCAATTGGATGGCGCTGATCGTCTCGGCGATTCTGCTGATTTGCGCGATTGCCATTCGGCGGCTCGCTCGCTAGGACCCGCAGCCTCATATAAGGAAAGCTTTATATGGGCATGGCAACGGCCCGGCTTTCCGCCAGACCCCAGAGGAAACTCAATGCGTTCCAATTATCTCTTCACGTCCGAATCGGTCTCCGAAGGCCATCCCGACAAGGTCGCCGACCAGATTTCCGACGCCATCGTCGATCTGTTCCTGTCGAAAGACCCCGAAGCGCGCATCGCGTGCGAGACGCTGACCACCACGCAACTCGTCGTCCTCGCCGGTGAAATCCGCGGCAAGGGCATCATGGACGAGGCCGGCAATTGGGCGCCCGGCGTTCGCGAGGAAGTCGAGAAGACGGTTCGCGATACCGTGAAGCGGATCGGCTACGAGCAGAACGGCTTCCACTGGGAAACCTTCCGCTTCGAGAACAATCTGCACCCGCAGTCGGCGCATATCGCGCAGGGCGTGGACGCCAGCGGCAACAAGGACGAAGGCGCCGGCGACCAGGGCATCATGTTCGGCTATGCCGCCAACGATACGCCCGACCTGATGCCGGCGACGCTTTATTACAGCCACAAGATCCTCGAGCAGATGGCGGCCGACCGCCACTCCGGCAAGGCGCCGTTCCTGGAGCCCGACGCCAAGAGCCAGGTCACCCTGCGCTATGAAGGCAGCAAGCCGGTTGCCGCCACCGCGATCGTGGTCTCGACCCAGCACGGCAAGGGCTATGACGAGGGCGAGAAGGAAGCCGAGCTTCACGCTTATGTGAAGCAGGTCGTCGCCGACGTGATCCCCTCGGGCCTGCTCAGCGATGAGACCGTCTATCACATCAACCCGACCGGCAGCTTCGAGATCGGCGGACCCGATGGCGACGCCGGCCTGACCGGCCGCAAGATCATCGTCGATACCTATGGCGGCGCGTCGCCGCACGGCGGTGGCGCGTTCAGCGGCAAGGACCCGACCAAGGTCGATCGTTCGGCGGCCTATATCACCCGCTATCTGGCGAAGAACATCGTCGCGGCCGGTCTCGCCCAGCGCGTGACGATCCAATTGGCCTATGCGATCGGCGTGTCGAAGCCGTTGTCGCTCTATGTCGATACGCACGGCACGGGCACGGTCGAGGACGACAAGCTGGAAGCGGCGATCGGCAAGATCGAGAAGCTGGGCGGCCTGACCCCGCGCGGCATCCGCACCCATCTCGGCCTCAACAAACCGATCTATGCGCGCACTGCGGCGTACGGTCACTTCGGCCGCAAGCCCGAAGGCGACTTTTTCCCGTGGGAACGCACCGACCTGGTCGATGACCTCAAGGCGGCGCTGGCCTGATCCCGATCCGATCGAGCGAACAAGCAAGGGCCGGGGAGCGATTCCCGGCCCTTCTTCGTTGGCAGCGTGCGATTGGCTTTCGACGGATCACGCTATAGGCGATCGCACGATGAACGATCCGACCACTATCCGGCGCCTCTACGGCCGGCGCCAGGGACATAAATTGCGCCAGGGCCAGAGTGCCCTGGTTGAGGAACTACTGCCCGAGGTCGAGGTGCCGGCGGCTGGGCAACTCGATGCTCACACCTTGTTCGGCGATGACCGCCCGCTCGAACTGGAAATCGGCTTCGGCGCAGGTGAGCACCTCGCCGGCCAGGCGGGCGCGCGGCCCGACCATGGTTTCATCGGCTGTGAGCCGTTCCTCAACGGCGTGGTCGGCGCGCTCGGTCATATCCGCGATCAGGACCTGAGCAACGTGCGCCTGCACATGGGCGACGCGTTGGAGGTGGTCGAGCGTCTGCCCGATGCGAGCCTCGACCGCGTCTATCTGCTCCACCCCGATCCCTGGCCCAAAGCACGGCATGCCAAGCGCCGGATGGTCAATGACGGTCCGCTCGACCTGATCGCCGCCAAGCTCAAGCCCGGCCATGAATTCCGGCTGGGGACCGACGACCCGACCTATTGCCGCTGGGCGATGATGGTGATGAACCGCCGCCGCGACTTCGTATGGACTGCACAGACGCCGCGCGATTTCCTGACCCGTCCGGATGACTGGCCCGAGACACGCTACGAACGCAAGGCTCGCCGCCAGGGGCACGAGGTGTGGTACTTCCGATATTTGCGCGTCTGACGATCATGGGCTGACTGGAACGCTGGCGGCGGCGGCAAACCCGGACTATCGTGGTCCGCAATGACCGAGCGCCGCGACAAGCCCAGTTTCGCCAGCCTGTTCAACCGCGCACGCGCCGAGGCGGACGGGATGGCGTCCATTCCCTCCCCACCGCTCGCCGAACCGGCACCAGTTCAATCGGCAGAAGCACCGCCGCCGGCCGAACCGCGCCGCCGCGACGAATGGGCGTATGAAGCGATGCAATTCCTGGTCGACCCGGCCCGCGTCCGCATCTGGCCCGGCAATGCGCGTATCTACGAGGACCTCGATCCCGACAATTGCCGCGACCTGATCCAGTCGATCGCGACCGAGGGGATGCAGAAGGTCGCGGCAATCGTCCGCCCGGTGTTCGACGACGCGCTCTACGAATATGAAGTGATCGCCGGCACGCGGCGCCATTTCGCGGTGTCGCATCTGCGCGCGACCAGCATGCCGTCGCTGCGTTTCCTGATCCAGGTCGAGATCCTCGACGACGAGGCCGCCTTCCGCCTCGCCGATCTGGAGAACCGGGCGCGCAAGGACGTGTCCGACATCGAGCGCGCGCGCAATTACGCGGCCGCGCTGCGCGATCATTATGATGGCCATCTGACGCGGATGGCAGAGCGACTGGCGCTGTCAAAATCCTGGCTGTCCAAGATGATCCGGGTCTCTGCCCTGCCCGATCAGCTGCTCGCGGCGTTCGGCTCGCCGAGCGATCTCCATCTCAAGCCGGCTTATACGCTGGCGCAGAAGCTCGACGGACCAGCCGGGCCGGTGATCATGGCGACCGCGATTCAGATAGCCCGCGCGCAAATGGCCCGCCGCGCGGATGGCCTGTCGCCCTATTCCGCGGCGGAAGTGCTGCGCCAGTTGAACGACGCGTCGAGCCCGCCGCCCGAACAATCCGCCGAACTGCGCGGCCCCACCGGCCGGCTGGCGATGAGCGCGAATGCCAACAAGAATACCTTGACCCTGAAACTCCACGCCGGCTCCGGCGTCACGCGCAAGGCAATCACCGAGGCGGTGCGCGCCGCGCTCGATGCGGCCGAGACGAAGGGGTTCTCGCTCGGCCTGTCGTCACGGGACGACGAGAGCGATTAGTCGTTGGTGCCGGTCGGCTTGGACGGCCGGTCCGGCGACTGCCCGCTCCGCCGCCACATCCCCTGGAGAACGCGGCCGAGCACCGACGGCGCACCGGGTCGGAGCAACAGCCAATCGCGGATCGCCGGACCCGGTTCGGCGCCGATCGCGCTCTTGTAACCACTGTCGCCGGCACCCCAATCGACCCTGGTCATACCCTGCTGCAGCGCCCGGACGAGATTGCGATAGTAAAGCAGCCGGCCCGGCGAATGTTTGGAAAAGGCAGGATCATAGCTGTTGGCGATGGCGTATTTGAGCGTGCCCAGATTGAGGTCGAACGAAAAAGCGGCGGGAACGCCGTCGACGGTCAGTAGCGCCGCCGACATCATCTCGGCGATCACCGGATCGGCGGCGGCCTGGCGCCAGAAGGCGCCATGGCCACTTTTGGTGAACTTGGCATCGCTGCCGTCCGTGCGAGCGGCGATCCAGCTCTTCTGTTCGACCGCGGCGAGTTGGTCGAACCCACCAACCGCAAGATCGGCGCCGTTCAGGAAACGCCAGTCGAGCGCGCCATGATCCGCCAGATGCTTTTCGTGAAAGCGGTTCTTCTTGAGCGTCGATGCACGTGGCCACGCCCCCTGGCTTTGCGCCGCGGCCATGTCGAGCAAATAGGAATCGGCCACGAAGCGGTCGAGCACGACCCAGCGCCGCCGCTTCGCCGCCGCGATCAACTCGCTAACCGCAGGGTCGCCATCATAAGACGGGCCGATACGCAGCCCGTTGACCTCTTGCCCTAGTCGATCGACCAGCACATCGAACGCGCCGTCCGATGCGTCGGTGCAGACAGGGAAGCCGCGAAACGGCCAATAGCAGCCGGGAATCGCCGCGAGCCTCGCGGCCTCCGGTCCGAACCCGGCCAGCGGCAGCGCAATGACCGGATAGCCGTCACGTTCGACGATCAAGGTCCGCGCGCGACCGCCATAAGCGGCAATCGCTGCAGCGAACCATTGATAGCGGAGGAACCGATATCCCTCGTCCGCTTGCTCGGCGACCGCATCGATCAACGCCGACAGTCCATCGAACGCGGTGGCGCGCATCGCGGGGGGCAGGCGTGTGAACTCGCTGAGCAGCATCGGCTTGGTCATGGCGGCCGGCTATACCGCTCAGCCGTTACCAAGCCGTTTGTTGGAGTCGTTTGCAGCTTCGCTGTTGCGGTGCCGGCCCACTCCCCCACCCGGCCACCCAATCAGGATATTCTATGGGAGGCCGGGTGGGGGAGTGGGCGGAGCAGCCCAAGGTTCCGGCGATGCGCAGCATCGTTGGAATGGCTGCGGAGGGCGGCACCGTGACCGTTCAGCGTAGCTGAACCGAAAAACACATTCAGCCCTCGCGAACCCAGGCGCGCGCTGTCTCGCTTTGGCTTTCCGGAAACACGCGCATCTCTCCCGAGAACAACGCGGCGGCAGCGCGCGTGATCGGCCCGATCCAGCCATGATCGGTAATCACCGCTGCCCTCGCCACCTCGTCGCGATGCTCCGCCACCCATTTGACATCCCGCCACCATAACGACCAATCGATCGGGCCCAATTTGCGCAACGTCTCGACGATACGGAGCTTGCCGTGCTTGGCGATCTGCGCCTCCAGCACCGGGATCAGCGCTTCGTAATCGGTGCGCGTGATCGCGCCATCGACGACCAGATCGATCACGCCTGTCTCTTCATCGACCGTGTAGCTCAGCATCATATCTCTCCTTCGGCTTTCCTAAACGCCCGCAGGCCGTCATGATGTCCAGCGATGCAGCCCAACACGGTCTCGACCATCGCCCAGACGATCCAGCTGTCGCTGTCGCCGGTGTTCATGCTGACCGGTATCGGCGCCTTGCTCAACGTTCTGGTCGGCCGGATGGCACGCGTGGTCGACCGAGTGCGCGACCTGGAGAAGCTCCATCCGTTATCGAGCGGGCCGGATCGCGATCGCTACGTGTCGGAGCTGCGTATCCTCGACCGCCGCATCAAGGTGATCAATTTCGGGTTGTTCCTGGCGGTGTCGAGCGCGGTGATGACCTGCCTGGTCGTCGCGCAATTGTTCGTCGCCGAACTGATCGGGCTGCGCATCGCCACCATCGTCGCGCTGACCTTCACCACGGCGATGCTGCTATTGATCGCCGCACTGGTCAGCTTCATCGTCGAGGTCCGCACCTCGCTTTTGGCGGTAAAGGTGCGCGAGGAACTTCTCGAAGAGCGGCAGGGCTAGCGCTTACCCCCTACCTCCGATCCCGCGTCGGCCGATGGCGCATAATTCGGCGCAACGCGCGCCTTCGATGCTTGCTCATAGACATAGCCCGCCTCGATCAGCTTACCGTCGCTATAGGCCGGACCGATGAACGACAATCCGGTCGGCAAGCCCCGCACCAGCCCCATCGGCACGGTCAGATTGGGATAGCCCGAAATCGCCGGCAATTCGGACGAGCTCGGTCCATTATACTGATCGCCATAGATGGGATCGCTCAGCCAGGCCGGGCCATAGGTCGGCTGCACCAGGATGGTCGCCTCGGCCTGTTTGAGCATGCCGTCGATCGCTCCCTTGGCGAGGGTCAAAGATTTATCGCGCTGCGCCTGGTAGGTCGGCTCACTCGTCCCTTTGGACTTCGCCGCCATCTCGAAAATTTCCTGCGCGAAATAGGACATTTCGGCATCGGCATTGGCGGTGTCGAACGCGATCACGTCGTCGATCGTGCGCGTCTTCACGCTCGGCGGCGTCGAGGCGAGATATTTGTCGAGGTCGGTCTTCAGTTCGAACTTGAGCACGTCGAATTCAGCGTCGCCCATGCCGTCGGTCTTGGGCCGCTGCACGTCGACCAGCACCGCGCCCTGCGCCTTGAGCACCGCCAGCGCCTGATCGAAGCGCGCGGCGACCAGCGCGGGCATGTCAGGGCGATACACTGCTATCCGCGCTCCCTTGAGCGATGCGGCGGTCAGTCCCGCTGTGAAGTCCCTGCGATATTTGCCCGCGTCCCTGGTCGCCGGATCGGCCGGGTCGCTGCCGACCATCGCGGAGAACAAGGTGGCGACATCCCGCACGCTACGCGCCATCGGTCCCGGCGTGTCCTGGCTATGGCTGATCGGCACGACATAGGTGCGGCTGACCAGCCCGAGCGTCGGCTTCAGCCCGACCAGCCCGTTGATCGACGAGGGACAGACGACCGAACCGTCGGTTTCGGTCCCAAGCCCCGCGGCGGCGAAACTCGCCGCCACCGCCGCGCCCGTTCCGCTCGACGAACCGCAAGCGGTGCGATCGAGACCGTAAGGATTGCGCACCAGTCCGCCGATCCCGCTCCACCCGCTCATCGCCTTGGTCGAGCGGATATTGGCCCATTCGCTGAGATTGGTCTTGCCCAGGATGACGGCGCCCTGGGCGCGGAGCAGCGCGATGACCGGCGCATCGCGATGGGTGAAATTGTCTTTCAACGCGAGGCTGCCAGCGGTGGTCGGAACGGAATCCTTGGTCTCGATATTGTCCTTGATCAGGATCGGGATGCCGTCGAGCGGGCCGAGCAGCTTCTTCGCCTTGCGCCGCGCGTCGCTTGCCTTGGCCTGGGCAAGCGCATCGGGATTGAGCGCGATGATCGCGCGCAACATCGGCCCTTTGCGATCCATCGCCGCGATGCGATCGAGATAGGCCCGCGTGATGTCGACGCTGCTATCCTGCCCCTTGTCCATGCGCGACCGCAATTGGTCGATCGAGACCTCCGTAACGGCATGCTGCGTCGGCGCGTCCTGCGCGGTCGCGGGCAAGGGGGTGGCGAGCAGGATCAGAGCGGCGAAGCGGCGCATGGCGGTCCCCTTTGATGGCGTGCCTTCATCGGCGAACTCCTCCCGTTCGACAAGCGGGACGCGCAGTTATGTGGCCGGCAAACACCGCCGGATTCGCGCGGATGATGAAACGCTTTGACGAAGAAGGTTATAAAATCGCCTGACGCCGCGACGCGCCCGACGCACAAATGAAAAGAGGCTGCCGGGGACTCCCATCCCCGGCAACCTCCTAACATGGTCAGCGGCCGGAAGCTCCAGCCCGGAGGACCATGCGGACCGCTATTCCTGTGACCCTAAGCGTTGATTGAGGGAGGATACCCCCCGCAAAGGATCGGCGGACTTAGCGGCGCGTCCCCCGAACGAACTGAACCGACCCCACTGCTGAACCATGAGACATCGGATCACCTCCTTTCGCTTGTTGAAACACCGTGACCAACACTGGCCACGACCTCAATGTGAATCGTACGAACACGTAATTCAAGTCTTGTAATGTTCGGGAAAATCGACGATTCTCTTTCGCCTGTTGCTTGTCAGCGCCCGAATGCGGCGCGGAGCTCTTCTTTTGCCTTTTCCAGCACCTTTTTCTGCTTCTCCGGCAAATCCTTGCCAGCGCGGTTGATATAGAAAGTCAGCATCGACATCGCCGACTGGAACGGCGAGCCCTTGCGGCGCTGGCTGTGCTCGGCGGAGCGCTTGAGCGAGAGCGCGATCGATTTCGGGTCGTCGCGCGTGAAGACGTCCTTCTCGAGATCGAGCGCGTCCGAATGCTCGGTGACGTCCTGCGACCATTTGCGTGCGGCGCCCATCGCTCAGTGTCGCTTGAAATATTGCACTTCACGCTCGTGCTTCTCGGCGCCCTCGCGCGTGTCGAACGTGCCGAGGTTGCGGCGCTTGTGCGTCTTGGGATCGACCTTGCGCGAATAGAGCCGGTATTCGCCCGATTTGAGCTTGCGGATCATCTGCGTTCTCCTCGCGATCGGAGCACCGCGCGGAAAAGTGGGAATCGGTTTTTCCGCAACAGCGATGCGACAACAAAGAAGCAACGCGCGAGACGGCGATGTTATCCCCGGCAATCCTCGATCACGCGGCCGAGTTCGGCATAAGGCGGCACCACCAAAGGCGTCGTGCCGGCGCGGTCGACCACGAACCGCCCGCGGCTGAAGACCATCGCGTCGAGCATCGCGTCGGTGGGCGCGAACTGGCTCGCGACATAGCCGGCATCGCCACCGGTCGAGCGCAACGGGATCGACCGCGTCAGCGTCGTCGTGCGGATCGTCGCGGCATCGCCGGCGCCCTGGACCGACAGGTACATCGCCCCGCGCGCGCGATCGCACCGCAGCGTGAGCAGCGCATCGGCGCCGACTGGCCCGAACAAGGCGATCGAGCCCACGCCGTCCTTGCGGTAAGCCCAGTCGCCAGGCGTGAACGGCCATTGGTTCCAGTCGGACGCGAGCGGCGGCGTGACCACCGGCGGCGGGCTCGGCTGCGCCACCGGCGGCGGTGCGGGCCGCACAACCGGCGGCGGCGCGGGCGGCGGGACGCAGCCGGCGAGCAGGAGGGCAGCGGACGTTGCGACGGCGGCGAACTTGTAGCGCATGTCTCGACCATGGCCGCGCGCGATGCGCGCCTCAACCCCAAAGCGCCATTCGGGCGTGGATCGGCGACGTACGTCGCGCTACGATCGTTTCGCATTCAACCGCGAAAGGGCAAAAGTGGCCGAAACGAGCATCCCGCCGCTAGTGGCGGCGACCCTGGACACGACGATGAAGGTCAGGGGTCGCGACGGCGGCAAGACGATCGGCACGCTCCACGCGTTCATGGTGCACAAGAGGTCTGGCCGGGCGATGTACGCTGTGTTGAGCCTTGGCGGCTTCCTGGGCGTCGGCAAGCATTTCTACGCAGTGCCGATCCAGCTCCTTGCCTACGATCTCGCCGCCGACGCCTATGTCGCGAGCGTCGAACCCAAGACCCTGGAGGGCGGCCCGAATTGGTCCGGGACTGCGCCCGATTTCGACCAGGCCTATGCCGACCGGCTGGCCAGCTATTACGGAGCTGACAAGCAGGATTTGTCGGTGGGGTGACGGACGCTGGTTGAGGGGTGAGGTATGAATAAGATTGTCGCCGCCGCCATCATATCCGCATCGCTCGGCCTGCTTCTCGGAGGAGAGAGAGCGCGAAGCGAAACCATCGAGACTTCACAAAGCCGCTACACTTTGCTCACCCTAATCGGCCTTTTTGCGTGCGGGTGGGCAATCACCTCTGCTCACAGCGTTAGTGGAGCACTTATCCTTCTATTGGTGCCGCTTGGATCTGCATCGCTCGCGTTCGAGGTTGGTGCATATGTTAGTCCGTTAATTCGCTCTCGGACCATCGCTAACGGGCTGGGATGCCTGCTGCCTCTAGCTATGCTAGTTATCTATGTGATCGCCTTTCCCGCTGCAGATAATGATTTCTAAGCGACAGCCCGCCTATCGCCGGCTCCCACTCCCGAACTTCTTCTGCACTTTCCCATATCGCGTCTTGCGCGTGCCAGGCTTGCCCTCATTCGATCGGCCCATCACCGGCGGCAACACACGGTCGTCAGCCGGCAGCCCGAGCTCCTCCGCCTCCAATGCGCGGATTTCGTCGCGCAGGCGCCCGGCTTCCTCGAATTCGAGGTCGGACGCGGCCTTGCGCATCTTCTTCTCGAGCTCTTCGATATAGGCGCGCAGATTGTGCCCGACCATGTGCGGGCGGTCCTCGTCGATCGGGACGGTGACCTGATCCTTCGACGCGACATGCGCAATGATATCGCCGATGTTGCGCTTGATCGTGGTTGGCGTGATGCCGTGCTCGAGATTATACGCCTGCTGCTTCTCGCGGCGGCGATTGGTCTCGTTGAGCGCACGTTCCATGCTGCCGGTCATGCGATCGGCATAGAGGATCACCCGGCCCTCGACGTTGCGCGCGGCGCGGCCGATCGTCTGGATCAGCGACGTCTCCGACCGCAGAAAACCTTCCTTGTCGGCGTCGAGGATCGCGACCAGCCCGCATTCGGGAATGTCGAGCCCTTCGCGGAGCAGGTTGATACCTATCAACACGTCGTAGACGCCGAGCCTAAGATCCCGGATCAGCTCGATTCTCTCCAGCGTCTCGACATCGGAGTGCATGTAGCGGACCTTGACGCCCGCTTCGTGCATATATTCGGTCAGATCCTCGGCCATGCGCTTGGTCAGCGTCGTGATCAGCGTGCGATAGCCCATCGCCGTGGTCTTGTTGCATTCCTGGATGACGTCCTGGACCTGCTCCTCGACCGGGCGGATCTCGACCGGCGGGTCGATCAGACCGGTCGGGCGAATGACCTGTTCGGCGAACACGCCGCCGGTCTGCTCCATCTCCCACCCGCCCGGCGTCGCCGAGACATAAGTGGTCTGCGGGCGCATCGCGTCCCATTCGTTGAACCTGAGCGGCCGGTTGTCGATGCACGACGGCAGGCGAAAGCCATATTCCGCCAGCGTGATCTTCCGCCGATGGTCCCCTCGCGCCATGCCGTTGATCTGGCCGATCGTCTGATGACTCTCGTCGACGAACAGCAGCGCATTCTCGGGCAGATATTCGAACAAGGTGGGCGGCGGCTCGCCCGGCAGGCGCCCGGTCAGGAAGCGCGAATAATTCTCGATGCCGGCACAAGATCCCGTCGCCGCAATCATTTCCAGGTCGAAATTGGTACGCTGTTCGAGCCGTTGCGCCTCGAGCAATTTGCCCTCGATCTGCAATTCCTTGAGCCGCTCGGCGAGTTCGTGCTTGATCGCTTCCATCGCCTGTTTGAGCGTCGGCCCAGGCGTCACATAGTGCGAATTGGCGAACACGCGGACGTAATTGAGACTGGCGACCTTCTTGCCGGTCAGCGGATCGAACTCGGTGATCTCCTCGATATCGTCGCCGAAGAACGACACCCGCCAGGCGGTGTCCTCATAATGCGACGGGAAGATTTCCAGCGTGTCGCCCTTGACCCGGAAATTGCCGCGCTGGAACGCCGCGTCGTTACGCTTGTACTGGAGCGCGACCAGTTTGCGCACGATCTCGCGCTGATCGACCGTCTGGCCTTTCTTGAGGTCGAAGATCATCGCCGAATAGGTCTCGACCGAGCCGATACCGTAGAGGCAGCTGACCGACGCGACGATGATCACGTCGTCGCGTTCGAGCAGCGACCGCGTCGCCGAATGGCGCATGCGGTCGATCGATTCGTTCACCGAGCTTTCCTTCTCGATGTACGTGTCCGACCGCGGCACATAGGCCTCCGGCTGGTAATAATCGTAATAGCTGACGAAATATTCGACCGCATTGTCGGGGAAGAAGCTCTTGAACTCGCCATAGAGCTGCGCGGCGAGGATCTTGTTGGGCGCGAGGATCAGCGCCGGCCGCTGCAACGTCTCGATCACCTTGGCCATGGTGAATGTCTTGCCCGACCCCGTGACGCCCAGCAGCACCTGGTCGCGCTCGCCCGCCAGCGCTGCTTCGGTCAATTCCTTGATCGCGCTCGGCTGGTCGCCGGACGGCTCATAGTCGCTGACCAGCTTGAACGCCTTACCGCCCTCGACCTTCTCCGGCCGCTCGGGGCGGTGGGGGACGAAGGACTGACCCGTCTCGGGTTCAGCCAGGCTGGTGCGAATCTGGATTGCCATAGTTCGCGAATATGGTGACTTTAGCGCCCACCCGCAACAAAGCGGGAACGGTCGCACCGAAATCCACCATGGAGAGAGAAAAGATGCGTACCACCCCCCTGATCGTCGCCACAGCCGCACTCGCGCTGGCCGCTTGCGGAGAGAAAACCAGCTCGACGACGATCACGACCAATTCCGCGACGGGAACTGTCACCACCAGCGGCGACGCGCCGCCGTCCGCCGCCGCGCTGGGGCTCCAACCGGGCAAGTGGGAGACCAAGATGGAAGTCACCGATCTCAAGATGAGCGGGATGCCCGCGGGAATGACTGTGCCCAAACCGGCGCCGATGACCACCACCACGTGCATGACGCCCGAACAGGCCTCGAAGGGCCCGGGTGACTTGCTCAAACGCGCCAATACCGACTGCACGATCAACAGCAGCACCTATGCCGGCGGCAAGATCGCGATGGATATGAACTGCAAAATGCCGACCGGCACGATGGCGATGAAAACGACCGGCACCTATACGCCGACGTCGATGGTTACGGACGCCGAGGTCAGCATGACCGGCGCGAGGTCGATGACCCAGAAGGTGCATAGCGAGGCGCATCGCGTCGGCGAGTGCAGCTGATCTGATCGCGGATCCATGGCGACGCGATTTTTTTCGCGTCGTCACGGGCCGCCCCCGGTGGAGAAACGCTAATCCGTCCGCCGATAGGCGACGCGCCACATCACCACTGCGATCCCCGCCGACATCATGCCCATGACCAACGCAGTGGCGACGCCGCTCGCCCAGCGGAACAACAAGGTTCGCGCGTCCATCGCGGGCATGGCAACCAGGCCGTAAATCCAGGTCTGCCCGCCCAGGAATACGATGAAGCCGATCGCCGCCCCCAGCAGCGCCGCGCTGACCGGCCCGCGGCGGCCCGCGGCGTGGAGCAGCATCCAGGGAAAGGCGGCAAGCGCGGTGATGGCGAGTGCGGTCAGCACCGAGCCGATGATCAAGGCGATGGCCAGCGTGCCGATCGCGAAGGTGCCGCCGAACAGCATCAGCAGCACGGCGATCGCGCCGCCCATTAGTCCACCCGCCCCGATCGCCAGACCGATGCGATCGAGCGAGGTTTCGTAGCGGCGTCGTTGCGCCATCGTTCGGGACATTGCGACACCCCCTCCCCGGCGCCTCATAGCATCGGGTGCGACCGACCCCAAGCGGTCTCACGCGACCCATTGCGGTACATCAGCGCAGCGCCGCAACCGCCGGGGTGTCGAGACAGCGCAACAGGTTATCGCGCGTCACCGGCGGACGCGCAGGCTGTGGCGCAAAAGCCGGCACGTCCATCGTCCGGCCGATCCGCACCGCCGAGAATCCGCGTTGTCCCGTGCACGCCTCCGCCGCCGCCAGCAGTCGCGGCGGCGTGTCCCAGCCTTCATAGGACAGGCGAAACGTCCCCCAGTGAATCGCGATCGCCTGCGCCGCGCCGAGCCGGCGATAGACCTCCACCGCATCGACCGGCCCGACATGGCTGCCCGCGGCCATCTGCCCGGCGCTGAAGCGGAATGCGCCGATCGGGATGAGCGCGAGCCGGATCGAACCATAGGACGCCGCCTGGTCGGCCCATTTGAGATCGCCCGCGCCGGTATCGCCAGCGAAGAACAGATTGCCGCCGGGCAGCCGCACGACGAACCCCGACCAGAGCGCGCGATTGCGATCGGCGAACCAGCGGCTGTCCCAATGATGGCTGCGATTGACGACGACGCTCACGCCCGGCCGGACCGCGACCTGCCCACCCCAATCGAGCGCGCGCGTCGGCACCCCGGCCTGGCCGATCACGCTATCGTTGCCCAGGCTGGTGACGATCAGCGGATGGTCGCGATCCCACAGCTTCCGGAGCGTCACCAAATCCATGTGATCGTAATGATCGTGGCTGACGAGGACGAGGTCGATCTTGGGCAGATCCGAAAAGCGGATGCCCGGCTCTGCCACGCGTGTCGGCCCAATCCCGAACGGCCCCGCGCTCTTGCTCCACACCGGGTCGGTCAGGATGTTGAGGCCCTGTGTCTGCACCAGCACGGTGGCATGCCCGATCCAGGTCGCAAGCATCCGATCGCCCTCAACGCGGGCCGGCGGCTTGCCCGGCGTTACCGCAACGCGATCCGGCCAGACCGGGCGATTGTCGCGGGCGGTAACATAGCGCAGCATCGTGCCGGTGCCGCCCGGCGGCGACAGCGCATCATCGGCACCGTCGGGATTGATGAAACGCTCGCCATCGAAATGATCGCTGACTGGTCCGCGATAATAACGGGCGTCGAGGAAGTCGGGGACGATCGCGATCGCCAGACACAGCAACGCGACCAGCCAAAGCAGCCCGGCACCGACACGTTTCACCCACCGCATCCGCGCCCTCTATCCTATGCGGCGCGCCGAACAAGCCCTATTGACTCTTTCGACATTTCGTTGTGTAAACACAACATATGATCACGAAAATACACTGAAGATGCTCTACAACCGCATCGCCTTATTCCGCGCCGAACGCGGCATCTCGCGCAAAGCGCTGGCCGAAGCGGTCGGCGTCAACCCGCAGACGATCGGCTATCTCGAGCGCGGCGACTACAAGCCCAGCCTCGAGCTCGCGATGAAGATCGCCGCGCAGTTCGACGTCGCGATCGAACATCTGTTTTCCTTCACCCCCTTCGAGCCCGTGGCGGCAGTCCTGCGCCGGGCGGGAGACTCCGCATGACGACCAAACCGCTGACAGAGCGCCTCGACGATATTGCCAATCTCACCGGCATACCGGCGCTGACCACACGAGTACCGAAGCGGCGGCCGTTGCGGGGGCTAGCAATCATCGCGCTTGTGCTGGGCACGATCGGCATGGCGATCGCTCTCTTCGGCGGCCAGATGTTGCTGTTCGGCGATACGGTGCTGGTGATCGGCTTCATCCTGTCCGGCTGGCTGCCGCTCATGGGTCCGATCAAGCCCTGGATGTCGTTCACCGAGCGCGTCGACGAACTGGACGCGCAAATCCGCGCCAAAGCCTATCTGACCGCGCTGCCGGTCATCCTGTTTTTCGCCGTGTGCGGGCTGGTTGGCCTGCCGACACTCGCCTGGCTTCAGCAGCGTCCGCCCGCGGAAATGGTCGTCCTGGGCGGGTTCGTCGCGATGTATCTGTTGATTCTGTGGAATGCGATCCCGACCCTTCATGCCAGCTGGCGACGCGCGCCGGCCGAAGACCTGGACGACTAGATCAGCCCTGATCCTCATAGGCGAATTGCAGGATGCCCCAGTGGCGGCCCTCGACCGCGATCGAAGCGATCACCTGCTTGAGCAGCAACACGCTGCCATCGGCGACCTGACGCCGATAGGCCTTGAGGCAGAACGGGTCGGTAATCTTGCACTGCTGCTGCGTTTCGGTGAACTCGAACATCATCCCGCAGCGCGCATATTCCACGTTCCAGGCATCGTCGCCGGGACGCTGCGCGTGCGATCGCTCGGGCATCGCCACCGCGCCGAAGCCGTTGCGGTCGCTGAAGCTCATCCCAAAAAAGCCCTTATAGCTTCGCGCCCGTTCCTGATGCGGCCGCGCCGCGGGGATGATGAACGGCTGGACCGGATGGCTGAACAGCGGCGGATTGGTCCCGGGGATTTGGTCGTAGGTGTCGCGAAACAGATCGGCGAGCGAGATCTTGCCGTCGGCCACCGCGCGAGCGAGCGCGTCCGATACCTGCTTCGCGACGTCGAGGCCGAACGCGATATAGGGCGAATCAACCATCTCTACGCCGCTCTCGGCGAAGTGCTGGAGCAGGGTATTTGTATCATCGCTGACCGTGGTAACGCGGCCCGACAGGCGGTGCAGGCCGTCGGCATTGGCGCCCGACGTCGCCGACAGCGCGCCCAGGCCGGTGCGAATGTTGCCGACCGAGTCGACCATCGAGCCGATACGGTCGCTGACGCGCTCGCTCGACATCGACAGGTCGCGCATCAGTGCGCCGAGCCGGTCGACCAGTTCCTCGATATCCTTGCTGCCCTGGTGCGCGGCCTTCGCGGTTTCGACGCCATGCGCGACGCGGTCGAGCATGCCCGCCGCCTCGCCCGCCAGCGCACCGATCGAGCGTTCGATCGTCTGCGTCGCCGCGGCGGTTTCCTGCGCCAGTTTCTTGACCTCGCCGGCGACCACCGCGAAGCCGCGGCCGGCATCGCCCGCGCGGGCTGCTTCGATCGTCGCGTTGAGCGCGAGCAAATTGGTCTGGCTGGCGATCCCGCTGATCACTTGTGTCACATGGCTGACCGAGGCGAGCGCCTCGTTGAACGCGCCCAGACTGGCGTGAATGCGGCTGACCTGGTCGATCAGGTCGACGACGTTGATCGAGGCGTCGGACAGCTGGCGTGTCGAATCCTCGATCACCAGCCGCGCCGCCGCGGTGCTGCGCCGCGCCTCCTCGGCCGCGCGCGCGACGTCAGTGCCGTCATCGGCGAGCCGCACCGCTTCGCCGCCGATCGTATCGATCGTCGTCGCCTGCGCGGTCACGCGCTCGGCCAGTTCGGTAATGTCTGCTTGCAGGTCGAGCGTTCGGATGCCGAGCTCGCCCGACATCTTGGCCGCCTTCCGCACCGTTGCTGCGATGTCCAACCGCGTTGCCCCCTGTATCCCGCTGCTTTCAGCAACTAAACGGCGAGGGTTAACGAAGCTTTAGGCTCGTTTCGCGGGGGCGGAAAACCAGCCGGCCGCACCGGCGATCACCGCCACCGCCGCGGCCAACCACAAAGCGGCATGAAAAGCCTCGATCGACACGCCGCGTCCGCCGCCCGTCAGTACCAGCCCGATCAACGCGACCGCGACCATGCCGCCGATCCTGGCGGTTGCGTTGTTCACCCCCGATGCGGCGCCGGCATGGTGGCGATCGACCGATGCCATCACGGCATTGGTCAGCGGCGCGACCGCCGCGGTCATGCCGATGCCGATCAACAGCATCGACGGCAGGATATGCGGGACGAACTCGATCGCTGTGCCGGGAATGATCCGCATCGCGGCAAAACCGGCCGCGACAAGCACCGGCCCCGCCGCCAGCATCCAGCGCGCGCCGATCCGCTCAGCCAGTGCGCCCGCCGCGCGCGATCCCGCGCCCATGATCAGCGGCAAAGGCAGGATCGCCGCGCCCGCCGCGGTCGCCCGCCACCCGGTCGAGATCAACAGATAAGGCAGGAGCAGCAGTACGCCACTCAGCGCCGCATAGAGCAGGAAAGTCAGCACCGTAATCGCGCTGAAGCTCCGCGTACCGAACAGGCCGAGCGGCACCATCGCGCGCGCGCCGCATCGGCTTTCCCACCACAGGAACACCGCCGACGCGGCCACGCCGCCCGCAATATAATATACAGCACCCTGCCCACCCGACGTGGCGATCGTCAGCCCCCACACCAGCAGCCCGAGCCCGATCGTCGCGAACGCGCCGCCGAACCAATCGGGTTTCGCCGCTTCGGGATCATGCCCGCCCTCGACCGCCACGATCGCCAGAAAGGCGGCGGCGACCGCGATCGGCACGATCAGGCCGAACACCCAGCGCCACCCGGCGACATCGACCAGCCAGCCGCCGACGATCGGCCCGATCGCCGCACCGATCGCACCCGCGGCCGCCCAGGTCCCGATCGCCTTGGCGCGCGCCTCGCCCGCGAAATCGGCGCCCAGGATCGCGAGGCTCGCCGGCGTCAACAACGCAGCGCCGACGCCTTGGGCGACGCGCGCGGCGATCAACCAGCCGAGCGACGGCGCCGCCATGCAGCCGATCGAGGCGAGCGCGAACAGCAACAGCCCGACCAGGAACACCGCTTTGCGCCCCAGCGAGTCCGCCAGCGCGCCGCCGATCAGGACGAGCGCCGACAGCGGCAGCATATAGCCATTGACGATCCACTGGATTCCCGCCGCGTCCGCATCGAACGCCTTCGCCATCGCGGGCAAGGCGACATTGACGACCGATCCATCGATCATCGCGACGCTCGATCCCAGCACCGTCGCCCATAACGCACCCGTGCCGGCCTTGCCGGGCGCGGCGCCAGTCATGCCCGCCAATATCCCGCCATCAACTCGCTCGCCCATTCAGGCTGACGGAGGTCACCGCGCGGCAGGAAGTCGCGCAGCACCGGCTTGATGTCGATCACCGGCGTGCCGTCGATCGCGTCGAGCCCGCGGACGTGAAGACATATCCCCTCCACCTTCTCGATCCGACAGACGGTAATGCCGATCCGGTTGGGCCGGTTCTTGCCGCGCTGCGCGAAGATGCCGACCAGCGGCCAGTCGGCGCGATTGCGCGGATGCCGCGCGCCGGTCTCGATCTTGTCCGGCGACACGCGATCGAACACGAAGGCGATCTCGGCATGGCTGAAGTCGCCGAGTCCGGCCAGCGCCTCCGGCCCGAAGCGCGGTTCGAGTTCGATCACCGCGGTCTCGCGGTCCCAATCGTCATCGACCGCTTCCGCGCGACCGCCGCGTACATAAGCGATCGCTTCGATGTCGAACGCCATGCCTGTCTCCTCACCATGCGCCGGCAAGCGCGAGCACTACGCCGATCGCGACCAGCAGCAACCCCGCGACTTCGCTTTTGGCAGTTGTCTCGCCCAGATAGAAATGCGCGAAACCCATGGTGAAGGCGACCTCGACTTGCCCGACGATCCGCACCAGCGCGACCGGCGCCGAGGCGAAACCGGTGAACCAGCAGGCCGAGGCGACCGACGACATCAGCCCCACCTGCCCGGCAGTGCGCCACTCCGCGAACACCTTCGCCACCTGGTCGCGTTCGCGCCAGACAAGATATCCACCCTGCATCAGCGTCTGCAGCGTGACGGTCATCGCGAGCACGATCAGCGCGGCGCGGATGTGGTCCGGCGTCGCAACCTCCATCGTCGCACGACGGATCGCGATCGTCGTCAACGCGAAAACGAAGCCCGAAGCGATACCATAGCGCGCCGCCGGCTGGCCTAGCGAGTGCAACAGCTCGCCCGGCCCCATCCTCTTTCCACCGGTCGACAGCACCATCACGCCGACCACGCCGAACCCGATCCCGAGCCAGGTGAGGACGCTCAGATGGTCGCCGAGCAGGACAACCGACAGGATGGCGCTCTGCACCGCTTCGGTCTTCGAATAAGCGGTGCCGACGACGAAATTGCGCTCGCCGAACGCCATCAGCAGCAGGTTGGTCGCGACGATCTGCGCCAGCCCGCCGGCCGCACAGAACAGGACGAACCAGTGTCCCAAGGCAGGGAACGCCGCGGGCGCCACCACAAACTGATAGATCAGCATCATCGCCACTGCGACGGGGAGACCATAAAGATAACGGACCAACCCGGCCGCATTGACCGACAAGGTCCGCGACATGCTCCGCTGCACCGCCGTGCGCCAAGCCTGGAGCGCGCCGGCGAGCAAAGTCGCGGGCAGCCAGATCGGGAAGCTCACGCCCCCCGCGCCTGAACGGTGCGCGCGAGGAACTCCAGGATCGCCTTCTCGTCCTTGCCCTTGGGCCCCCGACCGACGCGGAACAGCAACGCGCCGAACACCATCATCGCCAGCGGAATGCCGCCGAAGATGCCCCAAAATTCGAACGGCGCCCCGCTAGCCGCCGAGAAGGCGGCAATCACCAGAAAGATCGAGAGGAACCCGAACCAGAAGATCATGAAGAAGGTGACGTTGCTCGCCGGTCCGATCTTTCCCTCGATCCGCGTCCCGCTGCCATCGGGTCGCATCGTCGCGGTCAGCCGGACATTCATGTTGGTCTGGATATTGGGCCGATAGACGAACAGCATCATGTCCTGCTCGCTGCCATGTCCAGTGACGCCCTTTTTGGGCCTGGCCTTCTCGTCACCCAACACGTCGCGCAGCTTTGTCGCCAGGGTGACTGGGTCGAGCGGCGAACGGAGGATGATCTTCTGGCTCACGTTAATCCTCCCTATGCGCAGCATGGGGAGGGGGACCAGCCGAAGGCTGGTGGAGGGGAAAAATCCCGCACTCCGCCACGATCAGACGGGTCACAGCATCCAAGTCGCTCAACACATCCGCCGCTGCGATTCGAAGAGTACGGATTCCTCGGCCCGCCATCCAGGCGTCGCGTTTGACGTCCCGCTGTGGTTGGTCTCCGCGGTTGTGCACCTCACCGTCGACCTCAATCGCGAGCTTGGCAGACGGGCAATAGAAATCGAGCGAGTACAAACCGATTGGATGTTGATGCCTGAAGCGCAATCCGTCGGGCCGGCCACGCATCCACTGCCACAGAACGATCTCCGGCAGCGTCATTTCGCGACGAAGCTTTCTCGCTCGTTCGACCGTTTTTCTAGGTGGCGGCATTTCCCCTCCACCGCCTTCGGCGGTCCCCCGCCCCATCTGAGATGGGGAGGATTAAGTAGATCCTACCTCACGCTCCTTCCAACAGCTTCTCCCGCGCGATCTTCTCCCGCCACACCAACGGCGCCAGTTGGTGGACATTGTTCCCCTCGCTATCGACCGCGACCGTCACCGGGAAATCCGCGACCTCGAACTCGTAGATCGCTTCCATCCCCAAATCCTCGAACCCGACGACCTTCGATCCCTTGATCGCCCGTGCCACGAGATAGGCCGCTCCGCCGACCGCCATCAGATAGGCCGATTTCGCGTCCTTGATCGCCTCCGTTGCCGCGGGACCGCGCTCGGCCTTGCCGACGCAGGCGAGCAGGCCCTGGTCGAGCATCATGCGCATGAACTTGTCCATCCGCGTCGCGGTGGTGGGTCCCGCCGGGCCGACGATTTCCTCGCCGACCGGATCGACCGGGCCGACATAATAGATCACGCGGCCCCTGAAGCTTACCGGCAGCTCCTCGCCCTTGGCCAGCATGTCGGCGATCCGCTTGTGCGCTGCGTCGCGGCCGGTCAGCATCTTGCCATTGAGCAGCAACCGGTCGCCCTGTTTCCAGCTCTGCACCACTTCGGGCGTCAGCGTGTCGAGGTCGACGCGGATCGCCGCCTTATCGGGCGTCCAGTTGACGTCGGGCCATTCGTCGAGCTTGGGCGCCTCGAGATAGGCTGGGCCCGACCCATCGAGCGTGAAATGCGCGTGGCGCGTCGCGGCGCAGTTCGGGATCATCGCCACCGGCTTGCCCGCGGCATGGCACGGCGCGTCCATGATCTTGACGTCGAGGATGGTCGACAGTCCGCCCAGCCCCTGCGCGCCGATGCCGAGCGCGTTGACCTTGTCGAAAATCTCGATGCGCAGCGCCTCGAGATCGGTCTTCGGCCCGCGCTCCTTGAGCGTCGCCATGTCGATCTGTTCCATCAGCGCCTTTTTGGCGAGCAGCACGCAATGCTCCGCCGTCCCGCCGATGCCGATCCCGAGCATGCCCGGCGGGCACCAGCCCGCACCCATCTGCGGCAGCATCTCGAGCACCCAGTCGACGATCGAATCCGACGGGTTCATCATCTTGAACTTGGACTTGTTCTCCGACCCGCCGCCCTTGGCCGCGACGTCGACCGACACCCGGCTGCCGGGCACCATCTCGACGTGGAGCACGCACGGCGTGTTGTCCTTGGTATTGCGCCGCGTGAACGCGGGGTCGGCAAGCACCGACGCGCGCAGCTTGTTCTCGGGGTTCAGGTAAGCGAGCCGCACGCCTTCATCGATCACGTCCTGCATCGAGCGCGATGTGTCGTCGAGGCGGCAATCCATGCCCCATTTGACGAAGACGTTGACGATGCCGGTATCCTGGCAGATCGGCCGATGCCCTTCCGCACACATCCGGCTGTTGGTCAGGATCTGCGCGATCGCGTCCTTCGCCGCGGGCGACTGCTCCGCCTCGTACGCAGTCCCGAGCGCGCGGATATAATCCATCGGGTGATAGTAAGAGATGAACTGGAGCGCGTCGGCGACGCTCTCGATCAGATCGGCTGCGCGAATGGTGGTGGTCATGAAGCTGCGCCCTAGTGACAAGCGGCGCGCTCGACAATTCCTCAATGGAAACGGCGGTTGAGGTCGGCGACCCACTTCCGCCGTTCGGCGCCACGCTTGCCGCCCAAAGCCATCAGCCAATAGAGTGCACCCATGACGGCGCCGGCTGCCGCGAAAACAGCGATCGTAATCGCGCTCCGCTCCCATCCTCCAACGTGCATGGAGACCATCGTCCATCCCGCGGCCAGCAAGATCGGCAAGGTCGTCGCGACCATCCCGATCAGCGTGTGAACGATCAACGTCTGCCGCCCGTGCCTCGCGGCAACAAGCCGCAATGGAAAGGCGATAATGAACTGCACTGTGAGTAGTATGAAGTAGAGGGCGAATAACAATGCCAACGGCGGCAGCATCGAGGACCTGCTCACTCGCACCAGGGGAATAAGCGCGGCCAGTATCGGCGCGGCTAAAAAGGCGAGGATCGATCGCACAATAGCCAACATGCCTTGCGCCGGATCTCCTTGTCACTCTGAAATGCAGCCAATCTGGATTCAGCTTGTCGATCCGGCCGGCGGGATCGTGCGAAGATGGCGCCGTGGTCGACGCCGCATAGCCTGGCGCGCGAACCCTCTGGCACCGACCGCGACTATCAAACTAGAAGGAGCGATGAAACTCCCCAAAGCCCTCGCCTTCGACGTGTTCGGCACGGTGGTGGATTGGCGCAGCGGAATCGCTCGCGAGGCCGCGCCGCTGCTCGACAGCTTGGGCCGCGCCGACATCACGCCCGAGACGTTCGCCGACCGCTGGCGCGCGCGGTATCAGCCGGCGATGGCGCGCGTGCGATCGGGCGAGCGGCCGTTCGTCATTCTCGACACGCTTCATCGCGAAACGCTCGAAGATCTTTTGGTGAGCCTGGAGATCGATCCCGGCGCGATCGGCGACAAGCGGCTGCACGACCTGACGCTTGCCTGGCACCGGCTTGATCCCTGGCCCGACGCGGTTGCCGGCCTGACCCAATTGAAGCGGCGCTTCCCGATCGTCACGCTTTCGAACGGCAATATCGCGCTGATGCTCGACATGGCGCGACGTGCCGGGCTGCCGTGGGATGCGATCCTCGGCGCCGAGGTCAGCGGTCATTACAAGCCCGATCCCGAAGCGTATCTCGCGAGCGCCCGAGCGCTCGCGATTCAGCCAGACGAACTTTGCCTCGTCGCAGCACATCATAGTGACCTCGCTGCTGCGCGCAGCTGCGGGCTGCTCACTGCTTATGTCGATCGCCCGAAGGAATATGGCGGCCGCCCTGCGCCCGACCGCTCATTCGCGCAAAAGTGGGAATGGAACGTCAGCAGTTTGACCGAACTGGCCGACGCCCTGGGAACCTGATCCCGCGTATCGTCATCCCGACCTCGTACGCAACCTACCCTCATAATCCCGCTTGCCGATCGGTACGCCCCGCGTCCTCAGGATGTCGTAGGCGGTGACGGCGTGGAAATGGAAATTGGGCAGCGAGAAGGAGAGGATGAAGGTCTCCGCGGTGAAGGCGAGCCGGCGCGGGCCGATCTGGAGATCTAGCGCCTTGCCCGCGCAGGCATCGATCTCCTCGCGCGAGAACGCCCGCAGCATGGCTTCCGCGCGCCCGACCATCGCCTGAAGATCGGCGAACGGCATCGCGCCGATCAGCCCGGGCGGATCGAACACGCCGGTCCTCAGCGTCTCCACGCCCCAGGCGGCATGATGCGACAGCGCCTCGATCTGGAAATGGAACGGCGCCATGTCGGGGTAGAGGCGGGCGTCGACGAAATCGTCGGGGTCGGCGCCGCTCCGTTCGCAATAGTTGACTGCGCGGTCGAGGAACCCCGCTACGGCGCTCACCGTCTGCAGGAAGGTGGGCACGCTGAGGTCGTAGAGTGAAGTCGCCATCGGCTGTCCCTCCTCGTCGGGCGAGTTAGTCGCGTCCCTCGGGCGCGCCGAGCGGGAAGTAGTGTCGGAACGGGCGTGCTTCATCGAGCGCGCGGGCGTAGCTCGGGCGCGCGAGCAGGCGGTCGCGATAGGCCCAGACGTTGGCGAACGACTTGGGGATCGCGTGGCTCCAATCGGCGTAGAGCAACGCCGGCGCGGCTGCGCAATCGGCCAGGCTGAATGCATCGCCCGCCGCCCATTCGCGCCCCGCCATATGACTGTCGAGCAGGGCATAGGCCGTGTCGAGCGCGCCTTGCCACCGAGCATCGTCCTTCGCCTCGCGGCCAAGCGCCCCATAGACAATACGTTGCTGCGGATAGCTCACATAATTGTCGAAGAAGCGGTCCCACATCCGCACGTCGACGGCAGCAACGGGATCGGCCGGAATCAACGGCTTGTCGGGATATCTGGCGTCGAGATATTCGATGATGGGGGTGGTATCGAAGATCAGGCGCCGATCACTTTCATTGGCGCCATCGGTCAGCACCGGGAACCGCCCGATCGGCCACAGCGCGGCGAATTCGCTCGCCACCGGCTCGCTGCCGTCGAGCATCACTTCCTCGAACGCCACGCCCTTTTCGTAGAACGCCGTCTTGGCCTTCTGGCAGTAGGACGAGAACGGGTGCGCGTAGAGTTTCAACGTCACGTTACGCTCCCTTCGACAACACGACGTGGAGCGCCCGCTCGCCCATCACCTGCTCGGTCGGGACGTAGCCGAGCGCGCGCAGGTCGATCCCCTCGAACATCGCCTCGCCCTGTCCCAACACGATCGGCGACACGGCGTAATGGAGTTCGTCGATCAACCCGGCCTGCAGATACTGGCGCACGGTCGACACCCCGCCGCCGATCTTGATGTCGAGATCGCCCGCCGCCGCGCGCGCCTGGTCGAGCGCACTTTCGATCCCGTCGGTCACGAAGATGAAGGTCGTCCCGCCCTCCATCTCGATCGGCGGATGTGGGTGATGGGTCAGGATATAGGTCGGCGCGTGATAGGGCGGATTGTCGCCCCACCAGCCCTTCCAGTCCGTCCCGTTCCACTCGCCGCGGATCGGCCCGTACATGTTGCGGCCCAGGATGAACGCACCGAAGCCGGTCATCGCGCGGGTGCCGAAATCGTTGTCGATGCCAGTCTCGCCGTCGCCCTTGCCGATCATGGTCCGGAAGAACCGCGTCGGGAAGAACCAACCGTGCATCTCTTCGCCATTCTTGCCGAGCGGATCGTCGAGACTCTGCTCGGGTCCGGCGCCGAACCCGTCGACCGATACCGAAAATGCACCGACACGAATCTTACCCATCGTCTCTCTCCTACTCACGGCCGTTCGATGAATTCGATCGGGCGCACTTCGATCCCGCCGCGCCCGAATTTGTCGCCGAGATGCGTTCCCGGATACAGCTTCGCGATCTCAACCGCCCCGTCGATATCATCGGCTTCGACGATGAAGAAGGCGCCGAACGGTTCGGGCGTCGCGGCATAGGGGCCCGCCTTCGCGACCGCCGCGCCATTCTCGACGCACAAGGTCTGCGACTGTTCGGGCATGCCGAGCGCGCCGATCATTTCGACCTTCCCGCTTGCCTTCAGCGCCGCGTCGTGCGGCGCGCAGATCGCGCCGATCTCCTCGAAATCAACGGGCTTCAACTCGGCGAAGCGCGCCGATTCGTAATGGCACAGGCACAAAAACTTCATCGCATCCTCCTCGCAAAACTGCTTGCAATTCGCAAGCGGTATTTGCATCGGCTAAATTAAGCAGTTGCATTTTGCAAGCAGTTTTTTACATTGTGCATATGGCTGAGGCGATGCGGTCGGGATGCCCGATCAATCTATCGATGGAGACGTTGGGGGATCGCTGGAGCCTGGTCATTATCCGCGACATCATGTTCGGCAATCGCCGCCATTATCGCGAACTGCTCTCGCAATCGGAGGAAGGAATCGCCTCCAACATCCTGGCCGACCGTCTGAAAAAGCTGATGGAGCGCGGGCTGCTGACGCGCGCTGACGATCCCAGCCACAAGCAGAAAGCGATCTACAGCCTGACCGAACCGGCGATCCAGCTGCTGCCGGTGCTCGCCCAAATCGGTGCCTGGGGCCGCCGCCATTTGCCGACCACGCCCGAGCTCGCAATTCGCGCGCAATTGCTCGAGGAAGGCGGACCACCTTTATGGGAAGCGTTCATGGCCGAGCTGCGCCATGACCATCTCGGTACGCCATTGCCGCCGAATCACGAACCGGTATTGCCGCGATTGACCGCTGCGTACGAAGCGTTGGCTAATTGCGCCTGACCGGCGATACAGCGCGCCGGAATTTCCTGGAGAGACTCGCATGCCAACCGGTCGATCGTTGCGAATGATGAGCGCCGCCTTGGCGCTGCTCGCGATCGGCGCCACCGATCGGCCGCAACGCGTGTACAACACGCTCGACAATCGCAACCTGTCGGAATCGACCGTCGACAACATCGTCCAGCGGATGATGACGGCGAACCATGTCACCGGGCTTGGCGTCGCCGTCATCCGCAAAGGCAAGATCGTCTTCATCAAGAGCTATGGCTATGCCTCGCTGGAGAACAAGGCGCCGCTGACGCCGGCGACGATCATGCCCGGCGCCTCGCTGACCAAAGCGACCTTCGCCTGGATGCTGATGCAATTGGTCGCTGAAGGAAAAGTCGATCTCGACAAGCCGATCGATCAGTATCTGGCCAAGCCGCTACCCGATTACACTGCTTATGCCGATCTCAAGGGTGACGAGCGCTGGCGCAAGCTCACCTTGCGTATATTGATGAACCATAGCAGCGGCTTCGCCAATTTTCGCTTCTTCGAGGACGATAAGAAGCTGCGTTTCCATCGCGACCCCGGCAGCCGCTACGGCTATTCGGGCGAAGGCGTCCATTTGGCTCAGTTCGTCCTCGAACAGGGCTTGGGGATCGATGTCGGCAAGGAAATCCAGGCGCGCGTGTTCGACCGTTTCCGGATGGGCGATACGTCGATGACCTGGCGCGACAGCTACGAAGGTCGCTTCGCCTATGGCTATACCGCGGACGGCCAGCGCCAGCCCTTTGCGCATCGACGCAAGGTGGACGTTGCCGGATCGATGGACACAACCTTGGCCGACTGGGCGCGCTTTCTCGCCGCGGTCTCGCGCAGCGACGGGTTGGGCCTGGGCGTGCATACGGCCATGGTCCGCCCCACGATCTGGATCGACAGCCCCACCCAGTTCCCGACGCTGCGCGACGATCGCACCGATCGCTGGAAAGGCATGAAGCTGGGTTATGGCGTCGGCTGGGGCACGTTCGAGAGCCGGTTCGGCCATGCCTATTTCAAGGAAGGGCATGACGACGGCACCGAGAATTACGCGATGTGCGTCGACACGCGGCAGAGCTGCATCCTGCTGATGGCCAACGACAATCGCGCGGCGGCGATCTTCGTGCCGTTGACCAACCAATTGCTCGGGCCGGTCGGCCTTCCCGCCGAATGGGAAGGCTACCGGCCCTAGGGTTTTTCATCCCCGCTCGCTGTCGAGCGACGCCATGCCCTGCGCGGGATAGCGATCACCTCGCACCGCGTCGCGCGGCACCGCCGCCTCGATCGCGGCAAGATCCTCGACGCTGAGCGTCACGTCGAGCGCGCCAAGCGCTTCCTGCAATCGCGCGCGGGTCTTGGCCCCGACCAGCGGCACGATGTCGTGTCCTTGCGCCGCGACCCAGGCGATGGCGAGTTGGGCGGTGGTGATACCCTTGGCGTCGGCAATCGCCTTGAGCCGGTCCGCAATCTGCAGATTGGCCTCGACATTGCCCGCCTGGAATCGCGGCGAATGCGCGCGGAAATCGCCCTGCCGGGCGCTGCTCGACGCCTGCCAATGCCCGCTGATCAACCCGCGCGACAATACGCCATAAGCGGTGACGCCGATCCCGAGTTCGCGCAGCGTCGGAAAGATGCTGTCCTCGGGGCCGCGGCTGACCAGGGCATATTCGATTTGCAGGTCGACGATCGGATGCACCGCGGCGGCGCGGCGGATCGTCTCCGACCCCACTTCCGACAAGCCGATATGGCGGACATAGCCTGCCTGCACCATCTCGGCGATCGCGCCGATCGTTTCCTCGATCGGCACATCGGGGTCGAGCCGCGCGGGGCGGTAGATATCGATATGGTCGACCCTCAGCCGCTGCAGCGTGTAATGGAGGAAGTTCTTGGTCGAGCGCGGGCTCGCATCGAAGCCGATGAATGCCCCCGCCGGGTCGCGCAGCCCGCCATATTTGACGCTGAGTTGATAAGCATCGCGCGGCAGGCCGGCGATCGCGTCGCCGATCAGCATCTCATTATGGCCCTGACCGTAGAAATCGCCGGTATCGAGCAACGTCACGCCGGCATCGAGCGCGGCATGAATCGTCGCGATCGCCTCGTCGCGGTCGGCAGGCCCGTAGGCGCCGGACATGCCCATGCACCCCAATCCGATAACCGAGGTCGTCGGGCCGGTATCGCCAAGCTTTCTGTGTTCCATGACTCAAACTCCTGTTCGCACGCGGTATATGCGACGGCGGATATCGTGCGATAAGCCATGACAACCGGAACGACCTGTGCGAAATTCCGTACAATGGTGACACCCAATCTCGACGATTTCGCGCAGTTCGCGGCCGTGGCCGAAGCAGGCGGGTTTCGGGCGGCGGCACAAGCGCGCAATCTCTCCGCGTCATCCTTGTCGGAGGCAGTGCGCCGGCTCGAAAGCGACCTCGGAATTCGTCTGCTCAATCGCACGACGAGGAGCGTAACGCCGACGGAGGCCGGCCGACGGTTGCTCGATCGGTTGACGCCTGCGCTTGCCGAACTCGCGCATGCCGCTGACGACCTGGCGGCTGAAAGCGGCCAGACGAGTGGCACTTTACGGCTCAACGTTCCCGGCATCGTCGCGCGCCACGTCCTGCCGCCGATTGCAGCGCGTTTTCTCGCCGCGCATCCGGGCATCCGGCTGGAAGTCTCCGGACAGGACGATTTCGTCGACATTCTCGCCGCCGGGTTCGACGCGGGCATCCGCTATGAAGAGAGTATCGACCGCGACATGATCGCGGTCCCGATCGGCCCGCGCCGTCAGCGCTTCGTCTGCGTCGCTGCTCCTGCCTATCTCGAGCGCCACGGAACGCCGCGGCACCCGCGTGACCTCGCCGTGCATCAGCGGATCGGCCATCGTTTCGCCAGCGGACGCATGATCGCATGGGATTTCGAGCGCGGCGGCCGGCGCTATCGCCTCGCGCCGGAAGGGCCGTTGGTCTCCAACTCGATCGAAATGGCGACCGCCGCCGCCGTCGCCGGCCTGGGCATCGCCGCGGGATTCCACGAATTCTTTGCAGCCGAATTGACGCGCGGCGCGCTGGTCGAAGTCCTGAGCGACTGGATGGAGCCGTTTCCCGGTCCCTCGCTTTATTATCACAGCCGCCGCTTGATGCCGGTACCGCTGCGCGCCTTCATCGATTTCATTCGAACCGACGACGCCAGCTGACCGCGCGCTTCGCCTCGACTCGGCCGTTTATTTTAGGTCCGACTGAAAGCACTTCCTAACGTCTTCGCGCTACGGGCATGGTTATGTCCGTTCGTCCGAGCCGATCTGTGGCCGATGCAACGCGCTCCACCTGGGGCGCGCTGGCGCTCGACGCCGACGCCACGCCGGAGACGATCGAGACGCGATTGCAGCGCATTGGCGAGCTGGGCGCGGTCTGGCCATTCGTGCTGTTCGCCCAGCTGCTCGCGCCGCTCGTCGTCGGCTTGATCGCGCATTATACCGGGCATGACGATCTTATTCGCCTGACAGCGCTGCGCGGCGGCGTGATCGCCGCGGCATCGCTCGCCGCTCTCGCACAGCTCAAGCTCAACTTCGCGCGGTTCTGGCCGACTCATGTCCAAATCCGCACCCTGACGCTCTGTTCGGGCGCGTTGGGCGTCGGGCTGTTGTCGCTGCTGCCGCTGGTCGCGGCGTTTCCGATCGGCGAATATCATCTCGCCGGGTTCATCGCTGTATTCGCGGCCGTGACGATCACCGCGGTCGCGATCCATCCGTTGCGGGCCGCGACCCTGGTCTTTGCCGCCGCGCTCGCTGGGATGGTGCTGATCCACACCGGGCTCGGCCTGCCTACCGCTATCGCTTTCCTGGCGCTTGCCAACCTGGGCATCTCGACCGTGCGGCTCGCGCGCAACGACGTCGAGCGCAACCGACTCGACGAGGCCGAGAGCAGTTCGGGCCGTCTCGCCGCGCAATTGGTGCGCGAGGTCGAAGATCATGGCGACGGCTGGTTCTGGCAGACCGATCGCCACGGCATGATCACTTATCTGTCGGCCAAGGTCGGGCGCGAATTCGCGCGGCTCGGGGTCGAGCCGATCGCCCGCAGGCTGAACGACATCTTCCGCATGGATACCGAATCCGGCGACACCGAGCGCACACTGAGCTTTCACTTGTCCTCGCGCACCAGCTTTTCCGACTATTCGGTGTGCCCCGCCGCCGATGAGGATAGCGAGCGCTGGTGGTCGATTTCCGGCCGGCCGATGATCGACGAACTCGGCCGGTTCCAGGGGTTCGTCGGATCAGGCCGCGACCTTACCGAAAAACGTCGGTCGGAAGCCGAGATCACGCGCCTCGCGCTGTTCGACGGCCTGACCGGGCTTGCCAACCGCCAACGCATGCGCGCCTCGCTCGACAAGACGTTGGCGCGGCAATCGGGCCACTCCATCACTTCCTTGTTCCTGCTCGACCTCGACCGCTTCAAGGCGGTCAATGACACGCTCGGCCACCAGATGGGCGACGCCTTGCTGAAGCAGGTGGCGCAGCGGCTGCAACGATCGGTCGGCGAGGCCGGACTGGTAGGCCGGCTAGGCGGCGACGAATTCCAGGTCGTGCTGCCCGGCGAAGGAAATCGCGACCGGCTCGCAGAGCTGGCGAAAGGCGTGATCGCGGCGCTCTCGCAGCCCTATTTCATTGATGGATCGTCGATCACGATCGGCTGCTCGATCGGCATCGCAATCTCGCCCGAGGACGGCAGCGACTCCGAAACATTGATCCGCAATGCCGACCTCGCTTTGTACGAGGCAAAGGGCGACGGGCGCGGCGTCCACCGCTTCTTCCGCAGCGAGTTGCTCGCCGGCGCCCAATCCAAGAAGCAGCTCGAAGACGATCTGCGTCACGCCTTGGTCGGCAACCAATTCTACGTCGCCTATCAGCCGGTCGTATCGACCGAAGGCGAGCAAATCGTCGGCTATGAAGCGCTGATCCGTTGGGACCATCCGACGCGCGGCGCGATCAGCCCGGCCGAATTCATCCCGATCGCCGAGGAATGCGGGATGATCGAGACGATCGGCGAATGGGTTCTCAGGACGGCGTGCGGAGAGGCCGCTGGCTGGCCCAACCATGTTCGCGTCGCGGTCAACGTCTCGCCGATCCAGTTCGCCAATCCGGCGCTGCCGGCGATCGTCACCTCCGCGCTGGCCAATTCCGGCCTGGCGCCGCACCGGCTCGAACTCGAGATCACCGAAGGCGTGTTCGTCAACGAAAACGCCAGTTCGGAAAAGATGTTCAAGTCGCTGAAAGGGATCGGCGTACGCCTGGCGCTCGACGATTTCGGCACCGGCTATTCGTCGCTCGGCTATCTCAAGAAAGCGCCGTTCGACAAGATCAAGATCGACCAGAGCTTCGTGCGTGGCGCTGCCGTGCCGGGCAATCGCAATGCCGCGATCATCAAGGCGATCGTGACCCTGGCGAATACGCTCTACATGGAAACCACCGCCGAAGGCGTCGAGCATCAGGACGAAGTCGAACTGATCCGCGAGCTCGGGTGCAGCCACATTCAGGGCTATGTCTATGGCAAGCCCGCGCGCAGCGAGGAAGTCGTCCGCCAGCTCCAGGCCGCCGGCGGCCATGCCACGCCGCTCGGCTACAAGGCCAGCCGCAGTCCGCGATCGACGATGCTGCGCTCCGCCATTCTCGACCTCGGAATCGCCAAGGGCGAGGTCCGCATCCGCAACATCTCGTCGACCGGCGCGCTGATCGACGGCATCGAATTCCCGATCGATCCATCGGGCGTCGACGTCCAGATCGAATTGCTCGAAGGCCAGATGTTTCCGGCCACCGTGCGCTGGGCCAAGGATGGCCGCGCGGGCCTGGAATTCGCCCAGAATTTCAACCTGGAGCGACTCAACGCGCCGGCACCGCCACGCAAGATCCGCAAGGCGAGCTGAGGCGACTACAGCCAGGGCCGCTCGTCCGGCCAGTGCATCGGATAATGGTTCACATATTGCGCCAGCCGCGGCCGGTCGCTGCGATTGGCGCTGGCGCCATGGGGAATTTCGTGGCGCCAGATCACGAGATCGCCCGCCCCTGCCGGCACGGTGACCGCTTCGGACGACAGATCGACCGTGCGCGGATCGGCGCCGTTCAGGCTCGCGATCCAGCCTTCGGCCAGGCGGTGATGGAATCCCGGCACGACCTGCAACGCGCCCTGATCGGCGGCGGTGTCGGTCAGATAGAGGATCGCCTGGGTCTCGAGCGCGATCGGCGGCGTCAGATTGCCATCCCAGTGCAGATGCGGCCCGGGAAAGGTGTAGCCGGGCCTGATCGGCGGATTGAAGCTCAGCCGGTCGGTCGACACGATCAGATCGGCATGACGGTAGAGTTCGGCGAACGCCTTCGCCATGCGCGCCGAGCGGCGCGGCTCGTCCATCGTCGGATGCTGGAAATGCTGGATCATGATGCCGTTGGTCCGCGGCCCGTACCAGGTCGCGGGATCGGCCGGGTCGGCGTCGAGGATCGACCACAGATGGTCGGTGATCGCCGCCGCCTGATCACGCGTGATCGCCTGGCGCAGCACGACCACGCCGTCGCGATCCCATCGCGCCAGGTCGTGCGCGTCGAATACCGGCGCCATCGCCATCACCGCCGCCTGACGCGCGACTTCCTCGGCCGGCGGTTGCGCGCCGTCATACCAGGCGGTGTAGCGCGCCAGTCGCGCCGCGTCGGGCGCTCCCGCGGTCGCCTCGATCCACGCGACGAATGCCGGCCAGTCCGGCTGGGCCTGTCCCAACATCGACATCGTCTGTTCGAGCCCGAGACCGAGCATGTCGAGCAATGTCCGGATCGGCACGGGACGTGGCTCGGCCGGCGAATCGTGGTTCGTCGTCCGCGCCCATAAAGCCCGGAGTCCGCGAATCTGATCAAATGAAGCGATCGGATCAGTCATGACTCGACCCGACCACAACCGGTTGATACGGTCCAGCTATCGACCACAATATTTTTGTGTGTTCCGTGTTCGTTCCCTTGCCTTCGCGGAAGCCCGCGGAAACCCGCGCGTCGCGGCGAATGGACCGGATCGGACCTTCCGCGAGTCGAGTCAAAATAGCGACGAATGGAGTCACTAATTCGTCATTTACGGTATTGCGTCTGACGCCGGATAGGCACAATCTGTTGTAGTTCGGTTCGGGGGCGACCCAAGCACTGGTGGAAATCCAGTCGCGATCTTATATCGCGGCAGGACCCTGCTCGTGCTTTTTAAACAGGCTGTGGACTATTTTTGTTCTCGCCTGCGGAGCCCGAATGATAAGGTGGGGGTTCGTTCCCCCGAGTCGATTTGTGCGAGCGGAAAAGCAGGGGCGAGAGATGGATTTCAGAGACACCGAAGGAACGGGCGAGACTATGGCGACCGATGCGATCGAAGCGGCAGCGGCGACGGTGCAGGCGAATGCGGCACCCAAATCGAAGAAGCGCGATTCGAAGTCGATCGCCAAGCCATATCCGGTCGAGGTCGACCATTCGCGCGACGATCTCCTGACCGATTTCGGCAAGGACACGCTCAACGATCGCTATCTGCTGCCGGGCGAATCCTACCAGGACCTGTTCGTCCGCGTGGCGTCGGCTTATGCCGATGACGGCGCGCACGCGCAGCGCCTCTATGACTATATCTCGAAACTGTGGTTCATGCCGGCGACGCCCGTGCTGTCGAATGGCGGCACCGGACGCGGCCTGCCGATCTCGTGCTTCCTCAATTCGGTCCCCGACAGCCTGAACGGCATCGTCGACACCTGGAACGAGAATGTCTGGCTCGCCTCGCGCGGCGGCGGCATCGGCACCTATTGGGGCAATGTCCGCGGCATCGGCGAGCCGGTCGGCCTGAACGGCAAGACCAGCGGCATCATCCCGTTCGTCCGCGTGATGGACAGCCTGACGCTCGCGATCAGCCAGGGCTCGCTGCGCCGCGGCTCGGCCGCCTGCTATCTCGACATTTCGCACCCGGAGATCGAGGAATTCCTCGAAATCCGCAAACCCTCGGGCGACTTCAACCGCAAGGCGCTCAACCTGCACCATGGCGTGCTGATCCCAGACGCCTTCATGGAAGCGGTGCGCGACGGCGCCGAATGGTCGCTCAAATCGCCCAAGGACGGTAGTGAGCGCGGCAAGGTCGATGCCCGCGCCTTGTTCCAGAAGCTGGTCGAGACCCGTCTGGCGACCGGCGAGCCGTACATCATCTTCGCCGATCACGTGAATTCGACGATGCCTAAGCATCATCGCGACCTGGGGCTGAAGGTGTCGACCTCCAACCTGTGCTCGGAAATCACGTTGCCGACCGGCAAGGACCATCTGGGCAAGGATCGCACCGCGGTGTGCTGCCTCAGCTCGCTCAACCTCGAGACCTGGGACCAGTGGCACAAGGAAGAGCATTTCATCGAGGACGTGATGCGCTTCCTCGACAACGTGCTGCAGGATTTCATCGACCGCGCCGAGCCCGGCATGGAACGCGCCGCTTATTCGGCGATGCGAGAGCGGTCGGTCGGCCTGGGCGTGATGGGGTTCCACTCGTTCCTCCAGGCGCGCGGCCTGCCGTTCGAGGGCGCGATGGCCAAGTCGTGGAACATGAAGATGTTCAAGCAGATCCGCGCCCAGGTCGACGCCGCGTCGATGGCGCTGGCGGTCGAGCGCGGCCCCTGCCCCGACGCCGCCGACATGGGCGTGATGGAGCGGTTCAGCTGCAAGATGGCGATCGCGCCGACCGCTTCCATCTCGATCATCTGCGGCGGCACCAGCGCGTGCATCGAGCCGATCCCGGCGAACATCTATACCCACAAGACGCTGTCGGGGTCGTTCTCGGTCAAGAATCCGTATCTCGAGAAGATCTTCGTCGAGAAGTCGAAGAACTCGGACGCGGTGTGGAATTCAATCCTCGAGCGCGGCGGATCGGTCCAGCATCTCGACTTCCTGACCCAGGAAGAGAAGGACTGCTACAAGACCAGCTTCGAGATCGACCAGCGCTGGCTGATCGAGCTCCAGGCCGACCGCACGCCCTATGTCGACCAGTCGACCAGCCTCAACCTGTTCATCCCGGCCGATGTCGAGAAGTGGGACCTGTTGATGCTCCACTTCCGTGCCTGGGAATTGGGCGTGAAGTCGCTTTACTATCTCCGCTCGAAATCGGTGCAGCGCGCCGGGTTCGCCGGCGGCGTCGAAGCCGACAACACGATCGAGGCGCCGAAGTTCGAGCTGGGCGAAACGACCGATTATGATGAATGCCTGGCGTGCCAGTGAGGTGGCGGGATTAACTCCCCCTCACCCTTCCGGCGCTACGCGCCTCCCTCCCTCTCCCACAAGGGGAGAGGGAAATGACGGCGCACAAACTCCCTCTCCCCTTGTGGGAGAGGGAGGGAGCGACGCGCAGCGTCGCGGAAGGGTGAGGGGGAATGCGGACGGCCTGACCAAGCGCCAACTGCTGCCCGCCTCGACCACCGCCCGATCGCGTGACCTCCGCAAGAACGCCGGCGATCCCGAGCGCGTCATGCGGCAGGCATTGCGCGAGGCGTTTCCTGAGGCGAAGTTTCGCCATCAGGTGCCGATGGGCCGCTATCACGCCGATTTTTGCTCGCATGGCGCCAGGCTAATCATCGAGATCGACGACGCGACACATGCGTTGCGCAGGGATCGCGACGAGGGCCGCACGCGTTTCCTCAACGGCGAAGGATATCGCGTGATCCGCTTCTGGAACAATGATGTGATGGGCAATGTCGAGGGCGTGATCTCGGCGATTGCGGATCATCTGCCCGACACGATGAAGGGGGCAGTTCGTGGTTGAGCGTCCCCCTCACCCTTCCGGCGCTTCGCGCCTCCCTCCCTCTCCCACAAGGGGAGAGGGAAGTTGCGCTCCTGCTCCCTCTCCCCTTGTGGGAGAGGGAGCTACAGCCTCAAGCCCGCTCTTCCTCCTCGAAACTCACCGCGACATCCGCGTTGGCGCTCAGCCGCACCTTGTCGCCTTCGATATCGGCGATCAGGCCCTTGGAGATGTAATGGTGGTGCCCGGCATGGCTGCCCTGCCCTTCCGCGACATCCGCGCCCGAATCCTTCTTGGTCAGCTTGATGCGGTCGCCATCGACATGGTCGACGGTGCCGACATGGACGCCGTCGGCGCCGATGACTTCCATATGTTCCTTGATCTGGCTGAGATCGACCATGGTCATGCTCCTTATAGTGATGGTGGTTACGCGGGCAGAACGCGCGACGGCAAAGTTGGTCGCATCGCCGCGGTCGGTGGCTTAGAGGCGCTCGTCCTCGAAACTGACGGCGACATCGGCATTGGCGCTCAGCCGCACGGTGTCGCCCTCGATCTCGGCGATCAGGCCGGCCGGGATGAAGTGGGCGCGCTCGCCTTCCTCGCCGCGCGTGCCGGTCGGGCGCAGCATGATGCTGTGGTGCGTGACCGCATCGACGACGCCGACCGCGGCGCCATCGGCACCGATCACCGCCATGCCTTCGCGGACGTTGCTCAACTGGCTCATCGTTCTTTCTCCTCTTGTCGAATGGCGACAGGCGATTGGCCTAGGCGAGGCCGCGGGCGCGCGGCATCCGGGATTTCCCGCATGCCCGACGCCGGTCGCCACGGCGCAAGGGAGGCGGCATGAATCGCGCTCCCCTAGTCATGTATTCGGTCGCCGGCGTCGCGGGCGCGGGCGGGATTGTCGTCCTGACCCGGCGCGCGGTGAGCGAAGGCGCGGTCTATGCCCGCCGCATCGGCGCGACGATGCTGTTCGCGCTCGCCACGATCCTGACCGTGTTCGCCACCGCGATGGCGAGTTGGGGGCCGGGCGCATGAGCGGCGCTCTCCTCCTCGGTCTCATCTCTTTGGTCTGCGTCACCGACCTGGCGATCGCCTTCTATTTTCTCCGCATGGCCAACCAGGCGGATTCGATGGTCGGCGCCGCGCCCCAGGCCGGCGCGATCAATCCCGATGCCGCGCGCCGCTTCGCGCGCGTCCTGTTCATGGCCACGCCCGGTATGTGGCTCGTCATCGCCCTTCTGTCGTTCGGGATCGTCCCGGTCGGCGGCATCATTCCCATCACATTCTAGTCCGGAGTCCGCCCATGTCCCTTCTCAGTGCCCGCAAGACCTACAAGCCCTTCGAATATCCCTGGGCCTATGAATATTGGAAGCGCCAGCAGCAGCTCCACTGGCTGCCGGAGGAAGTGCCGCTGGGCGAGGATTGCCGCGACTGGGCGCAGAAGCTGTCCGACCATGAGCGTAACCTGCTGACCCAGATCTTCCGCTTCTTCACCCAGGCGGATGTCGAGGTGCAGGATTGCTATCACGAGAAATACGGCCGCGTGTTCAAGCCGACCGAGGTCAAGATGATGCTGACCGCGTTCAGCAACATGGAGACGGTGCACATCGCGGCGTACAGCCACCTGCTCGACACGATCGGCATGCCCGAGAGCGAATACGGCATGTTCCTCGAATATGCCGAGATGAAGGACAAGCATGATTACCTTCAGCAATTCGGCGTCGATACCGATGAGGATATCGCCCGCACGCTGGCGATGTTCGGCGGCTTTACCGAGGGCGTGCAACTGTTCGCCAGCTTCGCGATGCTGATGAACTTCCCGCGCTTCAACAAGATGAAGGGCATGGGCCAGATCGTGTCCTGGTCGGTGCGCGACGAGAGCTTGCATTGCGAAGGCATCATCCGCCTGTTCCACGCCTTCGTGCAGGAACGCGACTGCCTGACCAAGGCGGTGCGCGACGATATCGGCGACGTGTGCCAGACGACGATCCGGCTGGAGGACGCGTTCATCGACCTGGCGTTCGAGCAGGGCCCGGTCAACGGCATGTCGCCCAAGGAGATCAAGAAGTACATCCGCTACATCGCCGACTGGCGCCTGGGCCAGCTCGGCATGAAGCCGATCTACATGATCGACGAGCATCCTTTGCCCTGGCTGACCCCGCTGCTCAACGGCGTCGAGCACGCCAACTTCTTCGAAACCCGCGCGACGGAATATTCGAAGGCGGCGACGCGTGGTCAGTGGAACGACGTGTGGGATAGCTTCGACAAGCGGCAGAAGGCGAAGGCCGGGCCGGCGGCGAACGAGGACGCCGGGAACGGCGAAGGGGATATGTTCGATAAGGCGGGGATTGCGGCGGAGTGATGCGCGCCGGGCACGGGATTAGCGCGAGCTAATCCCGGCCTTCACGCGCGTCCGGCGGGCGCAGGTAGCTTGCGCTGGCCTTGCCAGTAGCCGTGACTAAGACAATGCAAAATCGAGAATACTTTTTTCGGATTGCATTGATCCAATACGGACGAATTGGCCCGTTGACGAAGGCATATATTGACGAGATGTACGTTGGGTTGATTATGTCAACGACGGATATCTGTCGTTGATGTCAGAGGACCCTAAACGATGGACATCGCTGAGCAGCTTCGTCTCGCGGTACGCGAACTTCCAGAAGGCGATCACACGGCAGGTCTGACCGCAATTGTTCGCCATGTAGAAGCCGCCATCAGACACTATGATCGTGCTGGAAAAGGCGACGACGAAGATGCCTACACCGATTGCATTTATCGGACAAACCAAGTTTATGAAGGCAGCTTGAAAGAAGCTTTCAGAATCCTTTCTAGCAATCCTCCCACAAAAAAGACATTATTTGAGATCGAAAAATATTTCGACAGCGATAACAAGATACGCTCTCGAGTTCTCAAACAAATGACTCGATATAGAGAAGATTATCGAAATCCGTCTACCCATGATTACAAACTTGATTTCGATGAAAATGAAGCTCTTTTAGCTATATTATCCGTAAGCGCCTTCGCAAAACTGCTGGTTAGTCAGATGAAGGCCAAAATTGAATCAGATATCCTCAAGAATGATCCGAAATTTAAGCCGGACACGAAGGTTCAACAAAAATCTGCGACAGTTGGTGACTTCGCTGAGGAGCTCGCTCGAAGCCTGCAGCAGTTCCTGAATAATGAAACAGAGATTGCAGATTTGAGCTCTCGAGAACCTTTATCCCTCGTATCTGCATTTCTAGAGAAGAGCGGGCTACAAGTGACCAGGGACGTATATATGGAGGCCGATGAAATATGGTTCGAATGGGACATGATCGTCGCTAACAAATCCGGCTTCAAAGTTCCCATTGAAGTGAAAACGTCCAGAGGGCGGTATTCTCCAGCAATTGCGACATCTAGAATAGAGCAGGTACGAAACTTCGCCATAGCGGGGGAATTCTCGCATGCTCTGCTGGTAGAAGGTGCTGGAAGGGGAACTAAATATATCTGCGAAGTGGCCATTTCTACAGAGCAGTTAACCGTCTATCGTGTTGGCCGAGCCGTTTGATGCGCCAAATTAAAATCAATCGCCAACGCGCGGTCGCGGAAGGCGTTGGGCGGTGCCCCAAGATTCGATCCAACGCTTGACAGCCGAATGGCTTATCAGCCGGCCCTCCAAGAGGTCGCGTTCGGCGCGCGCATCGGCAACGGCCTCAACCCCGGGATCGTATTGGGACTTTTCGCTGGTCATCCGGGAAGAATATACCGGCACCACAAGTTCTCAAAGCTTGGGGAGGAACCGCAATGACCGAAGCCCATATCGACCCCAGCCGCGAGCAGTTCGACGCCTTCAAGGCGCTCCCCCGCGACGCGCCGATCGCGATGCTCAACCTTGTACGATACCGCGAGCGCGCCGCCTATCCCGACGGCCATGATTGCGCCGCGCTCGGCCTGACCGGCGCCGAGGCCTATGCCCGCTACGGCGCGGAAAGCGGGCCGATCTTTCGTCGCGTCGGCGGCAGCGTGATCTGGTCGGGCGCACCGCAACTGGTGCTGACCGGGCCGGCGGACGAGGCATGGGATACAGCGTTTGTCGCGCTCTACCCCAATGCGCACGCCTTTCTCGAGATGGTGACCGACCCCGCCTATCGCCTGGCGGTCGTCCATCGCCAGGCGGCGGTCGCGACCAGCCGGCTGATCCGCTGCGAACCGCGCGGGGCGGGTGCCGGCTTCGCTTGACGTCCAGGTCTTCGCCCTCTAGGTGTATTATACAAACAATACACAAAGGGTGTCCCGATGCCGCTGCTCCTCGCGCTCGCCTTGCAGGCCGCCCCAGTCCCCTCCGTGACGATCCCGACCGGTGGCGAGCTACGCAATGCGGTCGCGGCCGCCGACGCCGCGTTGTTCAAGACCTTCTTCGAGGAATGCGAGCCCGCCAAGCTCGACACGATGCTGACCCCCGATTTCGAGATGTACCATGACCGCGAAGGCATGGTGGCGCGCGACAGCAAGAGCTTCGTCGCGGGCTATGCCAAGACCTGCACCGCGGCCAAGGCGCCCGACGCCTGGCGCCATCGCCGCGAGCTGGTGGCGGAGTCGCTCAACGTCGAGCCGGTGCCCGGCTTTGGTGCGATCGAGGAAGGCGATCACGTCTTCTACGAGCGCAAGGGCGAGGGCCCCGAGAAACTGGTCGGCCGCGCGCATTTCGTCCAGCTGTGGCAATTTACGCCGACCGGCTGGCGGCTGTCGCGTGTGCTGAGCTATTCGCACCGCGCGATCGATGCGATGCCCGCGCCCGAGGCCGCTCCCAAGCCCAAATCTTGACGAACCCGCCGGCCAACGGCACATCTGCGGCGTTCACCGCCCTTGAGGGAAGTATGAAGGAAATTGTCGCCCGCTGACCTGACGGCCCCGGTTTTGCCGGAGGCGCCGTCGTCATGCGCTCGACCCGTCGGGATGTCCCGGTCGGGGAGCGCGGTCGTTCACTCGACTGACGGGCACAATTACCGTGAACATTTCCAAATACGAACAGCGCGTGCTGCACGCGCTCGCGCAGGGCGGCGCGATCCATCATCGCCGTGACAGCAACGGGCGGATCGTCGAGGCGATCTGCTTTACCCGCGAAGGCCATGTGCTGGCGGACGGATCGCTGCCGATATTCCGCAAGCTCAAGCGGCGCGGGCTGATCTTCAGCCAGAGCGGGCAGCCGTACCGGATCAGCCGGTTGGGGCTGGCGGCGGTGAGGTCGCAACTGGACAATCGATAAGGTTTGGCCCCGCTCCGTTGGATGTGGTGTGCGCGCCGTATTCAAATCCTCCCCAAGCTTGCTTGGGGAGGGGGACCATCGCGCAGCGATGGTGGAGGGGAAATACCCGTCCTCGCCGCTTTCGCGGCTGCGGCCCCTCCACCGGCTTCGCCGGTCCCCCTCCCCATCTGCGATGGGGAGGATTTGGGGGAATCATCGACTTAGTCGGGTCCGTCCTATCGCCAGCAGGACGTCGAGCCTAGGATCGCCCACAAATGGGGAGGGAAACCATGTCAGCCAATGTCGATCTGATCCGCGCCATCTATGACGCCTTCGCCGCGGGCGATGTACCCGGCGTGCTGGGTCGGATGGATCCCGCGATCGAATGGCATGAGGCGGAGAATTTCCCGTATGCCGATAACAGTCCCTATATCGGCCCCGAAGCCGTGGCGCAGGGCGTGTTCCTGCGCTGCGCGACCGAATGGGACGGGTTCGGCGTCCAGGTCGACGAGATCGTCGATGGCGGCGACACGGTGATCGCGCTCGGCCGCTATGTCGGCACCTACAAGGCGACCGGCAAGACGCAGCATACCCAGATGGCGCATGTCTGGCGCATCGCCGATGGACGCGCGATGGGGTTCCAGCAATATGCCGATACGCTGGCGATCGCGCGCGTCATCGGCACCGCCTGACCGCTTCATCCTGGGGCAAGCTTGCCTGAGCTAACTCGCCGCGAGCCGTGTGCCGTGCTCGCCCGCCAATAGAGGATTCGATGCGCTTCACTCCCCTGATTGCCCTGACCGCCCTCACCGCCACCGCGATCGCCACGCCCGCCGCCGCCAAGACCGAGAGCTTTCGCGCGACGCTGGACGGCACCGCGATCCCGACGACCACGGGATCGCCCGCGCATGGACGCGTGACGGTCAAGGTCGACACCAAGTCGCAACGCGTCTCGGTCGAGCTCGACGTGCAGGGGATCAAGCTCGATCAGCTCAACAAGGCACTCGTCGCCAAGCCGATCGGCCCGGTCCATTTTCACCAATACCGCACCGCCGACGATGTCGAGGCAGTGCTGCCCGTACCCTATGGCACCAATTACCGCGCGACCAAGACCGGGTTCCACGTCTCGATGCGCAACTATGCCTATGCCGAGGGTGCGAAGCTGCTCAACGATCAGGATAGTTTCGAGGAATTCGTCGACGCGCTGAACGCCGGCAAGATCGTGATCAACATCCACACCGACAAATTCCCGGATGGCGAGATCAGCGGCAAGGTGATGCCGAATTAGGTGGTGAATCCGTAGACGGGGCGGTCCGGGAATGGGTGGGAAGCGGTCGTACCGGGACTGAGCTGGTCACCAGCCAACGAGCGCGGCCAGCGTGCTTATCAGAAGCACCGCGATCATCATCCACGTGCCCGCGTTGGCGGATCGGTAAGACCAGAAGCTTTCACGAGCCTGAAGAGGCAGAGCTTTCGCTTTCGGCCAAACGGTCCAATATTGAAACATCAGGACCACTAAAGGGCATAGGATCGCAAATGCCCAGTTGGGGGGAAGCTTCTTCAATAGTATACCGACGAGCGCCAATGACGAGAACAACGTCAAATTAATGACGGTGCTCAACAACATGTAGCGCCGCAAACTCATCAAACGCCCTTCATCGCGACCTAATTTGAACTTTCTTCACGACATCCGCAATTGAGTCGCTTCCTTCCAGGCAGCTTTTTTGAGACTATCGCCCCGACGCCGCTCGGCACCCCGTCTATCCCTTGGGCTTCTCGGCCACGCGATACTTATCGTGGCAGGCGGAACATGCGCCGCGCACCACGCCCCATTGCGCAGCGAAGCCCGCCTGATCGCCCGCCTTGGCGATATTGGCGAGCTCGGCCGCTTCGGTCGCCAATGTCGCCGCCGCCTTCTCGAACCCGGCGCGGTCGCTCCACACGGTCGGCAGCGCCTTGGTCGTGCCGCCGTCGCTGCCCGCGGGAAACAGCCCCGGCAAGGCGCGCGCCCAGGCGGCGATCGCACCGGCGGCGAAGGCCTGGGTCCTCACGTCGCCCTTGGCGTCGATCACCCCTTTCATTCCACCAAAGGCCGCACCCTGCAGCTTGAAGCCGGCTTGCCGCGCCGCGATCAGCTGATCGGCATCGTCGCGCCGCGTCGCCGCCGCCGCCGCCGCGGTCAGCACGCTCGCCGCCATCACCAGCACCAATGCCGACATCGTCCTGGTCATCGCGCCTCTCCCTTGGTTGAAGTCGCGCGATGCTATGACCGCGCGGGCGATCGGGCAATCCCGCCGTTAACCGGCTTTGCGGAGCATGCGTTAACCGCGACCGGCTATCGTCCGGCGATGTTCTCGACCAAGATCTTCCGCAGCCGATGGTCGGCTCTGTTCTGGGCGGCCGGGATCATCTGGACGGCGTATGACGTGGCGAGCGCCAACGCGCCGGACCCGGTGACCAACAACAGCGCGGCGGCGGAGACCGACGCCACCGGCGTGGCGGTCGACAATGGCGATTTGGCGGTGCTGGCCAACGCGATGGGGAACTAGGGCCAGCGTCATTGGACAGGTGCTCCTGCGAAAGCAGGAGCCTAGGGCCACGAGTGTCATCGCCTGCGACTCTGGGCTCCTGCTTTCGCAGGAGCACAATCGATAAAACCGGAGCCCTCCTACTTCCCCGCGAACAGGAATGCCACGGCGCCGACCAGGCAGAGGAACGCGCCGAGATGCCGCCAGCCGAGCGGCTCGCCGAGCACGGTCACCATGAACACGCCGAATGCCGCCAGCGCGATCGCTTCCTGCGTCACCTTGAGCTGTCCGCCCGACCAGCCGGCGGCATAGCCGATGCGGTTGGCGGGGACGGCCAGGCAATATTCGAAAAAGGCGATACCCCAGCTGATCGCGATGACGATCCACAGCGGCTTGGCCATGCCGCCCTTCAGATGCCAGTACCAGGCGATCGTCATGAAACAATTGGACAGCGCGAGCAGGGCCACCGTCCACATGCCGGTCGATCTCTTTCTTTAGCGAATGACGGTGCACGCGATGGGCGGCTGGCCCGGCGTCGTCAAGGTCGCCGCATCGCCCTTGCCGCGCAGCTCGTACGCGCCCTTCTTGTACCAGATGCCCGAGGCCGGCTTCTGCCCGTCGAGCGTCGCCAGCGACCGGCCGTTGCGCGTGATCGCGGCGGTGTCGCGCCGGTTGTCGAACCGCACCGCGAATTTGCTCCCGTCCATGCAGCGATAGCGCGCGCTGACGACTGGCGGCGTGCCGCTCGTATCGCCAGGATCGGATCCCTCATCCGCGCCCGGTTTCGCACCACCCTTGCTGGGGGCCGGCTTCAGGCCGATCGAATAGATATGCCATTTGCGCTGCTCGGGCGTCGAACCGTCGACGACGGTGCGGCGCAGGACGACCGTGCCGGTCTGGTAGTCGGGCCTGCCGTCCTTGAGCCGGGCATAGACTTGCACCGGGACCGAGACGTAACGGCTCCCCGCCGCGCCCTCGACCTCGCCCGGACCACCGATATTGGCGTGATATTCCTTGTATCTGGCGAAGCTCGCCGCGAACGCCGCCGGGCTCATTTTGCTGTCGGCGCCGTCATTGCCCCACAAAGCACGGGCCGCGGCGTATTTGCCGCCCTCGATGCTGGCGAAATAGATCTGGACGACGTTCGCCGCGCCCTGCGCGCTGTCGGGGGTGAACTTGCCTTCGGAAACCGGCGTCCGGTCGTCGGGCAGCCCACCCGGCTGGCCGGGCTCGGCGGGCGCCAGCGGCGGCTCGTCGCCGGCCGCTGGCGCCGTCGCGCCGTTGGTCGCGACCTCCGACACATTGTCGGCCGCATTATAGCTGTTGATGTCGCCCCGTGCGCGTTCGGCGGCATCGTTGATATCGACTTCGCTATTGCCGGTCGTGGCCGGCTGCGAACAGGCGGCAAGGCACAGGAACGGAACAAGCAGGACGGCGCGCAAGATGGAACCCCCGGACAATACGGTCATAGGGGGTGTGAACGTTCCGATGCCCGCCTCGTTCCCCGCCTCAGAAGACTTGCTTGAACTGGTCGTTGCCGACAAACCCCAGCCGGGTGACGCCGGCACGCTTCACCGTCGCCAGCACGCGATCGAACGTCTCGTAGCGCGCGGCGGCATCGGCGCGGATAGTCAGCGTCGCGTCCTTGTCCGCCATCGTCGCGACCAGTTGATCGGGCAGAGCGCTCTCCGCGATGGCGGTGCCGTCGAGGCTGAGCGCCCCCGACGCGGCGATCTCGAGCCGGTGCATCTTCTGGTCGGGCACTGTCCGTGGTGCGCCGTTGGGCAAGTCGACTGCCACCGTGTGCGTGGCGACCGGCAGCGTGAGGATCATCATGATCAGGAGTACCAACAACACGTCGATCAACGGCGTGATATTCATCTCGGCGATCGGTTGGGAATGGGCGGTACGGCTGGCCATAAGCGTTCTCCCGGTCTGATACGTGATAACGTATCATATCACGGGAGGATGGCAAGCCTCCGCAGGGCTGGGGGTGGACATTCAACATCGCCAATTCGTCATGCCGGGCTTGTCCCGGCATCCACCGGGCACCGAGCCCAACCCTTTGAGCCTCTTGTCCCGCGCCTGCGGCTTGGTGGACCCCGGCACAAGGCCGGGGTGACGTTGGGAATTAGACGAAAGTCAGGGAAAATAAGCGATGTTCACCTTTGGTCATCGTAATCTGAACGCTCGCATCGCCTAACCTCGCCGGCCCGCTCAGCAATTCTCGTATTTCCAGTTGAGCTTCTTGCCCTCGCGCGTCTGCTCGATCGTCTGCGCGACACGCTTGGCCCGGGTTTCGTCGCGCTTGGCATCGGCCACCCATTCGCAATATTCGCGACGGCAACTCGGCGGAAAGGCGTTCCAGGTCGCCATCGCCTGTGCGTCCGCCGCCAGCGCATCGGCGAGCGCGGGTGGGACCTCGGTCTCGGGCTTGCTGCCGCGAGCCGGTCGCTTCGGCTTTTCGCCGGCATCGATCTTGGCCAGCGCCCGATCGAGCCGGTCGAGCAGCAAGGTATCGGGCGGCAAGGTCGCGACATCGGTCAGGCGGCCATATTGCCCCATCGCGTCGCCTTCCTTGCCGGTGGCGAGCCCCAGCCGGTCCCAGAAACCGAACGCGGCATGTGCCTTGAACGCCGCCATATTGGCGAGCAATTCGCCCTTATAGGTGAAGAACGGCATGCTCCATTTGATCGTTTCCTCGACCGCCGGAGCGTGGCTGTGGATCAAGTCGCGCAGATGCGTGAGGATCGGTTTCGCGAAGTCGTTCTTGCTCGCGATATAGGCATCGACACGCGGGTCTCTCGGCATCGCCTTCCCCTTTCGGCATCAGGTAGAAGCGAAAGTCTAAGGTCCGGCGCGGAGCAACGTCAACGCCTATCGCCTGTCAGGGATTGAGCGCCTCGTCGTCGGCATCGGAGAGTTCGTCGTCGTCGGAATCGCCGTCATCGAACTCGTCCTGGACTTCGTCCTCGTCGATATCGTCTTCAGTCATGTCGGCGTCGTCATCTTCCTCGCCGACATCATCGGCGGACATCTCGACATCGTCATCCTCTGGCTCATCGCCCAGATCCGGATCGAGGTCGGTCAGGATCGTGCCGTCGGTCGGCCCGTCGCTCGTCGCTTCCAATATTTCGGCGCGCTGGCTTTCGTCATAGCCCTCTTCGTCATACCCGTCGTCGCCGGGACCCTTGCCCGATACCTGATAACCGCCCATCACCATCTCCTGACTGATTAGGGTGCAGACCCAATACTAAAGAGGATCGTTAGTATTGGGTCTGCACCCTTAAGACGCGAACGGCGACGCGGGCTTCGGGTTCCGTCTGGCTATATCAAGCGGGGCGAAACAGGCGACCGCGCTCGACGATTGCCGCCAACACCAATGCTACCACTCCGGCGGTCAGGAAGCCAAGGTGCAACGGCGTGGTGGTGCCGTCGAACGCCATGCCGATCAGGCCGCCGATCGCGGCACCGCCGGTGGTGACGACGAAGCCCTGCAGGCTGGACGCCGTCCCCGCGATCTCGCCCATGTTCATCATCGCCATCGCCGAGCAGTTCGACGCGGCGAGGCCGAAACACGCCATCGTCACCGCCTGGAGCGCGACGAAGGTCCACAGATTCTCCAAGCCGAGATGGCTGATCACCAGGCTGGCCGACGCCGTCACGATCAGCACGACCATCGCGCCGTGCGAGATGCGCCGCATGCCGAGCCACATGACGATCCGCGAATTGAGCAGATTACCGCACGCCATCGTCACCGCGCAGGCAGCGAAGATCACGCCCAGCCAATCGCCTTGGTGAAACACTTTATCGACGATCGGCTGGATGCTGGTGATATAGCCAAACAGCGCGCCCTGCAGCCCGATCACCGCCGCGGCATAGCCCACAGACAGCCGATCCTGCAGGGTGCGCTTCCAATTGCCCAGCAACAGCTTCGGTTCGAGCGGCACGCGGCGCTCAACCGGCAGCGTCTCGGGCATACGGAAGATGAACCACACCGCTACTAAAACGCTGACGATCGCGATCAAGTTGAAGATCAGCCGCCACGATCCGCCCAGATTCACTATCCACTGGCCGATGCCCGGCGCGATGATCGGGAAGATCATGAACGTCATCACCGCCAGGCTGCTGACCCGCGCCATCGCTCGGCCCGAATAGCAATCGCGGATCAGCGCGATCGTCACCACGCGCGTCGCCGCGATCGCCACGCCCGCGCATACGCGCGAGATCAGCAGCAGGTCGAAGCTCTTCGCCATCGCGCAGACGAGGTTCATCAGGATGTACAGCACCATCGACCCGATGAGGACTGGGCGCCGCCCATAGCGGTCGGCCAGCGGACCATGGATCAATTGCGCCGCGCCGAACCCGCCGGAGAACATCACGACCACCAGCGGCAGATCGTGTGCCGCGACGTTCAGGTCCTGGCCGATCTCCGGCAGCGCGGGCAGCATGGTGTCGATGCCGAGCGCGCCCAGCGCCATCAGCGCCGCGATCAGCGCGACGAACTCCACGAAGTGGATCGGCGACGAGGATTCGGCGCGGGAAGGAGCTCCAGGCTGCGGCATCCGGCCCCCATGCCCCAGCGGCGCGAACAAATCAGCCCGAAAAAATTTGTCACGCAAGCGGAATAGGCTGCCGCTACCGGACCGATCACGGCCATTGCCGGTCGCGGGTACAGGTCCTAAGCCATCGTCCTTCGGGGGCGGAAAACGTGAGGAGAATCGCATGAGCATCTTCGGTACGATCAAGGACGCCATTTTCGGCTCGGCCGCTGCGGCGCCCGCGCCGGCCCCTGCTCCCGCTCCCGCCGAGGCAGCGGCCCCGCCGCCTCCCCCTCCTCCCCCGCCGGCGACGTTGAGCGAGGACCAGATCTATGCGGTGCTCGAAAAGCACGCCGAGGCGCGCGGCGAGCCGCTCAATTACAAGGAATCGATCGTCGACCTGATGAAGGCGATCGGCCAGGATTCGAGCCTGGACGCGCGCAAGCAGCTCGCGACCGAACTCGGCTATACCGGCGACCAGAGCGACACCGCGACGATGAACATCTGGCTCCATCAGAAGACGATGGACAAATTGATGAACGGCTGACGCGCCGATCCTTCTTGCCGTGGCGGGCGCCCCAGTGTATTATTGGCATAATGCACCATGGGAGCCCGCCATGCTTCGTCTGATATCTCTCGCCGCCGCCGCGCTGGCGCTCGCCGCTTGTGGCGAGCATGACGGCAACAGCACCTCGATCAGCTTCAGCGGCAACAGTTCGGACGGCGCCGTCTCCGGCGGGATCGACAGTTCGGGCAACCTCAAGATCGACGCCAACGGCTTCAAGGCCGATCTGAAACTGCCCAAATTCTCGGTCGACGCGAATAATTTCGAGATGAACGGGGTACACCTCTATCCCGGCTCGACGATCAGCTCGATCGACGTCAATGGCGGCGACGACGACGGCAAAGGCAAGGATACCGGCAAGGTCCGCGTCGCCTTCACCAGCCCGGCCACCGCCGCGACGGTGCGCGACTGGCTCAAGGAACGGCTGGGCAAAGCCGGCTTCACCCTTTCGGCCGATGGCACCGGCCTGACCGGCAAGACCGACGACGGCAAGCCCTTCGCGCTCAAGCTGAGCGATCAGGGCGCGACCAAGTCGAGCGGCACGATCGACATGGGCGGGTGATCCTCGTCACCCCAGCGAAAGAGTATCGGGTTGAGCATGCCCCGCATGCTCAAGGATCGTCCGAGGGACGATCCGACCCGATGCTGGTCTCGTGCCGCAAGCGTCCGCTAAATCGCTCGAGACCCCAGCTTGCGCTGGGGTGACGGGCAGGCTGTGAAGGTCTATCATCCCCGCTTTCGAGATCCCGGACGATAAAAATGCTAGACACCCCCTCAGCCCAGGTCCCCGCCCTCAGCCTCGCCGACGAAGCGCGCGATCCCGCCGCCTTTGCCGCGGCGTTCGGCGGGTCGTTCGAACGCTTCGGGTTCGCAATCGTTGCCGACCACGGCATTTCGCTGCCGCTGATCCAGCGCGCCTGGCGCTTGACCGAGGAATTCTTCGGGCTGCCCGAGGACGAAAAGCGCGGCTATTACGACAAGGCCTGGGGCGGCCAGCGCGGCTATACGCCGTTCAAGACCGAGATCGCCAAGGACGCCAAGCATGTCGATCTGAAGGAATTCTGGCATGTCGGGCGCGATTTGCCAGAGGGCCATCCCGCCGCCTCGACGATGATGCCCAATGTCTGGCCCTCGCGTCCGGGCGATTTTCAGGAAGCGCTGACCGATCTGTGGAATGCGTTCGACCGCGCGGGCTTGCGCCTGCTCTCGGCGATCGCGCGCCACCTCAAGCTGTCGCCTGATTATTTCGACACGGTGGTCGACCACGGCAATTCGATCCTGCGGCTGCTCCATTATCCGCCGATCCCGGCCGATGCCGAGGGCGTGCGCGCCGGCGCGCATGAGGACATCAACCTGATCACCTTGCTGCTCGGCGCCGAGGAAGCCGGGCTCGAACTGCTCGACCGCGACGGCAAGTGGCTGGCGATCCGGCCGCCCGAAGGCGCGATGGTGGTCAATGTCGGCGACATGCTGCAGCGGCTGACCAACAATGTCCTGCCGTCGACCACGCACCGCGTCGTCAACCCGCCGCCCGAACGCCGCGGCTTTTCGCGCTATTCGATGCCGTTCTTCCTCCATCCCAATCCGGAATTCCTGATCGAGACGCTGCCGAGCTGCATCAGCGCGGACAATCCGAACCGCTATCCGGCGCCGATCACCGCGCACGATTATCTGCACGAGCGGCTCGTCGAAATTGGCCTCGTGAAAGCCTGATCGTTTCGTGCTAAAGGCCTGCGCGTCACGGGAGGGAAATATGCGCCGCGCTGTTCTGACGAGCTGTATCCTGACGAGCGGGCTGTTGCTGGCCTCGATCGCGGCGGCGCGTCCTGGTGCGGACCTGTTCGCCGGCGAACGCGACGACGTCACGCGCGTGGAGCGGACGACGTCGAACCCGTCCGGTCTGCTGCGCTTGTGGTCGACGGTGGGGCGTTGCGTGGTCCAGCGCGATCGCAACACCGCGCTGACCTTCGTCCGCGCTCCCCTCGGCTCCGATTTGTCGCTCGCCGCCGCGCGGCGGCTGGACCCCGTATTCGCCGGTTGCCTGGCCGGATCGCGCGTGCCCGGCCCGTCCAGCGTGGTGCTGCGCCGCGCCGCTTTGGCCAACGCGCTCGGCATCGCCGGAACGCACATCTAAAGCGTCCGCAACTTTTTCGACCGATCCAATCCGCCGCGAATGCTTGCGGCGGGCGGTAATGTTCCTCTACGCGGGACAGCGATGACTTCGACTTCCCCGCTCCGCGTTGCGCTCGCAGGCCTTGGCACCGTCGGTGCCGGCGTGATCAAACTCCTCGACGTCAATGGCGAGCTCATCGCCCGGCGCGCGGGCCGGCCGATCGAGATCGTTGCCGTGTCCGCCCGAGATCGCGCCAAGGACCGCGGCGTCGACATCGCCCGGTTCGATTGGGTCGACGACACCGCGGCGCTGGCGCATCGCGACGACGCCGATGTGGTGGTAGAGCTGATCGGCGGATCGGACGGCCCGGCACTGACATTGGCGCGCGCCACGCTGGCGGGCGGCAAGGGACTCGTCACTGCCAACAAGGCGATGATGGCCCATCACGGGCTCGAACTCGCCGAGGCGGCCGAGGCAGCCAATGCGGCACTCAAGTTCGAGGCAGCGGTCGCCGGCGGTGTTCCGGTCATCAAGGGCCTGCGCGAAGGCGCCGCGGCAAACGAGATCAGCCGGGTCTACGGCATCCTCAACGGCACCTGCAATTTCATCCTGACCAAGATGGAAGCCGAAGGACGCGACTTCGCCGACGTCCTGGCCGAGGCCCAAGCGCTGGGTTTCGCGGAAGCCGATCCCAGTTTCGACATCGACGGCGTCGACGCGTCACACAAGCTGTCGATCCTCGCGAGCCTGGCGTTCGGCACGCGCCCCGCTTTCGACGACGTCGCAACCGGCGGGATCCGTCACGTTCTGGCCGCCGATATCGCCGAGGCCGCGACCCTGGGTTACCGCATTCGTTTGGTCGGCATCGCCGAAGCCGGGTCGAAAGGGCTGTTCCAGCGCGTTCACCCGCACCTCATTCCGCTCAGCCATCCGCTCGCGCATGTCACCGGCGCGCTCAACGCGGTCGTCGCGGAAGGCAATTTCGTCGGACGGCTGCTGTTCCAGGGGGCCGGCGCGGGCGATGGCCCGACCGCGTCGGCCGTGGTCGCCGACCTGATCGACATCGCCCGCGACGAATTCGGGCCACCTTATGCGATGCCCGCCGCTCAGCTGACGATGCTGCCCGCCGCCGATAGTGGCGAGCGCCGCGGCCGCGCCTATCTGCGCTTCATGGTCGCCGACCGCGTCGGCGTGCTGGCAGAGATCGCCGCGGCGATGCGCGACGCCGGGGTCTCGATCGAAAGCCTGATGCAGCGCGGCGTCAGCGCCGACGGCAGCGTGCTCGTCGCGATCGTCACGCACGAAGGACCCGAACGTGCGGTGGCCCAGGCGCTCGAAAAGCTGCGCGGGTCGCAAAGCCTGGCCGGCGAGCCGCTCTTGATGCACATCCTCGGCTGATCCGTCCCGGAAGCTGTTTCCCTCAGGGCAGCAACTTGCCCTCGGTCGACGGCGGCGTATCGTCGAGCGGGATCGCGATGCGGCCGGTCTTGTCGGGCTTTTTCGCGAATGCTTTTTTGGCAAGGTCCGCCGCGCCCTTGATCATCGGCATGAGCGGCGGTCCGAATCCGACGACGCAGCTCCGGCTGATCGGACAAGGTGTGCTTTCCGCGGCGAGCGCGCCGGCACCGTTCCTATAGGGATTGGACGGCACCGGCCCGTCAGGCGGTATTTCCTCGGGATAGGGTAATGTTTGCGAGGGCAGCGGATTGCCGCACACCACGATGTCCTTGCCATCGACGCGGCGGACGCATGGTTCGCTGGCCACCGGGACCAGGATCGAGAATCTTTCCGGCGTGTCGGCGGCGGGCGTCCGAGGTGGCGCGGCGGCGGGCGCCACGGCGGCCTGCAAGGCCAAAGACAATAACAATCCGGGCATGAAGACCCTCCCGCGAACAATGTACCGCTCGAACCCGGCGTCAATGCGGCATGAAACTCGCCCGCAACGTGTCGATCGGATTCTGATCCGACCGCAGCAAGGTGCGGCGCTTGCTGAGGCAGCGCATCGCACCGATCACGTCGCACTTGCGACCGTCGTCGGCGAGCGCGCGATCCTTGAGCGATTGTGTGTCCTCGCTGGATGCCGGCAGGCGGTACCGATCGGCGCATAGGCCTACGCATCGCGACGGCGGCGCCTGGGGCTTGAGCGTAAAATTCAGCTTCAACGGCGGGCTGTGCGCCGCAGCACCCAACATCACGAACACCAACGGCGTGAGCATCGGACCGACCTCTGTCTCGAGCACCCCAAACGCGAACACATGAGGCCACAAGACGTTTCGCGGCGCCAGATGGTACGACCGAACCGGCCGATTTTTCGTCGCAATTCGCCGCAATTACGGGGCGATCGGTCGCTCACCCATCAGCGACACGCCGGATCGCGTGCTGACCGACACTCCAGCCGCGCCGCAACCGACGAGAAAGGTCGACTTTTCCTGGCAGTTATTGGTCCTGGCGAGCATCCGCTCCCGCTCGGCCGGCACGCCTTCATGCCTGGGGTCGTCGGGATCGATCACCGTCAACGGCGCGCGATAACGATCAGCCTCGCGCCGCCCACAAATGACGATATCGTCAGGCTGATTGTCATGGCAGTCGATCGTCGCGCGAGTCGCGGTGCGGTAGCGATCCATCGCCGTATCGAGTTGCGGGGCCGCCTGCATCATCACCAGCCACCACAGCACGATCCGACTCCGCCGATGCTCCGCGCGAGTCCGTAATGACCCGCGATTGCGGCGGTTTCGCGTCAGGCGGCGATGCGCGGCACGCCCAGCCGGGGAATTTCGATCGCCGGACAGCGATCCATCACCACCTTCAGCCCAGCCGCTTCGGCACGCGCCGCGGCGTCCTCGTTGATAACGCCCAACTGCATCCATACCGCTTTGGCGCCCGAGGCGATCGCTTCGTCGACCGCCTCCCCTGCCGCCTGCGGCCGGCGAAAGATGTCGACGATGTCGATCGGCACGCCGATCTGGGCGAGGTCGTGAAACACATATTCGCCATGGACGTGCTCGCCGGTGATCTGCGGATTGACCGGGATGACGCGATAGCCGTGGCGTTGCAGCATCGCCATCACGCCATAGCTCGGTCGATCGGGGCGATCCGATGCGCCAATCATTGCTATTGTGCGGGCGTTGGTCAGCAACTCGCGAATATCCTGGTCAGCGCTGAGCGGCATGTCCATCTCCCAGATCCGCTCGGCTAACGACCGGCAGAAAGCCAGTCGTTCACTTTCGCGGCTATTTCTCCGAACGCGGCACCCTCCGGCCCGTTCCCGGCAGCCGGCGGCGTTCCCCCGTCCGACGCAATCCGAATCGCCATTTCCAGCGGCACACGCCCGAGGAACGGAACCCCCATCTCTGTCGCCGCGGCCTCCGCACCGCCCTGTCCGAACGGATCGGAATATTCGCCGCAATGCGGACAGCGATAGCCCGCCATGTTCTCGATAACCCCGATCACCGGCACGCCGGCCTTGCCGAACAAATCGGCGGCGCGGCGCGCGTCGATCAGCGCCAGGTCCTGCGGGGTCGAGACGATCACCACGCCCGCCGGCTTGTATTTCTGGATCATCGTCAGCTGCACGTCGCCGGTGCCCGGCGGCATGTCGACGACCAGGGTGTCGGCGGCGCCCCAATCGCCCTCGATCAATTGCCCCAGCGCGCTCGCCGCCATCGGACCGCGCCAGGCGATGGCCTGACCGGGCGCGACCAACTGGCCCATCGACAGGATCGGCACGCCGAACGCAGTCGGCACCGGAATCATCGTCTTCTCACGCGCCTGGGGCTTGATCCCCTCCACCCCCATCAGGGTCGGCTGCGAGGGGCCATAGATATCGGCGTCGACCAGGCCGACCTTGCGCCCAGCCCTGGCCAGCGCGATCGCCAGATTGGCGGCGACGGTCGATTTGCCGACTCCGCCCTTGCCGCTCGCGACCGCGATCAGCTTGCGGCCGATCCGTTCGCTGGTCATCGCGATGCGCACGTCCTGCGCCTCTGGGCCGGCCAGAACAGCGGCGCGAACCGCCGCCTCCAGCGCATCGCGCGCGTCCACATCCAGCCCGGTCACATCGAGGATCACGCTCGCGCGACCGCCCTCCAGCCTCACTGTTGCGCGGTCGCCCGCCACTTCTGCGACGCGTGCCGCCAGCCCCATCTTTTCGTCCATGCGCGCCAGATAGGGCCGCAACCGCCGCTTGCCACTGTTTTTCCGCGCAGCGGCACCTATAAAGACCGATATGACGATTGCCTTGCCGTGGCGGCGCCGCCTTTCCGAAACCATGTCCGACAAGCCGAAAAGCCCCTGGGGGGGCGGTGGCGGCGGCAGCGATTCCGATGGCGGGAGCGGCGATGGCAATGGCGGCAACGACGCCGGTCCGCGCAACCCCTGGGCGCAAGCACCGGGCTCGCGCCCGCGCGGCCCACGTGCGGGCAGCGGTATCGAAGATCTGTTGAGGCGCGCCCGTGGCGGCGGCGGTGGTGGCGGCGGTAATTTCCGCCTCCCCGGCGGCGGCAATGGGCGATCCTTGTGGCTGGCGGGCGTCGGCCTGCTGGTCGTGTTGTGGATCGCGTTCACCAGCCTGCACGTGATCGGGCCGCAGGAGCGCGGCGTGGTGACCTATTTCGGTCGCTATTCGGGCACGATCGGCCCAGGCTATAACTGGACGCTGCCCGCCCCGATCGCCTCGGTCAGGACGATCAACGTCACTGGCATCCAAACTTTCCAGTTCCCCGATACCGACAATGGCGGTGGCGCGCCCAATCTGGTGCTGACTCGCGACGGCAATCTGGTCGACCTCAGCTATTCGGTGCAGTGGAACATCATCGACCCGCAGAAATATGTGTTCGAGCTCGACAAGCCCGATGAGGCGGTCAAAGCCACTGCGGAAACCGCGGTGCGCGCGGCGATCGCCAATTCCACGCTCGACGATGTGCTGGGTGCGGGCAAGCTGTCGATCCAGACTCAGGTCGCGCTCACCATGCAGCAGATTCTCGACGATTATCAGTCGGGCATCCGCATCGTGAACGTCGCGCTCAATAATGCCGCCGCGCCGGCGCAAGTGAACGACGCCTTCAAGAACGTTACCGCCGCGCAGAACGAACGGCAGTCGAACATCACCCAGGCGCGCGGTTATGCGCTGCAGGTTGTGGCCATCGCCCAGGGCCAGGCCGCGGCGTTCGACAGCGTTTACGAGCAATATAAGCTCGCCCCCGAAGTGACGCGCCGCCGCATGTATTACGAGACGATGGAAGCGATCCTGTCCAAGAACGACAAGACGATCATCGAGCCGCGCAACATCGCGCCGTTCCTGCCGATACCGGGAGGAGTCCGGAAACTGCCCGATGCCCCGCAAGCGGAGGCACGCTGATGACTTGGTTGCGCAACCCGATCACGCTCGGCGTCCTCGCCTTGCTCGCGGTAATCCTGCTGGCCAGCACGGTCGCGATCGTTCCGGAAACCAAGCAGGTCGTCGTCGTCCGGTTCGAAAAGCCGATCGGCACGGTCAATCGCTGGAAACCCGGCGAAGCGCTCGGCCAAACCGGTGCGGGGCTGATGGCGCGCATTCCGATGGTCGATCGTCTGATCTGGATCGACAAGCGCGTGCTCGACCTCGATCTCGACAACCAGCCGGTACTGTCGACCGACCAGCAGCGGCTCGAGGTGGACGCCTTCGCGCGCTTCCGGATCGTCGATCCGCTGCGCCTCGTCCAATCGATGGGCCTGACCTCTGGGACCGAGGATCGCGTCCGCGCGCAGCTGACGCCGTTGTTCGCGTCGGCACTCCGCTCCGAACTCGGCAAGGTCGATTTTGACGCGCTGCTGAGCCCTGAACGCGGCCAGCTGATGGACAATATTCAGATCGCGCTGCAGCGCTACGCCCGCAATTACGGCGTTCAGATCATCGATGTCCGCATCAAGCATGCCGACTATCCGGAAGGATCGCCGCTGCAATCGGCGCTCGATCGGATGAAGAACACCCGCGAACAACAGGCGCAGACGATCCGTTCGGAAGGTCAGCGCGATGCGGCGATCATCCGCGCCCAGGCCGACGCGCAGGCGGCGAAGATCTACGCCGAAGCGTTCAACAAGGACCCCGCTTTCTACGACTTCTATCGCGCGATGCAGTCCTATCGAGCCACGTTCGGGCCCGATTCCAACGGCAAGCTGCCGCCGGGATCGACCAACCTGATCCTGACGCCCGACAATTCGTACCTGAAGCAGTTCGAAGGCAACGGGAAATGACGCACTGAACCGATAGCGGCGTGGCGGGTTTGACCAATCACGTTCCTTGCAGTTCGTTCATATTCAATCGCCGTTCAGGCTCCGAAGGGCAAGAACAGTCCAACTGGGGCATATCGAGACGAAGAGGATTCACCCAAGTGCGCTACGCCTACGCCATTACTACCGCCCTGCTGCTCGGGGGCGCCGCTACGACCGTGTTGTCGCCTTCCTATGCGCAGAACGCGCAGAACGAGCCGGGCACCATCTCCGCCGCTGCGCCCAAGGCCGGCGCGCCGATGAGCTTCGCCGACATGGTCGCCAAGCTGCAACCCGCCGTGGTCAATATCTCCACCAAGCAGAAGGTGCAGGTCTCGTCGGGCGGCAATCCGTTCGGTGACTTGTTCGGGGGGCTGCTCGGTCAGCAGGGTCAGGATGACGGCCAGCCGATCACGCGCGAGGGGCAGAGCCTGGGATCGGGCTTCATCGTCTCGCCCGACGGCTATATCGTCACCAACGCCCACGTCATCACCGCTGCGGCCAAGGGCAAGATCGAATCGATCACCGTCACCTTGTTCAACCGCAAGGAATATGTGGCGAAAGTGATCGGCAGCGACACCGCCTCCGACCTCGCAGTGCTCAAGGTCGATGCGACCAATCTTCCGTACGTGAAATTCGGCGATTCGACCAAGGCGCGGGTCGGCGACTGGGTGATCGCGATCGGCGAGCCGTTCGGCCTGGGCGGCACCGTCACCGCGGGCATCGTCTCGGCGCTCAACCGCGTCACTGGCCAGGGCGGCGCCTATGACCGCTTCATCCAGACCGACGCGGCGATCAACAAGGGCAATTCGGGCGGCCCGATGTTCGACCTGAACGGCAACGTGATCGGCATCAACTCGCAAATCTATTCGCCGTCGGAAGGATCGGTCGGCATCGGCTTCGCTATCCCCGCCGCCTCGGCCAAGCCGATCATCGACACGATGATCAAGGGCGGCAAGGTGCAGCGCGGCTATCTCGGCATCGGCCGCCAGCCGATCGACGAGGATATCGCCGGTACGCTCGGCCTGCCCAAGGATCGCGGCGAGCTGGTCAACCGCGTCGAGCCGGGCGGGCCCGGAGAGAAAGCGGGGCTGAAGCAGGGCGACGTGATCGTCTCTGTCAACGGCCAGGAAGTGAACCCCGAACAGACGCTTCCCTATCTGGTCGCGAACGTCCCGCCAGGCGGCGCCGCCAAGCTTGGCGTCATCCGTGACGGCAAGCCGATGACGGTGACCGCGGTCGTCGGCAACCGCCCAAGCGAAGAGGAACTCGCCAATTCGATCACCGGCGGCAATGACGGCGACGATGATGGCGACGGCACGCCCGGCAACGGCGCGCCGGAACTGCATGCCGGCGTCAACCTGCTCGGCGTGCAGGTGACCGCGCTGACCCCACAGATCGCCAATACGCTGGGCGTCAATCCGAGCCAGGTGAGCGGCGTGGTCGTGACCGGGGTCGACATGTCGAGCGACGCGGCGGCCAAGGGCCTGCAGCGCGGCGACATCATCTCGTCGATCAACCGGGTGCCGGTGCGCACGCCGACCGAGTTCGACGCGCAGATCCGCGCGGCGAAGACGGCGGGCAAGACGACACTACTGCTCTACATGACCCGCGCGCGCCAGGGCAGCCAATATATCGCGATCAAGCTCAAGGGGAGCTGATCGAGCAGCCCTGACTTGGCAGCCCTGGGGCTCTCCCGCTAAACCTCCCTCGTCCTCAGTCGGGACGAGGGAGTTTTTGTATGGGCGACATGAGCTGATGACCGCGCGCATCGCCTCGATCCAGGTCGGACGAATTGCCCCGCTTGGTCCCGAGCGCGTGCCCAGCGCGTTCATCAAGAGCGCGGTGCATGGGCCGATCATGGCCGGCGCGCTCGGGCTCGACGGCGATCATCAGGCCGATTTGTCGGTTCATGGCGGCCCGGAAAAGGCAGTCTATGCCTATTCTTCCGCTCGCTATCTCGATTGGGCCACCGCCTTTCCCGATCTCGCGCCTCGCTTCGTCGCCGGGGCGATGGGCGAAAATTTGACCGTCGAAGGGATGAGCGAGGACGATCTAGCCGTCGGCGACGTGCATGCGATCGGGGATGCGCTGTTGCAGGTTTGCCAGCCTCGCCAGCCCTGCTTCAAACTTGCTCTGGCGCTGGGCGAGCCAAGGCTTGGCAAGCATATGGTGAGAACCGGGCATTCGGGCTGGTATTATCGCGTCCTGCGCGAAGGATCGATCGCGCCGGGCGACGAAATCGTACTCGCCGAGCGGCCCAATCCCGGCTTCGGGTTTCCGCGGCTGGTGACGATCGTCAACCGCGGCGGCGCGACCTTGCCCGAACTGCAAGACCTCGCAGCGATGCCGGGACTCGCCAGCAATATCGGCCGCCGCGTGCGCGAGGCGCTTGCGGCCGTTTGACCGGCCATGCTCCTGCGGAAGCCTAAGAAGGTGATGGGAAGCTTTTGGCTCCTAGGGCTCCTGCTTTGGCAGGAGCACATTGCCTGTAGCCGCGGTCTCGCTAGGATAGGCAAAGACCGGAAGGACGCATCATGAATGACTTCTCCACCGACTGGATCGCCGCTGGCGAGGCAGAACTCGCCGACGTGGTGGCACTGCGACGCGCGATCCATGCCGACCCGGAAATCGGCAATCAATGTCCGCGCACGACCGCGAAGCTGCGCGCCGCGCTCGACGGATTGCCGCTCGAAATCCACGAATCGACCTCGACCACCGGATTCATCGCGATCCTGCGCGGCGGCGGCGACAATGGCCGCACGGTGCTGTTGCGCGGCGACATGGACGCGCTGCCGATGCCCGAGGAGACCGGGCTCGATTTCGCCAGCCAGGTGCCCAATGCGATGCACGCCTGCGGCCATGACAGCCATTGCTCGATGCTGGTCGGCGCCGCGCGTGCCCTCTCCGCGCGCAAGGACAGCCTGCCCGGCACCGTCGTCTTCATGTTCCAGCCGGGCGAGGAAGGCCATCACGGCGCGCGCTTCATGATCGAGGACGGGCTGCTCGACGTGCAACGCCCCGACAGCGCCTTCGCGCTCCACATCTATCCTAATGCGCGAGCGGGCGCGATCCAGACCCGCCCCGGCGCCCTGCTCGCCTCGACCGACGCGCTCAATTTCACCATCCGCGGCGCGGGCGGCCATGCCGCGATGCCGCACGACGCGATGGACCCGATCCCGGTCGCCGCGGAGATCGTCACCGCGCTTTCCGTGTTCATCGCGCGCCAGATCCCGGCGACCGATCCCGCCGTGCTGTCGATCACCAAGATCGAGGCGGGCAGCGCGTACAACATCATCCCCGACGAAGTGCAGATGATCGGTACGCTGCGCACCCTCAGCCAGAAGACGCGCGAAAAAGCGCGCGAAGGGCTGAAGCGGATCGCCGAGAATATCGCCATCGCGCATGGTTGTACCGCCGACGTTCGGATCGACGACGGCTATCCGGTAACGATGTGCGATCCGCGCGCGGTGTCGCTGCTCAAGCAGATTTCCGAGGACCTCGAGCCCGGCCAGTGGCAACCGATGCCGGCACCGATCATGGGTGGTGAGGATTTCAGCTACGTCCTGCGCGAAGTACCGGGCGCGATGGCGTTTATCGGAGTTGCGCCCGAAGGTTCCGAGCCTGCCAAGAACCCGCCGCTCCACAACACCAAGATGACGATCGAGGAATCGGTCATGGCCAAGGGCATCGCGATGCACTGCGCCTATGCCGAACGCTTCCTCGAGAATGGGTTCGATTGACCGCGCCGCGCGAATTGAGCGCGGCCGAGTTCGCCGCATGCTTCGAAGAGCCGATGCTCGACGTCACCGATGACGAGGATGCCGATCTCGACATCGACATCTGGCCTTATGTCGACGCGCTCGATGCCAAAACGCTGGGTGTGGAGCGGTTCGACGATGTCGACCGCGTCTATCAGGATGCGCGCGGTCGCTACGATCAGATCATCATCGAAACCGACCGGCCCGACATCTTCCTGGTTGTCGTGGTCGATATCGAAGCGAGGTCGATCCATGGCCACCGTCTGCTCGACCTCAACGTCGAATATGGTCTGATCCCGAAGCCCGACTGACGCTGCTGAGCGATGCTCGTTGCCGATCCCGACCTGGTCGCCCGCTGGGCGGACGCATGGGCGATCTCGCGCGGCGCGGCGATGCCGGTCGCGCGCGACGGCGGGCTGTACATCCATGTCGATCAGCCCGATCAGGTCGGCCGCTACATCTTCGCGCAGATCGACGCCGAGGCGATCCGCCCGCTTGCCGCCAGTATCGACCGTCCATTGCTTTACCTCAAGGTTTGCGCGCCGGCCCATGCTGTCCGCCCGCTATTGCCGCATGGCTGGGAGATCGCCACGCCCGGCTATATGATGACCGCACCTTTGTCGGTCATGCTTGACCGGCCGGCAGTCTTTTCAGCGGAATTCGAATTGCGCATCACATACGACAACTCCATCACGTTTGCGCATATCATCGATGCTGTCGGCGAAGAAGCCGCGCGCGGCCGCATCGTGGCGGTCGATGACCTGATCGTGTTCGACCGCGTCCGCACCGCCGATCGATATCAGCGCCGCGGCCTGGGCAGTGCGATCATGCGCGCGCTGGCGGCAGAGGCGCGGCAGTCGGGTGTGGAGGACGCGATGCTTTGTGCGACTCCCGCCGGTCGCGAGCTCTACACGTCGCTGGGCTGGTCGCTGCACAGCGACTACACCACGGCCTCGCTGTCAGACCGGGTTTAGCCGCCGCGCCGGCTCCGTCTTCACGCTTCCCCGGCGAAGGCCGGGGTCCAGCTTCGGCGAATTCGAGACGACCATCCGCCATCAAGACCGTCTTGCGACTGGGCCCCGGCCTTCGCCGGGGAGGCGTATAACTTGGCAGGCATTGAGGCAGACCGCTCCGGCAAGGCTACGCAAGCCCTGGGGCGAGCAACGGGACGCAGAATCTTCTGTCCTAGACCCGCAATAACGTGCCACGTTCCGGGCAGACAACCGGGGCGATTTTCCGTTCAGCGCGGCGACACACAGTCCGACGCACGACGGTCCTGCCGCACCGGCATTTGAACACTAAACCGGGTTTTGCGCATGACCACCGCCACCACCCGCCCGATCGCCGAGTTGACCATTCGCGGCGTGATCCTGGGCGGCATCATCACCATCCTGTTCACCGCGGCCAATGTCTATCTGGGACTGAAAGTCGGATTGACCTTCGCCACGTCGATCCCGGCGGCGGTGATCTCGATGGCGATCCTGCGGATGCTGCCGGGCTCCAACATCGTCGAGAACAACATCGTCCAGACGATCGCGTCGGCGGCGGGGACGTTGTCGGCGATCATCTTCGTGCTGCCCGGGCTGATCCTGGTCGGCTGGTGGCAAGGCTTTCCCTATTGGACGACGGTCGCGGTGTGCGCGACCGGCGGCATCATGGGGGTGATGTTCTCTGTGCCCTTGCGGCGCGCGCTGGTGACGGGATCCGACCTCCCCTATCCCGAAGGCGTCGCGGCGGCCGAAGTGCTTAAGGTCGGCACCAGCACCGATGGCGGTGAGGAAAACGCCAAGGGCCTGCGCATCATCGTGATCAGTTCGCTGGTTTCCGCGGTCTTCCAGTTGCTGGCAACGCTCAAGGTCGTTGCCGCGGACGCCGCCAAGAACTTTCGTATCGGCCCGAGCGTCAGCGGCGTCTCGACCAGCTTCTCGATGGCGCTGATCGGGGTCGGCCATCTGGTCGGCCTGTCAGTCGGCGCGGCGATGTTTTTCGGCATGCTGATCGCCTGGGTCGGGCTGGTGCCCTGGCTCAGCGCGCATGTTCCCGGCGCGACCGACGCGATCGTCACCGACATCTTCCGCAACAAGGTCCGCTTCGTCGGTGCCGGCACGATCGGCGTCGCGGCGATCTGGACCTTGTTCAAGATTCTGGGTCCGATCATCGGCGGCATCCGGTCGGCGATGGCGGCGGCCGAGGCGCGTGGTCAGGGCGAAGTGCTCGAACTGACCGAACGCGACCTGCCGATCTCGATCGTCGGCGGCACGATCCTGTTGATGCTGCCGCTGATCGCCTTCCTGTTATGGACTTTTTCCGCCGGCGGCCCGGTCGCCGAGCACGCCGTTCCCGTGATCGGCGGCACCGTGATTTACATCGCGCTGGTCGCGGTCGTGATCGCGTCGGTATGCGGCTATATGGCCGGCCTGATCGGCGCCTCGAACAGCCCCGTATCGGGCGTCGGCATCCTCGCCGCGGTCGGAGCGTCGTTGCTCCTGCTCGCCTTTTTCGGGCACCAGACCGATCCGCACCGTGCCAGCGCGTTGATCGCTTATGCCCTGTTCACCACCGGCATCGTCTTTTCGGTGGCGACGATCTCCAATGACAACCTTCAGGACCTGAAGACTGGGCAGCTGGTCGGCGCGACCCCGTGGAAGCAACAGGTCGCTTTGGTGTTCGGGGTGATCTTCGGGTCGTTGGTCATCCCGATCGTGCTCGATCTGCTCAAGAACACGTTCGGTTTCGTCGGCATGCCCGGCGCTGGTCCTAATGCGCTCCAGGCGCCACAGGCTTCATTGATCGCGGCCCTGGCACAAGGCATCCTGGGCTCGGGCATCGACTGGTGGCTGATCGGCACGGGGGCGCTGATCGGCGTGATCGTGATCGCGATCGACGAGACGCTCGGCAAGATGGGTAAAATGCGCTTGCCGCCGCTGGGCGTCGGCATGGGCATCTATCTGCCGATGGCGCTGACCTTGCTGATCCCGGTCGGCGCGCTGATCGGCCATTTCTACGACCGCTGGGCGCAACGCACCGCCAATCCCGAATTCGCCGAGCGGATGGGGACGCTCGCGGCGACCGGCCTGATCGTCGGCGAGAGCCTGTGGGGCGTCGGCTTCGCCTTCTTCGTCGCTGCCCGCGGCGGCGAGATCCCGGCGGGGATCATGGGCGCGAGCTATGCGCAATGGGCGGAACTCACCGCGCTGCTAGTGTTCTTCGGATCGATCGCCTGGCTCTACAGCCGCACGAAAAACATGGTGCGCTGATTGAGGTCTCCCCTCCCGCAAGCGGGAGGGGAGTAGTCAGACGAGTGTCGCGACCAGCGCCTTGATCGGCACGAAGGCGAACGCGACCGAGCTGTCGGCCACGCCATAGGGCAGGAACAAGCTGTCGCCATGGCGGATCGCACCGCACGAATAGACGACGTTGGGCACATAGCCCTCACGGTCCTGATCCTTGGCGGCCAGGATCGGCTCGACGGTGCGCCCGATCACTTTTGACGGATCGTCCTTGTCGAGCAGCACCGCGCCGACCGAATATTTGCGCATCGCCCCGACGCCATGGGTCAGCAACAGCCAGCCTTCGTCGAGTTCGATCGGCGGACCGCAATTGCCGATCTGGACCAGTTCCCAGGGATAATGCGGCTCGAGCAGGCGCTCGCCTTCCTCCCAATGCGTCAGACGGTCGGAATCGAGCAGGAACAGGTTCTCGCCATCCTGGCGTCCGATTGCGAGATAGCGGCCGCCGACCTTGCGCGGAAACAAGGCGATGCCTTTGTTGCGCGCCGCCGGGCCCGTCATCGGCACCAGGTCGAAGGCGCGGAAGTCGCGCGTGCGCAACAACTCAGACTGAATCTGCGAGCCGTTATAGGCGGTGTAGGTGCCGAGCCATTCGACTTCGCCGTCGTCGTGGCGGAACTGGACCAGGCGGAGGTCCTCCAGCCCCTTCGACTGCGCGTCGGTGATCGGAAAGATCACCGTGCCCGACAACGTCGAATCGCGGTGGCGATGCACCGTCACCGGTCCGGACGGAACATGCTCCTCGTCACTGCCATGGACGTCGGCCGCCGTCGCGAAGGGCGGTTCTGGCGCGAGCTTGAGCTGGTTGTCAGACGTGATGATGCCTTCGCGGAAGGCGACCGACGAGATGTGCCCCTCCCCCACCGAGCGCAGCGACATCAGAATACGCATCGACCCCTTGGGCATGCCCGTCTGGTCGAAATGCGGCACCGCGCTGGGGTTCATCAGGGCGGCCGCGGCGTATGAATATTCGTGGCAGAAATAGGCACCGATCAACTGGCGCTTCTCGTCGCCGATGTCGCGCCCGTCGAGGCCGAGCATGTCCTCGATCTCGTCATAGCGCGTCATGAACACGCGGCGCGTCTGCCAGTGACGCGCCTCGAAATCCTTCAGCACGACCTCAAGTTCGTCGCGCGTCTCCTGCAAAGACATGGCGAGCACTTCGCGTACCAGCCGTTCGGTGCGGCTGGTCCCCCCGGCATTGGGCGACCAGCCGATGTGGAACGGACGAACGACGACTCGCGACGGGTCGGCGTGCAGCCTGAGGCTGTGATGAAATATGTCGAGCAACGGCCATCCCGCTTGCAACCTTGATCCAAGCGGCGCCGCGTGTCGTTGCTACGCGACGGCGCGACCCGTCCCTGCCACGGTTCCGGCTGCCTTTCCAAGTGCCGAAATCGCGCAAGAGGCCAATTGTAGCGCCAAAATCGACTCGGCGCCCTGATTCCGGTTCAAACCGCCTGGCATCAGGCCATCGAAACAGCCGCCGTCCTGCACTGTCGCCAGCGGCAGGTCGAGGTCGTTCTGGCCGAGATACCAGCGATATGCCCGGTTCGCTTCCTCGACCCAACGCAGATCGCCGGTCGCCTTGAACGCGGCAGCACAGGCATCGATCGTCGCCTGCGCCTCGAGCGGCTGCTGATCGAACGGCAATGGCCCTTCATAAGGTCGCCCGAAACTCTCTGTGCCGACCGCGCGGAACCGGCCTTCGGGGCTGGTCTGCTGGGCCACGATCCAGTCGAGCGTGCGCAGACCGGTTTCGATCAGGTCCCGGCGTTCGAGTGCCACCCCCGCGCGGATCATCGCCTCCGGCAGGCGGGCATTGTCGTAAGCGAGAACGATTTCGAACCATTCCCATTCGGGCCGGCGCGTTTCCTCGAGCAGATCGGCCAGATCGGCGGAGAAGCGTTCCAGGATGGTCCGCGACCGCGCGTGGCCGGGATGCGCGCTCAGCATCGCCGCCGCGCCCAGCATGGCGAACGCCTGCGATCGCGGGCTGCTCAGATCGAACGCGATGCCCGCTGTCTCGTCGAACAGACGCGCCGCCCAATCGCGGTGCTTGGCAAGGGTCGCGCGCTTGGCAGTGACGCCCAGCGCCCAGATCGTACGGCCGTTCGAATCTTCCGACCCCGCGTCCTCGCACCAGGTGCGATCGAAGTTCATGAAGTTGCGGAAACGTTTTTTGTCGGGGTTCCAGGCATATTGAATGAACGCCGCATAGGTCGTCATCCATTTGTCGCGGCTGTCCTCGTCGAGATCGTCGATCGCCGTCATCAGCATCAGCGCTCGGACGTTGTCGTCGATACAATAGCCGTGTCGAAAGTCCGGCACCGAAAGCACGGCGTGCTGAAACATGCCGGTCGCGTCGCTCATCCGTTCGACGGCGGCGATGCTCGGCTTGAGCGGGGTCAGCGGCTTGGTGCCCCTGATCCGTCGCGGTGCCGCGGCGACGATCGCATCAATCCCGGCCATGCCGGCCTCGACCAGCCGCGGCCAGATCATCGTGCGACCACGGGCATAAGCGCGCCGCATCAACTCGGCCCGCGCCGCATCGTCGCCCAGCAACCGCGAAATCTCGCGCGCAAAGCCTTCGACATCGCCGAAATCGACGATCACGCCATGGCCATCGGCCAGGATCTCGGTCGCATGGATATAGGGCGTCGACACCACCGCCTTGCCCACGCCGACCGCGTAGGACAACGTGCCCGACGTGATCTGCGCGGGGTTGGTATAAGGCGTGACGTAGAGGTCGGTCGCCTGGAGATAGTCGAGCAACTCGTCATGCTCGAGAAAGCCATCGATGAACCGGACATGGTCGGCAACACCCCGTTCGGCGGCAAGCGCCTTCAGCCCGTCACGATAGGACTCGCCTTGTTGCGCGACCAGATTGGGATGCGTGGCGCCCAGTACGACGTACAGCGCGTCGGGATTGGCCGCGACCACCGCGGGCATTGCCGAGATCACGCTTTCGATCCCCTTGTTCGGCGCCAGCAGGCCGAAGGTCAGCAACACCTTGTGCCCTTCCCAGCCGAAGCGCGGCTTCATGCTGTCGGGATCGACCAACGGACGATCGGGCACGCCGTGCGGGATCATCATTATCGTCCGCGGATCGGCGCCATAGACGCGCATCAATATGTCGCGACCGATATCCGCCATGACGATGATCCGGGCCGCGCGCTTGAGCAAGCCGTCCATCACCCGGCGCTGATCGTCATTGGGGGTTTCCAGGATCGTGTGCAACGTCACGATCACGGGAATGGTCAGCCGGTCGAGCAACGCGAGCAGATGCTCGCCCGCCGGCCCGCCAAAGATGCCATATTCGTGTTGGATCCAAACGGCTTGAGCACCGCTCGCTTCGATCGCGCGCGCCCCGCTCAGATAGGCCAGACGATCTTCCTGCGCGATCGATCCGGTGACTTCCGGCGGATAATCGTACCCTTCGGGGCGGTCGTCCATCGCATAGACATCGACCTTGATGTCGGGAAAGCGGTCATGGAGCGCCAAATACGTATCGGTAGTATATGTCGCAATGCCGCATTGCCTCGGCAGGAAATTGCCAATCAGCGCGACGTGTTTGGTACGGGGCAGAAGAGGCGAAGTCGCCATTGTGACCCTTTCACAAGTAATTTCCGGGCATTGTTGCCCGACTCACGCCTCCCTGAACGGATTGAAAGGAATATGGTTGCGTTCATGTTGCATTGCAACAAAGGATTCGCGTTGACCTGTGTTAATCCCGGGTAGGTCAGCCCCGTCCACGATAGGTCGGCACACCTTGATCGGGCAGCCACAGACCGTCCGGCACCGCTCCCGATTGCCAGAACACGTCGATCGGAATCCCGCCGCGCGGATACCAATAACCACCGATCCTGAGCCATTGCGGCTTCATCTCGGCGGTCAGCCGCTCGCCGATCCCGACCGTGCAATCTTCGTGGAACGCGGCATGGTTGCGGAACGAGCTCAGGAACAGCTTGAGCGACTTCGATTCGACGATGGTTTCCGCCGGCACGTAGTCGATCACCAGATGCGCGAAATCGGGCTGACCGGTCACCGGGCAAAGCGAGGTGAATTCGGGCGCGGTGAAGCGCACCAGATAGGGTCGGCCCTGGCGCGGATTGGGGACATAATCGAGCACCGCCTCTTCGGGCGATGCAGGCAGGCTGCTCGCCTGGCCGAGATGCTTTGGGGTCATGGGAGGGGATATAGGGGGGAGTGCCTACCGCGTCACCCCGCGGGGCGGCGGATATCGGCACTAAGAGTCTGTTTGGAAATGCGCCGCAGGCGCATTTCGCGGTGCCGGCCCGCTCCCCCACCCGACCTCCCAATCAGGATATTCTATGGGAGGTCGGGTGGGGGAGCGGGCCGGCACCGTCTTAAAACTCGCTCTACCGCGAGTTTTCAAACGGTCACTAAGGCCGGCATGGCGACGAATTCATCCTTTCCTCCACCTCGACGGCGTCACCGGTCCGCGCTAACATCATCACGCCGTCCCTTTCCTCCCCGGGCGAGTTGGTGTTGATCGACAGTAAGAGGAGACGATAATGGACGCGCTGGTGACCACCGAATGGCTGGCCAACGAACTGGGAGCGAACGACCTTCGCGTGGTCGACGCGACCTATTTCGGTTCGGTGCCGGGCAGCCCGGACGGCGATCCGGCGGTCCAATTCGAAAAGGCGCATATCCCGGGCGCGGCGTTCTTCGACATCGCGGAGATCGCCGACCTCAACAGCCCGCTGCCGACGATGCTGCCCCCGCCAGAGAAATTCGCCAGCCGGATGCAATCGCTCGGGCTAGGCGACGGCAGCCGCATCGTGCTGTACGACAATTCGCATTACCACACCTCGGCGCGCGCCTGGTGGATGCTGCGGGTGTTCGGCGCGCACGACGTCGCGATCCTCGATGGCGGCTTCGCCAAATGGCAGGCGGAAGGCCGCCCGATCGAAAGCGGCAAGCCTCAACACCGCCACCGCCACTTCACCGTCTGGGCCGATGACAGCCAGGTCCGCTCGCTCGATCAGATGAAGGCCAATGTCGACAGCGGCGTGGAACAGGTGCTCGATGCCCGTTCCGGCCCGCGCTTCACCGGCGCGGAACCCGATCCGCGCCCGGCAACCCATGCCGGCCACATCCCGGGATCGAAGAACCTGCCATATAACCAACTGTTCAACGAAGACGGCACGTGGAAGACCGGCGACGCACTCAAGGCAGAGTTCGAGCGGGCTGGCGTCGACCTGTCGAAGCCGCTCGTCACGACCTGCGGCTCGGGCATCACCGCCGCGGTGCTGTTGTTCGGCGCACACCTGCTCGGCAATGACGGCGCGCTCTATGACGGCAGCTGGTCCGAATGGGGGGCGGATATGTCGACCCCCAAGGCGATGGGCGCGGCGTAGGCAGTCCTCCCCTCCCGCTTGCGGGAGGGGTTGGGGGAGGGCATGTCATCACGCTCGGGAAGTAGCCAACACGCCCTCCCCTAGCCCCTCCCGCAAGCGGGAGGGGAACTTCCTCCCGCTTGTCGAACCGGCCCTAGCCTCCTAGCACTCCCTCATGGCCGGCAACGAGAACGACAAGCCCCCTACCCGCGTGGTGACTGCAGGGCGGCGCAAGGAATGGACGCAGGGGATCGTCAATCCGCCGGTGTGGCGCGCATCGACGATCCTCTATGATTCGGTCGAGCATCTGCGCGAGACCGGGCGCGGCGATACGCGCCACCGACTCTATTACGGGCGCCGCGGCACGCCGACCCAATGGGCGCTGGCCGACGCGCTGACCGAGCTCGAGCCCGGCGCCGAGGATACCTTCCTCTATTGCTCGGGCGTCGCCGCCGTCACTGCCGCTCTGCTGTCGGTGCTCGATCCCGGCGACGAATTGCTGCTGGTCGATTCGGCTTATGACCCGACGACCAATTTCGCCGCTGGCTTCCTCAAGCGGATGGGGATCACGACGCGGCTTTACGATCCGCTGATCGGTGCCGGCATCGCAGAATTGTTCACCGACAAGACCAAGGCGATCCTGCTCGAAAGCCCGGGCAGCCTGACCTTCGAGGTTCAGGATATCCCGGCGATAGTCGCCGCGGCCAAGGCACGGGGGATCGTCACGATCCTCGACAATACCTGGGCGACTCCCCTGCTCTTTCCGGCGATCGAAAAGGGCATCGATCTGACGGTGCTCGCTTGTACCAAATATGTCGTCGGCCATTCCGACGTGATGCTGGGATCGGTCACCGCGGCACCCGGCCATTTCGCCAAGCTGCGCAATCTCAGCTACCAATTGGGTCAGGTCGCCAGCCCGGACGATTGCTGGCTCGGGTCGCGCGGCCTGCGCACGATGGCGGTGCGGTTGAAGCAGCATGAAGCCGGCGCGCTCGAGATCGCTCGCTGGCTCAATCAGCGCCCCGAGGTTGCAACCGTGCTGCATCCTGCCTTGCCGAGCTGTCCAGGCCACGAATTCTTTGTCCGCGACTTCAAGGGGTCGTCAGGGCTTTTCGCCTTCGCGCTCAAGGGCGGCACCGAAGCCAGCCGTGCTGCGTTCATCGACGCGCTGCGATTGTTCGGCATCGGCTTCAGCTGGGGCGGCTTCGAGAGTCTGGCGGTCACCGCCGATCCGCGGCGCACATTGGGCGTGCCCGATCATGGCGGCGCGCTGGTCCGCCTCCATATCGGCCTGGAGGATCCGAGCGACCTGATCGCCGATCTCGGTCAGGCGTTCGCCGCATTCCGCGCGACGCAGGGATGAACGACGCGATCGCCTGGTTGAGCGCGCAGGGACTGGCCATCCCGCGCGGCAGCGAGGCGACCGAAACGCTGATTGTCATGGCACTGATCGTCGGGGCGCTCGTGCTCGGCGTGTTCGCCGGCCGCTGGCTCGGCCCGCCGATCGAGTCGCTGTGGCGGCGCCAGCTCGGCCATCATGCCGAGGGAATCGGCCCGCGCGTGCCCTCGGTGGTGCGGCACGGCGCCGCGGCACTCCTGCTCTCGATCCTGCAAGCCGCAGGGCAATGGCCGCCACTCGCCGCCGGGCTGATCGGCTTGTTCCTGGGCGCGGCAGTCGCGCGGATGGCGGCGCAGATCCTGCGCGGTCTCAATCTTGCGCGTTGGATGGCGTGGAGCGTCGCGCTCGTCCTGTTCGTCGCGATCTTCAGCCATTCGATCGGCGGCCTCGCCCCGATCAACAACGCACTCGATTCGGTCGGCTTCGATCTCGGCTCCTGGCGCTTTTCGTTGCTGCGGGTGATCATCGTGCTGGTGACGGTGATCTGTCTGCTCGCCGCGATCCGGCTAGCCAACCGGCTCGTCGGCCACGCCATCGTCAGCACCAGCAGCTTCGACCCGACGCAGAAACTGCTCGCGCAAAAGCTGGCCGGGATCGCGACCATCGCGCTCGCCTTCTTCATCGGCATCGACTTGCTCGACATCAGCCTGACCAGCCTGACGGTATTCTCCGGCGCGCTCGGCTTGGCGGTCGGTTTCGGGCTGCAGAAAACGGTCGGCAATCTGATCGCCGGCATCATCCTGTTGCTCGACCGCTCGATCAAACCGGGCGACGTCATCGTCGTCGCCGACAAGGATGTCGGTTGGGTCAACAAGATCGGCGTGCGCGCGGTCAGCATCATCACGCGCGACGGCAAGGAGCATCTGATCCCGAACGAGGATCTGATGACCAAGCCGGTCGAGAATTGGTCCTATACCGACCGCAACGTTCGCGTCCGCATTCCCGTGACGGTCGCCTATGATTGCGACTTACCGCTCGCGCAGGAGCTGATGCTGCGAGCGGCGGCGGAAAGCCCGCGCGTGCTCGATCTCCCCAAGCCCAATGTCTGGCTCAGCAAGTTCGGCGAGATCGGGATCGAGCATGATATCCTTGTCTGGATCAATGACCCCGAAAGCGGGGTCGGCAGCATCCGCTCCGACGTGCTCAACCGGCTCTGGCTGCTGTTCCGCGACAATGGCATCGTCATCCCCTATCCGCGCCGCGACGTGCACCTTGTCGGCACGCCCGCCCAGGGCTGAGCCTTCACAAGTGTTGCATTCGCGCAACATCATTACACTGATGGACACGATCTGGGTCAAATAGTGTTGTGCACCGCAGCGAAAATCTGCAATCTGCTTGCGAGTGACCGGCCAACGGCCCGATCGGCATCGCCGATACAGAGGCTGGACCGGCACCGCAGGCGGGACGAACGCACTTTTCGCTTCGAAAGGAAGATAATGCGCTTCTCCCACATCAGCCTTGGCGCGCTGGCGCTCGCCATTGCGACTCCCGCCTTGGCGGACCCCTTGCCCGCTAGCACGCCGGCGACCGATGCAGCGGCTGTTCCCGCGGCAAATTCGGCGGCGGATGCCCCCGCGGCGGCTCCCGCCGTCGCCACCGTCGATGACCCGGCCCCCGCGCCGGCGGCACCTCCCGCTGCCGCCGACGCGCCGACCGCGCCGCCGCCGGCCTTCACGATCAACGGTTCTGTAACCCTGGTGTCCGATTACCGCTTCCGCGGCATTTCGCAGACTAATTTGCAGCCCGCGATCCAGGGCTCGCTCACGGTGACCCATTCGTCGGGCCTCTACGCCACGGTGTGGAGCTCCTCGACCTCGAGCTATGTCACCAATTCGCTTACCGGCAGCCAGGAAATCGACGCGATCATCGGGTTCAAGAAAACCTATAGCGGCGTCACGTTCGACGCCGGTGTGCTCTATTACATCTATCCGCGCTCGCGTCCCGCCGGAGACAATAGCAAGGCCGACTTCTTCGAGCCTTATGCCGACATCTCCTATACCTATGGGCCGGTGACCGGAAAGGTCACGGTGAACTACGCGCCCAAGCAAAAGGCGCTGTCGCTCGACCAGGGACAGACTGGTTTGCTCAAGAACAACGACAATGTCTATCTGGCCGGTGACCTGTCGGTGGCTATCCCCAAGACCCCGCTCGGGCTGACCGCGCACCTCGCCCACACCTGGGGTCCGAGCTGGCTCTCGCTGGGCAAGGAGTATACCGATTACGGGTTCGGCGCGACGCTGACCTACAAGCAATTGGTCTTCGGCGTCAGCTATGTCGACACCGATGGCACCTTCACCCTGGCCAACGGCAAGAACGCCGCGCGTAGCGGCGTGGTCGTATCGCTCGGGGCTTCGTTCTGACAAGTGCAACCGGGGGAGCGCTCGCTCCCCCGGTTTCGCTGCGACCGTTTGCTCACGTCGCATCGTCGATTTTTGCTGATGTAATATTGTAACGTCGCGCACTTGGGCCTAGATGGGCGCTCGATGCATTCCGCGATTCGCCTTTCCTGGTTGGCCCGCGTCCCCCAACTCGACCGCTATGCGATGGGTTTGTCGGGGTTGTGCGCGGTGCATTGCTTCGCCAGCGCGGTGCTGGTCGCGCTCGCCTCGACCGCCGGCGGCATGTTGCTCAATCCCGCTTTCCATGAGGTCGGGCTGACCGTCGCGATCGTCCTGGGCGCGCTGGCGCTGGGCCGCGGCATTTTCGAACATGGCTATATGGCTCCCGCGGTCACGGGGTCGCTCGGACTCGGCATGATGGCCGGCGCAATGCAGCTTCCGCACGGCAATGGCGGCGAGACTTTATGGACGCTGATCGGCGTCGCGATCCTGGCGCTCGGCCACGATCTCAATCGGCGCGCGACGCACTAAGGCCGTCGCAAGCCCAGTCCGCTTCGGCCATTGCCCTCCCCCGTCACAATCCCTAAATTCCTCGCATGGGCGCACATCATCATCACGACCACCATGAGGCGTCCGGCGTCGAACTGACCAGGGTCGCGCAGGCCACGCTGGAGAAATCCGGCGAGCAATGGACGACGATGCGCGCGAGCATTTTCGACGCACTGGCCAAGTTCGACAAGCCGGCCAGCGCCTATGACATCGCCGACGAAGTGTCGAAAGCGGAAGGGCGGCGCGTCGCGGCCAACAGCGTCTATCGCATCCTCGACCTATTCGTCGGCGCCAATCTGGCGCGCCGCGTTGAAAGCTCGAACGCGTATATCGCCAACGCGCATCCCGACTGCCTGCACGATTGCATCTTCCTGGTCTGCGACAGCTGCGGCCAGACCACGCATATCGACGACGACAAGATCGCGAATAACGTCCGCCATGCGGCGGAGGCCGCGGGATTTTCCCCCGTACGTCCGGTGATCGAAGTGCGCGGCAAGTGTTCTGATTGCGAGGACGCGGCCTAAAGGTCGCATTGTCCAACAAATCGGTCGATCCGACAGCGGGATGCTTATCCAGCGAGATTAGAGCATCGCGCGGAAAAGTGGGTACCGGTTTTCTGCAAAAAGCGATGCGACAACAAATAACTGGAGCGGAGTACGTGATTCAGAAATCACGCACTCCGCTCTAACTATGCTTCCCCGGCGAAGGCCGGGGCCCAGTCTCGGCGAATTGGAGATAGCATTCCGCCATCGCGAATGACGTCGCGGCTAGGCCCCGGCCTTCGCCGGGGAGGCGGTTAAGATACGACCGGTTTGCTCTCGAACGTCGCCAGCACTTTCCCCATCCTGACCCCCGGCACCGGCACACCGCGGTCCGCCATGCTGTCGACGCGCTCGATCGTCTCATACCCGCATGCGCGATAGAGCGGCTCGCCCGCCAGCGTCCCCATCAACTCTGCCCGCTTGAACCCAGCCGCCCGCGCCGCCTCCTCGTTGGTCGCGAGCACCATTCGGCCGACGCCGCGACGGGTGAAGTCGGGATCCGTATACATCGCCCGGATTCGCGCCGGATCCTTGGCCGGATCGAGCACCGCCGCGTCGCGCGCCACCGCGCCGGCATCGCCACCATAGAGCGTCGCGCGAAAGCTCCAGCCGCCGCAGCCGACGATCCTGCCGTCCTTATCCTCGACCACGACATAGGTACGGTCGGCGATCAACTGGGTGTCGAGCCCCATGCTGAGCCGGCTCGCCTCAACCTGGTCGGGCGACAGGAAATCGCGCTGCAATTCGCCGATCGCACGCTCCATCAGCGCGGAGATGGCCGGAATATCCGCCTCGGTCGCGATCCTCGTCCGGAACTGGTCCGTCATTTACCGTCGAGCATCTTGATCGTTGCGGTGGCGGGCGGCTCCTTGGCCATCGACGCGGCCACACGCTCAGCGCCTTCCATCGCGCGCAGCACGTTGCCGCCGGCGAGCTTGGCGATCATCTCGTCGGTCCAGCCGCGCCGCATCAATTCGGCGAGCAACGCCGGATAGGTGGCGACGCTGTCGAGCCCGTCAGGTAAGCTCTCCACGCCATCGAAATCCGACCCGATCCCGACATGGTCGATGCCGGCGACCTTGACGACATGGTCGATATGGTCGGCGACCATGGCGAGCGTCACCGCCGGACGCGGATGCGCCTTGTCCCATTCCGCCAACGCCGCCTTCGCCCGCTCGGGCTGGCCGATATAGAGCCCGCCATAAGGTGGTGCATTGTAGCTCGCCTTTTCGCCGTTGCGCGCCGCTTCCCATTGACGCCGCGCTTCCGACACATAGCTCGGCGCGTAATTGACCATGATCACACCGCCATTCTGCGCGAGCAGCTTCAGCACCTTGTCGGACACGTCGCGCGGATGGTCGTCGAGCGCGCGCGCCGAGGAATGCGAGAAGATCACCGGTGCCTTGGACACGCGCAGCGCGTCGATCATCGTGTCCTCGCTCACGTGGCTGAGATCGACCAGCATGCCGAGCCGGTTGAGCTCGTGGACGACCGCCTCGCCGAACTTGGTCAGGCCGCCATGCTGCGGATTGTCGGTCGCCGAATCCGCCCATTCGATCGTCTTGACGTGCGTGAGCGTCAGATAAGAGGCGCCGAGCGCACGATAGGCGCGCAGCACCGAGAAACTGCCGTCAATCTGGCCGCCACCCTCGACCCCAAGCATCGACGCGATCCGCCCGGAAGCGTGGATGCGGCGCACGTCGGCCGCGGTCACCGCCGGCGCGAACACGGTAGGGTAGCGCTGGAAAATGCTTTTCATCAGCCCGATCTGATCAAGCGTTGCCTTGACCTGTTCCGGTCCGGGCAGATTGGCGTCGACGTAAACCGACCAGAACTGCCCGCCGACATGCCCCGCACGGAGCCGAGTGATGTCGGTATTGTACTTGGCCGGATCGAGCCGCGTCAGGTCCATCGTCCAGCGCGCATCGCCGGCTTTGTCGGTCAGCGTCTCCGCCCAATCATTATGCCCGTCGATCAACGGCGTCTTGGCCAGCACATTGGCGACGCGGGTTTCGTAGGAGGCGGGACCGGCGCTGATCATCAGCGGGGCGGCGAGTAGCAGAGCTAGAACATGGCGCATGGCGCGAGCCTAGCCGGGATTGCGGGTAGCTCAAGTCCTCCCTGCGGTTATGGGACGTGCAAGACAGGGAATGGCCGTGCAGTTCCCCTCCCGCCTGCGGGAGGGGTCAGGGGAGGGCTTGTTCAGTATCCTCCATCGACATGCCCTCCCCCCAACCCCTCCCGTAAACGGGAGGGGAGCTTTACGCCGCCTCCGGCTCCTCGACCGGCAGCACTTCATCGGGTGCCGACGTCATGGTCCGGCACACAACCTCGAACGCGCCGCCTTCGATACGAATCTCGTTGAACGACGGCGGCGTCGAGCGGGTGCGTTCGGACAGCGTGCCGGCACCGATCAGGCGTACCGTCGCGTCACCGACCTGTTGCTCGATGTCGAACGCGTCATGCACGTGGCCGGTCAGCACAGCATCGGCGCCGGCTTCGGCCAATGCTCCCAACGCTTCGGCACCGCGATGCGTCTGCGAACTCGCCTTCCTGTGCGGCTCGATCAGCGGATGGTGGCAGGCAATGAAGACCAGATGGTCGCTCGGCGCGTCGGCGGTCAAGGCGAGCACTTTGCTCAACGCGCGTCGGCTCACCCGCCCGCTCGCCCAGTTGAAGCGGAATTGCGCACGCGCTGTCGTCTTGAGCGGGATGATCGTGACGCCCGGCAGATCGATCGGCTTTTCTATGAGGTCTTCGATCGCGCGGATACGACGATAGGGGGCGAACAGGCGCTGCCATGGGTTGAAATAGGGCAGATCATGATTGCCGACTTCCACCGTCACCGGCCGATCGAGCCCGCGCAGCCAGGCTAGCCCAGCGGCAAATTCGCTACGCCGCGCGCGCATCGTCAGGTCGCCGGTCATCACCACGGCGTCCGGCCGTTCGGCCGCGACGAGTGCATCGAACCAGGCCACCGCCGCCTTGTCCTCGCGCCCGAAATGCACGTCACTGACATGGAATAGCCGAATCATGCCGCCTCGCTCAGCGTGGTCAGGAACTGTTCCCGTGTACGCCCGACACTGATCCTCGTTCCCGGATCGAGCGTTTCGGGTTCGCCGTCGAACAAGGCGAGTACCGGTCGGCGCTCGGCGATGCGAAGTTCGTCGGCGCGTATCTCTGTCACCGCGCGCGCCGCCACCCAATCGCCGCTCACCCAGCTCCAGCCGAGATCGGCGATCGACCGAAAGTCGCGCGCATCGACCGCGGCGACTTCGAGATGATCGTCCTCGGCCCGGACGAAGACGCCCTGGACGTGCGGCGGAAGATTTGGCGCCCCGGCCACGCGGACCCCGCGCCCGAATGTCCGCCGCCACGCCGCGCGCATCGCCGGCCACAGCTTGCCCAGATTGCCTTTGCGGACATGCTCGCGAGCACGATACCAGCTCGCCGCCGGTCCGACGATCAGCCCGACGAAGGCGCGATACGTGCCCGCCTCTACGCAGGACAGCGCGACCCGGTGCTCGCGCGCATGTGCCGCCTCGAAGATCGCTGTGGGATCGGCGTCTCCGTGCAGCATCCTGGCCAGCATGTTCATCGTCCCCCCAGGCAAGATAAGGATTGCGCCCTCCCAATCGGCGAGCGAGCAGGCGGCCGCGTTGATCGTCCCGTCGCCGGCGAACAGCACAACGGTATCCGCTCGGGCGCGGTCAAGGTCCTGAGGCGTCGGCAACGCCTGATCGGGGAAATCGGTGCGCCCGACGAAGCTCAGCCCGCGGTCGGCGCAGGCGGCTTCGATCGCCTCCACCTTTTTCGCGTCGGATGAGCCGGAATGCGGATTGGTGATGAACCAGAGTCGTTCCATGCCCGACACACAACGCCCCGGCGGCGCGAAGTTTCAGTCTGGCAAATCCATCGTCACCCGCAGGCCGTTGGCATCGCTCGCTGTGGTCAAGGTGCCGCCCGCCTGTTTGGCGAACGCTTCGATCAATCTTTGCCCCAGTCCGCCGTCCCTGCTCTTGGCGCGCAATCCGGGCGGAAGCCCGACGCCGTCATCGGCTACGGTCAGCCGCCAGCCGCCCTCAGGCAGATGCTTCCAGGACACGCTGATCGTTCCTGTCTCCCGGTCCGGAAAAGCGTGTTTGGCGGCGTTGGTGACGAGCTCGTTGACGACCAGGCCAATCGATACCGCATGGTCGCGCGGGATATGCGCCGCGTCAGCGTCGCAGGTCAGCGTAATGCCGCCGCGCAACAGCAAGGCATCCGACAGCGTATTGCACAAATCCCTCAGATACTCGCTGACATTGACCTCGCTCGCCTGACCATCGCGATAGAGATGACGGTGCGCGCGAGCGATGCTGTCGACGCGCATCAACGCCGACCCCAGGGCTTCGCTTGCGGCGGGATCGCTGACGCGACGGCGCTGGATGTCGAGTATGCTCGCGACGATCTGGAAATTGTTCTTCACGCGATGCTCGAATTCGCTGAGCATCAGGTCGCGGTCGGCGATTTCGCGATCGCGCTCGGCCGTCGCGCGATGCACCGCCCGGCGAAAGGTCTCGGCCAGCGAGACAGTCAGTCCGGCGGAAATGACGATCGCGAACAAAGTCCAATAGGGGCCGCTTTGGGAGGTCGCCGGCGCCGGCAGATAGATAAAGAAAAACGCATAACCGACCGAGATGATGGCGGTCAGCAGCCCCGACTGCCACCGCGCGAACAACGTGGCGATCATGATCGCGGGAAAGACCAATGCGAACACCGCCGCGCCGGGTGCCAACGCATTGATCCCCAGGCGAAGCAGGCCCGCCGCGCCGACGCACAGCAACGCTACGCCGCACTGGGTCGCCCAGCGCGGTACCGCCGGGTACAACCGGTCGGGGAGATCGAGTTCGCCGATCCTGGCCATATACGGACTGGGCATCGTTACGGCCTCTGAAGTCAAGCCGGACCGGCCTGAATTTGATCCTTATCGGTTTAGAAAGGCAGATTTTTGCAAGATCGTCCAGCCAAATCAGTGATATAGTGCCAGGCAACGCGCCCCGACCGTCCACCGCGGCGGGTTGACCAGTTGACCGCCTCGTCGGGATCGAACGGCAAACCGAACCGGTCGGCATAAGCGCGGACGATCGCCAGGTAGCCCGCCTGGTCGACGACGTGGAATCCCAGGCTGAGCCCGAATCGGTCGGCAAGCGCGAGATGATCGTCGACGCTGTCGCGTGGATTGATCGCGCTTTCCTGCTCGCCGATGTCACGCGGTACCAAGTGGCGGCGATTGGCGGTCACCACCAACCGGGCATTGGCCGGCCGCGCCTCCGCTCCACCCTGGAGGAGCGAGCGCAGCGCTCGCGCGTCACCGCCGGCATCGAAACCGAGATCGTCGAGGAACAGGACGAAGGCGCGCGGCAGGCCGTCAATCCGGTCGAACAGTGCCCGCAAGCCGTCCATCGCAGCGACCTCGATCAAGGCAAGCTTGCGGCCCTCGGCCTGGACCGCCGACACCGCGCTCTTGACCAATGCCGACTTGCCGGTCCCCCGCGCGCCCCACAACAATATGTCCTGCGCGGCGAAGCCGTCCGCCAGCCGGCCGAAATCCTCGACCAGAGTGGCCTTCTGCGCCTCGATCCCCAATAGCAGGTCGAGCGGCAGCGGGTCGAACTTGCGTGCGGCGGCCAGGCGCCCATCGCGCCAGATATAGGCCGGATGCGCGAGCGGATCGGCATCGGCCGGTACGGCTGGCGCGATGCGCTCCAACGCGGCGGCGATGCGGTCGAGCGGGTCGGTCATGCCGGCCGCGTTACACGGCCCGACGCGATCAGCCCAGTGTCTTGAGCAACGCCTGGGCCGGCGCGCGATCAGCGAAGCCGGGATCGGCGAGCAACGCGGTGATGGCGGCCTTCGCTTCCGCATTGCGGCCGCTATCGGCATAGGCCTGAGCCAGATGCCAGCGAATGCCGCTCTGCTTGGGCGCGATCGACATGGCTTTCTCGAACAGGTCGATCGCCTTCTCATTCTCGCCCGCCGCGTACAGCGCCCAGCCATAAGCGTCGGTCGCCGCCGGGCTCATCGGCGCGATGTCATAGGCCGCCGCGCCATAGGAGACGGCATCGTCGACATTGTCCGCCCCGACATTGGCATAAGCGAGCTCGGACAGCAGCCCTGAGTCGCGCGAGCCGACGCGCGCGCGCAAATTCTCCAGCGTGTCGACTGCCGCATCCCAATCGCCCGACGCGATCTGCCAATGCGCGGCGAGACGCAATGCGGGGACACTTTCGGGATGTTGGGTCAGGAACAGCGCCAGCACGCCGGTCGCCTCGGGCCGGCGTCCGGCCAGATCGAGCGCATCGACCGTTCGCAACATGGTCGGCTCGTCGAACTTGATATCGGCCGCCTTGCGATAGGCATCGGCAGCTTCGCCATATCGGCCCATCGTCATCAGCGTGTCGCCGACGAGCAGATGCGCCGCCGGCGCGCCTGGCGTCGCCGCTTCGAGCGAACGCGCCCGCGCCAGTGCGGCGTCAGCCTGCCCGGCGTCGATCAGGCCGCGGACTACCGTGACCGCTAGCACCGGGTTGGTCGGATCCTTGTCGGCCGCTCCCGTCAGTACCGCAAGGCTGTCGTCGGTGCCGAACGGTGTCGCTCCGGCGCGCGCCGGCCAAGCCGAGCGATCGAGGAATTTGGCGGCCCAGTCGCGTTCGCCGGTCGCCTCGAACGCGCGCCCCACCAGTCCCAAGGTATAGCTGTCGGCATCGCCCCGCAGCGCCACCGGACGCAGCACGTCGAGCGCACCCTTGGCATCGCCCGATCGCAGCAGCGCGGCGCCAAGCAGGCGGCGCGCGGTGATGTTCATCGGCTGCCGCCCGACCAGCTCGCGCCAGGCCTCGATCGCCTGCTCATAGGCGCCGGCCTGATAAGCGAGCGTCCCGTTGAGCAACAGCGCGCCTGGAAGATCGTCGATCCGTCCGCCGGTTCGCTCCATCATGCTGCGCGCGAGATCGTAATTCTCCGCCCGCGCCGCGAGCACCGCCTGAAGATAGAATGCCTGCGGGCTCGCCGGTCGTGCGGCAAGCGCGCGCCGTGTTGCACCCAGCATGTCGGTATAGCGGCCGAGATCGCCGAGCGTGGCGGCATATTCGATCAGCGCCGGATGGTAATAGGCATCGCGCTGCAGCGCCGCCTCGAACCATGGCAAGGCGGCGTTCAAACCATATTGCTCGCGGACCAATTCGCCGCGCAAGGTCAGCGCCTCGAGATTGTTGGGGTTGAGCTCGACCGCTTTTTGCGCGTTGCCCGACGCGCCGGCGATGTCACCCGCGCTGTAGCGGATGCGGGCAAGGTCGGACCAGGCGTAGGAATTGCCGGGATTGCCGTCGAGCAATTCGCCGAGCAACGCCTGCGCCTCGGCCGCTTTGCCCTGCGCCGCCAGCGCGCGCGCAGTGACGCGAGTAGCATAGGCGCCGAACCTGGGGTCGGCCTTGGCCGCCTCGGTCAACGCGCGCTTGGCGTCGCCCTGCAACAGCCAAGCTTCGGCCAGCAATTGATGCCCGCGGCTCATGTCGAACCCGGCGGCGGCGGCACGGCCGAGTTCGGATTCCGCGCCAACGCCGTCGCCCAGCGCGAGGAAGGTCTTCGCCAGCACCGCATGCGCGGCGCCCCATTGCGGGTCCTGCTTGACCGCCGCCTGGGCATGCGCCCGCGCGGCATTGAAATTGCCATCCTGCAGCAACGCCAGGCTATAGCCCAATTCGGTGCGCGCGCCGGCTGCGTCGGCTTGCGCCGGTGCGGCCAGCGTGGCGGTGACGGCGAGGACCGCCGCGATCGCGGTCGCGCCGATCAGCGCGCTTTTGACGATGGTCTTCATGGTCCGGTCCTAGGCATGGAGGTCGTAATTCTTGAGCAGGTCGTAGAGCGTCGGGCGGCTGATCCCGAGCAGCTTGGCGGTGTTCGAGATATTACCCTCGGCACGTGCCAGCGCGTGACGGATCGCCTTGCGGTCGGCGGTCTCGCGCACGGCCTTGAGGTTGATCGGATCGGGCGTGTCGCGCTCGGCAAGGTCTAGATCGATCGCGGTGACGCTCTTGCCGTCGGCCATGATCACCGCGCGCTTCATGCGGTTTTCGAGTTCGCGCACATTGCCCGGCCAGCCCCAGGCATCGATCGCGCTCAGCGCATCGGGCGACAGGCCGGTGACCGGTCGGTTCATGGTCTTGGCGTAATGGTGCAGGAAATGCTTCGCGAGCAACACGGGATCGCCGGTGCGCTCGGCCAGACTGGGGATGCGCACGACGATCTCGGCCAGGCGATAATAGAGATCTTCGCGGAACGTGCCGCCGGCAACCATCGCATCGACATCCTGGTGCGTCGCGCAGACGATCCTGGTGTCGACCGCAATCGGTTTGCGTCCGCCGACCCGCTCGATCACCCGTTCCTGCAGGAAGCGCAGCAATTTGACCTGGAGCGGTAGCGGCACGTCGCCGATCTCGTCGAGGAACAAGGTCCCGCCATCGGCGAGTTCGATCTTGCCTTCGGTCGTCTTGACCGCGCCGGTGAACGCGCCCTTTTCGTGGCCGAACAATTCGCTTTCGAGCAACGTCTCGGGGATCGCCGCACAATTGATCGCAACGAACTGGCCCTTGCGCCCCGATTTCTCGTGCAAGCCGCGCGCGAGCACTTCCTTGCCGGTGCCGCTCGCTCCGAGCAGCATCACCGACACGTCGGCATTGGCAACGCGCTCGATCATGCTGGTGACCTTGAGCATTTCGGGCGCGGCGGTGATCAGCCCGCCCAACGCTTCGCGCGACGCGGTGGCGAGACGCCGATTCTCTTCCTCGAGCGCGTGGACATGGAAGGCGCGCGCGACGATCAGGCCCAATGCGTCGATGTCGATCGGCTTCTGGTAGAAATCCCACGCGCCCTCGGCGATCGCACGCAACGCGCTTTCGCGCGCGCCGTGACCGGAAGCGACGATGACCTTGGTATCGGGCTTCAACCGCAGGATCTCGGCAAGCGTCGCGAACCCTTCGCTAACCCCGTCAGGATCGGGCGGCAGGCCCAGATCGAGCGTCACCACCGCCGGTTCTTCGGCACGCACCGCGTCGATCGCCTCGCGGCGGTCGCCCGCCACGATCACTTCGTAATCGTCATAGGCCCAGCGCAATTGGCGCTGCAGCCCTGCATCATCCTCGACGATCAATAATTTCGGCTTCATGCCGCCCGCTCCATCTTGGCCGGCGCGAGCGCCTCGCGAAGCACGATGGTGAAGCGCGTGCCCTCGCCTTCGCGGCTGACCACGTCGAGCTTGCCACCCATCGCTACAATGACCTGGCGCGCCTCGAACGCGCCGATCCCGAACCCGCCACTCTTGGTCGAGGCGAACGGCCGGAACAGGCGGTCGCGGATGAAGCTCGCGCTCATCCCCGGGCCGGCATCGATCACCTCGACCGTCGCGCGCCCGACCACCACGCCGACCGGCTCACCCGGCGCGCTCGCCTCGATCGCGTTCTGGATCAGATGCCCAAGCGCCTGTTCGAGCCGCGCCGGATCGGCGACCGCGACGGCATCGCGCTTGCCCGTGACCGCGATCGGATGGCTGGCGCCGCGTCGCCGCGTGACGCGCTCGACGATCGGCATCAGCTCGACCGTGACCGGCTCCTCCACCCGAGCCGAATTGTGCTGCGACAGGCGCGCCAGCAGGTCGTTCATGCGCCCGACCGAGTCCTTCAACGTCGCGATCATGTCTGCACGAAAATCGGGATTGTCGGCATGACGTTCGGCATTGCGCGCGACCAGGGTCAATTGGCTCACCAGATTTTTCACGTCGTGCATGATGAAGGCGAAGCGGCGATTGAATTCGTCGAAGCGACGAGCGTCGGCCAGCGCCTCATGCGCGCGCGCCTCGGCGAGATAGCTTGCGACCTGGCGCCCGGCGATGCGCAACAGATCGAAATCCTCCCAGTCGAGCGAGCGGTCGATCGGCGGTCGCGCAAGCAGGATCGCGCCGATCAGTTGATTGAGGTGGACGAGCGGCACGATCGCCCAGGCGCTGGGCTCGTCGAGCATCCATTGCGGCACAGCCGCGAGCTCGCCTGGCGGCGCGTCGCCCGCGCGCACCGCGTCGAGTTCGATGATCCGGCTGTTCCCGGCCATCGACTGCGCGAGCGTCTCTCCGGCGATGGCGGTAGGCACCGTCCCGAGCCAGTTCCATGTCGCGCCCAGGCCGAACGCCCCGTCGTCCGCCACCAGCAATAGCCCCGCGGCGGAATCGGTGACGTCGGCGACTGCCTTGACGATACGTTCCTCGAGCGGAGCCGCACCCTCGCCGGGGGCGCCCAAAGTATCGGTGAAACGCGACCATTCGGCGCGATAATCATAGCGATGGTTGAACAGATGCTTGGCGACCATCACCCGCAGCCAGGCCTTGATCGTCGGCGACGACAACAAGGTCAGCAAGGCGGCGGCCGAGCCGAACACGAAGGCGGTCTGCGCCAGCCGGGCATAGCTGCCGCCGAAGCTGTCGATCGCGCTGATCGCCAGCACGGTGACGACGGCATAGGCCATCAGCGCGACCAGCGAGAGCGACTGCCACGTCACCGTTCGCGACAATTTTAGCGTCCAGTCGCCGTTGCGATGCACCGCGATCGCCAGCATCGGGACGATGGCGATCATTACCGGTCCGCGCGTGGCGATGAGTTCCTGTGAGCCTCCACCGCTGAGATAGGCTGTCGTGTACAGCACGAGATCGCCCGTCCACATGATCGCGAGCGCCGCCACCGCGAGCCGGATACCGCCGCGGGCTCCGGGCGCGGCGACCGAATAGAGATGGTGCACCAACACTAGCGCGCCGAGCGCGACCATCATCCGCAGCAGGATGCGCACCGCGGCGATGCTCCTGACCAGGTCGCCGGTCATCGACGCCTGGACCATGCTGAGCACGATGCCGGCGAGTGCGACCAGCACGACGACGCCGTAGATCATGGTCACCGCGCGATCGCGCCCAGCCGAGGCGTCGCGCCGCAACAGCGCCATCATGAAGGCGAGCCAAGCGATATTGCGCAGACTTTCCGCCACTCGCGTGGTCAGGTCCTCGCTGCCGATTCCCGCGACCGCCAGCGCCCAGAGCGCGGTAACGCCCAATGCTACGACGAACGCGGCACGCGGAACGCTGACCGCGCCATCGCGCAATTGCGACAGCGCCAGGAACGCGAACAGCAAGGCGGCGAGCGCGTGGCCCCAGAGGATGACGGTCGGCGTCATTGCCTCAGCGCGCCCCCTCCGGCCACAGCACGACGCGGATCGTCTGGAGCAGGATCAACAGGTCGAGAAAGGGCGAATAATTCTTGGCGTAATAGAGGTCGTATTCGAGCTTCTGCCGGCTATCCTCGATCGACGCGCCATAGGGATAATTGATCTGGGCCCAGCCGGTGATGCCCGGCTTCACCATGTGGCGCTCGGCGTAGTAAGGCAGCTGCTGTTCGAGATCCTCGACGAATTGCGGACGTTCAGGGCGCGGACCGACAAAGCTCATCTCGCCCTTCAGCACCGACCAGCATTGCGGCAATTCGTCGATCCGCACCTTGCGGATGAAGCGCCCGATCCGGGTGATGCGCGGATCGTCTTTCTCCGCCCACACCGCCTGGCCGTTGACCTCGGCATCCTGGCGCATCGAACGCAGCTTGAGACAATCGAACCCGACGCCGTAGAGACCGACGCGGCGCTGGCGATAGAAAGCCGGACCCTTGCTCTCGAGTTTCACTGCCAGCGCGGTGAGCAGGATGACGGGGCCGGCGAGGATGAGAAGGATCAAGCTGGCGGTGATGTCGAACAGTCGCTTGAATACGCCCGACAGCATCCGTCCTGACGAGAAGCCGTCGGAAAAGATCAGCCAGCTCGGATTGACGCTCTGCAGGTCGACGCGGCCGGTTTCGCGCTCGAGGAAGGTCGAAATATCGTTGACATGGACCCCGGTCGTCTTGATCCGCAGCAGGTCCTTGAGCGGCAGCGCGTTGCGCCGCTCCTCCAGCGCCAGCACGACTTCGCTTGCGTTGAGCAGCACGACATGATCGGCGAGGTTGTAGATCGCATCGCGCGCGATCGCTTCCGGGATCACGCGGTTGGCTTCGCTCATCGACACATAGCCGACGACCACGAAGGCAGATCCGGGCTGTTGCTGCAATGCCTTTAGTCGCGCGGCGCGTGGGCCGGCGCCGAGCACGACCACGCGGCGCTTGAAGACATGGCTGCCCAGCATCTTGCCCAGCAGGATGCGGATCGCGATCAGTGCGACCGCCGAAATTCCCATCGCGTAGAACAGATTCGAGCGCCAGAAAGTGATTGCCGGCGAGAGGAAGAACAATACCGACAGGAAGATGATTCCAAGCGAGATCGCGACCAGGATGCGCGCGATCGCCCGGCGCAACGACTGCAGTGCGTCGGCGCCATAGACACCGACCGCGATCATCGCGGTTTCCAGCGAAAGGGCGAACGTGAAGAGTTGCGGCAGGCGATCGACGATCGGCTCGACGATGCTGCCGAGCTGATGCAGACGGATCGAATAGGCGATCTCCGCCGCCGCGATCAGCAACGCGACGTCGAGCAATCCCAGGAACAAAACGGCGTGCGGCACATAGTGCTTGAACAGCCTGATCATCGTCTTCGCCTGCCTTTTCGGCCTTGGGGTGCAGGCCCGTTAGTAACGGGTCTGCACCCTAGTTCGATCGTCGGGTGTAAGATTTTCCGACAGGTTTCAGGCGGTGTCGCAGAAATTGACAAAGAAAGGCTGAACGCCGCGGAAACCCGCGACTTCCTGCGAGTTTGGCAAATCGCCGGAAGACCCTAGATTAGCATCAACCGCAAAGGACCCGTGAATGCCCGAGACGACGCCGATCATCCCTGTCATCCTCTCGGGCGGATCGGGCACGCGGTTGTGGCCGATGTCGACGCCGGAAACGCCCAAGCAATTACTCGCGCTGACCGCCGAGGAAACCATGCTCCAGCTGACCGCGCAGCGCGCCTCGGGCGACCATTTCGCGCCGCCGATCGTGGTCGCCAACCAGCGCCATGCCGAAGAGATCGAGGCGCAGCTCAAGGCGGTCGGCACGCCGGCCCAGGCGCTGATCCTCGAACCGGTGGCGCGCAACACCGCCCCGGCGATCGCGCTCGCCGCGCTCGCGGCGGGCGGCGGCGACGCTGCCTTGCTGATCATGCCGTCGGACCATGTCATCACCGATACCGACGCCTTCCACGCCGCGATCCATGCCGCGCGTCCGATGGTCGACCAAGGTTGGTTGGTCACGTTCGGCATCGATCCGCACGCCCCCGAAACCGGCTATGGCTGGATCCATGTCGGCGAAACGGTCGCGCCGCGCGTGCACAAGGTGACGCGCTTCGTCGAAAAACCCCCGCGCGACCGCGCCGAAGCGATGCTGGCCGCGGGCGATCACGTCTGGAATGGCGGCATCTTCCTGTTCCGTGCCGACGCGTTCCTGGGCGCACTAGCTGTGCACGCGCCAGAGGTTCTGCACGCGGCGCAGCAGGCCATGCTCAAGGCGAGGCACGAAGGTCCGCGCGTCCATCCCGACCCGCAAGCCTTCGCCGCGTCGCCCTCGGACTCGATCGACTATGCGGTGATGGAAAAGGCGCCGCGCGTCGCGGTCGTGCCGGTCAGCATGGGCTGGAGCGATCTCGGCAGCTGGGATGCGCTCCACGAATTGAGCGCCTGCGACGGCGCCGGCAACGTCTGCAAAGGCGACGTCGTGGCGATCGAGACCGAGAATTGCCTGGTCCAGGCCGATGGCGTGCGCATCGCTTTGGTCGGTGTGACCGACCTGATCGTGGTCGCCAATGGCAAGGAGGTGCTGATCCTGCCACGCGGCCGCAGCCAGGAGGTCAAGAAACTGATCGAGGCGATGAAGTAGCGGCTCAAACCTTCTCCCGTTGGGGAAGGCCACCGTGAGGGGAGCGGTGCGGCACCGCCCGCAACCGGCAGCGCCGCCACCGCCGGGAATCACCCCATCAGCTTCTCGCAGGCATCCAGCGTCTCCCGGAACGTCTGGATGATCGCCTGATACGGCGCCGGGCTCGCCATATCGAGGCCGGCGCGCTTGAGGATCTCGGTCGGATAGTCCGACCCGCCCGATTTGAGCACAGTCAGATAGGTGTCGCGCTCCTTGGCACCGCCCTTCAAGATCGCCCGCGCGAAATAGGACGCTGCCGAGATCGAGGTGGCGTATTGATAGACGTAGAAGCTCGAATAGAAATGCGGAATGTACGCCCATTCGGACGCATAAGTGTCCGACACCGCGACCTTCGGGCCGTGATAGCGTTTGAGCAGATCGAGATACATCGCGCTGAACTTCTCGCCCGACATTCCCTCGCCTGCTTCGGCCTTGTCGTGCGCGGCGAGCTCGAACTCGGCGAACATCGCCTGGCGATAGAAAGTCCCCCGCATGCCCTCTAACTGCATGCCGAGATAGTAGAGCTTCTCCTGCTTGGTCTTGGCGTTCGCGACCATATAGGCCGCGAGTAGCTGCTCGTTGCAGGTCGAGGCGATCTCGGCGAGGAACAGCGGGTAGTCCGATTTCTCGTACACCTGGTTCTTGTTCGCGAGCAGCGTGTGCATCGCATGGCCCCATTCGTGGGCGAAGGTGGTCATCCCCTCGTAATTGTGGCCCAGATTGAGCAGCAGATAGGGGTGCAGGTCATAGGCCGCGCCCGGGTTCATGTACGCGCCCGATTTCTTGCCCGGGCGCGGGAACGGATCCATCCATTTGCCCGCCGTCGCCTTGCCGAGCAGGTCGACATATTCGGGGCCGAGCACCTTGGTCGCAGCCAGCGTGTTGGTGCGCATGTCGGCGAGTTCGACCTTCCGATCGAGCTTCACCAGCGGCGGATAGATGTCGTAATAGGCCATGTCGGGCAGGCCGAGCAGCTTGCGACGCAATTCGAAATAGCGGTGCAGTTCGGGCAGGCCCTTGTTGGTCTCCGCGACCAGCGTCCGGTACACGCCCTCCGGCACATTGTTGCTCGACAGCGACATGGCGAGCGACGTCGGATATTTGCGCGCCTTCTTGCCGAACACGTCCGCCTTGAGCTTGGCGGCATAGGCCGCGCCAAGCGAATTCTGGAACTTGCCATATTCGGCCCAGAAGGTGTCGAACACCAGCTTGCGGTCGGCCCGGTTGGGGGCATCGCGGTTGAGCGTATAGGCCTGGTCATCGAGCCGCACCTGCTTGCCGGTCGACAGCGTCACGGTCGGCCAGGGAATATCCGAGGCGACGAGCTGCTCGCGGATGTCGCTCGGCCCTGAAAAAGGCGAGCCGACGCCCGCCAGCAGCGTCTCGCCTTCCGGCGACAACGTGTGTTCGGCCTGGCGCAGCGTATCGGCAAGCGCGAAATCGAACCGCTTCTTCAAGGTGTCGTTCGAGGCGATGAAGCCGTCGATCTTCGCCTTGCCGAGCGACAGGATTTCGGGCGTCGCCCAGGCGGTCGCCTCCCCCAGCGCGGTGAACAGGTCGATCGCCTGCGCTTGGCGCTCCTGATTGGCCGAGACGCGCAGATCGGCGTCAGCATTGAGGCTGGCATAAGTGTAGACCCGGCTCGCCGCGCGGCCGATATCGGATTGCGCGACCAGGAACGCCGCGAGCGTATCGGCGCTTTCGCCCAATTTGCCCTGATACTTGGCCAGACTCGGTACCTCGGCGAGCGTCTTCTTGCGCGCCTCGTCCCAGGCAGCGTCGTTGGGATAAAGGTCGGTCAAATCCCACATCGCGCCGGGCGCCGCATCCTGTGCCCAGGCCGGTATCGCCGCGGCAATCGACACCATTGCCGCAGCGGTCATCGCCTCACGGCGCGAAAGTTCGGTCATGCTATTTCCCTTTTAGCGCGCCGGTGGACCGGCATCGAGTGGACGCGCCTATCCTGCCGCGACGACCGGCCAAAGGAAAGTGTGTATTAGCGGGTTAGCGCACCGATGGGCAGGATCACCGGAATATTATCGATCCGTGTGAACCGCCCGGTCGCCACCGCGGGCACCGCGACATCGGAAGCCAGCACATAGAGTCGGTGCGGATCGATCTGCCCCGCGGTAAAAGCCGCCAGCTCGCGCCGCTGGCGCTCGATGGTCGCAACAGAATCGCGTGCCGCATAGACCAGTCGTACGGGCTTGCCCTGGCCCACCGCGCGCCAGGCGACTTCCTGGAACAGCGAGAGATCACGCGTCGCATCGGGCGGTACGAAGGTAACATCGCTCGCCGCCGCAACCGCGCGGTCCCAGCGGGGATCGGGTGTCAAGACATAGAGGCGATGCGCGCCCGCCTCGGCACTCTGTGCGCGGACCACGACCGCCATGCCCGACAGATCGACGATCTGGACCGCCAGCAGCAATGCGAGCAGCCCGTCCGCCTGGGCACGCGGCAAGCGATAAGCGGCAAGGATGGCGACCAGCACGAGCACATAGGCGACCGGCCAGAACAGTCGGCCCGAGGCCCGGACCAAATCCAGCGCCGCTATGAGGAAGCTCGGCAACGGGAGGCGCGGCAACATCTGCCCGGCGATATCGGGATAATTGCTGATCGCGAGCAAGGTGAGCGCGACGAGCGCGGGGATCAGCCAACGCAAGCGACGCAATGACGAACGCTGCTCGTCCGCCGGCGGCCGTTTCCACGCAATCGCCGCTGCGATCGGGAGCAGCAGGAGCAGTCCGGCACCGAGATACTGGAATCCCTCGAACCCGCGCCCCGCGCGCTGCGCGACTGATGGCAGTAGGCGCGAATAAGCCGGCGTGCCTGGATTTATAGGCGCGTCGATCGGCATCGCGAACGCGCCGTAATTGCCCGCCAGCGCATGCGCCTCTCCGGCACCGAGCAGCCAGGCCAGCCCCGCGACCATCGCCAGGATTGCCGCCGCGCCGCCAACCAGGACGGCGCGCCCCCGCCGGTCCGCGATCACGAAGCGCTCGATCATTGCCGTCAGCCAGATCGCGCCGACCATCATCAGCAGGTAATTGTGCACCAATGCCGCGATCAGCAGCAGTAGCGCCCAGCCCCGGTTCGATCCGGCGCGCCCCGGATCGAGGAAGCGCCACAGCGCCCACAGGATCAGCCAGTGCGCCATCAGATTGGCGTGGACATAGCGATTGGCGAGCGTCGGCAGCGCGGCGAGCAGGATCACGCCGCACCACAAGGCGACCGGCCCCGGCGCGTATTTCTTGAGCAACAGCCAGGCGAAAAACACCTGCAGGAACAGGCAGAGCAGGATCCATGGGCCGACGAACTGCGCGTCCGCGGGCAACAGTGACGCGATTGGCCGCATCGCCGCGCCGATCAGCGGATTGCTATCAGTGAACAACAGCGGCACACCCTCGGGCGCGTTGAGCAGGTGCGTCCGCAACACATCCGGCGCGGGATCGTGCAGCCAGGCATGCATGCCAAGCGCGTTCTCGCCATTGTCCGATCCGCGGATCAGCCAGCCGGCATTGCCGATATCGAGCGTCGCTGGGTGGAATAGCGCGAGGAACAGCGCCAGCGGCAACAGCAGCAAAGGCAGTCGAGGCAGAAGCGCGCGCACCCTCACGGCTTGCCCGACGGGACCTACTTTATGGTTAACATCAAAATTCCTCCCCGGAATTGGAGATCTGTGCGGCCGCCCTTGACTCTATAACACGATATATATCATGTTATGTTTATAGCACCGAAGGAGGATTCGATGGTCGACGATGCGATTGCGTTCGAGGGGGCGGTCATGCTCGGCAGCCGCCTCAAGCGTCTGGCCGAACGATTCCAGACCGGTGCCGAACGTATCGCCATGGATTGCGGCCTGCCGACCCAGCCGAGCCAGATGCCGCTCCTCACGGCGCTTCATCGTCATGGTCCCCAGACGGTGGGCGATCTGGCCGAGCGGATCGGGATCAGCCAGCCAGCCGTGACGCGCATCCAGTCGCGACTGCTCGACCTCGGCCTGATCGAGACCAGCCGCGACGAACGCGACCAGCGCACCCGGACGATCGCGCTGACTGACAAGGGCCACGAGGCGATGGAGCTGGCAACGACATTGTTGTGGCCCCGGCTGCGCGCCGCGGTCGCCGAAGTGTGCGACGTCGACGCCTTCCTGACGCAGATCGCCGCGATCGAAACCGCGCTCGCCGCGCAACCGCTCGAACGGCGTCCCCGCGGCGGGCTCGCGATCCGGCGCTTCAGCGACGACCTCGCGGCCGATTTCTATCGCATCAACGCGCAGTGGATCGAGGACATGTACACGCTCGAACCGACCGATATCGACGTGCTGACGCATCCGCGCGAACGGCTGATCGAGCCCGGTGGCGACATCTTGTTCGTAGAGGATCCCGAGTTCGGCATCGTCGGGACCTGCGCGCTGCAAAAGACTGGCGAGCGTCAGTTCGAGCTCACCAAGATGGGCGTCGTGCCGGAAGCGCGCGGGCGCAAGGCGGGCGAATTCCTGCTCCACGCGACGATCGAGCGCGCCTTCGCCTTGGGCTGCGACCGGCTGTATCTGCTGAGCAATGCCAAGGGCGCGGCGGGCGTGCATCTCTATGAGAAGGTCGGGTTCGTCCATGACGAGGGGATCATGGAGGAATTCGGGAAACGCTATGCGCGGTGCAATGTGGCGATGTTGTACACAGGGCCGCGCCCCGTTGCGGCTTGATCCTGTTCCCGAGGATCGTTGATGGCGGTCACGGTAGCTCGTTAATATCTCGCGGGTATTCGCACGGCATGAAACCCGGACTTCGCGCGTTGGCTGACAGGTGCGTGCTCCTGTTCAGCACCGATTGGTTCAGACCCTATTGGCCATTGCTGGGCCTATACGTCATAACCGGCGAAGAACAGCGGCTGGTCGAAGCCATGCGCGGGGCCGTGCGGGAGCTCATCGCACAGCAAAACGATTATTTCGATGTCGATTTCGGCGATGCCCGTATTGCCGGAACGAAGAAACGATGGCTCGACGCGCTATCGACATTCACATCGTCGGATATTCCTCCCGCATTGCTCGACGTCGACGGACGCTCGCTGGATGAACGGCGGCGGGTACGCGACGAGAATATCGTCCGTCATCAGATGCTTTGGGACGAGTTGATGGCTGCGCAGCCGGCCGCGTTCGTCCAAACGGATTGGGATAGGTGGATCGCCTCCGCGACCGCGGCGGTACCGGATTACCTGAGGACATTTGCCTGGTCGCTAGGCTGGGATCCGACCGATCGGGCCTGATCCGATTTAGCGGGGCCGTGGTTCGGTCTCGACCGGCAGACCGCTTCTCTGAGGACAGACGATCGTTCAAAGGCCTTGCCGACAGATTCCCTCTCCTTTGGGTGCAACAAATAAACAGCGCCCCGCGCTGTTTAGGCCATGCCGGGGGTATGGCCGACCTGGTGCAGGAGGGAGCCGCCGCAGGCGGCGGAAGGGTGAGGGCAGCTTTACCCCTTCACCCCTGCCCTCACCTTCCCACTCGGCTGCGCCGAGCGGGCCCCTTCCTCTCCCAAGGGGAGAGGAGATTCGAACAAGAAAAAGGCCGGCGGATTGCTCCGTCGGCCTTTCTCTGTTGGTTCGGATGGGCGCGGGCAAAGCCCGCGCCTGGCCGTCGGTCGGGATCTTCGGCGGGGCCGAAGACCCGCCGTCCGATCCGACGCGAGTCCCTGGCCAAGCTCGCTTGGCCAGGGCCGCGTTCGGATTAGAAATCCATCCCGCCCATGCCGCCCATGCCGCCGGCGCCCATGGGCATGGCGGGCTTGTCTTCCGGCAATTCCGACACCGCCGCTTCGGTGGTGATCAGCAAGCCGGCGACCGAGGCCGCGTCCTGCAGCGCGGTGCGAACGACCTTGGTCGGATCGATCACGCCCGACTGGACGAGGTTCTCGTACGTTTCGGTCTGGGCGTTGAAGCCCTGCGACGGGTCGTTGCCCTCGAGCAGCTTGCCCGAGATCACCGCACCGTCATGACCGGCATTCTGCGCGATCTGGCGCAGCGGCGCGTAGAGCGCCTTGCGGACGATATCGATGCCGCGGGTCTGGTCGTCATTGGCGCCCTTGAGGCCTTCGAGAGCCTTGGTCGCGTAGAGCAGAGCGGTACCGCCACCGGGGACGATGCCTTCTTCAACGGCCGCGCGCGTGGCGTGCAGCGCGTCGTCGACGCGATCCTTGCGCTCCTTGACCTCGACTTCCGAAGCACCGCCGACCTTGATCACCGCGACGCCGCCCGCGAGCTTGGCCAGGCGCTCCTGGAGCTTCTCACGATCGTAATCCGACGTGGTGTTCTCGATCTGCTGGCGGATCGCTTCGGTGCGGCCCTTGATCGCATCGGCATCACCGGCACCATCGACGATGGTGGTGTTGTCCTTGTCGATCGAGACGCGCTTGGCGGTGCCGAGCATGCCGATGGTGACGGTCTCGAGCTTGATGCCGAGATCTTCCGAGATCATCTCGCCCTTGGTCAGGATCGCGATGTCCTCGAGCATCGCCTTGCGGCGATCGCCGAAGCCCGGCGCCTTGACCGCGGCGACCTTGAGGCCGCCCCGCAGCTTGTTCACGACGAGCGTGGCGAGCGCCTCGCCCTCGATGTCCTCGGCGATGATGAGGAGCGGACGGCCCGACTGAACGACTGCTTCCAGGATCGGGAGCATCGCCTGCAGGTTCGACAGCTTCTTCTCGTGGATCAGGATGTAGGGATCCTGAAGCTCGACCGTCATCTTTTCCGGATTGGTGATGAAGTACGGCGACAGATAGCCACGGTCGAACTGCATGCCCTCGACGACGTCGAGCTCGAATTCGAGACCCTTCGCCTCTTCGACGGTGATCACGCCTTCCTTGCCGACCTTGTCCATCGCTTCGGCGATCTTCTCGCCGACGACGGTGTCGCCATTGGCCGAGATGATGCCGACCTGGGCAATCTCGTTCGAGCCCGAGACGGGCTTCGAGCGCGCCTTTACGTCCTCGACAACCTTGGTCACGGCGAGGTCGATGCCGCGCTTCAGGTCCATCGGGTTCATGCCGGCCGCGACCGACTTCATGCCCTCGCGAACGATCGCCTGGGCGAGAACGGTGGCGGTGGTGGTGCCGTCGCCGGCGAGATCGTTGGTCTTGGACGCGACCTCACGGATCATCTGCGCGCCCATATTCTCGAACTTATCCTTGAGTTCGATTTCCTTGGCGACGGTGACACCGTCCTTGGTGATGCGCGGCGCGCCGAACGACTTCTCGATCACGACGTTGCGGCCCTTCGGACCGAGCGTGACCTTGACCGCATCGGCCAGGATATCGACGCCGCGCAGGATGCGCTCGCGCGCGTCGCGGCTGAATTTAACGTCTTTGGCTGCCATGTTGGCTATTCCTCTAGTTCGTCATCCCAGCGAAAGCTGGGATCTCGTGCGGCAGGCGCCGCGCTTGTTGAGAAAGACCCCAGCTTTTGCTGGGGTGACGGGATTGGCTCAGCCGACGATCCCGAGAATGTCCGATTCCTTCATGATCAGCAGGTCTTCGCCATTGACCTTGACCTCGGTGCCCGACCATTTGCCGAACAGGATTCGGTCGCCGGCCTTGACGTCGAGCGGCGTGATTTTGCCGTCCTCGCTCTTGGCGCCGGTGCCGGCGGCGACGACTTCGCCTTCCTGCGGCTTTTCCTTGGCGGTGTCGGGGATGATGATCCCGCCCGCAGTCTTCTCTTCCGCCTCAACACGGCGGACGAGGACGCGGTCATGCAACGGACGAAAGTTCATTTGCGTGAGTCCCTCAAGCAGAGTGAATTGTGATTAGCACTCGATTCCCCCGAGTGCCAACGCAGCGCATATGTGTCTCCACCTCCAACACGTCAACGGGTCGGACGAATTCTTTTCTATTCGCGTGGCGGGACGGCTCGAACCAGCGACAAGCCGGTCAGCCGGGCAGCAATCCGAGCCGCTCGCGCATCCCCCAGCGCGCGACCAGCAGCGCCGACACGACAGCCAGCCCGACCGCGAGTCCGACCCAGATGCCGACGCCTTGCCAATGCAGATGGAACCCAAAGAGAATCGCGGTGCCGAACCCGGCCACCCAATAGCCGAATGCCGCGACGACCATCGGGATGCGCGTGTCCTGCAGCCCACGCAGCGCGCCCGCCGCGACCGCTTGCGCGCCGTCGAACAGCTGGAACATCGCGGCGACCGCGAGATACTGGATCGCCAGCGCCACTTCGCGCGCTCGCGCCGGGTCGTCGACATTGACGTAAATGCCGACGATCAGCTTCGGCGCGACCCAGATCGTCGTCGCGGTCAGCACCATGAAGCCGGTGCCGGTGACGATCGATGCCCAGCCGGCACGACCGATCCACACGCGGTTGCGCGCGCCATAGGCCATGCCGACCCGGATCGTCGCTGCCTGAGCGATACCGAACGGCACCTGAAAGGCGAGCGCGGCGATGTTGAGCGCGATCGCGTGCGCCGCGACTTCGGTTACGCCGATCAGTCCCATCAGGAATGCCGCGCCACCGAACAGCCCGCCCTCCAGCGTGAAGGTCAAGGCGATCGGCGCGCCGAGCCGCGCGATCTCGCCCATCCGCTGCCAATGCGGCAGCCACCATTTGCCGAACAGCCGATAGCGGCGGAGCTTGCCGTCGAACGCCAGGATCGCGGCATAAGCCAGCATCATCGCGATCGCGGTGACCAGGCTGGCGATCGCCGATCCTTCGAGCCCGAGCGCGGGGAAACCGGCATGGCCGAACACCAGCAACCAATTGCCGAGCGCGCCCATGCCGAGCGCGCCTGCCGTCACCAGCATCGCCCATCCAGGCCGGCCGAGTGCCGCGGCGACGGTTCGCATCACGCCCGCCCAGATGTTGGGCACCATGATGAACAACAGGATGTCGAGGAACGCGCCGGTGCGCGCCGCAACGCGCGGATCCTGGCCGAGCAGCAGCAATATCTCCTTGCCGAACGCCAGCACGACCATGAAGAACAACCCGCTGATCAGCCCGAGCCACATCGCCATGCGAAACGATCGCCGTACCTGACGGACGGCATGCGCTCGCGCGCCGAGCTCCGCGGCGATGATCGGCGCACAGGCGCCGGTGAAGCCGATCATCGCCCACATGATCAGACTGAACAGGAACACGCCCAGGGTCGCCGCAGCGAAGTCGATCGCGCCCAGCCGCGCGACGAACATCACGTCGACGGCATAAACGCCCATCTGCAGCAGATTCGCGCCGACCAGCGGGCCGGACAGGCGCAAGAGCGCCCATAGCTCGGCGCGCGTCGAGGCAGGAGCAGGGCCGGCCAGCGGCATGGGGGCAGCTAACGCGACCATAAGTCCGCGGCCTCTAGTCCAAATCATGCGTATTGCTCAACCATCACACTTGCGGCTATCGCCGCTTTCGGACACGCTGCATGGCGCAGTGGGAGACGATCGACGTGAAATTGGTACGTGGCGCCTGGAAGATTCTGGTCGGCATCAAGGACGGCCTGGTCCTGATCTTCATGCTGCTGTTCTTCGGCATCCTGTTCGCCGCTCTGTCGGCCAAACCCAACAGCACAGTCCGCGACGGGGCGCTCCTGCTCAAGCTCGACGGCCCGATCGTCGAACAGCCGGAGAGCGTCAGCGCATTCGCCGCGATGCAGGGTGGTGGCAAGCAGCACCAATTCCGCCTGCGCGACCTGGTCCGCGCGATCGACGCAGCCAAGGACGATTCGCGGGTCAAGGTCGTGGTGCTCGATCTCGACGGCTATGGCGGTGGCTATCCCGCCGCGGTGACCGAGGTCGCCAATGCGCTCGGCCGGGTCAAGGCGTCGGGCAAGCCGGTGCTGGCTTATGCCACTGCCTATACCGACGGCAGCTATCTGCTCGCCGCCAATGCCAGCGAGGTCTGGCTCAACCCGATGGGCGGTACCTTGTTCATGGGGCCTGGCGGCAACCAGCTCTATTACAAGGGTTTGATCGACAAACTCGGCGTCAACGTCCACGTCTATCGCGTCGGCAAGTTCAAGTCGTTCGTCGAACCCTATGAGCGCGATGCGCAGTCGCCCGAAGCCAAGGAAGCGCTGACCGCGCTCTACGCGTCGATCTTCAGCCAGTGGAAAGACCTGATCCACAAGGCGCGGCCCAAGGCGCAAATCGACGCCTTCCTGACCGCGCCGGATCAGGCGATCGCCGCGACCAAGGGCGATATCGCCCACGCCAACCTCGCCTCCGGCCTGGTCGACAAGCTTGGCGACCGGCTCGCCTTCGGCAAGCGCGTTGCGCAGATCGCGGGCGACGGCCCGAAAAAGGTCGCCGGCACCTTCGCCGCGATCAAGTACGACGATTTCGTCGCCGCGCACCCGATGGCCAGCTCTGGCGACAAGATCGGCATCGTCACCGTCGCCGGCGATATCGTCGACGGTAAGGCCGGCCCCGGCACAGCGGGCGGCGACACGATCGCCAAGGCGGTGCTCGACGGCCTTGCCAAAAAGGACCTGAAGGCGCTCGTCGTCCGCATCGACTCGCCGGGCGGGTCGGCGCTGGCGTCGGAGACAATTCGCAAGGCGGTGCTCGAAGCCAAGGCGCAGAAGCTGCCGATCGTCGTGTCGATGGGCGGTCTCGCCGCGTCGGGTGGCTATTGGGTGTCGACAGCTGGCGACGTGGTGTTCGCCGAGCCCAACACGATCACCGGATCGATCGGTATCTTCGGCATCATCCCGACCTTCGAGAATTCGCTGAAGAAGCTCGGCATCACCACCGACGGGGTGAAGACCACGCCTCTGTCGGGCCAGCCCGACGTCTATGGCGGCACCAATCCGCAAGTCGATTCGATCCTGCAGGCGTCGATCGAGCACGGTTATGCCGAGTTCATCGGCCGCGTCGCCGCCGCCCGCAAGATGACGCCGCAGCGGGTCGACGAGATCGGTCAGGGCCGCGTCTGGGACGGCGGCACCGCGCATCAGCTCGGGCTGGTCGATCGCTTCGGCTCGCTCGACGACGCCGTCGCCGAAGCCGCCAAGCGCGCCGGGATCGATCCGAAGAACGTCCGCCGCGTCTATCTGGAAAAGCAGCCCGGCTGGTTCGCCAAGCTGGTCCAGGGCGTTGCCGATAATGACGATGACGACGCGAGCGCGACCGACGACGCCAAGGCTGGCGATCTGTTCGCCATGCTCGCCGCGCAGCGCCAGGACGTGTTTGCCCACGCGCTCGGCGATGCCAAGCGACTGGCGACGGTCAATTCGGTGCAGGCGCGTTGCCTCGAATGCGCCGGCTTCTCCGACGCGCGCGCGGATGACCAGGACCGCTCGCTCGCGCAGATGCTGATCAAGGCGATCTGGCAATGATCGCGCTGCGCCCCGCGCGGCCTGAGGATGCGGCGTCGATCGCCGCGATCTACGCGCCGTATGTGCTCACCGCGACGGTCTCGTTCGAGACCGAGGCCCCCGACGCACGCGCGATGCGCAGCCGCATGGCCGCGAGCGACGGGCTCTATCCATGGATCGTCGCGACCAATGGCGTCGAGGATGGCGATGCCGTCCTTGCTTATGCTTATGCCACCAAGTTCCGCGAGCGGCCGGCCTATCGCTACGTCGTCGAGACCTCGATCTACGTCTCCGGACCGGTCCAGGGGCAAGGCGTCGGACGGCTGCTCTACCCCGCACTGATCAATACGTTGCGCGCGCAGGGCTTCGTCCAGGCGGTGAGCGTGATTTCTTTGCCCAACGATTATACGATCGGGCTGCACGAAGCGGCGGGCTTTCGCCGTCAGGGCGTGTTGCGCGAACTCGGCTTCAAACAGGGTCGCTGGATCGATGTCGGCTTCTGGCAGCGTGAGCTCAACGATGCCGCTATTCCACCGGCCGAGCCCAAGCCGTTCAGCGAGGTCGGTCTGGTCCGCGGTTAAATCAGGAGGACCACCGCCATCATCAGAAAGAGCGCGCAGCAAATTCCCCAAAGCAAGCATGTCGACCAGAATGCGACCGGTTGCTCTGCTTTCCTGAAATAACCGAAGCGCGCCGGCATCCGTCCGGTTACCAAGCCCCAAATTATAATTCCCGCAAACAGGGCTACGCCAGCCCAAGCGACAATTATCGGCCCCTGTTCGGTCATCGCTTCAAACCAACAGCGGCGTGCGCAACTGCCGCGCTATCGCCGATCACCATCCTATCCCGCCTCCCCCTTTGCGATAGGCCGGCAGCGCCAGCTTCCAGTGAAGCGCCGCCGCGCGCAGCCCGAAACCCGCCAAGGCGCCAATCGCCGCCGCTAGCGGCAGCGACACGCCGAGCAGCCCCAAGGCGACATAGGAGCCCGACGCCAGCGCCGCCGCGGTGACATAGATTTCGGGCCGCATGATGATCGACGGTTCCCCGGCAAGCACGTCGCGGATGATCCCGCCGACGCAGGCCGTCACCACACCCATCAGCGCCGCCGGCACCGGCGGCACGCCGAACCCGATCGCCTTGGCCGCGCCGAACACGGCATAAGCGGCGAGCCCGATCGCGTCGAACCAGTCGAGCGCCGCCCCGCGCCACCACCCGACGGGAGTCAGCCACACCGCGAAAGCAACCGCCAGACACGCCGCCGCCGCGCGGCTGTCATGGATCCAGAATACCGGCGCCCCGATCAGCAGATCGCGCACCGTTCCGCCGCCGACACCGGTCACCAGTGCGAAGAAGCAGAGCGTCAGCATCGTCTGCCCGCGCCTCGCCGCCGCCAGCGCTCCCGAGGCGGCGAACACGACGAGCCCGGCAAGGTCAAGCCAAGGCGCGATGGCAGGGAGCCACTCGGGCGTGTGGGGGAGCATTGGCCGAAGGGTAGCGCGACGCGCCTGGCTCCGCCACCGAGGTTTGGATCAGCGGCAAGAATTCTGAACGAGCTAAAAATCAGACCGCCACCCCGGCCCGCCTTGCGATCAGCTGCGCGAGAATCGACTGCGACCAAGCTGAACGTCACCCCGGCCTTGTGCCGGGGTCCACCGGGCGGAAAACCCGGGAAAGGAAGCTCCTGCTACGCGCTATTCTGCACCGTGGATGCCGGGACAAGCCCGGCATGACGACCAAACCTTCGTGCTCCACCGTAGACGGCCGGGCGGGACACGGGACAATCCGCGCGACGAATAGCCACGCATACGCCCGCGATAGTCCCCCAAACGCAATTGGGGAGCCGGTGTTGCCACCGACTCCCCTGTCGCCGGACTTCGATCCGCTCATCACGTCTTGCGACCTGACCGCGCTTTCTGGTTTCGGCGGCTCGCTACGCCCGTGCTGTCCGAAGACGGCGCCAGGTTTCGCGCTTTGCTCCGTTCGGATCGTCTTGCGACGTTCCTCCCTTTGCACCGTTCCGGTCGAACTGTCCGAAGACACTTCTCCCTTCGCGGATCGCTCCACCCCTCGGACCCGAAAGTCTCTGGAATCTCGCGCTTGCTTCGTTCGGATCGTCTTGCGACGTTCTTCCCTAGGCGCCGTTCCGGCCGAACCACCCGAAGGCATTTCGTCCATCGCGGTTTGCTCTACCCGGCCGGCCCGAAAGCTGCCCTGGTATCGCGCCGTTCCGCCCGGTTTGATCCGAAGACCCACCTGAGCTTCCCGGTCGGTCGTCGGGGCCGGGCGCGATCATCCGAAGAGTCTCAGCAACCCGGCCACCGGCGGCCTACGAAGATAGTTTGCCGAAGCATCCTGTCTTCGCTCTGTCGCCTCGATGCCCTTTCATGTCCCCGGTTGCCCGGTTCGATGAACAGCGTTCCGCTGCGACCCGCGATCATTCCACCCGAAAGCTTCCTGATCCCGTTCGGTCCGTCAGATGCATAGTCCGGCCGTCGCGCTTGCGCGCTCCATTCGGACGCAGCAGCGCTGCCGTCCCTACTTCGAAACCGCCTTCTTCCCCTTGCGGGTCGGATGCACCTTCTCGAAGATCAAGTCCTTGAGCTTTCTTCCGATTTCTCGGTGAACCGCTCTCGTTCCTGATGTCATCATGCTGTCACCAAAGCCGAGTCGCACCAAGCACGAAACACCTATCTGGCCCTGTGGATAACGTGGATAACGTGCACAGATGACGGTAACGTTGAAACAAAGTGTCGCGCGATCACTTCGTCCCGGATTCGACACGCCATGCAACCCAATCGTCGCGAGAACGTTACGCTCCCGGCATTGAATCACATCCACTACCAAGCAAGGGAAACACTATGCGTAAAGTTCTGCTCGCGCTCAGCGCAGCGTCGATGGTCACCTCGGCGGTCATTCCGCTCACGCAGGCCGATGCCCGTCGCTCGCAATATCGCGAATGGCGCGGTCGTGACGGCCGCACTTATTGCCGCCGCTCGAACGGCACCACCGGCCTGGTGGTCGGCGGTGTTGCCGGCGCGCTGGTCGGCCATGGCATTGCCGGCCGCGGTGACAAGACGCTCGGCACGATCGTCGGCGGCGTCGCTGGCGCGTTCGGCGGTCAGGCGATCGACAAGACGATCACCAAGAAGCGTCGTTGCCGCTAAGGCGATACGATAAAATGGGGCGCGGTCCGTGAGGACCGCGCCCTTCTTCTATGAGGAATGCACCATGCCCACACGGAGCGGATCGGCAAAATATGAAGGGTTCGGCAAGGACGGTATCGGCCATGTTTCGACCCAATCGGGTGTCCTCAACGATCAGAAATACGGGTTCAACACCCGCTTCGGCGACGAACCCGGCACCAATCCCGAAGAACTGATCGCGGCGGCGCACGCCAGTTGCTTCACCATGGCGCTCAGCTTCGCGCTCGCTCGCGAGGGCTTTACCGACGGCACGCTCGAAACCTCCGCCAAAGTGACGCTCGACAAACAAGGCGAAGGATTCGCCATCACGCGATCCGATCTGACACTGAATGCGCGGATCGACGGCATCGACGAAGATCAATTCGCTCGCATCGCCGCCGATGCCAAGGCCAATTGCCCGGTGTCCAAGGTACTAAACGCCGAGATTACGCTGACTCACACGCTCAACACCTGATGTTCGCAACTGTCGCTGAGATGAACGCGAGGTAGTTTCACGTTCACGCAACCTCTCGGCCATGCGGTTTGTTTTAGCCGTACCCAAACAACGGGAGAATGATGATGCGACGGCTAATCATGGCCGCCCTGGCCAGCAGTGTGACGATCGCCCCGATGGCGGCAATGGCCCAGGACAATCCGTACCAGGCGCGCAAGGAATATCGCGACGAGGTTCGCGACGCCAACAAGGATTACCGCAAGGATTTGCGCCACGCCGACAATTGGCGCGACGTCCAGCGCGCCAATCGCGAACGCAGGGGCGAAATCCGCGATGCGCGAAAGGACTATCGCAGGGATGTCCGCGACTGGCGCCGGTATCGCTCGTACGACTGGAACCGCACTGAGCCGGGCCAGCGTTATTATTATGCCGACCGCTATTATCGCGACGGCAGCTATTATCGTCCCTATCGGCTGAGCCGGAACGACCGCGTCTATCGCGGCAATGACGGTCGCTATTATTGCCGCCGGTCAGACGGCACGACCGGGCTGATCGCCGGTGCCGCGCTGGGTGGTCTGCTCGGCAACGCCTTGTCGAGCGGGCGTTCGGCGACCTTCGGCACGCTGCTCGGCGTCGCTGGCGGCGCGGCGCTGGGATCCTCGATCGACCGTGGGCGCGTGGTCTGCCGCTAAGCAGGCTAAACGTTGAGGACAAGCAAGCGAGGGTCCGGCCGCAAGCCGGGCCCTCGTTTCGTATCAGCTTCCGCTCGACGCCGGAGTCGTGCCCTTGAAGCTCAACGTCACGAACGAATCGTCACAGACGTTGACCGCCGGAAATGTCGTCACGCTCTTGTCGACGAAAGTGACCTTGATCTCCCATTTGCACTGGGTCCCGGTCTTGTCGAAATGGATCGTGGCGCGGCCGCCCACCTTGATATTCTTGGGCTTCTCACCCTCGTCGACCTTGTTGGGCTGCCATTGGTTTGCCTCCAAAGGTGAGAGCTCGACCAGCGTGATTTCCTTGCCGGTATTGTTGGTCAGGATAAAATCCAGGGCATCGGCATAGGCCGGGGCGGCGAGCCCCAGCAGCGCGATGGCCACCCCATATTGGTAGCGCATTGAGACGTCCCCTAAAGCCTCCCGCCTCTTAGCGGACGGGCGCGCGGAGACTTTCTTACAGGATACCACCACCCAGGAACAAGCGAAACGCAGCGATCGCCATCAGGACGAGGTTGATGATCAGCCCCGCCTTGTTCTTCGAGAGCGCGCCGAACAGCAGCCCGACCGCGCCGATCAGCAGCCCGAGCCAGTTCAGCCAGCCCAGGAACGGGATCAAGGCGACGAGCGTGACGACCAGCAGGATCACGCCGATGATGATCGAGAGCACATTGAGCATGTCGCGTCATATGTGGGCAATACACTCCCGACGCAAGTCCAATGTTATCATCATAGGCCGTTTCTTAACCACTTCGCGGGCATGGCAAGCGCCGAACCGATCGGAGTTTTTGGGTGAGCATCACCTTTCGCAATCTGGCCTGGGCACTCGCCCCGCTCGCGCTCGCGGCGTGCGGATCTAAGCCGCCCGCCGACAGCAATATCGATTCGCTCGATGCCGAACTGGCCGGCGGTAACACGACGGGCAATAGCCGCGACCCGGCGATGATGAGCGCGCTCCAGGACCAGATCATGGTCGATCCCGCGCTGACCGGCCAGGCCAACAACGACGCCGTCCGCCCGCCACAACAGCCTTATTCGGGGGCGACTCCGCCCGATTCGGTGGCACCGTCCAAGACCGACGGCGCCGGCATCGCCGACGCCACGGGATCATCGAGCGGCGGTAGCAAGCCGGCCCCTGCCCCGGCTGGCGGCTGCCCGCAATGCAAGGTCAAGCGCGATTCGGTGACATTGGGCGCACTGGCGCAACGCCAAGCCGACAAGCGCACATCGGGCTGCGCGCGTGGCCTGCAATATTCGACCGCCTGGGTGCAGCGCCTGCCCGCCGACATCCCGCTTTACCCCGATGCCCGGGTCGACGAGGCGGCTGGCGTCGCCGGCAATGGCTGCGCGCTTCGCGTCGTCAGCTTCTCGACCGGCGCCTCGGTGCAGAACGTGATCGATTATTATTATGGCCGCGTCACCGCCGCCGGCTATTCGGCCGAACATCAGGCCGATGGCGGCCAGCACGTGCTGGGCGGCACTCGCGGCAAGGACGGCGGCGCCTATGTCATTTACGTCGAAAAGCGCGGTGACGGCAGGACCGAGGTCGATTTAGTTGCAAATAACGGGAACTGATCGGGTTCTCATATCTTCTAACCGCTTCAGCATCGACGCGAGCCCGCCCTCCCGATAACGGACAGCAAGGTCGCCGTTCGCGTCGGTGCTGAAAACCGATCGCCGCAAAACGGCGATCGCCCCGGCGAAGGCCGGGCCAAGGATCGTCAACAGCTCCAGGCCTTATTCACCTCCCGCTTGCGGGAGGGGTTAGGGGAGGCATGTCTCATGGCCGAGCTTTAACAAGCCCTCCCCCAGCCCCTCCCGCTTGCGGGAGGGGAGACTGGCGCCTTCATTTCCTGGCCTTCCCCAACCCCGCATTTGTTCATCCGCCCGCGTGCGGCTACAGCGCGCGAATGAATTTCCTTCTCGTCATGGCGGGCGGTGCCCTGGGCAGCGCGGCGCGCTTCCTCGTCGGCAAGCTGACGCTCGGCTGGTTCGGGCCAGATTATCCCTGGGGCACGCTCGCCGTGAACCTGATCGGCGGGTTCCTGATGGGCATGCTCGCCGGAATCCTCGCGCGCACCGGCGGCAGCGAACATACGCGCTTGCTGCTCGGCGTCGGGATACTTGGCGGCTTCACCACCTTTTCCTCCTTCTCGCTCGACACCGTGCTGATGATCGAGCGCGGCGAATTGAGCATCGCGGCCGCCTACGTCCTGGTCTCGGCAATCGGCTCGATCCTCGCGCTGTTCGCCGGCCTGCACCTTATCCGGGCAGTGGCATGAGCGAGATACGCACCTTCATCGTCGCGCCGGACGACGACGACATCCGGCTCGATCGCTGGTTCAAGCGGCATCTGCCCGACACCAGCTTCACCACCGTTGCCAAATGGGCGCGCACCGGCCAGCTGCGAGTCGATGGCGCACGCGCCGCGCCGGGCGACCGCATCGCCGCGGGCCAGACCTTGCGCTTCCCGCCGCCCGAGCCGACCCCGGTCGCCGGCAAGCCGAAACGCGAGCGCCCGCCCCTCACCGACGACGAGGTCGCCTTCGCGCGCGAATTGGTTATCCACCAGGATGCGCAGGCCTTCGTGCTCAACAAGCCGCCCGGGCTGGCGACGCAAGGCGGGACCAAGACCCTCCAGCATGTCGACGGCCTGCTCGACGCGTTGCAGTTCGACAATGAAGGACGGCCCAAGCTCGTCCACCGGCTCGACAAGGACACGTCGGGCGCGTTGCTCGTCGCGCGCACCTCGCGGGCGGCGGCCCTCTTCGCCAAGGCGTTTTCGGGCCGTACCGCCAAGAAGGTCTATTGGGCCTTGGTGGTCGGCGTGCCGTCGATCGAGGACGGCATGATCGAGCTGGCGATCGCCAAGCAGCCTGGCACCGGCGGCGAGAAGATGCATGTCGACGAGGCCGAAGGCCAGCCCGCCCGATCGCGCTATCGCGTGATCGAGCGCGCCGGCAACCGCGCCGCCTGGGTCGAATTGCAGCCCTTCACCGGCCGCACGCATCAATTGCGCGTGCACATGGCGGCGATTGGCCATCCGATCGTCGGCGACGGCAAATATGGCGGCCCCGAAGCCTTCCTGACCGGCGGGATCAGCCGCAAGATGCACCTCCATTCGCGACGCATCTCGGTCGACCATCCCGATGGCGGCAAGATCGACGTCGAGGCCGAATTGCCGACTCATTTCGCGGAAAGCCTGGCCGGGCTGGGCTTCGACCAGATGGCGGGCAACATGATGCCGCTCGACGAACCGGCCCCACCGACCAAGCAGGCGAAAAAGGCCTGGGCGAAAGCGCACGCCAAGACGGTGCGCAAGGAACGCAAGGGCGAACGCCGCAGCCGGGGTGCCGCTGTCGAACCACGCAAAAGCGGGCCGCGGCCCAAGCCTGCAGGTGCCAAGCCCACGGGATCCAAGTCTTCGGGCAGCAAACCCGCGGGTTCCAGATCGGCGGGTCCCAAGCCTGGAAGTCGCAAGTCGTCAGGCCCCCCGTCTTCAGGCTCCAGACCCGCAAGCCCCAAGGGCCCGCCTCGCAGGGGCCGCTGAGAGTCTCCTATGGTTAGCCCTTCCCCATCATCCCTCCCCGGCGAAGGCCGGGGCCCAGTGTCGGGCTGCTTTGTGGCGACACGAGACGCTAGATCGCACCTGACATCGCGACTGGACCCCGGCCTTCGCCGGGGAGGCGTTGTAGGAACGGACGCCTGATGCATCCCAATACCGCGTTCCGCTGGGAAGATCGCGACGCGATGCGCGCATTGGTCGCCGAGCTCGGCTTTGGTGCGCTGTTCTGCGCGACGCCCGACGGCCCGCGCGTCGCGCAGGTGCCAATCGTGTGGCTCGACGAGACCACGCTCGGCCTCCACCTCGCGCGCGGCAACGGCATCGTCCGTCATCTCGATGGCGCGACCGCCTTGTTCGTGGCGCAGGGCCCTGACGGCTATGTCAGCCCCGATTGGTACGGCCTCGATAACAATCAGGTACCGACCTGGAATTATGTCGCGGTCGAACTCGAAGGCACGATGCGGCGGATGGAGCATGACGCGCTGCTCGCGCAGATCGACCAACTAACCGCCACACAGGAAAGCCGGCTCGACAAGGCGCCATGGGCTCGCGCCAAGATGGATCCGGCCACCTTCGACAAGATGACCGGCGCGATCATCGGCTTCCGACTGGAAATCGCCGCTTGGCGCGGAACGCTCAAGCTCGGCCAGAACAAGCCCGAAGCGGCGCGGCTGTCGGCCGCCGACGGCGTCGAGGCATCGGGGCGGCGCGGCATCGCGCACTGGATGCGCAACGCGTGAGCGGCCCAATGACCAGATTGGCGATCTTCGATTGCGACGGCACATTGGTCGACAGCCAGGCCAATATCTGCCGCGCGGTGGAAGAGGCGCTGACCGAGGCGCGGGTCGAGGTGCCGTCGCGCGACCGCATCCGACGCATCGTCGGGCTGAGCCTGGTCGAAGCGATGCAGGCGCTGCTACCCGACGCATCCGACGTGGATCATCGGCATCTGGCTCAAGCATACAAGGACAAATTCTTCGCGATGCGGACGAGCGGCGCGCTCGCCGACGAACCGCTGTTCGACGGTATCGATACGATCGTCGAGCAACTCGTCGGCGATGGCTGGATGCTGGGGGTCGCTACCGGCAAATCCGATCGCGGGCTCGACCATATCCTGACCGCGCATGGCCTGAAGCACCATTTCGTCACCCTGCAAACCGCCGACCGCCATCCGTCCAAGCCGCATCCGTCGATGATCGCGGCCGCGATCGCCGAAGCCGGCGCAGACCCGGCGCGCACGGTGATGATCGGCGACACCAGCTTCGACATTCTGATGGCGGTCAATGCCGGCGTCCGCGCGGTCGGGGTCGCCTGGGGCTATCATCCCACCGACGAACTGGTCGCCGCGGGCGCGCATGGCGTCGCGCTTGCGGTCGCCGATTTGCCGCATCATCTGGAGGCACGATGACCGACTCTGCTGTCCAATCCCGCAACCGCTGGCTGATCATCACCGCGATCCGCCTGCTCGCAATCGCCGGCGCGGTGTTCGCGGTGATCCTGATCGGGCGTGCGCCGACCTGGCCGCCCAAGGTGCTCGGCATCGCGATCGTGCTGTCGGCGCTCTATATGTCCTGGGCAGTCCCCGCCTCGCTCGCGCATCGCTGGCGCACGCCCGACGAACCGCCCAAGCGGACGACCAAGACGCGGCGATGAAGCGGTTCTGGAAGGACGTGACGGTCGACGCCGAGCGCGGCGTGCGGCTCGACGACCGGCCGGTGCGCACGCCCGGCCGCGTCCCGCTGCTGCTGCCGACCGCCGCCCTGGCCGAAGCAGTCGCCGACGAATGGCGCGAGGTGACGGACGATATCGATCCGCGCGCGATGCCGCTGACCGGGCTGGCCAATGCCGCGATCGACCGCATCGCGCCCGGTCCTGCCGCGTTTGCCGCCGGCCTTGCCGCTTATGGCGAGAGCGACCTGCTCTGCTATCGCGCCGACAGCCCGCCCGACCTGGTCGCCCGTCAGGCCGCCCTGTGGGATCCGCCGCTCGATTGGGCGCGCGACCGGTACGACGTCCATTTCGAGATCGTCGCCGGGGTGATGCACCGGCCCCAGCCGGAGGCGACGACCGAGCGGTTGGGCGCAGCAATCGCCGCCCGCCGCCCATTCGAGTTGGCGCCGCTGTCGCCGATCGTGACGATTACCGGGTCGCTCGTCCTGGCGCTCGCGCTCGCCGAGGACGCGATGGAGACCGAAGCGGTTTGGGCGGCGGCCAACCTCGATGAGGACTGGCAGGCCGAGCAATGGGGCGAGGATGATCTCGCAGTGAAAGCGCGCGAGACGCGCCGGCGCGATTTCGAGGCCGCAGCGCTATTTCTGAGTCTGGTGTAGCGTCCGAGAAGATGGTCGAGTCCCTCTCCCCTTGTGGGAGAGGGAGGGAGCCGCGAAGCGGCGGAAGGGTGAGGGGGAGTCACGAGCGATATCGCCTGTGACTCCCCCTCACCCTTCCCACTCGCTGCGCGAGCGGGCCCCTTCCCTCTCCCACAAGGGGAGAGGGAGTTTATCGCCAACCACTCTCAATTATCCGGAAGCTTCCGAATGAACCCGATCAGCCCGCGCTGACGCGAGCGTTTGAGCCGTTCGGCGGTCAGGATCGTCTGGACGCAGGCGAAGCAATCGTCGAGATCGTCGTTGACCAGGACATAATCATAGCCGTCCCAGTGGCTGACCTCGGCCTGGGCACGTTCCATGCGGCGCTCGATGATTTCCTGGCTGTCGGTATTGCGCCCCTCGAGCCGCTCGCGCAGCGTCTTCAGGCCCGGCGGCAGGATGAATACGCGGACGACGTCGCCGCCGGCGAGCTGGAACAATTGCTGCGCGCCCTGCCAGTCGATGTCGAACAATATGTCCTGTCCGGCCTCGAGATCCTTGAACACGGTCTCGCGCGGCGTGCCGTAACGCTGGTCGAACACGCGCGCCCATTCGAGGAAAGCGTCGTCCTCGACCATGTCCTTGAACGTGTCGGTGTCGACGAAATGATATTCGCGCCCCTCCTGCTCGCCCGGACGAATCGGCCGGGTGGTGTAGGAGATCGACATCTTGAGCCGGCCGTTCTCTTCCGCGAGCAGCCGGTTGGCGATGGTCGACTTGCCGGCGCCCGACGGCGAAGACAAAACGAACATCAGGCCGCGGCGCTTGAAGCCCGGCGGCTGCGAGGAACGGTGATCGACCATGCGCGCTACTGGCGTGCGCGCAGGGGGCGCGTCAAGCGCTGGTGGGTTCGTTCCCGAACTTGCGCATCAGATAGCGTGCCCCGAGCGCCGCGCCGCCGAGCACGATCGCCGCGGGAACGACTCTTCGCGCGACCTTCCATGTCGCGACCCCGGCAAGCGCGCCGAGTGTTCCGCCCTCGCCGTCGCGCTGGTCGATGTTGCGGCCGATGGCAGCGGCGATGAGGTCTCCGATCACGCAGTATCTCCCTGAGATTCCGGAATGAAGCGCTGGTTCGGACGAAAAGTTCCGCAATCGTCATCCCAGCGAAAGCTGGGATCTCGAGCGGTATCGCGCCCTCGCTTGAGACCCCAGTTTTCACTGGGTGACGAGAAAAATGCGATTCAAACACTAAAGCGCTTGCTAAAGTGTTCCGCACAGAATACTTAAGTGCATGCTTAACGAATCACCTTCCCTCGATCGCGTCTTCCACGCCCTCGCCGATTCCACGCGGCGGGCGATGGTGGAAAGGCTCGCGCTTCGGCCGATGTCGGTGAGCGAACTGGCGTCCCCCTTCGCCATGTCGCTTCCCGCCGTCATGCAGCATCTGGCGGTGCTCGAGGAATCGGGGCTGGTCCGGTCGCACAAGGCCGGGCGGGTCCGGACCTGCCGCATCGACACGGAGACGTTCGGCCTCGTCGAACGCTGGACCGCCGATTGCCGCAGTGAGTGGGAAGGTCGGCTCGATAAGCTGGAAGACTATATCAACACCCTGAAAGGACAGCAGAAATGACCGAGAAGACGATCATCCGCCCGGAACCGCTCGTGATCGAGCGCCATTTCGATGCGCCCCGCGCCATCGTGTTCCAGGCCTGGACGACGGCCGAGCACATGAAGAACTGGTTCAGCCCCGAACATTTCACCACGCCCGAAGCGGTGATCGAATGCCGCCCCGGCGGCCGCTTCGACCTCTGCATGCAGGCGCCCGATGGCCAGAAATTCTGGAACCATGGCCGCTTCATCGACGTGGTCGAGAATGAAAGCCTGTCGTTCGAGGCCGGTGCCCATGTCGACGACAGCGGCAACGCGCCGTTCGCGGTGCGGACGTACGTGACCTTTACCGATGACGGCGACGGCTCGCTAATGTCGGTGCGCCAGGAATATGAGATCTACGACGAAGCGGCGAAGGCAATGATCGGCGGCGCGCCCGAAGGATGGCGGACGACGCTCGACAAGCTCGAGGCCGAGGTGGCGCGGATCAAGGGGTAATCAAAAACAGACCCTCACCCTTCCGGCGCTCTGCGCCTCCCTCCCTCTCCCGCATGCGGGAGAGGGAAGGGGCCCCCCGCCGAAGGCGGTGGGAAGGGTGAGGGTCTGTTTTTCTTGTTTACCTTCCCACCATATCCTCAGGCCTTACCACCCGGTCGAATGTCGCCTCATCGACCAGCCCCAAATCCAGCCCCGCTTCTTTCAACGTCATCCCCTCTTCATGCGCATGCTTGGCGATCTTCGCCGCATTGTCGTAGCCGATCTCGGGCGCCAATGCGGTCACCAGCATCAGCGAGCGATCGACCAGTTCGGCAATTCGCCGCCGGTCCGGCTCGAGCCCGTCGACACAACGCTCGGCGAAACTCTCCATCCCAATCGCCAGCAAGTCGATCGAGCGCAACACCGCCGCCCCGATCATCGGCTTGAACACGTTGAGCTCGAGATGCCCCTGCATGCCGCCGACGGTCACCGCCTGATGATTGCCGATCACTTGCGCCGCGACCATCGTCAGCATCTCGCACTGGGTCGGGTTGACCTTGCCCGGCATGATCGAGCTGCCCGGCTCGTTGGCCGGTAATGCGAGTTCGCCAATCCCCGACCGAGGCCCCGAGCCGAGCAGCCGGATGTCGTTGGCGATCTTGGTCAATGCGACTGCCAGGCTGTTCAACCGCCCCGAGAAATCGACCAACGTATCGTTCGACGCCAGCGCCTCGAACTTGTTCGGCGCGGTCTCGAAGGCGAAGCCAGTCAGATCGGACAGCTGGGCGGCGATCGCCGGGCCGAAATCCTTCGGCGCGTTGAGCCCCGTCCCCACCGCGGTGCCGCCCTGGGCGAGCTTGGACAGACCATGTTCGATCAGCGGCACCAGCCGCGTCCGCGCCAACCGCATTTGTGCGTAATAGCCCGAGAATTCATCGCCAAGGGTTAGCGGCGTCGCGTCCTGCAGATGCGTGCGGCCGATCTTGACGATATCCTGCCACGCCTGGGCCTTGGCGAGCAAAGCTGTCTCCAGCCGCTCGATCGCCGGCACCAGCCGCCGCGTCGCCGTCAGTCCTGCCGCAACATGGAGCGCGGTCGGGAAGCTGTCGTTCGACGACTGGCTCATATTGACGTCGTCATTGGGGTGGATCGGCGTCTTGCCGCCGCGCTTGCCGGTCAGCATCTCATTGGCGCGGCCGGCGATCACCTCGTTGACGTTCATGTTCGATTGCGTGCCGCTGCCGGTCTGCCAGATGACCAGCGGGAATTGGCCGTCGAGCTTGCCCGCTACCACTTCCGCCGCCGCAGCTTCGATCGCATCGGCCTTTTCCGCCGCCAGCCCATGCGCGCGATTCACCCGCGCCGCTGCCTGCTTCACCAAGGCGAGCGCATGGACGATGGCGATCGGCATCCGCTCGCGCTCGCCGAACGGGAAATTCTCGATCGATCGCTGCGTCTGCGCGCCCCAGTAAGCGTCCGCCGGTACCTCGATCGCGCCGATCGAATCGCTTTCGGTACGGGTGTCGGTCATCGCGCAGGCTCCTCATCGGACGTTGCGCTCGACTTGGCGTCACCAGATGCCGGGCACAAGCCTTGCGCGCACGCGGCCGGCATAATCGCGATAGCCAGGCAGCTCGTCGTGGAGCAGCCGATCTTCCCACGCGGTGCGGATGGCGAGCAGGACCGACGCTATCGCGGCCGGCACCAGTCCCCACCACGACGCGAGCGCCAGCGATATCCCAAGGAACATCGCCACCGCGGCGCTGTAGCCGGGGTGCCGGACAAATCGATAAGGGCCAGTGTCGATCACGCGCTGATGCCGTTCCGACTGGATGCGCACGCCAGGTTCGAAGAACGGATTGACCGCTTGCGCCCAGGCAGTAACCGCAATCCCGCCGAGCAAGGCGGCATAGCCGATCGCGACCAGCCATAGCGGGACGGTCGACCAATGTGCCCTTCCCGCATCGAAACTCGCGACAGGAATGGTCGCGATCATCGCGGTCAGGATCACCGCTACCAGCGGCAAGTCCCAGCGCTCGGTCCCCGGCTGGAAGCGACTGCGCGCGCGAAAGATGACCGGATTGACCTTGGCGAGCGCCAACCCGGATGCGGCGAACCCGATCACCAGCACAGCGACGAAAATCCAGCCCGGCACCCAGCCGATATCGCCGGCGGGGAGGAAAACGAGCAGCAGCAGTGAGATCGGCAGCGCGACCGCGTAAGCGATCGCCGTTGCGCGTGACATTGGTGTCGGATCCTGCGGCTGTTGCTGAGCCATATCCACCTTACGCCGCCGTACGCGGCTTTGTTCCGGCGAGGTCATACCAGACCCGACCGAGCGGCAGCCCGGCGATTGATATACCCTCGGATAGAAAAACACTGCGAAAGTAGTAAGTTGTCAACCGCTGTCGATTATCCACGCCAGCATGCAGCGTCGCGTCCCGCTCTCTTTGCTTCGGCCGGGCATGTTCGTCCACGGCATTGAGGGCTCCTGGCTCAGCCATCCGTTCTGGCGCCGCCGCTTCCTGCTGCGCTCGGACAGCGACATCGCCGCCTTGCGCGACGCCGACATCGCCTTCGTGACGATCGACACCGCGCGGGGACTCGCGCCGATCGAAGTGCCGGAACCGATCATCATCACCGAGCCCGTTGTCGCCAATGTTCCTACGGGCATTACTGCCGAGCGCGAGCGCGCCGTCGACATCGTCGCGCGGACCAGGGAAATCATCCGCGGTGTTTTCGAGGGTGCCCGATTGGGCAAGGCGATCGATTCCGATCAGGTCGCCGCGGTCGTCGACGAGATTTCCGAATCGGTACAACGCAATGCCTATGCCCTGATCAGCATCGTCCGGCTCAAGTCGAAGGACGATTATAGCTATCTGCATTCGGTCGCGGTGTGCGCGCTGATGGTCAATTTTGCCCGCCATCTGGGTCTACCCGATGACAATGTGCGCGAATTCGGCCTGGCCGGACTGGTGCACGACATCGGCAAAATGGACGTGCCGTCCGAGATCCTCAACAAGCCCGGCCGGCTGACCGATGAGGAATTCGCCATCGCGCGACTCCACCCCGAACGCGGCTGTGCGATCCTCGATCGGGCCGATGCCATCCCCGCCACCGCGATCGACGTCTGCCGCCATCATCACGAAAAGATCGACGGCACCGGCTATCCGTTCGGGCTGAAGGGCAGCGAGATTAGCTTGGCGGCGCGGATGGGCGCGATCTGCGATGTCTATGACGCGCTGACGTCGGATCGCGCATACAAGGACGCCTGGTCGCCGATCGAGGCAGTGACCGCGATGCACGGCTGGAACGGCCAGTTCGATCGCGACCTTTTATTCACCTTCTATCAGAGCATCGCGGTGTTCCCGGTCGGCATGGTCGTCCGCCTGCGCTCGCAGCGTCTGGCGATCGTGCTGTCCAATGGCCGCCGCGCGAGTCGGCCCCGCCTGCGCGTCTTCTACGACACTGCCGCGAACAGCCTGGCCGATCCACGCGATATCATTTTGGCCGATGACGACGCGTGCAAGACGGTCGTCCGCGCGGAGAATCCCGTGGATTGGGGAGCGCATGATTGGCCCGCTCTGTGCGAGTATCTGCTGCAGGAAAGCGATAAGCTCGACCGCGAGGTGATCGCGCGGTTGTGGTCTGGGGTAGAAGCGACGACAGAGGAAACGGTCGAGATGCCCGTCAGCGATCGCGTCTCGCGTTGGCGGCCTAGCGAACGGCTCGATTGAGTTAGGTCGTTACCAATCGCCTTCGTCATGCCGGGCTTGTCCCGGCATCCACCGCGCAACATCGCCTCAGCTCGCGAATGGAGGAGTGGACCCCAGCACAGGGCCGGGGTGCCGGCGGGAAATGAGGCTAATTCACCGCGCTAAGCAGACATCCTCGGGCCGTCACGGGAGCAAGTCCCGCGACGTCGGACGCGGCTATCGCCGCACCGGCCGGCCGTTCGCGTCGCTGAAGCGACCGTCGCGCGATCCGCACGGCTCGCTCCGGCTTACTTCTTCCGTTTGAAATCGACGCTGACGACGTTCGAGCCGTCATCGACGCGCTCGACATGGTCATTCTCGGCTTCGTCATGCGGCTCGGGGCCGTCGGGACCTTCCTGCGCCTGGAAGCGCAGTTCGAAATTGACTGCCGGGTCGTGAAAGCCGGTGATCGCCGAATAGGGAATATCGAGCTTCGACGGCACCTGGTTGAAGCTCAGACCGACCGAGAATCGCTCGTCGTCGACGATCAGGTCCCAATAGCGATTCTGCAGGACGATCGTCATCTCGTCCGGGAACCGCTCGATCAGACGTTCGGGGATGCTGACCCCGGGCGCCTGGGTCTTGAAAGTAATGTAGAAATGATGCTCGCCGGGCAGCCCGCCGCCGGCCGCGACCGAGCCGAGCACGCGGCCGACCACGGCGCGCAATGCCTCTTGCACGATCTCATCATACGGAATCAGGCTATCGGGCAGTCCATCACTCATATGCCTTGGGTAGCCGATGCGAGCGGCGGGTCAAGATTGCATGACGTGCAACACACCCATATGGGGGCGCGATGCGCACCGCGACGATCAACCGCAAGACGAGCGAGACGTCAATCGACGTCGCCGTCAACCTCGACGGGACCGGCAGCTATGCCGTGTCAACCGGCATCGGTTTCTTCGACCATATGCTCGAACAATTGTCGCGCCATTCGCTGATCGACCTCGAGGTCAAGACCGTGGGCGATCTCCATATCGACCAGCATCACACCGTCGAGGACACCGGCCTCGCGATCGGGGAGGCGATCAACAAGGCGCTCGGCGAAAAGCGCGGCATCCGCCGCTATGCGGACGCTTTATCGCCGATGGACGAGACGCTGACCCGGGTCGCGCTCGATATTTCGGGGCGGCCATTTCTCGTCTGGAAGACCGAATTCTCGCAAAAGCGCCTCGGTGAGATGGATACCGAGATGTTCGAGCATTTCTTCCACTCGTTCGCGCAGACCGCCGGAATCACGCTCCACATCGAGACGCTGTACGGCTCGAACAATCACCATATCGCCGAGGCGGCGTTCAAGGGCCTGGCCCGCGCGTTGCGCGAAGCGGTCGAGATCGATCCGCGCAAGGCAGATGCGATTCCCTCGACCAAGGGGACGTTGTGATGCCGGCGACCAACGCCGATTCGCCGGTCTGCCTGATCCTGATCAATTACGTCGTTCCGCTCGACGAGGTCGATCGCCACATGAAGCCGCATATCGACTGGCTCGATCGCGGCTATGCCGAGGGCCTGTTCCTGCTGTCGGGGCGCCGCAACCCGCGCACCGGCGGGGTGATCGTCTGTCGCGGGCACAAAGCCGAGGTCGAAGCGCTCGCCGCGAGCGACCCGTTCGTGACCAGCGGCGCCGCGACGATCGAGGTGATCGAGTTCAACGCGAGTTGGGCGGCCGACGCGGTCGCCCCCCTGTTCGCGTGACGCTCGCGCTGATCGATTACGGCGCGGGCAACCTCCATTCGGTCGCCAACGCCCTGAAGGCGGCGGGCGCGCAGGACGTCGCGATCACCGCCGATCCCGAACTGGTGCGCGGCGCTGACCGAATCGTGCTTCCCGGCGTCGGCGCGTTCGGCGCCTGCGCGGCGGCATTGCGCTCAGTGCCCGGCATGATCGACGCGCTCGACCAACGCGTGCGCCGCGATGGCGCGCCATTCCTCGGCATTTGCGTCGGCATGCAGCTGATGGCGAACGTCGGCGAGGAAATGGGCGAGCATCAGGGACTCGGCTGGATCAGCGGCCGCATCCGCCTGCTGACGCCGTCCGATTCCACCGCCAAGGTACCGCATATGGGCTGGAACGACGTCCGCCCCACGTCCCCTCACCCGTTGATCGAAGCTGGCGAGGCGTATTTCCTGCACTCTTATGCGTTCGAGGGCGACGATGTGGTCGCCACGACCGACCATGCCGGCTCGGTCGTCGCCGCGATCGCGCGCGACAATATGGCGGGCGTGCAATTCCACCCCGAAAAGAGCCAGCGCTACGGCCTGGAATTGTTGAAGAGGTTCCTGACATGGCGGCCGTGAAATGAGCCTGATCATCTTCCCGGCGATCGACCTCAAGGGCGGCAATGTCGTACGCCTGGCCGAGGGCGATATGGATCGCGCGACGATCTATGGCGACGATCCGGTGGCGCAGGCGATGGCCTTCGCCAATGCCGGGTCGCAACATCTCCACATGGTCGATCTCGATGGCGCGTTCGCAGGCGAGTCGGTCAATGGCGATGTCGTCCGCGCGGTGGTCGCAGCGTTTCCGGGCCACGTTCAATTGGGCGGAGGGATCCGCGACCGCGCGGCGATCGAAGGATGGTTCGACGTCGGCGTCTCGCGCTTGGTGATCGGCACCGCCGCGCTCGACAATCCCAACCTGGTGCGTGAGGCCGCGCGCGATTTCCCGGGCGGTATCGTGGTCGCGGTCGACGCCAGGGACGGCATGGTCGCGACGCGTGGCTGGGCTGATGTCTCGGATGTCTCGGTCGATGACATGGCACGCCGGTTCGAGGATGCCGGGGTCGCCGCCTTGCTGTTCACCGATGTCGGGCGCGACGGCCTGCTCAAGGGTTGCAACGTCCAGGCGACGGTTGACCTCGCGCGTGCGGTCGACATCCCGGTGATCGCCTCGGGCGGCGTGGCGGGGATTGGCGACATCCATATCCTGGCGCTCCACGCCTGTGACGGGATCGAGGGCGTGATCACGGGTCGCGCGCTGTATGATGGTCGCCTCGACCTCGCGACGGCGATTGCGGTCGCGGAGGCGGCATAGCTCCCCTCCCGCTTGCGGGAGGGGCTGGGGGAGGGCATGTGCCTCCTCATATGTTTAGTCTGCAGACACGCCCTCCCCTAACCCCGTTCCAGGTAAACAGTCCCCCGGACTGTTTAGGTTGCGCCGGGGGCGCAACCGACCTGGAACGCGTAAACGGGAGGGAGATTTGACCGTCCGCGCGCGCGTCATTCCCTGTCTCGACGTCGCCAATGGCCGCGTGGTCAAGGGCGTCAACTTTGTCGACCTGCGCGACGCCGGCGACCCGGTCGAGCAGGCGCAGGCCTATGACGCGGCGGGTGCCGACGAACTCTGCTTCCTCGACATCACCGCTAGCCACGAAGCGCGCGGCACCATCCTTGATGTCGTGCGACGCACCGCCGAAGTCTGCTTCATGCCGGTGACGGTTGGCGGCGGCGTGCGCTCGGCCGAGGATGCGCGTGCCTTGCTGCTCGCCGGCGCCGACAAGGTCGCGGTCAATTCCGCCGCGGTGGCGCGGCCTGAACTGGTCAGCGACATCGCCGAGCGGTTCGGCAGCCAATGCTGCGTCGCCTCGGTCGACGCACGGCGGACGGCGGACGGTTGGGAAGTCTTCACCCATGGCGGCCGCAAGCCGACCGGGATCGATGCAATTGCCCATGCGCTGCGCCTCGCCGAGCTCGGCGCGGGCGAATTGCTGATCACCAGCATGGACCGCGACGGCACGCGCGATGGCTATGATCTGGACCTCATCCGCACGATCGCCGACCAGGTCAGCGTACCGGTCGTAGCGTCGGGCGGCGTCGGCGGTCTCGACGACCTCGTCGCCGGGATTCGCGACGGCCATGCCAGCGCAGTGCTCGCCGCCAGCATCTTCCATTTCGGCGAGGCAAGCATCGCCGACGCCCACCGCGCGCTCGCGGCAGCCGGTATCCCGGTCAGAACTCCGATCGTCTAAGATTGGGATAAGATGACCCACTCGTCACCCCGGGCTTGTCCCGGGGTCCACTGTGCCGCACACCCGAAACTTGAGGCCATGTTGCGCGGTGGATGCCGGGACGAGGCCGGCGTGACGGATGGACGTAGAAACGGCGTTAACCCGCGCACGGTATCACGCCCTCTCAATGCGCTACGTCTTCGCCCTGCCCCTGCTGTTGATCGCGACGCCCGCGCTCGCCTCGGTGCCACCGCATAGCGGGGTGATCCATACGCGAAGCATGCCCGAACTGTCCGACATCGCGTTATTCGGCATGGCGGTCACCGGCGTCTGGCTGGCGCGGCGCGCGCTGCGCAAACGCTTCGCCAAACAGGCCGACACAAGCTCGGCTGCGCCAAAGGATTGACGGCGGCGGCGCGGACAGGCAGCGCTCACGTCATGACCAACGATCCGCTCGACGCGCTCGACGCACTGATCCACTCCCGCAAGGGCGAAAGCGCCTCCAGCTCCTATACCGCCGCCCTGTTCGTCGGCGGCCGCGCCAAGATCGCGCAAAAGGTCGGCGAGGAAGCGGTCGAAACCGTCATCGCGGCGATGCGCAAGGACAAGAAGGAACTGACCAGCGAGGCCGCCGATCTGGTCTATCACCTGCTCGTCCTGCTCGCGGATTCCGGTCTGTGCCTCAACGACGTGCGCAACGAACTGGCGCGTCGGACGGGCACCTCGGGCCTCACCGAAAAAGCCAATCGGACGTCTTGATTCCCCCCTCCCGCTTGCGGGAGGGGAGGCTTGGGTCGGTCGTCCCCCGGACGACCTGAAGCAAGCCGGGGGCTTGCTTCACCCAAGCCTGGGAGGGCATGTGCAAACTCGCCACGCCGTCGGGAATGGAGGTCGACACGCCCTCCCCTAGCCCCTCCCGCAAGCGGAAGGGGAACATGAGGTAACAATGCCGATCGACGCCACCCTGCCCTATGACGACCAGAATATCTTCGCCAAGATCCTGCGCGACGAGATACCGTCGAAGCGCGTCTACGAGGACGAATGGGCGGTCGCGTTCCACGACATCAATCCACAGGCGCCGATCCATGTCCTGGTGATCCCGCGCGGGCCGTACGTATCGTGGGACGATTTCAGCGCCAAGGCTTCGGACGCGGAGATCGCAGGTTTCGTTCGCGCCGTCGGCAAGGTTGCGCGCGACCTCGGGCTCGTCGCGCCGGGCTATCGCCTGCTCGCCAATGTCGGCCTGCATGGCCATCAGGAGATCGCGCATCTCCACGTCCACCTGTTCGGCGGCCACGCGCTGGGCCCGATGCTCGCGCGCTGAGTTCGTCGCAGGCGTAACCAATAAGGGATTGCGCGCGGGGGTTTTGCGACTAGGCTCCCCCGCCAGCACCAAAATACCACCTTGGGGGTTGGCTATTCATGATTTTTGACCGCGTAAAGTCACTGGACGCGATTCTCGCGACCGCCGAGAAGAAGGGACTTCACCGATCGTTGGGGGCGTTTCAGCTGACCATGCTGGGCGTCGGCGCGGTGATCGGCACTGGCATTTTCGTCCTTACGGCCGTCGCGGCGCAAAAGGCAGGGCCGGGCATGATGCTCAGCTTCATGATCGCCGGGTTTGTGTGCGCGGTCGCCGCGTTGTGCTATTCGGAGCTTGCCTCGATGGTCCCCGTCGCGGGATCGGCCTACACCTACACTTATGCCGTGATGGGCGAAATGCTCGCCTGGATGGTCGGCTGGGCTCTCGTCCTCGAATATGCCTTGGGCGCGAGTGCGGTTGCCGTCGGCTGGTCGAACCACCTGGTCGGTGCGCTGGCGGACAGCGGATTCCATTTTCCCGCGATTATCAGCAACGCGGACGGCTTGATGGCCAAGGTCTCGCTGGCGTTCGGTAGTAAAGCAACGCCGGACCTTCTCGCCGCTGCGCAACATGGCGGCTATATCAACGTGCCCGCCGTCGTTGTCGTTCTCGCCGTGACGGCGCTGCTGATCAAGGGCACGACTGAAAGCGCGATGGTCAATGCGGTGCTCGTCGTCGTCAAGCTGGTTGCCCTGACCGCTTTCATGATCCTGACGCTCCCGGTGATGCACACGGCGAATTTCAGCCCGTTCACGCCCACCGGTTTCGGCAATCTGACCAGCGGAACGGGCTATGTCGGCGCGGCCGCATCGATCTTTTTCGCCTATGTCGGTTTCGACGCGGTTTCCACGGCCGCCGAGGAAACCAGGAACCCGCAGCGCAACGTTCCGATCGGATTGATCGGCAGCCTGATGATCTGCACGCTCATCTACCTGTTGGTGGCGGCCGGTGCGATCGGCACGATGGGTGCTCAGCCCGTGACATCGGCGGCTGGTGCGTTCCTCGCGCCCGGATCGCCCGAAATGGCAGGGCGCTGTACCGCGATCGTGGCTAGCGGAGTGACCGAGCCGCTGGTGTGTTCGAAGCATGCGCTGGTGCACGTGCTTCAGACGATCGGCTATCCTGTCATCGGCTGGCTCGTCGGACTTGCAGCGATCATCGCGCTGCCGTCGGTCGTGCTGATGATGATGTTCGGCCAAACCCGCGTATTCTTCACGATGGCACGTGACGGTCTGCTCCCCGCGTCGTTCGCGAAAGTGCACCCGAAGTTCAAGACGCCGTATGTCGTGACCGCCGTCACCGGCCTGTTCGCTCTCATCTTCGCAGGCCTGCTGCCGGTGGGCAGCCTGGCGGACTATTCGAACTCGGGCACGTTGTTCGCGTTCGCGATGGTGGCGCTGGCGGTGCTGGTGTTGCGGGTCAAGGATCCGACGCGCAAACGCAGCTTCCGCACGCCCGGCGTATGGATCGTCGCGCCGCTGGCGATCATCGGCTGCATCGTCCTTTATCTTGCGCTGGATACGACGTCGAAGCTGGTCCTGGTGGGCTGGGGCGCGATCGGTTTGGTCGTTTATTTCCTCTACAGCCGCAGCCGTAGCCATGTTGGACAGGGAATCATCGAGGTTCCCGAACACGAAGCTTATGGCGGGCTGGAGCCCCCGGTGCCCGGCACCGAGTGACCGCCTGAGCCAAGCAACAAGAAAGGGGCCGGAGTAACGATACTCCGGCCCCTTTCTTTTTTTAGGCCCTCTCCCGCTTGCGGGTGCACCGGGTCGGTCATGCCCCCGGCATGACCTGAACAGCGCGGGGCGCTGTTCACCCGGCGCAGGTTGGGTGAGGGTCTTCTTTCTTCTTCCGAGCAGCCGAAGCCAAAAAAAGAAAGAAGACCTTCACCTTCCCACCGCTACGCGGCGGGGCCTTTCCTCTCCCGCGAGCGGGAGAGGAAAAATCCGGATCAGCCCAGCTTTTCTGCCACCAGCGCCTTGAGATCCGCCAGCGGGCGCGGGCCGACATGCGAAATGCATTCGGCGGCACAGATCGCACCCATGCGCAGGCTGGTCGCAAGGTCGCGGCCCTGCGCCTGGCCGGCGAGGAAGCCCGCCGCGAACAGATCGCCGGCGCCAGTCGTGTCGACTACGTGATCGATCGGCTCGGCGGGAACGCGGGCATGTTCGTCGGCATGGTGCGCCTCGGCGCCGCGGGGCCCGTGCGTGCACACCAAGGTCGGCACCCGCGCCGAGAGGTTCTTCACCGCCGCCGCGATATCGTCGGTCTGCATCATCGCGCGGACTTCATTGTCGTTGGCGAAGAGCAGGTCGATCTGGCCGGCGTCGATCAACTCGAAAAACTCGTCGCGATGCCCTTCCACCACGAAGGTGTCGGACAGCGTCAACGCCACTTTGCGCCCGGCATCGCGCGCCATCGCGATCGCGCGCTTCATCGCGTCGCGCGACTGTTCGGCGTTCCACAGATAGCCCTCGAGATACAGGATCGCGCCGGCACCGATCGTTGCGGCATCGACCGCGCTCTCGGGCAGGTACTGCGCCGCGCCCAGGAACGTGTTCATCGTGCGCTGGCCATCGGGCGTGATCAGAATCAGGCAGCGCGCGGTCGGATCGCCGCCGGCCGCCGGCGGCGTGGCGAAATGTACGCCGAGCGACTGGATGTCGTGCGCGAATACCTTGCCGAGCTGGTCGTCGGCGATCTGGCCGATAAAGCCAGTCGGCTGGCCCAATGCCGCCAGGCCCGCAATCGTGTTCGCGGCCGACCCGCCCGACACTTCCTGCCCCGGGCCCATCCGCGAGTAGAGATCGTCGGCGGCGGCGGGATCGAAGATCAGTGCCATCGATCCCTTGGTCATGCCCTCGGCGGCGATGAACTCGTCGGTCGACTGCGAAAGGATGTCGACGATGGCATTGCCGATCGCGACCACGTCATAAGCGGGGCTGGTCAAGTCAAATATCTCCGGGAAATGGTTGGCCGCGCCGTATCGCCGCCGCTAGACAGAAGCAACGATGATCCGCGCTTTCCTCCTGTCGCTAGGCCAGTTCAGCGATTCCGCAATCCTGCGCGTCTTCCTGAAATCGATCGGGCTGACCTTGCTCGTGTTTCTGGTCTTGGGTGCGGGGCTGTGGTTCGGCACGCAATGGCTGTTCGTCGATCAACTCGGCTGGGGGGAGAACGCTGCTGGCCTGGCGATCATCGGCGAGTTCGTCGCGACGATCATGTTCGGCTGGGTGCTGTTCCGCGCGGTCGCGATCGCGGTGATCGGCCTGTTCGGCGATCAGATCGTGATCGCTGTCGAGCGCAAACATTATCCTGATGCGCTGGCGAGCGCGCATGACGTGCCGTTTACCCGATCGCTGCACATGGGACTGCGATCCGCCGGCCGCGCTCTGGCGGTCAACCTGGTGCTCCTCCCGGCCTATATCCTGCTCCTGCTGACCGGATTCGGCACGCCGTTGCTGTTCTTCGCCGCGAACGGCTGGCTGTTGGGCGTCGATCTGGGCGAGATGGTCGCGGCGCGGCATATCGCGCCGGCGGAAATGAAGGCGTGGCGTGCCTCGACTCGCTGGGTGCGGTGGGAATTGGGCGTGATCGTGTCGGGACTGCTGACCGTGCCCGTCGTCAATCTGCTCGCGCCCATACTGGGCGCAGCGATGGCGGCGCATTTGTTTCACGGGAGAAAAGGATGAAAGCTATATTCGCCGTCGCGGGGCTCGCGTTGTTGTTGGCGGGCTGCGGAGAGACGACCATGGCGCGCCCCGCAATGCCGACCGTTGTCGTCAGGCCGACCCAACCGACTAGCGGTCTGGAGCGCGTGATGGGGCAGAGTGCCGCCGGGCTTACCCAATTATTCGGTGCCGCCAACGCCGATGTCCGTGAAGGCACTACACGCAAGCTGCAGTTCCAGGGCACGTTCTGCGTGCTCGATACCTACCTTTATCCGGGCAAGAATGGCGGTGAGCCTACGGTCACGTACATCGACGCCCGCCAGCCCGATGGAAGTCCGATCGACCGCGCAAGCTGCGTCGCAGCGTTGGCGCGGCGGAATGGGGGGAAGTAAACTCCCCTCCCGCTTGCGCGTTCCAGGTCGGTTGCGCCCCCGGCGCAATCTAAACAGTCCGGGGGACTGTTTGCCTGGAACGGGGTTGGGGGAGGGCATGTCTTAATGTCAGCCCTAAAATACCCCCTCCCCTAACCCCTCCCGCTAGCGGGAGGGGAACTTAGCTGTCGCAACGCCCACCCCGCAGCCTCCCGCACCACGCCCGACGGATCGTCACGCAGCGCCTCCAATACCGGCACCAGCCCCACGTCCCCACTATTCCCCGCCGCATAAGCCGCATTGCGCACCATGCGATCGCGCCCGATCCGCTTGATCGGCGACCCCGCAAACACCTGGCGAAATCCGGCATCGTCGAGCGCCAGCAGATCCGCCAGGCGCGGCGCGGCCAGCTCTGCTCGCGGCAGGAACGCCCGGTTGGCCGCCGCTGCCGAGGCGAACTTGTTCCACGGGCACACCGCCAGGCAATCATCGCAGCCATAAATGCGGTTGCCGAGCGCCTCCCGAAATTCCTCCGGCACCGGCCCCTTATGCTCGATCGTCAGGTACGAGATGCAGCGCCGCGCATCGAGCCGATAGGGCGCCGGGAAAGCATCGGTCGGGCAGGCGCGCTGGCACGCATCGCACGACCCGCAACGATCACGCCCCGCTTGATCGGGTGCGAGATCGAGCGTGGTGTAGATCGCACCAAGGAACAGCCAGCTGCCATGGTCACGGCTGACGAGATTGGTGTGCTTGCCTTGCCAGCCCAGCCCCGCCGCCTCGGCCAGCGGCTTTTCCATCACCGGCGCGGTATCGACGAACACCTTGAGGTCGGCGCCCGGCGCTTCCGCCACGATCCACCGCGCCAGTGCCTTCAACGTCCGTTTGACGAGATCGTGATAATCGCCGCCCTGCGCATAGACCGAGATCCGCCCGCGATCCCCCTCGCCCGCCAGCGCCAGCGGATCGCGGCCAGGCGCATAGCTCATGCCGAGCGCGATCACGCTCCTGACCTCGGGCCACAAACCAGCAGGTGCGGCGCGGTGATGCGCGCGCTCTTCCATCCAGATCATCTCGCCATGGCGGCCCTCAGCCAGCCATTGCCGCAGCCGCTCGCCCGAGCGCGGCGCGGCATCGGCGCGCGCGATGCCGATCGCGGCGAAACCGAGCCTTAAGGCTTCGTCGCGCAAGCGGTCTTCGAATAGCTTGTGTTCGGTCACTTCGCCCCGCTACCACGGACGGACCAATCGAGGGAGGTCGCGTGTCTCAGTCTCTGGCCGTCACCGCCCACGGCCTCGTCAAGAATTTCGGTGGGCGGCGCGTGGTCGACGGCGTCGACCTCGCGGTGCCGACTGGCACGATCTACGGCGTGCTCGGCCCCAATGGCGCGGGCAAGACCACGACCTTGCGCATGCTGCTCGGCATCATCGAACCCGATGAAGGCGAGCGCACCTTGCTCGGTCGCGACCGTCCGCGGGAGGCGAGCGACCATGTCGGCTATCTGCCCGAGGAACGCGGCCTCTATCCGCAGATGAAGGCGCGCGAAGCGATCGCCTTCATGGGCGCGCTGCGCGGCCTGCCCTGGAAAATCGGGCGCAAGCGAGCGATCGAGATGATGGAGCAAGCGGGCCTCGGCTATGCGGTCGATTTCAAGATCCGCAAATTGTCCAAGGGCATGGCGCAGTTGGTCCAGTTGCTCGGGTCGGTCGTCCACCAACCCGATCTGCTCGTACTCGACGAACCCTTTTCCGGACTCGACCCGGTCAATCAGGAAGGGCTCGAACGGCTGATCCGCGCCGAGCAGGCGCGCGGGGCGACCGTCCTGTTCTCGACCCATGTCATGGCGCATGCCGAGCGGCTATGTGATCGGCTAGCGATCATCGCCGGGGGCAAGCGGCGGTTCGAGGGTACCGTCGCCGAAGCGCGCGGGATGCTGCCGATGCGCGCACATTATCAACCCGAACGCGACGGCCCGGAGGTGGCGGCGATCCTGCCCGCCGACGCCCAGCATAATGGCCGCGACTGGGTATTCCCGGTCGCCGATGACGGAGTCGAAGCCTTGCTGCTCAAGCTGACCCAGTCGGGTTTTGGCGTGGCCGGCCTGTCGATCGAGCGTCCCGGGCTGCACGATGCCTTCGTGCGGATCGTCGGCGCTGAAGCGCTTGCCCAGGCTGAAGCGGAGGCGCTGTGATGACCGGCAATTACCGTCGCGCGCTTCGCCAGGCGATGACCGTCGCCCGGCGCGATTTCATCGCCACGGTGTTCACCCCGACGTTCCTGCTTTTCCTGTTGTCGCCGATGTTCACCATCCTGTTCGGCGCGGCCGGTGGGTTCGGCGCATCGAGCATGGCGCAGGGCGCCGCCGACCGCGCGCGGATCGTCGTGATCGCCGCCCCCGACCAGGCAGCGGCGATCGTCGCGACCGACCGCCAGCTGCGCCAGGTGTTCGGGCGTGGCGACATCCCACCGCCGCTCGATGTCCTGACGCCGTCGGGCGATCCCGCCGCCCAGGCGCGCGCGCGCGTTTCGAGCCATGACGGCGATGTCGATGCGGCGCTTTATGGACCGCTCGAGCGCCCGACGATCGTCTATGGCGGTGGCGGCAGCGACGAGGCCGACTATCTCGCGGGCTTGGCCGAACAAGTGCTGCGCGCGCAGAAGATCGGATCGACCGCAACGCTCAGCACCCCGACCAAGACGAAGATCGTCCGCACCGTCGTGACCACCAGCGGCCATAACGCCGCGGCCTTGTTCGCGGTCATGGCGATCTTCCTGCTGACGCTGTTCCTCGCCGGCCTGACGATGGGCACGATGGCGGAAGAGCGCAGCAACAAGGTGATCGAAGTGCTCGCCGCCGCGGTGCCGCTCGAATCGGTCTTCTTCGGCAAGCTGATCGGCATGTTCGGCGTCGCCTTGCTGTTCGTCGGCTTCTGGGGCACGGTCGCGAGCCAGATCACCAGCATTCTCCCTGCCGGGACGGCGGCGGCGCTCGCGGGCGTGGCGCCAGCCGTCGGCAAGCCGGTCTTCGCGTTGCTGTTCCTCGCCTATTTCGTCATGTCGTATCTGCTGATCGGCGCGGTCTATCTGATCCTTGGCGCGCAGGCGTCGACGCAGCGCGAACTTCAGCTGATGGCGCTGCCGATGACTGTCGTGCAGATGGCCAATGTCGGCATGTCGACCGCCGCCGCCGGCAAGCCCGGGAGCACGATTGCCTGGATCGCGGAGATCTTCCCGTTCAGTTCGCCGATGGCGATGGCCGCGCACGCCGCCAATTCGTCCGCTTTGTGGCCGCACGCGGCCGCGATCCTGTGGCAATTGCTTTGGGTGTCGCTGGTGATCTCGCTCGGCGCGCGTTGGTTCCGCCGCGGCGTGCTGAAGTCGGGCGAAGGCCCCAAACGCAAACGCAAGCAGCCGCAGCCGCAGCCGCAGCCGCAGCCGGCGAGCAGCTAAGAGTCTGTTTGAAAACTCGCGAAAGAGCGAATTTTGAGACCGCACCGCCCTCCGCAGCCTTTCCATCGATGCTGCGCATCGCCGGAACCTTAGGCTGCTCTGCCCGCTAAACGCGCCCTCGGCGCGTTTTCAAACGGACTAGCCGCTCCACTATTGACATCTGTGTAAGTATAGGTTTGTCTCGCCCGATAAATGGGAGAGTGGGCATGGCGACTCAAGCCGAATTGACCGAGATGATGGCGAAGGGTCCGACCTTCAAATATGAAGGTCCGGTCGATCCGCTCGACGTCAGCCGCGCCGAACTTTATCGCGACGATGTCTGGCAAGAGCCGTTCAAGAAACTCCGCGCCGAATCGCCGGTCCACAAGGTCGAGAATTCGGATTACGGCCCCTATTGGTCGATCTCCACCTACAAGCCGATCCTCGAGGCGGAATCGCTACCGGATGTCTTTTCGTCCGAAGTGGGCGGGATCACGCTTGCCGACTTCCTGCCCGACAGCGACGTCAAGATGCCGATGTTCATCGCGATGGACCGGCCGAAACATACCGGCCAACGCCGCACCGTCGCCCCCGCCTTCACCCCCAGCGAGATGGTGCGGATGAAGGCCGACATCGTCCGCCGCACCTCCGAGCTCCTCGACACGCTTCCCTGGGGCGAGCGGTTCGACTGGGTCGATACCGTATCGATTGAGCTCACCACCCAGATGCTCGCGATCCTGTTCGATTTCCCGTGGGAAGATCGCCGCAAGCTGACCTTCTGGTCCGACTGGGCAGGCGACATCGAGCTGGTCAAGACACCCGAGCTGCGCGCCGAACGCCTGACCCACATGTTCGAATGCGGCGCCTATTTCCAGAATCTGTGGAACCAGAAGGTCGGCAAGGAACCAACGCCCGACCTGATCAGCATGATGATCCATTCGGACGCGATGGCGGAGATGGATCAGTATGAATTCCTCGGTAATCTGATCCTGCTGATCGTCGGCGGCAACGACACGACGCGCAATTCGATGTCGGCCGCGGCCTACGGCCTCGACCTGTTCCCCGACCAGCGCGCCAAGCTCGAGGCAAATCCCGAACTGATCCCTAATGCGGTTCAGGAAATCATCCGCTGGCAAACGCCGCTCGCGCACATGCGCCGCACCGCGACGCAGGATTACGAACTGGGCGGGGAGATGATCAAGGAAGGCGACAAGCTCGCGCTCTGGTATCTGTCGGCCAATCGCGACGAGACCGTGTTCGGCGACGACGCCGACAATATCGTCGTCGACCGGGCCAATGCGCGACGCCATCTGGCGTTCGGTCATGGCATCCACCGCTGCGTCGGTGCGCGCCTCGCCGAACTCCAGATCAGCGTGCTGCTCGAGGAAATGGCCAAGCGCCGGATGCGCGTGAACGTGCTGGGCGAGCCGGAGCGCGTCGCGGCGTGTTTCGTCCACGGCTATCGCAAGCTGCCGGTCGAGATCAGCAAATATTGAACCAACGCATCATGCCGGATTGAAACCGGCGACGCTCATCGTCCGTACTTATATAGGTCCGATCGATGGAGCCTGTATGATGACGTTCGACCGCCGCCATTTCCTGACCCTGGCCGGCACCGGTGCCGCGACGATGCTGTTCGGCGGCTGCCGCGCCGCGCCCGCTTCCCCGCCCGAAAAGTTCGAGTTCCAGTTGAGCGACGCCGAGTGGCGCAAGCGGTTGCCGGGGATCTCCTATCAAGTGCTGCGCCACGAGGCGACCGAGACGCCCTTTTCCAGTCCGCTCAACAACGAGCATCGGGCCGGCATCTTCTCGTGCAAGGGCTGCGTGCTCCCGCTCTATTCGTCGAAGACCAAGTTCGACAGCGGGACCGGCTGGCCGAGCTTCTGGGCGCCGTTGCCCAATGCGGTCAAGACCCGCAACGACAGTTCGCTTGGGATGACGCGGACCGAGGTCCATTGCCGCCGTTGTGGCGGGCATCTGGGGCACGTGTTCGACGATGGGCCCAGGCCGACCGGCCTGCGTTACTGCATGAACGGCGCGGCGATGAATTTCACGCCGGGCAAGGCGTAGGCACAATCGTTATCGAACTGGACATACGCTTCCCCGGCGAAGGCCGGGGAAGCGTGAATTCAATGCTATCGCTATAGTCCGGCGATCCGGCGTCGCTCAGTCGCGGACGCCGACCACACCACGGGCACCGACAGGGGCGATCGTCGCGATCGTCTCGGCATGACGCTTGACATCGACCTGGCCATCGTCGCCATTGTCCATTTTCGCCGCGCCATTCGCGTAGATGAAGCCCTTGGTCGGATAGATCGACGTGCCGAGATCGCCGTTCGGGCCGTACCAGACCTTAACCTCGCTCCAGTCGCCATCGGCCGACACGTCGATCGCACGGACATTATATTCAACGCCGCCGCGACGCGACCAATTGGCATGGGTCAACAGGACTTCGCGATCGCTGACGATAGCCGATACCATCGCCACGTGACCAAGACGCATATGGCCGGTCGAAGCGAAAGCAAGCACCGATCCGACCTTGGGCGTGCTGCCGCGCTCATATTTGCCGGCGGCCTGCGACCACCAGGTGTTGGCGTTGCCGAAAATCTGGATACCCGAAATCTCGCGCGCATAGGGAGCGCATTGCCAGAACCGAGCCTGAGCCGGCACCGTCGTCGCCAGGGCGCAGAGCGCCACCAGCGCGAATCGCGCTGCCAAACCACCAAATTTCATGCGACCCCCCAAAGGTCCGTTGAACTGTCGATGATGGGTTAGGTGGACAAAACCGACATGGGAACCCTGTCGCGGCGATGAACGGAACCTTTCACGACGAACTGTGTTTCGTCGCCGGTGAATGCCCAAATGCGGTGTGGTGCGGATCCGGCTGACGGCTCCCACACCTAGATTTTGTGGCCGAAATCCGCCGAATCGCTACCGGTGCCGCCCCCCTGGTCAAGGCGCGTGCGGGGTACCCTCAGCCTCCGCCGCCGCGATCATGCGCGCCAGCCGCGCGTCATGCTCGCTGCGTCCGAACGGAAATTTTGTGAACAGGATGGCCGCCGCGACCGCCAAAACGCCATAGATGGCGATATAGGCGAGCGTCAGGTGATCGATTACCGTTTCGGGCACGAGGCCGGGCTTTGCGTTGGCCGGAAAGGCGACGAGATCGAGCAATTGACCGACAATCATGATGCCAAGCCCTGACGTACATTTCTGCACGAAGAACGAGCCCGCGAAATACACTCCCTCCGAGCGCCTGCCGGTGCGCGCCTCCGAATCCTCGACGACGTCGGCCATCATCGAAGCGCCCAGAATGAAGGACGAGACGCTGAGCGCAGTGCCCAGGATGTAGATCGACAACAGCACCGCGACGAGCGCCCCCGAACCGATCGGCGGCAGCATGCCCGCGAAGCGCAGCCAATAAGGCATGGTCTGGACCACCATCGCGCTCAGTACGAAGGCCATGGCGGCGCGAGGTTTGCTGGTGCGCTTGCCGACCGCGGGGGCGATGAAGAACGCCAATGCGGCGCCAGCCATCAACGCGAAAGGCAGCAGGCGCAAGGTCCAGGATTCGAACCGCCAGATGTAGCTGTAGGTGTAATTGGACAGCGCGTAGTTGATGCCCTGATTGGTGTAGGCGCAAACCCCCGCCACCATCAGGATCACGAAGCCTCGATTCCTGACCGTCTCCCACAGTTCGCGAAAATGGTCGCCGAGCGTCTGGCTGATCACCCTCGTCTTGGGCAGCCGTGCGATCTCGTGGTGTGTGCCGAGCGCCGACGCCAGGATCGCGATCACCATGATGACCGCGCTAGCGATCGCCAGATGACTGTACCCCAACCGGTTGAGCAGACCGTTCGGATGCGTTGCGCTCGGCGTCAGGAACACACCATAAGCAAGCAACAGGATCGTCAGGCCCCCTGCCCAGCCAAACAGATAGCGGTACGACGTAATCCGCGTCCGCTCGTCATAATCGGACGTCAATTCGGGTGTCAGCGCCTGCGACGGCACTTCGTAGCAGCTCACCGCGCTCCGCACCGCGACGGCGGTCGCGAACAGCCAGATGAGCGTCCCGCCTTGCCCCATGGTCGGCGGGTTCCATAGCAGCAGCCAGCCGATCGCGATCGGCAATGCCGCCGCATACATCCAGGGATGGCGCCGCCCCCAGCGGCCCTGCGTGCGATCCGACAGCACGCCGATCAGGGGATCGATGAAGGCGTCGCAAACCAGCGCGAGAAAAATGACCAACCCGACGGTCGAGGCGTCGAGCCCCATGACCTGGTTATAGAAGATCAGCAAGAACGTCCCGAACCCGGCATCCTTGACCCCGTAGGCGACCGACCCGAAGCCGTAACTCGCCGTGGTAAAGCCCGAGAGCCGGCGCGGTGCCGGCGTGGCAATTTTGCTCACGAGGCCGCCGCCTCCAGCGACGAGAACAGGCCCGGCACGCTGTCGTCCCAGCTCGCGCGCGTGCCGATCAGCATGCCGCCATCGACCAGGATGTGCGTGCCGGTGACGAAACTGGCGTCATCGCTCGCGAGATAAGCGACCGCCGCGGCAATGTCCTCGGGCCGTCCGGCACGCTGCACCGGTTGGGCGTGCGCGGCGGTCTGGGCGATCACGCCGTTGACATGATCGCGCACCTCGCCTTCGAGCCCCAGCGCCGAAGTGAAGATATTGGTGGTGATGAACCCCGGCACCACCGCATTGACGCGGATATTGTGCTTGGCGAGATCGGCGGCGGCGACCTTGGTCAGATGCAGCACGCCCGCCTTGGCGGTCGAATAAGCGGTCGGTGCATAGCCGCTGCCCAGCGCCGAGACGCTCGACGTGTTGACGATCGCCCCGCCGCCGCGCTTCGCCATCAGCGGCGCGGCATAGCGGATGCCCATCGCCACCGATCGCAGCAACAGGCTCATCGTGCGATCCCAATCGTCGGGCGAAATCTCGTCGATCTTGTCGCGCGCGCCCGCCGCGCCGGCATTGTTGAACAGAATATCGAGCCCCCCGGCCGCATCGGCGGCGCTCAGCAACGCCTCGATATCAGTGGTCTGGGTCACGTCGGTTTTCTGGAAGCGGATGCGGCCGTTCGACGTTTCGGCAAGCTCCTGCCCGCCTGCGACATCGACATCGCCGATCAGCACGTCCGCGCCTTCCTCGACCAATCGCAGCGCCGTCGCTCGCCCAATACCGGAGGCGCCGCCAGTGACCACGGCGCGCTTGCCCTGAAACCGCATTCCATTCTCCTGCATGTATTTTTCCCGCAGCATAGAGGGGGCTTGAGGCCGGTCAATCCGACTTTTCGAATTTCGGGTTTGTTTGATGTTGCAGCGAGCTTTGCGCCAAACTACCAACCGTCAGCCCGGACTCGTTCCGGGGTCCAACCCGGCACAACGGAATCCGGTCGTTGTTGCACGTCGGATGCCGGGACAAGCCCGGCATGACGAGTTGGACATGGGGAGAGGAACGACATGGCGCTCGACGCCGAAACCTTCGACGCATTAATTGACACCGTCCGCCGCTTCGTGGCCGAGCGGCTTCGTCCTCTGGAAGCCGAGGTGGAAGCACAGGACGCGATCCCCGACGACGTCACCGCGGAGATGAAGGCGATGGGCCTGTTCGGCCTGTCGATCGCCGAGGAATATGGCGGCCTCGGGCTGACCATGCTCGAAGAGGTAAAGGTCGCGATCGAGCTCGGCCGCACCACCCCGGCGTTCCGCTCGAGCTTCGGCACCAATGTCGGCATCGGCAGCCAGGGGCTCGTCATGGCCGGCAGCCCCGAGCAGAAAGCGGAATGGCTGCCCCGGATCGCGAGCGGCGAGATCATCACCAGCTTCGCGCTGACCGAACCCGACGTCGGCTCCGATTCGGGCGCGGTGAAGACCAAGGCTGTGTGGGACCCCGGATCGGGGTCCGGGGCAGGCGCCTATCGCCTGTCGGGCACCAAGCGCTTCATCACCAATGCCGACAAGGCCGACCTGTTCACGGTGATGGCGCGAACCGGCGACGCGCCGGGCGGACGCGGCGTCTCCGCCTTCCTGGTCCCGCGCGATCTTGCCGGCGTGTCGATCGGCGAGCCCGAGAAGAAGATGGGGCAAAAGGGCGCCAGGGTCGCCGATGTCATTTTCGACGACGTGGTCGTCCCCGTCGAGAACCGGCTCGGTGCCGAGGGCGAAGGCTTCAAGATCGCGATGCGCGTGCTCGATCGCGGACGGCTGCACATCTCGGCGGTGTGCGTCGGCGTCGCCGAGCGGCTAATCTCCGATTGCGTCGCTTATGCCAGCGAGCGCAAGCAGTTCGGCAAGCCGATCGCCGAGCACCAATTGATCCAGGCGATGATCGCCGATTCGAAGACCGAGGCGCTCGCCGCCCGCGCGCTCGTGCTGGAGACGGCCGCGGCAAAGGACGACTGCAAGGACGTCGTGATGGAATCGGCCGCGGCCAAATACTTCGCCAGCGAGATGGTCGGCCGCGTCGCCGACCGCGCGGTGCAGATCTATGGTGGTGCCGGTTATATCGCCGATTACGGCATCGAACGGCTGTACCGCGACGTCCGCCTGTTCCGCATTTACGAAGGCACCAGCCAGATCCAGCAACTGATCATCGCGCGCGAGACGTTGAAACGCGGGGGGTAAGTCGAGCGAGCGAAATAGCCCGTCACCCCAGCGAAAGCTGGGGTCTCAAGCGACGGCGCGCTGACGGTGCCGCTTGCAGCACGAGATCCCAGCTTTCGCTGGGATGACGGTTTTCAGAAACGGGAGCAGACAGACATGGACACCAGCAAGTTCTTCAGCCTCGAAGGGCGCGTCGCGCTGATCACCGGGGGATCGCGCGGCATCGGCAAGATGATCGCCGCGGGCTACATCGCCCAGGGCTCCAAGGTGTATATCTCGTCGCGCAAGGCGCCGGCCTGCGAGGAAACCGCCGCCGAACTCGGCCCGAACTGCATTCCACTGCCGATGGACGTCTCGACCGTCGACGGCTGCAAGGCACTTGCCGCCAAGCTCGCCGAGCATGAGGATCATCTCGACATCCTGGTCAACAATGCCGGCGCCGCCTGGGGCGTTCCGTTCGAGGACTTCCCAGAAAGCGGCTGGGACAAGGTGATGGACCTGAACGTCAAGTCGCCCTTCTTCCTGACCCAGGCACTGCACGGCCTGCTCAAGGCACATGCCAGCTACGACAAGCCGAGCAAGGTCATCAACATCACCTCGATCGACGGCCTGCGGCTCAATCCGTGGGAGACGTACAGCTATCACGCCTCGAAAGCGGCGCTGATCTATCTCACCAAGCGGATGGCGGCACGGCTGATCAAGGATGCGATCATCGTCACCAGCCTGGCTCCCGGCGCCTTCGCCAGCGAGATGAACCGCGCCGCGCGCGATCACGGCGATGAGGTCGCCAAGAGCATTCCGATGCGCCGTATCGGCACCGACGAGGATATGGCCGGCGCCGCGATCTTCCTCGCCAGCCGCGCCTCGGACTATGTCGTCGGCGATACTTTGGTGGTCGATGGCGGCTTGGTCAACGCGGCCCTGGGGACGTCGATCGACGCTTGAGACTCAAACCCCTCTCCCCTTGGGAGAGGGTTCAAATACTGTCGCCCTTGGTTTCCTGCGGATGGTTAGGCGTCAGGATCAGCGTCCGTCCCTCCACGCGCCAGCTCTTCAGCCGCGACAGGAAGTTCATCCCGATCACGTCCATGTCGCCGAACGCGGGCGAGCTGACGACGGGCAAATCGCGCGCGACGATGTTGCCGATGCGCAGTTCGGGCACTGTCGCGGTGTCGGCGCGGACCGATCCGTTGGCGGTCTGGATGATCATCGGGAACGGGCTCGGGCTGAGCCGAAGCCCTGCCGCTTCCGCCGTATCGATCGACAGAGCGGTCACCGTCGCGCCGCTATCGACCAGCATCTTGCGTTCGACATGGCCGAAGCGGACGGTCACCCAGAAATGGCCGTCATCGGCCATCGGCACGCGCATTTCCTTGCCGACGACCTGTTGCCCGTCCTCTAGGTGCAGCATCTTGGCGACCCGCGCGAACATCGGATCGAACCGCCCGCGCTCGCCGACCAGCATCACGATCAGCCCGAGCGAGACGATCAACGCCGTGGTCGACAGCAGCCGCCCAACCACGCGGAACCGCCGAGCGAGCAGCATCAGCACGACGACGATGCCGATCAGGAGATATAGCGGCAACGAGCCACCCAAAGCGTCAGCCATGCACGCCACCTGCCATGGACTAGATGTATGGCGGCTGAGCGCTATGTCCAGCTTTGTGCACGGACGCGGCTGCCCTGCGCCGCGTCGGATTCTCGGAAGATGTCCAGATCAGCGCGCGACCCCGCCTGCGGCAAGCACGGCTAGCGTCACCAACTCGCTCGCGGTCGAGGTCATCGGCGCAATCTGAACCGGTTTTTCCAGCCCGACCAGCATCGGCCCGATCACCGCGTCGCCACCCAGTTCGCGGAGCAATTTGGCCGAGATATTGGCCGATTGCAGCCCGGGCATGATCAGCACATTGGCCGGCCCCGACAGTCGGGCGAATGGATAATTCGCCAACTGGCGCGGGTTGAGCGCGACGTCGGGCGCCATTTCGCCTTCATATTCGAAGCTGACCTGGCGCTGATCGAGCACGCCCACCGCGGCACGCAGATTCTCCAGCCAACGCCCCTCGGGATTGCCAAAGGTCGAATAGCTCAGGAACGCGACACGCGGTTCATGACCCATGCGGCGGGCGACGGCGGCGGTCTGTTCCGCGATGTCGGCGAGTTCTTCGGGACTCGGACGTTCGTTGATCGTCGTGTCGGCCATGAACACGGTGTGCGTCTGGCCGACCATGACATGGATACCGAACGCGGTCCGCCCGGCCTCGACGTCGATCACCTTGCGAACCTCGCGCATCGTCTGGGCATAGGTGCGCGTGACGCCGGTGATCATCGCGTCGGCTTCGCCGAGCTGGAGCAGGACCGCGCCGAAAATGTTGCGATCCTGGTTGATCATCCGCTCGCAATCGCGGCGCAGATAACCGCGGCGCTGGAGCCGCTGGTAGAGGAAGTCGACCATCCGCGGCACCAGGGTCGAAGTGCGGCTGTTGTGGACCTCGTAGCTTTCGACCTCCTTGACGCCGAGCGCGCGCAACCGGTCGTGGACATCGTCGCGTCCGACCAGCACCGGCATGCCGTAACCGCCTTCGCGGAACGCCACCGCGGCGCGCAGCACGACTTCCTCTTCGCCTTCCGCGAACAACACGCGCTTCGGTTGCGCGCGCGCACCTTCATAAGCCTGGGCGAGCACGCCCGTGGTCGGGTTGAGCCGTCCGCGCAACTGCTGACGATAAGCCGCCATGTCGAGGATCGGTTTGGTCGCGACTCCGGAATCCATCGCCGCCTTGGCGACCGCAGAGGACACCAATTCCATCAACCGCGGATCGAACGGCGCGGGGATGATATATTCGGGACCGAACGTATGGCGCACGCCATAAGCGACGGCGACTTCCTCGGGCACCGCCTCGCGCGCCAGTTCGGCGATCGCATGCGCGGCGGCGATCTTCATTTCCTCGTTGATCCCGGTCGCGCGTACGTCGAGCGCGCCGCGGAAGATGAACGGAAAGCCGATCACGTTGTTGACCTGGTTGGGATAGTCCGACCGGCCGGTCGCGATGATCGCGTCCGGACGCGCTTCCTTGGCGAGTTCGGGACGGATTTCGGGCTCGGGATTGGCCATCGCGAAGATGATCGGCGCCTTGGCCATGTTCCTGACCATCTCGGGCTTGAGTGCGCCCGCCGCCGACAGACCAAGGAAGACGTCGGCACCGTGCAGCGCGTCCTCCAGGGTCCGCTTCTCGGTATCGACGGCATGCGCCGATTGCCATTGATTGACCTTTTCGCGCCCCTGGTAGATCACGCCCGAGCGGTCGCACATGATCACGTTCTCGTGCCGCACCCCCATCGCCTTGATCAGCTCGGTGCAGGCGATCGCCGCCGACCCGGCGCCGTTGACCGCGACCTTGATGTCCGACAGCTGCCGTCCGGTCAGCAGGCAGGCGTTGATAAGCCCGGCCGCGGTGATGATCGCGGTGCCGTGCTGGTCGTCATGGAAGACCGGGATGTTCATGCGCTCGCGCAGCGCCTGCTCGATGATGAAGCATTCGGGCGCCTTGATGTCCTCGAGGTTGATGCCGCCGAAGCTCGGCTCCATCAGCTCGACCGCGTCGATGATGCGATCGACATCCTCGGTCTTGAGCTCGATATCGATCGCGTCGACGTCGGCGAAGCGCTTGAACAGCACCGCCTTGCCTTCCATCACCGGCTTGGAGGCCAGCGCCCCCAGATTGCCCATGCCAAGAATCGCGGTGCCGTTCGAAACGACCGCGACCAGATTGCCCTTCGCGGTATAATCATAAGCGGTCGCGGGATCGTCGGCGATCGCCTGCACGGGAATAGCGACGCCCGGCGAATATGCGAGCGCGAGGTCGCGCTGCGTCGTCAGCGGCTTCGACGCGATAATCTCGATCTTGCCGGGCCGTCCCTCCGAATGGAACAACAATGCCTCGCGGTCGGAAAACTGCACGGAAGATTCGTCGGCCATCCTGGTCCTCTCTGTTGCGCCCGTCTTTAGGTGCGCGTTGGGGAGAAGGAAACCGGCTTTCGGGCCCTTGATGCACTTTTACCGACGCGGATGCGCCGCCCGCTGGGCCGAAATCCGCATACTTTACCCACAGCAAAGGGCGAAAGTGGGATTTGCGCCGCAGATCGGCTGGGCTAACCGACGCCAATGGCTGACGCCGCACCGACCCCGATGATGGCCCAATATCTCGCCCTGAAAGCGGAGGCTGGCGATTGCCTGCTATTCTACCGGATGGGCGATTTCTTCGAACTGTTCTTCGAGGACGCGAAGATCGCAAGCGCCGTGCTCGACATCGCGCTGACCGCGCGCGGCGAGCATGACGGCGAGAAGATCCCGATGTGCGGCGTGCCGGCCCATGCCGCGGTCGGCTATCTGCAACGGCTGATCAAGGCCGGTCATCGCGTCGCCATCGCCGACCAGACCGAAACCCCGGCCGAGGCCAAGAAGCGCGGCGGGTCCAAGGCGTTGGTCGCGCGGGCGATCATCCGCGTCGTGACCGCCGGTACCTTGACTGAGGAAGCCCTGCTCGATTCCCGCACCGCCAATTGGTGCGTGGCGATCGGCGAAGCGGCGGGCGGGATCGCTGTCGCCGCCGCCGACGTTTCGACCGGACGGTTCGAATTGGTCGAGACCGATGCCAGCGGGCTGTCCGCCGAACTTGCGCGCCTGAACGCGGCCGAAGTGCTCGCGAGCGAGGGAAGCGTATTCGATCATCTCGCCACCGTTCTTCGCCCGCGGGGCGAGTTCGATTCGACTGCGGCAGAAGCGCGGCTGAAGCGGGTCTATGGGGTCGCCACGCTCGACGGCTTCGGACAATGGAGCCGCGCCGGCATGGCCGCGGCCGGCGGGCTCGTCGCTTATCTCGACCATACTGCGAAAGGCTCGCTGCCGTTCCTGCGCCCGCCCCGAATCGGCAATGCCGGTGAAGCGATGGCCATCGACGCCGCGACGCGCGACAGCCTGGAGCTTACCCAGACCCAAACCGGCCAGCGCAAGGGCAGCCTGCTCGACGCGGTCGACCGCACCGTGACCGGCGCCGGCGCGCGACTGCTCGCCGCCGATATCGGCGCACCGCTGATGGACCGCGCGGCGATCGAAGCGCGGCTCGACCTCGTCCAGCGGTTGCACGACGACGGCGCCCTGCGCGAAAGCCTGCGTGCGACCTTGCGCAGCCTGCCCGATATCGGCCGCGCGCTGGGACGTCTGGTCGCCGGCCGCGGCGGCCCGCGCGATCTTGGCCAGTTGCGCGACGGCCTGGATGGCGCCTGGTTGCTCGGCGAGCGGATCGATGCGCTCGATGCGCCACCACCCTTGCTCAAGGACATCGTGCCTCGGCTCCGCGGCCACGGCTCGCTGATCGACCTGCTCAAACGCGCGCTCGTCCCTTCCCCGCCGATCGAGGCGTCTGACGGCGGCTATATCGCCGAAGGATATGACACCGCGCTCGACGATCTGCGCGATATCGGCGCCGGCGGCCGCCGCGCGATCGCCGCGCTCGAGGCGGAATATCGCACCCGCACCGGCACCAGCGCACTCAAAATCCGTCATAACGGCGTGCTCGGCTATCATGTCGAGGTTCCCGCCAAGGCAGCCGATCCGCTGATGGCGCCCGACAGCGGGTTCACCCATCGCCAGACGCTGGCGGGGGTCGTCCGCTTCAACGCGCCCGAACTCCACGAACTGGCGATGAAAGTCACCCAGGCCGGCAGCCACGCGCTTGCCGCCGAGGCCGCGCATCTCGAGGAGCTCACCCAGGCCGCGCTCGCCGGTCGCGAGGCGATCGCGGCGACCGCCGACGCGCTGGCCCGGCTCGACGTTGCCGCAGGCCTGGCCGAGCGTGCCGCCGAAGACGGCTGGGCGCGGCCGAGCCTGGTCGACCATGCCTGTTTCGAGGTTGAGGGCGGGCGCCATCCAGTGGTGGAAGCCGCCGTCCAGCGCAGCGGCGAACGCTTCGTCGCCAATGATTGCGTGCTTTCCGAAACCTCGCGCCTATGGCTGGTTACCGGCCCGAACATGGGCGGCAAGTCGACTTTCCTGCGCCAGAACGCGCTGATCGCGGTGCTCGCTCAGGCGGGTAGCTATGTGCCCGCGACGCGCGCCGAACTCGGACTGGTCGACAAGCTTTTCAGCCGCGTCGGCGCGTCGGACAATCTTGCGCGCGGCCGGTCGACCTTCATGGTCGAAATGGTCGAAACCGCGGCGATCCTGGCGCAAGCCACGCCGCGCAGCTTCGTCATCCTCGACGAAGTCGGGCGCGGCACCTCGACCTATGACGGCCTCGCTATCGCCTGGGCAGTGGTAGAGGCGATCCATGAGGACAATCGCTGCCGTTGTCTGTTCGCGACGCATTATCACGAACTGACTCGGCTTGCCGAACGCTGCGATGCGCTAAGCCTTCACCATGTCCGCGCACGCGAATGGAAAGGTGAGCTGATCCTGCTCCATGAAGTCTCCGAGGGGCCCGCCGACCGTTCCTACGGCCTCGCGGTCGCGCGCCTCGCCGGGCTGCCGCCGGCGACGATCGCGCGCGCCAAGGCAGTGCTGTCCAAGCTCGAAGAGGGTCGCGCCAAGACCGGCGGGCTTGCCGCTGGCCTGGACGACCTGCCGCTGTTCGCCGCCGCGCTCGAGGCGGAGGAAGAGGAGTGCGATGCCGTCCGCGCCGAGCTCGAGGGCCTAGACGTCGACGCGCTCAGCCCGCGCGAAGCGCTGGACGTGCTCTACCGCCTGAAGCGGCTCGCGCACGACACTTAGAGCGATCTGCCTCAGCTGAAATCGACCAGCGCCGGCCGTCCCCCGACGTACGCGCTCTTGGGGTCGTGGAACGGGAAGCCGCCGGGAACCAGCCGCCCGAACAGCGCCGCGGTCCGCATCGTCGCCGTCGCCCCCATGATCGTGGCGCCAGGCCCCGCCAGCATATCGTCGGACAGCAGCACCCCGCGCCCGCGCTCGATCAGCTTGCCGGCCGCGGTCGTCGCCAGGATCTGGCGCCGCACCGTCGAATAGGGGATCGTCAACGCGCGCGCGATCGCCGCCGCCGACACCGGATCGCGTTGCTCGATCGGCACGACGGTCGCGGTTTCCGAGTAACGACGCGCCAATTCGCTGTCGAGCGTGATCCGCCGCACGCTCGCGACCAGCACCGCCCCGACGATGGCGAGTTCCAGCCAGTCCGACACGAACAATCCGACGTTATCGAACGCGCCCAGCGCCAGATCGATCGACGCCGCCAGCGTGATGTCAGCGCGATAGGGGTGATCGACCGTCGCTGTCCGCGGGAGCGGCATGTCGAAGGTGAGGAATTCGTCGGCCAGCCAGACCAGCGAATCGTGCAGATGGACCAGCAATGCCGCAACGTCGGGATCGTCGCGCAGCGAAATCGGGATCACCACGCCGCTAGTCGTGCGCGCGCACAATCCGGCATCGATCAGTGCGTTGACGTGGCGGCGAACGGTTTCGAACGGCCGGTGCAACGACTGTGACAGCGCGTTGATGCTGATGCCGCCACTATCGGCCTGGCCGTGCGGCGCGTTGGGCCAATCGGCGAGCACGTCGCCGCTCGCTCGCAATATCGCCAGGAAGAAGATGCCGCGATCGAACACGAACGACCCCCCGGCAAGCTTGCGCACGATGGCGATCGCCCGGACCAGGCTGGTCAGCTGCGTTTCCACCAGCAGGCGCGACGCCAGCCGCGATTGTGTCCGTTCCGGCGTTACCGGCGGCTCAAGGTTCATAATTCCCACCCCGCACCAAAAGAGGCGCCCCGCCAAGCCATTACAGTAAGATTACCGCGCCGCAAACCGTCTGAGCGACCCAAACTCGGACGCTTAGTCAGCAGCAAAGCAGCCTGGGCCGGCCGACATCGTTGCGGCGCCGGCACAATGGTGCGATCCTCAAGTAGAGTTGGGGGACTGCAAATGGATCTGTTTGGCAAGGAACTCGACCGCAACATGCCGCTATTGTCCGCGGATGCGGTCGGTCGGGCGTTGCGGTCGGCGCGCGAGCAATTGGGATTGTCGCTGGCCGAAGTCGCCGGTGAGACGCGAATGGCGGTGCGTCATCTCGAAGCGATCGAGCAGGCGCGCTTCGATGGTTTCTCCGCCCCCGTCTATGCGTTGGGATTCGCCCGCAACTATGCCCGCGCTGTCGGCCTGCCGCTGCCATGGGTCACCGATTGCTTGCGCGGCGAGATTGCGGCATTGTTCTCCAATCGCGGGCGCTTCGATCCCGGCTGAACTGCCGAGGGGCTGCTGCAAGGCCGCTGAAGGAGTGGTTCGGCACCGCAGCCGTTTCGCTTCGCTGAAACAAATTCTAGGCCATAACCACGCGTGACGCCGCCCGCATTCGCGACTATCGCCGGGTCATGTCCGCACGCTTCGACAGCCTGCCCCACCGCCGCGCGATCATCGATCGTCGCTTGTTGGCCGATGCGCTCAAGGCGCTGGAGGGTGACGACCGTACCAAGCTCCGTCATGCCGCGACCGCTTTGCTCAAACAGGCGCTGCAATCGGGCCGCGCCGAGATCGAGCATCGGCTGCTCGAACATCCGTCGCACGGGTTGGAGATCGCGGCGAGCCAGGCGTTTCTGATCGACCAGATCCTGCGTCTGCTCTACGATTTCACCGTCGAGCGGCTTTACCGGCTGAGCAATCCGACCGCCGCCGAACGCCTGACGCTGATCGCGGTCGGTGGCTATGGCCGCGGCGAGATGGCGCCGCATTCGGATGTCGATATAGGCTTCCTGACGCCGTGGAAGGAAACGCCCTGGCACGAGCAGGTCGTCGAATCGATGCTCTACGCCTTGTGGGACCTGGGGCTCAAAGTCGGCCAGTCGACCCGCAGCCTCGACGATATGGTCCGCCAGGCCAAGAGCGACGTGACGGTCCGCACCGCGCTGCTCGAAGCCCGCTATGTGTGGGGCGACCAGGATCTCTATGACGACGCCGCACGGCGCTTCAAAGCAGAGGTCCAGTCGGATACCGCGCGTGTCTTCATTTCGGAAAAGCTCGCCGAGCGCGACTTGCGCCACAAGCGGATGGGCGACACGCGCTACGTCGTCGAACCCAATGTCAAGGAAGGCAAAGGCGGGCTGCGCGACCTCCACGCGCTCTTCTGGATCGGCAAATATGCCTATAACGTCCAGAATGCCGCCCAGCTGGTCGATGTAGGACTGTTCACCCGCGCGGAATATGCCCAGTTCCACCGCGCCGACAATTTCCTATGGGCAGTGCGCTGCCACCTCCATTCGCTGTCACGGCGCGCCGAAGACCGCCTGACCTTCGACATGCAGCGTGAGATTGCCGAGCGGATGCGCTTCGCCGACCGGCCGGGCAAATCCAAGGTCGAGCGCTTCATGCATTATTACTTCCTCCAGGCGAAAGCGGTCGGCGACCTGACCGGGGTCTTCCTCGCGCATCTCGACGAGAAATTCGCCGCGCGCGGGCGGCGCTTCGGCTTACCCGTGCTGCGGCGCCGGCCGAGCAAGCTCAACGGTTTCGTGCTCGACCGCGGCCGCCTCGCGCTGCCCAGTGACGACTTCTTCGTCCAGAAACCCAGCCGGTTGATCGAGATGTTCGTGTTGGCCGATCGCCATGGGCTCGAAATCCATCCGCTGGCGATGCGCGCCGCAGCACGCGACGCGAAATTGGTCGATGACATCCGCCGCGACCCGGAAGCGAACGCCTTGTTCCTCGAGGTGCTGACCAGCCGCCACAATCCCGAGACGACATTGCGCTGGATGAACGAGGCCGGCGTGTTCGGCCGCTTCGTTCCCGATTTCGGCCGTGTCGTCGCGCAAATGCAGTTCGACATGTATCATCATTATACGGTCGACGAACATACCATCCACGCGATCGGACTATTGAGCCGGATCGAACGCGGCGAGCTCAGCGAGGACCATCCGCTCAGCCACGCGATCATGAAGCAGATCGCATCGCGCCGCGTCCTCTATGTCGCGGTGCTACTCCACGATATCGCCAAGGGGCGCGGCGGCGATCATTCGGTGCTCGGCGCCGAAGTCGCGCAGCGGCTGTGTCCGCGCTTCGGGATGACCGCGGCCGAGACCGAGACCGTCGCCTGGCTGGTCCGCTATCATCTGCTGATGTCGGCAACCGCGTTCAAGCGCGACCTGTCCGACTTCAAGACGATCCTCGATTTCTGCGAGGCGGTGCAAAGTCCCGAGCGGTTGCGCTTGCTGCTGACCTTGACGGTGGTCGACATCCGCGCGGTCGGCCCCGGCGTGTGGAACGGCTGGAAGCGTCAGCTTCTCACCGATCTCTACGAAGCGGCGGAAGAAGTGTTGCGGCTCGGCCACAAGCAGAAGGGACGGAGCGAACGCGTCGCGGCCAAGCAGTACGCCGTCGCCGCCGCGCTCGGCTGGAACGACAAGACCTTCGCGTCGGTCGTCAAGCGCCTGCCCGAATCCTATTGGGTGGCGGAACCCGACCATGCGCTGATCGCCAATCTGAAGCTGATGGCCGAGGCCGGCGACGAGCCGTTGTCGATCGCCAGCCAGGTCGATGCGGATCGCGGCGCGACTTTGGTCACCATCTACGCCGCCGACCATCCGGGGCTATTCTACCGGATAGCCGGGGCGATCAGCGTGGCGGGCGGCAATATCATCGACGCGCGCATCCACACGACGCGCGACGGCATGGCGATCGACAATTTCCTGGTCCAGGATCCGCTCGGCCGCCCGTTCGACGATACCGCCCAGCTGACCCGGTTGCGGCGCGCGATCGAGGATGCGCTGGCCAATCGCAACAAGCTCAGCGATCGGCTCAAGGCGAAACCGCTACCCCGGCCGCGCGCCGAGGCGTTCGACATCAATCCCGCGGCGTTCGTCGACAATCACGCGTCGAACCGCTTCACGGTGATCGAGGTCAATGCGCGCGATCGCCCGGCCTTGCTGCATCAGCTCGCCCAGGCGCTGTTCCAGTCGAAAGTGACGATCCACTCGGCGCATGTCGCGACCTATGGTGAGCGCGCGGTCGACACTTTCTATGTGACCGACCTGACCGGCGACAAGATCGAGGCACCGGCGCGGGTCAAGGCACTCGAACGCCGGCTGGTCGATGCCGCGATGGGAGAGATGGCCGCCGAGGCGGCCTGACAGAGGAGGACGCAATGCCGGTACTCGGAGTTGGTGGAATATTCTTCCGCGCAAAGGATCCCGATGCGCTCAACGCATGGTATCGCGAGAATCTGGGCATCGGTGCCGGCTGTTCGGCTGAAGACACCGGTCCCGCCGACGAGTGGAGCTGGACGATCCAGGGCGGGCCGCTGATCTTCTCGCCGTTCAAGGCGGACACCGATTATTGGCCGAGCGATCGCCAGTACATGCTCAACCTGCGTGTCCGCGACCTTGATGGCCTGCTCGAGCAATTGAACGCCAGCGGGATCGACGTGATCATCAAGCAGGAATGGAACTCGCCGGAAACCGGCCAGTTCGCGCGCATCCACGACCCCGAGGGCAACCCGATCGAATTGTGGGAAGCGCCGGCTTGAGTCGATCCGACCCCGTTCCGCCCGGCGCGGCGTTCCAGGCCAAGCTCCTGGACGATCTCGACGCGCTGACCCGTCGCCACCGCCGGCGTGTGCTGGCGGCACGAACCGGCCACGACTTCGCCTCGAACGATTATCTCGGCCTTGCCGGCTCACCCGACATGCGGGCGATCGTCGCCGATGCGCTGGCGCGCGGCGTGCCGATCGGCGCAGGCGGATCGCGTCTGTTGCGCGGCAATCACGAGGAACATGAAACGCTCGAAGCGGAGGCAGCGCGCTGGTTCGGCAGCGAGGCGGCGCTCTATTTCAGCACCGGCTTCGCCGCCAATGGCGGATTGTTCGCGGCTTTGCCCGGCGCCGACGATCTCGTCGTTCATGACGAGCTGATCCATGCCAGCGCGCATGACGGCATGCGGCTCGGCCGGGCCGCGCGCGTCTCGGCCAGGCACAATGACGCCGGTGCCGTCGCCGATGCGATCGCTCGATGGCGGCGCGAGGGCGGCCGCGGCCGGCCATGGATCGCGGTGGAAAGCCTCTATTCGATGGACGGCGACCGCGCCCCGCTCGCCGATCTGGTCGCGATCGCCGATCGCGAGGACGCCGTGCTGATCGTCGATGAGGCACATGCGACGGGTGTGTTCGGCCAGGCCGGGCGCGGGCTTGCCGCCGAATGGGAAGGCCGCGACAACCTCATCACGTTGCGCACGTGCGGCAAGGCCCTCGGAGCGGAAGGCGCATTGGTCTGCGCCTCGCGCGCGGTCTGCGATGTCCTGATCAACCGCGCGCGCGGCTTCATTTTTTCGACCGCCCCCTCCCCGCTGATGGCGGCCGCGGTGCGCGGCTCGCTCGATCTGCTCGACCGCGACCCGGACCGCATTGATCGCCTCGCCGCGCTGGTCGATCACGCGCGCGATCGCCTCGTCCCGCTCGGTGCACTTGCGAGCGGGTCGCCGATCATGCCGGTGATCGTCGGTGAAGACGCGCGGACGATGGAGATTGCCGCGCGTCTCCAGGCACAAGGTTTCGACGTGCGCGGCATCCGCCCGCCGACCGTCCCCGTCGGCACCGCGCGGTTGCGGCTGTCGATCACGCTCAATATCGATGCCGCGACGATCGATGCGCTGGCCGAGGCGCTGAAAGAGGCGTTGTGACCGCGATCGTCGTCACTGCCACGGGCACCGATATCGGCAAGACGGTGTTCGCCGCCGCGCTGACCGCCGCGCTCGACGGCTGTTACTGGAAGCCAGTCCAGGCCGGGCTCGACGACGGTAGCGACCTGGAGCGAGTCGGCCGATTGTCGGGCCTGCCCGCCGACCGCCTGCTACCCGAAGCCTATCGGCTGACCACCCCCTGCTCGCCACACCGCGCGGCGGAGATCGATGGCGTGACGATCGATGTGGACGCGCTCGAACCACCGCTTTGCGACCGGCCTTTAGTGATCGAAGGCGCCGGCGGCGTGCTGGTACCCTTCTCGCGACAGGCGACCTTCGCGGACGTGACGGCACGCTGGCAGTTGCCGGTGGTGCTCGTTGCCGCGACATCGCTCGGCACGATCAGCCACAGCCTCGCCGCGATCGAAGCGTTGCGCGCACGCAACGTTAATATCCGTGGAGTCGCCTTTGTCGGCGATGCGGTGGAGGATAGCGAAGCGACGATCGCGGCTATGGGCGGGGTCAAACGCCTCGGCCGCCTGCCGATGGTCGACCCGCTCGAACCCGGTGCGCTGGCCGCTGCCTTCGCCGCCCATTTCGATCTGGCCGATTTTCGATGAGCGATTCGCCGGTCTGGCACCCCTTCACCCAGCACGGGCTCCGCGAACCGATCCCGCTGGTAACGCATGCCGAGGGAGCGGTACTCCATACCGCCGATGGTCGGCGCGTGATCGATGCCATCTCGTCCTGGTGGGTAACCACGCATGGCCATTGCCATCCTCGCATCATGACGGCGATCGCGGCGCAGACCGCGAAGCTCGACCAGATCATCTATGCTGGCTGGACGCACGAGCCCGCCGAGACGCTGGCGCGCGGACTGACGGCGATCATGCCCCCAGCCCTCACCAAGGTCTTCTATTCGGACAGTGGGTCGACCAGCGTCGAGGTCGCGCTCAAGATGGCGCTGGGGTTCTGGGCCAATCGCGGCGAGGCGCGGCACCGCATCCTGGTGTTGGAGCACAGCTATCACGGCGACACGATCGGCGCGATGTCGGTCGGGGCGCGCGGCGTGTTCAACCGGGCCTATGCGCCATTGCTGTTCGATGTCGGCACGATTCCCTTCCCCACCGAAGGTCATGAGCGGGCGACTCTCGACGCGCTGGAGGCGGCATGCCGCGAGCATCCCGCGGCGTTCATTGTCGAGCCGCTGATCCTCGGCGCCGGCGGGATGCTGATCTATCCGGCGCACATATTGGCCGAGATGCGCGCGATCTGTGCGCGACACGACGTGCTGTTCATCGCCGACGAAGTGATGACTGCCTGGGGCCGCACCGGCACCTTGCTGGCCTGCGAGCAGGCCGATGTGGTGCCCGACATTTTGTGCCTGTCGAAGGGGCTGACCGGCGGCGCGGTCCCGCTCGCGGTGACGATGGCGACGCAAGCGATTTTCGACGCGCATCTGTCCGACGATCGGGCCAAGATGTTCTTCCACTCGTCGAGCTACACCGCCAACCCGATCGCCTGCGCGGCGGCGGTCGCCAATCTGGAAATCTGGCGCGACGAGCCGGTGCTGGAGCGGATCGCCGATCTGGGCGCGCGGCAGCAGGCGCGGCTTGATGGGATCGAGGGGTTGGCAGGAAAGCGGCGAATCGGGACGATTGCGGCGATGGAGGTGCCGGTGCCCGATGGCGGCTATCTGGCGGCGATCGGGCCAAGATTGCTCAAGCATTTCCGTGAGTTGAACGTGCTGCTGCGGCCGTTGGGAAACACCGTGTACGTGATGCCACCTTACTGCATCTCCGACGCGGAATTGGATACAGTATACAATGCGATCGCCACGGCGGTTTGACGTCGCTCCATCGTCATGCCGGGCTTGTCCCGGCATCCACCGTGCAACAATGCCGCAATTCCGAGATGGCGCAGTGGACCCCGGCACAAGGCCGGGGTTACGGCGGTAATTTGGGCAGCGGAGCCGGCGCGGAGTAAATCCGCGCCGTCGGTCGGCGCTTGTGCGCCGCCGGCCGAGCTCGCCGAGCTTTCGCGGAATAGCGTTCCGCTATTCCGCGTCGGCGAGCCTTACTTCGGCGAAAGCACCATCAGCATCTGACGGCCTTCCATGCGCGGATAGCTTTCGACCTTGGCGTCCTCGGCAGTGTCTTCCTGCACACGCTTCAATAGGTTCATGCCAAGCTGGCCGTGGCTCAGTTCGCGGCCGCGGAATCGCAGCGTGACTTTGACCTTGTCGCCTTCGCCGATGAACTTGTGGATGGCCTTCATCTTCGTCTCATAATCATGATCGTCGATGTTCGGACGCATCTTGATCTCCTTGATCTCCTGGGTCTTCTGGCTCTTGCGAGCGAGGTTGGCCTTCTTCTGCGCCTCGTACTTGAACTTGCCGACATCGAGGAACTTGGCCACGGGCGGATCTGCGTTGGGCGACACTTCGACGAGGTCGAGACCAAGCCCTTGGGCCTGCTCCATCGCCTCTTTGGTGTACATAACACCCAGATTCTCGCCTTCATGGTCGATCACTCGAACCTTGGGCGACTGGATCCATTCGTTGAATCGGGGGCCGTTCATCGGCGGCGCCTGGTTTGGTCGGCGCATCGTGGGAGGACGGATAGGTACTGCTCCTTTGGGTTGTAAGGTGTGTGATATAGAATTTTGCCGAGGGATTTAAAAGCCGGGACAGCAAAACTAGGCATTTATGATCGGGAATAGCGGTTCGCGATCGGCGCAATCCACGCCGCCGGCAACATTTCCTCACGATTGCGCACGATTACGGCAATGCGGCGGCGATAGTCAGGGGCCGCCGCCAGGACTCGATCTCGCCATAGAAGATCCTGCCGGGCGGCCGCAGGAGGAACGTTCACCTCATCGTCCAGGGGAATGTTCCATGATCTATCGCCTCGCCGCCCTCGCGGCGTCGTCATTGCTGGCTGCCATGCCTGCCGCCGCGCAGGAAGAGCCGCCCAAGCCGGTCACCGTGTCGGCCAATGTCGCCGTGGTGTCGGACTATCGTTTCCGCGGCGTGTCGCAATCCGACAAGCACGCTGCGCTGCAGGGCGGTTTGACCGTCACTCATGAAAGCGGGCTCTATGCCGGTACCTGGGGCTCGAACCTCGCCGGCTGGGGAACCTTCGGCGGCGCCAATCTGGAACTCGACCTGTTCGCCGGGTACAAGAAGGCGATCGCCAGCGGCACCACTATCGATGTCGGCCTGACCTGGTACATGTATCCGGGCGGCGCCGCGCTCACCGACTTTGCCGAACCCTATGTCAAACTCGGTACTACGATCGGACCGGCCAATCTGCTCGCAGGCGTCGCTTATGCCCCGAAGCAGAAGGCATTGGGCAATTTCTCCAACACGCCGCAGAGCCGCGGCCAAGCGCAGGACAATCTCTATGTCTGGGGCGATGCGAGTGTGGGCATCCCCAAGACTCCGCTGACCGCGAAAGCGCATGTGGGTCATTCCAACGGCAATCCCGGGCTGGGGCCCAACGGCACCAGTGTCGCGCCGACCGGCGACTATTTCGACTGGTCGCTAGGGCTGGACTACGTGATCGGGCCGGTGACGCTCGGCGCCTCCTATGTCGACACCGACATCAGCAAGGCGAAGTCGGCGTATTTGCAGCCCAATTTCTCGTCGACCAAGAATGGTTCCTCAATCGCCGGGGCAACCGCTCTCTTCTCTGTCAGCGCGGCGTTCTGATCGACAAACGGGCGGCGCATGGCGCCGCCCGCTATCCTCGCATCAGGCGTTCGCTTCAGCTTGCGCCGTCAGATCGGGCGCCAGCGCTTCGCGCTGGAGCTGTTCGACCACCGCGGCCAGGGTCAGCACCTGCTGACGATCGCTGCCCAACTGACGCAGCGCCACCGTACCTTCGTCGGCCTCGCGCTTGCCGACGACCAGCAGGTTCGGGACCTTGGCCAGGCTGTGCTCGCGCACCTTGTAGTTGATCTTCTCGTTGCGAAGATCGGTCTCGACTCGCAGCCCTGCCTTGCGCAGCTCGGCCGCGACCTGCACCGCATAATCGTCGGCGTCCGACACGATCGTCGCGACCACTGCCTGCACCGGCGCGAGCCAGGCTGGGAGCTTGCCCGCGAAATGCTCGATCAGGATGCCGATGAAGCGCTCGTACGACCCGAAGATCGCACGATGCAGCATCACCGGGCGATGGCGCTCGCCATCCTCGCCGACATAGCTCGCGTCGAGCCGCTCGGGCAGCACACGGTCCGACTGGATCGTGCCGACCTGCCACGTGCGGCCGATCGCATCGGTCAGGTGCCATTCGAGCTTGGGCGCGTAGAACGCCCCCTCGCCTGGCAGCTCTTCCCAGCCATATTCCTCGGTTGCGAGACCGGCCCTGACCACGGCGTCGCGCAGTTCGGCCTCCGCTTTGTCCCACATCTCCTCAGTGCCGAAACGGTTGTCGGGGCGCAGCGCCAGCTTGATCGCATATTTGAAGCCGAAGTCGCGATAGATGCGGTCGGCGAGGCGGCAGAAAGCCTGCACTTCCTCGACGATCTGGTCCTCGCGGCAGAAGATGTGCGCATCGTCCTGCGTAAACTGACGCACGCGCATCAGCCCGTGCAACGCGCCGTGCGGCTCGTTGCGGTGGCAGCAGCCATTCTCGTACAGGCGCAGCGGCAGGTCACGATACGACTTGATCCCCTGGCGGAAGATCAGGACGTGCGCCGGGCAATTCATCGGCTTCAGTGCCATCCATTCGGCATGGTCCGAGACGATCGGCCCCTCATCCTCGACATTGGGCGCTTCGTCGGGGATGACGAACATGTTCTCGCGATATTTGCCCCAATGGCCGGACTGCTCCCATTGGCGTGCGTCCATCACCTGCGGCGTCTTCACCTCGCGATAACCCGCGGCATCGATCGCGCGGCGCATATAGGCCTCGAGCTCGCGCCAGATCATATAGCCCTTGGGATGCCAGAACACCGAGCCGTGCGCCTCGGCCTGGAGGTGGAACAGGTCCATCTCCTGCCCGAGCTTGCGATGGTCGCGCTTCGCCGCCTCTTCCAGCCGGAAGAGATGCTCGTCGAGTTGCTTCTTGTTGAGCCAGCCCGTGCCGTAGATGCGCGAGAGCATCGCGTTATTCTGGTCGCCGCGCCAATAGGCGCCCGACACGCGGGTCAGCTTGAATGCCTGGGGATCGAGCTTGCCGGTCGAGGCGAGATGCGGACCGCGGCACATGTCGAGCCACGCATCGGGGCGATCGCCGGCCCTGTAGACCGTCAGTTCCTCGCCCTCTGGCAGTTCGGCGGCCCATTCGGCCTTGAACGTCTCGCCCTGCGCCTTCCAGCGCGCGATCAGATCGGCGCGGCTCCAAACTTCGCGAATCAGCGGCTCGTTCCGTGCGATGATGGCACGCATCTCGGCCTCGATCGCGGGCAGCTCTTCCTCGGTAAACGGGCCGTGCTCGGGGGTCGGCGCGAAATCGTAATAGAAGCCGTCATCGGTCGCCGGGCCGAACGTGATCTGCGTGCCCGGGAACAGATTCTGCACTGCTTCGGCCAGCACATGCGCGAAATCATGGCGCGCCAGTTCGAGCGCGTCCTTCTCGTCCCTGGATGTCACCAGCGCGAGCTGGGCATTGCCCTCGAAGGGCCGCATAATGTCGCGCAATTCGCCGTCGACGCGCGCGGCGATCGCCGCCTTGGCCAAACCGGGGCCGATCGCGGCGGCGATATCGGCCGGGGTCGTGCCGGGCGCGACCTCGCGAACCGAGCCGTCGGGGAGCGTGATCGAGAGCATTTCCATGGTCGTTCCTGTCAGTTGGCGCGCCTATGCACCGGGCAGCGTCCGAGGGAAAGACTGGAACGGGAGAGCGGACGCCGGCCTCACCCGTTCCCGGGCGAGGCAATCGGCGTGAGCGTCAGTCGCGCGCGCCGAACGCCCCCCGGAAAGCCGGGGTCGTGGTGGTAGTCGTGGGGCACGCACGGTTCATGGCGAGGGATATAAGCGGCGCCGGTCAGGGAATCCAGCCGCGGCGCTCACTGTTTGTCTTTGGCGATCTGCTGCAATTGCCATTCGATCGATCCCCACAGATGCGCGGTGTGTGCCGCCACCGCATCGCGCAGCGCCCTGGCATTGGCGGTAGTGGCATCGAGCTGATCCACCGCGGCGACATTAGCCTTTTTGAGTTCGCCCGCCGTGTCGACGGGATTGGGGTCGTTACCGAGCAGCGACAGCCAGGCGCCCTCGACCGCCATGCGCAACGCCACCAACTGAGCCTGCAGGTCGGCAATATCGTCCATGTTTCAATCCTCAACAGATGCGGGCGGCGAACTCTTCGCGCGAGTCATCGCCGATGTCGCGAGCGCCTATGGACGCGTTGGCACTCTAGGAAAAGGCCGCGCCATCGCGCGCCAATCGCCGATCATAACCCTGTCTTATCGGACTACTGCCACATTCGATTTTTGCCGGCGCGCCCGGCGCCTTAGACCTTGGGACAGGAGGATCGCCCGATGGACAAGACCGTCATCCTGCGCCGCTGGTCGGCGCGCATCCGTACCGCCGACGAGGCGGACTATGTCGCCTATATCGCCGGCACCGGGCTCGACGATTATCGCGCGACGCCGGGCAATCTCGGCGCGCAGATGCTGGTCCGCACGCTCGGCAATGGCGAAAGCGAAGTCACCACGCTCAGTTGGTGGGAGTCGATCGAGGCGATTACGGCGTTCGCCGGCGAGGACATCGATCGCGCACGCTATTATCCCGAGGACGACCGCTTCCTGCTCACGCGACCCGACCATGTCGAGCACCATCGCGTGGTCGGCGGCGCGGAGCTGGCTCTGTAGGTAGAGCGTATCGACGTTCAGCAAATCCTCCCCCGCACGGGGGAGGATCGCCCGCAAGCTGATCGGTCAGGCGTCGGCGAGTTCGTCCGCCGGATAGTCGGTGCTGACCGCGAGGTCGCGCCATTTGGCAAGCTCGCCCACGACGAAGGCGTTCTTGGCCTCGACCCGCGACACGCTGTCGCTGCCGAACTGGATGCGCATTGGCGGCTCGCCCTCGCCGGCCAACTGGACCATCGCCTCGGCGAGCTTTTCGGGATTGCCCTGCTGTGCATGATTGTTGTCGGTCGACCAGTCGCGGGTCCTTCCCGACGTCTGGTCGTAATCGGCGATGCGCTGGGCGTGCGGCGCCAGCGAACTGCCGTCGAGGAAGTCGGTGCGGAACGCGCCCGGCTCGACCACGGTGACGTGGATGCCTAGCGGCGCAAGTTCCCCATGCATCGCCTCGCTGATCGCCTCGACCGCAAACTTGGTCGAGCAATAGATGCCGAAGCCGGCGCGCGACTGATATCCGCCGATCGACGAGATGTTGAATACCCGGCCCGAGCGTTCGCGACGCATATGCGGCAGCACCGCGCGCGTCACGCCCAACAGGCCGAACACATTGGTTGCATAGACGCGCGCGATTTCCTCGGCGCTCGCCTCTTCGACTGCGCCGACCACGCCAAAACCGGCATTGTTGACCAGCACGTCAATCCGGCCGAACCGCTTGACGGCGGCGGCAACCGCATCGTTGGCCTGGCTCTGGTCGGTGACGTCGAGCTTGAGCGCCAGCAGATTGTCGCGGCTGCCCAGGGCTTGGGTGACCGCATCCGGATTGCGCGCGGTAGCGACCACCGCGTCGCCCGCATCGAGCGCCGCCTTGGCGATCAGCGCGCCGAGGCCGCGCGACGCGCCGGTGATGAACCAAGTCCGCATGATCTATCTCCTTCATTTCGCCGGCGGCGATCCGTCGGTGGGCATCAGATAGAGGCTGGAGCTTGATGAGATAATCAGCGATATGATCCACAACTCGATGAGCAGGATTCATCAATGCAGCGCATCGCCCCCGGCGACCTCAACGGATTCCTCGCCATCGCCCGCGCGAAAAGCTTTCGTCGCGCGGCGGTCGAGCTGGGCGTGACTCCGTCCGCGCTGAGCCACAATCTGCGCGCGCTGGAGGAACGGCTCGACCTTCGTCTGGTCAATCGCACGACGCGGAGCATCTCGCTGACCGAGGCAGGGCAGAAGTTGTTCGATCGCATCGCGCCCGCTTTCCGCGACATCGACGATGCGATCGAGGAATTGAGCACGTGGCGCGGCAAGCCCATCGGGACCCTGCGGCTCAACGCCGCGCTTGCGTCCGCCCGGCTCGAACTGATGCCGCTGCTCGCCGACTTCCTGACCGCCAATCCGTCGGTCGAGGTCGAGATCATCGCGCAGACCGCGCTGATCGATACCGTCGCCCAGGGGTATGATGCCGGCGTCCGGTTCGGGGAGCGCATTGCCGCCGACATGATCGCTGTGCCGATCGGCCGGAGGCGGCGCTTCGCGGTGGTGGGATCGCCGGCCTATTTCGACCGCTGGCCGAAACCGGTGCATCCGCGCGACCTGATCGGGCTACCCTGCGTCCGGTATCTCTTCGAGCGCGGCGACGATTATCATTGGGAATTCGAACGCGCAGGAGAGGAACTGGAGATCGCGGTCGACGGTCCGTTCACCACCAACGAGCAGGAATTGATGCTGAGCGCCGCGCTCGACGGGATCGGGCTGGCCTTCGTGTTCGAGGAGATGGTTGCCGACCTGGTGGCTGCCGGCCGGCTCGACCGCGTACTCGGCGATTGGTGCCCCTATTGGCCCGGCCTTTATCTTTATTATCCCAGCCGGCGGCAGATGCCGTCGCCGTTGCGCGCGTTCGTCGATTTCGCGCGGTCGCGCGCCGGGTAGATTTGCGGTCGCATCGCCATTGCGGAAAACCGGTACCCACTTTTCCGCGCGATTGCTCTATTGGTGGTCGCATCGCCAATGCGGAAAACCGGCACCCACTTTTCCGCGCGATGCTCTAGGCGGCCAGGATACCCACAATGTCGTTCCGATGCGCGCGCAGCCGGGCATGGTCGGCGTCGCTCAATTCGGGCGCCATCATCTGGCGGACCTGGGCGATATGCGCGCGGACGCGGCCGTTGAACCAGGCGACTCCGGAGGCGATCATGTCCCAGTCGAGCGGCGCGTCGTCGGCCTGCGCCATGAGCTCGCGGACGTTGAAGCGCAGATCCTCGGTCAGCGCGATGCACTCGACCTTGAGTTCGTTGACCCGCGCGCGCGTCCCGGCGTCGGCATGCTCCAGCATCGGTGCGAACACCTCGCGGTGGACGAACAATTGATAGGAGGCGAGAACCGAGACGGAGTCGGCGATGCGCCGCTTGACCAGCTCTTCGCTCGCCGCATCCCGCGACGCCGCCAGGGCGTCGCCCTCGACCATCATCCGTTCGATCTTGGCGTGATATTCTTCCAGCGTCTGCGGCATCGGTGACCTCTCGATCGCCCGACCGCTAACCGGAATTGGTTAGCAAAGGCTTTGGAGAACCACGTAGTTCGACTGATGTAACCAATATGGGTACGATTATCCCCGGGATATGACTTGGCCGAACGGTACGACATGGTTGTTGCTATCGTGCCCGATCAATGCGCGCCCTTCGTAGGGAACCTTCATGATCTTGCTCCAGTCCCAGGCGATCTGGTCGGGATTGTGCCCGAAATCGGCTTGTCCGTCGGCCGGCGGCAAGGTGATCGATCCGACGCGCAGCGCCGCGATTCCCGACAATTGAGTCGCATTGGCGACATGGAACATCATCCGGTCGACGCGATAGAGATGCTCGCTGACTTCCTCGACCAACAAATCGTGATCGGTCAGATCGGGCAGCCAATGCGTGCCGATCATCGCGTCGAGGATAGACAGGTTGAACGCCGCCGCCGGGCGCCCCGACCCGATGATCCCGGGCTCGAGTCCCGATTTGTCGCCATGCACCAGCCAGCCGAGCGTGCGCCGCACCGAGGCGCCATTGTCGTTGCGCGTGACGTCGATCGGCATCGGGCCATGGATCGGCTTGCCGATCTTGCGCGCGTAAAGTGCGCCGAGCATGAACCCCATGTCCGAATAGCCGATATAGGCCTTGCGCTTCGCGGCGTCTTCGAGGTGCGGGAAGATCAGCGGGAATAGCCGGTTCGAGCCGTAGCCGCCACGCGCGAACCAGACCGCATGGACGCTGGGATCGTTGGCGTATCTGAGGAAAGTGTCGGCGCGCAGCTGATCCGGGCCGGCCCAGGTATGGCCGCCGCCCGAGGCATAGCATTGCGGGTCGATCACCAGTTCGACGTCATAATCGGCGGCAATTGCCGGCAACGCGTCGAGCGAATGTTCGTCGACCCGGTTGGCAGGCGCCATCACCGCAATTTTCATGTACCCTGCCGTCCCGTTCTTGCCGTCGTCCCAGAAAGCGGGGATAGCCCGCCGCGATGGACATGAGCAAACCCTGTTTCTTCGTCGGGATCGGCGGATCGGGCATGATGCCGCTGGCGATGATCCTGGCCGCGCGCGGCGCGACCGTCGCCGGATCGGACCGCAGCCTCGACCAGGCGCGGCTGCCCGCCAAGTTCGATTATCTCCGCGACCTTGGCGTCACCCTGTTCCCGCAGGACGGCAGCGGCATCACCTCGCCCGATCAGATCGTCATCGCCTCGGCGGCGATCGAGCCGACCGTGCCGGACATGATCGCCGCCGAGCGGCTGGATTGCCCGCGCCGAACGCGCGCCGAAATGCTCGCCGACCTGTTCAATGCCAGCACGATGCCGATCGGCGTCGCGGGAACCAGCGGCAAGTCGACCGTGACCGGCATGATCGGCTGGATCCTCCATGCGCTACGCCGCGATCCGACGGTGATGAACGGTGCGGTGATGAAGAATTTCGCCACGCCCAACGCGGCCTTCGCCAGCGCGCTGGTCGGCGGCGGCGACGCGTTCGTCAGCGAAGTCGACGAAAGCGACGGCTCGATCGCCTTGTTCGCGCCGCGCATCGCGGTGCTCAACAATGTCAGCCTCGACCATAAGAGCCTGGACGAGCTCAACCAATTGTTCGGCGACTTCATCGCCAAGTCCGAGATAGCGGTCGTCAATCTGGATAACGAGGATGGCGCGCGGCTGGCGGGGACCTTGCCCGCCAATCGCGTGGTCGGGTTCGCGCTCGAGGCCGATGCCGAGATCATGGCGACCGATATCGTCGAGGAACGCTATGGCGCGCGTTTCCAGCTCGTCGCGCGCGACCATGATCCGGTCGCGGTCGAGCTCCAGGTGCCGGGCCGCCACAATATCGCCAACGCGCTCGCCGCCATCGCCGCATGCCATGCGGCCGGCATCTCGTTCGAGGATGCCGCGGTCGCGATCGGCGGATTCACCGGGCTGCGCCGCCGCTTCGAACTTGTCGGCGAAACCAACGGCATCGCGGTGCTCGACGATTTCGGGCACAATCCCGACAAGATCGCCGCGACGCTAACGACGCTCCACGCCTTTCCCGGCCGGCTGATCATATTGTTCCAGCCGCACGGTTACGGCCCGCTCAAGACGATGCGCCGCGAACTTGTCACCGCCTTTGCCGATGGGTTGAAGCAGGACGACGTGCTGATCCTGCCCGATCCGGCTTATTATGGCGGCACCGTCACGCGCGAGGTGACCAGCGCCGACATCGTCGCCGATGTTCAGGCGGCCGGCCGCAACGCCAGCCACATCGCCGATCGTACCGAAGCGGCGGACATGATCGCCGGGATGGCGGGACCGGGCGACCGCGTGGTGGTGATGGGCGCGCGCGACGACACGCTGAGCCTGCTGGCGGGCGATATATTGGCGAAGATCGCGGGGACCTAGACCGCCAGGACAAAATCCAAGCGGCCGAGCTACAGTTTTACCCGCTCCGGAGACTCACGCTGGTCAGTCAGCAAGCGCCTGTCGTGACGCGCGAATAATTTATTCCACAGACGCACATTGGCGGTATGACGCGCGGCGCGTTCACGGCGGCGTTTGCGGCGCTGCGGTTGCTGGATAGCGCGCATAACCAAGATCGCCGCCCCCGCCACGGCCCCGATCGCCAATATGAACAGCAATACCGACTCCACGCCCGTTCTCCCCCAAGGCGATCCAGATCGGCTTCATATCACTTTAGATATAGCCACTCCACCGTCATGCCGACGCAGAGCGGGACACCCTAGCCACAACAGCGGTCGCCTGACTTGTAAAGCGCCCTTGACTGACAAGCACGCTTTACTGTAAAGCTCACTTTACCGATTCGAAAGGAGCCTTTACATGATCATGAGCCCCGCCACTCGGCGCTACAACAAGAGGGTCGTCCTCCTCAGCCTGGTCTATGCCGCGTTCCTAATCGGCGCGGTCTATGGGTTCAAACATCACCTGGTGAGCGGCGCTTTCGCCTGGATCGTGGCGATCCTGCCCGCGCTTCCGATCATCGGCATCTTCGCCGCGATCGGCCTCTATCTGGTGGAGGAGCAGGACGAATATGTCCGCATGCTGATGGTCCGCCAGACGCTCTGGGCGTCGGGCTTCTCGCTCAGCATCGCGACCGTCTGGGGCTTTCTCGAAAGCTTCGAACTCGTCAGCCATGTCGAGGTCTATTGGGTCTCGGTACTGTGGTTCGGCGGGCTCGGTCTCGGCAACTTCGCCAACCGGCTGACGATGGGGGGGAGTCGATGAACAATCGCCTCAAGGTGCTGCGCGCCGAGCGCAACTGGAGTCAGGGCGACCTGGCCGACAAGCTCGAGGTCAGCCGGCAGAGCGTCAACGCGATCGAGACCGGCCGCTACGACCCTTCGCTCCCCCTCGCCTTCAAGATCGCCGAGCTGTTCGAGCTCGCCATCGAAGACATTTTCGTTTCTCCCTCCAAGGAAGCCTGAACCATGAACACCATCGCCCTCCGCCTCGCCGCCGCCGTGCTCGCGCCGCTCGCCATCCTCCAGCCCAATACCGGCCATTGCGCCCCGGCCGCCGCGGCCAGCACTGCCGAGGTTCGGATGGACCACATCTCCGTCACCGAGACCGGCAAGGGATCGCCGGTCATCCTGATCCCCGGCCTGTCCTCGCCGCGCGCGGTGTGGGACGGCGTGGCGCCCGAGCTCGCCAAGACGCACCGCGTCATCCTGGTCCAGGTCAACGGCTTTGCCGGCGACGATGCCGGCGCCAATCTGAAGCCCGGTCTGCTCGACGGGATCGTCGGCGACCTCCATGCCTATATCGCGCAGCACAAGCTTCAGGGCACGGCGGTGGTCGGCCATTCGATGGGCGGGCTGGTCGGGCTGATGCTGGCCAAGGCGCAGCCCGGCGATGTCGGCAAGCTGATGATCGTCGACTCGCTGCCCTGGTACGGCATGCTGTTCGGCCCAGGCGCCACGGTCGATGCGGTCAAGCCGCAGGCGGCGGCGATGCGCGACCGTTTCGCGGCGAGCTATGGCAAGCCCGATGCGGCGGCCAACCAGGCGATGGCCGCGCGGTTCGCGCTGCGGCCCGATGCCCAAGCCAAGGTCGCGGACTGGATGGGCAAGACCGACGTCCGCGTCTCTGCCGAGGCGATGTACGAGGACATGATCACCGACCTGCGCGGCGACATGGGCAAGATCGCGACGCCGATCACGATGCTCTACCCGACCTCGGCGGCATTGCCCAAGGCGGCGGCCGAGCCGCTCTACACCGCCGCCTATAAGGATGCGCCGCACGCGACGTTGGTCGAGGTGCCCGACAGCGCGCACTTCATCATGCTCGATCAGCCGGCGGTGTTTTTGAAGGCGGCGACGGCGTTCGCGGGGTGACCTCTACTTCCCCTCCCGCGTGCGGGAGGGGTTAGGGGAGGGCCTGTTTATCGCTTCAACGCGACACGCCCTCCCCCAGCCCCTCCCGCACGCGGGAGGGGAGCAGAACGGCCCCTCCCGTAATCGGGAGGGGCTTTTTGTTTGTCTCCCGCATGCCTACAGCCCTCGCCATGACCGACATCCCAGCCCGCCCCGCGCTCGCTTACCATCTGACCGTCGGCAAGGGGCCGCCGGTGGTCTTCCTGCCCGGTTATGCCAGCGACATGAGCGGGTCGAAGGCGGTTGCGCTAGAGGACTGGGCGAAGGCGGTCGGCCGAACCTATTTGCGCTTCGATTATGGCGGCTGCGGCGCGAGCGAGGGGGCCTTCGCCAACCAGACGCTGACCGGCTGGCGCGACGACGTGCTGGCGATGCTCGACATGCTGGCCGAGCCCGCGATCCTGGTCGGATCGTCGATGGGCGGCTGGATCATGCTGATGATCGCGCGCGACCATCCCGAGCTGGTCGCGGCGTTGGTCGGCATCGCCCCGGCGCCCGATTTCACCGACTGGGGCTTCTCGATGGACGAGAAGATGAAGCTGCTCCAGGACGGCCAGTTCGAGCGGCCGTCGCCTTATTCGGACCAGCCGACCGTCTATACCAGCCGCTTCTGGCAATCGGGCGAGGCGTCGCGGCTGACCGCGTCGATGCTCGCGGTGGATTGCCCGGTGCGCATCCTCCATGGCCAGAGCGATCGCGACGTGCCGCACGAACGCTCGCTCCATCTCGCGCGGATCCTCCGTTCAGCCGACGTGCAGCTGACCTTGATCAAGGACGGCGACCACCGGCTGTCGCGCGACCAGGATATCGCGCTGCTGATCCGGACGATCGAAGGACTGTCGACGCGACCATGATCCTGCTTCCACTGATGTTCCAGGTCGGGTCGACCCCGTCGCCGCTGTCGCCCAACGACCAGCGTTACGCTGCCTGCGTCTCGCTGGCGACGAGCGATCCCAAGGCGGCCGAAGCCGAGGCCGATCGCTTCCGCATCGCCGGCGGCGGCGCGAAGGCGCGGCAATGCCAGGGCATGGCCTATGCCCAGGAATCGCGCTGGAGCGATGCGGCGATCGCGTTCGAGGGTGCCGCGCGCGATGCCGATGCGGCCCGCGATCCGCAGGCGGCGCGTTATTGGGCGCAAGCCGGCAATGCCTGGCTGGCGGCGGGCGACGCGGTCAAGGCGCAGACCGCGCTGACCACCGCGATCACCGCCGGGACGCTGGACAATTTCGGCCGCGGCGAGGCTTTGCTCGATCGCGCCCGTTCCCAGGTCGCGGCCGGCCGCCTCGCCTCGGCGCGCGGCGACATCGATGCCGCGCAGGAAGCGACGCCCAAGGATCCGCTCGCCTGGCTGTTGTCGGCGACGCTGGCACGGCGGATGAACGACTTGCCCCGCGCGCAGACCGATATCGCCGAGGCGCTGAAATTGTCGTCGGATGACGCCTCGGTCCAGCTCGAGGCCGGCAATATCGCCGCTCTGTCGGGTGACGCCGACGGCGCTAAGACGGCGTGGCAGGCGGCGGCCAAGCTCGCCCCCGGCACCGCCATTGCTGACAATGCCCGGGCAGCACTGGCGCAATTCGATACGCCGGCGGCGCCTGCACCAGCGACGCCGAGTCCAGCCAACAAGCCGTAAAATCCCATCAATCCAGCTTGAACGCCTCCCCGGCGAAGGCCGGGGCCCAGTGTCTATGCTGTGGAGATGGCACCCCGCCGTCGAGAGTGCGCCGCGACTGGGCCCCGGCCTTCGCCGGTGAGGCGGTGATTTTCGCTAACCCGCCCAACGGATCACCCGACACTGGCGTGACTCCCCTCGCCCCCCTATCTCCCGCACGGCAACACCAGCAGGGAAAGCGCGATGAATTATCTCCACACCATGATCCGGGTGAGCGATCCGGAGGCGACGGTGAAGTTCTTCGAGCTGCTAGGCCTGAAGGAAGTGCGCCGCTTCGACAATGAGAAGGGCCGCTTCACGTTGATCTTCCTCGCGACCGAGGACGATCAGAAGATCGGCAATCGCCGCGCGGAGGTCGAGCTCACCTATAATTGGCCCGCGGAAGACGGGAGCGCCGAGCAATATTCGGGCGGACGTAATTTCGGCCATCTCGCCTATCGCGTCGACAATATCTACGAGACGTGCCAGCGGTTGATGGACGGCGGCGTGACGATCAACCGCCCGCCGCGCGACGGCCATATGGCGTTCGTCCGCACTCCCGACAATATCTCGATCGAGCTGCTCCAGAACGGCGTGCTCGAACCCGCCGAGCCATGGGTATCGATGCCGAATACGGGCGAATGGTGACGCGGTGAACGCGGCAAGCGATCGCTTCCTGGCGCTGACCGGCGCACGGTTGCCGCTGGTGCAGGCGCCGATGGCCAATTTCGCCGGCAGCGCGCTGGCGATCGCGGCGCTCAAGGCCGGCGCGGTCGGATCGCTTGCCTGCGCGGTGCTCTCGCCCGACCAGGTCGCGGCCGAGGTCACTGCGGTCCGGGCGGAAGCGAGCGGCCCGATCAATCTCAACTTCTTCTGCCACAAACTCGGGCCGCAGCCGGATGAAACCGCCTGGCATGCGGCGCTCGCTCCCTTCTATCAGGCGGAGGGAGTCGCCCCGCCGGCCCAACCCCCGGTGTTGCGCAAGCCGTTCGACGCGGCGATGGCCGAGGTGATCGAGGCTGTGCGGCCAGAGATCGTCAGCTTCCATTTCGGCCTGCCCGAGCCCGACCTGTTCGATCGCGTCCGAACGACCGGCGCCAAGATCTTCGGCAATGCGACCAATCTTATGGAGGCGCGTGTTCTCGCCGACGCGAAGGTGGATGCGATCGTCGCCCAGGGATTCGAAGCGGGCGGCCATGCCGGCCATTTCCTGATCGGCCATCGCCCGATCGGCATGCTCGCTTTGGTCCGCCAGATCCTGAAGGACGTGGATTTGCCGGTGATCGCGGCGGGCGGGATCGCCGATGCCGGCGCGGCCCGGGGCGCCATCGCGGCGGGTGCGGCAGCAGTGCAGATCGGTACCGCCTATCTCCGCACGCCCGAAGCGACGACCAGCGCAGTGCACCGCCGGCTTCTGGCCGAGGCTGGGCCGGAGGATAGCGTTTTCACCAACCTGTTCTCCGGCGGGCTCGCGCGCGGGTTGCGCAACCGCCTGATCGAGGCGCTGGGGCCGGTCAGCGACGTCGCCCCGCCCTTTCCCTATGCCAGCACCGCGCTGGCGCAATTGCGCGCCAAGGCCGAAGCCGAGGGGCGCGGCGACTATTCGCCTCTATGGGCGGGGCAAGGCGCCCGGCTCGCCGGCGACGGCCCCGCCGAGGAATTGACCGCCCAGCTGGGCGCTGCGGCGCTGGAAGGAAGCAGGATATGAGCAAGCTCGAGATCGTCCGCATCGCCGCGCTCAGCGACAATTACATCTGGCTGGTCCACGATCCCGACAGCGGAGAGACCATGGTGGTCGATCCCGCCGAGGCCGATCCGGTGCTGGCCGAGGCCGAGCGCCGCGGCTGGACGATCGACGCGATCTGGAACACGCATTGGCATCCCGATCACACCGGCGGCAATGCCGCGATCAAACAGGCGACCGGGGCTCCGGTAATCGCCCCCGCCGCCGAAGCTGCGAAGATCCCCACCGCCGACCTGCTGGTGGTCGAAGGCGATATCGTGCAACTCGGCAAGCACGCTGCGACCGTACTCGAAACCCCCGCGCATACCGCCGGCCACATCACCTATCATTTCGCCAATGACGCCGTCGCCTTCACTGGCGATACCTTGTTCGCAATGGGGTGCGGCCGGCTGTTCGAAGGGACCGCGGCGCAGATGTATGCCAATATGCAGCGGCTGGCTGCCTTGCCGCCCGAGACATTGGTCTATTGCGCGCACGAATATACGCTGTCGAACGCCCGCTATGCGCGGGTTGCCGAGCCCGGCAATGAGGCGATCGCCGACCGTCTGCGCGAGGTCGAAGCGATGCGCGAGCGTGGCGAGGCGACCGTCCCGACGACGATCGCGCAGGAACGCGCCACCAATCCGTTCATGCGCGCACAATCGATTGAACAATTTGCCGAAAGGCGAGCCTCTAAGGATGTATTCCGCGGCTGAACCGGTGTAGGATCGGGCCGAGGGGATGCGAAGGAGCCGCTTATGCGTAACCGTATCTTTCCGCTCGCGTCGTTGGCCGCGGCGGCAATCGCGCTGTCATCCTGCGCAATGACGCCCGCTGAAACCGCTCGCGCCGACGCCGCCAAGGCAAAAACCCAGGCCGATCTCGACGCGGCGCTGGCCGGTCTGACGGCCACCGATACCAGCGATTGTGCACCGCCGTCGATGCAGCCCTCTTCGCTCAAGGCCTATGGCTCGACGCTCGTTTATACCGTCAACCGCAAGCTGAAATACGTCAATCGGACGACCGGCGGCTGCGAAGCGGTCGAAAACGGCGACATATTGGTCACCAAATCCGTATCCGGACGGCTGTGTCGGGGAGACATTGCTCGCACGGTCATGCCGACCGCGCGCATGCCGAGCGGCAGTTGCGCGCTGGGCGATTTCGTCACCTATCGGGCGCGGTGAGGCCATGCGCACGATATTGATCCCGATCGCCGCTTTGGGCCTGTTCGGCGCCGCCGCCCCCGCCGCGCCGGGCCAGGAAACGGCCGAGAGCGTGCTTGCCGGCCGGATTGCGGGAAAGCCCGTCGACTGCGTCGATAAATCGCGTCTCGAAGGGCCGCAGATCATCGACGCGAAGACGCTGATCTATCATGAATCGGGCAGTCGTCTTTGGCGCAACGACCTGATCGGCGTGTGCCCGGGCCTCCAGCCGATGGACACGCTGATCGTTGATATTTACGGCACTTCGCTATGCCGGAACGACCATTTCCGCGCGTTGACGCCCGGCCTGACCATTCCGGGCCCATATTGCCGGCTGGGCAATTTCACGCCCTATGACAAGCCGGCGAAGGCGAAGTAGAGTCAATTCGCTCCCAGCCATCGCCTCGGCCGACACTCTCGTCACCCCAGCGAAAGAACGTCGGGTTGAGCATGCCCCGCATGCTCAAGGATCGTCCGGGGGACGATCCGACCCGACGTTGGTCTCAGGCGGTCGCGCGATACGGCTCGAGATCCCAGCTTTCGCTGGGATGACGAATAGGACGGGATGACGAATTGGCGCCGAATGTCGATCCGTTCTGGTGCTGCGACGTTGCTCCGCACCCCGACCTCGTCAAAGCACGAACCGGCTGAGGTCGGTGTTGCGAGCGATCGAGGCGAGTTGCTTGTCGACATAGGCGGCGTTGATCGTCAGGCTGGTGCCCGACCGGTCCTCGGCGTCGAAGCTCACTTCCTCGATCAGCTTTTCCATCACCGTCTGCAGCCGCCGCGCGCCGATATTCTCGACCGCGGCGTTCACTTCGGCGGCGATCTTGGCCACCGCGCGGATGCCGTCGTCGGTGAAGTCGATCGTCACGCCTTCGGTCGCGATCAGCGCCTTATACTGTTCGGGTAGCGACGCCTTGGTGTCGTTGAGGATGGCGACGAAATCGTCCTCGGTCAGTCCCTTCAGCTCGACCCGGATCGGCAAGCGGCCCTGCAGTTCGGGCAGCAGGTCGGACGGCTTGGCGACATGGAATGCGCCTGACGCGATGAACAGGATATGGTCGGTCTTCATCGGCCCGTATTTGGTCGCGACCGTGGTTCCCTCGATCAGCGGCAGCAAGTCGCGCTGGACGCCTTCGCGGCTGACCGAGCCGCCGCGCACGTCGCTGACCGCGATCTTGTCGATCTCATCGAGGAATACGATGCCGTTGGATTCGGCATCGATCAGCGCGACCCGCGCAACGTCTTCCTGGTCGAGGCGCTTGTCGGCTTCCTCCTCGACCAATTTGTCCCAGGCCGAGGGCACGGTCAGCTTGCGGCGCTTCATCTGGCCCTGGCCGAATGCCTTGCCCATCATCTCGCCGAGATTGATCATTCCGACCTGACCGCCGCCGGGAATCTCGAACGGCATCTGGGGCGCCGCCTCCAGTTCGATCTCGATCTCGGTCTCGTCGAGATGGCCGTCCTTGAAGCGTTGGCGAAACGCCTCGCGCGTCGCGGTCGAGCTGTCACGCCCGGTCAGCGCGTCGAGCAGGCGGTTCATCGCGGCCTCTTCGGCCTTGTCCTTGACCGCGACGCGGCGGCGCTCCTTCTCGAGCCGGATCGCTTCCTCGACCAGGTCGCGCGCAATCTGCTCGACGTCGCGGCCGACATAGCCGACCTCGGTGAACTTGGTCGCCTCGACCTTCACGAACGGCGCGTCGGCCAGTTTCGCCAGGCGGCGCGAAATCTCGGTCTTGCCGCACCCGGTCGGGCCGATCATCAGGATGTTCTTGGGCGTCACCTCGTCGCGCAGATCGGCCGACAGCCGCTGGCGGCGCCAGCGATTGCGCAGCGCGACGGCAACCGCTTTCTTGGCGTCGGTCTGGCCGATGATATGCGCGTCGAGTGCGGCGACGATCGCCTTGGGAGTCAGTTTATCGTTCATCTCATTCTCGTTCCCCTCCCTGCAAGGGAGGGGTTAGGGGTGGGTTAGCGGCGACGGGGCTCGATGCCCCGACGTCGCTTTATGTAGTTAGGGAAGAGGCTCGCCTGACGGCTCGCACCCACCCCCGGCCCCTCCCTTGCAGGGAGGGGAGCGTTCAGGCGGCGCTATCCAAACTCTCCACCGTCACGCGGTCATTAGTGTAGACGCAGACTTCGGCGGCGATCTTCATCGCCTTGCGGCAGATCGTCTCGGCATCTTCTTCATACTCAACCAGCGCGCGCGCCGCCGCGAGTGCGTAATTGCCGCCCGATCCGATCGCGGCGATCCCCGCTTCGGGCTCGAGCACGTCGCCATTACCGGTCAGGATCAAGGTCACGTCCTTGTCAGCGACGATCATCATCGCTTCCAGATTGCGTAGATACTTATCGGTTCGCCAGTCCTTGGCGAGGTCGACCGCGGCGCGCATCAGCTGGCCGTTGGCGCGTTCGAGTTTTGCCTCGAGCCGCTCGAACAGGGTGAAGGCGTCGGCGGTCGCGCCGGCGAACCCGGCGATCACACTGCCATCGCCCAGGCGGCGCACTTTCTTGGCATTGGGTTTCATCACAGTCTGGCCGGCGGTCACCTGGCCGTCGCCGATGACGATCACCTTGCCGTTCTTGCGCACGGAGAGAATCGTCGTGCCGTGCCACGTCATCTTGTCGCTCATACCTGCGGATGTAGTCATCGGTTGCGCGCGCGCAACATCACGCTCCCCGTGAAGGCAAAACGATGGTATCGTCGCCAGGACGTGCTGCCCATACGGCAGGCGATGTCGGGTCGATCCAATAAATAGGCCGCCCAACGCGGCAGAAGGTGACGGTAGCGGCGCGCTTCGGCGCGGAAAAGAAAGGGGTTTCAGCATCATGGCGAGCGAATTTCCCAAGGATATCGGACAGCCTCCGGTCGGCGGCGGCGGCATGGTCGGGCGCATTCAGCGACTGATATTGAAACCCAAGGACGAATGGACGGCGATCGATGCCGATCCGATGACCGTCCAGGGAATCCTGATGGGCTGGGTGGCGCCGCTCGCGGCGATCGGGCCGGCCGCTCGCCTGATCCAGGGCCAGGTATTCCCGATGAGCGTGTTCGGCATCACGTGGCGCCCGCCATTGATCGGCGCGATCGTCACCGCGGTCCTGACCTGGGCGCTGGCAATCGCCTCGACCTATGTCTGGGCGCTGATCATCGATGCCCTCGCGCCGAGCTTTGGCGGTACCAAGAACCAGATTTCCGCGCTCAAGGCCGCGGCCTTTTCCGGTACCGCAGCGTGGATCTGCGGGATTTTCGGAATCCTGCCTTTCCTCGGCATCCTCGCCATCCTGGGTCTGTACAGCATCTATCTGTTCTGGGTCGGCGGCCCGATGCTGATGAAGGTACCGCAAGACAAGGCGCCTGGCTTCATCATCGTATCGATCATCGTCGGTGCGGTTGCGATGATCGTCGCCGGCATGATCGCCTTTGCGATCGGCGGCGCGATGTTCGCGATGACACCCAACGCCTTCGGCCCGGCCGGCGGTGGCTCGATCACCGTCGGCGGCACGACGCTCGACACCAGCAAGCTGGACGACGCGGCAGCGAAGATACAGGCTGCCAGCAGCTCGATGGAAGCGTCGGTCAAGGGCGGCAATGGCGCGGTCAAGGCAGTCGATCCGGGCGCGCTGCAGAATCTGCTGCCCGGCTCGATTTCGGGCTGGAACCGCACCAGCGTCGAGAACCAGGGCGGCGCAGCGGCCGGCATCGGCGGCAGCAACGCCCGCGCCGAATTCCAGTCGGGTGACCAGAGCTTCAGCCTCTCGGTCACCGACACCGGCGTCCTCGGCAACATCGCAACCCTGGGCGGCGCGTTAAACACGTCGTCCAGCAAGCAGACCACGACCGGCTATGAGAAGTCCGAAATGCAGGGCGGCAACATGGTCGAGGAAAAGTGGGACAACCAATCCAAGTCCGGCAGCTATTCGGTGCTGGTCGCCAGCCGCTTCTCGGTCGAAGCGAGCGGCTCGGCGCCCAGCATCGACACGCTGAAGTCGGCGGTCGCCTCGGTCAATCTCGGCCAATTGCAGTCGATGGCGAAGTGAGCCGCCGAGCGCGCGCCACCACCGCTCGATCCTGCAAGTGAGCCCAATGAGGCTCCGCATCATTCTGGCCGGCGCCATGCTCAGCCTGGGCGGGTGCGAGGCCGGCAACGACAATCAATCCGCCGAAGAGCCCGGACCGGCCGCCGCCGCCATCGCCGGAGCCGGGGCCGGCAATGCTCCGACGGACTGCGGCAAACTCCCCGATTTCGTCCCGCTCTATCCCGATGCCCGCGTCGAGACTTGCGTCTCCGGCCCCGCCAGCGAGCCGCATCGCGAGAGCGGTACATTGGTCTACACAACCGGCGCGACGCCCGAGGCGATCATCGCCTGGTACCGTGACAAGGCGGCGCTCGATGGCCTCGTCCCAGCCCTGTCGACCCCGTCCCTGTTCTCAGCGCGCGACGGCGGCAAGAGATCGATGATGGCGGTAGTCGAAACCGCGCGTGGCGCAACCAAGGTCACGCTTAATTGGGGGCGGGACACCTAGCCCACAGCTATGTCGGCGTTGGCCGCCTAGGACACTTTAGCCGCGGCCAAGCACAGCTCATCGTATCGAACGCGATTGGGACAGGTTTCGCAATGAACCGAACGGTTGCGGGCATGCACCGACGGCTGTCCCAAGAGCAGGAAGTGCGCCGCGCAGGTGCCTGAGGTCGGCGCGCTCGTTGGGCCACAATCGCAAAGGAGCCTTCCGATGAAAGCCAATATCCTCTTGATCGCCGCGACGACTCTGGCGCTCGCGCCGGCATTGGCCTCTGCCCAAAAGGCACCGACCGCTACGCCAAAGGCGTCAGGAAGCCAGAATGGCCCGACGACGACCGGCCAGCCGAGCCAGGACTGTGAAGAGCTGATTGCCACCGGCACAGGATCCGACCCGGGCAAGTCGGCGGACAACGGCCATTCGGCCTTCGGCGGAAGCGCGGGAGACGTCTATGCCGGCTCGCAGCCGCAGAACTCCCGCAATACGGCATCCGTGTCGCAATACGACGTCGCCTGCGCAAATCAGCCGCAGTAGCGCCGCGAGATCCGCCGGGGCGCTCGCTGGCTGGAGCGACGAGCGCCCTCGGGAGGGCATCAGCCCGAAACTACCCCAATCAACAACTTCACGTTGAGCGCGATGATCGCCGCCGTGACCGCCCAAGCCGCCGCGCGCAGCGCCCAGGGGCTGGCGAACTCGCCCATCATCCTTCGGTCGCCGGTGAACATCACCAGCGGAACCACCGCGAACGGCAGCTGCAGGCTGAGCACGACCTGGCTCAGCACCAGCAGGCTGGTGGTCGAGCCTTCGCCGGCGATGCCGATAACCAATGCCGCCGGCACGATCGCCAGCAAGCGCGTGACGATGCGGCGCAACCAGACTGGCAGGCGCAGATCGAGGAATCCCTCCATCACGATCTGGCCCGCCAGCGTGCCGGTGATGGTCGAATTCTGCCCCGAGGCGAGCAGTGCTAGCGCGAACACCACGCTCGCCGCCCCCGCGCCCAGCATCGGCGACAGTAAGCGGTGCGCCTGCTCGATATCCGCGACATCGGCGCGGCCCGCCGCATGAAACACCGAGGCCGCCAGAATCAGGATCGCCGCGTTGATCAGGAACGCGAGGCCAAGCGAGACAATCGTGTCGACCGTGGCCAGCCGAATCGCCCCGCGCTCGTCGCCCGCCGCCACCCGGCGCGTCTGCACCACCGACGAATGGAGATAGAGATTATGCGGCATCACCGTCGCGCCCAGGATGCCGATCGCGATGTAGAGCATCGCCGGGTTGGTCACGATCTCCGGCCGCGGCACCAGCCCGCCGAAGGCCGCGCCCCAATCGGGCCGCGCCAGCCACAATTCATAGGCAAAGCAGCCGGCGATCACGACCAGCAACGTGGCGATGAACGCCTCCAGCTTGCGAAAGCCGAACCGTTGCAGCGAGAGCAACAACAGCACGTCGAACGCGGTGATCGCTACGCCCGCCAGCAAGGGCAGCCCGAACAGCAATTTGAGCGCGACCGCGGTTCCGAGCACCTCGGCCAGGTCGCAGGCAATGATCGCCACCTCGCACAGCAGCCACAGCACGATCGTGGTCTTGCGCCCGTATCGCGCCCGGCACGCCTGGGCGAGATCGAGTTTCGCCGCGATGCCGAGCCGCGCCGACAAGGTCTGGAGCAGGATCGCCATCAGGCTCGACAGCAGGACGACCGCGAGCAAGGTATAGCCGAACGCCGATCCGCCGGCGAGGTCGGTCGCCCAATTGCCCGGATCCATGTAGCCGACCGCGACCAGATAGCCCGGCCCGATAAAGGCGAAGAACCGCCGCCACGCGCCCGTCGCCGGCACCGCGATGCTGGCATGGCTTTCGGCAAGCGATGGCCGCCCTCGCGCGAAAGGCGCGGCAGTGCTGATCGCGTCGCTGTTCGGCGGTGGCGTCATTCGGGTCCCTGTTCGCGTCCGCACAGTCAAAGCCGCACGCGTGCCGATCGTTCCTAGCGCCGCAATGCCCGGCCCGCCACCGCGTCCAGCTTCGCCAGCAACGCGGCGTCGCGCTTGGCCGGATCGGTGATCAGCGCGACGTCGAGACAGGTGTCGATCGGCGACGGCGTGCGCTCGCTGGGCAATGCCTTGACGAATGCCCCGACCGTGCGCCGCGCAACCTCGCCATTCTCGTGCATCTGCGCGATCACTTCGGCGACCTCGACCGGCGCCTCGCTCTCGCGCCAGCAATCGTAATCGGTGACCATGCCGATCAGCGCGTAAGGCAGCTCGGCCTCGCGCGCGAGCTTGGCTTCGGGCATCGCGGTCATACCGATCACGTCGGCGCCCCAGTCGCGATAGAGCAGGCTTTCGGCGCGGGTCGAGAATTGCGGCCCCTCCATCGCCAGATACGTGGCGCCGGTCGCGACCTTGCCGCCCGCCGCCTCGACCGCCGCGGCGGCGAAGCCCGACAGCCGCTCGCACACCGGATAGGCCATGCTGACATGCGCGACCATCCCGGTGCCGAAGAAGCTCGACGCGCGATGCACGGTGCGGTCGATGAACTGATCGACCACGACGAAATGGCCGGGCGGCAGATCCTCCTCGAGAGAGCCGATCGACGAGATCGCCAGGATGTCGGTCACGCCCGATCGTTTGAGCGCGTCGATATTGGCGCGAAAATTGAGCTCGGACGGCGGGATGGCATGCCCGCGGCCATGGCGCGGCAGGAAGACGAGATTGACCTTACCGATCCGCCCGAACAGCAATTCGTCCGACGGCGGGCCCCAGGGCGTATCGACCCTGCGCCATTCGGCATCCTCCAGCCCGTCGATCGCATAGAGTCCCGATCCGCCGATGATTCCGATCGTCCAGCCGTCGCTCATGGGGTCTCCTTGGGGTGTGAGTCGTCACTCCCCTTAGGGTCTGATCGGGCATAAATGAACCGGCACCTGCCCGGCGAAAGTCACTCCCCTCCCGCTCGCGCGCCCCGGGTCGGCCATGCCCCCGGCATGGCCTGAACGATGCGGGGCATCGTTCACCCGGTGCGGGGCTGGGGGGAGGGCCTGTCCCGATGATGGCTGCGACATGCCCTCCCCTAACCCCTCCCGCTCGCGGGAGGGGAGTGGATTTGGAGCGATGAACGCTTGGCTCGTCCGGCGGCACAAAGGCCTGCTATTGCCCCAGTTTATGCCATCGTCGATGATTCGCCCGCTCCTCCTCGGCCTCGCCGCCGTCACCGTCGCGCTTCCCGCCCCGCTGTTCGCCGCGGCGCCGATCGCCGGTCGCTGGCTGACCGCCGATGGCGGCGCGGTGGTCGCGATCGGCGATTGCGGCGGCGCGATCTGCGGCCGGGTCGTCAAGGTGATCAAGGGTCCGCCTGCCGGCAAACCCTGGGTCGACTCGCTCAATCCCGATCCAAAGCTCAAGACCCGCCCATTGGTCGGCCTGCCGATCCTGACCGAGCTGTCGTCATCGGGCGACGGCTGGAAGGGCAAGATCTACGACCCCAAGACCGGCAAGACCTATCGCGCGGTGGTCGCGCGCGACGGTACCAATCTGAAGGTCCAAGGCTGCATCGCGATCTTCTGCCAGACGATGGTGTGGACGCGGGCAGGATAGGCGATGGCTATTATGAGCGGAAAGCGGCGTTCGTAATGTCCGCTTAAATAGAGAGTGCTACCCCCCGAAGAATGACGATGTCCCAGATAGGCCTTAGACTTCTGGCGTGGCTCGCCCTCGCGTTATGCGTCGTGCGGTTAGGCTTTTTCGCCCTCATCGTGTTCGTCATGCCTGACCCCGAATGTCTAGAATGGGGCTTGTCCGAATATGCCATGCTGGCTCTGAGCCTATACGTCATGTCATTGCTGGTCATCGCTATATACTCTCCGAAAAGTCCGGCATGGATTCCCGTGCTGCTAGGTCTTTCGCTTGTCGGAGTCGCTGCGAGCTATTTTATTTGGGATCTGCCGCAACAACGGGTGCGATGCGACGGAACCGTTTTCGGCGTTCCAAGCAATCGCTGATCGTCGCTGATCGCTTAGATCACGTCCATATCCACCTTGTAGTGATGCCAAGCCAGAATCGCCGCCGCCCCGCGATGCGGGCGCCAGCGCTCTGCCAGGTCGCGCATCAGCTTTTCGGGCGGCCGCTCCTCATGTCCCAGAATGCGGCCGATCTCGATCTGCACCGCCAAGTCGCCGGCCGGCCAGATGTCCGGCCGTCCTTCGGCGAACAGCAGATAGATTTCCGCCGACCAGCGGCCGATGCCTTTGATCTTGACCAATTGCGCGATCGCTTCCTCGTCATCCTCGGGCAATTGCGAGAAATCGAGCCGGCCGCTCGTCACTTCCTCCGCCAGGCTGCGCGCATAGCTCACCTTTTGCCGCGACAGGCCGGCTGCGCGGAGTTGCTCGTCGCTGGCCGCGGCGACGGTGGCGGGGTCGGTCAGGTCGCCGATTTGCGCCTCCAGCTTGTTCCAGATCGACTGCGCCGCCGCCACCGACACCTGTTGGCCGATGATCGTGCGCAGCAAGGTGGCATAGCCGCGGTCGCGCACGCGCGGCTCGGGATAGCCCGCGCGCTGTAGCGCGACAGCGAAAGCGGGCTCGATCGCGGCAAGCGCGTCGAGCGCGGTGTTCAACGACTTGGCGGTCTGGACCATATGAAACCTTATACGGAACCTTGATCGATGCGCCCGGGCACGGCATGGGCCGCTGCAACCGGACGGAGGAAAGACATGCCCAAGCTTATCGTCGTGACGCGCGACGGGAAAGAACAGGAAATCACGGGCGAGGCTGGCCTGTCGGTGATGGAAGTGATCCGAGACGCCGGGATCGACGAGGTTTTGGCGCTGTGCGGCGGCTGCTGCAGCTGCGCCACCTGCCACGTCCATGTCGACCCGGAATTTGCTGCCAAACTGAAACCGATGAGCGAGGACGAGAATGATTTGCTCGATTCGTCGGCCGACCGCGACGAGACCAGCCGGCTGTCGTGCCAGATCGAGTTCGGGGATCACCTCGACGGCCTGAAGGTTCGGATCGCCGAGGAGGATTAGGTTCTCCTTGCTCTCGATCGTCATGCCAGGCTCGTCCCAGCATCCACCGCGCCCCAGACTGAGGAAGTAGAACCTCGAGTTCCGCGCTCGCCTCCCAGTGGATCCCGGCACAAGGCCGGGATGACGAAATATGGGTAGCGCGGCCAGCCGCCTACTTCGCAGCCCCAGCGAACCGCACCACCGCCATCGGCGCGGTGCTCGATAGCGGGGTCGCCTTCCACGTCACGGTCTTGCGGCCGTTGACGACCTTCACCCCGTCCTCGTTATTCTGGCTGACGATCTCGGCGTCGGTGTCGAGGATGAAGGTGCCGTCGAGCTTGGCCGAGGCCTTGCTCGCGTCTGATCCGCCCATGCCGCCCGCCGAATCCTTCGAATCGTTGGCGAAGCCCGGCGCCTTGACGCGCGCGGTGCCGTTGGCGCGGATTTCGACCGCGACGAAGGGAATGATGATCCCGGCATCGAGATTGTACGGGAACAGATAGGTGTGATCGAGCTTCCCGCTGATCTGATAGTCGATCACGAACTTGTTATCGCCGACATAGGTGACCTTGCGGAACCCGGCTTCCTTGGACAGGGTCGCGGCCATTTCGCGGTTCTTGGCGTCGGCCGCGGCCTGGGCCTTGGCATCGTCCTTCGCGTCGTTCTTGCCATTCTTGTCGTCCTTGCCGCTCTTCTGGCCGCTTTTGTCGAAACCGATCTGCTGCAACGAGACACCGTCGGTGGTCTTGGTGTCGTCGCCACCCGACGGCATGTCCTTCATCGCGTCATTGAGATCGAAGGCATAGACCTCGCCTTGATAGCTATAGGTGAAGGTGCGGTCGGCGTTGATCGTCAATGTCGAGGTGAACTTGCCCGGCGCGAGCAGGCAACCGAGCAGCATCAAGGGCGCGAGCAGCACCAGCGCGAGACGCGTCACTCGTGCCGTCATCAGAATTCCCCCATCAGTCGCGCGCGGCCACCGCATAAAGCGCGATCGCAGCGGCATTGGATACGTTCAAGCTCTCGATCCTAGGCGATATCGGCAGGCGCGCAAGCTGATCGCAATGCTGCATCGTATTGTGCCGCATCCCCTCGCCTTCGGCCCCCAACACCAGCGCGATCCGCGCCGCGCCGCCGATCACGTTGCCCAATGTTTCGGTCGCCTCTCCGGCCAGGCCGACGCGCCAGAAACCGGCCTCGGCGATCTCGTCCAGCGCGCGCGACAGATTGACCACGCGGACCCAGGGCACGATCTCGAGCGCGCCCGACGCTGTGCGCGCCACCGCACCGGATTCGGGCGGCGAATGGCGGTCCTGCGTGACGATGCCGAGCGCATCGAATGCCGCGGCCGAGCGAAGGATGGCGCCGACATTGTGCGGATCGGTGACCTGGTCGAGCACCACCAGCGGGCGGCGGTCATCCTCGCCCTGTCCTTGCTCGAGCAGGTCGCCGAGCCAGATATCCTCGAGCGGCTCGACCTCGATCACCAACCCCTGGTGCGGCGCGTCGCCCGGCACCAGCCGGCCGAGATCGGCGACGTCAGCATAAGTGATCGGAATCACCGGCGGGATGTCGAGCCCGGCCAGCGCTTCGCGCGTCGCCCACATCTTCCGGACCGTCCGCTCGGGATTGGCGAGCGCCGCCAACACCGCGTGACGTCCCCAGAAGCGGGGGCGAGACGCGGGCGCCTGGGACGGGCGGTGACCGCGACGAGCCATGGTTAGACCGTCACCCCAGCGAAAGCTGGGGTCTCAGGCAGTTGCGCCATCGCTGGAGATCCCAGCTTTCGCTGGGATGACGGTCGGGGCTTATTCATCAGGATAGGCAAAAGGGTCGCTTTTCGTCGGTTGGGTCGGCAGCGGCGGGCGCGGTAGCGCGTCACCATTCGCCGCATTCCACAGGAACGCCGCCAGCACAACCGCCGCCTGACGCATGTCGTCGCCCTTCAGGTGATCATAGGTATCGATCGACGTGTGGTGGATACGGCTGCCGTAGTCGAGCGGATCCTGGATGAACTGGAAACCGGGCAGGCCGACCGCCTGCATGAAGACGTGATCGGTGCCGCCGGTCTTGCGGATCACCACCGACGACGCGCCCATCGCGTTGAACGGCTCCAGCCATTGCTTGAAGATCGGCACCACTGCCGGATTGTTCTCGGCATAGATGCCGCGCAGCTTGCCCGACCCGTTGTCGATGTTGAAATAAGCGGCCATTTTCGACCAATCGGCCTTGGTCGCGATCGGCCAGCGATTGGCCCAGCCCTGATAGCGGGCCAGACCGGTCAGCTTGGGATCGCTTGGGCTGCCGCGGGTCGCGAAATGGTTCTCGACATAGGCCAGGCTGCCCAGCAGCCCCTGCTCTTCGCCCGCCCAGAGCGCGAAGCGGATCGTCCGCCTGGGCTTGACCTTCAAGGCCGACAGGATGCGCGCGGCTTCCATGATCATCGCGCTGCCTGCGCCATTGTCCGCGGCGCCGTCGCCCGCCACCCAGGAATCGAGATGCGCGCCGGCCATCACATAGCTGCCGTCCTTGGCACTGCCGGGGATGTCGGCGATGATGTCGTACGCGTTGACATCGCTATCGTCGAAACGGACGTCGCTGTTGATCGACACAGTCGGATTTGCGCCGGCGATCGATAGGCGGACCAGGCGGCGATAATCCTCCGCCGCGATCTCGACGCCAGGCGTCTTCACCGTATCGCCGGCGCCGAACAGATAGCCCTCGCCATGGACGAGCTTGCCGTCGAGCCGCGACTTGGTGGCATAAGCGACCGCGCCTTCCTCCTGCAGGAAAGCATCGAGCTTCTTGGCGAACTCAAGGCGCTTCATGCCGCGATCGGCGGCGGCTGGATCATATTTGGGCTGGACGAACTGATCGAGCTTGGCAAGATCGTCCGCGGTGTAGCGCTTGAACGGCGCGTCGCCTGGCTCCGAGCCGTCATCGGGCTTCGTCACCAGGACGATCTTGCCCTTGAGCTTGCCTTTCCACTTGGCGAAATCGGCGGGGGTCGCGATCGGCGCGACGATCACCTCGCCCGACACCGTTCCGTTGGTGGCCGGCGTCCAGGCGATCGGGATCGCGGTCAGCTGGATCGGGCGCGGGCTGGTCATCCGCACCGACGAGCTCTCGATCCACCAGCCGCGCCCGAATTCAAACCCTTCCTTATGGACGTTGGTGAGGCCCCATTCGCTGAACTTGGACGAGGTCCACGCCTCCGCCTTGCGCATATTGGGCGAATTGGTGAGCCGTGGGCCGATCTGGTCGGACAGATATTCGGCGGTGGTCATCACCTGCGACCGATTGAAGCCCTCGTCCATGATCCGGTTGACCATCGACAGGTCGTTGGAATGCAGCGACGCGGGAATGGCGATAGCAGCGGCCGCGGCAAAGGCGGCGATCATCTTGCGCATGAACGATTATGCTCCCCGGGGATTGTTATGCGGCGCACGCTATTGCCGCCGCGCGACCCGCGCAAGGGTGTGCCACACATATCGTACGCCTGGTTTCGGCAGCGCCGAAAACGTGCCCCAACCGCGTTGACATGACCGCCGGGCTTGGGCATGGGGCGCCCTCGCTTTTCGAAGCGACCGTCCTTCCCGCGAAGGGCGAAGACCTGGGGACAGGTGGCCGAGTGGTTAAAGGCAGCAGACTGTAAATCTGCCCGTGCAAGCGTACGCTGGTTCGAATCCAGCCCTGTCCACCATTTCCAAATTCTCCCACGTCCGCCGGCGCCACGGAAAGCCCAAGTGTCGCCGATCGATAGCCGCCCCGGGTCGACCGACGCACTTGAGAGGACTGAACGCGGCAGTCGCGATCAGCGGAATGCCTGACCCGAACGCAAGCCGAGGGCGCGGAAGATCATGGCGGCCGGGCAGAATCCAGTGAGGCTCGCCTGGACCATGTTGGCACCGGCGAAGATCGCCAGGGCGATCCACCAGACGTTGACGGTCAAGCTGAGCACGGTGCCCAGCAGGACGATGCAGCCGGCGAAAGCCATCACGGCACGATCGATGTTCACAGTCCTTCTCCTCATTAAAAACGAAGCTTCTTGACGCCCAGCACGTGCAGCGCGAGCTTCTCGTAAAAGGGCTCGCTTTCGCCCTTGCGGATCTTGCGCAGGAAGTATTTTTCGAAGCCGATCTTGGCGAGGTGGACCCACTTGCCTTCGGCCGACCAATTGGTGTTGCGCGGCGGGATTTGCGGCTTGGCGACAAAGGCGACGCCGCTGTCGCCGAAGTCGGCGAGGCAGATCGCATTCCAGCTCGCCTCGTGGCTCGGCTCCTTGCCGTCGAGAATCTCGCCAAGATTTTCGACGATCGCGGTGACCATGCTTTCGATCATGAAGCCGGTCTTAGGCACGCCGACCGGGAGCGGGGTCGGCCCGACCGGCGGGATCGCGATGCAGACGCCGAGCCCGAAGACGTTGGGATATTTCGGATTGCGCTGATGCTTGTCGATCAGGATGAACCCGCGGGGATTGCTCAGCCCCTCGATACCCCGCACCGCCTCGACGCCGCGGAAAGCAGGCAGCAGCATGGCGAAGCCGAACGGGATGTCGTGCGCGCGCTTCGTCTTCCCGTCTTCGTCGACTTCCTCGACGTGCATGACCTCGGGATCGACCGCGATCACCTTGGCATTGGTGATCCACTTGATGTGGCGGTTGCGCATCTCGCTTTCGAGCAGGCTTTTGGTGTCGCCCACCCCGTCGAGCCCGAGATGGCCGATATAAGGTTCGGGAGTGACGAAGGTCATCGGCACGCGGTCGCGTACGCCGCGACGCTTGAGCTCGGTGTCGAGGATCATCGCGAATTCGTAGGCGGGGCCGTAGCAGGACGCGCCCTGTGCGGCACCGACCACGATCGGTCGCGGGTTGGCGCACAAATCCTCGAACCGGCGATGCGTCTCGGCGGCGTGGTGGGTCTGGCAGATCGAAAGCGTATGGCCGTCGGGACCAAAGCCGGGAATCTCGTCGAACGCCAGATCGGGGCCGGTGGCGATGATGAGATAATCATAGGCGAGCGTCGATCCGTCGCCGAGCTCGAGCCGGTTCTCGCCGGGTACTAGCCGCGTGGCGCCGACCGCAGTGAAGTCGATGCCGTGGCGCTTCATCACCGGCGGTAGATGCACCCGGATCGCATCGGGCTCGCGCCAGCCGACGGCGACCCAGGGGTTCGACGGCACGAACCAAAAATCCTCGGAATTGCCGACCAGCACGATCTCCGCGCGGTTCCTCAGCTTCGCGCGCAACTCATAGGCGGCGATCGTGCCACCCAGCCCTGCGCCCAAGACAGCTATTTTCGGTACCGGCACCTCAGCCTCCTGACTTATATATTGTATTTGTCTAATATTCATATTACATGATATTAGCAACTACTAATTTATGAGGTTTCCCATGTTTGGTTTGAGCAATCGCACGCGCATCCACGAACTCGAGCCGCGGGCGTTGAAAGCGATGCTCGACGCGGGCACCGCCATGGTGGTCGACGTGCGCGAGCCCGACGAATTCGCCGCGGGGCACATAGCGGGCGCGATCAACCTGCCGCTCTCCCGCTTCGATCCCACGTCGTTACCGTCCGTCGATGGCAAGATCCTGATCCTCAATTGCGCCGGCGGCCGTCGTTCGGCCTCCGCGCTCGGACAGTGCGCCGCAGCAAGCGTGGCGGTCGATACGCATCTTTGCGGAGGGATCGGGGCCTGGAAGGCGGCTAACCTGCCGCTCGTAATCGGAGCCTGAGAGGATCAACGCGTGACGACCCTGTCCTTTAGAACAGCCTTCGCCGCTGCTGCGCTGGCGTCGCTTGCCGCCTGCGGCGGGGGGGATCGCGCCACGCCGGTCGAAACGCGTTCGGCGGCGAGCGGTCCGCGGCTTCGGCTGCAGTGGACGGCCACCACGGACTGGAAGGATGTCGGCGGGGAGATCACGACGACCGATCGTGCCGATGCCCGGGCGCGCATCGCCGGCGTGCTGGAAACGCTGCTCGTCCGCAAGGGAGACATGGTGACGAAAGGCCAACCGCTCGGCCGGATCGTCGACAACCAGCTCGGCTATCAGGCGGCCGCCTATGGTGCGCAGGCAGCGGCGGCCGAAGCGCAATTGCGGCAGGCCCAGGCCGACCTTCAACGCGTCGACTATCTGTATCGGCGTGGCGTCTATGCCAAGGCGCGGCTCGACCAATCGCAAGCCGCGGTCGGCACGGCATCCGCACAGGTTCGTGCCGCGCGCTCGCAGCAATCGGCCGTCGGCGCCGTCGCCGGCCAGGGCCTCGTCCTGGCGCCATCGAGCGGCCGAGTGCTGGTGGCCGATGTCCCCGCCGGGTCAGCGGTTACGCCCGGCACGTCGATCGCCACCGTCACATCAGGCCCGCTCGTCGTTCGACTCGACCTTCCGGAGTCGCTCGGCGGGCACGTTCGTCCCGGGACATTGGTGACGGTATCCGGCGTGGCCGAAGGCCATGACCTGAGCGGCACGGTCAGCAAGATTTATCCGGCGATCGAGGCCGGCCAGATCCGGGTCGACGTGGCGGTGCCCGGGCTCGACGGCACGCTGATCGGGCGCCGCGTCACGGCGCATGTCGGCGTCGGAGAGCGTCAAGCCATTCTCGTTCCGGCCGCGTTCGTCACGACACGCTTCGGAATCGACTATGTCGCGATCGTCGCGTCCGACGGGCAACTTTCGACGGTGCCCGTCCAGACGAGGCCAGCGGACGGCGGCAAGGTGGAGATCCTGTCGGGCGCCGGAGTCGGCGACACGCTGGTCGGCCCGGGTCGCTAACGGTGGCGCTGGGCATTTCCGGACGGATCACCCGGGCGACGATCAATTCGCCGCTGACGCCGCTCTTCCTGCTGGCCGCGATCCTGGTCGGGCTGATCGCGACGATGACGATCGCTCGTGAGGAAGAACCGCAGATCAGCGTGCCGATGGTCGATATCCAGGTCGCGGCGCCAGGGCTGTCGGCGGGCGATGCCGTCGAACTCGTCGCCAAGCCGCTCGAGACGATCGTCAAGAGCGTCAATGGAGTCGAGCACGTCTATACTCAGGCCGAGAATAACGGCGTGCTGGTGACCGCGCGCTTCCTGGTCGGCTCCAATCCCGAAGATGCCGCGATCCGGATCAACGAACGGCTCAACGCCAATATCGACCGTATTCCGGTCGGGATACCGGCGCCCAAGGTTACGGTGCGCGGGATCAATGACGTCCCCATCGTCGTCCTGACGCTGACGCCGAAGGCAAATGCGCCGGGCCGATGGACCGACCAGTCGCTTCGCGACCTGGCCGGCCGGCTGCAGACCGAGGTGGCGAAGGTCGACGATGTCGGCCTGTCCTTCATTATCGGCGGCCAGCAGCAGCGGATTCGCGTCATCCCGGATCCGGCCAAGCTCGCAGCGCGGCGCGTCCCGCTGGGTGCGCTGGTCGAGGCCGCGGCACAGGCCAACCGCGCTTTCCCCGCAGGATCGGTCCGGGAGCGTGGCGGTGCGGCGGATGTCGTGGCGGGGCGTATGCTATCGAGCGCCGCGGACGTCGGCATGCTGACGGTGCGGTCGGTCAGCGGCGAGGCGGTCTATCTGCGCGACGTCGCCACCGTGACGGAAGGCCCGGGCCAGGATCAGGCACGGTCCTGGCGCTGGGCGAGGCAGGACGGCGCGTGGTCGCAGGCGCCAGCGGTCAGCCTGGCGATCGCCAAGCGCCCCGGCGCCAACGCCGTCACGGTGTCCGATGCCATCGTGCGCCGCGTCGATTCGCTGAGCGGCAGCCTGATCCCCGACAGCGTGACCGTCGCCGTGACGCGCAATTACGGAGAGACCGCCAACGAGAAAGCGAACGAACTGCTATTCCATCTCGGCCTGGCGACCCTATCGATCGTTCTGTTGATCGGCTTCGCGATCGGGTGGCGCGAAGCCGGCGTGACCGCGATCGTCATCCCGACGACCATCCTGCTGACCATGTTCGCCTCCAAGATCATGGGTTTCACGATCAACCGGGTGAGCCTGTTCGCGCTGATCTTCTCGATCGGCATCCTGGTCGACGATGCGATCGTGATGATCGAGAATATCGCCCGGCACTGGGCGATGGGCGACGGCCGCAGCCGCGTCGATGCCGCAATCGACGCGGTCGCCGAGGTCGGCAACCCGACCATCGTCGCCACGACAACTGTCGTCGCCGCACTGCTGCCGATGCTATTCGTCTCCGGGTTGATGGGACCGTACATGGCGCCGATCCCGGTCAATGCGTCCGCGGCGATGATCTTTTCGTTCTTCGTCGCGGTGATCATCGCGCCGTGGCTGATGATCCGCTTCGCACGCAAGTCGATCGCCGGCGAGGGCCATCACGATGCCCATGGCGGCAAGCTGGGCAAACTCTATGCGCGAGTCGCCTCCCGCGTGATCGCGACGCGGCGGTCTGCGGCCATATTCCTGGCTGCGGTCGGCGTGGCGACGCTCATCGCCTGCTCGATGTTCTACTTCAAGGCGGTCACCGTGAAGCTGTTGCCGTTCGATAACAAATCGGAGGTCCAACTCGTCGTCGACATGCCCGAGGGCACCAGCCTGGAAAATACCGCGCGCGTGATCGACCAGGCGGCGGCGGTCGCCCGTGTCGTGCCCGAAGTCACTTCGATGGAAGCCTATGTCGGCACGTCGGCGCCATTCAATTTCAACGGGCTCGTGCGGCACTATTTCTTGCGCAACCGTCCGGAAATGGGCGACCTGATGGTGACCCTGCAACCCAAGGGCGACCGCTCCCGGTCGAGCCATGCGATCGCGGTCGATCTGCGCAACCGGCTGAAGTCGATCGCGCTTCCAGCCGACGGTTCGATCAAGGTGGTCGAGACACCGCCCGGACCGCCGGTGCTCGCCACATTGCTCGCCGAAATATACGGCCCCGACGAAGCCACTCGCCGGGCCACGGCCATGGCGGTCGAACGGCTGTTCAAGGGCGTTCCCTACATCGTCGATGTCGACAACAGCTTCGGTACGCCCCGCCCGCAACTCCGCCTGATTCCCGATCGCGCCAAGCTCGACTATTACGGCCTGTCCGAACGCCAGGTCTTCGACAGCATCGCCGCGCTGCTCGGCGATCAGGTCGTCGGCTATGCGCCGCGCGGCAACCAGCGCGACCCGCTGCCGATCGAAGTATCGCTCGACCAGGCGCAACGCAATTGGTCGTCGACCCTGGCAGCGACTCCGATCGCTGCCACGCAAGGGCCGAACGGGCCAGTGCCGATCCCGCTCGGCGAGGTCGTGACCGCGTCGATGACCACCGGCGACACGCAATTGTTCCGGCGCGACGGCCGTGCCGCCGACATGGTGACGGCCGAACTCGCCGGCCGCTACGAAGCGCCGATCTACGGCATGCTCGCGGTCGACGACGCGATCGAGCATTTCGACTGGAAGCGTGCCGGGCTGATCAAGCCTGAGGTCCGCCTCAATGGACAGCCGGATGACGAAACCAGGCCGGCCTTGCTGTGGGACGGCGAGTGGGAGATCACCTGGGTGACGTTCCGCGACATGGGCGCGGCGTTCATGGTCGCGCTGCTCGGTATCTATGTGCTGGTCGTCGGACAGTTCCGGAACTTCAAAATCCCGCTGGTGATCCTGACCCCGATCCCGCTGACGCTGGTTGGCATCGTCGCCGGGCACATGCTGTTCGGAGCGCCGTTCACCGCCACGTCGATGATCGGTTTCATCGCCCTGGCCGGGATCATCGTGCGCAACTCGATCCTGCTGGTCGATTTCGTGCGCCATGCTCGGTGTGCGGACAAATCGCTGCGCGACACCTTGCTCGAAGCGGGTATGATCCGGTTCAAGCCGATCGTGCTGACCGCGGCGGCGGCGATGATCGGCGCGGCGGTGATCCTGACCGATCCGATCTTCCAGGGGCTGGCAATCTCGCTGCTGTTCGGGCTTGCCTCGTCGACCCTGCTGACCGTCCTCGTCATCCCGGCGATCTACATCGTCTTGCGCGACGACGGCCGGCCGCTAACTTTGCCGACATGAAACATACCGATCCGATCGACGAATTGCGCGCGAATGCCGACCGCATGGCGGCGGTCCTGCGCCTGCTCGCCAATCGCGAACGGCTGATCATGCTGTGCCGCCTGTCGGCGGGCGAAGCGTCGGTCGGTGACCTTGTCGAACTGACCGGCCTCGCCCAGTCGGCGGTGTCGCAGCATCTCGGCGTGCTCCGCGACGGCGGCGCCGTCGCCGTCAGGGCAGATGCGCAAACGCGCTATTACCGCATCGCCGACGATATGGTCCGGTCGATCTTCGACGCATTATGCGAGGTGTGCGCCGAGCAGATCCCGCCGGGGGAGATGCCCCCCCGGTTTAAGTACACTTCCCGATAGCGTTGGACCCCGGCCCGCCTGGATAAGGCGTCAGGAGGATCCGTCGTGCGTCAACTCGTCGTCGCCAGCGATCTGGCTAGCAATCCGGATGCCGCGCTAGAAAGAGGATGCGAGATCGCCGCGGCGAATTGCGCCGACCTGCACATTCTTCGTCTTCGCACCCGGCGCCGGCGGAACGGCCATGCGCCGCTCCCGGAGATCGATCTGGACGGCATCGACAGACGCTTCCCCTGCCTGGGTTCGATATCGCTCAGCGCACATATCCCCAGCCATGCCCCCGAGATCGTCGACCATGCGGCGGCGCTGGGCGCCGAATTGATCGTGATGCGCAACACGATCGATCCCGATCAGATCGACGACCGGCCGTTCGATTTGATCATCGACGTCGCCCGACAGGGATCGATTCCGGTGCTGGCCGTGCAGGCCGCGTCCAAGGGACCCTACAAGCGCATCCTGGCATTGCTCGACGAGGGTGACGACGCGCGGCACGTCCTCGACCTTGCGCTGCGGGTCAGGTCCGCGAGCGACGTGTACGCGGTGCATGCATGCCCGAAACGATCGACGGCGCAGCAGCTGGCCGTCGCGCTGGAAGCGTTGAAGCGCGTGGTCGCGACGACCCTCGCCGGACGTCCGGACGTCACGATCCCGGTAACACCGGTCGTACGGCGCGGCGATGTGGAATCGGTGCTGATCGAGCAATGGTCGGCGCTTCATCCCGACCTGATCGTCGCCGCCACCCATCGGCACCGCGGTATCGAAGGGATATTTCGACGCAGCAACGTGGCCGATTTGCTGGAGATCATGCCGTTCGACCTCTTGGTGACGAACCTCGAAGCCGCGCAACGCATCTCTCCGAGCATCCCTATCGTCGATCATGAGGGACAGGCGCCCGTCACGCGTCCGCCCGGTAGTCCGTAAATCCACCAATAGCGTGCCCTGCGCGGCGGCGATTAGGCTCGAACCATGCAAATCGGAGGCACGCCATGAAAACCCTTTTGGTACTTGCACATGAGGACGCCGGACAAGAAGCTCGGCTGCAAGTTGCGATCGATCTGGCGCGGCGGCTCGACGCACATCTCACCTGTCTCGATGTTGTCGTATTGCCCCCGGCCTATGTCGACGATTCCGTCGGCAGCACGCTCAGCGCCGCGATCGTCGAGAGCGAAGTCGAGGTGGAAGCCGCCAATCGGGCCAAGGTGGAAGCGCGGCTCGTTCACGAGGACGTGTCGTGGGATTGGCAGGAACGGACCGGCGACTTTGTGGGAAGTCTGTGCAGCGCCGCGCAGTTCGCCGATCTGGTCATCGTCAACCGGCAACTCGAGGATCCGGCCACACCCATGCGCAGCGTCGCGGGCGGCGTGATCACGGGAGCCGGCAAGCCGATCCTGGCCGTGCCGCAAGATGTGCGGAAATTCGAGGATCGTTGTGCGATCGTCGCATGGGATGGGTCGATGACCGCGACCTCGGCACTTCGCAACGCCATCCCGCTCCTCAAGCTCATGGAGCGAGTATTCCTCGTGGAAGTAGAGACCGACAGAGCCGATGGCTGGGCAGAGGATGCGGCACGCTATCTGTCGCGCCACGATATCCATGCGCGCGTCGAGCGCGTCCCTCCCCTGCCGTCGGGCATCGCGCGCACCCTGATCGCCGAGGCCGGGCGCCACGGCGCGGGGCTGATCGTCGCCGGCGGCTATGGCCATTCGCGCCTGCGCGAGGCGGTCTTCGGCGGGGTGACCCGCGAGCTGCTCTCGCATTCACCCTACCCGCTTCTCCTGTCGCACTGACCGAATGACCGCGCCGGCAGATTTGCTCCCGCTGACGGTCGGCGCGCGCTTGGTGGCGCGCCCGCCTGAAGATGCTGACGCAGGAACGGTCCGGCCCGTTCGGCAAGATTGCGGCCATGCCCTCTTACGGAAAGATGACGTGATGTTGGACAAGACAGAGACTCGTACCCGCCTGACGGAGCGGCTTGCCGCTTTGATGGCTCAGGTCGGGCGCATTGAAAGCGAGTTCGGTCAACCATTGGACGACGACTTTGCCGAGCAAGTGGTCGACCGAGAAGACGACCAGGCATTGGACGCTTTGGAGGACTCCGCGCTCGCGGAGATCGAACAGATCAAGGCGGCAATCGCCCGGCTCGACACCGGCAGCTACGGCATCTGCACCAGTTGCGGCAATGCCATCGCTGCCGAGCGGCTGAACGCGCTGCCGGCGGCGGCCGAGTGCATCGGTTGTGCGACCGCAGGGAATATCGCTAAGCGGTGAAAAATGGCTGGAGCGCGAGAGCACCTTGCACAAGCATGTCTTCGGTCGCGCGCCGCGCCGTCGACACGCCCTTCGTCAAACCGGCTTAATCGCGGACGATCGACGATAGATCCCCACCGGTTCGGCCGTCCGGGCGGTCTCGCCTTCGCCCGATACGCGCATTGGCAGTTGCGCCGTGAGTGACGGCAGGCGGCTCAGCATGACGCCGTCGCGCGTGTTTCTGCTGTCGCTGGTCGCGGGCGCCACGCTCGCTTTCCTGTGGCTGGTCGCCCCCTTCTCGGGCGCGATCCTCTGGGCAGTGATCGCGGCCGTCCTGTTCGAGCCGCTCAACGCGCGGCTGCTCGTCGCGATGCCGCGGCGGCGCAACGGCGCGGCGCTGATAACATTGGTCATCATCACCGTCGTCGTCGTCGTACCGGCAATGTTGCTCGGCGCGGCACTGCTGCACGAGGGGGGCGTCTTCTACGCCCGAGTGCGAAGCGGCGAGGTCGATTTCGGACGGCTCTTCGTCGAAACGCAGGCGCATCTGCCGGATTGGGCCCGAAGCTGGCTCGCGGATATCGGCCTGGGCGACGTGGGCGGCCTGCGCACCAAAATCAGCCAGGGCTTTGCGAGCAGCTTCCAGGCGGTAGCGTCGCGCGTGCTGAGCATTGGCCAGGGCGCGTTCGGCTTCTTCCTTTCCCTCGGCGTGATGCTCTACCTGACGTTCTTCCTGTTGCGCGACGGGCACGACCTGGCGGCGCGGATCGAGCGCAGCATTCCGCTTCCCGCCGAGCAGCGCGCGATCCTGGTTGCGAAATTCGTGCAAGTGATCCGCGCGACCACCAAGGGCAGCCTGATCGTCGCCATGCTGCAAGGACTTGTCGGCGGCCTGACCTTCTGGCTGCTGGGATTGCCTGGCGCGCTGCTGTGGGGGGTGGCGATGGGCGTTTTTTCGCTCTTCCCGGCGATCGGCACCGGGCTGATCTGGGTACCGATGACCATCTACCTGCTGGCCACGGGTGCGATCTGGCAGGGCAGCGTTCTTTTCCTGTGCGGGTTCTTCATCATCAGCAGCGTCGACAATGTCGTCCGCCCGATCCTGGTCGGCCGCGATGCGCGGATGCCCGACTATGTCGTCCTGATCGCGACGCTGGGCGGGTTCGAACTGATGGGCTTCAACGGTTTCGTGATCGGACCGGTCATCGCCGCCTTGTTCATGGCGACGTGGGATCTCTTCGGCAACGCGGAGGGGCAGGCGCCCGCGATCGAACCGGAAGGGCAAGGCGATGCCGGATGAAGTCGAGCTCAAGCTCGCGCTGCGGCCGCGCGACGCCGTTATCCTGGCCGATTCGGGCTTATTGGGCGGCGAGCCGCGTAAAGTAGGGCAACGGTCGCTCTATTTCGACACCGCCGATCATTCCCTCTTGAAGGCTGGACTCTCGCTGCGCATCCGCCGCGTCGGGCGCAAACGGATCCAGACGGTCAAGGCCCGCGGCGGCAGCTCGGCCGGCCTGTTCGCCCGGCCCGAATGGGAAAGCGCGGTCCCGGGCGACACGCCGGTCCTCGACGACACGACGCCAATCCAGACGCTGCTCGGCGAACGCGCCGACGAGCTCGCACCAGTCTTCGAAGTCCGGGTCGAGCGCCGCATATGGGACATCCGCGAAGGCGATACCCTTATCGAGCTGGTCATCGACCGCGGCACGGTGGTGGCCGGCGATCGCCGATCGTCGATCTGCGAAATCGAGCTCGAGCTGAAGAGCGGCGATGCCGCGGCATTGTTCGCCTTCGCGCGCAAGCTCGATGCCGCCGTGCCCCTCCGGCTGGGCGTCCTGACCAAGGCCGAACGTGGCTATGCCTTGCTCGATCCGGCTGTCGCCGCAGTCAAAGCGAGCGGAATAGACCTGCCCCGCGACATGACGGCGGCGCAGGCGTTGCAGCAGATCGTCCAGGCCTGCTTGCGCCAGTTCCGGCTGAACGAAGACCTGCTCCTGATGGGACGGGCGCCGGAGGCGCTGCACCAGTCGCGCGTCGCGCTCCGCCGGCTGCGGTCGGCACTGTCAGTCTTCAAGGCCCTGATCGCCGACGATGCCAGCGCGGGATTGCGCGAGGCGCTGCGCTGGCTGGCCGCTACGCTCGGCCGGGCGCGAAGCATCGACGTCCTGGTCGCGCGGGCACCGGCCGGTGCGCTGCGCGATCGGCTCGAGACGGCGCGCCACGATGTCTATGCGCAGGTGGTAGGAATCCTCGCATCCGCCCGGGCACGCGGGGTGATGCTCGACCTGGCGCAATGGACCGTAAGAGGCGCATGGCTCGGCACGGTTGATACCGCGGAGCTTCGCGACCAGCGCGCAGGCATATTCGCCCGCGCTGCGCTGGATCGCCTGCGCCGCAAGGTCAAGCGGGGCGGCCGCGATCTCGCCGACCTCGACGATCAGGCGCGGCACGAGTTCCGCAAGGACGCCAAGAAACTGCGCTATGCAGCCGAGTTCTTCGCCGCCCAGTTCGATCGCAAGCGGCAGCGCCGCCAGTACAAGCGATTCATCGCGGCATTGGAGGCGCTGCAGGAGGCATTGGGAACGCTCAACGATCTGATGACGGCGCCCGCAGCCCTGAACGGGCTTGGCATCGCCAATTCGCCCGACACGATGGCCATGCTCTTCCCGGACAGCCGCAAGAAGCTGCTCGAAACCGCCGGCGAGGCCCATGCGGCGTTGGTCGATGCCGGTCGGTTCTGGCGCTGAGACGAACGTGCCCGCTGGCGCGCGTCCCGCTCGTCGCTCGCCTGCCAGCCGCGATGCGCTTCGCGGTCGATCGCCATGTGGACGCGATCGCCCGACGCAATCCTGCGCCGGACGATGGCGTGCCGGATGCGGCACCAACCGGCGTCCGCGTTCAAGCCAAACGGCGCGTCAGCCGGAACGACGGAAGTATCGCTCCCAATCGATCCGGCCGAGGGCGACCAGCCCGGCGAGCATTGCCAGTTCGAGGACGATCCCCACCGGGCTGGCAAGGCTGCGTCGGAATGCGTCACCAATGCTGGTTTCGCGGATTTGCCCCGCGCTCAGCGCATAGAGTGCGTAGGAGACGATGCGGCCGACAAAAAAGGCAGCCGTGAACGGCAGAATCCGCACCCGCGCCAAACCCGCAGCCTCGAAGAGCTGAGCCGAGGGCACGGGAGAGAGAGCGAAAAGTCCCAAACCCAGGACGAGGTTTCGTTTATGTCGCATGAGCGCTGCGTGCGCGGCGGCGAGATTCCGCCGCGTTCTGTCGGACAAGCGCCCGGCCAATAGTCGGAAGCTTTGAGCGAGCAGGAGGCGACCACTCGCGGCCGCCAGGGCGCCGACGATCACGAGAGCCGGGACGGGTAGCCGCGTGTTCAGGCAATAGAGCACGATGATCGACCAGGTCGGCGGCCCGAACGCCGGGAGCAGGTTCACGCCAAAAACGATGGCGAAAAAGATCAACAGATCAATCATGGCGCGTATCCGCCGTCGGCACGCATGCATGGAAACGCTTCAGCCGCAGAAACGCCCGTTGGCCGCACACGACTTGGCAGGCGAGATCATGCATCAATGCCGGTGCCGCCGAACCGTCTGCTCGGCGCGGGCTTGCTTGTAGCTGTCGAGCACTTTTCGCATGTCGGCGACGGCGCGATCGCGCGATCGCGCGTCCGAAATCTCCGCGAGCTCGCGCTTCAGGTTCGCCGCGAAGTCCGCATAACTATTCTGCCAGTCTCGTCCGATCGCTTCCCGCAAATGAGGGTCACCCGTTTTCGTGCGCTGGGCCGGCCGGCCGGCTGCGAGACGATAGGTCTCGCCCAGCTCCGGAGCGATGACGGCGGGAGCAAGCTGCTTCGTCAACGCGAGTTGTCGGAGCATCTCTATCGAGGCGGCTTCGCCATGATCGAGGAACAGGCTACCGGCGATTGGCCGGCGAGCTTCGAGCCAGGCCATGAGGTCGTCCTGATCGGCATGCGCGGAATAGCTGTCGATCCGCCGGATCTGCGCGCGCACGACAATGTCCTCGCCCCAGATCCGCACCCTCTTAGCGCCATCGAGGATCACGCGGCCCAGCGTGCCCTCGGCCTGGAATCCCACGAACAGGATCGTCGCGTCCCGCCGGAAGAGGTTGTGCTTGAGGTGGTGCCGGATGCGCCCGGCTTCGCACATGCCCGACGCCGCCAGAATGATTGCCCCCGATACGCTGTTGAGCCGGATCGACTCCGCGGTCGCATCGACGAAATGAAAAGCGGTGTTGCGAAAGATGTTCTCGCCGTCCAAATCCTCCAGCGTGTCGGCATATTTCGCGAACACACTGGTTGCCCGGGTCGCGAGCGGCGAGTCGATGAATACCGGAACCGACGCGATGCGTTTCGTTTCGATCAAGGCGGCCAGATCGAGCAGCAACTCCTGCGTTCGCTCGAGCGCGAAAACGGGAATGATCAGATTTCCGCCGCGCGCCAGCGCGGCCTTGATTTCGCTTTCCAGCAAGGTCCGGCGCTCGGCGAGCGTCACATCGGCGCGTTTACGGTCGCCATAGGTGGACTCGCAGATAATGTGATCGAAACCCGCCGGACTTTCGGGGTCGGGGTAGAATGCCTTGTTCTTCGGCCCGAGGTCGCCCGAGCAGAGGATATGCGTGCCACCGATCGACAGTTCGACGGACGCCGAGCCCAGGATGTGGCCGGCATTCCACAACCGCGCGCTAAAACCAGCGACAGGCTCGAACCATTCTTCGAGCGCGACTTTCCGGGTCTGCTTCCACGCGGCGATGGCATCCTGTTCGGTGTAGATCGGCACGATATCGGGGAGGTCGGCGCGATCCTTGCGCCGGTTGCGTCGCGCCGCATCGCCTTCCTGGATGCGGCCCGCATCCGCGAGCATATATTCGAGCAGCGCGGCAGTCGGTTCGGTGCACCAGATGTCGCCGGCGAAGCCCTCAGCCACCAGGCGCGGCAGCAAGCCGCAATGGTCGATATGCGCGTGCGTCAGGATGACGGCGTCGACATGCTTCGCCTCAAACGCAAAGGGGCTGCGATTCAACGTTTCCAATGTCCGGGACCCCTGGAAGAGACCGCAATCGACCAGGATGCGCTTGCCCGCATGGCAGAATTCCATGCACGAACCTGTGACGGTGCGCGCCGCACCGTGAAAGGAGAGCGTTGGATCGTTCATCACCTGGGTCCGGCTCCTGTGCCCCGATCGTCTAGCGTTAAGCGAGAAGGGCCAGTCGGGAACTTGGTAGTTCTACGCATCGGCGATGCCGGCAAAATCGAGGCTTGTTTGGTCCGGCGCCCGCCACGTCCTTCCACTTTACGCGTCGAGCGGAGTGATCGCCTGGCTCCAGGCGGTGATGAGGGAAGTTACGAACACCGCGCTCGCTCGAGATGCGTTACGGTCCAGCCTTAGCTCGTCGAAGCATTCATGACCGGCCATTGAATGCCCCGAGCCAATGTCGAGGCGCGACGATGGCATATATGACATCCATGGTGATCGATGCACCGGGTCGCCCCCTCCGGCTGACCAGAAGTCAGATCCCCGAACCAACCGGCAGGGACGTTTTGATCGCGGTCGCAGCCTGTGGCGTTTGCCGCACCGACTTGCACGTAGCGGACGGCGAAATCATGGCGCGTTATCCGGTCGTTCCGGGCCACGAAATCGTCGGGCGCGTGATCGCCATCGGCCCGGATGCCACCCAGCTCGCCGTTGGCGATCGGGTCGGTGTGCCCTGGCTCGGGCGAACCTGCGGTACTTGTTCATATCGCCAATCGGGGCGCGAGAACCTCTGCGACCAACCCACCTTCACCGGTGCCACCCGGGATGGCGGCTATGCCAGCCACGTCCTTGCCGATGCCGGTTTCTGCCTGCCGATACCTGAAGGCTATGGCGATGCGGAAGCCGCGCCGCTGCTCTGCGCGGGATTGATCGGTTACCGATCCCTGGTCATGGCCGGCGAAGGTAAAGCGATCGGCCTCTACGGCTTCGGCGCAGCGGCACACATCATCGCGCAGGTCGCCGTCTGGCAGGGACGATCAGTCTATGCCTTCACCCGACCAGGCGACCGGCAGGCCCAGGAGTTCGCGCTGACGCTCGGTTGCCGCTGGGCCGGCGGTTCGGACGAGCCCGCGCCCGAACCACTCGACGCAGCGATCATCTTCGCAGCCGTCGGGGCGCTTGTTCCGGCCGCGCTCAAGGTCGTCAGGAAAGGTGGCCGCGTGGTCTGCGCGGGCATTCACATGAGCGACATTCCAAGCTTTCCCTATGCCGATTTGTGGGGCGAACGCTCGATCCTCTCCGTCGCCAACCTGACGCGCGAGGACGGGCATGCCTTTCTCGACATCGCTCCCAAGGTTCCCGTTCGAACGAGCGTCACGCGCTTCAAACTGGAAGAGGCGAACGCAGCGCTTGCCGCCGTTCGCGAGGGTCGCCTGGAAGGAGCCGCCGTCCTGATTCCCTGACACCCGAGCCGCCAGCCGGGCCGCTACGTACCATTCCCAATGGTCGCGAGCAGGGCTCCCTCGTAGTCCGATCCTGCTCAACGCGGAGAACATCGATGGTGCAAACGCCCGATCTGTCGCGGCGCGACGGTATCGAGGATTTCTGGCTGGCGTGTCACGAGATGTGTCTGGTGCCGCTCGAATGGTTGACGGCCTGGTGGAACGCATTCGTCGTCCCAACTAGCTGCCACCTCGCCCTGCACGCGCCGAACATCGCTCCGGGCCAGTCGCTCGGCGTGCCCGAACCGATCGCGCACGACGCCGCGCAGAATCTCTTCGCTTGAGCACCGCTGACCAAAGGAGACCCGTCATGACCGAGATCACCAAATCCCCCACCCGTCAGCCATCGGCATCGCCACTTCTCGACCAGACGCCGATGACTTGGCTGCGCGGAGAGATCGACCGCCTTTTCGAGGATTTCGGGCAGCCTGCGCGCAGCATCTTCAACTTCGGATCGCACGGCACTCCGGTTCCGCCGATGGAGCTTGTCGATGCGGGCAACACCTATCGCCTGACCGCCGAACTGCCGGGGATGACCGACAAGGACGTGACGATCGAACTCGCCGCCGGCGTGCTGAGCGTCGCGGGCGAGAAATCGGAGAGCAAGGACCGCGACGAGGGCGGATGCCTGATGAGCGAACGGCGCTACGGCGCGTTCAGCCGGCAGATCGCTCTGCCCAAGGATGCCGATCGCGATTCCGTTTCCGCGTCGTTCAAGAACGGCCTGCTGACCGTCACGATCGGCAAGGACCAGAAGGCGGCCGCGGAAAAGCGGACGATCGCCATCAAGGACTGACCGGGATCGGCCCACCCCGGACCACCCGGTTGGGCCGAGCATCGCCGTCGGCCGGCATCCCCCGTCGGCCGGCGGCGACGTCCTGACGACCTTCATCGGGAGAGTAGATGTGATCGAGGATTGGCGAGAATTGATCGAAGGCATGAATGGCGGCGTGCGCACGCTCCGCCACGGTGCGCCCGATGTCATGAAGAGCTTTTCGGACATGGCCAAGGCGGCGCATGGCGGCGATGCGCTGGATGGGAAGACCAAGGAACTGATCGCCCTGGCGATCGCGGTCGCGACGCGCTGCTCGCCCTGCATCGCCTACCATGCCGAAGGCGCCGCCAAGAAATCGGCTAGCCGCGAAGAAATTCTCGAGACGATGGCGACCGCCATCTACATGGGGGCCGGGCCGTCGGTGATGTATGCGGCGCACGCTCTCGAAGCGTTCGATCAGCTCGCGGCCTGAAGCGATGCGCGCGATACGACAATCACGGCCGAGCCGGAGCAGGGGCGCAAAGACGAGTGCGATCTGCGCGCTCGCCTTTTTGATGGCGCTGGGTACGACGCTGTCGGGACCGGCGCAGGCCCAGTCGCTGGAGAGCGGCACCGTCATGGACGCTGTCCGTGCGCTGAAGGCGGGTCAATATCTGTGGGCGCCGCAGCTCGCCCCCAGCGGACCGATGATGATCATCATCAATCGGACGACCCAGCGGCTCGTCGTCTATCGAAACGGCGTGCCGATCGCGGTGTCCACGGTGTCGACCGGACGTGCCGGGCGCCGGACGCCAACCGGCGTGTTCACGATCCTGGAAAAGCAGGTAACGCACTTTTCGAGCCTCTATGACAGCGCACCGATGCCTTTCATGGAGCGGCTGACCTGGGACGGCGTCGCCCTCCATGGCGGCACCCTGCCAGGCTATCCCGCCTCGCACGGCTGTATCCGCCTGCCGCACGCCTTTGCAAAGTTGCTTTATGGCGAGACCCGGCTGGGGATGGTGGTCGTCATCACCGACAGTCCCGAACTACCGCGATTCGTCACGGCCCCGACACTGGGAACGCAGACTCCCGACCCGGCACCTGCCGGCGACGGCGTGACCTGGTTTCCCGAGCGCGCGCCTGACGGCCCGATCACCGTCGTGGTCAGCACGAGCGACCGCAAACTTATCGTCTTGCGCAACGGCAAGGAGATCGGATCCGCGCCCGCGACCCTGGCCCAGCCGGTCGAGCGCCCCGCCGCTTATATGCTTCAGACGCGCGATGCGTCAGGCGACCATTGGATGCGGCTGCCCTTGCCGGGCCAGGATCCGGCGAAGCCGCTCGCCTCCGAAACGGGCCAGGACGTGACCTTGCCCGCTGGGATGAAAGAGACGATCGCCGGCATTTTGAAACCTGGCGCTACCGTGCTCATCCTCCCGGATTCACTCGCCGCCACGTCCGGAGCGAGCGGAGCGTTGCTCGAAAGCGCGCCCGCCAAAGCGGTACCGAAGTAAGGCAGGCAGAGCCCTCGGCACTGGAAATCGGCCACACCGGACCTAAATTGTTCACTCTTGAGTGGCATGGGTGGGGTATGGATCGTCGAACATTTCTCGCATCGGCTGCCGGTGCGGCCATTGGTCTCGTGGCGCCGCAGGCGCGCGCTGCTGATTCCGGCAAAGGGTGGATCGGCGTAGCCACCGCCGAACTGCGTCGCAGGGCAGGCTTGATCGCGCGGCCCGATCTGGTCGCAATCGCCGATTTCGCCGCGCCATCGTCGGCGGAGCGCTTTCATCTGGTGAACATGGTGTCCGGGACGGTCGACAGCTTCCTGGTCGCGCACGGCCGAGGATCGGACCCTGCGCACAGCGGCTGGCTGCGGCGTTTTTCGAACGATCCCGGATCCTATTGCACGTCCGAGGGCGCCTATCGGACGGTCGATTATTATAACGGCAAGCATGGCAGATCGGTGCGGCTAGCGGGCTTGGACGAAACCAACAATAATGCCGAGGCGCGCGCGATCGTGATCCATTCGGCCAAATATGTCAGCGCCGAGCTTGCCCGCGGCGCGGGCGTGCTGGGGCGCAGCGAGGGGTGCTTCGCCGTGGCGGAAAGCGATCTCACCGCCGTGCTCGCGCGGATGGGGCCGGGACGCCTTCTGATCGCCGGCCGGTTCAACGGCCAGGGTCTGTATTAGGTTTCGCCGGGACGCGTCGGACAGCCGCCAGGGCGAAGCAGCAAGGACAGCGCCGCGCGAAGTTTTTCGTCGTCGGATACGCGACGAAAGTCGGGATGCGGCGCGCCTTCGGACACCAAGTCCCTGCCCCTCCGATAGCCGCGATCGTACAGCACCGGGTCCGCCGCCGCCTGGAAGGCGTAAGCGAACAGATCGGTGCCGCAATCGCCATAGTCGAGATAGAATCGGTGCTTTCCCGCCTTGGGGATGATCCGATCGAAGGCGCGTTCGACTGCACGCTCCACGCCCGTCACTTCCTCGCGGGACAGGGTCGTCTCGCCATAAGGGACAAGCGGGCTCGCACCGGCGATCCAGGCGGCATTGCCGAACAGATCCGGGCGCCGGCCAACGGCATAGAGCGCCGCCATCCCGCCCATCGCACTGCCGATAATGGACGTATCGGCCGGCCCGGGACGGGTACGCAGCATATTGTCGATCCTTGGTTTCAGCTCTTCGGCGAGATAACGAACATAGCCTTCGGACAAAGCCGGGCCGCGGAACGCGCCTTCGACCCGTATCCGCGTGGCCGCCGGCAGTGCCGGGATGAATGCCGCGGGGCAGAACTCGCGGAGGCGGTCGGCACTGCTCCAGATTCCGACAATGATCGCCGGCTCCGCCGCCTGTCGCTCGGCCAGGTCCGTTAGCGTTCTGGTGATCGCCGCCTGGATGCCACCGCGCTTTGAATCGGCCATCAGCTGGCCGTCATGCAGGTAGATGACGGGGAATCCCCAACTCACCCGGTCGTATTCGGCCGGAAGCCAGACGGTGACCCGGCGCGGGGCGGCATGCGCCGACGCGATGGGTGGCAACTCGATGAAGCGCCCCGCGGCCGGCGCGGCGCGCGCGACTGGAATCGCCGCGCCAATGGCAAACGCCGCACCAGTGGCGATCAGCGAGCGACGCGAAAGCGTGAGGGACGGAGAATTCGACATGCCCGTCATCGTGCCAGCCAGCCGTCCCGCCGGGCATTCGTATTGTTACGAACCGGGCGTCTGACCTTCGAATCGACAAAGGCGCTGTCGACATCGATCCTCCGCGGATCATGCCGCATATCACCAACGGATCGAAACGCCCGATCGAGACGATCTATGTGAAGGGCGTGCTGACCTCGCCCGACCGCACGGTGCCGTCTGCGCCCGCAACTCGGGTTCGCCAAAATCCGTTCTCGCGAAGCCGTCAAAGCCTGATAGATTGGGTCCGTCTTTGGAGGATGCGTGATGGGTCTGGGTGATTTCCTGAAGAAGCAACTGGTCGACGTGATCGACTGGGTCGACGAACCGGGCGTGCTGGCGATCCGCTATCCGATGCAGGATCGCGAGATCCAGAATGGCGGCCAGCTGACCGTACGCGAAGGCCAGGTCGCGATGTTCCATAACGAGGGCAGGCTGGCCGACGCGTTCGGGCCGGGTCAGCACACGCTGGTCACGCAGAACCTGCCGCTGCTGACCGCGATCATGAACTGGGACAAGGGCTTCAAGTCCCCGTTCAAGGCCGATGTCTATTTCTTCTCGCAGCGCGAGCAGACGGGTCTGAAATGGGGCACGCCGCAGCCGATAACGGTGCGCGACAAGGAATTCGGGCCGCTGCGTATCCGCGCGTTCGGCAGCTATTCGTTCCGCATCGAAGACGTCGCGACCTTCGCGGTCAAGATGATGGGCTCGCTCGATCGGCTGACCGTCACCGATCTCGACCAGCAATTGCGCGCGGTGATCAACACCGCGATCGCAACCGCTCTGGGCGGCGGCGAGATCGCGTTCGTCGACCTGGCCGGCAACCAGCAGGCGATGTCGGAAAAGTTGAAGGGCGCGGTCGAGGCCGGGTTCAAGGAATGGGGCCTGTCGTGCCGCACCTTCTTCGTCGAGAGCGTGTCGCTGCCCGAGAATGTCCAGGAATATCTCGACAAGGGCAGCCAGATGCGCGTGCTCGGCAATCTCGACCAATATGCCAAGTTTCAGGCCGCCGATTCGATCCAGACGGCGGCCGCCAATCCGGGCGGCCTGGCCGGAATCGGCGCGAGCGCGGCGGCGGGCATGGCGATCGGGCAGCAAATGACGGCAGGGCTCGGCGGCGTCGGCAGTGGCGGGGCGACCAGCATTCCAGCGGCCGCACCGCAGCCGGAGGTCGATCCCTATGAGCAGATCGAGAAGCTCCACAAATTGATGGTCGCCGGCGCGATCACGCAAGAGGAGTTCGACGCGAAGAAGACCGCTTTGCTCGCCAAGATCTGACCGCGCGCCAATGCTCGACGCGACCTGCCCCAATTGCGGCGCTCCGATCCGGTTCCGGTCGAACGACCTGCCGGTGAAGGTGTGCGACTATTGCCATAGTTCGGTGTTGCGCACGGGCGGCGACCTCCAGGCGATCGGCAAGATCGCCGAGGTGCCCGACGATGTCAGTCCGCTGCAACTGGGCGTGCGCGGGCGCGACGGAGCGCACAGTTTCGAGCTGATCGGCCGCGTCCGCTGGCGCTATGCCGACGGCGCGTGGAACGAATGGCTGGCGCTGTTCGACGATGGATCGACCGGCTGGGTCGGCGAATCGATGGGGCGCTACATGATGCTCCGCCAGGTCGCCGACGACGCGCTTGCGCCGGTCGTGGTAGATCACATCAAAGCGGGCCAGCCGATCGCGATCGACACGCTGATCACGATCGGTGGGGTCGATTACGCCGTCACCGACAATAAGCAGGTCTCCTGCGTCGCCAGCGAAGGCGAGCTGCCGTTCAACGCGCCGCTCGGGCTGACTGCCACCAGTATCGACCTGATGACTCCCGATGGCGAGTGCGCGAGCATCCAGAAGGATCAGGGCGGTGAGGTCGAGGCCTATGTCGGCCGCTACATGTCGCTCGCCGAGCTCAACGCGACCGGCTTGCGATCGTTCGAGGGCTGGCCCATGCCGGCGTCTGCCGCATGAGCGACGACGCGCTCCCGGCCGACACCGTGCCGCCGGCACCCGCGCTACCGCCGGTAACGCCGGTCACCCCGGTATCGACCGTCCGCGCGCTGAGCTGTCCCAATTGCGGCGGTATCGTCAACGTCCGCGCCCAGGGCCTGACGGTCAGCGTGCTGTGCGAGCATTGCGGCTCGACGCTCGATGCAACCCGGCCCGACCTCCAAGTCATCGCACGCGCCAACGAGGCGCTCAAGACACCGGAAATCCCGCTCGGCACGCGCGGCACGCTCAATGGCCGGGTGTGGGAAGTCGTCGGCTATATGGAGCGCACCGACGAGGAAATCGGCTGGGCCGAATATCTGCTGTTCAATCCGTACGAAGGCTATGCCTTCCTGGTCGACGATGGCCGCCGCTTCAGCCTGGGCATCATGCTCGACCGCCTGCCGACGATGGGTTGGGCCAATGCGATGCAGCTCGATGATCAGAGCTATGCGCGGTTTGGCGACACCTATCCAGTCCGCGTCACCTTCGTCGTCGGCGAATTCTATTGGCGGGTCGCGGTCGGAGAAACGGTCGATGAGACCGATTTCGTCCGCCCGGGCACGATGCTGTCGTGCGAAGCCTATCAGACCGAGCGCACCTGGACCCGGCTCGACCTGCTCGACTGGGGCGTGGCCGAAGCGGCGTTCGGCATCCCCGCGCGCCGCCACGAATACAGCCGTCCCGCGCCCCACGAACCGTCGCCCTATAAACAGCAACTTCGCGAGGCACTGGTGGTCGGCGTCATCGCCCTGCTCGCCTTGTTCGTCGTCTCGGGCATAGGCGGCCGCGAGCAGGTGATCGGCCAGACCACGACCGACGCGGTGCTCGATGGCCCCGAAAAGACCGTGGTGATCCGAGGGCTCGATCTGCCCTCCGCGCGATCGCGGGTCATCGTCGATGCAGATGCCGGCGCCATCGACAATGCGTGGGTCGACCTGGACTATTCGCTGACCGACGAGAAGACGCAGGATAGCGTCGACAGCTACGGCCTGGCCGAACATTATTCGGGCAGCGACAGCGATGGGTCCTGGACCGAAGGCGACCCGCGCCCCGAGGTCAGCCTGTCGAGCATTCCCGGGGGCAAATACGATCTGGTCGTCACCCTGTCCGCGCATCGCTGGAACGGCGGTTCGAGCAGCAGCAGCTTTTCCATGCCGACCGGTTTCGCCGGCGGCAGCGTGTTTGGACAGGATAGCGGCCAGACCATCCCGGTGACGGTCACGGTCAAGCGCGGCGGCGTGTTCGGGGGCAATATCCTGCTCGCTTTCCTGCTGATCGCGGCATGGCCGCTGATAGTGTTGTTCAAGCAATTCGGGTTCGAAAAGCGCCGCATGGCCCCGGTCACCGGCAGCGGCGGCAGTGACGACGACAGCGGGGGAGACGACGACTGATGAGCCGGCATATTCTGGTTTACGGGCTCTATTGCCTGGGCATCGTCATGCTCACGATGATGGCGGCCCGCGACGGTTATTCGCCCTTCGCCACTGGCGGCGCGCGCGGGCCGATGATGTTCGGCGGCTACGGCCCCACCCACAAATAACGAAAGGATCGGACGATGATCTCCATCCCCATTCTCGTCACCACCCTGGTCTATACCGCCATCGGGCTGGTCATCTTCATCGGCGGCTTCTGGCTGTGGGACAAGATCAGTCCGGTCGACATGTGGGGCGAGATCTGCCGTGAGAAGAACGTCGCGTTGGCGATCTTCACCGGATCGATCGCGATCGCCGTAGCGATGATCATCGCCGCCGCCATCCATGGGTGAACGACTAGGCTGGTCTCGACAGCATTGGCCGCAAACTACTCGTCACCCTGGCTTTATGCCGGGGTCCACAAAGCCGCAGGCCCTGCGCCCGGCGGCACAGTGGATGCCGGGACGAGCCCGGCATGACGGTCAGGACATATGACCAACAACAATAACGGCCCCACAATATCAGACAGCGGTAGCCGCCCTTCCCGTACCGGCGCGCTGCTGCTGGCGTCCGCCTTCGTCGTCGCGACGTGCGGACTGATCTACGAGCTGCTGGCCGGTACCTTGGCGAGCTATCTGCTCGGCGACAGCGTCACCCAATTCTCGATCATCATCGGCATCTATCTGTTCGCCATGGGCATGGGCTCGTGGTGCTCGCGCTATGTGCGCAAGAATGAGCTCGCGACCTTCGTCCGGGTCGAGGTGCTGATCGCCGCGATCGGCGGTTGTTCGGCGGCATTGCTGTTCCTGTTGTTCGATCGCGTCCAGGATTTCCGTCTGCCGCTCTATGGGCTGGTGCTGGCGATCGGCTTCCTGGTCGGGCTCGAAATCCCGCTGCTCATGCGCATCCTCAAGGACCGGCTCGAGTTCAGCGACCTGGTCTCGAAAGTCCTGACCTTCGACTATGTCGGCGCGCTCGCCGCGTCGCTGCTGTTCCCCCTCCTTCTCGTCCCGCACCTCGGGCTGATCCGCACCGGTTTCCTGTTCGGCCTGTTCAACGTCGCGGTCGCGATCGCGGTGATCCTGATGCTGCCGCAGCGCCGGCGGATGACGATCGAATTGCTCGTCGCGATCCTGGTCGCGATCGTCCTTGCCGCCGGCTTCGTCGCCTCGGAGAAGATCGAACGCACTGCCGAGGTCGCGGCCTATGGCGATCCGATCATCTATGCGGACGCGACGCCCTATCAGCGGATCGTCATCACCAAGCGCGCCAACGACTTGCGGCTGTTCCTCAACGGCAATCTGCAATTCTCGTCGCGCGACGAATATCGCTACCACGAGGCGCTGGTGCATCCGGTGCTGAGCCGGGTCGCCAATCCGCGCAACGTGCTGGTGCTGGGCGGGGGAGACGGCCTGGCCGTGCGCGAGATCCTCAAATATCCGGGCGTCCAGTCGGTCACATTGGTCGATCTCGACCCGGCGATGACGACCTTGTTCCGCAAGAGCTCGATGCTCATCGCGCTCAACCACGGGTCTTTGCTGTCGCCCAAGGTCCATGTCATCACCGCCGATGCCTTCAGCTGGCTGCGCGCTAACCGGCAGCGGTTCGACGCGGTGTTGGTCGATTTCCCCGACCCGACCAATTTCGCGATCGGCAAGCTCTATACGGTGAGCTTCTATCGCGAGCTCGCGCGCGCGCTGAACCCCGGCGCGATGCTCAGCGTCCAGAGCACCTCGCCACTCGTCGCGCCCAAGGCCTATTGGACCGTCGCCACCACGCTGGAGGCGGCCGGGCTGACCACGCGCGGCTATCACGTCTATGTCCCGAGTTTCGGCGAATGGGGGTTCGTCCTCGCCTCGAACGGGCCGATCGGCGCGCCCGGCGCCTTGCCGGCGGGCCTGCGCTTCCTGACCCCACGGGTCGACACGCTCGCTTTCTTCTTCCCGCCCGACATGGCGCGACGTCCGACCCCGGTGAACCGGCTCGACAACCAGGCCCTGGTTCGCGAGTTCGACGCCGAATGGTCGGTATTCGAGGGCTAGGGTGCCAACGCGCCGCACCGTCATCGCAGGATCTATCGCTGGCGCCGCAGCGCTCGGTGCGGGTGCGATCGCGCTTGCCCCGCATGACGAGACGGTCCCCGGCACGCTGAGCGGCGCCGATTTCCGTCGTGGTCATCGGCTACGCGGCGGCAAGTTTCCCGAGCCGAGCGATACGGCGCGGACCCGGGTCGCGATCGCCGGCGGCGGCGTCGCCGGGCTCGCGGCGGCATGGACGCTCGCCGACGCCGGCGTGCAGGATTTCCGCCTGCTCGAACTTGAGGACCGCACCGGCGGCAATGCGCGGAGCGGGCGCAACAATGTCTCCGCCTACCCGCTCGGCGCGCATTACCTGCCGCTGCCCAACGCAGAGGCGAAGGGTGTCATCCATTTGCTCGAACAGCTCGGCATCATCACCGGCTGGCAGGACGGCAAGCCGGTCTATGATTCCTACCAACTCGTCTCCGACCCCGAGGAACGCCTGCTCTATCTCGGCAAATGGCAGGAAGGGCTGGTACCGCAAAAGGGGTTGAGCGAGACCGACGTTCACGACTTGAAGGCCTTTTTCGCCACGATGAAGGCCTATCAAGAGCGCCGCGACGCCCAGGGCCGCCCAGCCTTCGCGATTCCGATGGAATTGAGTTCGCGCGATCCCGATCTGCTCGCGCTCGACCGGCTGAGCTTCACCCAATGGCTCGACCAGCAAGGCTGGAAATCACCAGTGCTCCGTGCGCACGTCCGCTACGCCTGCCGCGACGATTACGGCACCGAGCCCGACCAGGTCTCGGCCTGGGCCGGGGTGCATTATTTCGCCAGCCGTCGCGGCCATGCCGCCAATGCCGATCCCGACACGATGCTGACCTGGCCCGAAGGCAACGGCCACCTTGTCGGCCGCATGGCGGCGCGGCTCAAGGATCATCTCGACTGCGGGCGGATCATCCACCGCGTCACTCGCACCGAGAAGGGCGCGGCGGTTGACGCGCTCGACGTCGCGAGCGGGCGCAGCATCCGTATCGAAGCCGACGCGGTCGTGCTCGCGACGCCGCATTTCGTCAGCGCGCGCCTCACCGCCGACGCGCCGTCGGCGACCGGGTTCGATTATGCGCCCTGGGTGGTCGCCGCGGTCACCGTCGACCACCCGCCCGCCGGGCCGGGGTTCGAAGTCGCCTGGGACAATGTGTCCTGGACCAGCCGCTCGCTCGGCTATGTCGTCGACACGCACCAGTCGCTCGACCGCGTGCGCCGCGCGACTGTGTTGAGTTGGTACCTACCGCTCTCCGATATGGCACCCGCCGAGGCGCGCCGCGAGCTGCTCGACCGTCCGCTCACCTATTGGCAGGACATGGTGCGCGACGACCTGCTCCACACCAATCCCGACCTCAAGGGCGCGATCCGGCGGATCGACGTCTGGCGCTGGGGCCATGCCATGATCCGCCCGGTGCCCGGCTATTTCTGGGACGGCCGCCGCGAGGCCGCCGCCGCACCGCGCCCGCCCTTGTTCTTCGCGCATTCGGATCTGAGTGGCCTGTCGCTGTTCGAGGAAGCACAATATCGCGGCATCCGCGCTGCCGAGGACGCGATGACCCATCTCGGCATTCCCCATCGCTCGGTGCTGGCGTAGGACGGCCGTCCGTGGATAAGGACATACCGCAAGATCCAGAACCGACTCCGAGGCAGCTTGGCTGCCTGTTTGGCGCACTTCTGTCACCGGTAATAATCGGGGTTTCCGTCTATCATGGGGCGGAGCGGGGATTTCTGATTACGACATTGCTCGGCGTCTTCGCGGTAGTCCTCTACGTGCGAAGGGACATTATCGGCGAGGACTATTTCATCGCGGTCGTCCCCGCGCTGTTTCTATCACAGTTTCTGTTGGCTGTCGGCTACCCGCTCCCCGAGGTACCATATTACAAGGCCCTCGCCATGCCGTTCGCCATCGTGACCCTTTTTCTGAACTTTTCGATCATCCGTCTTGCAGAGAAGTTGCTCGCTAGAAAAAAGGGGCAGCCTTGATCGTATGCCGCACCGTTCGAGATTTGGCGGCGCATCCCGCCATTCCCTATCGTTCGGTGCTGGCGTAGGACTTGGCAGTGGACTTCAGTGGGACCCATCTTCTTGCCGACCTGTTCGACTGCGATCATCTCGACGATGAAGCGCGGATCGAAGCGGCATTGCGCGCCGCGGTGACCGCGGCGGACGCGACCCTGCTCGACCTCAAGGTCCATAGCTTCGGCACCGGGCAGGGTGTGACCGGCGTGGCGCTGCTCGCCGAATCGCACATTTCGATCCATTCCTGGCCCGAGCGCGATTATGCCGCGGTCGATATGTTCCTGTGCGGGCGCCGCCATGATCTCGACGCGGCACTGGCAGCGCTAGCCGAGCGGCTCGACGCCGGGCGAATCGAGCAACGCCGCTTCGCCCGTGGTTTCAGCCAGGAGACGATTGCCGAATGACCGTCACGCCATCGCCGCCCAAGCGCCAAGCAGCGACGCGGCTGACTTTGATCCTGCTGCTCGGCCTGCTTGGCCTGTGGGTCATCCATGCCTTCTTGCCCGTTCTGGTCTGGGCGGTGGTCATCGCGGTCGCGGTCGATCCGCTCGTCCAGCGTACGGAGCGTCGGTTTCCCCGGCCCAATCTGGTCGCGGCGGCCTTCACCCTGGGCTTCGCCCTGATCGTGTTGGCGCCGATCGCGGTCGGCATCGCGCAGGCGGCGCGCGAGGCGCATGACATCGCGATCTGGGTGAAGGAGGCACAGCAATTTGGCGTGCCGCCCCCAGGCTGGCTCGCCAATCTGCCGTTCAGCGCCGAGGCTACCGATTGGTGGCGCACCAACCTGTCCGATCCAGCGGCGGCCCATCATCATTTCGAGACCCTGAGCCACAGTCTGCTCGGCGCACAAGCGCGGCTACTCGGTTTCGGCTTGGTCCATCGCGCGGTGGTGTTCGGCTTCACGCTGATCGCCTTGTTCTTCCTGATCCGCGACCGCGATGCGCTGGCAGCACAATTCCGCACCGCCAGCGCGAAGCTGCTCGGGCCACAGGGCGAGCGGATCGGACAGCAGGCGCTTGCCTCGGTCCGCGGGACAATCGACGGACTGGTGCTGGTCGGGCTCGGCTTCGGCGTGGTCATGACGTTGGTGTACGTCTTCCTCGGCGTGCCGCACCCCATCCTGCTCGGCGCGGTCACCGCGATCGCCGCAATGATCCCGTTCGGCGCACCGGTCGCGTTCGGGATCGCCGCCTTGCTGCTGCTCGGCCAGGGATCGCCCGGCGGCGCGATCGCGGTCGTCGTGATCGGCTTCGCCGCCGAATTCGTCGCCGGCCATTTCGTCCGCCCCGCCTTGATCGGCAGCGCGACCCGGTTGCCGTTCTTCTGGGCATTGGTCGGCATTCTCGGCGGCGTCGAGACGTTGGGTCTGCTCGGCCTGTTCGTCGGCCCGGCGACGATGGCCGTGCTGGTGATGCTGTGGCGCGAACTCGTCGAGGGGGTCCTCCCCGCTAGCGGGGAGGGGGACCATTCGCGCTAGCGAATGGTGGAAGGGCGATGCGGCAGGCGGGTCGCTTGTAGCCACGCCCCTTCACCCCTCGCCTAACGGCTATACCTGACCGTCGGCGCTACGATTGCCCCCAACGGATCGGAACCCTAGATGGGCGGCAAATCCCCGCCCTCAGGAGTCCATATGACCTATTCCGCCAAGCTCGGCCTCTTTATCGACGGCGAGTGGCTGACCGGCGATGGCCGCGACGTTCATTCGGTGCTCAACCCGGCGACCGGCGCGGGCCAGGCCGACTTGCCACTGGCCACCGCCGCCGATCTCGATCGCGCGCTCGCCGCCGCGCAAAAGGGATTCGAGGCGTGGCGCGCGGTCGCCCCCGAACAGCGCGCAGCCGTGCTCAACAAGACCGCCGCCTTGGTCCGTGAGCGCGCGGACGCAATCGCTCGCATCGCGACGATGGAGGAAGGCAAGCCCGTCGCCGAGGCCAAGGGCGAAGTCATGGCCGCCGCCGCGATGCTCGAATTCCATGCCGGAGAGGCAGTGCGCGTCTATGGCCGCGTGCTGATGCGCGCGCCTGGCATGCGCTCGATGGTGCTGCATCACCCGGTCGGTCCGGTCGCGGCGTTCTGCGCGTGGAACTTCCCGGCCTTGAACGTCGTCCGCAAGATCGCGCCAGCCGTCGCCGCGGGTTGCTCGATCATCCTCAAGCCGAGCGAGGAAACCCCGGGCTCGGCGGTCGAGATCATGCGCTGTTTCCAGGATGCCGGCCTGCCCGGCAATGTCGCGCAGATCGTGTTCGGCGTGCCCGACATGATCTCGCGCCACCTGCTCGCCTCTCCGGTCACGCGCAAATTGAGCTTCACCGGCTCGGTACCGGTCGGCAAGCATCTGATGAAGCTCGCCTCGGACAGCGTGATGCGGATGACGATGGAGTTGGGCGGCCACGCCCCGGTGCTGGTGTTCGACGATTGCGACCTCGAAAAAACGCTCGATATCCTCGTCGCGCACAAGTTCAGGAATGCCGGCCAGGTCTGCGTCGCGCCGACCCGCTTCCACGTTCAGGACGGCATCTACGAGAAGTTCGTCCAGGGGTTCGCCGAGCGCACGAAGAAAATGCAAATCGGCAGCGGCCTCGACGCCGCCAATCAGATGGGTCCGCTCGCCAATCCGCGCCGCCCCAACACGATCTCAGCGCTGGTCGAGGATGCGCGCTCGATCGGGGCGCGCGTGCTGGCCGGCGGCGAGCGCGAAGAGAAAGACGGCGGCTTCTTCTTCCAGCCGACGGTGATCGCAGACGTGCCGCTGGAAGCCAAGGCGATGAACGACGAGCCGTTCGGGCCGCTGGCCCTGATCCGCCCGTTCGGCACGGTCGAGGACGCGATCGCCGAAGCCAACCGCCTGCCCTTCGGGCTTGCGGCCTATTGCTTCACCGAGAGCGGCCGGCGCCAGAACCTGCTCGCCGAGACGGTCGAGGCGGGCATGGTGGCGATCAACCAGGTCCGCATGACCTGGCCCGACGCGCCGTTCGGCGGGATGAAGGAATCGGGATTCGGTTCCGAGGACGGTCCTGAGGGGATCATGGCGCATATGACCACCAAGGCCGTGCATATCGCCTGATCGCCTGTGGCAACCGTGCTCCTGCAAAAGCAGGAGCACGGGATTCTATCTCCCGCGCGGTATTGCTTTACCATGGGTTCCTGCTTCCGCAGGAACGCGACATCACGAAACGGATCATACATGCCGACCAACCGCACCGCTGCCCGTATCCTCGTCGATCAATTGGTCGCTCAAGGGGTCGATCGCGCGACCTGCGTGCCCGGTGAGAGCTATCTCTCGGTGCTGGACGCGCTGATCGGGTCGGGCATCGACCTCCTGACCTGCCGCGCCGAAGGGGGCGCCGCGATGATGGCGGAAGCGTACGGCAAGCTGACCGGCCGGCCCGGTATCTGTTTCGTGACGCGCGGCCCCGGCGCGACCAATGCAAGCCCCGGGCTGCACATCGCAATGCAGGATTCTACCCCGATGATCCTGTTCGTCGGGCAGATCGAACGCGGCATGCGCGATCGCGAGGCGTTCCAGGAGCTCGATTATCGCGCCACGTTCGGCGCGCTGGCGAAATGGGTGGTCGAGATCGACGACGCCGCGCGAGTCCCCGAGATCATCGCCCGCGCCTTCCGCGTCGCGATGCAGGGACGCCCCGGCCCCGTGGTCATCGCGCTCCCCGAGGACATGCTCGACGAAACGGCGGAAGTGGCCGACGCCCCACGCGTCGACCCCGTCGAGACCGCCCCCGCCCCGGCCGATATCGACCGGCTCGGCGAATTGCTCGCGACTGCCAAAAACCCTGTCGCGATCGTTGGTGGATCACGCTGGACGCCGCAAGCCCGTGACGCGATGGTCGACTTTGCACACCGCTTCGATTTGCCCGTCGCCGCGCAATTCCGTCGCGCACCGCTCTTCCCGGCCACCGACGACCATTTCATCGGCGACCTGGGTCTGGCGCCCAACCCGAAGCTGATCCAGCGCGTCAAGGCCGCCGATCTGGTCCTGCTGATCGGCGGGCGAATGTCGGAAATCGCTTCGCAATCCTATACGTTGCTCGGCATCCCTGCCTCTGCACAGCAGCTCGTTCACGTTTATCCCGACCCGCTCGAACTCGGCCGCGTCTATCAACCAGTGCTCGCGATCAACGCCACCCCGCCGGCCTTCTTCGCCGCGCTCGGCGGTATCGACGCCAACCCGACCTGGTCCGCCAATCGCGAAGCGGCGCGCGCCGATTACCTCGCCTGGTCCGACACCCCGCCGCCGGTGCCGGGCGATTTCCAATATGGCGACGTCATGGCGTGGCTGCGCGACCGGCTGCCGCCTGATGCGACGATCTGCAACGGCGCGGGCAATTTCGCGAGCTGGATCCACCGTTATTACCGCTTCCGCGATTTCGGCACCCAACTCGCGCCGACCAGCGGGTCGATGGGCTACGGCCTGCCTGCCGGCGTGATGGCCAAGCGGCAAAAACCCGACAGCATCGCGCTGACCATCGCCGGCGACGGCGACTTCCTGATGAACGGCCAGGAATTCGCCACCGCCGTCCACCACGACATCCCGCTGATCGTCATGCTGATCGACAACGGCATTTACGGCACGATCCGCATGCACCAGGAAAAGACCTTTCCCGGGCGCATCTCGGCAACCAACCTCACCAATCCCGATTTCGCCGCGCTGGCCCGAGCCTATGGCGGCCATGGCGAGACGGTAACGACCACAGCCGAATTTGCCCCCGCCTTCGAGCGCGCGCTAGCATCGGGCAAGCCGGCGATCCTGCATTGCCATCTCGATAGCCAGGCGATCACCCCGACCGCGACGCTGGACGGGCTGAGGGCCGCGGCGGAGAAGAGCTGAGCCGGTTGCCGTGGCACGGCAAGGCTGCGACGCCCGTCCTTCGCTATGCGAGCCAATCGAATCCGCTCATCGTGCTTGATCGCTGCGGAGGTTGGAGCGGGTAACGGGAATCGAACCCGTGTATTCAGCTTGGAAGGCTGCTGCACTACCATTGTGCTATACCCGCATCCCGTTGGAGTCCCAACGATGGCCCACTGGTGGCGCGGCGCACCGGTTAGCGCGCCGCTCGGCAAGGCGCAAGGGTCAGGCGCCTCGAGATGAGCCGAGCCTTCAAGCTTAACGGATCGTTCACCAAAGCCTCGCACTAAGCGGCATGGACTACGAGGGACGTTCTGCCTTCGCCACCGGCGTGGCACTTCACGCGCAAGACGACCTCGCGGCCGCCGGGCGCGGGGTCCGTCCGGCCACGCTGGCGGGTGCGCTGGTCTCGTTTCTGCTGTTCGACCAGGTCCTGCTCTGGCATTTCCTTGGCCTCGCGCCACCGATAATCGTCGTGTTGGCGTTGGTGCTATTGCCCGTCGCATTCTGGCCGCTGACGCGGCACACCGCCGCAGCGAGCGCAAGATTGCCGTGGAATCTCCTGGCCATCTGCTTCGCCGTTTCGCTGGTCGTCTATATGTTGGGCGGCGAAGGCCGGTTGTTCTACGCCAATATGGACTGGCAGGTGCGCGGCGCGGTGCTGCGCGATCTCGTCAATTATCCCTGGCCAGTCGTCTATGACGGTCCCGATCCGAAGATGCTGCGCCTGCCGCTGGGCATGTATTTGATACCGGGCTGGATCGGCAAACATGCTGGATTCGCCGCCGCGGAAGTGGCGCTGCTATTGCAGAACACTCTGTTGCTGACGGCGGTTTTGGCGCTCGGTTCGACCCTGTTTGCCGGCCTGCGCGCTCGCCTGATCGCGCTCGGCGTTTTCCTTGGTTTCAGCGGCATGGACGTCATCGGCGCGCTGCTCACCGGGTATCCGATCTACAGCCATATCGAGCAGTGGAACGTCTACCAATTCTCGTCCCACATAACGCAAGCATTCTGGGTTCCACAGCACGCCTTGGCGGGTTGGATCGGGGCTCTGTGCTATCTGCTCTGGCGCGACAACAAGGCGCCCGCGGCGTTGCTGTTCTGCGTCGTGCCCTTATCGGCGCTGATGTCGCCGCTTGCCTTTATCGGCCTGCTGCCGTTTGCAGCGCACGCCGCGGCGACCGTCGTCTTCCAGCGCGAAATGCGATTCCGGGAGTTCGTGGTTCCGGCGATGGCAGTGCTGATCTCGCTTCCTTCGCTGACCTATCTCATGGCCGCGGCGGATACGGTCGGGGCTCATTTCGAGCCGCCGGTGACGGTGCAATATTTCTCTATCGAGCTTTTCGAGATCGTGCCCTTCCTCGTCGGGCTAAAACTCGCGACGGGAGGCGATCGATTCGGCCGGATAGCGTTCGCGATCGTCGCCATCATCCTGTTGCTCGCGCCGCTTGGAAAGATCGGCGAGGGGATCGATTTCGTGATGCGCGTCTCGATACCCGCGCTGGCGATCCTGTCGCTGCTGGTCGCCGACATGCTCAGCCGGCCGACAGACGCCTCCACGCGGCGCGGACGCCGAATCGTGCTCGGCGCTTTCCTGATCGGCCTTGCGACCCCGGCAACGGAGATCGGTCGCGCGCTCTTTTATCCCCGGTCGCCTGCCCCGCTTTGCAGCTATATCGGCGTAATACCGGGGGGCGCTACGGCCTATGTTGCGCCTGTCTCACGATTGCCGGCCTGGATCAGACCGACCGGTCCGACACTGGTTCGGCCCCGCGATCCCAAGCAATGCTGGGACGGACCTTGGCCAAAACCGGTCACGTAATACTCCGGAAAGCGGCCCGCTTTGCAAATGATATGTGCGCCTTAGCCGCCCGCGCGTCCGACATCCTTCACAGCTTGCTTACCATTTCGCGGGTATGCCTGCGCGCATGTATCACGACCCAGCATTGGGCACGGCCGCCAAGGCCGATCCGCGCCCCAAGTCCGCCGTGTCGACCGGAACCGGCATATCCGGGCTGGCCGGGCTGTTCACCTGGATAGCGATCGCGCGCTGGTTCGGGATGGACGGTCCCTATGCCGCGCTGATCAACGTCGCCGCGACCGGGCTGCCGATGATGCTGTGGTCGGTGTTCGTCGACAAGGTGCATCGTAATCCCTCGACCGGGATCGATTGGGCGAATCCGAAGCCGTGGCGCGACACGCTCGACATCTCGATCACCAAGCTGGCCGGACTGTGGCTGACCTGGGCCGGGATCGCCTGTCTCTACGCGGTCGGGCGGTTCTATTGGGAGGGTAATTTCCAGTTCTCGATGTGGTGCTTGATGTGGGCGGCGCCTGTGCTGTTCGTGCTGTCGGTTCCCTATACATTGTGGCTCGACCGCCGCATGGTCGAGCCCAAGGACGGATGCTGGGCATTGGGCGCGTGGATGATGGGGCTCAAGGAGCCGATCGACCAGGAAGCGATCTGGAACCACCTCAAGAGCTGGGGCGTGAAGATGTTCTTCACCGCCTTCATGCTGGCGATCGTGCCGCCGGGGTTCGGCGATTTCGTGCGCGGCGATTTCAGCCGCGTGCTGGCCAGTCCGGTGGCGCTGGCCAATTGGCTGATCACCTTGATGTTCCTGGTCGACGTTGCATTCGCGACCGCGGGCTATCTGCTCGCGCTGCGCCCGCTCGATTCGCACATCCGTACCGCCAATCCTTACGCCGCGGGCTGGATGGCGGCGCTGATCTGCTACCCGCCGTTCGTGCTCATGGGCGACAACGGCCCGCTCGATTACCATCCCGGCACTTATGGCGAGGCCGGCTGGTCGACCTGGTTCGCCAATTATCCCGTAATGCTGGTCGGGATCGGCACAATTCTGGTGCTGCTGACCGCGATCTACGCCTGGGCGACGGTCACGTTCGGCATCCGCTTTTCCAACCTGACCAATCGCGGCATCCTGACCAACGGCCCCTATGCCTTTTCGCGGCACCCCGCTTATCTCTCCAAGAACCTGTTCTGGCTGATCGCGACCGTGCCCGTGCTGACCACCGGCAGTTGGCTCGACGCGGTGCGGTCGACCGCGATCATGGCGATCGTCGCAGGCATCTATTATTGGCGCGCGCGGACCGAGGAGCGCCATTTGCGCGCCGACCCGGCTTATGAAGAATATTATCAGTGGATGGAGCGCAACGGCCTGGTGCCGCGCTTTTTCCGCTGGCTGACCGGCAAGACGGTGTCCGGCGCGCCCGAAACCGCTATCCCTGAGAAAGCATGAAGCCGATCAGGCCGATGACGAACATGCCATTGGCCTGCCACAGCCGCATCCAATAGGGACCGCCGGGACAGAGCCGGGAATAGTCGGACCAGGTGAATACCGCGGGCCGCCAGGAGGAGAGCTGCCTGCCCTCCATCGCGCCGACGACCTTGGCCATTCGGCCGGTATAGAGCACCGAGCCGAACAAGCCCGTGACTGCAATCACACCGAAAACCATCGCAGCGACCAGCCGCGATGAGGCCATCAGAAGCTCATCTCGTCATAGATTTTGGAGATGTCGCCGTTCCATTCGCCGTTATAGCGGTCGAGCAGGATCTGCGCCGGTACCTTGCCCGACCGCACCACCTCGCGCAGCGGATCGAGGAACCCGGTCTCGTTGGTCCCGCCGGCGTCGGTCCGCGCGCGTGCGGTCAGGCCGGCATGGGCGATGTCGAGCACTTGGCCGGCGATGTCACGCAGCTTGCCGCCGCCCGGCAGGGGGGCGTCGAGCGCCAGCGCCGGCACCGAATTCCGCAGTTCCTCACGCTCGGCCATGGTCCAGTGCCGGACCAGGTCCCATGCCGCGTCGAGCGCGCCCTGATCGTAGAGCAGTCCGACCCAGAATGCCGGCAAGGCACAGATCCGCCCCCACGGACCGCCATCGGCGCCGCGCATTTCGAGGAAGGTCTTGAGCCGCACTTCGGGGAAAGCCGTCGAGAGATGATCCGACCAATCCTCGATCGTCGGCTTCTCTCCCGGCAGGATATCGAGCTTGCCGTCGAGAAAATCGCGGAAGCTCAGCCCAGCCGCGTCGAGATATTGGCCGTCGCGATAGACGAAGTACATCGGCACATCGAGCGCGTAGTCGGCGTAGCGCTCATAGCCGAACCCGTCCTCGAACACGAATGGCAGCATGCCGGTGCGCGCGGGATCGGTGTCCGACCAGATATGGCTGCGGAACGAAAGCATGCCGTTGGGCTTGCCCTCGGTGAACGGCGAATTGGCGAACAGAGCGGTCGCCAGTGGCTGCAGCGCGAGGCCGACGCGGAACTTCTTCACCATGTCGGCTTCGGACGCATAGTCCAGGTTGACCTGGATCGTGCAAGTCCGGAGCATCATGTCGAGGCCCAGGCTGCCGACCCGCGGCATGTGGCGCAGCATGATCGCGTAGCGGCCCTTGGGCATGATCGGCAGGTCCTGCCGCGCCTTGTCGGGCCACATGCCCATGCCGAGGAAGCCGAGCCCGAGCCGGTCGCCGATCGTCTTGACCTGTTGGAGGTGGCGGCCGGTTTCGGCGCAAGTCTCGTGCAGATTTTCGAGCGGGGCACCCGACAGTTCGAATTGTCCGGCCGGCTCGAGGCTAACCGACCCGTCGGCGCCGGTCAGCGCGATGATCTTGCCATTCTCCTCGACCGGCCTCCAGCCGAACTCTGTCAGCCCGTTGAGCAGGTCGCGGATACCGCCGGACTCGTCCCAGGACGGCGCGCGATGGTCGGCGGTGCGATAGACGAATTTCTCATGCTCGGTGCCGATCCGCCAGCGCTCGGCCGGCTTCTCTCCCCCTGCGAAAAAATCGATCAGCTGCTGGCGGTCTTCGATGACCGCTGCGTTTGTGTCCGTAACGGTCTTCGTCGTCATGGCGCGCATGTAGCTACCCAATAGGCGCCGCGCTAGTCTCCCGGAGAGAGGTTCACCAATCTCCCGCAGCAGACATCCAGATCGCCACCGCCGCCGCCGCCGCAGTCTCAGCGCGGAGGATGCGCGGACCGAGGCCGACCCCGACCGCTTGGGGCAGGGCACGGATCGCTTCGCGCTCGGCGTCGTCGAAGCCGCCCTCTGGCCCGATCAGGATCGCGGCCGGGCCTTGATGCGCCGACATGGCCTCGGCCGCGGGCGCGCCACCGGCCTCGTCGGCGAAGAACAACGCGCGATCGGTCGGCCAGTTGCGCAACAAGGGCTCGAGCTTCACTGCCTCAGCCAGTTCGGGCAGCGCAGTCCGGTCGCATTGTTCAGCCGCCTCGATCATGTGCGTGCGCAGGCGGTCGAGGTTGAGCCGGTCGATCACGGTGCGGCGAGTCAGCACCGGCACCAGTCGCCCAACGCCCAGCTCGCAGGCTTTCTCCGCCACCCAGTCGATCCGGCCCTTCTTGATCGGCGCCGCGCACAGCCACAGGTCCGGGACCGGATCGCGAGCGCGCAGTTGCGCCGAGATGGTCAGGATCAGGTCGCGCTTGCCGACTGCGCTCGCAATGCCGAGCCATTCGCCGGTGATGTCGTCGAACACTTTGACCGGATCGCCGACCTTCAGCCGTAGCACCGATAATAGGTAATGCGCCTGCCCGCCCTCGACGCGCACATCGGTACCCTCGGCAAGTTGGGTCTCGACAAACAGACGCGGCGTCGAGCGCGGGGGCCAGGCGGGAGTTGCTGCCATGGCTCGCGACTTAGCGAGTTCGACCACGAGGGGCCAGCGTCGCGCGCTCTTCTCCCCTCCCGCTTGCGGGAGGGGTTGGGGGAGGGTCTGTTGTTGTGGAGTGGCGCCTTTCGACATGCCCTCCCCTAGCCCCTCCCGCAAGCGGGAGGGGAACGTCGGTCACGGCCTAGGCTTGCGCCGCATCATCCGCCAGCCGACCAGCAGCGCGGCGATTCCGAACGCGCCGCCAATCAGCGCGAGTCCCGCCGCCTGGGCGATACCCCAGAACAGCGTCTCTGCGAACCGGGCGATGGCGACGGAGAGATGGACCATGGATTGGTCCCTAACGGGCGAACCAGCCTAGCGTATCCGTTTCCAATGCCGTGTCTGGCAGCCAAAACCGAACAAGGTACAGCCGCTGGCCGTAATGCTATCCGAATCGGTCAGTTCGATTCGCCCGGAAATCGTCTGGTCGAGCGCCGGCACATAGACCTTGCCCTTCCATTCATTGGGGCCGGTCTGGCGAAATTCGCGGAACACTTGCGTTCCGACCAAGGTCCGGCCGCGCGAGGCGATGTCCGCCTTGGTCTTGTCGTCGGCCCAGATTACGGTGCCGCACATCGCATCACCGCAACGACCGGCGCGGACGTGCATCGTGTTGTTCATATTGGTCCAGGTGCCCGTCCAGGCCGCTCCGGCACGCGCCGGATCGGGTTCGGGACCGGCTTGCGCGGACGCCGCAACGACGGTCAGCGTCAGCACGGCGCAGGCCAGAAGTCGGGGCATGATCGTCGACATCGCAAACTCCAAAAACACACTCCCCCACCCCTTCCGCCTAGAAATAGAAATTGTCCGTCTTGGGGCAAGGCGTGGCGCTGGTGCGGCAATTCGCACGCGGCTAGTGAATGGATGATGACTGCCAAACCCGAGTCCGAGATCGTCCCAGACACCCAATATCGCGGGTTGGTCGGGCGATTGCCCCCTTATCCGCGCGCTTTGGCGCTGCTGGCGCGATTCGATCGGCCGATCGGTTGGCAATTGCTGTTCTGGCCCGGCGCCTGGGCGATCGCGCTGGCGCATGGCGCGATCGACCGCTGGGATCTGATCCTGTGGATCGCGCTCGGCGCCATCGCGATGCGGGGTGCCGGCTGCGTCTATAACGACATTGTCGACCGCGACCTCGATCGCCAGGTCGAACGCACGCGGAGCCGCCCGCTCGCCTCAGGCGCGGTGTCGCTCAAGGCTGCATGGATCTGGCTGGTGTTCCTGTGCCTGATCGGGCTGGTCGTGCTGCTCCAGCTCCAAACTTATGCCGCAATCGTCGCGCTGGTCAGTCTCGCACCCGTCGCCGCTTATCCGTTCATGAAGCGGATTACCTGGTGGCCGCAGGCGTGGCTGGGCATCGTCTTTTCCTGGGCGGCGCTGGTCGGGTGGAGCGAGATCGCCGGGTCACTGATGATGCCAGGGCCGTTGCTCTATCTGGGCTCGATCTTCTGGGTCATCGGCTACGACACGATCTACGCGCTTCAGGATATCGAGGACGACACGCTCGTCGGCGTCCGCTCCTCGGCGCGCGCCTTGGGCAGCCGGGTCAGATCGGGCGTCGCGACTTTCTATGCGCTCGCGGTCGCCTGCTGGGCGCTGGCTTTGTGGGAATTGCGGCCCGATCCGCTGGTGCTCGTCGCGCTCGCCCCGGCAGCGCTCCATTTCGCCTGGCAAATCGCGACGCTCGATCCCGCCGACGGCGCCAACGCGCTTCGCCGCTTCCGCTCGAACCGATTCGCCGGACTGCTGGTGTTCCTCGCCTGCTTCGTGGTCGGGCAGACGAGTTTTTGAGCGCGCACGGGCAATCGAACTCGGTCAGTTTTGCCGACGCCCTTTGACCGGCGCGCCTGCGCTTCCTAAGTGCCGGTCATGTTGACTCCCGACGCTGCGCGCGACCGCGCTCTCGATATCGTTACCCGCGCGCGCAAAGCCGGCGCCGATGCCGCCGACGCGGTGCTCGGCGCCTCGGCCAGCGTGGACGTATCGGTGCGGCTGGGCGAGCTCGAGGATGTCGGCCGTTCCGAAGAGGAGCAATTGGGCCTGCGCGTGTTCGTCGGGCAGCGCTCGGCCTCGGTTTCGACCTCCGATCTGTCGTCGGCCGCGATGGACGCGCTGGTCGAACGCGCCGTCGCGATGGCGCGCGAGGCGCCCGAGGATAAATGGGCCGGGCTCGCGCCCGAGGACCGGCTGATGACCGGGCCGATCCCCGATCTCGACCTGCAGGATTCTGACGACCCCGCGCCCGCCACGCTCAAGCAAACCGCGCTTGCCGCGGAGGATGCCGCCCGCGGGGTGCCCGGCGTCACCAATAGCGAAGGCGGCGGGGCTTCCGCGTCGCGCGTCGCCTGGGCGCTCGCCACTAGTCACGGTTTCTCCGGCGCCTATGCCACGACCAGCCATTCGGTCTCCGCCAGCGTGCTGGCGGGCAGCGGCGGGGCGATGCAGCGCGATTACGGCCACCGCACGGCGCGCCACCGTGCGCACCTCCCCTCGCCCGAGGCGATCGGCCGCGAGGCCGGCGAACGCGCCGTCGCCCGGCTCAACCCCGGCAAGGTCGCGAGCGGCCCGATGCCGGTGCTGTTCGATCCGCGCGTCGGCGCCTCGCTGATCGGCCACCTGACCGGTGCCATTTCGGGTTCGTCGATCGCGCGCGGCACCAGCTTCCTGCTCGGCAAATTGGGCGAGCAAATCTTCGCGAGCGGGGTCGAGATCGTCGATGATCCGCTCCGCCCGCACGGCCTGCGCTCGCGGCCATTCGATGGCGAGGGGCTGGCAGTATCCGCAACCAGCCTGATCCAGAACGGTGTGCTGACGACCTGGCTCCTCGACTCGGCTTCGGCGCGGCAACTCGGACTTGAGCCTACCGGCCATGCCGCGCGCGGCGGCGCCGGCGCGCCGGGAGTCAGCACCACCAACACCTATCTCGCCGCGGGCAAGACCAGCCGCGACGAGTTGATCGCCGGGGTCAAACGCGGCGTCTACGTCACCGAACTGATCGGCCAGGGCGTCAACGGCGTCACCGGCGATTATAGCCGCGGCGCGGCGGGTTTCCTGATCGAGGACGGCGTGCTCACCACGCCGGTCGACGAATTCACCATTGCCGGCAATCTGAAGGACATGTTCCTCCGGCTGACCGCCGCCGACGACCTCGAATTCCGTTATGCGACCAATGTCCCCACGCTCCGGATCGATGGAATGACGGTCGCGGGTGGCTGAGCTGATCGACGACATCGCCGAGGTCGCAGCGGAGGCGAGCGCCTATGCGCTGGCGCGCTGGCGGACCGATTTCGCGCGCTGGGAAAAGGCGCCGGGCAACCCGGTCTGTCAGGTCGATATCGACGTCAACAATCTGCTCCGCGAGCGGCTGACCGCGCTCGCCCCCGATGCCGGCTGGCTGTCGGAGGAAACGGTCGACGATGCGGTGCGCCTCAACCATCGCCGCTGCTGGGTGGTCGACCCGATCGACGGCACGCGCGACTATATTCGCGGGCGCGAAGGCTGGGCGGTGTCGATCGCGCTGGTCGATGGCGAGCAGCCAGTGGCGGCAGTACTCGATGCGCCTGCCCTGGCCGAAGTCTGGCGCGCCGAAACGGGCAAGGGCGCGACGCTCAACGGCGATCCGATCGCGCATAGCGGACGCGCGGTCTTCATCGGCGCGCGGACGCCGACCGACACGCTACCCGATGTCGACGCCGATCTGGTCGCCGTCACCAAGCCCAACTCGATCGCACTCAGGATCGCCATGGTCGCGTCGGGTCAGGCCGATCTACTCGCGACGATCCGCTGGGGCAACGAATGGGACATCGCCGCCGCAGTCCTCGTCGCGCGCGAGGCGGGATGCGCGGTTAGCGATGCGGTGGGGCGCAAGCTGCGGTTCAATACGCCGCGCGCGGAGGCTTTCGGCGTGTTGGCCACCGCTCCAGGCATTCACCTCGCTGCGATCGCGCGGCTGCATGAGCGCGCGGTGGCCGGACTCGGCAAGCCGCGCTGAAGCTTATACTTTTCCAGTATGTCGAATCACGCCTCCCCGGCGAAGGCCGGGGCCTAGCTGCTGCGTCGTCGCGATGGCGTCCCGTCACTGTGATTTCGTAGCGACTGGGACTGGGCCCCGGCCTTCGCCGGGGAGGCGTTAAGCTTCCGGTACACGCTATACCTCGTGCACCAGCCTTATGAAGGCGCTTCAGACAGCCCCGAAATCAGCCCTCGAGCTGGCGGATCAGGCTGCGCACCGCACCATCGATCTCATGATCGCTGCCGCGCAACTCCTCGATGCGGCGCACCGCGTGGATCACCGTCGAATGATCGCGGCCGCCGAACTTGCGCCCGATCTCGGGCAGCGAGCGCGTGGTCAGGCGCTTGGCGAGGTACATCGCGATCTGGCGCGGACGGGCGACCACCACGGCGCGCCGCGCGGAGACCAGATCGACCGGCTTGAGGTCGTAATGCGCCGACACTGCGCGCTGGATCTCGTCGATCGTGATTCGCTTGGTGCCGCCGCGCAGCACATCGCCGAGCGTCGCCTGGGCGAACTCCAGATTGATCTCCTCGCCGGTCAACTGGGCATAAGCGACCAGGCGATTGAGCGCGCCTTCGACTTCGCGCAGGCTGCCGGTGACCTTGTGCGCGAGCAATTCGAGCACGTCTTCGGGCACCCTGACCTCGGGCAGTTCGCCGAGGCGATGATCGAGCAGCGCGCGGCGCAAGGTCGCGTCGGGCATCTTGATGTCGGCGACCAGCCCCATCGCCAGCCGCGAGACGATCCGCGCCTCGACATCGTCGAGTCCCTGCGGATGGCGGTCGGCGGTAATGACCAGGCGTTTGCCCGCTGCGGTCAGCTCATTGATCGTGTGGAAGAATTCGTCCTGAGTCGGCTTCTTGCCTGAGATGAAGTGGAGGTCGTCGATCATCAGCAGATCGGCGCCGCGCAGCCGGGTCTTGAAGGCATGCGTATCGTTAGCGCGAATCGCCGCGACGAATTCGAACATGAAGCGCTCGGCCGACATCAGGAACACGCGCGCTTCGGGAACCGCCGCCAGATAGGCATGGCCGATCGCGTGCATCAGATGGGTCTTGCCGAGCCCGGTGCCCGAATGGAGGAACAACGGGCTGAACCGCGGCACGCCCGGTTCGGCCAATGCCCTGGCAGCATTGAACGCGACGCGGTTCGACGGATCGACCACGAAGCGGTCGAACGTCAGGCGCGGATCGAGCGTGGGCCGCTCGGCGGCTTCGACGGGCACGGCAGGCGACTCGGCCGGCTGGTCCGTGGCGATGCGCAACACCGCCGGCGCGGACGCCTGGCGTACTTCGATCGACACGGTGCGAATCGCCGGGATCGCGGCGCGGAATTCCTGGACCAACCGGTCCTGATAATGGTTGCGGACCCAATTGGCGGTGAACGCCGACGGCAGCGTGAGGCGAACATTGGTCTCGTCGTCGCTATCGTCGAGCTCGATCGGCTTGAGCCATTGCTCGAACAATCGCGCGCCGGCCGATTCCCTCAGATTCTTGCGGATCCTGGCCCAGGCGTTGAGTACTTCCCCGGGCACGACACCTTCCCTTGCTACCGAAACCGCCACCCGCAACAACCCCTTCCCCACCGGCCCACGCCCCCGCAACGGGCCCGATTCGTTAGACAGACGTCTCCCCCCAGCCGGAATTGCCATCCGCCTGAACGCGAGTACTGCTATGATTCGGCAAGCGCCTGATGGGCGCTGCGAGGACTGATTATGAAGCTCGAAGCCCGTCGATCAACCCCGTCGATGACAGAAATATTAAAATAAAAACGTTGACTCGCCCTGACCCGCAGAAATCCGGGCTTCTCTAGATAACCCACTGAATCCAGGTAAATTTCGCGTTACGTTTCTGTGAACTATTTGCGAATCGCTAGGTTTTCCCATGGTTAGCGGATTCGTTGGAATATCGGGTATGGTGATCGCTGCAGAGCAGCATGGCGGGAGCACCGGACAGCAAAAAGCCCGCCGGTGAATTTCACACCGGCGGGCGCCATCCCCACGACCAAATCGGGTATCTTTTAGAGCGAAGCGAGTCGCTTGGTCAGGCGCGAGAACTTACGGCTCGCGGTGTTCTTGTGGAGCACGCCCTTGGCGACGCCACGCTGCAGCTCGGGCTGCACGGCGGCCAGCGCGACGGTGGCGGCTTCCTTATCGCCGGCGGCGAGGGCCGATTCGACCTTCTTGACGAACGTGCGGATGCGGCCGACGCGGTTACCGTTGATTTCCGCGCGACGGTCGTTGCGACGGATACGCTTTTTCGCTTGCGGCGTGTTCGCCATGAAAGTCCTCTGAATTTCGCAAAAAATGGGACAGGCAAGACGTATAGCCGTGCCCGGAAGCGGTGGCCCTTAGCGAGCGATGGAGATTCGGTCAACCGGGTTGATATGGTTCACGCGGAGGCGCGGAGGCGCAGAGAGATATTGCCCGGCTGCGCCAGCAGCCCCTTTGCCCTTGGGCTAACGGCGAGAAGCGCGCTGCCGCGCGCGACCTCTCTGCGTCCTCTGCGCCTCTGCGCGAACAAAATCTCCGCGCCTCCGCGCCTCCGCGTGAACCTGCCACAGCCTAGTCTAAGTCTGGCAGGCCGGGCACCAGAAGGTCGACCGCCCACCTTCGACATAGCGATGCACCGTCCCGCCGCAGCCGCATGGTTCGCCCTCCCGGCCATAAACCGCGAACTGCTTGGAGAAATAGCCGAGCTCGCCGTCCGGCCGGGCGAAATCGCGCAGGCTCGATCCACCCGCCGCTATCGCCGAGTCGAGCACCGCCCTGATTTCGACCACCAGCCGGTCGAGCCGCGCAAGGCTGATCCTTCCGGCTTCGCGCTTGGGAGAAATGCGCGCGGCATAGAGTGCCTCGCAGACATAGATGTTGCCCAGGCCAGCCACGATCCGCTGGTCGAGCAACATCTGCTTGATCGAGGCGAACCGGGTCTTGAGCGCGGCCTTGAGATAGGGTGCGGTGAAATCCGGGCCGAGCGGCTCGGGGCCCAGCGCCTTGAACGCGGGGAAGTCGGCCAGCCCTTCAGTCGGCACCAGATCGACCGAGCCGAATCGCCGCGGGTCGTTGAGCACGACGCGGCGTCCTTCCTGGGTATCGATCACCAGGTGATCGTGCGGCAGCAATTCGTGCGGATCGACTCGCCAGCGCCCCGACATGCCGAGATGGAAGATCATCGTGTCGCCGCGATCGGTCTCGATCAGCCCGTATTTGGCGCGGCGTCCCAGCCCGGTCACCGTCGCCCCGGTCATCCGCTGCGCGAGATCGGGCGGGAACGGCCGGCGCAGGTCGCCGCGCCGGGTGACGACATGCGTCAGCCGCTGGTCCTTGAGCACGGGCTCCAGCCCGCGGACGGTGGTTTCGACTTCGGGGAGTTCGGGCATCGGCTTCTCATATCGCCATTCCAGCGAAAGCGGGAATGACGAAGACAAGGCCGGGGATGACGGCGCCTGATTGCCTCGCTACAGCCCGCGCATGACCGATAAAGTCTCCTTCGGCTACGAAGATGTCAGCCCCGAGGAAAAGACCCGCCGCGTCGGCGGCGTCTTCGCCAGCGTCGCCAGCAAATATGACGTGATGAACGACGCCATGTCGGGCGGGCTGCATCGCGTGTGGAAGGACGTGTTCGTCCGCCGCGTGAAGCCCCGCGCAGGGGAAGCGATCCTCGACATGGCGGGCGGCACTGGCGACATCGCGTTCCGCATGGAGAAATCGGGCGCCGCAATCACCGTCGCCGACATCAATCCGGCGATGCTCGAGGTCGGGATCGAGCGCGCCGCCAAGCGCGGCATCGACGGCCTGGTGTGGAGCGAGGCCAATGCCGAGACGCTGCAATGGCCGGACCGCTTCTTCGACGCCTATACGATCGCCTTCGGCATCCGCAACGTCACCGACATTCCCAAGGCGCTGCGCGAGGCCCATCGCGTGCTCAAGCGCGGCGGCCGCTTCTTCTGCCTCGAATTCTCGACCACCTTGTGGCCCGGCTTCGGCGACGTCTATGACGCTTATTCGCACCATGTCGTGCCCAAGGTCGGCCAGGCGATCGCCGGCGACGCCGAAAGCTATCGCTATCTGATCGAATCGATCCGTCGCTTTCCCACCATGGCGCGGTTCAAGGAAATGATCGGCGAGGCCGGCTTCGTCCAGACCAAGGTCGAACCGATGCTCGGCGGATTGGTCGCGATCCATAGCGGCTGGAAGATTTGATGGGGCGGAAGATAAACTCCCCTCCCGCTTGCGGGAGGGGTCGGGGGAGGGCATGTCGCCTACCCGAAACCGTCGGAAACATGCCCTCCCCTAACCCCTCCCGCGAGCGGGAGGGGGACTAGATGACCGCCCCCGCAATCCATCTCTGGCGGCTGCTCAAATGGGGCCGCATCCTCGCGCGCCATGGAGCGCTCAAGGGGATCGAGCGCGACCCCAATACGCCCGCCAGCGTTCGCCGACTGGTTCGCGTCGCGCGGTTCGGCGCGCGGGTGCCCGCGGTGCCGCGCTATGCCGATGCTTTCCAGGCCATCGGCCCCGCCGCGATCAAGCTCGGCCAGACGCTGGCGACCCGGCCCGACCTGGTGGGAGAAGAAGCGGCGCACGACCTGATGCGCTTGCAGGACGCGCTGCCGCCGCTCCCTTATGCGACGATCAAGGCGGCAATCGAACGCGGGCTGGGCCGTCCGGTCGACGAGGTGTTCGCCTCGATCGACGAGAATCCGGTCGGCGCCGCCTCGATCGCGCAGGTGCATCGCGCGGTCACGCCTGATGGTCGCCAGGTCGCCGTCAAGGTGCTGCGTCCCGGCGTCGAGGACGAGTTCGCGCGGGCGATCGACACCTATCAATGGGCAGCGGCGCAGGCCGAAGGGTTGGGCGGCGAACTCGCTCGCCTGCGCCCGCGCCTCGTCATCGAAACGTTCAAGCGCTGGACCTTGCGCGAACTCGACTTGCGGCGCGAGGCGGCGTCGGCATCCGAACTCGCCGAGTCGATGCGCGCCGAGCCCGATTATCAGGTCCCGGCGATCGACTGGCAGCGCACCACCGGCAGCGTGCTGACGCTCGAATGGATCGACGGGATCAAGCTGACCAATCGCGAGGCGCTGATCGCCGCCGGGCACGATCCGAGCAAACTCGCCGGCATCCTGGTCAATGCTTTCCTGCGCCAGGCGATCTCGGAAGGCTTCTTCCACGCCGACATGCATCAGGGGAATCTATTTGCGACTCCCCAGGGTCATATCGCCGCGATCGATTTCGGCATCATGGGACGGATCGACCGGCGCGCGCGCGTCTGGCTCGCGGAAATCCTCTACGGCCTGATTACCGGCAATTATCAGCGCGTCGCGGAAATCCATTTCGAGGCGGGATACGTCCCACCGCATCACAATGTCGCCGAATTCGCCACCGCATTGCGCGCGGTCGGCGAGCCGATGCGCGGGCTGCCGGTCAAGGACATGTCGGTCGGCATGATGCTCGACGGGCTGTTCCGCATTACTCGCGATTTCGACATGCAGACCCAGCCGCATCTGCTGCTGCTGCAAAAGACGATGGTGATGGTCGAGGGCGTCGCCACCAGCCTCGATCCCGAGATCAACATGTGGGACACCGCCGCGCCGTTCATCCGCGAATGGATCCGGACCGAATTGGGGCCCGAAGCAGCGATCGGCGATCGGTTGATTACCGACTTCCGTACGCTGATGCGGCTGCCCGAACTGATCCGCAACATCGAGGCGCGCTTCCCCTCGCCAGGCGGCGCGCCGCCGGCCCCGCCGCTACGCGAGATCGAGGTCGTGCGTCTGGGGGGGGGCTGGCGCTATGTCGCGGTCGCGCTGCTGAGCGCAGCAATCTCGGTCGCGGCGACGTGGTGGTTCTTACGGTGAGAGTGCGGCTCTCCTGCAAGCCCCTCCCCTTCAGGGGAGGGGTTGGGGTGGGGGCCATCCGCGGGCGACGTCGCCTGCCGCACTGCCCCACCCCCAACCCCTCCCCTGAAGGGGAGGGGCTAATATGAGCGCGCCGCTCTGGCTCGCCCAGCCGTCACGCTTCGCCGGCCTGTCGAAAGGCAAGGCGCGGCTCGCGCTCGCCGGGCTCGCCTTGCTGCTGCTCGCAACGCTGACCGCGCTCACCGTGCCCGGCCCAGCCGCCGTCAGCGGCGATTCAGCCAAGCGCGGCGACGACCAGGCGGACGTCGTCCTCTATGAAGCGATCGTCGATGGCGTCCGCCATGGCGGCAATTATTACGCGGTCGCGGCGCAGGAGTTGCGGCGCGGCGATTATCCGTTGCGCCCGTTCATCACCTTCCGCCTGCCGACGCTGGCGATGGTCCAGGCGCTGATGCCGCATTGGGCGGTGGTCGGTCTACTCTGGGCGCTCGCAGCAAGCGTCATGGTCGCCTGGTTCAATCGCCTGCGTCCCGCTTTCGCGCGGCCGCTGCCATTGTTCATCGCGATGGTGCTGCTCGCGGGCGGGATGGTCGCGTTCATCCAGGCTGATCTCGCGGCATTTCACGAAGTTTGGGCCGGCCTGCTGATCGCGCTCAGCCTGGCGGTGCGCCGCCCGGGCCATTGGGTCGCGGCAGCCGGGATCGGCGCGATAGCCCTGCTGATCAGGGAGACCAGCGCGCTCTATGTCGGGATCATGGTCGTGCTCGCCTGGCTCGAGGGCGATCGGCGCGAGGCGCTGGGATGGGCCGGCGGGCTCGTGCTGCTGGCAATCGCGGTCGCCGCGCATGCTCATGCCGTCGCGCAAGTGGTGACCCCGATCGATCCCGCCTCGCCCGGCTGGGCCGGCATGCTCGGTTTCGGCTTCTTCGTCGAGGCGCTGACCCTGTCGACCGCGCTCCGGCTCGCGCCCATGTGGCTGGCGGCATTACTGATGGGGTTCGCCTTGTTCGGCTGGGCGGCGTGGCGCGACCTCACCGGGATTCGCGCGTTGGCGACGTTCACCGCCTATGCCGCGCTGATCGGCCTGTTCGGGCGGATCGACACCTTCTATTGGGGACTGATGGTGGCGCCCGCGATCCTGATCGGCCTGGCCTTCGCGCCTGACGGCTTGAGGGACTTGATCGTCGCCGCCTTCCCCAAGCGTCGTAAGATCACGGTCACGAGGCTCACTCCATGAAGCGCATCCTGTTGATCGTCGGCGGCGGCATCGCAGCGTACAAGGCTTGCGAGTTGATCCGCCTGGCGAAGAAGGCCGGGATCGGCGTCAAATGCGTGCTGACCGCGGGCGGCCAGCATTTCGTCACCCCGATGACGCTCGCCGCTTTGTCCGAGGAACAGGTCTATACGACCTTGTGGGACCTCAAGGACGAGACGGAAATGGGGCATATCCAGCTCAGCCGCGAGGCCGATCTGATTGTCGTCGCGCCCGCCACCGCGGACCTGATGGCCAAGATGGCGGCCGGCATCGCCGACGATCTCGCCACAACGTTGCTACTCGCGACCGACAAGCCGGTGCTCGCCGCGCCCGCGATGAACTGGCGGATGTGGACGCACCCGGCGACGAAACGCAATGTCGCGATCCTGCGCGGCGATGGAGTGATGGTGATGGAGCCCGATGAAGGCGCGATGGCGTGCGGCGAATACGGCCCCGGCCGCCTGCCCGAGCCGGCCGCGATCCTCACCGCGATCCAAGACAAGCTCGCGGGCTGAATGCTGGCGGGCAAGCACATCATCGTCACTGCCGGCCCGACCCACGAGCCGATCGACCCGGTGCGCTACATCGCCAACCGGTCGTCGGGAAAACAGGGCTTCGCGATCGCCGGCGCGCTCGCGGCGCTCGGCGCCCGCGTGACTTTGGTCGCCGGCCCGGTAGCACTGCTCACTCCGCCGGGCGTCGATCGCATCGACGTCGAAACCGCAATAGAGATGCGGGATGCGGTCGATGCCGCCCTTCCCGCCGATGCCGCGGTTATGGTCGCCGCCGTGGCGGATTGGCGAGTCGCCCCGTCCACGCAAAAGATCAAGAAAGGCGCGAACGGCCCGCCTATTCTTCACCTGGTCGAAAACCCTGACATCCTCGCGGCGCTTGCCCGCAGCCCGCGCCGCCCGCGCCTGGTCGTCGGCTTCGCGGCCGAAACCGAACAGGTCATCGACCACGCCCGCGCCAAGCTGACCAGGAAAGGCGCCGACTGGATCGTCGCCAATGACGTGTCGGGCGACGTGATGGGCGGTGACGCCAATAGCGTCCATATCGTCTCGGCCGATGGCGTCGAAAGCTGGGAAAGACTGCCCAAAGGCGACGTCGCCGCGCGACTCGCCGATCGAATCGCGGCCGCGCTCGATTAAAGCGTCAGCGCCATGAATACCGTGCCCGGCGGTGTCGGCGCGTAATAAGGCTCGATCCGCTCGAACCCGAGCCCTTCATACAGCGCGATCGCGCTCGTCATCGATGGCAAGGTATCGAGCCGGAGCTCGCGATAGCCGCGATCGCGCGCCGCCGCGACGATCGCCTCGGCCAAAGCCCGCCCCAGCCCCATGCCGCGCGCTTCGGGGAGCAGAAACAGCCGCTTCATCTCGCACGTCTCGTCGTCGAGCGGCCTCAACGCGATGCAACCGAGCGGTGCCCCGGCCTGATCGCGCGCGAGCAACAGCGCTCCTTTAGGTTCGGCATATTTGCCGGGCAATCCGGCGAGTTCTGCGGCGAAATCCTGATACGCGAGGTCCACCGGCAGCGACGCCGCATAGCCTTGGAATAATTTACTGACGGCCAGCAGGTCAGTCGGGACGGCGGCGGCATCGATCCGGAATCGGTTGGGCATCCTCTTATTGTGGCGTTGCCCCCGCCGCGGTTGCAACTCCCCTTTCCCCGTCGCCGCCCGGCCCCCTACAAAGCGCCCATGGTTTCGATTCGGACACGCGGGATCGCGGCAGCCGCCGCCATTGCGTTGGCGATGGGCACGACTGTCGCGCAGACGCCGCTCGGTGAGCCCTACAGCCGGTCATTCGGCGCGGAGGCGCCAAGCGACGTGAAGACATTGGTCTTCGTCCTCCATGGCGATGCGCCGTTCGCGAAGCCGTCCTATCACTACGCCTTCGCGGCCGAAGCGGCGAAGCTGCCTGGAGTGCGCGCGATCGGTATCCTGCGGCCGGGTTATGAAGACAAAGACGGCGACATTTCGCCCGGCGTTCGCGGATTGACCACTGGCGACAATTATACCCCCGACCGGGTCGACGCGATTGCCCGCGCCATCGCCCGGATCGAGGCGCGCTATCCGGGCGCGCGGCATATCATAGTCGGCCATTCGGGCGGTGCCGCGATCGCCGCCGATTTGGCCGCGTTACGCCCCGACCTGGTAGATGGCGTCTTGCTCGTCTCCTGTCCATGCGACCTACCCAAATGGCGCGCGTTCATGAAGAAGAAGATTCCGCAGGCGCCGTTCGAACAGCCAGTCGACAGCTACAATTCGATCGCCCTCGTGCCCCGTCTCAGTCCCCGGCTCGCCCTATCGATGATGGTCGGATCGGCCGACGACACCGCGCCGCCCGATCTGACCCAGGCCTATGCCGCCGCGGCGCGTTCTCACGGAATCGCCGTCGACCTGCGCATCCTGCCGGGCAAGCCGCACGACATCCTCAACGAGCCCGAGGTGATCCCGGCGCTCCGCGACCTCATCGCAAAGGTGACCAAGTCCAGATGACCGCCCCCATTCGTATCGCCGTCAAGCGTCTGCCTCATGGCGGCGATCTGCCGCTTCCCGCTTATGCCACCACCGGCGCCGCCGGGATGGACGTGGTTGCGGCCGAATCCTTGACGCTGGCGCCCGGCGCCCGCCACGCGGTCGCGACCGGCTTCGCAATCGCCATTCCCGAAGGCTATGAAGTCCAGGTTCGCCCACGCTCGGGCCTGGCGCTCAAATATGGCGTGACCTGCCTCAACACCCCAGGGACGATCGACCATGACTATCGCGGCGAAGTGAAAGTGATCCTCGCCAACCTCGGCGATCAGCCGTTCGAGATCGGCCGCGGCGACCGGATCGCCCAACTCGTTCCGGCCCCGGTTCAACGCGCGATGCTGGACGAAGTGGCCGATCTGGACGAAACTGATCGAGGTAGTGGCGGTTTCGGCTCCACTGGTCGATAATCGGCGAATGATGCTCGGACTATTTCTGCTCTTCCAGGCGGCCGTTGCCACGGCCGTTCCGACGGCTGTCCCCGGCGACTGGTCGAAACTGCCCGACCTCCGGCTGACGACGACGCCCGATTATGCGGCGATCATGACCAAGTTCGTCCGTGACGAGATCGCTGCCGGCCGGTGTGCCGCGCCGCCCCCGATCGACGGCAAGACCAGCATCAAGGTCGACATGGTGGTGCTCGTCTCGGCGGCCAATGGCGAGGCGGTCAAGATCGTGCCCAGGGCGATCAAATGCCCGACAGTCGAGCAATTCGCCGCCGGCGTCGTCCAGAAGGCGGCGCGCGGCAATATTGCCGGACCGCCGCCCACGACCGATAGCTGGTACCGCACAGGCATGACCCTTACATGGGGGCCGTGACCACTGCATCGACAAGCCTTTCCGACGCCGATCTTTCCCGGTTTGCCCGGCACATTGTTCTGAAGGAGATCGGCGGGGCCGGGCAGATGGCGTTACGCCGGGCGCATGTTATCGTGATCGGCGCCGGCGGGATCGGATCGCCCGCACTGCAATATCTCGTCGCGGCGGGGATTGGGCGGATCACGATCGTCGACGACGACGCGGTCGATCTGTCGAATCTTCAGCGCCAGACCTTGTTCGGTACCGCCGATATCGGCGCGGCCAAGACCGATGCATCGGCCGCCGCGCTCGCCCGGATCGACCCCGACGTCGCGGTCGAGCGCCGCCGCACGCGGATTGCCGCGGATAACGTGCATGAAATCTTGGCCGACGCCGATGTCGTGCTCGACGGCACCGACAATTTCGCGACGCGCCTGACGGTCGCCGACGCCGCACTGGCGCTGCGTATCCCGCTCGTCTCGGCCGCGGTCAGCCAGTTCGAGGGCCAGCTCGGCGTCTATCGCGGGTGGGAAAGCAACAAACCCTGCTATCGCTGTTTCGTCGGCCACGACCCCGAGCGCGAGGGCGTCAGCTGCGCCGAGGTTGGCGTGCTCGGCGCGATGGCGGGCGTGATGGGCAGCCTGGCCGCACTCGAAGTCGTCCGGGCGATCGTGCCGTTCGGCGAGGACACAGCCGGCACCTTGCTGCTTGCCGACGGCTTGTCGCTCAGGTTCCGCACGATCCGCCTGCCCAAGGATCCAGGCTGTCCGGGCTGCGCGGTTTAGAGCTCGTCGATGAACTTCCGCACTGCCGGACCGATCTCAGGGCGATCGAGCGCCAACGCGATGTTGGCCTGGATATAGCCGGCCTTGTCGCCGCAATCGAAGCGGCGCCCGCCGAACTTATAGGCATGGAACGGCTGACCGCCGATCATCTGTGCCATCGCGTCGGTCAGCTGGATCTCGCCGCCCGCGCCCTTTCCCTGCGTCTCGAGCACGCGCATCACTTCGGGCTGCAGGATGTAACGGCCCGGGATCATCAGGTTCGACGGCGCGGTCCCGATCTCGGGCTTTTCGACCAATGCAGTCACTTCAACCAGATTGCCGTCGTGCCGCCCCGGTGAGATGATGCCGTAGCGGTCGGTTTCTTCCGGCGGGACTTCGAAGCCGCAAACCAGATTGCCGCCGACGCGATTATAGGCGTCGACCATCTGCTTCATGCAGCCAGGCTGGCCGACCATCAGCTCGTCGGCCAGGAAGATCGCGAACGGCTCGTCGCCGACGATGTCGCGCGCGCACCATACGGCATGGCCCAGCCCCATCGGCTCCTGCTGGCGCACATAGGCGACCGCGCCCGGTTTCAGGCGCGTCTGGTGGAGTATTTCCAGCGACTTTCCGCGATGGGCCATCGTCGATTCGAGCTCGTAAGCGATGTCGAAATGATCCTCGATCGCCGACTTGCCGCGGCCGGTAACGAAGATCATCTGCTCGATCCCCGCCTCCAGCGCTTCGTCGACCGCATATTGGATCAGCGGGCGATCGACGATCGGCAGCATCTCCTTGGGAAGCGCCTTGGTCGCGGGCAGGAATCGGGTGCCGAGCCCCCCGACGGGGAACACGGCCTTGCGCAGCGGCTTGATCGACATTCAATTCTCCTGGCGGGCGCGCATAGGGCTCCGCGCCGATCGCGAAAAGCCCCGATCGACGATCCGGCGCGCTGCCCGGCCAATCCGGGCGGCCGGACTGGTCAACAGATAGAGTGGCCGGGCGGCACGCGGTAGCGGCAGCGCCAAGGCATCCGCCGTCGAGACCCAGCTGCTCCAGGCCGCGTTGGCAAGGTAGGTAGGGCTCGATTTGAGCAATAATGCCGATACATGCCCAACCGCCATGTAGCGCCGCGGCACCATGCGTTGCTCGGCCAGTTCGTCGGCGCCGCGCATCAGCGCATCGGATAAAGCGGCGAGCCAGCGGACGCGGCGCGATCGGCCGACATCGGCGGGCACGGCCGTCCCGAACAAGCAGTTCGCCTGCAATAGAGCCAGGTCCATTGCCCGCATCACGCCGTCGCGCTTCGCCCGGGCGCGCAACGCCGCTACCGCCGATTCATCTCTTGCCGCCAGCAACGCATTGAAATCTGCCAGCCATTTGAGCCGCGACCAGCCGTGCCGCGCGCCATGGACGGCAAGATAGACCATCAACGCCTCGTCGCCGAGCGTTGGCAGCCGGTGGTTGCCGACCGTCACGATCCGCAGGTCACGCGACAGATCGGGCTCGGCAAGCAACCCCCTGACCGAGGTCATGCGCCAATGGAGGTCGACCATCGCCTTGTTACCTGGCCGCACCAAAGTGCATTCCTTGACCATGTCGATCAGCACCGACAACCGCTTACCATCCAGCGGCCCTGCCGGATCGGTCATGCGATAGCCGATCGATTCGAGCAGCTTGATCGTCGCGGCGACCTGGCCGGGGCCGACCAGCAAATCGTTATCGAGTGTCTGCTTCACCGACTGATTGCCATAAGCCAGTTCGGCGAGCGTCGCGCCCTTGAGAAACGCTGCGGGAATATCGGCATCGGCCAGCATCGAGGCGATCCGCCCGGCCTCGTCGAGCAACAACAGGTTGCGAGCGAACTGGCGGTAATGCGCCGCGACAAGTCCGGGCGGAACGGCAATCGCCGCGGCCTCCAGCCCGATCCGCGCGAACCCCAGCACGCGGTGACGCTGCGCCAGCTTTACGAAACGGCGCCAGTCGATCGCGGTCTGGCCAGCTTCGCGGATCGCGATCGCGTTTGTCGGCCAGCGACAGCATGCCGCGAGCAGCAGGAATTCGGCGGAGGGTCCGCCGCCGCTCACGTCGCGAGGAACCAGCGGTGCCCCGCCTCGATCCCGATCGCGGTCAGCGTCCCGCTGGCATAGGCGCCGGTATCGATGCCGATGCGGTTGTGCCTTTCCTCGACCGCCGGGCTGATCGAATGGCCATGGACTACGATCGTCCCATGGCTGCCCTCGAAATCGAGGAAGCGTTCGCGGATCCAGCGCAGATCCTCCGATTTCTGACGATCGAGCGGCACGCCAGGGCGCAGCCCGGCATGGACGAAGCAATAACCACCGACTACCAACGTATCGGTCATGCGGTTGAGGAACATGGCGTGCGCGTCGGGCACGCGTCTTGCGAAGTCCTCGCACAGTGACAGCGTATCGCCCGATTCGATCAACGCTTCGGAAACGCCATAGCTGGCCATCGTTTCGGCGCCGCCGATGCGCGTCCAGAAGCGCGCCGCCTCGAGATTACCGCCGAGCGTCAGCAGGAACACTTCCTCGTGATTGCCCTTCAGGAACACCGGCCGCCGCGGGCCCCAATCACGCGTCAATAGATGGTCGATCACCTGTTTCGATTGCGGGCCGCGATCGACCAGATCGCCGAGCAGGATGATCCGCGTCTCCGCCGCGCCGCGTGCCGCATCGTCACGCTCGATCGCGTCGAGCAAATGCGTCAGCAGGTCGAGCCGGCCATGCACGTCGCCGATCGCATAGAGCCGCTCGCCCGGCGGCACGTGCGCGCCATTGGATGTCGCCGGCTCTCCGCCGGGGCCGCCGCCGAACAGATTCCTCAACCGCCGGGCGATCATGACGCGTATCGCCCGGCAAAACAGATGGCCCGGATGTTCATCCCCGCAGATAGGCACCGCGATCGCCTGCGATCAAGCAAGCATTGGCAAGCGGGCATCGCGCAGGAGGCGTACCGGCTGTTTACCCCGCGCTTATCCCCCTATAGCGGTGCGACCGAGTGAAACGGCCGAATTCTCGGAGGGGCAATGGTGCGGCAATTGTACAGGTTACGCCTTGGCGGCCCGCAACACGCTGCCCAATGACCCTGCCCGATCCTTTTTCCCGGCCCGTCCGGATGATGATCGCCAGCGAGTTCACGCATGGCTCGACCGCCCGCGGGCTGGTTGGCGGCTTCCGCGCGCTCGGCTGGGACGTGGCCGAGGTCGACGTGCTCAATTTCGTCGTGCGCGGCCGCGGCCGGCTGTCGCGCGCCGCGGCGCGGCTGCTGTGGAACAACGCGATCGCCGAATATAATGCCGAGATCCTGCGGGCCGCCGAGCTCAACAAGATCGAACTCCTGCTGACGATCAAGGGCGTCAATATCGCACGCTCGACGGTCGACCGCCTGCGCGCCAACGGCACGCGCGTCGTCGTCTTCTATCCCGATGTCTTGTTCGATCATCCCGGCGTCGACGAGGCCGTGCTTGCCGCGACCGACCTCATCGTCACCACCAAGAGTTATCACGCGCCTTATCTCGACAAACTGGTCGGGCCGGCGCGGCATGCTTTCGTCCATCACGGCTATTGCCCCAGCGCGCATTCGCGCCGCCACGCGCCAGGCGCCATTCCCTATCGCTGGGATATCGGCTTCATCGGCAATGCCTCGCCGCATAAGGCCGCGCATCTGTCCGCGGTCGCGCGCGCCTTTCCCGATCAGCGCTTCGTCGTCGTCGGCAACGGCTGGAGCGATCTCGCCAAGGGGACGCCATTGGCACCGTTCGTTCTCGGCGCACCGCTCACTGGCGATTATTTCGCCCGAGCGATCGAGGAAACGCGGATCAACCTCGCGATCCACCATGGCGAAGTCGGACCGGAAAAATGGCAGGACCTGACCTCGACCAGGACATTCGAGATTCCCGCCGCCGGCGGCTTCATGCTCCATGTCGATAACGACGAGGTGCGGGCCCTTTACGAGCCCGGGCACGAGATCGATCTATTCACGGGCGACGAGCAGTTGATCGAGCGCATTGGGCACTATCTGGCGCACGAGACCGAACGCGCGGCCATTGCGGAAGCCGGCCATGCCCGGTGCGTCCCTGCTTATTCACTGGAAGCACGGGCCGGAGAGATTGCTACGCTGCTGATGGAACGGGGATTGCTCGAGCAGGGTCGTTGAGCAATGCAGCCGCATCACCTTGATTCCAAGGGCCTTCAAATACACAGCAATTCGCGCGATTGGCGGGCAAACCTTCTCGCCGGCCCTTCACGGGCGATCGCGCCGGAGTTACCGCATTGCCCCTTCGGACCGACCCGCCTAGGACGGCGCGGACAAAACGCATCGGCGGAAACGACCCATCCATGTTGGCAAAGCTGTTCGGAGATTTCAGGGGTATCGCCCGCGTTGCCGGCATGGGTATCGCGTTACGCTGGCTGGCCTGCGTGGTCATCACCCTGCCGTCCGCGCTGAAAACCCGAAATCTGTTGGCCGCCGACCGCCTGATGGGAACCGGGCCGTTCCGCGTCCGTCATGCGGTCGGCAACGCACTCCTGACCGGCAAGGACGCGTTCAGCGGATTGCGCGAGATATGGGTCCGCGACGTCTATGCCGTGGGGGGCTTCCTGCGCCTCCCCGACAATGGCACTGTCCTCGATCTGGGCGCCAATATGGGCAATTTCTCGGCACAGGCGCTGGCCGCCAATCCCACCGTGCGGCTCATCGCGATCGAACCGAGCGCGCCGCTCGGCACCAAATGGGCGGCGACGATGGCGGTCAACGGCTTTCAGGATCGCGCCAAATTATGCCGCGCGTTCATTGGTATTTTCACCGAAAAACAGCGCCGGGACTTCGAAAACAATCCGGCCTATGGCGACGCGCCGACCATCGACGAGGATGAATTCCTGCGACGTTACCAGATCGAGCATATCGACTTTCTGAAATGTGATATCGAAGGCAGCGAGTTCTTCATGACGGAGCGCGGCAGCCGGCTGCTCGACATCACCGATCGCGTCGCCATCGAGCTCCATGATTTCGGTGGCGATCCACAACATTTCCTCGATACGCTCAAGGCAAAGGGGTTCGACGACCTGCACGTCGATTGGTATGGCCGCGAATGTATCGCGCGCGCGGCGCGCGCGCCGGCGCAACGGATGGCGGCCTGACCCGTGGCTACCCTGGCCATAGCCCGATATTCGCGCGCGCCGGAGGACATCCGGCCCCAGTCGTCGATGATCGCCGACTTGGAGCCAACCTATCGCGAAATCTTGTTTTCCGCGCTCGTCGCCTTGTGGTTCGCCATCGGAACTGGGGCGCAAGCGGGATCGGAAGATTGGATCAACACGGTTGGACTGGTCGGCTTTTCGATCGTGCTGGCCTGGGCCGCCTATCGGCAAATGAAGCTCAACGTCGCCTCGCTCTGGACGCCGCTATTTTGGTATCGGGTCGCGCTGTTGAGCTATTACGGCATTGGCTCTCTGGTACCGATCTGGACCAACGCCGATACACAGGAGCTGATGAAGGGGTTCTACAGCTTTTTTTCATACGAGATCGTTAAACTAAATCTCGTAATTTCTGTTTTTAATTTGATATTTATCTCAGCAGTAAAAATCCTATTCATTGCGATTAGCAATAGATCGATAAGCAGCGTATTTGCCAAGCGCAGATTCATCAGCCCTTCAAATTTCGGCATGATCGTCTTTGGATCGATGTGCCTCATTGTCGGCTCAACGATCAACTATCTCGTTATTTTCCCGCAGATTGTCGGCTGGATCAACTTAAGCTTTTTCAGTACTATTGCCAACCTTGCCGTGCTCTCTTGGCTCGGATATTTCATGGTAATATTCTGGGGCCTTGAGAACAAACGGCGCGAGTTCGTTGTTTGGCCGATAACACTAGCGTTTGGCGAGTCTGTCATCGGATTTTACGCCATGAGCAAATCGGTGATGCTGATGCCGCTTGTCATGGTCAGTATCGCGTTCATCTACCATCGGCGAAGTCTGCTCAGGATATCTGTTTTTTCCATATCTTTTGTATCATTATTCATATTCCTTTCTCCGATAATCACTCATGTCCGGGACATGAACGGGAAATATTATGACGGAGCCGTTAAGGCACAAGATATCCCTGGTCTGTATTTGTCCTATTTCACGACTGGACAAGAGAGCGATCAATATGCCGACATCGAAACCGGCTGGATGCGGTTGAGCTTCGTCAATGCCGGCACATTTGTCATCAACCAATATGACCACGATATGCCAGGTAACTCCTACCGCTATTGGAAAATAGTATGGATTCCTCGCATAATATACCCTGATAAGCCCATTATCACGGATGTCGGCAGAGAATTATCCTACGCGGCCAACGGCAATTACAACTCTTCGTCAAGCGCCGGTCTTGCAGCAGAGGCATATTGGAATGGCGGCTGGCTGTTGACGATCAGCATAGCGGTAGTCCTCGCGCTTATCTTCGGCCTTTGGACCATCTATTCCTATGAAGTGATCCAGCGCAAAGCCTGGCACCTGTTCTTCATCGTCTTGATCGGGATGAGAATGGCGCTCCGCGTCGACGGAGCGTTCGTCTCCGATATCGAAGGGCCTATTGCGCTCGTGATCCTGGCTCATATCGCACTGGAACTGTTGAATCGATTCCTTCCGCAGGCGCTGCCCGGCGTGATGCGCCGATATTCCGCGCAGAGCTGAGCTTTCACCATGTGCGGCCTGGCCGGCTACTTCGCTCATGCCGCACATGCGACGCCCGTCGACCGCGCCACGCTGGTCGCCATGCGCGATCATATGGTATCGCGCGGCCCCGATGGCGTCGGCCTTTGGCTCGCACCGGACGGCCGCACCGGTTTCGGCCACCGCCGACTGTCGATCATCGATCTCAGCGAAACCGGCGCGCAGCCGATGACGATCCCCGATGGGCGCTATACGATCGCCTATAACGGCGAGATCTATAATTATCGCAAGCTGCGCACCGAGCTCGCCGAGCAAGGGGTCAAGTTCGCGGGCGACTCCGACACGGAAGTCATCCTGCACCTTTTCGCCCGGCGGGGCGCCAGCATGCTGAGCGACCTGCGGGGGATGTTCGCGCTGGCGATCTGGGATGCGCAGGCCCGGACGATGTTCCTCGCGCGCGACCCGCTGGGCATCAAGCCGCTTTATTATGCCGATTGCGCCGGCACCTTGCGGTTCGCCTCGCAAGTCAAGGCGTTGCTGGTCGATCCGGCGCTCTCCCGCGATCCCTCTCCGGCCGGTCTCGTCGGATTTCATTTGACCGGTTCGGTACCCGAGCCGTTCACTGCCTATCGCGCAATCCAGGCGCTGCCGGCCGGCCATTGGCTCAGCTATGCCGAAGACAAGCCCGGAACGCCCGTTCGCTATGCCGCCGTAGCGGCGACGCTCGCGGTAGCGGCAGGGCGATCCGTCAGCGATGGCGATGTCCGTGCCGCCTTGCGGGACAGCGTACGCCATCACCTGGTCGCGGACGTCGAGGTCGGCGCCTTCCTGTCAGGCGGCGTCGATTCTGGCGCCCTGATCGGCCTGATGCGCGATTGCGGCCAGCAGCGCGTTCGCGCCTGCACCTTGAGCTACCGCGAATTCGCCGGAACCGCCCAGGACGAAATGCCGGGCGCTATCGACATGGCGCAACGTTACGGCGTCGATCACCATATCCGATCGGTTACCGCCGCCGAGTTCGCCGAGGACCTGGACGCGATTTTCGATGCGATGGACCAGCCGAGCGTCGACGGCGTCAATAGCTGGTTCGTCAGCAAGGCTTGCCACGAAATGGGGCTGAAGGTCGCCTTGTCGGGACTAGGTGGCGACGAACTGCTCGCGGGCTATTCGACGTTCAGCTCGGTCCCGAGGATGTTCCGCCGCGCCGGCCCGCTGACCAAGGTTCCGGGAGCCGCAAAGATCGGCCGGATGCTGATCCGCGCCCTGGCGCCGCGGCTTGCGCGTCGCAATCCGAAGATATTGGGCGTGCTCGATTACGCGGGAAGTTGGGCCGGCGCCTATCTGTTGCGCCGCGCGGTACTGCTTCCGTTCGAACTCGACGGCGCGATGGATCCGGCAATGGCGAGGGAAGGTCTTGCCGAGCTCGATCTGCTCGCGCGATTCGAGGACAGCATCAAGCCCGATCCTGGCTCCGATAATGGCCGCGTCGGCGCGCTCGAAACGTGCAATTACATGCGCAACCAATTGCTGCGCGACGCCGATTGGGCGAGCATGGCGCATTCGGTCGAGATTCGCGTGCCGCTGGTAGATTTCACGCTGCTCGAGGCGATCGCCCCGCGCATCGCTTCGCTCAAGCCGGGCGAAGGCAAGATCCTGCTCGCCAATGCACCCGTCATTCCGGTCCCGGCCGACGTCGTCGCGCGTCCAAAGACCGGCTTCGGCATTCCGGTGGGCGACTGGCTGCGCGGCGATGTCGAGCATCGCGAGGACCGCCGTACCTCGCGCCGCTGGGCGCATGTGGTCGAGGCGCGCTATGCGGCGTCGGTCGACGCATTGCCGACGGCCTGAGCGATGGCGCTAATGTCCGCGAACGGCTAGGCGATTGGCCTGTGAGGATACTCGCGCTCTGTCATTATTACCCGCCCGAGGTGAACGCGCCCGCGTCGCGCCTATCCGAACATGCGCGCATCTGGCGTGAAGCCGGGCACGAGGTGACCGTCGTCACCTGCGCGCCCAACCACCCCGCCGGACAACTCTATCCTGGCTACCGCAATCGGCTGTGGCAGGAAGAAACGATCGACGGCATCCGCGTCATCCGACTGTGGACCTATCTTGCCGCGAATGAAGGCTTCCTGCCGCGGATCGCCAATTACCTCAGCTATCTGTTTTCACTGCTGTTCTGGATGCGGCGCTTGCCACAGGCGGACATGGTGATGTCGACCAGTCCGCAATTCTTCTGCGGCCTTGCCGGCTGGTTTCTCAAGCGCCGCAAGCGACCCTGGGTGCTTGAGATCCGCGATCTCTGGCCGGAGAGCATCGTCACCGTCGGGGCGATGAAACGCGGCGCGGCGATCCGCGCGATCGAGAGGGTGGAGGCCTTCGCCTATCGCAAGGCCGATCTCGTCGTCTCGGTAACCGACGGCTTCGTGCCGCATATCCGCGCCCGCCGGCCCAAGGGCCCAATCGCAGTGATCAAGAACGGCGTCGACCTGTCGCACTTCGCCAGCGATCCCGCCGCCGCCGATGCGTTCCGCGCCGAGCACGGCCTGACCGGCAAATTCGTCGCTTCCTATGTCGGCACTCATGGCATGGCGCACGGGCTACAGGCGGTGATCGCGGCGGCAGAACGACTGCGCGATCGCGACGACATAGCGTTCCTGATGGTCGGCGGCGGCGCCGAGCGCGAAACGATCAAGACGATACGCGACGCAAAGGGCCTGACCAACATCGTCATGCTCGGCCAATTGCCCAAGACGGCGATGCCCGCGGTGTGGGGAGCGAGCAACGCAGCGCTCGTGCTGCTCAAGCGCGTGGACACGTTCAAGACCGTGATCCCGTCCAAGATGTTCGAGGCCATGGCGCTCGGCGTGCCGATGATCCTCGGCGTCGAGGGCGAGGCGAAGGCGCTGATGGAAGAAGGCGGCGCCGGCATCGCGATCACGCCCGAGGACGATGCCGAACTCGCCGCGGCGATCCTGCGTCTCGCCGACGACCGCGCGCTCGGTCGCCAGATCGGCGCTTCGGCCCAGGCCTTCGTCCGCGCGCAGTTCGACCGCGAGAGACTCGCTCACGCCTATCTCGCCGAATTCGAAGCGCTGCGCCGATGAAGCTCGCGCGCAGTCTTGCCTTTGCCCGCCACATCCCGCCGCGCCAGATCGCCGCGCGCTTCTGGCTCGAGGCGAAGCGCCGCTGGTCGCTGCGGGCACCGCCGCGCCTCCAGACGCTCGCTTATCCCGGCCCCACGGCGCCGCAACCGATCTTCCCCCCGCGCACCGGGATGATCGAGCGTCGCCCCACCGGCTGGCGCTTCACCTTTGTCGGCAGGTCGGTCGATACCGGCGACGCGATCGACTGGCAGGCCGATCCCGACCAATTGTGGTGCATGAACCTCCATTACATGGAGTATCTGGAGGAGCTCGACCGCGACACCGGCATCGCGTTGATCCGTCAGTGGATCGCGGCAAATCCCCCCTGGCGGCCGGGCTATTGGCACGACAGCTGGAACAGCTATGCGCTGTCGTTGCGCGTCGTGGTGTGGATGCAGCGGCTGACTGCCTGGGAGGTCGATCTCGCCGATCCCGATATCCGCCGTATCGTTGCCAGCCTGGCCGCGCAACTCGACTTCCTGCTGAAGAATCTCGAGCGCGATCTTGGCGGCAACCACCTGATCAAGAATATCAAGGCGCTGGCCTGGGGCGGGGCGTTCTTCGCCGGCCCGTTCGGCCAAAGGCTGCGCGATCGCGCGCTCCGGCTGCTGGCGCGCGAAATCCCGCGCCAGATCCTGCCGGACGGGATGCATTATGAGCGGTCATCTTCCTATCATGCCCAGGTCTTCGCCGATTTGATCGAGACGCGCGTGGCGCTCGATGACCAGGCGCTCGACCCGGTGCTGGATCGCATGGCGCAGGTCGTCGCGATGCTCACCCATCCCGATGCCGGCCCGGTGGTGTTCAACGACGCCGGGCTGACTATGGCCTATGCCCCCGACGATTGCCTCGCCGCTTTTGCGCGCGTTACCGGCCGAGCCATTCCGCAGCGCGACGGCGCGTTCGGCTTTCGCGATGCGGGCTATTTCGGGCTCCACGCCCCAGGCTTCGCGCTGATCGCGGACATGGGACGGATCGGTCCCGACAGCCTACCTGCGCATGCTCATGGCGATATCGGCTCCATCGAACTGTCGATCGGCGGCGAACGGCTGGTGGTCGACCAGGGCGTCTACGAATATGTCGCCGGCGAGCGCCGCCAGGCCTCGCGCAGCGCGCATCACCACAATTGCCTGGCAATCCTTGGCGCCGAGCCGGCCGATTTCTACGGCGCGTTTCGCTGCGGGCGCCGCCCGCGCGTCGGCGTCGCGCAGTTCGTCGGCGGCGATGGCGGCATGCTGCTTCGTGGCCATCATGACGGCTATCGTCGCCTCAAGGGCAAACCGATCGTGATCCGCCGCATCGAGGCGAGCGCCGACGGCATCACGATCCACGACCGGATCGACGGCAAGACGTGGCACGAGGCGACGTCGCGATTGCTGCTTCACCCCGAGTGCCGCGCCGAACTGCATGGCGATCTCGCCATCCTGCATCGCGGCGAAGTGTCGATCGCGGTCCGTGGCTCGGCGCCGCTCTATGTCGAGCCCGCGGTCTGGTGGCCCGACATGGGAGTAGAGGTTGCGACGCGGCGGCTCTGCTTGACACTCCCGCCCGCTTGCTTTGAAGCCACACTTGAATTCGGCGCTGTGGTGCCGGCCGGATCGGAGTTTTCGTGAAGCAGGTCGAACAGAATTACCGCAGCGGCGTGCTCCGCCTGATCGACGCGCCCGTGCCGCGCGCGGGCGGCGGGCGCAACCTGGTCGCGACGCGCGTGTCGCTGATCAGCGCCGGGACCGAGAAGCAGATCATCGATCTTGCGCGGTCGAGCCTGGCGGGCAAGGCGATGGCGCGGCCCGACCTCGTCCGCAAGACGCTGCAGAAGGTCCGCAACGAAGGTCTGTTGCCGACGGTGCAGAAGGTGTTCGCCAAGCTCGATACGCCGATTCCGCTCGGCTATTCCCTCGCCGGCATTGTCGTCGAGCCGGGCAGCGATGCCGGCGGTTATGCCGTTGGTGATCGCATCGCCTGTGCGGGCGCGGCCGTCGCCAACCACGCCGAATATAATGCCGTGCCCAAGAACCTGTCGGTACGCATACCCGCCGGTGTCGATGACGAAGCGGCCAGCTTCGTCACCATTGGTGCCATCGCGCTCCAAGGGGTGCGCGTCGCCAACCCGACGCTCGGCGAGCGCGTCGTCGTCATGGGACTCGGGCTGATCGGCCAGCTTACCGTGCAATTGCTCAAGGCAAACGGCTGCCGTGTGCTCGGCTTCGACCCTAACCCTGCGCGCGCCAAGCTCGCGCTCGACATGGGCGCCGATGTCGCGGTCAGCGACGCGCTCGACGATGCGGTGCGCGGGTTTACCGACGGCTATGGCGCCGACGCAGTGATCGTCACTGCCTCGAGCAAATCCTCCGCGCCGCCCAACCAGGCCGCCGAGATCAGCCGGATGAAGGGTCGCGTTGTCATGGTCGGGCTGACCGGCATGGAGATCGACCGCGAGCCTTATTACAAGCGCGAACTCGATCTCAGGCTGTCGATGTCGTACGGCCCGGGCCGCCACGACCCGGCCTATGAACTCGAAGGCCATGACTACCCGCTCGCCTATGTCCGCTGGACCGAGCAGCGCAACATGCAGGCGTTCCTCGAACTGGTCGCCGAAGGCCGCGTCACGCCGCTCAAGCTCGTCACCCATCGCTTCCCGATCGAGCAAGCCGAAGCCGCCTACAAATTGATGGACGGCGACGAGCCCTATCTCGCCATCCTGCTGACCTATGCCGACACGCCTACCCCGATCGAACGGTCGATCGCGGTTGCGAGCAAGAAGGCGGCGATCGCCACCGGTCGCGGCACCGGCTTCATCGGGTTCGGCAATTACGCCAAGTCGGTGCTGCTCCCCGCGCTCAAGAAAGCGGGCAACGAGCGGCTGACGACGGTCGTTACCTCGACCGGCCTGTCGGCACACGACGCCGCCGAACGCCAGGGTTTCGCCCACGCCGCGACCGATCCGCAGGCGGTGCTGGGTGACGCCGACACCGATTGCGTGTTCATCGCCACGCGCCACGACAGCCATGCCCGACTGACGGTCGAGGCGCTCAAAGCAGGCAAGCATGTTTTCGTCGAAAAGCCGCTGGCACTGACCCTCGATCAACTCGCCGAGGTGCAGGCGGCGGCCACCGCCGCCCCCGGCGTGCTGACGGTCGGCTTCAACCGTCGTTTCGCGCCGATGATGGTCGAGGCCAAGGCCTCGCTCGCCAATCGCGGCGGGCCGATCGCTATGCATTACCGCATCAATGCCGGGCACGTGCCGGGCGACAGCTGGCTGCACGGCAGCGAAGGCGGCGGCCGTATCGCGGGCGAGGCCTGCCATTTCGTCGACGCGCTAACCTTCCTCGCCGGCGGCCCGCCAGTCGCAATCGAGTCGTTCAGTCCGGACGGAGTGAGCGACACCGTCTCCGCGGTGCTGCGCTTCGCCGACGGCTCGACCGGCACGATCCTCTATTCCTCGCTCGGAGATTCTTCCCTGCCGAAGGAATATCTGGAAGTGTTCGCCAGCGGCCTCGTCATCCGGCTCGACGATTTCCGCAAGCTGCACATCACGCGCGGCGGCAAGACGACCACCAAATCCGCCTCGGCGCAGCACAAGGGCCAGGCGGGTCTGGTCAAGGCGTTCTACGCCGCGGCCCGCGATGGCGCCCCACCGCCGATCCCGCTCGAGGAGCTGATCGCGGTCAGCGCCGCCACGCTGGACATGGCCGGGTCGGACTGAGACCCCGCGTGACCGCGCCCTCACTCACGGCATTGATCCTCTCGTTCAACGAAGAGGTCCATATCGGCCGCTGCCTCGACCGTATCGCGCCGCTGGTCGAGCGGATGATCGTGATCGACAGCTTCTCGACCGACCGCACAGTGGAGATCGCGCGCGAAAAGGGCGCCGAAGTGCACCAGCACGCTTTCACCAACCAGGCGGCGCAGTTGCAATGGGCGCTCGATACGATCCCGATCGCCAGCGACTGGATCATCCGCGTCGATTGCGACGAATATCTCGAACCCGCGCTGATCGACGAGATCAGGGCCAAGCTCCCGACCCTGCCCGCCGACGTCACCGCGCTCGACGTCAAATTGAAGGTGCTGTTCAAGGGCAAGTTCATCCGCTGGGGCGGCTATTACCGCACCTGGCTGACCCGGCTGTGGCGTCCCGATGCCGGGCGGATGGAACAGCGCTGGATGGACGAGCGGCTGCTGATCACGCGCGGTCGTGCCGAGCGGCTGACCGGCGGCGACCTGGTCGATGCCAGTCTCAAGGACATCGGCTGGTGGACCGACAAGCATAACGGTTACGCCACGCGCCAGATGATCGACTTCATCGCGCGCGAACATGGGCTGATCGGCGAGGAAGCCGATGGCGAGCTCACCGCCTCGGCCAAGAAACGCCGCGGCTTGCGCAAGCTCTATGGTGGCGCCCCGCTCTACCTCCGCGCGGTGCTCTATTTCCTCCGGCGCTATTTCCTGCTGCTCGGCTTTCTCGACGGCCGGCTGGGCTTCGTTTGGCACTTTCTCCACGGCTTCTGGTTCTTCGTGCTGATGGACGCCAAGATCGACGAAGCACGGACCTGGATCGCGGCCAATTCGATCGAGGAATTCCCGCGCTACCTTCAGGAGCGCTACGGTATCGCCGAGACGGGGATCGCATGGCGGCGGTGAAGCCCCGGGTCATCATCCTGATCGGGGCATTCTGGCCGGGACACGAATCCGCTGGACCGAATCTCAGCGTCAAGGCGATGTGCGAGAGCCTGTCCGACCAGGTCGACTTCTTCCTCATCGCGCGCGACCGCCCGTTCGGCGCGGCCGAGCCGATGGTCGCCAACAAGGAGTGGCGCGATCTCGGCTGGGCGAAAATCCACTATCTGACCGTGGGGCCGAAGGGCGCCGAGGGGCTCGCGACGTTGCTGCGCGACACGCCGCACGATCTTCTCTTCGTCAACGGCTTTTTCGACCGCGAATTCACCATCCCCGCGATGCTCGCGCGCCGCTTCGGCAAGGCACCGCGCACGCCGGTCGTCATCTCCCCGCGCGGCGAGTTCTCGTCGGGCGCGCTCGGCCTTAAGAATGCGCGCAAGGGACTGTACATGGCGCTGGTCCGCCTGCTCGGGTTGGCTAAACAGGTCACCTTCCACGTCACCAGCGAGGAAGAGGAAGCCGATACCCGCAAGCTCTTCCCCAGCAACCGGATCGAGCGGATCACCAATGTCCGCCCGCTCTTCCCGCTGCCGCCTTATCTGCCGGGCAACCTCTTCCGCCTCGCCTTTCTCGGCCGTATCTCGCCCGTCAAAGGCCTCGACGTCGCGCTCGATGCACTGGCGCTGGTTACCGAGCGTGTCGATTTCACCATTTACGGCCCGGTCAGCGATACCGCACATTGGGCACGCTGCGAGGAATTGATCGCCGCCCTCCCAGCCAGCGTCACCGCGCATCGCGACGGCGAGCTGACCAACGACGCGGTTCCCGTTGCGATGGCCGCGCAGGACCTGATGTTCATGCCCTCGCGCTCGGAGAATTTCGGGCACGCGATCTTCGAGGCACTATGCGCCGGCACTCCCGTCCTGATCGGCGACCGCACGCCCTGGCAGGACCTCGAAGCCGCCAAAGCCGGGTTCGATATCCCGCTGCCCAACCCGGCCGCGCTCGCCGCCGCGATCGACCGTCTCGCCGCGATGAGCCCGGCCGACTATGCCCAATGGCGCGCCGGCGCGCGGGCGATGGCTGAGCGTTTCGTCGCCGGTTCGACCGCGCGGGCGGATATGGCGCGGCTGTTCCTCGCCTTGACCGGTCGCAGTGCTTCACCCAAGGGCGAGCGCGCATGACCAGCCTCGCCACCCACGCCAAGCGCTTTATCGGGCCGTTGCTGGCCAATCGCTGGACCGGGATCGTCGCTGCGCGCGTACTCGGCAACCGCATCCCGCATCGCGGGCTGATCATCGACACGTCGAGCCCGGTGGTCACGCCCAGGATCAAGGCGGCGCTGCTGCTCCAGGGCTATGAGTCCGGCGAATATCGCTTCGTCCGCCGCTACGTGCCGGTCGATTGCGACGTGATCGAACTTGGCGGCAGCCTCGGCGTGATCAGCTGCACGATCCGCCGCCGCATCGATCCCGTGCGGCGCCAATTCATCGTCGAGGCCGACCCCCGGCTTGCCAAGGCGCTGCGGCGCAACCTCGCGATCAATCATTGCGACGCCAATGTCGAAGTGATCGAGGCGGCGATCAGTTACGACCCCGGTGACACCGTGTCGTTCGCACTGGGCGAAAGCTCGGTCAGCGGCCGCGTCGCCGCCGACGCCGGATCGCTGCCGACGATCGAGGTCCCCGCCTGCACGCTCGGCCAGCTGATCGCGCGCCATAACCTCACCGACTTCGCGCTGGTCAGCGATATCGAGGGTGTCGAATGGCGTATCCTCAAGAACGATCTGGAGGCGCTGGCAAGCGCGCGGATGATCGTCATGGAGACGCACGACAGTCCGGGCAACGGCAGCTACGAGGATCTGATCGCCGCGCTCCAGGCGACCGGCCGCTTCGATCTGATCGATCGCCACGGCCCCGTCGTGGTGCTCAAGCCCAAAGCGGCCTGAGCCCGCTCATGCCCACGCGTCTGGCGCCCGTACGACTCGCAATCGTCGTCACTCACCCAATCCAGCATTTCGTCCCCTTCTATCGCGCCCTTGCCGCCGATCCCGGGATCGACCTCCATGTCCTCTACGGCGCGCCGATCGGCGTGAAGGCCTATTTCGACAAGGAGATGCAGTCCGAGATCAGCTGGAACATGGACATGCTCGGCGGCTACAGCCACGAATTCCTCGGTGAGGTACCGGCCAACGGCCAGTCGAGCGTCCGCGAACCCAGCTCGCCTGAAATCGGCAAGCGATTGGAGGCGTTCCGGCCGGATGTGGTATTGGTCTATGGCCATGCCCAGGCCAATGTCTATCGCGCCATCTGGTGGTGCCGGCGCCATAAGGTGCCGCTGATGACGATCGGCGACAGCGAATTGCTGCGCGAACGCACCACCACCACGCGGATGGCCAAGGAGATCGTCGTCCGCCAGATCTTCCGTCGCTATTCCGCCTTCCTCTCGGTCGGCGACCGCAACGCTGACTTCTATGCTTATTACGGCGCGCCGCGCGACCGTATCTTCCGCTGCCCTTTCACGATCGACGAGACGACCTATCGCGCCGCCAAGGCCAATCGCGCGGCGCTGCGGGCCGAAGCGCGGCGAGCCTATGACATCGCCGACGACGCGATCGTCGCCTTGTTCGTCGGCAAATTGTCCAACCGTAAACGGCCGGTCGACCTTATCGAGGCGCTGGCAAAGACCAAAGGCCGCAAGGTCACCGCCTTGTTCGCCGGCAATGGCGAGCAGATGGAGGAAGCCAGGGCGCGTGCCGCCGAAGCCGGCGTCGACACGCGCTTCGCCGGCTTCGTCAATGTCGACAAGCTTCCTGCTCTCTACGCCGCAGCCGATATGCTGGTGCACCCGTCGCAGGCCGACCCGCATCCGTTGATCTGCTCCGAGAGCGCATGCATCGGCCTGCCGATGCTGCTCAGCGACCGCGTCGGCGCGGCCGGCCCGACCGACATCGCGCGGTCGGGGGAGAATGCGTTGATTTTCCCCTGCACCGACACCACCACCCTCGCCGCCCTGATCGACGAACTCTCAGGCGACGATGCCCGCCGCGCGGCGATGGGCTCGCGGTCGCTCGAGATTTTCGACGAACTCGACATCAAGGCGAGCGTTGCCGGCGTCCATCGCGGGATCGATACCGCGCTGGCACGACCGCGATGAACGCCGTTCGCAAGCTGCTCAGTCCGAGCTACTGGCTGAGCGACAGCCCGATCGCGGCCTGGCTGCGCGGCGCTGGCTGGCTGTTCACCTCGTCGCTGATCGAGCGTGCCGCCGCGTTGGTCCAGACGGTGATGATCGCGCGCGCGATTGGGATCGACAATTATGGCCGCTACGCGCTGCTCTTCTCGACGATCAGCCTGCTGACCCCACTGGTCGGGCTGCAATTGCCCTATGCGATCATCTATTTCGTCTCGCGCTATCAGGCACGCGAACCCGAGCGCGCAGGTGCGGTGGTGTTGCTCGGACGCCGGCTGACGGCCGCGACCACTGGGTTGATGCTGGTCGTCGCCTTGTTGTTCGCGGTCCCCTTGTCGGATTGGCTGTTCGCCGCCCCGGGGTATGCCTGGCCGTTGATCCTGGGTGCGATCCTGTTGTTGGCCTCGATCCAGGCGGGGCTCAACGACACCCTGCTCCAGGCGAGCGAACGTTTCCGCGCGCTGGCGATCGCGCGGCTGTCGACCGCAATCGTCGGCGTGCTCGTGCTAGTCGTCGTCGCGAAGCTCAAACCCGGGCTGACGCCGGTAATGATCGTGCTTGCCGGCAGCGCGGTGCTGCGCTGGATGGCGGTGGCGATCCCCGCACGATCGGTCAGCAACCGCCTCGTCGCGCACAGCAATTTCCGCGAAGCCATTCGCCAGGGGTCGGTCATCCTGCAATTCTCGCTGCCCAGCGGGATGCTCGCTTTCGCCCAGGGCATCGCCTTGTGGATCGGCAATTACTACCTGACCCGCAGCCCCTATGGCCTGCGCGACCTCGCGGTGATCAACACCGGGCTGCAATGGCGCTCGCCGATCCTGGTGGTGATGGCATCGCTCGCCAGCGCACTGCTGCCGATGCTCGGCCGCTATATCGGTCAGGACGACCATAGCCAGACGCTGCGGCTGCAGCGCTACAACATGATCCTCAACGTCGGCATCGCTTTGGTCTTCTCGATCCTGGTGATCGTGTTTTCGGGATTCATCCTGAAACTCTACGGCCGCGACTTTCACGGCCAGACCTTCCTGTTCGGGCTGTTCCTGATCGTCCTGGTGCCGACCGTCTATTGCAACGTCCACCAGCAATATCTCGTCGCGACCGGGCGGATGTGGAGCCAGTTCCTGCTGTTCGTGCCCTATACGTTGATCATCGTCGGCGGGACGATGTGGTTCGCGCCCGGACTGCGTGGGATTGCTCTGGGCTATATTCAGCTACTCGCCTGGGTGGTAACGGCGATCCTCATCACAATCGTCGTCTCGATCCAGGCGGCGGCCGATCGCAAGAACCAGGAATCGACCCAGTCATGAGTGCCCAGGACCAGTTCCGATCGTTGAACGCGGCGCGCTTTTGCGAAAGCACAGGGTTCGCCGCGGTCGATATCGGCGCGCGCGGCGGGCTCGATGCGGCGATGCTGCCGCTCGCCTGGGCAACCGAGATGATCGGGTTCGAGCCCGAGCCGGCTGAGGCCGCCGCGCTGCAGGGCGGCGATCCCAAGCCATGGAAAGTCCGGCGCGTGATAGCCGCCGCGGTCGGCGGGGTCGATGGTACCGCGACGCTGCACATCCCGCCCTCGCCCGAAAGCGCCTCGCTGCTGCCGCACAACGAGGAAATGGTCGAATGGTTCGGCGTGTCCGAACAACACAGCATCGACCGCTCGATTCCGGTCGAGACGCGCACGCTCGACGGTCTACTCGCGGAAGGTGTGCTGCCGACTGCCGATTACATCAAGATCGACGTCGAGGGTGCAGAAGGCGCGATCCTCGAACACGCCACGCGCTATCTCGAAACCACCTTGGCGCTGCGTGTCGAGGTGTCGTTCCTCGAACAGCGCGTGGGGCAGCCGCTCGGCTGGGACGTCGCCAAGCTGCTGACCGATAGCGGGTTCCTCATCCTCGACCTGATCGCGGTACAACGCTGGCGCGCCAAGCGGCTTGCCGGCCATCCCTATCGGACCAAGGCCGACCTGCCCTATTCCAAGCCGGTGCTGGCGCAGGGCGACCTGATCGCGGTGCGCGACTTCCGCCGGGTGAGCGACGCGACCCAGGCCGCCAAGCTGGTGATCCTCACCGCCGCGCTCGGCTATGTCGATTTCGCCGCAACCATCCTGCGCCATCACCAGGCGGTGATCGCCGCGCTGGGACTGGACCTGGCGGCCGATCTCAGGTCATTGTCGGGATCGCTTGGCGGCGCCGCGCCTGCCGAGGCGATCCGCGCCAATCTGCGCGACCTCGTGCCGCTCGGCCGCTCGCTGCTCGGCGGGCTCCCGGCGCGATAGGAGACGAAGCATGTGCGGTATCCTGGGGCTGGTGTCGAAGGACCCGATCGACCGCGAGCGCGCGCATGCCGCGCTCGACCTGATCGCCCATCGCGGCCCCGACGGCGACAATAGCTGGCACGATTCGGCCGACCACGTCTGGTTTGGCCATCGCCGCTTGTCGATCATCGACCTCAGCCACGCCGGCGACCAGCCGATGCACTCGGCAGATGGCCGCTTCGTGCTGATCTTCAACGGCGAAATCTACAATTATGTCGAGCTCAGGAACGAGCTGATCGCCGCCGGCGCGACCTTCCAGTCGGCAAGCGACAGCGAAGTCATCATCGAGGGGTATCGCGCCTGGGGCGTGGGCGTGCTGACGAAGCTCAACGGGATGTTCGCGCTAGCGCTCTACGATCGCGGTCAGCGGATGATGCTGTGCGCGCGCGATCGCTATGGCGAAAAGCCATTTCTCTACACAATGCGCGACCGCTTCTTCGCGTTCGGCTCCGAGTACAAGGCGCTGCTCGCGCTGCCGGGTGTGCCGCACGACCATGACGAATTGCGCGTCGTCACCGAAACCTGCCAGCCGGGGTCAAGCGCCGATCGCCAGCGTCAGACCGTCTTCACCGCGATCGAGCAATTGCTCCCGGGCGAGGCGATGGTGGTCAATTGCGCCTCGCTGGAGAGCAAGACCTGGCGCTATTTCGACATCGACCTGGCCCGCGAGCGCAGCTTCGCGAACCCGAAGGACGCGATGGCCGAATTCCGCGACCTGTTCGTCGATTCGGTCCGCATCCGCATGCGCTCGGACGTCGAGGTCGGGTCGTGCCTGTCGGGCGGGCTCGATTCGTCGGCGATCGTCGGCGCGGTGCGGCATCTGCTCGGACCGGAAGCGGTCTATCATACCTTCACCGGCCGCTTCCCTGGCACCCCCGCCGACGAATGGCATTTCGCCGAGCAAGTGGTGAATGCCTCGGGCGTCGTCAGCCATATCGTCGAGCCGACCGTCGACCGTTTCATCGCCGACCTGCCCAGCTTCATGTGGCACAACGAGCTGCCGGTCGGATCGTCGAGCCAGTTCGCGCAATGGTGCGTGTTCCGCCTCGCCAAGGAGCACGGCATCACGGTGCTGCTCGACGGCCAGGGCGCCGACGAGCTGATGGGCGGGTATGAGCAATATTTCGCTTTCTACATCCGCTCGCTCAAGGCGCGGGGCGAGACCGCGCGGCTGGCGCGCGAACTGCCCGAGATCGAACGCCGCTACCCGGCCGCGCAGATGGATCGCGCGATGCGGATGAAGTCCGCCGTGCCGCAGCGGCTGCGCCATGCGCTGGCGCACATGCTCAACCGCGGCTCCGACATCCGCTTCGGGTTGAAGCCCGGCTATAGCGAGGCGGTGTCCGAACAGAGAGGGCGTAACGACCATGGCAGCGGCGATCCGCTGCGCGACGCGCTCTATGAGGACAGTTTCGAGCGCTTTCTGACCACTTTGCTGCGCTATGGCGACCGTAATTCGATGGCGCATTCGCGTGAAGTGCGCCTGCCGTTCTGCGACCATCGCCTGTCCGAGTTCATCCTGTCGCTGCCTCCCGAGCTGATCATGGGCGACATCCAGACCAAGCGCCCGATCCGCGAAGGCCTGCGCGAATTCCTGCCCGAGGCGATCGCCACGCGCTGGAACAAGCAGGGTTTCCGCCCTCCGCAGGATCTGTGGTTCACCTCGCCCGCTTTCCTCGAGCTGATGCAGGACACTTTGACCTCGACCTCGTTCCGCCAGTCCGAAATCTGGGACCAGAAATGGTGGCTCAAGGTGCTCGACCGTATCCGCGGCGGCGATCTCGGGCTCGGCTGGAATTTGTGGCAGCCGTTCATCCACGAAATGTGGAAACAGCATTTCCTCAAACCCGCGACGCAGGGCATCGAGCCGAAGCGCCTCGCCGCCTGACGACGGGCACACGATGGACATCCTGCTGATCAACGGGACGCACCCCGCGGCACCGCACATTTCGGGCGTGCGCGCGGGGCGTTTCGCAGAGGAACTGGCACGGATGGGTCATCGCTGCGTGCTGATCTGCCCGCCGGTGCCCGGTACGGCGGCGAAAGACCCCGCCCGGATCGCGGCGCACGACTGGTCGCAGCCGTTGATTGTCGAAGCCGACGACCCGCCGCCCGCCGGCGGCAGCGCGCTTGCGACCTTTGCAAACTTGCTCCGCTATGGCGGACGCCGCACCGGCTTTCAGCGCAACGTCGTGGCACGCGGCCACGCGCTTGCCGCCGATTTCCGGCCGCAGGTCGGTTGGGCAACGTTCGGCTCGCTCGAAGCGGTCACTGCGCTGCGCACGCTGGCGCGCGAGCAGCATTTCCCCTGGATCTTCGACGACAAGGACAATCCCGACATCTACGTGCCGCGCGCAGCGCGCCTGCCACTCGCCTGGCGGCTGCGTGGATATGCCGCGCTCCAGGCCAATTCGGTGCTCCATGCCAATGCCGCGCAGCGCTGGCTGGGGGGCTCCGCCGACGTGATTTACAGTGGGGTCGATAGCTGCTTCTTCGAGCCCCATCCCTCACGCGAGCCCGCACGGCGATATGTGACGCTGGTCGGTAGCCTCTATTATCGCGAGACGGTCGACGCGATCCTGAGTGCGATTGCCGAGTTCAACGCGGCGAACGGCCGGCCCCCGGTCAGTCTGATCCATCTCGGCAGTCAGGGCGATTGGCTTGAAAACGACCACGGCGTCGAAATCCATATCCCCGGCTATGTGTCGCCCGACGAGATGGCGCGGCTGTGCCAACACGCGCTCGCCAATATCTATGTCTTCCTAGGCCGCACCTTTCACCACAAACTCTTCGAACTGTTCGCCTGCCGTCGGCCGGTGATCGCTTATGGCGGCGAACTGCCCGAGAGCATTGCCGAGGCGAGCCGACTGCACGCGCCGCTGGCCTCGCCGACCACGCCCGCCGCGCTCGTCGCGGCGCTGTCCGCGGCGGAAAGCTTCGACCCTGACCCCCAGATGCCCGACCGCTTCTTCACCTGGCCCGAACAGGCTGCCATGGTCGAGGCCGCGATGAGGAGAATGATCGGATGACCGACGCCACCGTGCCGACCACGCAGGAACGCGTGATCGACCAATATTTCGAGACGACGTCGTCGCGCACCGCGTTCACCGAGGGGATGAAGGCTAATGCCATCTCGACGCTCGGGCGCCTGCTCGGCGACTGGGGCGCGCAGCCGGGCGAGGTGATGGTCGATCTGGGATCGGGGATGGGCGAAGGCTGCCTGTTCGCACTGTCGCGCGGCGCCGCCAGCGCCACCGGCATCAACCTCTCGAGCGGCGAGAATGCGCTCGCTCGCGAACGCGTGCCCGGCGCGACTTTCCTCGACACCGATTTGATCTCGGGGCTCAAAGGCCTGGCCGACGACAGCGTCGATCGCATCATGGCGCTCAACATCCTCGAACATATCGACAAGCAGACGCTCGCCGCGGTGCTCGAACAAGCCGCGCGCGTGCTCAAGCCGACCGGCTATCTGGTCGCGATGACGCCCAATGCCGGATCCCCGTTCGGATCGATGACGCGATACTGGGACATCACCCACGAGATCGCCTTCACCCCCTCGGCGTTCCGTCAGATCGGCTCCTTGTGCGGCTTCAAGCGGTTCGATTTCCGCGAATGCGGCCCGCGCCCGCATGGGCTGGTCAGCACGATCCGCTACGTGCTGTGGCAGATGATCCGGCTGAGCATCAAATTCCGGCTGATGGTCGAAATGGCCTCGACCAAGGGCGGCATCTACACCGCCGACATGCTCACGCGGATGGCGAAGCATTAGAGCGTGATGGCGTGAGTTTGCCCCGCCGTGACGGAGCGGATTTTGGCGCAGGGCGAGGAACGAGGAGGGAGCGATGCATAATGCATCGTGACCGACGAGCGACGATGAAACAGGTCGCCTTGTCCCCCGGACACGGCTAAAACTGCCGGGGGCAGTTTTACCTGTTCATCCTGCGCCAAAAGGCGCCCGCCGCTGTGCGGTTGCCCGGGCGCGCCCGCTGGTCTGCGTCGCGGTCCTTGCGCGTAGCGCCGCCACGCGCTGCACACCGCTCCTTGCCAGCGAACACGCCCGGGCAATCACGGCGGGGCAAACTCACGCCATCACGCTCTAGCCTCGGCGACCAGCCGCTTCACCAATTCCGCGCCGGCGACGCTTGCGCGCCAGCCGATCACCTCGGCTGCGCGCGACGGGTCGGCGCGCTGCTCGGCAATATCGGCGGGGCGACGCAGGCCAGGGACGCTCGTTACGTGCTCGCGCCAATCGAGACCGATGGCCGCAAAAGCGGCGGCGACGAAATCCTCCAATCGCATGCTGGTGCCGGTAGCCAGGATCAGGTCGTCGGGCGTCTCGCGCTGGAGCATTGCCCACATCGCGGCAACATAATCGGGCGCCCAACCCCAGTCCCGTACCACGCTCATATCGCCGAGCTCGAGCGGTGTGCGATCACCTGCAGCGAACCGGCGGATCGCCGCCATCAATTTGCCGATCACGAAACTGCCGGGCCTGAGCGGCGATTCGTGCGGGAACAGGAAAGCCGAGCATGCGCGTTGCCGGTACGCGACGCGATTGGCCTCGATCAGCAGATGCGCGCTGCACTTGGCGACGGCATAGGGGCTGCGCGGGCGAAAGCGCGATTGTTCGGTCGCCGGCTCGACGGCCTCGCCGAAGCAATCGCCCGATGCTGCGTTGAGCAGCGCGGCATCCGGCACCTCGCGTCGCGCCGCTTCCAGGACATTGAGCAACCCGAACGCCGCGCCCGCGAACGTCGCCTCAGGCTCGGCGAACGACCGCCCGACCGAGCTTTGTCCGGCGAGATAATAGATTTCATCGGGCGCCGCCGCGGCGATAACTTCGGCGACCCGGGCACTGTCGGACGGATCGGCCCGGTGGAGTTTGACCTTGTCGGCGATCCCCAGGCGCACAAGATTGCCCGGAATTGCACCGCCTCGGCTCGTCCCGTGCACGCGATACTCCTTGTCGAGCAGCAGTCGCGCAAGATACGCGCCGTCCTGCCCGCCAACGCCCCAGATCAGCGCCGACCGCGCGGTCACACCGGCACCATCAGGTTGCCCGTCATCGCCGCGAGCCGCTGCGCGAAGGCCGGGAAAGCGAAATAGTCGAGCCCTTCGGGAATGGCGCGCGGCCGGTCCAGGCTGGCGATCACCGCATCGACCACAGCCTGCTGATCGAGCGGATCGACGATCGGACCGAGCAAACCCTCGCGCATCGCTTCGCGCGTGCCGTCGCGCGTGCTGCCGATCGACGGGATGCCGCAGGCCATCGCTTCGAGCAGGACGAAGCCGAACCCCTCGCCCCGGCTCGGCATGACATAGACGTCGGCGAGGCGATAATGGTCGGCTTTCTCTTCCTCGCGGACCATCCCGGTAAACACGACATGATCCGCCATTCCCAGGTCGCGCGCTTTGTCCTCGAGCCGCCCGCGATCGTTGCCGTCGCCGGCGATGACGTAGCTGACGTCCGGGCGCCGCGCGACGATCGCGGGTAATGCGTTAAGCACAGCGTCGAATCCCTTGTAGCGCTCGCTGCCTGCCAACCGACCGAAAGTCATCAGGACCCTGCGTCCCTGGAGCCCATAACGCGTTTCGAGCTCGGGGTTCTTCGGCCCCAGCGCGAATTCGTCGAGATGGATCGCATTGGGCATCAGCGTCGTCGCTGCATCGCAATAAGGCGCCCAGGATCGGAAACGGTCGAGCGTCACCTGACTGATCGACATGACGTGATCGGCCGAACGCGCCAGCCGCCGCGACCAGGCGCGCCGCGATGGTTCCCAGGCGTCGATGCCATAGATTGCGAGGACGAGCGGCTTCCTGAGCAATGTCGCGACCGCGCGGGCCAGCGGCAACAAATTGAGGTGGGCGCAATAGACCAGATCGTAGCGCCCGCGCCGCATCGCTCGCAGTGCCGCCCGGACATAGGCGCCGAACCCACCGAGCGCGGACAGGTCGAAATCGAGCTTGGCCGGCAGATCGCCGACCAGCGGTAATTTCGCGACGCGCGGCAGCGCCACCACCTGATCGATCGTCGGATCGAGGCACATCGCCTCGATAACGTCGCGATTGTAGAGGGCGATGCCGCCATGCCCGCCCCAGGCGTCGGTCAGCAGCATCAGCACCCGCCGCCCGCGCGGCGCGGGCGCCATCAGGCGCCGCCCCGGTTGCTCTGCCCCGCGGCCTGACGCAGATCCGACTCGACCATCTCGGTGATCAGCGCATCGATCGTCGTGGTGGGCGTCCAGCCCAATACGCGCTTCGCCTTCGATGCGTCCCCGATCAACAGGTCGACTTCGGTCGGTCGGAAATAGCGTGGGTCGATCCGCACCAATATGCGGCCACTTTCGGCACAACGGCCGATCTCGTCGACCCCTTCGCCCTCCCAGCCTACGGTTATGCCGGCTACTGCGAAGGCGCGTTCCACGAAGCTGCGCACGCTGTGGGTTTCCCCGGTGGCGAGCACGTAATCGTCTCCTTGGGGCTGCTGCAGGATGCGCCACATCCCCTCGACATAGTCTCGGGCATGGCCCCAATCGCGCTGGGCATCGAGGTTGCCGAGATAAAGCGTATCCTGGTGCCCGTGACGGATCGCCGCCACCGCACGGGTGATCTTGCGCGTGACGAAGGTCTCGCCGCGCAACGGACTCTCATGGTTGAACAGGATGCCGTTCGAGGCGTGCATGCCGTACGCCTCGCGGTAATTGACCGTGATCCAATAGCCGTAGAGCTTGGCCACCGCATACGGGCTGCGCGGATAGAAAGGCGTGTTCTCGGTCTGGGGGACCTCGCGCACCTTGCCGAACAGTTCCGAGGTCGACGCCTGGTAGAAGCGGGTTTTGTCGGTCAGCCCGGCCACCCTGATCGCCTCGAGTACGCGCGCGACGCCGACGCCATCGGCATTGGCGGTATATTCGGGCGTCTCGAAGCTCACCGCGACGTGGCTCTGAGCGGCCAAGTTGTAAACTTCGTCGGGCTGGATTTCGGCGATGACGCGGCCGATATTGGTCGCGTCCGTCATGTCCGAATAATGCAGGAACAGCCGCACACCCTCGACATGCGGGTCGTCGTAAAGATGGTCGATCCGCGACGTGTTGAACGAGGAGGCGCGGCGGCGCAAACCATGCACTTCATAGCCTTTGGCGAGCAGGAGTTCCGCCAAATACGCGCCGTCCTGGCCGGTGATCCCGGTGATGACCGCCTTCTTGCCGTTCAACTCCTGATCCCTTTTCTACGTCGACACCGCCGACGGACGGGTCGGGAGTCCGGGTAACCGGCGCACGATCAAAAGCAACCCCTAGCCGGGCGCGGCATCAAGCTTGGCAGCGTGCGTGGCAGTCGCTAGGGCCTCGGCTTCGCGGGCGTCACCGCGGCAATGACAGACCGACCGAGCCGGAGGAAGTTTGCCCAATCCGTTCAGCACCAACCGGCCGCAGACGCTGTACGCAGCGCTCGCGCTGCTTGGCGTCGCTGTCCTGTTCGGCGGAGCGACGCGCTACGAGGTCGGGACGACGATCCTGCCTCGCCTCGCAGCGCTGGCAGCGATCGTCCATCTATTCTGGCCGCGCAACCGCTCGCCGCTCCAGGTCGAACGCGGCGCACTGATCTTCTGGGCGGTGCTGTTTGCGCTGCCGCTGATCCAGCTCATCCCGCTTCCATATTCGGTCTGGACCACGCTGCCTGGTCGCGGGCTCGCGCAACAGGTCTATACCGCGCTGGGCGATAAGCCATGGCTGCCGATCAGCCTGTCGCCCAGCCGGACACTCGATTTCCTGCTCGCGCTGGTCGTCCCGCTGGCTGCCTGGCTGCTTGGCAAGCATCTCGATTATGCGGGCCGCGTCGTCGTGTTGCGGGCGATGCTGCTGCTGGCGCTCGCCAGCGCCACCCTCGGCCTCGTCCAGCTGACGATGGGGGCCAGCAGCCCGCTCTATTTCTATCACGTGACCAACGACGATTCGAGCGTCGGCTTTTTTGCCAACGCCAACCATCAGGCCCTTTTCCTGGCCGGCGCAATCGTCATCGCTCTGGCCTGGCTGGCCGACGCCATGACGGTGAGCGGCCGCATTCCCGCACCGGCGGCGGTCGTCTGCGGGCTGGCGATCACCGTGCTGCTGTTCGGCATCGCTGGAACCAGTTCGCGTGCGGGCGCGATCTTTTCCGTGGTCGGCCTGCTCGGCGGACTGGCGATGCTCCCGCTCGAACGGATCGGGTTGAAGCGCGGCTACGTGCTCGGCGGCTCGGCTGTCGTGACGCTGGCGCTCGCCGGCGGCCTGGCGCTGGTCCTCAGCGGTCGTGTCCTGTCGGATCGCTTTCAGATCGACGACGGCACACAGGAGCGGATCGGCCTTTTGCCGAAATTTGCCCATGTCGCACACGATTTCTTCCCGTTCGGTTCAGGCCTCGGCAGTTTCGAGCCCGTATACAAGAGCTATGAACGAGCGAGCGAGCTGAGCTTCGGTTATTGGAACCAGGCGCATCAGGATTATTTGCAGGTCGCGATCGAAGGCGGCCTGGTCGGCATGTTGCTGATCCTGGTGTTCCTCGCCTGGTTCGTGTTCCGCGTCGTCCGCATCTGGCATCATGGCGACGATTCCTCGCGCCTGCGGCGGCAACAGGCCACGGCGGCGCTGTTCATGACGATGATCATGGCGCACGGCATGGGCGATTATCCGATGCGGACGGGAACGATCGCCTGCATATTCGGTTTTCTCGCCGCGTTCCTGACCGTTCCGGAGGAAGCCGGGACGGGCCGCTGGAAATCGCGCCGCGATTTGGGCGAGGATGCATTTGGGGTATATGGGCAAAATAAGGATGTGGTACCCGTCAGGGCAATTGACCGCGGACTCGCGGCGCAGGGAGGCGAACATTACTCGTAAGCTTATCGTAGCGTGCGCGCTCGCGGCGGGCCTGAGCGCGTGCTCAGGCGCCAATTACAAGCCCGAAGTGGCGACTGCGGCCAAGCCCGAGACGACACTGCCCGTGCCGTCGGTCGAGGATATGACCCGCGACCAGGCCGATTACCGCATAGGCCCGCTCGACAAGCTGACCATCACGGTGTTCGGCGTGCCGGATTTGACGACCAACGGCCAGGTCGACGGCGCGGGCAATCTCGCCATGCCGTTGATCGGACAGGTCAAGGCGATCGGCGAAACGCCCAATTCGCTGTCGGCCAAAATCGCGGCCGCGCTCGACCAGCGCTACGTCCGCAACCCGCAGGTATCGGTCAGCGTGACCGAGGCGGTAAGCGCGATGGTCACGGTAGAAGGTAGCGTGATGAAGCCCGGCCAATACGCTGTCGTCGGCCGCACCACCCTGCTTCGCATGCTCGCGGCCGCTGGCGGTCCGTCCGACTATGCCCGGCTGAGCGAGGCGGTCGTGTTCCGCACCGTCAACGGCCAGAAGATGGTCGCCAGGTTCAACATCAAGGATATCCGCGGCGCACGCACGACCGACCCCGAAATCTACGGCAATGACGTCGTCGTGATCGGCAACAACGCCGGGCGCCAGCTGTTCAAGGACATCATCTCCGTCGCGCCGGTCCTCGGCATCTTCTATCAGATCACAAGATAAGGCTCCCCCTTGGCAACCAATACCCTTCCGCTCGATCTCGGCGGCCCCGCGGCGGACCGCGGCCCCGATTCGCGGCTGGCGCTCGAACATTTCCTGCAGCAGCAGGACGCGGAAAGCCCGCTGACCCAGTATCTCCAGATACTGGTTCGGCAGCGCTGGATCGTGTTGGCGATCATCGCCGCAGGCGTGCTGGCGGCGGTGTTCGTCAATGCGACAACGGTAAAATTGTATCGGTCGACCGGGTCGATGGAGATCGCGCGCGAAGCGGCACGCGTGGTCAACACCGACGACACCCAACCCCGCCAGGCGGCGGCTGCCCAGGAATTCTACCAGACGCAATATGGTCTGTTGCGGAGCCGCGCGCTGGCCGAACAGACTGTCGCGTCGCTGCGCCTCGCCGACAATCCGACCTTTCTCTACGGCTATACCGGCAAGAAGGCGCCGGCCGGCGCACTCAGTGGCGATCGTAAGCGTCGGGAGTTGACGGCCGCGCGGCTGTTGATGGGACATTTGACGGTCGAGCCGGTCCGCGGGTCGAGCCTCGTCCAACTCAGCTTCGACAGCCCGGATCCGGCGCTGTCGGCGACGATCGTCAATTCGATCGCCAAGAACTTCATCGCGTCCAATCTCAACCGCCGATTCCAGGCGACCGCTTATGCGCGTCAGTTCCTGCAGCAGCAGATCGAAAACACGCGTCAGAAGCTTGAAGCTTCGGAACGCGCGCTGGTCGCCTATGCCGGCCAGCAGCGGATCATCAATTATGAGAACGGCACGTCGGGCAAGGATCAGGACGCATCGAACGGCGCGTCGGTCGAATCGACCGACCTGCGCGCGCTCAACGACGCGCTCAACGCTGCCAAGATCGATCGCGCACAAGCTGAATCGCATTACCAACAGGCTGCACGCAGCCAGGGCCTGAATGCGCCTGAAAGCCTGCAGGACAGCACGGTCGTCAGCTTGCGCAGCCAACGCGCCCAGCTGCAGTCGGACTATCAGCGTCTGTCGGCGCAATTCCGTTCGGACTATCCGCAGATGGTCGCACTTCGCCAGCAGATCACCGAACTCGACAGGCAACTCGGCAAGCAGGGTGCGGTCGTGCTCGATTCACTCCGCGCTGCCTATCAGGCGGCCACGCAGCGCGAGGCCGAGCTTCAAGGACAAGTCGACAAACTCAAGAACAATGTGATCGATCTGCGCGGCCGTACCGTCCAGTACAACACGTTGCAGCGCGACGCCGACACCAATCGCGCGCTCTATGACGCGCTGCTCCAGCGTTACAAGGAAATCGGCATCGCCGGCGGCGTCGGGACCAATAACGTCTCGGTAGTGGATACCGCGCTCCCGTCGGGCAGCCCGGTAACGCCGCGCACCTCGATGAACCTTCTGCTCGGGCTGTTGCTCGGCACGCTGGTCGGCGGCGCGGTGGCGTTCATCCTCGAACAGCTCGACGAGTCGATCATCGCACCCCACGATCTCGAGCGGAAGCTGGGCGTGCCCTTGTTGGGCAGCGTGCCGCGCGTGCCCGATTCGGACGTCTCGATCGACCTGCTCGAGGACAGCAAGACTCCACTCGCCGAAGCTTATCTATCGCTCCAGACCGCGCTCCGGCTCACCACCAGCAAGGGTGCGCCGCGCGTCCTGTTCGTGACGAGCTCCCGGCCGTCCGAAGGCAAGTCGACCACGGCAATGGCGGTGGCGCGCAATTTCGCATCGCTCGGCAAGAAGACGATCCTGATCGACGCCGATTTGCGCAACCCGTCGGTGCACAAGATGATGGGCTTCGCCAATACGGGCGGTCTTACCAACATCCTTGCCGGTGCAACCGACATCGACACTTATATCCGCAAGGGACCGGTCGATCGGCTGTCGATCATGAGTTCAGGACCGATTCCGCCCAACCCGGCCGAATTGCTGGCCGGTTCCAACCTGTCGCAAACCTTCGAGCGGCTGCTCAAAGAGGGCTACGATCATATCGTCGTCGACGGCCCGCCGGTGCTCGGCCTTGCCGACGCGCCGCTGATCGCCAGCTATGCCGAAGCGACGATGTTCGTGATCGCCGCGCGTAACACGCATACGCGGACCGCACGCGTGTCGCTGCGCCGTCTTGCCGATGTCCATGCCAATATCCTCGGCGCGGTGCTGACCAAGTTCGACGCCAAGAAGATCGGCTACGATTATGGCTATAATTACGATTATGGCGACAAGCGGATCGGCTTCATGAAGCGCGTAACGGGCTGAGCCCGGAGGCGGACGCGCGATGGCGATGATCGCCCTCCGCCGTGGCACGGTGACCGCGCGTATCGTCGTGCTGACGCTTGCGCTCGTTGCCGGCGTCTTTACGTTGCGATCGGGGTTGGCGTTCCTGCTCGCCACCCCGGCGACCGCCAAGCTCGCGCTCCGCATCGATCCGACCAACACCAACGCGGCCAGCGTGGATGCCAATGAGCGGCTGAAAACCGTGGAACTCGGTGCGCCAGCGGCCAAGCTCGCCGCCGACAGCAAGCGGATCCTCGAACATTCGCCCTATGAGGTTATGGCGCTCCGCAACATCGGCATCATCGCCGCATCGAACGATGACGAGAAAGGCGCGGCCAAGCTGCTCGATATCGCCGCGCGGTTATCGCTGCGAGATTATCTTACGCATGCTTGGTTGCTCGACTATCGGTTCCGCACGAACGAAGTAGCGCCGGCCGTGACCGAAGCGGACATCCTGCTTCGCCAGGACGACCAGAATTGGCCAGTGATCCTTCCCGCGCTGATCGCCCTGACCCATGACCCCAGGATCATCGATCCACTGGCGCGCGTGCTCTCCACACAGCCATATTGGCGCGGCACGTTCCTCACGCGGCTCGGTAGCGACAATCCCTATCCTGAGGCGACCCTGGCGCTGTTGACCCGGCTAAAAGCGATCGGCTCGCCGGCAAGCAAGGAAGAGCTCGACCCCTATTTCATCAAAATGGCCGATCGCTTGTCGCCGACCCAGCTGTTCGCGCAATGGGTTGCGCTGCTGCCGCCTAGCGCGCGATCGGCCAGCAAAGGCCTGCTGCGCGAAGGGGATTTTACCGGACTCGATGCGCCGCCGCCGTTCGGGTGGCGTCTCTACCCTGCCGACGGCATCTATGCCGAGCGGAGTACCGGTCCGGCGGGCATGGGCAGCGCGCTTTATGTGTCCTATTCGGGTGAGCGCGAGACGGTGTTCGCCAACCAAGAACTGGTGCTACCGGCCGGTCGCTATCGATTCGTAGGGCGTGCCTATGCCGAAGATGCGATCGACGCGGGCGTCTTCCGCTGGTCGATCATCTGCATGACCAAGGGTGCAAGCAGCGTGCTCGGCACCGTGCCGGTCAATCCGATTCCCGGCCAACTCGGCCGCTACGCGATCGAGTTCAACGTGCCGTCGTCATGCGATCAGCAACAGCTGGCGCTGACAGGGACCGCACGCGACACGACGTTCGATACGCTCGCCCTCTATATAGACGGGCTCGACATCACGCGGCTGCGCTGAATCTGTTGTCTGAGCGCGGGACCAGCGATCAATCGCGCGCCGCGACCATCGCAAACATCGTCTTGCGGCGGCGCGGCCCGCCGGCCAGGCGGTTGATGAAGCGCGGCAATGGCGGGTCGGCATAATAGACCGTCTCCAGCACAGTGAAGCCGAGTTGCCCCAAGATTTCGCGCACCTCGGTCGAGGCAGGAACATGCCGGACGTGGCGATAGTAACGCGGCCGCCCTGTAATCCGCCAGGCAAGGGCTTCGAATCGGCGATAACGCGACCGTCCATTGGGTAGCGACAAGATCAGCCGGCCGCCCGGGCGGAGCAAAGCGGTGAGACGAGCGATTTCGGTCGCGAGGTCCGGGAGGTATTCAAGCACGCTCGAACACAGCGCCAGATCGTATTGCCCCGCGCGATCGGCCAATGTTTCGAACAGCGCCACCTCGAACGAGACGTTCGCGACCCCCCGATCGTCGGCACCAGCGCGCGCCAGGTCGATCATCCGTTCCGCGCCGTCGATCCCGTCGACATGCGCGGCGATCCTGGCCGCCTCGAACGAAAGGGTGCCCGCCCCGCACCCCGCGTCGATCACCTGGTCGCCCGGCTGGACATAAGTTTGGATTAAAGTGCCCCATACGCGCAAGCGATCGCGAAATCCGGGGGAGCGGACATATCCGTCGCGGAACGCGGGCGCGATAGAATCGTGCCAGCTGATAGCGGTTTCGGATGCATCGGCCACTGTCGCTCCCTCGGCAATCGCCCTGCCTTTGGGCGCCTGTCAATCCGGCCTAGCTTGGCCAAGCTCCAGATGCACCAGACGATGCGCCTGCTCAGCGCAATAAAAAACCCGGCGCGGCGCGGCGCCACCCGGGGAACTCCGTACAAATAAGAAGGGCGCGAAGTCCGGAAACCTCGCGCCCCGCAATATCCGGTTGGAAACCGATCAGGGGCTCTTCGGCTTCGAGCTGCCCGAGGTGGCGGCAACGATGCCGCCGATGATGGCAATTACAGCGAGGACCGCAACGATACCACCGCTACCACCGCGAAGATGGTTGGCATCCTTGGCATCGGCGCCAGCGCGCACGGTGCTGACCTTGGCCATGACCGTACCCTTGGCGGGCGCAGCCTGAGCCAGCGCCGGGGTCGCCGCGAGCGCCACCGACGCGAGCGCCGCAACAGCGGACTTAAACAGCACCATTAGCAAACTCCCTTGGTTATCTGTTCCAATTTCTCGACGCGCTTGCCACACAAACGCGCCAACTGTCAACCATAGTGCCGATCGTTCCGGGATCGTTCCCAGCCCCAATTCAGCCTCAACGCCGACAGTCCGCAAACGCCATTAGGCTGCATTTGTTGCGCCGTGAAAGCGTTTTTATCGGACTGTGGCTTCCATGCATCGCCTTCGCCGGAAACGGTTAAATTCCGGTGACGATAGATCAGGATTTCTGGCGTATTTTGCGACCGCCGCCGCACGACCGCGACACCCCATGGAATTGACGCGCGCGAGGCGTGACGAATGGGCTTGTCTGGCGGCACCTAATCCGGGAAAGGGCGTTCATGCCGTCCGCCGCTCGTCCCCGTATCCTCGTGGTCTTCGGGACGCGCCCCGAAGCGATCAAGCTCTTTCCGTTGGTCCATGCGCTTCGCCGCACCGATGCCGAGGTGCGCGTGTGCGTCACCGGTCAGCACCGCGAGATGCTCGATCAGGTCCTTGAGATCGCGCGCATTACCCCCGAGCACGATCTCGACCTGATGCTGCCCAACCAGTCGCTCGATACGCTCAGCGCGCGGCTCCTCACCGAGCTGGGCAAGGTGATGGATGCAGACCGGCCCGACCGCGTCATCGTTCAGGGCGACACCGCGACCGCGATGATCGGCGCGCTGACCGCTTATTATCGCAAGATCCCGGTCGGCCATGTCGAGGCCGGGCTACGCAGTGGCAACATCTATCATCCCTGGCCCGAAGAGGTGAACCGCAAGGTCGTGGGCGCGATCGCCGACCTGCACTTCGCACCAACCGATACGTCGCGCGACGCCCTGCTCGCCGAAAACGTTCCGGCCGAACGAATCCACGTCACCGGCAACACCGTGATCGATGCGTTGATCGAGACGCGCGCGCGAGTCGATTCGGACGCTACGCTCGCCGCGACGATCGCGCCGATCGCCGCACGCTTCGCCGGCAAACGCATAGTTGCCGTAACGACACACCGGCGGGAAAATTTCGGTGACGGACTTAAATCGGTCGCCCAGGCGGTCCGCCGAATCGCCGATCGGCCCGATGTCGCGGTGATCTTCCCGGTCCATCCCAATCCCAATGTCCGTGCGCCGATGACCGAGGTGCTGGGGGGCATCGACAATATCGCGATGATCGACCCGCTCGATTATCCCAATTTCGTCCGCCTGCTGTCGCTGTGCCATTTCGTGATGACCGACAGCGGCGGCGTGCAGGAGGAGGCCCCCGCGCTCGCCAAGCCCGTCCTGGTGATGCGCGAGACGACCGAGCGGCCGGAAGGTGTCGCCGCCGGCACCGCCAAACTGGTCGGTAATGATGAGGAAGTCATCGTTACCGAAGCTTCACGCCTTTTGGACGATAAGGGCGCCTATGAAGCAATGGCCCGTGCCCACAACCCGTTCGGGGATGGCAGAAGCAGCGAGCGGATCGCCCGCATCATCCTCGATTCGGCTGGCTGAGATGAGCGCCAGCAATCTGCGCGTTTGCGTCGTGGGCCTCGGCTATATCGGCCTGCCCACCGCCGCGGTGATCGCTCGCAGCGGCGCATCGGTGCTGGGCATCGATGTCAGCCCCCACGTTGTCGAGACGATCAATGCCGGCCGCATCCATATCGAGGAAGCCAATCTCGAATCCCTGGTGCACGACATGGTCGCGACCGGCTCGCTGCGCGCGGCGCTCGCCCCCGAGCCCAGCGACGTATTCGTGATCGCGGTGCCGACGCCGTTCACCGATAACCACGCGCCCGACATCAAATATGTCCTCGCCGCGACCCGTTCGATCGCATCGGCAGTGCGCAAGGGCAGCCTCGTGATCGTCGAATCGACTTGCCCGGTTGGCACCACCGAGGCCGTCCGTGACGTGCTCAAGGAAGCGCGACCCGATCTTACTTTCCCCGACGGCAGCGACGCGCCAACCGACGTCTGCGTCGCTTATTGTCCCGAACGCGTGCTCCCCGGAAAAATCCTCGAGGAATTGGTCAGCAACGACCGGTCGATCGGCGGACTCAGTACCGTTTGTGCCGAACGCGCGGTGGATTTCTACAAGGGCTTTGTCGCCGGCGAGTGTATCGCGACGACCGCGCGAGCCGCGGAAATGTGCAAATTGGTCGAAAACTCGTTCCGCGACGTCAACATCGCGTTCGCCAACGAGCTGTCGATCGTCTGCGACACGCTCGATCTCGACGTCTGGGAAGTCATCCGGCTGGCCAACCGCCACCCCCGCGTCAACATCCTCCAGCCCGGCCCGGGCGTCGGTGGGCATTGCATCGCGGTCGACCCCTGGTTCATCGTCGACAGCGACCCCCAGAATGCTCGGCTGATCCGCACCGCGCGCGAGGTCAATGACGGCAAGGCGCATTACGTCTTCGCGCGCACGGCGGCACTCGCGGACGCGCACCCGGACGCCGCGATCGCGTGCCTGGGCCTGTCGTTCAAAGCCAATATCGACGATCTGCGCGAAAGCCCCGCGCTCGAAATCGCAATCGAACTGGCAAAGAAATATGGCGACCGCGTCCGCGTCGTCGAGCCGCATGTCGACGTACTGCCGCCAGCGTTCGACGGCACCGGCGCGACCAAGGTGACGCTCGACCAGGCGCTCGACGACTGCGGCGTGCTGGTCGTGCTGGTCGATCACCATGAATTCCGCGGCGTCGCCGCCAACCGGCGGGCAGGCAAGGCGATTTACGACACGCGCGGGCTCTGGCCGGCCTAGCGTCCCCACTACCATCCGCCGCGCTTGAGCACGCCACGTTGATCGTGGATCGCTGCCATGTCAGAAACCGGCATGGCGATGCCTCCTCACCTTGAGGAATGGCGTGCTGGCCGGAAGGAAGTGCCCCTGCGGATCGGTGCCCTGAAACTCAAGCTGCAGTTGATGTGCGGTGACCAGATAGCAATTGGTCCCGGCAAGGCCGATCTGCTGGAAGCGATCGATAGCCAAGGGTCGATCAGCGGTGCCGGCCGCGTGCTCGGCATGAGTTATCGCCGGGCCTGGCTGCTGGTCGATGAGATGAATCATTGTTTCGCCGACAGACTTGTCGAGACGCTGACCGGAGGAGGGCGCGACCGCGGCGCGCGGGTAACCGCGGCCGGTCGGGCTGTGCTCGCCGCCTATCGCGAACTCGAGACGGCAGCCGGACGCGCGACCGATATATCGGCGCGTCTCGCGCTAACCGAGCGCCTGCTCGACGCACCTGCCGACCGCAGCGACACCTGATTCTCCGCCGGCCCGCTAGCCCCTTTTCAACGGGACAACCTCTGTATACGAGCGAATATCGATATCCGAACGGATACAGAGAATGATAGGGGTTTTCATGCGTCTTGCTCTTGCCGGCACCGTCCTGTTCGTCGTCGCACAGCCTGTCCAGGCGCAAACCGCGCCCGACACGGACACGAACGACATCGTCGTGACCGCGCGCCAGCGCGCCGAAAACGTCCAGACCGTGCCGATCGCGGTGTCGGTGGTGAGTGGCGAGCAGCTCGACCGCGCTTATACCGTCAACACGCAGCAGCTCAGCCTGCTGGTGCCGAGCCTCAATTATTCATCGGCCAATCCGCGCAACACCGCTTTCACGATCCGCGGCCTCGGCAGCAGCGTCGTCGCGGTCAGTCAGGCCAATGACGGGCTGGAAGGTGGCGTCGGCTTCTATATCGATCAGGTCTATCATGCGCGCCCGGCAACCGCCGCGTTCGACTTCAGCGACATCGATCGGATCGAGGTGCTGCGTGGACCACAGGGCACCTTGTTCGGCAAGAACAGCACCGCCGGGGCGATCAGCATCACCACCCGGCTGCCGACCTTCACGCCCGAGGCGAGCGAGGAGATATCGGTCGGCAGCTTCAACTATGTCCAGGCCAAGGCGTCGGCATCGTTGCCGCTGACCGATACGATCGCCGCGCGCATCTCCGGGCTCGTCACGCGCCGCGACGGCGTGATCCGCAATATCGTCACCGGCGAGGATCATAACGGCATCGGCAATCAGGCGGTGCGCGGGCAATTGCTGTTCCAGCCGAACGATCGCGTATCGGTCCGCCTGATCGCCGATTTCACCAATTTCGAGAGCAATTGCTGCACCCAGGTATATTTCCGCGTCGCGCCGACGCTCAAACCCGCCGCACGCCAATATCCCGCGCTCGCCGCCGGAGTCGGTTACACTCCGGCCAGCCTCAACCCCTATGATCGCGTTACCGACATCGACGCCGCTTTGGGCGTGAGTACCAATGAGGGCGGGGTATCGGCGATCGCCAATTGGAACCTGGGCGCGGCGACGCTGACCTCGGTCAGCGCGTGGCGGTTCTGGAACTGGGATGCGGCCAATGACCGCGACTATACCGGGCTGCCGATCCAGCTGGTCCAGCACATCCCCTCGCGCCAGGATCAGTACAGCCAGGAATTGCGCCTGGCCTCGAACGGGGAAGGTGCGCTCAGCTATGTCGGCGGGCTCTATTTCTTCCGGCAGCGCGTGATCGGGCGGCCGATCTCGATCTACGGGCCGCTCGCCGCTTATTATCTGATCGGGCCGACCACTGGCGCCGCGGCAACCCCCGTGCCGGGCAATTTGCTCGATGGCTTTGGCAGCGACGGCCGTACCGACTTCCAGTCGAACAGCTATGCCGCGTTCGGCGAGGTCAACTGGCGCCCCCTACGCGGCCTGACGATCACCGGCGGCCTGCGCTACACCTATGAGAAAAAGAAAGGCAGCTACGACACGTTCACCTTCGGCGGCCTGCAAACCGCCAACGCCGCGCTCAACAGCGCCAAGCTGTCGATCCTGCGCGGGCAGGATTATGCCGCGCGAGTGAATGGCGGCGCGCTGACCGGGCGCGCCAATCTAGCCTATCAATTCACCCCCGGCGTCTTCGGTTATGTCGGTTTCGCGCGCGGGGCCAAATCGGGCGGGATCAACATGTCAGGCCTGCCGCTCGACAATGCCAATCAGCCCGCGCTCAACACCGCCGTGGTCAGGCCCGAGCAGAATACCAATTACGAGATCGGACTGAAGACGCGCCTGTTCGGCCAGCGCCTGACGTTAAACGTCGACGCTTATTATACCCGCGTCACCGACTTCCAGGCGAACGTCACCGATACCGGCGCCGCGGCCGCGCTACGTACCTATCTCGCCAATATCCCCAAAGTGACGGTCAAGGGGATCGAAGCGGACGCCCATGTGCAGGTGAGCAAACGATTCTCGCTCAACGCGTCGGCTGCCTATGCCGACGGCAAGTATGATTCCTATCCCAACGGCCCCTGCCCGATCGAACGGATCGGCAGCGCGACGACAGTCTGCGACCTGAGCGGCATCGCTTTGCCCAGCCTACCGAAATGGTCGGTGACCTATGGCGGCGACTATGCGCTACCGATCGATCCGCTGGGCGGCAGCATCGCGCTGCACCTCGACGGGCGGTCGCAGACCAAGCAGTTCGGCGACCCGACGGGATCGGCCTATACGGTCATCGGCGGCTATACTCTGGTCAATGGCAGCGTCGGTTTCCGCAGCCGCCGCGGCTGGGAGATCGCGGTGTTCACGCGCAACCTGTTCGACCGCAATTATATCCAGAACGTGACGATCCAGGCGGGCAATACCGGATTGATCCTGGCGACCCCGAGCGATCCGCGCACCGTCGGCGTCACGTTCCGCGCCCGGCAATGACGCTATTCGGGGTCGTACGCTTTTTGCGGAAAACCGGTCCCCACTTTTCCGCGCGATGCTCTGATGGCTATTTAGCCCCGAACCCGCTGACCACCGTCCCAACCGTCTTCAACAGGATCAGCAAGTCGAGCCAGCCCGAAAAGTGCTTGATGTAGAAGAAGTCGTAATTGAGCTTGTAATGGACCGAGGCAAGGTCGGCGACATGCCCCTGGTTGACCTGCGCCCAGCCGCTGATTCCCGGCCGCACGATGTGGCGGTATGAATAGAAGGGGATTTCCTGCTCGTACCAGGTCGACAGGGCGACGGCTTCGGGTCGCGGGCCGATCCAGCTCATCTCGCCCTTGATGATGTTCCACATCTGCGGCAGCTCGTCGATCCGTGTCCGACGCAGGAATCGGCCCAGGCGCGTCACGCGGTGATCGTCATCTGTGGTGATGAACCCGTCGCGCGCCGCTTCCTCCGGCGTGCATTCTCGCATCGTGCGGAACTTCCACACCATGAACGGCCGGCCGCGATAGCCCATCCGTTCCTGTTTGAAGAGCGCCGGTCCCTTCGAGTCGATCTTCACCAGCAACGCGACCAACAGCATGGGTAGGATCAGGATTGGAAGGACGACCAGCGTCAGCAACAGATCGAAACCGCGTTTCATCTTGCGATAGGCGAGGTTGGGGAGCAGCGACCCGAAGCTGTTTTCCGACAGATGTTCGATCGACACGCGTCCGGTCAGCGATTCTCGAATCTGTTTGACGTGATAGACAGGATGGCCGTTGACCGCTGCCTCGGCGAGCATGCGTTCCCAATCGTCGTCATGGTCGTACCGCAGATCGGCGACGATCACCACCTCGCGCCCCGACGGCATGACCGGCTCGGTCAGCGGGATCCATTCGACATTGGGCAGGTCGGTCAGCGCCGCGGTCTTGCCGAAGGGGACAATGTAAAAGGGTTTGGTCGTCGCGCGCAGCAAATAGAAATGGATGGTGTAGGACGTCATCGCCGCGAGCGCGAACGAGGTGCCCAGATAAGCGCGGCTGTAATCCAGACGCAGGAAAAAGAACGTCGCGAACACCAGCCCATAGGATGTCGCGTAGGTCGGGATGATGTAGCTGAACACGCGCGATCCGGGGAACGCAGTCACTCGCCGCAGCAGGAAAAGCCCAAGCACGGCCCCGATCGCTGCACCGAGAATGACATTGTCGACTCCCCCGACGAGCGTCGCAGCATTGGGATTGTCGAGCAAAAGCGGTCGGCTGATCAACATGCTCGGCACGAGCACGGCCAGCACCAGCACCGCGAAGGCCTCGACGCGGAAAGACTCGAAAATGCTCGATCGCGGGCGCGTCGCTGCATTGGCCCGGCTCATCAGCATGTGACCAATTCCCCTTAAAGTCGCTGCGGCACGGTTGTTACGATGCGTTACACCGGGACAGTGGCCCGAGTCCATTGATCTACAGCAACATTCACTGCAACTTCAGATCGTCAGGTGGCAGGATCGCATCGCCTCGCGACACCAGGCCGGCGATCCGCGCTCGCTCGATTTCCACCGCGCGCACGCGGTCCGACCATGAAGGATGCGTCGCACTCGGAAACAAGCCGCCCAGCCGCTGGACCTCGAACCGCCGCCACAGCGCAACCGCCGCGCCGGGGTCGAACCCCGCCCGCGCCATCAGATAGGGCATCAGCCGATCGGCTTGAAGTTCCTGCATACGCTGGACTTTCGCCTTGGCCTTGCGATGTCCGAGCGCATTGTGCGCGAGTTCGTGGGCGAGGATCGCGGCCAGTTCGTCGGGCGTCGTCGCGAACCCTGCCATCCGCGTCGACAATTGCACCCATGTGCCGTTCGCCACCGCATCGGCATAGTCGCCCGGCACCAGCTGGAATCGCGCCTTGCAGGCGGTGATGCCGATCAGGTCGACCGTCAGCCGCTGGCCATTGCGAGCGATCGTCAGACGCACCTTTCCGTCCGTCAGCGCCGCGTCGAGCGCGGTCATCGCAGCCTCGACGACACCGAATCGCCCTTCAGCCGAGGCCGGCGGTGCCGCCGCGAACGGTACGCCGGCGGCATCGACGAGCACGTCTCCGGGTTTGAGTCCGGCGCGCTCGGCGGGAGATCCCGCCACGACCAGCGCCACCGTCGGGCCATCGCGCAGCCCCAGCACTTGCCGCGCGGCCGGCCGGAACGCCGCACCATATTGACCCAATGTCTCGATCAGCATTCCGCTCTCGACCATATGCTCGGCGCACAGATCGACATTGGCGGTCGCCAGCCGATAGCCGGTCGTCGCCACCGCAATGTCCTGCTTCAGCAAGGCACGAACAACCGAGGTCGCCTGGTCGTCGGCGGATGGCCCGGCGGCGATCAGGGCGAAAGCGAGCAATGACCTTAGAGCGTGATGGCGTGAGTTTGACCCGCCGTGACGGAGCGGATTGTGGCGCAGGGCGAGGAATGAGGAGAGAGCGATGCAGAATGCATCGTGACCGACGAGCGACGCTGCCATGCGCCAAAAGGCGCCCGCCGCGTTGCGGTTGCCCGGGCGTGCCCGCTGGTCTGCGTCGCGATCCTTGCGCGTAGCGCCGCTACGCGCCGCACACCGCTCCTTGCCAGCGAACACGCCCGGGCAATCACGGCGGGTCAAACTCTCGTCATCACGCTCTAGCGGCTTGATCATCCTCGGCTCGCTAGCCGAGACGGAGGATTCAAGCCAGCTTGGCCGTTGCCGGCTTCGCCGCTAAGGGCCGATGATCCGGGGGAGGCGGGTGCCGGGGGGCGCCCATCCGATCCGGCGTTACGAAGGAGCGCGTGTGAAGCTTGTCGTCGTCGGCCTCGGTTATGTCGGCCTGCCTTTGGCCATCGCGCTCGCTCGCCATTTCGAAGTCTGGGGTGTCGACATCGACGCCGGCCGCATCGCCGAGCTGAGGCAGGGCCATGACCGGACCGGCGAAATCGACCAAGCCACGCTCGGCGCCTCGACCCTCAATTACACCGCCGACCCGTCGGCCTGCCCGGCGGCGGGCGCCTATATCGTCACCGTTCCCACCCCGATCGACGCCGATAAGCGCCCCGATTTGGGTGCGGTAATGGGCGCGACGCGGATGGTCGCCGGGATGATCGCCCCCGTCGAACGCCCGACGATCATCTACGAAAGCACGGTCTATCCCGGCGTCACCGAACAGATTTGCGGACCGGAGATAGAAAAAGTCTCCGGGCTCATGCGCGGTCGCGACTTCACGCTCGGTTATTCGCCCGAGCGGATCAATCCCGGCGACCGCGAACATACCGTCGACCGTATCGTCAAGGTCATCGCCGGCGAGGACGAAGCGACTACCGATCGGCTCGAGGCGATCTATGGCAAGGTCACCTCGGCCGGCGTGTTCCGCGCCGCGTCGATCAAGGCCGCCGAGGCCGCCAAGGCGATCGAGAACGCGCAGCGCGACATCAACATCGCCTTCATGAACGAGATCGCGCGGATTTTCGGCGCGATCGACCTGTCGGTGTGGGACGTGCTGGCGGCGGCAAAGACCAAATGGAACTTCCTGCCCTTCCAGCCCGGGCTGGTCGGGGGCCACTGTATCGGCGTCGACCCTTATTATCTCAGCCATCTCGCGGAACAGGTTGGCCATGACCCGCGCGTCATCCTGGCGGGGCGCGGCACCAATGATGGCATGTCGGCCTGGGTCGCCGGGCAGATCCACGCCCGCGCCGGCAAGACGGGCTCGGCGCTGGTGCTCGGTCTGACCTTCAAGGAGAATGTGCCCGATCTGCGCAATTCCAAGGTCGCCGAACTGGTGACCGCGCTCGCTGCACATGGGCACGACGTCACCGTCCACGATCCGATGGCCGACCCGGCCGAGGCGACGCACGAATATGGCATCACGCTCGACGGCGAGGCGCTGAGTCGCAGCTATGACCTCGTCGTGCTCGCGGTGCCGCATCGGACTTACCTCGAAATGGATGGTGGATTGGCTCGATTGGTCGCCCCTGGCGGTCTGTTTGCCGATATCAGGAATGGCGTTCCCGAAATGACCGGCACAGCGCGTTGGACGCTTTAGGAGTAATTTGATGCGCGTACTCGTCACCGGCGCGGCCGGGTTCATCGGCAGTTGGGTGATCCGGCGATTGCTCGACCGCGGCGACATCGTGATCGGGATCGACAACCTCAACGATTATTATTCGGTCGACCTCAAGCGCGACCGCGTTGCGCTGATCCAGGGGCTCAACACCAACCGGTTGGAGTTCATCCAGGTGGACTTCGCCGATCACGAAGCGCTCGAGGCTGCGCTGGCGGGCAAGGAATTCGACCGCATCGTCCACCTGGGCGCACAGGCGGGTGTCCGTTATTCGATCGACAACCCCCGCGCCTATGTCCAGTCGAACCTGGTCGGGCATCTCAACGTGATGGAGATCGCGCGGCATCGAAAGCTCCAGCACCTCGTCTACGCCTCATCCTCGTCGGTCTATGGCGGCAATGACCAGCTCCCCTTCCGCGTCGAGGACCGCGTCGACCACCCGCTGTCGCTCTATGCCGCGACCAAGAAGGCGGACGAGCTGATGAGCGAGACCTATGCCAGCCTTTATCGGCTGCCGCAGACGGGCCTGCGTTTCTTCACCGTCTATGGCCCCTGGGGACGCCCCGACATGGCGATGTGGATCTTCACCAAGGCGATCCTGGAAGGCCGCCCGATCCCCGTATTCAACAATGGCGATATGCGCCGCGACTTCACCTATATCGACGACATTGTCACCGGCGTCGTGTCCTGCCTCGATTCGGCGCCCAAGGACGATGGCGAGGAAAAGGCCGGCGGCAGCCGCACCCCGCACGCCATCTACAATATCGGCAACCACCGCTCCGAAGAGCTCGGCAAGATGATCGACTTGATCGAGAATGCCTGCGGGGTGAAGGCGATCCGCGATTATCAGCCGATGCAGCCGGGCGACGTGCCCGCCACCTATGCCGATATCAGCGCGATCGAACGCGACCTGAGGTTCAGCCCGACGACGCCGATCGAGGTCGGGGTGCCGAACTTCGTGTCATGGTACCGGGAATATCACGGGGTCTGAGGGCAATCGGACACCAGCCATCGCTTCGACCAATCCGTCGTCCCCACGGACGCGAGTTGACGGTCAGCATCGCGGCGGACGATTAGTCCTTCTTGACCGCCAGCAACGTATAGTCCGCTGGCTTCCACGGATCGAGGGTGATCGGATCGTACAGGTCCATCCCCTGCGCACGCAGGAATTCCGGCACCGCGGCATTGCCGAAGCCGTCGACATAAGCAGCCTTTACGCGGCCTGCGTCGAACAACCCGCTCGCGCCCCTGAGCACTTCGAGCTCCTGCCCTTCGACATCGATCTTGAGGAACAGATCTCCTTCGAAATCGAAACTGTCGAGCCGTTTCAATTCGGTCTTGAACCCCCGCCCCGGAATATGCGCGACGGTGGCCTTGTCGGCAGTCGCGGCGATCCCCGACACGGCGCCGAGCACAAACTCGACCTCGCCCGGCGCGGCGCCCAAGGCGACGTTCTTCGCCTCGAACCCATATCGCTCGGCATTGATGCTGAGGCGCTTGAAGGTATCCGGATTAGCTTCGAACGCCACAACCTTGAAGTTGGGATAGAGCTTGCGGAGATCGGCGACCGACGAGGAAAACAGCCCAACGTTGCCCCCACAATCGACGAACGTCATGTTGTCGCGCAGGAACAGATTGATGCGATGGAACACAACCAATTCGTCGCGCAGCAGGCTGTTGGTCGACGAAATGCGCGAGGCGCGGAAATAGCCGTTTTCGAGTAGGCTGTTGATGCGGAGCGGCCGCTGGAACAACAGGACGTCGGCATCCTTGTCGCCATAGATCGTCTTCATCAGCATTTCGCGGAACCGCGGCTGCATGTTGATATATTTATGAACCAGTTTCATCGGGTTCATCGACGCAATACCTCCCGCAAAATCCCGCGGCTCCTTCCATGTCGCGATAGACAAGACAAGCGCTTTCGCCCTGCGCGTGATCAGTGCTGGCGGCGGACCGCGAATAGCGCCCGGCGGCCGGGGGAAAAGGGATTGAGACGTAAGGGTGCCATCAGGTCGAACCCATAGCCCGAGAGAAAATCGAGCACCGCAGCTTTGTCGTCGAACTCGTCGAGATAGACGGCCTCGACCCGCTTTGCCTCGAAGAGGCTGCGCGCGCCTTCGAGCACGTCCAGCTCCATATTCTCGACGTCGATCTTGATCACCAGCCTGCCCGGCAGGTCGAAACTGTCCAGCCGCCGCGTCGCAACTGTGAAGCCGCGCCCAGCGATATGCGCGCGACCGGCGCGGTCGCGCCGCGTCGCGATTCCCGACACCGCGCCGGTCGCGAAGTCCAGCTCTCCCGTCTCGGCGGCCAGGGCAACATTGATGGCGTCGAACCCGAAGCGTTCGGCGTTGACCGCGAGCCGCGCGAACGTCGCCGGATCGGCCTCGAACGCGATCACGCGGAAATCGCGGAACAGTCGCTGCGCGTCGGCGATGACCGAGGAGAAAATGCCGATATTGGCGCCGACATCGACAAAGGTGACGCCGTCGCCCAGCATCATGCTGAGCCGCTGCATCACCAACGTCTCGTCGCGCAACAGGCTGTTCGCGCGCGCCAACCTCGATGCACGATAGTAACCGTTCTCCCGCAACGCGTTGATCCTGACCTTGCGCTTGAACAGCACGACATCCAGGTCGCGCGCGCCATGGCGCAGCCGCGTCAGCCATTCGCGCAGCCGCGGCCGCTCGTTGATCTGCTTCTGGATCAGCCGCAGCCGGTCGAACCGAGGCCACGTCACGCGGCGATCTGCTCGATCAGCCAATCGTTCGCCTCGCAATCGATCACCAGATGGACGCGGTCGGTGTCGCCGTCATTGGTCACTGCGTGCGGATCGGACAAGCGCAGATACCAGGCCTCGCCAGGCACCATCGCCACCGCCACGCGGTTGAGCAGAAACGTGACGCCGGGATTGGTCGTGATCGGGATATGCAAGCGCGCCTGCCCCCAATCGGCGGCAAGGTCGTGGTCCGCATGCTCCCTGATCTTCGATCCCGGCGTGAGGCGCATCAACCGGACCGCTTTCAGCGAACAGGGAATCGCCGCCAGCACACTGCGGAAATAGGGCGTCCGGTCCAGGATGGCGGCATCGACGAAGTGGGTCGCCTCGGGCGGGGAATAAGCCTGCATGATCGGATGCGTTGCCCCTGCCTGGTGCCTGAGCGGCAGGACGTCCCATTGCCCCTCGTAATTCTGCCGAACGAAATGATCGGTCCAGGTCATTGCCTCGACCGCCGCCAGATCGGCCCGCAACCGCGCGGGGTCGAATGCCAGTGCCAGCCGGGCGCGGTCGGGCAGCGTCAAGGCCGGTTGTTGTGTCCAGTCGGTCAGGATAGGCTCCCCTTGACCGCGCGTTCCTGCGCGGTCGGTATCGACCCTATTCCTCCTCTCATCCGATTGCCAAGCGCCCGATGCCCGATTCTGATGCCCTAGCCCGCCTGCGCGCGATGATCCTGGCCGACGAGGCCCTGGCCGACAGGTTGGCCTTGATCCTGGATGCCGAGGCCTTTGCAGAGACCACCGCCGGCGTGGCGGCAGGCGCAGGCATCACGATCACGCCAGACGCGATCCTCGCCGGCAGCAAGCGCGATCCGTTGGGGATCGAGCGCTTTACCGGGCAGCAAATAACCACAGCCGACTGGCCCGGGCGCAACTGGCTGCCCGCCGCATTGGTCCCCGCGCCCGGCCAGTTGGCAATCGACTGGGTCCATTTCGGGGATGCCCCGCTCCAAGATCCGTTTTTCGAGGACTCGTTGCGTCGCGCGAAGCGCCGGCCGATCAACGCCCTGCTCAAGGTCTGCACCCCGCTTGGCATTCTCGGCAAGCAGCCCCCGGCGGACGCAACGACCGCGCCCGATGGCCTGATCTTCCACATGTCGCGTTGCGGTTCGACCCTGGTGTCGCAGATGCTCGCGGCAATGCCCGGCGGTATCGTGGTGTCGGAGGCCCCGCCGCTCGATGCGATCGTTCAGACGGCGCAAAGCCATCCCGAGGCGCCGCTCGAGCAACGCATCGCGCTGTTGCGCGGCATGGCCGCCGCGCTCGGCCGTGATCGCTTCGGCAATCGCCGCCACTACGTCATCAAGACCGACAGCTGGCACAGCCTGGCGCTGCCGCTGTTCCGCGCGGCGTTCCCCGATACGCCTTGGATATTCCTCTTCCGCGATCCCACCGAGGTGATGGTGTCGCAAATGCGCATCCGCGGATCGCAGACGGTGCCGGGCACCGAGCTCGACCCGGTCTTCGCGATTCCCGATCCACACCGCCTGTCGACCGAGGATTATATCGCCCGCGTGCTCAATCGCGTGGCCCAGGCGGCGGTCGATCATGCTGAAATCAGCGGGGTTCTGTTCGTCGACTATGCTGACCTGCCGGATGCCGTCGAACGGCGCATCCTGCCTCATTTCGGGATCGGAGCCGATCCCGAGGCGCTCACCGCTATGCACGCGGCGGCAACGTGGGACGCCAAGACGCCGAGTTTCGCCTTCGAACCTGATGGCGACGACAAACGTCGCAGTGCCAGTGACGCGATTCGCGTTGCGGTCGCGGCACATCTCGACGGCGTGCATCGGGAACTGACGGCATTCGCGGCGCGCCACTAGCATCGCTTCAGCAAAAACCGAGAACGTCTCTAACGCCTTTAACGCCTTGAACGGCTTCTCGGTCCTTCGTATGCCCGGTCCGCAATCGCGGGGGGATGCGATGTATTCGTATCGCGTATCGGGGCTCGAAGTCGCCAGTGAAGTGGACCTTCCCGGCCTGATTCCTGGCGACCCGGACGGCGCGCCCGACGTGACTATTCGCCGCGCAGCGGTACCCAAGTCACTCGACGGCGCGAGCGCGATCGGCCCCACCTGGCAGCGCGCCGACGGACGTTTCCTGATGCATGTCCCGAATGTCGCGCGTTTCCTGCTGGAGGGCGGGCATTCGATCGCCTTCGAGGCGGAGGAAAATGCCGAATTGCAGGACGTGGCGGTGTTCCTGTCGGGCAGCGTGTTCGGCGTGCTCCTCCACCAGCGCAATCATATCGTTCTTCATGCCAGCGCAGTGCTGGTGGGCGGCAAGGCGGTGCTGTTTTGCGGGCAATCCGGTGCGGGCAAGTCGACGCTGGCCGCGGCGCTCGGCGAACGGGGCTATTCGCTCATTGCCGACGACCAATGCGCGATCGAGATCGGCGATGACGGCATTCCCCGGATCCAGGCCGATGGCCGCAAGCTTCGGCTATGGGAGAAAAGCATCAACGAACTCGGGCTCGACGGCCGGCGCGGCGATCCGATGCGCAATCGGCTGCGCAAATTCTATGTCGAGCCCGTCGCGGCCAGCGATGCCGCAGTGCCGGTCGGCGCGGTCTATGCCCTGTGCGAGATACGGGGGCAGCAGTTGCCCGATATCGAGCAGCCGAATATCGTCGATTCGACCAGATTGCTGGTTGCCAACGCTTATCGACCCTTACTTGTCCATCGACTGAATCAGCGGGAGATCTATTTCCGCACCGCCGCCGCCCTCGCCGCGACCTCGGGCATTTTCCGGCTGAAGCGGCTATTCGCGTTTGATGAGATGCCGGCGACGATCGCGATGCTGCAGACACACTGGGCGGATATCGGGCTGGGGGACGCGGCACCGTGATTCCCACGATCTGGCTGGCTTCCTATCCGAAGTCGGGCAACACCTGGTTCCGCATCCTGGTCGCGAATTTGTGGTCGAACAGCGATAGTCCGATCGACATCAACCTGATCGACAGCACCGATTCCATCGCCAGCGGGCGAAATCCTTTCGACCAGCAGACGCTGATCGATTCGTCGCTGCTGACGAACGACGAGATCGACCGACTGCGTCCCGCCACCTATACCTATGCCGCTTCGGGCGGAACGCTGGCGGATCCCGATACTCCGTGCTTCCCGGTCCGCTTCGTCAAGACGCATGACGCCTATACGCTGACTGATCGGGGCGAGCCGATCATGGCCGGTGCGCGCGGCGCGTCCGGCGCGATCCTGTTCGTCCGCGATCCGCGCGACGTCGCGACGTCGTTCGCCAATCACATGCATTGTTTGGTGGACGTCGCTATCGATCGCATGGGCGACCGCGATTTCTGCTTCGCCTCGGCCACCGACCGGCTCGACCGCCAGTTCCGCCAGCGCCTGCTCGGCTGGAGCGGGTTCGCCGAAAGCTGGCTCGACCAGCACGACATCCCGGTTCACCTGGTCCGGTATGAAGACATGCTCGCCGATACCGCGGCGACCGCGCTCGCCGCACTGCGCTTCGCCGGTGTCGAACCCGATCCGGTGCGACTCGAGCACGCGATCGCGTTTGCCTCGATCGACGAATTGCAGCGTCAGGAGGCCGAAAGCGGCTTTCGTGAGGCCCCGCGCAAGGCGCAGATCTTCTTCCGCCGCGGCATCGCCGGCGGATGGCGCGACGAACTGACGCCTGATCAGATCGCCCGAATCGAACGCGATCATGGCATCATGATGGGTCGACTGGGCTATAGCCGGTCGGCTGCGGAGACGGAGTGACAATGATGATCCATCGAGACGGCGACTGGCTGGCTGCGAAAGTAGGCGACGAACTCGTGATGATGAGCGCCGCCAAAGGCAATTATATCGGCCTATCGCAGGTCGGCGCACGCATATGGGAATTGATCGAGACCCCCCGGACAATAGAATCGCTGTGCGACGCGCTGATCGCCGAATATGACGTCGACCCCGCGACCTGCCGCACGGAGGTCGATTCGTTCCTGACGACGCTCGGCCAGCACAACGCGATCCGCGTCGACCAAACCGCGTGAGTCCGCGGCCTCTGAGCACACTAAGGTCACAATGACAGCGGCCGACGCATGAGCGCGATCTGCGGTATATTGCGATTGGACGGCGCCGACGTCATGCCGCGCAGCGTCGAACGCATGGTCCAGGCCATGAAGCGCCGCGGCAGCGACGCGATAGAAACGATCGATCTCGGCCGCCTAGCGGTCGGCCACTGTTTGCTGCGGGTCAATCGTGAGGATTTGCACGAGGCGCAGCCGATCGTGGAGCGCGACGCGGTATTGGTCGCCGATCTCCGACTCGACAATCGCGAAGCGCTCGCCGCAACGCTCGGAATCGCCGACGCGTTGCTCGCGACGATGCCGGACAGCGAAATGCTGCTCGCCGCCTGGCGCCGCTGGGGTGACGACTGCGCCCGCCACCTGCTCGGCGACTTCGCCTTCGCGATCTGGGATCGGGCAAAAGGGACACTGTTACTGGGCCGCGACCATATGGGGCAGCGTACGCTGATCTATCACCAAGGCGAGGGCTTTTTCGCTTTTGCGAGCGACCTAGCCGGCCTATTCGCCGCCGACGGCGTACCGCGCGTGCCGGACGAAGACGAGCTTGCCCGTCGCCTGCTGATGTCGACCGAACGTGTTGAGGGCGCAGCACCCTATGTCGGGATTCGTGTCCTGCCCGGAGGCTCGGCGCTGCGGCTCGACCCTGGCGGCAGCGCCACTATCGTGCGTTATTGGGAGCCGCACGCGGGTGAAGCGCATGTCGGGCGCGACGACGCCTATTACGTAGCGACCTGCAGGGCGACGCTGGAAGAAGCGGTTGCTTGCCGCATCCGCCGCCTGATCGACCCGCCGGCCCTGCTGTTCAGCGGCGGTTTCGACAGTGGCATCATCGCCGCGCTCGCGGGGCCGGTGCTCGCGGCAAGAGGACAAAAGCTGTTCTGTCTTTCCTCGGTGCTGGGCGAAGGCGATCCGCGCCGTAGCGCGCGTGCCGCCGTAGAAGCGTTCCGCGGCCGCCCCGGGCTAGACATACGCTATTACGTCCGTGGCGAAGAGACCGCTTGGGATGACCTGGAGACCAGTTTCGCCGCTACTTTTCTCGCGCAACCGCCCAGTATCGTCCGCCGCCAGTTGGGTGCGATGGCCAAGGCCGCTGGCGCGCGGCTCGCGCTTGACGGCCATGGCGGTGACTATACCGTCAACCCATATGATGCGGCGATGCTCGGCGCGATCTTGCGACGTGGCGAGGTGGTTCGGTTCGCGCGCGAATTTCGCGCACGGATGCGCTTCACCGGCTGGTCGCCGCTACGAGTGTTTGGGCGCGACGTGCTGAGTGCGCTGATCCCCGAGGCCGTGCGCCGTCCCTGGCGCATGGCCGTCAACGGCTTCGTCCCGGCTTGGCGTCGTCGCGGCGTCCAGCCGATCTTCGCGCGGAAAGCTTTCGCGCGCGGCGCCGTCACACGCGAACGATTGCGCGATGGCTTCCACCCGGGACCGCGCTGGCAGGCGCGATGGCTTGAAATGTGCCGTCGCGCATCAATGGGCCTCGTAGGCAGCGACTACGGCCCGATGACAGACGCCCTCGACCTCAGTCGTCCGTTCCACGACCCGCGGGTTGTCGAACTGGGGTGCGCGCTGCCAGCCCGACTAACATTTCGCGACGGACGCGAGCGGTGGCTGGCGCGTCAGGCCTTTTCCGACGTGCTACCGCAGCGATTGCTTGACCGAATGCCGGGCAATGATCGCGAGCAGCCCGATTTGCTGACGATGAACGCCGAAGCCTCGCCCGCCATGCTGGCCGCGTTGGAGGCGGTTAGTGATGATTCGGCCTATGCCGGCTATCTCGACGTCCCCGCGCTCGTCAGGATGGTGCGCGCGACGACATCGGAAGAAGCATTGAGCCAGCGAATCCGACTGACCTTCGCAATGCGTGCTTTGACTACTGCCCGGTTCCTAGCGTGGCTCGACCGCAGCAATCGTTAGACGGAGTAGATCGCAGCGCCCAGCGCTCGGCGTAGGCAATCGCAGAACAAGCAGCCCTCAACCGCGTCGGCGGCGCGCTCCATCATGATAAGTTGACCGTTCGTTAGGCCGGGCGGCTTACGATCCGTAGGAAGATCCGGTGGACGCAATGCCATCGACGCCGCCCGTATTCACGTTCGAAAGCGTCTCGCGCTGGGCCGAGCCGACGATCACGGTCGGCGTTTCCCAGCGCTTCCGTCCAGCGGCATCGACCGGCTGGAGCGAAGTTTGATCGTCAGACAGCATCACGAAATCCCCCGGATAATACGTTCTGCGGTCAAGCCGCATTCACCGCCGCTTTCTCGCCGAGTCGGGCCGTCTGGTCAAGTCGGACGGCATTTTGGCAAAGAAATTACATATCATTTTGAACCATTTTTAAAGGCAGCAAATGATTCGGAGACATTTTTTTTTGCTTGGTCAGCTAGAAATCCCCCGGAAAGCACCGTAATGGTCGTTACAGATGCCGCCGGGGGGAAAGAGCATCGACTCCACTCGCCCCCGCGTACCGAATAAAAGCGAGAGGCTGGAACATGTCCGACCAATACCTTGCGGAAATCCGGATCTTCGGATTCAACTTCGCGCCGAAGGGCTGGGCGTCTTGCAGCGGTCAAATTGTATCGATCCAGCAGAACACGGCGTTGTTCTCGCTCCTCGGCACTACGTACGGCGGCAACGGGCAGACCACCTTTGCCCTTCCCGATCTGCGGGGCCGCGCCCCGATTCATTGGGGAACGGGTGCCGGCCTCCCTTCCGTGAATCAGGGCCAGATTGGCGGCGAGGAAAACCATCTGCTTCTTCAGACTGAAATGCCGACCCACAATCATACGTTTGCAGCGACAACGGCGGCGGCAACCAAGAAGCCGGTCAATCTCGGCGTCTTCGCGGACGATGTGGATACGCAGGCGGTCGATTATTTCGCGGCGTTCAACGCGCCTAATTCGTCCTACGTCAATCTCAGCCCGCTCAGCATGCCGCCGGCGGGCGGCTCGCAGCCGCACAACAACATGCAGCCCTATCTGGTGCTTAATATCTGTATCGCCATGACCGGCATCTTCCCGTCGCGCAACTGATCGGCTCCACGGACCGTCGCTATTGAGAGGCTAATATGTCGACTCCCTTCCTCGGCGAAATCAAGATGTTCGGCGGCAACTTCGCGCCAGCTAACTATGCAATGTGCAACGGCCAGCTCATGTCGATAGCGCAGAACAACGCTCTGTTCGCGCTGCTAGGCACCACTTATGGCGGCGATGGCGTCAACACGTTCGCCCTCCCTAACCTGCAAGGCCGTATTCCGCTCAACCAGGGCCAGGGCCCGGGACTGACCAACCGCGTGATCGGCGAGTCGGCGGGCACAAACAGCGTGACGCTGACGTCCAACACCATGCCGCAGCACCAGCATCTGCCGGTCGCCAACAATGTCGATCCGACCAACGATGCTCCGGCGACCAACACGATGCCGTGCCGGCCAAAACAGGTCGTCGGCGGCAATTCGGTACAGCTCTATACCGATCCGACAAAGACTCCGGTCGCCGGTGACCTCAAGCCGATGTTGGCAGGTATCATCGGCAACACGGGCAGCAACCTGCCGCACGACAATATGATGCCCTATCTGGTTATAACGTTCATCATCTCGCTGCAGGGGATTTTCCCGTCCCGGAATTGATGCAGAATTTGATTCAGGAAGGATGAGAGATGGCGACACCCTACATCGCCGAAATTAAGATGTTCGGCGGCAATTTTGCCCCGCGTAATTACGCGCTGTGCAACGGTCAGATCATGGCGATCTCGCAGAACACGGCCTTGTTCTCGCTGCTCGGCACGACCTATGGCGGCAACGGTACAACTACCTTCGCCCTTCCTAACATGCAGGGGCGCGCACCGGTCCACCAGGGCAACGGCGCCGGTATCGACCCGGTCGTCCTGGGTGAGATGGCGGGCGAGACCAACGTCACGCTGACCACGGGTAACCTGCCGACCCACACCCATCCAATTTCGGGCGCGTTAATCGCCAACTCCAACCCGGGTGAGACGCCGGCAAGCAACACATTGTTCACCAATTCAGCGCCCAACCAGCTTTATGCTGCCGCGCTGGGTACCGGCGGGCTCAACCTCGCGCCGCAAACGATCACGATGGCCGGCGGATCGCAGCCGCACAACAACCTCCAGCCCTATCTCGCGGTAACCTTCATCATCGCGCTCCAGGGCGTTTTCCCGTCGCGCAACTGACCGAACTTTCCATGAGCAATACCCTAGGGCCTCCGGCATTCGCGCTGCCGGAGGCTTTGCTGTCCCGGGGCCTCGCGCTGCGTCCGGAAACCGATGCTGACCTCCCCTTTCTGATGCAAGTCTTTGCCGCCAGCCGTGCCGACGAACTAGCCCTCGTGCCATGGACCGAGGATCAAAAGCGCGGCTTCCTGATTCATCAGTTCGGCGCACAGCGAAAACATTATTACGCCTATTTCCCGCACACCGCGTTCGACATCATCGAGCTCGACGGCAACGAGATCGGTCGCCTCTATCTCGACGAACGCGAGACTCGCGTTCACGTCATCGACATTGCGTTGATGCCTCGCAGCCGCGACGGCGGTATCGGTACCGCGTTGCTCACCGCGATCCAGGATTATGCCCGCGCGCGGGGCAAGGGCGTCGACATCTTCGTCGAACGCGTCAACCCGGCCAAATCGCTCTACGACCGGCTCGGCTTCAAGGTGATCGGCGAAGGCGACGTCTATTTGGAAATGGACTGGGCGCCCGACGGCGTCAGTTGAACGTCGCGCAATAATCGACGCCGGCATCGGTGCGACCGGCAGGCACCAGGAAAATGTCGTGTGCACCCATCATCGGGTGCGTCAGGCGATACGTGCCTTGCGGATAGACGTCCTGCGCCGCGACCCGGAAGATCAACTGGAACGGTACGCGAACCTGCCCTGGATAAGCCCGATTGCTGAGCGCCGTCGCCTCGGCCAGCGTGAAGTCGACCGGCGCCGATTCCTCGCTACCCGGTAACGTAAAGGCAGTGCCGACATGCGGCGCGAAATCCTCGAGAACCAGTATTTCGTCCGACATTGTCACCCCTCCGCTACCCGTCTCACTGGCGCAACCGCGCCCAGTGATCAAGCGTGCAGAACACTACGAATCGCCATCGCCACAACGGCCAACGCCGCGACGCTAGCCGCCCAGATCGCCGCCATCCAGCCGAGACGTTTCCATAATGGACCGGCTTCGTCAGGCATCAATGATAACCCGCCGAGTCGCCGACCTTGCCGCGGAACACCCAATAGGACCACGCAGTATAGGTGAGGATCAGCGGCACCATGATCGCGGTGCCGATCAGCATGAAGGTCTGGCTGTTCGCGGGCGACGCTGCGTCGACCACCTTGACCGCGCCGGGTACGATATACGGAAACATGCTGATCCCCAGCCCGGCGAAGCACAGCAGATAAAGGCCGAGCGTCAGCAGGAAGGGCAACAATTCCTTCTTCCTGAGCAGTGCCCACCAGAATGCGACGGATAGGATCGACACCAGCAACGGCACCTGCGCGGCGAACAACACGCCTGGAAAGGCAAGCCAGCGATCCTGATAATGCCGCCCTCCGATGAACAAGGTAGCGATGCTCACCGCCACGACTGCCAGCGCCGCCGCGACGCCGGCGATCTTCGCCAGGCGATAGGCGTGCGCCTGCGTCCCGCCCTCGGTCTTGAAGATCAGCCAGCAACTGCCGAGCAACGCATAGGCCGCGACCGTCCCGACGCCGGTCAGCAGCGAGAAAGGCGACAGCCAGTCGAGCCAGCCGCCGCCATAAGCGCGGCCCGTGACCTGCACGCCCTGAAGCAGCGCGCCGAGCACGATCCCCTGCGCCAGCGCGGCGGTCACCGATCCGGCGGTGAACGCGAGATCCCAAAAGGCGCGGTGTCGCGGATCGCGCCAGCGGAACTCGAACGCGACGCCGCGAAACACCAGTCCCAGCAGCATCGCGATGATCGGCGGATACATGGCCGGCATCAGGATGGCGAAGGCCAGCGGAAACGCCGCCATCAGCCCGCCCCCGCCCAGCACCAGCCAGGTCTCGTTACCGTCCCATACCGGCGCGATCGCGTTCATCGCCTGGTCGCGCTCCTCGCCGACGCCGAACGCCGGAAACAGGATGCCGATGCCGAGGTCGAACCCGTCCATCACCACGTACATGAACACCGCGAAGGCGATGATGAAGGCCCAGATATAGGCCAGCGTCGGGTCGACGGTCATTGCTCGCCTCCCAATTGCGCGGCAGGCGTGATCCCGGCGGTCCGGATCGGCGCGTCCGACAATTCGACTTGGTGCGTCCCGGGCCCCTTTTGCATCAGCTTCAGAATGTACCAGACGCCGATCCCGAACACCGCGAAATAGACGATGACGAACGCCGCCAGCGAGGTCGCCACGGCGGGCGTAGCCAGCGGGGAGGCCGACTGGCCGGTCCTGAGCAGGCCATAAATCGTCCAGGGTTGGCGCCCGACCTCGGTCGTGATCCATCCCGCGATCACCGCAACGAAACCCGAGGGCCCCATCACTAATGCAGCGCGGTGCAGCCATGTCCAGTCATACAATTTACGCCGCATGCGCGCGGCCAGGCTCCACAGGCCCAGGCCGAGCATGGCGAGGCCTAGCCCGACCATCACCCGGAACGACCAGAACACCACCGCGACCGGCGCCCATTGATCGCGTGGGAAATCCTTCAGCCCCTGGAGCGGGGCATGGGGATCGTGTTTCAGGATCAGCGAGCCCGCATAGGGGATCTCGACCTTGTAATGGACCTTGCCATCGGCGTTGGACGGCAGGCCGAACAGGACCAGTGGCGCACCGTTCGGGCTCGGATCGAAATCGCCTTCCATCGCCAGCACCTTTGCCGGCTGGTGCTCGAGCGTGTTGAGGCCCTGCTGGTCGCCGGCCAGGATCTGCACCGGCGCGACCAAGGCGGCCATCCACATCGCCATACTAAACATGGTGCGAGCGGCCTGGAGCGACGTCGTCGCTCCAGGACTCGCTGCGGCGGCCGGCGGGCTATCGTGTCCGCCCGACGACGCGGCTTTGCCGCGGCGTCCCGCAGCGTCCCTGAGCAAATGCCAGGCCCCGCACGCTCCCACCACCAACGATGTCGTCAAATACGCCGCGATCACCGTATGCACCAACCGATACGGAAAGCTCGGGTTGAAGATCACCGCCGCCCAGGATCCGGCAACGACGAACTGCCCTTGCGCGTTCATCGCGAATCCGGTCGGCGTTTGCATCCAGCTGTTGACGCTGAGGATCCAGAAAGCGGAGATGAAGGTGCCGAGCGCGACCATGCAGGTCGCAGCGAAATGCAGTCTTTTGCCAACCCGCTTCATCCCGAACAGCATCACGCCCAGAAACCCGGCTTCGAGGAAGAAGGCGGTCAGCACCTCATAGGCCATCAGCGGCCCGATCACCGGCCCGGCCTTGTCAGAGAAGACCGACCAGTTGGTCCCGAACTGATAGGACATGACGATCCCCGACACGACGCCCATGGCGAACGCGACCGCGAAGATCTTCACCCAGAAGCGGAACAGGTCGAGATAGACCGGCTTCCCCGTGCGCAGCCACAGCCCTTCGAGCACCATCAGGTAGCTCGCCAGACCGATAGAAAAGCTGGGAAAAATGAAATGAAAGCTGACGGTGAACCCGAACTGGATCCGGGCGAGCAGCAAGGCAGTCTCAGCGGCAGTCATCGCCACCTCCTTGCCCGCCGCCGATGCGCCCGGACCGCGTACAATGCAAGTGCGCTATGCGCAGCCCAGCTTGCGTGCGGCAGAGGATTGGTGAGAGTTCAGCTTGGCCGGCCCGAAGAATCGCCTTGCCGTCGGGGTCAGGATTGCGGCTGGAAGTCCACGAGTTCGATGTCGAACACCAAAGTCGACTTCCCTGGAATCACAACCTTACCCTGCTCGTCGCGCTGATCCTCGGGGCCATAAGCCAGACGCGACGGGATCCACACGCGCAGCGTCTCGCCCTTGGCCATCAGCTTCAGCGCTTCGCTGAAGCCCGGCACCACCCCCGCGACCGGCATTGGCGTCGGCTGGGTCGATTTGTCGAAGCTCGTGCCGTCGATGAGCTTGCCCTCGTAATTGACCAGCACGACATCCTTATCGGTCGGATGCGCGCCAGTCGCCGGCTTGATCACGCGATATTGCACGCCCGACGCGGTCTGGATCACGCCGCGCAGCTTGCGGTTCTTGGCGAGGAAGGCGTCCTCAGGCGAGAGCGGAGCCACCGGCGCCTTGGCGGCGGCAGCTCGCTTGGCGGCTGTCGTCCGCTTGGCGACCGGCGCCTTCTTTGCGAGCACCGGCACGATACCGATAGTGATCGACGTCGCGCCGATCAGGCAAGCCGCCGCGATCTTCAGGCCCATGACGCCGCCGCCTACTTGCCGGTCGGGGCCGCAGGCGCCGGAGCGCTGCCCGTCGGAGCAGGCTCGCCGCCCGGTACCGCACCACCAGCCCCCGGAGGACCACCGGCGCCCGGAGGGCCGCCCGCACCGCCAGCGCCGCCCATGCTCTGCATCATCTGCTTCTGATATTGCTCGATCACTGCCTGCGGCAGGAAGTCGATCAGTTCGATGTCGAACACCAGATTAGCATTGGCCGGGATCGGCCCCGCGCCCTTGTCGCCATAGCCGAGCTTGGCCGGGATCCAGACGCGGAACTTCGCGCCCTTGCTCATCAGCTTGAGCGCTTCGCTGAAGCCGGGGACGACGCCCTTGACCGGCATCGGCATCGGCTGCTGCGATTTGTCGAAGGTGGTGCCGTCGAGCAATTTGCCTTCGTAATTGATCAGCGCGACGTCCGTATCGGTCGGGTTCTTGCCCTTGCCTGGGGTCAGCACCTTGTACTGCAGCCCCGACGCGGTGGTCTTCACCCCTGGCGCCCAGGAATTGAACGTCATCGACAGCGAGTCGCGAGCACTGCCGCCCCACCACATGAACATGCTGAACAGCAACGCGCCGGCGCCCAGCACGGCGAGCACGATGCCCAGCCACAGGACGCGCTTCGCGCGCGGATCGAGCGGCGCCTTTGGGGGCGCCTTGGGAGCAATCGTGTCAGCCATGTTTTATCTTTTCACTGTCCTGGAGGAGGGACGAGGCTCTCGCCGCCGCCCGGGGGCGGGCCACCGGCACCGCCAGGCGCACCGCCGGGTCCACCGGGACCGCCCATGCCGCCGGCACCGCCGCCGTTCATCATCTGCATCTGACGCTGATATTGTTCGACCACCGCTTGCGGCAGGAAATCCTTGAGTTCGATATCGAACATCAACGGGGAATTCGCCGGCAGGACGACATTGCCCTGCTGATCCTTCTGGTCCTGCGCGCCATAAGCGAGGTTCGCGGGAATCCACACCCGGATCTTCTCATTCTTGTGCATCAGCTTCAGCGCTTCGCTGAAACCCGGAACGACGCCCTTGACCGGCATCGGCATCGGCTGTTGCGACTTGTCGAAGACCTTGCCGTTACGCAGGCGGCCCTCATACTGGACCAGCGCGACGTCGGTATCCGTTGGAGACGCGCCCGTGCCGGCCTTGAGCACTTCGTATTTGAGGCCCGACGACGTCGTCTTGACGCCCCAGGCGCGCTGCGACCTGGTGAATAGGTCATCGCCTTGCCGCGCGAGCAGGAACGCGCCGACCACGGCGGCGGCGATGCCGATCCACAGCAGCCAGATATAGCTGCGCTTGACGGGCTGAAGCGGAACGGCGGTCACGGACATGGGAGCAAGCCTCGACGGGAAGGCCGCGTACGACCGCGGCCGGGACACGCTGTTCTCGGTAGGTCGGAGGGCCGCGGCTCGCAAGCCCTCTCGAAAGCGACGTGAAGGCCTTACTTGGCCCCGTCGCGCTCCATCCGCTTACGCTCGAGCTTGCGCGCGCGGCGAACGGCGGCGGCACGCTCGCGCGCACGCTTCTCGCTGGGCTTCTCGTAATGGCGGCGCAGCTTCATCTCGCGATACACGCCTTCGCGCTGGAGCTTCTTCTTGAGAGCCCGAAGCGCCTGATCGACATTGTTATCGCGCACGATGATTTGCATAAAACCCGTCAACTCCAGATCAAATGATTATGGCCGCCCCAGACAAAGTCCGGGCGTGAAGGCGCGGCTCCTAACAGTGGGTCGGGCAAAACGCAAGTGAGTCGGCTGTTGCACGTTCGCTACAGCCGCGCAGGACGAAACCCGGTGGGCAGACTCAATTCCGGCGGTGCTTCCCGCCATAGCGTCGGCCGATATAATCGCCGATCTTGCCCATCTCGTTCGCCGCGGCCAGCGCACTCGCGTCGCAGCATGGCAGCGGATTTTGCGCGTGATCGGCGGCACTTGCCTGCACCTTGTCGCACAGATTCTCGATATCGGCGCGCGTCAGCAGGTTCTTTTCACGCAACACGCAGAGCAGACTCTGCAAAATCAACATGGTCTTGTCGCTGCTGTCGCCAGCAACAAAATCGGCGTCCTTCATCGCCTCTCTCTCCTTATCTTTGGAGAGAGGTTATGCTTATTGCGTCAAAAGGCAAGCGGGCGATCTAATCGATCACTGAAGCCCGCCGCCGAGTGCTCGATATAACTCGATCAAGTTGCTCGACCGGGTTGTGCGCGTAGTGACCAATTGTTGCTCTGCCGCATAAGCGGTGCGCTGCGCGTCGAGCGCGACCAGGAAGCTGTCGACGCCGGCGCGATAGCGTGCGTCGGACAATTTGGCCGCCACTTGCGCCGCACTGGCCCGTGCGGTCTGGGCCGACACCTGTTCGTCGATCGTGCCACGCTGCGCCAGCGCGTCGGCGACTTCGCGGAAAGCGGTCTGGATGGTCTTTTCGTACGTCGCCACCGCCGCTTGCTGCGACGCCTTGGCATAATCGAGATTGCCCTTGTTGCGACCTGCGTCGAACAACGGCAGCGCGACCGATGGGGCGACATTGTAAGTGCCGGTTCCCGCCCCGAACAAGCCGGTCAGCCCACTGCTGATCGTGCCCAGGGCCGCCGTCAGCGAAATGCGCGGGAAAAAAGCAGCGCGGGCGGCACCGATATTGGCATTCTGCGCAATCAGCTGATGCTCGGCCTGGAGCACGTCGGGGCGCCGCAACAACACCTCCGACGACAGGTTCGCGGGCAAGGCGTCGCGAGTCACGCGGCCATCGCCGAGCGCCGCTGGCAACAGATCGGCGGTAACCGTCGTCCCGACGAGCAGATTGAGCGCGTTCTGGTCCTGTGCGATCTTGGTCTGGAGCGCAGCTATATCGTTGCGTGCTGCCTGGTAGTTGGTCTCGGCCTGGCGTGATTCGAGTTCGGAAGCAACGCCGATACGGAATTGCGCGCGCGTGAGGTCGAGCGTTTGTTCGAACGTCTTGAGCGTATTCTGCGACAGCCGTAGCTGATCCTGATCGGACGCCAGCGTGAGCCAGGCGGTGGCGATTTCCGCGATCAGGCTGATCCGCGTCGTACGCTGCGCTTCCTCGGTCGCGAAATATTGCTCGAGCGCGGCCTTGGACAGATTGCGCAGCCGCCCGAACAGGTCGAGTTCGAATGCCGAGAAACCGACATTGGCCTGGAAATATTGGATGTCGGTCGACCCACCGCCGGCGGCGCCCCCGGTGGTCGCCGCGGCGCTAGCGCTGTTGGTATAGGTAGCCGATCCGTTGGCGCTTATGCTCGGCAGGATGTCGGCACGCTGCACCCGGTATTGCGCGCGCGCCTGGAGCACGTTCGCCGCCGCCACGCGCAAGTCGCGATTATTGTCGAGCCCGAGCTGGATCACCTGGCGCAGGCGGTCGTCGGTAAAGAAATCGCGCCAGCCGATCGCGGTCACGTCCGGCGCGTCGGTCGCGGCGCGCGGATAGACACCACCCTCGGGCAGCGCGGTCGGGACAGCCCCGGAAGGCCGGACATAGTTGGGAGCGAGGTTGCAGGCCGACAGCGCACTGCCGGCGAGCAAGAGGGCAAGGATGGGACGAACTGTCACGGATCAAGCTCCCTGCGGCGCGGCCGCATCGGTATCGCGGTCGGTGGCCGTATCGCGTTGGCCGTGCCGGCCGAACAGGCGCAGTACGACCACGAAGAACATCGGCACCAAGAAGATGGCGAGGATGGTAGCCGACAGCATGCCGCCGACGACCGCGCGACCGATGGCGTGCTGTCCGCCCGCTCCCGCGCCCGACGAGATCGCCAGCGGCAGAACGCCGAACACGAACGCGAAGCTGGTCATCAGGATCGGGCGGAGACGCAGCTTGGCCGCTTCGACCACCGCTTCGAACGCGTTCAACCCGTCGCGCATCCTCTCCTCGGCGAATTCGACGATCAGGATCGCGTTCTTCGCTGACACGCCGATCGTCGTGATCAGCCCGACCTGGAGATATATGTCGTTGTTGAGCCCGGTCAGCGTCGCTGCGAGCAGCGCGCCGAGAACACCGAGCGGGACGACCAGCAGGACCGAGATAGGTACCGACCAGCTTTCATAGAGCGCAGCGAGGCACAGGAACACGATCAGCAGCGACAGTCCGTAGAGCGCGGGCGCCTGCCCCCCGGACAGCCGTTCCTCATAGGACAGACCGGTCCATTCGAGCTCGGTGCCGGGTGGCAATTTGGCATGGATGTCCTCCATCGCCTTCATCGCGGCACCCGACGCCACGCCCGGCCCGGGCGCGCCCAGAATTTCGATCGACGGCTGGCCATTGTACCGCGTCAGCTGAACCGGCGCCTGCGCCCAGCTTAGCGACGAGAAGGCGGTATAAGGCGCCATCTGGCCATTACCGGACCGCACGTAGAAATTGGCGATATCGTCCGGCTTCAGTCGGTAGGGTTCATCGGCCTGGATATAGACGCGCTTGACGCGGCCGCGATCGATGAAGTCGTTGATATACGACCCACCCCAGGCGGCGGCGATGGTCGTGTTGACGTCGCCCAAATCGAGCCCAAGTGCGCGCGCCTTGTCCTGATCGATATCGACCTTGAGCTGTGGCGCGTCTTCCAGCGAATTGGGCCGCACCCCGACCAGACCCTTGTTCTGTCCCGCCATGCCCAGCATCATATTACGCGACTGGATCAACGCGTCATGCCCGATGTTGCCGGTATCGACGAGCTGCAGATCGAAGCCGGTCGCATTACCGAGTTCAGATACCGCCGGTGGCACGATCGCGAGGACCAGACCGTCCTTATATTGTGAGAACGTACCCATGGCGCGCCCGGCTATCGCCGTCGCGCTATTCTGCCCGCCCCTGCGTTCCGACCAGTCTTTCAGGAGCACGAAGGCGATACCGCTATTCTGGCCGGCGCCCGCGAAGCTGAAGCCATTGACCTGAAACACGCCTCTGACGTTCGCCTTTTCGTCGTTGAGGAAGTGGTTGCGGATGAGATCCAGGCCCTTGTCGGTGCGGCTGGCGGTCGCGCCCGACGGCCCCTGGACGATCGCCACGACGTAGCCCTGGTCCTCGTCGGGCAGGAAGCCGGTCGGCAGTCGCCAGAACATGAAGGCCATGGCGATCACCACGACCGCGTAGATCAGCATCGAGCGTTTCCAGTTGCGCGCGGTCGAGCGCACGCCCTTTTCATAACGCACCTGGCCACGTTCGAACTTGTCGTTGAACCAGCGGAAGAAGCGCGCCAACGGGCCGTTGCCCTCGAGCTTATCCGGGTCGTGCGGCTTGAGGATGGTGGCGCAGAGTGCCGGCGTCAGGATCAATGCGACCGCCACCGACAGCACCATCGCCGACACGATCGTCAGCGAGAACTGGCGATAGATCACGCCGGTCGATCCACCGAAGAACGCCATTGGCAAGAACACCGCCGACAGGACGAGGCCGATGCCGACCAGCGCGCTGCTGATCTCATCCATCGACTTGCGCGCGGCATCCTTGGGACTCAGGCCCTCGGTGGTGATCAATCGCTCGACATTCTCCACCACGACGATCGCGTCGTCGACCAGCAAGCCGATCGCCAGCACCATGCCGAACAGGGTCAGCGTGTTGATGCTGAACCCGGCCAGCGCCATCACCGCGAAGGTGCCGAGCAGCACCACCGGCACCGCGATCGTCGGGATCAACGTCGCGCGCCAGTTTTGGAGGAACAGGAACATCACCAGGAAGACGAGGACCACCGCTTCGATCAGCGTGGTGACGACATGCTCGACCGACAGTCGGACGAACGGGGTGGTGTCGTATGGATAGACGACTTTCACATCCGCCGGGAATTGCTTGGCAACCGCCTCGACCTGCGCCTTGACCGCCGTGACGGTGCTGAGCGCGTTGGCGCCCGGCGCGAGCTTGATCGCGATGCCTGCCGCGGGATGACCGTTATAGCGCGAGGTGAACCCGTAATTCTCTGCACCTAGCTCGACCCGGGCGACGTCGCCGAGCCGGACCACCGACCCGTCCGTATTGCTCTTCAGCCGGATCTGCTTGAACTGATCGGGCGTGGTCAGCCGCGACTGGACCGACACCGTCGCGTTGAGCATCTGCTCCTTGGGCGCCGGCAATCCGCCGATCTGGCCCGCCGACACCTGCGCGTTCTGCGCGCGGACCGCGGTCATGACGTCGGTCAACGTCAGCGCGTAATTGTTGAGCTTCAACGGATCGACCCATATGCGCATCGCATATTGCGCGCCGAACACCTGGGTATCGCCGACGCCGTCCACCCGGCTCAACGGGTCCTGAAGCTTGGACACGGCATAATCGGCCATGTCGACGCCATCATGCGCGCCGGTTTCCGAATAGAGCCCGACGATCAACAGGAAGTTCTGCGTCGCCTTGGCAACCTGGATTCCTTGCAGCTGGACTTCCTGCGGCAAGAGCGGCGTCGCCGCCTGCAGCTTGTTCTGGACCTGGACCTGGGCGATGTCGGGATTCGTGCCTTGTTCGAAGGTCAGCGTAATCGTGACAGTGCCCGCCGAGGAGGACGAGGACGAGAAGTAGCGAAGGTGGTCGATCCCCTTCATCTGCTGCTCGATGATCTGGGTCGTGGTGTTCTCGAGCGTCTGCGCGTCCGCACCTGGATAGGTCGCGGTGATCGACACCGCGGGCGGTGCGATCGCCGGGAATTGCGCGATCGGCAGCGAGCGGATCGCGATGATGCCGGCCAGCATCAAGCCGATCGCGATCACCCAGGCGAAGATCGGCCGGTTGATGAAGAAACGTGACATGGAGGGTTACTTCGCCTGAGCCTGGCCCGGCTGCTGCGGGGCAGCGGGCTTGGCGTTGGGATTCCAGGGCTGCGGCGTGACCGGCATGCCGGGGCGCAGCATCATCGCGCCTTCGACGATCACCTTGTCGCCGGGCTTGAGTCCGCCGGTGACCAGCCAGGCATCCCCGATCGCGCGCTCGGTCTTGATTACGCGCGGCTCGATCTTGTTACCCTGGCCGACGATCAGCACGGTCGCATTGCCGCGCTCATCGCGCCCGACGCCGCGCTGCGGCACCAGCATGCCCTGGCGCTGGGTTCCCTGCGCCAGTTGCGCACGGACGTACATGCCCGGCTGCAACAGCCCGTTGGGATTGGCGAATTGCGCCCGGATCGTCTGCGATCCGGTACTGGGGTCGACCGTCACATCGGCAAAGCGAAGTGTGCCTTCGGGTCCATAGGTCGACCCGTCCTCGAGCTTCAGCCGGACTTGCGCCCGGCCTTCGCTCGCGACCTGGCCCGCCAGGATTTGCTGCCTGAGCTTGAGCAGGTCGGCGCTCGATTGCTGGATGTCGACATAGATCGGATCGAGCCGCTGGATCGTGGCCAATGCGTCCGCTTGCGACGCGGTGACCAGCGCGCCGGTCGTGTAGATCGATCGGCCGATCCGCCCGCTGATCGGCGCGCGGATGGTGGTGCGGGCGAGATCGATCGTGGCGCTGCGCAGCGCCGCCTGCTGCGCGGCGACATCGGCGCGTGCCTGCTCGGCACTGGTCAGCGCATTCTCGTAATCCTGGCGCGAAATCGCATTGATCTTGACGAGTTCGCCATAACGCCGGGCGAGCGCCGCGCTCGACGCGATCGCGGCTTGCGCCTTGGCCAGCGCCGCGCGCGCATTCGCTACCTGGGCCTGATAAGGCGCGGGGTCGATCCGGTAGAGCGCCTGACCCTTGGCGACCATGTCGCCTTCCTGGAACAACCGGGCAATGACGATGCCGTTGACCTGCGGTCGCACGTCCGAAGTCTCGTAGGCCGTGGTGCGGCCGGGGAGCTCGCTCGTGAGCGTCACCGCCTGCTCCTTCACGATCACATATCCGACCGGCGGCGCCCCTTGGCCCGGCGGCTGTTGCCCGCCCTGGCCGCAGGCGGCAAGCGACACGAGAGCAAGCGCGGGGAGCGCGTTACGAATAAATGACATGCTAATCTCGCCGGGCTGTGATATGTGAGTGAACGTTCACTCACAAATGCTGCTACTGCGAACAAACGATACAAGTCAAGCAGAGGATTGAAGAATGTCGACAATGTTGGATTGCTGGGGGCTGTTGCCTACCCCCCCGGCCGGGCGGGCTGCGGAGCGCCGGCAGCACATTCTCGACACGTCACGCCGCCTGTTCATCCAGAACGGATTCCACGGAACCGGCGTGGCCCAGATCGCGGTCGCCTCGGGAATCAAGGTCGGCCAGATCTATCGCGATTTCTCCTCCAAAGAGGATATAATCGCCGCGATCGCCTTTCGAGACCTTTCGCAATTCCTCGACGAGGCCACGCTGCAACGCGCGATCGATGCCGGCGACATGGCGGCGATCCGCCAGTGGATCCTGGCCTTCGTCACCTATGAAGACGATATCGAAGGCTATCGGCTGATGCCCGAGATCATGGCCGAATCGGTCCGCAACCCGCGCATCGCGCGGCTGCAGGAAGACATCAGCGCGAGCGTGAAAAGTGCGCTGACGGTGGCGCTTACGGGATGGGCTCCGGGCGCGGATCGGGAGGCCGCCCGCGCCGAACTGGCCGACCTGATCCTGACTTTGGGCGGCGGACTGTGCCAGTCGATCGTGGTGGAGGCGTTGCGCGGGCGTGACTATCTGCCCCTGTGCCAAAGGCTGCGGGCGATCGTCAGCCGCGAACTCGAACTGATCCGCGACTCGGAAAGCGGGCCGCACCTGTCGATCTAAACACCTTTCCGGTCGTGCCGACGGGGCAGACGGAGATCCCGCGCAAGCTTCGGCCGCCGACCAAATAAATTTTCATGCCGATGTCGATTTCCGACTCCTTCGTTCGTCGTCCGAATGCCGCTCGCAAAGAGACGGCTTCGACGAGGAGGCAGGACGATGCGTGTGATGAGGTTCCCCAAAACCGCCGGCGACCGCGAATGCGGCTCCTTCCGTGCGGCATGGACGACCATGGCGAGAGCGTTGGGCAGGCTTGCGGCCAGGCTGATGGTCACTTCGCCTGCCCTGGTCGCCGTATCCGCCGGCTCCGCCGTGGATCAGACCCCGTCCTATCCGCGCATGGCGCCGGTCGGCGCCTATCTGATGGGCCGCGACCAGGAGATCGCGCTGGCGAAAAGCGCCGCGCCCGAGTCGATTTCGAAGCACGCCACCATCCTGGTCCTCACCCGCACCGGCTATGAAAAGGCGGTCGCGGGTACCAACGGCTTCGTCTGCATGGTATCCCGGAGCTTCAGCGGCGCGCCGGATTGGCCCGAACGTTGGAATCCTAAAATCCGCGCCGCCGAATGCCAGAATCCGCAGGCAGCGCGGTCGATAGCGCCGCTCGCCAAGCTGCGCACCGCGATGACGCTCGCCGGTCGGAGCGACGCGGAGATCATGGAGCGCATCAAGCTAGCGCTGCGCACCAAGGAGATCCCGCCGCTGGCGCCGGGCGCGATGTCGTACATGATGTCGAAATCCTCTTATCTGTCCGATGAGGGCGATCACGACATGCCGCATGTGATGTTCTTCATCCCGTTCAAGGATGGCACCAATTGGGGCGCCAACGCGGCGGGCTCGCCCATTTTCGGCGGCAATTACTGGTTCGCGACGCCAGACCACGCGGCCGAAACCGCTGCCCTCCCGCCCCTTTCGGTCCTGCTTCTGGGCGCCTGCACCTGGTCCGACGGCACATCCGCGCCGACGCACCAGATGTAGGCGCGCCCCAACGGATGCCGTGGCCAACGGTTTGAGCATGTCATGGCTGCCCGGTTTCTGGGAAGGTGGGTTTCCGTCGCCCAATTGGCTTCTCTCGGCGCGATGGGCCCTCCGGTTGCGGCCCCCTGCCCGCCCCGCTAAGCCGCGCGCCATGTCCAACGGCGCCCCGCTCACGCTCTACAACAGCCTGTCGCGTTCGCTCGAGCGTTTCGAGCCGATCGAGCCCGGCAATGTGCGTATCTATTCGTGCGGGCCGACAGTCTACAACTACGCCCATATCGGCAATCTGCGTGCTTATGTGTTCACTGATACGTTGAGCCGCGTACTGACGTGGAAGGGTTATCCCCTAACCCATGTCATCAACATCACCGATGTCGGGCATCTGACCAGCGACGCCGATGCCGGCGACGACAAGATGGAAGCGGCCGCGCGCAAGAACGCGACCAGCATCTGGGACATCGCCGCGCATTACACCGCAGCGTTCAAGCAGAACCTCGAGGACCTCAACATCCGAGAGCCGTCGCGCTGGTCTGTCGCCACCGACCATATCCAGGAAATGATCGCGTTCGGCGAGAAGATCGCTCCTAAACATTGCTACCAGCTCGACAGCGGCCTCTATTTCGACGTCTCGACCGTGCCCGATTACGGCAAGCTCGCCGGCACTCAGGAGGACGTCCGCGAGGGCCGGATCGACACGGTCGAAGGCAAGCGCCATCCGCAGGATTTCGCGATCTGGCGCACGTCGGCGCCGGGCGAGAATCGCCAGATGGAATGGGATTCGCCCTGGGGTCGCGGCGCGCCAGGCTGGCACCTCGAATGCTCGGTGATGAGCGAGAAATATCTCGGTTCGCCGTTCGACATCCATACGGGCGGAATCGACCATCGCGAGATCCACCACCCCAACGAGATCGCGCAGAACCAGGCCTTTTGCGATTGTGCTGATACCGGGGCGCGCTGGTGGATGCACAACAACTTCCTGGTCGAACGTGCCGGCAAGATGTCCAAATCGTCGGGCGACTTCCGGACCCTGCAGAAGCTGATCGACGCCGGCGTCCATCCGCTGGCCTATCGCCTGATGTGCCTCAGCGCGCATTACCGGTCGGAGCTCGAATTCAGCGAGGAGAATCTCGCAGCAGCACTCACCCGGCTCAAACGGTTGGCAATCACCGTCGCCCAACTTCGCGACCGTCCCCTGGCGCCGTCTGCCAAGTCGGCGCTGGCCTATCGCGAACGGCTCGACGAAGCGGTGTCGGACGACCTCAACACGCCCAAGGCGCTGGTCGTGCTGGACGAACTGCTCGGCGACAAGAAAATCGCACCCGCCGATCGCCTCGCCGCGCTCGCCGATTTCGATGCGGTGCTGGGGCTCGGCCTAGCCAATCTCAGGCGCGAAGACTTGCGCGTGCGCCCGGCGACCGCGACCTTGACCGATACCGACATCGCCGCGCAGCTCGCCGAACGGCGCGACGCGCGCGCGGCCAGAGACTTCGCACGCTCCGACGCGATCCGCGACGAGCTCGCCGCGCAAGGGGTCGAGGTGATGGACGGCGATCCGCTCGGCTGGGACTGGCGACCGGCGCTCGCTTGAAAGCCCGCGTCAGGCGGCTAAGGTCCCGCTCCGGACAATCAGAATCGGGGACGGACGATGCGGGGACGCGTGCTGGGTTGGGATAATTCGGCGAGCCAGGGTCAGATTTCGGGCGAGGACGGCCAGCGTTACACTTTCGCACGGCCCGACTGGCGCGAAACCTATTGGCCGGCGCGCGGCCAGGTCGTCGATTTCGAGGCGAACACCGACCGTGCCGGCAACATCTACGTGTTGCAGGGCTCCGGTATCGGCGCAGCGGGCTCCAAGGACAAGGTTGCGGCGGCGCTGCTCGCCTTTTTCCTCGGCTGTTTCGGCGCGCACAAATTCTACCTCAACAAGACCGGCGCGGCGGTGACCATGTTGTTGTGCGGGACGATCGGCTGGCTACTCGTGCTACCCGGCTTGATCACGGCGATCATCGCGTTCGTCGAATTCATCATCTATCTCGTCATCGACGATGCCGAATTCCAGCGGCGCTATGTGCAAGGCAACCAATCGTGGTTCTGACGGCGTGAAAGCGGTCCTGCCCGCGCTAGCGCGCCCACTGCTCGAGCCCAAATTGCCGGCCGGGCTGGACGTGGCATGGTTCGCTTCGCCGGCCGAGGCCAATGCGATGATCGCCGATGCCGACATCGCCTGGGTCGATATGCAGCCGACCAGCCTGACCGCCGAGGCGATCCGCCAAGGCGAGCGGCTGAAATGGGCATCGACCATCTATGCCGGTCTCGACGCCTTCCCGCTCGACCTGATGCGCGAGCGCGGGACGATGCTGACCAACGGCGTCGGGATCAACGCGCTCGCGGTCGCCGAATATGCCGTGATGGGCGTCCTCGTTGCCGCGAAACGCTTCGACGAAGTCGTCCGTGCCCACGACCGCCACGAATGGCCCATGGATGCGCCGGGCAAGGTCGAATTGTTCGAAACGCGGGCGCTGATCGTAGGCATGGGCGCAATCGGCAAATTGATCGCAGAGCGATTGGAGGCGTTCGGCGTGGAGGTCACCGGCGTCACCCGATCCGGCCGCGACGGCACGCTGACACCCGACCAATGGCAGGAAAGGCTCGGCGATTTCGACTGGGTGATCCTCGCCGCGCCCTCGACCGACGAGACCAAGGCGATGGTCGGCGCCGCCGAACTCGCGCGGATGAAACCCTCGGCCTGGCTGATCAACATCGCGCGCGGCGACATGATCGACGAGAATGCGCTGCTCGCCGCACTCCAAGGCCGCAAGATCGCCGGCGCGTTCCTCGATCCCACCGCCCCCGAGCCGCTACCCGCCGATCACCCCTTATGGTCGGCGCCCAATTGCATGGTGACGATGCACCTGTCGGGCCGCAGCCAGACCAAGATGTTCCCGCGCGCCGCCGCCTTGTTCCTGCGCAACCTCGACGCGTTCATGAACGATCGGCCGATGGAGAATGTTGTCGATCTGGTGCTGGGCTATTGAGCGTTCAGCGGCGCGCCACTTCACTCATGAAGAGGTCATAGTCACGCATGTAATCGTCGACGTCATAGCGATGCGATGCCGCGACCAGCAGCACGCTGTCCGGGCCGCAATCATATTGCGTCCCCCAGACCATTGGCGCGAGGTACAAGCCGATTGTCGAATCCTCCAACCGGATGTCGGCGCGTGTTTGGCCATCGTCGACCGACGCCGATAGCGAACCGTGCGCGGCAATGAGGAATTGCTCACATTCGTAATGCGCATGCTCGCCACGGACATGGTCGCCCGGCACGCCATAGACCAGGAATATTCGTGCCGGTGCGAACGGGATCCCCCTCCCCGCCTCGAGGGGGATCAGGCTTCCCCGATAATCGGCGAAACGCGGCAGCCGTTCGATGAAGCAGCCCTTCACGGGAAGGTCGAGCCGCGATCCAACGGCCTGACCCAGCGCGTCGCCAGCGATGATTTGGCCGCGCCCCCGCCCGCCCGAAGATATCGTCATTAGCTCCCCCTCTGGTCGCCCGGTTCGAGAATTCGGGCAACGATGCGCAACGGCCGGCGCTTGGTGTTCTCGAACGTCCGCCACAAATAAGATCCGATAATCCCCTGCACCGCCAGGATGGCCGAACCGAAGAACGTGATCAACAGAGCCAGCGTGGTATATCCGGGTTCGGTGATCTGGCCGGTCAGCCGCGCAACCGCGACGCCGATGCCGAAGATCAGGCTGATGATCACGCCGATCACGCCGACCCACAGGACCAGGATGATCGGCAGGTCAGTGAACGAGAAAATGCTGTCCATCATGTACCGCAAGCGGCGGCCGACACCCCAGGCGCTGGTGCCGATCTCGCGCGGCCGACGCTCATAAGTGACGAAGGACCGGCGGAACCCGATCCAGAACAATTGGGCGATCAGCGAACTGTTCGGCTCTTCGATCGCGAGCAATTCCCGCCGTGCGGCATCGTTGCAAGCAAAGATGTCCACGCCGCCGCGCGGCACGCCGGAGATCACCAACTTGCGGTAGAGCCACCAGAAGGTGCGCGACAGGGCATCGCGGATCGGCGCATCGTTCCGCTTCATGCGCTGGCCGAACACGATGTCGCATTCGTCCTTGTCCAGCGCCGCGAAGAACCGCGCGATCAGTTCCGGCGGCTCCTGCAGATCGGCCGCCATGACCGCGAACACGCGCCCCGATGCATGTTCTAGCCCGGTACGGACCGCGGTGAACGATCCGAAATTGCGGCTGTGGAAGATGATGCGCGCGGGAAACGGCATGCTCGCCTGTGCGCGGGCGAGCACTTCGCCCGAAGCGTCAGGCGAGCCATCGACGACGAAGATGACTTCGAGATCGCCGTCGAGGGCGCGGTGCAAGTCGGTCAGCGCCTCCAGTAGGGGCGGAATGTTACCCTCGTTGAGATAGACAGGGATCACCAGCGAGCGCGATGGAGCCGTCACGAACGCTCCTGGTTGAGGCTGTGTACTCATGCCGAATAGGACCCCAAAGCGTCGCACACCTGCGCGATCTCATCGTCGGTCATTTCCGGAAAACACGGCACGCTCAAAATGCGCTTCACCGACCTGCGGCTGACATCGAGTCCCGCGGGACCGACGCGGCGATCCGCGCCCGCCCATCCGGCCTGGTCGCAATCGAGAATCGGGAAGTGGATGTCGGTCGCTACTCCATGGACGTTGAGGTGCTTGGCCAGACGATCACGATCGTCGGTGAGGACGATGGCGAGATGACCGACAGTGCCGTGCGGGCTCGACGCCAGCCGAATGTCGTCCGCAGCCGCCGCGGCATAAGCATCGATGATCGCCCGGCGCCGCTCATTGTCGGGATCGACATACGGTAGCAGCGCCGACAGAAACGCCGCCTGCAACTCGTCGAGCCGCGAATTGCGACCGCCGCTCGTCACGACATTATATTTGCCATCCCATCCGTACATCCGCAGGCGGCTTACCTGTGCGGCAAGCTCGGCGTCGTTGGTCACGATCGCGCCGCCATCTCCGAGCGCGCCGAGATTCTTGGTCGGATAGAAGCTGAATGTCGCCAGATCGCCGAACGCGCCCGCCCCGGCACCGCATCCGCGCAGACCATGAGCTTGCGCGCAATCCTCGATGATCGGTACGCCGCCGAATCCCGCAGCCTGCAACGCCGCGCGCAAGGCTGGAACGTCAACCAGTCCGCCATATAGGTGCGTGACGACGATCGCCCCCGTCGCCGGTCCGACCGCCGCGACGGCATGATCGATCGCCATCAACTGCGACGCTTCGTCGATATCGACATAGACCGGGGTCAATCCGATCAGCCGACACGCCGTCGTCGTGTAGCCGCCGGCATTGGCGACCGTCACCACCTCGCGCCGCGCCGGATCGGTGACCAGGCACCGCAACGCGATCTCTAGTGCGTCGCTGCCGTTGGCGACACCGACGCAATGCGCGACGCCGGTTGCGGCGGCGAAATCATGGCAGAAGGCTTTATTGTACGGCCCGTTGATCCAATAGCCGGACGCCAACACGTCGCGCGCGATCCGCGACAGTTCGGCCTCGTGACGCACATAGCGCCGGCGTAGATCGTTCATCGGTATCGAGGTCATTGAACAGTTCTCAGCTGGCCGGGCGTCTCGCGATCGGCAGGGTAATCCGATTGCGTTGCGGCGGTACGGGTAAACCTCGCCATTGTCGCGAGGTAACCGAACGCGGCCAGTACGATCAGGCATGGCCATATCTCGATCACGTAGCGCGACTCCATTACCGCGGCACCATAGATCAGATTGAGCGCCCACATTTCGGCGAGCCTAGCGAGAAATGCCGCCAGCGATAGAAGGCCGAACCCCCGCGGCCAATCGAGAATGCCGTCGAGCGCGAAACGCGACGCAACAGCCGTGCGGATTAAGGCCCACGCGCCGATCAGCGCGAAAAGGCCGATTACCACCTTGAGCAGCAACACCGCAGCAGCCACCACCCGCGATATGATCGGCGGCGGGGACAGACCGAAAATGGCGGTGAGCGCAGCGCCGCCATCGGGATTGGCCCACAATTGCACGGTCCGTACGGCCGGCGCGGCGACCCAGGCCTGGAGCGGTCGCGCCGCACGCAACCGAGCGCCGGCGGCCGATAGCCGGGCATCGACCGCGGGCGTATAGCCGTCGGTCTGCCACGTACGAAGCGCCGCGGCGACATCGGCGCGATCGGCCGCATCGAGGAAAGCGCGCGCGGGATAATTCTCGATCGCAAATCCCCGCCAGCCGGGCATGGCCTCAGCGAAGGCGAAATCGTGAAATTCGCGCGGCGTGATCAGCCAGGCGCGGGTCCAGGCGAAATAACCAGGCTTGGCGTTGTTCGGATTGTCCTTCGCGCCCGAATTCACATAGCGCGTCTCGCCCTGGCTGGCATATTGCAGCGCCATCATTCCCAGCATCGGAGCGGCGAATAACGCAAGCGCAAGCGCGCTGCCCGCGACCGCCATGCGCCCCCGGCGAAACACCAGCAACAAGCACCACGGCACGAGCAGCAGCACGAGCAGCGGCAAAAGGTCGATGCGCAAAAAGGCGGCGACTCCCGCCAGCAGCCCGCCCAGGGCAAGACGCCACGTCGCCCCATCGACAGCCGCCATCGCCAACAGGTAGACCCCGACGAAGAGGCCGAACGTCGCCAGCGAGTCCGGAACGACAAAATTGGTCCAGGAAGCAGTGATCGGCTGAAGTGCGATCACCATTAGGCCCACCAAATAGGCCCAGCGATTGCGCGGACCGACCTGGCGATAGAAATGCATCAGCAACGCCACGAGGCCGAGGTCGAACAGCACCTGGACGACATGCATCGCGTCGGCGATCGGCTGCCCCAACCGCCTGATGGGAACCGGATTCCAGATCGCATCATGGCCAAGCGCCGCGATCACCGGCGCCAGAAGCACCGAAAAGGACCGCGATTGCGCCGTGGCCGGCGGCATCTGTCCATATTGCAGAAGATGCTGGGCAGCGCCGACGTACAGGAAACCATCACCGTTCAGGATGCCGGGACCGAGTAGCAAGATCGCCGCGCGCAATGCGAGCAGCGCCAGCACCAGCCAGCCGCCCGCGAACCACGCTTGCCGCGTAGAAGCCGGCGGCGTGTCGATGCGAACGCCGCTCATCGAAACACCAGGAAGCGCATCAGCACGAAGGTCAGGCTGACGGTCACCGGTAGGCACGCGAGCTGCGCCAGCAACGGCCCAACACCGGCTTTCTCCCACAAGGCAAGCATGCCGAGGTTCACCATATAGGTCAGCACATATACGCCGACGAACCGCGGTAACCGGGTCGGATCGCGGCTATCGAACACCAAACGGCCGAGCGTGAAGAAATTGAAGATCACGCCGATCACCATCGCGATCGCCAGGGCGAGGCCGCTCGCCAGACCGACTAGTACGCCGCCGGCGAAGATCGCATAGCCGAACGCGGTATTGAGCACGCCGACCGCGAGGAAGCGGACGATCTGCCGGATATCCGTCCCGCCGATCGGCAGGCGGGACACACTGATATCGCCTTTATCCTGTGACATACTGCCTGGCTCTGGGACTGGATGCGGACGTGGACGAACCACAATAGGACGGCGGGCTAGCGACTGGTCTTCACGGCGCCACCAAAGTGGCATCGTGCCGGACGAACGGCGCGGACAGCGGGCTCGGAGATGACATGATGATTTTCGTCCCCCCCTTTTCGCCGGCCTGCTCGGCACCATTGGTAATTGCGACGGCGGGTAAAGCCAATCCGCACCCCGCGCAACGCCCGCATGGCAATAGGCTTTCCGGGCCAAGCGCTTCCCGGCGAGTGGACCCGAAGCGGCCTCAGGCCAGTGCGGTTTGCCTCGCCACCCCCTCGAATGCATCGAGGATCGTGGGGATGAGCGCCTCGGGCAGATTGTGACCCATCCCCGGTACTTCGGTGATCCGTGCGCCCGGGATCGTCGCGGCGGTGTCGCGCCCGGCCTCGACCGGGACAAGAGGGTCGTCGGCGCCGTGGATGACCATCGTCGGCGCCTTGATCGTCGCGATCGCCGCGCGGCGGTCGCCATTCGACACGACGGCGGCGAGCTGGCGACCGACGCCGGCGGGATAGAACATGCGATCGAAATCGCGTTCGACCCGTTGGCGAAGGTCGTCTTCCGCGGCCGGATAGCCCGGGCTGCCGATCACTTGCTCACCCCTGATACCGTGCGCGACCATCGCCTCGCGGTCGTTGACGGTCGGGCGCGACATCAGCACTGCCATGGCCTCGGGCTTGGACGGCGGCAGGCCGGGATTGCCGGTCGACGACATGATCGACGTCAGTGACAACACCCGGTCGGGATATTCCGCCGCGACCAATTGCGCGATCATGCCGCCCATCGACGCGCCCATGACATGCGCCCGCCGGATGTCGAGTGCGTCGAGTAGCCCGACCGCGTCCGCGGCCATATCGTTGAGCGAATAGGGCACGTCGGGCTTTTGTCCGGTCATCATCGCGCCGATCAGCGCGGGCAGTTCGGGCACCGGTGCACTGTCAAACTTGGTCGACAGGCCTATATCGCGATTGTCGTAGCGGATCGCGAAATAACCGCGCGCAACCAGGTCCTCGACGAACGGTAACGGCCAGCGCGTCAGCTGCGCCGCCAGACCCATGATCAGCAGCACCGGAGGATCGGTCGGCTCGCCGAACGTCTCATACTCGATCTCGATACCGTTCGCCTGTGCCTTCATCCGGATTTCCTCTCGTCGCTCACCGCCATCATATGCGCATCGATCACCGCGTCGATCGTCTTGTCGTCGACATGCAATTGCCCATCGATGATCAGCATGGCGAGACCGTGCGCCACCGACCAGGATTGCAGCGCGAAGATGCGCGCCTCCATTCCCGGCGGGGCGAGCCTCGCTGCATTCTCCATCAGGAAGCGCATCGCATTGTCGGGGGAGTCGGCGAGCTCGACTACCTTGCCGGTCGGCGGGTTGGCGAAGATCAGGCGGAACAGGGCGGTGTGGAGCAGCGCGAACCGGACATAGGCCGCGCCGGTCGCGTTGAACCCCGCAACCCCGCCGCCCGCGGCGTCATAAGCGGCGTGCTGCACCTGGCTCAGCATATCGAGGCCTTGGGCCGCAAGCGCGGCCATCAACGCCGCCTTGTCGGGGAAATGGCGGTACACCGCGGTCGCGCTGACCCCGACGCCGCGCGCGACCTCGCGTAGCGACAAATCCTCTGCGTCGCGCGCCGCGAGCAGGCGCAAGCCCTCGGCGATCAGCGCCGCGTGCAAATCGCCATGATGATAGGCGGATTTCGCCATTAATCCTTGCTTCGCTCGTTCAAGACCAAATCCATGTTGACACTGTTACCATATTCGATATGTTGACGCCATAAACATCGAGTCGGAGACCAGTCATGGCGAGCGTGATCGAAAATGCAATCCGCGGCACCGTCACCAAGGGCATCGGCGTGGTCGCCGAATTCAACCGCAAGCGTATGCCCGAGCAGGACCATCCGTTCCTGACCGGCATCCACCGGCCGATGGACAGCGAGATCACGCTGGAGGATCTGAGCGTCACCGGGACGATCCCGCCCGAGCTCGACGGCCGCTATCTACGCATCGGGCCCAACCCGGCGAAGCCCGAGGCAAAGGGCTATCACTGGTTCACCGGCGACGGGATGGTCCACGGCATTGCTCTCCGGGAAGGCAAGGCGCTGTGGTATCGCAATCGCTGGATCCGATCGAAGACGGTCGAGGCGCAGACCGGCATGAAGCACGCGCCGGGGCCGCGCCATGGCGGGTTCGACACGGTCAACACCAACGTACTCGGTATCGCCGGCCGCACCTGGGCCTTGGTCGAGGCGGGAAGCTATCCCGTCGAACTTTCCGAAACGCTGGACGAACAGACCTATAATCCGTTCGACGACACGCTGGCGGGCAGCTTCACCGCGCACCCGCATCTCGACCCCAAGACGGGCGAACACCATGCCATCTGTTACGAAGCGATGGATCCGGACGCGGTGCGTCATGTGGTGCTGTCGCCCGACGGCAAGGTGACGCGCGAATTGAGCATCAAGGTCAAGCACGGCCCATCGATCCACGATTGCGCGATCACCGATCGCTACGTGCTGATCCTCGACCTGCCGGTCACTTTCTCGATGAAGTCGCTGATCGGCGGCCACAGCTTTCCCTATCGCTGGAACCCCGAACACCAGGCGCGGGTCGGCTTGCTACCGCGTGCCGGCCAGGCGGAAGACATCGTCTGGGTCGATTGCCCGCAAACCTACATCTTCCATGTCGCCAATGCGTACGACACGCCCGACGGCAAGGTGGTGATGGACGCGTGCGTCTATGACACGATGTTCGCCGAGGCGACGGGCGGACCGTCGGGCAAGTCGCTGGGGTTGGAGCGCTGGACGATCGATCCGGTGGCGAAGACGGTCGAGCGCCGCACGATCGACGCTGCGCCGCAGGAATTTCCGCGACCCGACGAGCGCTTTTTCGGCCAGCCCTATCGCTATTCCTACACGATGGCGCTGCCCGAGGGTGAATTCGCGATCAGCGCGACCAAGCTCTACAAACACGATTTGGAAAACGCGACGCGAGAAGTCCACGAGTTCGGCGATGGTCGCTATCCCGGCGAGTTCGTGTTCGTCCCACGCGGCGACAATGCGCCCGAAGGCGACGGCTGGATGGTCGGGCTGGTGATCGACCTGCCCCACGAGACCACCGATCTGGTGATCCTCGACGCGACGCGGTTCGCCGAGCCGCCGGTCGCGAGCATCCGCATCCCGCACCGCGTGCCGCCGGGCTTCCATGGCAATTGGGTGGCGAACGGGTGAGGTAGCGCAGGCGAAAACAGCCTTGCGCCAACTGAACGGCGGCCGGCGCGATCCTGCGCGCCGGCCGAGACACGCATTTCAGATCTGCGCGAATCCACCGTCGGCAAACACTTCGCCGCCGGTCATGAAGCTGCTGTCGGAGGACGCCAGGAAAGCCGCAACCGCACCGATCTCCGATGGGTCTCCGACATGGCCGATCGGTGTGCCCGATCCCATTTCGATCATCGCTTCGCGGCCGACCGCCTCTTCGGCAAGCTCGGTCAAGGTCGGTCCAGGCGACAATACGTTCACGCGAATGCCGGTGCCGCGCAGATCCTGCGCCCAGCTGCGGGCAAAGTTGCGCACGGCTGCCTTGGTCGCGCTATAGATGCTGAACGCAGGCGTCCCCATCACGCCGGCGGTCGAACCGGTCAGGATGATCGAGCCGCCTGGTCCCATCAGCGGCAGCCCGGTCTGAACCGTAAACAGTGCGCCTTTGACGTTGATGTCGAACGCAGCGTCATATTGGTCCCGGGTTATCTGCCCGAGCGGCACCAACTCACCGAACCCGGCATTGGCCATCAGGATGTCGAGGCCGCCGCGCTCGGCTTTGATGGTCTCGAACAGCCGGTCGAGATCGGCCTGATCCGTAACCGAACCCTGCACCGCGCGGGCATTCGGACCCAGTGCCGCAGCGGCCTTATCGAGCGCCTCTTGCCGGCGCCCGAAGATATAGACGAAAGCGCCTTCCTCGATGAAGCGTCGTGCGGTGCCCAGGCCGATACCCGTACCGCCACCGGTCACGACCGCCGTCTTGCCATCCAGTCTTTTCATGTCTCGTGCCTTTCCAGTTTCAAGGTGGCACGTAGCTGGCGAAGCACCTACCTATCGACAAGTATGCACCTTTTGGTAAGTATCGATTATGTCTGGCAATCCTTCCTGCGTCCCCGGATTCTCCTGCGGTCTCGACGCCACGCTGCGTGTGATCGCAGGTAAGTGGAAGCCGCTGATCATCTATTTCCTGATCCAGGGCCCAAACCGCTATGGCGAGCTCAAGCGCGCAGTCCGCGGCGTCAGCGACAAGATGCTGATCCAGCAGTTGAAGGAGCTGGAAGCCGACGGCATCGTCACCCGCAACGATTACCGGGAAGTACCGCCGCGGGTGGACTATACGCTCACGCCGCTTGGCCACAGCCTTGCCGAAGCACTGACGCCGCTGTGCGACTGGGGCAGCGAAAACATGGACACGGTCGCGCAGATTTTTGCCGAGCGCGCAAGGTGGGACGAGTAGCAGCACTCGTGATGCGCCAGTTCCGAAAGCGAATTCGCCCTACCAGCGCCACCCTAGGGTGAACGCCGCCGCGCCGACGGTTCGCGCCCCCCGGGTCCATTGATTTAGGTAGCCGATCTCGACCCCGACCCGTTTGGTCATCGGCACGCCGACGCCGAGGAAATCTCGCGCGCGGTCATAGCCGCCGCGCTGGCCGGCACCGCCGCCGAGATTGACGAAACTCTCGTGGCTGGCGAGCAGGTTCAGCTTGCCGGTGACGGGCAACGTCAGCCGGACGAACGGCCTGATCCGCACGCCCGTCCCGCTCGATCCGTCGCGCCAGCGCTCTTCGGCGCGCAACCGCGCCCCAATGACGAGCCCCCCGATCGTGGCGAGATGATCTACGCTGAAATCCTGACGCGCCCTCTGCTCGATCGTCGCGCCGGCGCCATGATAGGCGATGTCGCGGACATACCCCGCGGCCAGGGTCGCGCGGTCGAAGCGAAACCCGAGCATCGCGACATTTTCGCTTTCGTAAAGCCCGCCCTCGCCATCGCGGCCGAACCGTTCGATCGCCTCGACGCCCAGTTCTACGCGGCCGGCAATCGGGCCGCGGGCGTTGGCGCTCAGCCACACCTGGCCGTCATCGGCCTCGGCGACCGAGGGCAGCGCCGCGAGCAAGAAGGCGCCGATCGCCACATGACATTTCCATGACATTTTTGTGTCATGGCAGAAGTGGCGACAGCATGCATCCCTCGCGTTAGATCGTCGCCAAGCTAAGCCCCGGCGGCGATCTTCAAGCCGTGCGCCGAGAACGATCGAAAGGTGATCGACCAGCGAGTCTGGCCGATCGGGGCGATGCTGTGTTCCCATTCATGTCGGACTTCTCCCGACAAATGATAGAGTCCGCGCGGCTCGAGCGGCACGTTGACGCGGCGCCAGCGTTCGCCTTGCTTGCGGCGGAAACGCATCGTCGCGGGTGCGCCGAGCGAGAGGCCGACGACCTTGTCGTAGATCGGACGGTCGCGGTGCCAGCCGATTCCGGCGCCGGGATCGTACCGCAATAGCAGTGCCTGAACGAGTGCGTCGGGTGCCAGTCCGGCGGCAGCGGCGGCGCGATCGCGTATCGGCAGCAGCCAGTCGGGCATCAGTTCGCCCCGGCCGAGCTCGCCCGACTGGAAATCATATTGCCACCCGAAACTGTGGGTGAGGCGTTTGCCGGTCCATTGCTGGAAGCGGAACGGGGCGAGTTCGACAGCGTCGATCGCGGCAATCAGCGCGCCTTCCTCCGCCCGCGTGAGGAAGGCGGATCGGCTGCGCAGGCCTGGGACCGGCGGCATGTCGAACAAATCTGGGGTCACGGTCACGATATGTGAACAATCAGGGAACATGCAAGATATGTTGGAGATTCGGGAGGATCTGACGGCGCAGCCACGCAAAGCCCTGCGATTAGCGTGATCGACTTTTCCTTTGTTGCGACGAAAGTTGATTCGGCGCATGGGACTTGCCCCTTTACCTACAAGCAAAGTGACGATCATGGCCGCCAAATGGGCCCCCGACAGCTGGACCTCATACGAGGCGCGCCAGTTGCCCAATTATCCCGACGCCGCAGCGCTGGCCGCCGCGACGAAGCAATTGACCAGCTATCCGCCTTTGGTCTTTGCGGGAGAGGCGCGCAACCTGACCACTGACCTGGCGAAGGTCGTCGAGGGCAAGGCGTTCCTGCTCCAGGGCGGCGATTGCGCCGAGAGCTTCGCCGAATTCCACCCCAACAACATCCGCGACACGTTCCGCGTGATCCTGCAGATGGCGGTGGTGCTGACCTTTGCGTCGAAGTTGCCGGTCGTGAAGCTCGGCCGCATGGCGGGGCAATTCGCCAAGCCGCGCTCGGCCGATACCGAGATCATCGATGGCGTCGAGCTGCCGAGCTATCGCGGCGACAATGTCAACGACATCGCCTTCACCCCCGAAAGCCGCATCCCCGACCCGCAGCGGATGATCCAGGGTTATTCGCAATCGGCGGCGACGCTCAACCTTCTGCGCGCCTTCGCGCAGGGCGGGTACGCGAACCTGCACCAGGTCCATCGCTGGACGCACGATTTCCTCGGCTCGAGCCCCTGGGCGAAGAAATATGCCGAGACCGCCGACCGGATCGGCGAGGCGCTGGAATTCATGGAAGCGTGCGGGATCAACCCCGACACCGTGCCGCAACTCGGCCAGACGCAATTCTACACCAGCCACGAAGCCTTGTTGCTCCAATACGAGCAGGCGATGACGCGGCAGGACAGCCTGACCGGCGACTGGTACGATACCAGCGCGCATTTCCTGTGGATCGGCGATCGCACCCGGTTCGACGGATCGGCGCATGTCGAGTATTTGCGCGGCATCGGCAACCCGATCGGCGTGAAATGCGGACCGAGCCTGGAGCCCGACGTGCTGCTGCGCCTGCTCGACACGCTCAACCCCGGCCGCGTGCCCGGCCGCATGACGCTGATCACGCGCTATGGCCATGACAAGATCGAGGCCGGGCTGCCCAAATTGGTCCGCGCGGTGAAGCGCGAAGGGCATCCGGTGATTTGGAGCTGCGACCCGATGCACGGCAACGTCATCAAGGCCGCCAATGGCTACAAGACGCGCCCATTCGAACGCATCCTGGCCGAGGTCCGCGGCTTCTTCGCCGTGCACCGCGCCGAAGGCACCTTCGCCGGCGGCATCCATGCCGAGATGACCGGGCAGAACGTCACCGAATGCACTGGCGGCGCAGTCGACGTGACCGAACAGAGCCTGGCCGATCGCTATCACACGCATTGCGATCCGCGGTTGAACGCGGGCCAGAGCCTGGAGCTGGCGTTCTTGCTGGCCGAGATGCTGAATGACGAGCTGAGGCAGCGGCGGGCGGAGGCGGCTTAAAAGGCGGCCGCTATAGACCGATTCCGCATGGCGGCTTTTGGGTAAGCCGTCATCGGATCGGACGTTCTGACTGGCTGGACCGAACCGCCAGAACTCCACGGATTCCGTCGAAACAGGCATATTGGACGTCGCCCCCTGGCCAAGGCCAGGCGAGGAACGACCGCCGCTCAGCCAGGCGGTTGAGCGGCGTGCCAGGCGGGTCTGGTCGTCAACAGGGCGAATCTTCTCGTGCGTCGAACGGCGGAATAACCTATCGCTACACCCGGCCGGGATGATAAGTCCTTGCCGCAGTATTCGTGCTGGAATTGTGTGCGTGCCCGGTACCAGGGCGGCTCCTGATCCGGGCATTTCGCATCCACCAGGATAAGCGAAAGGCAGGTCGATGCCCGAGTTCACGATCAATGGCGAAAAGCGCGACGTCGATGCTCCGCCAGATATGCCATTATTGTGGATGTTGCGCGACCTGCTGGGTATGACCGGCACCAAGTTCGGCTGCGGGATCGCCCAATGCGGGGCGTGCACGGTTCATCTCGACGGTGTCGCCGTCCGGTCCTGCCAGCTCCCGGTGGGGCGTGTCGGCAACCGTGCGATCACGACGATCGAAGGCGTCGGGAACACCCCCGCAGGCGCGAAGATCCAGAAAGCGTGGATCGATCTGGAGGTCATCCAGTGCGGTTATTGCCAGCCAGGGCAGATCATGTCGGCCGCCGCTCTACTAGCCGGCAATCCCGCGCCCGACGATGCCGATATCGATGCGGCGATGGCCGGCAATCTCTGCCGCTGCGGTACCTATGTGCGCATCCGCGAGGGGATCAAACATGCCGCCCGCTCCTGACGCCGCCATCGGCCTGTCGCGGCGCGCGGTACTGCAGGGCGGCGCGCTTGCCGCCGGGCTGCTTGTCGCGATCGAGCTGCCATGGAGCGCCGCGCGAGCCGCCATGGCGAGTGCGCCCGAGCCGGTGCCGACCGGCCAGCGCTTCAACGCCTTCATTCATATCGCGCCCGACGACCGTGTGACCTTCACGCTGCCGGCCGTGGAAATGGGCCAGGGAGTCTATACCTCGCAGAGCCAGTGCATCGCCGAGGAACTCGACGTCGCGCTCGACAAGGTGGTCGCCGCGCACGCCCCACCCGATCAGGCCAATTACGGCAGCCCGGTATTCGTCGTGCAGGCGACCGGCGGATCGACCACGACCATGGCGTGGAGCGGACCGCTGCGTAAGGCAGGCGCGACCGCGCGCGCGCTCCTGGTGGCCGCCGCCGCTGCGCGGTTGCGGGTCGATCCCGCCAGCCTCACCACCGAAAACGGCGTGATCACGCATGCTGCGAGCAGCCGTTCATTGCGCTATGGCGAGGTGGCCGACGCCGCATCGCGGTTGAAGCCCCCGGCCGATGTCGTGCTCAAGGATCCGGCCCGCTTCCGCCTGATCGGCAAGCCGATGCATCGCATCGACACGCCGGACAAGGCGATCGGCAAGACCGTCTACGGCATCGACGTGATGCTGCCGGGCATGAAATTCGCAACCTTGCGGTCGTCGCCCGTGCTCGGCGGCAAGGTCGGCAAGGTCGATCAGGCACCGGCGCTCGCTGTCCCCGGCGTCAAGCAAGTGGTCGTGCTGGACGATCTCGTCGCGGTCGTCGCGGATAGCACCTGGTCGGCGATGCAGGGGCTGGACGCGCTGGCGATCGACTGGGCGCCTGGAGCCAATGCCGGGCTCGACCAGACGAAATTGTGGTCCGACTTGGAAAGGGCGTCGCAGGGGCCCGGGGCCGTCGCCAAGAAGGAAGGCGACGCGCTCGCCAAGCTCAAGGACGGCACCTTGTTCGAAGCGAGCTACGAACTTCCCTATCTTGCCCACGCGCCGATGGAGATGACCAATTGTACGGTGCACGTGCAGGGCGGCGCCTGCGAATTGTGGACCGGGACGCAAGTGCCCGGTTTCGCCCAGGCCGGTGCCGCCACGGCACTGGGCATCACGCCCGACAAGGTGACGGTCAACAATCACCTGATCGGCGGCGGTTTCGGCCGCCGGCTCGAGGTCGACGGGGTGGTCAAGGCAGTGCGGATCGCCGCCAAGGTCGACGGACCGGTCAAGGTGATCTGGTCGCGCGAAGAGGATATCCGCCAGCAACTCTATCGCCCGCTCTATCATGAGCAGTTGAACGCCCGGCTAGAGAACGGCCGGATCACCGCCTGGCGTCATCGCGTCACGGGTGGATCGGTGATGGCGCACTGGCTGCCGCCGGCCTTCAAGGACGGTATCGACAGCGATGCAGTCGATGGGGCAGCCGAGGTTCCCTATGCGGTCGGCGATCGGCTGGTGGAATTTATCCGCCACGAAAGTGCCGTGCCGGTGGCTTTCTGGCGCGGTGTCGGCCCGAACGGCAGCATCTTTGCGATCGAATGCTTCATGGACTTGATCGCGCGCAAGACCGGCGTCGATCCGCTCACCTTCCGACGTGGTCTGCTCGAAAAGAACCCGCGCGCGCTCGGCGTATTGAACCTGGCGGCGGACAAGGCCGGCTGGGGGACGCCGGCGCCACCCCTTCCTTCCGGTGCGCGGCGGGGACGGGGAATCGCGCTGATGAACGCCTTTGGCAGCTACCTCGCCGCCGTCGCGGACGTGGCGGTGACCGACGAGGGAGATGTGAACGTCACTCGCCTCGTAATCGCCGCCGACGTCGGCAATGTCATCAACCCCGATATCCTCGAAGCGCAGATCCAGGGCGGGGCTACCTTCGGCTTGTCGGCGGTGCTGTTCGGCAAGATCACCTTTGCAGGGGGCGCCGTCGAGCAGGGCAATTTCAACGACTATCGCATCATCCGCATCGACGAGATGCCGGCGATCGAAGTGCATGTCGTGCCGAGCAGCGAAAATTCGGGCGGAATCGGCGAGCCGGGAACCGTGGTCACGCAACCCGCCGTCGCCAACGCCGTCTATGCGGCAACCGGCGTGCAACTCACGCGCATGCCGATCGATCGCGCGCTCATCGCGAAGGGGGCTTGAGGATGCGGCGGAACCTGTTGCTTCTGGCGGGCGCGATCGTCGTGCTCGTGGCGGCGATCGTCGGCCGCATGATCTTTCAGCCCGGTCCCTATAGCTTTGCGGGGGGCACGCAGGTGGAGCTGGCCAGCTACCCCAAGGCGACGCTGACCGGGGTGCCGGCGGAGCTCGCGACTGCCGATCCACGGACGCGCGCGGACTATGTCACCCGGATGGCCGATTGCGAGGCGTGCCATACGGCCAAAGGCGGGAAGCCGTTCGCGGGTGGCCGGCCGTTCGTCCTCCCGTTCGGGACGATCTACACCCCGAACATCACGCCGGATCCGGAAACCGGGATCGGCAAATGGACCGACGCGCAATTCCTGGATGCCGTGCACAAGGGTGTCGCGCCCGATGGATCACGTCTCTATCCAGCCTTTCCCTACGCGTCCTACACGATGCTGACCGACGCCGACGTGCTGGCGATCAAGGCCTATCTGTTCTCGCTTCCGCCGGTGAAGCAGCCGAACAAACCCAATACGTTCGGCTTCCCGTTCAATCAGCGCTGGCTGATGGGAATCTGGTCGGCCTTCTTCAACAGCGACCGGCGCTTCCGTCCGGTCAGCGAGCGCAGCGCGGCGTGGAATCGCGGCGCCTATCTTGTCGAAGCTGCCGGCCATTGCGGCGAATGCCATACGCCGCGAAACTTGATGCAGGCGCTCGACCAGCGCAGCAAATTCGCGGGCGGCGTGGCCGAAGGCTGGAACGCCTATAACATCACCAGCGACCGCGTCAGCGGCATTGGCGGGTGGAGCGATGCCGAGCTTGCATCCTATCTATCGACCGGTCACGCCCAGGGACGCGGAGGCGCATCCGGCCCGATGGGCGAAGCGGTAGCGCTGAGCCTGTCGAAACTGACTCCGTCCGATCTCGCCGCGATCATCACCTATCTGAAGACGGTGCCTGCCATTCGCAGCGACCGCTCGCCGCAACCCGCCGGCCAGGCTCCGGCCTCGCCCAAGCTTGCATCGATCGACAACCCGGTTGGCAAACGAGTGTTCGAGGGCAGTTGTGCCAGTTGCCATGCCTGGACTGGCGCCGGGGCGATCGTCGAGGAGGCCCGGCTGACCGGCGTGCGCGCGGTCAACGATCCGACGGCGGCAAACGTAGCGGCGATGATCCTCAACGGCGCCGGGAAACCCGGTTCCGGCCGCCCCTATATGCCGGCCTTCGCCGCATCCTATTCCGACACGGAAATCGCGTCCGTCGCCAACTATGTGACGGCTCGCTTCGGCGCCGCGAAGTCGAACATTACGCCAAAGGAAGTCGCTCGTTTGCGACAGCAAAACTGAACGACGTCAGGACAGTATCTTTAGAATTGCGGTGGCCGGCGAAATCGCGATGGCGGCGCCGGTAGAGGCGGCAACCGATTGTTACCGGCAGATTGCTACCGGCGATTATTGCTGGTCCCGACCGGCGACGTCGGTTACGTTATTCACGAACAAGGTCTTGAAGACGCTACGCGAGGTGGCCTAGGTTTCCCGACCGCTGCCCGCCGTGTCGAAGGTCGATAAGGGGGGTTCCGAACATGCCTGACACCAAGCCTGGCGCAGAGGTCGACGTCACCAAAGACTGGCAAGCGTCCCAAGGCCAGCAATCTGCCGCCAAGCGCCTTCGCCTGTTCGCCGCGCTCGCCTGGGTTGTCGCCATCGGCACCGAGATCGCCGGTATCGTCATGCTCAAGCAGCACAAGTTTGATCATGGCAACCTTGCGTTGCTGATCGGCCTTCTGGTGGTGATCGCAGTGTTCGCGATTGCCGGCAACCTGATGTGGAAAGCGGCCAACAGGCAGGATCCGGCCACTAAAGCGGACGCATTCCGGTTCTTCGTCCAGAACCAGCTCGGTGCGATCATTACGGTGATCGCCTTCCTCCCGCTGATTGCCCTGATCTTCCTGGACAAGGACATGGATCCGAAGAACAAGAAGATCGCCGGCGGCATCGGGGTCGTTCTGGCGCTGCTCGCCACCGTGATCGGGGTGGACTTCAAGCCACCATCGACCGAGCAATATACTCAGGACATGAACAAGTGCGCGGCGCAGATCAAAGCCGGCGAGCCCACTACGGCCTGTTCGCCGGAGGTCGCCGATCAGGCGAAGGATATCGCCAGGGATTCCAGCGCGGTGGCCGAGGCGACGAAGGATCCCGCGCACCCGGCCGGTCAGGATCTGGTCTATTGGATCGCGCCGGAGAACGGCGCCAAGAAGTCCTCCACACCGCACGTCTTCCACCTCTGCCAGGGCGTGAGTCCGCTGCGCGGCAAGACCGTGAACAGCGGCTCGGTGACCGAGGCCTATGCCGAAAACGCCACCCGCATCACCAAGCAGATTCCGATGGAACAGAAACAGTGCGGGGTCGGCGCCGCGAAATAGGCATGAAGCACGGCAGCCCGGTTCCTTTACGGTAACCGGGCCGCCGATCGCATCGAGGAAGCGGCCAGGATCAGCCGAGCCGGATCGTAAACTCCACCTCGTCGCTGAACGGCATCGACATATAGCCGTTGGCCAGGTTGCCGACCCGCTCGAGATATTCGGGGCAATAATCGGCATTGTCGGCGATCAGGATCGCGCCCGGCCGCAACCGGCTCTCCACCCGGTCGAGAATGTCCGAATAGAGCGCCTTGGCGCCGTCCAGCAGCACGAGGTCGATCGTCTCGGGCAGGTCGACGGCCAGCGTCTCAAGCGCATCGCCTTCGCGAAACTCGACCAGGTCAGCGAGTCCAGCCTGGGCCAGATTGGCCTTGGCCGTCGCCAGCTTGCCACGCTCGAACTCGCTGGTGATCAGCCGTCCGCCGCCATTGTCGCGCAGCGCCGCCGCCAGATGGAGCGTCGACAGACCGAACGACGTGCCGAACTCGACGATCGAGCGGGCATTGGTGGCGCGGGCCAGCATGTAGAGCAGGCCGCCCACCTCGCGCGATACCGGCAGCGCGAAGTCGCTGAGCTGGGCGTAGAAATCGCGATAATCGGTCTTGCTGCGCATCATTCGGCTACGATCTTCGCTGGTCACGCCGGCAAAGACCGGGCTTTGTGCCGGCGGATTGGCGTCGGCGTCGGCGAACAGGCGCGCGAGATGAGGCGCCACCGGGGCGCTCGAAAGCGTGGTCATTTGGGTTTTTCTCCATGTGCGGGCAGAGCTTGCCTGCCCGACCGGAAAATACGACTAGTTCGTCAGCTTTGACTATTCGCATTGGCAGGAAGTCCGCATGACCGTCGCTCGCAGCACCGCTATTGCCTCGCGCAAACAGCCTCAGCAGGCACGCGCGAACCAGCTGGTCGAGGCGGTACTCGACGCCGCTGTTCAGGTTTTGATGAAGGAAGGCGCGCAGCGTTTCACCACCGCGCGAGTCGCCGAGCGCGCCGGCGTGAGTGTCGGCTCGCTGTACCAATATTTCCCGAACAAGGCCTCGATATTGTTCCGCCTGCAGAGCGACGAGTGGCAGCGAACCTCGGCGTTGTTGCGAGGCATCCTCGAGGACAAGGACACCTTGCCGCACGCCCGTTTGCGGCGACTGGTCCATGCCTTCATCCGGTCCGAATGCGAGGAAGCGGCGATCCGCACCGCCCTGAGCGACGCGGCACCGCTCTACCGCGATGCGCCTGAAGCGATCGAGGCGAAGAAGGAAAACGCTACGATCTTCCGCACGTTCCTGCATGAGGCGCTACCGGACGTGCCCGATCACAAGCGGATACTTGCCGGGGATCTCATCAAGATGACGCTGAGCGGCGTGGGCAGCGGCTTTTCCGAGACGCCACGGACGGAGACGGAGATTCTCGCCTGGTCGGACGCGCTGGCCGACATGCTATGCGCCTATCTCGAACGACTGACGAGCCAGCACTTGACGTTATGACCGACCAGCGACTGCGCCCGCCCGATCGTCAGTGCGCGCCGCCGCTCGCGACCGTTTGGCTCAGCAAGAGTGGAAAGACCGCTTCGAGCGGCTTGGTATCGGGCAGGATGTAGACATAGCCACCCTTCTTCCGAAACAAGGGTTGTACGCTCTTGCTGTAGAAGGCCGTGGGAACGTTGATGCACCCGAACGTGATGCGGTTGTCGTCCGAGGTCGGCGACAGCATACGCTGGCGGCGGCGTTCCTTGGGATTATATCCCGTCGGGATCGGGTGGAGCGCGACCGAGGTGGCGTAATCGACCCACAGCACCTTCTGCCTGCCCGCGGCGAGTCCGTATCTGGCGAGGAAACGCCCCGCCGGAGTGGTCTTCTCCGCGGGACCGATCTCGGCCAGTTTCTTACTGCCAATGCCCGGCGTCGCCTCGTCACCGACGGCGACCCCGATCAGCACCGGCGCCTCGGCGAGGGGTTTCCCCTGCGCATCGAACAGGAACGCAGCGGCATTGTTCTTGTCGATGACGATATAGGGCAGCGAACCATTGTCGCCCGACGCAGCGATCCAGTCGACGACCCGCGTCAACGCTGCCGATCGTGTCAGTTCGACCTTCGCCGCGCTCGCCCGTGGCGCCGGCTTGGTCGCCGGCGGCCGGGCGTGCTTCGCAGCCGGAGCGGACGCGGGAACGGTGAGCGCAAGACCAGCGAGCGCCAGCAGGATATCGATCATCGCTGGAGGCGCTCAACACGAAACGGGCGTCGCCCCGAAGAACGGGACGACGCTCGACATTGCGACCTGATCGGAATTCGGCCGATCAGCACTGGGCCGATCGACATGCGCGGCCGTGCGGCATCAATTGCGCGGTTTCTTCTTCTGGCTCTCCGCCATCCGCTGTTCGATGCCATCGACCCGGGCATTGAGCTGGTCGAGGCGCTGACCATTGTTCTGTGCCTGGCCGGACGCGGCCTGCGCCTGCGACAATGCCGACTTCGCGGTGCCGTCGGTCTCGTTCAACTTGGCCTCGAGCGCGTCGACGCGCTGGCTCACCGGGGCGATTTGCTCCCGCACATAACTCTTCGTGGCGCAGCCGCCCAACCCCATCGCACCAAGCAAAATCACGGCCGCGGGGACCATTTTCGTTACAGACGCCGACATCACACACTCTTCCCAATGGTTAACGAGCCGAACGACCCAAGCCGAGCATTGTTGCTCCAACAATCCCGATTCTGTCCGGCTGTGCGTCGGGCGGGATGAGTGGATAATGCTGAGGAGATGTCGCCTCGTCAGGCAACGGCGGGCGCAGTGAAGGCGCTCAAATCGGCGAGACCGAGCCGGCGTTCGATATCGGCGACTTTGTCGATCGCCATGTCGAAGCCGTCGCCGCCGAAGGTGCGCCGCTCGATATCCTCGAACTGGTCACCGAGTTCGTCATAGCCTTTGGGGCCGACTGCCTTCTTGAACGCGGGGAAGATGATCGTGTCCTCGCGCGCGGCGTGCGGTTCGTACATACGCGCAAACGCAGTCAGCGTGCGCGCCAGCGGCTGTGCATCGCCAGTCCCGACCCGACCCGATTTCGTCCGGTCGAGGACATAGCTAGTGATTTCGCGACCGCGTGCATGCTGCGCGAGCAGCGCGTCGATCAACCCCGCCGCCTCGCCGCCTGCCTTTCGCACGATCGGGAAGATGTGCTGCTCCTCGAGCATCTGCTCATGATAGCGCTCGCCGAACGTTTGGAACAATGTCGTGGCCACAGCGATGGCCGCGGCGTCGACGGCGGCGGCATTGGTCAGCAGCTTTGGAGCAACCTCGCGATAGACGATCAGGATCCGGCGGAGCACGCCATGCTCCCGCATCAGGTCCTCGTTGGCGGTAACGGCATCGTCGTCGCCGCCTTTCCTGACGACATCGTGCTTGGCGCAGCCGGCGACAAGCAACCCTATGCCGGCAAGAGAAGCGAGTGCCGTACGCCGATCCTGCTGTGTCATTGCGGTCGTCCTCCACCTGGAATTGCCGTTCAGCCGAAACGCGGGGCGTTTGTCGGGGCAGTCGCCGGCGCGATCGGCGGCCGGCTGCGCGACATGCATCCTTGTGCGCCCATTCGACACGGAAGAATGCCACGGGGTGGTTGGCGACGGCCACCCCTTTTTCTCGACCGGGTCAAGCAGAAGCGTCAGCGCATCGTGACTCGGTCAAGCGCCAGCCAGTCGGCCATAGCGCACAACGCCGCGTCCAATCTGTCCCTGCTGTCCGGCGGTGCGTCCGGTTCGAAATACGCCTTTGCCAATAATGCTCCCCGCTGCCGGTCTGCCTTGAGGTCGATGCGCGCAACGAGTTGTTCGTCCATCAGGAAGGGTAGCACATAATAGCCGTGCACGCGGTTCGCAGCAGGCGTGTAGATCTCTATGCGGTAACGCAGGCCGAACAGCCGCTCGGTGCGGTCGCGATGCCAGATCAGCGGATCGAACGGCGCGAGGAGAGCGCTGGCCGTGATGCGGCGTGGCATCCGCGCATCGCGATGGAGGAAAGCGGGCTGGCCCCAGCCTTCGACACGAATGGGCTGCAAGGCGCCCGCATCGACCAGGTCGGCGACCGCCGTGTCCTCCTCCACCGGCTTCAGCCGGAAATAATCGCGCAATTCTGCCGCGGTGGCGACACCCAGCGCTCGCGCGGCGCGTTCGATCAGCTGGCGCCGGGCATCTCGCTCTTCGGGGACAGGCAGCGCGAGGACGGCCGCCGGGATGACCCGTTCGGTCAGGTCATAGACGCGCTCGAAGCTCCGCCGCCGCGTCGCGGTGGTCAGGTGGCCGGCATAGAACAGCCATTCGAGCGCGCGTTTGGTGTCGCCCCATTCCCACCATCCCGACCGGCTTTTGCCGTGCGGGAAGTCGGACGCGGCGAGCGGCCCCTCCGCCGCGATCCGGGCGAGGATAGCCTCGGCTTGCGGACGCTGCTCGGTCGCGAAGCGGCGTAGCCCAGCATAGCCCGCCTCCCCGCGATCCGCGCGCGCCATGCGCCAGCGCATCAGCGGAAATAGGTCGAGCGGAAGCAGCGACGCTTCGTGCGCCCAATATTCGAACAGGCGGCGGTCGCGCTTGCCGCCCCACGCGACCTTGTCGAGCAGGTCGCGATCATAGGGTCCCAGGCGCGAAAAGGCCGGCAGATAATGCGCCCGGGCGACCACGTTGACGCTGTCGATCTGGTGGAGGTTCAGCCGATCGATCAGGCGCCCCAGCTGCGCGCGGCCGACCGGCGACCGAGGGCGCGCGCCGAAGCCCTGGGCGCCGAGAACGATACGTCGCGCCTGGGCGAGGGAAAGGTCGGACATGGGGATCGATTAGGTTCCGATCCGCCCGATGCCGAGGGCGGAAAGCCGCGTCGGCATTCGGGTCAATGCTCGTCGACCGGCGGGATGTCCGTTCCCTGGACGTCGAACAGTCCCGTCACCCCGCCATTGGCGGCGAAGATCGCCAAGCCGATGACGACGACCAGCGCGGTCGAGGCGATGGCGATCTTGCGTCGCCTGATCTTTGCCGAATGCGATCGACGCCGTTCTCGTGTTCTGCCGCCCATTCTGATCCTGTGCTCCCCGACGATCGGACCCAGAGTCTTCATTGCGACAACCGGCCAGATGATCAACCACTTGATCGCTCGTCTGAGTCCGGCGGGCGATCGCGGCCAAGAGGAGAACGCCCCTGGCCCGCCCCTGCAATATCCCCAGCCGTACATCTACGGAGGGCGTCCTGAACCCTCGTGCAACGGCGGCATCTCCATAGAGCGGGGACCGGCAAGGAGCAGCAAGTGATCGATTTCCGTGTCTTCTCGTCCCGCCTACTCCTTGCCGGACAATCGATTCTGACCGCAGCCGTCTTGGCAGTGGCCGTCGCGCTGCCCCATGTCGGCGACCCGGTCCTCATGCTTCCCGTCACGCCCCACGCGGCGCGCGATCTCTCCGGTCGGGTGTTCGACGGGAAGTCGCTTGTTCTGGGGGTCGGGCCGATCAGGGGATCGTTGGCTATCATCGCGACCCGCGACCGCGGATGGGGGGCATTTCTCGCAATGGGAGTCCTCCCGCTCGCCTACCCCGCATCGCTGTGCGGCAAGGCCGGCGATGATTGATCTTCCGACCATCGAACTCGACCGAATCCGTGCACGGGGTACGTGGCTGCTCGCTTTGTGCTCGTGGGGCTGGGTCATATTGTCGGGCGCGATCGCGACGACGCAACTCGGCGCCGACATCTGGCTCGCGCCGGCCCTGGCTGCGATCGTGTCGCTACCGACCTCGATCGTCGTGCTGAGCGGGCGACGCGATCCGGCCGTGCGGCTGGCCCTGGCCCTGAGCTACGCCGCCTATCCCGCATTGGCGGTGTTCGTGCTGGGTGGGCATGCGTGGCAGATGGACGCCCACCTATATTTCCTAGTCGCGCTGACCGCGACCAGCCTGATGTACGATGTTAGGGCGATGCGCGCGGCAGCAGGCGTGATGGCGGCGCATCACATCCTCGCCTGGGCGATCAGGCCGCATTTGGCATTCGAGGGCGGCACCGACATCTTTCGGTTGGCGCTTCATCTCGGTGCGGTAGTGGTCGCGCTCCTGTTCCTGACCATATTGGTGCGGCGGTCGACGGTGATGATAGCCGAACTGGCTGCGGCACGAGCGAATAGCGAAGCCATCGCCGCGGATGCCCAAGCGAACCGCGCGGCGGCCGAAGCGGCACTCGCAGCCGCTGCCGAGGCGGAGCGGCGGGCACAAGACGAGCGCTGCCGCCGCGAGGATGCTGAGGAAGTCTCCCGCCGTCGCGAGCGCGAGCAATTGATCGCCATCGCCGACGCGTTCGAAGCGGGGATCACTCATCTGGCGCAATCGTTGGGCGGCGCGGCGGGCGATTTGTCGCGATCGGCGGAGAGCCTGAGCAGACTCGCCCAGGAGACCGACATCCGCGCCGACAGCGTCGCCGAGGTCGCCACGCAGGCATCGAGCGCAGCGCGCGCCGTGGCCGATCATGTTGCCGCGTTATCCGGCGTCATCGCGGATATGGACAACCGTACCGGTCGACAGGCGGATCACGCGCGTCAGGCGCGCGCGGTGTCAGCGACCGGGCAGCAAACGGTGCTGTCGCTGATCGATCGCGCGACGAAAGTCGAGCAATTCGCGCGGACGATCGGTGACCTGTCGACCAGCACCAATCTGATAGCGATCAACGCCTCTATCGAGGCGGCTCAGGTCGGCGACGCGGGCAAGGGCTTCGCGATCGTGGCCGGCGAAGTGAAGATGCTGGCGCAGCAGGCGCGCGGCGAAAGCCACAAGATCGAGGAGCTTGTCACATTGATCCGCGCCGGCGCCGCCGAGGCCGAGGAAGCGCTGAAGGAAGCCGGCATTGTCCTGGACGGAGCATCAGCGACGGCCGACGATCTGCGCGACGCGATACGATCGCAGCGTATCGATGCCGAAGCGGCGCGGTCGCGGTCGACCGACCTGGCGACCACCGCCGACGCCCTGGTCGAGGATACCGACGCGCTGACCGGATGGGCTGAAGCGACGCGTCGGCTATCGACCGAAGTGCGCGGCGCGGCGACCTCGCTGAGTGGGGACGTCAGTGCTCTGCTTCAATCCACCCGGGCGTTCGTCGCCCAACTTCGCGCTGCCTAAGGAGGCCTGACCCGTGCCGTTCAACGTTCTGGTCGTAGATGACTCACTAACCGTCAGGGCGATCATCGAAGAATTGCTGATGACGGAAAAGGATATGCGCGTTGTCGGTTCAGCGGCGAGCGTGCCGGCGGCGCGCGACCTGATCGGCCAGTTCGTGCCGAGCATCATCATCCTCGATCTCGCGATGCCCGGGGTCGACGGGTTCGCCTTTCTGGACGAGCTCGCGGGCCACCCGCATGCACCAGTGCTGGTCGTGTCGTCGCACACCGTCGCGGGATCGCCCAGCGAGGCGCAAGCAGTCGAACGCGGGGCCTTTGCGTGCTTCGATAAGGCGCTACTGTTGCGCCAGGGAAGCCGGTTTACCGCTTTGGTACGTAAAGCGCTCGCCAGCACGACCGCGCTTGCTCGAACCGATCGCGCGGCCACCTGACCTCGGGATTGGGCGACGAAGGAGAAAGCTCCTCCGCCGCCCGAACCGATCTTATTTCTTGGCGTCGTCCATCGCGTCGGCCTTGTTCTCTCCGGCCGCGCGGACCGCGTCCGCCTTGTTGTTCATCGCGTCCGCCTTGTTGTCCGTCATCGCCTGGACGTTGTCGGCAATATTGCCGCCTTCGTCGCGCAGGGCGTCGGCATTGGCGTCGATCGCGTCGGCGGTGTTATCGGCAGCAGCCTGGACGTTGTCGGCGGCGTCGGTCTTGTGACCGCAAGCGCCAAGCGGCAACAGCGCGAGAACTGCGGCGGCGGCGAGTAACTTCTTGGTCATGCGCATCCCCTTCCTGGAACGGTTCGTATCGGTCAGGCACACCGTTTTGCAGGAACGATGCCCATTACGATCGGGTTCGAAACACCCAGGTCGCCCGGTTGTTTCACGAAATCATCATTTTTCCGAAAGCGATCGGCGTGGCGGAAACGCCGTTGAACGCGTCCGACTTCGCGCGGAACCAGCTCCGCCGGCGCGTCTTTCTCTTCGCAACCGCCGGCGGCTGGTCGGCGTGTCGCTGGGCGTGCGGAGCATCACTTTTGGGTTCAGTCCAGCCCCGGCACCAGCACCGGCGGCCCCGACGAAAAAGTGAAAAAGAATGCCCGGCGGCAGCGTCCGCCGGGCATTTTCGAGAATAACGCCTGCGGCGCGCGACACACGGATGCCGAGGCCGACCATCACGCCGTTACGCCAGTGAACCCGGCGCATCGCGTCCGGCATCGCCGCGGACCGGCAATTTCGGCCTAAAGAACGCGACGCCCCTGGATCAGGCGAACCACCACCACGACCAGCGCGATCACCAGCAACAAGTGGATGAGACTGCCGACATGGAGCACGGTGAAACCGAGCAGCCACAGCACCAGCAGGATGACGACGATTGTCCAGAGCATTTCTTGTCCTTCCTGTTCCTTGACAGGGCGGAAAGGCTCGTACCCGACCGTCCTGCCCCGCAGGATGAAAGACGTTCGTTACGGCTTCGGGTTCCATCGAGGCGCGCCGGGGCAAACCGGATCGAGGTACGATCGCGCCTGGATGCGCGCGGGATAAGATCGAACCCGCAACCGCCCTCGGCCAGCCCGTTCAATCACCTTGACGCCACCCGCCAACGCCCCTAGAGGCGCCGCTTCGCGCCACCGCCGGCCCCTTCGTCTAGCGGTCTAGGACGTCGCCCTCTCACGGCGAAAACACGGGTTCGATTCCCGTAGGGGTCACCAGCGTTTTCAATGATTTAGCGGGTAGCGCGACGAAATCATCGAATAACAATCAAATAAACACGAGCGAACGTCGACGAATTGCCGCGATCGCCGCGCCGATCACATCGGAAAACGCGGGATGAAGAATATCGCATGTGAGCCAAGCTCATGGCGCGCGCCAGACCCGGCGACCCCGAGTGACTTCCTTTTGAGCCGCTTGTAGCCATGGCTATCAAACAGTGTCCAACCTTCACGATCGACGCTAGCGACGACCGTATAGTGATTCCATGCCCTCATCAGTTCAACGGCAACGGGCGTGCCTCGCTCAACCGCGCTTTCGATTATCTCCGTGGCAGCATCGGTGTCTTCTGGAAGTCGCCGGAAAGCGCTCTTGTCGCATTTGAAATCGGCAATGCCTTTTTCATAGAGATGGTCGAACATGTGCCGGGCTAGGCGGCGCCAGCTTTTCGCATCCAACCCCGCCCGCACGATGTCGGCGCGATCGTCGTCCTCCAAGAACTCCATTCCACGCTTGAACAGGTTCCGGCTTTGAGCCTTAAGTAGCCCCCCGCTAGGTTCGAGGGCCAAGCGCATCCCGTTCACAATCGCGTATAACGCGCACAAGCTATCAAGGTCACCTTGGCGGAATGGGGTGAGCGCCTTCGAACCTAGGGGCACTCGGACGCGTCGTTATCGACGACCTTCTCATCGGAGGCGAGCCTCTCCAACTTGAAACCCGACCAGTGATACACGTTGTAGAAGCATTTGCTCGTCAGTGGTTCGCCGCTGTCTGGCTCGCCCCCTTTGAGCAATCTAAAGCTTTCAAAGAGCAAGGTGCTGGTCGGCCGGTAGTAAAGTTGGTCGTTCATCACCTCTTCGCCGTCGCCGCCGTACGGTTCGTGTGAGACAACGATCCCAGATTGAACGTTGACGAAATTATATGCGATGCAATCGGTCCCGCACCCATGGCCCTCTACGGCGATATTACCTGCGAAATCCGGACCCGTGCGCGCAGCGTCTGCTATCCGAGTGCGGTATACCGCGTAAACATGCTGGGCGCCCTTGAATGATGGATAGACGATTGGGCCCGTGTATCTCACGGCCGGATAGCCAGCGAAATCGAATCTCCTGAACAATGCGTGATTGGTGAACCAACTTGGTTGGCCACCACCCTGGCCATTCGTGTTAGACGCATCGAGGGGTTGGGGTCGGCCTTCCGATGCAGGTGCGGCAACGGCGGCGGTGTCGGTCGTTTGCGGCCAATGCCATCCCTTGGTGGCGATCGTGTTCTTTAAGTCAGTGCTGACTTGTTGCAATGCGATCTGACGGCCGTGATATTTTAGACGACCGCCGGCCTCGCGACATTCTAGGGTAATTTCGCCGCTATCGTCGTGAAGTGTGGCATTGACGAGAACACCGTCTTTCATGACTGTGTTCTCAAGCATGGAGATATCGTCGGAGCGAACAAAGCCGCTGCTTGCCGCGTTCAACTCGATCTTCTGGATGATAACTTTGTAGCCGTCCGAGCCCTGCCGGCTGACATTCACGTCCATTGCCTGGCCGAGCGATGGGGCATAGCTCCAATGGCCGATGCAGGAAGTTGGATTGCCGACGCCCGCCTTGTCCCAGGCGGTAGTGCCCGTTTTCGTTAGGGTAGAACCGATGTTGGCTGCAAATGCGAGACCAACAACTATTGCGCCGATGAGTCCGCCGCCGATCATTACGGGTGGGCGACTTATCCAATAGGGCTTGTTTGCGGGCCGGCTCCCGTCAGCTGAGGCCTCCCCAAGGCTGTCTAGGCCTTTTGAGCCGTCAACTTCACTCCCGAGAATGCGGCTCTTTTGTCGTTCAAATTCTTCTAATGACAGTAGTCCATTGTCGCGCAGCTTTCCGATGCGCTCCAGTTCGTTCCAACGATCCATGACACCCCCTCGGCAAGGGCGACGCGTTGGCCTCAGCCTCGGGCCGCCCGTATGTCCACTCGGGGCGGCGGCCGAAGCCGGATGTTAGTAACCTGTTCGATGAGCAGGCGCATGCGCCTTTACCGTTGCCGGCTGGACATACGCGCATGCCACCCGGCCTCCGAATTCGGCGACCGAGTTCATCGAATGGGGTTACTACGCCCCACGCTGCGGCTTTCACGCAGCGCAACATTATTATACGTGGAAAGTGCCACGGCGGCAATGAGGGCGAATTTTTGTCGCGCAGCTATCATCGCTGCAAATGACACTGTGCGTCGGCGGCAGCAGATAGCCGTATGCAGACGACGAAGGCTAAGTATTCCCCTTGCGACGTGCTCGTACCTCGGAACTGATGGCGATATATTCGATCTCGCCCTCTTTGACGTCTGCGGCATCACGGACAACTAGACGGCGCTTTCCGATCGTAAGATCAGCGAAAAGATTAGGCGGGCCGTTGCCGGTCCAAATCGCCGGCGCAAGGCCGTAGTCGCCTGCCTTGGCATAGTCAGCTAAGAAGCGCTCAAGGTTGGTGCTGTTGTTAGGGGTCATCGTCATATAGCGGCTGGTGACGATGAAATTGCTACTCGGGTGGACGTCATCCTTTTCCGAAAATCGCGTGCTCACGATGACGGTATAGTGATGCGGATTTTCCTTTGAGACGCCGCGCACGATCCCGATGTAGATTTCTTCCTCATCGTCGTTGGCGCCGAACCGCTCCCGCCACTGCTCAAATATCTGCCTTGCTGGTTCGGGATTAGTGAACGCGATCGCAATGATGGGTGGCACCGCATCGGGCGATTGAACCCCGGCGTACAGCGTAGCTTTCCACTTCGCCTCATCCCACAGATGGACGTTGATGAGCGATTTGACCGACACGGCGCGGTGGCTTCTCGCGGTCGGGCCTTTGCCGACATGCCCGGGTCCGACGGCAGGGCCATCCTCGTCGTCGTCGTCGCTCTTAGGCGGAGGTGTCAGCACGAGGCGCGGGCGACCAGGGCGCACTTCAAATGTTGAAGGCTCGAACTCGTCCCACTCCGAAAGTCGAGAAACATATGTGCCGAGGAACCGGTGATGACTTGTTCCGACACTTGCGATCGCTGAGATCCGCTCAAGGACGGCTTCGTCTTCAAACAGACGCTTCAAAGTGTCTTTAGCGTCAGGGATCCAGCACGTGGCCGTCAGCACATTGACCACCACGTTGAAAATGGCTTCGCCTGCAACCTCGCGCTGCGAGAAGCTCGTCGTGGCAAGTGACGTGGGCCAACGCAGGTCGCCCGTCATGTTGGCAGTGTCGACCGTGAAGACAGGTTTTGAGAGGCCATCAACCTCGGTAATCTGTAGGTCGAACCGCTCCACGTGCGGCAAAATGCGCAGCTCCAACGCGGTCGCGAGGAAAGCCTCGAGCGATCCTAGGATCGACTCTGCAACGCCCGTCGAAACATCGCTTGCGCTGGTTTGAATTTGAATTGCAAGGCCGAGCACCGACGTTCGGAAGTCTTGGCGACGCTCGACATTCAGAATGAGAGGGTTGTCATTCTTGCACCGAAGCGTCTCGCTGCCCAGCCGGCTCAACATCGCGTGGACGGATTCTGGCGTTTCCTCCGGGGGTAGGCTTCCGTCGGCACGCAAGGCGTCTTCATGGCCTAAGACATACAGCAAGGCCGTGCGCGATAGGAAAAGACCCAGACCGTCTAAAACGTCTGGTAGGCGCGCTACGCGTTGCAAATCAGCTGAATCCATCACTAACAACTGGGCTGCAAATGCCATATCGAGGTCGTTCAAATTCCCGTGAACGCGCTCTTTCGAGCCGTCGGTAAGGTTCATCTTCGCTTCACAGCCACGCAGTATTCGGATGGCGGTGAGAAATTCGGGAAAGTGCTTGAGGTCGAGCGAAATCCAAGCCCACACCATAAGCGTGGGGACAATCTCTACGCGCAACTCACTTTCGGCTTCCGACTCAACTGCGATAGTGTCGCAAGCAAACGCCGCGCTGGCGCGCGCTGCCCAGAATAGTCCGGCGCTGCGATACGCGAGGCTCAATTGCTGCAATGCGTGGATTAGTTGATCGGAATATTCCTTCTTGGACAGCTTCCGCACCGCTTTGCCGAGCAAACGGATCATCTCGAAGCGTTGGCCGAAACCGAGCTTTGCTGCCCGGTTCAATAGAATGACTGCGCCCTCGGCCTCGCCCTTGCGGTCCGTGACGAAGTCAGCCACCTCCTCAATCAATTCGTTGAAAGCCGGGTCCGGCCCCGCGACCGGTCCAAAATTCTCTACAAGGGCCACAAGGCGATCGGCATCAAACTCGCCCAACACCCTGGCCGATTTGAGCACGTCGGACAGTTCGATCCACACATCCGTCAATCCCTCCCGCGTCCCCTGCACGATCGCTAAGTTGACGCGGAGCAGCAGCAGGAGCGTGCGCGCTTCTAGGCTGTTGTTTGGTCGCTCTGGGTTGTTGGCTAGCGGCTCCAGCGTTTCTCTCAGGCGTCGAGAACGCTCGAAGAGATTGGCTTCCTCGGCCGTCAACGAGCCGTGAATGACGGCGTTGAAGAGTAGTTGGTGGATGTTACTGACCAACTCGACGTTCTTGACGTGCTCGCTTGATAGAACCCGGTTGGCGAAATCCTCATAGGCGGCGTTCAAACCAGTCACGTCGTCAAACCACCAAAAGCCGGTCCAAATCTTATGGTATCGAGCTTCAAACTGCTGCCGCTCGGTCCCGCCCGCATCGGCCAGTCGGATCGCGCGTTCGAACCGTCCCTCAGTTTCAATCCGCGGCAATTCAATGCTTCGCGAGAGCTTGGCCGCAAGCAGCGCTTCTGCGGCCTGCTGTGTCTCCATCCCTTCGAAGGCATCGGGATCCGCTAAGGAATTCTCGATCGCGACAAGCTGGCGCTTCCGTGAATAGTCCTCAGGCCCCAGGGCAAATGGATCAGCCACGAGCTGACCTACGCCGAGATAGTTAAAGGCAATGTCTTTGCGGTCAGCCTCGACAATCTCTTTGACGATCCATGAGCGATCGAGAATCTCGACGCGCACCCCATGCTTCCTTGTGAGTTCGTCCTCAATCCGGGCGCGATCCTTGGCACGTGCTGGTCGACTGGTGACGCAGATGATCTTCGAATATCCGCGGTTCGTATCGATCAGCCCCTGCACGTCCTTTCGGACTTTTCCCGACCACTCCTTTTTCGCGCTGAACGCAAAGGCCCAACGCTCCTTGCCGGCCTCGGCGTCACCCGCATACCAGAGGCGCGTGACGTCTTCCGATACAGAGTAAGTTTCAGCGTCAGCTTTGCTATCGCCACCGCCTTCCGGCCCTGTCTGCGGCTTGAGGTTAGGACAGATCACCCGCTCGCAGAGCTTACGGCAGAAAATCTCAAACTCGTGGGTCTCGTTCGTCTCCGTTATCGTGTCGAGCTTGAAGCGCAGTAAGTTCTCGTCGAGCCGATAAGTCGTCGCGCCCTGCGAGTCTGAATAATATTCAGGGCGAAGATCTCGCATGAATGCGGAAGGCGAAAGTGGGGTGGGCTTCGATATTGGATCGTTTTCCGACATGGAACATCTATAGAATCGCCGAGGATTACCGTCCACACAATTGGTCTGAAACTGGCACTTTTCGATCTTTCATTGGTCGGTATCTCGATCTTGATCAGTTCCTCAATCTGCCTAACACCTTTTTTCATGTCTGCTCGTCAGGCATAGGCAGACGGAAGGTCGGCTGCCGGTCTTTGGACCGAGATACGAACCCTCCTCCGCCCGGGCGCCTGCATCGTAGTCGATAAGACCCAGTCTAACTAAGGCATCTCCCCGGTCTATCGTTTCAAACTGATTCGCATTCGATAGCCCAGGATATGTGGAGCTGAGCATGGGGGCCGCGCAGATTGATGTTTGGAACGTCGAGACATTCGACGCGACGCTGCGGCGTGACCTCGACGCACATGCTGGCTTGATCGGAGACTATCTGCAGACATCACGTCGGCTCATGTTGGAGCGTGAGGCCTCCACGCGCCTGATGGAATATCCTGAGAACCCTTATGCGCAGGATTACATTAACCTGAAAGAGCGGCTCATGAGTGTCATGGATGCGCGCACCATCCGTGGCTGGCATTATACTCGAATGACCGACGCCGAGGTCGACCGTATGCAACAGGAAGGTGTGCATCTCGCGACGCTTGAGACGATTCGATCGCGGCTCGCCGCGCAGGTGGCCGCCGGTGCAATGACGCAGGGCATGGCGGACCAGTTGTTCGCCGACAGCCCGTTTAAAGGCGAACAGCACGCCGCGCGCTCGGGCAAATTCTGGATGGTCTCCCACCCGGTCAATCCAGTCTCGAGCGGGGTCAGGCCACTGCTTGGCAGTTGGGGCGGTGAGGCGACATATTTCTGGCAGCAGGAACCCGATCTCAGGCAGCTGTTGCGCTCGATTGGTCGACCGCGCGTACTAGAGGTCGCCGTGCCGTTGGCACAGACCCGCCACAGCTATCGAGCGGCCGAAGCCGTCGTTGCCGCCTATGCCCGGAGCCTAGATTGCCGTCCGGAGGAAGATGGCTTCGACCTGTTCTCCGAGGCCGCCCTTGGCCCGGATGCGATTTTGGCGATCCATAGCGAGGGTGACGAAAGCTTCGTGGGGCTCGCCCGTGGCTACCCCAAAGACTATATTGAACGGGAGTCAGACGGACACTTTGAATGAGTAAAGAAGACGACGGTGACGAGTGCGCTCCCGGTTGACGAAGGGTTGTTCGTCCCAACGTGCATTGGCGCGATGCGGTGCCTCGCATCTCTTGCTGCGGCGCGTCTAGTCGGCGGCGGACCAGTTGACCTCGACGGTTTCGGCGACGCGCTCGGCAAGCACTTCGCGGATACGGCCCGGTCGCTTGAGGCGGTGTTTCGGCAAGTGAAGGAGCAGGAAGGGAAGGCGGCGAATTAGGTCGCCCGAAGCGGCGGGATGTCGGGTAACTGGGGTGGCTACTGGGAGAGCGTAGGCTGAGGCGCTTTATAGCCATAATGAACTAGTCGCTTTGACACTAGTGGGCAGCGGTGCGTAGCTTCGCTCATCTGGAGGGGCGAAATGTCTGACGCGTTCATCATCAAATATGATGGCAAAGATGCCGACGATCACACCATAGACATGCGACAGCTCGGCGAGTCGTTACAGGGGATCGATCGCCTCATCTCCGATCTACTAATTATTGGTTCCCAGAGACGCTTACCAAAAAAAGGGGAACGAGCGCCTCTAGTTGTGAAGGCATACGAGCCGCGACAAGGTACAGTATCGATACCAGTTGTGCTGCAAGAGTCATCTGCATATTTGCAGATGGGTTGGCAAGTTTTTGGTCCAGCTGGTGTTGAAATACTTAGTAATTGGTTCAAAGGTGTACTGTCATTCAATCTCGGAAAACCTTCCGAGGCTGAAAAGGCAATGGAAAAGGTGGCTGAATTAGCTCACGCCGCGATCGATCATCATGACAAGATCGAAGATAATCGACATGCCGAGGTCATGAAGATGCTCGACATTTTGAAGCGGCAGCTTCCAAAGACTGGCCCTGCCACTATCCAGACAATCGCTCCGGTTGGAAAATCGGTTTCGAAGTTGAAGCTTCTCTCCGATCACCGCGAGTCCGTTGAAGTCAGTTCCGAGGACGCGGAGCAACTGAGGAAGAAGGCTGAATTGGAGTGGACGTCCATAGCCACTTGGCCGCTTCGAACCGATGGGTTTGTATTTCATAGTCGGACGCTGAACGTCGAACATCCACACAAGGCAGGCTTCTTCAACGCCATCGTTGCTGATCCGATCGCGGAGAACGAAAATAACCCCTACGCCGCTGCTGTGCAGCGAAAGGCGTCAATAAAGGTTCAGGCTCGCGCCGCATATCGGGCGGGCGAACTGGAGCAGCTGATCATATACGAATTCGGCGAAGAAGTACCCGACGCGGCCTAGGGCCATGCGCAATCGCGCGCTTAGGCGTCTCCCGATCCTTTGCCACCAATTCGGACCAATCCGGTTGCGCTCGGCGCGCCAGATGATACCAACCGAATTGAGAGCGTGCTCCTGCGTCCGGTCGCACCCCTCCCGTGGCCGGACGCGGTTGTGCGGCTCTTGTTCAACTCCGCAGGCGACTAAGTGCCCGCTTCCATTGCTGCTGGCTCGGCATAGGCAGGTCCACCGTTGGCTCGCGATCCTTTGACCAGGACACGAACGCACCGGCACCGCAACGCTTGCAGCGAAGGCGCCGGGCCACGCTCTGCATCCCGACATCCCATCCGCGGCGCTCAAACAGCGCCCATAGCGCGTGCGGGTCGAAGACGCCCCACGCTTGGCAGCGTCGACAGGTCGCGACGACAGCGAAGTGCCAGGCGGCCGCCTCAAGTAGATTGGTCGGAAGCGGAGAGCCGTCGCGCCCGTACCGCGCCATTTCATGCGACCACTAAATCGCGGTTGGGAATGGTATTGATCAGATCCTCACTGCTCACGCTCCAGGCGCGGGCCAGCGCGTCGATCTCAGCTCGTGAAATCTTGTCGTCGCCTCTGATCGCGCTGAACCTCGGCCCCGGAATGCCCGTCAAACGCGCGAGCTTGCTCCAAGGCGTGCAGGCTTCGGCGACCCAAGCGTCGAACCAATGATCACCCTCTGCAATCGAGATGACGACTGGCGACGTTGGCGTGATCTGTACCAGCCGCCTGGCAACAGGCTGTTCTCCCTTGCGCCGCATCAGGCCGCCACGAACAAAGGAAGTTGCTCGCCGGTCGCGGCGGCAAGGGATCGAGCCTGCCGAGCTGCGTCGACTGCTTGACGATAATGGACCGTCCCGAAGCGCTCCGCTTCCTCGAATCCGACCGGCGACCAATCATCCGGGTAGCATACGTCAAAGATCGCGCGCGCTATCGCACGCAGCAGCGGGTCATGCTGCACGGCAGTTATCCTTTAATGTCGAATCGGCGACTCGCCGGCGGACAAGAAGGCTAGAACAAAAACGGAACACACGGCAACCGATTCGTGCTAAACATCGATTACGCCGAGTCGAGAAAGGAGCGCAGACGTGGCCCGATTGTTCGTCGCCCAAGTCGGATCGCAGCAGATTGCCGAGCAATGCGGCGTCGAAGATGCGCCGCTCATTTCGATGCCAACCGAAATGGCCGAGGGTCTCGAGGGTCCAATCGTGATCGAGAACCGCGGGCGCCGACTGCTCAAGGTCGCTCGGTGGGGATTTCCGCGGCGCACGCTAAGGGCTGCGATCGATGGCGAAGAACCCGGGATTATTGGCCTAGTCGCCGATCTCACTTCGCCCTTTTGGGAGACGCTCGTGGTCGATCCTCGCTATCGGTGCCTGATCCCTCTGACCCATTTCGCGAACCCTGCCGGCGAGGCCGGATCGAAGACGAGATCTTGGTTTTCCGTCAGGGACGAGCCGCTAGTCGCCTGGGCGGGGTTCTGCCGCAATCTCCCCGAAGTCGGACCGGTATTCGCAGGCATGACGATGACCGCTAGCGACGCAGTAATGGCGTACAACGATCGAATGCCCGTGCTGCTCGGACGAGACGAGTATGAGCGCTGGCTACATGGCTCGATCAGCGACGTGATTGAGTTTCAGTTTAGGGCGCCCATGGCTGCCAATCGGATCGAGGTGTTGCACACCGACGATCGGTGGCGGAGCGGAAAGGTGCCAGATTTCTGCGCTCGTGCGCAAGGAGCGCTACTGTAGCAAAGCGTTCGAGGTCGCTCACCGGAAATAATAGTCGTTGAGCGGTAAGGCACTGGGTTGATTTAGTTCGCCCTTGGCCGCCTTCGCATAAAGCGTGAGCCAACGATGAATGAATGTATCTTCATCTTCGCCGTCGGCCGCCCACGGGCCATAGGCGATGTTCGTCGTCGACATCACGTTAGAAAAGGCGAGTTGGAATTCCCTCTCAACTGGAGATAGAGAGAACGGAGCGTCGTTGGGCTCAGGCGACAAGCTCCAAAAAGCTACTTCGCGCCATCTGTAATTGGGATCATTCTTGGAACGGCCAAAGAAAAGCGTAGCGCTCCAGCGATACTCTCGATCGTCCCGGGTCTCGCGACCAGCATAAATGATCCTGTTGCCCTCGGGAGTGCTGGTGGGGCGGACAATCTTTGACCGCGTTATCGAGAGGCTCGCGGCAGCGGCAACTTCCCACTCTGGTGATCCCCCATAAACACTAAGCTGTTGCATTTTGGGAACTTCGACTGCTGGCGAAAATACGAGAGTACCCCGGCCTAAGGTGACCGAATCTCCCCTGAAGCGGGCTTCGTCCGATGCTTGTTTAATCTCGTCAAAAAGCCGTGTGATCATTCCCTTTAAGTCACCGGCGGCCTCGCCGACGAGTTGCTGATGCTCTCGCCGAGCAGTTGCTGCCGCTTGTGCAACCGCCTCTCTCGTCGCGGCTTCCCTAGAAACCTCATTTGCCGCCTCAAGTAGCCCGGCATGCATCACCCGAGCCTTTGTACCCTCAATCGACGTGATTACGTCCACGCATCGCCCGATTGTCGGTCGAGAATCAGGCGATTTTCTGAGCATCTGCCCAACGAAGGCTGAAAGCCTGGTGTCGACCCCTAGCGCAGGAGGTGTCTGGTGGAGATGGGCTTCTCTAATCTCGTCCTGCGAACCCCCAAAAGGGGGGCTGCCGGATAACATCGTGTGGAAAATGCAGCCAAGCGCGTAAACGTCCGTCGCATGGCTCGGCGCCTCACTCTTCCACTGTTCCGGTGCGCCATATGCTGGCGTCAGACTACCCCTTAGGGTGCGCAGCGATGTGCTATCCTCAACAAACTTTGCGATGCCGAAATCGGCAAGCCGCCAATTCCCACCATAAAAAAGGACGTTTTGTGGCTTTAGGTCGCGATGGATGATGTCGCCAACCTCGCTGAGTCCGCTCAGAATGTTCTGAGCAACTACCCGCGCCTCTGACAGAGTTAGAACGCCTTTGGATGAAATCTCATCGTGTAGGCTTCGCTCACAAATCGGCATCACCAAAAAATAGGCGTCGGAGTTGGCGTCCTGCCCATAGTCAAGAACGGGGACTACATACTGCAAGGTACGTCGTGAGAGAGCTTGACCGATGATCATCTCACGATGAGCGGCTTCGCTTGCGGTAAGCTTTAGGCGCTTTACGGCAACCGAGCCATTTGCTCCCATTCCTCTAAAAACCTCCCCAAACCCGCCTGCTGGGCCAAGCAAATCTCCGGCGTCGAAAGTCCATTCAGCTTCGTTAAGTTGAATTCTTGGCATTCCGACTCCCCCAAGTCATCCGTGCGCTGGCCGCGGCCAGAAACCATGTTAGACTTTATAAATGTGCAACCTAACCACAATGCGCAAAAGCATGGCCGAAGTCGCGGCTCATTTCGGCGTGAAGGTGCCGACTTATTCCAACGCTCCCGAGGAGGCCTATCCAGGCACACCCGGCACGGTGGTACGGGAGGAAGCTGGCGAGCGCGTATTGCAGTCAATGACCTGGGGTTTTCCGCTGCGCCTCAAGACTATGTCACCGACTGCCAAGCCAAAGCCCATTAACAACATAGCCGATCTCAACAAGGGCATGTGGAAGGGCTTAGCCGCAAAGCCACAATGGCGCTGTCTGATCCCGCTGACTGCGTTCGCCGAAGCCGAGGGACCGAAGGGCGCCAAGACGCGCACGTGGTTCAACGTGAAAGATCAGCCAACCTTCGCAGCCGCCGGGCTGTGGCGCGTCAGCAATGAGTGGGGCCCGGTCTATTCGATGGTCATGACCGACTGCAACGAGGCCATACGGCCAGTCCATGATCGGATGCCGGTGCTACTCATGCCCGATGAATACGACCGATGGCTCAATGGGTCGTTCGACGACGCGGTTGCGTTCCAGTTACGCTGCTTCCCAGATGAGCTGATCGAAATGACGCGCACGGACGAACTCTGGGTCAAGCGCGCCGGCGCGGTTTAGTTGTCGCTGCTTCCGTCATCCTTATCGTTGCCAGACTGCTCCTCCGCGTATTCGCGACATCCTTCGTTGAAGCTCCAGGATTTGCCGCCGCAGTCGTCGGGATCGGTGATGTCGTGATCCTCGGCCCATTGGCGCCCCGCATCGTGTCCGCCGCAATCTTGTGTGCACTCGTCGTTTCCGGAATAGCGACTGGTATCTAGCGCTTCGCGGCGAGCATCATATTCGTTGTATCTCTCGCCACCCCGAATTGCTTCGTCATCTGCGGGCCTGACGCCGGCAGCTTGTCGGGAGACGTGGCCACAATAGGCGAGTCCTAACAGGAGCGCTGCCAGGCCTCCGCAACCGAACCCCCTCGACGCTGCCCCCATTCTCTCACCACTCGATCAGGTAGCGGCCCCGGTCGCTACCTCGCCCTTGTCACGCGGGCTTGGCGCCCGGCGTCCCGCACTTCACAAACTTGCCACCGGCGCCGCGGCATTTCTTCGCCGGCGCAGCCTTAGGCGGCGGACACTTGATGAACTTCCCGTGTGCGCCGCGGCAGCGGTTGGCTGCGATCGACGGAGTTGCGACCATCGCAATAGCTGCAAGGGCGAAAGCAAACCGCACCATACTCATGTTCCTCCTCGGTGAGACGTCGAGCCTGCGCGCGACCGTTAAGGTGCGCAAGCGTGCATTGTCGGCACATCAATGGCAAACACCGTTTTCCTAACGCCCTTTCCTGTGTTCAAACTACTGGTTCAACGGATAGCGTTGTGACCAAGTAGTCGCGGTGTGCAGGGGCAAGCATGGCAACAGGTGGGAAGCTCTTGGATTTAACCGATCCAGACGCGGTTCGAAAAGCGATGGTGCAGTTTCGGTTGCTAGGACGAGATGCGTTCATTGAAGCGTACAGCGCTCCCGAGGCTGCCTTCGGTCGCTCGCGTGATCATTTCGTTGTCGAGGACGGCTTAGGCTACGACAGCAAGCCGTTGGTGGCCGCAGCATATGGCTTCCAGCATGGCCGCGCAAAGGCGCTGCATTCCGACGATTTCATGGGCGGCGCACCGGTAATCGCGCGAATGAGCGCATTAGGATTTAAGGTCGTACACTGGACTTCGCCCGCGTTCATTGAAGGCGAGATTTATGCTCGCGAAGAGCTACGCGAGCGCTTCGAGATTGTCGACGCAACACTCAACAATGGCGTCTTTAGGCCCAAAAACACCAACTCGATCTGGCTGTTCGTTACCAAGGAAAAGACCCGCGACCGGACCCAATATCAGGATCGGCTGAAGGGAGACATTCTTCAGTGGCAGGGGCAGTCCAGGGGGCGCACGGATGCAATGGTCATTGGGCACGAAGCGAATGGCGACGAGATTCTCGTCTTCTATCGAGACAGCAAGCGTCAATTCTTAAAGGGCGGTTTTCGCTTCGAGGGACGGTTCCGCTACGTTTCGCACAGTGGTGGGCAACCCGCGTCTTTCTTACTAAGGCGCTGGGTCGGCCAAGAGAGTTTGGCAATCCCCGACACGGGCTTCGATCCAGAATCGCTAGCGGATGGACGTAGGAAGGTTCTCGCGCAAATCATCCGGCGGCAGGGACAGCCAGCCTTTCGGCGGGGGCTGTTGCGCGCTTATGATGATAAATGCGCCGTGACAGGTTGTGCGTTCGTGCCATTGCTCGAAGCTGCACACATCGTGCCTTATCAGGGCACCGATACGAACCTGACATCCAACGGTTTACTACTCCGCGCCGACATTCATACCTTGTTCGATCTCGGTCTGATTGCGGTGGCAGCAACCGGCCGGCTCCTCGTTTCCAAACGCTTAAAAGACACCGAGTACGCAAAGCTCGCCGACACGACCCTGCGACTCCCGACGACCACCGCCGATGTTCCAAGCGCTAAGGCGCTCGCGTGGCACCGGGTAGAGCACGGTTATAAATGACCGATGGGCGTAGCTCGGCGGAAATGGCAGGATGACCGACCCAATGGCGCAACGTCGCGAGGTGTATCTTGTCTACGACCCTTTTCAGGCACGAGCTTGAAGCGGGGCGGACTGAATGACTGATTTAGCCCGGCAGCCTGCTAGTGACGGCGTCGCTACCAACCGAATGGGTGGTTTAGGCGAGCGGGGCGACACGCGACTCATCTTGATCGAGGCGGACAACCCAGCCCCCTCCGCCATCCGAGCCCAATCGTCGCGGCGCAATCACGGTCTGGCCGATCGGAATCTTCTCCTTCTGTCTCGGAATCCCCTCGATAGCCTCCCTGATACTCGTCACCTCAAGCCCGACGAAAGTCGGTCGTAGGCCGAGCCTGCGCAGCGCGCCTTGGTCCTCTACGCCTACGATAGTGCCGGCGAGCGGTCCCGCTCGACTCACAAAGCCTCCCACCAGCTTGTCCTGCGGCGTGTCGGCGTCGCCATCGACGCGGTAGAGGACCGTCGCATCGAGAGCCTCGATTGCCGCATTCCGCTCCCGCTGCAAGCGGTTCGCGAAATATGCGCGGTTCATCTCCGTCAACGCGTGCGCGAGCCGTACGTGCCCGAGCGGCGCGAGGAGCGTGGCGATGTGCCACCGCGCGATCGCTACCTCGAGCCCTTTCTCCTCCTCAGGTGTCATCTCGCCATCGACTTCTGGGTCCTGGACCCAGAGCATGGGCTGAGAAGCCTTCGGGCTGGTGAACCCCCATCGCGTGGCGATCGCGAAACGTTTGAAAGGCGCTCGCCGACCGCCGACGAATATCTCGGCCCGCCCCGCCTGAGCATAGGCGCGCGCGAGCGCAGCGCCGGGGTTTTTCGCGTCATGGCAGCCCTTCGCCTCGACGATCGCCATTCCGACGGACGGTCCCCAGGCGATCCAATCGGGCATGTCGCCCTTGTGGCCGGGCACGCGCCTTAGTTCCCCGCGCAGCACACCCATTAACCTCATCGGCGGCTTTCGAACATGGTAGAAGTGCATGAGACCGAGATATCGCGTCGCATATGCACGTGCCACGAAGCGGCCGAACAAGCCCGAGACGGCCGTCTTCACCTCCCGCGCCTGGCCGAGCGGCTCTAGAAAACTGAAAGTCGTGACTGCGGGATCGAGCAGCGCGTCGAGGAACTGCCAGCTGGTGAGGGCGGCGCCGGGCGTTTGCAGGATCTCGAACAGGCCGGCGTCCTCAATCTCGCGCACGTCCAAGTCCACTGACGCACCGAGCGTCGAAGCCGCCGGAGGGGTGAAGCTATGATCGAACGTGGGCATGGAACTGCAGCGTAGACCTCTAAATGGTCGCAGTGAACGCCGTTCAACCGGGGTGCCGGTTCGCGCGGGATCGGCGTCTCGCCGATCGCCACAGCGTCGATTTCGCGTGCCGAATCGTCGTGCAGATACCAACCAAATCGGTCGCGATACAGTTCGCATGGGCGATGAAAGACAGATAGGCTCAGCTTGCCGGCGTGTAGCGTTTGGTTGGCATCAATCCCGTGGGGGGGCAATCGCTATGACCAGGTCTCAACTCGGCCTATCGCTGATCAATTCATGCTGTGCACTCGCGCTCGTCACCGCGACCTCACCGGCGCGAGCCGACGATGACACGAAGACTGGCGTCCTTGCCGCACTCGGCCTTAGCGCCGCGAGTGGCAAGACCACCGCCCCAAGCGGCGTGGGTGCAATCGAGGCGGGGATTCTTTCGAGCGACGCCTATAATCAGGCTGGCGCGATCATCGCAATCGGGACTTCAGTTGCCGCACCTGTCGCCGCTCGCGATCAACCGATTGGTGGCATCCGGCCCGTCATTCGTTACTTTCTACCGCGAACGAAAGTATCGGCCGCGATCGCCGCGCGCATTACTGAATGTCCAACCGACAACGGCAAGACGCAAACTCGGTCCTTCAAGGTCGAATATACGCCGGCTGTCGACGCCAAATCGGTTCCGGACCGATTGGTCGCGATCGACGCGAGCAGCGGGTTTCTTGCCGATCGCGCAACGAAGATCACGTTTACAGACGGCCTCGTCATCAAGGAGTTCAACTCCTCGACGACAGGCCAGGGCGGCCCGCTCATCGCCTCGATCGTAAAAACTGCGGCGGTGGGCTATTCACTCTTCGCTGCACCGATCACGTCACCAGCAGTGTTGGCCACGGCCAAAAGCAGGTCGGCCAATCCGTCGAATCTGGCCGAATTTCTCGTCACGGTCGACGGGGAATTCAAGGCTACCCCGCAACCGAAGATGACTTGGGTCCATCGCTATTTTCTCGAGTGCAAGGATGAAGTCACAGCCAATCTCGAAAAGCTCGCCGAGCGGCAGGATCAACTCGAAGCGGCCGAGGATCGCCTAATCAGCGGTACATCCGGCGCCAACATCCAAGCAGTGATCGACGAGCGCAAGGCGCAAATCGCAGACCTCAAGGCGAAGCTGACGCTCAAATCCGCACCCGACGGTGCGGTGAACCCGACACTCGACAAAGACGGCAACCTGACAGGGTTGGTCGCTGATCTTCCGGCGACACAGTTCGAGAAGTGGTTCAAAGTCGCCGACCGTCCGGAGCTCGTGAGGGCGGACAGTTTGGAAGCGAAGCGCGCGGTCAAGAAGCCACCGCCGCTTTGGTCCGTGATCGACCTAGCTCTGGCCGTGGACAACGAAACGGTACTTGTCGGGCGCTATGGCTACCGGCTGACGATCAAGGTCGATGCCCAGCTTGCGGCGCAATTGAGCTGCGGCCGCACTTTGCCAGTTCAATGTGCCAAGCAGGACGGCCGCGCCGATACTGTCACGGGCCGTGACCTCATCTACCGAGTGCCAGTGCCGGCCTCAGCACAGCTTGTGCCGATTTATTGCAAGCCCCAGGCGGACGTCGCCTGCAACGCACCCAGCGATTGGGGAAGCGAGGCGACGACGAGCCTCGCTGTAAAACTGCCGCAATTGGCTCGTTTGTCCTCGCTGCGCACTGGCGGCGGCGGTATCTTTGGCAGCAAGAAGGTCGCGGCGGAATTCGACGCCACCGGATCGCCGGTCTCGCTCGAATATGACAAGGGATCAGCGTCAAAGGATGTGGCGTCGATAGCGGACGCTCTGGCCACAGCGGGTCCGACGGTCCGAGACGCTCGTTCGGCCGCGCTGACGCGCGCCTATAACGAGGACAAGACCTGGCAGGATCTGCAAGACTTGCTCGACAAGCAACTGTCCGAGACTCCCTAGATGAGGCTGGTTTACGTCCCATCGCTGCGGATGAACGACAGTTTTGCGATTCTTTCGAACCGAAGCAGGCGATCATTGAGCTCGTGAACAGCAGATCGTTACTTTGCGGTCCCCGGGAGGGTGCCGAGATCCTCGGACCTCATGTTTACCCAACGCGGGCATTCGCTCACGGCGTTGGGCGCACCATCAGTTCATCTCGGCTCGGGGAGCCGGTCCCGCCAGTTCCTGCTGCAACGAAAGATCGTAAATGTCCCAGACTCTGGCGCTCGCTGAGATCAAGCGCTTTCTCTCCAACCCGAATCCAGAGGTACTCAGTATCAGCGGGCGCTGGGGGGTCGGAAAGACATATGCTTGGGATGAGACGCTAAAGGAAATGCGGTCCACGACAACGCTGCGTAGCTACGCCTACGTATCGGCTTTCGGACTGAGGACCCTCGACTCGCTCAAGACCGCCATAGTGCAGTCCACGGTCAGTCTGGACGGCAAGGAACTTGAGCCCACGGTCGACTCCTTTCTTGACCACCTGACCAGCGTTGCGGGAGCCCGAAAGCTGTTGGGCGAAGGCACAAGGAAATCGTTCGCATTATGGAGCAAAGGAGTGTCAACGCTTCCGTACGTTGGTAAGCTCGCCGACCTCCTGGCTCCGGGCGCAGCGCTGCTGATTCGGAAGCAGATCGTCTGCATCGACGATATCGAGCGGGCCGGCGACGGACTTAATGTCGCGGACATACTCGGCCTCGTGTCGTCGCTTCGTGAACGAAAAGGTTGCAAGGTCGTCCTCCTACTTAACGAGGATAACCTCGGCGATCAGGGGCTGAAGTACCGAGAATATCTTGAGAAGGTGGTCGATCAGGCGATCAAGTTTCGGCCGACAGCAAAGGAATCTGCGGAGGCCGCGCTCGACGCGACGGATCGTCTGACTCCATCTCTAAGCGCCAAGACTGTTTCACTTGGCATTATCAACATCCGCGTCATCCGCCGCATCCGCCGCTTCTTCTCACACGTCGAGCCGCTGCTCGCAGGCCTGCACGAGGGTGTCACCGAGGCCGTGATCAGCTCTATCGTTCTTTTGGGGTGGTGTGTGTTTGAACCGCAGTTGGCTCCCGAACTCGAGCGGGTCCGGCGGTTCAATCAGTTCGCCGGATTTTTCGGCGAGGATCAGCGTAGCCTGGAAGACAAAAAGACCGACCTCATAATCCAGGAATACGGTTTCCAAAATTTCGAAGCGTTAGACGCTTTGCTCCTCGCCGGGCTGCAATCGGGCGCCTTTGACAACGCGATGTTGGTGTCCGAACTGTCGAAAATCGATGCACGGCTCAGGAAGGAAGATGTTCAAGTCGCTATCGGACGACCCTGGTCCATATTCAGCGATAGCCTCGATGACAATATCGACGAGTTCATCGCCGCGCTGGTCGCAGTTATCGAAAAATACGGGAAAGACATGGCGCCGAGTGACGCGACGTCAGCCCTGTCCTTTCTCCGTGAGTTTGATCGCCAAGAGGAAGCTGATCGGCTGCTTCAAGTTTACGTCGCTGCCCAGGAAGGCAAGCCGCGCGAATACTTCGCGGCTCAGCATGATCGGTATTCGTCTCCGCTCGATGCCGGCATTGCCGCCGCCTTCGAGAGGCGCCTCAAGGCCATGCCACTCAACCGCGATCCGGGCGTCGTCCTGCTCGACATTGCCTCCAAGGACGGATGGAATCCCATCGATATCGAGTTCCTCGCGTCCGTACCGGTCGAAGAGTATCGAGCGCTGGTCAAACGGTTGCGGGGAGCAGAGCTGCAGGCAGTGATTGTGGCCGCGCTCCGCTTCGACGAGATCCACGGCGTGGGGACCCATGAGCGCGATGTATCGCAGCGAATGCAGGAGGCCTTGCAGCTCGTGGCCGCCGAAAACGCACTCAATGGCATGAGACTGAAGCCCTATCTTAAAGCCACGCCGGCTCCCGATGCAGGTGCTTAAGTCGCGCGCCGCCAGTGCCCGAGATCGCGTGGTTGCGGACGCGATAACATGCTGAGATCGACGCGTGGCGATGCTGCTGAAAAAGCCAGCTCCGCATCGCCGAAACGCGCGACGATAGTCAGCCATCCGCGGCAGCCGTCTGGACCGAGATCCTCGCAAAGTTTGAGGCGCTCCGATTGCAGAATAATAGGGGAAGAACCATGAGGTTTTTATTCGCCGCACTTGCCTTGGCCACGCTGGTCGCCCCAGCGATGTCGGAAGCCCGCCAACATTATCGGTACAGTTATCGCTACGGCGGCTCATCAGAATATTACACGGCACGAAGCGGGCATCGAGTGCACCGCCCAACGCGCGCGGCGAGCGCTCCTACTGGCGCCAGCGCTCAATGCCGTGACGGTTCCTGGAGCTTCAGCGAAAGCCGCCGAGGAACGTGCTCTTGGCACGGCGGCGTCGCACGCTGGCGCTAATCCTTCATAGTCGACGCGTTGCGGAAGGGCCCGAACAGGGTCAATATGCCCAATAGCTAGAGGGGACGGAACATGAAGCGTATCTTGTTTGCGATTTCGGGGCTGTTGTTGGCGCCCTTGGTCTTTTCCACGGCTCCCGCGCATGCCGCAACGACAGCGCGCAACTACGACTGCACCAAACCGGGCAATGCTAATAAAGCCGTGTGCAAGAACGCGGCGGCGGCCAAGCCCGCGACTGCCCCTGCCACCAAAGCGCGCAACTATGATTGCTCGAAGCCCGGCAACGCGAACAAGGCAGCCTGTAAATCGGCTGTGACGCCGGCACCGACAGTGACCAAGGCACCGACCACCACGATTACGAAAACGACGCGTAACTACGATTGCTCGAAGGCGGGCAATGCCAACAAGGCAGTCTGCAAAGGCACGGCGACGACAACGACGACGGTTTCGCGTCCGGCGCCCAGCGCGCAGGTGTCACGTCCGGCGCCGGCGGCTCCCGCGACCCGTGCTCCGGCGTCTGGCCAGAACACCAACCCCGGTGGCCCGAACGGCGCGACGGCAAAATGCCGAGATGGCAGCTACAGCCATTCGGCGCATCGCGCCGGGACCTGCGCGCGCCATGGCGGCGTGGCGCAGTGGTATTGATCTGAGAGTATTGGGGTAGAGCCCGGGCCGCGGAGGGCGCCGAGCTCAAGCGCCAGGAGCAGGCGCAAAGCCAGCGATCATCGACTGCCTACCGCGCACAACGCCGAGCAGGGACGCCTTTGACTCCGCAACATAGAGATTGCACTTCCCCCCTAGCCTATCGCACAATCGGATAGCGGGAAAGGAGCGCAAGTGACCGATCCAACGGCGCAACATCTGTACGTGATGCAGAACGAATTTGGCTGCATCAAAGTCGGGCGCAGCGTCGATCCGTGGCAAAGGCGGCACTCACTCCGTCAGAGCGAGCATTGTCAGGTAGAATTGATCATCGCGGTCGAGGGCGGTGGCGAGGACGAGGAAGCGATCCACTATCGTCTCCGCAAGCATCACCTCGTAGGAGAATGGTTTAACGGCACGAACGCCACACGAAACGCGGTCGCCAAGGAATTCCAGCCGCTAGCTCTTGATTGGAAATTCAGGCACGATCCCGAAGGCGCAGCTGAGTGGCTCGACCATTTCCAAGTTGTGAGAAAAGCCGATGCCAACAAGAAGTGGATCACCAGCGAGATAGGCATCATGCGAGGCCTACCCGAGCCCCACTATATCCACGATGGCGCGGTATTCAGTATTTCCTATTTCTACCGGAACGGTGAGCAGGCCATCGTTTCGGTAGGCAGAGTCGACGGACGCTCGACTTACATCTGGCACCATCCCGTGACCGGTGAACGTATCGCCGTTCCTGAGTATACGTCGAACCTGGCGTTGGCCCTGACCGCTTGGCCCGACGATGCGCGGCCAGCGTCATGGGAAGGAACTGCACCCGAATGCTGTATAGAGGCCCTTCGCGCTATTCGCCGTATGATGCCGAAGGTGCCCCGGTTCTGCCCCTCTGACGACTATGAGGGCACTCAATGACGGATGCGGCTAAACTCGATCTCCTCGACCTCCTAAAGAAACAAGTCGGGTAGCTTGGTAAGAATACCTTTCGAGCTAGCCAGCATCAATCTCCAATAAGCCAAAGGTGCGCTGCACGACTGCGCAACTCACGCTGCCTTCGGTCCAACGCCTCCTCATTCCATTCACCTTCAGCTAGGATCAACTTTGTAGTGTCGAAAGAGACAGAGTTGTTCTTCTCAGTGTAGATTACCTTTTTGCGGTCAAAATCGTAATTCTTCGCACGATAATTTTTTGTTCCGGCGAGCAAGGCAAGATTAGCAAGGCGGTGGATCCAGCCTCGGTGTGCCTCCAGATCGAAGCGGCTCTGCCAGTACGGGTCGGCAAGCGATTGAGGTAAGACATGCTCGATGGTGACATGCCCATCGTAGGATTTAGTCACCGACTCGTCTTGGTCGGCCTCCTCGATCCTAAGCAGTACTGCCTGAGCAAAGGGCCGCGTATAGATTTCGCCGTCGATGAATTGCAGGAACTCTTCGTTGTTTGAGGCATCTCTCACGATGCTACGGATCAGGTCGGCGACTACTGGCCGATTCTCGACCTGCAACGCTTTGATAATTTGAAAATAGACCGTCTGTCGCGCTGTGAACGCTAGCCGCCGCACCCAGTTTTGGAACGTGATCTTTTCGAGAAGGGAAAGGTAGTCAGCCTCTGCCATGCCAGCGGCGGGCCGGTCGAGAAAGGCCAGCAGTGGAGGAATCCACTCTTCAAATTTCACCCGCCCGAGAGAGCGGAGTGCTCGCTTGGCAGAGACGCTGTCAAACTCCCCATTGAGAATTCGCATGTAGTTTCGGGCAGAATCGTTTGTGTGACGCAGGAAGTCGAATGGGCGTCCCTTGAACCCACTAATGATCTCGGCGAACTCCTCGTGCAGCGAGCCTCGGGCTTTCGCAGCCGTCAGCGAGGTCCGGTAATGACCCAGGAAGCCGTCGAGCCGATCGACGCCGACCGTGTCTTCGAGTTCGAGCCATGCCTCCTCCAGTTCGGCGCTGAGTGTTTGGTCCGACAGCTCGGAGAAGAGCGCGTTTTTGATTAAATCAGCGTTGGAGAGCGCGAGGCCGCGAGCGTTCAGCACGTTGAAGAGACGATAGGCCGAGGACAGAGACCCGGTTGTCACGAACACAACATACACCTGGGTGAGGAGGTAGTTTGCAAACGCCTTCAGCGCGGCCTCATCGCGCTCCGCGCAGAAGGCGTCGATCGCGGCGAGGTTTTCGATGATCCGAAGCTTCGGAGCGTCGCTTGCCGCCTGGATTTCAGCCTCATGCGCTGGCTCAACCGGCTTGCCGTCCAACACGTGTAGGCGGAAGAACTTTTGATCTTTTCGGCGAAGTGTGAGGCGGGGCGCACCTTGTTCGCCAGTAAGCTCGTTGGCTGGAAGTACACGTTTACCTAACGCGGTACGCGCTGGCTCCGATACATGGTCGCGGAGGCGCGCGAGTATCAGGTTAAGCGTCGTCAGACGTTGCTGGCCGTCAACAACGTCGTATAGCCGGTCCCGCTCGCGCTCGATCGTGATAAGCGAGCCAATAAAATACTCCGTGTCATTGCGAACATGCGCTTCCCAGACGTCGTCGAGCAACTGCTCGACATTCTCCCGCGTCCACGAATATGGGCGCTGATAGGGTGGCACCTCGTACCGAATCTCTTCGGTGAGAACTTGGGATATTTTCCGTTCCGATGCCTGCATGCCCGCTCCCCCATTACTTTGTAACATAGACGCGAGAATCACGCTCGCGCATCCGCTACCAGCCTTTCCCTTCGGCCCGCGCCGCGGTGACAGCGTGCTGGTGCGATGACAAGTACAAGGGCAAGCGGAGCCTCTGACAAGGGTAGAAGCGAGCTCGCGTCTATTTGGAACGAAGTGACCGCGACGAACCCATGGGACACGGGCTGAGGCGGATGCACGGCGTCGAACTGTGGCCACGTGTCGATGGTCGGAGTTGACGATTAACTCCAAGCGTTGCTCAGCTACGGGCCTTTACGGGAGGCCCTATGCGCGGTGGATATATCAAAAGCGTACTGGCAGTCGCGCGATTCGCCGAGACGGTCGGCAGCGGTGCGCTGGCAGATCGGTTGATCCGAGAGGCGCTGGCACTTGGAAATTTAGAGACAAAAGGCAGACGGCACCTAGACGACCTGTCAGCTGCCACTCGAACCTCCGAGGGCAAAATGTCTCTGCCGGACGCTGCCACATTCGACCCAGGCCAATTTGGAGAACCCGAGCTAATACCTCGTCAGTTTTGGCAGCGCGCGTCCATCAGCGAGCGTGACGGCTGGGACCTCCGCCAAGGTGTAGTCTGGGCTTACGACTTGGCGGAAGAATATGCCTTCTTCGCCGACCTGACCATCAAGGTGAAGGACCTTAATGTCCTGATCAAAGCCAATGACAGGCGGGCTATCGTCGATAACCCAGAGAAACGCCCTCGTCGTAGAAATGCTGAATGGGGTGAGTGGATCGCAGCGCTGGCAGCGCTCGCTTATAACCGGAAGATCGTTCCCGGCATGAACTTGACCGCGCTCCGCGAAGCGATCGATGATCAGTTGGACGACTGGAGACTCGACGAGTGTCTCATGTCGCAAACTACGCAGAATGAGGCACTCAACCCGGTCATCGACTGCTTCGCCTCGGACCCCCCGACACTCGAAAAACCTTAATCGGTGTGGCCGTTCGCAGCCGCCAGAGTTCGCAGATAGATGGTGCCGCTCCAAATGAAGGAGCGAACATGTCCCACAAGTCAAAATCCACACCCGAAATCGAACCCCGGGCGGTAAGCGTCGATGGCTTTTGCGCCGCCATCTCGATCGGGCGCACTTCAGCCTATGAGGCCATCAACGACGGCGACGTTGAAACCCTACTCTACAAGGGCCGGCGGCTCGTCACCGTCGCATCAATCGATGAGTTGATAAAAAAACGAGCGCTGCGGGGAGCACGCTGATGGCCCGACCGAAAGTCAGCGCCTGGTCCGCCGCGCCTCGCGACCACCACCCCGCCCGGCAAGCCGGCTTTGAGTTTGAAACTCAGCACAAGGCTCGGTCCGTAGATCGACGAAATGGACGCAGCCTCGAGCAACTGCAGGAACCCAACCGGCAGGTCAGGAGAATAGCCAGATCGCTTTTGGATCGGCAACGACGGCCCCGAAATATGGCGAGCGCACGAACGAAGCGAAGCTGGAAGCTTGTCTTTGTCGGACAGCTAAGTTGGCTAATCGCGAGACAGGGAAAGAAGCTCTGGCTCTGCACGGGGATGCCCTATGGCTGGCTAATCCCAGCCACCGAGCTCCCCGACGCCGATCCGCGCCGGTTGCGGGAACAACTCAGAGCTGTTTTCAATCGGGCCAAGCTCGGACAAGCCGGCGGTTGGGCGTACTTCGTCCTGGACATCGAATATATCGAGCACCTCAATGCGTACTCTTTTCACGTGCACGGCATCGCGACCAGTCGCATCGCGCGCCGTTTCAGAGCCCTGCGCGATCGGCCCAAGTTTAGGTGGCCGGAGGGTAGCATCGGCGCCCCGCGACGCCCCATTCAGGTCAAGAGGATCAACCGCGGGGAAGGCGCGCGGGTCGCGAATTATCTACCGAAGACCTACTTTGGATGCCGCGTCTACCGGCTGGAGCGGGGGCAATACATCCGCACTGCCAAGCGCGTGCGCATCCCCGAACCGCGCCATTCCGAAATGCTATTGTGGCTGGCTCGATGGTCGATCGACGACTTCGTGCTGCCGGTGAATCTATATTTCGGGCAGGGCCAATTGGAGGTGTCTTCACGTGGCTGACAACCCCAAATGATGGCTAACTTAGGTAGACATAGGCAGGCGGTTGGAGGGGTATGTCTCGCTAGGCGTAAGAGGTTGGATTCTCTCAATACAGGAAACTGGAAATCGGCCCCAAATGTCGGAACGAACATTAAACCCGAACATGGCGCTCGGCGCGCGGCTGGGCGCCAACGGGGACTACCGCCGCCATCTGAGCCTACTCAGGTATCCCTCGCCCCCGACAAATGTACGCCATCTCAACGTACGTTTATTTAGGGAGAAAGTGCGATTGGAGGGATACAAATGTACGATCGCGCCCAACGTCTCGCACTCTATGAAATCGTCTCGTACTTTTAAACCAGCGGCACGACGGCTCGCGCAGCTAGTTCGTCCAATGCATCACTGATATGACGCGCGTAGTGCCGTTCGATCATCTCCACACTGGTATCGTGGTTTGCGGCCACCAACCTGATCGGCAGGCCCGCCCCCAGGCAACGGACAATGGATGTATGGCGCAAGGCATACGGAATCGTGCCAGACATACCAGCGCTGTCGGCTATAGCCGCGAAGGGGCGAGTTAATTCGCTTGCTGAGGTCCACCCTCCGCGTTCCTTACGCCTCCAAACGGTTCGCCCCGTGTTCGCATCGTACCCAGCTTGCTCGTGGCGCCAACGCTCCAAAAGCGGCTCAGAACCTTTCCGCCCTTGCATCGCCGGCCGCAGAGCCTCAATCACATCGGAACCTACGGGGACGCGGATGGTCGGCTTATCCTTGCTTGGTTTGCCCTTCCATGATGCGGGAACAATGATCCGGGAGGCGTCGACCTGGACGTCTTGGACGCAAATTCGGGCAACCTGCGAGAATCTCGCGCCGGTTGCGCCGAGAACAAGAATCATTCGGAACACATCGCCATCGTCGTCGTGTTTCATGGCAGTTCGGAGAAGCCGACGCAGTTGCTCATCGGTCAGAATCTGGCTGTCCCGCGCTACTTGGTGCGGCGCCTGTTGGTTCGTTGAGTCGAGGCCCTCGGCAATCAGTTCCCGCGTCTGCGCATCCGGCGCTGAAATCCTTAGAGCGGCCCGAAAATCATTCGTTGTTCGCTGCCCACTGGACGCTGCGCCAGCAACCCCCTGTCGCCATGCCACCAACTGTTCCTTAGTCAGCGCGTAGAGGGGAGTGCTGGCAAGGTCGGCGTCGGTGAGAACGTGTTTGTCAAGCCGATGGGCGTCACTCTTTACCGTCCCGGGGATCTTCCCCTTTCTCTGGGCTGCTGCGGCGTCACGTTTTGCAATGTACGCCTCTACGGCATCCCTGACGGTGGGGATCGTTCCTCCGGATGTAGCAGCAACACGCCTGCGGTCGTCGGTCACATACCGTTTCGCGGCTTTTTCCGCCTGCTGATAGCTAAGAGTATCTACGCCATCCGCGTCCAATACATCGTCGGCAGCGCTCAAAGTTTCCTGACGATATTTCTGGTCACCCTGATACCACCTCACCAGCCAGCGCCCACCTCGCTTGCCCTTACGATAGCCAAGATGAATATGCGTGCCGCTGTCGATCTCCCGCCAGTGGACGCCTTCATCCAGGCTAGCGCGAGCGGCACGAGTGCCTAGACGTGCTTCAACTACTGTCTTAGCCATGATTTATTCCATCAAATATCCGTCAAATATATTCCCGCGCACTGAAGCGAACAATAGCGTATCCTGAATGCCGAATCGCACGGGATACTGCGGTTTCTGGCGAACACCGACGACCAGCGGGATTTCCGAGTCTACGCTCTCTCACGGCGAAAACACGGGTTCGAGTCCCGTAGGGGTCACCAATCTTTTCAATCACTTAGCTGACGCTCGACAGGATCAAACCGGGAACATCGTCAATACGTCGTCCATAGACGTACAGGGCCAACGGTGGACCGTCTTGGACGATTTTCTCGATCACAGACGGACCGGCTCAATACTCCGCCGCCGCGCAAAACCTGCCTTCGAAGCCAGTAATTACACGTCGTGATTTACAGCGCGCTGGCGCTCATGCACAAGCCGAGTGGTGCACGACGGCCCGCCAAAGAAAATGCATCCGGCAAAGCTTGGCTCGTGAGATCGAGCGCGAAAAATTTGGGGCGATTGGCAGGCTCATCAATGTCGGACTCGCTGGGATTTGCCCGCCGTAAAGATTCTTAATCGGAAGCCGCATAGAAGAATTAGGACGCTTGCTCCCTGACTGGCTTCTTTCCACCACCTTTAGGTGGCAACTTTCCGCATCTAAGCGAGATATTGAGGGGGCCGCTCTGTGCCCGTTATTCACTGCTGATTTTGCGGGAGACCCGGGAGACCCGGGAGACCCGGGAGACCCGGGAGACTGAACGATGGCTTGCCTCGCCGTCCAGAGCGTTTCGTGCACTTTCCCCCATTGGCAGGAGACGACAGGGTGTGATGACAGTATTCTACTGAGCAACCGAACGGAGGCGCGGACAGTGGGCGGGGGCAGGCATTGGCACGGTTGAATTCTCCCAAACGGCCGCCAGCCGATTTTGCCTACCGCTCCGACCCGGAACTCAGCAACCCTCGCGGCTTCCTTACACGCGCTTTCGCCGACCTTGCCTCCTCACTGGCGATCGGTTGGACCTTGCACAAGGCAGGGTTCGGCAGCCGCCGCCGCGCGGCCCTGCTGGGCTGGATCTGGCTGGTCGTCCCACCGTTCGCCACAGCCGCGACCTGTCTGTATTTCCAGTCGCGGCGAATCCTCGATACCGGTCCGACAAAGCTCCCTTATAGCTTGCACGTCTTCATCGGCGTCATCGTCTGGCAATTGCTGGTCGATAGCATGCAGGCGCCGATACAGCAGATCCGCAGCGCCCGCGGCATCGTCACCCGCTCCACCCTGCCGCACGAGGCGCTGCTGATCGCCGGGCTATGGGACGTGCTCGTCGGTGCGGCGATCCGCCTGCCGTTGATCCTAGTCGCGGCGCTGGCTGTCGGAGTGCCGCCGGGGTGGAGCGCGCTGTTGATCCCAGTCGGCATGCTGGCAGTGATTCTCTTCGGCTTCGGCTTGGGCCTGCTCATCGCGCCGCTCGGCGTGCTTTATGACGACGTACAGCGGGCGATGTTCCTGATCACAGGCGTCTGGTTCGTCCTGACGCCAGTTATGTATTCGGCCGACCGGGGCGGGCTTTCGCGGCTGAACCCGCTGACGCCGCTGCTCGATACCACCCGCAGCTGGCTGGTGACGCCGGCCATTGCGCCAGGTTTCTCGATCGTAGTCTCTGCGAGCAGCCTGCTGCTGCCGATTGCCTGGCTGGCTTATCGCTTGGCGCGTCCGCACATCGTGGAAACGCTCGGATGAGTGGGGCTGGACCGCTACACCTGGCCGGCGCGGCTAAAGCGCTCCTCGAGGTCCACCAGGTTTCGAAGAAGTTGTGCACACATGTCGGTCGCGCGCGCCGCTATGCACTCGCCGATATGCTGGCGGAGGTCTATCCCGTACAGCGCACGCCGAAACTGCGGCCGAATGAACGATGGGTGCTACAGGACCTCTCGTTCTCGCTTGGCCGCGGCGAGGCGCTGGCGATCGCCGGCCGCAACGGCGCCGGCAAGAGCACCTTGCTGAAGATGATCGCCGGCATCCTCAAGCCGAACCAAGGCAGCATCACCCTTCGCGGACGGGTGGCCGCGATGTTGGAGCTCGGCACCGGCTTCAGTCCACTGCTGACGGGAGGCGAGAATGTCGAGGCGGCCGCCAGCGCTTTCCACCTCGATCGCCGTGCCCGCGGCGCGCTGATGGAGCGCGTCAGGGACTTCGCAGATATCGGCGATGCCTTCGACGCACCGCTCCAGTCCTACAGTTCGGGTATGCGCGCCCGGCTCGCTTATGCCATCGAAGCGCATCTCGGCGCCGAGCTGCTGCTGATCGACGAGGTACTCGCGGTCGGCGACTATGCCTTCCAGCTCAAGTGTATGAAGCACCTGCGCGGCCATCTCAATGCGGGCGGCGCGCTGATCCTGGTCTCGCACAACGTCCATCAGGTCCAGTCGATCTGCGAGCGCGCGATCGTGCTGGATCAGGGGCGCCCGGTGTTCGACGGCGACGCGGTGGCGGCGATGACGCATATGCTGACGATGAACCAGCCGCTGGGCGGCCCGTCGGATCGCGCGCCGCCGTTCAGCGAGATCCGCATCGATACGGTCGAGATAGATCAGCCCGGGCCGCTCACGGTGGGTGGGCCGCTGGATATCACCGTGCGGTGCGAGGCCAACAAAGCAACCGACGCGATCTGGTGCGTCAGCATCTGCACGGTCGATAATTGGGTCTGCATAACCAGCCTGTTCGACACGACGCGGCGGTCGCTACCCGTCGGCGTCTCGACGCTGCGCTGTCGGATTCCCCGGCTGCCGCTGGCGGCGGGAAGCTATTTGTTGCGCGCGGCGGTAATCGATGCCGATACTCTCCATGCGCTTGCTTTTTTCGGCCATGAGGAACTCGGCCTTCGGTTCGCCGTAGAGGCGCCACCGGATCCGTTCATGAACCTGCTGTCCGCCTACAACCAACTGGTGCAGATCGATGCCGAATGGAATTGAGTCGCGTGAAGCGGAAGGGACGGCAGCGGAGGAGGGAAATCGCATCGATCTCGCCATCCGACGCGGCGTCACCTTCCTCGAGACGGCGCAGCTGCCGAGCGGGGAAATCCCGATCGAAATCGCAGCCACCGCCGATATGTCAGGCGAGCGCGTGCCTGAGCCTGTCGTCTTCTGCTCGGCGCTGGCGGCGCGTGCGCTGTCGACAACACCCGAGGCGGCGCGAGTCTGCGCGCGCGCCTGTGATTTCCTGCAGCGCGAGATGCGCCGCGGCGGCCTGTGGCGCCACCCGTCGACCGCCAAGCCGGACCATGTCTACACACCGCTCGACGTCGACGACACCGCGCTTGCCTCCGCGGCGCTGCGCGCGGCCGGACGGCCGGTTCCCGACAATCGCCGCGCCCTGGTGCGCGAGCGCGAGCCGGACGGATTGTTCCGGACCTGGATCGTACGCTGGTGGCCGCACCCGTTTCTGACGCGCCACTTCTTCAAATATGTCGCGGAGCCGCATGACGTTGACCTAGTGGTCAATGCCAACGCCGTCTTTTACCTCGGCGATTGCGAAGAGACCCGCCCGGCCATCGCCCGCATGCTGGCCGTGCTACGAGCGGGTGGCGAGATGGAATCGACTATCTGGTACGGCAGCATCCACACCGCCTGGTATTTCTTCTCTCACGCTTTGCGCGGCATCGCGCCCGAGGCGGGTGAGATCATCCTGCCACGCCTCCGCGCCGCCGTGCCGGGCAATGCGCTCGACCTCGCCACCGCTACCGCGACGCTCGCACTCTGGGACGAAATGCCCGATCCCGAGCCCCTACTCGCGGCGCAACGCAACGACGGGAGCTGGCCCAATGTCGGCTTCTACCACATGGGCCGGCGCCGGTTGGAGCCGCAGCCGCGGACGCCCTGGTGGGGATCCGAGGCGCTGACGACGATGTTCGCGGTGGAAGCGTTGAGTCGTTGCCGCGAAAGGCTTCGCAGCGCGTGACTGGCAAGGTGCAGTCGGCGGGCCCTGACGGGCGCCCGATCAACCCGCGGCCGCGAGCGTGGCAGCGGGTGCCTGGCTCGACGCGGTCTCGCGCCGCTCGATCGCGGCCAACAGATACGCCGCCAGTTCCGCGCCGGCGTCCAACGGCAGGGGCTTGCGCGTCATCGAGGCCCTGCTTCATCATCGCGCCGGCCACAAATGCCGTCCTGCCTTCATCCAGGCCGAGCGCATGCTGAGCAGCGGTCCGACCGTGCGGTTGCCCGTTGCCGCACGTCTGTCGCCGCTTGCGAGCATCGCGCGCCTGGCGCGGGCCGAACAATGGTGGAGCTACAAGCTTTCGCCCATGCTCGCAATTTACTACGCCACACTGCTGCGGAGCGGCATGAGCGTAGCCGAAGCGGGGTGGACCGGCCTGCTGCTTCTCACGGGCATCGGCGCCTGCGCGGCCTATGTGAGCCTCTCGAACGATCTGGCCGACCGCCGCGACGATCGGATCGCGGGCAAACCCAACCGGCTCGAAGGGAAGTCCCCTCCTGCGGTCGCGCTTGCACTGGCAGTGCCGCTCGCGCTGGGGGCAGCCGTCGCCTGGTGCTGGCGAAGCGATCTGCTGGCATTGCTGGCGTTCGCGGGCTCATGGATCAGCTTCACGGCCTATTCCTTCGAACCGTTACGCCTCAAGACGCGCGGCATCTGGGGCATCGTCGCGGACGCATCGGGCGCGCACGGCTTCCCGGCGCTGCTGGCGGCGCTGCTCGCTTTCCACGCGGCCGGCCGAGCACCGGACTTGCTATGGTGCGTCTGTGCCGCGACTTGGAGCGGAGCGTTCGGGCTACGCGGCATCTTGTGGCATCAACTGCTCGACGCGGAGGCAGATCGGCGCAGTGGGACGGCGACCTTCGTGCAGCGGTATGGCGCCGCGGTCAGCCAGAAGATCGTCGGGCACGGCCTGTTCCCGATCGAGCTGGCGCTGTTGCTGATTCTGCTCTGGCTCGTGCCTGGCCGCGGATCGATGTTCGCGCTCGCATTGTACAGTCTTTACGTTGTCGGCGCGATGGTGCGGCTCGAAATCCGCCCGACGCTCGTCGTCGCGGTTCCGCGCTATTCGTTGCTGCTGGTCGCCTTTTATGTCGCGATCTGGCCGTTGGCGCTGCTGCTCGACTCGGTTTGGCGGCACCCGCTCGACATGGTCGTCGTCGCTGTTCACGCTCTGTTGTTCCACCGCCCGATCCTCGAGCTACTCGATACGGCGCGCCGGGTAGTTTGGCGCTGAAGCGCGGCCCGCGACCCTTCGCCGGTCACCAGCTACCAAGGATCGAGCATTAACCCTGACCAAGGCAATTAACGAGATGGGCTGGCGTATTTTCCGGCGAGAGATGTACTGGCTCCCTATCGTCAGCTCCTACGGATCGGCGGCCTTGCTGTGACGTAGCAGCGGAGGTGGGGCTGCCCCCTCCGTGTGCGACGCGCGGGCGCCACTCGACCATGCCGGTATTCGCGCTGTCGCGACGCGTCCTTCGCGCGCGCAATCCGTCGACCAGCCGGATGCTCGCGCGCAGGGTGCCGGGGCTAACTGCGCCCCAAATCGCCCAGGCGATTGTTCGAGCGGCATTCATATTCCAGCCCAATGCACGGCTCCGGAGCAGGTCGCGCAACACGCCCGGCCGTCCGCCCGACCACAGGCGAAGGGAGCCAACCGCGCGCAGCGTCTCGGGACGCAGGTCGTCGTCAGTCTCCATCTCGGGGGGGACGGGCCGGTCGGCACGCCGTTTTGCGTACGCGTGCTGCAACCGAGCTACGGGGATGTTGAGCCGCGAGCTCCTATCGCTAAAGCGGTAGCGATAGAGCGGTTCGGTTAGCACCATCAATGTTCCCGCAGCGACGATGCGATAGTATAGGTCGGTGTCCTCAAAATAATCGGTTCCAGCCGCATAGCCGCCGACCTGGTCGAATACCTTTTTTCTATACATGATCGATCCGTGCGCGATTGGCGGAGCGTTGCGCGCATCGACCGCGCGGGATCCGCTCCGCCGGGTCAACCGGCCCTTGCCGTCTATCGCGTCGAACACGGTGCCCACCAGCACCACGTCGGGCCGCGCATCGAGGAGCGCGAACTGGCGTTCGAGCCGTCGAGGCAGCATGATATCGTCGGCATCCATTCGGGCAACGATCGGCGCCAAGGCAGCGTTGGCCACCCAGTTCGATGATCCGACCGGGCCGCCCGATGTCGTGCGCTCAAGCAGTCTGATCCGCGTGTCTCGCCGGGCCCAGTCGCGCAGTCGCTCGCTAGACCCATCGCTGGATCCGTCATCGCCGATGACCAATTCGAAATCGGCGAAGCTTTGTTCTAAAATGCTCGCAATCGCCGCATCGAGAAACGGCATCGCGTTCTTGACCGGCATCACTACACTTAATCTGTACACCCCGTTTCCCCCGGAACGGAGTTAGCTTTATCAGCCCGGCAAGGGAGCGGCTAGTGCAGAGCGGCTCACGCCACGCTGATGGTCATGTAAGGTTTGCTTTCGCAATTTCACTGCGCCAGAAGTCTAGAACCTGCCATGCCGGTGTTGCCTCCGCCACTTTGTACGCTTTGGGTCGGCCCGTCGCTGGGCGCGGTCGAGCGTGCTTGCCTGAGGTCAGCGCTCGCACAAGGCCACGCGGTGACCCTCTATTGCTATGATGTACCCTCGGGGGTGCCGGCAGGTATCGCCATCCGGGACGCCGCGGAGATAATGCCGGCCGACCGGATCATTCATTACCGCAGTGGCAGCGTTTCGTTGTTCTCCAACATGTTCCGCTACGCGTTGTTAAAACAGGGCAAAGGCGTCTGGATCGATACCGACATCTATCTGCTGAGGCCGATTCCCGACGATGACTATGTTATCGGCTGGCAATGCGATTCCTGGCTCAACGGTGCTGTGCTCAGGATTCCGGATACAGCTCCGTTGGTCGATGAGCTTCAGGCGATGTTTGACGAGCGTTTGATACCCCCTTGGCTGCAGCGCCTGCCGCTGGCTGTCGCATGGTGCCGCCGGCTGGCGACGGGGCGCAGCGATATAGCGTCGATGCCTTGGGGCACGTTCGGTCCGGCGGCGCTGACGGCGCTATGCCGCAGGCTGAACCTGCTCGGCTTGGCGTCGCCGCCACACATCTTCTACCCCGCGCCATATCAGCAGGCGAGCTGGATATTCGAGCCAGATCGCAGGAAAACGGATTTTATCCGTCCAGACACCGTTGCCATCCACTTATGGAACGAGCGGATCAAACATCGAAAGACCGAAAAGGCCCCGGCTGGCAGCTTCCTGGCGAGGCTGCAGGAGGAAGGCGCCTAATCCGCGGTCGGCCTGGTCTGCCGGTCGCGGCAATCCGAATGCGTTCCGCCGGACTTCCAGTTGGTTTCGCGCAAGGCGAGCGATCGCAGGCGCCGCTCCTCGAGCAAAAGCGAAGCGGGGCGCGGGGCGCCGCTATCGTAGCCAATGCTAGCAACGGCGGGGTCTGCGGCAAGGAAGTTTATACGGGGCGCGGTTTCGACGCACGGCTTGGGCGGGCGCGTCCGATGATCCTGGATCGTCGCGAAAATCGCGCGGGGATCGAGCAAGATCGCCGTCACGAACCTGCGCAGCGCCGTACCGAATCTTCGGCGTTTGTATGCCTGGTAGGCGACGATCAGCGCGCGCTTGGCGCGGATCCAGCGCCATGACCGCTTGAGCAGCGGCCGGTCGGGAAACCGTTCGGCATAGATCCGCAGAGTCCGGCGTTTGGATTCGAACATCCTCGCGCCGTCCCCGCCGAGCGAGCCGGGCCGACTGCGATAGCCGACAAGAAAGGCGGGGACCGAGGCGATCGGATGGCGCGCCGCGATCGCTAGTAGGAGCAGCACGTCCTCGGTCCCCTCGGCACCTTCGGCGCGCAGGCGTGGATCATAGCCCCCGGCCTCCGCCAACGCAGCGCGCGAGATCAACGATGCGCTACCGTTACCGACGAGGTTCCGGAATCCCATCCGTTGCAGCGCCGATCCTTCTGCGCTGTCCGCGAGCCCCGAATGGATGATGTCGCTCGCCTCGTCGATCCGCCGGTGCCAGGCGTAGACGAAACCAGGGGTGGGTCGTGTCGTCATCGCCCTGGCCACCAGAACTGAAAGATAGTCAGGGTGCCAGAGATCGTCGGCATCGATCGGCGCGACGAAGGCGCCGGCGCATTGCGCGATGGCGGCGTTCCTGGCCGCCGCGACGCCGCTATTGGGCTGGCGGATCAACCGCGCGCGCGGGTCATTTGCGCAAAAAGCTTGTGCGATCGCTGCGGTGTTGTCGGTTGAGCCATCATCGACGATCAGGATCTCCAGCGCCGGATAGGTCTGCGCCGCGACCGAGGCCAGCGTTTCGGCGAGGGTCCGTTCGGCATTGTAGGCGGGGATGATAGCCGAAACGAGCGGGGTAGGAGGAATCACCATGGCGGGCCAACGGTGCGGCGACCGCCTGTCCGCACTGACCGCGATCACGCCAGCCGTGCCTCCTCGCCGATCTCGCTCGCTGCGTCGGCAAATTCGGCAATGAGCCGTTGCATGCCCTGTTCGATGGTGATGGTAGCGCGCCAATCCAGCAATTCGCTTGCTCGGGCGGGATCGCCATAGAAACGTGCCACGTCGAACGTGCGGGCTGCCACCGTCGATAGCGTGACCGGCGATCGCGCTGCGCGACGGGCATAGTCGGCCAGCTCGCGAAGGCTGCATGGGTTTCCGGTGACGAAATGGACCGGGTCGAACCGATCGCCCGCGACGGCCAGGTCGACCGCGGCATGGAGACCGCGGGCTACGTCGTCGATATGCGTGAAATCGAACAGGCAATCAGGTCCGTCCATGCGCAGCGTCCCGCCCAGTGCCGCCGCTCTGGCAAAAGCGGGGACAACGCGATCGGCATGATCGGTGGTCGATCCATAGACGTTGGAGAAGCGGCAGATATTGGCGACGAAGCCCTCGCGGGCCAAGCTTGTGACGATCTCTTCGCCCGCGACCTTGCTGCGCGCATAAACATTGCGCGGGCTGCACGCGGCCGCCTCACGTACGGGAAGCTCGGCGCTCTCGCCATAGACTTCGCGGCTGCTCGCGAAAATCAGCCACGGAGGCGCCTCCCTCCGGGACGCCATGCCGCGCAGGCGTCCGGCGATCTGCCGTAGCGGTGCGATATTGACCGCCTCGGTTAGTTCGGGATCGCGTTCGGCCCAGGCTACGCGGGAGACGGCCGCGAGGTGGACGATTCCGGTCACGCCCTCGAGCGCGGCATGCAGTGCCGCGGTATCGCGAACATCCTGCGCGGCATGGGAGACCTTGTCGAATTCGCGAACCGCTACTCCATGCTCGCACAGCCGCGCGACGATCGCGCTTCCGATTAACCCGGCCGAGCCCGTAACTAATATCAAATTCGTATCCCCCCGGCCGAAACTGTGTGGCTTTGTGGCTTTATTCGTCATGGCGCAACTGCGAGGTACAATTTTATCGCTTCGATTGTCGGTTGCCGTTGATCATGGAACATCGTCGAACCTGGCCTCCACCCTGACTGATAGCGCATTAGCGTCGCGCCCGGGACGATGCAGCGCGCCGGGGGATCAGCACCACAGCCAGCAGCATGACCAAAGCCGCTGCCCCTAGCAGATATGGCCGAGGAGCGGCGACCGCCGCTGGAGCGCCAAGCATTGGCGCCCAAGCGTGTCTAGAGCACCGAATTCATCGCGTTGGTATCGTCAGCTCCCCGCCCTCTGTCATCGCGAGCAATTGCGCGGCAAGATCCGCCGCTGGGTCCTGCGGAACCCGCGCCCGCGCGACGTCTGCTGCGTGACGGCCGATCTGCGGCCAGCGGTCGCGCGCGTCCCATGCACGTTCCATCGCCGCGTCGAGCGCGGCGACGGTCGCGGAGGGTGCGAGCCAGCCAGTCTCTCCGTCGATCAGTATTTCGCGCCCGCCGCCCGCATCGGTGATTATCGCGGGTCGACCGCTCAGCATCGCCTCGACCAGCGAGAGGGGCAGGCCTTCGCAGCGCGAGGGCAGGACCAGCGCATGATGATCCAGCCAAATCCGCTCCGGCGTGTCGGTGAACCCGCAAAATTCGACATTGTCGAGACCGAGATAGCTCGTCATTCCCGCCAGCCCGACGGCATTGTGTCCGGCACCGTACAAGCTGAGAGTCACTGGCCGCGCGCGCCACTGGGGTTGCGCAAGCACACGCAACAGCAAATCCTGTCCCTTCTCGCGCGTATCGAGCCGCGCGACACAAGCCAGCCGCACGTTATCGGTCGCGGCCGGCCAAGCCAACGGGGCGCTCCAGTTGGCGCAGAACGGATTTCGTACCACGCGCCCTTGCGGCAAATCGAAACCGAGCTGTTGCTGGGTTAAGCCCAGGTTGTGCTCCGAAACGAACAGGGCCGCCATGGTATTGCGATAGCCGTTGCGCCACTTCTCGATCTGGCCGTCCGTAGGCCAGTAAAGGTCGTCCGCCTTCTGACTGATCAGGACGTAGGGAAGGCCGCGTCGCAGGCAGGCCGCCGCGACGTGGAGACCGTCGTAATTGAGCCCCTGCGAAATGATCGCGAGATCGAACCGGCCGGGGTGCAGGGTGCGGTCGAGTACTGCGTCGGTCATTCGCCGGGCGATCGGCCAGAATAGGGCACCCGCCGATCGTACCTTGCGCGGCAACCAGGTCGGCCCCGCCAATTCGACGATCCGGCAACCCAGCGCGGCGAGTTCGCTCAGCCTTCCGCCCGGCGCGTCGATCCGATGCTTCAGAACAGTGATTTCATGTCCTTCGCGCGCCAACACGGCAGCGGCAAGGCTCCACAATTCCTCGCTGCCCCCCCAGACACTGTTGCTACTGATGAAAGCGAAGCGCAGAGGTCATCCTTCGATCGATGGGGCGGCCTTCGGTTAGAAAGCTTAGTGGCCCACCGCAACCCGCTGTACGGTACCAGTGCACGACACTCAGGCTTACCAGATTCTCGTTAGTTTCACGAATCTCTCGTCGACTGGGCATTGTACTGCGGGTATCGCCCGACCCATAACGAGTTCGCGTATCGAGAACTGGCGCCAAAAGAACGCATTCGCTCCAATGAGTGGAGCCCTGCCCACCAACGTCAGGCTGCGTCCGTCCTTCGGCCGCCGCTCGTGGGGGGAGGCAGTTCATTGTCGGTTTGCGCATCCACGGGAACAAAGTGCAAGGCGCGGCCATTGCCGATGTCTTACCAATCTGCGCTTGCCAAAGCGGGTGATTCTCATGCTCAGGCCCGACCAGAGCCTGCCGGTGACGCCGTTTTCCCGGCAGTCGCAAACGCGATGGACCTCGGGGCCAGATGATCTCTCGTTCGGAGCGATAAGGGAAGCGGTGAATACCGGTGTCGTGCTTTCACAGCCCTGCACCTCGTCGTGTTTGACCGGTCGGACGAGGCGCCTCTGAACGGTTATGAGGAGATGATCGCCCAGGCCCGGAAGATGAGCAGGGCGTCGTGAGCTTGTTCGAGGGGGGACCGTTCAGGGAGGGGCCTGCAGGCGGCTATCAGCTTATGAGTTGGTGGCATCCCATATGTGCGCGTACGCAGATTCCTGGCCAAGGCGCTGGGGGCGGCCACGCAGGCGGATGCGTCCTATCTACCCGGCTGATGCGGTTGTTCGGACCCTACCGCCGTTAAACGCCAACGGCCACCTCCCGGCTCGATTCCGCACGTTGAACGCCGCATTCTGGAGCCCGAGGCAGTCGCTGGACAACGGCTCGCAGGTTATTGACTGGGTTTGCTCGCCGCGTTCTCACGCTCCTCCAGCAGCTTGGACAAGGTTTTTATCGAATCCACCAATGAGAGGACTTCGCGCTCGCGCAGTTCGTCGATCTTGTGATGCAGGAGTTCGATCTCAAGTTCCGCCTTGATGTTGATGCGATAATCCTCCTCGGCCTTGCGGCGATCGACGTCACCCTGACGGTTCTGGCTCATCATGATGAACGGTGCTGCGTATGCCGCCTGGAACGAGAGCGCCAGATTGAGCAGGATGAAGGGATAAGGATCCCAGTGATCCATCCAGGCGACAAGATTGAGAACGAGCCAGATCAACAGGATCGTGCTCTGGATGATGATAAAGCGCCAAGACCCCATTCCCGCCGCGACCGCATCCGCGATGCGCTGGCCGACAGTCAACGGAACATCCTGTTGCGCCTGCCCTTCTGCCCGTTCCTGCAAGCGTTCGGCGCGAAGCTCCTGCAGCAGGGCTGCCTCCGTACTGAGCAGCGCACTTTGCCGATCGGTCATTTCGCCTCCCTTTCGTCAGATGGCCGCGATCAGGCGGTCGGTAGCCAAATCTTGCCGTTGCCAAGATCCAGAATCACCATGGTGCCGGCAAAAGCGCTCCAGTCGAGCACGAGATCGTTCGCCTCGCAGCGCGTCCGGTGCGCGGCGGGCAGAGCCGCTGTCAGGCGCACTTTGCCCAATTGGATCGCAGACGCAGTGCCGGACGGTCGGGCCAGCGAGCCGTCGAGCGCCACGTTGATCGGCGTTCCATTGGGAGCGGCGCCAGACAGACTCAGGCAATTGTCGGCGGAGATGCGCGCCGCGACCGCCGTCATGCGTTCGGTCCGATGCCGCAGCGCTCCGCGTTCGATCACGCGCAGCCGGCCGCCTCGAAAATCCAGCTCCAACGCCATTTCGCGCAAGACGTCGGCACCGATCACCAAATCAGGTTTCTGGCCAGGTACAACCACGATCTGGTCAAGCCGCATTTCCTCGTGATCCAGCCCGACGACATGACCGCGCGATAGCATGATCGGCCGATCCGCCGGACCGCTCGCCTTCAATCGCCGGGCAATGTCGGGCGTCACCCGGCTGACCGGCAGCGAAGGGTCCAGTGTGGCCCACACTTCATGCGTATCGACACGCGCCGACAGCAGCAGCGCACTGGCGGCCAGCAGCAGCTTTGTCGCCATCACGCCCATTGGTCCGCTCATGGCCGCTCCCCGGTTGAACTGATCGGGTTGGTACCGCAGGCTTGAAACAGCGCGACGGTATCGCTGAACCGTGCCGCTTGGGCCTGCACTCGCAGGACCGCCGCCTGCGACGATGCGGAAGACGCGTTGAGCAACTGCAGCGTGCCGAGCGCGCCGAGCTCGACCTGCCGCCGGGTCATTGCGAGCGTGCGCGCCGCAGCCGCATCGGCGCGGGTCGCGGCGTCGAGCGCGGCCGCGTCACTTCGCAGGCCGGACAACGCGTCGTCGACGTCCAGGAACGCCTGGATCGCCGCAGCGCGATATTGGGATTGGGCGGCACCGAGCGCCGCCTCGGCGGCGTGCTGCTGATGACGCAATTGGCCGGAATGGAAGACAGGCTGGGTCACCGATCCGACGATCGCGAAGAACGGATTGCCGCCGGCAAACATGTCGAGGAAATGCAGCGCCGTGCCTCCGGCATTACCGGTCAGTTGGAATGCCGGCAGCCGTGCGGTGACCGCGCTGCGCAAATCGGCGGCCGCGCCGCGCACCTGTGCCTCGGCAGCCCGCACGTCGGGCCGGTTCGCGACGACCTCCGACGGCAGCGCCACCGGCAGATCCACGGGCAAGCGAAGCTCGGCGAGATCGGGCAAGTCGGGCGCGCTGCCACCCGCCGCCTGGCCGCGTAACTGTGCGATCAAGCCCTCCTGATGTCGGCGCTGCCGCTCGAGCGGCGGTAACGTCGCTTCGACCGCGGCAAGCGCCGTCTCCTGTGCAGCGACATCGGCCTCCCCAACGTCGCCGAGCGCCTGGCGCCGGCGCAACAAGCCGACCAGCGCTCGATCGCTGTCGATGGCCGATCGCGTCGCGGCGATTTCCTCATCGAGCGCGGCGTGCTGGATGACGGCCTGGACAAGGTTGGCGACCATCGTCATGCGCGCGGCGGCGAGACGGTCGCCTGCGGCTTCCGCCGCAGCACGCGCCGAACGAATCTTGCTGCGCCCGCCACCGAACACGTCGATCGGATAGGCGATCGTCAATTGGGCGGTATGCAAGGTGTAGAGGTAATTGTTGGCATCGAGCAATGGCGTCGCCAGCGCGCGAGAGATTTGCGCGCGCTGCGCCTGATAGTTCGCATCCACTTGCGGCCCCTGCCCGGAACCAACCGCTTTTGCCTGTTCCTGCGCCTGACGGAGATTGGCCTCGGCGGTCGCGAGGTCGTTATTGTGGAACAGGGCTTCGGCGACGAGCGCATCGAGTTTTGCGCTACCAAAACCCTTCCACCACTCGGCCGGCGTCGCGGCACCGACGGTCAAACGTTGCGCCGGGCCACTCGCCGGCGCGATCGTCTCGGAAACGCGTGCTGGAGGTAGGGAAAGTAAGGTCTCGGGCTGGCGCTTGCCGGCGGTACAACCGGCAAGCGCCAGCCCGGCCGACAGCAAAAACAGCGGCTTGCTCATCACGCCGGTTCCATCGGTGTGCCGTCGGCATGGTGCCGCCGGATCGCGTGGCGATGCGCGCCGTGATGGTGCGAGAAGCGCAGGATCAACGCGGGAAGCGCCAATAGGATAAGGATGGGTGCAAGCGTCATGCCGCCGACCACGACCAGGGCGAGCGGCTTTTGTACCTGGCTGCCGATCCCGCTCGACAGCGCCGCTGGCAACAGTCCGATCGCGGCTGCGAGGCACGTCATCACGACCGGACGCAGACACTGCCGGACGGTGCGCGCGATCGCCTCGTCGCGATGCATGTCGTCGTTGAGATACTGGTTGAATGTCGTGACCATGAGAATCCCATCCATGACCGCGATTCCGAACAGCGCGACGAAACCGATCGCCGCCGAAATGCTGAAGGGCGTGCCGGTCACCGCGAGCGCCAGCACCCCGCCCACGAGTGCCATCGGGATCACGCTGAAAGCGAGGAAGGTGTCGCGCACCGACCCGAAATTGGCAAAAAGCAGGACGAGAATCAGCAGCAAGCTGATCGGTACGACAATCTCGAGACGTGCTACCGCCGAGGTCAGATTGCCGAGCTCGCCCGCCCATTCGAGATGATAGCCGGGCGGTAGTTTAACGTTGCGCTGGATCCTCGCTTTGGCTTCATCCACCGCGCCGCCCAGGTCGCGCCCGCGCACGCTGAACTTGATAGGAACGTAGCGCTCCTGATGTTCGCGATAGATGAACGACGCGCCCGAAGTGACATGGACCTTCGCCACTTCCGACAGCGGCACCTGGACGAACCCACTCCCGGTCGGCGACGGCGCGCCGATCGTGATCTGGCGGATGGCTTCGATACCGTTGCGCTGACCAGGGTCGAGCCGGACGACAATCGGGAAATGGCGATCGCTGCCGGTCTCGTAGAGGTCTCCGCTGGATTGACCGCCGATCGCGGCGGCGACGGTCGCGTTTATGTCGTCGGGCGTGAGGCCGTATCGCGCGGCCGCCATCCGATCGACGTCGATCCGCACGGTAGGTTGGCCGAGCGAGTTCGAAACCCCAAGGTCGGCAATCCCGCGCACCTGTGCCATCTGAGCCTGGACCTGATCGGCAATAGCTTCGAGCGTGGCGAGGTCGCTGCCGAAAATCTTGACCGAATTGGCGCCCTTCACGCCTGACGACGCCTCATCGACATTGTCCTCGATATACTGGGAAAATTCGAAGTCGACGCCGGGATAGCGGCTCCGTAGCTTGGCCTGTAGTTCGGCAGTGAGCTTCTCCTTGGTCATACCGGCAGGCCATTGGCTCGCCGGTTTGAGCGGAGCGTAGAATTCGGCGTTGAAGAAGCCGCTGGGGTCGGTTCCGTCGTCGGGCCGGCCGTGGATCGACACCACACGCTCCATCTCGGGATAGGATGCAAGCAGCTTGCGGATTTGATCGACCGCCGGCTGGCCAGCCTCGAGCGAGATCGACGGCGGCAAGCTCGCCCGAATCCAGAAATTGCCTTCCTCGAGGTGTGGCAGGAATTCGACGCCCAACGCACGCACCGACACCAATGCCGTCAGGACTACCAGCGACGCGACGCCGAGCGTGAGCACGCGATTGGCGACCGCGAACGAAACCGCCGGCTCGTACAGCGCCCGCAAGCGGCGAACGACCCAGGTCTCGACCTCGTTCAACCGGTCGGGCAGCAATAAGGCCGACAGGACGGGTGCCACGGTGAAGGCCGCGACCAGCCCTCCGGCGATGGCATAGGCATAGGTCTTCGCCATCGGGCCGAAGATGTGCCCCTCGACGCCGGTCAGCGTGAACAAGGGAATGAAGCTCGCAATGATGATCGCCGCAGCGAAGAAAATCCCGCGGCTGACGTCGTGTGAGGCATGCAGGATCGCCGAGAACCGATTGGCGTGATTGGGCTGGATACGTCCGGCAGCGATCGCATGCGAGCGATGGACGAGCCGGCTGAAAATCGCCTCGACCATGATCACGCTGGCATCGACCACCAACCCGAAATCGAGCGCGCCGAGCGACAGGAGGTTGGCGGACTCGCCTTGCGCCAAGAGGATGAGGACCGCGACCGACAGCGCGAAGGGGATCGTCACAGCGACGATCAGCGCACTGCGCAAATTCCCCAGAAACAGCCATTGCAACACGAAAATCAGCAGAATCCCCAGGAAGAGATTCTCCATCACAGTCTGCGTGGTGACGCCGATCAGGTCGGAACGATCGTAAATGCGTTCGAGCCGAACGCCCGGGGGCAGGACGCCGGTCGAATTGATCATATCGATCTCGGCCTTGACCGCCTTGATGGTCGGCATCGATTGCGCCCCGCGCTGCATCAGCACGATGCCCATGACGATGTCGTCGTCGTTATTCTCGCCAGCAATGCCCAGCCGCGGCAGATTGCCGATGTCGACGCTGCCGACGTCACGCAGCAGGATGGGCGTGCCGTTGGCAGTGCCGACCAGGACGTTGCGGATCGCATCGACCGATTGAATCAGACCGATCCCGCGCACGATCGCCGCCTGCTCGCCGAAATTGACCGTCTGGCCGCCGACATTACTGTCGCTCTTGCCGATCGCGGCGAGCACTTGCGGGATGGTCACGCCGTGCGCAATTAACCTGTCGCGGTCGAGCCGTACTTCATACGCGCGTAACTTGCCGCCCCAGCCATTGACGTCGATGACCCCTGGAATGCGCTTGAAGCGGCGCTGAAGCACCCAGTCCTGCAACGTTTTCAGGTCCATGACCGAATAACCCGGCGGCCCCGCGATGCGATAGCGGTAGATCTCGCCGACCGGACTGGTCGGCGAGATGAGCGGCTGCGCTCCATTGGGCAGATTACCGACCTGGGCGAGCCGGCCGAGTACCATCTGCTCGGCCTCGCGAAAGGTCACGTCGTAGCTGAACTGGATGCGGACGTCGGACAGACCAAAGAGCGAGATCGAACGGACCGCGGTCAAATGCGGCAGGCCGGCGATCGCAACTTCCACCGGCGTGGTGACGTTGCGTTCCATTTCCTCCGCCGACACCCCGTTGCTCTGGGTGATCACCTCCACCATCGGCGGTACCGGATCGGGATAGGCTTCGATGTTGAGGTTGAGAAAGCCGATCAGTCCCGCCAGAATCAGCGTGCCCATGATCGCCAGGACGAGCATCCGCTGGCGAAGCGCCAGCTCGACAAGCCGGTTCATTGTTCGAGGCCTGCCTCGTTGACGAACACAGCGCCTTGCGTGACGACGCGGTCGCCGGGCGCAAGGCCGTGCAGGACGCGGGTCAGCCCGCCCTCGGTTTCGCCCGCGCTGATCGGTCGGCCATAGAGAAGTCCATTGCGACCCAGAACCCAGACCCGCGCTCCGTCGCCTTCGTGAATCACCGCGACAGCCGGCACGAGGACGCCGGCACCACCCTGGATCGCCCGGTGGATCACGAACGACGCGAACATCTGCGGCTTGAGCGCGCCGTCCGGATTGGCGATGGTCGCACGCACCGGCAATCGGTGAGTCGCGGGGTCGAGGCCCGCCGCAATGTTGTCGATCGTCGCGGTAAATTGGCGGCCAGGAAGAGCCGGGGTGGTGACGATCACCTGATCGCCCATCCGAATGGTCGACGCGTCGCTTTCGGCCAGTTGCGCCACCAGCCAGACGCGCGCCGGATCGGTGATGGTCATCAGCGGGGTCGAGCCACCAGCAGTCAGGAACTGGCCGGGCGCGACGCTGCGATCGGCGATGATCCCCGAAACGGGTGCACGGTATAGCGTCGAGGCCGGGCCGGCCGGCGTGCGACCGGGCTGTTCAATCGCCTTCGTCTCGTCGGGGGTCTTGCCGAACAGCCCCAATCGCTCCTGCGCCGCGCGCAATGCCGACTCGGCTTGCCGCGCATTGGATTGCGCGGTCACGAAATCGGCTTGCGCCTGAAGGTAGTCCTTGAGCGCGCCGCCCGCGGTTTGATAGATCGCTTTCTGGCGCGCGAGATTGGTTTGGGCGAGCCGCTGCGCTTCGCTCGCACTCGCACGCTGCGCCGATGCCGCCAGGAGTGCATTGCGGGCATCGACGAGTTCTGGCGACGCGACCCGCAGCAGCGGCTGGCCGCGCATCACGTGCTCGCCGGGCTCGACCATCACCTCGAGCACCTGCCCCGAATAGGGAAGCAGGATCGGTGTGCTGTGATCGCCGTCGGCCGAAATCGAACCGCTCGCCCGCAGCAGGGCGGCGTTGGCGCCTTTGATCACCGTGGCGAACTTCAGTTGCGCGAGTTGATCGGACGACGGCCGGAACGCGCCCGGCGGCAATGACGCTTCGGGCTGGGGGCGAGACCGCAGCATCGCCCCGGCGCCAATCGCAAGCAGCGCCATGAACACCGCCGCGAGGATCAGCGCGACCAGCAGGCGCGACTGGACCCGCACTGAAAGATGCCGGGTCTCAGGGAGCGGAACCATATCGTCGGTTTCGGGGGTCACTGGTCGTCCGGCTTCGGACGCCGCTGCCGGCGCCAGGGTTGCTGTTGGGAGAGCTGCGCGGTAGCGCGCCAAGCTGACATGGGGCTTACGGGAAGGCGGTAATCTTGCGCTTGTTGATCGTCGAAGATGATCCTGCGCTGGCGAGCGCGCTCGAGAATGCCTTGCAGCGTCGCGATATTCAGAGCGATGTCGCCGCCACGATCGAGGACGCGCGTCACATGCTGGGCGTCGCCCAATATGCGGGGGTATTGCTCGACCTGGGTTTGCCCGATGGCGACGGCCTTTCCCTGCTCCGCGAGCTACGCGTGGAGAACAATGCGATCCCTGTGCTCGCGATCACCGCACGCAGCGCCCTGGATGCGCGAGTTACCGGGCTGAACTCGGGCGCCGACGATTATCTGACCAAGCCGTTCGAGGTCGACGAACTCGTGGCCCGGCTGCACGCAGTGCTACGCCGCCAGGGCGGTCTGTCGGGCAGCACGCTGACCGCAGGCAATCTGAGCTTCGATACGGTGTCCGGCGATCTCATGGTTGAAGGCGTGCCAGTGATCCTCTCCGCACGCGAACGGCAATTGGCAGGACTGCTGTTGCGTCGCTTGGGGCAGGTCGTGAGGAAGCCGCTCGCCGAGGATCAACTCTATGGATTGAGCGATCCGGTCGGATCGAACGCGCTCGAAGTGCTTGCCTATCGGCTGCGCCGCAAACTCGAAATCGCACGCGCGAGCGTACGGATCGAGACCATTCGTGGAGTCGGCTACATAATGCGCGAACCGACACCCCCGCCATCGCCCTGACGCTCCGGCGCTTCATTGTCCACCAGCTGCTGCTCGTGGAGAAGCATCGGCGGATCGGCTAGGGCAGTGCAATGACGTTCTGGCCGCGCTCGCTCATTGCCCGCATCCTCCTTCTCGAACTCGGAGCGATCGCGGTGGCAGCGATTCTCTTGCCCGTCATCCTGACATCTTTCCTCCACAGCGAAGCCGATCGCTATCAACATCGGACACTGACAGATCAGGCCCAGGCCATCGCAGCCAGCGCGGCGCGGACCCGTCCGGGCTCGATGATCCGGCTCGATCCCGATCTCGCCAATGCCTATGCAACCCCCTATGACGGCCGCGCCTATGTGATCAGCGACCGCTCGCGCCGTTTTCTGGCCGGCAGTGCCTATTCTGAACTCGTTCCCTGGCGCGACGCGCCACTCGGCCAAACCATGCAGGCATTTCAGGCGGGCAATTTCATTGGCGTCAGCCTGCCGGCGCGGTTCGGGACCGAGCCGGCCTGGATCATTGTCACGCAGAACGAGGCGGGCCCCGGCGCGATCCTCGACGACGTCGTGCGCGGCTTCGTCGCGCGGTTCGATCCGGTCATGGTGCTCGTTCTGCTGCTGGTCCCGCTCATCAACAGTCTGCTGATCGGCCGGCTCGTTCTGGCGGTGCGCGCGGCATCCCGACGTGCCGAGACGATCGGCCCGCGCACGCTTGGCGTACGTCTGGAAGAAGCCGGCCTGCCGCACGAAGTGGCACCGCTGGCCCATGCGACCAATGAGCTTCTCATGCGCCTTGAGACGAGTTTTCGACAGCAATCGGAATTCGTCGCCAATGTCGCCCACGAATTGCGCACGCCCCTCGCTGCCCATCGCGTCGAATTGGAGGCAGTCGACGATGTCGCACTCCGTGCAAGGTTGAGGGCGTCTACGGACCGGTTGACCCATGTCGTCACCCAGCTTCAGGATCTCGCCGCCTTAGAGACCGTCGCCGATACGCCGTTTGAGCGGTTCGACGCGGTAGAACTCGCACGCGAGACGGCCGAACAGCTCGCTCCGCAGATATTAGCGTCCGGCAATACCATCGCACTCGATGTGCCCGACAGCCCGGTCACAATAGCGGCCAATCGCACTTTGGTGATGCTCGCACTGGTCAACCTGATCTCGAACGCCACGCGACACACTCCAGCCGGCACCTCGATTGTGATGACGGTCGCGCCAAACGGGTCGATCGAAATCCGTGACGACGGCCCGGGAATAGCGGCATCGACCCCGGAAATGTCACGGCAACGCTATTGGCGCGCTGACCAGCAACGATCCGACAGTGCCGGGCTTGGCCTGTCGATCGTCAGCCGGATCATGGAAGTGCATGATGGCCGGCTCGAGATCCTGAGCCGCCCGGACGCGGGCACCCGCTGTATCCTGCATTTCCCGTGCGGTGGGTGACAGGATCGTGGGATTCGCACCGGCTATCGTTGGGCAAAGCTCTCGCTTGCCCGTTGTACCAATGCTTTCGATAGAGTGCGCGCGACCCATTTCCGCGGCAGATCGACGGCGCCTGCATAAGCGAGGGCGGCCGCGATCACAGCATGGCGCGGGCGCATTCGATCGAACGCGGACTCTTCGATGTCGCTGATAACCTGCGGCGTCGCACCCGTTCGTCGCGCAACCTCCTGAACGCTCAGGCCCCTGCGAAGGCGCGCACGCCAAAGAGCTTCGCCAATCTGGATCGCCGCTGCCCAATTCAACGCCGGGTCAACGCTCGCTGCCGAAGCTGGGGGCTGGGATCCGCTCATCAACACACCTGATGCCAACCGCGTCCCAAGAACGCGGGCGCTTCAGTGAATCACCAGATACGCAATTCCGGCCACCGCAGCAGCCATCGCAAGATAGCCGGCAAGGCGGGACATGCGGCGGACAGTGAGTTCGATCCAATCGCGCTCCACCCGCGTCGATTCGGGATTAGATTGGGCCTCGATCCGGTCGAGTGCAGCGCGGAGCGCCTGTTGAGACATTTCGTCCATCCTCTCACCGCCCACCGCTTATACCCTTGGGGCAAGGTGTGGCATGACCGGGTTAAACTGATGCATGAGGGCCAAAACTGCGTCGCAAGTTGGAAAAACCTTCAAGTGTCGAATTCGCTTGCCGGCCTTCCGCATCAGGGGGTTGTGCGAAAGGCCGGCAAGCGATCCCGAGGGCCAAAAGCGAAACCGCCCCCGGGGTATTCGATCAGTCCGTGGCAGTATCAGTCTGAGGCGCGGCGTCGCTGTCCGGCGTTGCCGTAGACGCGTTGTCTTCCATCATGTCCTGGACCTTGGACACGCCCTCGAACCCGGCAACGGCGGCGGCGGCTTTTGCCAAGATGCCTGCATTGGGATCGACGGCTTCCAATGCCTTGTCGGCCGCAAAGGCCCCCGCCGCTTCTTCCACGATGTTCAAGATACCCATGATGCTCGACTCTCTCGCTGCTGCCGGTGAGTTTCCGACACAGGACATCTTGGCGCGTTTGCCTGACACCAACCTTACGAAAGCCGAAAACGGACGCACCGTTGATGCGGTACCGTTCCGCGCGCCTAGATTGCGCCGCCAAAGCTGCCAAAAGTCATGACCACGACGTTGGCTCGTAAGTCTCACGTAAGCCCGGACGTCTATCCGGCGCGACTCTCTCGAAGCACTCAGCGCCGCCTATATGATGATCTCCCGTCGACTTCGCGTCCAGAACCTTGCTGCGGTTCTCTTGGCCGGGACGAGCTGTGGCTGTGTGCCATCTTCCAGCCTGTCCTCATGCCCAAAGCCTGTCGCTGCGCCTTCCCTGCCGACCGCACGGGTAATGCTATGAAACGGCATCGCGGCCGGATTGACGCCCGAGACAGTGCATGGGCTGGCTTTTGAAGATGCCCGGCACGCCATCCACCGCCTGTCCCGCCATTTCGAGATGAGCACATTCTATTTGGGGGAGAATGAACCGGTTTTTGTTCGCGTCCTGTTCGCCGGCAAGCCCAAACGCGTGGCCGGCGTCGACATTGAGGGAACGCGATCGCACGGCACTCCTCGCCCAATGGGCCCCACCCCGTTCGTGAACATCCAAGGACCTATTGGCCTCCCCCGGCGGATCGGCGATGTTGAATGATGGAGGCAAGAGGTTTCGGATTTGGGAATTGCGGTAAGGCCCCGTCACCATCACATTCAAGGATCGCGTCCGACCGGGATATTTCTTGACCAGCTACCGACTGAGCTAAAATCTACAATCGCCGCGCTTTTGATCGGCCGATATATCGCATTCACTCCCCTGCCTGATGCATCCGCAGTGGTGGGCAGGGCGAGCTATTTTACTTCTGAAAGGTTCTGTTCGTGTCAGACTTCAGATACATCGCGTGCGCAGCTTTCATCAGTTGTTTCAGCGCGATACCTGCACATTGCCAGGTTAGTGAACCTGCTCTTCCGCCATTACCTTCGTCAGAAGAGGCATGGGCGATCCATGGCCAGGACACCCTCGTAGCTCAAGCGGTCACAACTTTTCGTTCGCCCTATGTCGGACCCAACAGCCTCACGCCCAACCAAATCAAAGAAACGTTCGACGCAACGGCCTATGTCGGCGTCCGGACCTGGCGCGGTGCGGAGTTCTGGGTGAATCCGGAAATCGACCAAGGCTTCGGACTCTCCAACACGTTGGGTGCAGCAGGCTTTCCGAGCGCCGAGGCCTATAAGGTGGGCAAGCAGACACCCTATGTGCGGCTGCAACGTATGTTCTTGCGGCAGACGATCAGCCTGGGCGGTGCGAAGCAACCGGTAAACGGCTCGATCAATCAGCTTGGCGGAACGCAGTCGGCTAACCGCATCGTCCTGACGCTGGGCAAATTCGGCGTCGGCGATGTGTTCGACACGAACAGCTATGCACACGACCCGCGCGCCGATTTCCTGAACTGGTCGGTCGTCGACGCCGGCAATTTCGATTATGCCGCCGACGCTTGGGGATATAGCTACGGCGCCGCCGCGGAATGGTACCGGAACGCCTGGACGCTCCGTTTTGGGGCCTTCAACCTGTCCAAGGTTCCCAACGGCGAAATCCTGGAGCACGATTTTCGCCAATACCAACTCGTGACGGAAATCGAACATCGCCATCACTTCGCCGGAAAAGCGGGCGCGATCCGTTTTACGTTGTTTCGCAATCGGGGAAACTTCAGCCGGTTAGACGATGCCGTGGCACTGGCGCTGACCACGGGCAATCCGGTCAATCCAGGACTTACGCGCCGACGGATGACGAGACTCGGTGGGCACATCAACGTCGAACAGGCGATCACCGACAGCCTTGGAATATTCGCGCGCGCCGGAGTCAGCGACGGGTCGATCGAGACCTACGATTTCACGGACATCGACCGCACCGTGGCGGTCGGCGGGTCATTGAGGGGTGTCGGTTGGAAACGTCGCGACGATACCATCGGCATTGCCTTTGTCGTCAATGGTATTTCCAAAGCGCATCAGCGGTATCTCAACGCTGGAGGCCTAGGCGTGCTGGTCGGTGACGGCAGGCTTCCTCACCCCTCAGACGAGTTTATCGCTGAAAGCTATTATGATTTGCGGGTATCGCACGGCATCGATTTGTCCCTCGATTACCAATTGATCGCCAACCCCGCCTATAACCGGGACCGCGGTCCGGCCAATGTACTGGCTCTGCGGTTTCATGGTGCCTTCTGATTGAGCCGCACCCGGTTTCGTGGACACCAGGATAGCCAACGCGGTGCTGGTGTCGCTGGATGAGGATTTCGGGGCGCTTTACGCGCGCCGTTTTGGTCGGCCTTCGATTCCGCCTGAGCGGTTGCAGCGAGCGATGCTTCTGCAGGTGTTTTACGGGATACCCTCGGAGCGCCAGGTGACGGAGCGGATCGAATTCGACCTCTTGTTCCGCTGGGTCGTCGGACTGGGTGTCGACGAGGCGGTGTGGGATCATTCGAGCTTCAGCACCAACCGCGATCGGCTGCTCGGTGGCGAGATCGCCGCCGAGTTCCTGCGCGCCTCGCCCAGCCCAGGGTGGAGCAGCTGATCTCGAGCGATCACTTCTCGGTGGACGGCGGCATCACCCAGGCCAGCGGCACCGCCGAACGGGAAGCCGCGCTTGCGATGCTGGATCGCCGGACGCGTCGCCGCCGCATCACGCTCGGCGCCGACAGGGCCTATGACGTGCAGCAGTTCGTGGAGGATTTACCGGGCCGTTCCGTTACCCCGCACATTGCTATCGACGGGCTTCTTTCGAAGACCGGCAAGCCCCGTGCGACCGCCATGGATCGGCGGACTACACGGCATCCCGGCTATCCATCAGCCAATGTTGCCGCAAACGTATCGAGGAGGTGTTCGGCTGGACGGTTCGGCTCGCTTCGCCAAGGTCAAGCTACGAGGGCAGGCGCATGCGTAGGCCATCCAACCGACAAGTCTATCTGAACTCTCTGAAGAATTCGGTCAGTTCCGCAACGAACAAGCCCGCCGCATCCTGTGCCGGAAAATGCCCGCCATGGGGATGAACCGCATAATGACGGACATCATATACTCGCTCGAGCGCGCTGCGCGGAATGGGCGGAATCAGGTCGTCCGCAAACAGCGTGAAACCTGCCGGAACGGTGATCCGCGTGCCCGGTGGGATGATGCTTTCATGCAGAAAACCATATAGCCACAGTGGTGCCGACGGTCCGTTGATCCAGTAGACCATGACGTTCGCCAAGAGATCATCGATCGGGAAAGGCGGACCACCATCGGCGGCGGGCGTGCTCCAGGATCTGAACTTTTCAATGATCCAAGTCGCAAGGCCTAGCGGCGAATCGGTAAGCCCGAACGCCATTGCATCGGGTTTATGGCCTTGGATCGCCTGATAGGCGCTCTCGGGATTAGGAACGGTAGCGCGCTGGAGCCACTGCGCCTCCTCGTCGGTCGGACCGGATCCTGCGGGATCGAAGGCAATGAACCCGCCTGCGGTCGTAAGCAGAAGGGCCTGCAACCCTGCCGGTTCGAGCTCAGCCAGCCGCCTTGCCGCTAAACTGCCCCAGTCAGACCCAAACACGACAAAATGTTCCAGTTGCAGTTGGCGGCAAAGCGCTGCCCACAGCGCCCCGATCTGCGCGGCGGACATCGGCCGGGCGGGCGCCGGAGAAAACCCATAGCCGGGCATAGACGGTATGATCACCGTGAACGCATCCTCAACCGCTCCGCCATGTCGTTCCGGGTGCGCCAGCCGGTCGATCACCCCGTCAAATTCGACGAAGGAACTGGGCCAGCCATTGAGCAGCAGCAAGGGCAATGGGTCGGGACCGGAGCCCGGCTCCACCACGAGATGAATGTCCTGCCCGTCGACGTTGACCATGCGCTGGGCAAAGCGGTTGAGATGAAGCTCGCGCGCGCGCCAGTCGAACCGCTCACGCCAATGATCCAGCAGTTTCGCCGCCGCTTCCAGCGGCATCCCGCGACTCCACCCTGCGCCGGTTTCGACGTGCGGCAACCGAGTCCTGGCCAGCCGATCCGCAAGATCGGCCAGCACGTCGTTGGCGACAGCGATCCGGAACGGACTGCCTGCCCTCAGACAACGTTCAGCGGCGCTGGCCTGCTCCCTCGCAGCCTCAGACAAGAGCTGTCTCTATATTCGCCTTGAAGTGCCCATAAGCTCTTGGCGCTGGATTCTTGCTCGGATTGTGGAAAGGCAACAATGCCTTGATCTGTGCATGGCTGGGATGAAAGGCGTCCAGGTTGGCGTTCGCCAGGGTCATGACACGGTTCAGAAAGCGCTCGAGATGGAGAATCCACGGCGAGGAGGCGGTCACCTGCTGCGCGCATTCACCGATCGGCGCCCGTCGAGCACGTGTTTTGGACAAATCGACATTTGGCTTGCGAATGGGCATGAAAGACGTCCTCCAGACTCATTTTCGGTCATGCCGTTTTTCCGGCATTCGTCCCCACCCGTCCGGACTATTCAGGTCGCCGCGCATCATACTGGCTGTGATTATCTTCTCCTTGTCAGCGGCACGATGCGAATGGGCGCCCAGCCCTTGAGTTTCTGATCTCAGAATTCGTCCCCTCGGACGATGACGTGACGTGTGCCCGGCGCCGATGGCCGGATTCGCATAAAGCGGGCTCGCTATCCGTTGGCCCGACGGATGCCTTGGCTTGGCCAGAACTGCAGCATAGCGACTGCCGCTCCGCGACATCGCCAAGAAGTAAATGCTTCATGAATGTGCAGGCTTCAGCAAGCCGTACGGGAGAACAGGATGAGCGGAGAGGCGAGCGAATTGGCGGACCGGCCAGCCCTTTCGGGTGAGAGCGCACCGGTCGATGAGCAACTCCGAGCCATCCAGCCCGACGATCGCGTCACGGCGGAGATCCTCAAGCCGGGGGTTTCGCTTACGCAAGCCTATTCGCTCCTGTTCGATGCTTACGCCACTCATCCCGCGCTGGGCGAGCGAGCCTGGCGCTTGGTGGAGACAGAAGATGCCACCCGGGTGCGCGAGTATCTCGATGCGTTCACCACCATCAGTTATGCCGAACTTGGGCAAAGGGTGACTGGGCTTGCCACGGCCTGGCGGTGGCACGACACGCATGCTGTCCGGCCGGGCGAATTCGTTGCGCTGTTCGGTCAGCCGGGAACGGATATCACCACCGGCATACTCGCGGCGATCTTCGCCCAGGCGGTGCACGTTCCCCTGCTGGCATCACAAGCCGCGGACGACACCCGCACGATCCTGGGCGAGATTGAGCCGGCGGCGATGCTGGTCGACATCCGCGATGTGGAGCGCATGGTCCCCTTCGCCCTGTCCACGCCCTCGCTGCGCAGCTTCGTGGTGTTGTCGGCCGATCCGCGCATCGACGAGGATGCGAGAATTATAGCCCACGCGCGTGCGGCTCTGGCCGAAGCCGGCCACGCCATCGCCCTTGCCACCATGGACGAACTGATCGCCTTCGGGCGGGAGAGGACATTCGAACCGCTCCCGGCAGATCCCGCTGGCCAGGATGCCATGCTGGCGATCCTCTACACCTCGGGCAGTACAGGCAAACCCAAGGGGGCGATCTACAGCGAGGCGATCGTGCGCCTGCCGATTCTTCAGGTGGAAAAGCCGCAGCCCAATATCGCGCTCGTCTTCGCGGGGATGAACCACTCGCTCGGTTACTCGCATGTGTTCCGTACCCTCGCCCAGGGTGGGACCGTGTTTTTCACCCTGAAGAGCGACATGTCCTCGCTGTTCGACGATCTGCGGATCAGCCGGCCCACCCACCTCAACCTGTTCCCTCGCGTGATCGAGCAGATCTACCAATATTTCCTTGGCGAGGTCCTGCACCGGGTGAGCAGGGGCGAGGAGCGGGCCGAGGCGGAGACCGCGGTTCGCCAGGCCATGGCAAAGACCTTCCTGGGCGACCGGCTGGTTTTCGCGGTGGTCGGCGGCGCCCCGATATCGCGAGAGCTTCGTCAATTCTTCATGGATACGTTCGGCGTTCCGCTATGCATAGGCTATGGCTCGACCGAAACCTCGGGCGTGACCTTCGACGGCCGGCTCGACCGCCGCTTCGTTACGGATTTCGAACTGCGCGACGTGCCGGAGCTCGGCTATTCAAACGCCGACCGCCCCTGGCCGCGCGGCGAACTGGCGGTCAAGACGCGCAGCGCCATTCCCGGCTATTACAAGGACGCCAAGGCCACGGCCGGGATCCGTGACGAGAATGGCTGGATCCTGACCGGCGATGTGTTCGAACTGCGCGAGGGCGAGGAACTGGTCTGGATCGACCGGCGGAATAACGTGCTCAAACTTTCGCAGGGCGAATATGTCGCGCTGAGCCAGTTGGAGATCGAATATGCCGGCTCGGTTCCCTGGATCAGTCAGATCTATCTCTATGGCACCTCGTTCCGGCCCAATCTGGTCGCGGTGATCGTGCCCGACCGCGACCTCGCGGCCGAGCGACTGGGCCATGCCCCTGACGAGACGGAACTGCGCAGCCTGCTTCACGCCGGCCTGGCCGAGGCTGCGCACAAGGCCGGTCTGCGCAAGTTCGAAATCCCGCGCGATTTCATTATCGAGGATGAGCCCTTCACGATCGAAAGCGGTCTGCTGTCGACCATTCGCAAGCCGCTCAGGGCAGCGTTCAACCGCAAATATCAGGAGCGCCTGGAATCGCTCTACGATGGCATTGCGGCGCGCCAGCGCGAAGAGGTGCTGATGCTGCGCAATCCGGACTCGGGCCTGACGATCGAGGACCGGATCGCGCTTGCCCTGCGTGCGACGCTGGGGCGTGACGACATCGATTTGTCGGGCAGCCCCAGCTTCCTTGACCTTGGCGGTGACTCCTTCGACGCGATCACCCTTTCCATGCTGCTGGAAGATGTCTTCGGAACCGCCATTTCCGCCGCCGTGATCCTCAGCCCGAGCAGCGGTCCGCGGCGCTGGGCCGAAATGCTTCGCGGCGGTCAGGAACAGCATGGCCTGACCTTCGCCACTGTCCATGGAGAAAATGCGCAGGAGCTTGACAGCGCAGACCTCGACCCCGCGCGCCTGCTGCCGGAGGGCGTGAACAGGGGCCGGCGCCCGGCTGGGGATCCCGCCTTGACGCGTGTCGTGCTGGTGACCGGCGCGAACGGATTCCTGGGCCGCTTCGTCACGCTCGAATGGCTCGAGCGCCTCGCCCCGCTTGGCGGCAGGGTGATTGCCCTGGTCCGGGGTGGAGACGACGCGGATGCGCGACGCCGGCTCGAAGACTGCTACGGCGCAGATGGCGCCGAACTTGCAAAGCGGTTCCGCGAGCTTGCGGCCGATCATCTCGAGGTCGTCGCCGCCGATCTGGGTGAGCGCGGCCTCGGCATCGATGCTGCCGTTATGGACGATCTCGCCCAGCGGGTGGACCGGATCGTCCATGTCGGCGCGCTGGTTAACCACCGGATGTCCTACAAGGACCTGTTCCAACCGAATGTGGCGGGTACCCTCGCCCTTATCGAACTGGCGCTGGCCGGGCGGATCAAACCGATCGACTTCGTCTCCTCCCGGGCGGTTTCAGGATTGCCCGGCGCCGGCGCGACTGATCTGGAAACGGCCGATATACGCGCCGCCCTGCCCCGGGTTGCGCCCGGCGATGACTATGCTTCCGGCTACGCCGCCAGCAAATGGGCCGGCGAGGTTCTGCTGCGCCATGCACATGAGCAGTTCGGCCTGCCAGTCAATGTGTTCCGGTGCGGGATGCTGATGGCGCATCGAAAATTCGCCGGGCAGATCAACGTACCCGACCTGTTCATCCGCCTTCTGGCCAGTCTCGTGCTGGCGGGGGTGCGCCCTCCTTCCTTCTACCACGATGCCGTCGATGCGGCGGGGTTTGAAGGTCTGCCGGTGGACCATGTCGCCCGTGCCATGGTCGATCTCGCACTTGCCGGCGGGCCAGGCTATAGCAGCTTCGACGTTGCCCCCCTCCTGGACACGGGATCGGCCTCGCTCGACCGCATCGCCGACTGGATCGAATCCGCCGGCTATCGCCTCGATCGGGCAAATAGCCATGCGGAATGGCTGGCGCAGCTTGAGACACGGCTGGAACGCCTGCCCGCTCAGGCTCGCCAGTCGAGCGCCCTGCCAATTCTCTCCGCCTTCACCGCCCCCATGAGGCAGAGCCAGGTGCGTGCGGCAGGTGGCTTCGCCCACGCACTGCGGACCGGCGGCAGCGAAGCCCCGCCGGCTCTGACGGAGGCGTATCTGCACAAGCATCTCGCCGACATGCGGCAGCACGGCCTTATCTCATCGCCTTCCAAAGGATGTGTCCAATGACGAATGAAGTAGACGCGATCGTGGTCGGCGCCGGCTTTGCCGGGCTCTACATGCTGCACAGCCTGCGGGAGAAGGGGCTTTCGGCCAAGCTGATCGAGGCGGGCAAGGACGTAGGCGGGGCGTGGTACTGGAACCGCTACCCGGGTTTGCGCTGCGACGTGGAATCGGTCGACTACCAGTACCAGTTCTCGGACGAGATCGAGCGCGGCTGGGACTGGCCGGAGCGCTATTCCAAAGGGCCGGTGGTCCAGAAATATCTGTCCTATGTCGCCGACACGCTGGATCTGCGCCGCGACATTCTGTTCGAGACTACGGCCAAATCCGCCGCCTTCGAAGAGGACAGGCAAAGCTGGCTGGTCGAGACCGATCGCGGCGACACCTTCCGCGCCAGCTACTTCATTCTCGCGGTGGGGCCGCTGACTTCGGTGAACACGCCCCCCTTCGCGGGCATGGAGGACTTCAATGGCCGTCTGCTCCACACCGCCCGCTGGCCCGAGGATCCGGTCGACTTCGCCGGTCGGCGGGTCGGAATCATCGGTACCGGCTCGTCGGGTGTGCAGAGCATCCCGGTCATCGCCCAGGAAGCGGCCAGCCTGACGGTTTTCCAACGCACGCCGGCCTTCAGCCTGCCGGCCGAAAATCAGCTTCTCTCGGCAGAGGATATCCGGCAGAAGCACGGCCGGTTCGCCAAGGACCGCGAGGTGCGCCGCGCCTCTCCGGGCGGGCTGAGCTGGATGCTGAGCCCGCGCAGCGCGCTCGAGGTCAGTGAAGAGGAGCGCGAGGCCGAGTTCGAGCGCTGCTGGACCTTGGGCGGCTTCGCTTTCCTGCAGTCGTTCCGTGACATCTTGCTCAGCCAAGAGGCGAACGATCTTGCCGCCGAATTCGTCAAGCGCAAGATCCGGGCCAAGGTGAATGATCCGGAAACAGCCGCTGCCCTGACCTCGCAGACATACCCGATCGGTGCCAAGCGGCCGTGCCTCGACACCAATTACTATGAAACCTTCAATCTGCCGCACGTGAAGCTGGTGGACCTCAGGAAAGCGCCGCTCGAACGGTTCTGTGCCGAAGGGATCGTCGCTGGCGGCAAAGTCCATGCTTTCGACGACATCGTGCTGGCGACCGGCTTCGACGCCGTGACCGGGGCCGTGCTCAAGCTGCAGATCACCGGCAAGGACGGCCTGTCGCTTGGCGATGTGTGGTCCTCAGGTCCGCAGACCTACCTCGGCGTCGCGATCGCGGGTTTTCCCAACCTGTTCATGATCGACGGTGCGCAGAGTCCGTCTATCATCGTCAATGCTCCGCTGGCGATCGAGCAGCAGGTCGAATGGGTCGGCGATTGCATCGCGCACATGCGCCGGCATGGTTACGCGTCGATCGAGGCGACCGAACAGGCTCAGCATGAGTGGGTCGCCCATGTCGGCGAGGTGGCGAGCTACACGCTGATGATCAAGGCCGATTCCTGGGCCATAGGCGCCAATATTCCCGGCAAGCCCCGGGTCTATTCTTTCTATCTCGCGGGTCTCGATGCCTATCGCAACAAGTGCGCGGCGGTGGCGGAGGGAGGCTATGAAGGTTTCCGCCTGGAGAAAGCGATGGGCGCGGTCGAAGTTTGACAGCTTCGCAAGAGGGCCGCGACAGCCACATGGCATTCGACTATATCATAGTCGGCGCGGGGTCGGCAGGCTGTGTGGTGGCCAACCGCCTCAGCGCGCGGCCGGAAAACCGTGTACTGCTGATCGAGGCGGGAGGCGATGACCGCCCGTTCCGGAACCCGCGGCATTTCTTCGTGAACAGCCTGATCCATGTCCCCGCCGGATACCGCTATACGATGGAGGCCCCGCCGCTCAGCTGGAACTACGTTTCGGAGCTGGGCGGGATCAATGCTGGTCAAACCGCGCCCTACCCGCGCGGGCGCGTTGTCGGTGGCTGCTCCTCCATAAACGGCATGATCTATGCGCGCGGACAGGCGGCGGACTTTGACCTGTGGGCGCAGCTTGGCTGCAGCGGCTGGGGATGGAGTGATGTCCTGCCTCTGTTCCGACGCAGCGAGGACCAGTGCCGTGGCGCGGACGAGGCCCATGGCGCCGGCGGCCCGCTCACGGTTTCCGACGTCCCCCGCCATCCCGTTTCCGACGCCATTCTCGCTGCCGCCGCAGAGGCGGGACACCAGCTGGTCGATGACCATAACCGGGGCGACGCGGAAGGCTTTTCCTATGTTCAGGCCACCCAGCGGCGGGGCCGTCGCCGGTCGAGCGCGGTCGCCTATCTCCACCCCGTCATGCACCGGAAAAACCTCACGGTGGAAACCGACACCCTGGTAACCGGCATCCTCATCGCGGAGGGTCGGGCGAAGGGAGTACGTGTTCGCAAGGATGGCGAGACGCGCGAGATCGCCTGCCGGGGGGATGTCATCCTGTGCGGAGGCGTGGTCAATTCCCCGCACCTGCTCGAACTGTCTGGTGTCGGCGATCCGGCAGTTCTGCGCGCGGCGAATATCGAGGTCCGTCACGCGCTGATCGGAGTCGGCAACAATCTGCAGGACCACTGGTGCACCATGCTGCGGTTCCGCCTGCGTCGGGGCGTGCCGTCGATCAACACGGCGGCGCGAGGAGCCGGCCTCATGAGGGAGGTCGCGAAGTATCTTTTCACCCGGAAGGGCGTGCTGTCTTCGCCGCCTGCCTCCGTCATGGGGTATGTCCGGAGCAACCCGGTGCTCGACTTTCCGGATATCCAGGTCAATACGGTGGCAGCATCGGTCGATCCGGCCACGGGCGAGGTCGACCGTTTCGGAGGCGCCACCATTGCCGCCTGCCATCTGCGTCCGGCAAGCCGCGGCTCCATCCACCTTGCCAGCGCCGATGCGGCCCGCCAGCCGCGCATCCTGCTCAACTTCCTCGACGATGCCGAGGATCGCCGGACGATCGCCGCGGGCCTTCGCATCTGCTGCGAGTTAGCCCGTCAGCCCGCGCTGGAATCCGTCATCGAAGCGCCCGCCGGAGACTACCCGGACGAGAATGACGAGGGGTCTCTGCTCGGATATGCCCGAACCTACGGCTACGGCATTTTTCACGGCGTGGGCACCTGCGCGATGGGCATTGGCGATGATGCTGTCGTCGATCCGCGCCTGCGCGTGCGTGGTATCGCGGGCCTGCGGGTGGCGGACGCCTCGATCATGCCGCGCATTGTCTCTGCGAACACCAACGCCGCCGCGATCATGATCGGCGAAAAGGCATCGGACCTGATCCTGGCCGACGCCTGATCAGGAGATATCAACGAGCGGACCGTTGCGTCCGAGTAGATTGGGAGTGGCCGAAATGGACCGGATGCATGGAAAAGTAGCCATCATCACTGGCGGCGCCCGGGGGATGGGGGCGGCCACCGCCCGGGCCTTTACGGCGGAAGGGGCGAGCGTGATCGTCGCCGACCTGCTCGAAGCCGAAGGTCAGGAACTCGCGCGCCAGCTGGGCGGAGCTGCGGACTTCCGCAAACTCGATGTTGCGCGGGAAGACGAATGGCAAACGCTCGTGGAGGAAACGCTATCCCGGCATGGCCGGATCGACGCGCTCGTCAACAACGCCGGCCTGGTCCACTATGCCGACACCATGTCGTTCGAGCCTGAAGCCTTCGACCGACTGTTCTCGGTGAACGTGAAGGGCGCCTTTCTGGGCATCAAGCATGTCGGCAGGGCGATGACCGAAGCTGGACGCGGCGCGATCGTCAATATCGCCTCGATTGCCGGGCTTCAGGGCGGGAACGGCATATCAATTTACTCTGCCACCAAATGGGCGCTGCGTGGGCTTACCAAGTCCGCGGCCATGGAGCTTGGGCCTTATGGTGTGCGCGTGAATGCCGTTCTTCCCGGCGGCGTGGACACCGTAATGGGGAACCCCGAGGGCCTGCCCGGGGATACCAAAAACCAGTACTACAAGGATGTTCCCTTGCAGCGCATCGGAGAACCCGAAGAAGTGGCCAGCGCCACGTTGTTTCTTTGTACGGATGAATCCTCCTACATCTGCGGCGCGGAATTGTCCGTCGATGGCGGCATGAATGCAGGCCAATATGTCCGACGTCTTCCGGGGGCGCCAAAGGCGTAGAGCCCACCCGATGCTGCAGGGCCGCGAACAGACCGCCGGTACCGGATGACGAGCACCGCGGTACCGCAGTCGGCTATGATCCGCTCAGCAGATTCCGACATGGTCTGGACCTTACACGCTCGTACCGTCCTTGAACTTCTCCAGAATTCGGCCGACAGTTTCGACCACCGCAGCGAAGCCTGCATGCTGCCATCGACGAGCAGGTCCGTTCCCGTGATGTAGGATGCCTCGCGGCCGGCGAGCCAGCAAACGGCGGCGGCAATATCCTCGGCGATAGCTCGCCAACGTCGAATTGAACTTCGCGGAGTAGCGATCGGGACAGCCACTGCGATTCCTGCAAACTAATGCGGAGCCGATATCCCTACCACGCCGCCGCGCCCATCGAGCGACGCCTCAATACGATCGGAGAAGAGGCATCCCATCGAAAGGCTGCGCGTAGATCCCTCGTCACACAGGTCCATCGCTGCGAATATCCGAGATCAATTCCGTGAACTCGGAGAATTGGCGCCCCGCTCCCTGCACCAGCTCGAGTCGGCGATCTGGCGCGCAGTCCTAGAGGCCGCGGGCTCGCTAGCAAACCAGCGGTTGCCGCCTCGCGCCCAACGAATTCTCTCGCTCCTGCGACCGTGCTGCACGGTCAAAGTCCTGCAGGGCATATGCGTCATAGTGATGCCATCAGACGAACGGCTGCCGCGCGCGGTAGGTTGGCTGGTGAAAGAACACCAACCGCGATCGTCCGTTCAGGGTATGACGGGTTCCTCAATACTGCTCACGGCGTCGACGAAGACCGGACGCCTGTCCGGGGGTTGGACTAGGAGCGGTTGGCATGAAAATCGAGGCTCTCGCGGCCGTTGTAGCTGGCGGCGCGTCCGGATTGGGCGAAGCGACAGCACGCATGCTCGCCGCGCGCGGCGCGCGGGTAGCGATCCTCGACTTGGCAGACGATGCGGGACGGACGACCGCAGACGGCATCGGGGGTATCTTCTGCCGCACCGACGTCGCCGACGAAGCGAGTGTCGCGACGGCGTTGGACACGGCGGCGGCTGCCCACGGCCCGGCCCGCATATTGATCAATTGCGCCGGCATCGCGCCGGCGGTCCGCATCGTTGCAAAGGATGGGACGGCGCACCCGCTCGCCACCTATCGCAAGACGATCGAGGTGAATCTGATTGGCACTTTCAACCTGGTCGCTCAGTTCGCCGCGCGGCTGATTGCCGCCGGGATCGAAGGCGAGGAAGCCGGCGTGATCGTGAACACCGCATCGGTCGCCGCGTTCGATGGCCAGATCGGGCAGGCGGCGTACGCGTCGTCCAAAGGCGGGGTCGCCGCACTGACGCTGCCGGCGGCGCGTGACCTCGCGCAGCACCGCATCCGGGTGGTGACGATCGCACCCGGCATCTTCCTGACGCCGATGCTGAGGGGGTTGCCGCAGGCGGCGCAGGAGTCGCTGGGCACGCAGGTTCCTCATCCTAGCCGCCTCGGCCGGCCGGAGGAATATGCGCAGATGGTCGAGGCGATCGTGCTCAACCCCATGCTGAATGGCGAGGTCGTGCGGCTAGACGGCGCCATTCGAATGGCGCCGCGCTGAAATGGCCGACGGCCTCCGGATTACCATCGCCGACGGTGTTGCGCGGCTGACGCTCGACCGACCGGCTGCGGGGAACGCGATCGACCTGCCGATGGCGCGTGCGTTGCTGGAAGCGGCCCGGTCATTCCGTGACGATCCAATAGTTCGCTGCGTGCTGCTGACTGGCACGGGCCGACTATTCTGCGTGGGCGGCGACATATCGGCCTTCGCCGCGCAACGCGACCGGATCGGCGAGTATATCGAGGAAATCACTGCAGCGTTGCATGGTGCGCTCGCCTGCCTCCTGGCCATGGACAAGCCGATCGTAACTGCGATCAACGGACCGGCCGCTGGCGCCGGGATCGGGCTGGCGGCGATCGGCGACATCGCATTATCGGCTCCAGAAGCGCACTTCACTTCGGCCTATACGGCAATCGGGATGACTCCGGACGGCGGCGCCACATGGCTGCTGCCAAGGCTGATCGGCCTGCGCCGCACCATGGACCTGATTCTGACCAATCGGCGCGTAGGAGCCGATGAGGCGGCAGCGATCGGGCTGGTCACGCGGGTCACCGCGCCGGGCGCGCTCGACGAGGAAGCTGCCGCCCTTGCCGTCCAGCTCGCGGCCGGTCCCACTATCGCATATGCGGTCTCACGCCGGCTGTCGCTCGCCAGCTTGGCGAATGGCTTCGAAGATCACCTCGCGGCGGAAAGCCGAGCTATCGCCGCACAGGCACGTGGCGCGGAAGGCCGCGAGGGTGTTGCCGCGTTCCTCGCCAAGCGCCCTCCGCATTTCGCAGGACCAAACGAATGACAGAAGCCTATATCGTCGAAGCCCTCCGCACGCCCGGCGGCAAACGCAAGGGGGCGTTCGCGGGTATCCATCCAGCCGACCTGGGCGCCACCATCCTGGACGCGCTCGTCACGCGCGCCGGCGTCGATCCGGCGGCGGTCGAGGACGTGATCGTCGGTTGTGTCAGTCAGGCGGGGGAGCAGGCGTTCGCCTTCGGTCGAAATCTGGTCCTCGCCTCGAAGCTGCCGGAAAGCGTGCCGGCGGTGACGATCGACCGCCAGTGCGGATCGTCGCAGCAAGCGCTGCATTTCGCCGCCCAGGCGGTGATGAGCGGCACACAGGATCTGGTGATCGCGGCCGGTGCGGAAAGCATGACGCGAGTGCCGATGGGCTCTAACTTCACGCTCCATATGCAGGCCGGGATCGGCGAGGGACCGTGGCCCGCCAGCATTCGCGACCGGTTCGGGGTGCGCGAGTTCAGCCAGTTCCACGGCGCGCAGGCGATCGCCGATAAATACGGCTTCGACCGGGCGGCGATGGACAGCTTTGCGCTGGAAAGCCACCGCCGCGCCGCCGCCGCGACACGAGCGGGCGCGTTCGTGCGTGAGATCGTGCCGGTCGCGACCGAGGCCGGGATCGTCGATCGTGACGAGGGCATCCGTGAGGACGCTTCCCTTGATGCGATGGCCGCCGTCAAGCCGATCGTCGAAGGCGGCACGATCACCGCCGCCAACGCCAGCCAGATGACCGACGGAGCATCGGGCGTGCTGGTCGCCAGCGAGGCTGCACTGAAGCGGTTCGGGCTGACGCCGCTCGCCCGGATCGTCAACCTGACCGTGACGGCGGGCGACCCGGTGATCATGCTGGAGGAGCCAATCTCCGCGACGCGCAAGAGCTTGGCGCGGGCCGGCCTGACCCTGGACGAAATCGATCTGTATGAAGTCAACGAGGCGTTCGCGTCGATCCCGCTGGCCTGGGCAAAGGCGCTCGACGCCGACCCGACACGGCTGAACGTCAATGGCGGCGCGATCGCGCTGGGTCACCCGCTTGGCGCATCGGGAACCAAGCTGATGACGACGCTGATCCACGCGCTTGCCGAACGCGGCGGTCGCTACGGCCTGCAGACGATGTGCGAGGGGGGCGGCATGGCTAACGTCACCATCGTCGAGCGACTTTAGGAAGGTATTTCGAACATGGCGATCACGACGCGCTTCACCGAACTTGCCGGCATCGAGCATCCGATCGTCCAGGGCGGCATGATGTGGGTCGGCCGCGCCGAATTGGCCGCCGCAGTGTCCAACGCCGGCGGCTTGGGCATCCTGACCGCGCTGACCCAGCCGACGCCCGACCACCTCAGGCGCGAGATCGACCGCTGCCGCGCGCTGACCGACAAGCCGTTCGGTGTCAACCTGACCATCCTGCCGTCAGTATCGCCCCCGCCCTACGCCGAATATCGCCGCGCGATCATCGATTCGGGCGTACGGATCGTCGAGACGGCCGGGCACAATCCCGGCGAGCACGTTGCCGACTTCAAGGCGCACGGTGTCATCGTGATCCACAAATGCACTGCCGTCCGGCACGCGCTGTCGGCCGAGCGAATGGGGGTCGATGCCATTTCCATCGACGGATTCGAATGCGCCGGCCATCCGGGCGAAGACGACGTTCCCGGCCTGATCCTGATTCCGGCCGCCGCCGATCAGGTCCGCATTCCGATGATCGCCTCGGGCGGGTTCGGCGACGGCCGCGGGCTGGCGGCGGCGTTGGCGCTAGGAGCGGAAGGGATCAACATGGGCACGCGTTTCTGCGCGACCGCAGAAGCTCCGATCCACGACCGCGTGAAGCAGTTCCTGATCGACAATGACGAGCGCGCGACCAACCTCATCTTCCGCCAGTTCCGCAATACCGGCCGGGTGGCCAAGAATGCGGTTTCCGACGAGGTGGTCGCGCTGAGTGGGCAGCCGGGCGCGACGTTCGACGACGTCCGCCCATTGGTAGGCGGGGCGCGCGGGCGAACCGCGCTCGAAACCGGCGAAATCGACGCCGGGTTGATCTGGGCCGGCCAGGTCCAGGGCCTGATCCGCGATATCCCGACCTGCGCCGAGCTGGTCGGGCGGATTGTCGCAGAAGCGGAAATTCTGATCGGTGGCCGGCTTGCCGGAATGCTCGGAACATCGAACAGCGCCCGAGCCATTGCATGACCCGACCGTCGGGGCCACTGGCCGGGCTGCGCGTCGTCGAATTCGCCAGCATAGGTCCCGGCCCGCATTGCGCGATGCTCTTCGCCGACTTGGGTGCGGACGTGCTACGCATCGACCGCCCCGGTGGCAACGGCTGGCCAAATCCGATCGTCGATCGCGGCCGGGCGACGATGACGATCGATATCCGGGCCGAAGAAGGGCGCGACCGGTGTCTCGATGCGATCGCCGTGGCCGACGTGCTGATCGAGGGGCTGCGGCCGGGCGTCATGGAGCGGCTCGGGCTAGGCCCCAACGAGACGATGGCGCGCAATCCACGCCTTGTTTACGGGCGCGTGACCGGCTGGGGCCAGACCGGTCCGCTGGCAACCGCGGCGGGGCACGATATCAACTATATCGCGATCACCGGCGCGCTGGCGGCGATGGGACCGCCCGACCAGCCGTCGATGCCGCCGCTCAACCTGGTCGGCGATTTCGGCGGCGGATCGATGCTGCTCGCGTTCGGCATTCTCGCCGCGCTGCACGAACGCGAACACTCGGGCGTGGGTCAGGTGGTCGATGCGGCGATCGTCGACGGGGTTTCGTCGATGATGACGATGTTCGCCGGGCTGCTACCGAGCGGGGCAATCGCGATGGAGCGCGACGCGAACATGCTCGGCGGCGCCGCACCCTTTTATCGCTGCTACGTCTGCCGCGACGGAGCGCAGGTGTCCGTGGGTGCAATCGAGCCACATTTCTATCGCCAGCTGCTGGCCGGCATCGGGGCACCGGCCGCGCTGCTGGATCGTCAGCACGACACGGCGAGCTGGCCAGCCGACTGCGCGACGCTGGCCAGCATTTTCGCCGGGCGCAGTGCGGCCGAATGGTCGGCGATGCTCGAAGGAACCGACTGTTGCTTCGCCCCCGTCGTCCCTCTCGCGGAAGCCGCCGGTCATCGACATATGCGCGAACGCGGCGTCCACGTCGTCGTCGATGGGCTGGAACAGGTTCGACCGGTGCCGCGCTTCTCGCGAACACCGGGTTATGCTCGAGCAGGAGGGGATGCCGCAACCATGCTCGCCCGCTGGCGGAATTCCCCACCGCGGATCGCGAGGTGACGGCGACCGGCGCTCAGCTGAAAAAATCCGTCCCCGCATAATGCGCAGCGAGTTCACGCCAGTCGCGATCGTCCCCCTGATGCAGCCATTCGAGCGCATCCAGCATCTGGTCAAAGGTTCGCTCGGTATCGTCGTCGTGAAACAAGCGAGCGGTCTGCATTCGCGTGAGTACCGAATTCATGACGATCGCCAGGCGGTCACAATGATCGGGCACCAGCCGCGGATGCCTATCCACGGCGGCGATCATCTCCTTCGACTGGACCATCGATCGAGAACTGTCGATCAGGATGCGGGCGACACCGCAATCGCGCCGCGCGACCCGCGCCGCCGCCTGAATATTGGGAAAGAAGCCGTCTACGTCGGCGAACGTGTGAAATCCGACGTTACGGACAAGAATATGCTGGCATTCTGGCCGATAGCCTATCTGGAACATCGTTCGTGTCCTCTCAGGCGATGCGCGCGAGCCAAAGCTCGCGAGGCGAGTTCAGCCTCGCACGTAGCCGCGCCGGAAATGCGCGCCAGTTAGGAATGTCGTTCCACGGATCGCCAGCCCGTCGGCGGCGTTGACGACCTCGCCCGTGGTCGTCGCGGCATTGCCGCGCGACGCGAGCGCCACGAACAATCCGGCATAGTCTGCGGGATCGTCGAGCGGCAGCGGGAAACAATCGCGCACCATCTGCGCCACTTCGTCGGTCTGCGGCGAGAATGTGTAACCGTCCGCGCCAAGCGCCTTGCTACCACGCAGATCGCTCTTCATCGGCCCTGGCCCTACCGCGTTGACCCGGATATTGGGCGCAAGCTGATAGGCGAGTTCGCGCACGAGACCGACGATCGCGTGCTTTGACGCGGTGTAGAAGACCCCGCCCCCGCCCGGAATGAACGACGCCGACGACGCAGTGAAGACCATCGAGCCGCGGGTCTTCTCCAATTCGGGGATCGCGGCATAGGCGGCCAGGATATAACCCTTCAGATTGACGTGCATCACCTCGTCGAACGCGGCGTCGAGCCTGTCTTCCGGAAGATCCCTCAGCATCGCCGGAAGGTCCATGATGCCTGCGTTGCCGACCAGCACGTCGAGCTTGCCGAACGTATCGACGGCAGCGGCCACCGCCCGCTTATTGTCAGCCAGCGAGCGGACATCGCCGGTTACCACGGCGATATCGGCACCGAAATCCTGGATCAGCGACGCCGACTTTTCGGCCGAATGTTCCAGCACGGCGACCTGCGCGCCTTCGTCGATGAACCGGCGGACCAGGGCACGGCCCAGTCCCGACCCGCCGCCCGTTATCAGCGCGACGTCCCCTTCCAGCCAGCCCATCGTCTCTCTCCTAATGTCGCGTCGTGCTGGCCGGGGCATCTACCGGGATCATCGTCCGATTGGACGTGGCTCGGCAGCATCGCGGCGATAAGAGGCTGGCAACGACACAAATCGCGCGACCGCGACGCAGGAGAAGGACATGGGCACCACGCCACGGCTGTCGCCGGATTACGACCCGATCCTGGCGCAGCTGGCCGCTGCACCGCCCATTCCCACGCTGTCGGTCGAATCGGCACGAGCGATGTGGGACATGATGGACTTCGGGGACGCCGAGCCCTTGGCAGAGGTGAGCGACCTGAGCGTATCGGGGTCTGACGGCGCGATACCGGCGCGGCTTTATCGCCCCGACGGGACGCCGATGGCGCTGGTCGTCTATTTCCACGGCGGCGGCTGGGTACTCGGCGGCCTGAAAAGCCATGACAAGGCGCTACGCGGGTTGGCCCGGCGTTCAGGTTGCGCGATCTTGTCGATCGATTATCGGCTTGCACCCGAACACCCTTTTCCCGCAGGTCTGGACGATGCGATAGCGGCGACCCGTTGGGCGGCCGCCAATATCGGGGCGCTCGACTGCGGCGGCGCCCGGCTGGTGGTGGCCGGGGACAGTGCGGGCGGAAATCTGGCGGCGGCGGTCGCCATCGCTGCGCGCGATGGCGGCGGCCCAGCTATCGCGGGACAACTGCTAATCTATCCGGTCGCGGATGCTGCATGCGATAGCGCCTCCTATGCGGAGCGGGGCAACGGTGGGCTGCTGTCGGCCGCAGACATGGCTTGGTTCTGGTCCCATTACGCGCCGGATACCGCCTCCCGCGCCGATCCGCGCGCCTCGATCAACTGCACGGCAAGCCTGGCGGGGCTGCCCCCGGCGGTCGTGGTGACGGCGGAGTTCGATCCATTGCGCGACGAGGGCCAGCGCTTCGCCGATCGATTGAAGCTGGAGGGCACCCCCGTGAATTTCCTGCACTTCGCCGATCAGCCGCACGGTTTCATCACCTTCTACCAAGTCGCGCCGAGCGCACTGGCGGCAATGGACCGGATCGCTACGGCGTTGCGCGACCTGGTGTCGGTAGCATGACGGGCCGCCGCCACGCGGTGGTCACAGGCGCCGCCAGGCCTGATGGGATCGGCTGGGCAACCGCCACGGCATTAGTGTCGGCGGGGTATGACGTCATCGTGACCGGCGCCACCGACGCTGAAGCCAGCGCCGCACCGTCACACGACCGCATCGCCGCAGTCGCGCTCGACGTGCGCGACGATGCCGCCGTGCAGGCGTTGTTCGGAGGTCTTGACCGGCTCGATGCGCTGGTAAATTGCGCCGGGACGGCAGACCCGGCCGGCGAATTCACATCCGCCGGGTTTGCCCATACGATCGATGTCAATTTAGTGGGCGCGCATCGCTGCTGTCTGGCCGCGCGCGGCTTGCTCGCGGCGCGGCAGGGCGCCATCGTGAACGTTGGTTCGATGTATTCGATATTCGGTAGTGGGATGACCCCAGGCTATGCCGCCAGCAAGGGCGGGCTGGTCCAGCTTACCAAGTCGCTAGCCGTAGCGTGGGCGCCCGACATTCGAGTCAACGCCGTGGCGCCCGGCTGGATCATGACCGGCATGGCGCGGCCGGTGTTCGAGAACGACGCGTGGTCTTCCGCGTTGCTGTCACGCACACCGATGGCACGTTTCGGAACGCCCGATGAACTCGCCGGGCCGATCGCTTTCCTTTGCTCGGATGCGGCCCGTTTCGTGACAGGTACGCTGCTGCCGGTAGACGGGGGGTATTCGTCCCACGGCTGAGCGTGAACAATCTGCTATCCGCTTGACAACCCCTGCCCGTTTGTGACCTACCAACCCTGTGAGAGACGATGATCGCAGGCTGTCTGTCCCGTCGGGATGACACGGAAGATCGATCGCTCCGCACACGGAGAGGACGATATGAGCGACCGGACATCGATTCCGGCGAAGGTCAGTGAGTTACTGTCACTGATTTACCGCTGCGTGCAAGAAGATGAAACCTGGGCGCAGGCGCTCGAACTGTTGCGCCAGTGTATGAACGCGAATGTCGGCTGCCTGCGCATCGCGACGAAGGAAGCGACTCCGCGTCAGATACTGTTTGCGCAGGGGCCGCTCGTAGACGAGGGGGCCCTCGAGGAATGGGCGAAGCTGCCAGGCTGTGAATTGGCACCTTCCATGCTGCGCTGCGGCGACGTTACCGTGATCGACTGGCGCAACGACGTCACAAGTACGCAGGTTCAAGAGGTGCTGGCGCGTTATGACGTAGCCTACACGATTACGATGAGCGTGCTCGACGATGAGGGGTCGCAAATCACCCTGAACTGCAGCCGCGGCGCAACTCAGCCGAAATTCGATGAGTTGGACGTCGAGAGTTTCGTCGACTTTGCCAGCCATTTCCAACGTACGATCCGCATGCGGCGTGACTTCACCAAAGCGCAGGTGGTTAGCCAATTCCAGACTCAAGCGCTCGACAGCCTTGGGATCGCCGCGATCCTGGTCAACCAGTCCAACAGCGTCACACCGCTGAACGAAACCGCGAAATTCGCGCTCGAGCGCGAGATCGGACTCAAGCAGACCTCGCGCGGATTGGTCGCGGCAGTCAGCCAGGAAGACGCGATCCTGCGCAAGGTACTGAAGGGCGCATTGACCACCGACGCGCCCGGTACGTCGCACGCGATGTCGATCTTCCGCGACGACAGCTTCAATCGAGTCCACCTGATCGTTCGGTCGCAAACCTGTCCGTCGGCGGTATCGGCGGACGAGGAAGCGTGTGCCCTCATCTTCATGCGGGTAAACGACGTAGTCGATCAGATCGACATCAAGCTTCTGCAAGAACAATTTTCGTTCACGATGACCGAGGCGAGCGTCGCGGTGGGGCTGGCCCGGGGATTGCTGCTCAAGGAAGTCGAGGAGCGCCTCAACATTCGCCACAACACGGCGCGTGCGCACTTGCGGTCGATGTTCTCCAAGGCGGACGTCGAGCGCCAATCACAACTGGTGTCCCTGCTGACGAGTAGCCTGGTGCCGCTCGGCCGCGATCCGGCGAGTCTACTCCAATAAGCGGGCGCGTCGTCTCAATCGCCGAACGGCAGATCGATAACGACCGAATTTGGCCCGTCAGCTGCAGCCGCCCAAGCTGCCTCGATCGCACCCCGCGCGCCGGCGGGATCTACCCTATCGCCCACCGATACGCCGAAGCCGCGCAGGATGTCGGTGACGTCGCTGCCGCCAGCACGCAGGTCCATCCCGGCATAAGCCGGCGCCATGTTACCGTTTCCCTCACGTGCGGCGAACTCACGCGCAAAATAACGGGTCGAACCGTAGCCGCCGTTGTCGAGCACGACATACGTGATCGGCAGTCGCCGCGCGACCGCGGTCCACAGCCCCTGCGCACCAAAGCGCAATGCGCCATCGCCCAGCACGCACGTCACCGGCTCGCCCGATGCCAGCGCCACACCGACTGCCGCACCGGTGCCCCAGCCTAGCGAGCCGCCGGTCGCGCCGACGTAGCGGCTGCCGTCGCCGGTCCTTAGCGACTGGATCAGCGCGATCGATCCCATAACCGCCTCGTCCACCACCCAGCCGCGCTCCAGCGCATCGTGCACCCCGGCGAGCGCCTGGCCATAAGCGGCAAGCGTCTTGAGGAAGGGCAGGTCAGGCAGCGGTGTCGCGCGGCAGCCGGCAATGAAATCGATACGCGCCGCCAGCTGGTCGGGGGTCGGTGGCGCCAGCGCTGCGGCCAGCGCCGCGACGAACGCGGCCGGATCGCAAGCGCAGGCCCAGTCGGCGGTGCGTGTTTCCTCCAGCTTGGCGGGATCGGCATTGACGTGCGCCACGAAGCCGGCGCCCGCAAACCATTCGTCGACGCGCGGATGCCCTTCCGCCACCAGCCGTCCGCCAACCATCACCACCACATCGGCGCGGGCATCGGCAACGGATCCCGAAATGCCGGTAAGGCTACCGATCGAACGCGGATGTCCGGGCGGGATCGGCAGCCGATCCAAGAAACCCGGCTCGGTTGCCAGCGCGATCCCGTGCACCTCGGCAAGCCGGGCCAAAGTCTCGACTCCGCCATAGCGCCGCAGCTGCCCACCCGCGATGATCAATGGGCGTTCGGCCGCCGCCAGTCGCGCCGCCACCACGCCAACATCCGGAGCTCCAGCCGGCACGCGCACGCTGGCACGCGCCGGCCGTACCGGCGCTGCGTTTTCCAGCACGTCGCCGGGCAGCGACACGAACGCCGGGCCGCCCGGATAGCCGGTCGCTGCTCGCCAGGCGGAATCGAGCAGACGGCGTACGGGCGTCCCAAGCCCTATCTCCTGCGAGAAGCGGGTAAAGGGCTCGGCGGCGCGCAGGATGTCGGCCTCGCCGATCGTGCCCTCGCGGGTACGCCACGTCGAAGCCTGCTGAGACGCCAGCACCAGCACCGGGCTTTCGTCGCGCCAGGCGTTGTAGAGGTTGGCCAACCCGTTGGCGGTGCCCGGCAGCATATAGAGATAGGCAAAGCCCGCTCCCTTCACTCGCGAATAACCGTCGGCGGCGGCGACCGTCACCGCCTCGTGCACCGTCGGCACGATGTCGATATCGCTCTGCTCCAGCGCGTGGATCAGCGAAACAAGCGAGCTGCCCGGTAGGCCGAAGATGTGCGCGCATCCCCGATCTCCGAGGAAACGCACCACCTCGTCAGCGCCGTTCGCGACCAGCCGCTCGGGCGCGACCTTCGGCATCGCCTCAGACGTGCTCTCGCGCCTTGAGCATGTCGAGCGCGACGTCGACGATCATGTCCTCCTGTCCGCCGACCATCTTGCGCCGTCCGAGTTCGACCAGGATCGCGCGCGTGTCGATACCATAAGTCTCGCTCGCCTTTTCGGCATGACGCAGAAAGCTCGAATAGACCCCGGCATATCCGAGCGCGAGGGTCTCCCGGTCGACCCGGACCGGCCGGTCCTGCAACGGGCGGACCAGATCCTCCGCCGCGTCCATCAGCGCCATCACGTCGCAGCCGTGGTTCCACTGCTTGCGCTCGGCGGCGGCGACGAACACCTCCAGCGGGGCGTTCCCGGCGCCCGCGCCCATGCCGGTCAGGCTGGCGTCTATCCGGACCGCGCCACACTGCGCCGCCACGATCGAATTCGCGACGCCGAGCGACAGATTGTGGTGGGCATGCATCCCGCGCTGCGTCTCGGGCTTCAGCACCCGGTCATAAGCCTCAAATCGGGCGCGCACGCCATCCATGTCGAGCGCGCCACCACTGTCGGTGACATAGACACATTGCGCGCCGTAGCTTTCCATCAGCAGTGCCTGCTGTGCCAACGCATCGGGTTCGATCATGTGGCTCATCATCAGGAAACCGGACACGTCCATGCCCAGATCACGCGCGATTCCGATATGCTGTTTCGACACATCGGCTTCGGTGCAATGCGTCGCGACGCGCACCGAACGCACGCCGAGATCATAAGCGCGGCGCAATTCGTCGACCGTACCGACCCCGGGCAGGATCAGGGTGGTCAGCACCGAATTGGTCAGCACGTCGGCCACCGCCTCCAGCCATTCCCAGTCAGTGTGCGCGCCGAAGCCGTAATTGAAGCTCATGCCCGACAGACCATCGCCGTGCGCGACCTCGATGGCATCGACGCCCGCACGATCCAGCGCCTGCGCGATAGCCCGAACGTGGTCGATCCCGTACATGTGACGGATGGCGTGCATACCGTCGCGCAATGTCACGTCTTGGATGTAGAGTTCGTCGCCCCTGGCAACGTCGAAGCCGCTCATCGTCTTCCTCCCCTTCAGGCAGCCAGCGCGGCGATGCGGCGTTCCGCGAGCAGCTCGCCGGTCGCCTTAGCCGCGGCAGTCATGATATCGAGATTGCCCGAATAGCTGGGCAGGTAGTCGCCCGCTCCCTCCACTTCGAGCAGGATCATCGTCTTGAGACCTGTGAACTCGCCCAAGCCGGGAATCTTCAATCGGTTATTGTCGCCGAAACGCTCGAACTGCACCTCCTGTTTCAGGCGATAGCCAGGAACGTATCGCTGCACTTCCGCGACCATCTCGTTCACCGATGCACGGATAGCCTCCTCGTCGGCGCCTTCAGACAAGGTGAACACCGTGTCGCGCATGATCATCGGCGGTTCGGCGGGGTTCAGGATGATTATCGCCTTGCCTCTTTCCGCGCCGCCGACTGCTTCGATGGCGCGCGCGGTGGTGCGCGTGAATTCGTCGATATTGGCGCGTGTCCCAGGTCCCGCCGACCGCGACGAAACCGACGCGACGATCTCCGCATAGGGCACTCGGGCGACCCGACTGACCGCCGCGACCATGGGGATCGTCGCCTGCCCGCCGCACGTCACCATGTTGACATTGGGTGCATCGAGGTTGGCGTGCATATTGACCGGCGGCACGGTGAACGGCCCGATCGCCGCCGGGGTCAGGTCCACCACCTGGATGCCATCGGCGCGCAACGCAGCGTCGTGGACCTTGTGCGCGTAAGCGCTGGTTGCGTCGAACGCGATGCCGATCTCGGGATAGCAGGGCAGCGCCCGCAGACCCTCGATGCCCTCGTGCGTGGTGGCGATGCCGTGTTCGCGCGCCATCGCCAGCCCTTCCGACGCCGGATCGATGCCGACCACCGCGGCCAACTCCATATTCTGCGGATATTTTATCATCTTCATCATCAAATCGGTGCCAATATTGCCCGAACCGATGATCGCCGCTTTTACGCGTGCCATAATGTCTTCCTCACACAAAATTGGCGACACAAGTGCCGATCGGCGTGCCCTTGTCGCTGAGCGTCATTGCAAATCGATCTCCTTTCGCGGCCGGCGCCAGCGGCACCAAGCTGCCCGACAAGATCACGTCGCCGGCATCCAGCGTCACGCCATAGGCACCCAGCGTATTCGCGAGCCACGCTACGGCCTGCGCCGGATCGCCCTGCACGGCATGACCATAGCCTTCCGAAAGCGGCGCGCCGTTCTTGGTTACCGCCACATGCAGCCCAGGCAGATCCAGCCCATTGGGGTCGAGCCGCTCGTTGCCCAACACAAACACCCCGCATGAAGCGTTATCGGCAATGGTATCGACGATCGCGATCTTCCAATCGGTGATGCGACTGTCGACGATCTCGAAGCATGGCACGATGAAATCGGTCGCGGCAACGACATCGGCCGCGCTCACTCCTGGTCCGTTCAGAGACGCCTTCAGCACGAAGGCGATCTCGGCCTCGGCGCGCGGCGCGATCAGAGCCTTGGCGTCAACGTCGATATCGCCGGCGACCTGCATCCAATCGGTCAGGAAGCCGAAGTCGGGCTGGTGGACACCAAGCATGTCTTGCACCGCCTTGCTGGTGACGCCGATCTTCTTGCCGACCACGCGCTCGCCCTCGCGCCGTCGCCGCTCGAGAAAATCAAGGCTGATCGCATAGGCGTCGTCGATCGTCAGCGCCGGATCCTGCGCGATCAGCGGCGGCACCGTTCGTCGGTCGCGCAGCGCGCCGAACAGCATCGCGCCATAACGTTTAGCGGCGTCGGTCACAGATAGCCTCCATCTTGGTAGATCAGCGGCGCAACCTCGTCGCTGACATCTGCCTGGAGCACGCGCGCGATGACGATACTATGCGTGCTGTAGGCGATCATCACGTCGATCACGCAGCGCAGGTTCGCCTGCGCTTCCTCGAGCCGCGGCAGCCCATTTATATCTTGCCCCCAATCGCCGACCGCAAAGCGCTGATCGCGTGGCAGACCGCCACCGAACGCAGCCGACACGGCATATTGATGTCGGGACAGCAGATTCACCGACAACGGCGCGGTCGGCACGAGTAGGGCGTGCAAGCTGGTAGCGCGGTTGACGCACACCAGAACCGCGGGCGGATCAGCCGTCAGCGATGTGATCGAGGTCGCGGCCATCCCGATTGGCCCATCGTCGCCACGCGCCACGACGATCGCTACCGATGCCGCCAGCCGCCGCATCGCCGCGCGGAACCGGTCAGGCAAGCCCGGAGCGACGTCGGGATAGCCCTCAACCATGACCCGCCACACGCGCGAACGGGTCGATCAGCACCTTGCATTCGGTCGGATCGCTCCGCAGCGCCTCGAACGCGGCCGGCAGGCCATCAAGCGACACCGTGTTGGTGACCATGTTACGCGGCTCGACCGCGCCAGCATCAAGCACGTCGAGCGCGTGACGGAATTCGGAAGCGGTGTAGAGTTGCGGGAACAGCACACGAGCCTCGCGCCGCCCGGCGCTGGCCGGCACGATCGCGTCCGGCGCGAAGCAATAACCCAACGACAGGATCGTACCGCCGGGCCGCAGCTCCCCCAGCGCCTGCATCAACAGCCCCGGCCGGCCTACGCACTCGACGACCAGGTCGTACATCGTATCGGGATCGGCCGGTTCACCGGAATCCCGCTCCGCGACGTCGCGAGGCCCCGCCACCGACGTCGCCCCCGACGCCGCGGCAATGGCCGCGCGCGCCGGCACTTGCTCGATCACATCGACCCTGCCCGCGCCCAGCCGCCATGCCCAGAACAACGCGGCCAGCCCGATCGGCCCAGCCCCCTGCACCAGCACTCGTGCACCGGGCCGCAGTCCCGCCATCGCAACGCCGTGCAATGCGACTGCCAGTGGTTCGACCAGCGCTCCATCGCGATCGGACAATGTGGCCGGCAGTTTCACCGCAGTCGTCGCGCTGACCAACGCCAGCTCGGCATAACCGCCGAAAAGATAGCTGACCGCCGTGCACCACGCCGGCTCGCCCGACAGGCACCGACGGCACGACCCGCAGCCCGCAATCGGCATCGCCGCTATCCGGTCGCCGACCGCAAAACCCACGACGTTCGGGCCAATCCCGACCACCTCGCCGGTGAACTCGTGTCCCAATACGGTCCCGGCCGGCACGGTGTAGCCATGCCCGTCAGTCATGTGCAGGTCGCTGCCGCAGATGCCGCACCGCGCCACGCGGACCAGTAACTGGCCCGCGCCCGGCGCCGGATCGGGCAGCGTCTCGACCGACAGCAGGCGGCCGGGTTCGTGAAAGATGGCGGCGCGGATGATGGGCTTCGTGCTCTTGTCGAAAGGTCCGATATCGCCGGAACATTGCGATCGAACCGCGTCCGGCCCTACGTCTCATCGGACTAACGTCGGCGTTCAGGCCGGCAGCAAGTCGCGCAATGGCGTCCCGGCGTCGGCGATCGCGCGATGGTCGATCGCGTGCGAGATCTTGAGCAGCTTGCGGCCGAACACATGATCGGACACGGCATTGACCGATTCAATGCCGATGACGCGCGTCTCACGCATATAGAAAACCGAGAACGAGCCCGTATCGGGCGATCCGCGCACCACCTCGTGCGTGGCGCCCTCGCTGAAACCAACCATCTGCAGTTTCATGTCGAACTGGTCGGACCAGAACCACGGCACCGCGTCGTTGACGAAGGTGGCGCCGGCGATGGCGGCGCCGGCCGCTTTGGCCTGATCGGTGGCATTCTGGACCGATTCGAGCCGCAGATCGCGGCCGGCAAACAGATTGGGTCCGAATGCGCAATCGCCCGCCGCGAAGATGCGCGGATCGGCGGTCCGGCCGTGTTCGTCCACCAGCACGCCATTCTGTCCGGCCAGGCCCAGCGGCGCGACCAATTCGGTGTTGGGCACGGCGCCCACCGCCATCACGACCATGTCCGCGGGATGTCGCCCGCCACGGGTGTCGCGCACGCCGGTGACCCGGCCGACATCGCCTTCGATCGCCTCCACGCCGGTGCCACATAGCAACGTGACTCCTTCACGCACGAGCCGCGCTTCGACATGGTCGGAGATTGATTTGCCGACCACACGCGCCATCACCCGCGGCGCGCCCTCGATCACTGTTACCGCCAGCCCAGCCTTGGCGAAAGACGCCGCCAGTTCCAGCCCGATGAAGCCGCCACCGACAACCACGACCGATCGCACCGTGTCCATTCGCGCGCGGATCGCCTGCGCGTCGGCGAGCGAGCGCAGCGACACCACGCCGTCGAGGTCGCATCCGCGGATCGGGATGACTCGCGCCCGTGTGCCGGTGGTTAGCGCCAACGTGTCGAACGCGAACCGGCCAGCTTCGGTGGTGACCGACCCCGCCTTGTCGATCGCGGTGGCGCGCGCGCCGAAGATGACGCGAATGTCCTTGTCGGCGTAGAATTTTTCGCCTTTGAGCAATAGGCTGTCGAGATCGCTCTCGCCGGTCAGAAACCCCTTCGACAGCGGCGGCCGGTGATAGGGAAGATACTGTTCGTCGGTCAGGATCGTGATTGGTTCGCCATAGCCGTACTGGCGCGCGGTCGCTGCAATGCCGAGTCCGGCATAGGAACCGCCGACCACCAACAAACCGGCCATGGTCAAAACTGGCGTTCGGGAATGTCGACGGTCAGGCCGTCGAGATCGGCGGTCATGTCGATCTGGCAGGAGAGACGACTGTTATCCTGACGGGGCATGGCAGTGCTTTCCAGCAGGTCGTTTTCCATCTCGTCCATCTGTGGCAGACGATCAAGCCAGTCGCGCGCGACATAGACATGGCAGGTCGCGCACGAGAGCGTGCCGCCGCAATCGGCGTCGATCCCCGGCACGCCATTGATGGTCGCTCCGAGCATCACCGAGCGGCCCGCCGCCACATCGACCTCGTGCGTATCGCCGTCATGGGTGCGATAGATAACCTTGGGCATTGCCGCACATCCTCTTGCTCCTGCTCAACCGCCTAGCTTTTTCCGCCCAACTCGCATGGTCCAATAGGACGATGCTGCCCGATCGCACGTGCTGCGAGGCGTCCTCGCCACCTTGAAGGACGCATCATGGCAACTCTCTCGCTCGCTCGGCCCGACCTGCTGGAACAACGCTGTCTGATCGGCGGCGAATGGGTCACGGCCGCCCAAACCTTCGCGGTCACCAACCCGGCGACCGGCGATGAGATCGCCCGGGTTCCCCGGCTGGGCCGGCCGGCGGTCGAAGCATCGGTGGCGAAAGCGCGGGAGGCGCTGCCGGCTTGGGCGGCGCGTACGGCAAAGGACCGGGCCCAGGTGCTACGCCGTTGGTTCGAACTGATCGTCGAACATCGAGAGGATATCGCGCGGATCATGACCGCCGAGCAGGGCAAGCCGATCGCCGAGGCGCGCGGCGAAGTAACTTATGCTGCCAGCTTCATCGAATGGTTCGCGGAGGAAGGGAAACGGATCTACGGCGACCTGATCCCTGCGCATCAGCCGAACCTGCGCATCATGGTGATGAAGCAGCCGATCGGCGTCGCAGCGGCGATTACCCCGTGGAATTTCCCTGCCGCGATGATCACACGCAAGGCCGGGCCGGCGCTGGCGGCAGGGTGTCCGATGATCGTCAAGCCGGCGAGCGCGACACCGCTAACCGCGCTGGCGTTGTGCAAGCTTGCGATGGAGGCGGGCATACCACCGGGCATCCTGTCGTGCATCACCGGATCGGCGGTCGAGATCAGCGATGCGTTCTGCGCCAGCCCAGACATTCGCAAGATCAGCTTCACCGGATCGACAGAGATCGGCCGCGAGCTGATGCGCAATGCCGCGCAGAACATCACCAAACTCAGCCTCGAACTCGGCGGCAACGCGCCGTTCATCGTGTTCGACGACGCCGACCTCGACGCCGCGGTCGAAGGTGCCCTCCAGTCCAAGTTCCGCAATGCCGGCCAGACCTGCGTCTGCGCCAACCGGCTCTACGTCCAGGCCGGGATCCACGATGCGTTCGTCGAGAAGCTGACCGCCGCCGTTCGCGCGCTGAAGATCGGCGACGGCATGGCGGAGGGGACGCAACTCGGCCCGCTCATCAACCGGGGCGCGGTCGAAAAGATCGAGCAGCATATCGCGGACGCGCTGGCGAACGGCGGCGTCTTGGTTGCCGGCGGCAAGCGATCTGACCTTGGCGGCACTTGGTTCGAACCAACGGTCATCACCGGCGCGACCCGCGCTATGCTGGTGGCGGAGGAAGAGACGTTCGCGCCGCTCGCCCCCGTTTTCCGCTTCGACACGGTGGACGAGGTGATCGGCCTCGCCAACGACACAATCTTCGGCCTAGCGGCCTATTTCTATGCCCGCGACCTAAGCAAGGTGTGGCGCGTCGCCGAGGCGCTGGAATACGGCATTGTCGGGGTCAACACCGGCATCATCTCGACCGAGGTCGCCCCGTTCGGCGGGGTCAAGCAGAGCGGACTCGGACGTGAAGGATCGAAATACGGTATCGAGGACTATCTCGAGATCAAATACGTCTGTCTCGGCGGCATCTGACCGCGACTTTATACCGCCTTCTGCAGCTCCAGCCCAGCCAGTTGCCCGTCGGCACGCCAGCTTTCCAGGATCTGTACGAACGGGATGACGCCCGATCCGAACCCACCGTTGCGGCTGATCGCCGGCGACGGCTGACCCTCGTTGTTGAAATAGCTGGGCGTGCATTCCGCCCAGATGGCGGTCAGTCGCGCCGATTCCGCCTCGTGCCGTGCGACCCACTCCGCCTCTGCCGCCTCGGTCACCTCGACGCGGGTGGCCCCGCGCCGCTTGAGCTCGCCGAGCACATAGGCGATGTGGCGCGCCTGCTCCTCCATCATATGCGGGAAGTTCGCACCCCAGGCGCTCTGAGTCGTGCCGACGATGAACAGGTTGGGGAAGCCGTGGACGTGCATGCCGTGCAGCGTCGTTGCACCCTCGCGCCACTTGTCGGCTAGGCTCTGGCCATCGCGGCCATAGACAGGCACCGCCAGCCCGGAATAGGCCGCGAGATCGAAGCCCGTCGCGAACACGATGCAATCGACCGGATATTCATTCCCGTCGACCACGAGGCCGCGCTCAGTGATCCGCTCGACCCCGCGGCCTTCGGTATCGACGAGCGTCACGTTGGGGCGGTTGAAGGTCGGCAGGTAGTCGTCGTGGAAGCACGGCCGCTTGCACAAACGATTATACCACGGCTTGAGCGCCTCGGCAGTCTCGACGTCGGCGACGGTCTCGGCGACGCGAGCGCGAACGCCCTCCATGATGGAGAAATCGTTCATCTGCATGATCTGGTAGAATTGCTCGATCGGCTTACCGGCGCCCTCGCTCAGTGCACGGAACATGGGCTTCGTCCAGCTGTCGTCGATCATGTCACGCTCGACCGGGATGCCACTGGTCAGGGCAATGAAATTGTCCATCCGCGCCTTCTGCCAGCCCGGTTCCAGCGCATTGAACCACGCGGCATCGGTCGGACGGTCGCCGCGCAGATCGACCGACGACGGCGTGCGCTGGAACACGTAGAGCTGCTTTGCCGACCGCCCTAGGTGCGGGATGCACTGCACCGCGGTCGCACCGGTGCCGATGATGGCCACGGTCTTGTCCTTGAGCTTGTCGAGCCCGCCCTCCTGGTTGCCGCCGGTATAGTCATAGTCCCAGCGGCTAGTGTGGAACGAATGGCCCTTGAAATCGAGCACGCCGGGGATGCCGGGCAGCTTGGGGTTCTGGTAATGGCCGGCGCAGACGATGACGTAGCGTGCCTTGATGTCGTCGCCGCGGTCTGTCTCGACGATCCACTTGCCCGAGCTCTCGTCCCAACGGAACGCGTCGATCAGGGTCTGGAACAGCGCCTTGTCGTACAGGCCGTATTTCTCGCCGATCTTTCGCGAATAGGCGTAGATTTCCTCTCCGCCGGCATATTTCTCGCTCGGCATGTAGCCGGTCTCTTCGAGCAGCGGCAGATAGACGTAGGATTCAACGTCACACGCAGCACCCGGATATCGGTTCCAATACCACGTGCCGCCAAAATCACCGCCCTTCTCGATCACCAGGAAATCGTCGATCCCGGCTTCGGATAGGCGCCCGGCGGTAAGCAATCCCCCAAAGCCGCCGCCAAGGATGACGACCTCGACATCACGCGTGACGGGTGCGCGCTCCTCGCGGGGCGTATAGGGATCGTCGAGGAAGTGGGTACTATGCTCTTCGAGATGGACATATTGGTCGTTGCCATCGGCGCGCAGGCGTTTATCGCGCTCGAGGTCGTATTTCGCGCGCAGCGCGGCGGGATCGAAGGCAGGCATGTTCGCGGTCATCGTTGGGCCATTTTCGGTTGCTCTCCATGATCCGCCCTATCCAGGCGTAAGCGTGCCAGGCATCGTCTGTCCGGACAGCAGCGCCGCGCTCAGAGTCTGTTTGAAGACTCGCGAAAGAGCGTGTTTTGAGGCCGCACCACCCTCCGCAGCCTTTCCATCGATGCTGCGCATCGCCGGAACTTAGGCTGCTTCGCCCGCTCCGCCACCCGACCTCCCATAGAATAGCCTGATTGGGAGGTCGGTGGGGAGCCGGCTGGTGCCGCGAAACGCGCCCTCAGCGCGTTTTCAAACAGACTCTCAGTCGATCCGGATCACAACCTTGCCGAAATAGGATTTGCCGTCGAAATATTCGAACGCGGCGGCAACCTCGTCGAAGCCGAACACGCGATCCACCACCGGTTTCACGCGGTGCCAGGCGATGGCGCGGTTCATGTCCTCGAAGTCACCGCGGCTGCCGACCCCGGTGCGATAGGTCGAGGCGATCCAACTCATAAAATCAAACCCCTCGCCGCCGCTGGCGCCGGCGACCATCCCGACGATGGCGATGCGGGTGTTGGCGTGCGCCGCGCGGAAGCTGGTCGGCAGCGTCCCCGCCCCGCCCACTTCGACGATAAGGTCGGCGCCCAGGCCGCCGGTCAATTCCTTGACGCGCGCGTCCCACGCGGGGGTGTCGCGATAGTTGATCGTCTCGTCGGCACCCAGGTCGCGCAACCGCGCCAGCTTGGCGTCGCTGCTGCTGGTCGCGATCACGCGCGCGCCGAACAATTTAGCGAATTGGAGCGCGAAGATCGAGACGCCGCCGGTCCCTTGCGTCACCACCGTCTCGCCGGGCAGCGGCGGGGTTTCCTGCACCAGCGCGCTCCACGCGGTTACCCCCGCGCACGGCAGCGTCGCCGCCTCCTCGTAGCTTAGGTGATCGGGGATGCGCACCGCGCAGATGTCATCGACCAGGATATACTGTGCGAGCGTCCCGTCGAACTCGCCACCCAATCCCATCGGCGACACGTCGATCGGCCGCTTGCCGCCAATCCAGTGCGGGTTGAAGATCGGCATGACCCGATCGCCGACCGCGAACCGGGTCGCGTCCTCGCCCACCGCTACGACCTCGCCCGCGCCGTCGGACAGGGGGATGATGCCGGGGCGCACATAAGGCCCGAAAAAACCCTGCACGATCATGCTGTCGCGGAAGTTGAGCGAGACGGCATAGAGCTTGACGAGGATCTGGCCGCGCCCGGGCGTTGGCGTTTCCTCCTCGACCAGCTTCAGTCCCGCAGCGCCGGTGAACGTGTCGATCCGATAAGCCTTCACATGCCGCTCCCATTTTGTCGCCGGCCACCCGTCGCACGTAGCGCCCCCCGCGCCCTCGTTCGATAGGACGATGCCGCCGTCGCGCGCTACGCGCCAGATGCGGCGATAATCGAAAATCGGACCGGAGAGCGACATGGACCCCAGATTGCAACTGCTGATCGACCGTGCGGAGATCCGCGAAGTGCTGGAGGCCTATGTCCATGCAGTCGATCGCTGCGACCGGGCGGCGATCCGGGATGTCTATCATGATGACAGCTGGGACGATCACGGGCCGATGAAGATGACCGGGTCCGACTTCGCCGACGCCTGCACCGACGCGATCCTGGAACGCTGGACCGGCGCGACGCACCTCTTGGGCCAGAGCCGTATCAGGGTTGACGGTGATCATGCCGGGGCGGAGACGGTATTCTACGCTTCACTCCCACGCGACGCGGTCGGCGCAAAGATGCTCGATGAGATGGTCGGCCGCTACATCGACAAGCTTGAACGGCGCGACGGCGTGTGGCGGATCAAGGACCGGCGGACAATCGCGCAATGGTCGACCAGCCGCCCGATGGGCGAGGACTTCATGCGCGGCGACCTGTTCCTCGCGGGGCAGCGCGATCCATCCGACATCGCGCATGAAGTGCTGGGCCTCAAGGAGGGCTGCGCGCGGATCGCGGCCTGAGCGTGGCGCTGCAACCCGCGCTCACCGCGCGCGACGAGTGGCGATTGTACTGGCGCGCGGTTGTCGGCGGAATGATGGGCTATTCGTGCGCGGCGCTACAGGCGTTCGCGCTCGGTCCGGTCGTCGGGGAGATCGAGGCGGAATTCGGCTGGCCACGGACAAAGGTGCGGCGTGCCTGATTTCTAGATCAGGCGCGCCGCTCTGATTAATTGCGATCGTATCGTTTTTTGCGGAAATCCGGTGCCCACTTTTCCGCGCGATGCTCTTATAAGGCGCTGGGTCATTCACGCATGTCCACGGGAGCAACCAGCGTGGCTGCACGGTCGAACAATCCCTCTTCATCCGCCGCAATCTGTTGCGCGACTGGCGACGATGTAGCGATCGCCATTGCGGCATCGAAATCGTCATCACTGGCAAATGTCAGTTCGGTCATCACGTCGAATCCGCCAGTCGTTTCAACAAAGTAATTACGGCGATAGCTTTCTATTCCTGGCAGAACGCTGCGGATAAACGGCACATGCTGGGTTTCATAGCGATCGCGGAACGCCTTTCGTGTCTGACCAGGCGCCATGCGCAGCAGCGACACAAGCTTCATTGCCATGCCGAATCCTCCGAGGGAAAAGCCCGCCCGGGACAGCCGGGCGGGGATCGTCAGCAGCGCGCTATCCGCCCACCTACCATTTGAACGATAAAGTTGCGCCATAGGTACGCGGCTCGCCGTAGCGGCAGGAGGCGTATCCAATGCTGTTGAGGTTATCGGCGCAATAAATCTTATACACGTCGTTGCCGATGTTCTGCATCCAGAATGCTGCAGACACCCGCGAGCCGCCGATCTCATTCAGCGCAAAGCGAGCGCCCCAAATGCCGAAGGACGGCCAAGGATAGACGCCCTGCACCGCTAGCCCCTTCGCGCTGCTGCGGTACGAATAGGTTACGCTAAGCGCGGGCTTCGCTACGCTTTCGGGCACCCAGCTCGGTTGATACGTCGCACTGACGTTCAACGTCGTGCGTGCAAGGCCGGCAAACTCCTTTCCGCTCAGATCGAAACCTCCGTTAAGATCGATCGGGTTGCCGTTATAAATCGCGCCCTGCGTTGGGTCGGTCGGTTGTGGTAGTCTCGAGCCACTACCATAGCGGCCCACCTGATAGCTGAAGCCCCCGTCGATCGTGAGATCCCGGAAGGGCTTGATCGAAGCATCGATCTCGACACCCTTGATCGTCGCGTTGCCAACGTTGAAGTTGATCAGATCGGTATAGGTGCCCTGCGTGACATTGCAGGCCACCTGATCGACGCAAAACGTGAGAATATTCTGAGTTTGAATGTTCTTGTACTTACCGATGAACCCAGCGACATTGAACCGGAACGGGATCTTGCCCAGATAACCTTGGTGCTTGAGACCGAGTTCGTAGTCGGTGATCGTTTCTGGATTGTAGAAGGTAAAGGACAGCACGCGCGTTGTCGGTGTCGCGCCACCCGCTTTATAGCCCCGCCGAGTTGCGGCGTAGAGTAAAGTTTCGGGTGACGCCTGATATTCGAGCGACGCTGTATAGGTGAAGGCCTTGAAAGTACGGTTACCCGAAATGCTGCACTGCGAACCGTTGTTGACCCCGGTAACACCGCCAGCCGTTCCGTTGACCTCGTTACAGATTGCCGATCCGCCCGGTGTCGAGGCGAAGCTTAGTAATTGGGCGGGATTTGCCGTATAGAAATTCTCACTGAAATAATCGCGCTTGTCCCATGTATAGCGCCCCCCGAGCGTTAGCCGCACCCCGTTCAACCCGATCCCGGAGAAATTGTAGGTACCTTGCGCGAAGACGGCATAGGAATTCGTCTCGAAATTTGCCTGACCGTGCCGAAGCCCTTCGTAGGGCATCGTCGACCGAACGTCGTAAAGGGACAGTGGCCCGACCGTGAAATAGGCATTTACCGAATATAGCACCTTGGTATTGCTGTAGAATAATCCGCCAATCACATCGAGATTATCAAACTTGCCGATCACCTGAACTTCGTCAGAAAGTTGCTTTATTTTATTGTAATAGTTGACGTTATTATCCGCAACGTAGCCAGGAAACGGGCTCGGGATTCCCGCGTTGCACGTTGCGCCGGCGAAAAGACAGTTCAGGAACAGGGAAAGGTTTGGTTGAAAGGCTTGTGTCCCTGCGGGGTCCGAATGATCGAACGCGCGCTCGTAGCGGTAACCGAAAATGTTCTTCAGCGTGATCTGATCGGTCGCCTTGAACGTGGTCGAGTTGGCCACCCCCCAGCTTACCACATCGGAACCGTTGGTATTGCTCGAGACAAGCGGTGATCCGAACGGGGAAAAGGAACCCTGCGCTGGAAACAGCGTGCCGACACCGGTAAAAGCTCGCGTGATGAAGGGATTGCCCTGGCGGATCAACAGCCCGCCCTGCGTGAGCGGCGTGCCGCCGCCAAGCTGGCTTTGCAAGGCGACGATTTGCTGCGTGACGAGCGACAACAGACCGCCAAACCCCGTCGCGTTGAGTGGCGCTGCCTCGATGATGGCAGGAAAGGGGATTTCCTGCCGGCTTTTGTAATCGACCGTCGTGAGATTTTCGAAGCGGTCGCCCGGATTGATGAGCAACGTGCCGCGCACCGCTTGGTTGTTACGATTGCCGAGATCCTGCTGGCCAGGATAGACATTCTTGAAGATGCCATCGCGACGCTCGATCTCGCCGGCCACGCGTAGCGCGACGCCTTTCGCGAGCGGAAAATTGACGGCGAGATCGGCTTTCATCAGGTTGTAATTGCCGTATTCCATCGACGCCTCGCCGGTGAAGACGTCGCTTGGCCGGCGAGTGGTGAACACCATGGCGCCGCCCATCGAATTCTTACCGAACAGCGTCCCTTGCGGCCCCTTGAGCGCCTGGACGCTCTGCATGTCGAAAAGGCTCAGGCCACGCGTGGTCTGCGGCACACCATTGACGTACGTTACGACGTTCTCGTCGGTAAACAGCACTTGGCGCTGGCCGCGCACGATGAACTCGACCTGCGACGGGTAGATGGTGCTGGGCTTGATCTGAAGATTCGGAATATTGAATTGCAGATCGGCAACCGCGCCCACATTGCGCTGCTCCAGCTGATTGGACGACAACGTCGTTACCGCCACCGGCACGCGTTGCAGATTTTCCTCGACTCGGCGTGCCGTGACGACGATGTCGCCCAACGTGTCACGCCCGTCATCGGGCTTGCTCGTCGATTGACCGGTCGTGGAAGTCGGCTTCGCCTCTGTGTCCTGGGCGGAGGCGGGCGCCGCGGTCAGCGTGAACAGGACCGCGATCGCGGACGAACTCAGCAGGATGTCCTTACGCATAATCCTCCCCTTATTTTTGACCGATTGTCCGATTAGTGTCGAGACTATGTAACGGTCTTGTTATGTAGCAAGTAATGGCTAGGACCGCGCGGCAACCACATGCCTCGTCCAAAAAGACTAGCTCTTCCGGACCATCCCGCAGCGCCCGATGCGCGCCAAGCGACAGCATCGCCGGCGATGATCTCTAATCCGTTCATAGTCCTGTGAGACGTTGAGCATCCGGCGGGTGATCCTGCATTGGATCATTTTTGTTCCAGTGCGATATCGGGAGAGCGAGGGCGTGGAATTCGGCTGGTCGGACCAGGAAAAGGCCTATCGCGAGATAGTGCGCAGCACGCTCGAAAAGCATTTGCCCGACGATTGGGACGACATCGCCGTTCACGGTCCGGGATCTCATGCGCAGACGGAATTCTCGAAGCGTTTCTGCCCGATTCTAGCCGAGGCAGGACTGTTAATCCCTCATTGGCCGACCACGCACGGCGGCCAAGACGGCGAGCCGTGGGACCATTTCATCTTGGGAGAGGAAATCTGGGCCGCGGGAGAGCCGCGCGGCCCGCAATATATGAACGTCAACTGGATCGGGCCAGTCATGATGCGCTACGCGACCGAGGCCCAGCAGGAACGATACCTTCCCGAAATAGCCGCTGGTGCGGTCACTTGGTGCCAAGGTTTTTCCGAGCCGTCAGCCGGTTCCGACCTCGGCTCGCTACAGACCCGCGCGGAAAAGGTCGATGGCGGCTACGTCGTCAACGGGTCGAAGGTCTGGACCTCCTACGCGGGACTCGCCGACCATTGCTTCCTGCTGGCACGCACCGGCAGCGGGAAGGGCGGCATCGTTATCCTGCTCGTCCCGATGACGACCAAAGGCATTCAGGTGAAAGAAATACCGGCCCTGATTGGTGAAGGCGACATCCACGAGGTGTTCTTCGACGACGTGTTCGTGCCGGACGCGAACCGGCTAGGCGCGGAAGGCCAGGCCTGGGAGATCATATCCTACGCCCTGCAGAACGAACGGATCGGCATTCCGCGCTATGCCTTCTCGCGCCGCATCCTCGACCGTGCCGTGGCAAAACTGCAGGTTGCCGGGCACTTCGACGATCCCGTGATCCGCGACCGCGCTGGGCGCGCGCTGGCCAAATGCGAGGCGGCGCGGATGATGGTCTATCGCGTGGTCGACGAGCGCGCGAAAGGGCAACCGCCGTCCGCTTTCGGCAATCTGGCGCGCTACGCCGTCGTGCAGGCGGATCATGCGGTATCGGATTTCACGCTCGAATATATGCCAGAAGGGCTGCTCGGTGACGATCCTATGCAGCAGGCGCATCACCAGCGCGCGATCGCCGCCGGCATCGCGTCGGGCGCCGCGGAAATCCAGCTCAACTTGGCGGCACGCCGCCATCTCGACCTGCCCAGCGAGCGCGTTCAGTGAATTTCGAGCCCGACGAAAACCAGTCCGCCGTCCTCGACGGCCTGGAGCAACTCGTATCCAGCTTGGGAATCGAACCGCCCAAGCATCCCACGGTCCAGGCCTTTTCGGATCGCCTCGACAGCGAACTCGCCGCCTCCGGCTTTCTCGGCATAGCACGGGAGGAGGAATTCTCGCTGCTCGACGCGGCGTTGCTCGTCGAGCGACTAGCGCGCCTGCCGCTGAGCGCGGAAGCCGCCGCATCGGCGCTGATCGGGCCCCTCTTCCCCGCCGACGAGGTACCCCGTCCGATCGCGCTGGCGCGCGGGACACCATTCGCCCCGGCGCGCTTCCTGGTGCAGGCGCGCAGCTTGCTGGTCGATGCCGGAGACCAGCTGCTGCACGTCGCCGTCGAACCCGAGCACGTGGCGCCGGTCGACTCGCTGTTCGCCTACCCCTACGGTCGGATCGAGTCGCTCGAAGGGCTTCGTGTGCGCGAACTCGACCCCAGGATTCTTCCGGATTTACGGCGGCGGTGGCGGCTGGCGATCGCGGTCGAATCGGCGGGACTGATGCAAGCGGCGATCGACACGGTGCTGGCGCATGTGAAGACGCGCAAGCAGTTCGGCCGTGCGCTGGGGTCGTTTCAGGTAGTGCAGCACCGCCTCGCCATCGCCGCGACCACCGCCGAGGCGACCAAATGGCTCGCCTTTCGTGCCGCCTGGTCCGACGACGCGGCCGATTGCGCGCTGGCCGCGACCTACGCGCAGGATGCGATCCCGACATTATGCTACGATCTGCACCAATTCTGCGGCGCGATGGGGCTGACCCTCGAATTTGACCTGCATTTGTGGACCTATCGTCTGAAGGCCTTGCTCGGCGAACTCGGCGGCAGCAGCGGCCAGGCGGCGGCGGCGAGCGCCGCGGCCTGGCCGGAAGGCTAGAGGATGGCGGTACAGCTCGACGATTTCCGTGCTGATGCGCGCGCATGGCTGACCGACAATGTCCCGGCCAATGACGCGCCGCTGGACGGCCCCCAATCGCGAGCCTTTGTACTCGAATGGCAACGGCGGATGTATGAGGGCGGCTGGGCGGGGCTAACCTGGTCCAAGGATTTTGGCGGTCGCGATCTATCGGTCGCCGAACAGATCGTCTGGTTCGAGGAATATGCCCGCGCCGGCGCGCCGAGCACCCACAACGCTTCGTTCGTCGGGGTCAATCACGCCGGCCCCACCCTGATCGCTTGCGCCAACGATGCGCAAAAGGCGTTCCACCTGCCTAAAATCCTGAAGGGCGAAGCGATTTGGTGCCAAGGCTTTTCCGAGCCGGGCGCCGGTTCGGATTTGGCCGCGCTGCGTTGCGCAGGCCGAATCGAGGGCGATGAGATCGTGGTGGACGGCCAGAAGATCTGGTCGAGCTACGCCGATGTTGCCGATTATCAGGAACTGCTGATCCGCACCGAGCCAGGGTCACAACGTCACAAGGGGTTGTCATGGGTTATCTGCCCGATGGACGCCCCCGGCATTACCGTGCGGCCGATCGCGACGATGGCTGGCCCGGCTAAGTTCTGCGAAGTTTTCTACGACGGCGTCCGGCTGAAGATCGCCGATGCGGTGGTCGGCGGGATCGGCAACGGCTGGCAGACGGCGATGGCCACCTTGGGGTTCGAGCGGGGCACCGCGTCGCTCGCGCTCCAGATCGGGATGGTCGACAAGGTCGAGCGTCTGGTCCGCGATTGCAACGACGCAATGCTGGCGCCCGTAATCGCTGACCTGCGCGCCGACGCTGCCGCATTGAAAGCTATGTCGTACAGTTTCGCGACTTCCTGCGAACGCGGGACGCCGGGTCCCGAGGGGTCGATGATTCGGTTGTATTTCGCCGAACTATCGAAGCGCGTCGCCGCGGCGGCGATCGACCTATACGGTCTCGCATCGCCCAAACTGGCTGGCGCGCATGGCTGGGCCTACGACTATCTCGACGCCTTCTCGGAAACGATCGCCGGCGGCACCGCCGAGATCCAGCGCAACATTATCGGCGAGCGAATGCTCGGCTTGCCGAGGGCGCGATGACGGCGGTCTATCCAGATTTGACCGAACAGCGTGCGCTGGTCGAAGACTTCATGCGGCCAGCCGAGACGCTGCTGCCGGTCGCGCGACTGCAGCATGGCAGTGATGGCGACGTGGCGCTTTGGCAGCAAATGGCGGCGCTGGGCTGGCTCGGCGTCAGTTTGGCCGAGAATGCCGGCGGAATCGGTCTGGGGCCGGTCGAGGAAGTACTCGCAGGGATCTCGCTCGGACGGCAGCTACCGCCGCCCGGGTTCGTGGCGAGCATCATCGCGGCGCATGCTTTCGCCTGGACCGGCTATGCCGCAGAAGCCCGCGCGATCGTTGCCGGCGAAATGCGCGTCGCGTTCGCTTTGTCCGACAATGCCGCTGTTGAGGCGACCGAGGCGACCTGGCTTGTCGCGATCGGGGACAACGCAATCACTCTCTCGCGACTCGGCGAGCGCGAGATCCTGGACGATGCGCATTGGAATCGAGCGATCGATCGCATCGCGGGGCGGGAACCGTCGATTCGCTGTGATTCCGCAGATATCGTCGCGCTAGCCCGCCTGTTGATCGCCGCGCATCTGGCCGGCATTGCCGCCGCCGCCGGCGAACGGGCGGTCGACTATTCGAAGGTGCGCGAGCAGTTCGGCCAACCGATCGGCGCGTTCCAGGCGATCAAGCACCGCTGTGCCGATATGGCGATCGCCGCCCATGGCGCGCGTGAACTGACGGTCTATGCCGCGATCGCGCTCGCCGAATCACGCGGCGATGCGGCAATATTGGCTGACGCCGCGCTGAACTTCGCCGCTCGCGCCGCGCGCGAAAACGCCGGTGGCAATATCCAGGTTCACGGCGGCATGGGCTTCAGCGCGGAATGCGATGCGCACCAGTTCCTGAAAGCCGCGCACTTACTGGACGCCGCGAGCGGCGGCAGTTCGCGCGGTCGGACACGACTGATGCGGAGCGACTGATCCAACGGAGGGTGCGATGACGCTACAGAACTTTGCCAGGATCTGTCCTTTCTGCGAAGCGAGTTGCGGCTTGACCGTCACGGCTGATCCCGCAACCGGCGAGATCGCGCGTATCGCCGGCGACCCCGCCCATCCCGGCAGCAAGGGTTATCTCTGCCCCAAGTCGCAGGGCCTGCGCGCGCTGCGCGACGATCCCGATCGTTTGCGGATGCCGCTACTGCGCGAAGGTAAGAACTTTCGCGAGATCGGATGGGACGAGGCGCTGGACCGCGCCGCCGCGGGCATCCGCGACGTGCAGCAGCGGCATGGGGGCGCAGCGATGGGTCTCTACACCGGCAACCCGCAGGCGCACATCGCGGCACTCCAGATGTGCATCGCCCCACTGCTCGGCGTGATGCCGGCGCTCTATACCAACAGCGGGTCGATCGATTGCTATCCCCGCTTCTTGGTTGGGGCGTATCTTTACGGCAATATCGCACGGGTTCCGGTGCCGGATATCGAACGTACCGATTTTTTCCTGATCTTCGGCGGCAACCCGCTGGTCTCGCACGGCTCGATGATGGGAGCGCCGGGGATGCCTCGCCGGCTAGAGCGAATGAAGGCACGCGGCGCGCGGCTGGCGGTCGTCGATCCGCGCCGCACCCGCACCGCGGAGGCAGCCGACGACCATTATGCGATCCGCCCCGGAACCGACGCTTTGCTCGCCCTGGGGATGATCGCCACCCTGTTTGAAGAGGGACTGGTCCGGCTCGGTCGCCTGGCGGCGGACGTTGCAGGGTTAGACGAACTGCGCGCGGTGGCGACGCGTTTTCCGGCGGAGCGCGTCGCGGACCTGTGCGGCATCGAGAGCACCCGAATCCGCCAGCTCGCGCGCGACTTCGCCGCAGCGCCGGCCGCGGCCGCCTACAGCCGGGTCGGCACCAATTGCCAGAGCTTCGGCACCCTCGGCGTCTGGGCGGTGGACTGCCTGAACGTATTGACGGGGAACGTCGACGAGATCGGCGGAGTGATGTTTCCCGACGGCATCCTGCCACAGTTCATGCACCAGCCCTGGGTGGGGGATCAGCCACCGCACGGCCGTTGGCGTTCGCGCGTTTCGGACACGGCAGAGTTGGGCGGAACGATGCCGACGCAGGTGTTGTGGGAGGAGATTGAAACACCCGGCGAGGGCCAGATCAAGGGACTGCTGATCGTCGCCGGCAATCCAGTGCTTTCGAACGCCAATGCGAACCGCGTCCGCCAAGCGCTGGGCAGCCTCGACTTCATGGTTGCGATCGACATCTACCTCAACGAGACGACTCGCTTCGCCGACCTGATCCTGCCGCCGACCGATCATCTGGAACATAGCGAGTTCACGATGATCTGGAACAACTGGATGGTCGAGGACATCGTCAGCTATTCGCCCGAAGTATTCGCGCCGGCGACGCGCAGCGACTGGCAAATCGTCACCGCCTTGGCAGCGCGCATCGCCGGGCGCGGCGAAGCGGAAACCGAGCAGGACTTCGCGCTAAGCTATCTCGCGATGCAGGCGGATCGCCTGCCCCGCCTGCCGGCCGGCATGGATGTAGCGGCGGCGCTGGCGGCCACGGATGGCGCGGACCTGCCCGAGCGCATCTTCGACGTGCTGCTGCGCGGCGGCCGGCACGGCGACGGCTTCGGCACGCACCGCGGCGGTCTGTCTCTGGCGCGGCTCAAGGCCGACCCGGCCGGCATTTCGATGGGGGCGATACGGCCCGGCGCATTCCCAGCCTGGATCGATACTCCCGATCGCAAACTGCATCTGGCCGCTTCAATCTTCCTGGCGGACATCGCGCGGCTGGAAGCGGCAGTCGCGGCGGGCGATTTCGCACCCGACCGCTTCCGCTTGATCGGCAGACGCGAGCTGCGTTCGAACAATTCCTGGATGCACAACCTCGCATCGCTGGTGAAGGGGCCGCGGCGCTGTACCGCGATCCTGCATCCCGCCGACGCCGCCGGTCTGGATATCGCCGACGGAGACCGCATCCGTCTGACATCGCGCGTGGGGGAGATCACGATCATCGCCGAGGTATCGGACGAAGTCGCCGCCGGTACGATCTGCGCACCGCATGGCTGGAGCGAGCCCGATTCGCTGGCGCGCCTCCCCGTCGCTCATGGCAAGGACGGGGCCAACTACAACATGCTGAGCGACGATGCCGCATTCGACCGGCCAAGCGGAGGCGCCAGCTTCAACGGCACCCCCGTTCGCGTCGAGCGCGTTACAGTCAACTGAGGCAGTTCATTCCGTCCGCGGTGTTCGGCGCACCCGCTCGCCGTTCGCATCGATCATGCTAATGACCCGTTCCGGACACGCGAGCGACCCGCGGAACGCCGCAACTTCCTCGCCGACCGGCACCTCGAACCCGTCGCTGTCGATATAGCCGTTGGCATCGAGCGTGAAGAGCTGCGGCGCGATGTTGGCACAGCGCGCATGGCCGGCGCATTGCGCGCGGTCGATGACGATCCGATAGCGGCTCATTCCGCTGGCACCGCCTCGAGCACATCGGCGCTGGCACCGAACTCGGCGGCACTCGGCAAGCCCGGTACGCCGTAACGCCCTTCGCATCGCTTGAGGATGCCCGGCACCTCGTCGCGCGGAGCGTAGAACTGCTTGTACCACAGCCTAGTCTTCAGAAAATTGCCATCGCCAGGCATCTGCATCGGTTGGATCGCGGGTCGCTTGTTCGACCAGATCTCGAAATCCTGCGCAAAAGCGTCACAACTCATTTGCTGTTGCAACCTGGCCTTGGCGACGTCCTCGTCGGTTGGAACGCGTTCCGCCACTTTGGTCAGCACCGCGTGCCACACGTAGACCGAGCCGTCATCAACTGGCGTGTGGGTGATGAACATGTAAGATGGATTGCGATTGTCGGCGAAGTAGCGCGAGATCAGGATGCCCGGCCCGGTATACCAGGTGATGAACTCCGACACGTCGGCATTGGCGCCCAGCAGCTCGTGCTTGCCGCCCAGCAGCTGCCACACTCGGGGGCCGCGGATTACGTTCTCGAAGAACAGGTTGCGGTTAGCGTGGATCGGCAGCAAATGTTGGGCATCGCAGATATTGTCGACCACCTCTATTTGGTGGAGATTGATCGCACCCAATTCGTCGAACTGCCAGTGGACATAGCCTTCCTGATCCCATTCGGGGAATTCTGGCAGGTCGAAATCCGGCTCGAGGCCTTCGGGATCATGCCAATGGAAGATTGCGCCATACTTCTCGACGACCTCCCATGATCCGAGCTCCGCCTTGGGCGGAATCTTGTCGGAATAGGGGATCTGGTCGCATTTACCGTCCGGGCCGAAGCGCCAGGCGTGATAGGGGCACCGGATCGACTCGCCTTCCACCTGCTCGTTCTTCATCGACATAAAGCTTGTCGCGCTCTTGCCGATGTGAGTGCCCATGTGTGGACAATAGGCGCCGACCATGTGGACTTGACCGCTTTCGCCGCGATACAGCACCATGTCGCGACCGAAGAAGCGCACTGAATGTGGACGGTTCGTTACCTTGCTAGCGTCCGCGACCATGAACCAGCCGCGTGGATAGGTGAACTTGCCCAGCTTGTAGTCGGCCGACGTCGCCATCTTATACTCTCCAAACACGCACCTTGTTTATCAGAACCGAGCCTGCACCTGCTTGAACCCTGCGATCGTCCCGATATCCTCGGCCAGGATCACGCCGTCATCCACAAGCGTGTAATTCGGCGCCTTCTCCAACAGCACTTGCAGCAGCGTCTTCGCTTCCAGCCGTGCCAGATGGGATCCCAGGCAGCGATGCGGCCCGACCCCGAACGAGAAGTGCCGAATATTCTCGCGGCGGAAATCCACCTCGTGCGGATTGTCGAAATCGTCGGGGTCGCGGTTGGCCGCGGCCCAGGACATGAACACCTGCTCCTCGGCCTTCACCGGACAACCAGCGACCGTCACGTCCTTGGTCGCGCGCCTCGAATTGCCTTGGGTCGGGGGGAACACGCGCAGGAACTCCTCGATCGCATTATCCATCAACTCGGGATGATCGATCAGCTCTTGCCGCCGGTCGGGATTGCGGGCCAGCCAAACCGAGACCATGCTGAACAGCGCCTGCGTGGTGTCGAGCCCGCCGCCGAGCATGATGAGAATGATGCTGTCGATCTCGTCCACCCGCAGCTTGCGGCCGGCCATCTCGACGTTCCACAGATATTCAATGACGCTGCCCGGCACCGGATCGTGCTCGGCCTTGCGGATTTCCTCACGCATCCGCGCGATCATCGTCGCCATGCCGGCCAGCCGCTCTTCCATCGGCTTGGTCGAATAGATCAGGTCGTGGAGCGGCGGCGCATAATACATCCAGTCGTCCGCCGGCAGGCCGGCGAGCTTCAGCGTCATCATACCGGTCAGCGGCTGAGCATATTCCCATTTCAGGTCGCCGCCACCCTTTGCCAGCAGCTTGTCCATCAGGTCGTCGACCAGCTCACGGACATAGCCGGCGTGCTGCTTCACCTTCACCGGCGCGAACAGCGGGTTCAGGATCGCGCGGTAATCATAGAGTTCGGGCGGATCGACGTTGATCGGGATCATCAGGGTCGGCTCGAGCGCCGGAATCACCTCCGCCGGCCAGTTCGAGAACGCATCGACGTTCTTGGCGACGGTCAGGCAATCCTCCGCCCTGGTGGCGACATGGAATCCGCCGTAATTGGGGCTGTGCGCGAACGGACATTTCGCCTGCATGTGCCGCAGGATGTCGATCGAGTTCGACCGATAGGCGTCACTATGATGATCGAAGTTTTCTGCAAGCTCGTCCAGCTCGGACTCCGACAGCTTGTTGGTAGGCTCGAACACGCATTCCCTCCCGAACTTATCCTGTCGCTCTAGCAGCACGAGCAGCGATCGCTTTCGTCCAACCGGACGAGGATGCGACGGCATTCAGCCGGTTAGGAGATGTCGGGAGAGGAGACGGGCGATGCCGGAGGCGGCCGAAGCACGGCACGACATGATCGCGCACGCGATTGACCTAAAGGCCCGTTATTTCCGATTGATGGACCTTAAGCACTGGGACGAATGGGAGGCGCTGTTCGTCGCCGACGCGGTGATGGACGTGCGCGGCGAAGCGCGAGCGATGGCGGTGCTGGGCGTGCCGGAGCCGCCGGCGGAGGACCTGATCTGGCGCGGCGCGACAACCATCCGCGAACGGGTCGCGGGGGCACTCGGTGCGCTGGTCACGGTCCACCACGGCCATATGGGCGAGGTTGCAGAGGCCGAAGACGGCGCCATCGCCGCAACCTGGGCGATGGAAGATCGCATCCGCTTCCCGGCCGACGCGCCGGGACCGATCGCCGGCTTTAACGGCTTCGGCCACTATCACGACCGCTACGTCCTGACCGATGCGGGTTGGCGAATCGCATCGGTCGCGCTGTCGCGGCTGCTGATCGAACCGGTGAGGAGGGAGACTGCGTGACCGAGACCCGTTCCTGCGACGTGCTGGTGATCGGCGCCGGCGCCGGCGGCATGGTGTCCGCGTTGCGCGCGCACGACTTGGGTCTAGACGCGTTGCTGATCGAAAAAGCCGATCGCTACGGCGGCACCAGCGCGGTGTCGGGCGGCGGCATCTGGATTCCCAACAATCCCGCGATCGCCGCGACCGACAGCCGCGAGCAGGCGCTGGAATATCTGTCCGTCTCGACCAAGGGCAAGGTGCCCGCCGCGAAGCTGGCCGCCTATGTCGATGCGGCCCCGCGTCTGGTCGAGCATTTGACTGACTGGGGCGTCGGCTATTTCAGCGTGCCGGGCTATGCCGATTACATGCCGTGGCTGCCCGGGGCGTTGCAGTCCGGAGGGCGGACGATGATGCCATTGCCGTTCGACGCGCGGGCGCTGGGCGACGAGCTATTCCATCAGCGCGAGCCGCACCCGACCCACAAGGTGCTGGGCCGGATGCAGATCGACTTGGCCGAGATGGCGCCGCTGATCCGCCGCACGGGCGCGTGGTGGTGGACCGCGGCGAAGCTGTTCCTGCGTTACTGGAGCGATCTTCCCTTCCGGTTCCGTAGCGGGCGCGATCGACGGTTGACCACCGGCAACGCGCTGGTCGGCGGGCTGCGCCGCGCGATGATGGAGCGAAACGTCCCGTTGCTGCGTGACACCCGGCTGCTGAACTTCATCGAGGAGGAAGGACGAATCGTCGGCGCGCGAGTGTCAAACCGCGGCAACGAATATGACATCCGCGCGGCGAAGGGCGTGATCGTCGCCACGGGGGGGTTCGAGAAGAACCAGACGCTGCGCGACCGGCACTTGCCGCTCGGCACGCCGATCGACTTCAGCCTGACTCCTGGCCAGAACAACACTGGCGACGGACTGACTGCCGGCGAAGCGGTGGGCGCCGACAGCGAGTTCCTGGAGCAGGCGTGGTGGGTACCGTCTATGCGTGTCCCCGCCCCCGGCTTCAGCAATGCCGACATGCGCGCCGGCCTGTTCATGGAACGCGGCTATCCCCACTCTCTGTGCGTCAACCGCAACGGCAAGCGCTTCGTCAACGAAGCGATCTCCTACAATGACTTCGGTGCCGCGATGATCGCCGACCAGCAGGCTACCGGCGCCAACGCGCCGTGCTGGATGATCTTCGATGCTACCGCCCGCTGGCGCTACCCGATCGGCGTGTTGATGCCGCCGGTCATCATGCCCGACTGGCGGGTGCCCGCGGAATGGTGGGACAATGCGGTGTTCAAGGGCGACACGCTTGACGCGCTGGCGGCGAAGATCGGTGTCGATTCCGAAGCATTGAACGCGACCGTGACGCGCTTCAACGGATTCGCGGCGATTGGGAAGGACGCGGACTTCCAGCGCGGCGAGAACGCTTATGACCTCGTCTTCGGCGACCCGCGCACTGGCCCCAATCCGACGCTGGGCGCGATTGAAAAAGGGCCATTCTATGCGATCCCCGTCGATCTGGGCGACATCGGCACCAAGGGCGGGCTGCGCGTCGACGAAAATGCCGCTGTGCTGCGCGCTGATGGCTCGCCGATCGAGGGGTTGTATGCGACCGGCAACGTGACCGGCGCCGTCACCTATGACTCCTATCCGGGCGCCGGTGGCACGCTGGGGCCAGCGATGGCCTTCGGCATGGTCGCCGCCGAGCATATTGCGCAGCGCACCGGCAACAGCACGGAATTACGCGATGCCGCATGAGACGGACGCCCATGGCGATGCGCTGCGCATATTGCGCGATGGAGCCGCTACCGCCATCGACCCGCCGCTCGATGCCCGGCGGGTCGCGCAGTTCGACGGTGAATACGACTTGATCGTGATCGGATTCGGCCTGGCGGGTGCGAGCGCCGCGCTGGAGGCAGCGGCGCAAGGGCTTGACGTACTGCTGATCGATCGATTCGGCGGCGGCGGCGCGAGCCAGATGAGCGGCGGCATTATCTATGCCGGTGGCGGCACGCACGTGCAGGCGGCGTGCAACGTCGCCGACTCGCCGGCGGCGATGGAGCACTACCTGCTGAACGAGGTCGGCGGGCTGGTGCCAGACGAGACGGTACGGGCCTTCACGCGCGACAGCCTCGACACGCTTTCATTCCTCGAACGCCACGGGGTGCATTTCAGCGGCCCGAAAGCGCCGCGCAAGACGTCTTATCCGACCGCCGATTACTATCTGTATTTCTCCGACAACGGCACTGACCCCGCCTTCATCGGCGATCACCCTCCGGCCGAACGTGGCCACCGGGTCAAGAACCCGGCGCTCATCCCCGGCGCCCCGCCGCTGCCCGGCACCAAGCCGCACGGCGGCTTCTCCGAGGGTGCAGATGTGGGCTGGTATCTGATGGCGGCGATGAAGCAGGCAGTGGCTGCCGAACCGCGCATCACCGTTCTTACCCAGGCGACGGCGCGGCGGCTCATCCGCGATGGTAGTGCGGTCACGGGGGTCGAGGTCACCGCGCTAACCGGCGCAGCGGCGCGGACGCATAGCTGGGCCGAACGGGTCGCCAACAAGCTGACACTGCAGGTGATGAAGCTGCACAAGCCGTTCGCCGCGATCATGCGCCAGGCCGAGCGCGCCGGGAGGCGTCGCCGCTTCAAGGCACGTCGCGGGATAGTGATCGCCGCCGGGGGCTATGCCCGCAATACCGCGATGATGAGGCGTTTCGCCGCACCTTATCTGAAGACGCTGCCGATCGGGTCGTTCGGCGACGACGGTGCCGGCATCCGGCTGGGCGCGTCGGCCGGCGGCGCCGCGGCTCACCTCGACAAGATATCGGCATGGCGGTTCATCAATCCGCCCTATGACTGGACCAAGGGCGTGGTGATTGGCGCATCTGGCGGCCGCATCGCCAACGAGGAATTGTACGGCGCTCACCTTTCGCGCGCGATCTACGAGGTATCGGACGGCCGTGCCTGGCTGGTGATGGACCAAGCGATCCGCGACAAGGCGCTGGCCGAGGTCGCCGAGGGCAAATTGTTCGAGTTCCAGAAGTTTCCGGTCAAGACGGCGCAGAAGAGCGCGAAAACCGGCGCCACGATCGGCGAGCTGGCGGACAAGATCGGCGTCGACCGCATGACATTGGAGGCGACGGTCGCAGCCTATAGCAACGCAGCGGCCAGTGGCGCGCCCGATCCGCTGGGCAAGAGCAATGCCTGTCGCCAGCCGTTCGGGGCCGGCCCATTCTACGCCATCGACCTGAAGCACAGCCTGCCGGTCAGCCCGATCACCGCGCTGAGCACGGGTGGGCTTTGCGTGGACCAGACGACCGGCGCGGTGCTGGATGCCGCCGGCGTGCCGATCGCCGGTCTCTACGCGGCCGGCCGTTCGGCGCTTGGCATCCCATCAAACAACTATGTCAGCGGCTTGTCGCTGGCCGATTGCGTCTGGTCGGGCCGCCGCGCCGCTCGGGCGGCGGCCTGAGGAGTCAGCGGACCGGCCAGCTCAGCTCCAGTCGCGCAATGCCGTTGACCATGCCAGTCTCCAGCACGGGCGTCGTGCCGGGCTTCACCTGGAATTCCGGAATGCGGGACAGCCATTCCTCGAGGAAGATCCGCAGCTCGCGCCGCGCGAGGCTGGCACCTGGGCAGATGTGCGGCCCGAAGTTGAAGGTGGCGTGGCGCACCGGACAGCGATCGAAGTCGATCGCGGTCGGATCCGGGGTCTGCCGCTCGTCCAGCCCGTACAATGCGTTCGGTAGCAGGATCACGTCGTCGGCCCGGAACGCGACACCGTTCAGTTCGTGATCCTCGGTCACGACCCGACAGGTGTTGATGACGCCGTGGCGCCGCATCATCTCCTCGATCGCGTTCTCGAGAAACTTCTGGTCGGCGAGCCGCGCAGTGAGCGCATGCCGGTTGGTGGCGTCGGTAGCCAGGTGCAGCGCGAAGAAGCCCATCATCGACGCGACCGTGTCCAGCCCGCCAAACATCACGACGGTGGCATAACGTATTGCGGCGTCGAACGAGATCGGCTCTCCCTCCACCCTGATCTTGCAGATCAGGCTCAGCAAGTCATCGCCCGGCTCGCGCTGTCGTGCCTGGATGACCGGCGTCAAATACGCGACGAGATCGGCGTAGGCAGCATATTTCACTTCCTTCGACCGGCCGCGCACGAAAGCATCGGCGATCGGCGCCAAGACATGTCTGTCATCGCGTGGCAAGTCGACCAGATCGAGGAAGATCGACAGCGGCAACGCGCGGCCAAACGCATCGAGGAATTCGCACTCGCCGTCGGCGATGAAGCTCTCGATCAGGCCGACCGCCAACGCGCGGACATGGGCATCGAGCTCGTTCACCCGCTTGGGCGTCAGCGCCAGGGTCAGCGGCATCCGGTAAGTCGCGTGGAGCGGCGGATCAACTTCGATCGGGATCGCCTGCGGATGCCCCTCCAGCTTCGGGATGGCGACGCATTTGCTCGAATAACGCGCGGTGTTGCGCTGGATCGCCTCGATATCGGCGGCACGGGTCGCCACCCAGTGTCCACCGTTCCACGGAGTCCAGAAGATGTCAGGCTGCGCCTGCTGATAGGCGCGCAACGCGAGTTGCACGTCCCGCTGATACCCCGGCAGGCAATAGACGTCGAAATCGGCGACGCGATCGTCGGGGACATGCGCCGGTTTGGCCACCGCGGGCATCAAATGGTCCTGCATCGTCTTGCCCTCCCGTCCCGCGCGCCGGCTTATTGCTTCGGCATTCCGACCGAGAAATCATGGCCCCAGTGGCTGCCCCGCGTCGTCTCGAAAACGACGTGCTCGGCCCAGTCAACCTGCTTGCCGCCGCAGCCATATTCCAGGCTGAAACCGGCCGGCGTCAGCATGTAGAAGGAGATCATGTCGTCGTTGACGTGGCGGCCTAAAGTCGCGGTCAGTTGCACGCCCCCGGCCTGGGCTCGGTCGAGCGCGCGACCGACGTCATCCATCGTGCGCACCTCGAGCATCGCGTGAATGCAGCCCCCCGGCACCGGCAGCTCGCCGATCGCCAGGCTGTGCTGGCGCGGATTGCAGTGCATGAAATGGACCCGCGCGGTTCCCCAGGGACCGTTCACGCGCAAGATGTCGGACAGACCGAACCGCCCCGGCTGCTGCCAGAAAGCGACCTCCGCATCGAAATTCTCGGGCGCGGCGAGGACAATATGGCCTAGCCCGATCGCCTCGGTCACGAAGCCGCTGACCTGTGCCGGCGACGCGAAAGGCATGAAATCCGACACCGGTCCCCAGGCGATCTCATGGCGGTGGCCGGCAGGATCGGTGAAGCCGAAATAATCCTGCACGCGGCGCAGGGCCCTACCCGCCTCATCGCTCGCATCGATCGCGACGCCGTCGGCTTGCAACTCGGCCCGCGCTTCGATGAAATCAGCCGCGGTGGCGACCAGCCAGCCGCTCGCCATCAAACCATTGTCGTGCCCGGGCACGACCGCGATGCGAAAGGCGCGCGGGTCAATCTTGATGTAGAGCGCACCGCCCGGTCCATCGACCGCCATCGCCCCAAGCACCCGCTCGGCATAGTCCCGCCATTCCACCACCTCGGGCGCGCCAACCAGCAGATATCCCAGTTCGGCGATCTTCATCTCACTCTCCCGTGCGCCGGATGCCTGCGCACCGGATAGCAAGCGGCGACACGCGCCCTATCGTCCGGATGGACAAGGCGAGAGTCACCAGCCGGCACTACACCCGACTATAGCGGTCGTCGGAGAGGACCATGACGGACACGTTCGATCTCATTATCCGCGGCGGACGGATCGTCGATGGCACCGGGCGGCCGCCTTACGTTGGCGACGTGGCGGTGAAGGACGGAATCATTGCCGCGGTCGGGCGGATTGATGGCGGCACCGAAGCGGAGATCGACGCGACCGGGCTGATCGTCACCCCTGGCTTCGTCGATGTCCACACTCATTACGACGGCCAGATCACCTGGGAGAACCGATTGTCGCCTTCCTCCAACCACGGCGTGACGACGGTGGTGATGGGCAATTGCGGGGTCGGCTTCGCGCCGTGCCGTGATGGCGACCAGCCGCTGATGATCCGGCTGATGGAGGGGGTAGAGGACATTCCCGACGTCGTAATGGCGGACGGCGTGCCGTTCGACTGGAGCGATTTCCCCAGCTACCTCGATGCAATCGAACGGCGCGAGAGTGATGTCGATTTCGCCGCGCAGATCCCCCATTCGCCGCTCCGGGTATTCGTGATGGGGCGACGCGGCGCCGAACTGGAACCGCCGACTGCCGCCGATCGTGCCGAGATGCGGCGACTGGTGGCCGAGGCGATCCGCGCCGGGGCGCTGGGCGTATCGACCTCGCGCAATCTGTTCCACCGCTTCCGCAACGGCGCGCTGGCGCCGAGCGTCACCTCCGAGCGCGACGAACTGGTCGCATTGGGGATGGGGCTTGCCGATGCTGGTGACGGCGTGTTCCAGTGCATTCCGAACATCGACGGCGACGCGGATGCCGAGCTAGCCCTGTTCGGCGCGGTTGCCGAAGCCTGCGGCCGACCGCTCAACTTCAGCCTGATCCATATGCCGACACGACCGGAGAATTGGGACCGTTACGTCGCCGGACTGCGTGCGGCGGCGGAACGGGGGCAACGGATCAACGCCCAGTTCCTCCCGCGCGCGATGGGTGTGCTGTTCGGGCTCGACCTCAGCTTTCACCCTTTCTCGCTCAACCCCAGCTATCGGCCGATCGCCGACTTTCCGCTCGCCGAGAAGGTCGCACGGCTGCGCGATCCCGAGTTGCGCGCGCGCATCCTGTCCGAACAGCCCGAAGACCCCAACCCGTCGTTCGTCGGGCTGCTCAAAGCAGGTCTGACGCTCTATCCGCTGGGCGAGCCCGCCGACTATGATTTCGCGCCCGAGGACAGCCTGCAGGCCGCGGCGGCGCGGAGCGGCCGCCGCGTGGACGAGGTAATCTATGACGCGCTGCTGGCGGACGATGGACGGGCGATCCTTTGCGCGCTGGGCAACGACGTGCCCGATCTGATCGCCCGCACTTCCGCCTTGATCGGTGAAGACAATATGATCGTGGCGCTGGGCGACGGCGGAGCGCATTACGGGATGATTTGCGACGCGGCCTATCCTACGTATCTTCTGACCAACCGGCTGGGGCGCGATGGGTTGGACCTGCCGCGTATCGTGCGTGCGCTGACCAGCCAGCCCGCTGATTCGGTGGGGCTGAACGACCGGGGTGTGATCGGGCCTGGCTACAAGGCCGACCTCAACGTGATCGATCCCGGGGCGATGGTGCTCCATCGCCCGCACATCGTCCATGACCTTCCTGCCGGGGGCAAGAGGTTGCGGCAGGAAGCAGACGGGTATGTTGCAACGATCGTGTCCGGCACGATAACCTACCGCGGCGGCGCGCCGACCGGGGCGCTGCCGGGCAGGCTGGTGCGCGGCACCCGATCGGCGCCTGCCGGCGGGAAGGAGCGGGCACTCGCGACCGCCGCCTGACCACTTATCAAGTAATCGAGTTTCGATCCCAATAGGCGCGCAGCCGGCGGATCAGACCGTCCTCGCCCACTTCCATCGTTTCGATCACGGACACCGTCGCGTCCCCCGCATCGCCGCCGAAGATCGTCACCTCGAACAGCATCGCCGCCTCATTTCCGTTGACCGACAAGCGCAGCAGCCGAGCGTTGGTGGGCATTGTCCCGACCGAGCCGTAGAAGGCGCGCAGCGCGTCGTGCCCGATCATTGCTGCGGTACCGACCGGATCCTCGAACGCGGCATCGGGGGCGAACAATGCGAGCCGCGCATCGAGATCATCGGCCGCGAAGCTGGCGAGATAGGTGCGCGTGATCGCCTCAATCCGCTCGCGCAACGGCCCTTCCCGTGTCTCCGCTTGCGCTACGAACAGATCGCGGAGCGCGGTCACAAAAGGATATCGGGCTGATCCTCGCCCATCGCATAGCCGCCGAACAGGCGGCCGTAATTCTTGTGGTTGGCGGCAACGTGCTGCCGTCCGGTCAGCATGTTACGATAGATGCGGCCCATGCCGGTCTTGTCATAGACGCCGCCCCCGCCCGCTGTGACGATGATGTCCTCGGCCAGTTTCACGCAGCGATCCGCAACCTTCGCACTCTGGAACCGGAACTGGTGTCGCAGCGCCATCGGCGGCATCTCGTCGCGCTCGGCATAGCCTTGCATCACATCGAAATTGGCGAACATCGTCGCCTTCATCTCGGCGATTCCGGCCAGCGCCTCGGCTACGGCGATTTGGGCATCGGGATTCTTGGCGACACTGCTGCCCATGAACTGCTTGGTCTTGGCGTACTCCACGAACATGTCGGTCAGATGCTGGAGCGCGCCGATCTGCCCGCTCGTGATACCGCGCATGAAGACAAGCATGAACGGCATCCGCGTCTGCGGCACGTCGTTCCACGCCTTACCCGGATTGTGGCCGGTAAAGCCGTCGATCATCTTGTGCGTGCGATATTCGGGCACGAACGCCTTTTCGACGACGATGTCCTGGCTTCCGGTCGCGGCGAGGCCGGTGGTGTGCCAGGCATCGACGATCTTGGCGTCCTTGCGCGGCAGCAGGAACGAGCGGTAGTCGGCCGGATTGCCATCGACGAAACCGCCCAGGAACGTCCAGTCGCAATGATCGCAACCGCTGGAATAGGACCAGCGCCCGCTGAACTCGTACCCGCCCTCGACCGGAACCGCCTTGCCGCCGGGCATATAGGGCGATGCGATCAGGACCGACGTGTCCCCACTCCACACGTCGATACAGGCCCGCTCGTCCATCAGCCCGATGTGCAGGCTGTGCAGCGCGATCACGCCGAAGATCCAGGCGACCGACATGTCGCCTTCGGCCAGCGTCATCTGCACTTCCGCAAAGGCACGCTGGCCCAATTCGTACCCGCCATACTTCGCCGGCTGGAAGACCCGAAACAATCCGGCGTCCTTCATCCGCCGCACCGTGTCAGGATTGACCATCCGGTTCTTTTCGTCGTCGGCGGCCCGTTCCCGCATCAACGGGATGAGCTCGCGGGCGCGCTCGACTAGTTCTGGGATGGTCGGGACGGAATGCGCCTCGGCAACCCTGCCCGCGATGTTGGTGGCCATGATGCCGAGCTCCTGTTTTTTGTTCACTCAGACGGTAGCGCCGTCGCCCGAACCATCATCATCCGTTCGGACGATCACGATCGGAACGGCCAAGCAGCCGCGCGATCGCGCCGCCGAGATCGCTGGTGCTTGCCGTGCCGCCAAGATCCGCGGTCAACTCTCCGCCGCCGAGCGTCGCGGTAATTGCGCTCATCACCATCAGCGCCGCTTCGCCCTCGCCAAGATGTTCCAGCATCATTGCGCCGGCCCATATTTGCCCGACCGGATTGGCAATCCCTCGGCCTGCAATATCGGGAGCGGAACCGTGCACAGGTTCGAACATCGACGGAAAGCGCCGTGTCGGGTCGAGGTTCGCGGACGGCGCCACCGCGATCGTGCCGGTACAGCCCGGACCGAGGTCGGACAGAATGTCGCCGAACAGGTTCGAGCCAACGACGACGTCGAATTGTTCGGGAGCCATCACGAACCGCGCAGCGAGGATATCGATGTGGTGACTGTCAGTCGCCACCTCCGGATAGTCTGAGGCGACGGCGGCGAAGCGTTCGTCCCAGAACGGCATCGAGTAAAAGAGACCGTTGGATTTGGTAGCGGACGACACATGCGGTCGCCCGAGCTGCCGGGCTAGCTCGAAAGCATAGCGGATGATGCGATCGGTCCCGCGCCGGGTGAACAGCGCGGTTTGAATGGCACATTCGTCATCACCGCAGCCCGACCGGCCGCCGAGCCGCGAATATTCACCTTCGGTGTTCTCGCGCACCACCCAGAAGTCGATATCGCCGGGCTCCTTGTCCTTCAGCGGACACGGCACGCCAGGCAAGAGGCGGATTGGCCGCAGATTCACATATTGGTCGAACTCACGACGGATCGGAATCAACAAGCCCCAAAGCGAAACGTGATCGGGCACGCCCGGCCAGCCGACCGCTCCCAAGTAAATAGCATCGTGTTGCGCCAATTGCGCGATGCCGTCCGCCGGCATCATCGCGCCGGTTTCGAGATAGGTCCGGCAACTCCAGTCGAACACGCGCCAGTCGATCGCGAAACCACACAGGTCGGCGACGCGGTCGAGCACGCGCTGCCCCTCCGGCATCACTTCACGACCAATACCGTCGCCGGCGACAACCGCGATCTCGTAGCGCCTCATGCAACGGCGTCGCGCGAAATCAAATCAGCCCGCAGCATGTGCTTCAGCACCTTGCCCGAGGCATTTCGCGGCAGGTCGGGCAGCAGAACGATCCGCTCGGGATATTTGAACCGAGCGACACCGTGCTGCGCCAAGATGCTCGTCAAGTCGGGAATTGTCGGGGCGGCACCCGCAGCGGGCACGATGCACGCACAAGCGAGTTCGCCGGTCCGCGGATGCGGCAGGCCGACGATGGCGATGGCGGCGATGCGGGGATCGGCGATCAACAGATCCTCGACCTCCTTTGGGCTGATGTTCTCGCCGTTACGGATGATGATGTCCTTCTGGCGTCCCGTGATGACGATATATTCTCCGTCGATCACGCGGCCGAGATCGCCCATCCGAAAGAAGCCGTCGGCGTCGAACGCGGTCTGTTCGTCCGCCGGGTTGAGATAGCCGACGAGCATCTGCGGCGCCTTGGCCAGCAACTCGCCATTGCCCTCCCCATCATTGCCCGCGACGCGAACGATCGCCGCGCCGATCCTGCCGTCCGTCTCGGCGGCGTGTTCGCCGTCATCCAGGCCAACCGAGCCGATCGTGATCGTCGGCACCTCGGTCGAACCGTAAACGCGGCTGGCGGTCGCGGTCGCGAAATAGGCGTTGGCGTCGCGGATCAGCGACGGCGGCACCGATGCGCCGCCACAGATGAACAACTCCAGGCTCGGCAGCTGGCTGCCGCCAGCGCGCGCCGCCGTCAGCAACTGCTCGAGGAATGGGGTTGCGCCGGCCATGTGGGTACAATGCTCGGCATCGATCAGCGCCGCGCCCGCCGCCCCGTCCCATTGCTCCATCAGCACCGCGCTGGTGCCGAACAGCATCGGCATCTCGAACGCGTAGAGCGATCCGCCGATATGGCTGACCGGCGACGGTACCAACCAGCGCGTCCGGCGTTCGCGATTCCAGTGGCGGTGTAGCTGGACGATGTCGGCATTTATCGAATTGTGCGTGTGCAATACGCCTTTGGGCCGCCCGGTAGTGCCGGAGGTATAGAGAATCATCCGCACGGCGCGTGGATCAACCGGCTCGAACGTCGCGCCCGCGTTGCCCGATGCGATCAGCTCGTCATAGCCGATATGCTTCCCCGCCTCGCCGCGCAGCACGACCACCTGCGGCGGCGCGTCCAATCCGGCGCAGACTTCCGCCAGCAAATCGCGATAGTCACAGCCGCGAAAGTATGCGGGGACGAAAATCATCTTGCTGCGGCAATCGGCCAGCATGAACGCGAGTTCGGCATGACGAAAGTTAGTGACGAGCGGATGGCTGACGGCGCCTAGCATCGCACTCGCGAGATAGACCGTCGCCGCCTCGTGCCAGTTGGGCAGCATGAACGACACGACGTCACCGCGCGCGATCCCGCGCCGGCGCAGCGCATCAGCGAGCCGAGTGGCGTCCCGGTACAGCGCCGCGGCTGTCACGCGCACTGTCGCATCGACCAGCAGCTCGCGCTCGGGAACCTCTGCCGCCTGACGCGCCATCGCCTCGGCGATCGTGGTGTCGGGCCACCAGCCGCCGCTCCGCGCCAACGCCTCGAGATCGGGATCGTGGCGGATCGACCAGCCGTCGATCATCCGGCGCTCGACACCCTCCGCCATTCGGCTCAGCTCTGCACGCGCTTGGCGTTGCGGGCTTCCTCCGACAGGAATTTGGTCGTGGTCCAGCCACCATCGACCGGAAGCACCTGGCCATTGATGAATCCCGCACGATCGGAGAGCAGGAATACGATCGCCTGCGCCACATCTTCGGCGGTGCAGGTGCGATCCATCGGCGTCATCTCGAAGTTCATCCGCCTGAACAGCTCGTTTTCCCAATTGTACGCCGTCATCGGCGTTTCGGTTACGCCGGGCGCGACCGCGTTCGAGCGGATACCCTGCGCGCCATATTGGGCCGCCATGTGGAGTGTCAGCCCGTTGAGCCCCGCTTTCGCCGCCGAATAGGCGCCCCCGCGAAGGCCTCCGACGAGACCGTAGGTCGATGAGACATTGACGATCGCCGACCCGGGCCGCATCGCACCGATAGCCTCACGGCAATAGCGGAACGGCGCGCGCAGCAGCACGTCGATAAAGCTGTCGAACGTCGCATCGTCGGTCTCGTGGACCGGCAGCGGCTTGCCCTTGCCGGCGTTGTTGACCAGCCAGTCGAGCCGCCCGAACCGGTCCAGCGCCAGTGCCACCGACGCGGATGCCGCCCCGACGTCGGTCACGTCGGCAACGTGGATCGCCACCCGGTTCCGGCCCAACTCGTCGGCGATCGACTCAAGCGTATCACGCGTACGCCCGACGGCGACGATTGCCGCTCCCTCCGCCGCCAAGAGGCGCGCGGTCGCCGCGCCGATGCCCGTGCCCGCACCGGTCAGAATCGCGACCTTGCGCGTGTCGGCCGTCACATCTCACCGTTCAGAAAGGCGATCGACTGACGGTTGAAGTCATCAGTCTGCTCGATCATGTACCAATGGCCGCAGCGATTGGAGACAATCAGCCGAACGTCCTTCGCGCGTTCCAGCAGCACCAGCCCATGACTGACCGGGATGAAGCGATCCTGCGCGCCCCAGAAGCACAGGATCGGGCACCCGATTTCCGCCAGCCGCTCGGCATGGTTGCCGGTCCGCATTCTCGTCCACACTTCGCTTGGCTGAGTCAGCGCGATGGGATAGCGTTCGGACACCGCGTCCTCGCCGAGCTGGTCGGGCGCGATCACCAGATAGGTCAGCAGCTGGCGAAACGACGCCTCGTCGGTCGGTCGCTTGGCCACCCACTCGAACATCCGGTTCAGCCCGACCTGATAAGGAACATAGGTGCTCCCGTCGGCCAACCCGCCCGGCGCCATGAGGATCAGTTTCGGTACCAGCGTCGGGTGCGCCAACGTGAACGCGGTCGCTAGCAACCCACCGAGCGAGTTGCCAACAGGCACCACTTGGCCGATGCCGAGCCCGTTCACGAATTCGTGCAGCACACCGACATAGAAGTCAGTCGAATAGTCGATGTCGGTCGGCTTCGACGAATAGCCATAGCCCGGATAATCGATCGTCAGGCAGTGATAGCCCGCGTCGGCGAACGCCGGGAAGTTCTTCTTGAAATTGGAATAGCCGCTCGCGCCCGGGCCGCTACCGTGGAGGAATAGCACACTCGGGCGATCCGCGCCGCGCTCTCCTGTCTCGTGATAATGGATGGTGTAGCCGCTCGGCGTCTCGAAATATTTGCCCTCGGGAAACGGTTTGTCACCGGCCATCGAACCCTCTCCACTAATCTTTGTCCCGCCTGCGGCGCGGCGCGTCGCAACGCATCGTCCAACCGGCCTAGGGCGAAACCTCGACACCCGTATCGTCTGCAGAATCAGGCGAAGGTCCGCGAAGGTCGCGGGAAGCGGTAGGGCACGGATGCGGGGGCAGCACTCATCGCTTACATCATGCGTGACGAGGTAAGTTCGGCCACCGTGAGGCAAAGCGATCCTGCGGGCCCGTTGGTTAGCGCTGCTCGTAGAACGAGGTGTCGTTCACAAAGCATGGCTTTGAATCCCGTTTGTGTTTGCGTGAGGGTTACAGGGATTCGCCACCGTCCAGGGTCAGGATGTTACCCGTGACGTAGCTGGCAGCAGCCGAACACAGGAACAATACCACTTCTGCCACGTCATCCCCGCGGCCCAGCCGACCCAGCGGGATCGACTTCGCCTTGCTCTCCCGCAATTCCGGCATCGCCGCGAACAGCCTGTCGTTCGTCGGGCTTTCGATCCAGCCGCAACGTACGGCGTTGGCGCGCACCCCATAGCGCCCCTCCTCCTTGGCGATTACCGCGATCATCCGGTCGATTGCCGCCTTGCAGATCGCGGAGACGCCGCCGCGCACCTCGATCATCGCACCTTGGTAGCTGCTGATCGCAACGAACGCGCCGTTGGTCGCGCGCAGGTGCGGCAACCCCGCCTGCGCCAGATTGATCGCCGCCATCACGTCGCCATCGAGCCACTCGCGCCACGTCGCGGCGTCGGTCCGGCCAAAGAATTGCGGTGTGAAGGGCGGCCCGCCTGCATAGATCACGCCGTGCAGCCCGCCCAGCGCGGCCGCCGCGCCGTCCACCGCTCCCGTCGTTGCCGTCCCGTCGCGCGCATCGAGCCGAACGTCATGCGCGGCGACGCCATGTGCCGATATGGCTTCGCGAAGGTTGACGGCAGCGTTAGCGTTGCTGTGCCACGAAAACGCGAGCGGCACTCCTGCCCGCGCGAAACCAAGGCAGATTGCGCGGCCCAGCCCGCCCGTACCGCCGAGGACGAAGACGCCGCTCACGAACCAAAATGATAGGTCGCACGTACACCTATCGTGCGGGGCTCGCCATAGACGGCAGTCGTGTAGCCGAGCGTGTAGTAATAATTGCCGCCACCGATGCGATAGGTCTTGTTGGCGACGTTGTTGGCGAACAGTGTCAGGTCGAGCGGTACGCTGGCGACATTGCGCAGCCCGACGCTGAGATTGAGCAGGTCGTAGCTGCCGATCACGATGTCCGGGTCGAAAGCATCGAGATTGCGATAGCTGCCCTGGTAGGCATAGGTCGCGCGCAACGCCAGCTTTCCGACGTTGCCCAGATCCCGGTCATAGGCGGCTGTAACCGCGACCTTGTCGCGCGGAGTGTATGGCAAGGGGAAACCGGTGAAATCGCCCTGCGGGCTGACGAACGAACCATATTTCGACTCGAGGTGAGAATAATCGACGCTCAACGTCACGCCGCGGGTAAGCGCCGCGTCCGCCCGTACCTCGACTCCCTTGATCGTCGCCCGCGTCGCGTTGGTGACGTAGACACCCACGCCCCCGCCGAAATCCGCGACCAGCGCGCGCTGGATATCACGATATTTATCGCGAAACGCCGCAACCGACAGCCGGAGGTCGACCCCGCCGACGCGGACACGCGTTTTCACGCCGATTTCGATGTCGTCGACTTTCTCCGGTCCGAAGCTGTTCAGCGCCGATACCGGGGGAGCGCCAAGATTGAAGCCGCCGCTCTTCAACCCGCTTCGCGCGGTGACGTAGAGCAATGAGCCGCCCCTCGTTTCGTAGCTGAGGGCGCCGGTATAGGTCGTCGCCTGATACGTCCGCGGCGCAAAGGTGACGCGGCAGTTGGGAAAGCTTCCGGCGATATAGGCGCACACACCGCCGCCCGCGAAGGATCCGCCCGTTTGCAGATAGGTTTCAGTATAATCCTTCCGACGATCGTGCGTGTAACGCAGTCCGCCGGTCAGCTTGAGCCCTTCGAGCGAAGGAGCGATCGCCCCGAAATCAATCGTCGCTTGGCCGAACGCCGCCTTGCTGGTCAGCTCGTCGCCGATCCGCGATAACACGACTGGCCCGCCGAACACGCGTTGCGCAGTGAGATTGTCCTTCGGATCGTTGTGCTGATAATAGCCACCGATCGACCAGGACAGCGCCTTGGCGAACGAGGTGCCCGCAAGTTGCAGTTCCTCGGTGAATTGATCGATCGCCGGCGCGCTGTTGTTCTGCGGCCCGCCCCATCCCGGCGTCTGGATATAGTCGACGATCGGCAGAGCGGATCCGTCATTGTCGAACGTTACGGCGGAACGGAAACGGGTGTAGCTCGCGATGTTCTTGAGCGTGACGTCGTCGGTCAGGTTGATGGTCGTTCGGTTGACGAGTGTCAGAACCCGTTGCCGCTCGCGCTGGGATGCACCAAGACGTGTCTGGCGTGGACCGATCGCCATCTGTTCGGCGACCGCAGCCGCCGCCGCTTGCCCGAACACGAAGCCGATCGGCGACTGCGGATTGATCGACGCGAGCTTGGTGCCCACCCCATTTTCGTCGCGGTTGGTATAGTTGAGGAGGGTGTAGTTCTCGAAGCCGTCGACCGGACGCAGCAGCAGCGACGCGCGCGCCGCGAGGTAGTCGATGTCGTCGTACCGCTGCCCCGTGCCGACGTCGCGTGTGAAGCCATCGCGTGTCCGGTGACTGACGCCCGCGCGGAACAGCACCTTGCTGCTTGCCAGCGGCAAGTTGACGACGCCTTCCTGCTCGAGATTGTTGTAGCTGCCATAACCGAGCCGAACATAGCCGCCGATATCCGTGGTCGGCCGTTGCGGCTCGAACAGGATCGCCCCGCCCGTGGTGTTACGACCGAACAATGTACCCTGCGGGCCGTTGAGCACCTGAACATTGGCGAGATCGAACAGCATGCCCGAGCCACCTCCCCCGCCAGGCATCGGCACCTCGGCAAAATAGGCGACGACCGCGGGATCGGTACCGAATGTGGTGCCCTGCCCCCGCAGCGCATAATTGTCTGCATTGCGATTCGTGTTGGTGCTGACGTTGAGCGACGGTGCCAGATACTGCATGTCGCGCACCCCGGAGACGGTGCCGCTGTCGAGGGTGGCGGCGTCGAATACGCTGGCGGAAAGCGGTACTCTTTCCAGATTTTCCGCCTGACGGCGCGCGGTGACGACGATCTCGCCTAGATCGTCATTTCGTGCTTCAGGCGCCGGCACTGCCGTCTGCGCCCTTGCCGGTGTCGCGGTGATCATCACCATGCCGGCCGACAAGGCCAGCATTGTCGCACGTCGGGCCATTCCCTCCCCCTCTCCCATTCGCGGACGGATAGAGCCGCATGGGCGGATTAGGGTCGAGGCAGGTCGCGTCGCCCCGTCTGGAAAGACTAAAGTCAAGATCCAGCCGCTTAGCGGCCCGTAAACACCGGATCGCGCTTCTCGATATAGGCAGCCACCGCTTCGCGGTGATCGGCGGAATAATTGGTGATCCGTTCATAAGCGATCGACGCGTCGAACAGCGCCACCACCTTCTGCTTGAGCTCCAGATTGCACAGCACTTTGGTGAAACCGATTGCTTGCGTCGCGCCCGCCGCCAGGCGCCGCGCATAGGAGTCCACCCGCGCGTCCAGCTCGGCAGCCGGCACGCTATGGTTGATGAGGCCGATCCGCGCGGCGTCCGGCGCCAGGATCGGGTCGCCGGTCATCAGATATTCCTTCGCACGCAAATGCCCGATCAACAGCGGCCAGACGATCGCGCCCCCGTCACCCGCCGCGAAGCCCATCTTTACGTGGGGGTCGCCGATCTTGGCGTGGTCGGCCGCGAACACCGCGTCGCACATCAGCGCCAACGTCGCGCCCAGCCCAATCGCGTGCCCGTTCACCTTGGCGATCACCGGCTTGGGACAATCCAGCAACGCACAGATCATCCTCTTGGCCGCGTGCGAATCGAACGTTTCTGGCCGTTCGGCCATGTCGCGGATGTGGTCGATATCGCCGCCCGCGCTGAAGACGCGACCGCGTCCTGTAAGGATCACCACGTCACAATCGCCGTCAACCGCGACTTCATGAAAGAAGCGGACCAGTTCGTGCTCGACCGGGGGCGTCACCGCGTTCAGCGTTTCGGGATTGTCGAAGGCAGCTGTAATGATGCGGCCTTCACGCGACACGACCAGGGTCGTGAAACTGTCCGTGTCCATCGCGCGCTCCATCGTTCAGTCGCTTACCGTTGCCCGATTGCAGCCGCCGGGCAAATCCCCGCAACGGACGATGCCGCCGATCGGTGAGTCGCGAAGGCTACCCTGATCGGACGATGCGACGCGACCCTCCCCTACGCCAGCCTTCCCTCGATAAAGTCGCGCGGCCCGTCGGGATCGCACGCCCGAGAGGAATGAGCCCAGTGTCCGAAGCCGGTCTGTCACGTCCCGTCGATCCGTCCCGGTTCGGCGATTCACCACACGAAATGTACTGGCAGCCGCTGAACGACAGTCTGGCGATGCCGGCGGGCGACGTAGCGGCGATACAGTTGAACGGCGTACGCCGCCGCTTCGAAGAACTGCGCGAGAAGCTGCCACCGCTGCGTAAGTTGGCCGACGAGCAGGGCGTTGCTCGAATCGCCACGCTGGACGACGCCGCACCGTTGCTGTTCAAGCACCTCGTCTACAAATCCTATCCGGTCTCGCTGATCGAGAAAAATCGCTTCGACCGGCTGACTCAATGGCTCGGAAACCTGACGACCGTCGATCTGTCAGGGGTTCGCACCCAGGGAGTGGAATCGATCGACGACTGGCTCGATGCGATCGAGCGCGACGCCGGTGTGCGGATGATCCACACGACCGGCACCAGCGGAAAACTGTCGTTCCTGCCTCGCGGGCCGCAGGAAGCGAGCCGCCAGCTGCGCGCCGCACGGCTGTCGCAACAGCGGATCGGCAGTCCCGAACCGACCGGACTCGATACCATGCCGACGATCGTGATCGGCCAGCGGACGATGTTCAACGGTTACGGCGCGATGGTGGAGGCGCTGGTTCAAGATTTGTACGACGGCGACGAGGCCATGGTGGTGACCATGGGGAACGGTCGGCTGAGCGCCGACGTGCTGTCGCTCGCCGGACGCTTGGCGGCGGCGGGCAATCGCGGCGAACTCGGCCGCGAACAGGTATCGCCGGCGATCCTTGCCCGGCTCGACGAATTCGCGGAGGCACAAAAGAGCGCACCGGCCCGTCGCGCCGCCTTCTTCGACCAGATCATCGAGCGGCTTGCCGGAAAACGCGTGATGATGGCCGGGAACTGGAGCATGTATCATGAGATGATGGAGGCCGGCCGCCAGCGCGGCGCCAAGCATCTGTTCGCGCCGGACAGCTTGTTCATGTGTTCGGGCGGCAGCAAGGGCGCGGTATTGCCCGACGGATTCAGGGATGTACTGCCCGCTTTTCTGGGCGTCGATCATGTCAGCGAACTGTTCGGCATGAGCGAGATCGCCGCGCTGATGCCCAAATGCAGCGCGGGCAAATACCATCCGCTGCCGTGGATGCTGGTCTTCGTGCTCGATCCCGAAACCGGCCAGCCGTCCCCGCGCGAAGGCACCCATACCGGCCGATTCGGCGCGATCGACCTGTCGATCGAGACCCGCTGGGGAGGGATCGTATCGGGCGACGAGGTGACCGTCACCTTCGGCCGCTGCGCCTGCGGCCTCGACGGCCCGCATATCGACAGCGACATCCGCCGCTATAGCGAGAAGGAGGGCGGCGACGACAAGATCACCTGTGCCGGCGCACCGCAGGCGCACGACAACGCCCTCGCCTTCCTGGCCGACATGGACAATAGCTGATGGCCGAACGGAGCTTTTCGGTGCCGCTGATCGTGCGCGGCACGGTGATCGAAGGCGACGCAATCGACCATGGCGGCCGCGGCGGCGGGGTCAGTTTCACCGCGCCGGATGTCGGCCCGCACGTCGGCACGCTGGCGTTGGCGACCCCGGGGGCGATGGCCGATCTCTATACGCTGACGCTCGATCAGATATTCGACTATCTCGGCGACTTGGGCTCGCGCCTGTCGCCGCGCACCAATCGCTGGACGGAGGAGGCCTTCGAGCTGTCGTGCCGAACCTCGGGGCTAGGCCGCGACATCCTCGGCGCGATGTACGAGAACATGGGCGCGATGCTCGATCCCCGCTCGCTGCGCGAGGCGGCGGCCAACGCTATCGGGCTCGATTTCCTCGAACGCTGGGTCGACGTGCCGCTGCAGGGAAACGTCACCAGCAGGGTGCGCGCATTCGGCGCACGCACCGTCCACATTGTCGCCGGCAACGCGCCGGGCACGTCGTTGCTGACCGTGGCGCGCAATGCCATCACGCGCGGGGACGCAATCATCAAGACCCCTAGCAACGATCCGCTGACCGCCGCCGCGATCGCGCGTACGATGATCGACATGGCGCCCGACCACCCGCTGACGAAGCATCTGAGCATTGCCTACTGGAAGGGCGGCGATGCGGCGGTCGAAGCGAAGCTGTATGACCCCAAGCATATCGAGAAGATCGTCGCTTGGGGCGGCATGGCGTCGATCAAGCATATCGCCAAATACGTCCAGCCGGGGGTGGAGCTGGTCGCGCTGGATCCCAAGCTGAGTTCGACCATCATTGGCGAAGAGGCTTTCGCCGACGAGGCGACGATGATGCAGGCTGCCGGCGCCCTTGCACTCGACGGCGGCGGGCTCAATCAGGAAGGCTGCGTCAATGCCCGCGTCGTGTGGGTACAGAGCGGCACCGATGATGCCGGGCTGGAGCGGCTCAATCGTTTCGGCCGGATGGTCTATGACGCCATTCAGGCGCTGCCGTCCTATTTGTCCGGCCCCGCGGTGCGTCTCGACCGCGCACTGGCTGAAGAAGTGGACGCGCTCCGGCTCGGCGGCGATGATTGGTATCGGGTAATCGGCGGCGGCCCCGAAGGCGCGGTTATCGTGTCGCAAATGGACGAGCCCGTCGAGTTCGCGACCTTGCTGGCGAACCGTGTGCTCAACCTTGTGCCGGTCGATGACCTCGACACGCCGGTGCGAGCCGTGACCAGCTATACCCAGACGATCGGCATCTGGCCCGAAACGTTGAAGCGCGAGCTCCGCGACCGGCTGGCGCTGCATGGCGCGCAACGGTTGGTCACGCTTGGCCATGCGGTCGGTATGCCCAACCACGGTATTCAAGATGCGATCGAGCCGTGGCGGCGGATGTGTCGCTGGATTGTCGAGGAGGAAGCGGTCGCGGCCTGATGGCATGCTACTGGCGTACCGCGGCCGGACCTCCGCGAAATTCGGTCGGGAGAGACCTCCCCAGGACTCTCCCGACCGGCGACTTACGCCGCCTCCCGAATCGCGTCCCGTCGTCCCCGCACCAGCCTCCCGGGCAACGCGCCGGTGGGCTCGCCGTCGCGGTAGGTGACCTCACCGGAAACAATGGTCGCGACATAGCCGTCGACCCGCTGAACCATACGCCGGGCCCCGCCAGGCAGGTCATGACGAACCTCGGGCCGGTGTAGCTTCAGGCGGTCGAAATCGATCACGTTGAGATCGGCCTTCATGCCAACCTTGAGAAGGCCGCGGTCGCCCAGCCCCATCGCTTGCGCCGGCTTGCTGGTCAGCTCGCGGACCAGATGGGGCAGCGGGAAGCGGCCTGCCTTGCGGTCGCGTCCCCAGTGGATCAGCGTGAAGGTCGAATAGCTGGCATCGCAGATCAGGCCATAATGCGCGCCGCCGTCCCCCAAGCTGACCATCGTCGCGTCGCTTTCCATCATCGTGCGCACGGCCGACAGCGTGCCGTCGGCATAGTTGGTGATGGCGAGATACAGGATGCGCTGGCCGTCCTCCTCCAGCAGCTGGTCATAACAGACCTCCTTGGGATCCTTGCCCAGCGCCTTGGCGATGCCGCCTATGCTTTGGCTGCGGTCCGGTTCGTAATCGAAGCCCTCAACTACCGGGAACATTTCCGGATACATGCTCGCCATCCAAACCATGATGTGGTTGTTGTCCTTCGATTCGTCGGACAGGATGCGGGCGCGTACCGCCGGGTCGCGCATTCGCTCGACCCGTTCCGCCAGCGGCAGATGCGCGATCTCGCGATAGCCGTCGCAATAGCTGAACGGGTTGAATGACAGGTTGAGCCCCCAGCACATACCGACCGCGCGCGGCGCGACCTGACCAGTCAGCGCCAGTCCCTCGGCGCGCGCCTCCTCGGTCATACGCAGAACGGTCTTCCAGCCTTCGCTGTCCTGCGGAAGCTGCACCAGGGTGAAGCTGACCGGGCAATCGCCGGCCTTGGCGAGCCGCTTCAGCGTTTCGAATTCGGCGACGCCGCCCAGCAGCACGTCGTTGAAATCGGTCACGATCTCGATCACTCCGCCACCCGCCTCGCGGACGCCGCGCGCCAGCGCCATCAGCTCGGCATCGCCCGAGGTTTCGGTCGGTGCGAGCTGCCCCTTCGACGTGCGATGCGCCATCGTGCGCGAGGTCGAGACGCCGATGGCGCCAGCCTCGATCCCTTCTTTCACCAGCCGCGTCATTGCGTGCAGATCGTCCAGAAGCGCCATCTCCCGCTCGGCGCCACGCTTGCCCATTACATAGACCCGGACCGCCGCGTGCGGCACCTGGGCGGCGAAATCCACATCGGCCTTTCGTGTCGCAAGGAAATCCATATATTCGGGAAACGTCTCCCATTTCCATGGGATGCCCGCCGCCATAACTGGCTCGGGAATGTCCTCGACACCCGAGATCACTTCGATCAGCAGCTCGCGTTCTTCCGGGCGGCACGGCGCCAGGCCGATGGCGCAATTGCCCATCACCACCGTCGTTACGCCGTGGTCCGACGACGGCGACAGCCGTTCCTCCCAGGTTACCTGCCCGTCGTAATGGGTATGGGCATCGACGAAACCCGGCGTTACGATCTTGCCGACCGCGTCGATCGTTTCGCGCCCTTCCAACCCGTCGCCGATTGCGGCGATTATCGCGCCGTTGATCGCAACGTCTGCCGTGAACGGCGCCCCACCCGAGCCGTCGATCACGGTTCCGCCACGAATGACCAGATCATATTGCGCCATGATGTTATCCTCGTCCTCTGACCGCGATCCGCACGGGATCGCCGCAGCGTGACCGGCGCCTATCCCTTGCGGCGCCAGCCGTCTTGACCCCTTCAGACTATGACGCGACGCGAGGCCGCGTCTGCCGGCTGTCGTCGCTCGGGTCTGCCGTGGTGAGATTGGCCCAGCGCAGTGCCGCGATCATTCCGCCGTCAACCAGAAGGTCGGTGCCCGTGATGAAGCTGGCTTCAGGCCCGGCCAACCAGGCCACAGCAGCAGCGATGTCTTCTGACGTACCCATCCGTCCCGACGGCGTCCCCGCTGCGGTAGCATCGACCGGCGATCCGACGCTGCGTTCATAGGCTATCATCGGCGTGGCGATGATGCCGGGGCTGACCGACAGAATCCGCGCGCCCTTCGCGCCCCACGCCCCAGCCAGCGCCTGTACGCGCAACTGGTTCGAACGTTTGGCCAGCCAATAAGCGCCCAGCCCCGTGTCATGGCCCGGCACGCGCTGCACCACCTCCCGCAGTCCGTCGATCGGGCCAATCGCGAGCTCCGTCTCGATCTCGGGCGGGACAGGCGTGTAGTTCGCCGCGTTGCTCGCCATCACGATGCCGACGCTGCCAGGCCCGGCAAGGGGTCCGAAAGCATCGAGAACATGGATCGTGCCGATGAGGTTCACCGCGAAGATGCGCTCCCACGGCGCCATTGCCGGCGAGATTCCGGCGGTGTGGACCAGCACGCGCAGTTCGCCCAGCGACCGCGCTCGTTCGGCACATGCGTCGACCGACGCGCGATCCGACACATCCACCTGCACGCCAGTGACGCGATAGCCCTCTCCCGCCAGCATCTGCTCGGTCTGCGCGAGCACGCCCGCATCAACGTCCGCGATGAGGAGGTCGCGTCCGACCCCCAACCGTCGCGCGCAGGCCAGCCCAAAACCCCGCACCCCGACAACCACCACAACCTCGGCCATCCACGCTCTCCCAATGATCTTTCGACCTGTCCCACGCCGCCGGCGCGCGCGGCATCATGCAAATGGACTATGCGCGGGCGCCGCTCGCAGCCTAAATCCGATGCCGGGGGCATATAAAGGGTCGGATCATGGATCAGCGCAGCGTCATCGTCACCGGCGCGTTCGGCGCCCTTGGCGCAGCCATCGCCGATCGCTTCGCGGCGGCCGGAGATCGCGTCGTGCGGGTCGATTTCGCTCCGGCACCGGCCGATGGCGGCGCGCTGGCGATCGGCGGCGTTGATCTGGCCGATCACGAGGCGGCGCGCGGCGCCCTCGAACAGGCGGTCGATCGGGCAGGCCTCCCGTTGGTGCTGGTGAACGTAGCGGGCGGCTTCGCCTGGCGGACGCTGGAGGACGGTGGCACCGCGGAATGGGAACGGATGTTCCGCATGAACGCACTGACCGCCGCGACCATGTGCGCGCTCATCGCGCCGCTGCTTCGCCCGCAGCGCGGTGCCGCGATCATCAATGTCGGCGCCGCCGCCGCCGACCGGGCGGAAGCCGGCATGGGCGCCTATACCGCATCGAAAGCGGCAGTGATAAAGCTGACCGAAAGTCTTGCGGCCGAGCTGGCGCGGAGCGACGTGACGGTGAATGCGGTGCTGCCGACGATCATCGACACGCCAGCCAACCGCGCCGACATGCCCGACGCCGACCCGTCTGCCTGGGTGCAACCGACCCAAATCGCCGAGGTGGTGCATTTTCTCGCCTCGCCTGCCTCTCGCTGTATCTCGGGCGCGAGCATTCGCCTGTCGCGCGGTACCCCGGCGGCGTGATAGCGGACGGGTCATGTCATTAACGATGCCCGAACCCGATGCGGCAACGCTCGCCAGGCGCGCCGAGATCGTCGCGGCACTGCGTGCGATCGTGCCAGGCGAAGGCGTGATCGACGATGCCGACGCGCTCCGCCCCTATGAATCCGACGGCTTGACTGCCTATCGACAGCCACCGCTGGTCGTGGTCCTGCCGGAGACCACGGCACAGGTATCCTCGATCCTTGCCTGGTGTCACGCCAACTCGGTCAAGGTGGTGCCGCGCGGTTCGGGCACCAGCCTGTCGGGCGGCGCTTTGCCGCTGGCCGACGGCGTGCTGCTGGGCATGGCGAAGTTCAACCGCGTGCTCGACATCGATTATGACGATCGCCTCGTGGTCGTTCAGCCGGGGGTCACCAACCTGGCCGTCACCCGCGCGGTCGAGGATGCCGGTTTCTACTACGCGCCTGATCCATCGAGCCAGATCGCCTGTTCGATCGGCGGCAACGTCGCGGAGAATTCGGGCGGCGTGCACTGTCTGAAATATGGTCTGACCACCAACAACGTGCTCGGCGTCGAGATGGTCCTGATGGACGGGGAGATTATCCGGCTGGGCGGCCGTCACCTCGACCCGGCGGGATTGGACCTGCTGGGCGTGGTCGTGGGATCGGAGGGTCTGCTGGGCGTCGTCACCGAGGTGACGGTGCGGATTCTGCCCAAGCCGGAAACGGCGCGGGCACTGTTGATCGGGTTCGCGACAGTCGAGGGTGCTGGCCGCTGCGTTGCCGACGTGATCGCTGCCGGAATCATTCCCGCCGGCATGGAGATGATGGACCGGCCCGCGATCCACGCGGCGGAGGCATTCGTAAACGTCGGCTATCCGCTCGACGTCGCCGCATTGTTGATCGTCGAACTCGACGGCCCCGCCGCTGAGTGCGACCATCTGATCGGTGAGGTGATGCAGATCGCCCACGCCAATGGTGCGGTCTCGGCGCGCGCCTCGACCGATGAGGCCGAACGAATCGCGTTCTGGGCCGGGCGCAAAGCCGCCTTTCCGGCGGTCGGCCGGCTGGCGCCCGATTATTATTGCATGGACGGCACCATCCCGCGCCGCCGGCTTCCGGAGGTGCTGGAGCGGATGGCCGCGCTCTCCGCGCAATATGGTCTGGGCGTCGCCAATGTCTTCCACGCCGGCGACGGCAACCTCCATCCGCTGATCCTGTACGACGCCAACGTGCCGGGCGAACTCGACCGGGCGGAGGCGTTCGGCAACGATATTCTGCGGGCCTGCGTCGCGGTCGGCGGCGTGCTGACCGGTGAACATGGTGTCGGTGTCGAGAAGCGGGACCTGATGCCGGAAATGTTCGCCGACATCGACTTGAAGCAGCAGCAGCGCGTCAAGTGCGCGTTCGACCCCGAACTGCTGCTCAATCCCGGCAAGGTGTTCCCGACCCTGCACCGGTGTGCCGAGTTGGGGCGGATGCACATCCATCGGGGGCAACTGCCCTTTCCCGAGCTGCCGCGCTTCTGACGATGGCGATCCGCCCCACCGACAGTGCCGAACTGGCCGACGCGATCCGCGACGCGCGCGCTCACGGGCGCCGACTGGCGATCCGGGGCGGCGGCAGCAAAGCGGCGATCGGCACGCCGGCGACAGATGCGGAGGCGCTCGATCTGCGCGCCTTCGCCGGGGTGATCGACTACGACCCGGCCGAGCTGGTGCTGACTGTCGGCACGGGCACGCCACTGGCCGAGATCGAGGCGCTAGTCGCCGGCGAAGGACAGATGCTGGCGTTCGAACCGTTCGACCATGGGCCGCTGTTCGGTGCCGAGGCCGGCCTGGCGACGATCGGCGGCGTGGTCGCCGCCGGTGTGGCGGGATCGCAGCGGCTGACGCAAGGCGGCGCGCGCGACCACCTGCTCGGCTTTCGCGCCGTCGCCGGCAGCGGCGAGGCACTGATCGGCGGCGCGAAGGTGGTCAAGAACGTGACCGGCTACGACTTGCCCAAGCTGATGGCGGGCAGCTGGGGGCGGCTCGCCGCGCTGACCGAAATCACGCTGAAGGTGCTGCCCTCTCCACGCGAGCAAGTCACGAGGGTGCTGCACGGTCTCGATATCGACGCGGCGGTGGCGGCGATGGCGACGGCACTCGGCTCGCAGGCGGACGTCGCGGCAGCGGCCTATCTTCCTGCGGTCGCTGACGAACAAATGTCGGTCACCGCGTTCCGGATTCAAGGTTTCGGTCCGTCGGTAACGGCGCGCTGCGCGATGCTGGAGCGCAAGCTCGACGCGTTTGGCGGACTGCAGCCGGGAGATGCGGCGCTCTGGCGCGATCTCGCCACACTGGCACCGCTAGAAGGCGACGCGCCGCTGTGGCGGATCAACGTGCCGCCGCGGGGCGCGCGTACCGTCACCCTGGCCGACTGGCCGGACGGTACACGGTGGCTGCTCGACTGGGCGGGCGGGCTGGTCTGGCTGACAACCGGCGCGGATGCGGAGACGGTTCGGACTGTTGCGACGCGCGGCGGAGGTCATGCGATGTTGGTCCGCGCCGATACTGCCACACGCACCAGCGTCGCCGCGTTCCATCCCGCGTCACCGGGCGTTGCCGCGCTGGAGTATCGCGTTCGACGCGCGTTCGATCCGGACGGTGTGTTCGAGACCGGCCGGTTCGGGAACGCCGGCGCGTGAAGACCGATTTCGCCCCCGACCTGCTCGCCGATCCGGCAATGGCGTCATCCGAGCGGGTGATCCGCAAATGCGTCCATTGCGGCTTCTGTACCGCCACCTGCCCGACCTATGTGTTGCTTGGCGACGAGCTCGACAGCCCGCGGGGGCGCATCTACCTCATCAAGGACATGTTGGAGAACGAGCGCGATCCCTCGCCCGAGGTGGTCAAGCACATCGACCGCTGCCTGTCCTGTCTGTCCTGTATGACGACCTGTCCGTCCGGCGTGAACTATATGCACTTGGTCGATCACGCCCGCGCCTATATCGAGCGGCGTTACCGGCGGCCGGTGACGGAGCGGCTGTTTCGCGCCCTTCTTGCGGCAGTGCTGCCGCATCCCCGTCGTTTCCGCTGGGCGTTGCGCCTCGCGCGGCTGGCGCGTCCCACCACGAAGGCCTTCGCCGCGATGCCCGCGCTCAAGCCGCTCGCGGCGATGCTCGCGCTCGCACCCAAACGGCTGCCGCCGCACGCCGCCACGGCTGACATGTTGGTGCCGGCTGCGAAGGGACGCGTCGCGCTGCTCGGCGGCTGTGCGGAACCAGTGCTGCGACCCGAGTTCCGCGCAGCCGCGGTCCGGTTGCTCAACCGTACCGGATACGATGTGGTGTTCGCGCGCGGCGAGGGGTGTTGCGGCGCATTGGTTCACCATCTCGGCCGCGAAGCGGAGTCGCTCGCCGCCGCGCGGCGCAATGTCGACGCCTGGCTGCGGGAGATCGAGGGCAATGGGCTAGACGCGATCGTGGTCACCGCCTCGGGTTGCGGCACGACGATCAAGGATTACGGTTTCATGCTGCGCGACGATCCGGCTTATGCCGAAAAGGCCGCGCGCGTGTCGGCGCTGGCGCTGGACATATCCGAATTCCTGGTGGACCGGATGCCGGCGCAAGGGGACGGCCGCGGGCTGACGGTGGCGTATCACGCCGCCTGCTCGCTGCAACATGGGCAAAATGTAACCGACGCGCCGCGCCGGCTGCTGGCCGGCGCCGGATACGTAGTCCGCACGCCGGTCGAGGCACATCTGTGCTGTGGGTCGGCCGGCACCTACAACATCCTGCAGCCCGATATCGCCGGTCAGCTCGGCGACCGCAAGGTCGCCAACCTCGAGCGCCTCGCACCGGACATCATCGCGACCGGCAATATCGGCTGCGCGACGCAGATCGCCCAGCGCAGCGCCGTGCCGGTCGTTCATACCATCGAACTACTCGACTGGGCGACCGGCGGCCCGACGCCCCCCGCTCTCCAACGAAAGTCTGCCACATGACCCGCATCAGCCTCGACCAGGCCAACACGATCATCGCCGCGGCGTTCTCGAAGGGCACCGAACTGAAGCTCAAGCCGCTCAGCGTCGCGGTGCTCGATGCAGGAAGTCATCTGATCGCGTTCCAGCGACAGGACGGCGCGTCCACGCTGCGCCCGCAGATCGCCTGCGGCAAGGCGGGTGGCGCGCTTGCGCTTGGCGTTTCGAGCCGCGCGATTGGGGAAATGGCGACGGAGCGCCCCACTTTTGTCGGTGCGTTGGCGCCGATCGCGCCACATGGTGTGGTTCCTGCGGCGGGCGGGGTGATCGTAATCGATGGCGATGGTGCAACGATCGGCGCGGTCGGCGTGACCGGGGACACAAGCGACAATGACGAGGTCTGTGCATTCGCCGGAATCGCGGCGGCCGGCCTGCGAGCCCAAGCATGAACCGGACCCAATTCAGACGGAAGGCATGATCGATCGTGCCGTCGTCGCATTCGAAGCGACCGCTGAAGATCGTCGAGGTCGACCTGGAGGGTCCCAAAGCAGGCAAAGTGCTGGTCGGGATCATGGCGACGGGGATTTGCCACACCGATGCCTACACGCTCGACGGCTTCGACAGTGAGGCATTTTCCCGAGCTTCCTCGGCCACGAAGTTCGGGCATCGTGCGCGAGGTCGACCCCAGCGTGACCGGCGTAAAGCCCGGCGACCACGCACGACCGAGCTCGGCATAAAGATCACTCCAAGCTCAGTTCTGCGGAAGACCGAGTTTGTCCGTAGGGCCGGCTTCTGTAGAATATCAAGCCGACGGCAAATCCCCCGATACCGACGATATTGGTAGTTATGTCGAAGGTGGTGATCGCATATAGGCCCAGCCCGATCAGAACGAAGCTGCTCAGCGCCGGAAAGACGCAGAGGCTGATCCATGTCATCAGTGAATCTCGGTACGTGTGGCGGAATAGCCAAGCGGCAGAAATTCCAGCAAGTCCGAAGTAATAGTCCACCTGAAGACCCAGAGCCTTGACCGAGGTCGAGAGGATCATCTCCACGCTTGGCATAAATGCCGAGCCCCAGATAAGTACCAATCCAAGGACGACGATGACGAGAATTGCGTTGGTTGGAGATTGACTCTTCTCACTGACCTCGCCGAACCGAAGCGGCATGGAGCCATCACGTCCCATCGCGAATAATGTCCGGGAGAACATCAACATCGTCGCCTCCAAAGCGGCGACGCTGGAAAGGATCACGGCGGCTGAGGCGAGAAGACCGCCCTGTCGACCAAGTCCCGCCCTAGCCGCGATATCGAAGATCAGATTGTCGGTGGCGTGCTGGGCATCATTTATTGACATCACCAGCAACGCGATGGCGGCGAATCCCGCGTACAGGACGATCGTGATGAATATGCTGACCAGTCCACCCAAGCCTGCGTTGCCGCCTCCCCCCGATGTTTCTTCTCCCAAATTGGACGTGACGTCCCAACCCCAGTAGAAATAAACCGCTAACAGAGCGCTGGCAGATAGGCTGTCGGGAGAAAGTCCCTTGCCGAGCCATCGCCAATCGAAATCGTTCACGGCGCCGACCTGCCGAACATGGTTCGCGGCGATGACCAGTATCACGATCAAGATGAGGAGTTGTGCGGTCGTGATTATGAGCTGGGCCCGGCTCGTGACGATGATGCCGCGCATTACCACTAGGGCGATAATGGCAAACCAGGCGCTTGCTATGGCTGCGGTGATGACCACGTTGCCGACAAATTGCGGCGCTATGAAATTCAGCGTCGCCGTAGCGATGGGAACACTTCCGCTTACCATGAATATCAGCGTAGCGGCCAGCAAAGCCCAGCCGGACATAAAACCGGGAAGGCGTCCCATCACCGCAGACGTCCAGCGGTAAGATGCGCCGGCGTTTCCGTCGCGCTCGCCGAGTGCCTGATAGGCCCTGGCGATACCCAGCATCGGAATGGCGAAAACGAGCAGCGATACCGGCGCGAAGTGCCCTGCGGTTCCGATCAGGACCGCCGTTCCCAATGCGACAGACGAGGCCGGCGCGCTGCCGGCGATGCCCATTACCATGGATTCGACAAAGGAGAGGGAGTTCCCTCTGAGGGAATTGCTCATATATCGCCGTCTTTCGAGAAGCGCATCCGGTTGCGCCGCTCTCCAGCTTCCAGCTGCAATCCGTAAAAGAGTGTTTTCCTTACGGATCGGGCAAGTCGCTGAAGATCGGCACACGCACCCCGGAGTGCTGCGGTGGTTGAGGCTGCGCTTCTCAATTCCTCACGGCAAGGGTGATTCCCACGGTCCTGGGCCGCAACGTGGTGGCCGTCCAAACCGGGTCGTTCTGGATCGGTCGGGAGGCCGGCGCCAGTGTCAGATACGGATGCGCGTTGGTGATATTCGTCGCGAATGCCGAAATATCGAAATGGCCGAATGTCACCCCGACCCTGCCGTTGAGCGTGGAATAGGCGGGAACCTGCTTGAGCAAGCTGTTGTAACCAAAAGCACCTGGCTGGGTCTGCCCCGCACGCCGTTCCTTCGATGTATAGGTATAGTCCAGGCGCAGGGAGATGTGATAATCCCCAATGGGCTTCAGGTTATAGACACCGGACAGCGAGGTGTTCCAGGGCGCGCTTGCGCCCGGAATGCCTGAGCCCGCAGGAAAGATCACGCCAGTACCACGAATGATGGTGCTGTCGAAGGTAGCCTTGGTATAGCCGACAGCTCCGGTCAGGAGCAATCCTTGCACGGGAGAAACCTCAAGCGACAGATCGAAGCCCTTCGCTGTCGCGTTCCCGGCATTATCCACGAAGTCATAGCCACAGGTAGGGAGCGCAATATCCGTCTGTATGTTCTTCCACTTGATTATATATCCACTCGCGGCAACTGATACCTTGCCATTGAGAACCCTGTTCTTGCTGCCGACCTCATAACTCCACACCGAGTCGGAATTATAGGTGGTTGGCGTGGACGCATAGCCCAGCTGGTTCAAATCCGCGTCGCATACGTTCGGCGGTATGATCGGCCCCGAACCGCCCGGGCGAAACCCCTTGGCCGCTGTGGCGTAGAAGAGGTTATGTTGATCGGGCTCGTACGTTACCCCGAATTTGGGCGTCACCGATGTTTCGAGCTTTTTCGATTTTGCGCTGGGATAGAAAGGTGCCAGCGCATCTTGACCGACGGTGCAGGTACCTCCGGGACCGGCATAAGCTGCGCACGGTGCGCCATAGGGCGCGTTGATGTTGCTTTCGGGCCCGAGAAGGTCGACCATTTGCTCAAAACGGTTACGGGCCACCCGGACGCCGGCCGTCAGCTTCAGATGTTCCAGGATGCGCCAGTCGACCTGAACGAATCCAGCGAGTTGGCTTTCGACCACGTGCCGGTTTTCATCATAGCTGACGGAACCTGGAAGAAGCGGCGCGCCGAACGTGTTGATGAACGCCGTAGAACCGGGGCCGAAAGGGTCGCCGTCGTCGACACCGGCCGGCACGCCGCCAAAGGAAATGACCGGTAGATTGGCGGTAAAGTTTTCCGATATCGGTTGCCTGTCCCGCTGGACGTTGTGGGAATAGAAGGCGCCCACAACCCATTGGAACGGCGAATCGGCACGGTTCGACTGCAGCCGGATTTCCTCAACGAAGTTTTCCTGGGTGTTCTTGAAATCCGAGTTGGCGCGCGCTCCGGCCGGCGGGACGAAATCTTGCGTCAAATATCGATAGTAATATCTTGTATAGTCGGCTCGCTGATTCTGACTGCGATTGTAGTAAGATGTGTTCGACGTGATGGCAGCAAATCCGACGTCCCAGTTGATGCGCAGCGCAGGGAGGTAGAAGCGATCGTTGCCCGGCTCTCTATTCGGCCCGGAGAGCGCCGTCAGACTGGAATTGGTCGCGGGATCGCCCGCCTGATACATATATCGTGCATAACTCGCGCGGGACGGGTCCGAGGCCGCCAGCCAGAACAAACCCACGCCATCGTTGTTGTGAAGCTTCTGATAGGTAATGGATGGTGTGATCTTGAGCTTATCGGTGACAGCCCAGAGAAGGGCTCCATGGAACAACGCCGCGGTATCCCAATTGGCGTTCTTTTCGAATGTGCCGGTCTTGTTGAACGTCACGGCATTTCGGTAGGTTGATGCCGTGGGGTCGACGACCGTGGTCGTTCCATTCACATCGTCGATCCAGCCGCCATTTCTGCGGAAATATGCGCTGATTCTGAAGCCGAGCTTGTCGGTGATGATTGGGCCACCGATCGCGGCAGCCGCTTCATAGCTCGGGGCCCCACCCTGGGTCGAGGCCACCTCGGCGCGGGCGCGATAGGAATAGCTGGTAACGCTTGGTTCGGTCTGGATGAAGCGCACCGTTCCTCCCTCCGAACCGGCGCCGAACAACGTCCCCTGCGGTCCGCGAAGGACCTCGATGCGATCGATGTCGAACAAGCTCGGAAAGCTCGTGCTCGGCGCATAACCGAGATTGCGCGCCTGGATAGGCGTGTCGTCGATATAGATGCCCGTGGTCGAAGCGCCGGCGCTCGATGAGATGCCGCGAATCGAGACCTCGTTTCCGCCGATTGCCGATTTTTGCAGCGAAAGCCCGGGAGTCAGACGGATGATATCGGAAAATTGCCGAGCGCCGCGAGCTTCCAACTCTTTCTGCGAGAAAGCGCTCACGCTGATAGGAACCTTCGATAAGGTTTCGGATCTGCGTGTCGCCGTGACAACGATGTCGCTCGATCCTTGTGTCTCCTCACGCTTTGGTGGAGAGTCCTGCGGCTGCGTCTGAGCGCGCGCAGGCGCGGTGACCAGCAGCCCAGCAAAGGCGACCCCAATCATGAGATCATTGCGTAGGTTTCGATGCTTCCTCATTTCCGTGCCCCCGTTTATTTGGCTATCTTGACGTTGCGATGCAGGTGCCCGGCATCCTCCAATAAAAGCTGAGTCTAAGACGATTGCGCGCGTCGGCTACGTCAAGAGCGCCACTTCACAAGGCTTGCAGTGCCATCGGCGATTGTTGACCACGAATGATAAGGGCCCGGTTAATGGGCAGGAGCGGCGTCGCTATCGGGCGGCGTAATTCCGGGCGAACGGTCCCGTCGTGTGCTTCGATGCGGTGGCATCGCCGGTCTGTGGATCAAATGCGCGAATGGGACGCCCGAACGCCGACTCGGCTTGGCCTGCTCAGTTGCCCTGATCAATCGCGAGTTCGATCTGCGCGGGCACCTCGGGATCCTCGATGGTCGGGGGCATGGTCCAAGGTTGACGATTCACGATCTTGCGAAGAAGGCCGCGCAGGATTTTTCCTGAACGGGTTTTTGGAAGAGCCGCTACCGAGTAGACGGTGCGCAGCGATGCAACGGCTCCAATCTCATGCCGAACCGCCGCGACCACTTGCGCGGCGAGGCTGCCATCATCATGCCCAGTACGGGCCAGCACGAAAGCCACCGGCAGCATTCCCTTGAGCGGATCGTCGACGCCGACCACGGCACATTCGACAATTCCGTCCACGGCGGCGACTATCTGCTCCATTTGCCCAGTGGAAAGGCGATGCCCGGCAACATTTATGATGTCGTCCGTCCGGCCCATGATGTGGAAGAAGCCGTCGTCATCGACATATCCTGAATCCCCGGTTTCGTACCATCCCGGAAATCTCGAGAAATTCTTCGCATAGGCGTCCCGATTGTTCCAAAGCGCGCGAAAGGCGCCGGGAGGCAGCGGCTCGCGTATGACCACCGCGCCACTGTCGCCGGGGGGTACAAGATGGCCGTCGTCATCAAGAACCGCCAGGCGGTAACCGGGTACGGGGAAGCCGGCACTGCCGCGTCGCTGCCGCAGATCGCCAAGCGCGAGGCAGCTTGCTATCGCGGGCCAGCCGAGTTCCGTCTGCCACCAGTGATCGATCACCGGCAGGCCCGAATGCCGCTCCAGCCACGCAAGGGTGTCGGGATCGGCGCGCTCGCCCGCGAGGAAGATCGCAGCCAGATCCCCGGTTCCGATCTCTGCCAGCATTGACGCCTCGGAATCCTCCTTGCGGATCGCGCGGATTGCCGTCGGAGCCGTAAAGAACGCCTTGACACGATGGGCGACCATCGTTCGCCAGAACACGCCGGCATCGGGCGTGCCGATCGGCTTTCCTTCATAAAGCACCGTCGTCGCGCCGACCAACAAGGGCGCGTAGACGATGTAGCTGTGCCCGACCACCCAGCCGATGTCGGACGCCGCCCAGAACACGTCGCCGACGCCGATGCCATAAATATTGGCCATCGACCAGGCGAGCGCCACGGCATGACCGCCATTGTCGCGGACCACGCCTTTGGGAATGCCGGTCGTACCGGAGGTGTAGAGGATGTAGAGCGGGTCGCCGGCAGCCATCGCGACGCAAGCGGGAAAAGGACCGGCGGCAACGGTCGCGCGCAGAACGGCCCAATCACGATCGCGCGACGGATCCAGTTCGGCCTGCAATCGCTCCCTTTGCAGCATCACGACGGTGTCGACCCGATGCTCGGCCATGGCGATCGCCGCGTCAACGATCGGCTTATACGGGATGGTGCGCATACCCTCGATGCCGCAACTCGCTGTCATCAGCAGCTTGGGGGTGGCATCATCGATGCGCTTGGCGAGTTCATGCGCGGCAAAGCCGCCGAATACGACAGAATGGATAGCGCCGATGCGGGCGCAGGCGAGCATCGCGAAGATCGCCTCGGGCACCATCGGCATGTAGATGACGACCCGGTCTCCCCGGCCGATCCCCATGCGCACCAACATCGAAGCAACGCTGCCGACCTCGTCAAGCAGCCCGGCATAGGTCCAATGCTGGACGGCGCCCGTCACCGGACTGTCGTATATAAGTGCCGTCTGTTCGCCGCGGCCTGCCGCCACATGTCGGTCGACGCAATTGTGGCAGGTATTCAGGGATGCGCCCGGAAACCATCCTTCGGCCTGATCGAAGGCCTGCTGCGGGCGAACCGTCCAATCGATCGCATCGGCCGCAGCCATCCAAAAGGCGTCCGGGTCCGTCTGACTGTCGCGCCAAGCCGCCTGATAGGCCTCGCTCATCGGTTGCTCCCCACTATCCAATTGCGCTGCGCGCGCTGTTGCGCCGCGGTCGCGTTGCTCGGTCGATGCGTCGATATCAGTCAATCCACGCCCGTCGGTGCAGCCGCCAAGGCCGCGATCTCCGTCTGCGAGAACACTCGTCCACGGGTGAGAAACCGCTTCTCTCGTCCGTTTTCGAGGCTGAACATGCCGCCACGCCCCGGCACAACGTCGATGATGAGCTGCGTGTGCGCCCACGCCTCCCCCTGCGCCCTCGCGATATAGACAGGCGCCCCGGCTATCGTGCCGAGTAGCGTATCGCCGGCGCCGATGCGGAACTCGCCTTGCGGGTAGCACATCGGGGACGAACCATCGCAACAGCCGCCGGATTGATGAAACAGGACCGGCCCATATTCGGCCTTGAGCTGCTCGATGAGATCAAGAGCTTCCGGCGTCGCCACGACCCGCTGGACGCCGCTTTCTTTTGGTGTTCTGCTCATGAACCGCCTGCATCCGCTGTGCTCGCCGTTCAGAAGAAACCGAGCTTCTTCGGGCTATAGCTGACCAGCATGTTCTTCGTCTGCTGGTAATGATCCAGCATCATCTTGTGGTTCTCGCGGCCCATGCCGGACTGCTTGTAGCCGCCGAATGCCGCATGTGCGGGATAAGCGTGGTAGCAATTGGTCCATACCCGCCCCGCCTTGATGGCCCGGCCGAAACGGTAGCACGCGTTGACGTCGCGGCTCCACACGCCGGCGCCCAGGCCGTAGAGGGTGTCGTTGGCGATCTCCAATGCCTCGTCCTCGGTCTTGAAAGTAGTGACGGAGAGAACGGGGCCGAATATCTCCTCCTGGAAAATCCGCATCTTGTTGTGGCCACGAAAGATGGTGGGCTCGACATAATAGCCATCGGCCAGGTCGCCGCCGAGATTGGCGGCCTTGCCCCCCGCCAGCAGTTCCGCGCCTTCCTGCTTGCCGATATCTATATAGGACAGGATCTTCTCGCGCTGTTCGGAAGAGGCCTGTGCGCCGATCATGGTGGCAGGATCGAGCGGGTTGCCCATCTTGATCGCCGCGACGCGCTTCAGGGCCCGGTCCATGAAACGGTCATAGATGCTCTCGGCGACCAGCGCGCGGCTGGGGCAGGTGCAGACCTCGCCCTGATTGAGCGCGAACATGACAAAGCCCTCAATCGCCTTGTCGAGGAAATCATCGTCGTCGCGAGCCACGTCGGCGAGGAAGATGTTGGGCGATTTGCCGCCCAATTCCAGCGTAACGGGGATCAAGTTCTCGCTGGCATATTGCATAATAAGGCGGCCGGTGGTGGTCTCTCCGGTGAACGCGATCTTCGCAATGCGGCCGGATGAGGCGAGCGGCTTGCCCGCCTCGAGCCCGAAGCCGTTGACGATGTTGAGGACGCCGGGCGGCAGGAGATCTCCGACCAGCTCTGCCCACACCATGATGGAGGCCGGAGTCTGCTCGGCGGGCTTCAATACCACGCAATTGCCGGCGGCCAGCGCGGGCGCCAGCTTCCACATCGCCATCAGCAGCGGGAAGTTCCAGGGGATGATCTGGCCGACGACGCCCAGCGGTTCGTGGAAGTGATATGCCACGGTATCGTGGTCGATCTCGCTGAGCGAGCCCTCCTGCGCCCGGATGACACCCGCGAAATAGCGGAAGTGATCGATGGCGAGCGGCAAGTCGGCGGCGGAGGCTTCACGGATCGGCTTGCCGTTGTCCCATGTCTCCGCAAGAGCGAGCCTTTCCAGGTTCGCCTCCATCCGGTCGGCAATGCGACCGAGGATCAGGGAGCGCTCGGCGACCGACGTTCGACCCCATGCGTCCTTGGCGGAATGTGCGGCATCCAGTGCCGCGGCGACGTCCTCCGCCTGTGATCTTGCAATCTCACCGATCACCCGGCCGGTGATCGGTGACACATTCTCGAAGTAGCGGCCGGCCTTGGGAGCGACCCATTTGCCACCAATGAAATTATCGTAGCGCGAGGCGAACGGCGCTTTGGCCTGTGCTCCCTGCTGGTCCTGCAAAAGGATGCCCATTCTACTTGTTCCTCTTCCCGGATAGCTTCGGATAATTTTATGATAAACCGCTAGACATCAGATACACCCGCACCCGAGACAGCGGAAAGTCGAATAGGAATTATCTCGACCAGACCTGTCTCATTACTGAGACAGTTTCGTTGTTTCAGTGAGGCAGGCCCCGCATCCCGGCGCGGGCCATGCGGCGGTAAAAGGTCGCGCGGCCGATGCCTAGCAGGTGCGCCGCTTGGCTCGCATTGCCGTTCGCGGTGGCCAGGGCTTTTGACAGCACGCTTCGCTCTCCTTCCCGGAACGAAGGTGCCTGGTCAGAGCCGAGCAGTCGTTCGAGCGGCTGCGGCGCAGCCAGTGCCGCATCGTCGATCCCAAACATGGCACGCGCTGCCCGGCTGGCACCGATAACCAGATCGTCGCGATCGGTCGCCAGCAGCGTGGTCCCGATCGCAGCCTCATCCGGTAGGTAGATGATGCGCTTGCCCGTAAAATGCCGGCAAAAATAATCGCGCTCGATGCGACGCGCGGCATCGCGGACCAAGGCGGCGATCATCTCCGCCATCGCGGCATCATGGTCATCCCGGCAGCTCGACACGTCAAGCGCGGCGATCAATCGTCCGCAGGGATCGTGAACAGGCGCATCCATGCAGCTGATGCCGATATTGCGGCTGGCGAAATGCTGATCCCGGTGGATCACGACCGGCCGTTCCTCGACCAGGCAGGTGCCGATCCCATTCGTTCCTTCATCCGCCTCGCTCCAGCGGCAGCCCTCGACCAAACCCGCCGTCGCGAAGCCTTGCGCGTCGCCATCGCCCACGCGCCGCTCCATGATCGTGCCGTGAACATCGCTCAGCACTACGCCACATCCCGACCGCGCGACCGCCCGGAAAATCTGGTCGAGTACCGGTCCGGCAGCCTCGAGCAGAGCGGCGTGCTCGGCCCGCAAGGCGGCGATCTGACTTGCTTCGAGTAAGGTTCGCTTCATCGGTGCCTCGGGATCGAGGCCATGATACAGGAAGGAGCGGCACCATGATGCCGTTAGCGCGGACACGCTCGCACCGCGTGGGGATTGCACGGCGTCGATCACGGATTCCGCGTGATGAAGATCGCTTCGACTCATCTGTCTCTCCACCGTCGGGTTCCGCATCCCGGAACCGCGAGATCAAAGGTCGTATCGCGGAAGGGGGGCGACGCCGCCGCTCAATAACCTACGGCAGCGCCGTCCTTCCGATGATCCGATGCGCCCCGCAAGATGCCGGTCCTCGGATCCAAGAGGATGGCCTGATAGCCACCCATCAAGAGGCCATTGCCGCGCTCGACCTTGTGACCCATGGACCGTAGCGCCGGGCCGACCGCATCGAAAAGCCGCGATTCCAGAACCACACGGTCCTCGCTCTGCGAATGATTGAAGCGTGCCGCGTCGCTCGCCGCCTGGGGATTGGCCCCGAAATCGAGCATGTTGACGAGGAGTTGCACCTGGCCCTGTGCCTGCTGGTCGCCGTACATAACGCCCATCGCCATCAGCGGCTTGTCGTCCTTCATCACGAACGCGGGAATGATAGTATAGAAAGGGCGCTTACCGGGCGCGATCACGTTCGGGCTTTTCGGGTCGAGCGAAAACAGCGCGCCGCGATTGTTGAGGACGAAGCCGAAACCGGGAACGGTGACGCCCGATCCGAACTCGGCATAGATGCTGTAAATGAAGGACACGACGTTGCCGAAGCGATCTGCGACGCTCAGGTAGACCGTGCCGCCGATCGGCGCGTTCGGCGATCCCACCTTCGTCGCCCGCCGTGGATCGATCCCGTCACACAGCGATGCCGCATATGCCTTGGACGTCAGTCGTTCGGTGGGAATTTTGCTATAATCCGGATCGCCATTCCAACGGTCGAGATCGGCATAGGCGCGTTTCTTCGTCTCGATCATCATGTGCCAGAAGGCGGGGGTCTGATTCACGCCCTGTGCAAGCGTCACCCCCAGGCGCGGAGCGCATTGCTCGATGAGGTTGAGCTGCTCGAGCACGGCAAAACCCTGCGTCGGCGGCGGCATTTCGTAGACGTCGTAGCCGCGGTAGCGGGTGGTGAGCGGCGTCACCCAACGCGCATGGATGCTATCGAGATCGGCGAGCGTGAAGGGCCCGCCGATCGCCTTGCTCTTCTCGACCATCGCACGGCCGATCGCGCCCTTGTAGAATGCGTCGCGCCCGTCTCGCTGGAGCAGCCGCAGGGCCTTGGCGAGATCAGGGTTGCGGAAGATGTCGTTGGCGGCAGGCGCTCGTCCACCCGGCAGGTAGGTGCGTCGGGAATCAGGATCGCGCCTCACCACGTCCTCGTAGAGCTTCCATTCGCCGGCGATGCGCTGGGTAACGCCGAAACCATCCTCGGCGATCCGCGCTGCGGGCTCGAGAGTCTGGCGGAAGCCCATCGTGCCATACCGTTTCAGCATGGCGTCCCACCCATCCACGGCGCCGGGAACCACTGCGGCGTCGATGTCATTATAGGGCATCGCCGTGAGGCCGCGTGCCCGGAAATGCGCGAGCGTCGCCCCCGATGGCGCCCGGCCGGAACCATCCAGCGCCACAAGACGATGCTCCTTGGCGACCCAGGCGATCATGAACATGTCGCCGCCGATCCCTGCGGCATAGGGTTCGACGACATTCAGTGCCGCAGCGGTCGCCACCGCCGCGTCGAAGGCGTTGCCGCCGGCTTTCAGGATGTCGAGCCCCGCCTCGGCGGCAAGCGGCTGGCTGGTGGCGACCATGCCGTGACGGGCGAGCACTTCTGAGCGGGTCTGATCGGCCCAACCGAAGGCGCGATCCCCCGGTATGGCGGTGAAATCGGCATTGTCGAACGCATCGGGCGCATCTGGCGGCGGCGCAGCGGGCACGGCCTGCTGCGCCGCGACGATTGGCTGCAGGGCCAGCGCGCCGCAGACAAGGGCGGCGAGCATTCCCGCCCGCAGGGAAATGCGCACCGCCACCGTCAGAGCAACTCGGCCATGAAAGCGCGCGTGACGTCGACATAGCCGTCGATATCCGCCTCGCTATGGGCGAACGACGCCTGTGGCCCCGCGCTGATGATGCAATCCCAGTAACCGCGATTGGCCATGAAGACGCGACGCGCGTCCAGCATGTCGAGATCCATCGAAAAGCGCGCTTCCTGATAGTTGCGCGGCAATTCCGGCGTCAGGCACAATCCCGAGCGGGGGCCGAGCCGAAAGGCACGGCACGGCAGATCGAAATCGCGGCACATGCGATCGATCCCGTCGGCCAACCGCGTGCCCAGGGCCGCCACGCGCGCGAAGGCCTCCTCGCTGAGTACGCGCTCGAGTATCGTGCGCGCGACCGCCATGGACAGCGCGCTGCCATAGAGCGTGCCACCGAGGCCAAGTCCCGATTTGCGGTGCAGGATATCGAGGTGCCGCTCGACATGGTCGGCGATCTCACGGGTCATGCCATAGGCGGCGAAGGCGATTCCCGATCCAAAACCCTTGCCGAGCGTCATGAAGTCGCTTTCGAGCGCCCATTCGCGCGTCATCCCGCCATAAGCGAAGGAGAAGGTGTGCGCCTCGTCGATGCACAGCAGTGTTCCGCTGTCCTTCGTGAGCTGGCGCAGACCTGCAAGATAACCGTCATCGGGCTGCACCAGCGTGCAGTTCGTCATGACGGGTTCGGTCAATACCAGTGCCACCTCGCCGCCCTCCAGCGCCCGCGAGACGGCGTCGAGGTCATTGAAGGGAAGAATGATCGTGTCCTCGGTGCGCTTGCCGGACAGTCCCTGATACTCGGGAACGTTGTGGCCGTCCTGCTGGACGACGAGCGTCTCTTCGAGATGCCCGTGATATTTGCCTTCGAACACCACGAGCTTGCGCCGGCCCGTCATATGACGCGCGATGCGCATGATGTCGGTATTCGAACCCGACGCCGCCACGGTGAACTGCCAGCTCGGCAAACCCGTCATTTCAGCCAGGAGCTCGGCTGTGATGACGGCATCTTCCGTCGGCAGCAGGAAATGCGCGCCGTCGCGATATTGCCGGGCAAGCGTCTCCTCGACTTCGGGCACGCCGAAGCCGAGCGTCATCGAAAGATCGGACACGTTCATGTCGACGTACCGATTGCCGTCAATGTCCAGGAAGCTCGATCCCGATCCCTTTCGCGCATAGATTTGTGGATGGGAGTAATAACCGGCCATCCAGGACATCGGCACGCCGGCCGGCATGACACCGAGGGCGCGTGCCCTCAATTCCCGCGACCTGGCGGTACGGCTGTCGAATTGGGCAATTTCGCGCTCATTGATCGCGGCGACCCTTTCGCGATCGGCGGTGAAGCCGTCACGCTCTTTCGTCATGTGGGATGTCATTATTATTTAGCTCCTGCCCAATGGGCTTTCGATTCGTCGACTAAAATGATGGAATTACTCAGGTGTTATTCACCAAAGCTTGGGTCGCTTGCTATTTTAGGGACGAATAGACCTTTTTACCCATGAACCAAGTTTCCAGAACCTTGGTATCTCCGATCTTTTCGGGGTGGCCGGCCTTGGCCAACGTCAGGATATCCTGGTCAAGGATGATAAAATCGGCGGACTTGCCCACCTCCAGCGAGCCGATCTGCGAGCCGCGGTTCAGGGCGCGCGCTCCATTGATCGTATAAGCTTCGATGAGGTCCTCGATGGACAGCCGTTCCCACGGGCTGAGCGGAGGAAGACCGGGCCGCGCCCGCGTCACGCCGAATTCCATGTTGACGAACGGCTGTGGATCCTGCGTCAGGACTGGAGCGTCCGATCCCGCCGCGAGGATCGCGCCGGCATCCTTGCTCGACTTGGTAGGATAAGTGCAGCGCTCGAAATAGCTGTTCGGATCGTGCAGCGCCTCGTAGCTGTTGCCGTGGACCTTGTTGAAGAACGGTACGGTGCTGAGATCGTAGCCCTTTGGCTCCGCATACATCCAGCTATAGGTATAGGCGATGAAGAAGTGATCGGCCCCGATCCTCTTGACCTGTTCCGGCGTGGCGCACTGGATATGCGCCAGCGTGTCGGGGCGCGTGGTCACCCCATCGGCCTTGCGCGCGGCTTCGAGGGCGTTGATCGCCAAGCTGGCGGCCGCATCGCTGATGACGTGGATGTGGATCGTATAGCCCCTGAGGTGCGCCTGCATCACATAATCGTCGAAGATCCACGGCGCATGCTGGGTAATGCCGTAAGAGATGGCACATTGGCCGGGGTGGAAACCGTATCGTTTCATGAAGTCGGCGATTGCGACGGGCGATGCGACCTCATTGGGCCTGGCGCGCACATAGACACACTCAGGTGACGAGACATCGACATAGTCCTTGACCGACAGGAAGCCTTGCTTGTCCTTCTCGAATATCGGTTGAAGATAGGGCACCGGCCTGGGCGCCGCGCCGAAGGTCGGGGGAACGTTGTTGGGATTGGCTTCCATGTCGCCATCGGCGAAGATCTTGACCGAATCCGCCGATGCCAGCGGATCGTTTGCATATTTCTTTTTGATCACATCCGCCTTGGCAAAAAGCGCATTCCAATCGATGCGCCCTTCCGCGTCACGAAAGTCTTCCGGCTCCCAAAGCTGCGCCATGTTGACGCGGAAGCTCATGTGCCCGCTCTTCTGGAGCTTGTCGTACACGTCGTAGATGCTGCCAGGGCCGAAGATGCCACTCTGCGTATAAGCGGCTGCATCCCAGACCGCCGTGATGCCGACGCTGTTGAGGCGTTCGGCGAGCCGTTCCGGCTCCGCCAACAGCTTGGCGAAGTCGTCACGTTCGACCTCCGAAGTATCGATCGGCGCTCTGCCGTCGTCTTGAATGTCGCCGCTCGGTTCGCCGTTGCTGTCGACACCCACGACCGGTTTGTACTTGGCGAAGTCGGATTGAAGCGTCTTCTTCGAATAGCCTACCGTCTCGCCCTTATCGTTTTTCGCCAAGGCCAGCGCAGCGCTGTTGAATACAGCGTGGTGACCGTCCCAGCCGGTCATGACGACCGGGTTGTCGGGCGCAGCCTCGTCGAGCGCGGCGCGCAGGGTCAGATGCTTCGGATCGGTCTGATTGCCTGCCGCATACTCCCATTGCGACACCGCGAGCCACCTGCCTGGCGCAAGCTTGGCATCCTCGCGGCACTTGCCGACGATCGACACAATCTCGGCCAGCGTGTGCGCGGTGGCGTGCAGGTTACATCCACCGAAATCGACGATACCACGAGGATGGATATGGGCATCGACCAAGCCAGGGAGGACCAACTTCCCCCCTCCATCCCGGACGATCGTCTTGGGACCGATGAACGGCTTCACCCCCGCGTCGTCGCCCGCGAAAATGATTTTCCCATCCTTGATGGCCAAGGCTTCGACCGTCCGCCGCTGCTGATCGACTGTGTAGATCTTCGCGTTTCGCAACACGGTATCGGCGGTGCGCTGCCGCGTCTGCGCAAGACTCGGCATGACCGGGAGCATTGCCGCGAGCGATACCGCTAGTACCGTTCGCCAGCCCATGCTCGAACGTCGTTGATCCGAACGGGAGTGTCGCCGCGTCACCATATCTGTCCCCCAATGCGATACCGAAGGCTCTGAAAACTGCCCTGTATCCGGAAGCTTCCGAGTTACTGGTGCAGCCTAATGCCAGTCCGCCACAGGATCATGGCGTTTAGAGACATCGGATTCGACATTGCGTGCCAAGGCGACCGGCAATATATGGTCCACTTCACGAGATTGACATAAAAGGCGATCTGCCTCATCGTTGGGCACAAGACTCATTGCCTGACGGGGTGAGCATGCTCAATTTCTCGACGGAAACTCTGCCAACGCGCGCTCGATCAGCGGAATACTCCAACGCGTTGGCAAGGTATTATACGGATATCGAAGCCGATCGAAGTATCATTTACGAGATCAAGGAGGGCGATCTTCTTGATGCCCGGTCGACGGGCTTTGCTTTGGGGGCTTTGAACTGCTCGCTGCATCGATGCAATTCGCTCCTTCATCGCTATCTGATCAGACATTTCTCACTTCAGCCTGATTATTCCCTCCAGTTCGTAAAACAGGGTAGCTTGACGCTTGTCAGCGACGACAGAGAGTTGCGCCTGAACCCCGGGGAAATGGCTTTCATCAGGCCCTCGAAAGCCGTTGAATATCACGTCGATGAGGGTGGGAGCGAAACCTATGGCTTCCATATTCCTTGGAGGCTCGCTCAAGCTCTTTCTTATGGCGAGGAGATTGCCCTTGATCGGGTATTTTCTCGTGACTCCGGAATCGGCGCCTGTGTCGCCGCCCTCATGGAGGCGGTTGCCCAGCCCCAGAGCCGCGTTGGGGGCCCTGAGGTAGCCATGCTCCAGGTTCTCTTGGTCAACGCCATGATCCAATTGGGAATCTCTCCAAGCACGGCCTCTGGGTCGAACAGGGCGCGACTCGAATTGATGAGCAACGTCAAGACCATCACGACGGCGCTGCTCGACGATCCCGAACTGGCGCCGGCAAAGGTTGCCGAACGGGCCGGGATATCGGTGCGAACTTTGCATCGGTCATTCCAAGCTTCGGGAGAGTCCTTCTGGTCCTGGGTGCGCGATCGACGGCTGGAACGATGCCATATGGAAATCATCGACCCAAGCTACGCACGCCATAGCATCACCGCGATCGCCTTTCGGTGGGGATATAATGAACTGAGTACGTTCGACCGAAATTTTCGTAAGCGATACGGCGTCTCCCCTCGCATGGCGCGAGCGCAAAGTCGGGGCCACGGCGGAATGCCTTTTATCAAGCCGCCGCGCGCTGGGTAAAGCAAAGCCGAAAAGGGGAAAGAGTTAGTTCCGGCATTCCCCCGGGACCAAGCAGCCATGTGGACCATCGCGCAGCCCAACTCGGTTTGTCGCATTTCTGCCCAGCGCAGCCGATTGACCTGATGGCATTTTTGATGGTTTAGTCGTGAGTAATTTCTCTTTTTATCAACGATAACAACGCTTGCGTAAACCACGTCCCCGTAGGGGTCGCCGGCGTTTTCTATGACTTAGTTGAAATAGTCGACCTAGCGCGTGCAGCTTATCCAACATTTGCCCAATAAAGGTTCCTGGGCAAAAGCGGATGTTGGGGGGACTCGCGAATTTCGCCAGGCACCCCGGCGCTGCAGAAATGATAATCCTGGCCCTCGTGCGATGCATGATGCCGGGTGGCCGCCGGATCCACGATCATGCCGCAACCCGGGTCCACGACCCCTCCTTTGGCCTCGGCGCGGCTGGCGGAGCCATCACTTCGCGACTTGCGCATGCTGGTCGGAATGGTTCACGTGATGGCCCTTCAATCCAGTATCATGCAATTTGACTCTTGCGCGCCGTGAGTACCGCGATCGTGCCCGTCGGCGTATGAATGCGGCGGCGTTCGGCCATATCGGCGAAACCCGCGTCGGCACCTTGCGGGGCCGGAGCCCCGGCAAAGCCCTGGCGCCAATCGATCTCGACGCCGGCGCGGGACGCTCGGTCATATTGCTGACATCGGTGGTTCGAGCGTTCCCAACCACGCGACCAGCGCCAGCACGGCAACCGCACAGCCGGTTTCGATCGCCAGGCTGCGCCGGAGCGCACGCAACGCCGCGAAATGGTCATCCGAGCCAATCGACCGTTCGAAATCCGGCACCAGCCGGAAACGGTTGGTCGCGGCGAGCGCGCCCATCGCTCCGAACAATAGCAGCTTTGCGATCAGAAGCTGGCCGTACAGGCTGACGGGCAGCAGGAGGATGTTGGCAGGCCCGACCAGCAGCCAGCTGTTGACCAATCCCGAGATGATGATCGTCGCGACCGTGATCGTTCCGACCAGCGAGAAGCCGTCCAGCGCGCGGTGCGACAGGACCAGATGGTCGTGATCGACTCGCTCGAGCCGCCGAAGCACTAACGACAGCAGCGCGACCAGCGCCCCTACCCAGATGCCGCCCGCAAGAAGATGTCCGATATCCGCCGCCAAATGGAACCAGCCGACAACACCCTCGTCCATCGCGCCGTGACCGCCCCAGGCCAGGGTGGCCAGCGCGATCGCACCTGCACCGGTGATGAAGGGCAAGGCGACCGCCGGACGCCGGCGGAGCGTCAGAGCGACGATTGCCGCGAGCACGAGTACGACAATCCGAACGAGGCAGGCAGTTCCCGCGCTCGTGGCAATGACGATCATCTCGACCGACGCGGGATCCACGGACGCAAGCGGAACGCCCGCCATCCCGGCGGCAAGCACGACCAGGCCGCCAAGCGACAGCGCAGCGCCCAGGACGGCGCTGCCCCATAGCCACGGACCGAGGGCGATCGCGCCGTCGAAACGCCGTTCGTCGCCGTGCAGCGCATAAAGCGCAAACGCGGCGATGCCGAACAGCACCATCAGGTCGAGATACAGCCCGAACCTGAGGACGATCGCGGCAGCGCCGGTCAACTACTTGACCTTGAAGCTATAGCTTCCCTCGACGCGATGGGTGTCGGTCGACACGACATGATAGCTGAGCGTGTAGCTCCCGATCGACAGCGCCTTGGGAAGCGTCACCACGAGCGTCTTGCCGTCAGTGCCGAGCGTCGTCTTGGCCGGCATCTTCATCGGGACGTTCATCTTCATGCCGGGCATCTCCGTCATGACGAGATCGGCGCCGGAAAATTGGGCAACGAGCCGTTCGGAAAAGACCAGCTGCAGCTGCGTGGTCCGGGCAGAAACGGCGTTGGGCGCAGGCGTTGCGGAAACCAGCTTGGGATGGGCATAAGCTGCGACGGGCGCGACGAGCAGCGCGGCGGCGACGATGGGTGCAAAGCGCATTTGGAATTCTCCGAGAGTCGGCACGGCGCCGGCACCAGCAAGTACGCAGGTTGCGCATACAACCCTCATCGATCGGCGACAGAATCTGGGGTTATCCGCGCAATCGGAATTTTTTGAGGGGTTGCCGTCCTGGGCGCGTAAGAGACAGGAAGAGGCGAGCGGAGCAAAGACTATGGCACAGGATATCGATGCGGCGCTGCGCCGCCTTTCGGCCGCACCGGTGCATCCCGGGCTCGCAGCGATCGAGGATGCGGTATTGGAACGGCTGCACGAGCGGGCGGCAACGCCGCCGTTTCACGGAATCAGGATCGGGTCGATCGCGGCCGCCGCCGCCCTCATGCTCGGCATCGCGAGCGGCATTCCAGTTCGGGCCTCCGCGGCTTCCAACACGCTGTCACCCTTCGGCCCGTCGAGCCCGCTCGCTCCCTCGACACTGCTGACGGCAAGCCGGTGAGGCCGCTTCGCTGGACGATCCTCATTGCGCTGGTGGCATTCCTCGCTGGCATTGCCGGTGTATTCGTAGGCCACGCGCTGATCCCGGCCCCCAAGGGGCAAGGGGTCGAGTTGCATGACGTGCTTCATCATCAGCTGGAGCTCGACGCAGGTCAGCAGGCGCGGCTCAAAATACTCGAGGAACGCTTCGCGATCCGCCGCCAAGCTCTCGAGCTCGACCTTCGCGCCGCCAATGCACGGCTGGCCGCCGCAATCCAGGCCGAGCATGGCAACGGCCCGCAGGTCGTCGCAGCGGTGGACGCGTCGCACAGGGCAATGGGCGAGCTGCAGAAGGAGACGCTCGCGCATATTTTCGCGATGCGTCAGATTCTTCGCCCCGACCAGGCGGCCAAATTCGATCAGGCGGTGGTGAGGGCACTGACCGTCGACGCGCGGTGACGCTCGACCTCGCCACGTTGACGGACGGCGAACTGGCGGCACTCAGCAACGCCGGGCGCGACACCGCCTTCGCCGAAATCATGCGCCGCTACGGTGATCCCGTCTATCGCATCGTCGCGGGCAACATAGGGGATGCGGACGAAGCCTTGGACCTCGTCCAGGAGACCTTCATCGCTGCGCATCGCTCGCTGGCCAGATTTGACGCGGACCGCCCGATGCGACGCTGGCTCGCTACGATCGCGCTCAACAAATGCCGCGACTGGCGCCGGCGGCGTGCCGTGCGGCGGCTCTTTGCTTTTGCCGTACCGCTCGACAACGGCGCGATGCAGATTGCCGAAGATCGCGCTCTTCCCGATGCCGAGGTGCTGGCGCGCCAGGAAATGGAGCGGGTTGCGCGCGCGATCGCAGATCTTCCGGCGTCCCTGCGAGAGCCTTTGGTGCTTCGAACGCTCCAGGATATGAGTCAGGCCGAGGTCGCCGCGACGCTGTCGATCACCGAGAAGGCCGTGGAAACGCGTGTGCGCCGGGCGCGCATCAGGCTCGCGGAGCGTTTGGCGGGCAGCTGAACCATACCGCTGGTTCTCGCGCTTCGACAAGCCGCATCGAAATTCGTCGCGAGCGAGGGCTGTGGCGACAGGCTGCGTAATGCCTTTCGGACGCTGAACAAAAACAAGACTGGGAAAGACCATGAGCCAACCGATCGATCGTCGTCAGCTGATGCGCGGCGCCGCCCTGGCGGGAGGCGGCTTTGCCATCGCGGGATGGATGCCGGCCTGGGCGCAGGGAGCGTCGCCTGGCCTTGCCGCGCCGCTGCCCGTCGTCTCGGGCGAGGACATCACGCTCAGGATCGCGCGCCAGACGATGACGATCGATGGCCGTCCGTCGCGGGCGATCGGCATCAACGGTACCGTGCCCGCGCCGCTCCTTCGCTTGCGCGAGGGGCAGAACGTCCGGCTCCACGTCGTCAACGACCTCGACGAGGACAGTTCGATCCATTGGCACGGCGTGCTCGTGCCCCCCCAGTTCGACGGCGTGCCCGGGGTTTCCTTCCCCGGCATCCCGCCACGTTCGACCTTCAGCTACGAATTTCGCATCAAGCAGTCGGGCACCTATTGGTACCACAGCCATTCGGGGTTTCAGGAGCAACTCGGCCATTATGGGCCGATCGTCATCGACCCCGCCGGCACGGACCCGATCGCGTTCGACCGCGAGCATGTGATCGTGTTCGCCGACCACAGCCGCCTGTCGCCCGAGACGATCTTCCGCCGCCTGAAGGTCGACGCCGGCGGCTTCAACCGGCAGCGCCAGACATTGGCCGGCCTGCTTGCCGGCAAGGACCAGCCGCTCAAGGATCGTGTCGACTGGGGCGGGATGCGGATGGACCCGACCGACATCTCGGACGTGACGGGCTCGGTCTATACCTATGTCATCAACGGCCATGGCCCCGAGGACAATTGGACCGCGCTGTTCACCCCCGGCCAGCGCATGCGGCTGCGTTTCATCAATGCCTCCTCGATGACGACGTTCAACGTCCGCATTCCCGGGCTTCGGCTGAGCATCGTGCAGGCCGACGGGCAGAATGTGATGCCGGTCGAGGTCGACGAATTTCAGATCGGCGTCGCCGAAACCTATGACGCGATCGTCACCCCGATGGAAGACAAGGCCTATACGCTGGTCGGCGAAGCGATCGACCGTTCTGGCATGGCGCGCGCGACGCTCGCGCCACGCGCCGGCATGACGGCACCCGTGCCGCCGCTTCGCAAGCGCCCGATCGCGACCATGAAGGACATGGGTATGGACATGTCGAACATGCCCGGAATGGAGGGCATGTCGGGAACGGACATGTCCGGCGGGATGAGAGCGCGTGGTGCCGATCCCACCGCCGAACAGAACCGCTCGGCCAGGCTCGCGACGCCAGGCGCCGCAGCGATGGCGGCGCCGTCCGCCACTGCCCTACCCGGCATGGACATGGGCGCAATGCCGGGCATGGATCATTCCCGGACGGGGCCTGCGGATACGGACTCGATGGGCGGCATGGACATGGGGTCCATGAAGATGCGCGACTTTTCGAACGCGCCACAGGTGAAGAAAGGGCCAGGCGTCCAGACGATCGCGCCGATGCCGGTGGACCGGACCGGCGAGCCGGGCCAGGGACTGGAGGACGTCGGCCACAAGGTGCTCGTCTACAAGGATTTGATGGCGCTGGAGCGCAATCCCGACGTGCGCGCGCCGAGCCGCGGCCTCGATATCCATCTGACCGGCAACATGGAACGCTTCATGTGGTCGTTCGACGGCGTGAAGATGTCCGACCATATGGAGCCGATTCCGTTCGTCGAAGGCGAACGCGTGCGGATCAATCTGATCAACGACACCATGATGGGTCATCCGATCCACATCCATGGCCATTTCTTCGAGCTGGTTACCGGGCACGGCGATCACGCGCCGCGCAAGCATACGGTCATCGTGCAACCGGGCGGCAAGGTAACCTGGGACTTTACTGCCGACGCGATTGGCGACTGGGCGTTCCACTGCCATCTGCTCTACCACATGGCGGCGGGCATGATGCGCGTGGTGAGCGTGCGTCCGAAGGGAGAGACGGCATGATCCGGCTGCTCGTCCCCGTTGCCGCCACCGCGACGCTTGCGCTCGCCATGCCGGCAGCCGCGCAGGACATGCCGGGCATGCCTGGCATGAAGATGCCTACACCTGTCACCAAGCCTCCTGCGCCGCGAAAAGCCGCGAAGAAGCCCGCGGCAAGAAAGGCGGCGGCGAAAAAGCCGGTGCGAAGGTCCGCACCGCGGCGTGCGCAGGCGAGTGCCGCCGCTCCGGGCGCGGGCGCGATGCCGGCGATGAAGAATAGCATGCCAGGCATGCCGATGCCGCAACCTGGGTCGGCCCCGGTCGCCGCGACGCCCGTTATGGGGAATGAAGGGACAGCCGCCGCCAAGAGCGCGCCACCGCAAGACGACCAGTCGATGTCCGGCATGGACATGTCGGGCGATCATGCGCGCCACGACATGTCGGCGATGCCGGGCATGGCGCAAACCGGAACCGCGCTTCCCGCCGGGAACGCTCCTGCGCCCGCGCCGCCGATGGACCATTATGCCGACCGCGATTTTCCCGCGCCCGAGATGAACCGCGCGCGCGCTGCGATGATGCGCGAGCAGGGAGGTCAGAATTTCTATCAGCTCCTGGTCAACCTCGCCGAGGTCCAGGTGCGAGCGGGCCGCGACGGCTATCGCTGGGACGGCGAGGCCTTTGTCGGCGGCGACATCAATCGACTGTGGCTCAAGTCCGAAGGCGAAGGTGCATTTCGCGAAGGCGTCGAAAGCGCCGAGGTGCAGGCGCTCTACAGCCGCGCGATCGGGTCCTATTTCAACCTTCAGGCAGGCGTGCGGCATGACTTCCGGCCCTCGCCGACCCGGACCTATGCGACAATCGAGTTCGAGGGCCTCGCGCCCTATATGTTCGAGGTCGAGGGCGCGCTGTTCGTCAGCGACAAGGGCGAGGTGCTCGGGCGGCTCGAGGGCTATTACGACCAACGCATCACCCAGAGGCTGATCTTGCAGCCGCGCGTCGAGCTCAACCTGTCGGCGCAGGACGTGCCCGAAATCCGGCTGGGATCTGGGCTGACCGATGCCGAACTCGGCCTACGGCTGCGCTACGAGATCAGCCGCCAGTTCGCGCCCTATATCGGCGTTTCCTATGAGGCGAAGACCGGCCGGACCGCCGATTTCGCGCGCGCCGACGGCAAGGATCCGACGACCACGAGCTTCGTCGCCGGCGTGCGGTTCTGGTTCTGAACCCGCGTTCCGGCGCCTGGACACATTGTAGAGCAAGGCGATGGACACGGAGAGAAATGCGGCATCACTTGCCGAGCTTCTCCTTTACGCGCAGCCCGCTCGCGTTGCTGCCGCTCAACACGGCGAAATCAACGAACGTATTCCGGCCAGACTAAGAACGCCGGTCCTTCGGCATCGGCCGGAATATTTCCCCGGATCAGGATGGAAGCGCGTGGTGCCGGCTCGGGAACATGAATCGGCGCGACGCCGCTTCGAATCGCTCGGCTTGCCGCCGGCCCGCTGACGCATCGACATCGCGATGGCGCGCCGACCGCCTTTGGTGGCGGCACTGTTCTACTGGAGCGTGACTGTCTGCACCAAGGTGTCCATTTCGCGCGTGACGGCGGGGGTGATGTCCATGGCGTTGTTCCAGCCATAGCTATTGTTGCGTTCGATGACCAAGCTGCAGGCGTTGCGGGTAACGACGCGGCCGAGCGCCTCGTTCAACGCGCGGTCGATCTGCTGCTGCCCGCGTTCCTGGGCGGCGATGAAGCGCACGTTCTGCTGCTGCTCGATCTCGCGCGCTTGTTGGTCGAGCGCGGCCAGCTGTCGCTGATATTCGATCGGCGCGGTGGCGTTCTGGCGCGCCTCCAGCTGCCGCCGCTGCTGCTCGATGCCGTTCCGCCGTTGCGCGAGGTCGCCCGACAGCGACGCCTGCATCTGCTTGAGTTGCGCCTGCATCGACTGGCCCGCCCGCGACGCGCCGATCGCGCCGGTGCGCGACAACAGGCACAGTCCCTGGATCGGCGGCCCGAAGGTTTGGGCGGAGGCGGACGCCCCGATAGAGATCAGCAGGAAGGCGGCAAACGGTCCGAACAATCGCATGCCGCCGCCTCTCGCCCAATCAGCGCGCGGCCGCAACCCGGTCCGCGCAGGCCTGATCCTGCCAGACCACCTCGGACACGGTCACACTGTAATGGCCAGGCGGCCGCTCGAAGCGGATTTCCATTCGGCACCGGACCCGCTCCAGGCTTCCCGGCGCGACCGGAAAGAACAAAACGTAATTCCACCGCCGGGTGATGCCCTCGCCGAAATGGGGCGGGCCGATCAGCCGGTAGATGCTGAACTTGTCGACGCCCGGCGTGATCATCCGCACCGCGGCCGGGCTGACGGTCGCGCCCAGCTTCTTTTCCTCCAGCGGCCTGTGAGGGAAGGCATCCGGATCAACCTTCGCCACATAGACCGGAACGGGGGCAGAGGCGGCATCCTTGGCGGTCGCCGCGGAGGCCGAAAGACCGCAACCGACGAGAAAAGTAAGCGCGAGGAACCTGAGTCTCATTGCATCCTCCTTTGGATCAGAACTGGATGCCGAAGCCGGCATTGGCGCCGACCCGCTGCTGGGTGTCATAGGTCACCCCGGCCTTGAAGATGGTGCGACCGTCATCCATCACCCGCGAAAGGCCGAGCGCGAAGGCGGACTGGCCCTGATAGGTGCCGGCACCGAAAGCGAGCATGCCGCGACCGGGCTCGAACGCCTGGGGGAGGCCCGCTGCCGCCAGGGCGCCGGCGGTTCCGGCATTGGCGTTCCGCTGGATCTTGCCAAGGTCATATTGAATCCCGGCGAGTTTGATATCGGTATAGGCATTGGCCGAAGCGAGCGTGCTGGCGAGTCCGCTGTTGAGCTGCTGGACGTTGACCGCATCGGTCGGCGCGACGCCGGCCGCGACATTGCTCAGCACCGCCGCGGGTCCGCCGGGGTTGAACGTCACCGACTTGCCGCCGGCATCATATTGCACCGAATTGCCGGCGACCTGCTGCACGCTGTAGAGTTGCGAGCCGTTGACCGCATCGGTCGAGGCCGCATTGACCGCACCGGCGCCGACATTCCTAACGACATTGCCGCCCATATTGACCGACGTGTTCTGCCCCACGGCGAGGCCGCCATTGGCGGTCACCGTACCGGCAAAGGTCGGGTTGTCGGCCATCGCGACCTGGAGCTGGTTGCCGTTCAAGGTCACGACGGTGTTGGAGCCCGCCGTCACGTTGAGTGTGCCGTTCGACCCGATATTGGTCGACGGGCCGCCATTGGCCTGGATGTTCCAGCCGGCGCCGGCGGTCTGATTGATCGCCTGCAACGCGTCGTTGACGTTGTTGTAGTTGTTCCCGCCGACGTTCAGGTTGGTTGTGACGGTGCCGGTGGTCGGATCGTAGCTCGAATTGCCGCCCAGCCCCGCCGCCGTGCTGTTGCCCAGATTGGTGACATTGTTGGCGACGGTGGTGACGCTGCCCGCGATATTGGTCACGCGATTGTCGAGGTTGGTGATCTGGGTGTTCTGCGCGCCCATCGCATCGCCGACATTGTTATAGGTGTTGCCGCCGACCGTGTAGCTGGGCGCGGTATAGGCGCCGGTGGTCGAATTGTAGGTCGCGCCGCCGCCGAGCGAGGTGGCGGTGTTCTGCGCGACCTGATTGAGCTGGCTGACATTGACCGCATCGGTCGGCGCCGAGCCTGCCGCGACATTGGTGACCTGCCGCTCGGCGCCCGCCGCGCCGACCGAGACTTCGCCGGCCGAGCTTTGCGGCGTGCCCAGACCATAAGCGGAATAGCCGATCCGCGATCCCACCGTCGTCACCGCGCCCGCACCGAGCGCGACGCTGCCCGCGAAGCTCGCATTGGCGCCGGGTCCGATCGCGATCGACTGGATGCCGGTGGCGACCGAATTGGTGCCGAGCGCGATGCCGTCGGCTCGCGAGACCCGGGCATTCTGGCCGATCGCGGTGCCGCCGGGCGCGGTCTGATCGACCAGCGCGCCATTGCCGATGCCGACGCCATTGTCGCCATTGACGACCGTGGTCGGTCCGACGGCGACGGAGTCGGTTCCGACCGCCAGCGAGTCCAGCGCCGTGGAATTGGCGTGGAAATATTTGGTCGAGGTGACCGACACCGATCCGATCGCGCCCTGAAGCTGGCGCAGCGTCACCGCGTCATTCGCCGCGGTACCGTCCGCGACGTTGATGATCTGGCGATATTCGCCGGTCGTCGCATTGCCGACCGACACCGCCCCGAGCAGGGTGGCATCGCTGGTATTGTAGGGCACAAAGCCCAGACCCGACGGTATAGCGCCGATCGCAGGGGCCAGCGCGCGATCGGAAAGCGATCCGCTGCCCAGCGCAAGCGAGCCGTCGATGCTCGCCACCGCATTGTTGCCCATCGCTATGCTGTCGGTGTTGTTGGCCACGGCCTGGGGTCCGACCGCAACACTGTTGGTCCCGACCGCCTGGCTGTCGGCCAGCGTCGAGGTGGAATGGAAATATTTGATGCCGCCGCCATTGGTGATGTTGGTGACGGTGGCCCCGATGCTGGTCACGGTATTGCCAAGATTGGTGACCGTGTTGCCGAGATTGGTCACGTTGGTGCCGAGGCTGTCCACCGCCTGGTTGGTGGCGAACAATTGCGACCCGTTGACCGCGTCGGTCGATCCGCCGTTGACCTGTCCCGCCGCGACATTGGTGATCGTCCGCTCGGCACCGACGGCACCGATGCTCAGCGTGCTGGTCGGCGTCGTACCGGCGAAGGCGTAATTGGTGCCGTTGATCGTGATGCCGCCGGTCGCCACTGCCGCCGTCGTGGTCGAGCCATTGCCGAGCGCGATGTCGCCGGCATTATTAGCCACCGCATTGGGACCGATCGCGACCGAGTCCGTGCCCAGCGCCTGGCTGTCTGGCAGCGTCGAGGTGGCATGGAAGTACTTGATGCCGCCGCCATTATTGATGTTGTTGACCGTGTTGCCGAGATTGGTGATGTCGGTCGTATTGGTCGCCACCTGCTGGTTGGTCGCGAACAATTGTGAGCCGTTGACCGCATCGGTCGAGGTGGCGTTGACCGCGCCCGGCGCAACGTTGGTGATGACCTTGTTGCCCGCATTGACGCCGGTGGTGGTCACGCTCGGGCCACCGGTGATGGTCAGGCCGTTGGTATCGAGCAGGCTGTTGCCGGTGGTGACGCTGGTGAACACCGGCGCGTCCGCCATCTGCAGGTTGATCGCGCCCGTCACCGGGTCGGTCACCGTCTTCAGATTGGCGCCGGAATAGCTGCCCGCCGTGGTCGCCGTGCCCTTGATCGTCAGGGCGGTGCCGAGGTCGCGATGGACGAGGCCCGCGGTCGCATCGTTGGCGTTGAAGTTCAGGCCCGTGGTCACCACGCCGCCGGTCGACGCTGTCAGCTGGCTGACATTGACCGCATCGGTCGGGTTCACACCCGCCGCGACATTGATGATCTTCGTGCCGGCCGCGTTGATCCCGACATTGGTCAGGCTCGGACCGGTGCCGCCATTGGTAGTGAAGCCGGTGCTGGTGATGCTGGAACCGCCTGCGCCGCCGACATTCACCGCGGTGCCGATCGCCAGGACCGGAGCGAGGTTGAACCCGACATTGTTGCTGGCCGCCGTCTTGCTCACCACGATGTTGCCGTCGGTGTTGTTCAGATCGACTGCGTTGCCCGTGGCGCTGGCCACGCCGACATTGGTCGCGTTGGCGCCCTGCGCCGTCACGTTCCAACCTGCAGTGGCCGCCTGGCTGGTCGCGAACAACTGCGAGCCGTTGACCGCATCGGTCGAGGTCGCATTGACCGCACCCGGCGCGACATTGGTGATCACCGTATTGGCCGCGTTGATGCCGGTGGTGGTCACGCTCGGCCCGCCGGTGATGGTCAGGCCGTTGGTGTTGAGCAGGCTGTTGCCGGTGGTAACGCTGGTGAAGACCGGGGCGTCCGCCATCTGCAGGTTGATCGCGCCCGTCACCGGATCGGTCACCGTCTTCAGGTTGGCGCCGGAATAGCTGCCCGCCGTGGTCGCCGTGCCCTGGATCGACAGGGTCGCGCCGAGGTCGCGATGCACGATACCTGCGGTCGCGTCATTGGCGGTGAAGTTCATGCCCGTGGTCACCACGCCGCCAGTCGCCGAGGTCAGCTGGCTGACATTGACCGCATCGGTCGGATTCACGCCGGCCGCGACATTGGTGATGGTCGTCCCGGCCGCGTTGATCCCGGCATTGGTCACGCTCGGACCGCCGGTGATGGTCAGGCCATTGGTGTTGAGCAGGCTGTTGCCTGTGGTGACGCTGGTGAAGCTGGGCGTCGCCGAAGTCGCGATCTGCACTTCCGCGCCGTTCTGGGTGATCGCGATATTGTTGCCCGCCGTATAGGTCACGGTCCCGCCCGGCGCGACATTCTGCACGCTGGTGCCGGTCACCGTGCCGGTGCCGGTTGCCGCCGTGGTCGCGTTCCATCCGGCCGACGCCGTGCCGTTCACCGCGGTGAGCGCCGACTGCACATTGTTGTAGGTGTTACCGCCGACCGACAGGCCGGCCGTCACCGTATCCGTCGTCGGATTGTAGACCGACGTCCCGCCCAGCGAGGTCGCGACGCTCTGGCCCAGATTGTCGATGCTCGTTCCGACCGCCCCGACCGCCTGGTTGGTGGCGAACAGCTGCGAGCCGTTGATCGCATCGGTCGAGCTGCCGCTGATCCGGCCCGCCGCCACATTGGTGACGGTCCGTTCCGCCCCTACCGCGCCGACGCTGACGGTGCTTCCCGGCGTGGTGCCGGCGAAGGCGTAGTTGGTGCCGTTGATGGTGGTGCCGGCCGTCCCGACCGCTGCCGCAGTGACCGAATTGGTGCCGAGCGCGACGGCATTGACGTCATTTGCCGCGGCATTGTTGCCGATCGCGAGACCGCCGGCGGCAGTCACGCGCGTCCCGTAGCCGACAGCGGTGCCGTCGGTGACGTTCGCCTGGACATTCTGGCCAAGCGCTGTCGACCGCGTGCCGTTGGCCTGAGCAGTGACGCCGACCGCCGTGCCCGAGTTCCCGGCCTGGCTGCTGCGGCCGACCGCCAGGCTGTTGGATCCGGTCGCGGTGGCGAGCGAGCCCAAAGCCGTCGCCTGGGGACCGCTTGCCGTCGCGCCGTCGCCGAGCGCGAGGCTGTTCTGCGCGGTGGCCGCCGCATTGTTGCCGATCGCGATCTGATTGATCCGGGTAAGGTCGGCCGCGTTGCCGGTGGTCGCGCCCTGGCCGATCGCGATGCTGCCGCTGCTGATCGCGTGGCTGTTGAGGCCGATCGCCACCGCATTGGCATTATCCGCCGCCGCGACAGGACCGACGGCGACCGAATTCGTTCCGGTTGCCACCGAATCGGCCAGCGTCGAATTGGCGTGGAAATATTTGATGCCGCCGCCGGTGGTGATGTTGGTCACCTGCGCGCCGATGCTGTCGACCGCCTGGTTGGTGGCGAACAGCTGCGACCCGTTAATCGCATCGGTCGAGCTGCCGCTGATGCGACCCGCGGCGACATTGGTGATGGTGCGTTCGGCGCCGGGCGCGCCGACGCTCACCGTGCTGGTCGGCGTGGTGCCGACAAAGGCGTAATTGGTGCCGTTGATCGTCGCACCCGCCGTTCCCACCGCCGTCGCAGTGACCGAGCCGGAGCCGAGCGCGACATCGCCCGCGCTCGCCGCGGCGGTCGCGCCGTTGCCCAGCGCGACATTGCCGACAAGGCCGGCCGCGCCCGCGGTCGAGCCATTGCCGAGCGCGACGCTGCCCTGGCCGATCGCCTTGTTGTTGTTGCCGATCGCAACCGCGCCATTGGCCTGGTTCGCCGCCGTCGCCGTCGCGGTCCCATCGCTATTGGCGATGTTGTTGGCGCCGCCGGTGAACGCGCCGGTGCCGCTGGCATAGCTCGGATCGCCGATCGCCACCGCGCCATCGCCATAGGCGGTATTGCCGGCGCCGATCGCGGTTGCCTTGCCACCGCCCGCGGTCGAGCTGTGGCCAATGGCAATGGCATCAGCGGAATTGGCAATCGTATCCGTGCCCATGGCGATCGCATTGTCGGCGCTGGCATTGGCGTGCAGGCCCAATGCCGTGGACGACACCCCGGATGCCGTCGATTGGAACCCCCCGGCGAAGGCGAACTGGTTGGAGGCGTTGGTGCCACCGCCGATGGCGGTAGCCCCCGTGGTCGCGCTGGCAGTATCGCCAAAAGCCGAGGCGAAATTGCCCAGCGCTTTTGCCCCGCTGCCGGACGCAATCGCGCGGCCACCAGACGCGCTGGCACCGCTGCCGAGCGCCGTCGAGGTGGCGCCGGTCGCGCTCGAGGTGTCGCCAATGGCGACCGCATCGACGGCGTTGGCGGTGGTGCTCGTGCCTATCGCGATCGCGTTGTCGGCGGTCGCATTGGCGTGCAGGCCCAATGCCGCGGAGGACACCCCGGATGCCGTGGATTGGAAGCCGCCGGCGAAGGCGAACTGGTTGGAGGCGTTGGTGCCGCCGCCAATGGCGGTACCCGCCGTGGTCGCGCTGGCATTGTCGCCATAAGCCGAGGCGAAGTCGCCCAGGGCTTTCGCGGTGCTGCCGGACGCAATCGCGCGGCCACCCGTCGCGCTGGAATTGGTGCCGATCGCCACCGACAGGGCGCCCGATGCCCCATTGTTGCTGTAATTGCCGGTGGCCGTACCACCATCGTTGACGCTGAAATAATGCGACGCCGCCCCGGCGATGGCCGACTGCAATGCCTGGTTGGTCGCAAACAGCTGCGAGCCGTTGATGGCATCGGTCGAGCTGCCGCTGATGCGGCCCGCCGCGACATTGGTGATGGTGCGCTGGCTGGTCCCGCTACCGACGCTGACGGTGCTGGTCGGCGTCGTGCCGGCGAAATTATAGGTCGTGCCGCCGATCACCGTGCTCGCGGTCCCCACCGCCGCCGCCGTGACCGAGCCCGAGCCCAACGCCACGTCGCGCGCATTGTTGGCGATCGCGGAGTCGCCGAACGCCACCGCGCCCGCCGCCAGCGCGCTGCTGGTGTTGCCGATCGCGACCGAGCCCTGACCGACCACCTTGTTCTGATAGCCGATGCCGACCGCACCCTGCGCGGCCGTGCCGGGCGTGCTGACCGCCTGGCCCCCGCCGCCGACCATATTGGTGTTGCCCAGCGCGACCGTGCCGTCGCCGGTCGCAGTATTGTCCATACCGCTGGCCATCGCACCATTGCCGGTGGCGGTGTTGGGATCGCCGATCGCGACCGCGCCATTGCCATTGGCGACGTTGCCCGAGCCGACCGCAACCGCCTTCCCGCCCGTCGCGGTCGAACTCTTGCCGACCGCGACGGCATCGGTGGAATTCGCTACCGCACCCAGGCCGACCGCTACCGCGTTCGCGCCCGTCGCGCTGGAATTGTTGCCGACCGCGACAGCGGACACACCCGTGCTCTGCGCGCCCGACCCTGCCGCGACGGAGCCCACACCGCTCGACACCGCCGCATTGCCCAAGGCCAGCCCGAAGCCGGCCGAAGCATTGGCGTTGGGACCAAATGCCGCTGCGTTTGTCGCCGATGCGCTGGAACTTACGCCGACCGAGACGGCAGAGCTGCCGGTCGCTTTGCTTGCACGGCCGATTGCCGTAGAGTCGGTCTGCGACGCGGTCACGTCCGTGCCGATGGCAACCGCGCTCTGGCCAAGGGCGCCCGTACCGGCAACGGTGCGCGATCCAAGATAGACGGAGTTCACGCCGCTGGCGATCGCTCCAAGGCCAATGGCCGCGGCGTTGGTCTGGCTGGCTTGAGCGTTGTGGCCGATCGACGTGGTGTCACTGACGGTAACGCCGATACCGGCATTGGTGCCGATCGCAACGTTGTCGTTGCCCGTGACCAAACTGCCCGCAGAGGCAGAGAGCGTAGCGTCGTAAGCGACCGTGCCGTCGCCGGTGCCAAGGGCAAGGTTACGCTGACCCGTGACGCCTGAGCCGGCGCCGCGCAATACGCTTGGGATGCCTCCGCCGACCGCAGTATTCTGACCGCCGCTGACGAGCGTGCCCGCCGCGATGCCTACCGCAACCGAGCTGGCATTGCCGGTAGTGGATCCGGCACCGGCGCCCTGGCCAACCGCAACCGTGCTGCCGCCGACGGCTACCGCTTGCGCCCCGAGCGCGGTCGCACTGTTGCCGGAGGCCACGGCGCCGTTTCCGACGGCGGTGGTAGCATTATTTGCAGCCTGGCTGAAGCTACCGATGGCGATGGAATTGGAGCTGGTTGCCTGGCTCCCCACGCCAGCGGCGATGGCGGCGCCGCCACTGGCAGTGGCGGTGGATCCGATCGCAGTCGCATTGGCGGCACTTGCGGTGCTGTTGACCCCGAAGGCCGATGCTCCATCCGCGAGGGATCGGGCGTTCCCGCCCACAGCGAGCGCGTTGACGCCGGTCGCATTCGCGAAGACTCCTATGCCTATCGCGTTGAGGCCATTGACGCCCATTGAATAACCGATCGCGATAGTAGCATTGCCCGTCGCGGTGTTACCGGTGCCGATCGCCACGCCGTCGTTGCCATTCACCGTGGCGCCATCGCCTATCGCGGTTGAAGCGGAGCCGGTAGCACTGGTGGCGCAACCGATGGCTACGCTTTGGCCCCCAGCGGCGGGATTGGTGCAGTTGGCGGTATTGACCGCAGTCCCGTTGCCAATGGCAAGCTGGGCGAAAGCCGGTTGAGGGGCGGCGACGGCGCCCAACGCGGCGAGCGCTACGCCGGCGAAGAGGCCGGTCTTTCCGGTCAGTTCAACCCCAAAACCCGATGCCGGCACCTCAGCGCTGGACGGACTTGTCGTACCAAGCCCGCCGAGTCCGAGCTGGTCGCGCTTCACGCCCAGCACGCGATGTGCGCGGCGCAGCACCGCCATCAGCCGCCGCCGCTGCGACCAGCTCGCGCCCTCCGCGCCGACGACCCAGTTGGCGGCAAAGCGAGTGCGATGGTTATTCTGCGACTCATACCCGGACATGGCACTTCCCCTTGTTGAACTGGCCGCGGCACCTCGGCCGATGGCCCGGAGCGAACACACAGCATCCCGACCGCCCCGGCACGCCGGGACGCTTCACAAATTCGAACTTCAAATTGCGGCTATCGGAGAGGGCCGAAAGGCGCGCCTTGGCTCATCCCGGCCCTCCCGGGATCACCCGATGTCGGCGCCTCGCGCGACGGTCACCACCACGCAGGCATTGCCGGCGGCGACCAGCATCGCCTGACCCTGATTGCCGCCGAGATTGAACAGCGGCACGCCGGACAGCGAGCCCGCAGCGACGCTGCCCGCCGGCAGCAGGGCGACGACGTCCTTGCACGCCCGCTGGAACGGCGCGACGCGGACCAGCTGCCCCTCGCACTTCGTCCCGACCGGCGTGGCCACGACGACGCCGGCAGCCTGCGCTTTATAGGCGGGGGTATTGTAGTTCATGCCAAGCACACCCATCACGCCATGCGCGTCCGGCGCCGCCTTTTCGGTCTGCACTTGCCCCGAATAATCAGAGCCGAGCGCGACCGTCTGGCCGAGCGCCGAGAAGAGATTGGCGCATTTGCGCACGCCGAGCTGGCCGACCTGGGCCTGGAGCGGATTGGCGGGTTGGGCAGGTACCGCGGCCTGCGGCGTGGCGGCGACATTGCCGGCTAGGAAGACCGTGCCAAGCGTGCCGAGCATCAGACGCCGCACGCCCCGTCCGGAAACAGTCGCACGGCGGGAAAGGGCAGAAACTGCCCTGAATAGCTTGATCACACCAATACCCCTTTTCGCTACACAAGCATCCCACTTGGATAATCATCCAAGAAGTTGCTTCGACACCCTCACCAATAGATGGATTAGACGTTTGACCCCATCTGACTCCTTTGGTCAGCACCGCCAGACTAAGCAGACAAGTTTGGCTATGCAATAGGTTTTAAAGGGATTTTTCTTAGTTAACAGCGAGTTAATCAGGTCGGATTTAGTATGATATCGATGCCGACGTGAGAAAATATACTAGATCATACCAATTCCGACCGAGTATCGATTGTAAACAGTTGTAACAAAACTGTTTCAATGGTCGTTCGGAACACGCTTGCGGCTGGCGCGGCAGGCGAGTCGGCGGAAGAACGGCGCGTTGGAATCCGGGGCGATCCGCCTTTCGGCATGACGGCGAAATGTGATGCCAGACTACGACAGCTCGCTCCAAAGCGGTCGCGAGCTATTCGCAGCACAGGCTAACGCTCGAGCGCGCGGCGCCTTTCCAAACGGAGTTGCGCCGAGAAGAGATAGCCTTGTCCGTGCACCGTCTGGATCGGCGCGGGAGATCCGGTGGCGCTTTCGATCTTGCGCCGCAATCGGCGGATCACGGCGTCGAGATTCTTGTCGCCGACCGCATCGTCCCCATAACCGAGCTCGCCGCGCAATTCGGCGCGCGAGACGACGGCTCCCGTCTGCACCAGCAGCCGTCGAACGAATTTGGCTTCGACCGCGCTGAGCTTCACCGACGGACCGTTCGGCGCCTGAAGCGCCCAGTGATTGGCATCGAAGAACCACCAATGGGTCGCCGCGACAGGCGCGGCGCGGTCGATCCCGTTATGCGCGAGACGGCGGAGCAGGTTGCGCAACCCATGGACGAGTTCTTCGCCGTCGACCGGCTTGGTGAAATAGAGATCCGCGCCATTCTCGAAGCACGCGATCCGACTGCGCGCGCCGTTCCCGGCGCTCAGGGCGATGATGCCGATATTCCCCATTCCGCGCAGCCAGGTCAGGATGTCCAGCCCTGTCCCGTCCGCGAGGTCGGCATCGACGACAGCGATATCGCAGCTGCTCGTCGCCATCGCGCGATAGAATTCCAGCGGCGATCCGGCCGCTTCGACGTCGAACCCCTGATCCTGCAAATGCCCGCGCAGCGCTGTGCGAGACCCGGTATCTCCTTCGACGAGGATGATGCGCATCTAAGCTGCCAAATCGGGTTGCGGAATCAGCCGGCACAAAGCGAGATAAAATCCCAAACCAAGTGCACGGTTGGGGCCCGTATCTGGCAAAACAATTAACGAATTCACCACAACCCCCTGAATCCGTGGCAGAAGTGGCGCTTATGTCGGTTCTGGACATAACTCAAGACCGGATGCCAGCGGTTGGTCGCATCCGGCTGCCGTCGCATCGGGATTCCGGACGCATAGGACAGGATCAGGACGTCGGGGCTTGTTCTTTCGAGTCTCCGCACGTCAATTTCGCCAGTGACGTCGTCGCAAAAACCTCCGATCCACCTCGCATCTGCAGTTGCGTCGACCGCGGCGGCTTGCGAATTTACCCCCATGACCAATCCTTCCATCCGCCCAGTCGAGCCAGAAGATGCCGAGTCGATCGCAGCGATCTATGCGCATCATGTGCTGCACGGCACCGCGACGTTCGACATCGATCCGCCCGATATCGCGTCCTGGCAGGAGAAGATCGCGGCGATTACCGCGCGCGGATGGCCGTTCCTGGTCGCCGAGCGCGACGGCGCCGTAGTCGGCTATGCCTATGCCGCCCAGTTTCGCGACCGCCCGGCTTATGCCGAGACGTGCGAGAACAGTATCTATCTCGCGCCGGATCAAATCGGGCGCGGGATCGGCTCGCGCTTGCTGCCCGCGCTGGTAGCGGCGGCGCATCAGGCCGGATTTCGCCAGATGATCGCGGTAATCGGCGGCAGCGAGCCCGGCTCCGTCGCGCTTCACGCCAAATGCGGGTTCGTGCATGCCGGCCGGATGATCGGCGTCGGCCGCAAGTTCGGTCGGATATTGGATACAATATACATGCAGCGCGCGCTGGACGGCGAGGGTTAGGGCGGAACCCAAGCAGGCCCGCTGCTGTTGAGCCGATCCAGTTTCCAAAATTCGTCATCCCAGCGAAAGCTGGGATCTCAAGCCGCATCGCGTCACCGCCAGAGACCCCAGCTTTCGCTGGGGTGACGGGAGGGTGCCCAGGGTGACGGGAGGCTTCCGCGGGGATGACGAATACGACCCAACCTAGAGGCTCCCGCTTTAAGCCGCAGGGCCGGAGCCCTCCACACCCGCCAGCCGCAGCACTTCGCGCAGGACGATCCGGCGCGCCAGGTCGATCGCCAGGCCCTGCTCGTCGCGCAGCCGTTGCCATGCCTCGAAGCTCAGCATCAGGTCGATCGTCTCGAACCGCACCTCGTCTTCGGTGATCGCAACCGGCAGGAACGAGCGCAGCCGCTGCCGCACCATCGCCAGCATACGGGCATGTTCGGCCTGGATTGCCGGCGACATGTGACGATGGGCGTCGCCCGCACGCTTGAACGGCAACAGGCGTTCATAGGTCGCCGTCCGCCGCTCGATCGCCTCGACGAGCTGACCTTGCCATACGGTCGAGTCGAACGGGATCAGCCACATCTCATAATGTTCGGCCAGCCGCCCGGTCATCGCGGCGTAGAGGCTTTCCATGTCGGTGAAATGCCGGAACACGGTGCGCAGGCCAACTTTGGCGCGCGACGCCACCTCCTCGGCGCTCGGCGTGATCCGCCCCTCGGCGACCAGCTCGAGCATCGCCGCGACGATAGCATTGCGGCTGTTCTGGGAGCGGCGGCGGCGGCCGTCTGGGGCCATGACGTCGGGTGGGTTCATCAGTTGGACCAGTAGATATAGGTTTCGCCGGCGCGCGGCTTGGTGCCGAGCGGCCGATCGATCGCGATCGGCGTGCGGATCAGCGACGGCCAGGCCGGCTTTACGCTTTCGCGATCATGTTGGGCAATGAGCCCCTTGAGCCGAGCCACGACATCGGGATGGAGCGCGGCGACGTCGTGCCGCTCGGTCGGGTCGGCTTTCATGTCGTACAGCAACGCGACGTGCGGCAGATCGAGCAGTTGCAGCTTCCAGTCGCCGTCGCGCACCACGCGATACGGGCCGCTGCGCCAGAACAGGGTGTTGTGCGGCGTGCCGGTCTTCTTGCCCTCGATGAATGGCATCAAATCGACTCCGTCGATCGCGCGATCCCTGGGCAAGGTCGCACCCGCGACGTCGCCGGCGGTCGAGAAGATGTCGAAATGGCTGACCGGTCCCGCGATGCTGGTGCCCGGCTGAATCTTCGCCGGCCAGCGCATGAAGAACGGTACCTTCACTCCGCCTTCGAAGAAGGTTGCTTTCCACCCGCGATAGGGTCGGTTGATGTCGGGCAGCCCGATATAATGCGCACCGCCATTGTCGCTGGTGAAGATGACCAGCGTATTCTGGTCGAGCCCCTGCGCCTTGAGCGTCGCCATCACCCGGCCGACGCCGCGGTCGAGCGCGCGGATCATTGCGGCATAGACCCGCAAACGATGGTCGGCGATCTGCGGCAAGGCGTCGTAATCGGCCTTGAGCGCCTGAAGCGGCGTGTGCGGCGCGTTGTACGCCAGATAGAGGAAGAACGGCCGGTTGCGGTTCGCACCGATCGCCGCGATCGCCTGATCGGTCAGATAGTCGGTCATGTAGCGCGCCGGCCGGAACCGCTCGCCGCCGTTATATTGCACGCTGAACGGGAGGTTTGCCCAGAGGAACTTGTCGATCGGGTCGAAATCCTGTTTCGAGTTTTCGACGTCGGGGCTGTTTTCGGGCAGGTACATCTGTCCGCCGATCATGAAGCCCAGGCTTTCGTCGAACCCCTGTTCCTCGGGTCGCATGCCCTTGCCGTCGCCGAGATGCCATTTGCCGAGATGCATGGTGTGATAGCCCAGCGTTCGGAGCAATTCGGCAATGGTGATCTCGCTGCCCGGAACACCCTTGTCGGCGACCGTCGCTGGCACGCGTGCCGCATCCTCGTCGAAGATCGTCTTGTGCTCCCAATCGGTCTTGAAGTTGGCGATATTGCGCGAAAACGCCGCGTCGGTGCGGATCAGGCGAGACGGGAACCAGGCGGGCGGGTGAACTTCCGCGGGGGTGAATTCGTACCCGAAGCGGGTCGGATAGCGTCCGGTCATCAGCGCCGCGCGGCTGGGCGCACAGGTCGCATTGCCGGCATAGCCATCGGCGAAGCTCACGCCGCCGCGGCCGATTCCGTCGATATTGGGCGTCTTGAGCAAGCCCCCGGCGACGCCGCCGCCATTGAAGCTGATATCGTTATAGCCGAGATCGTCGGCCACGATCAGCACGATATTGGGCGGCCGTTTGTCCGCCGGCACCGCGGCGGTCGCGGGACCGGGTTGCCATTTGACCGGGCGGTTGTCGGCGACGCGCGGCGCGATCCATCCCGGCAAATGGAGAAAGACGTAATCCTTGGCGGCGAACCCCGCCAAGCCGATCACGCCGACCGTGCCGAGCGTCCACTTGGCCCATGTCTTCATTGGCGCGGCTCCGCGTCGAACGTGCGCCAGCCCCAGGCCAGCAGTGCAATCATGATCGCTTCAGCCGCCATCGGCGTGAACGCGATCGTCGGCGCGCCGTCGGCGACCAGGCTTATCATGCGGCCGACGATGGCGATCGACAATAAAGACAGCGGGGCGAGCAGCGGCAAGCGCCACGCCCGCCACGCTGCGACCAGCGCGAAAACGCCGCCGGTGACGAAGAAGGCAGTGAAATCGGCGCGCATCGTCGCCATTCCTTGTGTCCCCAATGACGTCAGGAAGAAACGCAGCCCCGCTTGCGCCGGGTCGAGCAGGAAGCCGACCCCCAGCACGATGTTGAACAGCCCGACCAGACCCACGACAACGCGAACCACAGTGCGCATCCGGCCCCTCCCCTGTTTTGCGCATAGTAACACCCGCAACGTGCAGCGCAATGTTTCGGCATTGATAATGCCGAAATATACGCGCATCCTTCCGGCCAAGGGAGAAGGGGATGCGGAAAGGGATCGTCGTCGCGATAGCGGCGGCCCTGGCGGCAGTCGTCGGCATGGCATCGTTCGAGCGGCAAGCGGGCGCGATGATGCTGGGCGCGGCGCTCGATGAACGCGCCGGGCTGGACCGGACGACGGCGCTGAGCGACGGGCTGCATGTCGGCTTGTGCGGGACCGGATCCCCGCTGCCCGATCCGACCCGCGCCGGCGCCTGCACAATAATCATTGCCGGCAAGCACGTCTTCGTGGTCGATTCGGGCGAAGGCGGCGCGCGCAACATCGTCCTGATGGGAATACCCAACGGCCGGATCGAGGGCGTTTTCCTGACCCATTTCCATTCGGATCATATCGACGGTCTGGGCCCGATGATGCTGCTGCGCTGGACCGGCGAGGCCGCGACCAGCCCGCTGCCGATCTACGGCCCGCCCGGCGTCGAGCGCGTGGTCGCGGGATTCGATGCCGCTTATGCGCTCGATTCGGGCTATCGCACGGCGCATCACGGCGCGGCGATCGCGCCGCCGTCCGGCGCCGGCGGAGTGGCCCGCCCCTTCGCCATTCCCCCGCGCGGATCGGACGACCGCGTTCTCGTGTTCGCCGCCAACGGGCTGCGCGTCTCCGCCTTCCGCGTCGATCATGGGCCGGTCGACCCGGCGGTCGGCTATCGCTTCGACTATAAGGGCCGGTCGGTGGTGGTCAGCGGCGACACCACCACCAGCGCCGCCCTGGTCGCGGCGGCGCGCGATGCCGACCTGTTGGTCCATGAAGGCCTGCAACCCAGGCTCATCAAGCTCACGACCGCGGCGCTGACTCGGCGCGGGATCACCGGCACCGCGCAGATCACGCGCGATATCCTGAGCTATCACGCCTCGCCCGAAGCGGTCGCCCGCGAGGCGCAGACCGCGGGGGTGCGCTTCCTAGTGTTCAGCCACGTGATCCCGCAGATGCCGTCGCGAATGATGTACCCTGCGTTCCTGGGCGAGGCGCGGCGGCTTTACGACGGACCGATCCTGGTCGGCGAGGACGGGATGATGTTCAGCCTGCTCCCCGGGTCGCGCGGCATGGAATTCACGCGCCTGCCGATCGGGTAGTCAGCCCTGAAGCGGCTTGGTGCGGATGTTGAGCTGACCCGCCAAACCAGCGACGCGGTGCTTTTCGATCGCCTGATATTCCGGCGACTGGATCATCTTCATCATCGCCGCGCGCGACGGATATTGCGCGAGCGCGACCATATCCCAAAGCTCCTCCACCTCCCCCAGCATCAAGTCGGTGACCCCGCCGGCATAAAACGCCTTGCCGCCGACCGCGGCGAGGCACGACTGGACGCCGGCGCCGTAACGGGCATAGGCCTCGCGCCCCGACAGCGCGGCGTCGCTGCCGTCGGGGTAGTCTGCGCGCTCCTTGAACTTGAGCAGGTTGATCATCACGAACGGGCCATCCTCGGCGCCGCCGAAGAATGCTGCTGCCTGTTCGGCCGGCGGAAACACCGCGTTGACGACCTTCACGCCGCGACGCCCGTGTCGGCTCGGATCAGTTCGTCGATCAGGCCGCACAATTCCGCAGGCGCATCCTCCTGGATGAAGTGGCCGCCCCCGGCGATGATCCGGTGTGGCTGGCCCCGGGCGCCGGGAATGCGATCGATGAAGGCCCTTTCCCCGCCTTTGGTCACGGCATCCTTGTCGCCGAAGGCGGTCAACACTGGCCGTTCGAACCGTTCGAGCACCGCCCAGGCGGCGCGATTTTCCGCGACCGAGGCGTGATCGGGGGTGATCGGCACCAGGGTCGGGAATTGGCGCGCGCCTTCCTTATAGGTTTCGTCGGGGAACGGCGCATCATAGGCGGCGATCTCGGCGGGACTGAGGTCGCGCGTCGTCCCGCCGTTGACGATGAAACCGACAGGGAATTGCGGCACATTCTGGCTGAAGGTGAGCCAGGCGTCGAACCCTTCGGACGATCCCGTGCCGACCGGCAGCCCGGTGTTCGACACCACCAGCCGCGCGAAACGATCGGGAAACGCCGCGACCAGCCGCAGCCCGATCAGCCCGCCCCAATCCTGGCAAAACAGGGTGATGTCGGTCAGGTCGAGCGCGGTCAGCCAGTCGCTCATCCAGGCGACGTGGCGCTCATAGGTGTAATCGGTTCGCGCCGCCGGCTTGTCCGACTTGCCGAAGCCGATCAGGTCGGGCGCGATCACGCGATGCCCCCGCGCGACGAGGTCGGGGACGAACTTGCGATAGAGATACGACCAGCTCGGTTCGCCGTGCATCAGCAGGATCGGCGCGGCGTCGCGCGGGCCCTCATCGATATAATGGATGCGCAGGTCGGTGCCGTCGGCATCCGTGACCGTGAGGTAATGCGGCGCGAACGGATAATCGGCCAGATCGATGAAGCGCTCGTCCGGCGTTCTCAGCACTTCCATGGCACCCCCTCGCTCTATTTATTGGCACTATGCGTGCCATAATAGTCGCGGAGGGTCAACGCGCATGCCGGCGAGCGATCAGCCCCGTGCGACGTGCCCGGCACATTGATGGTCCTGCAGGCTTTCGCCCGACCCGTCATAATCCGCCGCCGGGTCGGCGCGCGCCGCGAGCAGCACGAATCCCGGTCCATCGGAGAAGGTCGCGCCCGCCAGCACCAGCGTCCAGGCGCCCATCTCGGCTGGCGGCACCTTCAATCCCTTGGCCAAGGCGGTGAACGGGTCGGTCGGCACGCTGTCGTCGCCATGGATGCGCAACGCGTAATAGCCATGGCCGGCGAGCGTGATCGGCGCCGACCAGCCCCGGCCGAGCGACGCGAGCCGGCGGTGGAGGTCGTCGCGGACGTCGATGCGCAGGCAGTCGACGTGAAGGTGGAGCAGATCCTGCGACCGCCCATAAATCGAGTTGACCGCGATCCCGACATCGTCGCGAGTCAATGTCGTGCCGAGCCGCTGATCGACCAGCCGGCGCACGCGCCAAGCTGGAGCGAAATAATTGGTCGCGCCGGGGGCGAGCAATTGCGGGTCCTCGATCCCCGTGATGAGCCGCGTCGGCATGACCAGATACTGGCTCACGCCGACCCGGTCCTTGAGCACGGCATAGCCTGCGTCGACGCCGCTGCCGATCGACACCTCGGTACACGGATCGGGCTTGCCGTTCGCCTGCTGATCGGGAACGCACTTGCCGTTGACGATGCCCCACAGCACCTGGCCGTTGGGATGGACCGGCGGTGGCGGCAGGACGACCGCCGATCGCGGTGCGGTCATCGGCGCGGCGCACCCCGCGAGGAACGCGCTGCCTGTGATCGCAAGAATGGCGCCGAGACCTCTGGATCGCGTCATCTATTTCCCTTTTGCGCCCCGAGCGCGCGAGGCATCCTATAGCGGCGCGTCTCGCGGCGCCCAAGCAGGCGCTCGCCTGATGGCGCCAGTCCCCGCGCAACCTCGCCAGCGCGCACGGGCCGTTGCGCTGCCCACCTTGCTGATCGTCATCGGCTCTCGAGGGTCTCCGTGCCGCCATGGGGTTGCGCCGAGGCGTCATCATGCGCATCGTCTTGCCGCATGAGCGAGAGGGTACGCGCCATCGAAGGCGGGTCTCTGGTCGATCGCGCGGTCCGCTGCGTGCGCGACCATATCCGCGACAACGACCTGAAGGTCGGCGACACGTTGCCTGGAGAGGGCGCGTTCGCGGGGCGATTGGGGGTCAGCCGCGCGGTGATGCGCGAGGCCTTTTCGACCTTGGCCGCCTTGCACCAGATCGATGTCGGCAATGGCCGCAAGGCGCGCGTCGCGGCGATCGACGGGTCGGTGCTGTCGACCTTGCTCGACCACGCCGTCGCCACCGCGCAAGTCACCATCAACGAAATCTGGGACGTCCGCCGCACGCTGGAATTGCGCACCGCCGAACTCGCCGCGATCCGGCGCAGCGATGCGGAAGCGCGCGCGATCATCGGCCATGCCCAGGCGATGGCGGCGCATGGCGACGATCTCGACGAACTGACGCGCCTCGACATCGCCTTTCACCAGGCGATCGCCAAGGCAAGCGGCAATGTGCTGTTCTACAACATCATCCGTTCGTTCGAATCGCTGATGACCATCGCCGTGCCCGCCGCCTGGCAGACCCGCACCACCGCCGAGCAGCGCGCGATGGCGCTCGACCAGCATCACCGCCTGGCGGAAACGATCGCCAATCGCGACACCGCGGCGGCGGTGGCCGAGATGAACACGCATTTCGATACGTCGATCGCCGATTTGTTTGCGCGCTATTCGGCAGCGATCTAGGGCAACTCGCTCCACGATCCGGAGTCGCGCGCGATGATAGCCAGCCTGTTCGCCGTCCTGTTGCTGCAGGCGGCACCCGCCACCGCCGCGCCCGTCTGTACCGCTACCGTTGCGCCGCCCGCCGGACTCGAAGCCTGGAGCGCGGCGCCGAGCATGACCGCCGATGTGATCGCGCCGGGCAAGAATATCGCGCTGACGCTCGAACCGATCGACAGCGTCACCTTCCCGCTCCCGCTCCAACGCAAGCCTGCCGCGGGCACATTCGGCGGAGTCTATCACGTGACCGTGGCGACCGCCGGCACCTATCGGGTGGCGTTGCAGAACAGCGCGTGGATCGATCTGGTGCGCGACGGCAAGTCGTTGACTTCGGTCGGGCATATGGAGGGCATGCCCTGTTCGGGCATCCGCAAGATCGTCGATTTCGACCTCCAGCCCGGAACCTATGTCGTGCAATTGTCGAACGCGAAGACCGCGCAAATACGAATCCTGATCGCAACGAAATAGCGTGTTGCGAGTCGGTGACTGATAAAATTTGCGACAAACCGGTGTTTGACACGCACCGATCAGGAAACCATCAGCCGCCAATGCCTTTTTCCCCCCATCGTCGGGTAGCGCGGCCCGCCCTTGTCGCCATATCGATCGGCCTGTTCGCGCTGAGCGCGTGCGGCGCGCGCGACAATGCCGCGAAGGGTGGCGGGCGCGGCCAAAAGGGCACTCCGGAGGTCGGCTATATCGTCGTCCAGCCGGCCAGCGTTCCGCTGGTCACCGAGCTGGCCGCGCGCACCAATGCCTATCAGACGTCCGAAGTTCGGCCGCAGGTATCGGGCATCATCCGCAAACGCTTCTTCACCGAAGGGTCGTTCGTCAGGAAGGGCCAGCCGCTCTATCAGATCGACCCCAGCCTCTATCGCGCGGCGACCAACCAGGCCGCGGCCAATCTGGCCAGCGCGCAGGCGAGCGCCGAAGCTGCCAAGATCAAGGCCGATCGCTACGCTCCCCTCGCCAAGGAGCAAGCGGTCGCGGCGCAGGATTATACCGACGCCGCCGCCGCGGCGCGCCAGGCGAGCGCTGCGGTCGCCCAGAACCGCGCCGCGCTGGACACCGCCAAGATCAACCTGCGCTTCACGACCGTGCCCGCGCCGATCAGCGGCAAGATCGGCCGTTCGCTGTTCACCGAAGGCGCGCTGGTCGCCAACAACCAGACCGATCCGCTGGCGGTGATCTCGGCGCTCGACCCGATCTATGTCGATATCCAGCAAAGCTCCGCCGACCTGTTGCGCCTGCGCCGCGCGCTCGCCGGCGGGGGCGCGGTGCCGACCAAGGCCGAAGTGCATCTGAAGCTCGAGGACGGCAGCGATTACGGCTATGTCGGCAGCGTCGAATTCTCCGAAGTCACGGTCGATCCGACCACCGGCACAGTGACCTTGCGCGCGCGCTTCCCCAATCCGCAAGGCCTGTTGCTGCCGGGCATGTTCGTCCGCGCCGACTTCGCCCAGGCCAGCGATCCCAACGCCTTCCTCGTTCCGCAGCCCGCAGTGACGCGCGATCCCCAGGGCAACGCCCAGGTCTATGTGCTGAGCGCCGACAACAAGGCGATCCCGCGCGCGATCACCACGTCGCGCACGGTCGGCACCAATTGGGTCGTTACCGGCGGCCTGAAGCAGGGCGACAAGGTCATCACCGAAGGGATCGGCAAGCTGAAGCCCAACCAGCCGGTGAAGCCGGTGCCGGCCGGGTCGCCGCAGAAGATCGGGGCGCCGCAAGGGGGCAAGCGTACCGGCAAGGGCAGCTGAGCCCATGTCGCGTATCTTCATCGACCGGCCCATCTTCGCCTGGGTCATCGCGATCATCATCATGCTGGTCGGCGTCGGCAGCATCTTCACGCTGCCGGTCGAGCAATTCCCCGACGTGGCGCCGCCGCAGGTCAATATCCGCGCGACCTATCCGGGTGCGTCGGCGGTCACGCTGGAAAACAGCGTCACCCAGGTGATCGAGCAGCAGCTGACGGGCATCGACGGGCTGCTGTATTTCAGCTCGAATTCGTCGTCGCGCGGCCAGGTGACGATCAGCGCGACGTTCCAGAAGGGCACCAATCCCGACATCGCCCAGGTCCAGGTCCAGAACAAGGTGCAGCAAGCGCTGAGCCGCTTGCCGCAACAGGTCCAGCAACAGGGCCTGACGGTGACCAAGTCGAACCCCGACTTCCTGCTGATCGCAGCGATTTACGACACCACCGACCAGAAGACGAACATCGACGTCTCCGACTATATGGTGTCGAACCTGCAGGACACGATCGGGCGCATTCCCGGCGTCGGCGACACCAACGTGTTTGGCGCCCAATATGGCATGCGCATCTGGCTCAACCCCGACAAGCTGCAAAGCTATAGCCTGGTCCCCGCCGACATCACCACCGCGATCACCGCGCAGAATGCCGAGGTCGCAGCGGGCGAAGTCGGCGCGGTGCCGAGTGGTCCGGACCAGATGCTTGATGCGACGGTGACCGCGCAGTCGCGTCTGTCGACTCCCGCGCAATTCGCCAACATCGTCGTCAAGACTCAGCCCGACGGATCGACCGTGCGGCTGGCCGATGTCGCGCGGATCGAACTGGGCGCGGAAAGCTATGCCTCGATCAGTCGCGTCAACGGCCATCCCGGCGCGGGCATCGCGGTCAGCCTGGCGCCGGGCGCCGACGCGCTGACCACCGCAGAGCTGGTCAAGAAAGAGATCGAAAACCAGTCGAAGAATTTCCCGCCGGGTTTCGCCTACGACTTCCCCAACGATTCGACGACCTTCATCAAACTGTCGATCAACGACGTCGTGAAGACGCTGTTCGAGGCGATCGTGCTGGTCGTCATCGTCATGTTCGTCTTCCTGCAAAGCTGGCGCGCGACGCTGATCCCGACGATCGCCGTACCGGTCGTGTTGCTCGGCACGTTCGGCGTGTTCGCCGTAGCCGGCTTCTCGATCAACACGCTGACCCTGTTCGGCCTGGTCCTCGCGATCGGCCTGCTGGTCGACGACGCCATCGTCGTGGTCGAGAATGTCGAGCGCGTGATGGAGGAGAATCCGGGGATGAGTCCCCGCGACGCAACCATCCAGTCGATGAGCGAGATTCAGATCGCGCTGGTCGCAATTGCCTTGGTCCTCTCGGCGGTGTTCCTGCCGATGGCGTTCTTCGGCGGATCGACCGGCGTGATCTATCGCCAATTCTCGCTGACGATCGTGTCGGCGATGGTGCTGTCGGTGGTCGTCGCCTTGATCCTGACACCGGCGCTGACCACCACCTTGCTCAAGCGCAAGGAAGAGGAGGGCCACGACAGCTGGCTCTATCGCCGCACCGAAAAGGCGCGCGATTGGTTCAACACCAATTTCGAGCGGATGGTGAATTGGTACACCGCGCGGGTGACCAAGGTGGTCGACCGCAAATGGCTGTTCCTGGCGATCTACGCCTGCGTCATCGCGATCCTGGTGATCCTGTTCGTGCGGTTGCCGACCGGCTTCCTGCCGACCGAGGATCAGGGCTTCGCGCAGATCCAGTTCAACCTGCCCGCCGGCGCAACGATCAACCGCACCCAGGCTGCCCAAAAGACGATCGAGGATTATTTTCTCAAGACCGAAGGCAAAAACACCGCCGCGATATTGAGCGTGGCCGGTTCGGGTGGCGGCACCAGCGGCGGGCAGAATGCCGGCCGCGGCTTCGTCGCGCTGAAGGACTGGAGCGAGCGCAAGGGCAGCGAGAACGGCGCCGATGCGATCACCAGCCGCGCGACCAAGGCGCTGGGCGCTTTGCGCGACGTCGAATTCTACGCGACGGTACCCGCCGCGGTGCGCGGCCTGGGCCAGTCGTCGGGCTTCACCGTCGAGCTGGAGAATACCGGCGGCCTGACTCGCGATCAGTTCCGGGCAGCGCGCGACAAATTGCTGGCCGATGCGCGCGCCGATCCGACGCTCGCCGCGGTGCGCCCGAGCGACCTGCCCGATCAGCCCACGCTCAAGGTCGACACCGACGCCCAGAAACTGTCGGTGCTGGGGCTGACCCAGGCCAGCGTCAATTCGACCCTGTCGACCGCCTGGGGCGGCAGTTACGTCAACGACTTCAACGACCGCGGCCGCGTCAAGCGCGTCTATGTCCAGGGTGACGCGCCGTACCGTTCGTCGCCGGAGGACATCGCCAAATGGTATGTCCGCGGGGCGAGCGGACAGATGGTCCCCTTCTCGTCCTTCGCGACGATCTCCTGGTCGAATGCGCCGACCTCGCTCAGTCGCTTCAACGGCATTTCCTCGTACGAAATCTCCGGCCAGTCGGCGCCCGGCAAGAGCTCGGGCGACGCGATGAAGCGGATCGAGGAAATGGCCGCCAAGATCCCGGGTACCTCAATCGAGTGGAGCGGCGCGTCGTATCAGGAACGTCTGTCCTCGGGTCAAGCGCCGATCCTCTATGGTCTGTCGCTGCTGGTGGTGTTCCTGTGCCTGGCCGCGCTGTACGAGAGCTGGACGATCCCGATCGCGGTACTGCTGATCATTCCGCTCGGACTGGTCGGATCGGTGTTCGCGGTGACGCTACGCGGCCTGCAGAATGACGTCTATCTGCAGATCGGCCTGCTGACGACGATGGGCCTGGCGGCCAAGAACGCGATCCTGATGATCGAGTTCGCCGAGCAAGCCGAGAAGTCCGGCAAGCGCGTGATCGACGCCGCGCTGGAAGCCGCCCGAATCCGGCTCCGTCCGATCCTGATGACCAGCTTCGCGTTCATCTTCGGCGTGCTGCCGCTGGCGATCGCGACCGGTGCCGGCGCCAATAGCCGCGTCGCGATCGGCACCGCGGTGATCGGCGGCATGCTGACCGCGACGATCCTGGCGGTGTTCTACATCCCGTTGTTCTTCGTGCTGGTCCGCCGCACGACGCGCGACGCGCTGAAGCACCTCCACCACGAGCATCCGGCCCCGCCGCCGGCCGCATCGGAGGCCACGGCATGATCCGCAAGCTGACCGCGGTGACGATGATGGCGAGCCTGACCGCCTGCTCGCTGGCGCCCAAATATGAGCGCCCCGCAGCGCCGGTGCCGCAGAGCTGGCCGGTCGGCGACGCCTATCTGCGCACCAGCGAAGCGTCGTTGCCGACCGTGCGCTACCAGGACATCTTTCGCGACCCGCGTCTGCAGGCGCTGATCGTCCAGGCACTGGCCAATAATCGCGACCTGCGCGTCGCCGCCGCCAATATCGCCGCGGCGCGCGGCCAGTTCCGCATCCAGCGTGCCGAATTGTTCCCCGAGGTCGACGCCAATGCCGGCGCCACCTTCCGCGGCGGCCAGGGAGCGAGCGGATCGAAATCGAGCTTCGACGCCAATATCGGCATCAACGCGTTCGAAGTCGACTTGTTCGGGCGCATCCGCTCGGAATCGGATCGTGCGCTCAACACCTATTTCGCGACCGAGGCGGCGGCACGCGCGACGCGGCTGACGATGATCGGCGACATTGCCGACGGTTGGCTGACCTATGCCGCGGACAAGAGCCTGCTCAAGATCGCGCAGGATACCGCGGCCAGCGCACAAAAAAGCGTCGAGCTCACGCAAAAGCGGCTGAACGGTGGGATCGCGCCGCGCACCGATCTGCGCCAGGCGCAATTGACGCTCGACACAGCCAAGGCCGACGTCGCCAATCAGACGACCTTGCTGGCGCAGGACGTCAACGCGCTGCAATTGCTGGTCGGCGCCCCGGTCGATCCCGCCAATTTGCCCAATTCGATCGACGAGGCGGGCGCGACTCTGGCCGAACTCCCGGCCGGGCTCGATTCGTCGATCCTGTTGCGACGCCCCGACGTGGTCGAGGCCGAATATCAATTGCGCGCCGCCAATGCCGAGATCGGCGCGGCGCGCGCGGCCTTGTTCCCCAAGATCAGCCTGACCGGGCTGGTCGGCTTCGTCAGCAACGCGCTGGGATCGCTGTTCGCCGGGGGCGCGTTCAACTGGCAGGCAGGTGCTGCCGCGAGCTATCCGATCTTTCGCGCGGGCGCCGGCAAGGCCAATGTCGACGTGACGAAGGCGCAGCGCGACGCGGCACTCGCCAGCTATGAAAAGGCGATCCAGACCGCGTTCCGCGAAGTCGCCGACGCGCTGGCACGCCGCGGTACGATCACCGACCAGCTCGCCGCGTCGCGCGATCAGCGCGATGCCGCGGCGGACAATTACAAACTGTCCGACATGCGCTATCGCGGCGGGATCGATTCCTACCTCGACAGCCTGATCGCGCAGCGCTCTTATTATTCGGCGCAACAGACGCTGATCAACACCGAGCTCACCCGCGCGAGCAACCTTGTCACGCTCTACCGCACGCTCGGCGGGGACTCGCTGGTCGAGGCCACCAAGGACGGACCGAAGGCGCCGGACAGCCAAAACGGTAACCCGTAAACCGGCCCCCCCTTGGCGTAGGAATCGGGGCCTTCGGGCAAATTGCTCCAAACAGAACGCAAAAAGCCGCAGCCTTCTTCATTGATCACTTTGGAAATCCGGCATTTGGCGGATATGATCGCTCCACGATTTGGGGGGGTGGGATTATGCGTGTTGCCTGGCTCATACCGGTGCTGTGTCTGGCGTTTCCGGCATATGCCAACGACAAGCCGGACATCGGGCCAATCCCCGCCTGGGTGAAGCCCGTTGCGCTGCCGCCGGCCGACGACAAGGCGCAGGATCAGCCGATCGCCATCCTTCTTTCCGACGAACAGTTCGACCTGACGCGCGGCCGCCAGACAGTCTATAACGAGAGCGCGATCAGGATCCAGAATCCGCAGGGACTCGCGGCGGGCAACATCTCGCTGCCATGGCGGCCCGACACCGACACGCTGACGGTGCACAAACTGGTCATCCGCCGCGGCGACAAGATCATCGATGTGCTGGCCTCGGGCCAGACCTTCACGGTCATTCGGCGAGAGACCAATCTGGATATGGCGACGCTCGACGGCGTGCTCACCGCCAATATCCAGCCCGAGGGTCTCCAGGTGGGCGATATCATCGACATGGCCTTCTCGATAAGCTCGAGCGACCCAGTCTTGCGCGGCCATGTCGAGGCGATTGCCGGAGGCTGGGGCCCGGTGCCGATCGGTCGTGCGCATTTGCGCGCACAATGGCCGTCCGATCTGCCGATACGGCTGCGCACGACCACCGCGATCCCGGCGACCAAACCGATCAGGAACGGGGCGATCACGAGCTTCGAATATTCCGCCGACGACCTGAAGCCGATCGAACCACCGAAGGGTGCGCCGGCGCGCTATCGGCTGGTCCGCGTGATCGAGCTGACCGACTTCGCGTCATGGGGCGACCTCGCCGCCTTGCTTGCGCCGCTTTACGAGAAGGCATCGGTCCTGTCAGGCGGCGGGACGCTACAGCAGGAAGTCGCCCGCATCCGCGCATTGTCGCCCGACCAGAAGGTGCAGACCGAAGCGGCACTTGCGCTGGTGCAGGACCGGGTGCGCTATGTGGCGCTCGCCATGGGAGCGGGCGGGCTGGTTCCGGCCGATGCCGATACGACGTGGTCGCGCCGCTTCGGCGACTGCAAGGCCAAGACCGCGATGCTGCTGGCAATCCTGCATGCTTTGGGCATCCAGGCCGAACCCGTCGCCGCCAATGCCCTGAGCGGAGACGGCGTCGATGCGCGGTTGCCGATGATCGGGCTGTTCAACCACGTGCTGGTGCGCGCCACGGTCGGCGGGCGGACCTATTGGCTCGATGGCACGCGCAGCGGCGACACCAGTCTGGACCGGCTGACGGTGCCCGCGTTCGACTGGGGCCTGCCCCTCGTCGTCGGCAAGGGCGCGGCGCTGACGCGGATGATCCCGCCCCCGCTCGACAAGCCAAGCATGGCCGTGTCGATCAGGATCGACGCGCGGAACGGTGTGACCCTTCCGGCACCGACACACATCGAGATGACGCTGCGCGGCGATATGGCGGTAATGTCCAATCAATCGCTTAGCGCGCTTGCGGCGGACGTTCGCGACCGAAGCTTGCGCGACTATTGGCGCAAGGCATACGACTTCGTCGACGTCAAAACGACCAAGGCGGCGTTCGACCCCAAAACCTCCGAGCAAATACTGTCGATGGACGGCCTGGCGACGATGGACTGGAGCAGCGGGACGTACGAAACCGACGGCACCTCGCTTGGCTATAAAGCCAATTTTACCCGCGACCCCGGCCCCAATAGCGACGCGCCGTTCGCCGTCGACTATCCCTTTTTTACCAAGACCACCGAGACCATTCTGCTGCCACCGGGATTTGAGGGATCGCGTGCCGGGACCTCCTCGGATGTCGATCAGACGATCGCCGGGGTCGAATACAAAAGGCGTTCGACGCTTGCGGACAACATCTTCACCGTCGAAGCGACCGCGCGCAGCATCGCGCCGGAATTCCCGGCAAAGGAAGCTCCCGCGGCGCAAACGGCGTTGCGTGAACTCGCCGACCGCGGCTTGTCGATCCGCTACCCGTCTAGATACCGCCCGACCGATGGCGAACTCAGCGCCTCGCTGGCAACGACCCCGAAAAGTGCGGCCGCGTTCGTCGAGCGCGGTAATAATTTGCTTGAGCGCGGCCGGTACGACGACGCAATCAAGGATTTCACCGCGGCCTTGGCGCTCGATCCCAAGAACGCCCTTGCGCTCGCCGACCGCGGTATCGCCCGGGTCTGGAAGGACGACGCTGTCGGCGCCGAGAATGACCTGTCGAGTGCGGCCGAGATCGATCCGCGCAACGCCGTGATATTCCGCGCACGCGGACTGGCGGCAGACCGTCGGGGCAAACCACGCGATGCCATCGCCGCCTATACGACGGCGCTCGACATCGAGCCCAACAACAGCTTCGCGCTTATTCGCCGCGCCGCAGCCTATCGAGCGGCGGGGGACAATGAGTCGGCGCTGAAAGATGCTACGGCGGTGCTGAAAGCCGACCCGACCATGATCGACGCGTATCTGCTCCGCGCCAACATCTATCGTACCATGGGCAAGAAAGACGAGGCGATCGGCGAGGCGGCGGCGGTCTCCTCGGCCAACCCTAACAACGCTTATGCCCAGACCATGGCGGCGTCGATCTACGGCGCCTTCCAGATGAATGCCGAGGCTTTGAAAGCCTATGATCGCGCGATCGCGATCAAGCCCGCGCCGTACATCTATGTCAGCCGCAGCGAACATCGCCCGAAGAGCGACATCACGGGACGGCTGGCGGATATCGAGGCCGCGCTGAAGCTCGAACCCGGGTCGGCGGAGGCGCTGGGCGCCAAAGCTCAATTGCAGCGCGAGACCGGCGATTTCGCCGGCGCGGTCGCGACCTACAACGCGGCGCTCGCGAAGGAACCGGACTCGACCTATTGGCTGATCGAACGCGGCATCGTTTTTGCCAAGGAAGGCGACCTCCAGGCGGCCAACAAGGATTTCGACCTCGCGCGCAGCAAGGCGGGCGGTGCGGCCGAGTTCAACAATATGTGCTGGGAAAAAGCGACCGCGGGCGTTGTGCTCGAATCGGCATTGCGCGACTGCGACGCGGCGCTGGCCAAGGCGCCGGGCGATGCAGCCATCCTGGACAGTCGCGGTTTCGTCCTATTGCGGCTGGGACGCTATGACGAAGCGATCGCTGCCTATGACGCCGCGCTGGCGAAAAGCCCGCGGCTGTCGCCTTCGTTGTTCGGGCGCGGCGTGGCGTTCGCGCACAAAGGCGACAAGGCCAGGGCCGCAGCCGATTTCGCCGAAGCCGCGAAGGTCGATGTCGACGCCAGGTCCCGGTTCGAGGGCTATGGTGTGACCGTTCCGCAATAGGGTGGGTTCTCCGGCCCCGGACAGTGGAATTACTCCTTCGCCTTGCGCGCGGCGATGATCTGCGCCCAGGGGTTCGGCACGGGATCGCTGATCCGCACCAAGGTGTTCTGGTCGCGATGCGCGAAGGGCTTGTCCTGGCCGTGGACGGCCAGGGTCGTATCGGTGACATAGCTCCACGACCCGTCGGGGTTGAACGTGATCGTGATGCGGTAATGGTCGGTGCGGAAGGCGTATTCGAGGAACGCAGTCGAGCAGATGCCATATTGGGTCTGGCCGCGCTCGGCATCGACCGTGATCGTGTCGGCATCGGCGGTGGCGTGACCGGCCGCCAGCGCGACCTGGCCGCGGGGGATCGCCAGCGTCTGCATCACCAGCCCGGTGGCCGGCTCCCACAGCCAATAGCCGACCTGGTCGTGGAAGGTGATATCCTCTTCCGCCGTGGTGATGTGGATGTGATAGCGCAGACCGTAGAACAGCTGCGGGCCGTTCGCCTGCGGGTCGATCGGCTGGAAGTCGATCCGCTCGATGAATTCGCGCCGCTCCGGCCCGTCGGCCTTGGGGTTGAGATCGACGCCCTTGCGCGCTTCCCAGCCACCCGCCAGCCGCCGCAACGGGCCGAGATTGGCGAGCGTGTCGGGATCGACATCGGTCGGTTCGGTGAAAATGTCGGCGGGGAAGGGCGTCATCGTGGTCCTCCGGTCAGGCGGATTCGGGGTCGGGGGCGGCGTGGCCGACGCTCTGGATCAGGTTGTCGCGGAGTCGCGTAACATCGCGCTGCAGTCGACGGAAGTCGTCGGGTGCCAGGCCCGCGGCCTGGACGAGGGTGCGTTGCGCGCCCGTCTCGCGCAATGCCCGCCCCGCGGGGGTCAGTGTGACGATGACCTGCCGCTCGTCGGCCGGGTCGCGCCGCCGCACGACATAGCCCAGCGCCTCCAGCTTCTTGAGGATCGGCGTCAGCGTGTTCGATTCGAGAAACAGCCGTTCGCCCAGTGCGCCGACCGTCAAACCATCTTCTTCCCACAAAGCGACGATCGCGATCCATTGGGTATACGTCACACCGAGCGCGTCGAGGATCGGCTTGTAGGCGCGTCCGTAAGCGAGATTGGCCGAATAGACCGCGAAACAAAGGAAATCCGCCAGTTTCGGCATGCCGGGCGCGGGTGCATCGTCCTTGTCCTTCACATTCATCCTTCCCTGAGCAACGTATTGCCGACCGCATATAGATCGCATGCGATTAAATCGGAAGGGTTGACAGATGCAGCCGAATCGCTAATTGTACCGTACACGATTTCATCGTATCCGATTAGATAGGAGAAAGCCGATGTCCGTCTCGCTTACCGATCGCCGCACCTTGCTGGCCTTTTCCGCCATCGCGGGCCTCGCCAGCCAGATCGCTTTGCCGCGGCTCGCCCGCGCCGCCACCGTGCCACCAGCCGTACCTTGGCCCAGCCTTCAGCGGACCGACGCGGGCGACCTCAGCATCCAATATGCCGATATCGGCCCCAGGAACGGCAAGCCGGTGATCCTGCTTCACGGCTGGCCCTATGACATCCATGCTTTTGCGGAAGTCGCCCCGCTACTGGCGCGCTCAGGGTATCGCGTCATCGTCCCGTTCCTGCGCGGCTATGGCGGTACCGTCTTCCGTTCGACCGACACTTCGCGCAACGGCCAGCAAGCGGCGCTGGCGGTCGATGTCATCGCACTGATGGACGCGCTCAAGATTCCCCGCGCGGTGATCGGCGGTTTCGATTGGGGCGCGCGCACCGCGAACATCGTGGCAGCGCTCTGGCCCGAACGCTGCCAGGCGATGGTTTCGGTCAGCGGTTACCTGATCGGCAGCCAGAAAGCGAACGAGGCACCCTTGTCCCCGACCGCCGAGTTGGCGTGGTGGTATCAATTCTATTTCGCGACCGAGCGCGGCCGGCTGGGTTACGAACGTAACCGTCACGATTTCGCGAAGCTGATCTGGCGTACCGCGTCACCTAAATGGGATTTCGACGACGTGACGTTCGATCGCTCGGCCAAATCGCTCGACAATCCCGACCATGTCGCGATCACGATCCACAATTATCGCTGGCGGCTGGGCCTGGCGCAAGGCGAGACGAGGTTCGACGATCTCGAACGGCGCCTCGCCCAGGGACCGACGATCTCGATTCCGACGATCACCATGGAAGGCGACGCCAACGGTGCGCCGCATCCTGACCCGTCGGCCTATGCGGCGAAGTTCACGGGGCGTTACGCCCACCGCCTGGTGTCGGGCGGCATCGGGCACAATCTCCCGCAGGAGGCACCCAAGGATTTCACCGACGCCATCCTGCAGGCGGCGGCGCTGTCCGCCTGAGCCTTCCTCCCTCTCCCAAAGGTGATGTAATGACCCGAACCTGGCTAGTCACCGGCGGTTCCCGCGGCTTCGGCCGCGCCTTGTGCGAAGCGATCCTCGACACGGGCGACAACCTGCTGGCGACTGCGCGCGATCCCACCCAGCTCACCGGCCTGGGCGACGGCCGCCCCGGCCGGTTGGTGACTGCGCCGCTGGACGTCACCGACGAAACCCAGGCACAGGATGCGGTGGCGGCGGCGGTCGCCGAATTCGGCTCGCTCGACATACTGGTCAACAATGCCGGTTATGGCGATATCGGCTCGGTCGAGGACACACCGCTCGCTTCCTATCGCCGCCAGATCGAAACCAACCTGTTCGGCACGATCATCATGACCAAGGCGGCGATCCCGACCATGCGCGAGCAGCGGAGGGGCCATATCGTCCAATTCTCCTCAGTCGGCGGGCGGCGCGGTGCACCCGGTCGCTCGGCCTATTCGGCGGCGAAATGGGGCGTCGAGGGATTTTCCGAAGTGCTCGCCGGCGAGATGGCGCTGATCGGCGTCCGCGTGACGATCGTCGAGCCCGGTGGCTTCCGCACCGACTTCGCCGGATCCTCGACGGCGATCGATCCCGGCCGGCCGGAATATGACGCGTTGGTCGGCGCCGCGGCACGGATGCAGCGCGCCTATGACGGCAATCAGCCCGGCGATCCCCGGCGCGGCGCGAAGGCCGTGCTCGATGTCGTGAACGCCGAAAACCCGCCACTGCGGCTGCCGCTCGGCAAGGACGCGGTCGGCGCGATCGAGGCAAGCGATCGCGCGCGGCTGGAGGAACTCGACCGATGGCGCGCGCTCAGTTGCTCGACCGATTTCGCATCCTAGCCGAACGTCGCCAGGCCTTTTAATGCTCGAACCGCACCAGGCAAAGGCCCGGATAGCCGCCCTGTCCCTGATGCCATTGGCCGGTCCAGGTGCCGTTAACGGCGCGCGCCGCTTCGGGACAGCGACGGTTGGCGTCGCCCTGGGCGGCGATCGCGCCGCCCTCCACCCCGCGCAGCACGCCGGCTAGATTGCCGCCTGCGGCGCCGACGCCATAGCGGACGGGGCTGTTGTTCCAGAAGCCGTCCGAAGATGCGAGCGGCGGCGACGTCCGCGCGGACGGGCCGGGCGCCGCGGCGCCGACACCCGCCGCGGATCCGGTCACGTCATAGAGGTCGGCATAGGATCCGCCATTTTCGGTATAGCGAATTTTCTTGCGGTAGAGGTCGATCTGGACGCGAACGTTGCGCGCGGGGTCGAACAGGAACACCGACCATTCGTCGCGCGCGTCCTCGACAAAGGCATTGGTCTGCTTGCCCGATTTGTCGAATTCGCCCCAGGCGCGCGGGCCGGTCTGGCGATACATGCCCTGGGGATAGGTAACGCTGCGGACGTTCGCACCCGTGGCGGGCGCCTCCGCGGCGGCGACGGGGACGCTCGCCACCATGGCAATAGCGGCAACAGCTAGCCTGAACATCGTCCGCCTCCTCTATGGCCGGAGTGACCATAAGGGAGGCGGCGCGAGGGGGCTAGACCATGAAGCCGATCGTGCGACCGGCCCATGGGTCAGGCGGCAAGCTTCGCCGCGACTTCGGCGACGCGGCGGCCCTGATACCGGGCGCCATCCAGATCGGCTTGGCTCGGCTGGCGGCTGCCGTCGCCATCGGCGATCGTGCTGGCACCGTAAGGCGAATTGCCATGCACTTCCTTGACGCCCATCTGCCCGGCATACCCATAATCGAGCCCCACGATCGTCAACCCGAAATGCAACAGGTTGGTGATGATCGAGAACAGCGTCACTTCCTGGCCGCCATGCTGGGTCGCGGTCGAGGTGAAGGCCGCGCCGACCTTGCCGTTCAATGCGCCGCGCATCCACAAGCCGCCGGCCTGGTCGAGGAACGAGGCCATCTGGCTCGACATGCGGCCGAAGCGGGTCGGCGAACCGACGATGATCGCGTCATAGTCGGCGAGCTTGTCGATACCCTCGATCAGCGGGTGCGAGATGTCCGCCTTGAACCCGGCCGCCTTGGCGACCTCCGCGGGCGCGGTCTCTGGAACGCGGCGGATATCTACCTCGGCACCGGCGCTACGGGCGCCTTCGGCGACGGCATCGGCCATATGCTCCATATGGCCGTAGGACGAATAATAAAGGACGAGAACCTTGGTCATTGGGGGACTCCTTCAGTTGCTTGATGGGGAGGCCCCCTCCCCGGGGGTCAGGGAGGGGGCTGGGCCGGCGCGTTGGGAGGAACGCCGCGCCGGCTCGGGGGGGGGGGGGGAACAGGGTGCAGCCTTAGTCGGCGTCGACCAGAACCAGTTCGGTATCGTCGAGCGCCTTGATCTCGACGGTCTGACCGCCCGAAATCGCGATGCCGTCGCGCGCCTCATAGCGCTCGCCGTCGATCTCGACCGCGCCGGTGGCGGGGACGAGATAGGCGTGACGTCCCTCGCCCACCGTGTGACTGACGCTCTCGCCCGCCTTGACGGTGGCGCCCATCACTCGGGCGTCGGCGCGGATCGGCAAGGCGCCGTCATCCTCGGCGAACCCGCTGGCAAGCGTCTCGAACTTGCCCGAGCGATCACCCTTGGGAAACGGCTTGGCGCCCCAGGACGGCGAGCCGCCGAGACGCTTGGGCTCGATCCAGATCTGAAAGAGCGTGGTCGATTCGGGCTCGAGATTATATTCGGCGTGGCGGACGCCGGTTCCGGCGCTCATCACCTGGACGTCGCCCGCCGCGGTGCGGCCGACATTGCCCATCGAGTCCTGATGCGTGATCGCGCCCTTGCGGACATAGGTGATGATTTCCATGTCGCGATGCGGGTGCGCCGGGAAGCCCGTATTGGGGGCAATCTCGTCGTCGTTCCACACGCGGATAGCGCCCCAGCTCATCCGCTTCGGGTCGTAATAATCGGCGAAACTGAAATGATGCCGGGCATTGAGCCAACCGTGATCGGCATGGCCCAGGCTGTCGAAAGCGCGGCGCTCGATACGGGTGGCAATTTTGGTGTCGGTCATGAAAACCTCCATTCGTTGCCGCCAAGATAGGCATCCCAGGCATCGCGTAAATGGAAACGATTGAAACCGATCGTTTCCCATTATAAGCCATCTTGGTTCTCCGGGAGGAATGATGAAGCTACCCGATTTCGAGGCCTGGGCGATCTTCGCGACGGTGGCCGAACACCGCTCGTTCAGCGGCGCGGCCGATGCGTTGGGCGTGTCCAAGGCGACGGTGTCCAAGGCGATCACCCGGCTCGAACAGTCGCTCGGCACGTCGCTGTTCCACCGCACCTCGCGCCGGCTGACGCTGACGCAAAGCGGCGAGAGTCTCAGCGAGCATGCCCAGCGCATCCTGGCCGAGGGTCAGGCCGCCGAGGAAAGCGCGCACGATGCTGCCGCGGCGCCGGTCGGGCTGATTCGCGTCGCCGCGCCGCTGACGTTCGGGATCCGCCATGTCGCACCCGTCATCGCCGATTTCATGGTCGAGCATCCCGGGGTTCATATCGACCTGAGGCTGTCCGACGCGAAAGTCGACATCGTCGCCGAAGGGTTCGACATCGCGCTGCGCATCGCCGATCTGCCCGACAGCTCGTTGCGCGCTCGGCGGCTCGCCCCGGTCGAAACCCGCATCGTCGCCTCCCCGCTTTATCTCGACCGGCGCGGACGACCCAAACATCCGCTCGAGCTCGGCGAGCACGACATCTTCGCTTATGCCAACGTTCCCAGCACGACCTGGACCTTCCGTGGGCCGGCGGGCGAGGACGTCGCGGTCCGGCCCAACGGGCGCTTCACCAGCGATAATGGCGACGCCAATTTGCCGCTTCTCCATGCAGGGCTGGGGATCGCGCGCCTGCCCGATTTCATCGTCGACGAAGAAATCGCGGCGGGACGGCTCGAAGCCATTCTGACCGACTGGAAGGGACCGTCGGTCGCGCTTCATCTCGTCACGCCGCCGAGCGCGCTACGGCCCGCTCGCGTAGAACTCCTTATTGAATTCCTTGCTGCCCGATTTAGGGAATTATGCACGTCGCAAACGCGACATTAACCGAAGGGTGCAGACCCATTACTAATGAGGATCGAGACAGCCATGTCCGGGATGCTGCGGGAGGAGGAGTACGCAGAACGGGGCTCGTCCCCCGTTCAAGTGCTCCGACGAATCACAGCGCCCGGACATGGCTGCCGCGAAGCGGTGGGACGAAAAAGGCCGCTGGAGCGGTCGGACGCTTGCCAGATAGACACCGCTATCTGGCTGCGCGCCCTCTCTCCCAGCAGCCTTTTTCGTCTCCATCTCGACCTCGTTAGAAACGGGTCTGCACCCTAGTGCGAATCACATTGACACCTCGCGACTCGCGGAGTCAGGCCGGTTAGCGAAGAATTAACCTTTGTCCTTCAGATGTGCTTAGGTTAATGGAATGTGTCGAGTGTGGGCGGCCAACGGGGGCAGCTTGCCGCGAGTGACAGGGGATTTCGCTGATGCGAGTGTTGCTGATCGAGGACGAGCCGACGACGGCCAAGGCCATCGAGCTCATGCTGACGACCGAGGGCTTCAACGTTTATACGACCGACCTCGGCGAGGAAGGTTTGGATCTGGGCAAGCTGTATGATTACGATATCATCCTGCTCGACCTGAACCTGCCCGACATGCACGGCTATGACGTGCTGAAGAAATTGCGCACCGCGCGGGTCCAGACCCCGGTGCTCATCCTGTCGGGTATCAGCGAGATGGACTCGAAAGTCCGCTCGTTCGGCTTCGGCGCCGACGACTACGTCACCAAGCCGTTCCATCGCGAAGAGCTGACCGCGCGCATCCATGCCGTGGTCCGTCGCTCCAAGGGCCATTCGCAATCGGTGATCAAGACCGGCAAGCTGGCGGTGAACCTGGATGCCAAGACCGTCGAGGTCGATGGCGCCCGCGTCCACCTGACCGGTAAGGAATATGCGATGCTCGAGCTGTTGTCGCTCCGCAAGGGCACGACGCTGACCAAGGAAATGTTCCTCAACCACCTTTATGGCGGGATGGACGAGCCCGAACTCAAGATCATCGACGTCTTCATCTGCAAGCTGCGCAAGAAGCTCAGCCTGGCGACCGACGGCGAGAATTATATCGAGACCGTATGGGGCCGCGGCTATGTGCTGCGCGAGGCCGACGAAGTCGAGGCGGCGCAGGTCGCCTGAGCCGAAAGGCCAAAGGTTAAAAGGGGGACGAGGGTCGCGGCGCCGAAAGGCATCGCGACCCTCTTCTTGTCGGTAAGGACGAACGGTAGCCGAGCGAAGGTCACTGTTCCGAAAACGTGCCGCGCGGGGCCGAAAAGCCGGGCCATGGCGGACGATCCGGGGCTCACCCTTTCAAATTCGGGCCGAATACGCTACGTCGGCTCGCTAGAGTCGCATATCGACGGTTTTCGGCGCTGCGGCACCACTCCTTCTTTCCCTGCCCCTTGAGCGGTAAGTCTTCATCCAGAAGACGGAAATCGAAGGAAATATTCATGGCCATCACTGGCACCGTCAAGTTTTTCAACGCCACCAAAGGGTTCGGCTTCATCTCGCCCGATGCCGGCGGCGAGGATTCGTTCGTTCACATCAGTGCGGTCGAGCGCGCCGGCATGGCGACGCTGGAGCAGAACCAGCGCGTGTCGTACGAACTGGAAGCATCGAAGAACGGCAAGATGGCGGCCTGCAACCTGCAGAACGCCGACTGACGCCAGGTTGATACGGCGGCGCGATCCTGCGCCGCCGTTTTCCCCCAAGCCGGAGAAACCGCCTTGGCGCAAAATACTTTTCGAGAAAATGCGGCCGCCGCCCAAGCGGATGCCGATGCGGCTACACTGGATAATGTCCGGGATCGCTGCCTGCGGGCTGCGGCGGCATGGGAAGCCATGGCCGAACGCCAGGAACGGGTTGAACGCGCCCGCGCCCAGAACCGACCGATCGACGCACTGGTCGATTGACGCCGATGCGGAGCCGCGATCGGGACGACAATTCGTCCGCCCGCGGCTTCCGTCGTTCGCCGGCCGATCCTATCCAAGGCCAATCCGCGAATGGACGGACGATCCAGCGCGAGTTCAAATCGGCCGCTGAACTGAAAAACGAACTGGACTGGGCCATATCCGTACTGCTCGGGGCGGATGTCACGGATCGCATCGTCTTCGATGAACCCATCCCGGCCCGGCCTGCGACTGCGCAATGCTGCAATTGGGACGTCACGGTCAGTTGCTCGCCCGACGATGACGACGTTGTCCGGGCCGCCATCCGGCACATCGCCGATCGCTGGGATCTGGCCTGACTTATCGCTCGCGAATCCTGGCCGGACGGCGCGAGTCGGACGGCACTCGCACACGAAGCCGATCGTCGAAGCCGCGCAGCAGGCGCCGGCGCGCGCTCGCCGCGCGAAGGAATATCACCAGCATCGTCACCAGGGTCGGGACGGCAATCATAATGAAGACGATAGCAAGTGCCTGTTGAGAGACGATGACGCTTCTCCAGCCTGCAAGCGGGAGCACGATCGGTCTCTCTGTCAGCGGCGCTCGGGAAGAAAACTGTCGCTGATATAGCCTCTTATCACGGCCGGCCGACCCCGGCCAGCAGCGATCGGGCGTTAACCCTCCGTCGGCGTCATCCCGTCTTGCGGACGTAAATCTTGGCGCCGCCGATCCACGTCTCCTCGACCTTGGTCTGGCGCAGCTCGCTCGGGCTCGCCAACATCGGATCGCGGTCGACGATGATGAAATCGGCAAGCTGGCCGGGCGCGAGGCGGCCGAATTTCTCCTCGGCGAACCCCGCATAAGAGCCCCCTTGGGTGAAGGCCCACCAGGCCTGTTCGCGCGTCACCTTTTCCTCGGGCCGCCAGCCACCGAACGGCTCGCCATTGGCGTCCTGGCGCGTGAACGCCGCCGCCCAACCCGCCCAAGGGTCCGGGCTCTCGACCGGATAATCCGAGCCGAACGCCAATGGCACGCCGTTTCTGAGCATCGTCGCCCAGGCATAGGCGCCGACCAGGCGGTCCGGACCTAGCCGCGCCTCGGCCATCGCGCGGTCGGATGTGGCATGGGTCGGCTGCATCGACGCGATCACCTTCAGGCTGGCGAACCGCGGCAGGTCGGCGGGGTCGACGATCTGGGCATGTTCGATCCGCCAGCGGCGGTCGCCCTTATAGGTGTTCGACATCGCCTCGATCGCGTCGAGCACCTGGCGATTGGCACGGTCGCCGATCGCGTGGACCGCGACCTGGAACCCGTCCATCGACGCGCGGCTCATGTAATTCTGCAGCACGTCGTCGCTCATGAAGCCCGCACCGGACTGACCCGGCGCGTCGCTATAAGGCTTGAGCAGCCAGGCGCCGCGCGAGCCGAGCGCGCCGTCCGCGAACAGCTTGACCCCCGCCATGCGCAGTCGATCGTTGTACAGCCACGGCGTCGGGCCGTTGCCGCCGATCCTGACCGCGGTATCGACCCCGAGCCCGTAGCTCATGATCCGCACCTGCAGCGCGCCGCGGTCGCCGGACCGGCGCATCGCCAGCCAGTCGTCCATCGACGTACCCATGTCCGAGGTCGCGGTGATGCCGAAAGCGAGCAGGATCTCCTGCGCTTTCGCCAGCGCGAGGTCGCGCTCCTTGGGCAAAGGCTGAGGCACGACCTTTTCGATCAATTGCTGGGCGGCATCGACGAACACGCCGGCGGGCTGGACGCCGACCTTCTCGATCCGGCCGCCGGGGGGCGTCGCGGTCTTGGCGGTTACGCCCGCTTCCTTGATCGCAGCGCTATTGGCCCAGGCGGCATGGCCGTCGGCGCGCTCGAGCCAGACCGGGCGATCGCCCACGACCGCGTCGAGATCGGCCGCGGTCGGAAAGCGGCCCAGCCCCCATTTTTCCTGGTTCCAGCCGCCGCCCAATATCCATTTCTTCTCGGGATTGGCCTGGGCGTAAGCGGCGATCTTGGCCTTGGCCTCGTCGAGCGACTTGGTGTCCGATAGATCGAGTTCGAGCGCGCGGAAGCCGAGATCGATGACATGGCCGTGCGCATCGATGAACCCGGGCAATAGAGTCCGCCCCTTCTGGTTCGACAGCCAATCGAGCTTGTCGGGGCGCTTGTCGCCCGACTGCATCAGCTTCTTCACCTTGCCGTCGGTGCCGATCAGCACGCCGTTGAAGTGGATCACCCGGCCCTCGGCATCCATCGTGATGCCGTTGACATTGTCGACCAGACCGTCGGCCAGCGCGGGCGTAGCGATCATCGACAGCGCGACGGCCGCCCCCACCAGCTTACGGATCATTCGCGGCCAACTCCCGTTTCTTGCGCTCAAAACGCTGCGCTAGGGCGGGCATAAGCCGTGTTCCCCCAACACGCCAGATAGTCTAGTCGGGCCGGCATGACCTCCTCCGAAACGATCGCCGCCACCATCCCGGTCACCATCGAAGACGTCCGCGCCGCGCACGCCCGCATCCGCGATTCGATCGTCCGCACGCCGACCTTCATCAGCAAGACGCTGAGCGAGCTGACCGGAGCGACGGTCTATCTGAAGTTCGAGAACCTCCAGTTCACCGCGGCGTACAAGGAACGCGGCGCGCTCAACACCTTGCTCCAGCTCGACGAGGCGGCGCGCGCCAAGGGCGTGATCGCGGCGTCGGCGGGTAACCATGCCCAGGGCCTCGCCTATCACGCCCATCGTCTGGGCATTCCGGCGACGATCGTGATGCCGACCAACACGCCGATCGTGAAGGTGACGCAGACCGAAGGCCATGGCGCCAAGGTCGTGCTCCAGGGCGATACGTTCGACGCGGCTTATGCCCATGCCCGCCAGCTCGAGCAGGAATGCGGCTTCACTTTCGTCCATCCATTCGACGACGCGCGCGTCATCGCCGGCCAGGGCACGGTCGCGGTCGAGATGCTGGAGGACGTGCCGGCGATCGACACTTTCCTGACCCCGATCGGCGGCGGCGGACTGATCAGCGGCATGGCGGTGGTCGCCGCGGCGGCCGACCATCCGATTGAAGTGGTCGGAGTCGAGGCCGAACTTTATCCGTCGATGTACAACCGCATCAACGGAACCCAATATCCGTGCGCCGGCGACACGCTGGCCGAAGGCATCGCGGTCAAGGAACCGGGCGGGATCACCTCGGCGATGGTCCGCGAACTGGTCAACGAAATCGTCCTGGTCAGCGAACGCAGCCTGGAACAAGCGGTCAGCTTGTTGCTGCAGATCGAGAAATCGGTCGTCGAAGGCGCGGGCGCGGCGGGGCTCGCGGCGTTGCTCGAACACCCCGAGCGGTTCAAGGGCAAGACCGTCGGCGTGGTGCTGTGCGGCGGCAATATCGACACGCGCCTGCTCGCCAACGTGCTGCTCCGCGATCTCGCGCGGTCGGGCCGCCTGGCGCGGTTGCGCATCCGCTTGCAGGACCAGCCGGGCGCGTTGTTCAACGTCGTCCGCATCTTCAGCGATCAGCGCGTCAACATCATCGAAGTCTATCACCAGCGCGTGTTCACCACCCTACCCGCCAAGGGCCTGATCACCGACATCGAATGCGAAGCCCGGGATCGTGCGCATCTCGACCGGCTGGTCGCGGCGCTCAAGGCGGCGGATTATGAAGTGACGCCGGTCGAATTGGCTTAGTCCGCAATTTGCCGCGATCGCCGACAGAGAGGCATGTTTGGCTGCCTAGCCGATTGCCTCTTCCGGGCGCTGTTCCGTCAGATGCAGCCAGACGCCGAGCGCCATCAGCAGCCCGGCGCCCAGAAGCGACCAGCTCCACGCTTCTCGCAGAACGACAAGACTAAGGGCCGCGCCGAGGAACGGCGCCGTCGAGAAATAGGCGCCGGTCCGCGCCGCGCCGACCTGGCGCAGCGCGAGCACGAACAGCACGAGGCTGATCCCATAACCGAATAGCCCGATCAGGCCGGAGAGCGCGATCGAGCCCATGGACGGCACGGCGGCACCGGCCATCAGGGCAAGACCGACGTTCACGATACCGGCGACCAAACCCTTCACAGCCGCCAGCGCCGGCGCGTCGGCGTGCGAAATCCGCGACGTGCAATTATTGTCGATTGCCCAGCACAGACAGGCCGCCCCGATCGCGAGCGCGCCGCCGACCATTGCCCGACCCGATCCTCCGCCTAGCGACAGCAACGCCGCACCGGCGACGATCGCTATCATACCGAGACCGATGCGGAGGTTGAACGGCTCCCGAAAGACGATCCAGGCGATCAGCGCGGTGAAGACTCCCTCCAGCGTCAACAGCAACGATGCCGCCGATCCCGTCACCGTCGTCAGTCCGAGCATCAGCAGCGCCGGTCCGGCCATACCGCCGAACACCACCGCGGCGGCCAGCCAGGGCAAATCGGCCCGTTTGAACAGCCAGCCCGTCTGTCCGCTAGCGACGCGCAAAATGGTGAGGCCGATCCCCGAGCCGAGATATAGCAGGCCGGCGAGCATCAACGGATCGACATCCGACACGACCGCCTTGGCGGCCGGCGTGGAGGCGCCGAACAAGGCGGCGGCGGCGATCGCCAGCAATCCGCCTCTGCGTATGTCGCCCAGCGCGAACGGCTTTGTCACAGATATTTGGCCAGGGTGGCGATGCGCGCCAATTCTTGTCGGCCGGCGTCGGTCAACGGTCCGGTCGCGGTCTCCAGATGATGCTCGATATGGTCGATGACCAGTACCTTCTTTGCAGCCTCGAGCGCGCTGACCACCGCCTGCATCTGCTGCGCTATCTCGAGACCTTCACGGCCGGTCTCGACCATGTTGATGATTGTGGCGAGGTGCCCGTGCGCGCGGCGCAGACGGTTGAGAAGCTTGGGATCGTTGGCGTGTGACATTGCGCCGCCATATCCCCCCGGGGAGGATATGGCCAGTCTCGATATCGGCTCATCTCAGCTCGGCGAAGTGTCGCGGTCCGAAGAGGTCAGCGGTTCTTCAGCAACCATGAAGCGGCTGGCGCACCGCCGCGTTCGGGGTTGGCGCCGCCATCATCGCCGCGAGCCTGAACGTGCTTTCCCCGCCCGGACCGTTCACGCAGCCTTGGCGAAGCGCGCGTCGGCCGACGTCCAGTTCGTCGTCGCCATGAAGGCGTCGACATAGGGGGCCGCCTTTGCGCCATAGTCCATGGCATAGGCATGCTCGTACATATCGAGCGCGAGGATCGGCGTGCTGCCGGCCAAGGTCATACTGTGGTCGGCCGCCCATTGGTTGACCAGGCGATTGTCGCGATGGCTGTATGTCAGCAGCACCCATCCCGATCCGCCGCCGAGCGCCTTGCCCATGCCAGCGAATTCTGCGCGCCAGCGCGCATCGCTCCCGAAATCGCGCTCGATCGCGGCGGCGAGCTTCGCGCCGGGTTTCGACGGCGCACCCAAGCCGGCAAAATACAGCTCATGCAGGATCATCGAGTTCCAGGCGATCAACTCCTCGCGCTTGAGCCCGTTGATCTGGAATCCCGGTGCGGTCGCCGGGTCGAGCGCCGCAACTTGCCCGGTGATCGCACCGATCCGTTTCACCGCGCCGACATAATTGTTGTCGTGATGACTGGTCAGCAACTTCTCGGAAAGTCCCGTGATGCTCTTGGGATCGAACGGCAGCGGCAGCGGCTGCGGCGCATAGCCAGCCGCGATTGGCGCGGCGGAAGCAGCGCTCGCGGGCAGGATGGCGGCACCGACCGACAGCAGCGCGCCAGCGGTCAGCAGGTCGCGACGATCGAGGCGGGCATCATTCATGACGTCACTCCTTGTACGAAAGGCCGCAGAAGCCCGATCAATAGTCACCGGACGATTCCCGTGAGGTTCAGCGCAATACCCATCGCGGATGCCGCGCCGAGGGTGGTGAAGATGCCGATCTTCAAACGGAACACGGCGAGAATGGCGAGGAGGGCGAGCGCCCCCGCCCAGGGATCTATGCTCGCGAGGACCGGCGCATCGAAATGGATCGGCCCGGCGGCAACCCGCGCGGTGCTGCGAAAGATCGTGTGGATCGCGAACCAGATCGCGAGGTTCAGGACGACGCCAACCACCGCCGCGGTGATCGCCGACAGCGCGCCCGACAGCGCGACATTGCCGCGCAGCCGTTCGATGAACGGCGCGCCGAGGAATATCCACAGGAAACAGGGAATGAACGTCACCCAGGTCGCGAGCAGACCGCCGAGCGTGCCGGCAAGCAGCGGCGGGAGCATCCCGGGATGCCGATAGGCGCCCATGAAACCGACGAACTGGAGCACCATGATCAGCGGGCCCGGCGTGGTCTCCGCCATGCCGAGTCCGTCGAGCATCTCCTTCGCGGTCAGCCAGTGATAGGCGTCCACCGCTTGCTGCGCGACATAAGCGAGCACCGCATAGGCGCCGCCGAAGGTGACGACCGCCATCGTCGAAAAGAATGTCGCGATCTTGGTGAAGACGTCGCCCGGTCCGAACAGCAGCAGCAAGGCGACGACCGGCGCCAGCCACAGCACCAGCCAGATCGATGCTTGCCGCAACGACTGGCCGAGCGTCGGATTTGCGTGCGCCGGCAATTCCTCGCCGAGCAGTGTCTCCGCGTCGGGCACGATTGTTCCCTTGCTGGCGCCATGGCCGCCGCCGACCAGAAAGGAGGCGATACCGGCGCGGCTGCCAACATAGCCAGTCAGCCCCGCGCCAAGGACGATCACCGGGAACGGCACGTTGAGGAAGAAGATGAGGATGAACGCGCTGCCTGCCAACGCGCGCATGGCATTGTTCTTGAGCGCGCGGCTGCCGATCCGCACCACCGCCTGCAGCACGACCGCCAGCACCGCGCATTTGAGGCCGAAGAACAGGCCGGCGACCAGTCCGACATGGCCGTAAAGCACATAGATGCAGCTCAGCGCCATGATCGCCACCACGCCCGGCAGCACGAACAGGCCACCGGCCACGATCCCGCCCTTTGTCCGGTGCATCAGCCAGCCGATATAGGTAGCGAGTTGTTGCGCCTCGGGGCCAGGCAGCAGCATGCAATAATTGAGTGCATGCAGGAATCGGTGCTCGCCGATCCAGCGTTTCTCCTCGACCAGGATGCGGTGCATGACCGCGATCTGTCCGGCAGGCCCGCCGAAGGACAGGGCGGCGATGCGCAGCCAGACCCAGAAGGCTTCGCCGAGCGACACCGGCTCCGGGCGGGCTGCAGGCGCTGGAGCGCCGAGCGCAGCCGAGGTCATGCCGGGGCCTTGCCGCGCGAGGCCTTGGACTGGTGCGACACCCAATCATGAGTCTCGTGCGTGGCATCGCGACACCAGCGAAACAGCGCGTCATAGACCAGCATTCCGGCCTCGAGCTGGGCCAGGTCGTCGGAATACATGCGCGACAAGCCAAGTGAGATTGCGAGCAACCCCGCGGCCTGCGGCACCAGTTCCGGGCGCCCGGTATCGGCACCGCGCACGATCTCGGCCAGCCGCGCCAGGCCGGGCAGGTTTTCCAGTCCGAAGCGTTCGACCATCACGTCGAACGTGCAGCGCTCGCCGTCATGGCTCCAGATCACGTCGTCGCCTTCGATATCGAATGGCGCCGCCCCGAAGCGCTCGGCGACCCCAGCGACTTCCGAGGGGCTGACGAACAGGAACATCGCTTGCGGATCGACGAAGCGGCGGATCAGCCACGGGCAGGCGATGCGATCGACCTTGGGGCGGGCCCGCGTCACCCAGAGGGTGCGGCCCTGGCTGTCGCGCCTCGGCAAGACCGCGTCCGGAATCATTGGCAGCCCGGCCTTTGCCCAGCCGATGATGCCGCCGTCGAGAATTTCGGCGGCGACGCTCTCTTGCCGCAGCCACGCCGCGACACCCTCGCTGAGCTCGCGTCCGTATCGACCAGCGACCACAATGCTGTGCCCAGCGAACTCGCGTGCCCAGTCGATGACGGTGGCATGGTCCCGTCGCAGCGCGCCGGGCAAATGGCGCGGGTCGGCGGCAAAATCATCGGTCGTGCGGACGTCGATAATCGCCGGACAATTCGGCGTGCCGGTCAGGCGGGCGAGTTTATCGGGGGTGATCGCATTGATGGCAGGCATGGCGCGTCCTTCGAACCAATCGGGACGCGATACTTCAGCATGTCGCCTCGTGGGGAGATCGCCGACCCCATGACTCTATTGAGCAATGCCGCGGTTTGATTGTCAAGGCGGGGTGACGACGAAGGTCAGCTCGCCAGACCCCCGCGCATCATATTGGCGGCGGCGCGAAATACGGCGTCGGCCGACACGCCCGTTTCCTCGTAAAGCATCTCGTCCGCACCAAAACCGAGTTCGACGGTGAGGCGAATATAGAGCCACAAATCCTCGCGACTCATGTGCGGAAGATGCGGCGCATAAGCCTCGACCAGCTTGCCGGTGACATAGCGGTGCGAGTCGATGCGGATATGGGCGAGCCGGGGCGAGCTGTGGAGCGCGCGCAGAATCCACACCGCTCCCGGCTCAGCGCGCGTGATCGCCGCATTCTCCCGCAGCAGCTCCTCGATATTGTTCTGCAGATCGTCGAGACGCTTGCCGGCATGGCGCGCGATCCACGCCTCGAGCACGGCGTTCTGGCGCTCCATCAATCGCAGCCCCAATGCCTCCAGCACCGAATATTTGTCCTTGAAATAGCGATAGAGGGCCGGAGGCGTGAGCCCGGCACGCGCGCAGATCAGGTTGGTCGATATGCGGTCGATTCCGACTTCGGCCAGCAATTCGCCCGCGACGTCGAGCAACAGTTCATAGGTTTGCTGCGCGCGCTCCTGTTTGGGGGATGCGCGCGGAATATCGTTGGGAGTCGCGGTCACGTCAGGCCTTGATCGGTGGCGGCACGGTTGCCCGCGCCGCGGAGAACGCGGCCCCCATAACCGCGCGGATCGTGACGAACCAGAGCCCCGGCATCAGCATCGCGGCGGCCCGGCCGACCAACTCATCGCGCCTGTCCGGTTCCGTCGTCCTCGGTGCACGCGCCTTTCAGGGTCAGGATATAGTCGTAGATCAGCTTGACGCCTTCGACATGCTCGATGTCGCGCCCCAGCTCGGGCATCATCACACCGGGATCGGTGCTGGCGAGGCGATAGGGCAGGATCGATCGATCGGGATGGCCGGGCACGATGTCGAACGGCCGGTCTCCTGTACCGCGTCCCGCCGCGACCGGCGGTTTGCACATGCCGAGAAGGCGCGGGTCGACCGTCGGCGCGTCGAGCCATAGCCCCGATGTGCGCGCCGCGCCGGTCGGGTTGTGGCAGTGACTGCAATTGATATCGAGATAGGCCCGCGCACGATCGACGATGTCGGTCTTGGCGTCCTGCCAGTTGGCGTTGCGCGGCACGCCGCTGCCGGGCACCCCGGTCAGATAGCCCAGCGCGACCAGCCGCTTCAGCTGGTTGATCTCGCCGCCTTCCCCGCGAAAGTCGCGGTTGAGGTGGCGCGCTTTCAACCCGATCGGCTCGATCGCGCGCGTGCGGAAGTCCTGGGCGTGGCAACCCGCGCATTGATTCTGGTTCGGCACGGAATAGTCGAACGATATTTTCTTCCCGCCCTCATCGAGCGTCAGCGCGATATCGGCGCCGGTCCGCGCCAGCGTCGCGTCACGGCCATCGGTATCCCAGACGTACGGCAGCGCGACCCAGCCGGACGCGCGCCGGACCAGCAACCGGGTTTCGATCAGGCGGACATAGCGGAGGTCGAGGCCCGCGACGCCGGTCTGATACGTCGCCGGCGTCATCTTGACGACGTTATCGCTGGTCTGGGGATCGGTCGCGGTCGCCGGGGCGGTGTAATAGAAGGTCTTGGTGACGATCGTCCCGACCGGAAAGTCGAAGGCGGCATTTGGCCGATAGGCGGCATGAACCCCCTTGGGCATCCAGATCGTCCGCCACTTCTGCGCATAATCGCTGAACAACGGCGCCTGCAGCTCATACGTCACCATCCCCTCGTGCGGGACGATATGGCCGTCGGCCACGGTGAACAGGCCCCAGGCCGACAGCTTTTCCGGATTGTCCTCGGCGTGGAAGGTCACGACCCGCGGTGCATGGCCGCAGGCCGCGAGCAGCAGCGCCGCGCAGAGCGAGACGACCAGGCGAACGATCATGACTTAGCGCCGCTGGCCTTCGTCATCGCGTCAGGCAGCACGATCGCGGGCAGGCGCGTCGCCGGCGCGCAATTGCGCCCGGTATCGATCCGCGCGCCGGCGAATTTGGACGGCCCGTCGGCGTTGAGCGTCTTCGCCGCGCCATTCTGGACGCAGATTCCCGGATCCTTGATCTTCGGGTTGGTGAAACCGTCCCACAAGACATCAGGCAACCTGCCCCCGTTCACCGCCTTGAGCGGGACGAGCGTCGGGTTGCCGGGATCCTCGCCGCCGCCCGAAAAGCGGTTGCCGGTGACATAGATATTCTCCGGATAAGGGTCGTACGCCGCGGCGATGCCATTCTTGGTATCGAACCCGGTCGAATAATAGCTCGAGATGAGGACGTTGGCGGTCTTGTTGTCCTTGATGTCGTTGTCGAAAATCTCGACCTGATCGTTGGAATTGACGATCACCCCGGATCCCGCCGGGACCGAGCTGACCGCGCTGCCCTTGGCACCGAAATTGGCGTGATTGTTGGCGAAGACCTGATTCTTGAACACGCGGGTCTTGCTGCCCGGGACGGGCAGGTTGGGCATGTTGAACACCAATATACCCCCGGCATTGCCAGTCGCAATATTGCCATAGACGTCGGCGTTGTTGGAATTCTCGATCTCGATTCCGGCGACATTGCCCTCGGCGCGATTGTCGCGGACGATGATGTTGTTCGATTGCCCGACATAGATGCCGGCGTCGGATGCTCCCTTCACCACGCTGCCTTCGATCAGCACGTTGGTGACCTGCACCGGATAGAGGCCATAGGCGCCGTTCGACGTCTTGCTGCCACCGGTCCATTCTGCTCGAACGCGCCGGATCACGGTGTTCTTGACGCCATTGACCTTGAGCGCGTCACCCTTGGTGTCCTCGAACGCCAGGTCCTCGATCGTGAAGTCGTTGCCGGTGACCAGCATACCCTCGGCGCCCGAGCTCTGTTTGACAAAGGACAGGATGGTCTTGCCCATCCCCGCCCCACGGACCGTGACCCCATCCGCCGTCAGGCTGAGGCTGCGGCTCAGCGCATATTTGCCGGCCGGGATATCGATCACGCTGCCGGGTTTGGCGTCGAGCAGCTTCTGTTGCAGGTTCTTCTCGAAATCGGGATCGACGGTGAAACCCTGTTGGTCGACTTTCGGTCCGCAGCCGCTCATCAGCGCAAGCAGCGCGGCGCAGCCGGCCAGCGCAATTCCTCTGGTCATCATTCTCTCCCGTTCGATCAGAATTTGAGTCCGAGCTCGATGCCGTAAAAGCCGGGCTGATCGCGCCGGACATAGGGCGTGTGGAACGTGTCCGCGGTTATCGTATTCAATGTCCGCAGATATTTCTCGTTGAGCAGGTTCTCGGCAAACAGCGCGATCGAATAGCGCTCGCCGGGCGAGCGCCAGCCGATCTTGGCGTTGATGATGTTGCGCGGCGCCCACAGCCTGTCGATCTTCGACAAGTCCACGCCCGCGCCACCGGCCGCGACGGGGATGGCGAGGAAAGCATTGATCGAGCGCACCGCAGCGTTGAGCCGTTGCCGGGAAGTATAGCTGTAGCTGGCATCGCCGAAGATCGCGCCATTGTCGGTATCGTGCTTGTAATGCAGCCCCAATATGCCGCGGAAGACCGGTTCGCCGGTCGGCTGGCCCGCGAGGTCGATATCTATGGTCTGACCGAGAACATCTCTGCCTTGCTCAACTCGTTTCACCCACTTGGAGTCGATCAATCCGGCGGTGCCGGTGATCGAGAAATCGCGCGAGACCACGAATTGCGTATCGAGATCGAGACCGTACGCCTCGGAGTCGCCCGACAGCGTGATATATTGCGGAACCGCGCCCCCAATATTCGCCAGACTGAGTGCTTGGCGGTTGCTGTACTTGAAATAATAACCCGAGAGGTTGAACCGCACGTGGCGATCGAACAGCTCGGACTTGATGCCACCCTCGAAATTCCAGACCTTTTCCGGCTCGAAGAAGGAATTGACCTGGACCGAGTTGAACCCGCCGGCCTTGTAGCCGCGCGAGGCCGAGGCATAGAGGTGGACATCGGGGGTTGCGTCATATTGCACGACGAAGCGCGGTGAGACGTCGTTAAAGGATGCCCGGCGCGTGAACTGCACGCCTTCCAGCGCGCCTTCGTCGAAAATCAGCCCGTTCGGGCCGATCGTCGCGCCGAAGAAATCGGACACGCTGAACAAGGTGTCGTCGGGGAAGACCGGCCCGCCGAGGATCGCATTGTAGAGCGCGCCAGGCGCCTTGATCGCATCGAGCCCGGGTGCGGAGAAGGGGCCATTGAACCAGCTGAACTTCTTCAGATCGTGCGTGTAGCGAACGCCGGCGGTCAGGCTCAATCGCGGCGTCACCTTGAAGGTCGCGTCTCCGAACACCGCATAGCTGTCGTTCGCGGCGCGATTGCTCATCGTCTCCTGAAAGGTGTTGCCGAATACCGGCAAGCCGACGCTGTCGAGAATCGAGAAGATCGGGAACTGCCCGGCCGTCGCGTCGCTGATCAGCCGATTCACGGAATCGGTCAGTGCCGTAACGATGCTCTGCTGACGGCCGCGTTCGTGATAATAGCTAGCCCCGACGATCGCGCTGATCCGGTCGCTTTCATATCCCAGTCGCACTTCCTGATAGAGGCTGGAATTCCGTTCGGCATTCTCGGTGTCGAGATAACGGGTGGGATCGTTGGTCCCGTCCTCATCCTCGCGATTATGCGTCTCGAAATGCTTGAACGAGCTGATGCTGGTCAGGGTGAACGCCCCCATCCGCTGGGTCGCGGTCAACGAGACCCCGTTCAGGATGCGGGTTTCCTTGTTGCTGATTACGTCGTTGGCGAACGGGCCGAACGGATCCTTGCTCAACGCAAAGGCGCTGATCCCGACCGCCGCCGGGCCATCCTTGTTGGTATCGTCGTGATCATAAGCGAGCACGAAATCGGTATTGGCGCTCGGCGCCCAGCGCAGCGCGACCCGCCCCGAACTACTATCCTCCCGCTCGCGATCGTCGTGGGTGATCGCGTCCTTCAGATAGCCGTTGCGGCGATTGATCACGCCATCGACGCGCAGATACAGAGTGTCGGTGATCGGCACATTGCCCATCACGTCGAGCTTGGTCTTGGCAAAATTGCCGAACTGCGCCGTGGCGGTCATTTCCGGCTCGGGCGACGGCTTGTTGGTGATGATCGAGATCGCGCCGGCGGAGGTGTTGCGGCCGAACAAAGTACCCTGCGGCCCCTTCAGCACCTCGACCCGATTGATGTCGTTGAAGAAGATCAGCGACGATCCCGATCGGCCGGAATAGATGCCGTCGATGAAAATGCCGACCGAAGGGTCGGTGCCGATCCCGAAATCGTCGGTCGAGACCCCGCGGATGGTGAAGCTGGGTTGAGTCACCGACGTGTCGTTGATCGTCAGGCCCGGCGTGAAATTGTCGAGATCGCCGATCGATTCGGCGCTGAGTGCCTTGATATTTGCGGCACTGAAAGCGGCAACGCTGATCGGTACGGTTTGCAGCGACTGTTCGCGGTGCTGGGCGGTGATGATGATATCGCCCAATTGACCAGAGTCATCCGCTGCTGCGGCCGGGGGGGCTTTTGCCTGAACAGGGTCCGGCTGCGGTAGCGGCGTAGTCTGCGCGCCCGCCGCCATCGACCACAACATAGCTGTTCCCGCCAGCAGACCTCTTTCGATCACGCTCTTCATGGGCTCTCCTCCCGCTATTTTTGCGGATTGGAGGTCATAATAAAATGATAGTCAAGGCTATATTATATGGCTTCGCGGTCTGTACTTGGGAAGGTCAGCGGAGCCCCATGTCCATTCAGGCGCGGCGGACCTTCTTCGCCAAGTCCTGGAGGCCCAGCCGCTCCACGCTCGCCTTGGCCAGTGCCATCGCGCCGTCGAACCCCGCCAGGGCAGCGACGGCGAGGCGATTGGCCAGGGTCGGGCGCAGCAGCAGCAGGTCGCAGCAATCCATGCCGCCAGTGGCGAACTGGCGCTTGTGTTGGCCATCGCCCTCGGTGAAGTCGAAGCGGCGGCAGGCCGGGTCGGCGAACAGGTCGCGCAACGCCTCGACCTGGAGGACGGCACCGACCGAGAGATCGCCGAACCGCGGGTCATGACCGACAAATTCGTAGATGACGGTGCCGTCATGGACGGGACAATAGAGATAGGCGGCCGGCTCGCCGCCGACATACAATAGCCAGGCGCGGACATTGCCTTCCGCCGCCATGACGTACATGCGCTGGAGGAAATCGGGCGTGTCGGGCAGGCCCGCGCCCATCAGCTTTTCCTGATAGGTGGCGAGCGCGAGGCGGCGGGCGACTTCGTGGAACTCGCGCAGTTCGGCGGGGGTCGCGAAGCGGCGCACGTCGAGCGTTCCGCCCGAGGCGGCCGCAACTTTCTTCGCCTTGCGCTTGATTCCCGAGCGCGCGTTCGACGATAGGCGATCGAGATACGCTTGGAACCCGATCGTCAGATCGGCGTAACGGCGCGTGTAACGCTGGCGCGTGAAGGCGATCGCCGGGCTGGCCGCATAGGCCAGGGCATGGCGGTGATGCTCGGCGAGCGAAGTGACGAGATAGCCGTCGGCGGTAGGATCGAGCGCCGGCAGATCGGGCAGATCCCCATCGAGTGCGTCGTCGAGGCTGAGCGGTACGCGAACGAGGTCGCGGCGGATCGCGCCAAGCGTGCGCGCGCCGATCTGGAATTTGAGCGGTAGCGGGCGCGCAGTGCTCACGCCGCGCGTTCCTCGACCAGGTTCGACCAGAGCTGTTCGGCCTGGCGCCAGCGCGTGCGCAGCATGTTGGGCGCGAGCGGAGTCGCCTGCCCCGCGGCGGCGAAATCGGGCAGGTCGCGGAACCAGGTGGTCGGCAACGTGGACCGGGCATCGGCGAGCATCGCGCACAACCCTTCGAACCGCGCGACATGGACGCCGTTGGCGCGGGTGCCGGCGCGGTTGGCGAGTTCGAAGCTGTGGCTGACGACGGTCACCGCTGCATGCTCCTCGGCCACGGCATGGTCGAGCGCAGCGCGCATCTCGCCCTGCGACAGCGCGCAGATCTGGAAATGGCGCAGATTGCCCGGCACGTCCTCGATCACCGTCACCGGCACTTCGGTCACGCCCTCATGCGCGACGGGCGCGATCTGGCGCTGCGGCAGGCCGATCTGGCTGGGCCAGGGCGCGTCGGCGCCGTTATGGCTGCTATCATAGCGGAAGCCGAGTTCCGCCAGCGCGACCAACGTGGCATCATTGGCGGCGTAGCTGCCTGCACGGAAGGCAACGGGGTCCGGCGCGCCGCACGCCTTGAGCAATTCACGCGCGCCGGCGATCAGCGCGCGCTGTTCGTCGAGATTATAATCGATCAGCTCGAACCGGCCAGAGCTCGCGCCGGCGTCGTCCGCTTTCGCCCCCGCCCAATTGGGATGCATGTGGAGCTGGACCTCCTGCCCCGCCGCGAGGATGGCCTCGACCACCGGGCGGATCGCATCGAGCCCGAACACCATGGTCGGCATCGGGTCGACGAAGAAGGTTCCTTTGAGGCCGTGGCGGCCAAGCATATCGAGCTGATAGCGGATTCCGACCCCAGCCGGCTCGAGCGAGCGCTCGATTTGGGTCGCGAGGTCGCAACCGGCGGCGTGATGGCGCCACATCAGCTCGGTATCGATGGTGAGGAATACGGCTGTCACGCTGCCGGGAAATAGCGGCAGACGGTGAAGATTTTGCCAATTCCTTGAAAGCCGAAGGTCGCTCGCAACCACTCCCCTCCCGTTTACGGGAGGGGTTGGGGGAGGGCATGTACCTATCGGGGAAGGTGAAACAGACCCTCCCCTAACCCCGTTCCAGGTAAATGGTCCCCCGGACCATTTAGGTTGCGCCGGGGGCGCAACCGACCTGGAACGCGCAAGCGGGAGGGGAAATGGCTCAGGTCACGCGTGCTCGACGACCGAAAGCCGGAGGGCGAGATTACCGCGGGTCGCTTCCGAATAGGGGCAGACGATGTGCGCGGCGTCGACCAGTTCGCGCGCGGTCGCGGCGTCGATTCCCGGCAAATCGACCGCGAGCGCCACGTCGAGCCCGAAGCCGCGGCCATCGTCGCGCTTGCCGATGCCGACATTGGCGGTGACCTTGGCGTCGTCGGCGATGCGAATCTTGCGCTGCCCGGCGACGAAGCGGACCGCGCCGAGGAAGCAGGCGGCATAGCCGACGCCGAACAATTGCTCCGGATTGGTGCCACCGCCGGCACCGCCGAGTTCCTTGGCGGTCTGCAACTCGACGTCGAGCAAGCCGTCTTCACTGCGGCCATGACCCGTGCGGCCGCCGGTGACGGTGGCGCTGGTGCGATAGAGAATGTCCATGACTGAGGCTCCTTATATATCGCGATAACTATTGTCGCGACGGTCGAAATAGTGTCGAGTCTGCCCTTGTCAAGATAAAACTTATCGCGATATACGTTAGCGACGAAATTTAACGGCGGACGCAACCGATGGATGTGATGAAGCTCGACGACCAGCTCTGCTACGCGCTCTATTCAGCGAGCATGGCGGTGCAGCGTGCGTACAAGCCGCTGCTCGACCGGATGGGGATCACCTACCCACAATTCCTGGTACTCAACCTGCTATGGCATGATGGTCGACAGAATGTGGGCGGATTGGCCGAGAAGCTCGCGCTCGAATCGAGCACGCTGACCCCGTTGCTCAAGCGGCTGGAGGCCGCTGGGCTGGTGACGCGGACGCGCAACCCCAAGAACGAGCGCGAAGTGCTGATCGAGACGACGCCGAAGGGAGAGGCACTGCGGTCGGAAGCGGGGTGCCTGGCTGAGCGCCTGGTCGAGACGTCGGGAGCGCCCGTCGCCGGGATCATCGACCTCAATAAGCGCGTGAAGGACTTTCGCGACCGGGTCTATGCCGGGTTGTGATGCTCCGCGACGCGTCGCTCCGAGCGCGCGGCGATGAGCGAGCGGATGCGATCCGCGCCCTCGGAGGCGACGGGATTGTAGACGATCATTGCCAGGTCCGGGCGACCATCGACCGCGAAAATCGAGAATTCCAGTTCGATCAGCCCGATCTCTGGGTGCCGCAGACGCTTCACGCCCTCCGCATGCCCGACGACGTCATTGGCCTGCCACAACGCCGCGAAATGCGGGCTGGTGTGCGAAAGCTCGTCGACGAGCTGCGCGATCTCCGCACCCGCGCCGGCCCGCATCGCCTCGGCTCGGAACGATGCCACGACGAAGCGCGCGACGCTCAGCCAATCTTCCTGCGCTGCCTGCACTCGCGCGTCGGAGAACATCATGCGCAGGATGTTGCGTCGATCCGGCGGCAGCCGTGCATAATCGGTCAGCAATGCCGCCGCCGCGTCGTTCCATGCTACCACGTCCCAGATCGCGGTTTTGACCAAGGCAGGGCTGGGCGACAAGGCATCCAGAACGCGCTGCAAACGCGGGGTCACGCTCTCGGCGCCCCGATAGCGCGCTTCGGGCGGGCGGCCGAGGCCGAGGATGAACAGATGCTCGCGCTCCGGCTCGGTCAGCATCAATCCGGCGGCGATACGGTTGAGCACGTCGGCGGACGGCGCGCCGCCCCTACCCTGTTCGAGCCAGGTATACCAGGTCGGGCTGATATTGGCGCGCTGCGCGACTTCCTCACGGCGCAGACCAGGCGTGCGGCGGCGCCCTCCGCCGAAGCCGAACGCCGCGGGATCGAGCCGGGTACGACGATCGCGCAGGAAGGTGCCGAGCGGATTGGCGGGTTCGGCGGGCATATGCTGGGCGATCCTGTTGATGATTATACCATGATAAGGTCACTACTTTTACAGGATGAGGAATAGCCCGACATCGCGCCCTGAACAATATCGAAAGGCTGTTCCATGCGTGTCTTCCTCACCGGCGCCACCGGCTTCATCGGCTCCCGCATCGTCCCCGAACTGCTGGCGGCAGGGCATGAGGTGCTCGGCCTGACGCGGTCCGATGTCGGCGCTCGCGCGCTCGAAGCGGCCGGCGCGCAGGTCCATCGCGGCGATCTGGAGCAGCCGGATACCCTCCGCGCCGGCGCGGACCAGGCCGACGCGGTGATCCACACCGCGTTCGATCACGATTTCTCGAACTTCGTGGCGAATTGCGACAAGGACCGCCGCGTGATCGAGGCGATGGGCGCCGCGCTCAAGGGCTCGCGCCGCCCGCTGCTGATCACCTCGGGCACCGGCATCGGCAATCCAGAGTCGGGCGGACCCGCGACCGAGGATGTGCTGAACCGAAACCACCCCAACCCGCGCGCCGCGTCGGAACTGGCAGGTCAAATATTGCTCGACGCGGGCGTGAACCTGGTCTCGATGCGCCTGCCGCAGGTCCATGACACCGTCAAACAGGGCCTGGTCTCGCCCTTCATCGAGCTTTCAAAGGCGAAAGGCGCGGTCGCTTATATCGGCGAGGGCCTCAACCGCTGGCCCGCGGCGCACGTGCTCGACGTCGCGAAATTGTACGCCCTCGCGGTCGAGCGGCCCGCGCCCGGCGCGCGCTATCACGCCGTGGCCGAAGAGGGCATTCCGGTCCGCGACATCGCCGAGGTGGTCGGCGCGGGCCTGAACCTGCCCGTCATTTCGCTGACTCCCGAAGAAGCGCCCGGGCATTTCGGCTGGCTGGCGATTTTCGCGGGGCTCGACCTTCCCGCGTCCAGTGCCAAGACGCGCGAGCTGCTCGGATGGGAGCCGACCGGGCCCGGGCTGATCGAGGACCTCAAGCACATGGATTATTCTAAGGTGACGGCACGCAGCTGAGGCAGGACGGACCTCCCTTATTCTCCCCTCCCGTTTACGGGAGGGGTTGGGGGAGGGCGTGTCGCGTCGAAGCGATGAACAGACCCTCCCCTAACCCCTCCCTTGCAGGGAGGGGAGTCTCCTAAGTTACCGCGAGTGGTAGAAATCGTAGACCTGCTGCGCGACCGCGGCGGAAACTCCGGGCGCCTTCTTGAGGTCATCAAGACTCGCGCCCCGCACCGAGCGCGCGGTGCCGAAATGCATCAGCAGCGCCTTCTTGCGCGCCGGCCCGATGCCGGGGACTTCGTCCAGCGGTGACGCGCCGATCGCCTTGGCGCGTTTCGCGCGGTGAGCGCCGATCGCGAAACGGTGGACCTCGTCGCGCAGGCGTTGAAGATAGAACAGCACCGGCGAATTGACCGGCAACATCAGCTCGCGGCCGTCCATCAGGTGAAACACCTCGCGCCCCTCGCGGCCGTGATGCGGCCCCTTGGCGACGCCCACCAGGCAGACATCCTCTATGCCCATGTCTTCGAGTACGCCCTTGGCCGCATTGAGTTGCCCCCGGCCGCCATCGATCAGCACGAGGTCGGGCCAGTCGCCGGCGTCGCGGTCGGGATCCTCGGCCTGGGCACGCGCAAAGCGGCGACCGAACACTTCGCGCATCATCGCGAAATCGTCGTCGGTCGCGGCCTGCTTGATGTTGAATTTGCGATACTGGCCCTTGCGGAAGCCTTCGGGCCCGGCGACGACCATCGCGCCGAGCGCGTTGGTCCCCTGAATATGGCTGTTGTCGTAGATCTCGATGCGGTTGGGCGGCTCGGCCAGCTCGAACAGATCGGCGACCTCGCGCAGCAATTTCGCCTGGGTAGTCGATTCCGCCAGCCGCCGATCAAGCGCCTCGACCGCGTTGCGCTTGGCCTGTTCCATCAGCCGGCGGCGGTCGCCGCGTTGCGGCACCGACAGCGCCACCTTGTAGCCGGCGCGCTCGGCGAGCGCCTCACTCAGCAGCGCGCCTTCCGCCAGCTCGCGGTCGAGCAACACGTTCCGCGCCGGCGGCACTTCCTCGTAGAATTGCGTGAGGAAGCTGGTCAGCACCTCATCCTCGGGCACTTCGTTGGTATGCGCCGGGAAGAAGCTGCGATGCCCCCAATTCTGCCCGCCGCGGATGAAGAAGGCCTGGATGCCCATCACCCCGTCGCGGCAGGCGAGCGCGAAAACGTCGGCGTCCCCAACTCCCTCGGCGTTGATCGCCTGCGTCCCCTGGATGAAGGTCAGCGCCTTGAGCCGGTCGCGCAGCACCGCGGCGAGCTCGAAGTCCATCGCCTCGGCCGCCTCGGTCATCTGCGCGCCCAGCTTGGTCTGCACCTTGGTCGACTTGCCCGCGAGGAAGTCCTTCGCGTCGCCGACCAATTCGGCATATTCCTCGACCCCGATCCGCCCGACGCACGGCGCCGAGCAACGCTTGATCTGGTAGAGCAGGCACGGCCGGTCGCGCGTCTTGAAGAAGCCGTCGGTGCATGAGCGCAGCAGGAACAGCTTCTGCAGCGCGTTGAGCGTGTTGTTGACCGATCCGGCGCTGGCGAACGGGCCGTAATAATTGCCCTTGGCGCGGCGCGCGCCGCGATGCTTCTGGATCCGCGGAAAGTCGTGGTCGGCGCGCAGCAGGATGAACGGGAAGCTTTTGTCGTCGCGCAACAGCACGTTGTAGGCGGGCCGGAAGCGCTTGATCAGTTGCGCCTCGAGCAACAGCGCCTCGGCTTCGTTATTGGTCGTGACGATCGTCATCGACCGCGTCTGCGCGACCATCCGCTGCAGCCGCTTGGGCAGCCGCTCGACCTGCGTGTAATTGGTGACGCGGTTCTTGAGCGCGCGCGCCTTGCCGACATAGAGCACGTCGCCGCGCGCATCCTGCATGCGATAGACGCCGGGCCGCGCCGGCAAGGTCTTCAGCACATTGCGGATCGCCGCCACACCCGCGGCAAGGTCAGGCACCTCGCCACCGCCGCGGACGGTGTAGGTGGCCTTGTCTTCGTTGAATCGGTCGGGGGTATTGGGTTGCGACATCAGGGCAAACATAGGGGAACTAGCGAATCTCCCCAAGGGCGACTCGGGCGGCGGAAAAATGGCATAATTGAATGTGGGTCATCCACGGAGTTGTGAACGCCCTAATCCACAAAAAAAACAAAGGTTCTCTTTTTGTTCACTTGCAGTTGCCTAACGTCCTGCAATCCCGCGAGTCGTGAACATGAAGCGAACATCCAGCTCCGCGAACCGAGTCAAATTAGCGACGAACTGAGTCATTAAAACGGCATTTATAACCTTCCCTTTTGGGGAGAAGTGACTCAGACTCTTGAGGTTGGATAAATTCCAGCCCCCGAGGATGGCCGGCTAGGGCCATTCCTCGGGGAGACCGCAAAATCAGACGAGTGACCGCGGTCACGAGTACGATCTGAGACCATACGCGTCAGCGTCGATATGTGTCTCACTTATAGGGTCGTTCGGCAAGGTCACTCGTCGCATTTGGTGAAAGGTACACCGAAGATGACGACCTATGTTGTAGCGTATGATCTGATCAATCCAGGTCAGAAATACGAGTGCCTCAGGCACAAGCTAGAAGCCTATGGCACCTACTGGCATATCCAGCAGTCGGTTTGGTTAATTAAAACGAGCGCTACAGCGGTTCAGATCCGCGACAATCTCAACAGCTGTATCGACGCCAACGACAAGCTCATCGTCGCCGGCCTGACTGGCGAAGCTGCTTGGGCCGGCCACGACGCGCATAACAGCCGCTGGCTAAGAGAAACGGCGTTCGCCTGATCGCTTACCGGGGCGACCAAAGTCGCCCCGGTATTTTCGGCTTACTGGACCGCGGCGAGGTCGGTGGCGATCTTCTTGAGCACGTCGTCGGTGATCTTGCCCCCAGACATCGGCGCGACCTGGTTGAGGCTCATCGACTTGAAGCTGTCATAGGCCGGGTGCTGCGCGACATCCATGCCGAGATCGGCGGTGAGCACTTCCTTGGCCTTGGCATCGGCCTCGATCGTCTCGATCGGGGTGTCGAGGGTGAACTTGCCGGCGGCGGCCGGAGCAGCGGCAACGGGGGCGGCCGGCGCAGGCGCGGGCGTAGCGGCAGGAGCCGGCGCGGTCTGGCCGGTAAGCAGAGCGATAGCGATCAGCGACATCATGTTTTCGTTCTCCCCTAAAGAGTGCCCCTGTGTGGCCGCGATTGGCGTCGGAATTGTGGCAGCCACGCAGCCATCACGCGCGATGCTGATCCCAGCGATCGAATTCATAGGCGATCGAGCCTTCGACCAGCCGCTCCCACAGCTCGCCGACTAACTGGGGCGGCACGCCGGCGGTTTCTGCCGCGGCCTTGGCATTGGCGATGACTTGCGCCTTGCGGGCTTCGTCGCGAACCGTGCCGCGGTCCTGCTTGATCCGCGCTGCGGCAGTCATGAAGCGGAACCGGATCGCGAGCAGGTCGACGAGCTGACGGTCCACTGCGTCGACGCCGGCACGGACGTCGGTCATCGTCTTGCAGTCTTCGGGGGAAATCATGACGGCGTCCCCTAAGGGGTAAGGCAGTCAGCGGCAATGGTTCGGGATGACCGCGCCTCTCTCCCTCCGTCATCCCGGCCTTGTGCCGGGATCCACTGTGCAGCAAGCGCTGGACAAGAGGCTCCAGCCTCCAGCTCGCGGCCTGTTGGATCCCGGCACAAGGCCCACAGCTGTCCGGGATTTTATACGAAGGAGGAGGTGCACGGCAGACAGATCCTGAGGATTTTGCCAAAATCGTGTTGTCGAGACATGATTTTTGGAGGCCTGCCGTGCCCTATTCGCGTAGCGCG